>Ga0308164_10000004_pt1 | contig 878612 bp, 1150 predicted proteins | sample PhyTR2_FD_201031 | JGI IMG/M metagenome (GOLD analysis project Ga0308164, IMG submission 201031) | Phyllosphere microbial communities from UC Gill Tract Community Farm, Albany, California, United States - DLSLT.R2 | ecosystem: Host-associated > Plants > Phyllosphere > Unclassified | place...
TCTTCAAACTTGATGGCTCCACTTTGAAGCCATTGCAGTCAAACGATGACGGAACAGCTGTTCTTGAAGGAACACGTGTTCTCGTATCATCTGATGCAGCTGGTCTTCTGAACGATACTTTCGGCATTAAGGACATCAAGCCTGACCTTCTTGTTGGTATCGCAAAAATCACCATCAACACCAAGTAAACAAACTGCCATCATCTGATGGCGCACAACGCAGCCGCTCCTTTGTTCGAGGTTTTCTCCAAGGGGGCGGTTGCTTTGTTGTTACCAGGTTTGTACAGTCCAAAGAAGGTTTGCTGTCTTTAAAGCTTTCTGGCAGCCTTCATTGGTAAATAGCGGACCAGGAAGTCGCATCCCCTGAGTAATCAACTCATTACCCCAGCAGTCGTACTCTTTCTGAGCCTCTAATGTAGACGGAACAGCTGGTTCAGTAATATGACACCAAACACGTAAGTCAGCAACACTGATACGAGTCAACTCTGCGTCATAATGATGCTTAGCACACAGCTGAGCACCGTTTTCTACAAAGTAACCACCGAACTCATATTGTTCAGTAAACAGATTCCTATTAAGAATATGATGAGCGTCAACTGCTACTTCATTACATCCAGGTACGCAACAGTTTCCACTATCACGAGCAAGCGTTTGCTCACGGAACGCGTCCCTGGTTAGAAGTTTCATACGCTCATCATAGCAAACCTGGGAAGCAATTACAAGCAGTTGAACCGATCATACGAAGTATGAAATCAACCACAACGAAAACATTGATTGTTTTTAGCGTCCCCTTACTTATTGTTGGTATGGTAATAGCACTCATGCCCTACGTATATTGAACTCTTATCTCATAAGGAAACGCTATTCCTGAATTTGACATTACATATGACCATACTTTAGTAATGCAGAAGATATCCTCACACTGGGTTGGCGCATAAATTCAGGCGATCTGATAAAGAGCGGTAAGATAAAGCCATGAAAACGAAACTATTGACCTCAACACGCGGAAGATACTCCAACCGTAGCTGGTTCCCAGAAGGAACGCCAGCATGGGATAAAGCGTACTATACGCTGTACAGCTCAGCAGCTGGAAGAATTTCTCAGAAGACTTTGGATGAGATGGTTGATGTTTTGTTGAAAGCAGATGACGGGGAAACTGAATTCCCACTCACCCAAAGGGCTGAACGTATTCTGGATCAGTTCCGTTTGAATCAGGATCAGTATAACGAGTTAATTGATCTACTGCCAGTAAGTGAATTGGTAAGTTCATCCAATGGAGTTGGATACCGTTTTCTTATCCACCCTGACATTACTGATGTAACATACCAAAACGTCCTTGATCGAATTGGTGATAATAAAGAACAATTGGAAGAGTTCCAAAAACTGACTGAATCATGTCTTCGCTCTGTTGTCAATTCGTTGACCACTGTACGTTCTTATGTTTTCAAACTGCAACGTAATACCGATGCAAATATCATCAGACCAAATCAATATGCGCATATTCTTCGAGTTCTACAAAGAGGCGTAAAGAAATTAGATAGAAAACTGTAAATAAACCTTCTCATTGCAGATAGTATACGGGGACCGCTAAACCAAATCGTTGGAACTATCATGGAACTCATTGCAATCATTGTGATGTTCCTCATACTGACAGTCACATCAACGTTCAACGCTCATTCATCTCATATCAAACGGATGGACAGAGTAATTGAATGGGAACGAAGCGAAGAGAAAGCGTTCCGCCATCTGAGTCAAGCGATGGATAACGGAACCAGACAGGAAGCTGATGAAGCGTTCCATACATGGAATACAGTTTCCACTCAAAGCCCTCTTCATTCTACCGTTGTGAGACCGTCCATGGAACGTTACTATTTATAAATAATTTGAGGGAAGAACGCAAAACAAACGTTCTTCCCTCAAATACTTAAACTCTTGATACAATAGGAACTCATCAAAAAGGAACTTCTCATCATGTCACGCGATTACAATACACCAACAAAAGCCGCCTCAACCGAACAGCTGAACGCTGCAATAGAATTACTCAAAGCAGGTGACACTGTTCATGCTGTGTTTTACGATAAGCATTACCGGACATTTGAGATTACTGGCATCGTTACCGCATCAGCATTAGATGAACATCAGTTCACGCTTGCTTCATGGTTCCTGAACACGCCTGCGCCGACAAAAGACCCGAATAGCCTGAGTGAGGGCAAAGGGAAAGCTTCTTCCTTCCTCAAAGAGCTTGAAATCCTTTCCTCCGCCGACATCGCCCTGTTCTGAGCTAACAGCATCTAAATACCTTGAAAGAGTCCTTCCCGTTCCAGAGAATGTATAAGCATTCCTCTTGGTCTTCTTGAAAAGAACTCATACCTGCCACACCTGAATATATTTGAGCGACACAGGTGTAACCAGGATAGTCTTCACAGAAATCTTTTGAAAACCAAACTGGCTCAGTTGGATACAGTGAATCTGGTACATATTGAGTTGAAGCCCAAAGTAAATCTGCATCATCCCAATCAGGTGAAGCAAGGTCTCTATCTTCGTATAGGGCAGTGATGGGACGGAAGCTTTTCATGAGAGATTTGCGCTCTACCCATTCTGGACCTACAGAATCTTCAAATATGAGAGCGTAACATCCTCGCATGAGCTCTCCATCAGCGGAAGTGTCAAACCAGGTGGAACATAGCTGAGGTTCTTGATATAGTTCCGTGGTACCTACTTTCCAAATGATTTTGTTTTCTTCACTGTTTGCAACACCGTAGAAAAAATCCGCTTTTCTCCCATCAAGATGTAACGAACCTAAGTAACGTAATGGTAAATGGGCTATGCTGCGGACAGTCTTTGGCTTTCCAGTAGAAGTAAGAGGGTTAATTGTTTTTACTTCCACTGGAACGAAAGGCCACCAGCCTCTTGTTGCCCAAAAATTGGTTTTCCCGCCAATAACCAGAGGAGCCGTAACGGCTTCTTCGGAGTCAGCTTCTTTCCATTCATGTTTTAGCTGATTGATAGCAGCATTATGCTGAGCGTTCCTTTTCGCTTTTTCTAAAACTTTGTGATAATGCGCCTTTTGATAAGTGTGATAAATTTTGTAACTGAAAACAGTTTTCTCAATGCTTTGAGCAATGGAATCGCCGACAAGATGTAACCATGTGTTGCTGAGCATATTGCACCTTTCCCTGTAAGGCAGCTCCCCCTTGCTGCAACTCATTTAGGTCAAGTCTAACCATAGATTTTTTAGAACAACACTTTTTGACCCCATTTTAGGGGACAAGAACACATTTTGCGGTTAACCGCAACGCTATATCCACATTGCGGCGTGTAATGGTACAGCCGGTTCGCAATGACAAGGTTCAGAAGGACTTGTGCCAGATAACGCATTCAATGTGTTGTGTTTTGTCGTTTCATCAATAAGTTGCGCATCAAATAATGCTTGAATTCCCTGAGAACCATACACGCTTCCGAATCTTGATACTAACCGCTGTGTAGTATCAAATTGGAGTTTTGCATCAATTTCGCGTAGACCTCGTAATAGTTGAGGGATCATATGCGCATGGTAAGCACAATCAATGAATAAATGAAGGGTTACAGGGTTCTTCCCTCGAGTGACAGCCATTATTTTACTCTTTCCTTTTCATATCCTGTAAGAATGTGCTATTTGATTCAAGGTCACCGATAAGAATGTGTATATCCCCCGAGCTTCCTTCAACCCATGAAAGTATCCCATGCTTACTCTACACAAAGCGTTTAAATCCTCGCGCGCTGCCATTGATCTGGCTTCCATTATGGTTGGTATCATTATCATCGGCCTTATTGGTGGAGTTATTGCTGCCACCGTATTTGCTGTCATTCCTTGGACCCAAGACAAAGCAGCGAAACAGCAATTAGAATCTATTCACACAGCTGAGAACGCCTACTATGGTCTCAGCACCGCTACTGACTCTGATTTGAAAGATGCTATCCCTAGCTCGTTCACCAGTTCAGATGGTTTAGATGCAAATAATTTGCTTACTTCTTCTCCGAACTATTGTGTTATTGCCTCTGATGGTTTACAGAACTACATCGGATACTCCCGTTCAGGTTCCGGTAAAGTCTTCTTCTCCACCAATGATAACAAGCAGCCACGAGTATACGATGCCGACCTCCCAGATGATTGCTCTTATGTTCAATCAGGCCAGCCAGCTGCTCCAGCTGTTGTCAACCTTGCATTCCCCGAAGGTAACGTAGGAGTTCCTTACTCCTATGCAGTTTCAGCTTCTGGATTCCCACGTCCAACATTCAGCATTTCTGAGCTTCCTGCTGGTTTGACTCTCAATGCAAAAACAGGGCTTATTTCTGGAACGCCAACTGCTGCTTTTGGAAAAAATGTGACAGTAACTGTTTCTAATGACCAAGCAACAATTACCAAAGCAAGTACTTTGACTATCAAGTCTTATCCAATAACAAAGGTGTATTACAACACTTTCGGCGCTAACAGTATTATTCCAGTTGGTTCCACATTGACTTCCAACCGTGGCTTGGGCTACCCAACTGTTGGTTCAGGTGCAAACACTAACTCTAACCAGTCATCTGTCCAAGTCAACACCACAAACGTTGCTGCTGCAACAATGACCATCAAACTGCCAAAACTTGACCCAGGAACCTACGAGTTTACAACATGGGCTTACCCAATGTGGACAGGTAAAATCAGCTTGAACGTGAACGGTCAGCCACAGTCAACAGTTGTTCCAATTAGCTACTACTCTAAGTCAGTTATTACGCCAATTCGTTTTACTATCACAGAGACTTCAACTCCTGCGACATTGGCTGTTACTTTCGCTCCTGACCACGTAAGTGACTGGTATTCAACCATTAGCTATGACGACATTACCGTATCAAAAGTAGGCTAATATCAAATGGCCCTAAAAATAGGGGTACAGAATAGATGATATGTCCTCCTTTTTGAGGACATTCAGCCGATAACTTATTTCAGCTGGTCAACCCCTCAAAACTTCAGGCGCTGTCTGCATCAGAAAATCCCCCTAACCGATGCAGGCAGCGCCTGAACTATTAACAACAATAGCACAAGATTTCACATGGGAGTGAAAACTGTATTTGAATCTTGTTTCAACGAAAGCTCCGACTGAGATAGCCTGCTCCTCAATACCTCTCAGATTCGCTGTGCGCCCCGTACGCAGGCTTTCAAGGCTTATGTAGACACGTAGATGGCTGCAACTTATAACCCCTTAGAAAGGCATACAGCCATACAACGGCTCATTCAACTCCTACCTCGTTAAATGTTGAAGCCCCTCATTGATTATCCAATGAGGGGCTTCAACATTTGTTTTTATTAGCGAAGTTTAAGTTCTTCAGCAGACTTGTTGAACTTAGCATCCAAGAACAGAGTCTGCTCTTCAATGCGCTTCTCAACGCCGTCATACACGTTGTCCTGAATATCGTTCACGCCATTCTGCAACGTGTCCAGCGGCTCCAACAGCTTCCCCTCCACTGTGGACTGCTTGCGAGCCAAATACGACTTCGGCAGTTCCAGGTAAGAGTTCAGCAAGTTCGGAAGGTAGTCAGTGATAATGTTGTTGATAGTGAACTTCTGCTCACCATATGTGTCCATCTTCTTCCACTGAGGCAAAAGCTCCTGCAGCGTACTCAGAATACCTTCAACTCGCTGCTGTACAGATGCTGGGAAATCATTCCGATGAGCTGACATCTGAGCGCGGAGAGCTGAAATAGAGTTTTCAATCAAACGTTCCTCATCAGTCTTCGTAGATTCAATCGCAATCAAACCTGCACCAGACGGAAGAGCCTTCTGACGATTACTCGTGTAGTAACGAATAACTGAGCCACCTACGACAACAGCCAGGATAATTCCCAGGATGCCTCCACCGATACCGATGAGACCAGGAACAGGGTTGAACTCCCCGTTGCTAGTAGCGGTGGAAGTCTGAGTCAGTGTCACAACATCTTTACTGACAGCGTTCAATGCATCCCCAGCGTTCCCGTTATGCTGAGCCAATGCCTTATTCAGCGTTTCAGCAATCTTCTCCTCGTTCTGAGCAGAAGACACTCCAAAACGGTCAGAACCAACACTGTTGTCAACAACGACAACAGTCGTGTCACCAGTCTTCTGACGAATCATGTCAGCAACATCGTTTGCACTGTATGTGGAGACAGCAACATCAGGAAGCGCAACCACATCAACCTTCGTGCCTTTCAGCGTAGCAGCAATATCACCGCTGTTAGAAAGGCTGGCATCAGAATCCACATACACAGGGGAGTTGGAAAGCCCTGCAACAGACTCACCGACATACCCTGTGTCTGCTGATGCAGACTGAGCAAACCCGAACACAGCGACACCAACCATAACAGCCAGCAGTCCAGCGGATTTCACAATCTTACTCATAATAGGTTTTTCCTTCAACTTAGAAGTTGTTGATAACAGAAGCGAACACAGTGTCAATCTTTGTAGCGTCAGAAGCGTCAAACATCTGGCCACCAGAAGCCTTAGCAATCTGGCTCAGCACATCCTTGTTTGCTTCCTTGCCGTAAGCAATCGGGAAGATACGCACCTGAGCGCCCTCGCCTCCCTCTTTCTTAGCGGAGTTCAACTTCACCAGAAGAGACTGCAATGAAATCTGAGAGTCAGTGTCAGCACCGTCAGTCAGGACAACAATAGCATTGATGCGACCAGTCTCAGCGTGCTTCTGCATGTAGTCGTATGAAGTGGAGATAGCATCATACAGAGGAGTTCCACCCTTGTTTGCGTTCTTCAAATCAGTAACAGAATCCTTCAAGCCTTCCTTGCCGTCAGCCAGAGCACTGAACTCACGAACAGGAACGACACTCTTACCCAGCTTAGAAGAGATACCTGTGGTGAACGCCCAAACGCCCACCTCGTCCGTGCTACGGAAGTGACCAACAGTAGACTGCACACCACTGATGGCACCGTCAAGCTTGCTACGACCATCACCAGTACCTTCATCCATGGAACCTGAAATGTCAACAAGTTCCAGAACAGCGGAAGGCTTACGAATCTGCTCCCACTGGTCAATCGCAGTGGAGACAACCTCAGCGCTCGGAAGCGGCAGAGTTGCAGTCGGCTTCTTCGGGTCAACACCATACTTCGCAGTGAACAGCTCACCAAGGTTCACGCTTGTATCCAGCGGACGGAAACCATACTTCGGCAGAATCTCCTGAGCAGTCTTCGTCTGCAAGAATGCAGCGAATGCCTCACCAGCAGTCTTCTTCTCAGAAGAAACCCATGAAGAGTTCAGAACGGCAACAGGATTGTCAGACCACATGGAACCGTTAGACGGGTACACAGCAACCAGCTTCTCCTTCGGAGGAGTCAAAGTCTCACCAGGCTGAACAGTGTGAGAGTCAGGGTTGCCCTGGTTGTAGTTGATAAGAGAAGTCTCTTCCAACGCAACAGCAGAAACATACCCTGAGTTATCGCCACTCTGAGAGTCAGCATACAGTGTAGACAGAACCTTACCTGTCGTGTCACCGTAGTGGATAGCGCCAGACTCAAAAGTACGGGAGAAGTCCGCAGCCTTGTTGACATCATCAACAGTCAGGTCCTTCTGCTTCTTCGCAGCCTCATAGGACTGCATCAGAATGGCAGACAGACCAGTAGTAGAAGTATTCGGGTTTGTCTTAGAAATCTTGAAAGAACCCCACAGAGGCTTTCCAACGCTGCCCCAACCATCAGGGTTCGCAATCAGGTTCTTGACATCCGTCAGGCTGATAGCCTTCTGCGGGTAACCAAGGGCCTTTGCCATCGACTCAGGAACACCATACACAACAGGAGTGTGAGTGAAGCTCTTCACGTCAGAGACAACGCCAGAGCCACCAGCGGCGGCAACACGGTCAGTCCAGACAGTGGAAGCAGGGGACCACAGAGTAGGCCAGTATTCCTTGTCCTGCAACGGCCACTCAGAAGGGGAGCCAGAAAGAATGTTTGTTGCATCACCAGAAGTAACATTCAACGGCTTCACCGTGACGCACTTATCCAGCTTCTTCGCCTCAGAAGAGTCCTTGAACTGCTCAGCAAGAGAATCCATCAGGTTTACCTTCTCAGAAGAAGTAGCAATCGTGATGTGCGTGCAGCCGTCAGAATCAAACGCAGATGCACCGTTGTTCACATTGTTCCCACCATTGGGGTCAGTGTTTGAGCTATCAGTACAACCAGCCAGAGCCAAACCAACAATGACCAGGATGCCAACAGTGGCAAGGAAGTTTTTCCTCATGTACATACTTTCTATAAGAGTTTACAAAATGAGATGATGCTTTACTCTCAACATCATACAACATGAACTCGAAGAACGCAACCCTTCAAAACTTCTCTTCTGAAGAATAACCGATATGCTTAGATTATGAATGAACACAAGATGACGAAGACAGAGCGTTTTTACTGGGACCTGCGCGGGTTGTTGCCAATCCTGAGTATTTTAGCCGCTTTCCTCACTGCAACAGTCATCATTCCCAGCTTTTTTGATTGAAAATCTTATAGCATCCGTTAGAACCAAACTATCATGGCTGACCGTTCTCTCGTCATTGAGAGGCGGTCAGTTCTACGTTTGAGGGTATAAGTTGACTTCCGTAGAATAATCTGTTAGAATACAATTACCATGGCTGGCCACTGCTTCCGGATGGAAGGGTGGCCAGTTTTCTTTTAAAGCTGCAAAAACGGTTACAGTCTGTTAGAATAGCATTATCACGACTGGTCATCATTCCCGACAAGGGGAGGTGGCCAGTTTTCTTTTATGCTAATAACTCCGCAAGAAGCACATCGTATTGTAGTTGCTTCACCATCATGCGCAGCTTGCGGCTATCTTCATAATTCTCACTGAAAAACGATTCGTCTTCAATCAAGTTGTCAGCAACGCTCAACACTGCTGCAGCTGGGATATTAAACGAAGCTGAGAGAGCAAACATCATCGCAGCTTCCATCTCGACTCCCAAGAAACCTTCTGCACTCCACTGAGTCACATCATCTGATGTCTCAGCAAACATGACTTCACAAGTATTCGTAATACCCTGCCATAGTTGTACGCTTTCGGGGAGTTCCAGATTACGGATGCGTGACAATAATGACAGTCTAAGCTTTTCATCAGGTGAGAACAACTTATCTACTGCATTTCGTTGGTACATGAGCGCATTATCATTTCCGACAGAAGCAGACGGAATAACCAAATCTCCAGCTCTCATCCCATTGCGCAATCCACCCACTGTACCGAACAGTAGATTTTTCTGAGACCCTAAAAGTGTCGCACAATGAACATACTGTGACATCATAGCTGTTCCCATAACAGGAACCCACCAAAATCTTTTCCCAGCAGCTTGAAACTCATATCCATGACCTAAAGACGGTCCAGGTAGTCGTGTTAGTTCAATCTCATGACCTAAACTGGTCAAAGCCGATTCCACCAAAGTAATTTGCTTATCAGTGAATAAATCCCACACACCAGTAGCAAGCAGGCCATCTACATGATAGCTCTCAGGTAACTGAGTAGCCTGGCGAAACGAATCAGCAGTCAATGAACGGTACATGTTTTCTCCTATGACTTCAAACGGGTAGAAACGCCTCGGTTTTGGTACAGAGTAGCGATAATCCCAAGAAGGATTAGGCCAATACCTACACCATAGTCAATAACTTGCACAGCGACGTAATTACTGTTGTTGTCAACAAGCATATAGCGGCTCAGATTGTTCGGGTTGTACTTGATACGTACCTTATCCCCGACTTTGTACTGACATTCTGTTGAAGAATCTGTAATAGGAGGATTTGTATAGTTCTTTCCAGCAATCTCGTATTGCAGAACCACGTGACATGTTGCTACATCTCGCCGGCCATGTGTAGGGTTCTCTTTCCAACTTGTCACTACTCCTGTTGTCGTAGAAGTCATAGCTCGGGATTCAGCAGTAATAAAGCTTAGAAGAAAGCTAAACAAGATAAGCCAAAGAGCACCTGCGACAATAAACCCGATGCGGCGTTTACGACCAACAGGGCCAGAGACAAAAGGATTAGGGAAAGGGCGGTTACGAAAAGCCATAATAGTGGCTATCGGAATTTGTTATCAGGTTAAGCAACAAATGTACAACAAAGCTGAGATTACGGAAGAATCTTCTTCGCAACCTCAGGATATGTCTCAACCTCATCATGCTTCATGAACAATGCCTCATACTCTTTGATGAATGCAGTAAAATCTTCACGGAACAACGGAGTGAGCTCATACATACCATCGAAGAGCAGGAACTCACCATCATTATAGTTGAACGGTCCAGGCTTGTTAGAGTTCAGACCCACAGAACCCCAACGTTCGGCAGCGTTGAAATGCAGGGAATTAAACGAACCGCCATTCGCGCGGTACTTCCATAAACGCTTATCAAACTTCCGAGTAAACAGACTCTTTCCCATACGGAAGAAAAACTTCCACATGGAGAACGTTTCCAGCTCTTTTCGAGTTCCAATTGCCAAAGGAGCATCATTCAACCAGATGACAAACAAATCTTCATCAGGTGACGCTTTTACCAAAATCTTCGGCATACGTATAACCCTTTCTGGGGCATCATTAGATCACAACAAGTGTGTACAAACTATATTACACTATGATACAATCAGATGCAACCGATCACGTGTACAAGCTTACAAAGACAGCAAGGAGAACCTTCACTCATGACCGCTCTGAAACATCGCATGCAGCTCAAAGCAGGAAAAATCATCCTCCAAAATCAGAATAACGATACTGAACCTACTTGGGAGTACCTACATGCGAACGGGTTCTTCTACGCAGCAAACCCTGCTGGAGTAGCGGTTCGAGATGACCAGAACTTTGCTGAAGAAGTCACAGTACGGGTCCTCATCAATGAGAAATTCAAAACCCGAAAAGAGCCTCTCTACACTCACTCGTTGTCAACACGTGAACACACGCTGTATCTCCGCACCGAAAATGACGACACCCCTATTCACATTCCTGTAGACACTGAGAATGTTCGAGTAGAACTGTACAAAATGCGTAAAAATAAGTACGTCCTCACTGTTGCCTACTAAGCGTTAGAAATCATGGTATGAGTAACCCATACCATGATGCAGAAGGTAAGTTCTGCTCCCGAGATGAAATGCAATCATCAATTCAGCAACTTGCCGACTCAAAGAACCTTGACCTGTATCTCAGCATGCGAGAAGCTTTTGACTCCATTGAAAACCCTGGACCCTATAGTTCATATCTTTCAGATTCAGAAGAATATGAACGAACGGTCCGCATTCCGAATGCCTTTGGTGACTGGACGCTCATCAAAGGCAAACTTGATTATAAAGCAGCCGCTGCGCTCAGATCAGGACCATGCCCAAACTTCGCAGAAGTCCTCCATAAGAAAACAGGCTGGCCATATGTTGCTGCGGTACAGAAAGGTTATGCTTTTACTTCTGCCAAAACATATCGTGAGAATTGGGATGAAGTAGACTCAGGAATGTGGCACATCATGGTGCAACGACCAGATGGCAAACTTGTTGATGCATCAGGAGTGCAAAGTAAAGAAGATTACATGGCTGATGCGGGAAAGTACAACCTTGAGTTAGTTCTCTATCGAGTAGACACAAAATACGTCAAAGCTCACCATGTCAGCATCATAGATAACAAGCATTTAGAAAGCTTTGCAGATGAAGCGCTCAAACTTGCTGAACAGGACAAGCGAGTTCCAGGGGTAGAAGAACCATATTCGGAGTAATAAAAAAGGGGGAGGCCAGCAAACAATTGCTGGCCTCCCCCTTTTCATGTATAGAAATCTTACTTCTTAACCGCGTCCCTGTGAGTGTCGCTCCTGAGCGACCAAATGCTTGTTGAAACGCGAAACACGTTCACGGATAGTGATGTATCGCTCAACGAGATAAAACACAGCATCCAGCGCTCGTGCATCATCGAAGGGATTCACATTGAAATCAAAGACATCAGTCCTCCCCACCAAAAGCTCATGTGTATCCCGAACATCATCCTTGTCTTCAAGAGTGACCTCAATGAACCAGCCCTTGGTTTCATCTTCTGAGCTTTCAAGAATACGAAGCCCAAATGTATTAGAAGGACCATTCCAGCTGGAAGGCTGAATCTTTGCTCTCTCCAACAGCTCCAACGCATACCCGTTCACATACCGAGCAAACGTTTCAGAGAAAACAATTTTCTCATGCTCATCAACAGTAGACATATATTTGCTCCCAAAGTAGGAAAAGAAAAAGTAGATTTCCAGTATAGCAGACGCAACAGCTCACAGCAACTCCCCCTGTTGACTATATATAGTTGGTGATGACTATATATAATCAACAACACAAAAATCGTAGATAAGCCGTACAACCTGATATGATATATGATATCAGCTGCACACGATCATATCTTTTCCAGCAGTTGAAACCATCAGTCCACAGAAAAGAGTACCCATGTTGGTCCGTTTCATTATCTTCCTGGCAATTGTCATCCCACTCCTTGCCATCATCATCTACGCAGCGAGAAAACAAGTCAACGTTCCACACCCTATGGGGCACCTGTTTGACATGAAAACTGCAATCTATAACTGGGTCAGTAACCCATCATCTCGTCAATACCGTTACAGCCGTGACAACTACCCACAGTACACGTCAGCTGAGCTTGAAGACGCTGAATATATTCTCCAAACCTACTCAGGCCGAAACGGAGACTACCCAGCATACAATGTAGTACTCAACACCTACCACGCTCACCCTGAATACTACACAACAAGCCAAGAGAAGATTCAGGAAGTCACCAGCGCTCTGCTGACTGACTTCAACACATGGCGTAACAACTGGGATGCAATCATTGCTGAGGAAGCAGATGCCCGCTGATTTGATGCAGAAAAAACACTGCATGTGATAGAATCTCCCGTATCGCAAAACATGCAGTGAATAACTGCTTACGAAAAGAGAACTCATCATGAACGAAGTCGCAGCAGCCCTCATTCCTCTCATCGGAATTCCAGTAGTATACGCCATCATCCTCAAAGTATGGCTCAGTAAAGTCAAAGACGAAAGTGCCATCCTCACAAACTGGCTTGCCAGCTATGACGGGAAATACTACCCGAACCATGACAGAACAGCTGTGGATGAAGCGCATAATGTTCTCCTCTGGGTAGCAGCAAAGTCACTTCGCAACACACCGACACGCCAGAATGTTCTCTCCCAGATTCAGAAGAACACCCGTGCAGGAATCGTCTACGACTCCTCCACAGAAGACATTGCAAACGCGGCGGAAACACTTCTCAAAGCCTACCATCGCTTCATTGAGAATCTCCCACAGATTCTTGAAGATGAGAAAAACCGTCGTGCACAGTTAGCATAACCAACACATACGAGTGAAGGCTCTCCCAGATATTAAACCTGGGAGAGCCTTCACTCGTTAAACTCCTTCTGCAATGCAGAATCTGGTAGAATTTTCTTCATGAACATAGACGTATACCAAGCAGCTCACAATCCGGTTTTAGCTACTGCTGTGATTATTCTATTCGCAATCAGCACCATCGGAATGCTGGGTTTCTGTATCGGAATAACTGCATTAGGCATGTTCAGAGCAGGTTCCTGGGCTGGCGTGACAGCTATGGTTTCGCTTCCTCTTTTCCTCGGAGGCGCATTCATTGCCCTCATTGTATCCGCTGTTTTTGGACTGCACGGAGGTAAAGGATTCAGCGATTGGGTGCACGATCATTACTCGTATAGGATTTCTGATGCACAAGCAGAAACCCTCTACTCCAACGGTTCCATCGTCTTAGATGTTGACGGCACCCCGAAGAAGATTACGTTAGAAACGTACAAGAACGGCAAAATTCTTATCATGGATGGTAGCGCCTTACCGCAGAAAGAAAAGTAGACTATGAACGTTTTTCACTTCACAGACCTCGTTATTCCATGGGTTTGGTACGCAGTAGCAATCATTGCTGTCACCCTCGTAGGAGTTTTTCTATCCTACCGCTTCTATGACAAACGAGAGCGAAACAAACTAACTGTCACCCATAGCAGAGCCAGCACCTGGGCTGCCGCTATCCTCACCGGCATTGCAGCAGGCTTCATCCTCACCACAATCCTCATCATCACAACTAGCAACATGGTACAGAACACTGATGAGTCAGACCGCCAGAAGCTCAACGCGTACGTGAAAGATAACTATGGTCTCACAGTCGACAAAGATCAGTCAGCGCTCCTGTACTGGTCCCAGGATGAAGGAAAAGTGCCAGTCACAGCAACAACCAAAGATAAGCAAATCGTCAGCATCTACCTTGACCACTACAAAAACGGGTGGACAATTTATGACAACACCACCAAGAAACCGTTACCGCAGAAGTAATACTTTGTTGCGAAGCTATAACGTTGAGGTTGCTTTCATACCATGAAAATAGGATAACCGATACGGTTAATATGCCCTTCACACTTTCCTCGAACGTACCTCCTGTTCAAAAGCATTATAAACGAACAGTCATTGCTTCGGTACTTGCCGGCTCTATAGTTTTCAGCTTATTCGGAGGGGCATTTATTTTTTGGCTAATTGGAACGCTATTAGCCACTGGTGGATTAGCTTATGTTATTGCTGTTATTTGGATAACCTTTTGCAAACGTATTATAGAAAAATCTAAGCTCAGAAAAGCAAATACCAGCGAACGACAAGAATACAGTCATCATCCAGCAGTTTATTTTCAAACAGCATCGCAGAACAATAGCTGGGCTTTGAATGCCTTTTTCACAATAGGTGCCATACTGTATCTGATCGCTGGGTTTTTGTATATACAATCTTCAATAGTAATTCTGAACAATGCATCGCTTCTTTCTGAACTTAGCACGTATAGAATGGTTCTTTGGACTATCATTATTTTTGGTAACGCTCCACTCATCACAGCAGCTTTGTGGTTAGCGGTACTGGCAAACGTTCCGCTTATTTACAACACTGAATTAAGAATTGCAGAACGTTTAGCTCTCAAAACAAAAACAGGAGCTTGGAAGAAAATACTCACAAACCGCATCTGGTCATGGAGTATATGGATATTTGGTGGAGTTGTGGCATGTGCATACTTATACTATTCAGGTCACATGAGCGAAATTCCGACTGTTCCAACAGGTGAATATTAAAAAGGAGGAGGGTAACCAGATGTTTGGTAACCCTCCTCCTTTTTGTATAACAGCGTTCAATCAATAATCCCAAGTATTGCCATCCGGAGCAGAGCGAACAACATCAACAGCTGAACGCAGACCCTGCACAGCAATCCCCAACACGCTTGCAACTTCATTATACAAAGTACTACCCTCAGGAAGGTTCAGCTCACGAAGCTTCTGCAACACCGCCTCACCATCCTTCTCCACATGGACACGAGTAGCATCCAACACCTGCGCCTGAACAAAACGCTGATGCTGTAAACCAATATCATTCAAATCAGTGCGAACATCCTTCGGAACCAAACCCTGCGGCTCCAAACTCGCATTCAACCCAGTGCGCAAATTCTTCGGCATAATCATAATAGCAACCTTCAATCTATGAAAACATATGAGACCCTGCAATCATAACAAACAATAACAGGGAACGAACGAAAACAGTATCCGAAGCCTATGAAAAATCAAGCAGTGAGTTCTTTGCTGGTAAGCTGAACTCATGAATTACGACGTATACAAACAAACTTTTGATATGGTGCAGGCCCAGAATCAGCTTCTCGTGCCGCTGATCCTCTTTTCGGTGCTTGCTCCAATAGGTGGGCTTCTCGTATATGCTATGACCCGTGGAAAAATCATCATTATTTCCATCCTCATCGGAGTAGCGCTTTTCGGTACAGGCTTGACCATCGCAATAGTAGGCCATCAGAATAATCTTGAGCAAGAAACCAAAGAAACAGCCCGATTCAGCTCTTGGGTTGACAAGAACTACGACTTGAACCTTACCAAGAAAGAGGCAGCTCAGTTAGAGGACGGCGAGCTCGTCAAAGACTATAATGGTCAGCTGCAAAAGCTTACTCTTGAGAAGTATAAAGACGGTGTAGTGGTTATGAACGACGGTAAAGCCATCAAACAGAAATAAATTGTAGAATACCTACATAGTGAAAGCATTGTTATCAGTATGATACCTACTGGTGTCAATGCTTTCACTGTATTTGCCCCGATAAGAATGACAACATGAACATACTCAACGACACCCCAACCCAGCGCATCATCCGCAACACCATCCTCTACGCGCTCGGATTCATCCTCGTCGCCCTTGCAGGCCGTGTAGGGCTCGCATTTCCTGCAGCAGTCGGAGCAGCTGTGCTACTCTTCCTTGGACCCTTCTACGTTCTCTTCGTCCTCATCATCACCCTCACCAAACGCAAAAAAGAACGAATCATCCTTGACAACATGGATGAACAAGCACGTGAACAGCTCACCCACGAACCAGCGTACATGTTCAACACTCCCGCCCAAATCCACACATTCGCTAACAACATCCTTCTCACGCTCAGCACCATAGGATTCAGCATCCTCAGCTACATCATCTGGAAAACCAGTGATGCAGAAGACTGGCAAGATGTTGCGCTATGGACATTAGGAACCGCCCTCGTTGCGCAAACTATTCTCCTTATCATCATCAATATTGGACTCGTCTACACACGACGCATCCGCATCCCAGAACAGCACGCACTGCGAACACGCACAGGAGCATGGAAACTAATCCTCACCAACCGTATCTGGTCCTGGGGCATCTGGACAGTCGGAGCGCTCATGGGAACAATAGGAATCATCTCCACATTTGTCATTGATGGCGGGATTTGAGAATAAGCGGTGGAATGACCGATTATAGGTTCAAACTTTATAACTGGGGGATAGACAATGGGAAGTTATTTTGACGCAAAAGAAATGAATGGTAAGACCCGAGAAGAGAAAATAGCCTATTTGCAGGCTTATAGAGAGTACCTTTTCATGACTTTTAGTGATAATGCGAATGTTTGGCTGGGAGCTTTTGAAGAATTAGAAAGCTTATATAGAGGAATTGATAATATTAATCGAAATGAAGCTTTTGATTACATCATTGAAACTGCTGACTGGACAGCGTTAGATTATGCTGATTTCATATTGTATCTATCAAATGAAGATAGGTACAAACTTATCAAAGCTAAGGCATTCTCAAAACTCCTTGAAACGATACCTAACGAAGATTCTTTAATTAGGTACAATATTTATAATAAGCTTGCAAATGCCAGTATAAAAAATATTGACTTGACGCTACTTTATCCCTATACAAAGTTCAATCCCGAAAAAGATGGAACGCATTGGGTTAAGCAAGAGGTGCTTGCATTTGTAGAAAAACCACCTAGTTTACATAGAGTTTGGAAGCTTAGTCAAGAAGAAGAAACCTTATTACAATACACTAAGGAAGATATATTTGCTTTAGTCTTGAGAGTTATACTTCCCTATTATGTTGATATTGAAAAAATGAGAGAAAAGGTGAAAAACGAGCCAGCACAATCTGTTGAAGATGCGATACGTCGCCTAAGTATTAATACTGTTTCAATTATGGATAGCAATAAGGATTTGAAAGGGCAGTTGAGTACAGAAGATGCAGAGTTTTATCAAAAACTAAGAGTACATGTGCTGTCACTAACATCTTCTGATAGTGGAATGCTATATACTCAAGCTGGATTCTGGCCTGGTTTTTTGAAAGTTATTAATCAATCGATTTTCTTCGATTTCAACAACAAATTGAGAATTGAACAAGCTGCTGTTGCTTACAAAGAAAATCGATTTGGCGAGTGTTTGTACTTATTATTAACTGTGATAGAAGCAAGTTTGACTCGTTGGATTAATGTAAGTCTTGTTCCTACAGCTGATAAAACTATTTACGATAAGAGCCTTTTGGCTCAATTGCTTACCGGCCTAAAAAGTCAGATTACAAATCCTGAACTGGTTGATTACTGGAGGCACATTTTAATAAAAAGAGAGTTTTTGAATATTCGTAATAGGTTGTTTCATGGTATAGACTTTGATTTAGAAACCAAGCTAATTGCTACACTTGTGTTTAATATTATTTTTACGATGTCTTTGTTGATAAAAATAGAAGAAAAATTTTATTTGTTAGATGAATACTCAACAAAAGAACTTATTAAAACCATCATAGAAAATTCTAAACCTTATAACAAAGAATAAGTCATCTTATTCAAAAATGAGCTATTGACTTTATATTACAAACATGCTATAATAGGAACATGAAAACAGTAGCTTCTTCACGCCTGCTGAAAGCGGTAAACCCTGTGCTTGCTTCTGAATGGCATCCCACGAAGAATACTGTTCTCTCACTAGAAACCATCTTTGCGAACAGCGGTAAGAAAGCTTGGTGGCTATGCTCCACTTGCGAGTATGAGTGGCAAGCTCAGGTTGCTTCACGAAACCGTGGTAATGGATGTCCTCGCTGCGCTGGCAAAGTCATCACTCCCGAAAACTCATTCATGCTCTTACATCCTACAATCGCAGCAGAATATGACCATGAGCGTAACAACAAACCACTTGAAGCAGTAACAGCTATTTCCCACTACAAGGCATGGTGGAAGTGCTCAGTCAACTCTGAACACAACTGGCAAGCAATGGTTATGAACCGTGTACGTCAAGGTGATGGCTGCCCATACTGCTCAGGACGATACGCAACTTCTGATAACAACCTTGCAATCGCGCGTCCTGACTTAGCTGCAGAGTTCGACCTGGTAAAGAACGCTCCATTGACTCCATATGATGTTACTCCCAAAACACCTAAGAAGTTCTGGTGGAAGTGCGGCGCAGGGCATAGTTATCTGAGGAGTTTGAACGACCGTAATGGCACCAAGAACAGTAACTGTTGGGAGTGCAAATCAGTAGCTTTCCTCTTTCCGAAACTGCTGACTGAGTGGGATTATAGTAAGAACAAAGGAATAAACCCGCATGAATTATCGTACGGAAGTAGAAAACAGGTTTGGTGGAAGTGCTCAAACAATCATTCGTGGAGGACTACCCCAAATTCTCGCACTAGCATAGGAAAACTTAGTGGCTGCCCAGACTGCATCCGTTCTCAAACTTCTGACATTGAAGAACAATTACGAAACGAGATTATTGTCTCCAATTTATTAGCGAATGTTATTCCAAGTCAAAATGCTAGTGTGCCCGATGTTGTAGATTCTAAGAACCGCACTTATCGGGTTGATATTCTGGGTGAGTACAATGGTAAGTCTGTCATTATCGAATGGGATAGCTGGTACTGGCATGCTGATGTCCTGAGAGGTGGCAACTCTTCCTACCTGCGGGACACAGTAAAGACTGAAACGCTCCTAAGGGCGGATTGCTATGTAGTTCGCCTGCGTGAATCGCGTTTTGATGTAAGCCTCATGCCGCTTCAACTTGACAACCCTCACTTGCTTCAGCTATCATATGACTATAACGCTGAGGGGCGTAGCTTCCAGAGCTTCTGCGAAACATTGAAAACCTGGTTGCAAACTCTCTGAACATGTGCTAAGCTGTTCAAATATAAAGCAAACTAATATTCTTTTAGAGAAAAGGAAAATCTAGCCCATGGCTAACTCTCATCACCCGCTCCGAATTTTCGGTATCTCAGGGCTTGTCACCGTAGCTGCACTGATTGTGGGCTTTATTTACGGTGGTTGGCAGGCTGCATTCCTCGTTCTGCTCCTTGGAGCATTTGAGGTTAGCGTATCGTTTGATAATTCTGTCGTCAACGCCCGCATCCTCGAAAAGCTTTCTGAGAAGTGGCAGCAGCTGTTCTTGACTGTCGGTATTCTGATTGCTGTCTTCGGTATGCGTCTGCTCTTCCCGCTTCTGATTGTGGGTGTCACGACTGGTCTGAACCCGTTCCAGGCATTTGACCTTGCTATGGAGAAGGGTAATCCTGAGACTCCTGGTACATATGGTTACATCCTGCATGAGGCTCACCCGCAGATTGCTGCGTTCGGTGGTATCTTCCTTCTGATGCTGTTCCTTGACTTCATCTTTGAGGAGCGCGATATCAAGTGGCTGCGTTGGCTTGAGGCTCCTCTTGCTAAGATTGGTAAGATTGATTATGCTGCTGTGATTGTTGCTTGTGCTGCTCTTTTGGTGATTGCTGCTGAGGCTCATGAGCATGCTGTTACTATCATGGTTTCTGGTGTCGCTGGTATGATTACTTACCTGCTGGTGAACGCTCTTGGTTCGTACTTTGAGAATCGTCTGGATGAGGATGAGGAGCGTGCGAATATCTCTGGTGTTACGAAGCTTGTTGGTAAGGCTGCGTTCTTCACCTTCCTCTACCTTGAGGTTATTGATGCAAGCTTCTCCTTCGATGGTGTGATTGGTGCGTTTGCTATCACTGCTGACCCGATTATCATTGCTCTTGGTCTTGGTCTTGTTGGCGCTATGTTTGTCCGTTCCATTACCATCTACTTGGTTCGTAAGGGTACTCTGAATGACTACGTTTACCTTGACCATGGTGCACACTGGGCGATTGGTGCACTGGCTGTCATCCTGATTGTCAGCATTGCTTTCCCTGTGCCTGAGGTTGTTACTGGTCTGATTGGTGTGGTTCTGATTATCGCAGCGTTCGTGACTTCTATCATTCGTAACAAGCGTGAGGCTGCGGCTGGCGAGGATGTCTCCACTGATATCCATGCTGGTGTTGAGAGCTAAGCGTAGTTCTTCCTGAGGGGAGGATGTCTAATCCGTAAGGGTTGGCATCCTCCCCTTTTCTTTGTTAGGAATGTGTTTATATTTGATGAAGGATTTTTGATGGTTGCTAGTAAACAACATTTCAGCCCTGTGACGCAGCGGTGGGAGAAGTGTGATGCGAAGAAGAAAGCATGCCGTTATGTTGCTGAGCCGCATCGGTTGAATGATACTTCGGTTGCTCTTGCTGAGAGGGAGCAGGCGTTGGCTCCGCAGGTTGAGCAGGAGCGGAAGTCTTTTGTTCAGGGTATGATGTCTCGGTTCTTTGGCGGTAAGCCTACTGTTGACTCTGTTGCGCCAACTCCTGCTGTGGTTCCTGCTGGGACTGTTGTTGAGCGTTTTGGTCGTTTGAAGGTTATGTCTGAGGATACTGTTTCTCATGGAGCGAAGAGCTTGTATGTGTTTGGGGATCATACTTCGCAGGAGGATGCTCAGGCGTTGCATGATGCTGATCCTTTGAAGGCGTATCAGAATGGTGAGTGTGGTGTTCTTGCTGGGGAGCTGTGGAATCGTAATCCGCATGTTGAGGAGTATTATTTCTTCTCTATTCCTGAGGACCGTGAGTGGGGTACGCATCATTTTGTGAAGTTGAAAGATGGGTCGTTTGCGGATAGTATGGGCGTGTGGTCTGAGTCAGCTTTTGTTTCGTACTGGAAGGAAATTGATAAGAATGTTTCGTTAGAAGTGTACGAGGAGGGGCAACCTATTCCTGATAAGAATCCAAACATTGAGGTCAGTAATCAAAAGCTTTTTGATGCGATTACGAAGAGTATTGAGAACCATTTCAGTAAGCAATAATTACTATTCCCCTTTATTGTGTACAGCGTTTGAGCTGATAACTGTGTAGAACTCTTTGAGGGGATATGTATGGCTTTACGTAGAGGTCTGGTTTCAGTGTTAGCATTGTGTGTTGCATTGGTTACTTTATCTGGCTGTTCGCAGTTGAAGCAATTATCTCCTCTTCCTGATGAGCAGCGTTATCATTTCATCAATGAGGTAAGGGGTGATTTGGATTATGCGTCTTCTGGCGATGTGGTTACGAAGCGGTACGATTATGGGGATGGCGTATTTTCTCCATCATTTTTCTTTGCTGAGATTGAAGGGGTCTCAACATTTGACGAACTGACTGAACGTTTGAAATCTCTTGATAATGCGGAGTGTTCCACTTTTGCAGTTATTCAAACTGCTTGTAGTGTCGGCCAAGTTGATGTGACGATCAACCATGATGACGAAAATGATACCTCTGTTGTTTTGAAAATTATTGATATTCATAGTGGTCGAACTGCAAAGTAGTAAACAATTCTTCCTAAGGGGAGGATGTCTAATCCGTAAGGGTTGGCATCCTCCCCTTTTCTTTTTGTTCTGAGTGTGGTAGGATGTGGGTATGAGTGTTTCTTCTGATCTTATTCCTGTGAGTGGTTCTTATGAGGTTTCTGCTATTGTGGTGAAATCTGGTAGGAAGGAGTTGGTTTCTGCGGATGCTGTTGCTTCTTGGTTGGAGTCCACTGCTTCTGGGAAAGCGCTGTTGTCTTCTGTTCTCCCGTCTACTGTGAAGAAGCGGTATAGCGGAGCAAATATCGTGGGGTGGACAGATGCAAAAGAAGTCGTAGTGTTTTCATATGTATTTGGGTTTCTGTCATCTCTTTTTGGTGTAGTTGTTGGCGGTGCTCTTAATTCCCATCACATTGCGGTTGGTGAACCTGCCAGTGTGTCAACTGCCGTCTGGCCGATTTTGGTGACGGCGGTTACTGGTGGGTTTTCTTTCTATGTTCCGACACGCATCAAAACGAGCAAGTGCCAAGCTTTGTGGAACAAGTTGATGCCTATTCAGTCTGAGGGTATCCGGGAGTGGTTAGAGGCTCGGTACGGGATTGCGGTTTCTGATGAGGTGTTGACCGTGTTGGCTTCTGGTGCACTGACGAATCAGAACAGTGTGCCGTTTGCTGATGAGAAGGGTCAGCTGTGGGTGTTGCGGAGGAATGCTTCTGGGTTGTATCAGGTTGAGCCGCAGCAGGTCACTGTGCAGGCTTCTGAGGCTCCTGAGGGTATTCGTCAGGCTCCTGTGATGCTTTCTGTGGGTGCCGCCCATCTTGATGGTGAACTTGGAGAGTTAGGTGAGCGGATTGATACTCAGTTGGCTCAGTTGCAGAAGTTCGCGTTGACGGTGGAGGAGTCTCATGTAGTTTCTCGCACTGTTGGGGATGCTCGTGATGCGGTGGCAGCGTTTGAGCGTTTACAGCTGTTAGGCGCTGAGGAGAGCGGTTCTGCATACCTGTTGGATGTTTTGCGGTTACTGGATTCAGAGTTGGAAAGTATTGTGCAGGTGAAGGTTTCGCAGGAGACTGAGTTGTTGCGTGCTGGAAAACAGAAGGCGATTGCTCGCCAGGTTGAGGTTGGGGTTTGAGTATGAGTAAAGATATTGTTGTGGCCAATAGTTCCCAGGAGATTGCTCCTATTGAGTTGAAGCGTAAGGGTCAGAAGGAACTTATTTCCAAGGCGGCTGTTGCGTCTTGGTTGGAGACTACTTCTTCGGGTAAAGACCTGATTAGTTCTGTACTATCTGTGAACCCTGATAACCATTTGTATGGCGCTACTATTGCGCATCGTTCTGCGAAACTTTCAGCTCCTTCTGGTCAGACGCATGTCAATCGCTATGAGTCTATTACTGGCCCTGCGCTACTTGGCTGCCTTATTCCTGGGTGGGCGTTGAATGGTTTTCTTGTTGGGCCTCAGCTGTTTAACCATTTCCCTGAGTTGAATAATAGTGATAATTTGGCAATTTTGACCATTGCCTCTCTATTTCTTGGCCCTGTGCTTCTGGCTACTGTTGGTTGGTTGCCGTTCTTCCCTGCTCATCGTCGGAAGTATGAGCGCGCGTGGAATCAGTTGCTTGCTGTGCAGTCTGAGGGTATGCGGGGTTGGTTGAAGTCCCGGCATGGCGTTCAGGTTGGAGAGAAAACGTTGAAGGTTTTGGCTGATACTGTGCTGCGGGGTGGGTATCGTATGGAGTTTATGGATGTTGAGCAGCGTTCTTGGGTGTTACAGTGCAATGGAGCTTCTCAGTACCAGTTGGAGCGAGCGGATGGCTCCGAGTTACAGAAGGCTGATTTTGTAGCGGTTGAGGTGAAGCGGCAGGCTGTGTTAGCTGTGAGCACTGCTAAGTTCGGTGGGGAGATTGCTGTTTTGGGTGAGCGGGTTGATACTCGTATTGCTCAGTTGCGTCAGTTCCCGTTGACTGTGACACAGAGTGCATCAGTACAGGCTGCTGTGGAGGATGCTCATGCGACTGTGGCTGGTTTTGAGAGGTTGCAGGCGTTGGGCGCTGGTGAGGCTGCTGAGGGCCATCTGTTGGATGTTTTGCGGTTGTTGGATGCTGAGATTGAAAGTATTGTGCGAGCAAAAGCGGCTGAGGAAACTGCGGCGTTGTTTGCGCGGAAGGAACGAGCTGTGGCTCGTCATGATGAGGTTGGGGCTTGAGTATGTCGGATGCAATTGCGGTAAAAAGTTCTTCTGTTACAGATGTGAAGTTGGGTAAACGGGAAATTGTTTCTGCGAATGAGGCTGCAACTTGGTTGCAGGAGGCAGCTTCTGGTAAGGGGTTCTTATCTTCTGCGCTTTTGCTGCAGATGAAGCGCAGTAAAATTCAGGAGACAACTATCACTCGTCGGGCTTCTGATTTGAATCGTGAGAGGTTATCTCAAATGTTTGGGTTGCCTTTCTTGATTTCCGTGGTACCTGGTATTGTTGCTTCTTTTGGTATCGCTGGCGTGGTAGGGAATATGCCAGGTACCACAGACGTATCTATAATGTCCGCATTAGCTGGGGGTATGTTTGTGATTCCTCTTGCTGTTGGCGCTTCCGTAACAGCAGTCTCTTTACCGTTCTATAAGCCCTATCAGCGTAGGTATGTCCAGATGCAGAATCAGTTGGTGAGTTTGCAGGGTGAGGGTGTGAGGGCTTGGTTGCAGGCTCGGTATAACATCCAAGTGACTGACCATATTAGAGAATTCATTGCTGGCAACGTGTTGAGTAGCGTGCCTGAAATACATTTTGATGATGCAGATGGTCGTTGGTGGACTATGAAGTTTGATGATACTGAGGAAGCATACTATGTCATTCCGAAAAGTGTTGAGGTGAGTAAGGCTGATGCTCCTTCTGGGTTGGAGAAGCAGGCTCCTGTGGTGCTTTCTGTTGGCGCTGCTCATCTTGATGGTGAGCTGGGTCAGCTTGGTGCCCGTATTGATACTCGGTTGACGCAGTTGCATAAATTTGCGTTGAGTGTGGAGGAGGCGCATGTTCTTTCTCGCACTGTTGAGGATGCTCGTGAGGCTGTGAATGGTTTTGAACGGCTGGAATTGTTGGGTGCTGGTGAGAGCGGTTCTGCGTACCTGTTGGATGTTTTGCGATTGTTAGATGCTGAATTGGAGAGCATTGTGCAAACGAAGGTTGCTGAGGAAACTGAGGCGCTAATCACTCGTAAACAGCGTGCTGCTGTTCGTCAGGATATGGTTGGGGTTTGAGAATGAGTAAGACTATGGCTGTCGTAGATAAGGGTTCACAGGAGATTGCTCCCATCGCAGTGAAAAATGGCAAGAAGGAAGTTGTTTCTTCAGAGGTGCTTACTTCTTGGTTGGAGGAGACTTCTTCTGGGAGTGCGGCTTTGACTTCTGTTGTTCCTTCTCAGGTGCATCAGAAATATCGTTTTAGAAACCTCACTGAATCTCCGAATCCTATGTCTTTGAAGGATTGTGCACAAGCGACTACACTCTTTGGTGGTTTAGGACTGATTTCTTCTATGTTTGTCTATGGGATGGCTTACGGTATTGAGCCAAGTTTGAGTAGTAGTTTAGTTTTCAATGTAAGTGCGGTGAGTTCAACCACGTTGCTTGGCGCTGTGGGTTGGATTCCTTTTTTCATTCCTGCGCTCAAAAAGCAGGCGGCTGTTTGGCATCAGCTGAAAGAGGTGCAGAGTCGTGGTACGAAAGCTTGGTTAGCTGCACGGTATGGTATTGAGGTTTCTGATTCCACATTGAATAAACTTGCTGAGTTCATTCTTTTGGGGAGTACAAGTGTTATGTTTACTGATGTAAGTAAACAATTGTGGACACTTCGAACAAGCCCTGGGAGCGCTGGTTTTTTGGTCCAGCCACGTACAGTCGTTTTGGAGAAAGTAGCAACTCCTACTCAATTGTCTCAGGCTCCTATTATGGTTAGTATTGGGGCAAAGGACTTGCCTGTTGAGGCTCAGTCTGTGGTTGACCAGGTTGATGCTCGGTTGAGCCAGCTGCATCAGTTCGCGTTGACGGCTGAGGAAGCCCATGTTGTTGTTCGGACTGTGAAGGACGCGCAGGAAGCTGTTATGACGTTTGAGCAGTTGCGTATTTTAGGTGCGGAAGCTTCTGGGGTAGATCAGCTAGCTGCTGTGATGAAAATTTTGTTATCTGAGTTGGAAAGTATTGTGGGTAAGAAAGCTACTGAGGTGAGTGAACGTCTTGTAGCTCAGCAGGCTCTTGTGAATGCTCGTCAGGGTAAGGTTGGGGTTTGAATATGAGTAAGACTATCGCTGTTGTGAATAACGGTTCACAGGAGGTTGCAATTTCTTCTATGAAGTTGGGGAAGAAGGAAGTCGTCTCCGAGGAGCGAGTCTCTTCTTGGTTGGAGGATATGGCTTCTGGTAAGTATGCTTTGTCTTCTGTGATTCCTGGTGATGCGCCAGGAAAATATCAGGGTCCAGCAGTATACGGTAGTACTACTAAAATTTCTTTTGAAGATTTAGGGCAGCCTACTGTAATAGGGGGTGCGCTTGGCGGGATACTTGGATTTTTTGTGGGTACGCCTCTACTGCATACATTGGATTTGAGTCTTTCTGCGACCATAGCAAGCGTTTTAGGTATCACTATGGCTGGTTTTGGTATTTTTGGTTTCGGCTGGCATGGCCTTTTGCCCGTAGTACAAAAACATTATCGAGTTTTATGGAACCATCTGATAACTGTTCAGCGCAAAGGTGTTTATGCTTGGTTGAACACTCGTTACGGGATTCGGGTAGCAGATGACGTGTCTGCAACGCTTGCCGCAGAAGTTCTGATTGGGGCTCATGTGAGCGAGTTTCAAGATGTGAATGGCCAGTTTTGGGTATTGCGTTTTGATGAGAGCGTAAAAGGTTTTCTTGTTGAACCGAAGCCTGTTGAGGTGAAAGAAGTTGAAGCTCCTGCTGGTATCCGTCAGGCTCCTGTTATTCTGAGTGTTGGTGCAGGTCATCTTGATGGTGAGGCTGTAAAGCTCGGAAAGCATATTGACTTGCGTCTTGCTCAGTTGAGTCGGTTTGCTCTGACTGCTGAGGAGTCGCACGGTGTAGCTCGTGCTGTTGAGGACGCTCGTAAGGCTGTGGCGGCGTTTGAGCGGTTGGATGCCCTGGGAGCTGGGGCGAGTGATTTAGAGCGTCTAACAAGCATTCTGGGCCTTTTGGATGGTGAATTGGATGCTATCTTGCAGACAAAGATTACTGAAGAAGACCAGGCATTGCTTGCACGTCAGCAGAGTGTGGAAGCTCGTCAGAAAAATAAGAAAGTTGTTGAGGTTTGAGGATGCGTTGTTTTGAACGGTTCTTGTTCTGGATTGTAGTTCTGCCTTGTATCATGGTTCGTCAGTGGCGAACTTTGTATACTCTGGGCGCTATTCCTGGGACACGTATGCAGCAGGAGTATCATCGTATTGAACGTGGGTACCGTAGGAAGTCTCCTCAACGGTAAATTTTTTTGTCAGCATGTTCTTTTGATGCAGATAGAGTATTTGAGAGAAAAGGTAGCATTGTCATATGTATTTTGAAGGAACAAGCCCTCCTGTCCCTGCGTTGGTTGATGTGATTCTGCCGTGTTTGAATGAGGTGGGAGCTATTCCGTGGATTATGGAGCGCATGCCTGAGGGGTATCGTGCGATTGTGGTGGACAATGGTTCCACTGATGGCTCTGCTGAAATTGCTCAGGAGTTGGGCGCGTTAGTAGTGTTTGAGTCTCGGAAGGGTTTCGGGTCTGCTTGTCATGCGGGCTTGTTAGCTGCTTCTGCTCCTTGGATTGTGTACTCTGATTGTGATGCGAGTTTGGACCCAAGGGATTTCCATCTGGTTGTTGATCCTGTGGTTGCTGGTGATGAGGATTTTGTGATGGCTCGCCGGATGCCTACGGAGAAATCTGCTTGGTCATGGAAGTCTGATGTAGCAAATAAGGTTCTTGCTCGTCAGATTAAGAAACTGACTGGGTATGAGGTTCATGATTTGGGTGTTTTGCGTGCTGCAAGTCGTGAGGGATTACTGGGTTTGGGCATGGAGGATCGGCGGAGCGGGTATCCGTTGGAGATGATTCTGAGGGCGAAAGCTGCTGGTTGGTCGTTGCGTGAGATTGAAGCTCCGTATTATCCTCGTATTGGGAAGTCTAAGGTGACTGGTACGATTCCTGGTGTGGTATCTGCTGTGGTGGATATGTCAGCGTTGTTACGGGCTGAGGCGAAAAAGTTGAATCTTTCTTAGCTGTGGGCTTGCTTTTTTGTCAGATTCGCAGTATGATACAGTTATGACTATTGCACTGGATAACGTTAAGACGGCTTCCCGCACTGTGACTGACCACAGTGGTTCTTTCGCTTCTGCTCCTGCTCCGATTCACATGGACCGTTATGCTGGGACTGGTGATTTTGTCCCTGTTTCGTTCAAGCTGCACATTGAGGAGGCTATCAGTGAGCCGACGAAGTATGCTCTGACTGTCACTGTCCACAATAAGGCAGGTAACCCGATGTCAACCACGTATCTGCACCCGTTCAAGCCGCAGCACTCCTTCGATGGTGAGACGGACCGTGAGAAGCTGGTTGACTGCCCTGATGACATCATTCAGGCTGTTTCCACGATTCCTGGTGTGCACCTGGACACGGTTGTGGAGCAGCTGCGCACGGTTGCGGATATCCTCCGTTACGTCTGATTCGTATTCGTTCTTCAATGGGCGGTAATCTCTTGATGAGGTTGCCGCCCATTTTTACGTTTACTACACGCTTGTTTTCTGGTGTGGAGTATGATAAACTGATGCTTTCTTGATCTGCAAAGGGTTTATTGTATGAGTTCTGCTGAGGATGCTGTATGGAACGATGTTATTCGCTCTGAGGCTGAATATCAAGTATCAACTACTGGCGTTGAAGCTTCTGAACTGGTTGACTACACAAAGGCTAAGAAAGTTGTATTCTTTGCTGGTTCCAAGCATTTTGAATTTTCCATTGAGGGAGTCCCTGACTGGATTCAGCGTATGAAGAAGGGTGAAAGCTGGTTTGTATCAGTTCCTGGATTGCATCAAAGCAACGCTACTTATCAGGCTGTTTATTGTAAAGAAGTTCCCGCTATTAACTATGTTGCTGGTTCTTTATTTGTTGGTTTCGTTTTGGGTTTTATGGTGCCTTCCTTAACTTTTGCGATTACAAACGATTTCAACATCAACAATCCAGAGATAGCTAATTCACTGTTTAATACAGCTGGAATTAGCGGTTTGGGTTCGGCGATTACTGGTGGTGGGGTAGGAGCGTTTGTATACAGAAGAACAAAAGCTTACAAAAATAAAAAGCCGCTACAAATCGCTTCTGCAGCATTGTCTGAATTGAACCGTCACGGGCTTTCTGATTGGCTGCAAGCTCGTTATAATATTGTAACCAATCATGAAACTGTAAATACACTATTGACAACCATTTACCATAAATCTGATGGAATAAAATTCGCAGATGTTGACGGGAAAGAATGGATGTTTAGTCGGCATTTATCTGAGCAGGGCTGGTTTGTTGAGCCTGTCGTTTCAGCGGCTGTTCGTGAAGCTTCCTATGTTGAAGTTACTACGATGGTTGCTGAGAAGGAGATAGGACTTCCTATTGAAGCTGCAAAGCTCTGGGAATCATTGCAAACAAGCATTGCTAAGCTATCTGGTGAGTCTGAGGTTGAAGCTGAGCATGCTTCTCTTCGCATTATGGAAGATGCTCGAAGCGCTGTTCAGGATTATCGTAAACTGGTGAAGCTTGGTGGTGAAGTGCAGGGTGAGAGTGTTTTAGTTCGTGTTTTGACATTACTGAACACTGAGGTTGCTGGATTAGTCCAGGAGCGTATTGAGCGTGTTGTGTCTAATATGGAAGTGCAGAGTGAATACTTGCATACTCGGCAGCAACATGCAGGGCTGAATAAAAATGAGCATGTTCAGCTATCTGCTATCCCAGAAGCTGAGCATTTGATGGAAACGAGGAAGTAACAATGTCTACTGTTGTTTTGGCGAAAGATACAGAAGGTGACTGGGAAGCGCTGTATGTGGACCAGGAGTTAGTTGCGGAAGGTCATACACTTGCTGCGTTCATGGTGTTGGATGCGTTACAGGGTAAAACTGTTGATGTATTCGCAGAGGCTGAGGTTGATTTCAGTGATTATGGGAAAGGCCCTGCCTTGTTAAGTGGTTTTGACGAACTGGTATATATCCGTACAAGTAATAAGAATAAGGTTTGAGTATGTCCGAAGTTGTTTCATTTGAAAAGAATTCTCATGAGTTAGCTATTGCTGTAAAAACTGGTAAGCGTGAACTTGTAACAGCGGTTGAGGTTCAGAAGTGGCTGAATTCTGTCAGCTCAGGTACATTACTATTCAACTCCGTTGTGGATAGTACTCAGGCGCAGAATGCGCTCACAAACGCTAAAACAAATGTCATTTGGGTTTTTCCATTGGCTGCTGGAATATTTGGAACTATTCCAGGTATGGGTGTTGGCATGGTTGCTGATGCCAACAGCTTGCTACCAGTCATTGGACTGGGCATCGGTGGGATGGCGACAGCAATTCCTGTTTTCTTGGCCAATTTAAAATTTGCGAAAAACTCTCGTATCCTCGTTAATAAAATGCAAAATGTACAAGCTCAAGGATTACAAGCTTGGTTGAAATCTCGTTACGGAATTTTAGTCACTGCTCCTGTTCTTTCAGCTATTGCAAATACTCTTTTAGTAGGGAGTACCCCCAGGTTCACTGATACCAAAAATCAGCGTTGGATTATAAAGTATTCAAACAACGATTCTGGTTGGTTCGTTGAGCCTGAAGGGACTATCATCGCGGCTGAGGCGGAAACAATTGAGGCAACTATTGTCGAAATAGAGCTTCCTGGTGAGTCAGGTGTGATTTTTGGAAACATCGAATCCCGTTTGAGTATGTTGAAAAATTATTCGTTTGCCGCTGAAATTTCTCATAATCTTTTACGCATTAAGGAGGATATCCGTCAAGCTGTTGTTTCATTCCGCAAGCTTGAAGCGTTGGGTGAGGGCGAATCCGGCGAAAGCCAATTAGCGCGTGTTTTATCTGCTTTGAATGACGAGCTATTTGTAATTATTCAGCAGGAAGCCGCAGATGTTCGGAATGATTTAACTGTTCAGGGTAACTATGTGTTATCCCGTCATTTGGAGACAGGTGTACACTCTGCTATCCGTTTGGAAGGTCGTAAAGCAGTTGATGATACGCTTGATGTTGCCCTGAGTAAGAAAGACTAATGATGACTGAACCTGCAAATGCGCTTATTCCACAAGTGAATGAACGAACGGTGTGGTCATATATCATTACTGGATATGATATTGGCTATCTTATATGGCTTGAATCTATCGTAAAAAGTAAAGTTTTCTCGCTCCCATTTTCTTCTCGGCGGTTAGCAAGAATCCATCAGACTGCGAATGATAAAAGCTTAGAAAGCCCTAGTGACAAACTTGCTTTGGCGACTGTTACTGGTGTTATAGGTGCGTTGGTAGCAGCAATTGCAGTTGTTACTGCAGATGCAACTGCAGCAACAACTTTCCATACTGAATTACCAACTTGGGTTAACGCTTTGGGTGGAACTACGATTATAGCGGCAGGTACCTTAGGAATCAATCCTTATTTTTCTCATAAAAAGAATAAGTTCCAAGCTCTAGAAAACAAAATCGCTGAAAAGCTTACTACAAGTATTCAGCTTTGGCTTTTTGCCCAGATGGACTATGAGGCAAAGATTTCTCATGAGACTTCTAAGAAGATTATCTTAGAGATGATTGGTAAAGCGCCTTTTATCAATTTTACAGATGTAACTGGTGTCAAGTATATTCTTGCCCAGAATGAAAACAATGGTGGATATGAATTAACAGTTACTAAAAAAGCTGATAACAACAAATCTTCTATAAAACATATCCCTAGGCTTTCAAAAGATGTTCGGAAAAATTTTGCTCTTCCTGCTACCATCCCAACGAAAGCTAATCAGCTCCGTGAACGTATTGAGTCTCGTGTTGACATGTTATCAGGGTTTGCTTTGAACGTTGAAACTGAACATGCAGTTGCTCGCATCGCTTCGGACATGCGGGAAGCTTTACAGTCACACGAGAAACTTTATACGTTGACTTCTGGACGTAAAGGTGCAAAAAACCTTGTGAACGTGCTGACTATGTTGGATGGAGAGCTTTCTCATTTGATTGAGCAGGAGTCTGAGCAGGTTGTAAAAGAACTGGTCGTACAAGAGAATTATGTAAGTGCACGTCAGGGAAACGATTTGTCCCTGTCAGCAGGTAAATGATGAAGGCCAAAGATATAGTTATGCATAAACAAATGAGTGATGTATCGCAAATTGCTGAAGAGTTCAAAATGTCTGAGGCGAGTATAAAAACGTGGTTATACACCATGAAATCTGGGAAAACCAGATTCAAGACAGTTGTACCTTTTGCGCGCTTAGATAAGATGAATGCAGCGGCAAATACAATGAGTGACGAGCGTGAATTCAATTTGAACGTTTTCTACGCTGCTATGGGAGTACTACTGGGTTTGATTGTAGACGGTATAACCGTATTTATTTTTGGGAAGTCTATTGATCGTATCTGGTTTCCTTCTACCTTGATTCTGCCAGGTCTTATTGGTAGCTTTGCTTGGATACCTTTTTACGCAATACATAGGAAGAAGAAGGTTAGGCTTCAAGAAGCAGTAATGAATGTTACTGAAGATGCATTGTTAGGTTGGTTGAAGTCTCGCTACAACGTGTCAGTTAATGACGCTGAGATAGATGCTCTTGTACACTTGATGACAGTAAAAATACCTGATGGCTTATTTAATGATACTTCTGGTAATACGTGGAGGTTGAAGTCAGAGAGAAATACTTCTGAGTATTCTTTGGAAGCTCACTGGCTTTTGTACAAGAGAATGAACACAGTAAGCTAACACAGTTTTACTGAAATAATTTTGATGTGTAAATATGATTGGAACATGCAGTAATGGCTGAATATAGCACCCGTGCAATTGAACTTGCACAGCAACTTCGTGATAAGGCTGAACTGAATATAAGTCAGCGTTCAACAGCTGTTGTTACTGCTTATGATCCAATCATGAAAAAGCATAAAAAGCAACCTGTTGTTCCTGCTGAGGATGTTGCCTACTGGCATGAACGCATGGCTTCGGGGCGTGAACGCTTCACGCCAGTGGTAGAAAAGTATTTTGGAAGCGACGCTAAAGCGCAAACTACATCTTTGACTTTAGCAAATAGCTTTGGGTTGGGTACCTTTTTCGGAATGGTAGGATTGCCAATTAGTGCGATTGCAGCAACTGTGAGTGAGATTTATTTCAATACGGGAGCTGAAGCCTTTGTTCCTATTTTGGTAGGTTCTTTTATTGCTATTGGATTTGGTTGGCAACCTTTTTTTATTACGAAAGCAAAGAAAGCCCAGTATTTTTATCAGCAATTACTCACCCATACAAGTCAAGGCTTAGTCAGTTGGATGCAAACAAGGTATGGACTTACCCTCTCGCATCAAGAAGCTAACGTAGTTGCAGACGCTGTTTTAGGTTTAGACCGTGAAATTACTTTCACTGATGCAGCTCAAAAAAGCTGGCTTTTGAAGTTAGATAAGAAATCTGAGGAATATCAGGTGGAAGAAATTCCAGCAGCTACTAAAAAGCTTACCAAGAGTAAAAAGAAGAAATCCCAGCAGTTGAGTCTTTCTAAAGATGTTACTTCCACTAAGTTTGTCGCCTTGCAAGGTGAAGCTGGAAAAGTGTTTACTCAAATTGAAACACATTTTAGCCAGCTGGCTCAGCTATCTTTACATGGTGAAAAAGCTCATGTTCTCACGCGAGTAACAGATGATGTGCGGGAAGTTATTAGCGCGTATGAGCGGTTGCAGGTTTTGAGTGCGGGAGCGGATGGAGAGAAAGAGCTTGTCCGAGTACTGAACCTTTTAGATGATGAGTTAGTCCAAATTATTCAAGATGAGATTAGCATTGTACGTGGGGTCTTAGTTTCCCATGGTGATTATGTGCAAGCTCGTCAAAAGAACGGTTTACAACTTCCTGCATCCTCCCCAAATGCTCCTTTCTGAATAGAGGCCATCTGTTAGGAATCTTCTGTAAGGGAGAAGGAATTGATGGTTGAGCCAGAACGTACTAAGCAGCATTTTAGTCCTGTTAAGCAAAAATGGATGCCTTGTGGAGCGCAGCAACGTGCTTGTCGATATGTGAATGAGCCGCATCGTTTTGTTGAGTCTTTGGTGAGTTCTTCTCCCGCGAAAACTGCTTCCTCGATCAAAACCTCAGAAGCTCTTGTAGAGGCAGAAACAGCCTTAGCTCCTCAGGTTGAGCGTGAGCGCAAGTCCTTTGTGAAAAACATGATGAGCTGGTTCTTTGGAGAAAACAAGTCTTCGCAAATGAAAACCCTGAAAGCTCAGGAGACTCCTGCTCCTGTTATTGAATCAGTCCCTGAACCTGTTTCAGAACAAGTGTCTAAAATTGACGATACGCCATCTGCGGTTGAAACAAAACAAGACCAGGAAATCGGAAAAGTTGTTGAGAAAAATGGACGGCTTGAAGTCTTATCGCAGGATGATTACACTGGCAGTATTGGCACAAGCATTTACACCTTTGGTAATTTCACTTCTTTAGAAGAAGCGCGACAGCTCCAAGAAGCTGACCCTATCAAGCAGTTCCAAAATGGTGAATGTGGGTCATTAGCAGGAGAGCTGTGGAACCGTAATCCTCATGTTGTAGATTTTTGTATCTTCTCATATCCTGGTGACCCTGTTGAAGGTATTCATATGTTTGCTAAGTTAAAAGATGGAACGTATGCGGATAGTTTAGGTATTTGGTCAGAGAAAGAGTTTACTGATTACTGGAAGACGATTCAATCTGATGTTAAGTTGGAAAGTTTTGACGATGGTGAACCTGTGCCTGAGAAAGATGAGCATTACGATATTCAGAATCAACAATTATACGACATTGTAAATGGAATGATTAACCGTCGCTTTGCTCCGAAGTAAGAAACCTGCTAAGAGCTTGTTCTCTTGTCAGAGATAACTGAGATAGCTCCCCCACCTACAAATCTGAAAGTTAACACTATGCCTAATCCATATCATAAAGCCAATGGCGAATTTGCTTCTCGTAATGAACTGTCTGATTCAGTAGATAATGCTGTTGCATGCAATGATGCCCACACGTATCTGACAGAACGATCAGTCCTTGAAGCGCCTGCTGATAAGAGAGCTCGTGACGAGTTCTTCATGTCAAATGATTCCACTAATAAAGATGATGATGAACTACCGGTGCATGATGTTCTGTTGCCCAGCTCTACAAGCGATTCTCAAGGCCTTACAGACGTAGAACGAGAGAATGTTCGCAAGGACACTGTTGAAGCGGAGGAAGCCCAGCAGAAGGCTAATGAGCATGCTCAGCAGGCGCAGCAACAGGTGATTACCACTACTGCGACCGTGCAAGAACCTGAGGTTGAAGAAGAATGGGAAATGTCCTGGTAAATACAGTACAGGAGCGTCTGGTCAGGTTATCAACACCTGCATGAACAAGAATATGAATATCTCCTTATCCCCGGATAAGGAGATATTCATTAAAGGGTGGTATTCAGAAGAGATTTCTGATAAGATGAAGGCATGAACGACTCTCAAATTACTGATCTGGTAGCTGTCTCTAAAAGCATCAGCTCAAAAGAGCTTGCTTTTAGGGCAGAAGCGCAAAACTGGTTGAATAGGATGAGTCTGGGATTTGAGCCTTTCAGACCTCTTATTACTTCCAATCAATCACAATCATTAATAAAAAGAACTCACTTTATGGGCGCGCTTGCTCTCTGGACCTATCCGAGCGCACCCGTAGGTGCGGCTGCAGGGTTAGCTACTTTTGTGCAAACAGGAAAAGAATTCTTCTTAGCTGAACCTGGTTTAGTTGTTTTGGGCTTAGCGGGATTTATTGCAGGCGCTGTTACTCTGATCGGTGTCCCTTTGGGTAAGCTAACTCAACATAAGAGTAATAAGAAATATACAGAGGTGTATCTTATTACGAGACGAGGCTTGAAGAACTGGTTGAAAGCTCGTTATGACATTGAAGTATCCAAGGGGCAGCTTGACAAGCTGATGGACTACCCGAGTATTCATGCGAATGTATACGGAGAGGACACTTCCAGCTACGGAATACAGTTCGTTGATGTCGATGGCTTGAAATTGGTTCTGAATACGAATGAAAATAATTCAGAAGGCTGGAATGTTACCGCTTACAAAGAGGATAAAGTAGAAGAACCGATTGAGGCGGAACGAGTCTCATCGTTAGAAGAACTCACTACGAAGGTTGTTCTACCTGGGGAAGCTAACACCATCTTTGGAAGTATCAGTAATCGAGTCTCTCAGCTTGAACAGTATAGTTTAGAAACAGAAGCTTCTCATAATATTCTTCGTATTGTTCAGGATGCTCGTGAAGCAGTAGCTACATACAGCAAACTGGAAGTTCTGGGCGAAGCTGAAACTGGGTTGACTGATTTGGTAGAAGTTCTTTCCATTCTCAATGAGGAGCTTTTGGCCATTGTTCGCAAAGAAGCATCTGATGTGCGGAACGATTTGTTAGTACAGAAAAGCTATCTTCGTTCTCGCCAGTTGGAATCCGGGCTGTATCCAAAACTTGGTTTACAGTTGAATGCACGTGAGGTAGAGAAAACTGAGGTTGCACATGACTGAGTTAGCACCAAATAACATTGCTGAGAGGGAGAAGCGACAGAATGCTCTTATTGAACAAATTATTGAACTTACTTCTACGAGTGACAACGTGGAACGGCTCGGTAAAGGTGCTTACGCACTCGACATAGTAAATAAAGAGCAATGGCTGAAAACTGTTGAAAATCAATCAAATTTTACTCCCATTATTTTACCTGAACGCACTATCAAGCTTGCTGACAGTGAAAATAAATATATGGAAAGAATCGTAACAACAGCTGTCCTAACAGGTCTCACAGGTTTGTTTGGTACTTTTATTAGCTCGACAGTATTTATCCCTCATGAATCTTTGGGCTTAGTATATGCTTTTGTCGGTTCACCAATTGTAGGGGTTCTCTCTTTCTTTGGAATTTGTCTTCCAGCAGGGCGCTTTAGCGATAGGACTGCTATCCTCTACGGAGTAATCAATATTGTTGCACAAGGCTTCCAAAAATGGGCATTGACACAGCATCAATTAAATTTGTCAATAGAAGAAGCCCAACAAGTTGTCACGAAGTTACTCTACTCTGGTTCTCGTATTGAGGCAGACTGTGTAATTGAGAGAGAAAATCAGAACTACGTATTTTACTGGGACAAGGATAATAAAAATGTCAAGTGTGTAAAATCAAAACGGCACACTCAATCTTCTCCTAACTTACATGCTCCTGTGTTAGAAACAGTAGAAACGAAGGAATCCATAGCTTTACCTTCTGATATCCAATCAGCTTATTCGGCTGTGCTTACAGACACAAACCTGCTCACTGCAACAGATTGGGCTGATGAAGCGAATCATATTAGTGACCAACTTAAAACAGCAGCGAATGACTACCGTAAAATTGCTCACCTGGATGATGAAGGGTTAGCCGCGCAAAAACTGATGACAGTTGTATCCTTACTACAGGATGATGTGAACTCTGTGAAACGCAAAGTTCTTGAAGCTGGTTTAGCTGATTTGGATATTCATCAAGAGTATCTTATTGCCCGACAGAAGCTTCAAGGAACTGCGCATCCTATTCAACTTGAAAACTGAATTTTTGTAAGCTCTTACTTGTAAATCTTGTCGAAGAACTGATAAGACTTATATACACTACGAGCAGGGGGATGCATGGGTGTGCGTAATAGATATAAAACTGGTATAGCGTTAGTAGCAGCTCTAAGTATTATGGCTATGCTATCTGGATGTACTCCTGGAAAAGGTTTAACTCCGCTACCAGATAAAGAACGATATCAGTTTATCAATGAAGTCAAAGATGATTTGGATTACAAGTCTGCTGGAAAAGTTGTTTCTGAACGCTATGATAATAATGATGGTGTTTTTAACCCATCATTTTTTGTTGTGGAGTTACAGGGTGCTAAAAGCTTTGATAAGCTCTCGCAAAAAGTTAAAAAACTCTCTAATAATAAATGCCATTCTTCTCCTCGGCCTGCTACTGGGGAACAAACCTGGTGCACGATTGGGCAAGTTAGTGTAAAAGTTTTTAGAGAGAATGTTCAAACTGACAATGTTAGATTGAGCATATCTGATTCTTTGAGTGGAAGAGTGAGCGACTAACTGAATAATGTCAAAAGCGGGCAATGCTTTCCTGATGCATTGCCCGCTTTTATGGTATCTTGTACTCATGATGAAACTATTCAATAATAGTAACCGAGAGGATCGACTTTCCTGATGGGTTCTGAGATTCAGAAGAAAGATTTCACTTTAGGTGAGCTTGTCATCCCTAAAAATCAGTTACATCTGCGAAACTCAACGAACAACCTTCTTCAATCAGATGTTGCTGGGTGGTTTGAAAAAGTAAAAGCAGGTGGAGAGAACTTCCCTCGACTCATTCCTAATAAAAATGATCGTAACGCTTACGCAGCTTTTGTAAACAAATGGGATAGAGGCAAAGCTCTTGGCTGGGGTTGGGGAACTGGTATCGGTCTCAATTTCGGTAGTATGGTTACAACCTTAGTTATCCCTGGCGCGTTTTTATCCACAGCTGGCGGTATCGCTACTGGAATTGCAGTGGCTGTCTCTATCGGAAGCGGTATTTGGATGTACGCTGATTTTCTTTCAGCTAAGGGACCGCTTTTAGGTAAACGTCGTGAAGCTGCTCTGGATTCAATTGAACAGGTTAGTATTTTACAAGCTGAGGGGTTGCGGCTGTGGCTGAAAGCTCGTTACGGTTTGACTGTTACCCCAGAAGCGCTCTTCAAAATCGGGGATGTTTTGTTATCTCATATGGATGAGGATGTTCGTCTCAGTTTCCGGGATACAAGTGGTAAACTTTGGATTTTTAATCAAGCTGCCCAGGGTAAAGAACACTTGGTCGAATCTACCAAGGCGAAAGAACTTGGGGCTTCTGCTGCACCTGTGCCTAAACCTACTCCTAAACCTATTCCCGCGGCTATTGTCGTTCCGAAGCCTGCAAAACCAAAACCCCTGCCTCCTGTGAAAACACGAGTGGATAAAGCTTTTGATGAACTGGTTGACCTTATTGGCCAGTTAGATCAGGATACGGTGGAAAGCGCCCATGCTGTTCAACGGCTGTTTGAAGATGCTCAGGATGCTACAAAACAGTATAAGAAGCTTGCTACCAGCAAAGTTTCTTTTGAAGCTGAGAAGACAGCGTTACATATTCTTGATATGCTGAACAGAGAAGCAAACATTCTTCTGGATGAGCAGCTGAATACTGAGGTAAAGAAGTTGCACACACAAGGGAGTTATATCGCAACTCGTCAGCAGTTTGCTGGTATCCAGAATAACATACCATTGGATAAGACTTTTCACGCTGAGATGTAAGCTCAACAAGAACTATATTTCTGCGCTGTTTTGTGGTACCCTTGCAAGAACAACGCTTATCAAAGGATGAAATTTTGAGCACAGAGCTTGATCGGTTAGACCAGAAAGTAACTTCTCTTACTGGTACGCTCAATGATGCCAAAACCATTCAGGAATGGACTGATCGCACTATTGATGGGAGCACTCTACTCTCACCTGGAACAGATCAAGATATTGTTCCGTATGTAAAAGCTTCTTATAATTTTCGACGGAACCCTCATACAACAATTCCATTCCTGTTAGGTGGAGGTATTGGGATATATACTTACATGGTATTGGGAATCAATTATCTGGAAATGATACTGTTGACACTCGGAGTTTGCATTTCCTCAGGTTCTTTACTGCAATCATTTTTCTGGTCACGTTCAGATGCAAAAAAACAGCAAAAAACTCTGGAGGCAAACCTTGAGAACGTTGTAGATGGATGGCTATATGAGCGATACAAGTTGCAGGTATCTCCTTTTACGAAAAAGAAAATTATTCGTAACCTGTTGGCGTACGACGCTAGAACATTCAAGTTTAAAGCTTTGGGTTCTGTTACTGCTCGTATGAGCTGTAACAAAAGAGGCTGGTTTGTACATGACATTAAATCTGGTAGCATTCTTGTTCCATCAGTTGATGATAACTTGGTCCGATTTGCTCTACGAAAATATGAGAGCTATCAGAAGGTTCAGGAGAGTCGTTATAACCGTGAGCTTATTGTGCAGAAAGCAAAACAGCGTCAAGAAAAAGAACAAATGATTCGTGATGGTCTTGCAAAAGCTGAGGCGTATGCGAAAAACAACAAGAAGCCTGCTGTTCGGAGCTATGAGGACAAAAATAAGCAGGATGAAACTCTGCGCTCATATCAGCAAGCGCGAATCGATGAACTAACTCACCGTAATCATGAGCTAACAAAGCGACTACACGAAACGACTCCTCCTAAATCTCCTGCCAAAGACGTTGCTACAACGGAGAAAGCTTTACCAGCAAAGGTTGCTTCTGCGCTTAATGCCTTGCAGAAGCGTCTGAGTGTTCTAACGGAGCTGCAGTTGGATACTGAGTCAACTCATGTCATGGAACGCATTCAGAACGAATCAAAGGATGCCGTGGATGTTTTCAAGCAATTGCAAAGACTGAACCGTGAGACGCAAGCAATTGCCGAAGTCCTTGCAGTGCTGAATGGCTTAGTGTCTGATGCTGACATGCTTTTGGATAATGAGGCAAACAAGCTGAAAAACAAACTCGTCACTTCGGAAACTTTTTTGAAAGCGACTCGTAACTCTGCACTACGTTTGGAGAAGCCTTCTCAATGAGTCCGAAACATAATGCCAATGAACTTGTTCTGAGGAAAAGGAACGGGTCTAAACAAGTTCTTGTGCAAAACATCCAATCGTGGAAAACAAAGGTTTATTCAGGAGAAGTCTTACTGAAATCTCCGTTGGATGATAAAGATTCTAAACAGCTTGACCTGACTGCGGCTAAACGTTCTAACATGACTGGCTTGGCAGCAGCTATTGCCTTTGCCTTACCTGGATATTTCTTCCTGCCTGGTGATTGGATTCTCTTTGGAGGTTTCGCATTCGGAAGCGTCGGAGCGGCGACAGGGCGACTGCTTGGGCAGAAAGCGTTTTTCAGTAAAAGCGACCGTTTGCAGAAAGCAAATCTTGAACTTCTGAGTAATGTACTGCCTCATTGGTTGGCTGCTCGCTATGATGGGTTACAGGTTGGTCCAGCGATGAAACACAACCTTCTCCGAGCATTAGTAACAGGTTCAGGCTACGGAACAGTGACTACCTCTGATAACAAGTATGCTCGTTGGGAAATAGTAGACAAAGGTCTAATCATTACAGAGGTAGCTGATCCAAGTAATGACAGTCTGGTATATGGCTATGTTCCCACTCAGGACTATAACTTAGGTTTACGTTCCAAGGTTGGAGCTCGTTTCAAGAAAGGGGTTACTGATAAGAACCCTTTCGATGCTGGAAAAGTGCAACCAGGCGCTATTTCGTTTACTAAGCCTGGACCTGTGGATTCTCCTGCAACTCAGGATAATGCACCTATTGTCAATATTCCAAAGCCAGTCAATGTTTCTATGTTAGACAAGGAAGACACATTACCAACTGTAGCCTTGCCTATCAAACCTTTTATTGCAGTAGAGTTACCCGATGAGTTAGGTGATAGCTGGGAAGAACTGCAGGTTAAGCTGTTGACCGTCAAGAAACTCGCATTAGATACTGAGGATCAGTATTACGTTACTCGGGCACAATCTGAATCTAAGGAAGCTCTTGGTGTATACCAGCAGCTGGAAAAATTAGGAGCAGCTGATACAGAAGCTGCTGATAGCTTTTTATCAGTGCTACAACGTTTGACCAAAGAGCTGGATTCTCTTGTTAATAAAGAGATAGCCCACTTGAAGAATCAGTTGAAAACTCAACAAGCGTTCCTGGAAAGTGTTGAATCTCGCATTATCTTGGATAAGAATCCTGACACTCAGGAGTAAGATTAGGTAGAAGGCAAAAAGTAAGATTTGTTTTGCTGGCTTCTACGGTAATAGGTTGAACAATCAGTATTTTCGTGATAGGATGGTGCCATGAATGGTTTTGATATCTTCTCCCTTATAGTAGGCGCAGTAGCTGTGATCGGTACAGGAATTTTCAGCGCAACTACCAACAGACCTGGGTTGGAACTTCTTATCAACAAGGTTGTTGCTGGTAGAAAGCAGAAGTATCTGCATGAGAATTTCCAAGCCGTTGTAGAGGCAGGTCGTTCAGCTGATCTGGATTTGACAAAAGTCTCGTATGATGACGTGCGCATTCTTTTGAACACTCTGTCCTCTTTGCATGGAGATAAAGTCCAGAGTTCCATTCAAACTATTGAAAAAGCTGTGGAAGCGGAAGAGTTTGCTTTCCCTGTTCCTCGTGTTGACTTCCTAAAACGAACGTTCATTCTACTGGATGGGCTGGCTTCGTTTGCGCAACGGAGTAAGAACTCTGAGAAGCTCGGTTCATACGAGCTGCAGGCATTAGAGAAAGCTGAAACAAAATTGGATAAGCAGGTTGAAAGCTTGCGTGAAGAGTCTGACCGTACTGCTGAGTCAGCTATTGGAAAACGAGGCGTTCGTAGTCTCTTAGGAAGGTCTAACTGATGCTTACTCTTATCATTATAGGTACTGTCGTTTTTAGCGCCGCTTCACTGGTTTCGTTCCAGTTAGGGGAAACACGATATACGTTCAAGACAGCAAAAGAGTTCAATGCTCTTACTGCAAACCCAGTATATCGCTCTATTGCTTTACCTGCGGCTGCTGAGCGCAAGGCTCTTTCCTCAGGTGAAATTGAGGAGCCTGTCCTTGAAACTTCTGTGAACATGATGCAGGTTGAGAAATACGTAGAATCTTCCTCTCTACCGTATGCTCTTCGCGGAAAAGCCACTCGTTTGATTGAACGCTTCAATTCTGTACCACGTTCAGGTTTGAGTATTGAAGACTCGCATGACTTAGATGTTGTTGGTGAGCAGCTGTTATCCGCTGTCCGCTTGTATGAAGCTCTACCTGAGGACAAACGCTCTAACCGTTCCGTTACTCGTGAACTGGATGAGCAGTTGACTATGTTGGATAACGTAATTTCCACTGTTTCTGATGACCAAGCGAATGAGGTCATGAAGCAGCTTCGTTCAGGAACCCAGTTCTTGAAGGATAAGTTCATGCAGCGTCAACGTATGCAGTTGAAGAAATAAGGCTGTATGAATAAAGAAACACGAAAGAACCATTACGTCCCTGTATCATACCAATCTGTTTTCAGAGGTTCCACTGACAGCTCTTTGGCTTCTCGTGAAGTATGGCTGGGAGTAACGCGTTTGCTCCCAACAACAGGGAAGCTGTTCCATGCAAAAACAAGGCCCACAGAAGTTGGGTACATGAAAGATTTGTTCTCTCCGTATGTAGAGCATAAGCTGTTAGGCTATTTTGATGCAAAAGGCTCTGAGGTTCACAAGTCCGTAGTGCAGCAATCTGATAACACGGGACTTGTTCTGCTTACGCCTGAGGAAAGCATCACTCTGGCAGGATATCTACTTTCAATTATGTTGCGGCACCCCATGATGCTTCCCAGCTTCTCTGCGCTGACTTCTCATGTACTACCAAGCGAATATGAAGGAGCTTCTTTCCAGTCGGTATTGGAAATGCTCAAAGATGATGTTGGGCGTATTCGTTTGATGAACATCCAATTAAAGATACTTCCGCAGGACGTGCCATTATCTTTGACTACTCCGTTCTCATTAGAAAACAAAACAGTACAGTTCTTGTTGTCCCCTCACCTTTTATTAGTTGCGGATATTGGGGTATATCAGGACGAGGAAACGTTCATTCCTTGTGTTCAAGCAGAAGAGTCCTTAGCTTACGAATGGATATCTAAAACCTGTTCCATATCACCTGAATCCAACTCTTTCGTGTACCCCTTAGCGGAGCAGGAACATTATGTAGAGCAGTATTTTGCTGCCATTGCGTAGATGTTTCTGAGAGTTTTCTGGACGGTTAAAAATTTATGGCACCTTTTCTGGTTACAAAACTTGCATTGACCGATTGTGTATGGTAAGCTAATTCATGTTAGCCAAACAAATCAACTTTTAGGAGAAAAACATCATGGCTCTTACACTTCAGAAGGGTGCCAACCTCTCACTTACCAAGGAAGCCCCGGGTCTTACCCGTGCGGTTGTTGGTCTTGGTTGGGATGCTCGCAGCACTGATGGTAGCGCGTTTGACCTTGACGCTTCCGCAATTCTTGTCGGCGCTGACGGCAAGGTCCGTGGCAATACTGACTTCGTGTTCTACGGTCAGACCCAGGACGCTGACGGCTCCGTCGTCCACCAGGGTGACAACCTGACAGGTGAGGGCGACGGCGATGACGAGCAGATTGTGGTTGACCTGACTAAGGTCCCTGCTGACGTTGAGCGCGTTGTATTCACTGCTTCCATCTACGAGGCAGACCAGCGCAGCCAGTCCTTCGGCCAGGTCCGCAACGCGTTCATCCGCGTTGTTGACGGTGGTAATGACACTGAGGTTGTTCGCTACGACCTCTCCGAGGACTACGCTACTGAGACTGCTCTGGTCTTCGCTGAGCTGTACCGTAACAACGGTGACTGGAAGTTCAAGGCTGTCGGTCAGGGCTATGCAAATGGCCTTGCTGGTATCGCTGGTGACTTCGGTGTCCAGCTCGGCTAATTAGCCATAGTTTCATAAAAGCGGGCCAACTCTCCTATTTGGGAGTTGGCCCGCTTTTTGTTTGCTTCTTGAGCTTCAAGTGTGGTAAGATCGGGGGTATAGATCAAATGATGTGAAAGTAGGCTTGTCTTTAATGAGTTCAGAAATTGTGCGCTTTGAGAAAAAAGAAGTTCTGATCCCAGAGAGTAATCTACGTTCTGAGACAGCCCCAAATGGTTTGTACCAGACTCCTGTAAGTTACGCACTTGAAGAAAAAATCTACGTAACAGAAAAACTAACGAATAATCATGTTTGGCAATTTTATACAATAGGTTCAATGGCTTTTGCTGGCCCTGGCGGAATGGCTTTTGCGATACCTGCAATCGATGGCAATCCTATTTTGTTCTTGGGGACAATAACACTTGCTGCTGTTGCTAGTCTCGTGACAGTCCTTACCATAAAGAAAAGTAATAAAGCGGAACGTATTGATAAAACTACTGGAGAAATCAATACGAAAGCATTACTGAAATGGCTGAAGAATAGGTACGATATCTCTGTTACTACTCGAACAGCAGTCCAACTTGCAACATATGTTGATGTAGAAAAGAAAAACTTCGGGCTGTTATGTCATTTCTCCGATGTGGACAATGTAATTTATGCGTTACATAACGATGTTCGTAATCGTAGGTATGTTTTGAAGGTAGATGACACTCCTACTGATGCTTCTATTGAATCTATTGTCAAATCAGCTCCTGCTATTAGTGCAGATTCTTCTCAATACAAGTCTATTTCTTATTTATCCGAAGATTCTCTCAACTTGGCAAAAACTATTACTTCTACTATTGAGCGCATTCGCAATACGGGTTTGACAACAGAACAGCAGTATGAAGCCGAACATATCCTGTCTGAGTTGAAGAAAATATGTGATATTCGTCGTCAGATTTTTGATATCAATCCAGAAAAAGATGAGTCCCCTTTGGTGAAAGCGACCTTAGATGACCTGTCTACTCGTGCGACAAAAATTATGGACGAACAAATTTCTGGATTAGAGAAAGAGCTGCTTATTCAGAATGACTACATTCACAGCAGGGCAGATGTAACTTCCTTGCAGGTTGAAAAGTAAGACAAAATGCAACCTATGGTAGAATTCTTTACCATAGGTCAGATGATGTGAAAGAAGGCTTGTCGTTGATGAGTAAAGAAGTAGAACGCTTTGACAAAAAGAATGAAATAGCTGTTGATGAGTCAATGTTGCGGTCAGAGACAGCTTCCAATGGTTTGTATCAGACCCCTATTGATTCTTCTACCTACACCGAGTTGGAAAAGCAAGCACCTAAGACGAGTATGACCAACTTCGCACCAGTCCTTCTACCTGCGGGAGCAATGGGTGTACTAATAAGTGTTCTTCAACTATTCTATCCTCCATCTGATCCTGGTGCAGTAGCTACTTGGATGTTGGGTTGGGCTTCTGCTGGAACAGGTGCCGCAGGACTCACCTCAGGATATATGTTTAAAGCATATACCAAAGAAAACAGGAATAAAGCCTTCAGGCTTCTTATTGCTCGGCACAATGCTGATGCTTTAAGACTTTGGTTGAAAAAACGTTATTCTATTTTTATCACTGATGAAGTTTTCGCAGAGCTGGCCTGGTATGTACGTAAAGAAAATGAAAAAACTGGATTACTTATTCGTTTCTACGATGTAGACAACGTTTTATACGAGTTACATAACGATAAGTACAACCGTCGTTATGTAACCAAAGTTGATTCGACTCCACAGGATTACAAGACACCAGTCACTCCTGTAAAAGAGGATGTAGAAGTAGCTACTATTACACAAGAGTATTTGTCAGAAGACTCCAACCATCTTGTTGAACGCATTACTACTATATCCCAAAAACTCCGTGATAGTGCATTGACAACAGAGCAAACACATGAGCTTGACCGCATCGTTGATGAGACGAAAAAAGTATGTGAAATTCGCGCAGGTATCTTTGCCTTGGACCCAGAACAGGAAGAATCTGGTTCAGTTCGTAAAACGCTAGCTTCTCTGCAAAACCAGATTCAGGCTCTTCTCCGAGTGCAGATTGCGGAGTTGGAAAAGGAGCTAACAGTTCAAAATACATATGTCACAGCTAATGATGTGCACAATAATTTAGCAATTGAGAAAGTAGGGGCTTCTTTATGAGTTGGTTTAGTTCAGACACGAAAGAAAGAAAAGAAATAGCCAGACAACAAGAGCTGGCACAGCAGGCAAAGATTGAAAAGCAGAAATCTATCCAAAGGGCACAGCAAGTGCAATGGATGCGTTCTAAAACAGCTGCTGATTTTATTGAACTCTTTAGTATGCTTGAGCAGCAAGTAAAATCAGTTGTTGGAGAACCTTCTGAGTTAGAGGGAGATTATAAACGTTCTTATAGAGCTTCTTTAGATGGCCTTACTCAAATACGCAAGGCTTTCTTTGAAATTGATAGAGGATTGCTCAATGAACATCAACTTGCCTCCTTGTACACCTTGCTGAGTCAAGTTCTCCCAAACGCAGTTAGCAAGTTACAACAGTCCGCCATTGAACATACTGTTCATGGAGCCTGGGAGTACTATGGCGTAAAAGCATCATTTTCTAATGCGTTTACTTCATTTATCGCAATACGAAATTCTCAGATTGGGAAAAACCCTATCACTCTACCTAAGACAGAAGTTGTTGGTGATACCGTTTTTCCAGCCTACGAAATTGCTGATTCTAGTATTACAGAACCACTAGCACGTATTGGTAAATTGTGGAGGCAAGCTTCCGAGAAAAAGAATACTGTTGAGAACGAGTACTTTTTGGAGCAGGTAGTATCTTCTTATCTTCCAGAAGCTTACCGCTTGTATAGCACATTCCAATTAGCCCCCGCAGAGTTGCAAGAGTCAGCTGCAACGATATTTGTCGAGCAGTTAGAACTCATTGAGCGTCATTTAGTACATATTCTTCGCACATATATGGAACAGAACCTTGTTGCTATGCAAAACCATATGGATTTCTTGAAGCAGAAAACTTTGGATTCTGCTGAGAAGCCTGAACTATTGGAGATTGCTGCTACATGAGTATACTCAAAAAACTTGATGAGAATACCCGTGAGGGAGCTCTAATTGCACCCTCTGAACTGCGAGCAAATGCATTAGAGCTGGAAACAAAGTCTGATGAAACACGGAGAAAAATTTCTGCTCCGTTCATGACAACTGTTATCCCAGGAACTCTAACATTTCTGGGTACAGGAATGTTTGGGTTGGATATCATTGCCTTTTCCGCTGCGGGTGCAGGAATCGTCGGATATGGTATCCTTGCTGGTATTCGCGTTCGGGCGGGGAGTAAAGCAAGACGAAGTAGAAGAGCTCTAAAACAAGCTATTAGCGTACAATTGAACAAGTACAGTATCAAACTCTTACCTGGTTTTTTAGACAAACTGGTGGATCAAGCAATGCATTTACCTCCAGGTAAGTCAACAGAGTTTGTAGATATTGATAAGTCGTTATATCTTTTACGAACAGACAGTAAAGGAGATATTTCTATTCTTCTAAAATGGAAATCCTCAACCGCTGAAATTAAGAAAAGCGTCAAAGGATATGCCACTCAGTTACTGGGTATCAACCCTGCTCCAACGCCCGAGTTGGAAAGTAGCCATGTAATCAAAAGTCTTCCTCGTGATGTGGTGAAGAAAGCGGAAAACATTGAGCAGTATATTGCGAATATTGACATGTATCGTGTGCAGTTAGATGTTGTTAGCCTGCATACCTTAGAGCATGTGGAGCAGGAACTACTATCTACAATGGAGTCTTATGTGCGTTTATCTCGCATGAAAGGTCCTGAATTTGGCAAAGCTGATACTTTAGAAATTCTTACCATCCTTGAAAAAGAAGCTCAGTCTCTACATGGGGGCATCTCTGAACAAATTGAACGTGATTTAGCAATTCAACGTGCATATGTTGAAGCTCGCCGGCAGGCTGAACAGTAATATTTGCTACGCGACAGATAAGCCTATATAACAGATAGCTTTGAAAGGAATCCTGCTGTGTTTTATCGTCAAGTATCATCTGTTTCAGCCTTGGAGAATTTGCCTCCTGAGGCTGTTGTGTATTTTGACGGCTTAGCAGCAGTCAAAGCCAAAAACGGAGACTGGTTAGTAGCGGGGGAGCACACTCCCGTTGATTCAAAAATCCTGCAAAGCATGTCTGGCGTGTTCCATGTTGTTTCAGAATTCTCTTATTTCCCTGAATCTGGATTTGACACTGGCAGAGTGAACCTGACTCAGGTGATGAGCTTTATTGCGAAATATGATGAAGTACCTTGGGTTGTCTTATTCGAATGGACGCGAGACTTTTTCGGTGTTGACTTAGAGCTAGCTCGTAATGCAGTTTGGCAGCTTGTAAAGACAGGTAAAGTGCAGCCCACAGACCGTGAAACTTTACGTCTTACGCACTAATTTTTCGGCTAAAACTATTTGGAAGTTGCATCAGCCGAGAATCTATGTTAGAGTGTACTCATTACATAAACTTGAAAGGTTTTGATTAGATGTCAATCTCACTTACCAAAGGTAATACCGTTTCACTTGCTAAGAAGGACGGTTCTTCTCTGACCAAGGTTACTCTCGGTCTTGGCTGGGACGCTGCTTCCACAAAGAAGGGCCTCTTCGGCGCTGTTCTTGGCGGGTCCATTGACCTTGATGCCTCAGCTCTGCTGTATGACGGTCAGGGTCGCAATACCGAGATTGTTTACTTCAGTCACCTGAACTCAAAGGACGGCTCAGTCCGACACTCTGGTGATAACCTGACAGGTGCTGGTAATGGTGATGACGAGCAGATTGTCGTTGACCTGACCCGTGTTCCTGCTGATATTCAGCACATTGTGTTTACCATCAACTCCTACTCTGGCCAGAAGTTCGACCAGGTGAAGAATGTTTTTGCTCGCGTCGTTGATTCTTCCGACCGCAACAACACCGAGATTGTTCGTTACAACCTCGCAGAGTCTGCTTCAAAGACCGCAAACATCATCGCCAAGGTGAGCCGTCAGGGTTCAGGCTGGGCATTCACCGCTATTGGTGAGTACGCTGATGGACGCACTGCAAACAAGCTAGTTGACACTGCACGCAACTTCCTGTAAGCTGTCCACAGAACAACAAACAATTTAGATATACAACGTAGAAAGAAGTGAATTCAAATTATGGCTATTAGTCTTAGCAAGGGTGGAAACGTCTCCCTCACAAAGGAAGCCCCGAATCTCCGAGTAGCTCGTGTTGGTCTTGGTTGGGACGTTCGCACCACCGCTGGTGCCGAGTTCGACCTTGACGCTTCCGCTCTTCTCCTTGCCGCTACGGGTAAGGTTCGCAACGAGAAGGACTTCGTGTTCTATGGCGCTCTTCGTCACCCGAGTGAAGCTGTCATCCACCAGGGTGACAACCGTACTGGTGACGGCGATGGTGACGATGAGGTTATCCTCATTGACCTCCCTTCAGTCGAGGTAGATGTTGAGAAGATTGTCATTTCCGTGTCAATCTACGATGCTGATGCTCGCAGGCAGTCCTTTGGTCAGGTTCGTAACGCTTACATCCGCCTTGTTGATGAGACAACTGGCGTTGAGGTTGTTCGTTATGACCTTACCGAGGAGGCAGGCAATGAGACTGCTCTGAACTTCGCTGAGCTGTACCGTCACAACGGTGAGTGGAAGTTCCGCGCTGTTGGTCAGGGGTACTCAACAGGTCTCGCTGGCCTTGCCACTGACTTCGGCGTTCCCATCGGATAAAGTTTTTTCAAAGTTTTTGCCGCCACGCACTTCCTTTTCTCATGGACCTGTGTTATGATAGTCCATGAGAAAAGGAAGTAAAATTCCTCAGAAAACGTAGTGCTTTTAGAAAGGCAACCAACCAACATGACAATGTTAACACCTCCTGAAGACAACCAGCCGCCGCTTCAGCTTTCAGTACCTGAGCCTGTTCAGGAAGTCCAGGAGGACCAGGCCACAGGAATGATTCCTGCTGTTGAGCCGAGTCGTGAACTGGTCATCGGTAACCAGGCTAAGGGTTTTGTCAAAGACCTGAACAAAATCAATGCCAACTCCCCTGAGTTTGCCCAGAAGCTGAACGACGTTCAGACTCTGGCTCAGGCTGAGATTGTCAAGTCTGGTGTTGGCACCAGCCGTCTGTTGGAGCGTAAGTCCTCCTCCCTTTCAGGTGCAAAAAAGAACGGTGGCGATGCCAGCGTGAAGGTTGCTGGAACTCTGTCAACCTTGCGTTCTACTGTTCAGGACCTGACCCCGAACGCTGCTGACCTGACAGGTACACAGAAGTTCCTCTCCTTCCTTCCTGGCGGAAAGAAGATTCGCAAATACTTCCAGAAGTTTGAAACTGCTCAGGTGCAGCTTGATGAAATTGTCAAGTCTCTGATGTCTGGTCAGGACGAACTGATGAAGGACAACGCCGCTCTTCAGCAGGAGAAGAAAGAACTCTGGGACACCATGGGTGCGCTGAATGAGTACATTGTTTTCGCTAAGAAGCTGGACGATGAAATCACCACCACTATCCAGGACTTGAAGCAGGCTGGCCGTGTAGCCGAGGCTCAGACCATGGAAAGTGACATGTTGTTCGCTGTTCGCCAGCGTCGTCAGGACCTGATGACTCAGCTTGCTGTTTCTGTTCAGGGTTACATGGCTATGGAGCTTGTTCGTAAGAACAACGTGGAACTCATCAAGGGTGTTGAACGCGCTCGTACCACAACCATTTATGCTCTGAAGACCGCTGTTGCTGTTGCTCAGGCCCTTGACACCCAGAAGCTGGTTCTTGACCAGATTGATGCTGTCAACGAGGCCACCAACAACACCATTGAGCAGACCTCTGTCATGCTCCGTCAGCAGACTGGTCGTGTCCACGAGCAGGCCGTTAACTCTGGTGTCCAGGTTGCTGTCTTGGAGAAGGCGTTTGATAACATCTTCGCCACCATGGATGAGATTGAGGCATTCAAGTCTCAGGCTAACAACACCATGGGTCAGACCATTGACAGTCTGGAAGTTCAGCTGGACCGTGCCAAGGGCGGTCTTGACCGTGCACGCGCACTGGAAGCCTCTGAGGCTGGCGCACCGAAGTCTATCTCCCGATAGTCTACTGTGTAAACAGTAGAAGCGGAGGTTGCCCCTGATGGGAAAGATAGTTATTGTTCTCATCTTCCTGCTACTTGTTGTTGGATTTCTGGTTACAGTGTCCATGATGAGTCGCCGTAGGAAGAAGCAGAATGTAACCCTTTCCCCGATGGAAGCAACCTCCGCTTCTGCATTAACAGGGTTGTTAGTGACCAGCCAGGTTACGTACTTGATGGAAAAATACGGCACTATTGCTACTGAGAAGTTTTCAGAAAATGCCAGTGAGAAGTTTTACTCAGTTCTGCGAGAATCTCGTGTTATTGCTGGAATGTATGAGAGTAAGCGTTTCCCTGATGATGCTGGAAGTGACTTACAAGCTTTATTAGGCCATTACATACCATCAACTATTGAGCTTGCTTTACGCTCCGAGAACCCTAAACTGGATGCTTCCTTAGCAGAAAGTTTCACACTTGCCCTCAACAGACTTGACGAAACACGTCAACGTCTTGTATACTTAGATGAACAGCGCAAAGATGATGCTGAACAGGAACCCGAGTCTGCGGTTTCTGAAGAATGATTTTATTGTAGGAGATTTAATGTTCAGTTGGTTCCGCAGGGACGATGATAACCTTGCTGTTAACCCTGCCAATATTTTGGCTCCGAAGCCGTTCCATGAGCAGATGCTTGAATGGATTGACGACCTTGATTGGTTTGAACGGGAATCATCAGGATTTGTTTCAACAAACGTGTTCTCTCGCCTTCGTGTTATCAACGATTTGCTTAGTGATGTAAACGAGTTCATCAAAAGATATAACATTCGCGCTGAGGAAGAGTACATCATCAAGTCCACCATTACTCAGTACATTCCTGATGCGTTGAACATATTCAACCAGCTTCCTGCTCATGACCGTGCACCTGGGAGTGAAGCAGACCGTATGCTTTTAGACCAGTGCGATAACATTGAACGTAGCGTCCGTCAGCTTAATACGGATATGCATAACAGAGTCAAATCTGAACTGGCAACACAGACTCAGTTTGTTGAGGACCGTTTCAGCCACCAGGTTTGATTTCAAGCCTCACGCTACCTACTTGCACAATGAAGTGCTGTATGGTATTATTACTCTCGTACAGTTTCCGTTGAAAAAGTTTTAGGATGGTTCCCCATGGTTATGCTTCAGGCAGGAGCAAATGTCTCCCTGACGAAGGACAACCCTTTGCTGGATGACCTGGTTGTTGGTTTTGGTTGGGATGCAATCCAGGCAAACGGTCCGCAGGTAGACCTTGTTCCTTCTGCTATCATGGTAGGCCAGAATGGTCAGGCTTTGAGCGACGAACATTTCGTATTCTTCAATCAGCTTGCTACTCCTGATGATGCTGTTCGCTACATCGAGGGTGACGATTCAGAGCAGATTGAAATGACTCTTTCTCTTATCCCTGAGACAGTTGAGAAGATTATCTTCGTCGTCTACGTTGACCCTGATGTGCGGAAGCCTGGTAACTTTGGTTCTGTCCGTAGTTCATACATTCGTATTGCAGACCGCGAGAACAGTGAAATTGCTCGTTTCAATCTTGACCCTGCTGATATCTCCATCAACGCTATGATTTTTGGTGAAGTGTATAAGCACCGTAACGAATGGAAGTTCCGCGCTGTTGGCCAGGGCTACAAGACTGGTCTTATTGGTGTCGCTCAGGATTACAAGGTGACACTGTAATGACTGCGAACTTGAAAAACCCTCGTCCAGATATTGTGTATCTGCGTCGGCGCTTGAAGCCTGGGGAGAAGCCGAAGGTTCAGCCTGCTGCCCAGAGTACCAGCTCTTTGCTTCTGGCAGCCCCTGAGGCGGTCGTAGAGGACGTTTTACCTGCTGTGCCTGTGCTGACTAAGGATGTTGTTCTTAACGGCTCAGAGCGGGTTGTGCGCATGAACAAGCGCCAGTCGGCTATTGGTACACTTGCTTTCACAAATGTTGCTTACGCTGCCTGGGAACTTACAGATGGGACCACTGGTTTCTTGTATGCTTCTAAGGAAATTGCAGCGAACACTCCTGCTGTAAACTTCGCCACTGGTAATGTCCAGCCTCCGCTTCCTGAGGTTCTTCCTCGAAGCTTCAAAAACCGTCCTGTGGTAGAGTTCCATAAGAGCATCCTCGTGGTGGGTCTGCGGTACTTGAAGCACATCAAGAGAATTGTGATTGTTCCTCTTGATGGACAAAACATTCAGGCTGGAACCGTGGGTGGTTCAACCACCACTCTCCCGTATTCAGATAATGGCGTGCTATACATGTCAGTAGTTGACTCATCGGTGGAGCTTCGGGCCGAGAAGTATCGTGGGAACGTCCATGAGTCCTTCCGTATCGGTACTTACACCCCTACATCAACTCACACCGCACCAACTGAAGTGCAGAACTCGAACAGCTTGCAAGATTTCTTCGCAGGCATTAGATAAGGAATTATATTGCGTCATTTTGATTCATTCACGGAGCAGGACCACGAGGCCCTGTTCTTCCGTATGCCTGAAGATTTCACCAAAGCAGATTCCAAAGAGCTTCTAAGCGCTTCTCTTGGAGCAACTTTGTACATTCCTGCAACCCGTCCAGAACTGCTGAATGATTTGCGAAAGATGCGCAAAAGGGATGCAACAAGTGTTGTTGTCTGCTTAGAAGATTCTATCCCTGATGAACGAGTTGAAGAAGCTGAACAGAATTTACATCATCTTCTCACTGAGTTAGCCGATGAAGACATGAGCGCTCTTCCTCTTGTATTCGTCCGCCCTCGCACTCCTGAGCATTTCTACCGTATTGCTGAGCAGAATGCAGGACTCCTTGGTTCGCTTACAGGTTTTGTTTTCCCGAAGTTCGACGGGCTAACAGATGTCGCTGCCCGCTTCGCGGAAGCTATTGAAACAGTGAACCGTGTAGAAGGAATTCATCTGTACTACATGCCTGTTCTTGAATCACCTTCAATTATCCACCGCGAAACTCGGAAAGCAACTCTCGCTGGTATCGCAAATGTCATTGCTGGTTCACGGGATGACATGCTGGCGGTTCGTATTGGGGCAACAGATATGTCCTCCTCATACGGCTTACGACGTTCACGTGACTTCACTGTATACGACGTACACGTGGTTTCATCCGCTATTGCTGATATTGTGAATGTCCTTGGTCGTGCTGACGATGCCAACATTATTACAGGAGCTGTCTGGGAGCATTTCGCTCCTGCCCGACGCACATTCAAGCCACAGCTGCGTGAAGCATTGTTCGGTGAAGACAAAGAACTTCGTGCTAAGCTTCTCACAGAAGGATATGACACGTTCCTCCGTGAGATTCAGTTAGATAAGCTCAACGGCATTACAGGTAAAACTGTTATCCACCCGTCTCACATCAGCTTAGTTCATTCCATGATGGTCGTCAGCCATGAAGAGTACAGCGATGCGTCTGATGTTCTAAAAGAGGACAATATGGGTGGAGGAGCGTATGCTTCTGTATACCGTAACAAAATGAATGAAGTAAAGCCCCATGCAGCATGGGCGCGAAAGATTATGAACCGAGCAAAAGTGTTCGGTGTTAGCAACCAGGATGTTGACTTTGTGGACTTCCTTGAAAGGTTTGAAGTTTGATGGTAGAAAAATGGAACGGGCAGTTCGTTTCTGAGGAAGTAGGCATTCCGCTACCTCATACTTTTGGCGACGGTTTTGAACGTTTGCTTGGCATGGCTTTGCGAAAGAATAAGAAGCGTGCTCATTTACTCGTGTCAACTGTTCTCGGAAAGCATATTCCTCAGGAGCCGAGCATCATCAGCGCTGCTGCGGCAGCTCTTGCTGACCAGATTCACCGCCATAGCATATTCAATAATGCTAACCGCGGACTGAATGAGGAGGAAATCACGGTTGTTCGTCGCATTGCTCGTGAAAAAGTTATTGCGATAATGGATGGCAAGGCTCGCTCGGTGTTTGATGACCCAGATAGCGATTACGTGTTTGTTCCTGATGTAACAGTATTTGGTTATGCTGAAACTGCAACCAGTTTAGGTGCTTTGGTTGCACAGTACCTGTATTCAGATTACATTCACTCCACACGTTATCCTGTGGCTGGAACTGTTGACTACGGTGGATTTGATGAAGAGCATTCACATGCGACAGCTCACCACATTACGCCTACTGATGTCACATTGCTGAACAACCCGAAACGCAGCATCGTACTGGTTGATGATGAGTTAACCACAGGTAACACTGTGATGAATACTATTCGCTTATTCGAAAGCCATGCTCACCACGAAACTTACTACATTGCTACTTTGACTGACTTACGTACAAAGGAAGCCGTTGCGAAGTTCGCTGAGTTTGAAAAAGAACTTGGCATTCATGTAGATGTTGTTTCTCTTATCTCAACAGAGTTAGATGTTCCAGCTGATGCTGTTGAGCGCGCTGAGCCTATCATTGAACGAATCAAGAATGATACCGAGCGTTCACTTGACAAAGCTGCACCTGGAGTTGTCGTCAAGCGCGCCTACACAAAAGCTCCTGCAAACCTTAGTAAAGGTATCACTGCTACTGATTTGGATAAAGTAGTATATGAGGCAAGTGCTCTTACAGACATCGTTGCACCAGTTCAGAATGAGAAAGTCTTAGTTCTGGGTATTGAGGAAGACATGTTCTTCGGCTTGTCTTTCGCTGATGCTTTGCAGAAAAAGAACCGCTCTCACAACATCTTCTTCTCCTCAGCAACACGTTCACCTGTTGTTGCGTATGATGACCCTGGTTACGCGATTCGTGACCGTATCAAATATGATGTTGAAGATGATGACGCTTCTCGCTACGTTTATAATGTTGGCCAAAGCTTTGACCGTATCATCATTGTTACGGATAGCTCCGCTTCCACAAAACGTATTCAGGGGCTTATTGATAAACTTGTATACCGAACGAAAGTAGTAGAAATTTTGGAAGCTCAGTTGAATTCAAATGAACTTCAGGAACCCTTACATGGTCCTGAATTTGGTTCATACAAAAAAGAGGATGTCTCTTGGCTCCTAAAAGATTTGTCAAACGTAGAACTTGAAGCTCCTACTGAGGAGCGAGAGGAAGCTATTCAGTCAGGTGGTGCGCACTATGCGGAATCACTCCCAGTAGAGTATGTCCCAACTGTTGAGTACCAGCAGCTCTTCTTTGATTCATTAGACCAGAACAAAACCAAACTAGCTGAGGCTATTGGTCTTGTCTCTGAGCAGGTGTTTGCTCTGCGGAACGCAAACCCCGTGTTAGTGTCATTGGCCCGTGCAGGAACCCCTGTAGGTGTTTTGATGAAGCGTTACCTGGAATCTGCCTACAAGCATGAGGTTCCTCACTACGCTGTCAGTATCGTACGAGGTAAAGGCATCGACTACAATGCTTTGAAATACATCGCAGCAAACCACAACCCTGCTGATGTTGTGTTTGTAGATGGCTGGACTGGTAAGGGCGCTATCACAAAAGAACTTCGTGATGCTCTGAATGAGTTTGAATCAAACACTGGTATTCATTTTGATGCTGAACTTGCAGTCCTTGCTGACCCAGGTTCATGTGTTTCTATTTATGGAACTCGTGATGACTATTTGATTCCTTCTGCCTGCCTGAACTCTACTGTTTCTGGGTTGATTTCTCGCACTGTGCTGAATGAGGCTTTCGTTGGTGAGCATGACTATCACGGAGCTAAGTTCTATCGTGAATTTGCGGGCAATGATGTTTCTGAGCAGTTCATTGATACAATTGTTGATGAGTTCTCTGAAGAACTGTTCGACAAGTCGCGTCTTGCTTTACTGGCTCATACTGTAACCGAGCCTGACTGGTCTGGTTGGAAGATGGTTGAGCAGGTTAGTGAAGAGTATGGTATCAACAACGTAAACTTGGTCAAGCCAGGTGTTGGTGAGACTACTCGTGTTCTGCTCCGTCGCGTCCCTTGGCGTATCTTGGTGCGTCCACAGGATAAAGCCAGCCTTCGCCACATTCTCCTTCTTGCTGAGCAGCGCGGGGTTGAAGTGGAAGAGCGTGAAGATTTGCCATACGCTTGTATTGGTCTTATCCACCCGCATTTCACTAAGGGAGCCACTGGCTTTGATGGTGGAAAAGCCTGATGCGGTCGGTAGGCTTATTCTCCGACCTAGACTTGACCCTCATTTACTCACTGCATCAGCTGCATAAACGAAACGATGTTAGCACAGGTAAAATGGTGGCAGAGGAGTACCAGAACGCTCCTTTGAGTTTCTTGAGCTTGAAAACATGGAACTTGCTGAAACAGTTCACCTCAGATAAACAGAATCACTTTATCCCTGTAACGACGCGAACATTTGACCAGTATAATAGGGTCGCGTTCCCTGACATTGATGTTCGCAATGCCGTTGTTCTCAATGGAGCTCAAATCGTCGTAGACGGTCAGGTTGATGAAGCTTGGTCCGAGCAAGTTCGGGAAGGCATCATGGAACATCATGAAATTTCTCCTCGCGCTGTTTATGAGAACCTACTGAAAGAACAATTAGACAGTTCCTCTGAGGTGAAGACTATGAAGCTTGCCGATGAGACATTCCCGTATGTGGTAGCTCACACAGCGGATTGTCCTGAGGTTGATTACGCTACCAAACACATTGCCAATGTCACGGGTTATGTGCGTTCTAAGCAGGGGAGAAAAACATACCTTGTTCCGAATAATGTAAGTAAAGGTAGTGCGGTTCATGAGCTGCGTAAACGCTTAGGTATTGATTTTGCGTTCGCTGCTGGGGACTCTATCCTTGACTTCACGATGATTCCTGAGGTTGACCAGTTTATCCATCCATCCCATGGGGATACTCCACCTGAGCTTGTAAATGTTATTGCTACTCGGAAAGAGGGCATTGCCGCTTCGGAAGAGATTCTAAAAACAGTCATTGGCTCCATCTAATTCGACCTCAAAGCCAGTAGAAGTCTTACTTATTGGAAGACTTCTACTGGCTTTTTGTCTGTTAGAAATTATTTCCGGCAGTCAGCTTATAAGATACAGTTTTCACTCCTATTGAGCTGATATTAAACGCCGCATGAGAATGCAAAAAGTCACGGTGAAAACTGCTGACCTGATACCATACAATAACCCACTACAAATAAGAAGCTAACCGTACATAAGTTACGGGAGTGAAACAGGAAGGTTCCCTTCCTTAGCTTCTACAAAGGAAAAAATGACAACACCAACAGATGAGTTCGTGCACCTGCACGTACACAGCCACAATTCCCTTCTTGACGGATACGGAACAGACCAAGAAACAATCGCAGAAGCAGCTCGGTTAGGCCAGCCAGCTATTGCGTTCACAGACCACGGTAAGCTCACCGGTATCTATAATGGATACAAAGCAGCTCAGGATTCGGGCATCAAGTTCATCGCTGGAATCGAAGCATACTTCACCCCCTCTATCACATCCCATGACGCTAAGGAAGCTGTATTCTTTGGTGATGGTGGACGAAACGATATCGCAGGTAAGGGTGCGTATACCCACCTTACAATTCTTGCTGAGAATAATGCTGGGTTAGCAAACCTGTTCAAGCTGAACTTACGAGCTTCAACAGAAGGATATTTCCGTAAGCCTCGTATGAGTTTGGAAATGTTAGCAGACCATTCAGAAGGCTTGATTGTTACCACAGGATGCCCTTCTGGTGAAATTCAGACTCGTTTACGTTTAGGTCAGTTCGATGCTGCTTTGGCATTCGCTGCACAGTTAGTTGACATTGTAGGCCAGGGTAACGTCTACGTTGAACTCATGGACCATGATATGAAAATTGATTTGGAACGTGGAGTCCGTGAAGACCTGCTCCGCATTGCTGAGATTCTCAATCTTCCTCTAGTTGCAACAAACGATGTTCACTATTCCAAGCAGGAAGACTGCCACCCTCACGAAGAGATGCTTGCAATTCAGACTGGTGCAGTCATGTCTGAACTTCCTGACCATGAAGGCGGCAAGCGATTCGCCTTCGAAGGTAATCAGTACTACGTCAAACCAGCCGCTGCAATGCGTCGCTTGTTTCCAGAAGAGCACTTCAAAGGCGCTATCACCAACACAATGGTTATCGCTGAGCGTTGCAACATTCAAATTGATTACCGCGATGACTTGCGCCCAATGTTCCCAATTCCTGAGGGATTTGATGATGAGATGGAGTACATTCGTCACCTAGCTTACAAAGGATTTGAGGAGCGTCTTCCTGAGAAGTTCCAAGACCCAAAATACAATGCACAGTTAGAGCTTGAACTCAACGTCATTATATCTAAGAACTACGTAAACTACTTCTTGGTTACCTCTGACTTGACAATTTGGGCGAGAAACAACGGTATTGCCGTTGGTTCAGGTCGTGGTTCTGCAGGAGGTTCTTTCCTCGCGTTCTGCATGTACATCACTGATGTTGACCCTATCAAGCATGACCTTCTGTTTGAGCGTTTCTTGAACCCTGAGCGTGACAGCCCACCTGACGTTGACCTTGACTTTGATGACCGTTACCGTGACCGCGTGTACAACTACGCTGTGAACAAGTACGGGTATGAACAGGTCGCCCAGGTTGTTACGTTCGGTAAAATTAAGGGTAAGAACTCCCTGAAAGATGAAGCTCGTATTTACGAGTTCCCGTATGCTACAAGCAATGAACTAACTAAGGCATATCCGCCAGACATCTTCGGTAAGTCTATGCCGTTGAATGACATTTATAACCCTGAGGCTAAGCGTTACGATGAAGCGGATTCTTTCCGTAGTAAAGTTGGCGAACTGCAAGCTCAAGGAATTGTTGACTCAGCATTACGTCTTGAAGGGCGAATCCGTTCAACAGGTGTCCACGCTTGTGCTGTTCTGATTTCAGGTAAAGCTCTTACTGAAACTGTTCCTCTGGAGATGCGCCAGAACGATAAGACGCTTATCGCTCAGTGGGAGTATCCTTCTTGTGAGAACATTGGTTTGCTCAAGATGGACTTCTTGGGTCTTCGTAACCTTGGTATCGTTGAAGACTGCTTAGCACTCATTCAGCAACGCCATGGATTCAAAGTTGATTTGGATGCTATCAAAAAAGGTGACATGGATGACCCTAAGACCTTCAAGATGCTCGCGGAAGGAAACACCTTAGGTGTCTTCCAGCTTGACGGTGGGCCTATGCGTGACTTGTTGAAGCTGATGAAGCCAACTGGCTTTGATGACATTTCTGCTGTCCTGGCGCTGTACCGTCCAGGTCCTATGGGTGTGAATGCACACACTGATTATGCTTTGCGTAAAAATGGTTTGCAGGATGTTTCATATATCCACCCTGACCTTGAAGATGCTTTGAAGCCTATCCTGGAAGAAACCTACGGGTTGATTGTTTACCAGGAGCAGATTATGAAAATCGCTCAGGTCGTTGCAGGTTACTCTTTGGGTGAAGCTGACCTTCTTCGTCGTGCTATGGGTAAGAAGAAGAAATCTGAAATGGACAAGCAGTGGGAACGCTTCAACTCAGGTGCCGTTGAACGTGGTTTCAGCGCAGCTGCTATTACTGACCTGTGGAACACTGTTCTTCCATTCGCTGACTACGCTTTCAACAAATCGCACAGTGTTGGATATGGATACATGTCTTACATTACCGCGTATTTGAAAGCTAACTTCGCTCCTGAGTACATGTCTGCCTTGTTGACTTCAACTGCTGATTCCACTGAGAAGACTGCGCTGTACTTAGAAGATGCTAAGAACAATGGCTTGCAAGTTTTGCCTCCTGACATCAACAACTCACAACGCGACTACTCACCTTTGAGTGATACTACAATTCTCTTCGGAATGAAAGCCATCAAAGGTGTGTCGGATGCTGTCTCAAATGAGATTGTGGCTGAACGTGCAAGAGGTGGACAATTCGCTGACTTCTCAGATGTCATGAACCGTCTTCCGCGGAACATTGTCAACAAGCGAGTGTTTGAAGCATTAGGTTACAGTGGTGGGTTTGATAGTATGAACTACACTCGTAAGTCAGTCATTGACTCCCTAGAAAAGGTACTGAAAGACTATCAGAAAGCAAGCCGTCAGAAAGTCAAACAGGATACTATGGGTGGTTCCCTCTTTGATGGATTTGATTTCGCAGAAGAGTTGAAACCGAAGTACGAGTTGGTGAATGCTCCTGAGTACCCAAACATGGAGAAGCTGCAATATGAGCGTTCTATGCTGGGATTGTATGTTTCAGGCCACCCATTAGATGGCTTGAACTTTAGCGGTATTACTTCCACTCGTATTGGGGAAATCTTGACTGGGAACATTCCAGCTGTTGAAGGTTTCGCCCCTCGTGGTAAAGAACCAAATGTTACTATTGCTGGTATTGCTTCAACGTTCACTGCTCGTTTGACAAAAGCTGGTAAGCAGTTCGGTGCTGGTGCTTTGGAAGACCGAACTGGAACACTTGAGTTCGTTATGTTCGCTAACACATTCATTGAGTTTGGCAGCATTATGAAAACTGATGGATTGTATGCTTTGAGCGGATACCCGCAAAAGCGCGGTGAAGGTTATTCCTTTATTGTGAACATGGTCCGTCCATTGGAGTTTGCCGCTTCTGGAAACATGCCTGTTCGTGTTCGTGTAACGAAAGACCAGTGGGAAAAAGGTTACAGCGAACTGCTCCTTCGTTTGCAGGTTCACGAAGGATTTAAGGATGAAGGAACTGATGTTGTTGTGAGTATTCGCAATTACGATGGTTCAGTGGAAGAGGAAACTCTCCCCATCCAAGTAGTCCCATCTAACTTGCTTACTGCTGAAATCCGAGAACTCTTCGGAATGAACGCTATTGGGCGTTGGCGTAGCCGAGTAGCTCCTATTGCCTAATAGGTAGCTCTAATAAAGAGGAAGGCGAAGAGACTTATATCTCTTCGCCTTCCTCTTTTGGTAAACCTTGTGTTTACTGACTCAGTACGATATTATAAAGTATGAGTATTACTATTACCGATGGCTACCGTTTACGACGCGGCATTGATGTGTTTGATTTTTCTGAGAATTTGCGGAATGCGCTCGTAGAGTATCAGGAAGCCGCTATTAGCAAAATGTTCGTAGAAAAAGCTACTATCAAGTATGATCTTTCATCTGATAATACGTCGTTCAAGGATTATCTTATCGCTGAGATTCGCACATCTCAGAAGAACGATGATGAACGTTCTTATCTTTTCTCCTGTTTCGGGACACTGTACAAGAATCCTACCCGTGATGAAGTGTATTTACTCCTGCGTAACACTGCCCGCGGAGCAGAAGAAAAAGTCTTGGCTCTTGATGAGGTAGAGGAAGAGTATTCTTATTGGAACAACTCTGATTCTCAGCTCAGTTATTTGAGTCAAGAAGAATGGCAAGACCGCTTAGTTGCTTGGAAAGAAACGCAGGTGTTTGAGGATATGCGGTACAGCCATGGACTCATTATCAACATCATCAATCTTTCAGCTCACCTGCATTTCAGCATGCGAACAATTGAGAAGTATTGGGACTCTTTGACTCTCCCCTCCGATGAATCGCGCTTCAAGAATATCCTCTACCATGCGTACACCTTAGGGCGAATCGAAGAGTTGGGGCTTTCTGATTTTTATGAGGCAATCAAAGCATATTCTCGTTATGCAAGCACTGAATACAAAGATTTACAAGCTGCATTACCTGGTGCCCAAGAACATCCTGACTGGGTGAAGGAAGCTGTTGACCGTACTCATTCAGTGATTTCTGAGAAGAAAATTATACTATAAACGAAGTATTTTTAAGTTTTTCTGAAAAACTTTCCTGAGTTTTTGCTCATAATCCCGATACTGTCTATCAAAAGTAGGGACTGTCCCTCCTTTTGGTTACACATTCAGAACATATGAGTTCGTGTTAGGCGACTAAAACGAAGGGGAAACGCATGTCTACTGATGTCTCAGACACCACAAGCCATCACAATGAAGTATCGCACGGAGGCTTTTTAGCTTTTGCTAAGAAGCCTTCCAAAGTTCTCGCAGGTCTTACTGCGGCAACTCTCACTGTTTCAGGTTCATTCTTATTAGCTGCTATACCTGCGCAAGCTGCGCCAGGGTATTCTCAGTCAGCTGCTCAGTATCTTTCAGGTTCTTTGCTGGGAACATCATTAGGCGATATCGCCAATGTTGATGGAGTTCAAGCACAAGTACCTGCCAACGAAACTGACCCAGAAGTTGAAGCAAACAATTTGGATTTGAGTGTTCTTGGTGACACTGTTGTAATCCAAGCTCCTAACGGGGTGCAAATTCCTATTAACATCGCTAATGCTGGGGTACTCGGGCAATATGCACAGGCAGCACCAGATGGAAGCTCCACAGCAGCGACAGGGGCTGTAGGGGGTGACGGAACTGTTGGCGTTGCACCAGATGCTACGAACCCTCCTGGGCCTCTTACCTTAGACTTGACGGATGTTCTCGGTGCTGATGTTACTGACAACATTGCCAACCTTCGTGTCACAGCAGGAGCAAGTACTGCTTCTGCTACTCAGGCTCCGACTGGTACCCCAACTAGTGATTACCAGATTGCAGGAGCAAACATTGCTTTCACAAGCCCTGTACTTGCTAATTTAACAGGGGACATCACGGATGCCACTGTTCCATTGCAAAACACTATCAATGGTGTAACAGGTGCTGATGGTTCTCTTCTCACTAACCTTACTGGTTTAGTCGGAGCAACAGGATTAGTCACTGAAAGCAACGCCTCATTGGATGTTGACTTAGCTGGAACAGTAAATACCGTTCTTGCTCAGAACCAAATTTTAGGTGCTGACGGTCCAGTAACAGTGAACTTGGAAACAGGTGCAGTCACAGTTGACGTAGCGGCATTACTTGCAGCAAACGGACAAGACCTCAACGACCTCCCAGCTAACACTGAGCTCCTTTCAGCTGACGTTCTCAACTTAGTAACTGATGAGATTGACGGTTTAGTCAATGGACTTCTGGATGACGTGAATGTTGCTGTTGATGCAGCTCTCAACGCCGCTACATTGGATGTTGACTTGGTTGTCGCAAACCCGCTGATTCCAGGAACTAACTTATTGAACGTTACCTTGACTGGTACTCTTGCTGAAATTGCAAACGGTACAACGACAGCCACGGTTAACGCTGGACCAGCTGCTTTGGTAAACACCACAATCCAAGGCTTGGTTGCTCCTTTACAGAATTTGAGTCTTGGAGATGAAACACTTGCGCCAGTTCGTGCATTATATCCAACCATTGCTGATGTTTTGACCTCAGTTGCTTCTTTGCAGGCAAACGTTCAAGAAGATGCTGACGGGACTTTCACTGAGACAGCTTTGCGTCTTTCTCTCTTAGGTCAACTTGACGGTGATGGTAACGCATTGCAGCTTAACCTTGCACAGGCAGCTGTTGGGCCAAACTCTCCAACAGTAGAAGCAACACCAACAGTAAGTGGCTTCACTCCTACCGCTGGTCCTGAGGCTGGTGGCACAACAGTAACAATCACTGGTACTGGTTTCACTGGAACAGATGATGTACTCTTCGGTGGAGAATCAGCAACAGACTTTACCGTTGATTCTGACACTCAGATTACAGCTACAACTCCTGCTGGTACAGGCGATGTCCCAGTAACAGTAGTCAACAATGAAGCTGCTAATGATGGCGTATCTGATGACTTGTTCTCTTACATTCCAGAGAACAACACTAATGCTATCGCTGGTTTCACTCCTGTCTTCGGCCCTGAAGCTGGTGGAACTGATGTAACAATTACTGGTACTGGTTTCACAGGAGCAACCGGAGTTCTCTTTGGTGACACGCCTGGAACAGACTTTACCGTTGTTTCAGATAATGAAATCACTGTAACTTCTCCTGCTGGTACAGGTGCCGTTCCTTTGGTTGTAACAGCTCCTGATGCTACTGACAACATCGTTTCCGATGGAGACTTCACTTATGTTCCAGCTGGCGTAACAACAATCGTTACTTTCTCACCTGATAACGGCCCTGAGGCTGGCGGAACAGTAGTAACAATTACTGGTGCTGGTTTTACAGGTACAACTGGTGTAGCTTTTGGTGACACTCCTGCTGAGGACTTTACAGTCAACTCAGATAACGAAATCACAGCTACAGCTCCTGCTGGTACTGGTAGCGTCCCAGTTGTTTTGACTGGCGCTCCAACTGGTGATGCTTCTTCTGCTGATGAATTTACTTATGTTCCAGCTAACACAACTGCTATTACCGGTTTCACTCCTATCTCAGGTCCTGAAGCTGGTGGAACAACAGTTACAATTCGTGGTACTGGTTTCACAGGTGCGACAGGGGTCAACTTCGGCGACACTCCTGCAACGGACGTAACAGTTCTTTCTGACAATGCTATCACTGCTGTCTCTCCTGCTGGTACAGGGGCTGTGCCTCTTACTGTCACTGGAACTGATACAGGTGATGCAACATCTGATGGTAACTTCACGTACATCCCTGCTGGCACCGCTGCTATTGTAGCTTTCACTCCTACCGCTGGTCCTGAAGCTGGTGGAACAGTAGTAACAATTACTGGTGGCGGTTTCACAGGGGCAGACGATGTTCGCTTCGGTGATGTATCAGCAACAGATTTCACTGTTGTTTCTGACACAACCATTATAGCTACTTCTCCTGCTGGTACAGGGGCAGCTCCTATTACAGTAGTAGGCACGGATAACGGTGATGCAACATCTGATGATGACTTCACATACTTCGCAGAAGCAGGTGACCCAACAATTGCTGGCTTCACTCCTACTTCTGGTCCTGCCACTGGTGGAACAGTAGTAACAATCACAGGTACAAACCTTTCTGGCACTGATGATGTACTCTTCGGCGGAGTTTCTGCTCAGAGTGTTATCATCAACTCTGACACTCAGCTGACAGTTATTACGCCTCCTGGTATTGGTGTAGTTCCTGTTACTGTCGTCAATAACGAAGCAGGCCGTGTGAATGCTACTGATGAATTCACTTACATTCCTTCTGACACTCCTGTCATTTCAGATGTGAACCCAAACCAGGGTTCAGAAGCTGGTGGAACAGTAGTAACAATCATTGGTTCTGGTTTCACTGGTGCTGATGAAGTCCTCTTTGGTGATACTCCTGCTACTAATGTAACAGTTGTTTCTGATACTCAGATTACAGCTACAGCTCCTGCTGGTACAGGTGTAGTAGACATCACAATTCGTGGAACTGATTTGGGTGATGTAACCTCTGACGATGCTTACACCTACGTTCCTTCTAACCAGGGCGGTGGAGCTGGCGAGGTTCCTGGTGGCACCGGAGGTAATGGCACGAACGGCAATGGAGGCAACGGTACAAACGGTAACGGAGCTGACGGAGGGGTTCTTGGAAACAACGGGAACCAGATTCCAAATGCCATTGCTGGTGGCACTGATAACACTGGTATGAACAATACTAGTGGTGGCCGTAACCCAGGTAATGACCGTTTGGCTTACACTGGTGCTGACTTTGCTGGTGAAATGCTTCTTGCAGGTCTGTTAGTCGCTGCTGGTGGTATTGTACTGGTTGGTCGCCGTCGCTTCGCAGTAAAGAAGTAAGGGTGTTGATGATGCAGTAGTCAAGTAACTTACCTGCATTGTCATCAATATAGTAGTTTGGGAACCTGTAACCTTTGTTACAGGTTCCCAAACTCATGTTTACGGGGTTCTGAGGGGTCAAAAGTGGAGAAAAAGGGAGGAAATTGGAGATTTTTCTTTCAAAACCGAAGTTTTTGGTCTTTTTCAGCCAGGGGACCCGATAGACATAAAAAGACGAAACAGGCAATACTCGTCTTTTTAGGAAGGTAAATCAGACATGTGCCAAGCAGCTCCCGGTCCTCGTTGCTGGTCCGACTCGAAAAAGAAAGATACGAGTCTGACCAGTCGTTTAACGAAGGCAGAAGAAGCTTTGACCACAAATCGTACTGAAGCCCGAAAAGCAGCACATGGCGGAGATTTAAACGCTTTTGCTAAGCTTCGTAAGGAAGAAGAGAAACTTGTAGTCAAGGTGAACAACCTTCGTACCGATGTCCGTCACAATCAACGTGACATGGATGGTACGAAAACAGGTATGCGTAAGCTCGATGAGCAGATAGCTTTATGTGAGAGCGAAAAAGAACGCACCGAACTATTGCAGCGTAAGCAGAATGCGGAAGCTGCTCGATTCGCTCGTTCCCACGCGCTGGAAACTATCCAGAGCAACCGTAAACCTCTTCTGCGAATTGCCGCATAACTTTTTCATTTTTCGTCTTTTTGAGACGGAGATTAGCCGATAGCTACTGCAGAACTTACAGAAAGTGTGTAGTAAATGAGTGGTCGTCGTATTGTTCGCTTCTCTTTGGATTTAGAAGCTGAGCAAAGAAACTTTGTGCGTCTCTTCGCGTTGAAGAATGACATCAATGCCTCAGTAGTCATGAGAGCAATGTTGTTCGTTCTTGAAACAGACCCAGATTTTGCCAATCGCATTATTGATCTAATCTTCTCAGTTCCTGAGGAGGAAGTTGAGACAGAAGCGTTTGAAGAAGAGGGTCCATCCGAACCAGTAGAAGATTCGCCCGTTGAGGTAGCATCTGTTATCAAAATAGCAAATCTAAAATCTGGTGACGTTATGTATGACTCTAATGGTAACCCCGTTGTCATTGAGTAAATAATATCTGTGTATAAAGACTTCCTTGGAATCCTAAAGTTCTGATTCCAAGGAAGTCTTTTTTAATGCATATACTTGTCCGATAAGAACAAGTGTGGTATTATTAGTCACAACGACGAAAAAGGATGCAAGATGAGTGACACAGCTCTCAAAACTGACAAGTATGAATTCACTATGCTGCAAAGCGCACTCCAATCAGGAGTTGCCAACAAGCGAGCAGTATTTGAACTGTTTAACCGTAAGCTCCCTGATGGGCGCACTTACGGCATCGTTGCAGGTACTGCACGAGCTATTGAAGCAATCCAGAACTTCCATTTTGATGAGAGCGACCTGGAATTCCTTGCTGACCACCTCAACGAAGAGACAATTGATTATCTTCGTAACTTCAAGTTTACAGGAAGTGTATACGGGTATGCAGAAGGTGACATGTTCTTCCCGTATTCACCAGTGATTACGATTGATGCTACCTTCGGTGAAGCTGTTCTCTTTGAGACAATCCTTCTTTCCATCATGAACTACGACTGTGCTGTTGCCTCAGCAGCCTCACGTTTGCGTGTAGCGGCCAAAAACATTCCTTTGCAGGAACTGGGTGCGCGACGGGTAAACGAGGACGCAGCGGTCGTTGCAGCCCGTGCAGCATACATTGCTGGATGGAACGGAACCTCAAACATTCTCGCAGCGAAGCGCTACAATGTTCCTGTCTTCGGAACCTCCGCACATGCATTTACTCTTGCTCACCAGTACGAGAAGGCTGCCTTCAAAGCTCAGGTAGAAGCTCTTGGAGTGGGGACTACCCTCCTGATTGACACCTACGACATTGTGCAGGGTATTCACAATGCAGTAGAAGTTACAGGTCCTGAACTGGGAGCTATCCGTATTGACTCGGGTGACCCGATGGTAGAAATTCCTGCAGCTCGTAAGCTCCTTGATGAGCTGGGAGCTCCTAACACCCGAATCATCTTCTCTGGTGACCTGGACTACGATATGGTAGTACGTATCGCAGAAGCTAACCTTCCTGCTGACGGTTTCGGTATTGGCTCAGCCGTTGTAACAGGTGATGGATACCCGAACTGCGGTTTTGTATTCAAACTTGTTGCGATGGAATATGATGATGGTGAGCTGCATCCTGTTGCGAAGAAAGCCACAGGAAAGTCCAGTGTCGGTGGTCGGAAAACTGTATACCGTAACACTGATGAGGACTGGAAAGTTACCGAAGAGCACATGTTCATTGTGGAGCCGACCGCAGAAGATATCGCTGGTATGATTCCCGTGCAGCACGCGTACATTGTCAATGGTAGTGTTGTCCGCACTGATGATATTGAAACTGCCCGTGAGACTCATGCACAGAACATCAATAGCCTTCCTGAGAAGACAGTAGAAGTAGTCTTCCACTCCTAAAATTAATTGTGGGCCAGAGTTTTATCACGAAACTCTGGCCCACAATTATGTGCGGATGATAGAAGCATGATACGATAGAACAAGTATGGGAAACGAAAGTAATAACGATTTATCAACAGGAGAGAAGGCTCTTCTGCTCAAAGCTGCGCGTGAACGTCGTGCTCTTGCGTCGAACCGACGTGAAGACACTAATCAAAAGCAGGAAGTCTCTAAAGCAGAGTACGTCCAACGTTTAGAGAACGCTCGCAAGAAAGACTCAGGCGCATTAGTCGGTGTCCGTGAAGAGAAGATCAACAAAGCTTCTCGTGAATGGGCGAAAATAGTAGGAGAAACATTCTCCCCCGCAAAACCAACGTTCCCTCAAATTCTTGAACGCATCGAGCGAATCAAAACCAAACAAGGATTACACAAGACTTCAATTGCCTTCCAAGGTAATGAATATGGCCGTGGAAAAACTTGGGCAGCCTACTCTTACCTCAATGGTTTAGTACAGCTCGGATGCGTTCTTCCAGGTCAGATTTATTTTGGTACGGAATCATCCACCATTTCTCGGATTGCTTCCTCAGGTTTTGAGCGTGCTAATGAAATGCGCGAACTCAAACGAGACAGTCACCGAGTCTTCTTTATTGATGATGTTGGCCAGTCATACTACTTCAACCGTGACCAGCGTGAAGCTGCTTGGTATGAACTTATTGACCACATTTACACAAGAAATCTTACTCTTGTGATAACGACGAACCTTAACTTTACTGAGTCAGGAGCGAACTCTCTTGGTGCCTGGATTGGTGGGCGAGCTTTCGACCGTTTACGTACTCTTGTCGGAAGTGACGGAGTTCTGTTAATGGCAGGAAAAAACAAGCGAGATGCCGTTTATCACGAAAACGAAGCTCGCTACCTTGGGAAGAATCCTAAGTAAACTGCTGGTTCTTAATGACGTTGACGGTTTCGAATACTTCACTCACCATCATGATGCCGTAGCAGACAGCGCAGAACGTAGCCACAATCATTAATACACCGATGATTGAAAGGATCGTGTTGATGATGCTTAGGGTACGGTACAGCGCGTCATTTCTTTTGACAACGATGTTATATTGAGGTGCCGCCTGTGCTTGATCGTATGGTTGCTGTGGCGTTACGTCAACAATGGTAGGGTGAAAATCCGCCGTTGGGAACGGGGTTTGCCCATTGTTCTGGGGGTAGTAGTTGCTGTTCATAGGAATATTCCTATCAGCTTATGAACTAATCGTACCTTCTCCGAATAAGAAGGATACTTCATCCTGCATTTTCTCACTCTTCGCAGCAGATTTAGCCACACGAGTAGCAATTTCCAGCAACTTACGGTGTTCACGCAAGTTCGCAATAATCATGTCGTTTTCACCATGCTGAGAATCTTTGAACAAAGAACCTTCTCCACGAATTTCTAAGTCTTTCTCAGCGAGCCAGAATCCATCATTGGAAGCAACCATGGCATTCAAGCGCTCCTCAGCATCGGGGTTCGTAGCATCCCCAATGAGGTAACAGTAAGCTTGAGCATCTCCACGACCAACACGACCACGAATCTGATGCAAAGATGCGATACCAAAACGGTTAGCGTTGAGGATTGTCATAACTGTTGCGTTAGGTACGTTCACACCAACTTCAATAACACTTGTTGATACGAGAATGTTGATGTCATTGTTATAGTAGGCTGCTAACACTTCATTCTTCTCAGCTGGTTTCATTTTACCGTGGACTAAGCCTACTTTGAATTCTGGGAAGACAGAGGTCTGTAAGAATGCATGCATCTGAGTAGCATTCTCGACATCTTCCATTTTCTCTGATTCAGATTCATCTACCAAAGCTGCAATGACGTATGCCTGGTGTCCCATCTGAACCTGCTCACGCATAGATTCCCAAACTTCTGAGTCATCTTCTTCCCAGAAAGTGTATACAGGTTTACGGGAAGCTGGAAGTTCATCAATAACACTCAAATCCATATCACCGTAAATAGTTTGTGCCATTGTACGAGGAATAGGAGTAGCACTCATCATCAGCAAATCGGGCACAACATCTGATTTCAAGAGGAAGTTATCTTCAAGCGCTTGGCGATGCTTTGTTCCGAACTTATGCTGCTCATCGATAACGATTAAACCTAAGTCATTGAAAGCAACATCTTTGTTCAGGATGGAGTGCGTTCCAACTAAGAAATGCAGTTCCCCAGATTCTAAGTCAGCCAACAGCTGCCGGCGTTCCTTGACTTTGATTCCTGTGTGCAGCAAACCAACTTTGACATGCTCTTCTAAACCAGCTCGTTGAATATCCTTTAAAAAGCGTTCATAGAGCTGTGTAGCAAGAATACCAGTAGGGGCAAGCAAAGCCACCTGTTTGCCGCTCCTAGCGGCTGTCAGGGACGCTGTGAGCGATACTTCGCTCTTACCTGAGCCTACTTCACCATGGACAAGACGACGCATAGGTTTCGGCAGCGCCATATCAGCTGCAATCTCAGCAACAACACGGTCCTGAGCTCCTGTAAATGTGAATGGTAAGGAATTGACAAACATATCCTTCCATTCAACATCAGCCATGCTGTTACCCTTGCGGACTTCCTGAGTGCTTTCTTTCTGGTTTGCAAAGAATACTTGGAGGCGCACAAAGTCATCAAAAGCGATTCGTTTACGAGCTTCGACGGCTTCTTGAATGCTGTCAGGGAAATGAATTTTACGATACGCTTCATTTCTGGTCATAAGGTCATACTTGCGCAAAATGACATCAGGAACTGGATCATCAATCCATGCCACACTGGAAAGCATCTTTTCTACTTCACGAGTGACAACCCATTTCTTTTTCCCCACTTTTTCAGAGTAAACAGGGTCCACTTTATGCGAGGTACTGTAATCACCAACAGCATCCAAAGTTGCATTAATAATGTGCTCCTCAACAGAGTTATTCCACTTGTTGAGTTTTTGCGTGTATGTTCCAGAGATGACTACTGCGTCACCGTCATGGTATTTATTGCGCATCCAAGGCTGGCGGAAGAACCAAGAAATGATTTTTGCGCCAGTGATGTCTTTGATTTCAACAATGGTAGCGTTTACCTTAGCCACGTATTGAATACTTGTGATGGTTCCAATAACGACAGACCAAGTATCTAACTCTAAATCCGTAATGTTCTGAGGGTTGCTTTTATCTACATAGCGAAGAGGCATGTAATGGATGAGGTCCCATTTAGTTTTCAGCTTGCGAGATTTAGCATCAATAACCTCATCACGAAGTGCATGTAAATCAAGAGACCATTTCCAGTTCTTATGTTTCAGATGTTCTCCGTCTTTAAGAATACGAAGGTAGGTCTTTGTTTGTAAAGACATATTGAACTCTTCGCCGCGAAGGAACTGATACAGAACATTTGCACTTTCAGCAGTGAAAGGTAAAATGGCAGCATCATCCGTCATCACAACACCAGGGACGCTTGCAAAAGCAGAGAGGCGGTCACCTGTAATGAGGATGTTTTGTTGTTCGGGGTTAGCTGAGATGTTATAGGTCATCGTTCATCAATTATAGCGGATAAATAGAGAAGGAAGAAGATTTGCAGCTTCCAGGGCTGTTGCCGATAGTTGCTTCTGTCAATAACCGAGCTACGAATGAAGTATGATGGCGAAACAAAAAAAGCAAGCTGAAACTGTTCCTCTGAATGATGTTATAGAACCTTTCAGACAACGCGTACTTGGCATGAGTTCTCAGAAAGTAAAAACATATACTATCGCTGGGTTACTTGTTTCAGCAGCCCTCATTACGGGGGCTTCTGTCCTGTATGCCATGGACATTATGGGCAGCTGGGTACCAGCTACTATCGGTTCTCCGGCTGGGGTCATTCTATTCCTTATTGCCTTAGGTTTCGTCTACCGTAAAGAAGAAAAGGATTGGTCCTTCTTTCAAATGCGAACCCGTTTATCTTTCCGTCAAAGAGTCCGCCGCATCTTTATTTGGCTCGCAATTTATGCCGTTATCTTCATTCCATTGGGAAGATATATCCCTTATGGTTTAGGTGGAGCAATTCTTATCCTACTCGTAATGACATGTATTGTCTTCTGCCGTAGAACACCTACCGAATTAGCATTAGCTCAACAAGGTTTACCTGACCCTCGGGACATTTCAGAGGAAGAAGCATTAGATGAATACGCTAACGCTGAAACTGAGGAAGAAAGCCCTGATGCCGATAATGTATACTATGATGAGCAGCGCGGTGGCGTTGGTGGAAAGTTAGGCTAACACTATGTACTTTGAAATTGGACGTTACGTTCTCATGGGCTTGATTGCAGTGTTCGCAATCGGTGCACTTGTTCTTATTGCTGTTCTCTTCCTGCAAGGCAGAAAAGATAAAGAAGCAAAAGATGCAGTTGCAAGCGTTCCAAGAGAAGACAGCCTTGCTGACCAGATTCAGAAGCAGTTCCATGAAGATGATGAACGCAAAGAACGCCTGATTTACAATAAATCAGGTATTACAAAGACAAGAATGAAAGAAACTCGTTCAGCTTTCAGCTTTGATACGGATGACTCAGATAATAACTTGACTCTTGAATCTCAATTCGCGGATGATGATGCAAAAGAGCCTTTCATCGAACGCAGTGAAGAAAACAACATCTAATCTTTTACTGAAGATGCATTTCTATAAAGAGTATGCTACACTAAGAACCTCGCACTACAAGAAAGCACGGTATACGTTGTGACACATCCTGTGAACTTAGAAATTATTGAAGCTCATTTAGCTTCGGTTCTTCATCCCACAGGTGTTACCTTGCCAGCTCCATTATTGGTTCTGCCCGATGACACCCCTCTATATGAAGAGGAAGCAGTTCTTCGTGAACTGGAAGACTCACAGGCAGAGGAGCGAGTAGCTAAGCTTGACTTAGAGATTGTCGACGTTGACACATTCAACTCGACCCTTATTACCGTAACCTTCACAGGAGAACATCTTGCCGATGTTTACCGAGTGAATGTTCCTCGCCAATTAGTGCAGGTCGGGCGGGCTTTCAACTCTATCCTCAAATCGCCAACACTTGCTATCCTTACACCTTCTGAGATGGAAGGGTACGAAGCGCAGAACAGCGTTGAAAAGCTCGCGGCATTTTACTCAGATGACATCATGATTCGCTTGTTCTTCCCTGCGGATATTTCCCCTGAGAATAATGCTCGTTTTAATCAGGTTCTCAACCGCACTGATACTGATTTGTTTAACCAAGCTGACAGTGCAAATTTCATGGATGTTGCAAACAAAGTCCATGTCACAACTACACCTGATGAACTTTCTGAAATCCGAGCTGATATTCTTGACATTATCATGTCACTTATTCATGGCAACGAAGACGCTCTCGTGAGCTTGTATGAGTATGCTGAAAGCATTGACTTTGCTCAGAAGACTATTGAGAATGAAACTCCTCTTGAAGAAGACGAGCGTATTGCTTTGATTGCTCATGAGTGCTTGAATATGGCGTACATTCGTACATCTACCAATGCTCTTATCTCCCAGATTATGGAAGAATCTGAAATTGACGGGGTAAACGATTTCCAGCATCTCATTGCAGAATCAGGCGCTGAACTGAATGAAGTCTTCCAGAATGTTCTGAACTCCTACTATGAAGAGCACCCTGAGGCGTTGACTATTACTGATGAGTCCACTTTACAGGAAAAAGTAGACTATCTAACGCGGAAAACAAATACTATCCCACTTCTTGGTGGTTTGTTTAGTCTCAGTGACCGTATTAATGTAGATTTGATGTACAGTCGTGATTGGAACGACCCTGAGTTCTCAGAGGAAGAAAACATCACTAAAGGTGAGTACGCTATCATCATTGCTCTGATTATTGCTCAGCGTGTTCAGATGTTTGCCAAGGTCTTAGGGGATGAAACTCCTGAGGAAGTCAATATGACAGCAATGACTCTTCTTGTGAACGCTATGAGTAGCGATGAGGAAGAAGATGACTTCTGGGTACTCTCAGCAGGTTTGAAGCGCCTCTCAGAGACTCAGCCTCTTATCTTCACTGAATACTTACACCTGTCCATTGAAGGTGAAGCTTTGGAAGAGAAACTTTGGAGTCCGTTCGGAGCTTTGATGCACCGCTTTGGTCACCTCATCATCGATGAGAAATGGTCACGTGATTCTATGATGATTGCTTTTGAGAAGCAGCCGCTCATTCAGCTGTTTGTTGCTAATCTCTTTGAAGAATACAAGAATCTTTCCTCAGAAGAAGAGCATGGTGAAGACGAAGAATCTGACCACCAGTGTTTCTCATTGAACACTACTGTGAACATGATTGAAAACTCAGATGATTTGAGTGAAATCATCAAGCAGCTTGGGGAAGCGCTGGCTATCCTTGCTGGCTTGAATGCAATGCGCACAGGTGATGGCATCAAAAAGAATTCAGATGAGTGGCGTGCAACCGTACGGGATTACTTATCTGAAATCGCTCATGATGTTGAAGCGGACTAATAAGTAGCAAAACCTGGTTAGAGAAGCTGGCTCAGTTGAAATCTTCATCCGTGAGATTGTGAGCCAGCTTTTCTAATGCTCGCTTTTCAATCTGATTTAACTGATGCTGCGTGATTTTCATTTTCGCTAAGATTTCATAATCTTTGTATCCACCAAAGAATTTCATGTCAATAACATTTCGTTCTTTGAAATCTAATACCATATTCATGACTGTGCGAAGGCGCTGGTTATTGTCACGAACTATTTGATCCGGATTGTTGAATTCCAATGCACTCATGACATCTTTGTCAATATGAGTAATGTAAGTCTTTTTCAATTGAAGAAGGACTTTCTCAACTTCTTCAGTAGTCATATCATCAATGTGCTCAGCAATAAGTTTGGCATCATTTGATGAATCATCATTAGCCTGGCCGTTGAGCATTTCAATGACACGAATAACCTTTTTGATTCGCTCACGTACAGGTCGAGGAGTCCAGTCAACTTTGTTGATTTGGTCAAGAATGGCACCACGGACACGGAAAGTAGCAAAGGTATTGAACTTTGCACTTTGTTCAGGATTGTAACGACCAATAGCTTGGACTAAGCCCATTCTTCCAGCTTGAATCAAATCCTCTACATCTAAAAGGTGTGGTTTTTTGCGAGCAAATTGATACGCAATTGTGCGTGGAATGTAATCGTAAGTGTCAATTACTCGTTTCTGGAACTCTTTGGTAGGGTTCTTGAGATACTCCACCCAGCATTCACGAGAAATCTCTTCGCGTTCAGAGTTTTCACCCATAAATAATATCCAGACTCTTCTCTTCCAGGCATCTAACACGCTAACTATCGGCGGACGCTCAGCTTTTTGATGATAACTCTCAGAAACCCCTGTAAACCGATAGTTGTTGATATAATGGAGCTAATATGACTTACAGAATTGCCTTCTTCGCGGACTCTCATTTAGGGTACCGCGCCCGCGTTAAATCAAATAGTAACGGTGTCAATGTTCGTGTGCAAGACGGCTATGATGCACTCAAAGAAATTACACAGGGAATCATTGAATCCCCTGTCTCAATTGACCACGTAGTCCACGGTGGGGACTTCTCCCACAGCTCACAGCCTTCTGTGCGAGATGTAGCAATTGGTAACTTCTACTTACGCAAATTTTACAAAGCGGGTATCCCTTTCACAGGTGTTGGTGGCAATCATGATTCTTCCGACCTGAAATCAGACCTTCCAGCTGTTGCTGCTTTCCATGACCCTGATCGTAACATCAATATGATTTACGAACCGTACAGAATGATGGAGCTTACTGATGGTTTGTTGCTCCATGCTATGAGTCACCATGGGCTACATGAGGCAGAAGCTCCTGAGTTGAAAGTATCTGACGATACCATCAATGTGTTCACAACACATGGCGCAGCGTTGGACCCAAAGAACCAAACTCTACTCCGATGCATTGACTCACCTCGTGAGCAGATTATTCCAGTAGAGCTTATCACCGAAGAAATGTTTGCTGTCAACCTTTTGGGACACTACCATTCTCGTTATGCAGTTGGCAATGAGGCGTTGAATACTTGGTATGCAGGTTCTTCTGTCCGTCGTGGATTTACTGATGACCCAGGCCCACGTGGATGGCTATTGGTGGAAATTGAACCGAATGGCGACGTAAAGGTTACTCCTCAAGATATCTCTCAGCGTCCACAGTTTGATTTGCCAAGTATTGATGCTGAGGAATTGACTGCATCAGAAGTTATGAACCTTCTGGAAATCAATCTTGACCGAACTCACGACTTAGAGAAAGAGCCTATCGTTCGCCAACGAGTTCTCAACGCAAGTAGAATTGTCCGTGAAGGACTGGACTATAAGCACATTGAGACACTTCGTGAGCATACACTGTCTTGGCAGTTAGAGTTCCCTCGTTCGGAGACGAATAAGAAAGACGTTGAAGCTGCAGCAAGTCTTACTAACCGTCGTTCAGTGAATCTCATTGATAACTACAAGAAATTTACCGAGCATGCTGCTGCACGAGTACCTGAACAATACCGTGAGGCTGTTTTCAAGTCCGCTGAGGATTACCTTTCACAGGCTCGTGATTTATCAGAATTAGAAGGAACAGGCCACTAACAGTAATGATTACACTTAACTCAATCCGTATTCGTAATTTCCGTGCTATCAAGGAACTTACTTTTCAACCGAAGAAAGATGGTATTACTGGTATCTTCGGTCCAAACGGTGCAGGTAAAACGTCTATTCTCACTGCTGTGATGTTTGCTTTGTACGGTGTACGTCCGAAAGATGTAACTGTTGCAGGTCTGCGTCGTATTGGCTCTGGTGACGAAGAATGTTCCGTCAGTGTCGTTTTCACACACTTAGGCCAAACTATTGAAGTAATTCGTGAAATCAAAGGCGCAGAGGGTGGGACAGGAAAACCTGTTGCAAACATCTATGCTGACGGAAGCAACGTCTCCAAAACATCTGTCACAGCTGCTGACAAATGGGTGCATCGCCGCCTTGGAGTAACAGCTGAAGGTTTTATGACTGCATTCGTCGTGCGTCAGAAAGAACTTGATGCATTCGTCCGTGCAGTTCCTTCTGAGCGTAAAGCCATTATTGAAAAACTTGCTGGTGTCGATACAATTAACAAGGCACTCATTGCAGCGCGCAGTGATGAGAAAGAATCTCGGAAAACTCTTGACTTACTTCCTGGTTCGCAGGAGCAGCTTGATTCTGCAGGAGCGGATGTTGATTTTTGGTCAAACCGAGCTGATGAAGCAAAAGTTGAATTAGAAACTTTGGATGTAACTCTTACAGCATTACAGGAAGAACGTGATGTCGTTTTCAAAAAGATTGAAAAATTCCGTGAACATCAGAGTGCCTTACAGCGGGTTCAAGGTCAGCGTACAGCGTTAGATAACGAAATACCAAACTTAGACCGCCAGCTGGATCGTGTTTCTTATGTTACTGAAATGAGTGATTCAGACGACATTGCATCTTTACGTGAACAGTACAAAGGGTTCACTGCTGAACTGAACGAACTGCGCGGTCAGGAAGCTTCATTGCAGCACTCTATCCAGCAGTACACCAATCGTAAGAACCAGTTGGAATCTTTAGTTGCTGACGAACAGCAAAGAGTTATTCGCTTGGAAGAAGCTATCACAACTGACTCAACGACATTGGATACTGAACATGAAAGTATCACAAGCCGTATCTCGGACATTGACCGCAGAGTTGTACAGCTCTCTTCTCAAAATTCTGACTTACACGAATCGTTAGAAGCTCTACATGACAGCTCTGATTGCCCTACATGTAAAACTCATTTGGATAACCCTGATGCTTTACGCGAGCAGTTCAAAGCAATCATTGCAACTAACACTGAGACTATTCAGGACTTGAGCAACGAACGCGAACGCCTCATCTCACGAATGCAAGAGATTGTGCGTATGCGGGCACAAGTTGATGAATTAGCTGCTCTCAAAAACGATTTAGTCAAAAACGAGGAAGAGCTCAAAGCAGTTCAGGAAAGTTCTTCTGGTGCTGGCCCTCAGATTGAAACATTGCAGGCTACTATCGAGCAAAAATCCCAAGAACAGCAGAAAGTTCAAGAACTTGGAGCAAAAGCACGTTCTTTGAATGATGACCGTGTAGAACGTGCTCGTTTGATTGAGCGTAAAGAAGTAGCATTGCTTGATTTGGAACGCCTTCGCCGTGAAGAGCAGGAGCTATCTCAGGTATTTTCTGAGAAAGACTTAAACGATGCTCAGCGCGCTTTGGAGCAGACTCGTTTGAGCTACGAAAAAACAACGCAATCTCATTCTCAGTTGACTGCTGCTGTTACGGAAGCAAACGTTCGATTCAACACTGCTCGCTCTTCTTATCAGAGAGCATACGACCAGTGGGATAGAAAGAAAGCTCTCCAAGAAGCTCACGCAGCTAAGTCACTGACAACTGATATGTTGGACCAATTCCGCCAAGCAACTGTCGCATCTATTGCTCCCGAGCTATCAGATTATGCAACGAGTTTGATTTCTGACATGACCAATGGTGACTTTACTGAAATCAAATTGGATGAAGAATTCAAAGCTTCACTCGTTGATGCTAATGGTGTCGAACGACCTGTCTCTTGGTTATCTGGTGGTGAAGAATCAGCAGTTGCTTTGGCGCTTCGACTTTCAGTAGCCTTCCTGATTACAGGTGGTAACCCAGAAGTTCTGTGGTTGGATGAACCTTTGACCGCGCAGGACAAAGACCGTCGTTCAGCAATTCTTAGCATGATTCGTAAGCTGCCTATCAACCAGATTCTTCTTATCAACCATGCTCAGGAAGCTCAGGATATTGTTGACTATGAAGTAACGTTGACAAAAGGTGACTAAAGTATTTTAAATACTGTTCTCACACTTACATATAGTACGATAGATTATAACTCTACGAAAGGTAATAACTCTCTTGGTTGACAAATACGGGAAAGACGTTGATACCGTCAAACCGCAACCCAAACATAAAGTCCATGTACTGCGTTTCCACATCAATGTGGGAGATGCAGACCGTGCGCGCCAGATTGACAAGGCTAAGGAATTCTTGGTCAAAAAAAACCAGGTGAAGGTAATGCTTCAACTGCGTGGGCGCGAGAAGTCTCGTCCACAGCTGGGTGTGGACTTCCTCAATGAAGTGTTAGAAGAGTTAGCTCCATACGGCTCTGCCGCAAATCCTCCTCGCCCAGATAACCTTTCTGCTACTTTGAACCCAAAGAAACAACAAGGTTAGACAAAAATGGTGCGCACTGTACCGATAGGCTACAGAAGAAACCTCGTTTACTAAGGATAAAACATGACAGACAACATTGTCGATTGGGATGATACCCCAGCTGATGACACAGGCGATTTAGCAGTCGTAAGTCATCGTAACCCCGAGGATGAAATTGCGACTTTGATCCAGCTTGATGCCGAAGGCAATGAAGTCGTCAGTGAAATCAACTTCTCCTCTCCTGAGCTGGACGAAGATGGTGCACGTGAGATTACTGACCGCATTCGTACAACTTCAAACGTTTTGTACCTGTTGGTCAAACGTGCCCATGCTGGTAAAGCCTACAAAGCATTAGGGTATAACTCTTTTGAAGCGTATGTCAACAGTGAGTTCAATTTCTCTAAGGTCTACGCTTACCGTCTTCTCAACCAGGCGAACTTCATTGAAGCAATTGAAGCTCGAGTTCCAGAAGGAACTGAAATTCGCGTTACTGAGCCTATCAGCCGTAAGCTAAAAAAGGTTCTTCCGGAACTCTTAGAAGAGCTTGAAGGCCGCGTCGGGGAAATTGAAGACCCTGATGAAGCGGGAGATATCATTGAAGACATCATCCGAGAGAATCGTGAAAAGCAGGAAGCTAATAATTTCCTGAACGATGAAGATGCAGAAGAAATTGGAGAACCTGAACGTCAGGGTACTGGAGGAACCTGGCAGGGTGACGATGACGACGATGACGACGTATACTTCGATGACAGTGAAGACTTTGATGATGAAGATGAAGATGCATTAGAAAACTCTAATGACGTTCGTCGTAAGTTTGATAAGATTTACAACCTTTACTCTGGCCTCAAACACATCAACTCTGTTGGCGATGGAGAAGAGCTTGTACCGTTCCTTCCACGTGAGCGTTGGGATGAATTTACTGAACTGCTCAACTCAGTTCACCCTTGGTTGGCGGACTTCAAAGAGAAATTCGAAACCTTCTTAGCTGAGCAAGACGCGCCTGTTGCATCCGATGATGCAGAGGACGAAGTTGACGAGTTAGACGAGTAATAAAATCTTAATAAGAAGAGCCTCCGAGAATCTCGGAGGCTCTTCTTATGTGCAGATAATACCATAAGGAATATTGTTTAGCTCATTTTTTGCTAAAATTGCTAAAAAACTGTCCTTCTTCCGATAATTATAATCGCAAGTGTTCTTGTCTACCTAAAGGAAATGTGGAAAATGAAAGACCTCATGTTAAGTGCTTCTGTAAAAGCACAAATGTTTGCAGCTGATGCTGTAAGCCGTGCACGCCGTGTGATGAAGGGCGAAGGCGCAGAGCGTGCTGACGTTGTTCAGACCGTTATCATCATCGGTATCTTCGTTGTTATTTGCGTCATCGTCGGTGGCCTCATTATGGGCGCTATGCGTCAGCAGGGTACATCTTTGAGTAGTTGTATCGCAAACGTCAACAAGACATCCGGTTGCTCGAACTTCAGTAAGTAACCGGGTTAGTTAGCAAAAATAAGCTACTAACCACAACCGCCAAGGCAAAAGCCGGGAGAACTGCAAAGTTCCCCCGGCTTTTGCTTATTAACCGGGTGATGATAAGTTGCAGGAAGAGGATGATGTTCGTCACCATGAAAACAACGATCATGTTCACATAGCCAAGATGCCAGCTTACAGCAAAGCCAACAGCAAAGAACATCTTTACATCAGCCCATCCAATTCCTTGTGGAAAGAACATTATAGAAATAAAGATCAAGACAAAAACCAGGAGAGATACTCCCAGGCTGATGAGACTGTATTGCAGCGGGTCTCCGCCGTAGATATACATGACAGTACGATTGCCTGTCAGCAAGCCGTAAGTACCCGCTGCAATACCATACCATATAGCTAATGTAGAAAACTCTGCTGGAACCCTATGATAGTCCATATCTGTTTGTGCAGAGAAAGCTAAAAAGTAGCCTAGAATTCCATAGATGCAGGCCATCGTAACAGAATCTGTCACAAAGAACATTCCGAGGGAGAGTAAAGAAGCTCCAACTATTGAAGTTCCCAACAACGTGTTGAGACTTTTCTTCAATCCTCCCCCGTAAGGACTGCGCAACTCCCACTGAGGAGCTTGAACTTTCACTACGTAGTAGGAAAATCCAATACACGCTAACAGCGTGATAAGGAAACTGTTAGCGTAACCCCACATCAGATACTGTGCTCGTCCTTCTTGGTCTCAATGAAAATAGTTTTTGCGCGTTGAGTAATGTCATCAAGCGCCTGCACTGTGCTTTTACTTCTCAACCAGGATTTGATGCGTTTGTTTTCCACATCTACACCCCAGGTCTTGTAGTAGATAGCAACTAATCCAGCAATGTTGCGCTTCCCGTTCGGTAACTTAGAAGCTGTTGTGATAGAAGCTGACAGTATTGTTGACTCAATGATGTTATCCATGTGAGCATCTGTTTGATCCTCAGCTGGTAACGGCATCTCGTAGTCTTCGTACTCAATAGCCTTCTGATTACGAAGATTGACAACAGTATTGATGTCTTCCTTCTCACGGTGAATTTCATCAGCGCTTACATTCAAAAGGTCAGCGAGCTCTTGTGTCGTAGGGTTGCGCTCTTCCTTTGCTCGGAATTCGTTGATAGCTCGTGAGTGCTTCAATTCCTTATCAGCAATGGAACGACCATAAGCTTTGCGGTTCAGGTCGTACACCCATTTCTTGATGTTTGTTCCTAAGTAAGCGGCAAATGGAATAGAAGTAGAATCGTCATAACGCTTGATTGCTTCAATAACCCATAAATAGATTTGCTGCTGAGCATCATCATCTTCTGGGAGGTGCTTTCTAATGGACGAAATCTGTCCACGGAGAAGAATCTTTGCGAACTGTCCGTAATGCTTACACATGTCAGAGAAGTACCGAGGAGGTAGTTCGTCAACATTACGTCGGCGAAGGTTTGCTTCTAAACGAATACCACTAATAGTGTACTCAGGGAATTCTTCCTTCAGCTCTTTGACACGATCATAGGTGCGAGTCTTGTCATAAGAGTAAATCTTGTACAGGCCATCCTCGTTGAGGTTAATCATATTCATAGGCTCTGATACCAACTTAGCTAAAACAGGCTTGGTGAGGCGCTCAGAGGCTTTGAAGTGGATAAGGTGACACTCTCGTAGAGGAGCTTTGACCCATCCGTCATCTTCCAGGATGCCACCAAAGTATCGTGGTGTCAACTGTTGACTGGTTCGATCCAAAGTAGGGGAGAGAAGTCTCCACATTTCAAGTTCTTTGGAAGTGAACCGATAGGATTGGTTAGCTCCGGAAAGAAGAACATCTTTGGAAACAAGGTCATCCAAAGTGTCCAACATTTCTTTCTTCGTGTATTTCGGGTCAAGCTGTTTAGCTTCTTCTCCGAAACGGGTCCAGATTTTTGTACTTGGATGCCATTGACCGTCTGCTATTTTATCCAGCAGCAACGTTTCAAGTTCAGTATATTGTGCTACGTTCATTTTACACTTTCAGGTTCGGAATTCAATGGCTCAACAAAGGCAGGATGCTTGTCAGCTAATTGGCTGAATACTTTATCCAGGAAAATACCAACAGCATTAGAATGCCGCTGACGAGCTGGTTTAGTATTCACACAATAAACAATTACATGCAAAGATGAATTCTTTTCACTTCGCGTAATTGCAGATAGCTGAACATCACTTTCAATAGAACATTCTTTTGAAAGTGACTCAACATCCTGAATAAGTTGTGAGAGCAGTTTGTTATTACGCTCATAGAGCTTGATGTAGATAGGAATAAAGCTGTTATCGTTGTTCATAGGTGTTTCTATGGTACGTCAATCTTCGTAATTGGTTCATTTTTATGCGATAAAAGTTTTAACTTTTACCGTGTTGGAGGATGCATAATTATCAACCAAAATAACCATAGTATTATTCCCCTCCATGAGACGATAGAGAAATCATACGCTTAGACAGTCAGAAAGACAGGTTATGAACAGTTACGAACAAGAGCAAGGGGCTTTGGAGCGTCTTGGAATCCCAGTAGAAACGACTCCTCCTGATGGAGTCATGACTTCTGGACAAGCCCGCAGTGTTCGCTTCCGCATCGGTCGCCCGCAAGGATATGCTTTCGGGGATGTTGAATCTTTCATCTTCGACCACATTCAGCCAACTCTTGACTGGTATGCTAACGCATTACATCAACGCGACTTAGCTGTTCACCGTTTGGGTGAACTTGTAGACAAGCTTGAAGTTGACTTGCAGAATGCTAATGCGCAGTTAGATAACAAGCAATACAATGAAGCGCTTGGTGTCGCTGTTGATATGGCTGAAACTGAGGATGAGACAGATATTCTTCTTGCTCGCATCAAAGACTTAGAACGTCAGTTAGCCGCAGCTTTGCAGAACCAGTCTGACACTGCTGTTGCACCTATTCAAGCTCCTGATGGCGAGTACTACTCCCGTGAAGAAGTTGAAGGCTTTATCGCTGCCGCCGTTGCCGAAGCAGAAGCTCGCAAAGAAGCAGAGATTGCGGAGAGAGGTTATTACACTCAGGAGCAAGTAGAGCAGATTCTTGCAGAGACTGCCGCTCCAACTGCGACTGGATACTCTCAGGAAGAACTTGATGCCTCAATCGCAGAAGCAGAAGCACGAGGAAAAGCAGCTGCCCAGCCTACTGAGGATGTTTATACTCACGGCCAGGTAGAAGAATTTATTGCTACAGCTGTTGCCGAAGCAGAAGCTGCAAAAGATTCTGAAAAGACAGAAGCACTCCAACAACTTAGTTCTGAAAAAGATAAAGAGACAGCTACCGCTATCGCAAAAGCTGTTGCTACTGCAAAAGCTGAGGAAGTAGCCACTGGATACACTCAGGAAGAGTTTGACGCAGCTATTGAGAAAGCTAAGTCTGAAACCGAAGCTGCTGTTCTTGCATCTATCCCAGAAGAGTCTCAGCCAGTTGACCCAGTAGATGAGTTGACTGATGAAGGTGACTTGAAATACCGTGCAGAGAACAAGACTCTGCGAGCTGCTGTTGACCAGTGGAAGACATACGCCCAAGAACTTGAAGAGTATGTCGCTCAATTAGATGGAAGTGCTGCTGAGCAGCCACAGGCAGCTACTGAAATCAATGCAGCTACCGGCCGTCCGCTTCCAAAACTTCGCCCTGAGGATTTGTAAACCATGGTTCACCGTATTCAAGATTATAGACCAAACCTGAAAAAATCAGGACCTACGGTGGACACCTCTGACGAAAAACCGGCATTAGCATATGATTCAAACTCTGACATCATTATGTTCTCCGAGGAGTCATGGGTTTCCATCATCTTAGGATGGCTCAAAAGCGCCCTCTTACTCATAGGTTCAGCTCTTCTCATTTTCTTCGTTTTGTACGTAACACTGAGTGTCTCATTATTCTTCGTAAACTTCGTAGGCGGGAAACCTGCTTTCGTGGCCCGTGGAACGTTCTTAGGAGGGCAGCCAGCTGTTTCCGACTACGTGTACACATCAGGTACCACTGACGCGTCAGATGACCCTCTCAGCCGCTTACAGTACGCTTTCCTTGGCGTGCCTGATGCTGAGATAGTTCAGGTTGCCAGTGGCCCATCAGATACCGTTGCAGTGAATGACGGAACCATCAAAGTTACTGGTGAGAATAACGCAACATACAAGGGAACCTTTGTTGACGATAAAGGTAAGTCAGCTTCTCTCAATGATAAGCTTTCTGACAGCTACCTTGTTATGTGCGTGTCAGGTAGTTGCGAAAAAGGAACTTTCCATCTTATGAGTAAAGACCGTATCTATGGAGAAGTCCAGAACATCAAAGAGAGCAAATGATTATGAACCTGAAAACATTGTGGGTTTCATCTCATGAACTCAAAGGAATCTGGGAAGCCCTTCATGAGTACCGTTTCAACATTGGGCAGAAAAATGTGCATGTTGAGAATATTCTTACTGAATGTGGGATTGCAGAAACTCGAGCAGAGGTACTCTACCCTGCTTATGAACGCATTGCTGTGAGCTTAGGAAAAACAGATGGTGCTATCCCATTGAAGCTCCTTCCTGCTGAATATGAGTTTTTAGCCAGCCTTCCTTTGAATCAAGAACTGAAAGAGATATTACATTGACTACAAAGTTCCCAGTAGTTCCCATAAGTGTTATGAAGACACTAATGCCGAACTATCAAACTGAGGCAGAAGAACTTGTCACTGGCGGTCTCTGGTTCTACTCAATTCCTGACTCTCAGTTCTTGTCTTACGTTCCGAACATCAATGTATGCGTGAACGATGTAAAACCTCCAACGCACACGCTTTACAAAGAGAGCTTACAGTTCAATATTAGAAAATATGGAGCTGTATATGAAGTGTCAACGACTGATGCCTTCCCTTCCAGTGTACTGTTAGCTTCTAATCTACAGGAACTTATCAACGAGTACTTGGATGTGACGGATGATTTATACGTAGGTGTTTTGAACAGTCTGACAGCTCCGATAATTTTAGGTAGTAAAAAATCATTGGAAAGATTGTTTGTTGCCAGTGATGACGATAGCTATAAAGTGTTCCAGTTGAACCATTTCATTGAAAGAAAGGGTTGATATTCATATGTTTGGTAATTTAGAAACAGATATTCAAAGTCGTATCCCCGACCGTCCTAAAAGAGGCATTCCTGAGAAGATTTCAGATATGCCAGAACTTCCATGGCTTGCATCCCGCTACGTCCCACAGGCTAATGCAAAGCCAACTACAAAGACAATTATTTCTCGTTTAGTAAAGACTGCTATCCCTATTTTGGGGGCTCTTATCATCCTTGGCCTTATTGGTTTAGGTGCTATGCGTCTGTTTTCTTTCTATTCTTAATATTTTTATTTGACTCAAGTTGACAAGAGGCTTTCTGGGTGCTAAAGTATAGCTACAAGCACCACAAAAGAAAGCCTCTTGTCCTTTATGTCCGATTCACTTGATACCAACCCCGCGTTAGCTGTGCGGGCTGTCCCCCCTTACCGTGAGCGTTGGGACAAAATTGGCAGGCTCTATCATAAGCCTGGTTTTGAACTCCCGAGCGATTACCGGGAGCTTCCTGTTCTAAAACAGCTTATTCGTGACGGTGATCTGGTTCCTTCCATCACCAATGTCATCGATGTTAAAGGTAGCCCTTACCTGGTTGACTGGGCAGCAAAGCTCGTCGCAAAAGAAGGTATTCGAATTGGTATCCGATTCGCACAAGACCTTGCGGCTCGAGAAGAGAAGGCTTTCCGTTATCTGAAAGATATCCCTCATACTGAGAAGACTTTTTGGGGCACTCAGGGTACTAATGTGCACACTGCTTGTGAACTTATCTCTCTTGGGAAAGACTATTCTCATTTGAAATTGACTGAGTACGAGCAGCAATGCGTGGACCAGTTCAAACGTTGGCTTGATGATTTCCAGCCAACGTTCAATTACACCGAGTTCACTGGATTCGGCACCACCCGTAATACTAAACTTGGGTTTGCTGGAACAGCAGACTTCCACGCCACTGTGAATGGAGTAAATATCTTGGGCGACTACAAATGCACGACTGATGACACGCTTATCCTGATGAAGGATGGTTCCCAGAAAAAAGCTAAGGATATTCAGGTTGGTGACGAAGTAGTTTCATGGTCTGAGAAGGATGGCCTCCGTTCTGACTACGTTTCATATGTTGGCTCCAATGGCGTGAAGAAAACATATACAGTTATCACTGAGCTGGGTCAGACTATTACTGTTACAGGTAACCACAAATTCCTCAAGCGTTCTGACCAGGGCATGGTTTGGTCTGAGAGTGAAACGTTGACTAGTGATGACCGTGTGTACATTGTTTCTGGTTGGTCACACTCTCCGTACAAGACTGAGACAGAATGGCCTTTCAATAAGCATCTCTCTCCTTATCTCTTAGGTATGCTCTGGGCATTAGCACATCACAATAAAAACGAGTGGACTGATTCAGGTAAGGTTGATTACCCGACCAGCGCCCGCGCAGAACTGTTTGATGAGCTGGCTTCCTTCGGTTTCCTTCGTTCAGCAGATGACCGTATCCGTGTAAAGACAGGTCTGCGTCGTGTTGCTAACAAAACAAAGATTTCCATCGAAGAGCTTCTGGAACTCATCAACACGGACCGAATTCCTGATTTTGTTTTCACTTCCCCTCTTATTTTCCAGACTGCATTCATGTCAGGTGTCCAGGAAGTGTTTGCAAATAAAGCTGTCAATGAAGATTACTTCTTTGTAGAGCACCGTGGTATTGAAAGTCTTCGCTCTTTGCAGCAGTTGTACTTCAATAACGGCCAGGTGACAAAGATTGGTGCAAACGCGAAGACAAAGCACCCAGTTCTGCGTCTTCCTATCCAGTCAGGTGAGCAGGTTCACATTTACGGACTTGAAGAGGTAAAAGTTGTTCGAGTGACTGAAAACGAAGAACCTGTACACACTGTTGCTATCACCGTTGAGAACACCCACAATCACGTCACTGGTGGAGTCCTGACTCACAATACAAACCGCTCTGGTCTGCACGCAACTATTGCGTTACAGCTGGCAGCTAACCGTTTCGTGGATACTATTACTCCTGATAACAGAACTATGATTACCCCTCCTCAGACAGACATCACTGCTGGTTTGCACCTTTCTCCAAAGGGATACACCTTCAAAGAGGTTGACTCTTCGGAGAAGATGTTCGGTATGTTTGAATCACTTCGTGAAGTTTGGCCGTTCCATGCATTTGAAGGGTCTTTGGATGACTCTAAGGGTGTTTTCTTGCGTACCATGAAAACTCCAGCTGATATTTGATAGTATGGCTCGTAAACCTATTCTACCTGACGAAAACGGCGTATACACTGACGCTCAATTAGAGCGCCTTCGCAACCGTGCCTGGAATTCAGCAATCTGGCATCTTGGTCGCGCTCCTCAAACGGAGTATCAGATTCGTGAGAAACTCCGTAAGAAAATTATCCCTCAGGACATCATTGATGCGACTGTGGAAAAACTACTGAACGTAAAATATCTTAATGACCGTGACTATGCTGAGAACTTTATTTACAGTAAACGTAAGTATGAAAAGCTCGGTACGTCTGCTATCAAAATGAAATTGTCGCAAAAAGGTGTTGACCGTGAAATCATTGATGAACTACTCGCAGAAGTAGACCCTGAAGATTTGCGAGAAACAGCCGTTATCTTAGCGGAAAAGAAAATGCGTTCTCTTATGCGAGAACCAGATAAGCAGAAACGTATCAGTAAGATGGTTTCTTTCTTAGCCTATCGTGGATACAACGCTGGCGTTGCTTATGATGTAGCAAAACAAGTGGTTGAAACAAGTGCTGAAAATGACCTGGATTATTCCTGACTGTTAGAATAGATAGTAGAAACACACAGACAACAGTAAAGGAAAATCATGAGCGTTTTTGTTTCACACGATGGCGATGGTACCGAGGTATACGTAGCAACAGCAAAAGGTAAAGTTACTCAGTTAGATGAGAAAGCTAATGCTATTAATGTAAAGATTGAAGCTCCTTATTTAGACTACCCACTCAATGGTTGGTTGAACAAAGATGAGGAAATCCTTACAGCAATCCGTAAAGCGCATGACGATGGAACCGAACATGAAGTTCGTATCGAATCTCAGCGTAAAAAAGGGTTAGACCGTTCCACCCCCATCCAAGAACTTCGTGAGAAAGATGCTAATAAGAACATCATCAAAAAGCTTGTAGCTTTTGATGGAGCTTTTACAGGAGAAGCTCTCACGAACCCTGAGGAAGACCCTGCTACTGGGCAGGCAACCTCAGCTCTTAACAAACCAGCACGTAACAATACTGGTGGCACTTCAACTGGCGGAAGCACAAGCGTTAACAAAGAGGATGTTCTTGCTACTCTGAAAAGCTTGGTTACTGCACGCGAAGTTTCAGAAAGCGTCCTTGACGCAGTAAAAGCACAGGCACTTATCTCAGGAGCCACCGCAGCAGAAGTTATTGCTGCTTCAACTCTTGCTGATGAAGAACCTAACGCAGTTCAGGCAGGTTTCAGTAAGGAAGCCCCTGGATTCAAAGAGTATAACTCTGATGGTCGCTTGAACTTAGGTGGACCATCAGTTTCAGCAGGTGTTGGTGTATACAACTCTGTATATGAGCGACTTAACAAGCAGTTAGGGAAAGAACCTAATGCTGAAACAGTGGAATTCTTAGCACACTTGCTTCTTTCCATTGCTGACCGCATTCAGGTTGGAGCATATGGAACAGGCTTCCGTATTGACCGCACTGCTGGGTCCCATACCCGTGTTCGTGCATCGATTTACACGTTGCTTGACGCTGGTGTAGCACTTCCTATCAATACTGATGGCACTATTGCCAGCAAAGAAGCCGTAAACGACTTCGTTCAGTACGTTGGTAAAACAGCTCGCCATAACTTCCTTGCTGGAATCAAAGTTTCACAGCAGAACGTATCAGTCAACGCCTTGCTGGCCAGCTTGGACAAGTCAGCAGTTGCTGATGCAGCTCCTGTTAACACAGTTCCTGATGTAGCGCCTGAGGCACCTCAGTCAGCAGTAGAGGAATCTCAGGTAACTGTTACCTCTGGTATCGTTGCTCCTGCCTCAGAGGAGGAAGTAGCTACTCCCGCTGCAGCAACTGTTTCCAGCCCTGTCTCTGCGCCTGAACCAGTGAATGTTGTTGATGGCACTGAATGGTTCCCTCAGCAGCTTCTCCCACCAGGAGCAATCAATGCTTCCAACGCACCAAGCGAAGAAACTCTTGAAGAGTTCAAAAACTTTGTTGTAGAGGAAGCTAAATTGCAGTCAAAAGCAGAACAGGCACAAGTAGCGAAACTGTTGGCTCATACCTTCGGTAAGTCATACAGTAAGGCTTCCAATGTTCCTGATGAGCACCTTGGTGACTTCCTTGACTTCTACGTTGCCAGTGGCGTAGAGAACTTCAAGGCTGTTCTCGCCAGCTTCTAAACCCCGTTGGGTCCCCGTAGATATATTGTTTGCGGGGACCCAACCCCTATGGAAAGCCTATAAGTAAAGTATGTTAGTAATTGGTATAGACCCTGGCGCAAAGTACACTGGTGTTTCTGTAAGGAACATTGCAGAAGATACAATTCTTTTATCTTCAACATATGTAAAACCTGATGAAACTGAAATCTTTACTTGGGCGACAGAAGTTGCTCAATTGATTGCAGAGGAAGTTGTTTCCCAATTCCCAGATGCAAAAATTGGTATTGAAGGTATTTCCGATCCTAAGGGTTATAAAAATGGAAAACTTTCACCCCTGAATCCTAAATGGGTTATTCGTTTAGGAATTGTCGCTGGTGCAATTGCAAATGAATTCAGAGACGTGGCAGTCATTATTCCTCCTGGGAAAAATGGTTCATCACAAGCTGGATATCCAGATGTTCTCAATGGTCGCCGCCCTGCTTCTCTTCCAGGAAAGTCAAAAGGTGCAGGAACTCGTAATCACGAGAAATCTGCATATGATGTTGCAGGAGAAATTCCTTTTGTCTCGGGAAATAATTATAAATTAGACTCAAAATCTGAGCTATAAAGAATAAAGACGTTAGACTATAAATAAGCAAGCGTAGACAGTTTACGTTATACGCCTTGACACATAACAAACACAGAAACGAAGAAAAATGACAGCATATAACAAACACATTGTATCTGGCCGTATCGGACGTAAACCAGAAATCCGTTACACTCCTTCCGGAGTCCCAGTTACTTCTTTCAGCTTGGCTCGCCAGCCTCGCCGTTTGAACCAGCAGACCAATCAGTGGGAAGATGGTGAACTCACTTGGTACGACGTTACCATGTTCAAGCGTCTTGCAGAGAACGTTGTTAGCTCTCTTGACCAGGGTCACGAAGTTACTGTTTTTGGTGAGCTGAAAGTCTCCCAGTACAAGACCCGCGATGGCGAAGCTCGCCAGAGTCTTGAAATTGTTGCAGATGATGTAGCAATCAGCCTTGACCACCAGATTGCTACCGTTACAGACAAGTCTGCTTACGGAACTAAAGCTGGTGGAAACATCGGTGGTAACGGTGGCGGAAACGCACCTGCACGCACCAACAACACACCTGCTTACAGCGCACCTGCTGAGGATGACGACGCACCATTCTGATTCAATCAGTAAGAAATACCTCCCACTTCACACGAAGTGGGAGGTATTTCCCGTTAAGGGACAATATAGCAATGATTTTCACATTCTTATGAGGATACAGATAGATATAAACGACCCCCTTGCAGCAAGATGCTTGCACTGAGCCAATATTAGAAGTGATATGATTAGCCAACTTGTCAACCACGCTGTAATCCTAGTAGGAATTTTCATAGGTATCTCATTAGCCTATGCCGGTTTGTCATACCTATGGAACCGTAAATATGTCCCTTCAAGGTTAGCTAAAGGTAAATTAGTGAAACCTTTGGGGAAGATTGTTTCCGAGGTGCAAACTTTTGCTTTCAAAGAAGATAATCGCAGCTTACTGAAAAAAGGTTCCCCAAAGGTCAAGGGTATCTTTGCAGTTAAGCGTCTGCACATCTATCTGTTTATCATCGGAGCTGTTGGGTTCATCTTAACAGGAAACTACTTATTCCTGATTGTTTTCCCAATCAGCCTTGCTGTTGGGTTTAGCCGTGCAATGCCAGTTCTGAAAGAACGTAACCAAGTCCTTGAACGCATTTTTGCTATTGCAGGGGCTTCCATCAACTTCTCTAATGGGACAAGAGGTAAGAGCGCTGTTCCTCCTGCCTACTGGAATCATCTTACAGTAGAAGAATGGACCTTCAATCAAGAAGGGGATACTCGTGAGTATATCCCTAAAAAAATGATTCTTTCTTTCCCTACTGGAAAAGGACCTGACCAGACTGCGCAGCGTACGTTTGAGAAGACATTCAAAGCTAATGTTAGCAATTTGAACGACTGGCACGTCGAATGGGAATTGACAAAAGACCGTGCAGTATTCAACCGTGTTGAAAACCTTCCAACTACGCTGAATTATCCTGGTTCTGAGGACTCAAATTGGAGTCGCTTCCCAGTTGGATTATCTACTGCTGGAATAGCCGCGTTTGACGTTTCTACATTCCCTCACTGCCTTGTTGGTGGACCATCAGGTACAGGTAAATCAGTTCTGCAGCGTAACATTGTATTTCACACCATTCAGCATAACTATCGCTGGCGTTTCCTTGGTATTGACTTGAAACGAGTAGAGCTCACACCTTATAACCGTTATAAGAAAACAGTTATGGGTATCGCTACTGAAGTTGACCAGGGTCTTGAAGTTCTCAAATATGTTAACAATGAGATGATGGACCGTTACAAGATGATGGAGGAGCAAGGCAAGAATAATCTTATGGACCTTGATGACCCTCCATACTGCATCCTCCTCATGATTGATGAGGCTACCATGTTCTTAGGTGCTTCTGGCTCTAAAACAGAAGAAGGTAAAGCAGAAGACGCTATGAAAGCAGAAGCGTCAGACTTAGTAGGTAAGATTCTTCGTTTGGGTCGTGCTGCTGGTATTCACATGGTTGTTGCTATGCAGCGACCTGACGCTACTGTCCTCCGAGGTGAGTTCAAAGCTAACATGGACGTACGTCTTGCAGCAGGTCGTATGGACTCTACTCCATCTGCCATGATTTTAGACTCTGGTGAAGCAGTTAACCTGCCAGGTATCAAAGGTCGCGGACTTATCCGTGTCGGTGGTTCTTTGGATACTTTCCAGGGCTACTTTGCTCAGCCAGACTGGATTGACGATTTTATTTTAGCTCACCCAGAAGTAGAACCTTCAACAGTATCCCCTGGTGGACACCTTCATGAGAAATACCAAGCAAGCCAGCGTTTAAAAACTGCGGATGCGCCTGCTATTGAAGAACAGCCAATCTCTATGGACAAAACTGTCTCAGCTGAACCAGCTCTGTCTATGGATAAAGAAGCATCTCCTGTCTTACAGATGGAAAAAACATTCCCTGAACCTGATTTCATGAATGAGCCAGAACCTGCAACAGCAGGACAGCAGAATCTCATGGAAGCTTTGCAGAAGAAGCCTGTTGACAATACATTGGATATGGGAGAGAAGACCATTCCTACCTTCTTCACTGGTTCTGCTAATCCTCAGCAGAGTGCGCCTACATCGGAACCAGAGCTGAAACTATCAGAAGATGATTTCGTTCTTGACGACTTTGATGATTCAATCCCAGAAGAAGAAGTTGCTCCTCAACCAACAGCTCAAGCTCCTGCCGCAAAGGTTACAACTATTCCTTCGCCTTTCGGTTCAAAGCCAACGCGTCCTGGAGTACAGCGCCCTGCGAAAGCCCCAGCAGCTCCTGTGAGCGATTCTGAGGCCAGTAAACCTCGTTCTCTTCCTGCGAGACCAGGGGGCTTCCCAGCGCGTCCAGAGACCCCACAGCAGGTTCCTGAGCAGGTCCCAGAGAAGCCTATTGCTCAGGAAAAAACAGAAGAGCCAAAGGTTGCCCCTAAGCGACCTGTTTCTCCAAATAAAGCACCTATTGTCACAAAACCATCAAACGGTCAGAGAATAAGTAATCCTTTTGGGTAAGTCAACAGATAGGAATAAGCAGCAAGTCATTTTAGTAGAAAAGTTGAGTAATAAACAATGAGCAGGTCACGCAAATCAGGTGGTAAATTAGGAAGCATTCTGACGTTCTTCGTCATCGGTGCATGTATCATCGGTTTCTACGGCATTCCTAGTGACCCTAACATTCATGAGATTCCTCAGATGCTGAAATCGAAGTCAAGCACAGTGAACGCTTGGATGAACAATTGTGTTCCAGGAGCTGTCAAAGGCGACTTCAGCCATTGTTCCCTTTCCAGCAACGTTCAGACTGGCGGAAACACTGGCACCCCAGGAACAGGTACCCCTGGTGATTCTACAAATCCTGGCACATCCACAGGAGCAGCACCTGTAGCAAAAGATAAAGCGTTACAAGATTTATCATCAATCAAAGTTGCTAACTCTGGTAACGTATCATATGACCGCGGTCAATGGAAGCACTGGATCAGCCAAGGTTCATCCTGTTGGGATACCCGAGACCAGGTTTTGTATCGTGATGCAGCCAAAGATAGTTCATTAGTGCTGACGAATAGTTCAGGAAAGACTGTAACTAACGTCAAAGAAGCGTGTACTGTCAAAGCTGGAACATGGACAGACCCATACACGGGTAACAAAGTCACTGACCCTCGCTCTCTTGACATCGACCACGTTATTCCATTAGGTTATGCAGCTGACCATGGCGGACAAGTATGGAATGCAGCAAAGAAGCAAGCATACGCTAATGATATTTCAAATTCTTATCACCTGCGCGCAGTAGGAGCAAGTCCAAACCGCGCCAAAGGTGATAAAGGCCCAAGTGCTTGGAAGCCTTACTCAGGCGATTACTGCAACTACGCTACCTCCTGGGTTGAAATTAGTAAGAATTATGGTCTGAGCGCCAGTGCAGCTGATGTCAAAGTTCTCAAAGATATGTTAGCAACTTGTAGGTGATTGCGATGAAGCATATAAGAAAACAGCATCAACTTATGAAGTACATGTCTTCCCCTGCTGGGTGGTTTCCAGACCCATGGGACTTATCTGGTAACGCTAAACAAGAACGTTGGTGGTCAGGGCTGATTTGGACTGAAAGAACGCGCGAAATTGAAAAAGTGCCTGATAGGAATAATTCATCAGTCATTGACCAAAAGGAAAGCTAGTGATTAAGAAAGCCATCAAGAATATCCTTCTTGCCATCGGAATAGGTGTTGTTCTTCTATTCATCTGGCAAGTATGGGGTCGTTCCGGTAACATTGCAGGCTTCATTGGCATGCTTTGGGACTGGTTCTACGCTGTATGTAGCGGAATCGTTCAGGTGGTTCGTCAAGCAACGAATGACTTGAAATAATCAAATAAGTAAGTCAAGTTTACGGCCCTGATTTCCCCATCAGGGTCGTAAATATTTAAAAGATAAAACCTCGTTACCAATTTGTTACTTATTGCCATAGAACGAGTAGTACGCGCCGATAAATTCCCCATGTTTGAAAATTTTGCAACATCCTTATGGTCTGCTGCAATAGCTGTCAACCTGGCAGTTACAGGTGGAGCGTTACCCGCTCACACTGAACCACAGCAGGCTCCCAACGCAAACATACTGGATGTAGTGTACTCCGACTCTGGAACTACCACTACTCAAAACCAAACCATAAAAACTGCCTCAAGCGCACGATCAGACTCCACATCCCGTGATGTTTATACTATTGTCGCTCCGAAGCCGAAACCTAAACCGGCTCCAAAACCTACCGTATCCGAAGCAGTTTCAGGGAAAAGTACCACAACATCATCCAGTTCAACCGCGTCTCAGTCCAAAACATCAACTCCAACACAAGCTTCCGCTCCTAATGTAACTCCTGATCCAGGCTCCGCACAAGCAGAAGCTTGGAATCAAGTACAAGCATATGGTTGGGGACAAGATGAATTCAATTGTTTGGTAGCTTTGTGGAACAAAGAATCTGGCTGGCGTTTGAATGCCGCCAACGCTTCCTCAGGAGCTTACGGAATTCCACAATCCCTCCCTGGAAGTAAAATGGCTTCCGCAGGAGCTGACTGGCAAACAAACCCTGCTACCCAAATCAAATGGGGATTAGGTTACATCCAAGGCTCTTATGGAACTCCTTGTGGAGCTTGGGGACATTCTCAGGCCACTGGTTGGTACTAAACTAACAACTAACGTTCAATAAGCTCAACAGTAAGTTTGAGACGAGAAAGAACTTTGAAGAGAACGGCAACACTCATAGCAGGGTTGCCGTTCTCTATTTCTGTAATGCGAATAATAGGTACCTTCAAATCATTCGCTAAACGCTTCTTATCCCAATTGAGCTGTTCACGTCGTCTTTGAATAACGCTTCCTAGGGTTTCATAATCATGAACTACCCGCCGTAGTTTCTGATTGTCTTCTGGCTTTACACGAGAGTGACCTACATGCAGAAACAGACAATAATCGCAACGGTAAATATTTGTTGCTGGGTCTAAACGTAAGCGCTCAGGAACTTCACCTTCGTAGCGGTACTTGGTTTTCCAATTCCAGACCCCGTTGACTTCCCTCTTACAATGCCGAGGAGCTTTCTCTACCTGAGGCTTTGGAGCAGGGTGCGGAACACAACGATATGAACAGAACTGACCGTTGAGGACAGTATCTTCTAACTTCTTACGGCAGTTCTTACAACGCATACGGTCTGGAAAAAATGTTTCACTCATACAGTAAACTATCGGAAAGCTAACAGGTGAACGCACTCTTGGTGCCTACAAGTAAACGATCAACAAAAGTTGACAGCCTTCTTACTCCATGGTATAGTTACTTCTGATGTAGCCCCTCCGGGAAATATCTGGTGACCCACGCTGGACTCGAAATCCGAAACCAGTATTTACATAGGAGGAACTGAAAATGGCAACATTTGAAGTTACAATTGAAAACATCACAGTGCACCCTCACCCGAATGCTGACCGACTCGAGTACGCTCAGGTTGGCCTGTACAATGTCGTGGTTCCCAAAGGTGTGTACAGCACAGGAGATGAAGTTTTCTACATCCCTGAATACGCTGTACTGCCTGAAACAATCATTGCAAAGTTAGGGCTTGAAGGCAAGCTGGCAGGACGTAAAAAAGACCGAGTGAAGCCTGTCCGTCTACGCGGACTTCTCTCACAAGGGCTTGTTGCTCCTCTTGATATCCTTGACGTTGACTGGGACCGTAATAAGAAAGACTTCTCAGAAGACTTAGGGATTGTGAAATGGGAACCTGAAATTCCTCTTTCATTAGCAGGAGATGTAACAGCTGCACCTGAGCTTGTTCGTTGGATTGATATTGAAAACATCAAGAAGTTCCCGAACATGTTCACAGATGGTGAACTTATTGTCGTTGATGAAAAAGTTCACGGGACAGCAACCTGCATTACCGTAACAAACCTGAACACAGATGAGCCAACAGTGTATGTTACTTCTAAGGGAATCGGAGCACGTAATCTTGCTCTGAAAGAAGACCCGAAGAACGCATACTGGCGGATGTTCCACAAGTACGAACTGCTGGAATTTACTAAGTTCATCGCTACACGTTTCCCAGGAACAGAGAAAGTCGCTGTTTTCGGAGAAACATACGGTTCAGTGCAAGACCTGCATTACGGCCTGAACAACGATTTAGGTTTCATTCTGTTCGACATCCACCTTACCCACACAGCAGCAGAGGGTATTGTTGGAGAATGGGTTGACCCTGAAACAACAGAACAGCTCGCTCATGAAGCAGAAGTTCCGTTAGCACCACGGCTTTACGAAGGGCCTTACAGCCTGGAAAAAATCACTGAACTTGCTTACGGGCCAGAACAAGTTTCTGGAACAGAAGCTAACATCCGTGAAGGAGTTGTGGTACGTCCTGCAGCAACAAACCCCAGCAAGACTTTTGAAGGGTCTCGCAAGATTGGAAAGTTTGTTTCTGATGACTACCTAACACGTTCAGGTGGGACAGAGTACAACTAAACAAAATGAGGGTTCCGTATTACTCGGAGCCCTCATTTTGTTTCTCCCGACCAATAAGCTGGTACCATTGAATAATGAAGATCAAAACACCAGCTTGCCCAGTCTGCGGTAAAACAAGTATGCTTGACTTGCCGAACTATGTCGTAGCAAAAATACGTAGTGGAGCTTTCATTCAGGAGTCCATGAAAGATTACGATGCTGATACCAGAGAACTTGCTCTTACCGGGACACATCCCGCATGCTGGGATTCAATGATGCCTGAGGATGAGGAAGAAGAGTTCATCACTGATCCTTGGGATGAACGAAGCTGGCATCTTCACAAACCTCCTTTTTAAGGGAATCAAATCAGCTCATTAGCAGTTGAAGAATAGGCAAGCTCAGCCTATAAATTGAGAGCGAAAAAGAAGCAATAGAAATGGAATCATGACTAACACTGCATATGAAGACCTTCTCCGACATGTCGTAGAGAACGGAACACACAAAAGCGACCGAACAGGCACAGGTACCACAAGTGTCTTTGGTGCGCAAATGCGCTTTGACCTAAAAGAGGGCTTTCCTCTTATCACCACCAAGAAAGTATTCATGAAAGGTATTGTTCATGAGCTTCTTTGGTTCTTACAAGGTGCAAGTAACACCGAATATCTGCAAGAACATAACGTCAAAATTTGGGATGCTTGGGCAGATGAAGATGGGGAGCTTGGACCAGTTTATGGTGTACAGTGGCGCTCCTGGCCTAACCCTTACAAGCCTGGGGAAACCATTGACCAGATTGCAGATGTTATTGAACAAATCAAAACGAATCCTGACAGCCGTCGCCTTATTGTGCAGGCATGGAATCCAGCTGCATTAGAGTTACAAGCGCTGCCTCCTTGCCATGCATTCTTCCAGTTCTATGTAGCTGACGGCAAACTTTCATGCCAGCTGTACCAGCGTAGTGGTGATATGTTCTTAGGTGTTCCATTCAACATTGCTTCATATGCTCTGCTTACTCATATGATTGCTCAGCAGACAGGTTTGGAAGTAGGCGAGTTCATTCACACCTTAGGTGATGCTCACGTTTATGACAACCACCAAGAGCAGGTTCGTGAGCAGCTTTCACGAGATATCCGAGAATTCCCAACCTTGAAGTTGAACAAAGCTGACTCCATCGATGATTACAAGTACGAAGATGTTGTCATTGAAGGATATGACCCTCATCCTGCAATTCGCGGCGCAGTAGCAGTCTAATTGCTATAAAACGCCAGTGGCGGTTCATCAGATAAGATTCTGGTGAACCGCCACTTTTTTTGGAATTTTATTTACATATAAATACGCATGAATTGCTATGTACGCAATAAAACAGATAGCTGCTAATACCGCTAGTGTTATCAAAGAAGCATACGAAGCTGGAATGAATAAGAAGAAAACGCTGAGTAATGAAACTACTAACACTGTCCCCATTAACGCACTTCTTCGAACATCCAAGATATCAGCTCTGGTATCTTGGAATCCTTTCCACCATCCAGAAAACCCGACTTTTACTGGGGTGAAACGAAATGCATGAATCAGATTCTCCTGAGGGAGCCTTTTCCCTCTCATGTAGAGCTTATTCTCTGCAATATCCACTTTCTCTTTAAGCGTTTTCCAACTTGTGAATACTTCCCCATCGTACCATTGCAATCCACCTGCTTTCAAAGCATTTCTTTGCATTTCTGATCCAATGAATTCTACTTTACCTAACATATGTTCTATATTACTCTATTTTTTTAATTCGAGGTACTCTGTTCGATAAAGCAAGTAGAAAAGATAAGGAATATGACTATCAAAGCAATTTGGGCACAAACCCCACACGGAATCATTGGGGATGGCAGTAGTATGCTTTGGCATCTCCCAGAAGATTTGAAACACTTTGCTGATTTGACAAAGAACCATACGGTAGTTATGGGACGCAAAACTTGGGATTCCCTTCCTGCAAAGTCACGCCCGTTACCTCAGAGACGTAATGTTGTCATTTCTCGTCGCGCCACCACATTACCAGGCGCTGATGAAATTAGTGATGATTTGTCAGCTGTGTTGCAAAATGAAAACAATGAAGAACTTTGGGTCATCGGCGGTGGTGAGATTTACTACCAGGCGCTACCATATTTGGATGAAATTCACATTACGCGAGTTCTTCTTGATATTGACGAGGGAGTGTATGCTCCTGAGTTAGTAGGCTTTGTTCAGCAGACAGGAACCTCTATCCGAGTTTCAACCACTGGAATTAAATACTCATTTGAAGTTTGGGTTCGTGAAAACGCCCAGTAAAATTAGCGTATATCATGTTTTTACGCTATGATAGAGCAGTACTGACTAAACACGAAAAGAAAGCGGTGCTTATGCCAATCTCAGCAGCTTACGAGCGCACAGTCCCAGCCAAACTCTATGTGCACATTGAGGGGGAAGCGCCTTTTGAAGCAAGCGAAGCAGATTTGATTAACTTTGGTTATGTCAAAACTGAACCTGAGCCTCAGGAAATCCCTGAAACTACCCAGGAAGGTTTCGACCCGACTCCTTTGCTCCGCGCAGGCGCTAAATTCGGAGCACGTGCTTTGAAAGTAGTAAACGTTGCAAAGGATGTTACAACCACAATCGTTCGGGACAAAGTGAACGAGAAAAATAACACCAACAACAAAAACCCCAAAAACTGAAAACGCAGTAACCATCGATTAATAGGCTTGGGCCTACCTTGAAATATAAGGTAGGCCCAAGCCTATTAAGATTTATTGTCATAATGACTAAAATGTGGTAAGATCATTACACGTAAGAAAAGGAAGCAACATGGATACCCCCATTTCAGATAACATCAACCAGCTCTTTCATTTGAGCCTGGAAGAAAAAACCCATCTACAAGAACAGCTTGTAGAAATTCATGAGCTTTCTCAGCATTATAAGCATGACTATGAGCATGAACCTGCGCCTTCAACTCGTGACGGCGAGCAGGAGTATCTTGAAACATATGACCCAACACGGTATGGTGTTGACCCGACCTCTTCTGTTGGAACTGCTGATAACATTATCTTCACCGATGGCGAAGATGGTCAGCTCCAAGTGCTTCTTATTGAGCGGAAGAACTACCCATACAAAGGTTATTGGTGTCACCCAGGCGGCTTCATTGACGCAGGTGAATCAACAAAGACCGCAGCTGTGCGTGAGTTGGCAGAAGAGACAAGTATGCAGGTCGACGCTGACTTAGTACTGTTCGTCAAGCGTTACGCTCAGCCGTGGCGGGACCCTCGCATGAAATATATTGTTATGAACACTCATGTGGCCTACTTCCCTACTATCCCAGCTTTTGCTGCTGCTGATGACGCAGCTGATGCAAAACTTGTCGATGTTGCAAGTCTCTATACCGAAGATGGTCTGCCTTTGGGCTTTGACCATAAGCAGTCAATTGCGGATGCAGTCCAGTTCCTGCTTAATTAACAGCGTGTTACAGTTTCATTTTTCTCACTGCTTATTCTGCTTCTCATTCTAAAAAGCCGATAGGATTTAAGCACACAGAAAGACCGTGAAAACGTTGACTGCTTACACCATTGTTAGTGCTGGACTGCTTCTCAAAGCAGCCGGATTCAACGTTCACCATGTTCACCTTCCGAGGGGGTGTTGCTCTTCCAGTTAAGAACAAACCGTCACCCAAAATGCAAGCAACAAGCCCCTCAAAAATCTATTATAAAAAGGAAGGATGTGCATCGTGTCTGTTTTCTACGAGACTGATGTCAACCAGAACATCCAGCATGAAGTCAAAGTCCGTCTTCGTACTCGTGAAGAAGCTCCTGAAAAGGCAACCCTTTACGTCGGCCCAACTAATTCAGGTAAAACATTCAACTCATTGAATGCTTTGTTTGATGAGTATGAGCAGAATCCGCAAGGTAAGTATGTATTCGCTGGACCACTACGACAGCTCGCTTATGAAGTTTATGAGAAAATGGTTGCCCGTTATGGGGAAGAACGAGTAGGGTTTCTTACTGGAGAAGAGCAAATCAACCCAGATGCTCCTCTCATTGCCTGCACGGTAGAGATGGCTCCTGATGAAGGAGACTCCTTAGTCCTTGATGAGACACACTGGATTGTAGACAGTGACCGAGGACAGCATTGGACGAATCTTCTTATTGGTGGAAAATATAAGAACTTCCACATCCTTACTGCCATGGAAGCACTGAATACTGTTGCTTCTTTCGTAGAAGATGCTGCAAACCTTGACCTAAAAGAATACACTCGTAAAACTCCGCTTACCTTCAAGGGTAAAATCAACATTTACAGCGTTCCAGAACGAAGTGCTGTGGTTTGCTTCTCCCGTAAGGCCGTGTACGCTGTTGCGCAGATACTCGAAGAAGCGGGAAAGAAAGTAGGCGTACTCTACGGTCACCTGCCTTTGAAAGCTCGTAACGCTCAGCTGGAAAAATACCTCAAAGGCGACTATGACATCATGGTAACAACTGATGTCATAGGTCATGGAATCAACCTGCCTATTGACAATGTAGTCTTCGTGCAGTCTGAGAAGTTTGATGGTTCTCAGCGTCGTAAGCTGCGCACGTGGGAAATCGCTCAGATTGCAGGTCGCGCAGGCCGTTTCGGCTTATCAACTGAGGGATCAGTGTATGTCTTAGAAGGCAAAGACTGGTTTACTGATGACACTCTTCTTTTGGAAGAAGGAACTCGTGCAGGTGCAGGTCTGACTGCGACTGACCTTGATGTCAGCAAAGCTATCATTACACCAAGGTTCTCTGACTTGAACATCAAGAAGCAAACAGATATCCTCCCAGCTTTGCTCTCCTGGGAGCTGGAAGCCTCTGTACGTCTCTCTGAGCGCTCCGTAGCTCCTTCCACGCTCAACGACATGAAGCACCTGCTTTACGCCGTCTCTGACCACCTGAACGCTCCTCTGTACCCTGATGAGCAGGGTGAGTGGAAGATTACAGTACCTGAACTCTGGACGCTTATCTCAGGCCCGTTCAACCCAGAAGGTAACGCAATCAAAATGATTTCAACCTGGCTGAGTGAACGTAACCGTGAGAAATCACGCAGTCTTGAAGAATACTTCTACAACATTGTTCTTGCCCCACTATACAACCCTGTTTATGATGACAAGAACGAAAACGGTGACGAGGTATCTCCATTTGAGCACAGTGTTCATTGCATTGGGGAACTCAAAATGGCGAATATCATGTTTGGCAGTTCAGGAACTCTTCTGTACAGCGAACTGGTAGAGTATGAAGAGCGTCTTAGCGATGTCGTTATCAACACGATTCAGCATGCAATTACAAAAGGAAAATATGGCGTATGCATGACTTGCCGTAACTCCTGCTCTCCATGGTTCAAATACTGCGAGGATTGCTACTGGTCACGTCGCTGACTTTGTGGTATCCTGATGGTAACTAAGAATATACAAGGAGACTAAAGATGACACTCCCAATGAAGTTCACACTAGTACGACACGGGCTTTCCGAAGCAAACCGTGTGCAGAGGTACATTCGTGAAAAGGATACAAAAACGCTTGCGGCATTAGTGAACCCTAACTTCACCGACCGCCATGACTCCACAGCAAAGCTGACAAAACGAGGAGTTGAGCAGGCAGAAATTACAGGGGAATGGATACGAGAAAACTTCAACCCATTTGATAGGTTCTACGTATCCCCTCACGTTCGTACACGAGAAACAGCTGGGCATTTGCATTTGAACGGTGACTGGATTGTGGATGACCGTTTCCGTGAGCGTGACTGGGGTGAGGTGTCATCACCAGATAAGAACCTCCAAGATTTGATGTCTCCGCTGTCTCGTCATTTGAAAGAAATGAACGAATGGTATTGGAAGCCTCAGGGTGGAGAGTCATTGGCTACGGGTGTTCGTTCACGAGTAGAGCTTGTGATGCAGAGCTTATACCGTAGAGAGAATGTGCAGAATGTCATTGGAGTTACTCACGGTGAGTTTATTCGTGTAGCTCAGTTCGTCATTGAGCGTTTGTCACCAGATAAATTCAACCTGATGGATTCTAATGAGAAGTACCGTGTGCAGAACACTATGGTACTTGAATACGCTCGTCAGAACCCACATAACCATTCTGAGATTACTGAGAACTTCCATTGGCGACGAGCAACATGTCCGTGGGATGAGAGTCTTTCTTGGGATAATGGTGAATGGGTTGAGTTCCATACAGTCAAACATTCTGATGACGACTTACTCAACTATGCAAACACATATGAAAGGTACTTCTCTGATGAGCGAATCGAAAACTGAAGATAGAATTCCTCTCACACAGTCTGAACGATTCATGCTTGCTCTATCATACATGGAAGCCGTCATCAAAGACGACCAACAAATGGCAGCTCTTGTACAAAAGAGTATGACATCACATGAATTTATGGCAGGAGTTGGAGTTCTCTCGCCCATCCTCTTCACCTTATATGAACAAAAAACTGGCGAAGGAGAAGAACTTCTTCAACTCCTTCGCCAGTTAGGAAACAAAATGAAACTTGACGAGTCCCGTTAGTCAGCGTTCGGAAGAGACCAGATTTCTAAGTGAATCTGGTCTTCTTTCTTTGCTACAGACTCCATCACTTCTTTAACATCCAGCCATTCCAGACCTCCGATGTTTGCTCCGATACGGGGAACAGCGAACCCTTCTAAACCCTGCTCTTTGCAGAAACGGAAAGCAGCTGACATAGAAGACTCAACCCATTCTAAACGAGCATGCTTACCTGGCTTGTCCTGAGAAGCCAGGTTCAGAATGTAAAAATCAGGAGCTGTCTCAACTTTGACGTACTGCATTAAACCTGGGGCTAATGTTTTGTCCCGACAGGCTTGCTTATATGGAGCTAAAACCTGAGGGTAACGGGTTGCGACAACTTTGGCGAACCCAGCGCCCATCATCCCATAAATATTCACCCCATGGCCAATAGCGGGCATAGTTGTCGTAAACGCATCACCTGTTATGAACTCCACAGACATATAAAAATCTCTTTCTTTTTCAACCTTGATAGTAGTAATCCCCATCATACTCTAAAAAGCCGATATTTCCCATATGGATGAGACAAAAACTGATTTTACGTTGAAAGTAGCCACACTCAATTTGCATAGCGGGCCTGACCTCTATGTGGAACGAGTAACAGCTGCAATCATAGAAGCTCACGTCAACAATGTTGATGTCGTATTAGTGCAAGAGGTTCGTGAAACACAACGAGAGTTATTACAGCAAGCTTTCTCTCGCGCTGGGTACAGTCATTCTTTTATCTCAGAGCCAGTATCAGCGAAAAGTAATCCGAATAATGGTTCAAGTACTGCAATCTTTTCCCGTAAAGAAATGCAGACAGCACGAGAACTTAACTTGACGAATTTACCAGGAGCTCAAAAAGCAGCTGTACTGGTATTAGACGTAAATGGTTATGAAATTCATATCATTTCTGCACACCTTGCCTGGGGAGCCGAAAACGGACATCTACGTCTGCGTCAAGCCATGCTCATTGCAGACTACGCAAGGAGAGTCCGCTTGAACAATGCAGATGCGCTTCTAGTTGTAGGAGGAACGTTCAATGATACGCCTGAAAGTGATAGTGTACGATACTTAGAAGGAAAGAAAGCTTCTGATGACTCTGCTTCCACATTCTGGTTAGATGCTACCCATAACAGTGAGTTTGAACATACACCTACCACCAGATATGACACGACCTGGGGAGTGGAAACAGCAAAAAATACAGGCATTCTCAAACCTGAAATGCTACCTGCTCGCAAAGTTGATTACATCTTCACCCATGGCTGGGTATATGGTAAAGCTGGTATGCCATTACGAACAACGTTGTTCGGTAAAGAGACAACCCCTCAGGGTGAAGCCATCTCAGACCATTACGGCGTTGCAACAGAAATTTGGTTACCAAAACAATAAAGATTGATTTTTGTCCTCTTCTGTGATATAGTCATATACTATTGATCTGAGAGAGAAAAACAGGGAGATTCTTTATGACCACTTTGCAGAATGCTGCTATCCGCTACCGCAACGCTATCATCGTACCGCGTACAACGTCTTCACCTACTGTGAAGCCTGAACTGGCTGCTGCATTCCTGCAAAACCTCACTGCTCTTGGATACGTTCCGAACGTTGAGTTTGTTGATCGTGTCCGCTATGTCGGAACAGATGAAGATTTCAAGCAGTGGGCTACCGAGGTACTGAGCACTCTTCGTACAATCAAAGGTGCGAACTTCCGGTACGAGCCAATGTACCCAAACTTCCCTGCTCAGGTAGCAGCAGCTTCTGAGTTAGAGTTATTTATCAACGCAGTCACCCATTACTGGGGAGACTGGTTTGGCGTGCGCATTATGCCAACCTATGTCAAAGAAGAGCGTTTCCCTCTGTATGAGAAGACAGTGGGAACAGTCTTATCTGTTGCTGATGATAACATCGTAACAGAGCTGCTTGCAAACTTGATGCGCGCAAAAGTTTCTTTCTCCCAGGCTGATATTGAGTTGTTTGAGACTCTGTTCGTGTCTGTATCCACAGCAGATTTTATTGCTGCTTTACCTGAGGTGATTCCCAACAAGGAAAACCTTGCGACTGTCGCAAAAGCTACTCGTGGTGTTCCTGCGCTGACGAATGCCATTTTCAACCGTGCAGCCACAGCAACTGATTTACTGCGTATTGCTGCAGTATACAGTGATGCATCACCTTCTTTGACACAGCCGTTCCGTTTCGGGAAAATTTCTCGTGCTGAACGACGTGCATTCTTGAATGCTTTGCTCACTTTTGGCGATGTTTCAGAAGACTTCAAACGAAACCGCACTTTATGGAAGCGTCTTGCGGAAAAGCTTCATCCTGCTGAGTATTTAGCTCAGAACTCCCCGCTGCTTGCTACCTTTACACAGATTCGCTCTGGTAAGAATATCACTACCTGGGGAACCCATGTAGAAGAAGCATTTGCAAAAGGGGATGTTGAGGATGCGGTGTCCCGCCTTACCGACCGTCCAGGTGAATTTGCACGCCGCTTGAACCAGCTTTTGGAAAATGCCTCTTATGATGAGACTGAGTACATCCTTAACGAGTTTGAGAAAGTAGCTGAAAAAGTATCTACTCCTGTCTTATGGCAGGTTGTGTCATTCTTCCGCACTTTACAAAACAACCCTAAGCGTAAGTATTCAACCATCTTTACTAAGGGTATCAATGGCAGTGCTTTTGCATTAGAGCGTACGGCCACACATATTACTCAGAACACAATGTTGCGTACTGTAAACATTGCTATAACAGCAGTAGCGAAAGCATATGCTGGGAAAGAATCCCTGGGGAAAGTGTTCTTTGAAACTGACGGATACAACCCTGCTATCCCATTCGGTTTGCGTAACTACAATACCTCTTTCAAAGTTGCTGGACGTGGAACACGCACAAAGTTCGACACAGAAAAAACTTTGCGTTTCTTCATCCACTGGCGTGACCAGGAGGTAGAAGGTGCATGGAGTTCTCGTGTTGACCTTGACTTGTCCGCTGTGGCTTTGAACGAGAAGTTTGAAAAAGTTGGGGAAATCACCTACTACAACTTACGCGACTTTGGGGGAGTTCATTCAGGTGACATTACTTCCGCTCCTGAGGGAGCCAGTGAGTTCATTGATATCCCAGTTCAGAAGTTCCTCCAACAAGAAGGTGCTCGTTATGTTGCCATGACAGTTCATTCTTACACAGGTCAGCAGTTTGATACTCTGGATGAGGTTCTTGCTGGGTTCATGACCCGTGAAGATGCTCAAAGTGGTGAAATTTATGAGCCGTCCACAGTGGATACTGCATTCACTGTCAATTCTGCATCCACATCAGTTGTTCCTATGGTGTTCGATATGCAGAAAGGCGAAGCTATCTGGATTGATGTTCCTATGACAGGAGCTTCATGGGTAAATAACGTATACAACACTGCTGCTTTGATAAGTAATGCTATTGAAGGAATTGTCAACAAAGAATTCATTGGCGTGAAAGAGCTGCTGGAATTACATGTGGGCCTTCGAGGTGAGCGTGTTTACTCAGCTGATGAAGCAGATACAGTTATTACTGTGAAAAACAATGAAATGTCCGTTGGTTTCGATGAAATTATCGGAAAATGGCTGTAACCAGTAAAATGTGGTACAGTTATATGTATTGAGGCTCAGTTGGTTCTTACTTCTATTTTTTCAATAATTGCTGATATGATAGAGTCAACACTTTCCTCTTTTTAACGAAGAAAGCCCCTCCCAATTTTGGGAGGGGCTTTCTTTATATGGTTACTGACGGAAAATGGAAAGCAAGCGAATGATTTCCAAGTACAACCAAACAAGAGTTGCTACTAATCCGAAGACTGCTCGCCATTCCCAGCGAGCTTCAACCTGGTTGTTGACTCCGTTCTTGACGAACTCAAAGTCCATTACAAGGCTGTATGAAGCCATAAGAGTTCCAAGGATACCGATGACTATACCCCAGCCTCCTAAGTCGCTGTACAGGCCAAACATGCCCTGTGTGACACCTGTTACCATGAGGAGAAGATTGACTACACCGAACAGCAAATAGCTAACTCCTGCAATGATGAAAATCTTGTTCAAAAGAGGAGTTGTGCGGAACACTCCCTTAGAGAAGAAGAACATTACAACTGCAAACACACAGAATGTAGCGATAACTGCCTGTGAAACGACTCCTGGGAATCGCGCTTCCAGCAATACGCTGATACCACCAACAACCAAACCTTGTAATCCTGAATATGAAAGAATTGCAACTGGGCTGGTGTTATTACGAGAGAATGAAATAACTAAACCAAGCACAAGTCCAGCTAATACTGCTGGTAATGCAAGAATAGGAACGAACCATCCTACAACAGCCGCAGCAAGAAGAATTGCAAAAGCAATAGCTCCACGGCGTACTGTGCCTTCATATGTCATGGCACCAGTTGCTTGCTGATTCTGAACAGAGTGGTTGAACGGGTTGTTTCCACTTCCAGGTGAGTAGTAACCCTGTTGAGTTGGCTGAAACTCACGGGTGTTCTTGAATGATGGGAAAGCCATTAGTCTCCTTATGTATGCTTACAAAGGTATATCGGTTTTCCACCTTGATGTCAGCTGAGCAAAGACATCCAGTAATCTTGGAACGCAAAGAAGACCATGGTGGCGAAAGCAATGATTGTTGCAGCTAAACCAATCTTCACATAGAATTGCGCTTCCGCGAACTTAGTGTCTTGTAAAAGAGCTTTGAAACCAAACCAGGTTAGAACAGAAGTTAGTACCCAGATGCCACAGCAGTAGATGCAGATAGCCTGAATAACGAATAATGCTTGTGTGGCTAACCAGAAGCAGAAGATAAGAGCTGCAATAGTTCCGATTGCGTTAATGAACCAAATAAACCGAGGCAATTTGACAAAAAGAGAAATGAAATATAAACAAGCGACAGCACTAAAACCAGCTAATCCTAAAATAGGATTCGGGATACCCCAGAAAGCAGCAGCTTGATGTGAGCTCATCACAGGAGAGCATGACACAATAGCATTGAATGAGCAAGAAGTTACATAGTTAGCATTAGCAGCTAATTGCAATTTCTCAGCAAGGATAATACCTGCAATAACAATCGCTGATAGAGCAGCAATGAAGCCAGTCCAAGAAGTGAACTTGGAAGGCTTGATGAGGGTGGTGAGATAGGCTTGCATTACTTACTTCAAATCAATTTGACGGCGGAGGTTGTTAGAAAGCTCTTTCAACGCATCCAGTTCAGTTCGTAATGCACTGGACATATCTTTTAGCTCTGTAGCTAAAGTATCTGCAACAATGAACTCGGTGTACTTATCTTCATTCATGATTTCAGCAACAGCGTCACGAATTTTCTCTGTACCACTGGAAAGCTGAATAAAGTCACGCTTTTTAGAACTCTCGTACACCCATTTAAGATGAGTTGAAATACGTTTTGCTTTCTTGTAGTCATTGCGCACTTGGTGAACGCGTACACGTAACTTAGAAATTTCAGTGTTCAAGGCAAGAAGATCGGTAAAATCAATTTCCTCAGGCTCGTAATCAATGTTACGAGTAGGAATTTTGTATCTATCCTGTAGGTCACGCGCGTTCGGTAACTTATCCTTTGAAGGATAGTTATCCAAATTTACTTTCTGGCCACGATAAGCGACCTCAACAGTGTTCACAGGCATCTGTGGTTCAACAGCCAACTTGACAAACTCCTAATTTCTTTTACGTTCTCGATAAGTATACAACGTATAGTTAAACAACAGCAGTTTCATCATCATTCCGATAGGAAAAGATGAGTGTGGTATTCTTACCACTAAGAAAGGTACATACAAATATTATGATGGGTCCTGCTCATTCTTTATCGGGAGCTGCCGTCTGGTTAGGTGGTTCCGCAGCTTACACAATCATTACAGGAACAGAAATTCCTCCTGCTATTCTCATCATGGGAACAGCAGTATTCGCAGGAGCCGCCCTCGTACCTGACCTTGACTCTTACTCTGCAACAGCAACAAAGAGTTTCGGTATTTTCGGACGACTGCTCTACTACATTGTCAACAGTCTCAGCATGCTCATCCATGGAGCAACCCGAACAAAATATGATAAGCCTGTTGAAAACGGTCACCGAACGTTCATGCACACCACAGTTGGTGCAGCTTTGCTTGGTGTTCTCACATTAGTACTTACTTCGCTTCCAGGTAAGACAGAAATCTTTGACAAACAATTTGCAACAGGTCAACTGTTTGCCATTGGAATTATGTTCTTCTTCCTTCATTTAGGATTAGCTGGATTGTTCTCCAAGCAAATCAAAAAGGCAAAGAAAGCTTTCGGACCATACCTTCTGATGTTGGTCAGTTTAGCTATCACAGTAGCAACCGCTGCATTCTTGCCAACAGTCCACGCAAACTACCAATGGCTCGCTATTGTTGTAGCAGCAGGAGCGTTCACTCACATTCTTGGTGATACTATTACCAAAATGGGAACACCTATGGCCTGGCCAGTAAAGATTCGTGGTAAGCGTTGGTATGACATCTCTCTTCCTACCCCATTACGCATCACCGCAGGTGGCTCCTTTGAGATGGTAGTTCTGACACCAATTTTCATCCTTGTCATCGCGGCAGGTATTGTTCTTCATATCTTGCTGTATATGGGACTACTGCATATTTGATAAATGTTTAATGACTGAGGGCCAGAAGTATACTTACTACTTCTGGCCCTCAGTCATTAACTGATGAGTGGTTACATGAACCCTAAACGTTGAAGTTCCATGCTAACAACCTCAGGGCGTTTCGCTGAGTCGAGGGCTTCCTTTACTTCAATGACTCCATCTTTTACTAAACCTACAAGGGAATCCTCTAAGGTGAAGCACTGGCTTGAAGAAGCCATCTGAGCGTGGAGCATATTCATGCTACCTTCTTGAATGATTTCAGCAAAGTTCAAGTTAGAAAGCATAACTTCACGAGCAGCAACCAAAGACCCTTCCTTGGTCTTCACCAGACTCTGACACATGACACCAAGAAGGGACTGAGCTAAACGTCCACGAATCTGAGGCTGTTCATCTGCATTGAATCCACCAATAAAGGAGTCAATGGCCTCAGTTACTGAACCAGCGTGAGCGGTAGTGATAACAAGGTGACCAGTTGTAGCTGCGTGCAACGCGGCTTTCTTTGTCTCGTTGTTCAACATCTCACCGACGAAGATAATGTTTGGCTTGGAACGCAAAGCATTCTCAACAGCTGATGGGTAATCAGATGCATGCTGACCAATCTCACGCATAGTGAAGACGGTTGCACCCATTGGGTTATGGTGGAACTCGATAGGGTCTTCAATAGAGTAGATGTGCAGGTTGGTGTTTCTGTTGATGTAGTCAATCAGAGCAGCGATAGAAGTTGTTTTACCAGAACCCGTTGGTCCTTCAATAAGAATCAATCCAGACTTACGCTTAATCATGTCAACCATAACATCTGGTAAGTACACATCCTCAATAGTAGGAATCTTTGAAGGAATCAAACGGAACGTCGCAGAAATGCCAACTGTGCTTCTACGGAAAGAACCACGGATACGCCAAGTACCAGTGTCAAACGCCACAGTAGTGTGACCTTTTTCGCCTAAGAGCTTCTCAGGGTCATCAACATTCAAATCCTCATAACCGTCAGAGTGTTCCATCCAGTGGATGACTTCCTCTTCGGTAATAATATCCTCTGGACTATCAAACTTGACCAGCTCACCAGAAGTCAAACGCCACATAGCTTTGTTCGGGTGAACGTGAAGGTCAGATACTGAGTTAGCTCCACAGTCATCTAATAGTTTGAAAAGGAACTCACGTGTTCCATGTGGGGTTTCAGGTTTCTTTGACGAGAATGCAGGTTTCTTTGCTAACTGACGTGATGTGCTACTTGCTTGTACAGGAGCGGGCTTTTTTGGCGCTGTCGTTTGTACAGAAGTAGTGGCTGATGCAGGAGCAGCAGTTGGATTTGGTTTTGGTGGCACACTTCCAGTAGAAGCTACTGGTTTAGTGGGGAACCCTGCACGTTGCGGTACGTTCGGGATTGAACGCCCAGCAGGAGGAGGGAGTTGGCTACTCATAGTTTCCTTTACTTTCTTGGGATACGATTGACGTTATCGGACGGTCAGCGTTTATTTATTTTCGTACTCACCAATAACAGTCAACAACTCTTCGCGGTCCGTGGTACCATCTGATAGGAGGCGGTGTGCGTCCTGAGAGAAGGTAGAACCACGAGCTTCTGAAACAGCCTGACGAATCAAGGACAGAGGACTGTTGTTCATCATGACTTCAATGATGTTGTCATCAACGAACAGAATTTCGTGAATAGGAACACGGCCCTTGTACTTCGTGTCAGGATCAACACCATCCCAGTTTGGGTTCAACTTACGAACAAGACGCTGTGAGATAATTCCACCAACAGCTGACAGAACAGACAATGGGGACTCGCCAGCAAGTTCAACCAGACGCATCATCGCTTTGATGTTATCGTCAGCGTGGATGGTGGACATAACCTGACGACCAGCTTTAGCTTGACGTACAGCAGAAGCAGCAGTTGCCTTGTCACGAATCTCACCAAGGAACAAGGTGTTATAGTCAGCTCGGAGAAGCTTGGAGAGCAGAACATCGAACCCTGCACCGTTATCTTCATCAATTTCCAACTGGACCATGTTTGGAAGACGACGCTCAACAGGGTCTTCAATTGTCCACACTGTACGCTTTGGATTTGCTACATGAAGCAATGCCCCGTGAGCAGTAGTGGTTTTACCCGAACCCATAGGCCCTGCAATCATGATAAGCTTGTACGGCATAGCCAACAAGGCTTTCATGAGGTCTAAGTTGTAATCAGCGAAACCGAGTTCGTCAAGTTGACGTAGGCTTCCTGTAAGAGGAAGACGCATAACAAGAGACTCTCCACCGTCCTCAACGCGGAACAAAACTGCACGAGCTTTACGCTTCTCACCGTCAATAGTGATAGTGTAGATTGTTTCCTCAGGCTCAAAAGAACCGGCAGAGGATAATTCAGTTGCGGCTTTCAAACGACCCATGATAACACGTGCAGGAACACCCTGAACATAGTCGAAGTCACGCATCTGGCCGTCGACTCTTATGCGAGCAAATAAGTCACGGGTTTCACCATCCACTTTTATGTGCAAGTCAGACGCATCAAGTTTCAATGCGTCAATCATGGTCTCTTCTAACCAAACAGCTGGGTCAACGTCACGCTTCTCAGTAGCAACATGTTGCAAACGTAGACGCTCATCACGAGCGTCATAGCCTTCCTGAGTTTTCAATGTGATGGAAGCACCTTCGCCACCAACGAAACTGCCTGATTCTAATCCTTCGTCACGAACACGAGAAGTTTCAGTGCGACGAGTGCCCGTAGGACGCGCTTCTTCTTTGCGACTTCCACCGAAAAGACCACCGAAGAGACCCTTCTTCTTTTCTTCTTCCTGAACTGGTTCTTCAATGCGAACACTGCGCAGACGGCTGGAAGGAACATAGTCGTCTAAGTCGTCAAGTTCACGAACCACAGGGGTTTCAGTGCGACGGGTAGGAGGAGTGATAGGAGCAGGAGCTTTTTCAAAGGTAGGGACAACTGGCTCTGCTGGACGGACAGGAGTAGATGATGTTGCTGAACGAGGCTGTTCGCCTAAGTAATTATCAGCAGCATATCCCAAGTCACGAGCCTGGTCGCGGTCAACAACGATGACCTCACGAACAACTTCGCGTTCAACTACCTGAGGTTTTGGTTCGTCTGCGGCAGGAGTCTCATCCTGATTAGTTTCCTCTGCAACAGGAGCATCATCTTCGGGATTGTAGAACTCATCCTCAGAATTATCAAAACCTTCTGTCCCTGATTCAGGAGCAAAGGTTTCATCCTCATCATCAAAAGACTGATGAACTTCAGGAGCGTAAAATTCGTCCTCAGAATCGTCTTCAAAGAAGTGTTCTTCTTCATCTTCGGAGAGTTCCTCAACTGAAACATCTTCAATGACAGGAGCGTCTTCATCTGCATCAGCTGCAGATTCACCCTCAGGGACGTAGAAATCTTCTTCATTATCCTCAGTGACAGGAGCATAGTCAGAAGTATTTTCATCCTCGTCATCTTGCTCGAAAGCTACTTCTTCTTCATCCTCAACTGTTGTATCAACAGGAGTATTTGGGAAAACATGCTTATCAACAGTCTCAGCAATGACATCAGATACGATGACCTCTTCACTGACAGGAGTTTCTTCCTCAGCGACTACAACATCCAGATCAGTAGCTTCTTCAGCAGGATCAGCCTCAGAAGCAGCAGTTTTGGGTGTTGCCACACCGTACTTATTCAAGTACTCATCAAAGTGACGGTTGAATACTTCTAAAAGGTTCTCGGAACCCTCTTCAAAAGGCTTGTCACTGCGGTTAGGGTTACTCACAATACTCTCAATCCTGGGACTATTAAACTGCTCTTACAGCCATTACGAAATCAAACAAGACTATCGGCCACAAAGTTCCGCTAAACAAACCGATATTCTATGTGTTCCCTCCCAGTCCTGGAAAGAAAGCACATAATGTCTCTATTGACTAAAAAAGATACCACAAAAGGGAAAACGCCGAAGAAACAAGACCAAACTGACATCAACGGCGTTCCCATCAAAGAAGGTCCCAAGTTTGTTTGGGGTGCCGGAAAGAAATCCAAGCCAGATGTAGTAGCGCGCGCCATCCGTTCACTTGCAATGGTTATGCGAGTTGGAGAATCCGAAGCTCGCGCACTTGAAATTGTTGGAGAACAGTTCAAGAAGTACACAATTGGACGCTTACTCCTCAGAGCAGCTGATGCTATGCGTGAAGACGGTGCGGACTTCAAACAAGCGATCCTTCATGATAATGACATCTTCCCACGAACTGTAAAAGAGCTCATTCAAGCTGCTCCAACAGCAAGTGCGATGCAGCAAAACTTGGAAAAAGCGGCAAAACTTGTCGCTAACAGCCAAGACGTTAAGAAGAAGCTCCTTATCAGTATGATCCAGCCAGGAATCATGCTTGCAATGTGTATTGGATTCCTCTTCTTCGCAACCGCAGTTATCATTCCACAATTTGCTGGAATCTTCAAAACGTTGAACACTGACCCACCAGCTGCATCTCTCATCGTCAGTAATGCTGCGAACGTAACAAAGTATGTCATCGGTGCGCTTATTGTTGTCATCCTGTTGTTGGTAGCTTTCTGGTTCGTATACGGACGACGTTCAGATAAAGTTCGTATTTTCATGGATACGACAGCTTTGAAGTTGCCGCTTGTCGGCTCCATTGTGCAGTTAGCTGCAACAAGCCGTCTCTTCGACCTGCTTTCTTTGAACCTCCAAATTGGAATGACAGAGCCAACAGCATTAGAATCAGCATCCAAAGGTTGTGGCAACGAAGCAATCAAAGCACACTGTGTTCGCCACGCAGAACTCATGAGAGAAGAAGGTCTCCGACTCAAAGACTTCGTAGACAGCAAACTCTTCCCAATTTCAGCACGTTACATGGTCAAATCAGCACCATCAGTTCGTCAGGAAATTGAAATCATGACAGAACTTTCACCAGAATACGCTGCCGAAGCAGAAATGCAGGTTGACGGATTCCAGAAAGCTGCAGAACCAATCATGACTTACATTGTTTACGGTGTTGCTGGTCTTTTGATTGTTGCGATTGTTACCCCAATGTATGCAATGTACCCAGCTTTGATGAAGTTCGGTGACAACGCGACTGGTGGCGGAGCAGCAACTAGCGTTCCTGGTGCACCACCAGTTGGCTAAGCTGAGTTCCTTTATGTAATGGGGAAAGGGAGCCTTCACAGCAGAGATACTGTGAAGGCTCCCTTCATTTTGTATAAGCGAGTGTTCTGTAAATCTCGTTATCTACGAATAGCTCCAATTACCGATAGAGTTTCCAACCGACTCTTTATTGGAGAATTTTATGACCGAAGTACTATTCAACCGCACTCCTCCGAAAATTGGTGAATCTATTGATGAACCTTCACAGGAGCTGATTGAGACTTCTTTGAATCTACGTCAGGTTTCTTTGGAAGATGCTGTTCGCTATGGTGGACCTATTACACGAGCAGCCCTCGGAGCAATGAAGTTCCATGGCGACCGCAAGTACATTATTGTTGACACAAAAGTGCATCTGCTGATGCCAAAGTTCACTCCTGCTATTCCTGGGTGGCACACTGACGGTGTTCCTCGCGGGGTGGAAATGGACCCTGCTGGTAAAGGTAAACCAAACCTGCGAGCTCAGGAAGAGAACCTTGTCACGCCTCCTCGTTATCACTTGATGACAACTGGGGATTTTTGCCCAACAACATTCATGACTGAACCAACCACGTTCGATGTTGATTTAGATTTGAATTCTGACCTGTATAAAAACCTTACCCAGCAGGCAAATAAGATGGGAGAGTTTCCTACTATGGAGGCTCCTGCTTCAACTATTGTCGAATGGGACTGGTGGAATGTACATACTGCTATTCCTTCTCGTGGCCGTGGATGGCGTTACTTGATTCGTGCGGCTGAGACTGACCATATTCCACCTCGTACGAACCCAGCTGATTTCATTCGTACGCAGAACCAAGTATATGTTTCTCCTGAGTTTGGTTGGTGAAGAACAAACTAATTTGCTTATATTTCGTTGCATAAAGGCAAACGTCCGATAAATATGGGGTGAAAGTCGTTTTAGATTTTCACCCCATATTTATTTTTCATCCCCTTTAAAAGAAATCTCCCTATGCTCAAAATACATCAAGTCTTTAAATCCTCGCGTGCTGCGATTGATCTTGCCAGTATCATGGTTGGTATCATCGTCATTGGACTCATTGGTGGTGTCATCGCCGCTACCGTATTCGCTGTTATTCCTTGGGCGCAAAACAATGCAGCAAAACAGCAGTTAGATTCAGTCGTATCAGCGGAATCAAGCTATCGTGGTTTGAGTGCTGACAAGGACACTAATCTGCAAAATGCTGTCAGTTCTCCTACTAAAGCTGATGACCCGAACCAGGTTGTACTCAATAGTACGTTTACGGGTTCAGCAGGGCTTGCTAAGAATAATCTGTTGTCCTTGAACACAGCCGGTTTATATTGTGTTATCGCTACTACTGATGGTAAGGATTACCACGCGTACTCTAAGAGCGGTTCAGGTCAATGGTATTACGCTACGAGTGGCAAAACACAACCAACTGCATACACTGCTGGGAACACTCCTTGTGTAACAGCTGGAACAGTTGACCCTGCTGTTGATAACGGAACGACAACTATTGGCACCACCCCTGCTCCGTCTGGGCCTGTTGTTATAGGAACATACTCTTTTGAGGATGGAAGTATCGCTGCTTTCACAACAAGTGATTCAACAGTCAAAGTGACTGCTGTTGGTACACCTGTAAATAGCGGTTCCTATGCAATCAATTTCGCCCGCTCTTCATCGACTACAGTTCTTACTGGAATGCAGTTTAATCCTACAGTGGCAAGCCCAAGCGTCTCATTCGTTCCTGGGAAGAGTTACACTGTTGAAGCTTATTTATATAATAATACAAGCACTGGATATGTTCTTCCAAGAATGTTAGCAGGAGGGCAAACATCAGCTACGGTTGATAGTGGCACGACATTCAAGAAAGTTTCAGTAACTTTCACTGCAGATGCTACTACATCTAAATACATTGGTTTTGAATCCACCTACAAATCTTACAGTATCAATAATGATTCCTTCCGTGTTGATGATATTACCATTACGCAAAACAACTAATCCCTGTTAGAACCAATAAATATGGCTGTATTCATTATTGACAATGAATACAGCCATATTTACCTAATTCCCTACAAGAAATTTTTATATGCTTAAATTACATCAAGCTCTTAAATCTTCCCGCGCTGCTATTGACCTAGCAAGTATCATGGTTGGTATTATTGTGATTGGTTTAATCGGTGGTGTTATCGCTGCCACAGTTTTTGCTGTTATTCCTTGGGCGCAGAATAATGCTGCGAAACAACAGCTCGATGGTGTTGTTTCAGCCGAATCTTCCTACCGTGGTCTTAGCTCTGACAAAGACGCGAACTTGCAAAATGCTGTGAACTCTCCCACTAGCACTTCTGACTCGAATCAGGTTGTACTGAATAGTACGTTCACTGGTTCAGCAGGGCTTGCTAAGAACAACCTTCTCGCGTTGAATACGAGCGGTTTATATTGTGTTATCGCTACGGCTGATGGTAAAGATTACCATGCATATTCTAAGAGTGGTTCAGGACAATGGTATTACGCTACGAGTGGCAAAACACAGCCAACTGAGTACACTGGCTCAACCCCATGTTTAGCTGATGGTACTGTAAACACAGGTGTAGATGATGGCTCTGGTACAGTACCAACAACGCCATCAACAGGTGGAGGAAATGGTGGTTCAACAACTCCTATTCCTAACCCAACAGTGCTTGCCACGTATGATATGGAAAATAGTGGTGGAAAGCCAGGTTGGTCCTCCACTGATTCTGCAACAACGATAACAGCTTCTCCAACAGGAGTTGGTAGTGCGCATTCTGGAACATATGATATGTTCATTGAGCATAGAAGTACTTACAAGCCATTCAGTGGAGCACAATTCAATCCAAGTACCGCTACTCCTGCAATTAGTTTTGTTTCAGGGAAAAGCTATACTGTGGATGTTTGGATTAAAGGTAATGGTCTTTCTTCCAATGGCACCTCCTACCCAGCACCTTCTATAACTGTTGGTGGCGTAACATCCTCGCAAGTAAAAGGCTCTGATTGGGTAAAAGCAAGTGTAACATTTACTGCAGATGCTTCTACATCACCATATATCACTTTCCAAACAAGTGCAAACGCACCTTCAAGCGGAAGTAATTATTTCCGTGTTGATGACATTACAATTACACAAAACAACTAAACATAAATCCTCGTTAAAGGGATGCGCTGGTGAATAAATGATTTCACCAGCGCATCCCTTTATTGTATCGACAATACTCTACAATCCGATAACTTCCTGCATGTCTGATGAAAAACGTATCCCGAAATTGCCAGTTTCCCAACTGAGCCGCAAACCTGTACTGCCAACTGTTGAAGAAGATCGTTCAACAGTGCCTACTGATAATGAAGAAGCTAAGAGCTTTGAAGAGGTCTTAGAGAAGGTAGAAGCGCATTCTGACGCTCCTGTCGTCCAGGGCCTTGAAAACGTCCCAGAGGCTGGACCAGAGGCCGCTGTGGAAGCCTTAGTATCCGAGCAAGGAACTCCTAAATCTGTTGAAGACGAAGAAACCCATGATGATAAGTATTACGGTAATGCTTGGGAAATCATCCAATATGCAGGAGTCGCTAAAACAACTGTATGGGCTGTGCTGAGTGCTGCTGTTTCAGGTTTAGCTGGATATTTCTTCGCTCCTGGTCCGTCCTGGATAATGCTCACCGTAATAGGGTTCTTCCTTGGTGTCATTGCAGCTGTTGACTTGAAGACATTACTTATCAAGAACACTCATACTCTTATCACCGCTGCATTCGCTTTACCATTGGGTGTGTTTGTAGCTTCGCAACTGGGCTGGCTTAACTTGGTAGGTGGACTCATTACAGCAGCCGTTGTAATGGGAACATTACTCCTACTTGTTATTTTTGTAGGCTTCGGCTCAGGAGGAGACTTGAAGTTCTCCCCAGTCATTGGGTTTGTTCTCGGTGTTATCAACCCTATGGTTGCTGTTCTATGGTTCTTTATCTCCATGGTGCTTACCATGATTATGATTATTGTGTTCTCACCAAAAAAGAAAGTCTTCCCGTTTGGTGTTGGTATGGTCATGGCTGTTCCCATTGCAGTGATAGTAACAAACCTCTTATTTGTCGCTGCTCATTTACCCTACATGACTGTTTCATAAAAACATTTTGTACCCCAGTTTGAGGGACATGGCCCGCATAAATCCTTGATTTTATGCGGGCCATGTCCTCTTTTTTGTGGACAAACTCTGGATTGTATCATTTTTTCTTCAAAATCTTATTTTTTATGTAAATCATTGCCGATAAGGTTTTATGTCGCAAACGAACAACAGTTTGCTGGACAATCTAACCCCCCCTCACTTGAAAGAGAAAGAACACAAATGTCTATTCTTGCAAATGCAAAGAACAAAGCTACTTCCGGTTCCGTGAAGGCTGCTTTCACCAATGAAGACGGTGCAATTGACCTTGCATCCATCATGGTTGGTATTATCGTAATTGGTCTTATCGGTGGAGTTATTGCCGCAACTGTATTTGCAGTTATTCCTTGGGCACAGGACAACGCAGCCAAGCAGCAGCTTGACTCCGTAGCATCCGCAGAGTCCGCTTACATCGGTCTCTCCACAGACGGTGGACAGCAGCAGAAGTTTGCTTCTCTTGACGATGGTGTTACTACACCTGCAAACAAGGGTAAAATCATCTCTGGTACAGACACATTGTTTGATGGTTCTGGCCTTGGTGCAAACATCGCCGTTGTTGCTAACGGTACTTCTGGTAACGGTGCTCACTATGGTGCAGCTGTCAAGTCTGCTTCTGGTAAAGTATTCTACATCAGCGACCGTAAGACTCAGCCAACCGAAGACAAGACTAACACTACAGCTACTGCTTCTGCAACAGCTAACAAGGGCTAATTCTAAATAGCTTTTGGAGGAAAGCCCCAAGTATTCCGCTTGGGGCTTTCCTTTAGTCCCCTACTCTTTTTATTTTTAAATTTCAAGGAAAATCCCAAATGTCTATTCTTACAAACGCAAAGAACAAAGCAACTTCTGGTTCCGTGAAGGCTGCTTTCACCAATGAAGATGGTGCAATTGACCTCGCCTCCATTATGGTTGGTATTATCGTAATTGGTCTTATCGGTGGAGTCATCGCTGCTACTGTATTCGCCGTCATCCCTTGGGCACAGGACAACGCTGCTAAGCAGCAGCTTGATTCCGTAGCTTCCGCAGAGTCCGCTTACATTGGTCTCTCCACAGATGGTGGAAACCAGCAGAGCTTCGCAGCTCTTGATGGAAGCAACCTCATCAAGTCTGGTACAGACACTCTGTTTGACGCATCTGGCTTGAACGCAACTAAGACCACTGCTGTTGTTTACACCAACGGTACTTCTGGTAACGGTGCTCACTACGCAGCTGCTGTCCAGTCAGCTTCTGGCAAGTGGTTCAAAATCACCGACCAGAAGACTCAGCCAACTGACATCGGACGCAACGCTTCTGGTGGAACACCAGCTACTGACGATGGTGGAGCAGCCCACTCAGCTACTCCTACCACTGGTACATTGAAAGACTACGCTGGCGTAGTTGCAGCTAAATAAGCTTTTTAGGGGCTGAAACATCAGCTGATGTTTCAGCCCCTTCTCCCAAAATAATTTTACCCCATAAAACATAAGGAAAATATAAAATGTCTATTCTTGCAAACGCAAAGAACAAAGCAACTTCTGGTTCAGTCAAAGCTGCTTTCACTAATGAAGATGGTGCCATCGACCTTGCATCCATCATGGTTGGTATTATCGTAATCGGTCTTATCGGTGGAGTTATCGCTGCTACTGTATTCGCCGTTATTCCTTGGGCGCAGGACAACGCTGCTAAGCAGCAGCTTGACTCCGTAGCCTCAGCAGAGTCCGCTTACATCGGTCTCTCAACTGACGGTGGAAACCAGCAGAGCTTCGTATCACTTGGTGCAGATAACACAATCAAGTCTGGTACAGATACTTTGTTTGACGCTTCTGGCTTGAACCCAAGCGCAACCAAAGTTGGTATTTCTGTTGTTGCTTCTGGTACTGGTAACGGTACTCACTATGGTGCAGCTGTCAAGTCTGCTTCTGGTAAAGTATTCTACATTACAGACAGCAAGACTCAGCCAACTGAGAACAAGACTGGCCAGCTCGCAACTGGTAACGCATTGACTGCTGTTGGTAACTTGAAATAATTAGTTATCATATAATAAAGATACCCTCCAAGAAATTTCTTGGAGGGTATCTTTATTAAATCTGTTACTCCTATGACTAATCTGAGTTATTTATGAGAGCTTATTCATACATGCATTCTTTTGCATATATTTTTATTTAATTCACCGATAAAGCAATTACCCCCAGTTGAGGGGCATTTTCACAAGAAAGAATTAAAATGTCACTTATTACAATTGCTCAAAATAAAGCAAATTCGTCTTCCCTCAAAGAAGCCTTTACTAATGAAGATGGTGCCATCGACCTCGCTTCCATTATGGTCGGTATCATTGTCATCGGTCTCATTGGTGGAGTTATCGCTGCTACTGTATTCGCCGTCATTCCTTGGGCTCAGGACAACGCTGCTAAGCAGCAGCTTGACTCCGTAGCATCCGCCGAGTCCGCTTACATCGGTCTCTCAACAAATGATACTACCGGCGCTGGACAGCAGCAAGCATTTGCTTCTTTGGTAAACAATCAAATCTCAGCTTCTGATGGCAGCGTTCTTTTTGATGCTACTGGATTAAATAGCGGTACAACCCCTCAGCTTTCTGTTGTTGCTTCTGGTACTGGTAGTAACACTCATTATGGTGCAGCTATTCGTTCTGCTTCTAGCAAAATTTATTACATCAGTGATAGCAAGACTCAGCCAACGCTTAGCAGTGTTACGGCAACAGGTAATGCGGCAACAGCAGTAACAAATGTAACACCTGCAAGTTAATTTTGTTTTCTTGGTAGACGACAAACCTTTGAGGGCACCCCGCAATCTGGGGGTGCCCTCAAAGGTTTTAACACCGATAAAGACTGTGTAGTTACTCATCTTACTACTTCAATTACTTAGAGGAAATCCCAAATGTCTATTCTTGCAAACGCAAAGAACAAAGCTGCTTCTAGCTCTGTAAAATCCGCTTTTACTAACGAAGATGGTGCAATTGACCTCGCCTCCATTATGGTCGGTATTATCGTAATCGGTCTTATAGGTGGAGTCATTGCCGCTACCGTATTCGCCGTAATCCCTTGGGCTCAGGACAATGCAGCTAAGCAGCAGCTTGACAGTATTGCTTCTGCTGAGAATGCTTATTTAGGTTTGTCTACTGATGCTAACAATGGAGTGTTCGCTACTGATGGTCGCGGATCGTTTGCTGATCGTACAGCATTATCTGGTGCAAATTTGTATGCTTCTACCGCTCCTGGACGTGTTGCTACGACAGGGATTGGTAGTGCTACTCATTATGTTGCTGCTGTCCAGTCAGCTTCTAATAAAATTTTTTACATTACCGACACAAAAACTTCTCCTTCCGAAGCTGGTAAAACAGGTAATGCTACAAATGCGACCTTTACAAACAATCAAATTGTTGGTGGTACAAAAATCAATGGAGTAACCTTTGGAAATGCAACTAGTACCCCTGCTGTGGATGTTACTTGGACTGGTAATTTGAAATAAAACTTCCACATAAGAATGCGGTGAAACCAAGATTTATACCTCTTGGTTTCACCGCATTTTCTTTACCCCTCCTTGTGGGGCGAAAGGGGGACACGTTTGTAACCGATACTGTAGGCATACCCTCATTTCATCTATTGAAGAAAATTATGACTATATCTAATAAAGTCCAAAACAAATTACGCATGCATTCTCTACATAATGTGTTCCGTAATGAACGTGCAGCCATCGACCTTGCCTCTATCATGGTTGGTATCATCGTGATTGGCCTCGTTGGTAGCGTTATAGCTGCTACCGTATTTGCTGTCATCCCTTGGGCGCAAGATAATGCAGCAAAACAGCAGTTGGATTCTGTGGTTACTGCTGAAAGCGCAGCCAAGGGCATGGATGGGAATTACAGTGTAAACCTCAAAGGATACCTTGATACTGATACGTTAGCTGTTTCAAAAGTGCGCATCCAATCAGATGAGAAAAATACTTACGCTGCTTTTGCAAAATCTGGCAGTGGGAATTATTTCTACATTACCTCTGCTAATTCTCACCCACAAGCATTAGGTAAAAGTTGGCCTACGTCAAAACCAACTAACTTCCCAGCTGCAGTCAAATGGCCAGCCAACTATGATGCAGCTGCTGTTCAGTCAACAGGAGATTCTGAACTCATAGCTAACCCAGAACAATCTACTAACTGGCCTGGTGGACAAACAACGACGCTGAGTTCATCTGATTCAGGGGTTCCAGCGAATAGCCCACTCAGCTCAGTTCTCCGTTTAAACAATGGCGGAGACACATTACAACAGGTTGACTACACGAAACAGCCACTTGCAGATGCTTCTACTGTTTGGCGTGTAAGCGCTTGGGTTTCAACAACAAGTGACACTGAGGTACCTATCGCTTTAGGAAGTTGGTTAGGCCAATACTCAGCTCCTCCTGCTGGTGGGGTTTTGCAGACTAATGCAAAAATCAAAAAATCTGACGGATGGGTCCATATTGTGAAAACAATTGGTATCAACGCTCCACAAGCCGATGCTACAACATCTTGGTGGTATTCAAATGCTATGGCTGGACAGCAGTACAATTGGAGAGCGTACATGTCAACAAGCGCTGATGGTGCAGGCAAAGTGTATGTTTCTGGGTTACAAGTATCCAAAGTCAACTAAACTTCATTGATAATATAAGAAATGGAGGGTCTCGAATAAATGAGACCCTCCATTTCTTATTCTTTTTTACAAGCTCCTGTACGCTGTACATATGGTAAAGACTGAATCACAGACTGCTTTTGCAAAACGTCGCAAACTTACGTACGCTGATCCTGCATCAGTGAGTAGAAATTCACCAGTTACTGGTAAAGAACTCGCTATTTCCCCTCTGAACACTTTCGCTGTACTGAAACCCAAACAATATGGCAAAAATAAACCTCGAAATATAGCACTTGAGGCCATCCTCGGTTTTTCTATTGCATCAACTGTTATTGCAGGAGTTGTGGTTGCAGTGCCATGGCTTGTTACTGACGCTCAGGATCATGCAGCTAAATATAAATTAAGCGATGTTGCATTTCTTGAAGCAGCCAACAGTAAAGAGAGCTATCTTCCTTTATCTGAACTGAAAAGTAAAAGAACCCTTGCAGGAGATAAGCTGGATAGTAAAGGAATTTCTATACAACTCCGCAAGGACTCAAATGATCCAGCTGTTGCAGTCGGTTACACCGCTACTGTTGTTTCCGAGTCAGGGAAACGTTTTCAAATAAATGAAAACCATTCCTCTTTTGATGATATAAAAGAAGTCAAAAAGTGATAAGTAACCGCACCTGTAAAGATAAAGAATTGGATAGATGACAACGTGAAGCGAAGAAAACTTCTGTATGCGGAACCTCCGCTAAAGCAAGCTGAAAACCGCACCCAAACTCAGACGGCTGTTGCAGTACGACCAAAAGCAGCTGTTGTTCTCAACAAACATGTGGCTGAAACACTTAGTGAGCCTTCTTCTAAGGGTGGAATCAGCCTCATTGATGTGGTTGTTACTATTGCAGTTATGACTGCACTGAGTGTCGGTGGAGTAATTGCTGGCACCGGCATGATTTCGAACGCGCATGATCTTGAAGCAAAGTCTCAGCTTGCTAACGTTGCTACTGCTGAAATGGTTACTTGCGGCTCAGGGGAAGATAGCTGTTTTGTTCCAGTGGAAAAACTTCCAGCTTATCAGCCAGGAGTGTTGGAAAACAGTGATGCTGATGGTTACGGTAACGTTTCAGTACAGCTCCATGCCGATCCAGAAAAGCCTGGTGAGATGGATGGCTTTACTGCAACTGTCAAATCAGAGTCAGGAAAAGTTTTCAGAGTCACCAATGAAAATAGAAAACCAACCGAAGTCAAGCAGGCAGAATTCCGTCGATGAGTACACCCACAAAGCGTAAAACAGTAAAACGTAGAAAGCTTATTGAGCAAAACAAATCAGATGCTGCCAAATGGAGTCTTTGGCAGGAACTTGACCCTGTAATGATTATTACCACAATTACATTGATTGTCGCTACCGTTGGCGCACCGCTCTTTCTCATGGCAGTTTTGAAAGGTCTCACAACATGAAACGTAGAAAACTTATCCCTGCACCTGTTGCCACGTATACAAGTGGAGGGAGCTTTGACCTTGCCAGTATCATGGTTGGTATCATCGTCATTGGACTGATCGGTGGTGTCATCGCCGCTACCGTATTCGCTATTATTCCATTGGGACAAGATACATTTGTAAAAAATAGTCTCATTACAGTGCAGCAAGAAGAGAATCGCTTACAATCAATATCTGAAACCAAAGCATTCACTGATTTGGAAACTTTGGTGAAAACGAATAAGATCAATGTGGAAACTGCTCAGCGTATTACCTTCAAGCCGAAAAAGAATGATAAAGGTGATATTATTTCTTATACAGCAACCATGGAATCACCTTCTGGAAAAGTTTTCACTGTGACAAGTGAGTCAAGTGAGGTATTAGCTGGCAACTCTATCACAAAACGCTAATCAGTTAAGACACTCTCTTCTCATAGAACTTTTGTTCTAAAATATTAGGTATAAGGTACAAAAGCAGGCTTCCTGGTTTCCTATCTAGAAGACCAGCCAGAAAGCCGATAATGTACCTGTACTTCTCCTTCCATTGCTTGAAAAGAAACTGATGACGAAAACTTCTGCTTTACAGAACGTGCGGAAATTCTTCACAAAGAATTATCACACGGCTCTTCATACTCGTAAAGAATATGCTATGGACACTCTTCTGGGAACCATGATCGGTGTCCTCTTTCTGGCTGTCATCACAGCCAGCTTTGCGGGTATTTACATGGCGTATGTCATCAGTTCTGCTAAATCCAGTGAGAACACAGCGCGTGCTGCCTTAGCTGCAAAGTACTCAGCTACAAGCTTGAATCGTTTGTATGTTGACTCTTCCACTGGTAAAACAGCCGCACAAACTGATGGTTGGACAGTAAAGACTCAGGGGACCGCACCTCTTAACACAGTAGATACTACAACTGATCCTGCTTATGCCAACTACACATTTGCAGCAACGAAACCTATGAAAACAGGTGGAGTGACTCCTGTATCCCAATGGGGTGTGTTAGAAACCAGTGGATCAGACCGCGGTTTGGTGAAGATTTATACTGCAATGCCAAAAGCTGGTCAGACACAGCCTTGTAACTGGACACAATCCCCTGCAAACACGCAAAAGTACTGCATTGTTGTATATGACGTGTTAGCTTCTGTTGTCGCACCGCCTCGTGCATACAATGTCTACCCTGACGTTCACTGGCAAGAAAGTGTTAGCCAAATGCCTTGGACTACAACACCTGATTTCTCAGGGGCTGACTGGAAACCAAACCTCAGCACTCAGATGTTAGGCAATGCAAAAATTACTTCTGCAACAACTAATGCTGATGGAACACGAAGCTTACGTTTTGTTGCTCTCATCAAAGATTTGACACCAGGGTACAAAGTCTCTTTGGACTTCCGTAAACCAGGAGATAACTCCTTCTACGCTTATACCTTCACTCCTGCTGCTAAAACAGGTGAGACTGGACTGCTCACACGAGCAGTGTACGGAACCATTAACGTTCCAAGCGGAGTCGATAGTGTAGATGTGTACATGGACACCAAGGTTGAAGCGACACAAAATTCAACAACTGACCCGAAAGTTCAAATCTCTCGGTTCTTCATTTATCAGACAAAGACATCCTAAGGAGGGGTGAATAATGTTCAAAGCATTGAAATTACGAGCACAGTCTCGTTTAGATGAGCGTGGTTCTCTCCCTGCTATTATGGGAGCTGCAATTCTCATCTCAGCGACAGCTATTCTTTTAGGTGCGTTCGCTGTTGCAACAAACCGTAACGCTGAGGTAAGCATCTCTAAAACGAGCCTAAATGCTGCTATTTCAAACTGTGAAAACACGTTAGATTCAACAGTGCAAACTACATTCTGGCAGGATGTTGTAGCAGGACGTTCAAACCTGCTCAACCCTGCTACTTCTGGAACTTCAACAAGTGCAGATAAGAGCGTTTATGACTTGGCAACACAACAGTGCAACTATCCAACAATTGCAACTACTGTAAAGGTCACTTCCGCCGCTAACTACACTCCATCAGGCACAACAATCCCTGACAGTGTGAAAGTAACCTTCCAAGCAACATACAACGGTGTGAACACTACAACATCCACTCAGGTGCGGTATCTCAAATACCCTACACAATCCCCTAACCAAAAAATCTCTTCAGACTCATACATTGCCTCATTTGATGATGACGGTAATGCTGTATGGGTAAACCTTGCTCAATAAAAGCTGGCCGTCTTGTCGTTTTACACTACATGACCGATAAGAATATAGACAGTACCAGCCAAAACCCCCTACCCGAGGAACCCACATGTTAACGAAAATTCGTTCTCGCATAGAGCGTCTTCGAAACGAGCGGGCTGAAACTTTACCGGCTGCTATCGTAACAGGTATTGTATCTTCAATCATCCTGCTAGGTTTAGCAGGCGTGACTGCAACAGTTGTCTCGCAACAAAAGAATGCCGAAGTCGTTTCAGAAGCAACAACGACTGCGACAAACATTGATGTATCATTGCGCTCTGACGCAACTGCTGCAACAACAATCAAGCCTATCTCTGCACAATCCGTGCAGTTCCACATCCCTGCATCCACTGGCAATCAGTGCAAGCTTGTTACATGGAATGTAGATAGCGCTAATTTGACACGCCAACTTGCCGTGTACAATGGAACAAAGACTGTCAACGGAAACGTAGAATGTGACACAGCTTCATCTGTTATTGTTAACAGCAAGCGTACCCTGACTACTGCTTTGGATACTTCTGCAGCAACAACCTTCAAGTACTCTAACTCCCTTGGCCGTACTCTTGTTGTTGATGACAAAGGAACAGTAGCTCCTTCTGACCCTTCACAGCAGCCACCAACATCAGGAACACCTGTTGCTGCTGCTTGGGCTTCTACGAAAGTAGCGAAGATCAGCTTCAAGTTTACTATTGTTGCTGACACAGGGAACGTGACACGTGAAGTTGAGCAATCAGCCTCCACACCACTGTACTCTGACCCTACTCAGAAAGATAACGCTCAGGTTGCTGTTGAAACAGCTCAGCGTCCAATCAAAGCTTCTCCAATCAACGTCAGCGTCAACCCAGTTGTTCTTGGAACAGGTTACACTGTCAGCTGGCCAAGCGTTGTCTGCCCTACTGATACAACACGTACCTATGTGTTGAAAGAGAATGGAGTTACTTCAAGTTACTCCACAAACTCTGCAACATTCAAGCAGACAAATGAGAAGATTTCTGACGTAACATATAACGTTACAACAACCTGTGTCAAAGGTGAGCTTGCAATTTCATCTGAACCATCAGACTCTGTTACTCGTCCAGTTGTACCACCAGCACCGACTCTCACCTTGACAGGTCAGCCAACAGCTACTAACGCAGCTTTGGACTCACATGTACAAGCAACAATTCAGTGTGTGTATGGAACATCTCAGTACAAGTTCTCTCGTGTCGTGACTTCTCATGGTACTCCTGCTGAGGGTTCAGTTGTCTCAACAAACTCTGCGAACTTCACATTGGATAAAGCCATCAACGATGGTTTCACCACCTACCAAGGTTCTCAGTACCAGTATGAAGTTCTGGCTGCATGTATTACACAAGCAGGAGTTTCATCACCAGGTGTTTCTCAGGTGCAGACAAACGCATTTACTACTGTGTTGAGCAAACCAGCTGTACCAACTTTCTATGACCCAGTTGATGGGGCAACCAAAGTTGCAACAACGTATACTTTGGATTGGAACGCAACAACCTGTGCACCAGGAACAAGCTTGCAGTACGATTTGGATAAAACCAAAAACTACGCTAAAGCTGCTACTTCAAACCTTATCGTTTGGAAAGCTGGTGTTACAGCCTATGATGCTACTAACACCCAGGGTAACACTGTTGCATATGCCGTGAAAGCACGCTGTGTTGGCTCCTACACGTCTTTGACAGCAGAATCAGCTGCGGATACCGTAACCTACACAACGCTCGTTAAAGCGCCTTCAGTGCCTCGCAGCGTTGACAACAACAGCTGGTTCACAGTTTCATGGGCTGCACCTGCAACAACATGTGCTCCTGAGACAAGCTTGCAGTACCGTATGGTACAGAACAAAGCTAATGCAACAACTGGTCTGTGGCGTGGAACTGCAACTACTGCAACTTCCCAAGGTCTTGTATACGGTGACCAGAAACAAGGTTACCCACAAGGTGCTTACATCCAAGCAATGTGTGACGGAACAAACGATTCCTCTGGATGGATTGGTGAAGACAACACTTCTGGAACTGACTGGGTTGCTCACATTGATGCATCATTGAGTGGTAACGTCACATACTGGCGTAAATTCAACGGTAGTGCTGACTGTGGTTACGGAACTAAGCCAGAAAACTTCCGCCTCTACATCGCTGCTAACGGATTCAACCCAACATGGGGTTCCAAGCAGCCATATGCACCAGATGGAAGTTATGTTGACTCGTCCTACGAACCAACATCAGGTGGTAACACAGGTTGGTTGAACTTCAGTGTTACAACTAACCGTAACCCATCTTGGATTACTGATGGGGCTGGTGGATATAAGTACTGGTATGGTAACGGTCGTAGCGGTTACGCAACTCGCTTGACTAACAGCAACCAGAGCATTGATATCTACTACTACAACATGGCATCCTTCAGTGATAATGTTAGCTGGTGGTGGTACGGTACCTGTGGCACTCCATACGCTAAGCAGACAAGCAAAGGCTCTGACTACCTTCGTGGTTCAGGTCAGGGACGTGCAACTAAGGGTGTTGGTGACCCAGGTTCAACATACAACAGTGTTTCAACTGGTTTTGATACTAAAAACAGTGGAAGTACAACCATTAGCAAGGGAACCGAACTCGATGCTGGTGACCAGCTTTACTCACCAAACGGTCGTTACCGTTTGACAATGGGTACAACTGGAAACTTGACATTGTACAACTTGGACAGCAACAAAACTGTTTGGTCCACTGCTACAACTGGAACAGGGAACTACTTCACCTACCAGCAGGATGACAACCTTGTTGTCTACAATGCAAATGACAAAGCGCTTTGGGCTTCTAATACAAGCAGCAAAACCAGTACTCGTTTGCTCTTGCAGGATGACGGTAACTTCGTTCTCTACAACGGTTCAACCGCTGTATGGTCCACAGGAACCAACGGAGCGTAAAACTCCATAAAATAGTAGCTCCCCTGATTTGTTAGAAATCAGGGGAGCTACTATTTTAACCGATAAATATGTAGCAACAAACTTCCAGGCCATCCAAAAGGAAACTCTCCCATGAAACTTCCCTCTTTCAACAAGCATGTCATTTTTACTGAAAGAGCAGAAGCACTTCCAGCTGCACTCATCGGAGTAGCAGTATCCATGTTTGTCATGGTTGGATTAGGAGCTTGTATTGGGCTTGTTATGAACCAACGAGCCGATGCACAAAATGCTAATGTAGTGGAAAGTCAAATCAACACAGCGTCAACACAGTTTACTGATGATATTCAGTCAGCTATGAATATTGATGCTCTTAGCCCTACTTCATTACAGGTGAACATGCCAGGAGATAACGACACCTGCCGTTCCGTCGTCTGGGATGTGGGAAATGGCAAAGTTACTCGTACGCTTACCGTATACTCTGGCACTATTCACCCATCTCAGTCTGATGCAGTTTGTGATACTACTTCAACACAAATCGTAGCAAGCACTCCACGTACAGTTGCGGAGAATGTCCAAGCCAGCTCAATTAGCTATCAGAACCGCTTAGGTCGCAGCTTGACACCCACAACACCTTCCTCATTTGTCAATTCTACTGAACCAGCTCCTTCTACTGAATCCAAAGTTCAGACTGCATGGAATTCAACAGACATTGATGCTGTTGAGATGAATCTGGTTCTGAAAATAAACGATAAGCAGGCTTCTCGTACTGTTCAATCTCACAAAATGTAAGTTTTACAACACGTAGAACCGCAGAAAATCAAGGGTTGCAAAAGTTTTTTGAAAAAGTTTGAGAAAATCGGTCTAAAAACTTGACATGCAACCGATTAGTCTGTTAGTATAAATACATCGCAACAAACACCAATGCGAAAACTACTAATCAACGAAAGGAAGGTGTGTACGACATGGCTACTCAGCTCATTACCCGCAAACCTTCCTTTATTATGCCCATGCTCCCAGCAGTGCAGCGATTTACGCAGCCCAAGCAGGTTGAGCTCAATGGGTATCATCAGAATACCGCCTGGCGCAATAACTAATCATAACTGAATACAGACTAAGAAGTCAAAACTTCTTTCTTCAGTTATGAACTTGACAAACACATTGCATGTGTGTCAAGACTGCAACATCAGCCGGTATAGTCTAATGGATACGACGCAAAGCTCCTACCTTTGAGGTCCAGGTTCAACTCCTGGTACTGGCACCAGGCAGGTAAGTATCCAACTCTCCTGTTCTGAACACAACAGAACAATCCATACCAGTTTCGTATAATGGTAGTACAAGAGCTTCCAAACCTCTTAGCGTGGGTCCGATTCCTACAACTGGTGCGAAACAAGGGAAACCTTGTCTTCATAAATAAATATAGGGGTAAAGTGTTACGGTAGCACGCTGGTCTCCAAAACCAGAAGCCTCGGTCCGACTCCGAGTACCCCTGCAAGAATCAGACAAAACTGAATCTTATGAAGAAACATAACAAATACATATAGGGGTATAGTACAGTGGCCTAGTGCTACGGTCTCCAAAACCGTCAACGGGGGTTCGAATCCCTCTACCCCTGCAAAACCTGAAAAACATTGAAAAAAGGTGTTGACAAACATCAACCAATGTGATAAGGTTGAAATAAGGAAAAATGTAATACAGTATCAACTACGGCTGAACTCGTCGCAGGTTGTTAGTCCTCAGACAGGGGAACGAGAGTATATTGAAAACTACACAGAGTTCACGTAAAAGTGAAGCAGAACCAAATGATGACAGGTGAGCAGTAGCTCAAAACTTGTCCTCTCGTGCGGTGCGTTTCACTTCTCTACGAACGTGATAATGACAGCATCAACGCTCCCTTTGGGAACGGGAGATGCTGGCAGGCCACAGTTCGTAAGTTTGGCTGTTTAGCTCAGTTGGTAGAGCATGCGCCTGAAGAGCGCAGGGTCGTCGGTTCAATCCCGACAGCAGCCACCTAATCCCCACTGGAAACAGGAGGGGTTTCGTGAATATCTCCACGGCGGTATTCACTTCCGTTACAGCTTGTCATGACAAGCTGTAACATTTGCTTCACTATTCCAATGGAAGAGAAACACGGCTAAGAACCGTGACAGTCTGGGTTCGAGTCCCAGGTGGAGCACTGTAAGAAACAATATATTGCGGGTTCGCCCATTTAAATGTTTCTTACTTTCGGGGTGTGGGGCAGTTTGGTTAGCCTGCTTCCTTAGGAGCGAAGAGGTCGCAGGTTCAAATCCTGCCATCCCGACAAAACTGGTTGGTTATCCCAGAAAGGGCGTAACCGAAGTCCGTATGTACTTCTTGTCACCAGTATAAAAATGGATGAGGCTGCCTGCGTGCAGAATCCTTGCAACCAAGGAGAAACAGAACGTATCGGGGTGTGGCGCAGTTTGGTAGCGCGCGTCGTTAGGGGCGATGAGGCCGCAGGTTCAAATCCTGTCATCCCGACACAAGGAGTAAGCACAGTGGAGAGAGTGAGTTGCTTACACAGTAAACCAAGAGGAGGGTGGTTTACTACATGGGGTCGCATGTACCAAGGTGGCGACAGACCTTTGCAAGGTCCGTGTGGTGGGTTCAATTCCCATCGATTCCACAAACTGAAACCGAAACAGTACAAATACGGAAGCTATGGGTCTATCGTATAACGGCAATTACTGCTGACTCTTACTCAGTTAATCAGGGTTCGATTCCCTGTGGGCCTACAAAACGACACGTCAACGTCGTCCTGTGAAAACAGGTGTTCAGCGAGCAGGTCTGAACCACAAAAGTTGATGCAGCGCCTCCGCTCTGGGTAAGCAAGAATCCTTTACACGGAATCTGTGCAGGGTCCGATTCCCTGGGAGGCGACCATGGAGCCAGAAGATAGGTCTGTATGAACCTCTAAAAACTTCTGACACATGATGATGAGTAAGTTTCCAAAGCATACATATGGAAACAGAGCACCTCATCACTATGGTACATTGGCAGAGCGGCAATTGCGACTGACTGTAAATCAGTTCCTTCGGGTGCGGGGGTTCGAGTCCCTCATGTACCACCAACTCTCAATTGAGAGTTTATGCCCATGAAGCTCAGTAGGAAGAGCGCTCGGTTGAAGCCCGAGAGGTTGTCGGTTCGACCCCGATCATTGGCACAAGGCAGGGAAGTAGGTGTGAAGCTAGCACCAAGGTAACTGTCCTCTGGGATAACCCAGCGTTGTAACGTTTACGATAAAATGTAGTCCTCGTAGCTCCAATGGTAGAGCGCCTGGTTGAAATCAGGGGTTGGTGGTTCGATTCCACTCGTTGACGCTGTGGCTGTCGTCCAATGGTAGGACAGTGGGTTGTGGACCCACGAATGCGAGTTCAATTCTCGTCGGTCACCCGAAAAAGAAAGCATCATGTTTTCTTGTACGGCTGTTTAGCTCAGTTGGTAGAGCATGCGCCTGAAGAGCGCAGGGTCGTCGGTTCAATCCCGACAGCAGCCACAAACACGCAAGTGTTTACATATGGTACATTGGCAGAGCGGCAATTGCGACTGACTGTAAATCAGTTCCTTCGGGTGCGGGGGTTCGAGTCCCTCATGTACCACTTCAAGCGTAGGTAACCGCGCCTTGTCAAACGGAGAACACAGTACGGATTTATCTGGAACTGTCTGCGGGTTCGAGTCCCGTCAGGGTGAGGGTGTCACAGGGTGAACAATGCCTGTGAACTAAATACCGGCCTTCTGGAACGGTTCCACCAGAAGTCATTGTTCTAAGCTTCCTCACATGAGGATATAGAAGAGGGTGCGTGAGAGTATGTGACAGGTAAGTTCACGCAAGTCAGAGGCGAGGTAATGAGGGGCAGTCTGACACATTTCTTCCAACCAGAAGCATCACTGGATTGGAAGCGTAACACAAAGAATGATGCAGTATTCTTCCATAGCTCAATTGGCGGAGCAACGCACTGTTAATGCGTCGGTTCTTGGTTCGAATCCAAGTGGGAGAGCAAAGCGGCATGACGCTATAAACCGTCGCAAGATGGGGAAAGGCCAGTGTGACAACTGACCACCGTGTAAACGGCACTTCATGCAATCCGAAACCGTTCAACACTCCTGCGATGGGGTGTCAATGATACGAGTTACATGTAAGACCAGATGAGGGCAACTGCTAAGGAACCTGGTAAGGCTAACGTAGCCGTGAGCATGTGTGCAAGTGTTATTTCGGGAAGGAAGGAATAACAGTCCGAGCCTGTCAAGCAAGGGCGGATTCCATGAACGGAAGAAAAGGAGCGACGGTTTCTTTGCCAGTCCGTGAGATTGCAATTAGTGTGACAACGAACGCAAGAAGGTGTGAGGTATTCTGTTGGTCAAAAGCTGACGGAGCCTCACGGGAAAGCACATCTTCAGTCAGCCAGATATTAGCTCAATTGGCAGAGCAACTGTATATTAAACAGTGAGTTGGTGGTTCAAACCCATCATATCGTTATAAAGCGAAAGACTTTCCCTGTCATTCGTGAAAGTGCCTTAACGCTCAGCCTGACTCGTCAGGAACTGAGCCTCTGTGAAGCCTGCAAAGCGGAACGGAGTTCATGTGAAAGTAATGCAGCAAAGCGGCTTAGCGGCTTCTTTGCGAAACGAAATCAGTGGAGTAGCGGGTGACATAAGGAGTAGCTTCCCTAAGAGGCTAGGCACGGAAGATACAGTGGGGACACTGTGGAAAAGTTGGGAAACAATAATCCAACTAAAGGCTTCCAACAATAGGGTTTATTCTCCGCCCTAATATTGCCTCATAGTGTAACGGCAGCATAACAGGTTCTGACCCTGTTGGACTTGGTTCGAATCCAGGTGAGGCAGCTTCTCTCGGCTCGGACGGGAGCATAAACTAAATCCGAGTATAACCGTCAGATAGAGTACTCACTAGGTAACGGGGTGCGGTTGTGGGAAGTTCTATCATATTGCCCTTTAGCTCAACGGTAGAGCAGGAAGCTGTTAACTTCAAGGTTACTGGTTCGAATCCAGTAGGGGCAGCAAGTAATTCTAAGAATTACCTATACCAAGAGTGCTGAGTGTGGTACCGAGCGGCATCATGATGGGAGTCGGTACATATTGCCCTATAGCTCAATTGGCAGAGCGGCGAGCTGTTAACTCGTAGGTTCCTGGTTCGAGTCCAGGTGGGGCAGCAAAGACAGAGCATAGCAACTTTGTCATATCCAACCAGAAGGAATCTGGAACCTAAGTATTGGTTCAATAAATACTTCCGCTCTCATGTGAACGGAACAAACCGCATGAAGGTTATGGCGAGTCTTCCTACCTACATAGAACATAAAGGAAGATACAACGGATACGACAGATAACCGTCCGTTATGGTGCGGGAAGTAGCTGCTTCCTTAGTCCTCTATTCTGATGATGAGAAATTGGTGTCTCAAGTGGCTGTTAACCACCCGCTGAAATATGCATGTAGGTTCGAATCCTGCCATCAGAGCGAAGAAAAGTATTTTCCTTTACTTACCAACACTGGATATTGGCGAAATCCAACGGGTGGTGCACCGCACCGTGCTAATGCTATTGTAGGTTCGAATCCTACTGTTGGTACCAGCAAGAGTAAATATCTTGCTCATATTGTTCTATAGTGTAACGGCAGCACGACAGGTTCTGACCCTGTTAGTCTTGGTTCGAATCCAGGTAGGACAGCGATACAGCAGATAATAGCTGTACATAAGGTATGCGCCCGTAGCTCAGTTGGATAGAGCGCAACGCTACGAACGTTGAGGTCGGGGGTTCGAGTCCCTTCGGGCGTACCAAACATATTCATAGTAATATGTTCTGCCCTCGTGGTCCAAAGGATATGACATTGGTCTACGGAACCGAGGATGGGGGTTCGATTCCCTCCGAGGGCACAGTAACAAAAACAGCACCACGGTGCTTACGTCCCAGTAGCTCAGTTGGATAGAGTATTTGGCTACGAACTAAAAGGTCGGGGGTTCGAATCCCTCCTGGGACACTTGTCCACTTCTCGAAGTAGACATATGAATATATGGTGTAAATGTAGACAAGTACGCTCATACGTATACTAGTAAATGCTATGAGCAGAAAAGCTGCGGTAACACGGCCTGTCGTAATCAGGCTGTTAGAGGTTCGAATCCTTTTGTATTCACTTTTTGTATCATGCGATATGTTATGATGCAGGCAGAGTAAAGCCCCTTACCAAACAGAGGTTCGAATCCTTCTCCGCTGGCGACGGCGTAAAGAAATGCGGTAGTGTTATGGGAAACACAGGTAAGGAAAAATTGGAAGGGAAAGCTGTACACTGAATCTCCTTCCTCAAATATTTAGCTTTACCGTTGAAGTATTTTTCTTTGGACTTGTTCAAAGGTAAGAACACCGCCGATAATTGCTGTGACCCTTCCAAATCATAGAAATTATTTTAATGACCCCCTCTTTATATCATCAAGCACGCCACCGTACCCTACGTGAGGCGTTCGTCAACGAAGATGGTGCAATTGACCTTGCATCTATCATGGTTGGTATCATCGTCATCGGCCTTATTGGTGGTGTCATCGCAGCAACAATCTTCGCAGTTATCCCATGGGCGCAAGACAATGCAGCAAAACAACAACTTGATTCAGTATCCAATGCTGAAAATGCTTACCGAGGTCTTGCAGAAGATGCAGGAGTTTCAGCTTATGGAAAAATTACAGCTACTGGCGAAAATGAGTTAGCTAATCCTGAATTCAACGAGAAAAAATACGATTCACTCTTAGATGTCACTTATGCTCAGGATAAAATTCTTGTTGCTACAACAGATGCTCCTGACCCAAGCTACACAGCGACTATTACTTCTGCATCTGGTAAAATTTTCACCATGACAAATGGTGGACAGCCTCATGAAGTTCTCCCAACTGGAGATAATGGTGATGGTGGATATAACGGTGGAGGCGGCTATAACGGTGGTGGAGACGGTGGCTACAATGGCGGTGGTGGTAGCGACAGCGGCGACACAGGCCCGATGGGGAGCACTCTCCCAACGATTGACCAAAGCTCTCCTCTACAATCTTCTTATAAAGCTGCACTGATTGCACCAGGAACAGGAAGCAATGCTGACGATGGATTCACTACTGTAACTGCTGCTGATATGCATGAGAACCAGATTGATGGAAAGTATGAACTTCAATTCGGTTCAAACAGCCAAACAGATACAGATAACTATGCTCAGTTGCTTCGATATGCTGACGTTAACTCACAGCAATGGGATTCTAAAACAGGCGTTTATCCAAATGCTCAACAATTCCAAGGTCAATACAAGCCTTTGAACTTCCGTTATATTCGAGTTGATTCAGTAACTCTCTCTGACAGAGAAGGCCAAGTAGGAGAAACCTACACTCCTTCCACAGGAAGTACAATTCAGCTCATTGAATATCCTTACAGCGATGGAACCGGTGATTATACCTGGGTCTTCAACACAGTTCTTCCATCTGATTTCTCTGAAACAAACAGAGCGATTCAGCAATCAAACTGGGGAACTCTTACTGCAACTGTTGTAGTAGATGGTAAGACAATCACTTTCCACCCATAAACTATAACTTGAAATAAACATCGTGAAAGCTGCATGCTACAACATGCAGCTTTCACTTTGGGGGCTTAGCTCAATTGGTAGAGCATCTGCTTTGCAAGCAGAAGGTCAGGGGTTCGATTCCCCTAGCCTCCACGAAGAAATAAAATAAGAGAAGACATTCTCTGTTCTTTCTTCTTCATTCACAAAGTACCATGTGGCGCAATCGGGGGACGCGGTGGCCTATCGCTAAGTTGGCTTACTGATGAGTAAGTTGATATGCGCGGAATCCACCTGTATGAGGAGCTGAACTGGAAACGGTGACTGCAAGATCATACATGCAGGTTCGAATCCTGTCATGAGAAACATGAATGAATATGGGGTGTTAGCTCAGTTGGTAGAGCGTCTCGTTCGCAATGAGAAGGTCAGGGGTTCGACTCCCCTACACTCCACGCAGTCCGTGTCCCTACTCAGGGGTAGCGCGGAAATGCTGCTTGAATATAGAGACTTTCACTGAAACCAGCAGTAACTGGATTCACGAAAGCCACGGAAAAACTACTGACAGGTTACTGACTGTTGGATAGAATACTGGCGTGGATAAATAAGTAGTATGGAGTATGGTGGAATGGCATACACGGGGCCGCAAGCCCTACCCTAACGCGGTATGCAGGTTCGAATCCTGCTACTCCAACAACTTCTTGACTTTACCTGTCAAGTAGTATATAATAGTAACAACACCATGACAGGGTGTAGCGCAGTCTGGTAGCGTGCCCGCCTCGGACGCGGGAGGTCGAGAGTTCAAATCTCTCCATCCTGACAAAACAAAATAGATGTCCCTTCAAATGCTGTTGACAGAGCGGCCTAATGTGAGTAGCAAAGCTACTTGGGTTGGAACAACCATTCCACCTACACGGGTTCAAATCCCGTACAGTTATTTGAAGGACAATACGCCGCCTTAGCTCAGCCTGGTTAGAGCGCCATCCTGGTACGATGGAGGTCATGAGTTCGACTCTCATAGGTGGCTCGGAAAGTACATAGCCCATAGCAGTGACCTAATCGTAGTGCTAAAACGATGAAGCGGTCACCAAAGTGGAGATTTTCTGCACGTGACGAATTAGCACTTTGACGGCAGAACGTCAGGAAGGGTCGGCTCCGAAGCTTTCCACCCGCCTCCTTAGCTCAATGGCCAGAGCACCTGTCTTGTAAACAGGCGATAAGAGTTCGATTCTCTTAGGAGGCTCCACCAACTGTCACAGCCCATGGGCTGAGGTGGACAGTGAGCGTTAGCGGAAGACAGTTCCGCAAGTTCACTGTTTTTGTTTGGGTCTCTAGCTCAATTGGCAGAGCAGCGGACTTTTAATCCGCGGGTTCAGGGTTCAAGTCCCTGGAGGCCTACTTTTTCGGGTGAATAATATCTCTCGGAAAGCGCTGGAATGAGTTACCGTCAAAGCACTTGACGGGTAAACCGTATACTACAAAAATCAGCCACGAACTGAGTAGTATAGACAAAACGAAACTGACCACGGCTGTCACATACAGTTACGGGTAAGACGACAAAAAGCATTCCAAACACATATTCAGAAGAGGCGAAACAGGTGACCGCAGGGAAGGAATACGGATGGTAAATAAGCCCACCCTCCAATCGTAGGTTCGAATCCTACCTTCTGAACAACCCAAAGGAAAAACTCATGCGTAGAAAACCATGCACTACATGTAACAGCACAGAACGAACTGTGTTCTTCTTCAAAGAATGCTCAGTCTGTCGTGCACAGTGGAAAGCCTTCTACAAAGGAGACACCCCAGTCTCCCCGCTCATGCGAGCAATTGAAGCAGAAAAATCCAACAAATATCTTCAAGTAAATACTTGACAACCCTGTTCCTCATCTGCTATGATAGGAACATACCGAACAACGCAAAACGTTGTTACGGCTCAGTCGCCAAGATGGTAAGGCGCACCGCTCATAACGGTGTTATGCGGCAGTTCGAGTCTGCCCTGAGCCACAGTTCTCCTAAAAGAACGTGAGCGTCCTCCACAAGAGGGCACTCAATGGCTGCGTAGCTCAGTTGGTTAGAGCGCTACCCTGTCACGGTAGAGGTCGCGGGTTCGAGTCCCGTCGCGGTCGCATAATAACTAAAAACGTGAAAACACAAATGTGGATGTAGTGTGAAGATGATGACCTTCATTCTGGAACTAACCCATGACGCTCCGCGGAAGCCCATGAGAAAAGCCAGAGTGGACCTGAGAGCAGGAATGACTGTGAAGGGATCATATGCATATAACACGCTGAGGAACTTTGCCTCAGAAGACGGAGGTGAGAACCCTCCCATCCCAACCAAGGTGCTGTAGCTCAGGTTCGGAAGAGCGTCTGACTGAAAATCAGAAGGTCACTGGTTCAAATCCAGTTGGCACCACCAAACGGGTCTCTCGTATAACGGCAATTACTGCTGGCTTTTACCCAGTTTATCAGGGTTCGATTCCCTGGGGACCCACCCAACAATTTCAAAACCCATGCGGATGTAGCTCAGCAGGTAGAGCACTATCCTGATAAGATAGGGGTCCCTGGTTCAAGTCCAGGTATCCGCACCAACAAGTAAGGCTCACAGTGTAATCACTGTGAGCCTTACTTTATACCAAAAACGTGTTACTCAACACCCTCAGCCTCATCAGCTGATTTCTCAGCCTGACGCTTCTCAACCTGTAAATACACAAACTGCTGTCCAGCAGTCCACAGTGTTGAAAACAGCATATACACCAGTAAGCTCAACGGGAACGCAGCACCAGAGAACACGAAAATCAAAGAGAACAGCACAAGAGCGCCATACTGCACACGCATCACATTCTTCCCCTGCCCAACAGGTTCATTCAAAGAACCCGCAGCAGAACTCCAACGCAACGTCAAATACTGTGCAGCAATCATCACAACAATGATGACAGGAACCAGTACCAGCGTAGCCGAAGATAAACCAGAAGACAACGCAGCAATAAAGCTCCCATGCAAAGACGCACCAAAGAACGTAGCAACATTGAACTCAGTAGCTAACCGTGCAGTCAACAACCCAACACCAGCATCACCTGTACGAGCAGCATGACTCAACACAGCATACAAGCTGATGAAAATAGGAGCCTGAATCAAAGACGAAGCCAAGAACGAAAACGGTCCCGTCCCAGCCTCCTTATACAAAGCCATCATCTCATCAGACTGCTGCTGACGAGACAACGCATCAGACTTACCCTTATACTTCTCCTGAATAGCCTGCACCTGCGAAGACAATCCACGCATCCGCTTCCCACTACGAACCTGATGCAAGAACAACGGAATCATTGCAGCACGAACCACAACAACAAGCAAAGCAATCGCTAACACCCAAGACACACCAGAAACAGGGTCAAAGCCAAGTATGCCTAAAAAGCTATGCGCAAACACAAGCACAGCTTCAATAAGCCATTTGATAGGCCACAAAATAACATCAAAAAAGTTCACGAAACAAATCCCCTCAGTGAACAACGAACAACACTACTATATCGGGAAGAACAAACAAGCCTCCAAAAAGGCTAAAAAGAAATCCCTACAAAAGTTGACAACAAGCCGATTACTATGATACAATAAATACATAAGCAAGAACACATGCGGGTATAGCTCAGTTGGTTAGAGCACTGTCCTGATAAGACAGGGGTCCCTGGTTCAAGTCCAGGTACCCGCACAACACAGGCAACTGTGTATACGGGCAGGTAACAATTCTCCCCGGGCCTAATAACTCCTTGAGAGGTAGCGGCAAAGGTTATCCGATAGACCCAACCGTCGCTTGTTGAGTTACACGGAGATTCGTAAAGTCTCTACAACTAAATGCACGTGTGGCGGAATGGTAGACGCGCCACGTTGAGGTCGTGGTGGGAGCAATCCCGTGCTGGTTCGAGTCCAGTCATGTGCACACTAAAATGCTACCTGACAAGTTTTATTCTTGTCAGGTAGCATTTCTTTTCCTTCATTGAGTTGAAGGTCTCACAGAAAAAAGAAAGGGAACAACCTTGCTGGTTGATACAACATAATCCTCCTTTACTGTCCAAAGTAAAGGAGGTGAATATGCGTAAATTCACATTCAAAGACGTTTACGACTGGAAAGTCGTGGATGTCAATGGTAAGGAAAAGTTCCTTACTGTGGTAGGCAAAGATGGTAAAGTTCAAAACATTTCACGTTTTGACGGGTACCGTTCAGCTTCCCGCGCCGCTCAACGTCTCAGCGGTTTTGCTGTGAGAGTCTAAACCACTCTCCACCCTTCTGCGGTTAGATTTGCAGAAAAAGAGACTACGGTACATGGGCTACTGGTAACAATAGCAAACCGTCTCCAACCGCGTAGCGAGCGGAGTGGCAGGGTAACCCTGCTAATGAAACCATGGTAACTGGATGTGGGGCAGCTTGGCCAGCCCGCCTGTCTTGGTCACAGGAGTATCGCAGGTTCAAATCCTGCCATCCAGACAGCAACATACAAAAGTTGCTTTTTCAGGACGATAGTTATTGTATATGGTATTGTTACTGATGTTCAAACACACGTGAACTCTTTTGCCCTATGATGTAACGGCAGCATAGAAGACTTTGAATCTTTTCGACTTGGTTCGAATCCAGGTGGGGCAGCAAACAAAAAAGTACAAAAGCGCGCAAGAATTTTGCTTCTTGCGCGCTTTCTGCATTAAATACCAGTTAGTAATACTGTATGAGTACAAAAAGCTGGTCACATATCTCCCCAACCCGCGGGGTTGACACTTGCGGCGCTCAGTCCCCTGAGAGCTGCAAGTTCAAAGACACCTCACGTCACTTCACAGCTAAGGCAGCCGAACGGATCAAAACAGGTCGCCCAGCTAACTACGACGAATACGAAGCGATGATGAAACATCGTGAAGCGATTGGTGACAAAACGGAAGTCAAACCATTCGGTGGCGCACCTAAACCTGCACCAGGCCCTCAGCAGACAGCGAAACCAACACCACAAAAAGCTGGATTCAAACCAGCACAGCTCGGTGATCGCCCAGCCCCACGTCCATTCCCATCCGCCCCTCAGGCGGGCCTCAACCGCAACGTAGCGCCTTTTCCAGGGCAAGCACGCTCAGGAGGCTTCCAAGGCGGTAAAGGCGGCTACAAGAGCAGCGTACCACGTTCAGCTGAAACCCTGTACCACATGGAACTCGGATTCCCAAAGAACTTCAACGCCCCAACAGGTGTCCACGAATTAGAATACTCCCGACACGCTGTTGAAGCCACAAAAGATGACCGCTACGGCACAATTCCTGTCCTGAAAAAGATGAACGTAGACCGACTCAAAATGGTTGAACTCGGAGTTCAAGACGGCAAAGTCAGCAAAATTGTATACCGTGGAACACTTGACGAAGAACGAGACATGTGTATCGTAGTTATTCCAAAACCTGCCGGTCAGAAATGGTTTGTAAAAACCGTATGGATCAACCTCCGCTCCGACCAGCACAGAACGTTGGATGAGAGCAAATACGCTCGTCCAGCAGCATAAAATAAACAGTTCCATCCTTTCCTTAGTTCAAGGGGCAGCTTTTCGCAGAGCTGCCCCTTGAACGTTTAAGCCGATAAAAATTTTTATGTTCAGATACCGTATCTTCTTCGGACTTCCCAAACCAGTACAAGTTTTCCTCCGAGCATATGTTTTAGATTACAAAACAATGCTATTTGGAGTTGTCCCATTAGTATTCCTCAACATAGGCTTTACTCTTGCCGCAATCATCGTACTCATCACTGAACTTCTCAGCAAAGAAATCAACTGGGTAGCAGCTCTCATCAAACTTGCTATCGTTGCATTCATCATTGCCGCCATCTACGGTTTCACCCTCACCTACTGGTCAAAACGAGATGCAACCAGAAAACATCTCTACCACATGCTACGCTGGGATTTAGGGTTACAGCAGTTTGATGATTACAAAAAAGATGACTCACACTACCTGCGAATGCAATGGAATGGTCTATTCACAGCAAACCGTATCACCGCAGTAACAGAAATCGGTAAATGGTCAATGCATCAAATCGGTTCCGTCAAAGACCTCATGGGAAACCTCAACGTTCAACAAGGCGTTATAGGGAAAACCTGGATAGTTGACTACCCAAAACTCAAACACGGACGTTTAGATGCTTACCCTGTTCCCGTGAACAGCCCAGAACACACAACCATAGCAATGAACCTTGTTATATTAGAAATCTACAAGAACACACTCGGGTCAACATTAGACACGCTCCCAGATGTGGACACACAAGAACGCAATGGCGCATTACAAACAATAACCCTCACAGGTGTCCCGCACCGAGTAGATTCAAAATATGACATCAAGAAGGCAGAAGACTTACTTACAAGAACCTTCCCCTCACAATACGGATGGCATATCAACACAAGTATCGCAGGGAAAATTATTTTTGAAGCAAACCAACACCCAGCACCAGAAACAGATGAATGGGGCAACCTGATAGAAGAACAAACCTCAGAGCCTGAACCTACCACCAATACTACATCCGCACCTTTTGAATCAACCATGACCATCAACGAAACACCTGATTTAAGTGAATTCATTCAGAAGTCAGCAGTACCTACTTTCCCCACCCGACCAGCAACCACTGGAAAACTTCCACCACGACCTACAAGACCACAACGACCGACCCTGTAAAAATAGGCGACACGCCGTAAAAACGATTATTTGACGTAGAGCGAAAACGTGTGATAGTATTGTGTCAACAAAGCAGCCAAAGAAAACAAATTGGAAGCTGTAAAATATCGGGATGTGGCGCAGCTTGGTAGCGCGCCTGCTTTGGGAGCAGGATGTCGCAGGTTCAAATCCTGTCATCCCGACAGTGAATGATATATGGTAAGTTCACTAATGTTAGACCCTTTTCTAAGCTTCTCAAATAAATACTGTTAGAAAAGGTTGTGTGAGAGTTATTTGGCCGATAAAGTAGTGGTCAGTAACTATTACGGGATGTGGCGCAGCTTGGTAGCGCGCCTGCTTTGGGAGCAGGATGTCGCAGGTTCAAATCCTGTCATCCCGACAGAATAAGAAGGCTGGATACACATTGTATCCAGCCTTCTTTGTTTATGGTATAATGTTTATATGACACAACCAGCTTACTCTTATGATGATGTAGAGAGCGCCATTAATGCGTCTGTTTCTATCACTGAAACATTGCAACATTTGGGCATGAAAGTCAACAGCGGAAATTATCACCATATCCGCAAGATCGCAGCGGCTTACAATCTTGAACTCCCTTCATGGGTAAATAGGCCCAAATTTTCTCAGACCGTTGTACGACTCACTGATAAAGAGTTTTTTGTCAATGGTGTTACTCATGCAGGAACAGACCTTCGTCGCAGATTAATCGCCACGGGCCGTGCCTACACTTGTGAGAACCCGAAATGCATTCTTCATGGTAAGTCTGAGTGAAATGGTGAGAAGCTTGTGTTCCAGGTTGACCATATTAGTGGGGACAAGTTTGATAATCGTGTAGAGAATTTACAGTTCTTGTGTCCGAACTGTCATTCTCAGACTCCGACATTTAGTAGGAATTCTTCTAAGCTGTACACGTATTGTGTTTGCGGTCGTCGTATGCATGGGGATATTGTTGAGGACTTCTGTGTGCATTCTGCGGATGGGACGTGGAAGTCGTTGTTCTGCGCAGATTGTGATGCTCGGTTGAAGGATAAGAACGCTGTTCGTTGTACTTCTTGTGAAACAAGGAAGCGGGTTGCTGATGGGTCTGGGTTGAAAGTTTCTTGGCCTGAGGTTTCGGAGATTGTGGCTCATGTTGAGCAGTTGGGTTTCACTGCGTATGGCAAGTTGTTGGGTGTTTCTGGTAATGCGGTGAAGAAACGTCTTGTGGCGTTGAAAGTGTATCCTCTTCCGAAAAAGTTGAGTAAATCTTCACGTTGAAGTTTTAAGCGAGTATACTGGTTGGTATGATGAGTAAGAATTTTGTTGATGCGTATTTGAGCGGTAATGCTGCGTTGTCTGATGTTGATAATTGGGTTGAGGCGTGGCATTTGTCCAGTACTGAGTTGTCTTTGGATGCGTTTCTTGGGTTGACTCCTGAGGAGGGTAGAGTGTTTGCTGAGCATCCTGAGCAGCTGCATGCGATTCTCCGTTCTCGCACGAATTGAATGTGAATTGTTTTCTGTGATTTTTCGCAGCGTGTCCGATAAGGGTTTGTGGTTTTGAGGAAAGTTTTTGGTTCTTCTTGACTTATCGTGGTGGGGTATGCTATGATTTCTTTGTAAGCAAAAATCACATATGGTACGTTGGCAGAGCGGCAATTGCGACTGACTGTAAATCAGTTCCTTTATGGTTCGGGGGTTCGAGTCCCTCACGTACCACGACCCTTTTTATAATTCAATAGCGTTAGTAATATGAAAAACACATGGCGTGTTAGCAAAGCGGCCAAATGCATCTGACTGTAAATCAGCTCCTTCGGGTTCGGGGGTTCGAATCCCTCACACGCCACGAATGCTCACCATCATCTGGGGGTCTTATCGTCACATCTGTGATATTTGGTGGTGAGCATTTTAGTTTTTCATGTATGAGGATGTTGGCTTAGAAGCAGCCATCGTCTAAGGAGTAGGTTTACAGCCTACGGTGCCATTCTATTGTTCACTTGCTGAATGAAGCGCGTTGTTTAAGAGTTTCCTGCGAGAAAACAGCGTCTGCATTGCTTTCAGTCACAGGTAGAGGATAAGTCGCCGTAGGGGAACTTCTGAGAACCTTTTGGCGTAATAGCACACTCATATATGAATTGTTTTTCATGCAGTAGGATGTAGGCTTAGAAGTAGCCATCATTTAAAGAGTGACGAGACGTTAAGCGACTTGACTAATGCACGTCACGGGATGCCTTGGGGAGAGTAAAGCCAAGGGGATGCTGAGATAGCGAGTATGGAGGCTGGTCAAGAGCTGAAAGAAAACGTAATGCGGGTTGTCCCCGTGTCTCAGATGTACAACCGTCAGAGTCTTCGGTGTAGGAACACACTACTGCATGGATTTGTTTTTCATAGGTTTTCATGATATGGGATGTAGGCGATAAGAGCAGTCATCATCTAAGGAGTTGCGAGCGGAAGCAGTTGGTGAGGTCCGCACCTGAATGCCAGGAGTAAGTTCCTTCTGGGGAAAGCTGATATGGAGAAGTACGGGGCATGCCAATTAACCGTCACTTCCAACGAAGGTAAGGGACCCTTCGGTTTCAGATATACTTTGGGTTTGTAGCATTTGGCGTAACAGCACACCATTTCATGAAATGCTTAGCATGGGCGTACGCTGTTGCAGCCGACACTGGTTTAGTGCTTCCAGTGAGGGGAGTAAAACCCCTTCAGGTTAGATTCCTATCTGCGTCCACCACAGGGTGTAGGAAAATTTGGCAATCCGCCTAGTTCGGGGCTAGGAGATTGTGGGTTCAAATCCCACCACTCTGACAGTGAAATGGTATACTTCTTTATACGTAGCATATAGCGTTGGAGTTATCACATGTTTGGTTTGGGACCAAGTAAAAGGTCGATGAGTAGAGCTGCTCGTGTTATGGCTCACAGTAAATTCAAGTTTCGCAGGCGCAGAGCTTCTGCGATTTTGCGTGCTGGTCGGGTAAAGAATGAACAGTCTTTATTCGGTTGATTGATCTGTAAAGTATGAGGGAGACAAAATTTTGTCTCCCTCATACTTATTAAAATCTTGCTTTTGAAATGTTCTCCTTGAACTCCGATACAGTTGAAGTATGAAAACAAAAATCATTGCACGTAAAGAGAACATCACAACCTATCCTGCTGATGTGATTGTGAATGCAGCTCGTCCGTCCCTTCTTGGTGGAGGCGGAGTGGATGGCGCTATTCACCGCGCAGCTGGCCCACAGTTGCTTACAGAGTGTCGCACTCTGGGTGGTGCGGAGACTGGTGAATCTAAAATCACTGATGCGTATGGTTTGACGCAGGCGAAGAAGATTGTTCACACTGTCGGTCCTGTCTATCATAGCTTTTTTGGGAAGAAGAACACTCCTGAGGAGTCTGCTCGGTTGCTTGCGAATTGCTATCAGAGTAGTTTAGAATTAGCTGCTGATTATGAATCCATTGCGTTCCCTGGTATTTCAACTGGAAGCTACGGGTATCCGTTGGAGGAAGCAACCCATGTTGCGTTGCAGAGTATTATTGGCTGGTTGCAAAGCAGTGAACACAATTTGAAGATTGTGACATTGATTGCATATAACGACAAAGAGCTTGCTGTGATGAGCCGTTTAGTTGATGAGTATACGGAAGCGTAACTGCTGGCTTCTTTCCTGACGTGATATAATCGTTCTTGAACTATTACAGACAACGTAGGATTGGATCAGAATATCATGGGCTATGCAAGCCGTTTACGAGGGAAGCTTACTGTTACACGTGCAGGGTTGAAAGAGTATCCTGAGGAGTTGGTTGCTGTTGCTCAAAAGCATGGTGTTCCGCTTCCTGAGAATCCAACAGGTTTCTCTTTGGAAACTGTTCGCGCACTGTCAGATGATAATGACATCAACTATTTCATGGAATTTGAATCCCATGTTGTGACTGCGAACAGCGACGGTTACAGCATGTATGATTTGGAGGATCAATTGAAGAAGCTGGTTCAGGCTGCGAAAACAGACAATGCTGTATTGAACGGAACACTTATTCGTTCAGGTGAAGAGCAGGGCGATTTGGAGCGTTTCACATTCAAAGACAATGTTATCAGTGTTGATACTGCGCATCTTGTATGGTCAGACGGCACCCCTGTTGATTATAAAGATTCAGAGTTGTAAGTTTTCCTCATTCAAAGCGATGAAGATGGTAGAATCGTTTTATACTTACCTAAACGATGAACAGGATTGATACATACATGGGTTATTACAGCGATATTTCTGGCAAGCTTGAGATCAGTAGGAACACTATTGAGGAACTCCCAGAGGAGTTAGTAAAAGTTGCAGCAAAATATGAGGTGACTTTACCTGAACCTGTGAAAGGTTTGACGAAGAAGGCTCTCAAAGAAATCAAAAATGATGACAGCCTTGAATGGGTTGTTACTCCAAAGAAAAATTCACTTGTGTTTGAAGCTTCGGAAGCAAACATTGAAGATTTCTCTGAAATTCTGGCAGCAGTGCTTGCTATTGTTGCAGCAGATGATGCGGTTGCGAATGGTGTTATTTACCGTACAGGTGAATGGACTGGGGATGTTGAACGTTTCATTGTGAAGGATAACAATGTTACCGCTGAGCAAGCTGATCTGCTGTGGCCAAATGGTGAGCGCGTTACTGAGGTCTGATATCCCCTGACAGGGCTGTAATCCCCTGACAGGGCTGTAATCCCCTCAGAATAGCCGTCTGAGCCGTTCTGAGGGGATTACAGGGTCCTTTCACCTACGTGGAGGTTCAAGTAACTGCAAGGGCTTAGAGGGGCATACAGGCCGCTGGGAGTTCCGAAAATAAAATCGTGTCAAAAGTTGCGTGACGACCGATAGTATGATAGTATTCAAGCATAACAACAAAATACGCCTCCATAGCTCAACGGATAGAGCAGCAGGTTTCTACCCTGTGTTTTGTGCGGGTTCGAATCCTGCTGGGGGCACTCATAAAGGTTAGGTTTCCGATAAAGGAACCTAACCTTTACTTGTTTAGGAGTTCATCATGTTTGTTCAGAAGAAGGAATTTGCGGTTTCCCAATATCCGACGGCTTTTGTTGCCAGTACTTTCCGCCCAACGAAAAGTAAGCAGCAGTTTGAGGTTGACGCGTTTTGGGTAGCTCGTGTTCGGCGGAGAACCCGTGTGCAGTATGGTGTAGTAAATATCTTCTTAAATGAGGTTCCGCTGATGCCGTTTGTGTATGCGAACTTGTTTGATACAACTGATTTTAGAATTGGTTATGGTGCACAGTATTCTTGGAATGGGGATAAAGGTTCTTCTAATCCTGAAATGACGCAGGACGGCTATAAGTGGACCCGTATCAGTAACCCTGATTCTCACATAATTGAATTGCAGGACTTGCTGGAAAAGCTTCCTGAGGTTCCTGTGAGAGCTGATGGCTGGTACTATCAGGTAAAGGGTGACCGCTGATGAGTGATGTTGTTCGCTGTGATACGTGTGAGCTGCCTGTATTGCGTACATGTTCTGTTTGTAATGGGAATGGCATGATGCCTGGTCGGACGTTGGCTGTTTGTCAATGCGCTGGTTCTGGCTTGGAGACTGTTCCTGTTTCTGACCGATAATCGTTCAGCATCTACGGTTTTGATGGTTTGAAAAAATTAGTTCAAAGTTTTTCGTGTCAGAACTTGCGGTGGTTGAGAATACTGTGGTATAGTATTCTCATAAGCGATTCGGAAGTAAGAATCTGAGCCGATTGAGATTTTTGATAAAACCATAGTGGATGATTAGGTTTTGAACTCTGACTGATTTTCAGAGTTCTTCGCCCCCTTAGCTCAGTGGCCAGAGCACCTGTCTTGTAAACAGGCGGTCGTCAGTTCGACTCTGACAGGGGGCTCCATGTTGGATTAGGGAAAAGCCAGAAGAGCTAAACTTCTGCCCGTCCAGCGCCTTTTCGGTTTTCTTTGTTGACAAACCGATAAACATATGTTAGAATATACTTGTTACACAGTTACTGTGAAACATTTGCCTCCTTAGCTCAGTTGGTTAGAGCAACTGACTCTTAATCAGTGGGTCCAGGGTTCGAGTCCCTGAGGGGGCACGGTTGAAAAACTACATAAGGTAACATCAGAGTTAGATTGGGTCTAACGCAGTTCTGGTGCTTATGTCTCGCGGCTGGACACTGACACAATGCGAGGTCAGGTTTTATTGGGGTCCAGCAACATGCTCGCTTAGCTCAGTTGGTTAGAGCACCTCGTTTACACCGAGGGTGTCGGGGGTTCGAGTCCCTCAGCGAGCACAGATGAGTAGAGGTACTCGTTTGTTTGGCCTTGTGGCGGAATGGTATACGCAGCTGACTTAAAATCAGTGCCTTCGGGATGTGGGTTCGAATCCCACCAGGGCTACGAAATCTACGGTAAGGGTTGCCACCCTTATTGACTGGAACGGTGACTGCCGTAGTTAAGTCCGTTCACTGCGTTTCTTATCCCATGGCAATGGGGTGCAGTTTTATGACGGTTTTCTCGTATGGAGAAACTGAGCTGACCGTCTTTTTTAGTTGCTAGCATGTCATGTTAGTTTTGCCCTCTTGGTGGAATTGGTAGACACGCGAGGTTTAGGTCCTCGTGCCTTCGGGCGTGCGGGTTCAAGTCCCGTGGAGGGTACAACGGCGGGAACAAGGTCTCCCGTTTTGAGGGAAAGCAGTCTGTGGGACGTATGCGCTCACAGGCTGCTTTCATTTTGCTCGCTTAGCTCAGTTGGTTAGAGCACCTCGTTTACACCGAGGGTGTCGGGGGTTCGAGTCCCTCAGCGAGCACGCAAATAACGCGGAAGGTACAGACAATGGAACAAGAAAAGATCAAAATGTATAGCAGAACAAATCGTCCTGGTCGGCATGAATTGACTGAGGATGATATTCTTGATATCCAGAGTGAGTTCTTCATTGATGTCAACGAAGAAGTTATTCGTAAAGCATTTGCTCCTTCTGAGTTCGTATCTGTGGGAGAGCAGCGAGCAGTTCTACATCTTGGTCGCCAGTGGGGCTGGGATGATACAGTCACTCGTGAAGATTTCGCTGAGTTGATTGTCAACACCAAAGCAGCTCCTGCGTTTATTTTTGACTGAAGAAAATAGGTGAATAGTATGGCTACACAGAGTAAGCGCCCAGAGCGCTATAATCTGATTCGGAGCGAGTACATTCGTGATGGTGTGTGACGTGATTTCACTGTCCGTAAGAATGTTTCTGAAAAACAGATTAATGTTTTTATGGACAAGCTTGCTGGCAGGCACCAGTCTTCAAAAGTGATGTATGTTCGACAGCCTGTTCTTCTCCGTAATGCTCTGCATCAGGATTTGACGAAGGTTGTCAATAAGCGGTAATTTTGTAGGGTGTGATGCAGTTGAGTAGACGGTCACACTTTCGTCCTGGGAGGTCAAGTCATGTATGGTTTGACCTCCCAGTTTTATTCTTGAAAGGAACAAAGCTATGACACACAAAGGTAGTATGCAGGTTGTTCTCAATGAGGATATTGTCAAGGTCCTTCGTGAGCTGGCTCTATCAAGTGGTTCAGGGAGTATTACTGAGGAGATTCGGTTTGCTATTGCGGATCGGAAGTTCTTTTCCGAGAAGGTTGCTGAGGGATATAAGATTTTCTTGGAACATCCTGACCGCCCTGGTGAGCGTACGGTTGTGGATTACCGATAATCTTGGTTGTCAACTGACCACAATCAGTTGGTTTTGGCTGTTTAGCTCAGTTGGTAGAGCATGCGCCTGAAGAGCGCAGGGTCGTCGGTTCAATCCCGACAGCAGCCACAAGGGTAGTGTTAGTTTGCTATCTGACTTGCTCGCACGACTGGGCAGGGGTTGATAGGTCCCCTGGTAGGTGTCTTCGGATTCCTATGCAAGGCAAATATGTAATTTCGGGCTGTATCGTGGAATCGTAAGATTCTCCCATGCAGCAGTCGGTGAACTGGCGGGTCGTGGTTTACTTCCTTTGTTTTATCTGGTTGGATGCATACAATCAGTAACGATCCGTTTGGGCCTGTAGCTCCAATGGTAGAGCGTCTCTTTTGCAAGGAGAATGTTGCGCGTTCGAATCGCGTCTGGTCCACATAACGAAGTCAATGATAAAATGAGAAAGCTTGGTTCGCAATATGAGTAAAACATCAGATGTTTGGTTAGATGATGGAGCTAGGGATTTGGAAGATGAATATAGCTCTGAAAGAATGCTTCTCCACATTTATGGTAGCGATGAGAACATGAAAAATCTTGTTCCGCTTACCCAGGAGCAAACTTACGAAATTCAGAAAGCCAAGTACTTGGATTACCTCGCTCGAACAGATTTGGACGAGCGAACGAGAGAAAATTGGCAGAAATACTTAGCTAAGCTTGAGGCTTGGCGTGAGAACGGTTTCAAGTAACCAAAGGATTAACACCCACCCCTCTGTTGCACACCGTGATTCGTCGCAAAGTGTATTCAAGGGTACTGGCGCGTAAGATAATGCCAGTATGATACGGCATGGGCTATGAACGTCGTCCCGTATGGCGCAATTTTTCATCCACTATAAAAGAAGCCCTCTACCAATCAAGGTAGAGGGCTTCTTTTGGCTTGTGGCTTAGGCTCGTTGAGTTTCAACAACCATCACAGGCTTCGTGGTGGGCTGCTGTGAGCCTGTATTAGGCTCTACTGTCAAACCGATTGAGTCCTTAGTTTCCATGTCACCTGAGAGCATTTTCCAGGTGCTTGCTCCTTCTGGAAGCAACCCTGCTGCGCGAGCTGTGCCATCAGCTCCGATGTACCATAGTTGGTAAGCTTTATCCTTTGATAAGGCTGGTGCGTCGTGAAGCATGACTGCTGCTGTCTTATCTTGTGCTGACCAAAGAACGGTTGCAGTTCCTCCTGTGGTGAGCTGCGTCTGTGTTTTATGGCTGTCAGGAGCCTGCATGAGGGACACTAAGGCGCTTTCTTGTACCTGGTGTGTCTGCATGTTCCCAACGACTCCTGTGGTTGCTACACCGCCGGCGATGATTGCTACTGATGCTGCCATGGCACTAAGCGTGATGGTCTGACGGTTGAACCAACGGTTACGAGCTTTTTGCTCAGCAGGCTTCAAAGAAGTTGTCTTTTGTGGAAGAGCTTCAATAACTGGTCGTATTGGCTGAACATTAGTTTCTTGCTGAACTTGTGGTGTCATGTTCAGTTTAGCAAACAGGTCATTTTTGAGCTGCTCACTTGGCTGCACTGGGTCAACTGCGTATGCGAGAATAGTTGCTGTGTCTGTTAGTTCAGCTACTTCCTGACGAGCCTGCTCAGAGGTCTCTAAGTAGCGTTCAAACTCGTGTTCTTCATCTGGCGTGAGCGCATGCAGGACGTATGCTCCTGTCAGGTTCATCATTTCTTGGTTACCGTTCATTTACTCCACCACCCCTAATTCATCGCGTAGGCGGATCATTCCGTCACGGAGGCGTGTCTTGACGGTTCCTACTGGTATTGAGAGACTTTCAGCTATTTCTTTGTGGCTGTATCCTTTGTAGTATGCAAGGATAACTGTTTCTTTCTGTATGGCTGTCAGTCTGTTCACAGCTTGTGTTACTTTTTCTGTTTGCAAATGCGTGTCTACTGTTTCAGCTACGTCGTCATAACTGTTGATGTAGTCTCGCATTCCTATTTTTACATCGCGTTGTCTGGCTGATTCAGCGGAACGAACTCTGTCTACTGTCCTTCTGTGAGCTATTGTAAGCATCCATGAAGCTGCTGAACCTTTTATTGGATTGTATTGCGGTGCAATCTGCCAAATTTCTAAGAAGACTTCTTGTGTGACTTCTTCTGCCTGGGCTACATCTTTGATAATGCGCAATATGAGTCCATGCACTCGGGAACTCATGTTGTCGTAGAGCTCACTGAATGCCTGTTTACTGCCTTGCGAGACTTTCTCTAAGAGAGCGTTATTCACTGCTGCAAAAGCCTGAGCCTCTGCTTGCTGCGTTTGCATCTGCATTCTCATACTTCTTATTCGTTCCGAACAGCATTTCAGATTGCTCCGTTATTATTAAAAATGAAGGGGCTTACATACTCTTTCAAGCATGTAAGCCCCTCCAATGTATGAGTTAGGCTGCGACTAACTCATCTTCTTTCTTCTTTTTGCGCTTTTTGACTTTTGGTTTTCCTTCCAAACCAAGAATCTTGCCGAACTCCTCCATCTGCGAAGTGTCACTGTTTTTGGCAACTGCACTCATCAGACCGCTCATGGCGTTTGCGGTTTCAGTTCCTTCAAGCTTCTTGGTCCGTGAGTAGTCCATGACCAAGGAAGCGGAGACACCAATCTTGACGAGTTTCTCAGCAACACGCTGTTCAACTGTGCCTTCCATAATCATGAAGACAACATCAACCTCAGGGTTCTCAGAACCGTAACGGATGCTACGTCCTGTGCGCTGGATAATTGCTTCTAGGGTCCACGGGAGGTCGTAGTGGTACAAGGCTGATGCTTTGTGGAGCGTCAAACCACGTTCAGCGGCTTTGGTGCAGACAAGAACATCAAGTGTGCCGTCCTGGAACTCTTTACGTGCACGGTCACGGGTTTTACCGTTCTTACCTGTGTACGCTTTCGCGTTGATACCGTTCTCCTGCAAGGCTTCTGCAAGAAGTTCAGCAACTGTTGCGAATGAGGTGAATACCAGAATCTGCTGACCCTTAGCGATTCGCTTCTGTGCATCAGCAATGAAACGCTTACGCTTTGTCGGCTCCTCAGCCATAGCAGCTTCAACAAGACCCTGACCTGCCAGCAATGCTGCTCCAACAGAGTTAGATTCTTGCAATGTTGCAGGGTCACTTGTTGCCATACGAGCAAGCTGCGTTCCACCCAACCATGCACCATTTGCAGCGCGGAGGTTCTCACGGATAGCTTTCAACTGCTCCTGGTCAACATCACCATCGGAAGCTTTTTCAACTTCGTCAATAGCTGCAACCAACTCCATGTAGCATCGTTTCAGTTCGCGTTCAGCAGCAGAAGCAAGTGCTTTCTCTGCTGCGTTCGGCTGCAACAGAATGACGCTCTGCTTAGCAGTCGGCATGTGTTCTTTCAGCTCACTGGTGTCACGACGGAACACGAGTGGGCCGAAAATCTTGAATAGGTCTTTCGCACCCTTGACAGTGGTTGTGTCATACTGCTCAGACAAAGGCTTTCCTGTGAACATGGTCGGGTCATTACGAACCCAGGCAACCAGGCGAGCCAAATCGTCAGGGGACTTGTTGATAGGCGTTGCAGTCAAAGCCACAGCAATATCACACTTAGCGCGCAAAGCCCACAAGAACTTCGCCTGCTTAGAGGAGCCGTTACGAATAACAACAGCCTCATCAGCGGCAATGTCATGCCAGCGCAAGTCAAGCAAGATGCTTCCCACGGTAAGGTCAGGAATAGGAGCGTTCTGCAAGTATTCCACACGCTCACGCAGGTTCATGGCTGCAATTCGAGCCTTTTCATCCTCACGCTTCTCCTGCTCTTTCGCTCCCAGCAGAGTGTGAGCGTAGGAAAGGATAACAACAACAGGCTTTTCCTCAGCAAGTGCATCAGCAAGAATTTCAGCGTCTGCCTGAGTTTCAACCATAACAACTGTTGCCTCAGGGAACCACTTTTCGGTTTCTTCCAACCACTGGTTACGAAGGGCTGCGTCACAAACAACAATTCCTCGGTAGTTCGGGATAACTGCTGCACGAGCCTGCATAGCGGCAAGCTGCATAACAGTCTTACCCATACCAGGAGAGCAAGTCTGCAAGTAGCCGATGCTTGTTGACAGGTGCAGACCTACAGCTTCTTTCTGGTACGGCAGAAGCTTTTCGTTACCCTCATAAGGAACGGCCTGTGTCATATTCACAATGTCGGTAAGACCAGGGTGAACAAGGAACTGGGTGTCGCGGTTACGGTCACGGAGTTCCAGAACACGGTCAATGGAAAGAGCGGTTTCCTCGTTCACATTGAATCGCTTCAAGCCGCTGCGACGAGCCATGAAAGCGTTCTTACCACGTGTCAGCACAACGGTTGCAGGCTGATTGGTTAGATATCCAACGGTGACTGTGCTTTCCACGCTTTCCAACATGTCAAACACGGCTTCGCTGTCATCATCGAAAATGTCTTCGCCGTACAGTTTCTCCATTTCGTCAACCATGTTGATGATTTTACGAGGAGCAAGGCTGTGAACACGAGCGTAACGGACGTTCTTTGCCTGAGGAACAGTGATTTCGAACTTCGCAAGAACCTCAGTAGCAGGGAACAAGCGAACCCAGAGCTGTTCATTCTGAATTTCAACGAGGATTCCACCAAGCGTTGCCCACTTCTGCTGCAACTGGTCACGCTCGTTGTTGTTGCGGTTACGGTTGTAGTAGCCGTTCAAGTTACGGAATGAACGCACATCACGTTCGTACTCAGCGTCAGTGTCAAAAGTCGGCATACGGAACCCACGGGTGGCTTCAAGGATACGCTTGAACTCTGACCATTCAGAGAATGCAGGATTTGTCACATTGTAACGACCTGAGCCTGAGTAGTCGTTGTACATCGCCTGGAACGGAGAGAACTCCTGCATCTGTGTGCGGTTTCCTGCTTCCATGCTGGACAGCATTGAACCAGGAATGAAGTTCTCCGTGTAGTTACGAATAAAGCGGGCGATTGTACGTCCGTTATCACGCAGACCAAGTGACCATGCAAACTTACCTCGCTGAGTGAAGTTTCCTTCCTCCATGAGGTCAAGGAAGTCTTTGGAGGGCCGCAGCGCTGCACGAACGGAGGACTCGTTTGCGAGCCTTTCGAGAGGGCGGTCAATTTCATCACACTCTAATACCAGTGTGAGGGGTTTCTTCAAGCGTGCCAAAGTGATTCTCCTTGTGTGTTATCTGTTTTGCTATTCTTAATAGTACCATATGAAAAAGATTTTGACAAGTTTAGTTTGAATGTTCCATTGATGGATTTTCTGTGCTAAGATAGAGCCATGGATGAAAACACATTACTGAAATTTATCGTTGACCAGGTTAAAAGCCTTCGCACAGCAGCGGCTGATGTCCTGCCTGTTACCCACCCTGCTCTGACTACTCTGAGCAATGCTATCGTTGAGCTTGAGGGTGGCGCTCCTGCCGCTCCTCGTATTGGTTTCCAGGCTGAGCCTGCTGCCCATCATGCTTATGCCGCGAACTACAACGGCTATGAGGATGATGATGAGTTTGATGAGGAAGAGTACGTCCGCCAGATTCCTGAGGGAATGACTGAGGAGCAGTACGATGCGTTCCTCGCTGAGCAGAACGAGGGTGGAGTTGCTGCTGATGCTACTGTTGTTGGGAATATTCCTGACGGTAATGGTGGCTACATTCAAGCAGGTAACGCTGCTGAGTCTTTCGCTCGCGCAAATAATGTTGCTGACGCTGAGATTGAAGACGCTGCTGAGGATGGTGAGGAACTCGTTGTCGGGAACTCCATCACTGTTGAGTACACCCGTCTGAACGAGGAAGAGTTGACTGAATCTGATGTTCACATCATCGTCAACGACCCTATCAGCGACGCTCTGCGTCACCTTGGCTCCATTCAGTTGGTCCAGGTTCGTAATACTGAGCAGGCTCACGTGAAGAAAGCAGTCTTTGAGGTTCTTGAAGAGGGTGAACTGCGCCTTGCAACTCTTGCAACTGGTGTAGCCGCATACCGTGGTGTTGTTCCGTTCCCTCGTCTTGGCCGTGTCAAGGCTGTTGCTACCGTAGATTTCGAATAATTCAGTTAGGAGTACCCTACCATGGGTGAAAACCTTTTAGCCATCAGAGGCGCTTTGGAATTGTTAGGTTCTTCTCAGAAGAATGCAAAGAAAACCTCTAACACCGTTCCAACAGCAAAAACTCGCGCCGCGTTGGATTTACTGGTCAACTCCACGCCTGAAAAGCTTATTTCTGACCAGGTAAACCTCCGTGAACTCACGTCCAACTTGTTTGATTGGGCTGGGGAGCCGAAAGCAACGAAGAACTTGATGCGCGCTTTGAGCAACGCATTGAATACTCCTGGTAAATATAGCCATGCGGTTGAACTTGCTGCATACCTTGCAGCACTTGCTCCGCTTTTCCAGCCTGACCGTTTAGTTCGACTGTTCGGTGCAATCGATGAAGTGAACACTGCGTTCGCTCCTGCTCGCTTCACTTTGCAGTTGTCTCATAAGCTGAAACGACTTCTGGAACAGTACCCTGAGGAACGACGTGAGAAACTTGCGTACAGCCTTTGGGTGCAGTCTCACGGTGGACGCTGGTGGGACTTGACAGCAGGACAGGATGTTGATGTTGTTGAACCTGACAACACCATGAGCAAGCAAGAAATGCTTGACTTGTTTGAGCAGTATAAACTCACATGGTCCCCTGCAACTGCTGCCCGCTTCACTCAGATTGATGAGCACGATTCTATTCGTGATGTTCTGGAGAAGTACAATGATGAGTTGCTGGATGAGAAGATTCTTGACCCTGATGTAGCGGTTCTGGCTTCTCATCTGGACTGGCTTGCCCCGTTAGAGCGACCTGAAAGCCCTGTTGGAAGCTTGCTGGATACTTTGCATGGCATCATTGCTGAAATTGATTATGACATGCCTGAGAAGCCGAAATCCTTCTCTGAAATGTTCCCAAACATTCAGTTGTACGATTCAAACATGTTCCCATTCCCGAATGCTATTTACCAGTGTGATGGAAGAATGCTGATTCCAAATGTTCGCATGGAATTAGTCAGCACAGCAACAGTTCTCGCTGATAACCGTACATACATGGGTAACTGCACCTGGTCTTATAAGAGTCGTATGGAAAAGGGAGAATATGTTCTGTTCCGTCTCCATGATGGTGAGCATATCTACAACGGCTCAATGATTCTCAATGGGAACACCTGGCGTTTAGGTGAAATCAACTCTCGCCATAACCGAGGACAGGTTCCTACGGCTGTGCGGAACGCATTCAACCGTTTCATTGATGAATTGCCTCCTGCTGTTGCGGACAATGATTTAACTCGCAAGCAGGAAGCGTATGAGAAGTTGAGAGACTTCACAAACCACAAGTATCGTTACAAAATTTCATAACAACGTATTACAGTAATTGCGTGTGAAAACCTAACAATGTTAGAGCGGTCAGCACAATAACATGGAAGATACAGAACAGGACGTACCACAATTGTGGCGAACCGTGAAGTTCTTCTGATGCTAATGTGAAATCTGACCGCTCTAACTTGTTTTTAAACGTCCAACGAGCTGCATCGTAAATATCAGTCAGTCCACGGACCAATAAGATAACTCCAACAGTGATTGCATAAGCATCCATATAGTCTGGGAGTAAGAAAATAAAGAGAGCATTGACCGCTGCAAAACTCAATGCTATAAGAAGGCCGAACCAGTTTCGGATGAAAAGCAGTACGATAATGCTCATAACTGCAAATATAACATTGAGCGCAATCTCCCATTTGTGGCCAACGCTCACATATAGCAACAAGCTGAGGTATAAGGGAGCGCCGTAACCCGCAAACAGGTTGATGATACGAAGTAAGTGATACCAGGGGAACCCATATCGAGGCAAAGAAACAACTGCTTCGCCCTCAGTGTTCAACATCAGCTTGATTCCTCTAAGCTTCCCGCCGAAAGGCATGACAACGATAGCGTGTCCAAGTTCGTGAGTGATAGTTCCTAATATCTGAGCTACGTATTTCACTTTGGGAGTGAAGGCAACTACAAGAGCGATAATTATCGGAATCAATACTGTTTCCATACTTGAAATATAGGTTCGCGTCCGATAATACAAACACAGCAAAAAAGTGTTGACATCATTCTGAGACTCTGGTACAGTAGTTCTTGCAAGTCAATACGGCCCTATGGTGTAATCGGTTAGCACGTCACCCTCTCAAGGTGGTAGTACGGGTTCAAGTCCCGTTAGGGTCACCAATATGCTGGAAGGAAAGCAAGCAATGCCAGAGTTCGCTACAGATGAAGAGTATGATGCTTATATTGCGGATGTACAGCTCCCTGACTGGTTAGTAGCTGCTTTGCCTGAACATAAACCGCATTCCATTATCTCTTACGCAGATGATGCTTTCCACGTATCTACAAGCGATGATACATTTGACTCTATTGAAGCCGCATATGACTGGCTTCGTAGCGAGACTGATTTTCAGGTAGTCTTTGATGACTCAGTGAATGGCCATGGCGGAAAACTTACGAACGGGATGTTCTTCGGAGATTTAGAAGAGCGTTCCAGCGGTCGTGAAGGTGGGCGCTTATTGATGTCGTATACTTCTGAAGACTCACTAGATTTCTTGAAGTACGACTACCGAGTTTGGTTGGATGAAATCAATCCTGCATATGAAGCAGATTCTGAGAACTGGTTAGTTGCATATAACTGGTTGAATCACCACCCTATCTTCTGGAAGAAAGCCAAAGAAGAGCCTTCTGCGGATTGGGAAACTGACATTGGCTTGGATGATGTGCATGTTCACGTATCCATGGAACACTCTCCCGCTGTCCGTTTAGAAACAGGTGAGCATGTTGAGCCGCACTACACCCGCCGTTACTGGGATGTTCGCTTAGATTCCTTAGGTGCAACATTTGAAGAAGCTTATGTGGCTTTGGCAAAGAAAGTAAACCTCTTTTACGCTCCTGATGGAGCTGAGCGAGAGAATGTTCAGTATGAGCCTTCTGAATATGAGCTTCGCCTCAAAGCAACTGTTGAGAACTTGACTGAAAAATAATTTGAAAAAGTTTGGTTTTGAACTTGACAAACTGAAAATTCTTGTGTTAGTATATTCATGTAAGCGACGAGGAAGTAAAACCTCATCACTTGCAGTTATGTAAGCTTGCAGCAGGTAGCTCCTGAAGCTGCGAGATTGAGGTCCGCAAGTCGACTCTTGCGCTGGTTCGCTGCCAGATGGGATTGACCGATTTGCATAATATGGTTCAATGGTGTATGGTTATAGTAAGCACGCTTCCATGTGAGGAAGTAGAGTAGTTCGCAACTACTTGAATCGCAAAACTTGACATGATAAGAAAAGCATGGTATAGTTGATATATCAAGTCGCAAGGCTTGAAAGCAAAACTTCATAGGATATTTGAGCGTAGTGTAATTGAGAATTATGCACGGCAGGATTACCTGCAGGGCTGGTGGTTTATCTCGCTGCCAGTAAGCCATTTATCTTGTGAAACATCAAGTCGCAAGGCTTGAAAATAAAACTTCATATAGGAGATTCCACAGTATAACGGCTTTTATATCCCGTTTGACGATTTGTTTGTCAAGTGTTTCAGTAACATCAAGTAAACACGGAATGAGTTTTAGGGAAGATGGTAGTTCGATTCTACCTGGAATCACTGGTGACATAGGGAACATCTTGGTCGCGCTTGATGGGACCTACGTTGACGGTTATCGTGAAACCGTATAAGCTGATAGTGAATGCTAACTGCCCAGGTAATAACTATAAGATACAACGACTTCTTCTGTTGTGATGTATCAAGCTCCATAAGCCCTGAGGGGAGCAGATGATTAGGGTAATTGGCGGATTATCTTCCTTGGTACGAGCATAAGCATGTATCAGGGCGAGTATCGCATAGTGGTGAAAGTCCATCAGTAGGTAGAGTAGACTTGACGGAAGTCATGAGCCAAAAAGTTGAAATCCTACGAAACCTGGCCCTATGGTGTAGTCTGGTTAGCACGTCACCCTCTCAAGGTGGTAGCACGGGTTCAAATCCCGTTAGGGTCACGCTAGGTAAAATCGGAGTTTTTAGCCGATAAGCATAAAGCAACAAAAAGTAAACAAGTATGGCCCGTTGGTCTAGTGGTCTAGGATGCCTGACTTTCACTCAGGAGGACACGGGTTCGAACCCCGTACGGGCTGCCATGCTGATAGTAATATCACAGTTGAAATAAGAAAATAATATGGACGGTTGCTCGAGAGGCTGAAGAGGCAATCCTGGAAAGATTGTAGGCGGGGAAACTTGTCTCGTGGGTTCGAATCCCACACCGTCCGCAAAATCATCTAAATTTGACATAATATGTCAAAACTGGTATGATTCTAAACATACAGTAACTTGAAAAATCCACAGAGAACATATTCTATACGGCACGGATGAATTACCTATGGTGATGGCTCCCGTGTCAATTACATCTTGTTAACAGCAAGATGTTTTTGCCCCATGGTGTAATGGCAGCACAGAAGACTTTGAATCTTTTAGTCTTGGTTCGAATCCAGGTGGGGCAGCGAGCGGGTCATGCAAATATAAGAACCCGCAATAAACCTCTTCAAGAGGGACCTTCAGTTCAAGCATGATATAAGAAACTGTTGAGTATTGCCCCTTAGCTCAATTGGCAGAGCAGGAAGCTGTTAACTTCAAGGTTGCTGGTTCGAGTCCAGCAGGGGCAGCGACCATTGATAAACGAGGTTGTTATCGTTTTTCAATATTCCAGCCAAGAATGCCTGTATTCTTGAAAGTTCTGGATAAACGCAGGTTGGTAACTGCATAACAGGAAGCAACCTGAAACCGAACAACTGGGGAATGGTTGCGATATGGGCCTCTAGCTCAATTGGTTAGAGCATCGGACTTTTAATCCGAGGGTTCAGGGTTCGATCCCCTGGGGGCCTACTCACTGCTCGCGGCTACTCCCGCTGGGTCTGAATTAACCGTTCAGGCAGGTGGGGGCAAGTACGAGTTAGCATCTCGGGATATGAGTTCCAAGCCAAAGCGGACACTGTGGTGGTGTAGCGCAGACTTGGGTGTACGACGAGGGTTTTATGGTCTGGTAGCATAGCGGCTAATGCACTTCTCTGTCTAAGAAGTTACCGCGGGTTCGAGTCCCGTCCAGATCGCTTAGGGTTTCTTCCTGATTGTGAATGAAGAAACCCTTTATAGAAAGAAAGTTCACTGCGGGATGCAGTTGACATAGAACATTTATGGCCGAATAATTCAGCGGTAACTGAATTTGTATTCGGGTAGCGGTAATGAAATGATGTGTTACCGAATCAATTTCATGTCAGGCTACTAAAACGAGCTGACAAGAGTTTAGTGTAGCGGATGCACAAGAGCATATAACCTCTCAGCGCAGGTTCGAATCCTGCAACTCTACAAGTCTTGTCAAAGACTCTAAAATATGGCCTAGTGGCGGAATTGGTAGACGCGCTTGACTCAAAATCAAGTGTCCGAAAGGACGTGTGGGTTCGAGTCCCACCTGGGCTACGTAAGAATATGGCGCGGTCGCTCTACTGGTACGGGCAGCTAGACTTTCAATCTAGTGCTTCATTGCGAAGTTGCGGGTTCAATTCCCGTCCGCGTCACATGGGTGGCAACAGGATTGTCGCAGTCGGTGAGCAGTACGGAACCGTGGCTCACTTCCAATCAAAGTCAGTTTAGAACTGAATAACGGTACCGTTATATGGGGGCTTAGCTCAATTGGTAGAGCATCTGCTTTGCAAGCAGAAGGTCAGGAGTTCGATTCTCCTAGCCTCCACGTTTAGTCCAGTATGGCTGAGTGGCTGAAGGTAAAATCATGAATTGCTAAACCAGTTTTTGGCATGCAAGAAATGGTTGGTTGGTCTTCTGCTAATGGGAAACTGTTAACAGAAGGGCTGCCCGAAGGTTCGAATCCTTCTACGGACTAAACAGATGCGATAGTAACTCAGTTGGCAGAGTGCAACCTTCCCAAGGTTGATGTCGCGGGTTCAAATCCCGCTTATCGCTCGGAGAACGAAGTAAAGGAAGTTAACCGCTCCTGGATAAGTATTTCTTCTGGCTCGCATGAATAGCCAATTTACCAGAATTAGTAATTCTGAAACATGCTGTGATATCGGTCAATCTGTTCACACCGCATTCGTAAAAATACAGACAGATGTTCGGCTACGGAAGGAAAACGCACAGTAGCACCCGCCTACATTTGATTTCAGAGGGAACTGGAAGAGTAGGGAATGGGCTTGTAGCTCAATTGGTAGAGCGCCTGCTTTGCAAGCAGGAGGTCAGGGGTTCGATTCCCCTCTGGTCCACTTCACATAATCGTGAATAATGTAAGTTCTTTTTCATAAGCAGATGGCATTTAGCGTCAAATATGATTATGAAAGAGGTGCTGACATGAAATACGAAGATGTGATCCAGCTGTGGGGACGTAACATGTTACAGAACCAGGGCTACAAGGTAAGCGACACTGATTCAGTGTACGTTTCTTTGGGTTATGAGATATCAGGATATTGCGAAACCTGTGAATACACAGTTGGAACAATAGAAATTAGCTCTGTTGGTTGTCATATGACAATTGAAGGCTATGATTTCACTCGTGTCCTGAGCGAATTGGTGGCTTTGTCAGCTGAAAACGCCGATAACATCATCAAGTAAGATCAACGGTTTCCAGAATTGTCCGTAACAATCCTGGATTGGACAGTTGGCTGAGCGGCCTAAAGCGGTAGTCTTGAAAACTATTGTGGGTAAAACCACCGGGAGTTCGAATCTCTCACTGTCCGCCAAAAGTCCCACCTTGCGACTTCATGAAAGCTGCATTCAAGTCAAGCTTGTTTGTATGGTGGGTTTTATCTCTTGCTTGGATCAAACTTTGTATGATAAAGCCAAGTTCAAGAAGCGGGATCACTTATCATACGATATCCCAGCACATTCTGAAAGAGTCTGTAATAAAATGTACAGCGAGCTACCACTACCAGGAGGGTAGCACAGCAGATAATGTTGTTTACAGGATGTTTGGGGCCTTAGCTCAGCTGGTAGAGCGCTTGCATGGCATGCAAGAGGTCACGGGTTCGACCCCCGTAGGCTCCACATTCCCTAGGATTGCTTTTGGCCGATACAATAGGAAATATCCTCGCATATGCGAAGTGGTCACTCCTTTGAGTCGTAGAACAATGTAAGGGATACCATCTTGAAAATATGTTCTCTGCAATAACTTAAAACGGATATCATGGAGAGTGAACCAGTCAGGGGCTGGTCCTCTTTGTAAAAGAAGGGTGAGCGCCTCTTGACGTGGGTTTCAACTACTCCTCTCTCCGCAGATATGTTCCTGTAGTTTAATGGTAGAACACTACTTTGACTCAGTAGTAATCCAAGTTCGATTCTTGGTGGGAACACGCAAATTTCATTCATACGTTTGACTTTGCTCACTCTGTATGCTATGATAGTAGTAATAATAAAATATATGCCCGTATGGTCTAGCGGTTACTGGATAACACACTGATAATGTGTAGGTCATGGTTCAACTCCATGTGCGGGTACGCGCGGATTCGTAGGACGTTTTGCTACAAACGTTACACTTGATTGTGTTTTACTATGATGATGCTGCCTTGTTTTCGGCAGGTAGCCAATGTTGCCGATAACATGTTAGGAAGCCGTAATAAGCTTCCTGATATGCCGCCTTAGCTCAGCCTGGTTAGAGCGCCATCCTGGTACGATGGAGGTCATGAGTTCGACTCTCATAGGTGGCTCCATAGAAGCAGGAAACCAAACAAGGTTTTCTGCTTTTTTCGTAAATTTTATTCAAAACCCTGGAAAAGTACAATTTTCTGTGTTAGAATGAATACAGAGCAACACTTAGAGAATAGCACACAGTTTTCTGAGAAAAGAGTTGTCTGTCAAGGTTTTTCACTAAACTGAACCAGCGTATGCAAATCAGTTAGAACTGTGTGACATGGCGAAGTGGCGGAATGGTTAACGCGGCGGACTGCAAATCCGTTTCCGAAAGGAGCTGCCGGTTCAAATCCGGTCTTCGTCTCCAACTATAACTAAAAACCGATAAGCATGAATAAGATAATATGCCTCCATAGCTCAACGGATAGAGCAGTACCTTCCGAGGGTAAAGGTTGTGGGTTCGAATCCCGTTGGAGGCACCAAAGAAAATAATTGAATATTTAGTTGACTATACAGATAACTCTGTGTACAATTGAAAATGTAAGCTGTTGTACCCCAACGGAAGAGGGGCTACGCTCAGAATGTAGTTATGTGTGGGTTCGAATCCCACCAGCAGTACGGCCTCCACATGTGGTAATAAGCTGGGAAAACCCCGTCAGGACGGAAACGTAGCAGCGGTATTTCAGTGAATTAGGTGCATGTGGTGGTTTATGCCTTCTTAGCTCAGCTGGTAGAGCGCTTCTCTCGTAAAGAAGAGGTCACGGGTTCGAACCCCGTAGAAGGCTCCAAAATGTCTACCGAGTTGGTTTCAGCTTGTGCTGCCAACATGATTCGCCTCTGGTTGCTCGTTTGCAAGAGGAGCCATCCTGTGTAGCAGCGCCGCAAGAAACAAGTTCAGAAGCGGGCACACCTGCGGTGCGAGGCGTATTTCTTGTAACGTCAACTTTTTTCTGTTCAATTCGCTTGCTTATTTCAGCTAATAGCGCTTCTTCTTGGCCATTAGGTTCAGGAATAATTGCATTAGTAGGTGGATACGGAATCTCATCTGAAAGTACCGCTCCGTCAGCAATAACCGCTCGTTTAATTCTTAACTGACCATTTTTTACACGATAATTAGATTCGTGATGTCCATGTTGGTCTTTCTCCACTGTGCCTTTGACGACTTCTACTTCATAGACCCAATACCCTCTCAAAGGATTAGGCGGTGTTTCTTCTTCAACAGAATATTTCTCATTGAATGCCTCTTGTTCTTCCGAAGACATAGCTTCCCATTCAGTGGAAGTTGCATATCCTTCCGTGGAACGACCTAAGTCAGAAAGATTCTTACGTAAACGATATACATCTTCTTCCGTCATAGAGGAAGCTGCTTTTTCATACGCTTCGCCTCTGGCATCACCATAAATATCTATTACGCTGGTAGCAAGGCTTTGAGAAAGAGGATGCACTCTTCTGGTCGCAGTGTTTAGTCCATAGTAAATAGCAGAAGCATATGCTTTTGTCTCAGTAGATGTCTGCTTGTCCTGAGGGAGTTCTAACTCTTCCATTCGTGGAACGAAATCATTTTCAGGGTGTGCTGGTGTGTACTCAGTGTCAACAAAATACACGTGATCTGCAAAGCTATTGAAATAACTTGTTTTTTGCTTTCGAGAAGCTGCCGATGTAATCAAACTCCCAATAGGAAGAGGAGTTCCTGTGCCATGAAGTAACATAGATCATTCCTATCAATATCATAATCGGAAAAAGAACTGTGTCGCAGTGAACCAGGACGATAGATGTAAGCAAGTCAAATTATTTGAAAGGTGTGACTACTGTGGCTGTTCCAGCATTATCAGAAAGCGAGCTGCGCGAGGCTCTTGAAGCTTTGGACAAGTACAAAGGACTTGGTTTGAAGTCTTCTCGTTTCGACCCAGAGTTGAACTCTGGTAAGACCATTTCATTCCAGAAGAATGACAATGAGAACGAATGGACTCTCAAGTAAAGTCCGATCTGATTACTAAACGTGTAAAAGCTGGTTTTGTTTCTTGCAAAACCAGCTTTTTGCGTGTATACTGTCATTATGCTTTTGAAAGATATTCTCTCCGACTATAAACCAGCCTATCCTGATAACGGCTTGTGGTCAGACACTTTTGAAATGTTGGCAGAGAATTCTTACGATAAGGAAATTGTCGATACACTCATCGCAGAGTACACTCGTGACGGCGAATTCCGATCCCCTATTATTCTCTCAACCCTTGCCGAGGATGGTGGGGACGAAGATTATGAATATGAGCCGTACGTCAAGAACGGAACTCATCGTGTTTACGCTCTGTACCTGATGGGCGTAGAAGAAGTTGAAGCGCAACATGGCTATCAGGATGTTTCGTCTGAGGAAATTTATGGAGAAGAGTGGACTCCTTACCCGAACACGGTGACTGTCATCAAGTTTGACAAAGACTTCTCTGATGATGAGTATGAAAATCTGTGGGATAACCTGATGCAGGCATTGTGCTCTTTCAAGGTTTCTGACACGTTCTGGTTAGAATCTGACTTGGGAGTATCATCAAATGTCATCACAGTATACTGGGCTGGGATGGAGTTTGATGAGGATAGATTGAATATTATCAATAACGCTACTGCTCAGCGAATTGCTGATAAAGTAACGAAAGAACAATGCATCACTAAGACAGTAACGTTCTTTTCAGAAGAAGATGAACAGCGTTTTCATCAGGAAGCTGCCAACTGGTAACATCCTGCTCGCCCTCGTAGCATAATCGGTAAATGCAGGACTCTTATAAAGTCAAGATAGTGGGTTCAAATCCCATCGAGGGTACTTATCCGATAGGACTGTATCATGACAGATTTCGGATCAAACAACACCCCAAAGTTCAACAAGCCAGCTAGCCCATTCCCTGGCAAGCCTTTCCCTCCTCAGCGACCTGTTCAGAGTCCACAGAAGAGCGCTCCGCAGGCGAATACGCCTTTTGCACAAGGGAATCCATCTGCGGCTCCATTCGCGCCTCAGAGCGGCGCACAGCCTTTCCAGGCTCAACAGCAGTATCCAGCAGTACAACAACCTCAGAGCTTTCAGGCACCTGATTTCCAGAATCAGAACCAGCCAAACTATTACAATCCTGCCGTTCCTCAGCAGAACCAGTTCCAGCAGCCGAACCTGTACAACGCCGCGCCTCCTCAGTTCCATAATCAAAATACAGGCAAGTTCAACAACCAAGTATTCATCGCCTTAGGTCTTACAGTAGTTGGCGCACTTATTGTTCTATTTTGGAATTTTACAGCAGTACTGCTGCCTATTATTGGAATTGTTGCAGCTCATAAAGCTGTTAGAGCAATTAGACAGACAGGTGAAAAAGGTAGAGGTTGGGCTATTGCGGCATTAGTCGTCGGCTACTCTGCTATTGCAATAGCACTTCTAAGCGCAATAGCAACGTTCGCGTTCGGATTTTAATAACGGATAAAGAAGATTATGAGTAATTACAATTCAGAGTACAGCGATTCTATAAACCCTGACAATAGGGTGAACATTCAGAAGCCTGCTCAAGAAACACCGAACTACTATGGTAATACACCACAGCAGGTGCCACTGTTTCAGCAGTCTGTACAGCAGCCTTTCAATAGTGTTACTCCTCAGAATTTGTATCCTAATCCTCAGCAGAATTCTTACGGCACACCAACAGGTTATCCACAAACTCAACATCAGTACCAGCAGCAATATATGCCCTACCCTGCACAAGCTATAACCAATAGATTTGCTATCATGGCACTTATCTTCTCGCTTATAGGTTTTGTTATCGTACCTCTTGGAGTTGTTGGTATTGTATTAGGTCATCGTGCTCTATATGAAATAAAGAAAACGGGGGAGGGCGGAAAAGGTGCAGCTATTGCAGCTCTTGTAATCGGGTATCTTGAAATTCTTGGTTCTATCCTGTTTGTAGTTTTTTACTTACTCTTGTTGCTGGCGGTGGGACAAGCTTCTGGCCGCTAAAATTGCGATACTTGACAGCCGATAATAAACCTGCTATTATCATTCAAGTGCTGTTAGTACATAACGGGGCAGTAGCCAAGCTGGTTAAGGCACCGAGCTCATAACTCGACGATTCGTGGGTTCAAGTCCCACCTGCCCCACTTCAATGATATAAAAAGTAATCCCCTCCTTGGTGGCGTGCCCGAGCGGTCCAAGGGAACGGTCTGCAAAACCGTACAACCACGGGTTCGAATCCCGTCGCCACCTCAAAATATAGTATAATGAAAACTCTATGACATCCGCTACGCAAGGACTACACTTGACAGACCAGTATCACAAGCTGCAAGAAGAAATCTCATTCATTGCAGACGCTCACTCTCGTTCACAGTATTTGACTAATGAGGAAACAGCTCAGGTCCTTGAAAAGCTTTATGCTCACAGAGGTTTGAAGTTCACTGCTGTTTTTGAGGGATTAGAGCCAGTTCAAGCTTACGGTGATATTGATGGCATGCGCTTCTACTTCCGTGAACGCGGTGGTATCAGTTCACTCAAAGTTGGTAAGTATAACGTAGAGCTGGAAAGGAAATACATGCAGAAGCAGAATGATAGCTTGCGTGAAATTTTCCCTGAAATCCCTGATGTTGTTTTAGTGGATGTCAATGACCCAAGAAACACTCCCACAGTTGTACTGTACAGCTCTACAACGAAAAAACCATTACTTCTTCTGGAACGTTTTCAGTTCCTTTTGCATGAATTACGTAGAACCGATAACTGAATAGCGAAAATAAAGTTGACACACTTCATAAGGTTGTGTTACACTTTATACAGTGGAAACACTGAATGGATGATTGGCAGAGCGGCTTATCGCATCACTCTCGAAAAGTGAAGTAGGAAGTATTCCTTTCTACCGTGGGTTCAAATCCCACATCATCCGCTTAACGGAAAATGTTTGAAAAAGAAAATCTAAAAAACTTGACTTTTCAAACAAAAGCCGATATAATAGAACAAGTGCCGCGGGGTGGAGCAGTTCGGCAGCTCGCCAGGCTCATAATCTGGAGGTCGGGGGTTCGAATCCCTCTCCCGCAACAACATAATTCAATAAAGACTTGCAGTGCAAACTGCATGGTATAGCGCGGTAGTGAAGTTCGGTATCACACGAGTCTCATAATCTCGAATCGTCAGTTCAAATCTGGCCTGCGCAACGAAACAACTAAATACAAACAAATTATGCAGCAACTTGTTGCACAATTACGTGGCAGAGTAGAGCAGTTCGGAGTGCTCGCTAGTCTCATAAACTAGAGGTCGCAATTTATAAGTGGTTCAAATCCCGCCTCTGCAACAAAATAATTCAATAAGCCAATAAAGATTCTTTATTTGGCCGCGTAGCTCAGTTGGTTAGAGCGCTACCCTGTCACGGTAGAGGTCGCGGGTTCGAGTCCCGTCGTGGTCGCCATATAATTCAATAGCAGTACAAGTTTGGCCCGTTAGCTCAGTTGGTTAGAGCGCTACCCTGTCAAGGTAGAGGTCGCCGGTTCAAGTCCGGTACGGGTCGCGTAACAATTTAATATATGGGGGCTTAGCTCAATTGGTAGAGCATCTGCTTTGCAAGCAGAAGGTCAGGGGTTCGATTCCCCTAGCCTCCACAAGAAGTAAACGCTGACAAACGGTTCAATTCCGTGAGGCTACATTAGGTCGAACTAATGGCGGCAGGTTCAAGTCCCGGCGAAGATTTTATTTCTTATTATTAGACACTCTCCTCCTCTGAACTGCAAAGTTCACGGGGAGAGTTTTCTTTTGTGCATCGTTAGGAACCCTTTATGAGTACAACAACTATTCCTTGCCAAGCCAAGAACCCAAGCCGATGCCGCTACCATGGCGCTGTCCTTCGCTCAGAAAAAGCGTTGCGTGCAGGCGATATGGATGCATATTTGACTGCACAGACTGAAGTGACAGAGGCAGCAAAAGACAGCCAAGAAGTCCGTGAATTCTTTGCCCGTCGAGGCAATCTCAAACTTGACAATCATGGCAATGTGGTACCAGATGTTGACAAGAAAACAGTTCTCTCCATTGTTACAAACATGTACAAAGGCCACCGAATTCCTGACCGCACCGAAACTGTCAATAATGTCATGGCTGTCATGGAAGAGCCTAACCAAGGAATGCACCCATGGCATGACAAATACACTCGTGTACAGCAAATCATCAGTGCTGGTTATGAAGGCGTAGACAATAACGGTGTGAAATCGCGTGTTGCAACGGACCGTATCTACCTCGCAAATGGTCTTATCGTCACAACTACATTTGATGGAAGCAAACGTATCATTGATGAGCGTAGGGCTGTTGAAAGTACAATTCCAGCTGAACAAGTCAGAGTAGGCGATGTTATCCACCTGGATAAAGCACGCTATGAAGTCACTGAAATTGATTATGAAGGTGAATCCGATGGATACATTGAATTTGCCTTAGAGAATGGTTTAGTAGACCGTAAACCTCACCTCAACCAGCCTTTCGTATACACTGCTGGCATGACACAGGATTTCAAGATTCTCCAATAAGTAAAAACTACTATTGAACCGATACTCTGAGTTACGAAAAAGTTTCCACAAAACTTGACATGACTCGTCAGGGTATGGTACGATAGTATACATACGAAAGGGAAACCTAACGTACGTATGGTGGTCGTGGCAGAGAGGCCCATTGCACTTCCCTGTGAAGGAAGAAAACCGCGAGTTCGAATCTCGTCGGCCACCCCAAGTAAACGAGCCAGATTCCAACCGAGTCTGGCTCGTTTTGCATTTGACTTTCATGATAGTTTCCAGTAGAATAGTAGGGTACTTACTTTTGAAAGGCTCCTCCAAATGCGAACCCTCCTCAGCCCCTATGCTGGCACTGATCTTTACGAGAAGAATGTCACCATGGATATCCATCCCCGCTCCCATTACTTAGCAGAGCAGGGCTACGCTGACGCAATCCTTCTTGCACAGACTCGTGCACGTTACGGTGAGAACGTGGTCGGAGTTGAAATCAAATACCCTCGCTCCTGGTATAAGCCAGCAAGTAACACCTCTAAAAAGGAGGAACTCCTTTATGGTGTTTTCAGTCAGGACAATGAGCTTCTCATCGGTGGTTTCACAACCCTTGCAGAAGCTCGCGGTGTTGCAGCTGGAATTGTGGAACAGGATAGGTTCAAGATTTCCCTTGCTTCTACATACGAAGTTCAGGTAAAGCTTTACATCGGAAAGCCTGATGTGTTTACAGGGTTCCCTCCTGTTGGCTCTGGTAAGCCTTTTACCGCTGCTGCAACCTTCGTGACACTCACGCTCTCCACAGATGCCGTAGTGGCTCCTGCAACCGCACAGGACGTTACAGAGCTTATTATTGGTGATGTGCTACATGTTGGGAAGCGTTCCGCGCAGGTTGACCCATACGTAGCTATTCTGGTACAGAACTCCCCAACACAGGAACTGAAAGTTGACACAAGTTTTGTAGCCCCTAACCAGGAGTTGGTGTCAACCACATGGATTTCAGGTGGAATCAACAAGCTTACTAAGGGCGACCAGAATGGCTTTTTGAAGAAGACAGTTATCTTCGGCTACGAGACAATCGCTCGCTGAGGGCTGGATGAAAAAGTTTGCTACAAAGTGTTGACATTGTAGAAAAATCGTGTATACTTGAATATATGCCGATAACGTTCGGTAAATAACTCAACAGGTTGGAAATTGCGAGCAGGTAACTGCTTCCCTCCCAACCGCAAAAAGTCAGTAAAGGTGTTACTTCCCCTTTGAGGCGTATGAACTCAAAGACTTGCGAGTAACTGTTTTCCTGAACTGACTGTTTTGCCTCATGGTGTAATTGGCAACACTACGGTTTCTGGTACCGTCATTCTTGGTTCGAGTCCAGGTGAGGCAGCGACAAAAGTTCTAGCATTATCTAACTGGCGTGAGTGAAGAATATGTAACTGTTCAGATATTGAACCGGTACTTGTACACAATAACTGAACACTGCTTCATGATGGATGGCCATTCATCGTGGAGAACCTGGGGATGTCGTATACTGGCTATTATGTCGTCCTTCCAAGTCGAAGAAGCGGGTTCAATTCCCGTCATCCCCTCCAAAATGAAAGCCCCGCCTCAGTTGAGGTGGGGCTTTTTGCTATGCTATAATAGAAGCATGACAAGCTACGATGCAATCCTTGAAACACCAATCACAACAGTCCGTAATGTCCACACAATCCGAGAGTTCCTAGAACAGCTTCTGACAACAGTCTGGATAGAAGAAGAGGGCTTCTCAGGAAAGCGCCCCTTCGGAAACAGTGGTTGGAAACAGGATATCGCTGTGGCTCTCATTAAAGCCAAAGTCATTGACGGAGAGCTTGATGAAGACGGATACATTGAAGACTACGATAGGCAAGAATTTGAAACGCTCATGCGCGACCTTATCAAGCATATCTTCACCAAATGAGCATAAGGAAAGCCCCTCACTTAGTAATTCAAGTGAGGGGCTTTCCTTATAGGAGATACAGCTTACGACTCCAACGTCTCAGCGATGAACTTCTTCAGCTTGCCGTTTTTCAACGTGATAGTCACCAAAGCATCCTGAGCGCGAACCAGGTAATTAGTGATAGTCGCATCCTCATCCTTGACCTCAGCAGCAACATCCAACGCCTTGACAAACTCACGCTCAAACGTTGACCGCTTCCACAAACCATTGTTTGTAACCTTGTCAAAGGCAATCTCAGTATCGTACTCAGGGAAACGGTCAGCAATGAATGCAGCAACACGTGCCTCAGCCTCGTTCTTTGGAGCTCGAAGAGCAGGCACATCAGGCTCAGCTACAACAGCAGCCTTCGCCTCAGCGTCAGCCTTAGCAGCCTCATCAGCTGCAACCCTCTCGGCTGTCTTCCAATCATCAAAGCTCAGCGCAGTACTCACGTCAACAAGCTCATCAAGGTAGTCAGCGTACTCGCTCAAACCATCAAGGCTATCATCGTAGCCATCCCAGTTGTCAACGCCACCAGCCTCCAACGCGTTCAGGAAGTTCAGAGAATCCTCAACATAGTCATCAGAAGCCTCGTAGCCCGCATCCTCAAGGGAATCTGCATACCAGTCCCAGTTGTCAACACCGTTGTTCACCAACAGGTCCAGCTTCGCCAAAGAAACCAGCGTATCAACATCCAACGTCTTCGCCATAATCGTATTCTCCTTTGTCATAAGTATGATACTACCAGGAACCACTGACATTTGCAAACTATGATACACTTATTCTCAGGCCGTCATGGTGGCCAGTCTTGATTGAGTGCTTACTACGCAAGAACTCAAATTGAGAGCAAAGTCCTCAGTGGATTCCATCAACAAGAACAGCCTGATTATCTTCACCGAACAAATCAAGCTGCCAAGCGTAGAATGTCAGCTTGTAAAGGATAAGAAGATGACCCGCAACAGCACCCGTAAAAAAGCTATCCGTGACCGCATGCAAGAAACAGGAGAACCTTACTCCGTAGCAGCGCACGCAATCACCCCAACCTTCGGTGTTCCCTACCCAGTTGGAGCAGAAGAATGCCCAGGGCACTTCACGTGGTCCGCATTCGGAGCACCTTACCCAGATACTGTATGCTCAACTGCTGTTATATGGGAAGATGGTTACGAAGGCTGGGGACTTTGTGATGCAGATGATGACTTCCGTGACAAAGGAGTGCCATGCCCATTCCACGATCAAGAAGCATTTCTTGCCTACCAGTACGAAGGTTCCTACTATCGCCCATACTGGAAAGGAACAGATGAACGTGTGCCAGACCATACCCCCATTCACTTCCACGAAAACGGTCAAAGCCTTATCATGTCCGCTACCCATCCAAAGCATGGCGAACTCCGAGTAACTGTACGAGAAGAAGTGCCAGAAACTGATGAGGAAGAAGCAAACTTCAAGTCCTTCATCCTCGCAGACCACAGTACACTCTAAACAAACAAGAAGGCCCCAGCCGAATTGGCGGGGCCTTCTCCTGTAAACCTTAGTTCACAGCTTTCGTAATAATACGATAATCATACTGATAACGATTCTCAGGGTTCTTCTTCCCATTCACGATAACACTGTACTCATTATTCTCAAACGTTACCAGCTTAGAACCATCAACATTTGTCACCTGCTCAGACGGCTGGAAACCAGCAACCTGATAGTTCGCAATAATCTGCGTCAGCGCCTGCTCATCAGCGTACAAGCTCACCTTATACTCCTGCTGAGCAGCAGTATTCATGTACGTCTTATAAGAACCAGGAACATATTCATCGTTGAACAATGGAACCTTTGGGAACTGAGCAGGCAGCGTCACAGCAGAAGGTGAAGCGGAGCCAGAAGGAGTAGCTGTCGCAGAAGGAGCCACAGTCTTCAACACATCAATAGAAGGCTCCTTATACGGATTCGCCAAAGCAGAGCAACCAGACAGCAAACATGCAGCAGCCAGCGTTGTTGTCGTGATGAGGATAAGTTTCTTCATAAGAATCCAGTAGGTAAGTAAGTGTATAGAGAATATCGGTTTTCCCGATAGAAACAATATATGCGTAACGAATGCCAGAGCAAGAATCCTGATACATGTAGAGTGCATGGTGTCAAAAAACTGGCTACGCCAACACCCGAGTCTCAACAACTAACTTCACCAAATGAGAAGTACTGCAAAGGATGCGATACTACCAAACCAGTGAGTGAGTTTACTAAACGGGGCAATTCTTACCGCTCAATGTGCAAGAAGTGCACCTATCAAGAAAATAGGGCAAAGCAAATTGCAAAAATGTCGTCAGAAGAGAAAGCCCGCATCAAACGCTACGAGGAAAAGAAAGCTCTTGAAGAACAAGGTTTTAGAGCATGTGTCCGTTGCAAAGATAACAAACCCCTAAACGAGTACTACTCTAAATTAGGTAAATTAACGTATCAAGTTTGCAAAGCATGCCGCCCAGCTCACCAGAAAGAATATTTAGCAGCGAACCCCGAGGTTGAAAAGCAAAGACGGAGCAAAGATAAGCTATATCGTCAAATGGTATTGGATTACACTCAACCACTCAAAGAAGCAGGATGTGCTGATTGCAAACGGTACTTCCCTGGCTCCATGGACTTTGACCATACTTGCCCACCAGAAGAAAAGCTCTATAATATTACCAATATTCATACTTATGGTGGAGCGAGCACTAATCTCCTAGAGATGCTCAAAACTGAGTTAGCTAAGGGCGAGTATGTTTGTCGCAATTGTCATCGAAACCGTACTGCCCAGCGACATAAGAGCAACCGTCGTATTAATTATCTAGCTAATCCCAGCTCTGACAAAATCAATGAACGAGCTAAGGTAGCTTATGAGCATCTCAACAATACTCCTTGTATTGATTGTAATGAGACTAACTTTATAGCTTTGGAGTTTGACCATGTGATAGGCCAAAAGAAAGCTGACATCGCACAAATGATTGGAGCAACGGCAAAGTTTACCGTTCAGGATGTGAAAGATGAAATTACCAAATGTGAGGTGCGTTGTGGAAACTGTCACCAAAAGAAAACTACGGCGCGTGCTAATGGATTAGAGTCTACCCATCAAGAAACAAAAGAGTTCCAGAGTTTAGTGTGTCCAAAATGCGCAGGTAGAAAGACGCGGGCAGCAGTAGTGTGCTATGATTGTTCTCGTCAAGAAATTTCTGAAATGACCGATAAGAAGTATGGTAACTTGGAAAATCTTTTGATACAATTGCGAGAAACCAGCTTCGTACAGGTAGCGAAAGCCTATAATGTATCAGACACAGCAGTAAGAAAATATTTAAAAACGAAAAAAGTTGACATACAGACACTTCGTGTGTTAGAATAATATCAACAACAAAACATGCGAACGTAACTCAGTTGGTAGAGTACGACCTTGCCAAGGTCGATGTCGCGGGTTCGAGCCCCGTCGTTCGCTCAACATAAATAAATAAAACATGCGGATGTTGCATAATGGTAGTGCCTCAGTCTTCCAAACTGATAGTGCGGGTTCGATTCCCGTCATCCGCTCACAATAACTTAATATATAAATACGCGGATGTAACTCAGTTGGTAGAGTGCAACCTTGCCAAGGTTGATGTCGCCGGTTCGAGCCCGGTCATCCGCTCCATATAACTCAATAATAAGTAATTTCATGCGGATGTTGCATAATGGTAGTGCCTCAGTCTTCCAAACTGATAGTGCGGGTTCGATTCCCGTCATCCGCTCGCAATATAAATAAATATGGAAGCGTGGCTGAGTCCGGCTTAAGGCGCGTCACTGCTAATGACGAGTGGAGTAAAAACCACCGCAGGTTCAAATCCTGTCGCTTCCGCAGTAGAAATCCCTCTCAATTGTTATGGTTGAGGGGGATTTTGTTTTTTAGTATTGGTGTTCTGTTGTTTACTGTGTTATCATTGAGTATGGCTGATTTTTATTCTGATGATCCTGGTGTTATGGTGGAGTATGGTATCCGTGTGACGGAAAATGGTGATACTCGTTTTCTTCCGTTTGGCGATTTCGGTGCTGCCGAGTCTGCGTACTATGATTGGAAGCGGGATGTTCCTGATGGGAATGTTCAGTTTGCTTCTCGCGTGGTGAAGTTTGCTGGGTGGGAGGTCCGTGAGGACCCTGCTGCTGTTCAGCGTGAACTGAATGCGTTGAAAAAGTACAGTTCTTCTGCGGAGGTGTTCCTGTGAGCGGCCTTGAACTGAACAGTGCTGTCGTTGTGGCGGAGTATGGTGTGCTCGTCATGCGAGGTAAAGTTTCTGAGACAATTCCTTGTGCGTCTTTTGCTGAGGCTTGGGAGTTGCTAGATACACTTCGTGTTGAGGAGCCTGACAGCATTGTTGATTTTGTTAGTCGTAGGGTTGAGAAGTCTCGTTGGGGTTTGGTTAATATCCCTGGCGTGTCCAGCTGACGATATTACTTATATGACAAAATTTGATGAGTTGCCTGCTAATGAGCAGGAGGAGCTGCTTGCGTTGCAGGCTGCTCGTGTGGAAATGATTATTGAGCGAACTAATGACTGCTGTGAAGTGTGTCAGAGTGATTGGTTCCGTAACATTGATTACACGAAGGGTAATTTTGTTCGTGTTTCTGATGAGGGTCGTCGTATTTTGAGTAAGATTCTGAATGATGAGCCGTTATCTGAGGATGAGGCTTTACGTTGGAAGAATCATGATTTAAGCTAATTTGATGATTTTTCTCCACTTTGTGAAAGGCTCCCCAGTTTCTCTTGTTAGCTATGAAGTATAAGTGAGGGAAGCTGTTGTAAGCTTTTCGTTAGATTGTTTCGCTGAATACTTACTTTCAGTGAGAAAATGGGGTGGGAACGCATCTGACTTTCGGGTTAGGTGCGTTCCCTTTTTCTGTTTGACAGACGATTATGTGTGTGCTATGATGAGTGTACATTGTGATGATGTGGAGCTGAGCTGCCGGGGTTGCATGTATGTGCTTCTCAGGAAAGTCCGTGCTGGTGCGTAATAACCATGTGGGAGATACAACTTTTAGGTTGTATCGTTTGTACCACTAAGCCTAACTTAAAAAGCAGGGTTGAGGTTCTTGCCAGCAATACCAAGCGTTTCTAGGGTCTTACGCCCCGATGATGAACAGGTAGGTAGCGTAGATAGATGGTAGCTTAAAACAGAACACGGCTTACGGGTTCCACATCATCACTGATCTTGTTAGAAATGGGTTTGTTAGTGTTCCCATTTTGGAGTTATTATGTCTGAACGTTCTGATCGTCCTTGCCGTGCTGCTGATCCAGCTACTTGCCGTTTCCACCAGGGTGGTGTGTTTGCGGATTCTGCTGTTGAGATGTATTACCAGGAGCTGAGTTCTCCGTATTCTTCTGCGGGTCCTACTCATTTCCAGACTGCTGTTGCGAATCGTGATGCGGTTTCTCGTTATGCGCATGAGGTTGTTGCTCGTGTTGAGGCTGGTATTGCTGATAAGAGTATTGATCCGGATAACAAGAAGCGTCTGTTGCAGCAGATTAATCGTTTGTCTCAGGATGTTGAGTTGGAGATTCTGCGTGATGGTGCTATCTCTGGTGAGCATTACAACGAGATGGTGCTTTCTAAGGTGAATAAGCCTATTGCTGAGCAGTTCAATCGTCGTGAAACGTTTGTTGCTCCTGCTGATAATACGTTGGACCCTGATTCTGATTCAACTGCGTTTGACCGTTCTGCTGCAAGCTTCTTGCTGGCAAAGGGTGAGTGGGTTGAGCAGTATAAGGACACGTTCTACGGCGGTTGGCGTGATTATGAAGCTCGCGCTCATGTTGATGCTTGTGGTGTGCAGTATGTTGGTCAGGCTGAGGAAGACTCTTGGGATTCTTTCTCTGGAACATTTGCTGATGACCCGTTTGATACTGACCATGGTTTGAGCGCTGATGCTGTATGTAATTGCGGTTCTTTGCGAAGTAAGATTCGTGTTGAGGGTTCGTTTACTGATTTGGCTCGTAGTGTTGCGAATTGGGGCTTAAACCGATGAAATGCCGTTCTCGTTTTGGGGTGGCGGGGTGCTCTGCTGGGTCCCGCTGCCCTGAACGAGGAATGCCTGAGCTGTATGTGCCCCGTAATAGTCCTTTGGGTCCGTATTATGAGGCGACGGATAGAAAGCATTTTAGTGGCGGTACGGATGTTCCTGGGTCCAAGTTTTCTAACCCTTTATTGAAGCGGGTTGAGGATGTTGTCCAGCTGCTGTTGGATGAGGGTCGGGATTTGTTTACTGATGATGACAGGGGTGTATTTTTCGTTGAAGATAATGTACCTGAGGAAGCTTTCTTAGATCAGTACCGTTATTTGAAAGTTCATACTGGTGGTACGTTAGGAGCGGTGAAGGCTTCTTCTTTGTCTGATGATACGGTTTTGGATGTCGTTCGAACAAAACCTGGTGCTCATTGCTCGTTGGTTGTTACTGTTGAGGAGCAGCCGTTGACGAATTCTTCTGTGGTGATTGTTGGGGATCATAATGATACTGGGCTACCGTTCATTGTGACTGCATTCCCTGGGGTTCCAACGAAACCTGTTGGTGATGATCGGGTTGACGAGTTGGAGGGTTCTTCTGTTTCTGTGAAGGATGTGAAAAATTTGTTGCAGGTTGACAATTTTTGGATCAATACTCGGTCGTAAGAAATATTTTGATGTAAGTGTTGTGTTTATCCGATAACTGTGTTACTGTTGTTGTATAACACAGTATGCGCGTGTGGCGGAATGGTAGACGCGCCAGCTTCAGGTGCTGGTATCCGAAAGGGTGTGTGGGTTCGAATCCCACCACGCGCACAGTAAAAAGAGGGAACAAACATAATCGTTTGTTCCCTCTTTTGTTTTGCCTGTTTGTGTTGTGTGATACGATATTCAATGTTATTGATTGGATTGTACTGTTATGCCGAAATATGATTTCACTCCTACTGAGGATTTAGTGTTGGAGGTTCTGATTGCTCGTTACCGTTTGGGTGAGCATTTGTGGACTTTTGATTCCAGGTTGACTGCTACTGTTGAACGCTTGGCTGAACGTGGCTGGGTTATGAGTATGCATGGCATTACGGAAAATACTGTTCGTGCTTCGTTGACGGATAAGTCTGTGGCTCAGTGGATTTCGTTTGAGTACGTTCCTCCTGTTGCTCAGGACAGTAAGAAGTTACGAAAGATTTTCAAGAAGATGTATAAGGAAGCGAAGCAGTTGAAAGAACGTCTGCAAGCTTCTGAGAATAATGTGGAACGATGTCCTGGTGCGTAAGGTCTCTTCATCTACCGATAAATCTTTGCGTAACGCTCTGTAGCTCAGTTGGTTAGAGCACACGACTCATAATCGTGGTGTCGCGGGTTCGAGTCCCGCCAGAGCGACGCGAACAACTGTAAGGAAAAGTTATGTCTTTCAAAATGTTCAACTCATTGACTTCTTCTGTGGAGGAAGTTGTTCCTTCTGATGGTCCGTTGCATTTGTTCATGTGCGGTCCGACTGTCTACGGAAGTATGCATGCTGGTCATGCGAAAACGTATGTGCAGATGGATTTCCTGGTGAGCTACATGCGGTCGCAGTTCCCTGTGAAGTATTTGATGAACATCACGGACGTGGATGATAAGATTATTCAGAAAGCGAACGCTTTGGGTGTTCCGTTTTCTGAGGTTGCTGTTGAGTTTGAGGAGGAGTTCTTCAATGATATGGCTTGGTTGCGGAATTCTCATCCAAACATGGTTGCTCGGGCTTCGGAGTTCATCCCTGAAATTGTGAATCAGATTGAAAGGTTAGCTGCTGCTGGGTTTGCATATCAGTTGGATGATGGTTGGTATTTTGATGCGTTGAAAGCGCGTGGATATCATTCGTTGGCAGCTAATCCTGTGGCTACTGCTGGGGATGATGCACGTAAGCATTCTTCTGCTGATTTTGCGTTGTGGAAGTTGCATAAGCCTGGTGAGCCTGCTTGGGAGTCTTCTTTGGGGTTTGGCCGTCCTGGTTGGCATGTTGAAGACACTGCTATCACCGAGTCTTTGTTCGGTTCTCAGTATGATATGCATGGTGGTGCGGTTGATTTAGTGTTCCCACATCATGAAGCTGAGATTGCTATTATGGAAACACTTTCTGGGAAAACTCCTCTTGCGAAGCATTGGACTCATACGGGTTTGCTGTTGGTGAATGGTGCGAAGATGGCAAAGAGTGCTGATAACTTTATCACGGTGAGTAAGCTTCGTGAGGAGTGGTCTGCTGAGTCTATGCGGTTCCTTTTCTTCTCCAGTCATTACCGTTCCTCCTCTGAGCTATCAGAACATAGCGTACAGACCGCTGAGGGGGCCAGGAGCCGTGTTGAAGCTTTCTATCGTAACGTGCAGGGTGAACAGGATTCTGTGGCCTTAGAAGAGCTTACAGCGGAAGCGAGGATTGAGTTCTTCAAGCATTTGGATGATGATTTCAACACTCCTGAGGCATTACAGGTCCTGTTCACGTATATCAAGACGGTGAATCTATCTGAGGGCGTTCCTGGGAAATCTGCGAAAGCTTTCTTAGATGACATCAATGATTTGTTCAGACTGTTCACTTTTGATGAGCAGAAAAACCTCGCAGCTGACATTCAGGCGTTGATTGACCAACGTGAGCGAGCTCGGCAGGAAAAAGATTTTGCTACTGCTGATAATATTCGTGCAATTCTTACTGCTCGCGGGGTTGCTTTAGAAGACACTCCGAATGGTCCTATCTGGCATCATGTGTGAATTCCGATATAGCAGTGTATGACTGATTATATTTTGTGGGATATTGATGGTGTGTTCAATCCGTACATGGCGACGGATTTGATTGAACGTGGGTTCAGCAGGTATAACCAGGACTGGATTTCTTGGGACTTGGATGTTGTCAATCACGGCCAGTGGATGCGGGAGCTTGAAAGCGCAGCTAATTTTGTTTGGGCTTCTAATTGGGGCGACGAGTCGAACGCTCTTGTTAAATGGTTCTTTTTAGAATCATTGCATTATCCTCATATTCCATTAAACATGCCTACTGAGCATTCAGGAACCTGGAAGTTGCCTTCTATCAGTGATTGGGTTCGTAACGATGTTGCTCCGGCTGAGAAAGTTGTTTGGGTGGATGATGAGTTGGATGAAGATGCCTTTGTTTGGGCACAACAACGCGGAAACACGCTCCTTCTCAAAACTGACCCTGCTGTGGGCTTGACAAGAGAACATGTTGACACTATTCTTGCTTTTCTCGGACGTTAGAAATACAGACGAGTTTAGATCAAAGGATTATCATGAGAGACGCTTCTGAGTGCCAGGCTAAAGACCCACGCACATGCCCGTATCATGGCGCAGTTATTACCATGAATGAAGCTTTGGCGAGCATGCAAAAGAACGGAACAAATCCGAAAGATTTGGATGCGTATTTTGATTCCCGTAAGAATGTTGAGCTGGCGGAAGAAGAATTCCGTAAACATCAGTGGATGGATGAACTACGTTCTAACCATGCTGCTGCTCCTCAACAGCGTGCTACCCGTCCTCAGCGTAAGCCTTCGAACCGTTCTGAACCGAAAGCTTCTCAACCACGCAGCGGCGGCAAAGGTGGCCAGAGCCGCAAGCAGTATCAGCCTCGTCCAAATCGCCAACCGCTGGTAAAAGCTTCCACTCCGTATTCTATCCAAGACTTCCCGCAGCAGGTTCAGCTTCCTGATGAGACTGGGACTCAGGCATTCTTTACTCGTCATGATAAAGCAGCAGGAGTACCTCACGGTGTCATGTTAGCTGCAAGTCGCCCTATCACTGAGGATGAGCGTGAGCATCTATTGGGACTTCTGCGCTACCAGCACACTGTTTCTACTCGTGAGGACAACAAAGCAAAAACTGTTGAAGAGTCTGATTTGGTGGAAGAGCATTCCAGCAGAAGTGTGTACATGAAAACACAGTTCACTCCGAATGGTGCTGAACTGCGTGAGTTCCATGCTGGGTTGAATAAGATTCTTCAGGAAGGTTCCGTTCCTCGTCGTGATGGTACACGAAAGTTTGAACCATTTGCTAATGATGTGCGTGTAGCGGTTTACTACAAGAACTAACCTAAAACGCCTCCGATACGAAATAGCCGATATTCTTGGTGTATGATTTTCGTCGGAGGCGTTTTATAATGGATAAGAAACAGCGTACTATTGCTGTCGCAGCAGGTAGCGGAGCAGCGGTTTTGGGAATTGCTGTAGCTGTTAGCTTTATCTTCATCGGCCAGGCTCACGATAATGGCTCTCAGGAAGCAACTCAACAGGTTCAGTCTGTGCAGAAAGCCCATCCTGATGCGGAGTTTATTTACAAGAACCCTGGCAATAATCAAGTTGAGTCTTCTGCTGATAACACTGCTGAGACGAAACAGCCTAACAGCAGCGCCCCTTCTGCTTCTCAACAAGCAGCTAATACTACTGTGAATGCTGTACAGGTTGAAAGTCCTTCATATTCAGCTCAGGTGAATAAAGAGGGTAATAAGATCACTGTTTTCAAACAAGGTAGCAACACTCCTGTTCGGGAGTACGATTTTGCTGGGAAACATGTTTCCGCTGGTGAGAAGTTCGTCAACCAGTTGGATTGGGTCACTCCTTCCATTTTTGCATTTACCTCAGTGGAATCTACTGACGGTAACATGGGTGCACATTTATACGTGTACAGTGTGGATTCTACTAATCCAGTTGCTGATTATGGCACGTATGTACAACAGTGGTTCAGCATGGGGAATGGTAATAGCTACACTATTGCGTATGCGGACACAGTGAACGGTTCACGAACTATTTCTGTTGGTACGGATGGAGCAGCTGCAAAAGCTATTATCCGTGGAGCTGACGGGACATATGGACTTCTTCCATATAAGAATGATGTTGCTGTGTGGTACCAGTCATCTGCAAAGAAAACAACGGTTGTTTCTTTGACAGGTCAGAATGAAACCACTGTTGACGTTGATGGCACAATTTCGTTCCTATACGGTAAGGGTGATGACATCATTGTTGGTACAGATTCAGGCATCTACTCTTGGAATGGTAATAGCTCTAAGAAATTGAAAGGCTATGATAAAGCAGATGAGCCTTTCACGGATACTGTGAAAATTAATGCTGATAAAGGTTTTATTACTCAACAGCACCGTATTAATAGTGAAACCCAGTCAAGCGTTTATTCTGTGGAGAATAATGAACTTGACTGGGTGAACACTACTGATGTTACTGTCTGGTAAGGAACTCTGGCGGTACTGCTTTTGTCAACCAAACACCGTTTTCAGCTTTGAATAGTTCATGACCTGCTGCTAAGAATGGTGCAGTTTCAAGTTTCAGAAGGATAGTTTCACCTTTTCGACGTGCAGCTACCGTTTCCGCTACTTCTACCGTGGGTGAAAGGTGCACAAACTGCCGGCTCATCGGCTTCAATCCTTCGCTGAAGATTGCAGGAAGAAACTGCTCAACAGTTCCGTGCCAAAGAACAGCAGGGGCTTCTGCTGTTTCAAACTCTAACTCAACAGGAAAGCTGTGACCCTGGGCTGCTCGAATACTTCCGTTCCGAACAGTAAACCGCTGCTTGCTGTCAGCAGAGACAACGGCAAGTACTTCGGATTCTGGAACCTGCAATGCAGCAGCGAAAACAGGCAGCTCAATCCAGCCAGAGGGGGTCAGGGTCAGCCCTGCGCTCTCTGGCTTGTGTCGAAGCAAAAATGACATCTTTTTGCTGAGTTCAGTGTTAGTCATACATTTATCCTATCAGAAGTTCGTTCTGTTGTATAGTTGGAGTATGCGAAATTTTTTGGAACGGAACAAATTAGTACTAATAGTGCTTGCGTTTCTTCTTGTCATCGGAGTTGGAGGGTATATTTTCTCCCAATCTTCACAACCTAACCAATCAGCAAACTTTGCCTGGAACACGAAAACGCAACGGAATATTACGCCGTTTGGCGTTGACTCTTCTATTCTTCGGGACAAGTATGGGTATTATATCAACGCTGATAGTTACTATCCTTTGTACACACAGAAATCAACAGGATGTGAAATTTTAGGAAAAATTGATAACACTCAGGTCACTGCTGGCAATGAGGAAGCAGCTTCTCAACAGCTGGTGACTGAGGTTACTGGTGTGCAAAAAGCTAGCCAACGAAGCATCCGTTTCGGTCAGCAGAAAATTGTTCCCGTGAAGCTTTCTGAAACAAATGTTGGTGGGAAGTATGTTGCTGCATTCGGTCGTGTGTTCAATCAGGAGCATTTACAGCTGGAAGTTACTGTTACATGCGATAGCGATGCGAAACGTACGAAAGCTTTAAATGAAGCTTTGGATAGTTTTCAGATGGTTCAAGCTTCTTCTGGATATTAAAATTGCGAAAAATCACTTCTCTCTGATTTTTCTGTTAGAGTATTAACAACTTGATTCACATCAGGTTCACATCTAAATATTGTTCTTCCGTTGGATTCTGACAGATTCAATGGAGGCGTTGGGCGAAGTGGAATTTTGGCGACTGTCAGAGTTAAAAGGAAACAGCTGACAACGATAAAAACAGCAGACATGTAGTGTAATAGGCAGCACATCACCGTAATGTTATGAGATTGGTGAAGGTCCAGGTTCGAATCCTGAGTGTCAAGGCGGAAACTTCGGCATGCAACTAAGACCGGAGTGAAAACCTCCATTGAAAGGCTCCTACTGTTCTTTGGTAGGAGCCTTTCTTCTATTAATCAGCAGTTAGATATAACATGTTGAAAGGAAACCCCATGACTGAATCCACCCAAAAATGCCGCGCAAAAGGCGGGCCTGCTGGCTGCACTGATCCTCGTTGCCCTGAACGCCAACAGTATTTAGCAGAAATTGTTCCAGCTGAGTATAAAGCGTTAGCGAAACTTCGTAAACCTGTCGCGCCAAATGCTTGGAGTGAGAAGGATACTGTCCTGTTCAAAACCATCCATGGATCACGACTGTATGGCTTAGAACATGCAGACTCCGATGATGATTTCTACATTGTCACTCCAACAGTGAAAGCAAAGAAATTGTCACTGAAAAATGCCAAACATAAGATTGATGGGAACCTTGATACTCTCAGTGTTGACTTCGCCACTTTTGTAATGTTTGCGCAGAAAGGAACCCCGCAGGCTCTGGAAACAATGTTTTCGCAGAAAGCAGAGAGTCCTTTCTTTGAAGAGTTCCGTCAGAGTTGGTTCGCTTCTGACCCAGCTGTCATCACAAAGTATATTCAAACAATTCATAATTTTTCTATGAATGAAGGTCCTAAACAGGAAAAATATAAGCGCCATGCGTTGCGTCTGTCAATGAACCTGGATGAGTTGGTTCACACTGGACGTTTCAATCCTACCTTGAACCCTCACCAAGTTGATACTGTTCGTCGCTTGTCTAAGCTTCCTGAAAAGCGTTACCTGACCGAGTTGAATGCTACGAACCCGTTTGATTTATATTGGACTCACGACTGATGAGTAACCCTCTGAAAAATTCTATCAAAGGTGCGATGAATAATTGCACTGCGAAGAATGGTCCAGCTTCTTGCCGGTATCATAGCAAACAGTTTACTCAAAATCCTGAGCTTGCTCGTTTTAAATCAATGGCAGATATCTTCATGCGAGTTGAGGAAGATTTAGCGCCGAATGAATACATTCCAGCAGCTTATAAAAGCAAAAAAGACAAAGATAACAAGCGGCTCGCTTTTTATTTCAAAGCTGGTGATGTGTACGAGACTATGCCTCGAGATTATAAAAACGCTGTGCATGGTTATGCTGACGAGTATGGTAGCAATAAGATAAGAACAGTTCTGATGAACCCAGGTGCTGAGTATAACTTCAATGGAGTTTCTATGGATTCAATACGGAAGGATATTGCTTCATTAGATGCGACTATTGATGAATATGGTGATGATGTAAGTTCTATAGAACTATGGCGGGGAGTAAAAAGTCTGCGTTACGAATTAGAGAATATTTCAGTCGGTTCAACGTTTAATTCTCCGAGTTTCACATCTACCAGTGAAGATATTGAAACTGCTGTTTCTTTTACGACCGAAGATTCTCCTATCTTATTGAAGATATCAGCGAAGAAAGGTTTTCGTTTGGGAGGCTACCATACGTCTGAGCGAGAAGTGCTCTTAGCTCGTGATACTCAATTCAAAGTAAAGAAAATTACCGAGAACGTTCATGTGGAGAAAACTGAACCAAAATTTGGAGAATCTCCTACATGGAAAGGTATAACACTTATTGAGGTAGAAGAAATATAAAAATAAAAAAAGAATGGACCTGAATCAATTCAGGTCCATTCTTTTTTATAATCACTTTGTAGTCGGCTGCGGTGTTGAAGGTTTAGGAGTTTGGTTTTGAGTATCAGGCTGTTGATTCTGCTGGTCTTGTTGAGATTCTTTTGAACCGAACTGTCGATGAGAATCTTGTTTTCCTTGTTGGTTGTTTCTGTCAGTGCCTGGATTTTCATTTCTCCACTGAGGCTGCTCTATTCCTGGACGGTTGTGTTCAAAACGGTAGTCATGATGATGTCCAAGCGTGCTCATACCTAAACCGACGAATATACCAATAACGAACAAGAGGACAGCTGCTAATGCTGCTACCAAGTATGTTTTTGGAGAATGCTTGACGATTGTAGTGTTATGAACTTCTGGATTCGGGGCAGGAGCGGAAGACTGCTGCGGAGTTGGGGTTGGTTCTGACATAGGATTCTCCTTAGGTGAGTTACATATGATCTATCTGTGAAGATAGACTGTTCTCAGCCATTTCCTCCACCTTCACAGTTACATCATAGAAACTTCATAGATTTGTCAGCGTTAAAAAAGGAAGCCCTCCAATTGGAGGGCTTCCTTTTACATTAAGTTTGACAGTCCAGGCTCATCCCTGTAGGGCTACAAGGCTGATGGCTCCGAATGATATTTCGTGCTGTCAGCCCGAGTAGTGCTCCGCTGGGAGTATTGCGATGAAAGTTGCTGTTGTTCATTTTTACCGTCCCCTTTCAATGTCTGGTAGGTGAGAACCTATCTTCAACTTTCTTGAATAGTATTATCGGACGTTTTATGACCCACAAACGAGTTACATAAAAAATTCAGGAAAAACTCAGTTAAGCAATATTATTTACCATAGGTCCGTACTGATTAAGTAATACAATGTTTGCAATTATGCCAATAACGAAAAGAATGGCACCAATGATAGTCCCAGCTTTAGCAAGTCCTACCTTCGTGCCTTCTTCCCGAGCTTTTCTCCAAGCGATTACAGAAATGATAAATCCTATCAATGGGAAGATAAACGCTAAAATAAATCCAGTGATGCTGAGTCCACTGAATTTATTTGTATCTACTTGATAGTAACCAGGCTGGGCTTGGTTATCTACTGGTTCACCTTGTTTTTGCACATCTACCATGTTTTCTCCTAAGTCAGGTATACAAGGTATCGGTAAATGATCTTTTCTTTGGTGAAAAAATCTTCCCTGTACAATAGAAAGTGCCGTTTGACGAAAAGCCGATAAGCTTTATGCGTTTCTATTTTTATAAAGGACATCATGACATCACCGTTTTTCCAGCCGAACCAGCTACCTCAGCGTCCACAGGCACCGCAAGTTCCGCAATACGGTCAAAATGTTCAACCTCAGGCTGTTCCTATTACGCCTTCATATCAGCCTGAGCAGGCGACTCGTCCGCAAAGCTACGCTCCTTCTGCTCCTCAGCAGCCAGCAACGGCACCTGAGAGCCGCGTTGACATCCAAAAGGCATCAGATATCGTCCAGCGCATTGTCAACTCTTACAGTAGCAAACTGGTTGGTCAAGAAGGGCTTAAAACAAGTCTCATTATTAGCTTGATTGCTGGTGGGCATGTTCTCTTAGAATCTTTACCAGGTTTAGCTAAAACAACAGCTGGTTCAGCTTTAGCGGACAGCGTACACGCTTCCTTCAAACGTATTCAATGCACTCCTGACTTATTGCCTTCTGATATCATTGGTACTCAAATTTATGACCACGAATCGCGCCAGTTTGAGACAAAGCTCGGCCCAGTTCACGCAAACTTTGTTCTTCTTGATGAGGTAAACCGTTCTTCAGCAAAGACGCAGAGTGCTATGCTTGAAGCTATGCAGGAGCAACAGACAAGTATTGGTGGGGAAATTTATGCTCTTCCGAAACCATTCATGGTTATCGCCACACAGAACCCTATTGAGCAAGAAGGAACCTACCGTCTCCCAGAAGCCCAGCTTGACCGTTTCTTAGTAAAAGAGATTGTCAATTATCCGACTCCTGAGGAAGAGCTGGAAATTCTTGCCCGTGTTGATGCAGGGGTCTTGGATAATGATACGCATGTTCCTGCAAGTGTTTCACTTGATGAAGTACTGTGGTTACAAAAAGAAGCTGGCAAAGTAAATATTGCTGAAAGCACTTACAAGTACATCATCAACATCGTCAATGCTACTCGCAACATTGGAGATGTGCTAGGAGATGATTATGTACGTTTCATTAGTTCAGGTGTCTCTCCTCGTGCTTCCATTGCTTTCATGAAAACAGCACGAGCATTAGCTCTGCTCAACAGACGAGACTATGTTGTTCCTGAAGACATCAAAACTTTGCGTCACATTGTACTGCGTCACCGCCTTCTTCTCTCTTTTGATGCAGAGGTTGAAGAGGTTTCTGCTGAACATATCATTGACAAGATTTTTGAATCTGTACCTACCCCGTGAGAATTGGATAATTGTGGCTAAGCTTAATAAAATTAAAACGAAGCTCAGCATCCACTCTAAACGGCGTTCCATGCTTATGCTTGAAGGTGAATACGTATCTCTCCTCAAAGGAAAAAGTTTAGACTTTGATGATTTACGAGAATACGCGTATGGGGATGATGTGCGAGATATTGACTGGCGCGCGTCTGCGAAACAACAGATACCTTTGGTCAAGCGTTATGTAGCGAACCGCAGACATAACGTTCTCTTTGTAGTAGATTCTTCTATCACAATGTTAGGTGCAACCTCAGACTATCAACCAAAGTACGAGTTAGCTTCGGAAGCAGTAGGTTTACTAGGTTATGTCGCAGCTCAGCATAATGACAACCTAAGTTTACTAACTGCAACTCCCAGAGGTTTCGAATCTCTTCCGTACATGGGTGGGGAACGCCACTTAAACAGAATCTTAGATAAGATTGAAGAGCACACTCAAAGCTCTCAAAGTATTATCAACATCAAAGACTTATTGCAGCAGGCTTACCGCATTGCAAAAAACCGAACCATCATGGTTGTTATTGCAGATGAGTTCAATCCTGATGGAGAACTAAAAAACATTATCAGGAAGTTGCAGCATAAACATGACGTGTTATGGGTAAGCATCGCAGACATCAATCCTGTGAGCATTCCAAAAACATTAGATGTTTTGGATGTTGTTGATATCATTGACATTCCTGATGCATTACGAGCAGATGAAGCGCTTTTGGAAAAGATGCAGCAAGATGATCTTTCGCGCAAAGCCAGTATGCTTGACTTCCTCAAAAGCTTACATGTCACGAATACCGTTATTGCCACTTCTAACGAAGTCATTCCAACGCTTACCGCTTTATTGAAAAGGAGGGAACGTGAGCAACGATAAAGCAAAACTTGCGGAACTTATGGGATATAATCCAGTATGGTTCTGGGTGATGTCTGGTATTATCCTTGCTATCATTTTTCTTTCCGTTTTCGTTTTCTTCAAAGTAAAAGCTCTCGTCAAGCCGAAAGAAGCAACGCAAACGCCTTTGTTTGTGGGCTATCCTGGTGAAATTGACAAAGCGTTCATGATGGTTACGAATAATCAGATGAGCATTCAAGAAGCATGCCAGCGTGTGAGTGTTGTTCTGCGTGATTTCATTGCTCAAAAAACTGGTGTTCCAGCAACAATGATGACGTTAACTGATTTAGAACAAGCGGGAGCTCCACAACGACTTCTGGATAGCATTGAATATGCTTACCCGATAATATTCAATGGACAAATAATTTCTGATTACGATGAGTTCCTTCGTTTTATGAACTCATCACGAGCGATACTTGATGGATGGTGGGAGTAGTTTTGAATAACTTCCAGTTGAACTACTGGTGGCTGCTTCCTGCTCTTTTGCTTGCAGGAGCTTTCATCATCGGAGGTCTCGTATTTTATCGCAGCACCTCCCGTAAACGAGCACAGAGTGATAAGACAGTTCTTGTCGCAAATAGTTACCGTGTTCGTAATACACAGGCGTATCAAGCTGCTTTGAAAAAATTGTGGTTCCGTGTTATTGTCGCTGCTGTTCTTGTCAGCTTTGCTGGCGCGTTAGCTGCTTTTGGAGCCGCAAGACCTATCACTGTTGCTGTGGAGCATCCGCAAAAGCATAATCGTGACATTGTGTTATGTTTGGACGCTTCTGGTTCTATGTTCGATGTCGATATTGACATTCTTCGTAAATTTGACCAACTGGCTGACGGTTTCAAAGGTGAACGTGTTGGTTTAACATTGTTCAATGCCACGAGTATGCAGGTGTTCCCATTGACTGATGACTATGATTATGTCAAGCAGAACTTGGCGAAAGTGGAAAAAGTTTTCCGCGATAGCGCTAAAAATCCAGAAGCTTCATCCTATCTTGCTCCTACGTTAGGTCGCAAAGAAGGAGCATCTCTTGTTGGAGATGGTTTGTATGGATGTTCTTTGAGCTTTGACTATAAGCAGGATGAAAGCCGTTCACGAAGCATCATTTTGGCAACAGATAACGTTGTAAACGGGACTGAACTTGTCCCATTTGATGAAGCTGCTCAGCAGGCTAAAAAAGCAAACATCCGCGTATATGGAATCAATCCTGGGAGCCGAGGTTTAGGTGTATCTTTTGTTCCTGAATCTTCTATCAAGTCAATGGAAACAAACGTTGAAGTAACAGGTGGAAAGTTCTTCCTTTTGAACAATACCAGCGCTGTAACGACGATTGTAGATGAGATTGCGGCAACTGAAACAACGTTAGCTGAGGGCAGTCCGATGATTCTCAAACATGATGACCCTGTGCTGATACTATATCTGATAGCAGGTATAATGTTGATAGGATTTGGTTACGCAGTGTGGAGGAAAGTGTAATGTTCTTTCAGCCTATGTTTCTTATTGTGCTTTTCGGCCTCACTGGTATAGGATTAGCAATCTTCCAGTTCTGGAAAGTGAAAAACAAACGTCAGCGCATCCACTGGACGTTGCGTGGTGTTGCTGCGCTTATGATTCTCTTTGCCGGTTTACGCCCTTCCGTTCCTTCCTTAGCGCCAGCAGAGTTGTATAACAACCAGTATGACGTATATTTTGTTGTTGATTTGACTTCATCTATGGTCGCAGAAGATTGGGACTCTCAAAAAGACCCACGTTTAGATGGAGTACGCGAAGACATCAACGACCTTCTTGATGATTACGCAGGAGCGAAGTTCTCCCTTATCACATTCAACTCTACCGCTAGCCTTCGCGTGCCTTTGACTCCTGATTCAACAGCTATTGCCTCAGCTGCAAACACAATGCTTCCCGAAGTAACTGCTTACTCCCAAGGGTCCAGCATTAGTAAGCCTCTGGACCTTATGAAAAGCACTTTAGCTGCGGATAAAGAGACCAGTGACAGAGCAAAAATCGTTTTGTACTTTGGTGATGGTGAGCAAACAGACAGTAGCGAACCTGCTTCTTTTACCCCTATCAAGCCTTATGTTACACAAGCCAAAGTGTACGGTTACGGAACTTCCGAGGGTGGGCGCATGAAGCAGCAAACAGGATACTACATTTCTACCAAAGATGATAAGTACATCAAAGATGGTTCTGGCAAAGATGGAATTTCCGTTATTGATGAATCTAATTTGAAAACAATGGCAACACAAATGGGTGGAACGTATGAACATCGGGCTCCAAACAAACGTATTGCTGCTGCAACATTGAACAATGACCAAAAATTGAATTTGCAGAAACAAGATGGCGCTTCTGTCAACAACACCAGTGAATTCTATTGGATTTTTCTTATTCCTGCATCACTGCTGTTCCTTATTGAAGCTGGATACATGTTCCGCACCGCACGTTACTTAGGAGTGAGATTCAAATGACGTTGAAACCTTTGTGGAACCGTATTTTCAATATCATCTTCATTGCAATTGTATTAGTTGGAATACTTGCATTAGGAAGAGTTGCTTTTGTTATGGGCATGGCACAAGTTGTGAACAGTAAAGCTACAGCAGGTACATACGATCCAGCGGAAGTATACTATCTTATCCAGTCTCAATCTGGTGACTTCATGGAACCATACAAAGCTTACTATAATGCTGGAACAGCATATGCGAAGAACAAAGATTATGAGTCAGCTGACTTCTTCCTTACAGAAGCGTTGGCTCGTGTTAACTATGTTTACAACGAATGCTATATCCGCAACAACTTAGCTTACGTGGATGAAAAGCTCGGTGATTACTATGTTGAGTCTGACATGAAAGATACAGCTGAAAAATACTATGACAAGGCTGTCAAGACTGTTCAGGAAGCTCCTGTTGAATGTTTCCCGCCACCTCCATCAGGTGGCGGTGGAGAAGGTGACAACAATCCTGTTGGTAAAGATGAGGCTAAGCCTGATACTTCCGAAAACGGGAAAGAAATGAAGAAGACTGAGGACAACTCTCAATCCAAAGGTGACCAGGTTCGTAAAGAGCAAGGTGATAAAAAGGATGGTAAAGAGCAGGTTCAGGATGAACAGAACCAGTCTAATGGAGAAAACAGCAACAAAGAAGACCAGGATAATCAGGAGAAAAACAAGAACGATACTCCTGACCCAATTGATAAACCTTGGTGATTCACACTACTTCTAATACCTGAGCCAGGCGAGCAAGCTCTTTATCTCGCTTGGCTTGGTATTTGTTGCGCTTCTTATCATACTTTGGCTTGTGGGGAAGTGCATCAATTTCACGCTTCCAGAAATCAGCGAATGATAACGCTTGCTCCCACTGAATAACTTCTTGCGAAGGGCGAGACTTGTATACCTGCTTACGCTGTTTGCGGTCGCTCATTCGTTGCGCTTGCTTCAAACGAATAATTCCGTGTTGAGCTGATGAGGTAAGGAACGCTTTCTTTTTACTCTTTTGAACTTTCTTTACGATGATGATTGTTGTAACCATTACTGCAACATACGGCAACCAGAAGAAAATATACACAAAGTTCCAGCTACCATCAGTGGTAAGGGATGCAAGACCGTTCCAGAGGCCATGTGTGGTCATTGCAGCCGCTAAACCAGCTCCGATGACAAATGGGTTGCGCCACCAGTTAAAACGGCGGCTAACGGCAAATCCGATGAACATACCTGTAAACATTGTAGCCATCGCATGCAGGAAGAAACTCATTAAAGCTCGAGCTACGAATGTTTGCCAAAAACCGTCCCATCCACCTTGGGCATAGCCGTTAGCAAAATAAAGTACGTTCTCAACAAAAGCGAACCCAGCTCCGGAAAGTACGCCTAGCATGGCTCCCATTAACGGAGTGCTGATGAATTTACGGTTGAACATGAGGAAAGCGAAAAGAATCATTGCTTTAGCGCTCTCTTCAACAATCGCAGCTTGCACAACAACACTGTCAATTTGGTTAGACTGGCCTATCGCTGAGTTCTGGAAACCAATGATTGCAAAAGTCAACGTTGTTGCTCCCGCTCCACCCCATACAGCAGCTATAAGCCGAGGACCGAATGGCAATTCTGCCCGAGAGATAACAATGAGCGTAATAGCTACTAAAACAGTAAATGGAAGCGCAGCTGCGAGAGTGAAGAACAGACCCACTAATCCTGCTTTCACAAAACCGAAAATAAACACTCCGATCAACCCTGCTGCTAATACTGCATAAATCCAGTACTTACGTAACACAACGAATCGTTGAGATGATTCAGCAGAGAGCGGGGTTGGGAGTTGAGGTTGTTCTTTATAGGAAAGCAAGTTGAATGTAGGCATAAATTAGCACCAGTAGTAAGCGACTGTTCCTTCCGATTTCGCGTCGTCCCAATCAGATACAGTGTAAGAAAGAAGAACTCCTTCTGGGGAAACCGCAGGAATAGGAGGGAGAAGAAGAGATGGTGTCATCTGACCTTTGTTCAAAGCAATGCAACGGTCTGTCTGGGCTGCTGAGATAGGGTTAGCATTATATGCTACCTGCAACGCAGTATCTAAGTTGCTGCGTGAACCCTGGCCTTTTGCCCAAGGAGTTGAATAGTAACCATCGTTTGGTTGCAATGTTTTGATACCACTAATCTTCTCAAGTTTAATGGTGTAACCGTCGCTCCAAGCACTTGTTTCTTTCTTATCGGAAAGTCGTACTTTCAAACGGTAGTAGGCGGAGTCACCTATATTAGTTTTCACTTCAAATTTTGGAGAAGTCGCGTACCCTGTTTCAACAGTTTTTCTATCCTGGTCATCTAATTGGTACTCTAAGAACCATTTGTCAGTCTTGTACTGTTTCGTTTCAGCATTGAATACGAGCTGAGCTTTATCAGCTGTTGCAGCCACTTTGACAATTGTAGGAGGAGCCTCTGAGATGGCATTGTTGCCCCCGTCAGACCCTTCCTGAGATGCAGTTCCTTTGTTACCCGCAAATAGGAATCCTGCTACAACAGCGATGATAACAACTACGGCTGCGACAGCAATGAAAATCCAGAAACCTCTGTTAGATTTCTGCTCTGGTGAAGTATTCGTCATGGTATTCATATCGGGAACCTACTTTACCTCATATAAACGTTTGATGGAAAGAAAAGGCCCTTCACGAAGAAGGGCCTTTTCTTAGAAAGTACAGGGAACAGCAGTTGTCCATTTTTTCAAGGTGTCATCGGCTGAAGATAATGTGTAAATGTCACCGTTCGGGGCTTTACCAAAAGCAGCATAGGTTTTGTTTCCGTTTGTCAGAGAAACACAGAGTGGGCTCTTTCTTTGTGAGATGTAATTGCTTGATACCAAATCTGGATACGCTGAATACATACCGAAGTCTTGACGTGATGATGTCTCTGCAATGCGCACAGCAGACAGATCATTTTTGACAGCATTAGCTTGGAACCATGGGATGACAACGACAAATGACACACCTGCGACAGCTGCAAGGATACCAGTAATGATGACTCCCACCATGATGGAGCCTAAATCAAACACACCTTTTTCCGAATGGAAAATTTCACGAAGACGTAACATTGTTTCTCTTATTCATTGTAAGAAAGGGACATAACACCTAATATTATCGGTCTAATCCTCTCAGGACGATAGTAGATAGTGTTATGAGCGACGTTCCAGTAGAATACCTTGACCCCTACAATGATGACCCAACCGTGGTTATTGATGGATACACAATTATCAATGAAAAAGATGAAATTGATATCATTGATTTGTTTCGTTATGCTGTAACACAACGAGCTACCGACATCCACTTGATTGCTGGGAGTCCTCCACGATTCCGTATTAATCAAGATATTGTTCCAATTGAAGGCATCCGCGATTTGGCTCCTCTTGATATTGACTTAGTACGTCAGGATACAATGTCCGATTCTGACCAAGGTATTTTTGTTAACAAGAAATATGAGCATGGATATTCATATGACTTACCAGGCGTAGGACGTTACCGTATTCAAGTTTCCCAAGCTCTTGGAGCACTCACTTTTGAGGCTCGTAAGTTAGTTGAAACTCCTCCCAGCTTTGATGATTTAGGCACTAATCCAGTCATTCGCGATTTTGCAAATCTCACCTCAGGATTAGTTCTTGTTGCTGGTATCACTGGTTCTGGTAAATCAACCCTGATGTCCGCTATCATTGATGCTATCAACAGCACACGCTCCGATGTTATTGTCTCTATTGAAGACCCTGTGGAAATCATCCACAAACACAAGAAGTCTATTGTCATTCAACGAAACATTGGTTCTGACTTAGAAACTTTCCCTGACGGTATCAGAACAGCAATGCGACAAGACCCTGATATCTTTCTTATTGGCGAGATTCGGGACGCGGAGACAGCTCTTGCAGCTTTGGAAGCAGCGAACACTGGGCACCTTGTCATTTCCACTATTCATGCATTGACAGCTGAAACAGCTATTGAACGTTTTATTGATTTATTCAAAGGGGATAAGGGTTCCCGTAATCTATTCAACCGCGTTTTGCGCGCAATCGTTGCCCAGAAGCTGGTACAGTCAACAGACCCATCAGGGCAGGTTGTTCCAGTCAATGAAATTCTGTTACAGACACCTGAAATGCAGGCGCTCCTTGAAGCGGATGAGACAACGCTATCTGAAATTCGTAACATGGTCCGTACCAGCCAGGATAAAGGTATGCAAACATTTGAGCAACATTTTGCAGAGCTTGTTCAAGCGAACATCATAGCTCCTCAGGTGGCGTTGACCCAAGCTCCCAGTAAAGAAGAAATGGCGGTACTTATCAACGCTATTCCTGAAAAGCCAAAAATTGTTCAACCTACTCGTATCCCGACCAGAAACGGCATAGCAAAAACTCCTATCACACGTCCAGCGAAACCAGGAGAAGTTCCCTTCAGCGCTCAACTAAAAGCTGAGCAGGAAGAAAAAGGAATAGTCAATAATCCATCAGGAAAAGCTATCGAACTTCCTAAGGCCCCTGTCCGTCCTTCTATTTTCATTCCGCCAAAATAAGCTAGAACGGTAAATACCGATATAGTTATATTATGGGTGAAGAAAAACTAACTAAGAACGAAAAACGTGTTGCAGCGCGTGAAAAAGCTGCACTCATGCGTGAGAATGAAAAGAAGAAGCGAACTCGCCGTCGTATAGCTGGTTGGATTACTGCTGGAGTAAGCGTGTTAGCTGTTGTCGCCATTGCGAGTTTTGTGGTATACAGTAACAACGCCAACAAAATGGAAGTCTCAGCTTCCTCAGCCTCAAACATGAAAACTGACGGTGTTATCCTTACTTCTCCTACTGATGTCGTGAAGAACACTGGATATAATTTGAAGAGCGGCAAACCTGTAAGTAGCAAAGATGAATTGAAGAACTCCAAGGTTCCAAACATTGAAATCTATGTTGACTATGCATGCCCTCACTGTGCTGAGTTTGAAGAAACGAATTCAGCATACCTGACAAGTGTTTTGGAATCTGGACGAGCAACTGTTGAAATCAAACCAGTTGTTGTTTTGAACCTTCCACTTTCCTTCCAAGGTGGAAATGCCGCTGCATGTATCGCAGATTATGCTCCTGAGAAGTTCTGGGATTTCCACACACAGCTTTTCAAGCAGGACAGTGAAAACGGTTCTGTTACCTCTAACTTGAAAACTGTCTTGAAGAACCTTGATTTCAACAGTGAAGAACGAGCAAAAGTTAATTCATGTGTTGACTCAGATGTGTACAAGAATTGGTTGACAGGCGCTACCGTGAATGCTTTGAACCGTACTGATAATGGCGAGAAAGTTGTCACAGGAACTCCTACTATTCTTGTTGATGGATTCAAGTACAACTATGGTCCAGATAACTTCCAAACATTTATGGAACGAGTCCTTGCAGGTCAGAAACCTGCTGATGTTTCAAAAGAAGCAGAAGCTAACACCAAATAAGCAACACTCCGCTTAGACGGGTAAAAATAGTGCTCATGATGTGGTATGATAGCCACATCATGAGCACTATTTTCAGTTTCAAAGACAACACTTACGTTTACACTGCTAACCCTACCCGTTTACAGAAGAGGACAAACGAGGGTCTTATTGACCTCCCGTTGATGCATCCTGCTATCCGCCAGATTCTGGATAAGGCTGAAAGCTTAACCGATAGTTGAGGCATGTGCTACCTTCCTCCTGGCCCCCGATGCTCGCATCATGCTCATCAAGAGCTTATGCGTGCATTGCGAGCTGTTGACCAGGAAAAAAGTATTAGTAAAAAATTACTTTTACAAGAAAGAGTTGAAGCAGCGCAAAAAGCGTACAATGCAACTCCCAGAGGCCAGCATGCATTATCTAATGATATTGCGCATCTCAACCGAGAAGTAGCATCTCATCCTGAACGTCTATCTGAATTGAATGATATGAAGCTGGCGTATTCAGAAGGCAGGATTGCACGTAAGGATCAATTACTGGCATACTTAGTCTCTCAGGAAAAACGAAACTCCACTGTCAAAGAAGTACTGCAAACTGGTAACAAACAAAAGCAAGCAATTGGGATCGCTTTCAATACTATCATCAGTCATTTAGGAAAAAACTATGACAGTATGGATGCTCATATTGTTGATGATTCTGTCATAGCAGTTGAAGGAGTAAAAGCTGATTCTGCTGTGAATATCCTTGTCTTGCATCAAAAATATCAGAATGACTTCGCATTACTGAAATCAACAGAAAACGTACAGGCTCTCACAGGTGAAGGTGTCGAAGATGACCAAGAAGTTGCATCAGTTCTTAGTAAATACAATTCCTACACTTCTATTCCACCTGAAACAGAAGATACGCTTTTCACATGGATAGTTGAAGTATTCGGCAAGCGTAATGTGCATCTTGTTGCTAATGTTGACGTACGAACAGAAGAAGTTCGTTTCTTCCAGGTAGATAAGCTGACTGAATATTACGACTTCGGGTTCAAGTTGAAACCAAAATATGGTGGAACTTCTGTGTACCGTCATGGTTCGACAGATGAACTGCAAATTACTTTGAAAAACAGTGTATTCTCAGACGCTACAATACATACAGCCAAAGTGTCAGGCATTACACATACATACTTAGTTGACGCTCCTCTTTCTTCCGCTAAGGAACAGCAAGTAGGAAATTTCTACTTCGCTCCAAAGAGAACTGAAAAAGGCGAGCTATACTACGAAGTGAGGACCCGTCATGTGCCTTCACAAATGCGTGTTTTGATTACTCTGAGTAGAAAAAACTATGTAGTTACTGAAACAAATGTAGAACAGTTAGATATGACATTATCTTCACTGTTCATGGGACTGAAAGGAAAGGTGTGAACTATGTGTAAAGAATTGCCTGGTCCACGCTGCTCCAATCATGCCGCAAAGAAAAAAGAACGTGAATGGAAAACCCTTCTGGAAACTCAGCAACAGTTTGCTGAGTCAAGTATTGAAGTCAAAAAAGCACAACGAGCTTATCAAGAAGCTGTTGAAGAGTATAAAGCTACTCCTGACGGATTGAAAGAACTCGAACAACTCTCCCCTTCTGAGCATGCTAAGTATGAAAAGCAAAGAGAATTGCAAGTTGAAGCTTTAAACGAAGTCCGTAACGGACGATTCAATTATGTGGTTAGACTCATCACCGCACAACAATCCTTTTACGATGAGGAAGAAGTTACGACTGTTGTGGAAGCTGTTCGTAGACAAGAAGAGCAATCAACTGTCAAAGAGTCTCCTGATGAGATGACTAAGGAAGAACGTAAAGTTGCGTATCAAGAGTTTCTTCATCAGCAAGAAATTAATTTAGCTGACCAAAAAGCAGACAAGCAGACTGTGTTAGCTCTACAATCTTTGAAGGCAATGTCTTGCCCTAAGGAAGATGCCAGCCTTCGAGTGTATACCAAAGCGTTATCGCTTCTGCCGAAGTCCAAAGAAATGCTCAAACGAGAAATTCAACGCATTGCTACGATGCAAGATGTTTCTACGAAAGTTGCAGAAGCATACCATGATGCTTACCGAAATGAATATCAAACCAAATATTCTCATTTGCCGAAGAAAGAACAACCGAATCCACCCAGCGAATGGGTCAGTGGAGAATACTCAGATACTGGTTTCCAGAGTAATCCTACTACTTCATTAGTTCCATCAGACCCAGCCACCATGTACGCAACGTATCGTTTACGTTCCGACCCACATGCCATTCCTGATTATTTGAAGAACTCCCGAATTGTTGCAACAGCTCATGTTGATAAGGAAAAACAAGAAGTTTCTGTACTTCTTTACAACAATAAAGGAAAAGAGATTGACCGTAGCACTTCATCGTTGAGTGAATCTCCGTATCCTGTTGCGGAAAAATTGCGTGGAAAAATTATTGTCATGGACCCAGATGCAACATCACGCAATTGGTTGGTAGGATTGAATAAAGCAATTCCATTGAATAGTTCTGTTCTTGCTACGAATGATATTGCCCTCAAGCAGCTCAACGTACCTGATAGCTCTTTATCTTCTCTTTGCCAGGTCACTAAAACACCATATAAGCAAGGCAGCGAGGGCCATGCTGAGACTGTTATGAAAACATATTTCAGAAGCAAACAGCAGATTGCTGCGAAATGGCAATCCAAATCTCCTCGTAAAAAAGCTCCTGTTTTGGAAAATCTTCCGTTAACCTCACGCTGGGCGTGAAAAAGTGTGGTAAGATAACACCACTACGCGCGTTAGATAGGAACCCTAAATGTTTGAACCTATGCACATGTCCAACACCTGGACATCTGAAACGAAAACCTTTGAACCTTCAACACAGAAGATCACTACAGAAAGCACCAAAGAAGCTGTCGTTCTGGTGATTCCTTTTGAAGAAGCTTCAACCCCAGACCTATCTGTTCAGGTAGACATTGACCCTTTTGAAGTGGCTATTACAGCAAAGTCTTATGTTGATGGTTCTTACCACACTGAAAGCAAAACTTTCAAGATTAGCTTGAAAAAGAGTCTTACTGATGGGAAAGGCATTACCTTCAAACGAGGTGAGGGCGTAATCAAGCTTTCTATCCCTCGTGCCAACCTTGCTGATAAAAAGACATCTTTTTCGGTAAAAGAGACACTTTAATGTCTTTTTCTTTCTAATAGACGATAGGGATTATTGTATAACCCCTTCACATGAAAGAAAGAGATACATAATGTGCCAGCCAAAAGACAAAGGTGGAAAGCGTTGCTTCCGTCACGCTGTACTCAGCATGTTCTCCGTCCGCGTCACCAAAGTCAAAACCGGCGCGGATGAGAAGCTTGTTGTTTCTACCTTATCTGAGCTCAACAAAGAAGGAAAGAACCTCCCTATGCCTGCACCAGAAGAAGTAGCAGGATGGCTTGCTAAAAAGCAGTTTGCCACATCCTACGATCCAGACCTTGACACTCACGAGCGTAAAATTCAGCTCAACCAGCTTGATCGTGCAAAGCGTGAAGTAGAACAAGGTGTTACTGGTGGACAGTTCCATGCTTGGAAGAACGTTACAAAAGAAGTACGTCAGAAAATGGTACGACGTGCGGCAATTCTTGGCATCGCTGGTTCCATTGCTTTCGGAGCCGCTGGTTGTGGAGTGCAAGCAAACAATGTAGAAACTACTCCTAAACCTACCACTTCTACATCAGCACCAGCTAACCCAACAGCAGAACCTACTGCTTCTGTTGATGGAGACATCGTAGTTGTTACCAAAGACGGTAAGGCTGTTGTCATCAAAGACCAGTATGGCTCTTACGAAAAAGTTGGACTCAACCCTGACGATGCTCTCAATAAGAAAGTAGACCCAGCAATTGTTGACTCCTCGGTAAAAGATGCTGGATGGAGTGACCAGGATGTACTTGCAGGTCAAAAGTTCATTAGTAACTTTATTGCCTCTGAGTCTATTGACTCTACTGCTCTTGATACAGGAGAAGCTGGTTATAAAGATTGGGTAGCAAAGAATCAAGCGAAGTACATTGCTCCTGAATTCCAGAGCTTCATTCAAAGCGATACCAGTAACAATGGTGCATTGTTGAATACTCAGCGTGGAGGAGAAATCGCCTTCCAGTATGCACGAGATGGTAAGCCTCGAGTTAGTAGTTCCAATATCAGCATGAGCAAAGTTGTCAATGTTGATTCTGGTAGCGAGCATAACCTCATCTTTGTAGGTAAATACGATGCAAAATACCGCGCATCGAACAAAGAAGTTATGGCGGCTTACATTGCCAAAGGTTACAAAAAAGAAAACGTATTACAAACTCTTCCTCAGCTGAAAGATGAGAATGGTTATGTAACTGTCAACGGTACAATGAGCTATCAGTATGCAGTTGCTAAAAAGGATGGTAATTGGAAAATTACTGGTTACACAAACAGCTTCAATAACGAAATTCAAAAGTAAGTTTTAATAGGTAAAGCCCCTCTCAATTGAGAGGGGCTTTACCTATTAAAACTTATCCGTTTGCGGAACGGACGATAGTTGCTTTATTGGATTTCAAGTCAGCACAAGAAGCATTACCCTTTACCCACTGCAATGAAGTGGGTCCACCGATTGTCGTAGCTCGGGGTACTGCAAATTGAGCATTGAACTTCACCTTGCGGGTTGCACTCCATGTTCCACCGTTATCAGAGGACCAATAGAAGTTCAAGAACTTACTACGATTATTATTAGCACCTGAGTACCAGTTACCGAAGCTCTCAGGTGAAGAACCATTAGCTTTCAACAGCTTGTAGTATTGCTTACCATCATTTTGGTTGGTCCCATTAGAAGGTGTTGAGCCACTATTGACACTAATCAAATATGACGTGTCTGAGTCAGCAACCTTGGATTGTCCGCTGTAACCGCGAACCCCGCTGCCTGAGATAACCATTTGAGGCGCTGTGAATGGTACGTTACTACCATCACGCATCAAACTGACGTTACCGTGGGTTTTGTTGATGTCCAACGTTCCTTGCGGCTTACATTGCCAATTAGCCTGAGCACAATCACCAGCGTTGATAGCAACACTGCCTGGAAGTGAACCTAAATTAGGTGTTGGTCCTTGGAAGGTTCCTGCAATTGAACAACTGTAAGCATAATAGTTTACTGCTGTTGCTGCCATTGCTCCACTCCAAGTGACATATCCTGGCTTATTCATCCATGATGGATATGACCATTGGTAACGGTCTTTTGCCTTTAGGCTTGCAACAATACGATAGTAGCCATAATCCCCGGCTTTTGCTGAGAAGTTTGTTTTATTTGAAGTATTGCATCCTGCACCAGCGGCGGGGTCTCCACCTTCATGGTTTGGAGAACGATTACCCATAAATGAACCACTACCTGAAATAGTGCCTCTCGTAGCAGCATAGTAGTATGAGCCAGCGTAATCATAATAACAACGAGTTGTGCTACTAATATATGGCTGCAATGAAGCTACTTGTGGGTAATTGCAGCTGTATGACACTGGAATGTTCGTTGCTCCACTATTTGCAGAACCCGCTACACTTTGAGAATACACAACGTAGACAGAGTAAGCGCTTCTACCGTCAGCTGCGGGACTACAAGGAAGCATTTTATATCCTCCTGTGCCTGTGTCTCCGAAAGCATAATAATTTGCTCTAACGGAACATGATTGACCTGATTGATAAGTTGAACCTGGGGCATGGCATGCAAGTGTAATGGTAAACGTTGTTGGCCCGGTACTGCCTCCTCCGCCAGAATGGTTTCCTCCGCCAGTACTTACACCACCAGTACCAGACCCTGCACCTGCCATCCCTGTTGGAAGCATCGCACTCACATCAAGGGAAGGACCGCCTCCATCAGCTTTTGCCGGCGTTGAATTGGCTGTAAGGTTTAGCACAGTGAGGAATGCTCCTACCAGCGCAAAAGTAATAAAAACTGCGACTATTTTGCGTATCATGATGCTGACCATGCTCCCCACTCAGTGTAGTTGCTGTATTCATCAATTACCATTGTACGGTCATCATTTTTGTAGTCCACTACTGTTGGGTCATTTTTTACAATTTGCAAGTTGTAATTCAATATGACAGGCTGAGTACCTTCGGTTCCGTCATTAATGTAGACCTGTTTCAGAGTAACTTTTTGGCTGACAATCAGTTTTGTCCCATCTGAGTTTTCAGCATAGTCAAGTTTACTATATTCAGGAAGTCCTTTTGTACAATCACCTGGGTTGCCCACGGTGTAGCACGTTTCAGGAAGCCAATCTTTTTGAGTCCCTCCATTGAGCATGACAAAGTAAGTCATAGCTCTCATGCTATTGATATAAGTAGGTACAGTTTTTCCGTCCTTCATTGAAGAAACAGATTCTTTGTCTTTCAAGCTACTTTCAAATGATGCCCATGTTGTATACAGGAAATAGCGTTTGAAGTATTTTTGCAATTCTTCTACAGGATAGCCATCTTTTTCAAATTGGCCGCTTTGGAAATAACCTGTATTACTCGAAGTCTGCGTGTATTGATTAGCTGTAAGAAGAGCCAACTGAACTTCTTCTTTGGTAAAATGGTCTGTCTTGTGAGCATTAGGAAACAGCTTAGCTGCTTCATTTGCTTCATCAGATTTAGAACTTACTTGCGGGTCTTGGGTTGGGGAAGCGGAATTAGAAGGGGATTGAGGTTTTTGTGTGGGAGATACTGAAGAGGATGCTTTTGGCTGATTGGGATTTTCTTCAATCTTATGCGTGCAACTTGTTAACAGCAAAGTAGCTGTGAGCATCGTCACTCCTACGATCAAAAACTTATACGGTCGTTTCACTGAGTTATCTTTCTTTTAGATGGGAACAGCTGAAAGGATTATCGGTCGTTAAATAAAGAAGGCTTCTTCCACAATGGAAGAAGCCTTCTTTATTTTGTTCTAATTATCCGTTTGCGGAACGGACAATAGTTGCTTTATTGGATTTCAAATCAGCACAGGAAGCGCTGCCCTTTACCCAAGTGTTAGTAATCGGTCCACCGATTGTGCTTGAACGTGGAACCAAGAACTGCCCATTGAACTTAACCTTGCGGGTTGCACTCCATGTTCCACCGTTATCAGAGGACCAGTAGAAGTTCAAGAACTTACTGCGGTTGCCGTTAGCACCTGAGTACCAGTTGCCGAAGCTCTCAGGTGAAGAACCATTAGCTTTCAACAGCTTATAGTACTGCTTCGCGTCATTTTGGTTTGTACTGTTAGATGGCGTTGAGCCACTATTGACACTAATCAAATATGACGTATCTGAGTCAGCAACCTTGGATTGTCCGCTGTAACCACGGATACCGCTACCTGAGATAACCATTTGAGGTGCTGTGAATGGTACGTTACTACCATCACGCATCAAACTGACGTTACCGTGGGTTTTGTTGATATCCAATGTTCCTTGTGGTTTACACTGCCAATTAGCCTGAGCACAATCACCAGCGTTGATAGCAATGTTACCTTGAAGTGCGCCATAGCTGGTTGGTCCCTGGAATGTTCCAGGGATTGAGCAGCTATATCCATAATAGTTAGTCTGATTCTGTCCACTAACACCTGACCATTCGACCCATGTTGTTGGGTCATTACGCCAGCTCTGGTATCCCCACACTGTTTTGATACGGTAGTTTAGAGATGCTTCAATACGGTAGTAACCATAGTCACCTGCATTAGCTTTGTAGTTGATAGCGTTATTGCTTGTGTTACAAGCTGCTCCACCAGCTGGGTCTCCACCTTGGTGATTAGGATTACGACTACCCTTATATGTTCCTCCACCAGCGATTGCTGATTTTGTTGCTGAGTAGTAGTATTGTCCGGAGAAGTTGTAATAGCAAACTGAACGGCTAATAACAATTGGAGTCTTAGATTCCTCAGAAGGATACTGGCAAGTGTAAGCAGTAGGCTGTCCGTTACCATAACCTGGGCCTGAGGCAACTCCGACATAACGAACTACAACGGCATAAGCACTTGTTGCACCTCGTGGAGGACATGTGAAGATAGCAGCGACCATTCCTCCACCGTCAGGGGAGTACTGAGCGAATACGGTACAGCTCACACCGTCACGGTAAGTTTGTCCAGCAATAGGACAACTCAAGGTTTTATACCAGGTGCTACTTGGAAGCGTGGTACCGCCACCGCCACCACCGCCGCCGCCTGAACCGCCACCACCAACGGGAGGAAGTCCGACACCTCCTCCACCACCAGAACTACCGCCTACATTGACAGGCACAGTGACACCAGCTTCGAGAGAAGGACCACCAGCAGCTTTTGCAGGGGCAGCTGAGAAAAGGCTCATTGCGGTAAGTAAACTACCAAATAACGCAATGGCCATAAATACTGCAATCATTTTTCTCATGAGTCAGCCTTCCAATCATCCCATTCGGAATGGTTCTTAAAATCATTGATAACCATTGTTGGAATACCTTCATCAATAGCAACAGCTTTAGGGTCGTTCTTGACAAGTGAAAGAACAAAATGCTGCGTTACTTTTTGTGTTCCTTTTTGACCTTCATTGATGAAAATCTGGTTATAAGAAACATCTTGCGTCACGACAATAGATTTACCATCTGCCGCCTCAGCGTATGTAACGCCTGAACGATAAGGATTACCTTCCATGCATGCCTCTGCTTGATTCTGCTCATAGCAGTTTGCAGGTAACCAATCTTTTTGGTCCCCACCATTCAGTTGAGTGAACCACACCATGGCTTGCATAGTATTAATCCACTGAGGAGTAGTCGTCCCGTCAGGCAGTTTGACAGTTGAATCTTTATCATTCAAAGATTGCTCGAAAGTATCCCAAGCGGTGTATAAGAAATAACGTTTGAAGTCGTCCTCAAGGCGCTTAGTTGGGTACTTATCTTTCTCAAAGTTACCACTAATGTAGTATCCGTTTACAGAAGCTGTACCAATGTATTGAGATGCTGTATTCAAAGCAAGTTGAACTTCATCTTTGGTGAAGTTTTTTGTTGCTTTCGCATCAGGGAAAGCTGCTTGCGCTGCTTTTAATTCATCAGACTCAGAAGTCTGGTCATTTCGTGGAACATCAAGCTTAGTTGGTTTTGGAGTGCTCTCAGAAGAGGGAGAAGCAGAAGAAGATGCTGTTGGTTTACTGGTGTGGTTCCCATCAGGTTTCTGGCTGCATCCTGTTAGCAGCAGTGAACCAATTACTGTCACTGTCGCTAATGCGAAGATTTTTTTGTTTGCAAACATTGCGTTAGGTTTCCTTATTGCAGGCATGTAGATGTCACCTTTTATTATCGGTACACCTGGCTTGGCGTTATTATTTGGATTCCTAACAAAACACTCGGTGAGAACTCGCTTTAAGGCATAAAGAAGGGTAACAACTAAGATGCAGTTGTTACCCTTCTTTACTATGATTTACTTGAAGACCTTATCTCGCAAGAATTTTAGTTCCTCAATACTTTCTTTGATATCCGCGAAAGCTTCATGCTTATACTGTTTCTGATACTTAACATCTTCGCCATACCACCACTGTGCAAGCAAAGCAATGCTACTTACATCAACACTGCGGTAGTACATGTGCTCGTACACATCAGGAAGATGCCACTGCATAAAGTTCCTGTCCAAGGTAATAGAATTACCTGCAAGAACTGACTCATTTGGCTGAGTATACTCAGACATATAAGCTACAAGGTCTTTATCAATCTGAGCAAGAGGAGTTCCCTGAGGAAGACGATCCCAGAGATGCGATGTTTCGTGCATTTGCTGAACAAAAGGATCAGCTTTATCTTTCAGCCCCTGGACATAAACCTCAGGATAATAGACAGCAGCTGAATAGCCTGCCTCGTCAATGATATTCAAGTTAGTGTCAGTAATCAAACATGCCACTTCAAGCAGGCTTTCCTTGTGTGCATGAAGCCCTGTAGTCTCGGCATCGAGCCAAATCATGTTTGGCCATTTATCATTCTGCATCAGTGTTCGTGTAAAAGCATCCATACACTCATAATAGCACAATCATTCTCAATACTCAATCACAGCACAGTAGAATGGCTGGTTTGACTTAGGGCGTAGAGCATGCTATGATTTCGTATGTAAAGCAAGATACCTTTTAGTATAGTTAGGTTTGTAACAATGTCACTCACTGAGTATGAGTTCGCGGATAGCATCAAGGATGGCGGCACCCGCAATACAGTCGATGCCTACAAGGACAAGATGACCAACGAAATTCGTGACGCTCTTGACGACCAGCGTTCTGGCATGATTAACATCTGCATGAACCTGAGCAGCGATTTTAATAAGGCTTCAATCATTCGCGCATCCAATGCTTTCCTCGGCAAGCAGGTTTGGATTGTTGGGAACCGTAAGTTTGACCGTCGTGGAACCGTTGGTACTCATCACTATGAGCATGTCATGCATGCGGATGACTACCAGGAGCTTTTCGAGAAGCTCATCGCTGATGGCTACACTATCTTCCCTGTTGATAACCGTCCTGAGTTTGACCCGAAGGTCATCAATGAGGTCAAGTTCCCTGAGAAGAGCGCTTTCCTTTACGGTGAGGAAATGCTTGGTCTGAGTGATGATGTCATCAAGGCATGCAATGGTCAGATGATTTACATTCGTCAGCGCGGTTCTGTGCGTTCACTGAATGTTGCACAGGCAGCAGCAGTGACGATGAGCTTCTACGACTCTCAGCACATCGAGTTTTGAATAAAAGAATGGAGGTAACAGTATGAAAATATCGTTACCTCCATTCTTTTTGGTAGTGTGGGAAACATAATGTTCTCGCTACCTCATAAGCCTGCTCTGATTACTCTTAGTGCATCAGCTTTTATCGTGATGCTTGCGAACAGTATTTTGACATTAGCATTGCCCTCATTAGGAGAAGACCTGAGAGCTTCCGCACTTCAGCTCAACTGGATGGTAGAAGCTTACCCGCTATTCTTCGCTGGGCTTTTACTCACTTTCGGGTCACTTTCTGATCGTTTCGGTAGAAAAAAGATGCTTTTGCTAGGGCTGGCGCTTTTCACTATTACTTCTGTTGTTGCTTCATTTGCCCATTCCCCTGAAACCATTATAATTCTCCGAGGGGTGAGCGGCGTTGGCGGCGCAATGATTATGCCCTCCACGTTATCTATTATTAATGCCATATACAATAAAGAGTTCCGCATCAAAGCGATTGCTTTTTGGAGCGCTATCAGCGGCATAGGGACATTAGCTGGAAGCCTTATTGGTGGTGCTATCATTACCTATAGCTCTTGGGAAAATGCTTTTCTTTTACAAGCGATCTTGGGCATTATCGTTTTTATTATATCGTTGTTTACGTTGCACGAAAGTAGCAGTAGCACACCTAAACCGTTAGACTTCTGGGGCTATTCTCTTTCCTCCGCAGGTATTGCCCTCATTATTTTTAGCGTAATGAACTTTTCATCACAGGAACTATGGTTAGCAATTGTAGAATTTACCTGCGGTTTGGGGTTATTTCTTGCATGGTTCTTGATCGAAAAGAATCATCCACACCCATCATTTAATGTTCTTCTGTTTAAGAACAAGAAATTCTTTGTTGGCTCAGTGGCACTGGCTTTGGCTTTCTTCGCAGTCAACAGTCTCCTATTTTTATTGAGTCAGCTTTTCCAATCCGTATACAACTTGACAGCTTTATCAGCTGCTCTCTTAACTGTGGTCATTGTTGTTCCATTGGTTATTGTTTCTCCTTTGAGCGCAGTTCTGATAAAAAAGTATGGAGAACGTATTACTCTCATCGTAGGTGTCACTTTGATGATTGTCGGTTTCGTTTTCTCAGCACTCTGGAAATACAACACTCCGGTTTGGCTTATTTCTCTTTGTTTAGTAATTCTACTATCTGGCATGGTTTTGATGATGAACCCTGCTACGAACATGCTTCTTGATTCTGTCCCGCAATCTGAATCTGGGATGGCTTCTGCTATGAATGATTTGACTCGTGAGTTGGGAGGAGCTTTGGGAATTGCAGTCCTTGGATCAATTGTAAGCGCTGTATTCAGTCATAAAGTAGGGTCACAGGAATCCCTAAGTAGTTTTGTTGCGTCAAGCTCATCAGAACTGCATATTTCCATAGTTTCTGCTTGGGTTGAGTCTTTCACCATTGCTATGTGGTTAGGGGCAGGATTGTCTTTCGGAATTCTTTGTTTTGTTTTCCTGTTTTTGAAAGAAAAACGAAAAAATGTACGATAACTCTTCGTTAAAGGAAGGTTTCACATATTAGAAAGAGTTATCATGTCTGCTTTATTTACAGCATTAGCTATACCCAATTCTGACGACAGCGTTATACACATTCAGCCTCCAACTCATGAGCATGGTTCAATTCCCAGTATTGTTAACCTTGCAAACGAGCATTACATTGTCACACTCACTTCTGTTGAAGAAAAAGCAGGAACGACAACTTCTGCTTTGACGTTAGCGACAATGCTCAAAGTATTATCCCATCAGCAGTTAGATGTTGCTGTTCTTGATATGAACACAACGAATCCGGAACTGTTTTATCATACAGAAGATACTCAAATAGATTTCGTTAGCTTGTCAGACAGAGAAATCTATGGATGGGACTACTTAGAGTCCAAAAAATCTATTACATGCCAAGGCTTTGACTGCTTCACAGTCTTTGGAGATGAACATCCATATTCAAATCGGGAAGGACAGCAACTTGATGCTTTGCTGACTGCATTGAAACATAATTATGATGTCATCATTATTGATTCAGATGCCTACTCGCATGATAATCCATACACCATGCTCGCTATGCAACGTTCAGATATTACTTTATGCGTGTCTTCATGTACCGAAGACACGCTTTCTTTATTGTCTGATAAGTTGAACCTGTTCCTCCTTCCTGAAAATGAAGGAGGACTTGGTTTGTCCGCATCAACATTTGGGGCATTACTCAACAGAAACTCTTCGGGGTTACTCGCTACACATCGTTTGACGGAAGAGCTGCGTGAGGAAGTAGCTGTTGTAGGTTCTATACCTGTTCTTCCGTATCAGAAGAATGATAGAATGAAGTTAGCGACATTGCAAGATGACCCTGAACTGCTCAAATCAGGATTAGTAACAGTGAGAAACATTTTCACTGATTACAACTTCACAAAATAGAAGAAGCCCTCCGAAAATGGAGGGCTTCTTCTATGTGTTACTCTGGCTTTTCTTCTGTGATGCTCAATGGAATATCTACTATAGCAGACTCTTTACGTTTCTCCAAAGGAGCAATTGTGATGCTCAGAACTCCATTATCATATGAAGTTTTCACATCTTCAGGTGATGCATACTGAGGTAAACCAACAACGAATGAAGATTCGCGGGTTCTCTCCTCATTTTCGGCATGAACCATTAGTTCGCCAGCTACTGTGTCATACTTGACTGCAATCTGTTCTGGTTTGAAACCAGCAAGGTTGTATTCCAGAACTGTACTCCCGTCATCGGTTTTTGTTCGATGCATGAGATTATACTGCGGCCAAGTGTACTCTCGGAAAAGTTGACCGAAAGGGGATGTTCCGAACAGGCTACGGAACGGGTCAAACATTTCAGCAACACGAGGGGATTCAGTCGTGTTACGTTTCGCTAATGTGTTAGTCATTTGTATCACTCCTTTATCTATTTTGTTATGCAAACCTTTGTTGAGGTTTACATAATTATACAACATCTAGTTTTTGAAGATTATTTCTGCAATCGTAAAAAATTTTCCAATTTATTGAGATGGTATACGATAGTCTTATTATGACTTCTAATACACCAAATTATCTTGTTCGCTCCGAAAGCGAAGAAACAGCTCAATCCTTAGTTCAGGATTACCAGCTTGATGCTGATTCCTGGCTTCGCTTACCTTTGATGGTCGACACTGTCGAAGGCGTATACATCAAGACACAGACTCTTCCAGTAACACAAGAAAAGTACGATGCTTTGACTGATGATGAAAAGGAAGATATTTCATTGAACGGTCAATGGGATGTACGTCTGTTACTTGCAGCTGATTACTGGCTTGCAGCTGATTATGCAAAGAAAGCTCATTGGAGTGCAGATGCATGGGATTGGGTAAGCCTGCCAATTATTTCTGATGTTGTGGAGTACCAGAAAGTCTCCCTTCCAGAGGAATAAGCAGCGCCGATAGTTCTCCTGGTAAACCAAAGAAAGCAATTGTATGAACGAATTATGGGCTGTTCTTGCTGGAGCGATGCTCAGCACGCTCCCTGCTGCCACTGTGCCTAATATAGCAGTAGAATACTCTGCAGTTGAATCAGCTGTACAGCATAAAATAGAAGCCAAAGAAGATGTTCATGCTTCCGTATCTTGCGGAGGAGGGACTCTTCTCATTCCAGCTGGGACAACGCGAACTGTAACTTGTTCAGTCAAAGTAAAAGAAGCATCTTCCCATTTTGAAGCAAACGTTAAATTGGACGCAAAAGAATCTGGTGTAAATATCCAAGCTGTTGTTATTCCAGATAACCCTGGCATGGTGTACTAATGTCAATTACGTTCAGCGATGGATATAAAATTGTAGAGGAAGAGTCTACTTCTCTTATTACTTCCCGTTTGATGCTTTCCACTCTTATGTTTGATTTAAGTGAAGATATAACAATGACAAGCCAAGTTGTTACCGCCATGATGGCTCAATTAGAAGCAGATGACCGTGTAAGCTTTATCTCCTTATATAAGAATCAGATTGCTCCAAACAGCTTCTCGGCTTTGGGGTTAGTAAAATGGGTAACCCCTGATAGTTCAGATGAATATTTGGCAGCATCAGATTATTGCTATCCATTGTTTGTTGCCATCAAAAACCCTGACGATAGCGATGCTGGTGAAATTATCCAGAAATTCGTTGTTGAAAAAGCAGAGTCTCAACATCTGACAGAAGAAATCATGAAAGAGGTTTTTGATGAGTGATAGATTAATCCGTCGTGATGGATACTCTTTAACAATTGAAGAAACTAACAACATTGACGTTCTTTACACTATGTTTGAAAACATGGCTGGACGTATTGAATCTGCTGCTGAGTTCTTATTGCAACTTCGTTTCATCCTACCGGCACATGAAGGTAAAGACTTTGCTGTTGTTAGTTACTACGACTCTTTCATATCACCATCAAATTTGGAAGGGTATAGCATGTTGTCTTTACTCCCTTTCCCTAATGAAAAAGTCCTCAACGATGATCTGCGAACATTCTACCAAGAGTCTGAGGATGAAATGTTAGCAAGAGCTCTTTTAGTAACTGCTCGTAATTCAGTCTCCTCCACGCATCTTGAAAACCTTCACCAGGAAACCGAATCTCTACTGAAAACAAGAGTCAAACATCTTCGCATGTTGTAAACCAATTCATAAAATTAGGCTCTTTTCTTTTATCATGTAACATTGAACACATGAACCACGATAAAAGGAAGGTGACCTTATTTTGATTGAGGCCATTTTAGTAGGTACCGGAATTGTTGCGTTGGTAGGAGCTTTTCTACCATCAACTTTGTACAGTGTACGTCAGCAGTCCAACATTATTATTGAGCGTTTTGGTAAGTATCACAAAATCTCAAATCCAGGATTGCATGTAAAAATTCCATTAGTAGATCGTAAAGCTGGTTTATCTGACTTACGTATCCAGTCTTTGGACTTCAAAGTTGAAACGAAAACCAAAGACAACGTATTCGTCGTTATCGATGTTGCGGTGCAGTATCAGGTGAACCCTGACCGTGTGTATGAATCACACTACAAGCTTTCTAATCACCAGGTACAGATGCGAAGCTACGCGTTCGACACCATTCGTTCAATTGTTCCGACAATGGAGCTTGATGATGTCTTTGAGCGTAAAGATGTTATCGCTACTGAGGTTTCATCAACCATCGGAGCTGAAATGAGCGAATTTGGTTATAACATCATCAAGACTCTTGTTGCTGATGTTGCTCCAGCTGAGAACGTCAAGAACGCAATGAACGACATCAATGCTGCACAGCGTAAGCGTGTTGCTGCCCAGGAGTTAGCAAACGCAGAGAAAATTCGCACCGTTACTGACGCTGAGGCAAAAGCCGAGAGCCAGCGATTGCAGGGTGAAGGTATTGCGAAGCAGCGTAAAGCAATCATTGAAGGTTTCGCTGGTTCCCTTGATGAGTTGAAAGAACGTGACATTGACCCACAGAGCGTTATCTCTGTCATCCTCTTTACTCAGTATCTTGACACGCTTTCCCAAATGGGCGAAAAGGGTACGAACAGTATCCTTATGCCAGGTGGTCCAAGTGGTATGCAGGACTTGTTCAGCCAGGTACAGAATGCTATTGTCACAGGAAATGTTACGTCAAAGGCCATTACTGATAACACTGACAAGAAGACAGCTCAGAAGCGTATTGAAAAGTAAGAGCGTTTCATAAAAGAAAGCCTCCAAGATATCTTGGAGGCTTTCTTTTATTTATGCAGTAGGCTGTCGCTGCTTATCAAGTAAATCTTGAAGAATTGCACGCTGGCCAGAGCCAATCTTCTGAAGAGCTTCCGAAACTGTAAACCAACCACCAGCAACTGTCTCGCAGTATGCAATGTTACGCCCTGAACCAGCAGGCCATTCGCGGGACTGGATATTTGACCCAGCCCATTCAATGTTTCGTCCTGATGCGTCAGCTGCATAAATCGTGATAACTTTACCCCGGTATGTAACCAAAGGTGTCAGCTGCTGGTACTGTAAATCAGCTGGTGCGCGAACACCAACCTCTTCATAGAACTCGCGGTGAGCGACTTCCATCGGCTCTTCATGAGCTTCCATTCGGCCTTTCGGGATTCCCCACACGTCGACCATTTTCGGGTTTGACCAGAAATGAGGACCATTCGGCTTAATGAGAAAAACTTCAAGCTGCCGCCTGTTCTTTTTCTTTCTGCGGCCCTCCCGGTACAGGAGGATACCGTACGAATTAACTACTGTTGTCATGGGTTTATCTTAGCATCTTTAGCGGTAAAAACCTAATCCACATGATAGGAATCTTTTATGGAAACCAAATGTAAAGCAAAGAACCCTGCCACATGCAGGAATCATGGTATGCATTTTAGTTCCAGTGCAGAGCTTACAGATTCAATGAAAAGTAAATTTCCTCGTTTGCAATTGCGTTTAGTTGAATTAGGCGAGCGACTTCTTTTAGAATACGTTATCGTGCCTAAGGATTCCCGAGGTCATGGTGTCGGACGAGAAGTTCTAGAACACATAACCCGATATGCTGATAAGAAACATCTGACTGTTGAATTAGAGCCTGATGATGTGTTCGGAACTCCCATAGACTTTCTTGTAAATTTCTATAAGAAATTCGGATTCCGCCCGCAATATGTCCGTTTTAATAATACAGCTTTTTTGGATAGCATGGTTCGAGAACCTGCTGAATGATTGGTGGAAAGTGGAAGACTTCATCCGTGAAGCCCGAATGGTTATGTTAGGGTTCTATGTAAACGATCCTAAAATAAAAAACAGGGCTGGTCAAATCATTCGTAATAAATCAGCTCATACCATGAACCAAATGGGGACTGTTATGTCTGTCAATGAAGTGCAGACACGAACAATTCAAGCGTACTATGAAATGGGAACTCGTTACTTCAAACGATATGCCGCTATGAATTGGAGTATATTCCTCAACAGTGCCAGTCGTCAGCGTCTTATCAACTTAGCTCAAGAAGCGCAATCCATTGATAACGTCGTGCGGCAGTTACAACAGCAGGTACGAATGAATGACCGAAGAGCTATGCTTGAACTGGGTCAGTACCTTATGATGCGTGTACGTTTGGAAAAAGCGCGTGATGCTGTGGAGGGTGAAATGCTTAACCTCATTGAAGGTCCTTATTTCAAAGACAGGATGCTTCCAGACGTTGTGCGAGGTTTTTACGCAGATTATCAGAATCAGCAGAAAAAGCAACGACAAAGGGTATGAAAAGCTGTTAGATATAGTGCATGACAGTTTATAAAAGACACACCAGAGATGACGGCACAGTAGGTCCATGTGAAGCTGAACAGGGTGGATGCAAATATGCAAACAATCCTCACGGCTTCTACGATCCTTCTATCAAGAAAGAAGTTCTTGACCCAAATAGCAACGGTCAGCGTTCGCTCAATCGCTTACCAGTAGAAGAATTACATTCTTTGTACAGTGAGAAGGACATTCCTGATTACGACACAGCTCATTCAAATTATGTGAAAGCTGATGCTGAATACCAGAAGCAGGTTGAATCAGTAACTAAAACTTACCCTGTTAAGAACCAGGAATTCGTTTCTCAGCTGTTGAACACTACAAACGATGCTCCTTCTGTGTTGAACTACTTTGAAATCAAAAACCTTCCAGATACTTTTGATTTCGCAACAGATGAGAAGTCTGAAAAAGCCCGAATTGACTTAGCTACTGCTCATTTACGCCGTGATGCTGCTGCGGATAAAGTTCGCGCTCAGATTTCCGCACATCAGGCAGCTCAGGTGAAGAAGCCTGAACTGGTATAATTTCTCAGATTCATCTCTGATTGTGGTAATATGAAGTTGTGTTTATCAACAGTCGTATTCTTTCATCAGCAACGTATTTCCCGTCAGCTCCTATTCCAATCCAGGACGTTGAACGGGAAATTGTTGTTTCATCAGAAGCCTCTAAACTGCCTGTACGCTCCATCAAGCGCCTAACAGGAGTAGAGCAAGTATTTCACCGTCAAGCAGGTGAAAACACGTCAGACTTGGCAGTGGAGGCTGCTCAGGTAGCTTTGCAGCGAGCGAATGTCAGTGCAGATGAAATTGATCTTCTGATTTTCGCGTCAGCTTCACAAGATTTGATAGAGCCAGCAACTTCTCACATCGTGGCAAGCAAGCTTGGCAGTACGTCCCCTGTCTTTGATATCAAGAATGCATGTAATTCTTTTTTGAATGGCATGCAAGTAGCTGACACGTTTATTCGTTCGGGGACTTACAGAACAGTTTTAATCGTTACAGGTGAAATGCCTTCTGTTTCCATCCGTTGGAACTGCCGAAACCGTGACGAATTTACACGAGCCTTTCCAGGTTACTCCATGTCTGACAGTGGAGGAGCTGTCGTATTGCGAGCGGAGGAATCCTCTACGAAAAGTGGAATTCTCAGCATTGACATGACAGCCCACTCAGAAATGTGGGATGTAGGAATCTTAGGTACCGGAGGTTCAAGAGCACCTCGGGATATTGAGGCAACTTACTTTGACATGGATGGACATGCTCTGTACAAAGCATTCAAGACTGTCGGATGTGACATGCTGTTCTCCCGGATTAAAGAGAAAAGCTTGAACTGGGATGACTTTGATGCTATTGGCATGCACCAAGTGTCTTCCATCTACAATGATATGCTCATCAAGGAGCTGGGCATTCCTGCTGACAAAGCTTTGCTCACTATCCACGAATATGGTAACTTAGCTTCCAACTCTTTGCCTTTACAGTTAGAGCAAGCGTTATACTCTGGTAAAGTACATCCAGGTGGTTTGTTCTGTTTCGTTGGGTTAGGTGGAGGCATCTCAACTGGATTAGGAGTGTTTAGCTTATGAATCTCTGGATCGCAATCCCTGTATTCAATGAAGAGAAAAGCATCACTGGTTTATTGAACCGCCTGCATGAGCTTTCTCGGCAGGATAAATTTCAAGTTGTTTTCTGTGATAACGGATCAACTGATAACTCGCATGAGGTAATTACAAACTTCATTTATGAACATTGCCTTGACTGGCATATTGTCGCGGAGTCTCAAAAAGGCACTGGCGCAGCAGCAGATACTGCAATTCGCTTCGCTATTAGTAAAGGAGCAACTCATATTGCCAGAACGGATGCTGACTGTCTTCCTGATTACGCTTGGATAAAAACAATCAAGCATCATTTTACATCATCTTCTCTACGAATGATTGCTGGTCGTATTACAGCAAGGCTTGATGATACAAACATTAGTCGAAGCAAAGCTAAGCTGTTCGACTCACTGGTTCCACTTGCTGCTAGCTTTGGAAAATTCAGGCCGTTGAATCAAGGAAAAGAATTCCATGGTCCGTATGTGATGACAGCGGGTTGCAATGTAGCTATTGAAGCGAAATTGTATGAAGAATGCGGTGGATTCCCACGAACAAAGATTGAAGATGTTCATGAGGACCACATGTTAGTGAATGCTGTGCGAAGAGTAACAAGCGAATACGCATATCTCAAAGACGTTCATGTCGCTGTTTCTGCCAGAAGAATCGCTCAATGGGGTATCATTAATACCCTCAAATGGTATGCAAACCACTCCTACAAACCCGAGGTTGTTGATATTCGATGATTGATGCTGAACTGGCACACAAAGCAACAGAAGAAGATGCCATTCTTTTGAAAGCCGTGCATCCCACCGGCAGTAAACTCCTGCGTTATGTAGGTTCAAAATGGCGCTTGAAGCGCATCCCAGTAGTTGGAGTCATCCTATCCGATGCGGCTCTTATCCGCGAAGTATTCATGGATAAGGAGAACTTTACAAAGATTGGTAAAGGTGCCTCATCCGCTCTCTGGACACCTGTCATTGGAGAATATGGATTAGTCAACATGGACGGCGAAGAGCATCTTATGCTGAAGAGAAGTCTTGCCAGTTCTTTCTCTAATAAAGTTTGTAATGAATTGGTGCACCGAGTTTTCTCAACGTATCATTCAGAACTTAAAGAGCGTCTCTTGTCAGGCGAACCAGTAGACATTGTTCAAGAGGTTGCACATTTCGCATATCGCACATTATGGGAACTCATTGGGCTGCCTCAGAACCGTTTGTCCCAGGAAAACTTTGACATTGCTGTGACAACTCTGCGTTCAGTTACAGAAGGTATCACAGTAACCAAAAAGAACCTTTCTCCCCGCCAGGTAGAGCAGGCGAAAGCGCGTCTTCTATTCGTGGAAGAATTAGCTCGTGAAACATACCAGAATGATAATGACGCAACTACTATCCCTGGATTGATGAAGGAGGAAGGCTTCTCTGAGGAAGCTGCGATTTCTGTGGTGAAATCTTTGATGATTACTGGGACAGAAACCATCATCAGCGCTCTTCCTCGAATGACTGCGCTTTTCATCAAATCAGACTACATCAGCTATCTCTCAGAAAATCCTGAACATGCTAAAACAGGAATCGATGAAGCGCTCCGAGTAATTGTACCAACGCCAGTCGCTGCACGCATTGCAACTAAAAACTTAGACTTTCACGGAGCGAAAATTCGTAAAGGGGAACGTTTGATTCTTTCTACCATCGAAGCTTCACGTCGTTATGGTGATTTCAACCCATTCCAGGAGCTGGACAAGAATATCAGAGGTTTATGGTTCGGAGCTGGCGTTCATATGTGCTTAGGGCTTCCATTAGCGATTGCAGAAGCTAAAGAACTCGCAACTGTATTGGCCGAAGTTCACAAAGAAAAGCCATTAGAAGTCATTGAACAAACATCAAACGATAAAGGTCATACTGGAAGCTTCAAGAAACTCATTATCCAATGCAAAACTTCGTAACGCTATTAGAACATCAAGCAGCTAATAACCCGACTTTACCTGCAATAACGCTCAATGGAAACAGCATTACCTATGGTGAACTTATCCAAGGTATGCATAACGTTGCCTACAATGCGAAACAGCATGGTATGTTGCCTGGGCAAAAAATGCTCTTCGCTTGTAAACCAGATATAAAAAGTCTAACTCTTGCACTTGGGCTGATTCGGTATGGGATCGCATTAGCTATTGTTGATCCAATGACATCAGATGAGCTGTTCAAGAATCGTGTTAGCTTAGTTGGTCCAGATTATGCAGTAAGTGCTCCTATCTTGTATCATCTGAGTAAACATAGAAACCTTGTGTACAAAGTCCTCAAAAAGCAAATAGCTGATTTTACTCAGGCAGCTCCTAACCAGTTAAGCTTTGGTGGCTCCTATAAGACGGCTGTCAATATAAGTAGCTGGATTGAAGGTAATCAAAGTAAAAGTGAAGGGTCGTATGATTCACAAACGGCCGCTATCATTGTGTTCACCTCTGGAACAACTTCTGAACCTAAAGGCGTTACGCATACTATTGATACGCTTTCTGCCAGCATTGAATCTTTCGCTACAACAATGGGGATTAAAACTGGGTCAAAAGTTTACTCCGAACCTATGACGTTAGGATTAGTCGCTCTTTCGCATGGGGCAGAATGGATCATCCCAGGAAAAGAAAAACGATTCCCTGAATGCGATGTTTGGTTTGCAACTCCTGCTGATATCCTCAAAGGTCTTGAACGTATTCGTCAATATAGAACAACTCCTCATTTGAGGACGGTTGCAGCAGGAGCAGCGCCAGTGCTACCTTCTTTGGTCAACGCTCTTGAATCTAATGTAGTTGCAGATCAGATTTTGTCTGTATATGGAATGACTGAAATGCTTCCTATTGCAGTGGGTGACGCAAGAAAAAAGCTTAATTTTCTTGAACAAGGTGATTACGTTGGTAAAGCAGTCGGAGAAACTGTTGTTACAGCGAAAGGTGGAGAACTGTTTATTTCTGGTCCTGCTCTGATGAAGAAATACCTTACCAAAGAGCCGTATGCAGAATTACCTACTGGTGATTTTGGCATTGTTGATGGTGAAGGAAATATCATTCTTCAAGGACGCAAGAAAGACATGTTCATCAGAGGTGATATGAACGTATACCCTGGATTATACGAACCAGGATTAGCGACAATTGCTGGTGTGAAAGATGTTGCGTTAGTTGGAGTTCCTGATGAATATGGCGATGACGAAATTATTTTGGCAGTTACTGCAATTGAAGGAGTTTCTGAATCTACTGTGAAAGCACAGGTCGAAAAAGATATGATGAAATTCGTTGATGCAGATGCAGTTCCATCAGAAGTGGTAGTCTTATCTGACTTTCCTCTCTCAGGAAGAGCTGAAAAGTTAGATAGGAATTTGCTCACAGCTGAAGTTGTGAAAAATAGGAAGGGTTGACATGGTAATTGCGGTCACAGGAGTCTCAGGATTTATTGGCAGAAATGTAGCGCAGCATTTTATCAACCAAGGATATGAAGTTGTGGGTATCAGTCGGAGTAATCCAAACATGGAGGACTTACACTATATTCAAGCTGACCTCACTAATGAAAAGACTCTTCCCAGACTCGGCAATGCTCTGGTGGTTCACTGTGCCGCTCAAACCCATGATAGTTCCTTTTCCAGTACCCGAGCTATCAACGTTAGTGGTACTGCAAATGCACTCATGCTCGCACCTGACGGCAAGTTTATACATGTCTCATCATCATCTATCTACAACCTCACCTCAAATTCTTTTGATGTTTCTGAGGAAGAGTTTCGCTATGGCGATTACCCATTTTACAATCACTACAGCAAAACAAAAGCCGAAGCTGAAATACTTTTAGAGCAAACTGGAACGAAGAGAACTGTGGCACCTATCATTCTGCGGCCTCATGGTGTATATGGTCCTGATGACACGACAGTATTACCTCGACTCACTGATAGAATCAGAAGAAATAGCCTAATGCTTCCGAATGGTGGAAACGTTGAACATTCTCTCACTCATGTAAACAACCTTATACGTGCTGTTGAATGTAGTAGGAAATTCCAATTTGATGGAGTTGAGGCGTTTAACATAGCTGATTTAACGCCTACAAAAATTGCAGATGCAGTCAGTCAAGTTATTGGTCGTTCTATAAAAATTCAATCAGTATCTTCATCTCTGGCTTTGCGCATCGCAAAACGAACATCTCGCATTTCTGAATATGAAATTCGCCAAATCGGCTTTAATCGAACATACTCTATTACCAAAGCTCAGAATATTTTAGGCTACAAACCTAGAGATTTTGTGGTAGACTGGTGATGTTCTCCCAACCACCCGATGTACATATACGTACACTTACCCATAGAAAGAAAACAATAATGTCTTAGCTTCTTGAAGCCCCTGTATGTGATAGCCCAATCTTCTCAAACGAGCCTCCTTCTTCATTACATGAAGACAAAATCTACTTGGTCACGCATGATGAGCTCTCGCCTGGATACCAGGTTGCGCAGACAGCTCATGCTATCGCGGACTTTCTACTCACTCAGCCTGCTGCTTCACAAATTTGGCATGCAAACTCTAACTCATTGATTGTTCTGAGTGCACAGACAGCAGAAGAGTTGCATCATTTATATCAAAAAGCATTATCTCTGGGATTCAACGTAACGGCTTTCCGAGAACCTGATATTTTGGATGAAATTACAGGACTGGCGTTTACCCCTTCTTGTCACAACAAACAATTCTTATCCTCGTTACCTCTAGTGGGAAAACAGCATAATACTGCTAAGAGTAGAGAAAACAAGTTGAAAAGCGTTGCGTTTAAGATGATGGATGAAAATGGTTTTCTACCAGGTGAGCATGCTCTTCAAACAGGAAGATGTTTGAGAGAATTGTTCAGCTATCAACAGATTTCTATTTCTTCTGAAACAGATAGCTTAGTGACAATTGAACGCTTCCTTACTCTTCTTTATTATGGAGTAACAGGCAATAACGGCGTTTTCCAAAAGGTTGCATCTATTCTTGATGATGAGTTTTTGAATTTGCTTTGGAACTCAGAAGAGTTAGCAACCTGGGAAAAATTACTATATGAAGCTCTTGATACAGTTGAACAAGTAAAACACTCTCAGATATCTTCTGATGCTGAGATTGAACTATTCACGGTCATTTGCAGGAAAATGTTGGAGCTTTCGTAACCATAAGAATGTCATTGGGTGAAGAGTTGTATGTTATCTTCACTGAGGTTTTACTTCCTGCTTTTACGGCAGGGAAAGTAGTTGTTTGAGGGTTTCGTTCACCTGTTGAAGTACTGAACAAATCCTGGGTAATAGTTCCTCCGGCATCACAACGATTTGTAGTTGCCATAAGTGAAACGTTCAGTACGCACTTACCATCCGGCCCACATTTAACTTGGGTTTTAGGGTCCAGCTTATATGCCATACCACTGTAGCTATCAGAGGCATAGTTAGCTGGGACTCGTACTACTGGGTCAGTTTTATATGAAGTGAAAATAAAACCAACGACAAGTGCACTTCCAACAAACAATACAGAGGAAATGATAAGAGAAACTAACGGAAGAACCTTGGATGTTTTTCTCTTCATTGCTATCACCAGAGCAACTACACTAAAAGCTAATGAAACAACAGTGGGAACGACAAGGATAGAGGTAAAAAATGCTAACCCTGTCAGAATAATAGATACCACAGCAAGTTTGTTTCCTGCCGGTTTATCAAATGACAAAGGAGCTGGCTCGGAACCAGGTGCGGGAGCATCATACGCATCGTCCACATAGGAAAGCATGTTCTTCTTCTGGAAGATACTGTCGTTTGTCATAAAGATTTTATCGGTTTCGTCTCATTATGCACAGTTGTTCTGGTGCCTGTCTGGCAATTCTACATGTGAATATAAAATCTTGTTAGATATAAATACATGACCTCCACTGTTTGCCAAGCAAAAAACCCAGATGAATGCCGCTATCACGGCACCCGATCTGTTTATCACACTAATCGTTTAAAAAACACTATGACATTGGCTCGTGATGTGTATAAAGCAGCTGGAACACAATCCGAGAAGATGGAAGCCTACTTCAACTTGCAAAATTCAGAAGTTGAGTACTACGGGACAGAAGAAGGTCGCACTTCTTTGATTCATCATATTAATACAACGGATAATCAGCAGCACAAAAGTCATTGGTTGGAGATTCTCACCAAGGCAGATGCAAAACGAGAGTTCTTTGAAAGTCAGGATAATTCCTGGGCACCACCCTCACCATTGAAGAAAAAATCTCTGATGTTTGGTAATCTTGCTGCAAAAACTGACACAAGTGGGCATCAGGTTACTTCTCTGAGTACAGGAAAATACGATAATGGTGTTGAGTATCATTTTGAGTGGGATCAGACCCGAGGCATGGTGTTCTATGCGGAAACTAATGATATAGAATCCCTGCGAGGTTTAGGCAAAGCTACAACCTTAGAGCAAGCTAAGAAAGTATCTGAAACATGGTACCAGTCGCAGCAGCCCAAAACACGCTCTTTGCAATTACAGTAATAGGATATCCTCATGGAAAAGCTTGACATTCATTATTCAGTAAACGCTGAAAGTTACACTACCGATTTTCTTACTGTCAATCTCATTGAATTCAACAATTACACATTTTCCCAAGTTAATGTTGGAACTGATGGTTCTGGAACTTTAGTTATTAATGACAATAAAGAAGTCCTTTTGATCCATTCTATTCGTCCTGTTGTTGGTGAAATCAGCTGGGAAATTCCTCGTGGTGGAATTGATCCAGGAGAAAGCCCCCGTGAAGCGGCAAGTCGAGAGTTGTATGAAGAAGCTTCTTTCTCAGTACCTGCAGATAAACTTTTAAGTTTAGGATACATCAATCCTGATAATGGTATCTTGAACACACGTTTACATTTGTTCATTCACAAAACGTCTCAAAAACCTTCTCATGTTGAAGGTGATGGTTTTGAAGTAGCAGCTGTTAAGTGGTTCTCATTAGACAGTGTAATCAATGCTATTCAGCAGAACATTATTACAGATTCTATCACTATTGCAGCTTTCGGAAAAGCAAAACTAGCAAACATTATATAATTTAGTACGATAGGAATACGTACGAATGAATGATTGTTGAGGTATGTGATGAATGAATTACTTTTTTCAGAACCCGCAAAACATTACCTACTGTCAACTGACCTGCCATTTGAGACTGTTCTTGTGACAGTTTCCCCGTCCGAAGTCAATGTTCTCACAAGGTACGCGGCTCCGAACCAACCTGTAGAAACAAGCATCATAGCTCAAACCACAACTATTGATGAATCACAGTTTTCAGTCATGCTTAAACAAATGAATCGTCTGACTGATATAGAAACGATGGATGAGAAGGAACTTATCAAAGTTTTCCTCAATCGTCTTGACAATAGTCTCTCCCTTGTAGAGCAAAGGAGAGAGGCTGATGAAGAGCAAATGTCTCTGCCTGTTACGACACTCCGTAGAAGCATAGAAGATTTGCTTAGCCAAGTTGAATAGTGGTATAATAAAACATGTACCACCCCTACCAAGAAGGATGAAGTCATCATGACAAACACTCTTACCGTTGAAGAGACTAACGCTACTTCAACACAGGCCGAAATCACTGTTGCAACGAATAACTTCCTGCTTACTGCTCAGGACCGCTGTGATGCATGTGGTGCTCAGGCTTACTACCAGGTAAAGTTCGGGGAAACCTCTAAGCTTATGTTCTGCTCACACCACTACAATGCAAACAAAGCAAAGCTGCTTGAAACAGCAGTTAACGTTCGTGATGAGTCAGCTCGTTTGAGCTGAGCAAGTAATACTTGTATTATTACCGATAATTTGCTATAATAACTTAACACTATAACTTAATACTCTGGGACTGCTCGGTTTCGACTGAGTGAACGGAAACGGAGAAGCATGCAGAGAAACGCCAGGTAATCTCTCAAATCCATCTTGGTAACCAATAAATGCAAACAAATCTGCATACGCATTAGCAGCCTAATGCGGGGAGCATTCTAAGAAACCTCACCTTAGTTCAATCTCCCTCATCAAGTGAGGTGTAGTTACAAAAAAGTATTGTTATTCTTTGTGACGAAATTTTCAACAAATAAAGCTCCACTCCTGACGAGACAAGCAAAGCAGGAAGCTTGAAAAAGGGCCATATTGTCTAAGCATGTAGAAGAACGTTGAAATTCAGCTCAGGACGCGGGTTCGATTCCCGCCAGTTCCACCACAAAACGAGAAGAACCTCACCCAGATTCGGGTGAGGTTCTTCTCGTTAGAGATGTAATATGACTACTACAACCCGTTGCCGCGCAAAAGACCCAAGCGCCTGCCCAGTTCACGGATCAGGCATTGCAGTTCTGACCCAATCCACTGCGAAAAAAGAAGCATCAGCTTACATTACAAGCGGTAACAACAATCCTACTGAAGCTAAAAAGCATCTTCAGGCTTTGACATACTTCAAAGCAACTGAATCAGAAGAATATAAAGCTCTTTCTGCAACAACTTCTCTGGATACTCAGAAAACGGCAGAAGCTGCGGAACGTTCACGAAAAGTTCTAGAATTTGAGCAATCCTACTCAACAAACCATGGATACGGCTCTAACAAAGAAAAAGAACAAGCTATCCAACGAGAATTCAACGTTTCACCAGTACGCTACTATCAAATGCTTAACAACAACCCAATCGTTCAGCACACAAAGACACAAGTTGCAGCAAAGATTCCTACAACAGGAACCGACTTCATCAGCAAAAGAGAGCGTGAAGCAGCAATCAACATGGCTGTCTCCGAAAAGCTTTACGGTGGTAATGTTGAACTGAAAAACGAAGTAAGAAGCGCTCGTCAAGTCAACGAAGATTTCAATCGTTGGGAAATTGCTATTGAACGCGAGCAAGCCACGCGTGCAGATAATAGCAGAGTTTTAGTTGACTCCCCAGCTGATGTCCGTGAAGAAAAGCGTTACTACACCCCAAAGAATTAATACTTGCGGAATAGTTTCATTTGTGATATAGTTTTACATAGCCGATATTGTGAAAGCACGGTGGGGTGGCAGAGTGGATGAATGCAGCCAGCAGAACACGCTGGTAGGGTACTGACCCTCGGAGGTTCAAATCCTTCCCCCATCACGCTTGTTGAGAAACATTATAGAGCAGAAAACTAAGAAGGTGAAACTATGCAATCCGTGTTGGTGTTGAACGCAACCTACCAGCCGTTAGAAGTGGTGTCCGCAAGACGAGCTATTCAGCTCATGCTGAAAGGAAAAGCCACGGCTCTGGATAGTTCCGGCCGTGCCATGCATTCATCTGCTGATGCAGTAGATGTCCCTTACGTTATTCTGCTTAACTACGTTATCAAACAAGGGAAGAAGAAAGAGCCATCTTTCTCCAGACATGGAATTCTCGCTCGTGACAATTACAGCTGTGTTTACTGTGGTAAACCTGCTGATACTATTGACCACGTATGGCCTCAGGACAAAGGTGGGAAATCTACCTGGGATAACTGTGTTGCAGCTTGTCTTTCCTGTAACGGTAAAAAGGGTAATAAGCTTTTGGAACAGATGGGTTGGACTATTCCAGCAAAGACGTTCAAAAAGCCTAATCACATGACGAAGCTTCTTTTCATGGCGAAGAAGAACACAGACATGATGGAAGCATGGAGACCGTACATTGCGATGTACGACCGAAGTGCAGCCTAAGTAAAACCAATATGAAAATGAGGGTACTGATATCAGTACCCTCATTTTCATATGCTCAGGAATAAACCTGTGTAGAATTACCTTGTACCTCAGGTATCGTCCGTTCAAGAAAGAAGAAAAGAAATTTATGTCTGAAACACCAACCCAGGATACTTCCGTCAATGACATTATGAGTCGTTTTGATACTGTCATTATTGGCGGTGGAGTTGCTGGATTATCTGCAGGTATTTACTCCGCTCGTGATGGTTTCTCTACCCTTATCATTGAAGGAGATTTTATTTCCAACACTGAAATGCCAGGTGGCGCGTTGCTGCTTACCCCTGAGATTGAAAACTTCCCTGGTTTTACAAGAGGTGAAGGAACCGAACTGGTGACAATAATCCGTGACCAGGCAGAAAGCTTTGGCGCACACATTGTTACTGAACTTGTAGAAACTGTAAAATTCAGCGAAGAATCATGTGGCCTGCATGAAATTACCACTAATGCTGGTAACACCTACACTGCAAAAGCTGTCATCTTAGCAACTGGAGCAGTTGCACGCCAGCTTGGTGTCAATGGAGAAATGGATTACTTCGGGCGAGGTGTTTCAACCTGTGCTACATGTGACGGGTTCTTCTACACTGAGAAAGAGGTAGTTGTTGTCGGAGGTGGAGACACTGCTGTGGAAGATGCATTGTTCCTACGTCGTTACGCATCAAAAGTAACAATGTTAGTTCGTGGAGATTCCTTCCGAGCAACTGGCCCTGATGCTCGTGAAGCATTAGAATTAAGTGAGAAAGAAGGCAGTAACTTCAATATCATTTGGAACAGCACTGTTCAATCAGTCAATGGGGAGGACAACAAAGTAACTTCTGTCACCTATCAGACAGAGGGAACTGTTCACCAATTAGCTACTGATGGAATGTTTGTAGCAATTGGGCGAGACCCATCCACTTCTTTCTTAGCTGACAGTAATGTCGCGTTGGACCAGGAAGGTTACATCGTCCGTGAATCTGATACAAATAAAGTATCAGGTGGAGCTGTTGGAGTCTTCGCAGCAGGGGATGCGGTAGACAAGAAGTATCGTCAAGCAGTCACATCAGCAGGACGTGCAGTAGAAGCAGCTTTGGAAGCTCGTGAATACTTGCTTACAGCTCGTCGTTGCTAAAAAATTAGATTTGACGTTTATTACAGCTATCTGCTATCCTATAAGAGATAGCAAAGCATCTATACGAATAGTATTTACAGAATAGGTTACCGAATGGCAAAAATTAGAAACTTGGTTCTTTATCCAAAAAGCCAAGAAAGTTTGTACTCACTAAAAAGTGATTATGAATGGATTGGTCGTGAAGTTTTAGTTCAACGCGATGAACTAGGACTGAAACTCGTTGTGCTTGCATTGCCAAAAAAGTACAAAAAGAAAGAACAGGCAGAAGCGAAGCTCAAAGCTAAGCGCGAAGCTTATGAAGAGGGTACTTTCTAAATAGAATCCTCCCTTTGAATCAGCTTCTTTAGTATCACTACACAGAAAGGAGGCTGGTTCAAATGGCCAAGTCTCAAGTACAAGAAATTCGTGACCCGTACAGCATCAAAACAGATAATGGGGATGTCGTTAACACAAAAACCGCAAACCCTAATCGCACTATTCAAATTCATGGGCATCGTCTGAAAGTGCGTGATATTCCTATTACCGCAGCTCTTTTAGATTGCGGTCATACTGTCCGCGGTATTGCTTTTGGACCAGGAAACCTAGTTTACTGTGATAAGCATGATAATAACGCTTTACTCCCAGCTACGGTTGTCGAAGTAGAGTAACGAGCCTATTTTAACAGGGGTTCTCTTTTCAGGGTGAAAGGAGAACCCCTGTTATACTTTTTTACAAGCAACAAACCAAGAAAAGGATTCAACCAGTATGGACGTAGTAGAACAACAGTACGATTCTCTTGCAGAGGCAGCTGTTCTTGCTACCATTTTTACCACCCCAACAATTCTGGATGAATTGCTCGAGATTATCCAAGCTGAGGATTTCTATGAGGAAAAAAATAAGATTATTTTCCAAGCAATTACCTCGCTTGCTGAGCAAGGCAAGAGCTATGACGTTATTAGCCTCGCAGGAGATTTGAAAAGGCGCAACGAATTACACTCCGTTGGTGGAATTGGTTATATGCATGAGCTTCTAACTCCAAGTAGCCTCACAGCATATAGCTCAGACCCAATCGGGTACGCGTCTATGATAAAAGACTTGTCTCTTCGTCGTAAACTTATTGATGTTTCTACCACTACCAAAGAAACTGCTTCATTAGGTTCAGGCTTCACATCTGAGGAAGCTCTGATGATGGCAGAAGAAAGCGTTCTGCAATTATCACAAACTGATATGACGAACAGACCAATCTCTGCAAGCGAAATGTGGGATTCCACCATGGATCGCATTGAAGAAGCTGCTTTGACTCCTGAGGGAGGAACTCCTGGTATCCCCAGCGGCTTCCCAATGTTGGATGACATGACAGGTGGTTGGCTTCCAGGACAGGTTATCGCCCTTGCTGCACGACCATCTGTTGGTAAAACCGCTCTTGCTATGGACTTTGCTCGCGGGGCTGCTTATCTCGGTGGGAAAAGTGTTCTCTTTTTCAGCCTTGAGATGAGCGGCCCAGAGCTCATGATGCGTTTGGTTTCTGCAGAAGCGCGAGTAAAATTGCAGAACATCAAAAAAGGTACACTCACTCAAGAAGAGCGGATGAATCTTGATGCAACCAAAGGCCGCATTCTTGAAAACAATCTTTTCTTTGACTCAACAGCAAAAGTCGGTATTTCTCACATTCGTTCTCGAGCAATTCGTCAAAAATTCTCACCTTCTGGTTTAGATTTGATTATCATTGATTACTTGGGTTTGATGGAAGTTCCAGCAGGTAACAAGAACTACAACCGCGAAAACCAGGTTTCTGCACTTTCTCGTGGTATCAAGTTATTAGCAAAAGATTTAGGTATTCCTATTATTCTTTTAGCTCAGTTAAACCGTCAGTCCGAAGCTCGTATTGACAAGAAACCAGCTCTATCTGACTTGCGTGAGTCTGGTGCTATTGAGCAGGACGTTGACATTGCCATGCTTATTCACCGTCCTGACCAGTCTGACCCTAATATTCGCCCAGGTGAGGCTGACTTGCTTCTTGTTAAGAATCGTAATGGTCCAACAGGAAAGATTCCGTTGGTGCCAATGCTTGAATTCGGTAAGTATGTGCAAGGAGACGGTGAAATTCAACCTGATTTGTCTCATTATGACGACGCTGAGACAATTGCCAGTGCAAGCCCACAAGATGTCGTTTACCCACCCCCAACCGAAGAAGATGAAGCACCATGGTAAACAATGATGCTGATAAGAAAGAAGAGCAACTCGCTATGAATGATGTAAACGAAGAAGAGAAGAAGTCTTCTCAGGAGCCATCAGAAGGCCCTAAGCTTTCTAAGGGAACATCCACTCCATCCCAGCCTGAAACTCCCACAGTGGGCCGCACAGCGCCTCCTGTGCCTACCTTCGGTGGTGCTCCAAAGTACTCAGGGAAATCCACTGTTGTTGCAGAAAAAACTCAGGGCAAGAAAAGTGTTCCAGTAAGAACTTACTGGGGTGGAACAGCTATTGCAGTTGCAGCATTAGTTTTCCTTATCGTGCAAATTTTTATTGCTATCTTCCTTGTTATTTACATTTTTACATCTTCATCTAATACGACTGAACTTGCAAAAAATGCTGGTGACATCAATGGATTCATTAGTAATAATCCAGTTCTGCTAGTTGTATCTCAGCTTGCAATGTATGCTGCCTGGTTAGGTTGCATGTGGTGGGTAACACGATACCGTTCAGGGGTACAGCTGGGTAAGAAATTCTGGACTGCATTCCGAGAGAACTTCTGGATTCACTTCAAGAAACGTGACATCCTCATTGGTGCAGGTATCGCTGCAACCATGTTCGGTTTCCAGATGCTGGTACTCAACGGCCTTCCAGCATTGTTCCCTCAAATTGATATGAAGGGTGCAGGTAATACGCAAGTATTCCAGGACCTTCCTGGTGCATGGTTCTTTATCATTGCTTTTGGTATCGGTGGCATTGTTGGCCCTATCTGCGAAGAGCTTTTCTTCCGAGGATTTATCCTGCGTGGATTAGTCAACCATTTCAGCTTCACAAAGCATGAGCGTAATATTGATATCCTTGAAGAGGAAATTGGTAAGCAATCATTCGAACTGAAGAATCTTGTTATTTCATACCGTGCATGGGCAAGTCGCCATCGCTACGCATTAGGTATTATTATCAGTTCTATCTTGTTTGGATTCATGCATTTCCAAGGTGCGGAAACCTTCGGACAGTGGCTGGTAGTCATCGTAACAGGAACATTAGGTCTGGTCCTTGCTTACACGACTTATAAAACAAAGCGAATCATCCCTGGTATGATTGCACACATTCTGTACAATTCCACTTCTTTTGTTCTGCTACTTCTTACAACCACACATTGATAACATGATTAGAAAGGGCAGCAAGTTTCTGTAAAAGAGCTTGCTGCCCTTTTCGTGCTATTATTTAACACAACAACACGAAAGATAAATGCATTTATGTCTGAAATTTTTGGGTACGTTTCCCCTCAGTCTACGAACAAACACATCAACTTTTTAGCCGCTGACCAAGAAAACCAACTTCTATCAGTTGTGGGTAAAATGCTGTACTTCGATACTGAAATTGAAGGATACCTATACCGTGCGATTGGAACAGTAACTGAAATCACTACTCAGAACAACTTGTTCAACAACTCTTTCAACTCTGTCGTAGCAAAGGGTCGTTACACTCAGGAGATTTCAAAAGACTTACGAACCTCTTCTTTCGTAACCCAAGCAGTCTTCGTTAAGGGTCCGACTGATGATGTGTGGAAGCAGTCTGGTGCAGTGTTGCCTACCTCACCTGCCACATCATCTACCGTACATTTGCTTGATGAAACAGTCTTAGCGGAAATGATTCAAGGGCAGGAGCTTCCTTCCATCGGGACATTCCGAGGAGAATCTATGCCTTTGCCTATCAACACTCCTGACTTTGGTGGCAATCGAGGTGCTTACCATTCAGGCGTTCTAGGTAAATCTGGTTCAGGTAAAACAGCTGGTTATACCTTTACGCTTTCTACATACATGCGTCACGAGCAACATGCCATTTTGGTAGTGGACCCTCAGGGGCAGTGGTCTAATGAAAACGGGTTTATCTTCTCTCCTCAGCGTTTTGCAGAATCATTAGGCCGTGAAGTGAAACTTATCCGTATTGCAGAAGAAGTCCGACTACCAAAAGATGTTGAGCTGCTTTCACGTCTGATTGACCAAATGAAAGCATGGACTCGTCTGCGTCGTATGGGTACTGAGAACCAAGCTATTTTCTCTCAGGAAGTTGCTGAACGTATTATGCGTGATGATTTAGACGCTGAGCCACGCGAAATTCTGAGTCGAGTATTCTTGCAAATTGCTCGTTCCCAAGCTGCCATGCGCCGTATCTACGCAGATGATAAAATTCGTGACATCTTCCGTGATGAATTGTATGCTTTGGCAGGAGAAACTCCTGACCATGTTGATGAATTAGATGACGAGTATGAAGGTCCAACTAAGGAAGAATTAGAAGATGTAGAGTCTAGTTGGGATTCTATTCTCAAAGTCTTCCGACCTCTTCTGAATCTCTTCTCTTCTAAGAACCTCCATGGAGAAAAGCGTCATTCTCTTTCAGGAGAGCGTGGTATCCTTGCTGACATCTTCCAGGTACGCCAGCAAGGTTCTAAGCCTGCTCCATATGTAGTGGTAGACATGTCCCCGAATGTCAAGTTGCATGCTAAGCGAGCTTTGAACAAAGATGACATTGAATCTTACATGGCAACCATGTTGGATAAAGAAGCTGTCAAAGCTCTAATTTTGCAGGTACTCTTCCAGGAAATCAAGAAAGCTTCTGAAACTGCCTTCGCAGCTTCTGGCGGCAACCTAAACACCCAGATTGTCTTTGACGAAGCATGGCGTTATGCACCAGAAGGTAAAGCTATCCCTGAGATTGAAGAACTCGCAAACATGCTGGAAGGGTTTGCTTTCGACACTCGTAAGTTCGGTATTGGTTGGACTTACATTCTTCAGTCACCGTCAGATTTGAAGCGAGGAATCTGGTCACAGCTGACGTATATTTACGCTGCTTATGGTCTTGTTGGAAACGATATCAAAGTTCTTGAAGAGCGTTACTCTGATTTGTCTCAGACTGAAATCTATAAAGGCTTTATTTCACCAGCATCTACGGGCATTTACCCATTGATGATTGTTGGCTCTATTTCTCCGCTTATCTTCACGAATTCCCCAACCTTCTTGAACATGTTTACCAGCGCAGAGGAGTTCTTACAGGCGAACAAGAAATGGGTAAACAGAATCATCACAGCACGAGGCTTACCTACTGTTACTCCTGCTGCTGTGGACCCTACTATGCGCAAGATGGAAAAGAAACCAGCTAAGAGTTCAACTGTTCAGGTCAAAACGTATAGTGTCTCTAAGAACTACGAAGTTTCTGAACCTCAAACAAAAATTGCCCAAAAGCCGTACAATTCTGCTCCAAATGACGACTTTGACGCACCATTCTGATATTAAATAATAGATAAAAACAGCAATGTGAGGATAATCAGTTAGGTATATAGTATGGAACACAAAATGCTTTTATCTCCTTTGGAGCAGCTGCGAATCGCATTAGGCGAGCAGCCACAAATCCGCGTTGAAATTCCGCAGAATCATACTCTGCAAGATATTAGCAGCGCTGTTTCATCAGTAATGAATTACATTCTTACTGATGCTTTTGACTTGACCTCTGAGGAAAGCTTCTGGGTTGGCTATGAACTCAAAACTATTCTTAGCCCTATCTCTGCTTTACGTCCTCGCATGTATCTTGCTGCGGTTAAGAAAGAGCTTGACTCTAAAGAGTACAGTGAAAAGCTATTCGCTCGTGATTGGGATGCTGCTGGGCAAGCTGAAATAACTGACCCAAGTGTGCGTCAGGCTCCAATCAGTGACTGGGTTGAAATGCTTTCAGAGGTTGTACTGGTAAGCTATCCTGACTTGCGCTCATCGTTACAGGCCGCTGTTGTGGGTTCCATCTACGGCATCCTCACAGAACTGGGTCTCAGTGAAGACGAGAGCACTACCCGTAAAAGCCTATACCTCCCGACAGCTATCCGTCACCTTGTTGGGTTGCAAGACTAATTCTCATAATGAAAGAAGCCCCTCATCTAATTTAGATGAGGGGCTTCTTTCATTATTCTTTTATGTACGATAGTTGCGTAAAATACTATTCGCTTCTTCCATCGTCTCTACACGACTGAGAAGAGCTTCTTTTGCTATGTCAATCCCCATACCAACTTCTTTAGCCCTTCGGTCAGCAATATACTGGCTATAAGGCTCCATGATACTGTTGTCAACAGTGTCATCATTGATGACTTGAATAACATGCTCAGTATGTTCAAGAAGTGTATAATTTGGGTCAGGGTAATACACAAACTCAATTTTCAAAGCTCGGTCAAACTTTGTCCAACCGGAAGGTTTGAAATAAGCGGTGTAGAGATGATTTTCATACGTTACATCCCAATTACCACCCATATCTTTGAGTAAATCTAACTTACCATTGACAATGGCTTTTGCCTCAGGAATCAAATCTTTATATCCTGAGCCAAGAGACTTGATAAGAACAGGGTTTGTCTCCAGCGCACGAGGATGCATGAACTCACCAGGAGCAAGCATATGAGAAGCAAGTTTACGGTCTGAAACTTGACGGGCGAATGGAGTGTCCCCAAACATATGCTTACTCTGGACGAATGAAGAATCTGACTTTGGAACAGAAATAATTCCGCTACTGTTATCTTTATTTGGGTTTAGAATACTCAACATAGCACGGTTGAGCTTACCATCTTCATTGAATTGAACCAACTGCTGAACAGCGTCAGGGTTTTTACTCAAAAGCCCAAATAGAACTTCTGAGGTATTCCCTAAGTAGGCTCCGTCAATAATAGTATAGTCAGTTCCAGCTTGCTCCAAAACACGCAGTTCTAAAGCTGCCATAATGCGAGCACCGAAACTTGTTTCACTATCTGACGTATGAGGTACAATAGTTGCGTAAGCTTCAGAGACAGGCTCATCTTTATATTTTGGTGTACTGGAAATACCGTCAGCTAAAGTGGCACCAACAGCGATTAAATCGCCTCCTGAGAGCTGTTGGGAGGCGCGGCCTCCGTCAATGGCAACGAGAGTCTTGTTTTCTAAAACAGCATCAGGCGAAAATTGGTGGATAAAATCACCACGCTCGCGTAGTTCAATTTCCTTTTCGTCAAGAAGACTATTTGGACCATGAACTACGCGAGCGTAATCTTCGCCAAGCTTATCTAAATAGTTTAGAATACCTTCAGCGATAGATGATGACATTATGTTTACTCAGCGTCTCGCTCGTGAGCTGCAATCTCGTCAAGCTCTGCTTCACCCGTGTTAAGGAACTTGTCACGAACAATAGTTTCAAGAGCATCAGTAACGCGGGGGTTCTCTTTCAAGAACACGCGAGCTTTTTCAGCTCCCTGGCCAAGCTGGTCACCCTTTTTGATGATAATCTCACCAGTTTTAGGGTCTGTCAATTCAATGTTAGAAGTGAACCATGCACCAGACTTTTTGATAACATCAGCTTGGATACCGAAGTCACGAATGTCAGACTCACGTGAGTAACCTTCATCGCCCTTCTTCCAAAGAATATCAAATTCAGCAGTCTTGAATGGTGGAGCAACCTTGTTCTTGACAACCTTGACTCGGGTACGTGCACCAATAGGATCGGTACCTTCCTTCAAGGTCTCAATACGAGCAATCTCCATACGGATAGAAGCGTAGAACTTCAATGCGTTACCACCAGTGGTAGTCTTCGGAGAACCGAACATGACACCAATCTTCTCACGAACCTGGTTAATGAAGATAACAGTAACGTTGTTCTTCTTTACTGCACCAGTAATCTTACGCAGACCCTGGGACATCATTCGTGCCTGGACACCCATTGTTGCATCACCGAAGTCACCTTCAAGTTCCTTACGAGGAACCAAAGCTGCAACGGAGTCAACGATAATGATGTCAACCGCGCCTGAATTTACCAAGGTTTCAAGAACCTCAAAAGCATCTTCACCACTGTCTGGCTGAGAGAAGACCAGAGCATCAGTGTCAACACCGATTTTCTTAGCCCAGTCAGCGTCGAATGCGTGTTCTGCGTCGATGAACGCTGCACGTCCACCAGCTTTCTGCTCCTGTGCCATAGCGTGCAAACAGAAGAGGGTTTTACCTGAGGACTCTGGTCCCCAAATTTCAATGATACGACCCTTTGGTAGCCCACCGCGACCAAGCGCAATGTCAATGGCGAGAGAACCAGAAGGAACAATATCTACAGGAACCGTGGGAGCTTCACCAAGAATAGAGACTGTTCCCTGTCCAAAGTTCTTTTCCAATTTGGACATTGCTGCCCGAAGTGCTGCTTCACGCTTCTCGCTCAGTGTAGTGTCGTCTTTTGCCAATTTCGTTTCCGTTCTAAATGTTACGTGTTGTTGTTGATGGTTTTTGTTATGACATCAGATTCAATTCTAACAGCCATCTTCTCTATAGGTCATTTTCACCACTAAATATTCTTTTCTCACCGAAGTAAAGAAAAGAGGTCTCTTGTACTATAATATATGTATGCCTAAACTGCCGAAAAAAGCCGAAAAGCCTACCAATAACATTGGAGGCTTACGGACAAACACCCCTATTCTGACCGAAAATGGGTGGAAAACTCTTGAAAACATTGAGCTGGGAGACCGAGTATACGGCTCCCAGGGTAGCTTAGTTGACGTGACAGATGTGAAAGCCCCTTATCTGAGCGAAGAACTCTACAAGGTTAGTTTCACTAATGGTGATTATCTTCATGCTGATAAGGGCCAAACTTGGATGGTCGATCATATCTCCTCTGAAAAAGTACAAGCTCCCACTCTTAATGTGCTGCGAGTACAAGAGGTATCTCAGAAAAAAGTATTCCTCATTATCAATGACAGAACTATTGCATTGGATACTACTGAAATCGGACAGGCTCTTCCATCAAAAATTATTTACAACACAGTTAGCATTCTTTCTCCAGAGTTTGAAGATGAAGAAAGCATTGCTGTTGATCTGAATTCTTTTGTTGAAAACCTATATGTGGAAATGTCTGGTAGAAAAGCTGAATGGTCTACCCAACAAATCTTTGAAAGAATGAAAGACTCTGAAACAGCATTATTCAGCTTAGAATTGCCCAAACCTCTAACTCTTCCTAATGCTGATGCTCCTATCCCCGTTGGTATCTATGTTGATTGGATGACAAAGGGGAATAACGCAATTTCTGGAACTTTTGCTGAAAAACTTCAAGAAGCGGGTATCGAGAATAATTTGCAGATAGCTGAACCTTTCCTTTACACCAACATCAATAAAAGAAAGAAACTTCTGAATGCTCTAACCGATGGAACTCGTAAAACTTCCTTGTTCAGTCATTCCGCAAAGTTTGTTGATGATGCAGCGTTCTTAGCATCCTCTCTAGGATATGATGCATATGCTTTTGGGACGAAGAGTAATTCAGAACCGGAAAAGAAGCTCAAAGTTATTCAGTCATCAACTGAGGCTCCATATATGGTCAAGTTCTTTTTTGAGGAAACTCATATGAACATCTACAATCCTACTCCTGCACATCCCAATACTGTACAAGCGATTTCGGTTGCAGCAGAAGACGGATTGTTCTTAGCAGGCCGAAGATTGATACCTGTATTAGGACGATAGTTGACACACTATTCTTAAACTCCAACATACATAAACGCTATAAACTCAAAATAACTGCTAAACTCGTTGTTTAGATAGAAGGAAACGCTTTGACCAACTCAACTGATTTACTGAAAGACATCATCTCCCTCAAACCAGGAGGTGAGGTACGTACGCAGCAGGAAGTAGCTGTCACCGAAATTGATGCTGCCATCAGAGAAGATAAGAATCTTCTCTTAGAAGCTCCCACAGGTTCAGGTAAGACCTTATCTTACTTGATTCCTCTGGTTGAGAATGACACTCGTGCAGTCATTTCCACTGCTACCAAGCAGCTTTCAGAACAAATCGTGGACGTTGACATTAAGTTCCTCAACAAAGCTTTGAAAGAACTCAAAACGGGTAAGCGTGCTGATGCCGTACTCCTCAAAGGCCGCGAAAATTACTTATGTCTTTCTAAATATGAAGACATGAAGCGTTTGGACGACAAAGCAAACACATTGTTTAGTTCAGAAGAGGTTGGTCAACCAGTCAATGAGGTTTCTGCGCGTGGTCAAAAGATTGCAACAGAAGCAGGACTGATTTCCAAATGGGCGGAAGAAACTAAAACTGGTGACCGTTCCCATGGGCCAAATACTTCTGACGAAACATGGAAGCAGTATTCTTCTACAAATGTTGAATGCCCAGGTAAAGCTGCTTGCCCATTCGGCGATGTATGCTTCGCAGAAGATGCTCGTGATAAAGCAAAATCTGCGAAACTGGTTATTACTAACCATGCAATCGTTGCTCTTGACTTAGCAGCAGAAGGTCAGCTTTTAGCTGATCGTGATGCATTCGTATTTGACGAACTTCATGAGGTTGACAACTACATGTCAAACGCTTGGGGTGCAGAACTTACGTACAAACGTCTTGAAACTGCCCACAAGCTTTTGAAGTCTATCCCTGGGTTAGATGATTCTAACGTTGCTGCATTAGGTGCTTTGTTAGAAGAATACGATGCTGCTGTACGTAGCGTTGAAGTTGGGTTGATGGACAATGACGACACTTCTGTCAGATTAGAAAACTTCATTGTTAAGCTCCTGAACACTACATCTAAACTTAGTGCAGAGGTTGGACGTAAAGGTAAAGAAGCTGGTGGAGACGCACTAAAGCGTATCTACACAGGAGCTAAAAAAGTATCTGATGAACTTGTAGACATTGCTACTGTCCTGTCTAATCGTAGTATCGAGAATGTCCGTTGGACAGTTGATACAGCTGAAAATAAAGCACGCGGTGGTGCGCGTAAAAAGCCGAAAATCGTTGACCGCAAAGAAAACGCCAGTACAATTAGCTTACATGCTGCTCCTTTGCGCATTGGACCAAAATTGCAGTCCTACCTTGATGATCGTGAAGCTATCATGATTGGACTTTCTGCTACTGTTACTGTTGCAGGGAAATTTGATATTCCATTGCATAACTTTGGTTTAGAAAATAAGCCTCATAAGACTGTCGTGTTGGATTCACCATTCGATTTCAAGAAGCAAGCAATGCTATTCATTCCTCGCCCTGAGAACTTCCCAGAGCCAGTAGGAGCTGACCGTATTGAACATTCTAAAGCAGTTGCGAAGAGTAGTGCGAAGTTCATCGAAAAAGCTGGTGGACGTTCATTGATGCTTTCAACGACCACAAAAGGGGCACAAGACCTTGGTGAGTATTACCAGAGCAAGTTGAAGACTCCTATTCTTGTCCAGGGTGATGCTCCAATGCAGCAGCTGGTGAAAGAGTTCAAAGAGGATGAAGAAACGTCTCTTGTAGGAACAATGGGATTATGGCATGGTTTAGATGCTCCTGGACCCACTCTTATTTTCGTTGGTATTGATAAATTCCCATTCCCAAGCCCAAATGACCCTCTGTTGACAGCTCGCAAGAATTACGCTGACAAAAATGAACGAAACGGGTTCATGGAAGTGCAGGTTACTATTGTTGACTGGATGACACGTCAGGCATTTGGTCGAGGAGTCCGTTCTAAAACAGACCGTGTTGTTGTAGCGCTATACGACCCACGAGCTCTCTCTAAAAACTATGGACGACTCATTCTCAACAACCTCCACGGTGTGGGAATCTTCCATGATGAAGATAAAGCTCTCGCAGCATTAGGTCGCTTGAAGGAATCTGTTGATAAAAAGTAAGTGATTTATGTGCCTTTCTGCCTAAACCGATAGGTATTGCCAAGTACCTAAGGAACAGAAAGGCACATAAGTGACCACTGCTTTATATGATGTAGCAAAAGTGCTGCCATCATTACTGTCTGACTCCCATGTGATGGGAGGTTCAGGTTCAATTGCTTTTACCGCAAAAGATGGTTCTTTTGCTCGTGTCTTCATCCGTCAAGGCAATGTGTATGCAGTAGATCACGTTGACTACGAGCATCATCTATGGACCCAACTGCGTTTTGAAGAACGCCTTTCGCATGGGAATCTTCGCTCTCTTATAAGAAGCCATAAAAGTCAACGCGATTCACTGTACAAACTTCTCAAGAAAAGTCGCTCAAAGAATGACAACGTTGTCACTTCATTGAAAGAATACACTTTGGGTGTCATTGATGACTTGTATCAGTGGAAAGAAGTTAAAGTCGAATGGCGCTTAGGTGATGTATTCGAATACGCTGATGCTGGGACAACGCCCGATTTACCATTGAGTCGGTTAGTCACCATTGTCACAAACCGTGCTGCTTATAAGCATAAGCAGTATACCAGCTGGGGATTTAAGAATGATGAGCAGTTCCTTTACGGTAATGTAAATATCAATCTCAATAGCAGTAAGAAGACCAACTACACTTCTACATCATCGTTACAGGAAGTCATGTTGAGCGCTGAAAGATTCATTGTGGGCAATGTAGTCAATGCAACAGGATATTCACTCTACTCAATAATTTCCACTCTTGATGAGCTTGCTAACAACTACGAAATAATGATTGAAAATCCATCTGGGAGGCAAACCCCTCCTGCCCTCAGCACTGAACAAGGAGCAGCATTGACATCCAAAGGCTTACATTTCAATGAAGGGGACGAGGATAACACAGTTAGTAGCTCTTTCAATCGTGAATATGTTGTACCTGAACCAGCGCAGCTAACTACACAGGAAACATTTGGTGACCATACAACAGATGCCGAGGATGGAAAAGATTACGAAACGTATGATGAAGTAATCAATGATACAACCTCACTGGAAATTCAAACTGAGCTTCCTCCGTTAGAGAAACCAAAGCTCTCATCTCTTCCAGCGCGACAAGAAATACCCAAAGCTGAGTTAGAAAAAGAGATGGAAGCCCAAAATGATTTAGCAGCGCTTTATAAAGCAGCTGAAGCTCCAAAACCTCAGGTTGCTATCAAAGAAGTCAGTGCAGCAGCCGAAGAAGTCGTGGCTCCTTCCGCAAAAAACCCAACAGAACCTTCCTCCGTAGACTTGACAACAAAGGATAACCTTATGCCAACAGAATCAAATGACCTTCTCGGCCTTGTACAGCAATTGCAAGAAGGATTGACAAACAAAAAGCAGCTTATTGAAGATATCACTCGTACTGAAAGCGAAAAGAAAGCACGTCTTCAAGAAGCTCGTGACACTGTTTCACGCTTAGAAAACGAACTTAGCCAGTTAATTATGGACCGAGAAACAGCATCAGCTGATTACGAAAAAGCTGTTTCTGTTATCTCCAGCCTCAAATAAACCAATAGATAAAGTACCATGTCAAACCAAACCCCAATCAACACTTCTGATGATAGCAAACAAGGAATGGATGAGAACCTTGTTCGCATTCTTCTTCCAATTGCTTTCATCATCATCTCTCCGCTGACAGCAATTGCTGCTGTTGGCGTGTACGTGTTGTTCTCATATGTGCGAATCAAGCGAAGCGTCATCGCTTTGTACAGTTTGCCCTTGTTCCTTGGCATTGGCATTTTCATCAAACCTATCCTGGAAGCATTCAAAGATTCCTGGACAGTAACCTTCCCTGCTATGACAAGCAAGAAAATCACTCCAACGGAAGGTATTTTCACAATGCTCTTCCAGCAGATGTGGTTAGCTATCCCTGTTGGCATACTTGTCGGACTCGCAGTAGTATCTTGGCTCTGGTATCGTAGAGCTCGTTGGCAGGAAATAAAGTTCCGCAAAACGCCTTGGGAAAAAATGCGTTACAACCGCACTGTCAAGAAAATTAAAGCGGATGAAGATACTCCTATTGATGGTATGACATTAGGAGTTAACCCTGACGGGGAACGTGTTGTTCAGTCCACTGATGAAGCAGCAGCTCACACCTTCATTGTTGGTGGTTCCAACTCTGGTAAAAGCCGTACTGCAATGATGAGAATCCGTGACCAAATCAAAAAAGGTGAAGGGGTTCTTGTTGTTGATTTGAAAGCTGACCCTGAAATGGTCAATGTTGTCAAAATTTACGCTGACCGTTATGGGCGCAAGTTCCAGCATTTCACTTTACAAGACATCACTAAACCTTATACTGGCCCTGCTGAACAAGGTAATGCTCATTATGACCCTCTAACCCAGGGTGACCACACTCGTCGCGCTGACATGGTGTTAGATTTACGTGAATGGGGGGCTGAGTCTGATTACTTCAAGAAGATGACTCAATCTTACTTGCAGCTCATGTTCGCTATTCTCATCAATAATCCACGGAAAGATATTTCCACCTTAGAAGACGCTATTGACTTGATGAGTCCCAAAGCGCTTGCAGTACGAGCACGACCTCTTGACAAAGACCCACAGCTCGCCTCTTTCGTTCGTTCTATTGATGCGCTTAATGACGAAGGAGTCACCGGGACTGTCCGTGAGAATCTTCTGACAAACAGAAGCCAGTTGGAAATCTTCTTACAATCCGTTGCTGGTCCTTGGTTGACAGTAGACAAAAAAGGAAACAACATCAAGCTGTTGGAAACAGCTTATGAAGGTAATGTTGTTGTGTTCTCTCTGGACTCTTTGGCATACCCAAGCTTAGCTCAGAACCTTGCAAATCTTATCATTCAAGATTTGAAAACTATTTCCTCTGAGTTACTCCGCAACCCTGCTAATAAACCTTTCAACGTTTTCATTGACGAGTTCTCCGCTATTGGTTCAGATAACATCATTGGTCTTATCAACAAAGCGCGTGCTTCAAAAATGTCAGTCACTATCGCAACACAGACGCTGAGTGACTTGGAAGTAAAGAGCCAAGCACTTTCCATGCAACTTATTGGTATTATTTCCTCCTTTATCATTCATCGAACAAACCATCAAAAGGACGCAGAAGTATATGCTGGTCTGACCGGCACCACAATGGTTAATCAAGTCAGTGAACAGGTGGAAGTTAGTCAAGGGATGCTGGGTGGAATCACCACTGGTATTGGCCGCGGTGGAGCGACTGTCAAAAAGGTAGAAGCTTTTGAGGTAGAACCAAAAGAATTCAAAGCTCTTACCCGTGGTGAGTTTATCTATATCAGTAGCCACAATCACCGCATCGAACATGTGCGTTGTATTATTGAAGACATCAATAATCCTGAAAAAGGCGGCACGGCCTTAGAGGATAAAGCCTCTGGCGGTCCACAGATGGCCGCTACAACGGCTTTTAGTGCCCCTGCTGAACAATTCCCTACTCCTCAAAAAGTAAACCCTCAGTTTACTCCTGAACCCGCTGTTACTCTCACGAAAGAATCAGAAATGCCAAAAAAGAGTGAACCAAAGAAGTCTACTCAGGTGACAAACGCATCAGAGGCCAGTGCTGATGATTTGAAGAAAGTTCCACTCAATTACGATTTGCTTCGCACCTTCTTCAATGACCAAAATGATGTTGATTTGCAAGAAGCTGAGGACAGAGAGGATGGACTTGTATCAGTCTCCACTCAGGCTGCTCCTCAAGCTCAAACAACCAATTTCCCAACGGCTAACAAATTGCCAAGTCGGCCACAATCAACGAAACCGTCAGGATTCCCACAACGGCCAAAAGCTCGCCCATCGCAGAAGCCTGACGCTGGCAATAAGAAAGATGAGTTTGATTTCTAATCCGATATCTCCCTCAGTAAAACACGTACCACCTGACCTGAAAGTTCCTAGACTTCAATGTTAACCTTTGACAGTGACGATAACGATGACAACCTAAACTTAGACAACACTAAGAAACAGGCACCATCTAAGCTTCCTTCCTCTCCATTTGGCAAACCAGTTGCTAATGGAGTCAATCGTCCAGCCGAAAAACCAGCTGCTGGAAACAAATTACCTACGAAGCCAACATTTGGAACAAGTTCTCCGCAAAAACAAAACTCCTTCCCTCCTCAGGGGCAAAACAAGCCGCTTCCTGGTCGTTTACCTGTTAACCCTGCACAGAAGAAGCCTTCCTTCCTGCCAACTCAACCTCAAGTCCAAGAACCAGCTACCCCAGTAGTCTCTGCAGAAGAAGAAGATTATCTGCAACGCTTTATTGATAAAAACAATGATGCCAATGCGCAGCAGGAACGTACAAATACTTTTACACCCGCCCCATCTATTCCTGCACAAACATTACCACCTCAGCAACAGTTCCAGCAGCCAGTGCAGCAAGAATTCCAGCAGCCAGTAGTCCAGCCACCTGTTGTAAATCCAGTAGAATTCCAGAATCCTCAGCAAGGTATCCAGCCAGATCAGAGCTTTCAAACTCCTGAATTCCAAGGACAAGTTGAACCTACTGTTGAGCCTGAGCAAAAGCCAAAGAAAAGCGTCTGGGCTAAAAAAGAAAAAACTCCAAAAGCTGCGAAAGCTACAAAAGAACGTTCAGCGAATAAGAAAAAACCAGAACGAGAAAAACCATACAATGGTGACCGTAAAACGATTCTTTGGATTCGCGTAATTGCAGGTACAGTCGCAGTAGTTGTAGGACTTGCAGGATTGAAAGCTCTCTTCCTTCCAGATAATGGTCTTTCAGAAGCTCAGGTAGCAAAAACTGCTCAGTCAGCAGTCAACTATACAGGTTTTCCAACAGTATCAGGTGAGCAATTTTCTTTGGACTTTGCAAAAGTGTATTTCAATTATACTTCTAATGACCCAAAGCGTACAGCAAATCTCAGCAAGTTCGCTTCTGAGGACCTTGTAGGAAAAATTGATTTGCAGATTCTTTCTGCTGATGAATATGATAAGGAAAAGGGCGACAACGCAATTCCTTACAATGATTACTCTGTGTCACAGAAAGTCACATATGGTCCCTATGTAGTTGCAACAGATAATCGTACTCCTAATATGGCCGTATTTACTGTAAAAGCAGGTCTTGACAGTGGAGCGGTAGTTTACTTAGATGTTCCAGTCAAATATGACCCGAAGAATTTCTCTTTGACACTTGCTGGTCCTCCAAGCTTCATCAAGCCTAACCAAAACCAGGGTAAAACAACAGTAGATGACTATACAGCGGACTTCGGTGAAGATGACCAGAAGATTGAACAAGAATTCACACCTGACTTAGAAGCTTACTTAACAGCTTGGGGGCAGTCTGATTCTACCATTGTTGACCGTTATGTTCTTGACAGTGCAACACCCAATGCAAAGAATGGTTTGCAGAACGCTGTAAAGTTCTACTCATTGGATTCATTCACAGTTGAAAAATATGACGATTCTCGACCAGAAACAGCTACTCAGCGTAGAGCCGAAATCACTGTAACTTGGGAAGACCCGAAAACAGGCATTCGTTATCCTCAACAGTATCGTATCCTGTTAGGAATGAACAAAGATAAGAGTTGGTCAGTCTACGATATCGAAAACTTTGCAATTCTTAACTAAAACTACCTATTTTACATGGTTTTTTGATTTTTGGTGAAAAAGCCGATAGGTATAACTCAGAGAAACAGTCTCAAAACAACCTAAGGAAAAGGAAATGCTCGCTTTATTCACTGACTTCATCACAGGAGCTGCGAACTATCTTGTGCTTGCAGGTCTGGGTAACAACCTCCAGACTCTCATCAAGAGCATCATTGGACCTATCTTCCTCGCTATCGTCGGAGTTATCGCCATTACGTTCTTGATTCAACGCCAGATTATGCAGTTTGTAATCTTCATTATTATCGCAATTCTCATTGCGGCTCTTATTTACGTCCCAGACATGATTAAGGGTCTCGGCCAGGGTGCTGGTGGAGAAATCAAGTGGAACTAATCCCACTGCGTACCATATAGAAAAAGGCCAGAGTTCACGCTCTGGCCTTTTTCTATATGCCGATATTTGAATCCAAAGGAAGAACCAGGACCATGGAAGTACGCACTTTTACTAATTTTTGGAACATGGAACGTAAACTCTACGCAATCTATGACGTTTCATTACCCGTACCAGTATCGCTCAAAGTAGTAGGAGCGTTCGCTGTTGTCGCCCTACCTTGGTGGGGTCTTATGATTCTTCTACATATCCCATTTGCTAACCCATGGTATCTGTTATGGATTATCCCACCTGGTATTTTAGGGTATGTTGCAAGTAAGCCTATCTGGCAAAAGAAGACTATTACCCAATACCTACAATCCTGGTTTAGATACATGTCAGAACCTAAACGTTTAGCTGGACTCCGTGAGCCTGATTACAAGGTAGACGAAGAATACGCTATGACAACAAAGATTTTCTCCCGCAAATCCCAGAAAGATATGTAATGCCCTCCATTAAAATTCGCCCAAGTATCACCGCGATTCATGGTGACTTGACATTCTCCAAAAGAGACGTATATCTTTGGGTAAAAGTCAGTCCAACCCATTATGAATTCAAGGGCAAAGAAGCACGAGAAGAAATTGCGCAAAACTTTTCCAACTCAGTAGCCAACGTACTCAATTCAGAAGAAAATGAATTGAACTTTCATATCATCACTACTTCTAAAGTATTCGATGTTGTAAAATGGCGTAACGATTACTTAGCGCAGTCCGCACGAGCTCATCCTACCGCACACTTTGACGTATTCACCCAAGAAATGGGTAATCGTATTTGGTCTCTTGATTTCCGCGAGAAGGATGTTTATCTTGGAGTAAACTTAGGTTTCCGAACTGATTTCAGTCCGAAAAAAAGTGCTCTTAAAATCAAACTTATCGATGACCTCCTCACTCGTATCGCAGGTGAAGTGGATGAATACCTATCTGAGAAAGAAATCGCGTTCTGGGAAGACCGTGCTCGTCTGATTCGTTATTCTTTGCAAGAAAGCCAGATTCAAGCGCAACCTGTTCGTGGCGTAGAACTTGCTTATATTCTTCGCAAGCCTATGTTCCCAGGAATGCCTTCTCCAAGTATTGATGACTTAGAATATGGCAACTCACAAGAATGGGGTGCTGGAGAACTTCTAACATTAGCTGATGGTGATGTAAAAAACGGTCCAAAATGGCTTGAAATTAGTCAGGAAGTCGATGGAAAAACTCGAACGGGATATTATGCTACGCTTTGTTTCGTAAAGTTCCCAGAAGTACTTGATTTCCCTGGAAAAGAACCATGGATTCATTCTGCTTCCACTTTGGGCTTCCCAACAGATTTCTACTCACGATTCTCTGTTATTCCTTCAAAGAAAGTTCGTAAGCAAGTTACGAACAAAATCAAAGCTATTCAAGACCAGGCGAAGAACATGACCTCCGCTGGTGGAGACATCAGTATTGAGGTTCAGGAGAACTTCCAACTGGGTCAGTACTTAGAGTACGCTCTTGGCAAAGATGATACTCCATGGTTATACGGTAGACACCGTATTGTCGTAGAAGCGAATAGCATTGAAACACTCAAAGAACGCTGCTCGCAAGTTATTGACCATTACAAGAACTTAGGTATTTTGGCTGTTTGGTCCTCTAATGACCAGTTGAGCTTATTCATGGAGCGCATGCCAAGCGACCATATTCGCATGTCATCCTACTATCAGCGCCATGAACTTGGTATCATTGGTGCTGGTGTTCCAGCTGGTACTGGTGGTGTTGGAGATGCTATCGAAATCAAGCGAGATGGTACACAACGTGGTTGGTTAGGTGCGTATCTTGGATATACAACCTCCCGTGTAATGGAACCTGTGTTTTTGAGCTTACACTCTACCATTGCGCGCAACAACCCTCCCGGACTCATTATTACAGGGTCACCTGGTTCTGGTAAATCGTTGACTGCCTTCACGCTTACTAGAAGTATGGTGTTGAGTGGGGTGCAGACAATTTACATTGACCCTAAACAGGATGCTCTTCCTCTCGCTGGACTCCCTGGATGTGAAGGAAACACTACTGTTGTTGACCTGCGAGAAGGTCACAATGGAATTCTCGACCCATTCCAGCTTGGTGACAACGAAGGAGAGAAGATTGACTTAGTGCTTGACACTATTGCTATGCTTCTCAAAGAGCCCATCACTGATGCGGTCACGAATACTGAGCTTTCAAAAGCTATCAAAGTTGTTCTCAAAGACCGCACTCCAACAATGAGCAAACTTACCGAAATTATGCTTGCGTCTAAGATTCCTCAGGCAGAAGCATTGGGTCAGCGTTTGGACATTATTCGTAAACTTCCATTCGCTCGTTTATGCTTCTCAGAAGCAAAACGTGGTGACCTGGTTCCTCACTTGGAGTTAAATAAGAAACTCACTATCATTACCCTTTTGGGCCTGGATATGCCGAACTCTCTTGCTCCTAAGAGTTCTTACACAACACGTAACCAATTGGCTGTTGCTATCTTGTTCTTGCTTACTTCCTTCACTCGTAAGTTGATGCTGAGTGGTAATGAAGAAAAACTTCCTAAGGCTATTGTCATTGACGAAGCTTGGGCTGTTACGTCAACTGACCAAGGAGCGAAACTTGTTATGGAAGTTGCTCGTTTGGGTCGTTCTTTGAACACAGGTATTGTTCTGGTTTCACAGAATGCAGGTGACTTCTTAGGTGCTAACGTTACGAACTCTGTAAGTTTGAGAATGGCGTTTGGAACGAAGGATAAAACAGAAGCCGAAAATGTTTTGCAGTTCTTTGACCTTCCTGTTGATGATGTTCACCGTAGAATCATTTATAGTTTGACAACTGGTGAATGCCTCATAAAAGACTCTGATGGCCGTATTGCTAAAATGTACGTCGACTGCTGGAATGAAGAAGAAAAGATTGCGTTTGAGACTAATCCTGCTGCTCTGAAAGCGAAGGATGAGGAAAACGTCGCTGTTGTGTAATAAGACGATAGTAATACCTGTACAACAATTGTTCCCACAGCATAGCCGAGAGTAGTCATGTCATTTAAGTTCTTCCAAAGGATGAAATCGAAAGAATACAACGTACGCATACTTTCTGATAACACCAGTAAAAAAGCGGTTACCCGCTTGAAGCGTAAGCGCAGCTCCGCACCATTGAAAATGGTAGCCAGCTTCGCTTTGATTATGGTAGCCTTCGGAGGTGCCGCTGTCACAACAGCTTCTGCTGCTACTGTTACCAGCAAACAAGCACATGCAAATGTTTTGACTGACCTTGTTTGTATCAATGGTGACGCTGGTGACGATGCTCGTAAATGGGCTGCTGATGCTAACCGTTACTCCGCTATGGGTGGACGCGCTGCGTTCACAATGAGCAAAGTTACTGCAACAACCAAAGCAAACGACATTGCATATCTTGGCTCTACACGTTCTTCTTGGCCTGCTTCTCAAAACACGAAAAAGAACGACAAGAACAATTATTACAACACAATTACTGGGTATGAAAAATACGGCTTGAGCTACCCAGTATTTGATTCTTGGATTCCTGTATATGCTGATAAGAAGTACACCTTCGAAGGTGTAAGTTCTTACAATGGAACATACAGCAACAACGGTCAAGTACCTGTTTCAAATGTTGCTAAAGGGAAAGATGTCAATGACATCGAACCAGGTTCTTCTGGATTGACAACAACAAGTGTTGGTGGCTGCCTCAACGCATTCAATGTTGCAGGTTCTGGTATTGCGAACATGATTACGTTCCCTTCCCGTATCATTACAACAATTGCGTTGGAACTCTACGGTAAGAGCTATGGTACAAGTATTTCCAAAGATGGTTCCATCTTGAAGCCAATTGGTGACGCTATCGACAAAATCATCACAAAAGATGGTGGATTGCGCGACACCTTATTCGTTCCATTCATGATTCCTTTGATTCTCATTGGAGCAATCTGGGTGGCTTACATGGGTATCATCAAACGTGCGGCAGTTATTGCTTTACAGAGCATGTTGTGGATGGTTGCAGCTATTGCAGCGGGTACCATATTCTTGGCTCAGCCAACACTCATCTCTTCCTATCTTGATAATGCAACAGCTCAAATTCAATCAACGCTAAATGATATAGTAACGGTTGATTCTAAGGGTATTTGTGACCTGGGAAGCCAGAACAAAGACCCGAATAAGAGTACCCGTGAACTTGAATGTACTATTTGGTATGCAACAATCTTTAGCCCTTGGGTTTCAGGTCAGTATGGTACTGCCATCACTGCTGCTAATAGCGCTAACCCTAACGACAGTAGCAGTGTTCTTACCGATGACCCTCGTGGGTTCTTGAAGACAAACACCGCTCAAATTGACATGGGTCCTAAGAAGAGCATCCAGCCTACTAACTGGGCTGAATTCCAACTTGACCGTCAGGCAACAAACAAGTCATTTGAGCAGTCAGAAGTAGCTTTTGCTCAGTTGTCAGGAAAAGCCAGCTTTGGTATCAACTCTGACTGGGCTGGTTCACCAAGTAACCAAATTTCAGCAGCTATTTTGATGCTGGCAGGAGCTGTAGCTTCTACGGCGGTTCTCTTTGTCTTCGGTTTTGCTTTGCTTATGTACCAATTGATGATGGTAACAGCAGTATTGCTTTCTCCATTCTTCTTCCTCTTCGGTATTGTTCCAAACTGGGGTAGAAGAGTCCTAATGCGATATGCTGAACTTTTAGTGAGCGTCACAGTCAAGCGTATTATTACGTCTCTGCTGTTAGTCGTTTACTTCCGTTTCTACCAACTTATTACCGGCGTGACAAGCAACCTATTCTTACAGATGATTCTTGTTGCAGTAATTGCATTGTTCTTCATCTTCTCACGCACTCGTTTTGTTGGATTGTTCGCAAACAACATCAACTTCGGTGGTAATAAGAGCATTGGTCTACCAGGTGCGAAAGCAGCTGCGGTTGGTGCTGGTATTGTTGGTGCGGGTGCTGGTCTTGCCTTAGCTGGTCCTATTGGCGCTTTGATTGGTGGCATGAAGGGTTCTAAGCAAGCTAAAGAGGACAATGCAAGCGTCTCTTCTCAGGGTAAGATGAATCTTGGCGGAAGCCCTGTCGCTGATGTTAAGCGCCCTCCTCAGGGTGGTAACGGCGAGCAACCAAACGGTGGTAATAACCCAACTGGTTCAAATCTGCGCAAAGCTAATGATGCTGCGGAAACAGCCAAAAAAGCTAATGACCTCCGCAAGAAGGTTCAAGGAAACGGAAACAGCTCACCAAGCAGCCAACCATTCTCTGGCCAAGGACCGTCAACCTCAACTCCAACAGGTCAAACACCTCCTGCTGCTTCAACTCCAACGCAAACTGGAACTCCAACAGGCTCACCTTATGGGAATGCTCATGGTACACCGCCAGCAGGAAGTACGGCGGGGCCCAAGACAGCCGGCCCTAAGCCGACAGGAACGCCAGGTGGAGTACGTCCAGTACCACAGGGTGCTCCCGCAGGCTCAGCGCCATTCCCAGGGGCTTCTGGAGGTATCCCTGCAACGGGTGTACCAGGTGCAGGTGTAGCTTCAACAGCTGGAACAGCGTCCACAGCTGGTAGTGCAGGCGCTGCTGTCGTTCCAACAGCTGGAGCAACAGCAGGAGCAAGCGGAGCTGCCAGCGCAGCAGGCTCCGCAGGGGCAACCGCAGCAAGTTCAGCGGGAGCCAGCGCAGCAGCAGGTACTGCAAGTGCTGCCGCAGGAACAGCCGCCGCAGGTAGTGTTGCAGCAGGAGCTGGAACAGCCGCCGCAGGTGGAGTTGCAGCAGGTGCAGCAGGAGGAGCAGCAGCTGGGTCTGTCGTACCAGTAGCTGGAACCATTGCAGGAGCTGCAGTCGGAGCAGGTTTGGCAGCAGTCAAATCTCATCAGCAAAAGAAAGCTGCCGAAGATGCAGAAGAGAAAGGCGCTCCTCCATTCCCACAAGGCCCCCAGCCTCCAAAATAACTAAGCCCATAGAAAGGAAGTGAAAAATACCATGAAGTCATTCTTTGAAAACAACAGTAAACTGTCAACAGGGATTATAGCAATTATTATTGCTTTCGTCCTCATCATTCCTATTGGAATTGTGTCAGGTGCTGGGGCATTCGTTTTCGGAACAGCTTTGGGTATTGGAGCTTCCATCCAGTCGACTCCGGTTAATTGCAAAGCACCACCCAACTTGTTTGAAGCTTGGGAAACAGTGCGAGACTTTGTAACCGGAGTCGACTGTGATAGTGGATGTGCTTTTGGTGATGGAGGTGCTGGTGGTGGCACGGCAGTTTCCGCTGACAAAGCTGCATATATCAAAACCATCATCGGTGTAGGGAATGCTATGGGTATCCCAGCTAAAGGCCAAATTGTTGCTCTAACAACAGTGTTAGTGGAGTCTAACCTTCAAAACTACGCTAATGATGGTGTGTACGATACAAGAAAGAACCCAGCCGACGCTACCCTCAGTAATCCTGGTGAAATTTTAGGATTCATTAAAAAGTCTTTGAATTTTCCGCATGATGCTGTTGGTTCTGACGCTTCTTCCGTAGGTCTTTTCCAACAGCAAGCATGGTGGGCTAATACAGGTGGCAGCACGTGGGGCAACGACCCAGATAATGCTATCAAACGTCTTATGGACCCTGTATTCCAATCTCAAAAATTCTATAATGTTCTTGGGACCATTCCTGATTGGGAAAAAATGGATTATGGAGTTGCTGCCCAAGCTGTTCAGGTTTCAGCAAAACCAGATGCATACAATGTGCGCGTTTCAGAAGCTCAGTCTCTGTACAATAAATACAAAGACCAAGGAACAAGTAATGTAAAGCTGTATGACTTAGGTGGTCCAGCGCCTGGAAAAGGTTCTGGAAGTAGCGATGATTCTGCCTCCTCTGGCTCTTCTTGCGGAACAAGTGGAGGCACTGGTCTTCCATTAGATAAGAACTCCTTATACCAGATAACTACGCAATGGGCGCATCCACCAACAGGCATCCGTCAAGGTCGTGTCCACGGAGGTATGGACATCGACTGTGGTGACAACTACGAAAACGTTTATTCTGTCGTTGACGGTGTTATTACCTTAGCTACAAACGGTAACCCATCAGGTTCTGGATACCCAGAAGGCCATGTGTACATCAAAGCAGGAGATGGAACAGTATTTGTCTACCGACACTTACGTAATACTTTCGTCAAAGCAGGAAGTCAAGTTTCAGCTGGAACCCCAGTTGGCGAATGCGCTAACACTGGTAACTCTTATGGTACTCATTTGCATATTGAAGCTGATGTTACTAATTCCAATAATGCAGCGTTGAAGGCCCTTCCTTCCGCAGCTGGTATCAACCCTGGTCTTCGTGACCCAGCATTAGTTCTGTCAATCATGGGCGATGATATTTGCCCTCCATATACAGCTAACCGTAAGCAGGTTGGCGTTGGAGCTCCACTTCCAGCTACATATCTCAAATGCTGGCCTCAAAATGAATGGGTACGCTAAGATAGGACTGATGCCTTATGAAAAACTTTTTTGATATTTCTCAGTATAGCGACCGTGGTCGTAAAATACTCTTCGCTAGCTTAGCGGGGTTCTTAATACTTGTCGTCGGATTAGCTATGTTTGTTATTAGCCCGCTTGCTGCTAAGAATCAGAATATTGCCGATGGTGGGAACAAATCATCTGGCACCTCAGCGACACAAGCTCCTGTCGTTCCAGATGATACAGAAACACCATTAGTCACTCCAACTGCTAATCCAGATTCTGCTGACCAGCAACGTGCTGAAGAGCAGAGCGAGATAGCTAAACGTAGTGAAGAATATGCAAAAGCCCATCAAGATGAACACGCTGATGATGACGACGACCCTGACATTCCAAATGCGGACGTTTTGAAAGACACTGCAACCAAAGGTGTCTTAGCCTACTGTGTTATCAATCCAGGTGAAACAACAGACCAGCGTAAAACAAAAATGGCTCCGTACTTCCATTCAGATAACTCAGATTATATGAATCCAGCTGAGTTATACTACCAGCGAAACTGCGATATTGAAGCTGTGGATGGCCCTGCCTACAATAGTCAGAAACAAGCAGTTGTAACAATTGGTGTTGCATGGTCTGGTGTATTCTCAGCTTCTGATAAAGCCGCAGATGCTGGATATACTCAATATTCTGTTGTTGTTGACAAAGATGGTATAGTCTCAATAGATGATTGACGCATATAAACGATTCCCCTTAAAATATCAGTTAGTCGCAATCGGCGTACTCACTGTTATTGCTGCTTTCATTGGGTGGAAAGAAGACCATTCTCCTCTAATTGTTGGTGGACTTACTTTAACTGGCCTTATCGTATTGCATTTGTTCTTATCTAAATTGAACAGTATGCTTGCTTTCATTGTTATTGTAATTATCTCTGTCACCTATGCTGCATTGATTATTGCAGTTTATATTTATGGCGGCACAGCGGCACAACTTCTCACGATAGATATCAATCTTATTGCGGTTATGCTCACCTCCTTCGGATTAGCCATGTTAGCTTCCTATGTTTGGGTTGCTTCGAGTTACTCGAGAGGGAGATTATGGATTAATTTGTTGACAGCTTTTGTTCTGTCAACTATCACCAGCCTTCTTATCCTTGTCATCAATCCTTTCTTCTACATTGCTGCATTAGTCGTTGGATACATTGTAGGATTAGCATTCCTTATACTTCGGAAGCCAAATCATAAGAAGCGCCAGAAAGTAATTCGTCCTGGGCTTTCCACAAATAATAGAACTGCTGTTGAGAAACTTTTTGAAAACAGTAAACTCAAGTATACTTCTGTTGCCATTGATTCTGACCTTTCAGGCTCACATTACTTTGCTTATAACGACCGAAATGCTTTTGCTATCACTGTTGTTATACCGAGCAAAACATTCAGTATTACTCCGTCTGGGATTGTATCTGACGGGAAGAACATCACTCCGTTGTTAGAACATGCTCATGAACAGATGCGAGCTAACAGAAAAGAAATTCAGCCAGAACTTGTATCTCATATACTTCTTGTGGTATCATCTTCAAAGAACCTGAAAAACCTCAGCTCGGTAAGTATTCCAAAATGGAAACAACCTGATAACATCTTGGGTGTGACAAACATCGTGACAACCAAAGGATTTGAACGGTTTGTCAGAGCTGTGAATGGTGAAATGAAACCACTTTCTGAGAAAAAACAAAAAAAGATAACAAATTTTTACGAAAATTTGACATCAACCCAAAAAGTGTGATACGGTTTATAACCGTCAAAGACTTTCTCGTAACGTTGTGTGTGTTGTGTTGTTGTTGTTATGAGAAAATAAAGAAACCAGCTCCTCGTGAGCTGGTTTCTTTTCTTTAGGACTAACCTATGCCGATAAGTGTTGGGAGAGTTGTAAAGGATAATAATGACCACACCAAACATCAACACTCAGAAAAGCTCCTTCTTCCAAGGCCGCAAAATGTGGTTCTGGACAGCAGCTGGTCTGGGTATCGTTACTTTGATTCTGCTTGTAATCTTCTTGCAGTCACTGATTAGCACAACGAAATACTATGTTCTTAACAAAGACGTAGCTGCTCGTACACTTATTACTCCAGACATGCTGGAGGAAAAGGTCGTCAGCACAGGTGGACAGCCACCAACAGCAATCGATATGTCAACAGTGAACCAAGGCGAAACATTCTCCAAGGTATCGTTGAAAAAAGGTGACGTATTGACAGGAAGTACCGCAGGAGACCTTCTTCCTCTCCGCGCTGGTCTTCCAACAAACTATGTTGTAGCTTCATTCGTTACACCACCTAACGCAGCAGCTGGTGGAAACATCACACGTGGTGACTACGTTGATATCTTCTACGTGAGTGAAGACACCTCAGCGAAGCTTGTTTTCAAGCGTGTTCTTGTCGTGGATGGAAGCCAGGACCTCAGTTCTGGTGACGGTGCACAGGATGAAACAACTACTGCAACTGACGATACCGCAACTGCTCCTTACCGCGTAGGTATCCCTTACCTTTACACAGTTGGTTTGACTGAGACTGATGCAGCTAAACTGGCTGTTGCCAGCCGCAACTCTGGTGCGAACCTGTACGTAGTTCTTTCTTCTAAGGACACGTCAGAAAAGGGTGTCAAGTCTCCTGATGACACCAGTGCCAACATCAGCGATATGCTCAGCAATGCTGTCAATGATAGTGGTAAAGACACTGATAACTCATTCAAGACTGTGAAGAAGAACAGTGAAAGTGCTGGAAGTAGCAACAGTGACACCAGCAGCAGTAGCTCAGATTCTACATCTGACGCAACTCCAACAGACTCAGCATCACCAACAGATGATGCAACCAGTTCTGGTCAGTAATCCTTTATAAGAAAAGAGGGAGCAAGGTATTCGCCTTGCTCCCTCTTTTCTTTTAATGTCTGCCGATATTGTGTAACGAACGCAAAAGGAGTTACAAAACAGTGTCTACAAAAGCGATTGTTATTCACGCAAACCCTGCTGTCCAGGAATGGGTTGGCAGCCTCAAAGAAGATTGGGATGTTCAGGTTCCTGTTCCATCCGCCAGTGTTGTTTGGGACTACTTAGATAATGGTTCAATTTCACAGCAAAGTGAAGCTGTTTTCATTTCTGACCTTCTCTTCCTTGAAGAGCCAGATGAGTTTGCTGTCGTGGCAGCGAGCTTCGCTCCGACTGCACTGGTCGTTATTACAGTTGAGAATCCAGATTTGGTTCAGCCAATTACTGATGCTATTCGTCAAGCTGTAAACACCTATGACCAAATTGAAGAAGGTCCTTACTACTTCTTTGATACATCTAACGCAGACCCTGCTGGGGCATTAGATGAAATCATCAACCAGTACTCAGCATACTTGAATGATGCTCAGAGTGCTTCTGCTGCACCAGCTCAGGAAAGTGCACAGCCTACTGGCAATGATGACTTGGTGGGCCTTGAAGATTTCGACCCAACAGTACCATCTTCAACATCGTACTCATATGACTATGATGTTGAAGAGGTTGCACCTGCTGCTCCTGCGACAAACCCAAGCTTCTCTACTGAACCACAGACACAATCAGCTCCATCAACATCAGCTCGTCATTTTGACGGGTACACTGCTGATGAGGTAGCTGAGATTCAGAACAATCTGGGCGAACCTGGTCTTATCATCTCTTCTACCTCATCAAAGGGAGGTTCTGGTAAGACCACAAACGCAATGTGTACCGCTATTACAATCGCTATGGGTTCACGTTTAGCATCTGAACAAGGCTCTGGAACCCCTCCTTTGAAGGTTTGCGTTGTTGATATGGACGTTCGTGACGGTCAGATTGGATTCTCAATCAACCAGAACTCCCCATCTATTCTTACTTTGTATGTAAACTCCGAAGAGAACATCACCATCGATACCATTCAGAAGAATGTTATTCATGTACCACGCTTTGAGATTGACTGCCTGCTTGCACCTAAGCGTGGACGTACAGCAGATTACTTGACTCCACAGTTCTACTTGGATGTTCTGCACAAGCTTCGTCTTATGTATGACCTTATTATCCTTGACACCTCCGTCAACTACTTAGACCCATTGCTTGGTCAGGTAGTATACCCAGAATCCGATGCTATTCTCCTCGTAACAAACCTCTCAAAGGGTGCCGTTCTTGGAATGCCTCGTTGGATGGAAGAAATCACCTCTGGTGAAGACGGTGGACCAGCTGTTGAGAAAGATAAAATTGGTGTTGTTATCAACCAGTCTCTTGGTGGCGTGGGTATGGACCTTGACTTGGTTCGTCGCGCAGCTAAGGGAGCTCCACTGCTTGTTGCCATTCCAGCAGATAACCGAGCTGTGACAAAAGCTTCCAATGAGGGAACATTGAATGACCTCATTCGTAAGCACACAACAATTGGAGCTGAGTACTTCAAGTTGGCTCAGAAAGTATGGCGTAAAACACCATTGCTTTCTCCACTGGAAGATTACCTCAACTCTCCTGAAAAAGAACGTGATGATGCTCTTGCTGCAAAGGGTAAAGAAGACAACTCTAACGCTGTCAGTACCTTTACCCCATTAGCGCAAGTAGAGAGCAAGCCAAAACGTCTTTTCGGCCGCAAATAATTTGAAGGAGTAAACAGTTCATGGCTGTTCCAATGAAACCACCAACTGGGGATAACAACGAAGAACGTCCTCAGGTCCCTAAACTACCTCAGGCAGGACAATTCCGTCGTCCAGTACGTCCAACTGATGCTTCTGGAGAACCAGAAGCCGTCCGTAGCTTCCGTGGTGCATCACTAGATGACAAAGAAGATGCTGAGGAAAAAATTGTTCAGGAAAGAATGAAAAATCTTTCCAAGGTAACAAACGAACGAGTACAAGGGGCAACCAAATTCCATTCGGAACTTACCTCTGACGATTTGATTACCAACAGCTGGGGACGCTACGAGCACCTTATGCCGAAGGTTGTTGAAGTTAAAAGCTGGTTGACTGGTTTGCTTGCTGAGCAAAATAGAACAGTAGAAGTCGCTGCTGCTCGTGCACAACGAGGAAAGAAATATGATGAGATGTATGCTCTTATGGAGCAGTTACTGATTCGTCATTTTACTTCTGAGCGAGTTGTTAGCGGTCAGGACTCCAAAATTCTCATGGCTTTGGTCATCAATGAGATTCTTGGATTAGGTCCCATTGAACCGCTATGGCGAGATGACCGTATTTCTGAAATCATGGTCAACGGACCATTCAGAATTCGTATTGAGATGCAGGGTAAGCTTCTGGATGTGCCAGGAGCACGTTTCCGTGATGCTGACCATCTCCTTGACGTTTCCCAGCAGATTCTTGCCCCTGTCAACAGAACTATTGACGTAGCCCACCCTCTTGCAGATGGTAGCTTAGTAGACGGTTCTCGTGTAAACATTGTTCACCCAGTCCTTGCCAAAGACGGCCCATACATTACCATCCGTCGATTCCCTGACACTGTATTCTCCTTGCAGCAACTAGTTGCCTTCAATTCTATGAATGAAGATATGGCTACTGATTTAGGTAACTGGATTCATGCTGGTTTGAGTACTGTTGTTATTGGTGGTACTGGTTCAGGTAAAACCTCCACTCTTAACGCACTCTCAGGTTGTATTCCACCAGGAGAACGCGTACTGGTCATTGAGGACACCTCAGAACTTCGTTTGCACCCTGAACGCGACATCCTCTACTTACAGGCTCGTACGGCCCAGCAGGACGGCCATGGAGCGGTAACAATCCGTGACTTGGTACGTAACGCTCTTCGTATGCGTCCAGACCGTATTGTTGTTGGTGAGGTTCGTGGTTTCGAAGCGTACGACATGCTTCAAGCTATGAACACAGGTCACGATGGTTCTATGACTACTGTTCACGCTAATGATGCCCGTTCGGGTGTTGAGCGTCTTGTGAACCTTCTCTCCGAAGGTGATGGAGCTGTCGAATCTAACCGAGTTCTTTCACTCATTTCTTCTGGTGTTGACTTGTTCGTCACTATCCAGCGTTATGAAGATGGTTCCCGTCGCTGTTCAGGTATTTATGAAATCCCAAACCGTGTTCATGTTGAAGAAGGTAAAAGCGACCTTGAGCCTATTCCTTTGTGGGAGTTTGTCCGCGAAGGGTTAGACGAAAACGACAAGATTACAGGTCATTGGGAGAAAAAAGAGCCTCTTTCTGACTCTATGAGACGTAAGCACAGCTTAGAACATCAACGTCACATGGACATCGAAGAAATCTATAAAATGTCTGAACAAGCGGGTAACCCAGCAGCCGATAAATGAGGTTAGTTTTGTAAACCTCGAAGGACAGTCATGAATCTTAATGCTTTTATCGCATATGCGATTGCGTTACTCGCCTCTGTCGGTGTTTTCAGTCTTGTTATGGGCTTCTTTGCCAATAACAAGAACCTCATCCGTGAACGTCAAATGGATGAGCTGATTGAGAACATCACAAAGTCTGAGATTAGCGTAGACCGCGAAAACGCAGATGTTCCTGCACCAAAAACATGGTCAGGATACTGGTATGCGTTAGGTGCAGGAGCGGGAATTGAACAAACTTCCCCTCACCGCACAGGTTTAATGGCTGGTGGTTTCGCCTTAGTTATGTTCTTTGTGGGAACATTCGCTTACCCACGTGAAGTTATTGTCGGTCTAATGCTGGCCTTCGCAACAGTAGCTGTATTCCGCCTTGTTCTGATTCAGATGGCAAACAAGCGTCTTGTACGCATTGATAAGCAGCTTCCTGCTTTGCTCTCAGGTATGCGAGCTAACCTCTCAGCAAACATGACACCACAGCAGGCCATTCTTTCACAAGTCGGTGAAATCCCATCTCCTTTGGGAGATGAGTTACAGAAGCTCCGAGAAGATATTGACTTGAACATCCCGTTGGACACTGCTTTGGAAAACTTCTCTCGTAGAGTGCCATCCAGTGAACTTCACTTCTTAGTTGCTTCCATGCGTATCGCAATTAGCCAGGGTGCGAATCTTGATGACTTGTTGCAGACTCTTCAAACAATTCTTGTCGCTCGTACAAGCATTAGAGATAAACTTGCAACAGCTGTTGCTCAAGCTCAACCAGCTATTTACGTAACTGCATTAGCTATCCCATTGGGACTTATCTTCAGTTACTCCTCAAACGCGGACAACAGAGCATTCTGGTTCACATTCCCAGGTTTGTTAGCGTTCAGTTTTATTGCAGTGTGCTATGTAGCCGGTTTGTACGCTGCCAAGCGTCAAGTTCAGAAAGTGAAGGATGCCTAAATGGATGCCGCATCAATTCCAGGTTTTGCAGGATTGACAGCAGGATTGACAGTATTCTTCCTCCTGTATGCAATTTACAGCCCAGTCCGCCCACGTAAGCAGCGTACCATCGCAGAAGACGTGTTCGGTGAGGGTAGCAACATGAACAGCCCGTTAGATGACGCAGCTGGCCGTTACGCACGTCCTCTGTTGGACAACTTCATGCCTTCTCTTCCTGAGAATGTCGTGCCTGAGAAAACTGCCCGTAAGTACCAGGACCTTCTTCGAGTATCAGGTAACCCTCTGAAAATCAATCCTGAAGAGCTTTTTGTTCTGCAAATCGCAATGGCTATCATTGGGTTCGTTATTGGTCTGTTCGTTGCTGCCGCTGCTGGAACAAACATTCCACAGGTACCTGTTCTCATCTACCCTGTCATCTTCACAGTTTTAGCTGGAATTCTTCCATACGGATACCACACCAGCTTACGTGATAAGCGCTCACGCGACATTCAGCGCAACCTTCCAGAAGCACTTGACTTGTTGCAGGTTGTTATTGCTGCTGGTTCCACTTTCCAGCCAGCTCTTCGTAAAGTTACTTCACAGCTTCCAGAAAGCTTCCTTCGTGAAGAGTTCACCAGAATGCATGTTGAACTTCAAGCAGGTGCAACACTTGACCACTGCATGAAGTCTTTTGCTAATAGCAACACTTCCGAAGAAGCCGCAGCGTTCACCTCTGCTATTATTCAGACACAGAAGCTTGGTGCTGATGTTACTGACACCCTTGTCCGTCAAGCTCAGTTAGCTCGTGCAAACCACGAAGCTCGTATCGAACGTATGATTGCACGTCTTCAAACCATGTTGTTCGTACCTATCTCAGCATTCATGATGCCAGCGTTCTTGGTTATCTTCCTTGCTCCTGCATTGAACAATATCTCTACACAGCTCGGTTAAACCCGATAATCAATGTGTAATGTTAGGAATAACAAATGATTATTAGAGTCCAAAACTTTTTCAAGAAACACCGTAATGAACGTGGTGACGTAGTACAAACCATCTTCATGTTCCCTATCGCGTTGTTCCTACTGTTCGCCCTCATCAACATGTCTTCATATTTCCAGATGAGAGGGCAAGTACAAAACGTAGCTCGTGACGGAGCGCGACTTGTTGCGCTCTACGGAGGAGCAAGCACCAGTGCTATCCGTAACAACACAGGACAGTCTGTTCAAACACAGGTTACTAACATCCTCTGGGATGGAAGCAAATGCAAGCTTTCATACTGCACTCAGAAGCCTGTTGTTACCTGCACACCAAACGTTGCAACACAGGCTGGACAAGTTGTAAGCTGTAACATCAAGTACTATTACAGCCCTATTGCTCCTGTTCCAAAAGGCTTAGAAGGCTTCAACGGAGTAACAGGACAGCCTATGTCAGTCTCAGCAACATACATTTCCGAAACTGGTAAGCGAAACTAATCTCATGATTACAAAACTGCGCAACCTTCTCTCAGCACGCCGTAACGAACGTGGAAACATGCTCGTTTGGTATATCTTCATGATGCCTGTTTTCCTTGCAGCAGTAGGTTTAGCTGTTGATATGAGTATCGTAGCGTCAACAAAAGCAAGTTTACAAACAAGCTTAGACGCTGCTACACAGGGTACAATTGCGCTGTCAAAGAATCAAACCAGTGGTAAGCCTCGTATGTCCTCATCCGAAGCACGAGCATCAGTTATCAAACTATATGATGCTAACCGTTCAGGTATTTACGCTGACAAGAAAACAGAAGGTGTTCCTTTCTTGAAGTGCAAGTACTCCGGTTCAGGTGTAGTCAACGGACCACAATCTGGATGTAACTTCATCGTCACGAGGTTCGCATACAATCCTAATGGTGGACTTACCAACAAAGACAACGGTGGACTTCGTAGCCAGCGTGACGGATACCTTACTGTGACTGTGCAAGAAAAAGCAAACACATTATTCTTGCACATTCTTGGGTTCAATAATCTTACCTACACTATTACCTCAACCGCTCGTTTGACAAATACTTATCAGTAAAATTTCAAACAGTCTATGAGCCGATAACTTCCCTTGTCATTTACTTGTCAAGGGAAGGCTCATTTATGTCCGGTTTACCGCCACGTCCGTTCGGTAAAAGCAACACGCAGAAAGCAGAACCAACTGCTAATCGTCCTCTATTAGGCGATACAAACGATGTTGTTTCATCTGATAACGCAACTCCTCGCATGGCTTCTGAGCCAATTCAACGCGTTGCTCCACGCTCTGCACCTACTCTTGGCAAAACCGCTGTAAGCCCTTCTAACAGCTTGCCTGCGCCTCCTGAGGTAACGCCGCCCGTAGCCGCTCCAACCCCCGCAGAAAGCCCCACAGAGGCTCCTGCTGCACCTGTGAGCAGCGCACCAACCATTGAGAACATCTCAATCGGTGGTGCCGCTACTGAAAGCGAATTAGAAGCTCAGAAACGTCGTCAATTTGCTATCAATGAACTCCCTGACCGCTTGAAATCATCCATTAGCGAGCTCTTCAAACTCATCATGGATGATACTTCCTCAGAAGTCACAATCAATGGACCACGCTCAGTTGGATTCAAACGAGGTGGCCAGCGTTTCTTCTCAAATGATATTGACTTTATCGATGTCAACACATACCACGCTATTATCAACAGCTTCCTGCTGCCATTGACAAACACGAATGACCGCATTGGTGAGACTCCTCACCTTATTGAAGGTCAATTAGTCGTACAAGACACAAGCGGGCCAAACCGTCCACCGTTGGTTGCTCGTTTGCACATCGTTGCGCCACCAGCAGTTGACGCAGCAAAGATTACCATCGCTAAAAAAGCGCGTACACAGTACACCATTGACCACATGGTTCAGTCTGGAACCCTCACCCGCGATATGGCACAATTCCTCAAAGATATCGCACGTGGACGAGCCACAATCGTATTCTCAGGGCTATCTGGTTCAGGTAAAACAACTCTCTTGGAAGCTCTCAGCCGCGAGTTCGACATCTCTGACCGTATCGTACTGGTAGAAGATACAGAAGAGCTTACCTTGCCTGTATCTGACATTGTTCCACTACGTTCACACCAAGCACGACCAGGTGAAGACCAGCGTAACAGTGTCACACTGGAGTGGCTTGTACGTCAAGCAAACCGTATGCGACCTGACCGTATCATCGTCGGGGAGTGCCGTGGAGCTGAGTTCGCTGAGTTCTTAACAGCAGCGAACTCAGGGGCTGATGGGTCTATGACCACTATTCACGCATCCTCCCCTCAGCAGGCAATCAACAAGATGCTTTCTCTTTCCTTGAAGAGCGATAACGTCAAAAGCGAAACATCAGTCCTCCGCGACATCGCTTCAACCGTGCAATTCATTGTACAGATGTCCCTCATTGATGGCCGACACGTTATCTCACAGATTGAAGAAGTGTCCAACACAGTCAATGCAAACGGTTTAGGAATCCAGACCTCACCAATCTTCAAATATGACCGCAACACAGGACGCTTCTCCTTCGAAAACCGTCCAAGTGATGCCTTACAAATGTTCCTCAAACAGCGTGGAGTTCAGGTCACAGTACCAACAACGAACTTCATGAACGGTCGAGCATACTAATCCAGGGAATATTCTCTTGAACACATCGCCACTCCTCAAACGAACTTACGCGCAACCTTTGACGTTAGAGTTGCTCGCGGAGCATGTTCCTGTTGTCAAAGCAGGAGCAGCAGCGAACGACAGAATCACTGAACTCGGTGAAGGATACAAGCCTACCGATGCAGCTTCACGTCAAGAGTACAACGAGCTGTTGAAGCAAGTTCGTGCTGGGAAAAAGTCCCAAGAGCAGCTCATTGTTTCCGCGCTGCCTCTTATCAAAAACCTCACCTCTAAAGAATTCTCACGCCGTAAAGCATGGGCTTCACGAGTATCATATGAGGATATCCTGCAAGAAGCTATCATCGGATTCATCCGTGGATTGCTTTCCTACAAGCCAACTCAGACGAAAAATAGTGCTACAAACTATTTAGGTCAGTGGATTGTTGTCACTATCCGTCGTCGCCTTGAAGTGATGGAACATGACTTCTTTATTCCATATGAAGTTGTAGAACGTAACCGTAAGATCGTTGCTGTCCGCTCTCGACTCACCAGTGAACTGGAACGAGACCCAAGTGATGAAGAACTGCTTGACGCGCTCAATGACAACACTCAGAAGACTAACAAATGGGGTCGTGCGGCCTCTGACGGCCCTTCTGACGGCTCAACAGCTAAGCGTAAGGCCGAGTTCACACAAGAGCATTTAGAAGCCTCAAAACAGCTCACAACGAAACTGTACGCTATGCAGTCAAACGAGCCAGCCGACGCAGAAGAAGAAGGAATGTACGAACGTTCCTCATCAACTCTGTCAGCATCCGAACCAACGAACGTCTCCAACATTGAAGACGCATCAGTCTTAGAATCCAAAAGAAAGTTCTTCTTAGGAATCTTTACCATGATGAAAATTGGTTCAAAACAACGCGATATCATCTTGCGTTTCTTCGGCATGCAGCCATATGAAGAACCTCAGAACTATCGTGAGATTGTTGCTGAGACAGGATTATCAAGCCGCTTCGTCAAGAACGTTGTCATGAGCTTCAACCAGTACATGGCGCAGAAAGGTGGAATCTTCCACTACCAGATTCTGCAGTTAGATGAAGAAACTGTTGTTGACTTAGAACTGGAATGGTTACTCCCTATCTTAGGTGAATGGCCTACCAATGTCAGCTCACCTGTTACACCGCCGAACACTCTTACAGCGGCTAAATAGTCTTCACCTGATACGATAGTACAATCATGGAAACCGAAAACACTACTGACGAGAACCTCCCTCAGATCAAAAACTCAGGTTCTAAAAAGAAGAAAAAGAAGAAGAAAAGCGCTCCTCAATCCAGCCCAGCTGTAAAAAATCTCTCTCAAAATGATTCTCCTGAGATTTCATATGATGCTGCGTCAGATATTCCAGTAGCCCCTACCTTCATTCTTCCTGTGCAACCTGATGAATGGTTCATCCAACCTGCAACCTACACAGAAGCAGGAGAAGCAGTTCAAGAAGAGCGGTTCATCTACTACAAAGATGGACAAGAGATTATCTCCTTAGACTTCTCAGAACAAAACTTCGGTGGACTCTACACTGTTCTTAATGAGCGATTCGGAGGGGAAGAATTCGTTCCAGATAGAATCAATATCAACGCCCCATTGAATGAAGAAGTGGACCCGAACCCGACACTCAGTTTCTCCCGCAACGGAAGACTTCTCACCGCGACTCAGTTGGATCAGAAGTCTATGAAACAATTAGTCGGCTCACTCAACCGGTACATCAACCGCCGACCAACCCTCAGTAAAGTTCTCGGGAACTGGTGGCTGAAACATAAAATTGCCAGAGTCTTCGCAAGTCTCTTAGCTCTCCCCATAGTCTTCCTCATCCTATACAGTTTCATCTGGGGAACACAACACTAACCAGAAAGGGCATCACCTACATCATGTAGGTGAGGCCCTTTACTCTTTCCCTGAGTATCAGAAGCTGTTATCCAAGGAATGGCTGACGCTTATTCTTCGGAGTGTACTTACGGATAATAAGCTTATCTCCCAACCCAACTTCCTCATCAGCATTGCGAATCATGTTCGCAATAGGCTTATCAGGAGTGAAGTAGTAGATGCGTGAATACATCCCACCAGCCTCACGGTAAGAGCGAAGAATACGCTTCCAATCAGAAGGATTCTTCGGAGTCAGTTCAAGCTCAACAGCGAAATGGTTTGGTGTTCCATCAGCGTTACGAGGACGGGAAATCACAAGGTCGGGTACATGCTCACCTGTTTTACCACCAGTGCCGTAGACCACAAACAGACCTTCATTGCCCTCTTCCAACTCAGGAGCTTCAGGGTTAAGGATAGCTAAGTCCACCATGTCGCGCATCTCCGCAGAGCTTCTTCCCCCACGGTAACGCTTCTGACCTTGACGAATTTCACGCTCAGTAACAGTCATCTCACCCCATGTCAGTTCACTATCCAAAGCTTCCTCCCCGTACAAACGGATACCACCAGGGAAACGGTTCTTCACAGGGAATGGTTCACCGAACTTGTCAGACAGACCAAGGATATCTTTACTTTCCTCATCCTCACGTTCCAGCTCAGCAGCAAGGTTTACCAACCCAATTGTGTGACGGATAGTACCCAGACTGATAGCTTTCTTGTTCTCAGTGAAACTCATACCAGTCAATTCAATACCAGCTTTACGAGTCTGCCATAAAGTAGCACCAGCAGAAATTGTCTGACGTTTTACCAAGTCAAACTTCTCCAAAGTGCGTAGACGGTTGTTGATTGACTGTGGGGTAGAGTTCAACACACGGGCCAAAGCATCAGGGTAAGAGAACTGGTATTTGTTCAAGAAGCGAAGCAAAACAATGTCACGTTCCTGCAACTGGAAGCCACGGTTACCTGTGTTCTGGCTGCGCTTATTCGCACGTTTGTTCTTTTGCTTCTTGAACTCATCACCATCCTCCGCTTCAATAAGAGCCCCTGTTTTCTTCCATTTAGGTAAACGGTCAGGGTCTTCACGAGAGTTATTCTGCTTATCAGCTTTGAAGTCAAACCGAGAATTCACTTGACGTTTCGGAGCTGATGGGGAATCATCAATACCGACATCAAGGTTGATATCATCTTCTTCTAAGTTCGTACTTGGGTCAGCGAACAGAGGATTCACACCACGCTGAGCAGGAGCCTTCTGAACAGGAGCAACAACAGGTTTAGCAGCAGGAGCAGGTGAAGGGTCAGCGAATAACGGATTCACTGAGCGGGCAGCAGGTGCTTTCTGCACAGGAGTAGGAGTCTCCTGAGCTTCTGGTAAAGGAGCTACAACTTCTTCCTGTACGGGTTCAGGAGCGACATACACAACCTCAGGGACAACTGTTTCGTCCACTCCAACGTCAAGGTTCAAATCATCCTCATCAATAGAATCAGATACAGGAACAGCGGATGCAGGAGTAACAGTTTCTTTCTTAGGAGCATCATTGTCAGTGGAAACAATGAGTTCATTAGAAGATACAATAGAGGATGTTTCTGTTTCATTGACTCCCACATCAAGGTTCAAATCATCCTCAGCAGGCAAAGCAATAGGGGAAGAAGCTGGACGCTGCTCCACTAACGGAGTAACCGGCGCAGCAGCAACAGGAGGAACAAAGAGCGTGTCAGTCTCATCAACACCCACATCTAAATCAATATCATCCTCATCAAATCCTACAACAGGAGAAACCGTTTTCTGGTTCGGTTGGATGCGGACAGGAGTAGATTGAGGAGTGTTCTGTGGGGTAGAGACAACAGGAGAAACGCCATTCTCTGCAATAGGAGTACGAGGGGCATCATCCACTCCGACATCTAAGTTCAGTGAATCTTCATCTCCACCGAACATACTATTCGGGTTCACTTTCTCAGCAGAAGGAGCGGAGAAAGCAGGTGCAGGGGAAGAGTCAGCCTGTTCACCAATAGGGCGAGGAGCTGGACGGGAAGCTCGAACAGGAGATGCTTTTGGAGTGAAATCCTCCGTATCTGTTCCATTCTGACCACCGCCCAAAGAGAACCGTGGATTCACTTGACGTGACGGTTTCTGGTTGAAAGGGTTATTTGCCATGATTATTTCTTTTCTATTTCCACTGTTAGTTGCTGTACAAACCGTTTACACGGTCCGCATGAATTAAGTTTTTATCGTATCCGTCACCCACGATAACAGGGTAGCCAATCCATAATGTCTGGGGCTTCTCACCATCAACAGTCTTCCCTGCGCGACGGACAATCAACGTATGAGAAGACCCAACAGGAAGGATGAAGTTGTAACATTCAATGCTGTTACGCTGGGAAGGGTTAGCAACATACTGACCTGTCTTTGTATCCCGTACCTTATCGTATGGGTACACTTCCCAGATGCGTTCACGGTTTGCCTGCTTGTTGCCGGACATGATTTTCACTGGATATTTCTCCCCCATCAGTGCTTTCAAATCATGTGACTGAGCAAGCTCTAACATGTTCCTAACATCAACATCACCGTACAAAGAACCAGAAGGGGAGAACCGATTCACCATCATCTTATAGGTGCTACCTGTGCGACGAACAGCGCAGAAATCATCCGCAACAGCGAATGACCAATGGGATTGGAATGGGTTCTTCACCAGGATATCAGTGAAGCGAGGAACCGCAATATCAACACCACGACGCTTCAAATGCACCAACTGTAAGTTCTGGTAGGTGAAACGTGTAGCAAACTGAGGACGTTCAAACACGATGGTTCCATGCTGTGCACGGTTCTTCACAACATGGTCAGCAGTGAGAGTAGCAAGACGGGGGAAGGTCTCAGCAGTGTACCATTTTGTGAAGTCCACCTGGTTAGCATTAGCGAACTGGTACGGCTGCTGGAACTTTGTTTTGTTCCCAGCCCAGTTCTCACGAAGAGGTTTATGCTCCTCCTCCCAGTTCTTCTCCTTACTGAAAAGAGGTTCCGAGTTACTCCGTGTACCGTACATACCAGCACGGTATAAGTTACTCATCAGCACCCAACCATACTCAGTGAGAACCTCAACATCGTCAGGGAAACCACGAAGAACAGGCTGCCATTTCAGCTCATCAGGTACACCAGGTTTCGTATATGAATCATCTCTTGCTTGACTGCTAGCCATCATACACCACCGAACATTCTCATACTTTTCATCATTTCCATACCCCTTAGTTGAACATCCACCCGAAGAAGAACTTCACAATAGCGAAGAGAACTTTGAAGATGACCTTGAAGATAAACCTCCATAATAGTTCCAAGAAGAGGAAAGAGAGTACCTCTCCAACAACATCTTTCATGAAAGCAAAGAACCCTCTACTGTTCTCACGCGGACCCATTACATACTCCAATCAGCGGTGGATGACTTCACCAAGCAGTTATCATCAACATCATTATTACCTTCGCTGTGCAATGATGCAGGAAGGAAATCATTCCACTCAGCATGCTCATTACAGGTTGAAAAACTCTCCGCTGACTGTTCATCAGCATCAAAAACACAAGCCGTAAACTCTTCAACAGACTCCATTACAGAGGAGAAAACACTCCCCGCAATAGTCAAATCAGAAGCTACAACACTTCCAAAAAGGCTCTCGTCGGAGAAGAAAAAAGTCCCGCTCAACACATCTTCGAAGGCTAAAACATTCTCTGGAATGCTCTCAACAAGGCTCACATCAGTACTCAAAACAGTTTCATCATGAAGTAAAAATGCTTCCATAAAACTCTCAACAGCATCATGTAACAGACTTACTTCATCACGGTGAGAGCATCCCATCACAGCGTTCAATACATCATTATCTGTATTCAATAACACATGTACAGCAGTCTCAGAAGAGAATAAATCCTCCTCCGTAAACCCTTCACAAATAACATCATTCGCATCAAGATTACCCGTAGAGCGTAATACGATACGCTCCTCTATGCGAACATCCTGAGTAGGGAAAAGGGGAACATCGTATAGAGGGAGAGTAACTGAACACAGGGAAGCATATACACCAGATACGCTTATACGGGATACAGGAATAGAGTCATAAAGAGTCTCCATGTACGGGGAGTATAAGGAACGCATAGAGTGCATAACCGTAGAGGGAGAATACACCGAACTCATGTTAGTGTACACATTCCACATAGGGAAAACAGTAGTGTTCATAGAGAGAGGGAGAGAAGAAACACAGGTATGTGGGTAAGGAGAATAGAGGGAGAGTATAGAGGGGATATCATAGTACTCAGAGTAGGCAGGGGTCATCATAGTGGGGGTGCCGTATACAGGGGAGAGAGTATACAGTTCCATGATAAGCCTCTCACATGAAGTAGTGTATTGTATGATATGCACGAGTTTTGCACGAGCGAACAAGGGGTATTACACGACCTGCTTGTTCTTGCCGAACCCGCATAAACACTGGAAAGTACCCCGAAAACAGGTGTAATGTACCCTATCCAACGCTAATGTATTTATCGGTGCAAAAGGTATGAAAATGGTGCTATTCACATAGATGCAACGAAACCCACGAATTCTAACTCGCCATCTTCGCCGTTTACCCCTGTAAAATCAAGGGTAAAATATATTGATGTTTGTGTTTCACACTTCCATCAAGAGTCAACCCCCTTAGAAAGATAATAAGAAAAATGCCTCTGTGTAAATACACATTTGCACATGTCCACATATGAGGTGTCTACACACTGGCAGAACCTTTACTATTGAGTAATTACCGTGTTAACAGAAAGCACCCATACTGTGTGCCACTGTTCACAGTACCCTCTACCTGTAAACTCAAGTTTACGAAAACATCAGAAGGTTAGGTAGGTCACCATAGAGGGAGAGTAACTGACTCATAGAAGGGAACCTTGGGAACCTGCTAGGTAGGTGACGTAGTAGAGGAAGGTTACTGTATGTAGATGGGGAACCATAGTACCTGCTTGGTAGGTGGCGTTGACGAAACATGTTACGTGTTATGTCCGCGGCAGCCGGGAACAGCGGTCGCTGTGCTCCCTGTGTCGGGCTTCGCCCTCCGTTCACTTCGTTCACCTGTTCCCTGATGCCAGCTTCGCTGTCATGCAACACTGCGTGTTGCTGCTGCCGCTCGTTGAGTGGGTGTGCTGTCTGTGTGCAGTGTGTGCAGTGGGTTGGCAACCCTTCGGGTTGCTGGCAGCCGAAGGCTGCGGGCCGGGTTCCGCCGAAGGCGGCACACACCATCGGTGGGTGCAACAGAAACCAGAGTGGGTCCTGTCCCGCAGCGCAGCGAGGAGACTAGGAGGACCCACTCACGAGCACAGCGAGTTCCCCACCAGCAGATGCACAGCATCGCTTCAGCGGGGTTGGAGCACAGCGACTTCCCCGCCCTCCAAGCGAAGCGCAGGAGAAAGGAGCACAGCGACTGGATTCCCTACTGTTGTTAACAGGAGTGTGTGCAGCTGTTCACATGAGGGTGGCTCTTATGGTTGGGTTTTAAGGGAGAGGTTACGTTGGGTAGTTGGTTGGCTTGGTACCCTGTGTGGTTGCGTTGTGTAGACCCCTGTATGGTTGCGTACTGCAAGTGCGTGCTGGTTACCCCGAGCGTGGGTGTGCAGGCAGTGCTTGCTGTTGGACGCATCAGTTACCCCTGATGTCATCAGTATGATTGTTGGGTTAATTTAAGGAGGTGGATGGTGTTTGTGGTTGGTTAATTAAGATAGGTTAAATATGTGAGGTTTGGGATTTCGGATTCGTGTGTGGAGTGTGATATTTCTGATGCAGGTATCTGATGTGAAATTGGACTTTTTTGGTGCGAATACTGTCCAGGGACGTTTTCTGTTCAGTAGGGGACGTTTCTTCGTCAGTGGGTTGGGAGGGTGTGAACCCTCTCTGAGTGGGGAGCGATGCTCTCCCGTCCCGTTTCAGTCCGAGTAGGGCTGAGTGATTCTTCCCCGTGAAATGTTAGATGCTTCTTGGCTTGGTTTCCTGTTGGGTGTTGTATCACTCTCTCTTGTATGCGTCACCTTTCAGGGTGTTCGCTCCTTCTTTCTTTCTCCCTCTCTGCGTATGCCTGTTCCCCTATACGTGACCTTCTCTCTTTGGTCTACGTGTAGCGGAGTCTTACAGCTCTCCACCATTCCCTCTTTCCGCTCTCTACTCTCTCCCTTCCTGTGTTCCTCTCTACGGTAGGCGTGCTATCTCCCTTGTCCGTTCACCCCTCTCTGTATCCCCCTATGTGTGCTCTCTCCTTCTACGGTGTTCACGGCTTTTGTGTTGGTGCGTTCTGTTACTTTCCCTGTGTTCTGTTCTCTACGGGGTGGGAAGCTATTGCGGGGTGAGGGGTGAATGCTTGTGGGAGCATGAGGGAGCATGCGATGTTTTACGATGAGCGGGTAAGGAAGATGTGAAATGTTGGAGAAGGGGTGCGGGTGATATGGCGGATGGGTGTTTCATATCCTGGGAGTGTGACGAGTGATTGCTTGTCACATGGAGGGAGCTTCTGGTGTGGGTGGAGGGGTGGTTTCTGTCTCCACCTGAATGGGACAGTTTTTCGGTAGTAGGGGACGCTTTGTTGAAGGTAAGAGTGGAAATGGGCTGGCTTGTCTGGGGTGTTCCTTGTCACATCCTGGGAGGTGAGTGAAGGATGAGTGGCATATCAGTTGCTCTCCCTCTGCGGGAGTTTCCACAGGGTTATCCACAGGGAGGGAAGGAGCAGGGGTTGTGGGTAAGTGTGTGGATAACTCGCTGATGCGTTCGGGTATGGGTCTCTCTCCCTCTACGGTGAATGCTCTCTACGAACGGGGGAGCTGTTGCGGGGTCACGGGGTTTCCCTGTGCGTCCCGTTCAGTCCGAGCAGGGCTGAGAGTGTTTCTCTGCGGTGAGGGTGAACTGGTGGTTGCTTTGTGTGCTGTTGTTCTCTCTCCCTCTCTCATGTGTGGTGCTTCCCTGTGGGGATTGCTCTTCATAGTGTGTGCTGACTGTTGTTCCCCTATGCGGGTTCTCTCCCTCTACGGGAATAATGCTTATCTCCGTAGAGGGAGAGAAGCACTATTGGCTATTGTGTGTTCTTCTGCTATACTGTGAGGTGGTTGACATTGATATGAAATTGGGTGATGGAATGTTCAGTCGGAAAAATAAGAAGAAGACGTATGATGTTCAGGTGAAAGCTTGGAAGCCGAAGCGCGTAGTAACGATTGCGCGGGTGAGCACGTATGAGCGTGCGGTGGAGATTCGTGACGGGTTGACTGCGATTGGTTTTGAAGTCATGATTTCCTGGAAGCGTGACGAGAACGACGTAATCTAAGGTTGCCCTTTACGGGTAGCTTCTTCTCTCCCTCTACGGAGAATAAGGGAAAGCCCCTCACTGGTCGTGATGACTGGTAGAGGGGCTTTCTTGTTTTGTGGGTGAAGCTCTTATCCTCCTATCTTGTTGACGAGCATGCTTGTGAGTTCATTGGCTGCTCCTGTGATGATGAGGAGCGCGGCGATGAGGGTTGCGGAGAGGATGAGCAGGGTAAGGGTGCTGCTGGTGAGTGTGGCGGTGAAGTCTTTCCAAGTCAGGCGGTTCTGCTCTGAGGTGAGGGGTTTCTCTGTTGGTGCTTTCTTGAAGAGCTGAGTGAGTTTAGTCATGATGTGTTTCCCGTTTCCATAGTCACAGTCTGTTCATGATGGCGTGTTCCTTCATGTGCTGTGTTTTGTTCTATACTATTAATTTCGGCAAATGCGGGGGAAGTGGTTTTGTCAGTGAAGGAAGGGTTGTAGAATCTTATCGTTTATTATCGTTTATGTTCTCTTACCTTCTTCCTGTTGATGGTGCTCTCTCCCCTCTATGGAGAATGACGTATTATGAGGGGGTAAATTGTTCTCTTACTTCTTTCCCCTATGAGGGATTAGCTCTCTACGGGTTCTTCCTTGTGTGTTCTCCCTTTACGGGCACCCCTCTCTACGGCGAGCGCTGAGTGTTGAGGTATCCCCCTCTCTTCCTGTTTCGTCTTTCTGAGACGCTGTGTGCCGTTCTGCGGGGTTGGGAGGGACGGGGTGGGTTGGCGGAGGGTTGCGGGCTGACAACCGCTCACAGGGGTGTTCAGCGCTCCCTGCGGGTGACTGCTCAGGTAACGAGGAATGCTGAGGGATTGCTGCTGGTGTGCTGATGCTCTCTTCTCTTTTGCGTGTTCACGCTCTTTGTGTGAGGCGGGATACGGATTGAGGTATACGAGGTTTCCCACAGGGTTATCCCCATGTGAGTAAGTGTGTGGATAACTTCGTATGCTCTGGTTCGCATGAGGGAGTTATCCACAGGGTGTGGGTTCGCCAGCATCTGATGTTTCAGTGAGCTCGCTGGTGCGAAGCTGGTGTGTTCCTGGTCACAGTCTGGGAGTGGAGTGAGTATCTACCACCCTGTTCCCCGTCCCTACTGAAATGGACAGTTTTTCGGCGGTAGGGGACGTATTTTGAACGGTAGCAATGGGAGGCGTAGTACGCTGTGCACCTATGCAGTACAGTACATCTGGTGTCTCATATGTTAGGGGTGGGTGGAGTTCGGTGAAGCTGGGAGGTTCATAGGAAGTGCGGGGGGAGGTCTTGCGATTGGTTGGGGGATGTGCCATCCTTGGTGCATGACGAATCACACTGACACTCAGGTTCACAAGGGCACGGTCCGCCTCAATGGTGTTGCGGTTGGCACTGCTTCCTACGTGGACTCTGGCCGTGGGGATGGCACTATCGCTCTGGTGTACACGCCGAAGCGACCTATCAAGCTTCCTGCCATCGGTAGCGTGTTCCCTGTGAAGAGTCCGAAGCATGGTGAGGGTACGGTCCTCCTGCACGCGGGTCCTCGGAGTGTCGTTGTGGAGTTCGCTGATGGCTTCCAGCGGGAGTACACCGCTGACTGAACCGCGGACGGAGGAAGCTCTGAGTTCCCTGCTGGCAAAGTGGGTGGCTGAGAGTCCTTCCTGTGTTACCACCTGAATGGGACAGTTTTTCGGCAGTGTGTTTCAGGTTCCCAGATGCTCATGGAGCAGGGAGCGTCCTGGGAACCTGAGGGGTCTCCGTGTCTCAGGAAGGGGAGGGACTACCGCTGTCGGGTAAGGGTGCGCTTCTTGGAGCTGGTTCCCTTACGGGGCTGCTGTCGCTGACCCTTCCGCTTGGCGCTGGCACTGTGGCTCTTGCGCTTCTGGTCGCTGTCGGGTCGGGTGAGGTAGTAGCCGACGACAACGATGACGATGACGACTCCGAGGCCGATGAAGTTCCCGAGAATGGTGCTGGCGCTGGGGTCGCCACCGTCCACGGGGTGACTGGGGATGTAGGGGGCGTACCGTACGGGCGGGAGTGCGAGGATGTGGTTCATGGGACTTAGCCTACTCTCTTGTTGGCAGGTGTCAAGCCAGCTGGGACAGATTTTTGAGAGTGCGTGAAATGCAGGTATCCCCCTGAGGCGTGTTGCTGAGCCTCAGGGGGATACCTGCAAGTAGGGGTTAGTCCAGGTAGCTCTGCTGGCTGAGAACAATATCCTTGTTCTCGGAGGCGTGAGTTACCGTATCCAGAATCATTGCGATGATAACAACGGGCATGCCGAGGATGGCGAGGATGCCGAAGGCGAAGCCAACGACAACCAGGTTCAGGAGGGCAGAGACAACCACCAGGCTGACGCAAACCACGAGGATAACGAACGTGACGAGCATAACATTCAGGTACTTGGTGGAATTGTCCTGGTTGTTCATGATGTTCTCCTGTGTCTGTGTGGGAGGCCCTTCCTCCCTGGCGATACCTACTCTACACATGGAGAACAGGCGAGGCAAGCTGTTTTCCAAAAAAGTTTTCTGAGAGCTCCTGGGTTGCGGACGAGTGAGGTGTGCGCTACGGTGAAGGTATGAGCAAATTCAGCGTGTTTGTCCCGTTCCACGGTCAGCGTGATGTGGTCGCGTCCCGCCTGGCGCATGGGACCCTGTTCGTGACGGATGAGTCGGTCAGCCGTGAGGCGGATGAGTCGGACGTGTGTGCGATTGCGGAGTCCTTCGCAGATGCCTCCCGTCATTTTGAGCGGGGGCTGTTCGTCTCCGAGGTGGATGGTGCTTACCCGATGGAGGGAACTCCTACGGATGAGGATGAGAACCCTCAGATTGGCTGGGAGGTTGTCCTGTACCTGTCCGAGGATGAGGAGCCTTGGGCGGATGAGGACGACGAGGACTAACCTGCTTCGCTCTCTCATTTTCTGAGGCTCTCCTAACTGTTCAGGTAGACTGGGCAGTTAGGAGAGCTTTTGCTTTTCTGTCTCAAAAAGACGAGATTGGAGATAGTCCATGGGGTACGAGGACGGACCGACGACAGCTGTGAGTGCTGCGCGGAGTGAAGCGCGGGCGGGTGGCCTGCTCTCAGTATGCGCTCTCCTGATTGCAGGGCTGCTGTGGATGGGCTTGACGCTGTGGGATTCCTCCACCACTGTTGCCCTGTTCCTTGGCATCGGCATTGGGTGGTCCGCAGGGATGGCTATTGGATGCTTCGTGCGGAGCGCTCGGCTGCGACGACGTAGTTAGCTCCTACGTCTCAAAAAGACGAGATTGACCATGCGTGCTGTGGGAACGAAAGACGGTCACAGGTAGCTCGGGAAGATTTTTCTCGGAGAGGGTTGCGCGGATGACTGCGGCGTGTGGTACGGTTGAGTTCATCAGGGAGGAACAGCCTCCCTCACACTCTGAGGAGCACATCATGACGCAGATGATTCGCCAGTTCGTTATCACCCTTTGCGGCAACGAGGATGATGTGAAGGCCGTCAGTGATTCGGAGTTGGAGAGCGTTCTTCAAAACGACCCCACGTTCGCTGGCTTTGACGGTGGTGTTACCGTCTCGCTCTCTGATGAGCATGTGCAGAAGGGCGAGACCTGGGTCTCTACCTTCTAACACTTCCATACGAAAGCCCCCAGGATAATCCTGGGGGCTTTCGTATTTCTACGTCTCAAAAAGACGAGATTGGAGCAGGGTAGCTGCGAGAGGAAAGACGAGCTGACCAGACTTGGGAAGTTTTTTCTCGGGAAGGGTTGCGCGGACGGCTGGTGCGTGTGGTAGGTTTGAATCATCAGCAACCCGCTGAGCATCTGAGAGAGAAGAGACTCCCGTGAAGAAGACCCTCATCATTGTCGCGCTGGGCATCGCTGCTGTTGCGACTCTCACGGGCTGCTCGGCTCCTGCTCCTGCTGCTCCTGGTACGGTGGAGAAGGATGGTGCGGAGGTCTGGACGAATTCAGTGGACACGTCCGTTGGCGCTGTTGACTGTGTGTTCTACGATGGCACTGAGTCGGCTGCGGTTCAGTGCGACTGGGCAAACCTGGGGAAGGCAACGGCGACGGTTGCACTGAACAACGGAGAGGGCAGGGTTGGGGTTGTTCAGCAGACAGTGAGTGGTCACCGCGTGGACTGCGTGACCTATGACTCCACGAAGAGCGGCGGTCTCTCCTGCAACCTCCTGGGCGCTCAGAAGTAGTACAGCGCTTTCCCCTTTCGGCAACCTCCCAGGAAACTATTCCTCGGGAGGTTGCGTCATGTGTGGGGCGTGTGTAGGCTTGTCAGTAGGGAGCAATCAAGTTCCCGAAGGATTCTTTCAGGAGGCAATCATGTTCACGACTCAGAAGACGGCGGTTCAGTCGGACTCCATGACAGAGGAAGAGAAGCTGGACGCTGCTGTGGTACTGTTGGATAAGGCGGCGAAGGCGATGCACCGTGGTGTCATTCTCGTGGTTCTGGGAATTGCTGCGCTGGTCGCATCTGTTGTTGCTGGGTTCACGGCGGCGGATGATGGGGTGGTCACGTTCCTGACGTGCGCGTACGCGCTTTGCTTCGGCTGTGGCTTGGGAGAGTTCTGGCGGTCGTCCCGCATGGCGCGCAAGGGGTCGCAGGTCCTCCTGTAATCTCAGACAGCCTACTCCCATCTTTCTCGTCTCAAAAAGACGAAAACGAGAGCAGGAGCTGTCAGGAGGAAAGACGAAAGATTTTTCAAGGATTTCTCCTGTCTGGGGTTGCATCACTCCCCTGATCGTGTAGAGTTGAGTTCATCAGGGAGGAACAGCCTCCCAGGAACGTCTTCCAAGGAGAACCTCATGTCGCTCATCAGCCGCATCGCCCGTATCGTCTTCCCTCCGATGGAGGACGAGATGCTGGCTCAGGTTCGCCACGAGAACGACATTCACATGCGGAACAGTGCAGTGCGGCAGTGGATGCGTGAGAACGCTGACCTCCTGCCCCGTCCGACGAAGGATGACGAGGACCAGCACGAGTGGATGGACCGTTACGAGGATGAAGCACTACGGCTCTACGTGAGCAAGCCTCTCCCTGGTGTGAGTGCAAGCTGGTTCTACGACTCCATCACCCTGTACGCGAAGAATGAGATGTTTTTCTCGCTGATGAAGTAGTAAGCTTCTATCAAACTTTCAGGAAGTTTCTTCCTGTCTGGGGTTGCACAGCTCCCCTGATCGTGTAGTGTTGAGCGCAGCAGGGAGGAACAGCCTCCCGACTGAATGAAGGATTCTCTCATGTTTGCTCCCATCATGAAGTTCCTGCCTGGCGACTACTACGTCCGCACGAGGATGCTGCTGCCGTTCTTTTTCACGGGGCTTGGCCTGGGTGTGGTCGGGTTGGCGGTTGTCCTGTTCGCAGGGTTCACGGCTCTCCCGTTCCTGGTGCTGCTGTTGGTCATCGGGCTGGTGACTGCGTTCCTGGGTGGAGTGCTGTTGCAGTAGCTTGTCTCAGAAAGACGAAATCTTTTCAGGAAGAAATTTCCTGTCTGGGGTTGCGGACCGCCCCTGATCGTGTAGTGTAGGTATCACCAAGGAGGAAGCACCTCCTTCCCAATCTTTCGGAGTCATCATGTTCACCGAGTACGCGAAGACCCAGTTCGCTCAGTTCCCCTTCTACCACCAGTACGAGGGCATGGAGGTCGGCGCTGAGAGCATGAAGATTGCTCAGAGCATCCTCGCCAAGGCATCGGGTGATTACACGGTGCTGGTTCTGCACAGCAACCTGTGGGACCTCAAATTCCGTCAGAACTACGTCCCCGTGGAGTACAACTCTTTTGCTATCCGCAACGCGACGGACGCTGACCTGTTTGACGTGTACCTGATGGATGAGGACAGCCAGTACCTGAACAGCCGTGAGGGTGTCATGCAGCACGATGTGGTTCTGGTGGCGGAAAGCCTGATGGATGAGGTTTACGCTTGGGAACACTACCCCGAGGTGTAATCCTCTCCTCTCAGGGCGTAGGGGCTAATTCGTCTCAAAAAGACGAGATTGAATCAGTTCGGGCAGTCGGAAAGACGACAGATTTTTTCAGGAAGAAAGTTCCTGTCTGGGGTTGCGTACCGCCCCTGATCGTGTAGAGTTGAGTTCACCAGGGAGGAACAGCCTCCCGAACAGCTTCCAGGAGAACATCATGGCTACTCAGAACATCTCCAAGGTCATCCCGCTCCCGAACGGTTACAGCACGGCAGAGGAACTGTACCTGTCGGTCCACGCTGACATCGGTCTCATCCTGGCTGACGTTGAACTGGGCTTCACGACTGCTGAGGATGCGCTGGTGAAAATTGCGCAGGCTCGGACGGTTGCTTCTCAGTACGTGACGGCTCTGTATGAGGCGGACCAGCTGTAAGCCTCTCATCAAACTTTCAGGAAGAAACTTCCTGTCTGGGGTTGCGCACCGCCCCTGATCGTGTAGAGTTGGTATCAACAGGGAGGAACAGCCTCCCTCAAATTTTTCGGAGTCATCATGGCGAAGCTCGGCTACTCGGTCCACCACAACTTCATGGACGTTCCGTTCACGTTCGCGGGTTGGGTGAAGTCCAAGAAGGACGTGGAGAAGCTCAAGGCTGAGGTGAAGAAGGGTGCTGGCCTGCACTCGTTCGTTGTCATCCAGGAGGAGAAGCCTGGCTACGCGGTCGGTGGCAACTCCTCGGGCTGGAACCAGAAGCCGCTGACCTACCCCGAACACCTGGTCCGTGAAGCTGAGGCCGAGCGAGTGCGGGCGTTCTTCGCCGCGTAACACCTACCCACGTCAGGAGGGGAGAAGCTATCTTAGGGGGTAGCTTCTCCCCTCTTCGCATTCTTGCGGGTTCATGGGAAATGGGACAGTTTTTGAACGGTAGAAGCTGAGGGAGGGGAATGACTGCCAGCAGTGCGCAGCTGGTCACCTGAGGCTCAGAAAAAGTTTGCTCCTGGTGTTGCGCCGCATGCTCTACGTGTGTAGAGTTGAGTCATCAGGGAGGAACAACCTCCCGAATCACTTCCAAGGAGTCATCATGTTCAGCATCTTCGGTAAGAAGCAGAAGCCCGTATACGATGCTGCTGCTCGCATGGATGAGACGCAGATGGTGCTGAACTGGCTCGGAGACAACAAGTTCAACCTGCCGCTGCCGCAGGACGGGGAGACGAACCAGACGTGGGCGTACATGCATCGCTACGGGAACGCTGCTCAGGCCCTGATGCTGGCTGAGGGCATCCGCCTGGTCCACACGACGTGGAGCGACCACCTGTACGTCAGCCAGGAGAACCCGACCAAGCTGGACGTGCTGGCGTAAGGAGTCACCTCAGGTCCCACCTAAATGGGACAGTTTTTGAACGGTAGAAGCTGGGGAGTCAATCCTCCTTCTCCTGCCGTTCACTCAATTCTCAGGAAGTTTCTTCCTGCCTCGGGTTGCGCATGGCCCGTGATTGTGTAGTGTTGAATTCAGCAGGGAGGAACAACCTCCCCGAACAGCTTCCAGGAGAACCTCATGCTGACAGACATCTTCACCGTAGTGTTCGGTGTTGGCATCTTGTTCGGGGCTGTCGTGTTGGGTATGTACGCTGGCGGATTTTTTGACGAGATGGAAGAGTAAAATCATGGCAACTCCTTGGGTTCTCCCTGAACTGCCGAACGGTTTTCGGTGGAAGACAGACGTGCACCGTAATGCGTTCGCTGGTGAAGTCGTCTCCCTCAAAATCATCAAGCGGCAGCGAGTCAACATCATGGGCGTGAAGCTCCCGTACAACCAGGAAGTTGCGCACGTTGTTACGTACGATGAGCCTGGCTGGGTGCAGGATGAGATTAACCGTATGAGCCAGAAGGTCAACGGGTAGCTGCTCAACAACTCAAACTCAACATCGTCTCAAAAGGACGAAGAGTTGAATAGAGAGCTTCACAGAAAGACCACAGGAAGTTTTTCCTGTCTGGGGTTGCGCAGCTCCCCTGATCGTGTAGTGTTGAGTCATCAGGGAGGAACAGCCTCCCGTAGAACCTCAGGAGAACATCATGGCAGCTCTCACAGTCACCCTCCCCGCGGACAGCGACGAGCAGGCGGACATCCTCGCCGCCATCGCAGAGGACATCCGCAACGGCTTCGCTAACGGGTGGGAGAACGGCCGCTACTGGACCATCAACTGACCATCACGGTCCCCCGTTCAAAAAAGTTCCTGTCTCGGGTTGCGCAGCTCCCCTGATCGTGTAGTGTTGAGTCATCAGGGAGGAACAGCCTCCCGAACCACTTCAAGGAGAACACCATGGCTCGTATCCAGCGACAGTTCATCGTCATCATTGAGGGCGAGCAGGACGACCTCGAAGACCTGATGGATGGTGCGATTGAGGACGCAATCTCCGACTCTCCCGACTTCCCGATGTATGATGCAACGGTTGAGGTTCGCTTCGCTGGTGAGCTTGTTCACCGTGACGACCAGGCCGACTACCGCGAGCGCGACGACGACTAAGCAGTTTCATGACCTTAGAAAACCCCGTTAGGAGAACAAGCCTGACGGGGTTTTCGCTTGTTCCAAAAAAGTTTGAGCTGAGGGTTGCATCACTCCCATGATCGTGTAGTGTTGAGTTCATCAGGGAGGAACAGCCTCCCGAACCACTTCAAGGAGAACCCTCATGACGCAGGCAACGACCACTCAGGCAACGCTCTGGCAGGGTTTCCTCGCTGAGGTGGCGGAGACGCTGATGGATGTCATCGGCATCACGGACAGTGAAGCTGATGCGGTGCAGAGCATCCCGCAGGATTTCAGCAACTATGCGGGTCACTCCCTGATGCTCAACAACGGCAACTCCCGTGGGCCGCAGTACTCGGTTCGGGTGACTCCGTACGGGTACGTGACGCTGGGCAGCCGCTCGCGTCTCAGCGCGCAGCAGCTGCGGGACCTGACGGAGGCCACGATGTTGCTCACCGCTACGGAGAAGCGTTACCACCAGCACACCCGCTGATGACAGTGACAGTTCCGTAGCTCGTGCGTTCTCTCCGAGCTACGGAACTGTCACTGCTGGTGAAAAAAGACATGAGTTGATAACTCAGATACATCTCAGGAAGAAAGTTCCTGTCTGGGGTTGCACACCGCCCCTGATCGTGTAGAGTCGGTATCATCAGGGAGGAACAGCCTCCCTCACAGTCTCGGGAGTCATCATGCAGCAGGTTACCCTCACCCAGGAAATGCTCTGGTCGGACCACCTGGCGGAAATCGCTGACACACTGGATGACTTCATCGGGCTGAGCAAGGAAGAGCGCCGCCGAATCAAGAACCTCACGCGGAGCAACATCAACGCTGTGATTCACCTGGACGGGGGACATCTCACCAAGCCATACCAGTACAAAATCATCATCCAGGGCAACGGTCTGGTGTTCATGCACTACCTCGTTTCCCTCACGGCGGAACAGAAGCAGAACTTCCTCGCCGCTCAGGCTCAGGTGAAGGAGTTCCAGCAGGAGTACCTGGCGAAGGTCCCCGCCATCGGTTCGCGCCTGGACGTGTAAGCACAGCACCTCAGCGGTGTGGTGTAGAGCGGCAGCTTAGACAGGGTAGGCGAACCCTGCGGTCTGGGGCTGCCGGCGATCTTTCAGGAAAAAAGTTTGGTTTTGGTGTTGCGCTCTGCTCGGAGTCGTGTAGAGTTGAGTCATCAGGGAGGAACGGCCTCCCGAAGAACCTCAGGAGAACATCATGGCTGCCAAGACCACCAAGTTCCGCGCCACGGCCAACCCCGAGTACGCCGCTGCGATGCGTGGCCTCCGTTCTTCCTCTGCCGCTTCCCCGCAGGACAACCGTCCGAACCGCCAGCGCACCCGTTCTACCGCCAAGCGCCAGGCCATCAAGAACGGCTGGTAAGCCAAACTCTCAGGAAGAAATTCCTGTCTCGGGTTGCATCGCTCCCGTGATCGTGTACAGTAAGTATCACCAGGGAGGAACAGCCTCCCGAAACGGCTTCAAGGAGAACATCATGGGCTACTACATCGTTTCCCCCGACGTGCACGCCGAGCAGACGGCAAAGCTGTCCAAGAAGCGGACGGGTAAGCTGGTGTGGGCCGCCGTGTTCGCTGCTTTCGCGGCGTACGGGCTGGTGGCGGGGCTGGTGGGCCTGTTCACGGCTACGGGCTTGCCCATCGTTTCCCTCGGATTCGTGTTCCTCATCGGACTGGCGAAGACTGTGGAACAGCTGCTGGCAGCAAAGGAGCTGACGGAGGCCAAGAAGGAGCTGCACGTGGTGTGGCAGGGCGATGAGGATGAGGTCCCTTCGGCGGGGCTGACGCTGGCGAAGTAGCCAATCAAAGGGAGGTGATTCCTCCTCTGATCCAGTCAACTCCCAGGAGAAAGTTCGCCTGTGGAGTTGACACGCATGCCCATAATCGTGGTAGGTTGTACTCATCAGGGAGGAACAGCCTCCCGAAAAGCCTCAGGAGCTATCATGATGACGAAGAACATCAACGACACGCACGCGGACCTCACCATCCTCACCGCGCAGCAGAAGTTCGGGTTCCCTGAGGACCGTGCGCAGCGGCTCATCCAGTCGGCTCCGTTCCTGCGTGGTTCGGAGATGATTCTCCTGGACAACAACGCGGCGCTGTTCTTCCAGTACGAGACGCGTACGTTCCAGGACGGCGCTGAGAAGCTGTACCTGTCGGTTTCGGTCCACCACGGTGACGGAGACCAGCGGGTCGCGGTTGGTCACGTGAATGATGCTACGGAGCGTGCGCTCCGTGCGGACTGGGTTGAGGAGCTGAGCGCTTACTAAACTCGGGTCAAAAAGGAGGGGAGCTACCTGAATCGGTAGCTCCCCTCCTTTTGTTTTGCGACCATGATGGGGTTGCATACCAGGGTGAACTGCCGGCGAGCTTTCAGGAAAAACTTTCTGCCTGGGGTTGTACAGCTCCCCTGATCGTGTAGAGTTAGTACCACCAGGGAGGAACAGCCTCCCGAACCACTTCAAGGAAAGCATCATGACGAACCTCATGCAGACCACGGTAGCGAGCAACGACGTGGACCGTGCGACCATCCAGCAGGCCAGCCAGCTCGTCAACACCGCTACCCTCGTCGCGGTGATTGAACTCCTGGTCTTCCCCGAGTTTGACAACGCGTTCCTCGTGGAGAGCTACGAAATGGCGGGAGGAAAGGGTACCCCGACTCCGAAGGAGCTGGATGACATGACCACCCTTCTCATCCTCAAAAACCGTGAGGTTGCCGCACCGCTCATTCAGCAGCTTCCCGAGACGGTTCGAAGGCGCTACACGAACTAACCCCGCTCCCATGAGTGAAGCCCTCTCCCAGCATCGGGAGAGGGCTTCACTGTTTCCTCCTCCTCCTCCTCCTCCTCCTCCTCCTCCTCCTCCTCCTCCTCCTCCTCCTCCTCCTCCTCCTCCTCCTCCTCCTCCTGTCAAAGCTAATGAAAAAAGACATGAGTTAGCCAGCTCTCAGTGGGTGAGATGCTGACGCAGGATGTCAGACAGCTCGTTCAAAAAGTTCCTGTTTGGGGTTGCACAGCTCCCGTGATCGTGTAGTGTTGAGTTCACCAGGGAGGAACAGCCTCCCGAACCACTTCAAGGAGAACATCATGTCGGTCAAGACGCAGAACAAGTCGGCTCGCGGTAGCAAGCTGCGCGGTACGCCCATCGTCGTGGCCGAAGTGGAGCTGACGGTGAAGGCGTTTGAGCGCGTCATCAACGAGCCTGTTGAGGTCACGCTGAACTCGGGTGAGGTCATGCGTGGTCAGCTCGCAGGGAACGGCTTCTACAAGGGTTGGAAGCTCTACACGGCGGACGGTGTGCGCCAGTTCTTCCGTGCGGACACTCGTTCGGTCGGTCTGCTCTCGCACTGACTATCCAAGCCCTTCGGGGCTGATCTGTTCCACTCAGGAACATCCCAGGAAGAAAGTTTTTCCTGTCTGGGGTTGCATACCGCCCGTGATCGTGTAGAGTTGGTATCATCAGGGAGGAACAGCCTCCCAAACATTTTCAAGGAGAACATCATGAGCAAGCGAATCAGCCGTATCAACTCGGTCAAGAACCTCACGTTCATCCTCTCCGCCGTCCTCGGTCAGGTCGCTGCGAACACCGCTCTGAACGCGGAGGAGAAGCGCGACCAGAAGATGGAGGACCGTTTTGCTACGATTCCTGCTCACAGCCGCGGCTGGCTCAACACGTTCCGTTGGGCAGCCTTCAAGCTCGCCTTCCTCATCCCGTTCGCGTTCATCGGTCTGGTCACGGTCAACGCGAAGTCGGAGAAGGCCGCTCTTCGGAACTTCGTTTCCCAGCAGCGTGACCGCTTCCGTTACATGAACATGAGCAGCCCCTACACCCAGGGACGGTACGAGGCATGGCTCGGCTGGGACCGCGAGTTCCTGGCGGAGGTCGTCACCAACGCGAACAAGCGTTCCGCTGAGCGTCATGCAGCCGCTGCGATGGTCTGAGCTTCCAAGCCCTTCGGGGCTGATCCGTTAGACTCAATGAAAAAAGACATGAATTCTAACTCAGGTACTTCTCAGGAAAAACTTCCTGTCTCGGGTTGTGTAAGCCCCGTGATCGTGTAGAGTTGAGTCATCAGGGAGGAATAGCCTCCCGAAGAACTTCAAGGAGAATCGCCATGAGCTTCCACGACGACTACTCAGACCCTGACATCATTGTTGCGGACCGTCACATCGCAGACGACGACTACTCAGACCCTGATGTCGTCGTGAACTCCACTGAGTGTGACCACTGCTACCAGGACGGCGCATGGATGCGCAAGGCTGACCCCGTACGTGAAGCCTTGCACGCCAGAAAGGTCATGAAGCGGTACCACGAGGACTGCTACTACGAAGCTGCGGCGTGCATCTGACCAACTCAAAGCCCTTCGGGGCTGATCTGTACCACTCAGCTACATCTCAGGAAGAAAGCTCCTATCTCGGGTTGCATCAGGCTCGTGATCGTGTAGAGTTGAGTTCATCAGGGAGGAACAGCCTCCCAAACAACCTCAGGAGAACATCATGCGTATCGTTGCCGCTCACGAACTGGCCACGGGTGACATCATCATGGAGAACGGGTGCGACTGGCCTGTGAACTTCTCTTGCGCAGCTCCTGCTCCTGGATACACCACGGTGCACCTGCTGGACGGGACCCGCACGGGTTACCGCAGCAATGCCTCGGTTGTCGTTCGGTAGCGGAAGCTACTCATCAAACTTTCGGGAAGAAATTCCTGTCTCGGGTTGCATGACTCCCGTGATCGTGTAGTGTTGAGTTCACCAGGGAGGAACAGCCTCCCAAGAAGTTGGAGAGCATCATGTCAGACGAAGAGTACAAGCAGATGTGTCAGCGGATGGAAGAGCTGTGGGGACCGAACTGGTTGAACGGAGCTGACTGGTAGACCTCATCAGCAGGGTTCAACTGGGACAGTTTTTGAACAGTGCTCCATTTGTTGCGTATGCGCTTACAAATGGAGCACTGAAAAATTTTTGAGTAGGGTGTTGCACTCAGAGGTCTGGGGTTGTACACTGGTATCAACGGAGCAACCAGCTCCTACCGAACGGAGGACATCATGGGCTACTTCATCGTCACTCACGAAGAGGCAGAGAAGCGTCGGGCAGTTGCTGAGCGAAACCGCAAGATGAGCGTGTTCTTCGGTTCGCTCTACGCTGCGATGAGCTTCCTGGCCCTGGTCATGGCAGTCGTGTCCGTTATCGCTCCCGAAACGTTCATCCCCTACGCGGTGTTCATCCTCATCGGGGTCGCAGTGTTCGCCGCTGTGCGGGCTGTCATCAGCTTCCGTCAGGCGCGAGAGTTCGCAGATTCGCGGAAGGCCATCAAGGCTGTCTGGTCGGGTACCGTGGGCCGTCCGTCCAAGGAAACGGTTCGCTGACACAAGCTTGCAGAGGAGGGAGGAGCTACCAATTCAGGTAGCTCCTCTCTCCTCTTTTTGACTGGGCTGAGCTGGGACAGGTTTTGAGCGGTAGAGCTGGTGCACTTGACTACCGTCCCGTTCAGTCCGAGTAGGGCTGAAAAAATTGGACAGAAGTTGACATGAGCTGTCCGAACCATGGTACAGTTGAGTCATCAGGGAGGAACAGCCTCCCGAACACTTCAAGGAGAACCTCATGGCTAACCACACGCAGGACTTCTACGGCACTCCCGACGAGGACGGTCTCACCGCTGAGGGCATCCAGGACGAGCGTTACCTCTCGGATGCCCTGGACGAGGCGCACGCGCTGGACGCTGAGAACTACTTCGCGCAGGACTCCAACTTTGATAACATCGCCGAGGACGAGTTCGGTTTCCCCGCTTACGCTCGCATGGACGATGACGAGCAGGCTGAGTTTGACCAGGCAGCTGAGGACCTGCAAAACCACAACGCCTTCGGCCCTGACTTCTTCTGAGGTCAAAAAGGAGGGGAACTACCTGATTTGGTAGCTCCCCTCCTTTTTGTTTGAGCTGGTGAAAAAAGACATGAGTTCTGACGTTTGTAATTCCTCAGTTGTCATAGCTCTGCGTGTTACCCTAGTGTCATGAAGAGCATCCACGTGATCGTTCCCTACTTTGGGCAAACCGACAGCATACGCGCCTCTATTGAGCGTGATGGCTGGTTCCTTCCGAAAACAGGGCCTGAGTACATCTGCGAGACTGAGATAGCTTCTGACACGCTTTTGGATGAAGCTGCTGCCATAGCCCTGTCCCATGCGTCTCAGGTGGATGGCCAGACGGAATGGATTCATGCACAGTTCATGGTGTATGTGTTTGCTCACAAGGACTACAAAAATCAATCAGGGGTTCTGATTACCGTCAGTGACGAAGCTCCAAAGTGGAGCTATGGATTGTGGCTGGAAGAATGGGATCATTCCTAAGCCTGTTGCAATTGTCAGAGGGTAATGATAAGCTATGCCTTATGTACAAGTGTGACATCATCATTCCCGCAACGGGCAAGCGTGAAGCTCTCCTGAATTACTTCGCCACGAACGGAGTTACCTACCTCTACCCTGTGGAGGAGTCCGTTCACGCCTTTGAGGCGGACCCTGAGACCGCTACGGACAGCCTCCTGAACACGGCAGCTCTTGCGCTCGCGGTAGAGCTTTCTGAGGAGGAAGGCATGGGTGTTTACGACCAGGCTGAGTCCATTGAAACGATGGACGCTGATGACGGCACCCGCCTCGGTTGGGTTGTTAACTTCCGCCAGTACGACTACTACCCTGAGGACTTTGAGCTGGACGGGTTCCTGGTCTGACTTACCACATCATCAATTTGTAAGCAAGGGGAAAATAATGGGACGAGTAATCACACGAGAGCTGACCGCAGTTGAGAGTCTTGAAGAGGCCCTATACGACACTGGCGTAGAGGTAGGAGAAGTAGAGAAGGTGCTAACAGCTATTCACCCTTGTTTGCAGGGTGAGCAGAACCAAGCTCTCATTGGAGCTGTCCTGGAAATTTTCGCAGGCTATCGCTCCTAATAAACAAGGGGAAGGCCCCTCACCTGAATCCAGATGAGGGGCCTTCCCTATGTCAAAAAGACGAGTAGTAATAACTCTCAGGTGAGCTATCTGGACTCAGCTGTTCTTACGGACCGAGCAGGAGAGCTTGTGCGTGCCGACGAGCCGGCAGCAGCTGCACTTGGTGTCGTTCATGGTGTTCCTCATTCTGTTAGGTGGGAGGCTGTTCCTCCCTGATGGACTCAACACTACACGGCTGAGAGCTGGTGTGCAACACCCAGAGCAGTGGTTGATAGCTACGTCTCAAAAAGACGAAAAGTTGATGGAGAGTGGACAGCTGGAAGACGAAACAAGTAAGGCCCCTCACCACTTTCGGTGAGGGGCCTTACTTAGAGGACTGGACTTAGATGCCCATTTCCTTCATGAGCTTCATGGTGTCGTCATCGAACTCGTCGGTGCGGATGAAGCCGAAGTCGTCGTCGTTGTCGTACATGAGGTTCTCCTTGGCTGTTCGGGAGGCTGTTCCTCCCTGATGTATTTAGCCTACCACAGTCCAGAGTGGCTGTGTCAAGCCGAATCAGAAAATTTTTCTGAGGGATCAGGGCGGGCTGTGATGGGCAGCCCGCCAGAGGGAGTTAGAAGCGCAGCCGCGCAGCACGAGCGGCCTGGTACTCCTTTTGCTGCTTCGCTTCCAGGATTCGCCCAGTGATGCCCGAGGTCAGCCACGAGAGGAAGAAGCTACCGAAACCCACGAGGCAGGAAGAGTAAACCATGGTGGCGGTCTCCGACCAGTCGCCCAGGTAGGGGTAAAGGAGGAAAACGGAGAGAAGCGTGAGACCAAGACCGACAGCGGGGATGATGAGGTTGTCTGCAATGCGACCGAGCTTGTCCATGGGGTTCTCCTGAGACTGTGAGGGCGGCTGTTCCTCCCTGATGACTCAACTCTACACGACTCCGAGCAGAGCGCAACCCCGAGTTGCTCAACTCAGAGGTTTGCCAGGTTTCGTCTCAAAAAGACGAAAAGCTCTGTCCTCCTAACAGTTAGGAGGACAGAGCTTTTCGGACGATGCGCTACGCGGTGACCAGCTCGTAGTAGTTCGGGTCGTAGCTGCCGCGCTGCAACGAGTCAGTGGCACGGTTGAGAGCGGAGGCCAGACCCTTGGCGGTCTTCGGCTCGGTGTTCACCTTGGAGTCGTAGGAGTGACCGCTTTCCAGGGTGTACTTGAAGTGGTTGATGAGGTTGGAGAGGGTGTCCGTGGTCTTGGTGGTACGGCCACGGCGGGTCTTGGCGATGGTGTAGGTCTTCTCAGCCATGATGTTCTCCTTGAAGTGGTTCGGGAGGCTGTTCCTCCCTGATGACTCAACTCTACATGCTTCGGTGTGACAGTGCAACCTGATGACCAAAAATCAGTGGACTTTCAGGTTCGGTCTCAAAAAGACGAAAACAGTACGCTGCTCTGGGAGCGAGGAGACCAGCAGCTGAGGGTTTTGAGGCACAGGGATAACTCTACGAGGAGGTAAGTACAGATGTAAAAGGACATGGACTCGTCAAAATTTTGACGAGTCCATGTCTTTGAGTTGGGAAGCTGGGGGGAGGTCAGACGTACTGCTTCTTCTCAGCGCCCTCAGGCCAGATGGGGCCGAGGGTGCTGAGAATGGAGTTGAACGGGAACACCTCGTCACGACGACCCTGAGCCATCTTGTCCAGCTGGAAGCCGACCACAATGGTGTCCTTGCCCGTCAGACGGGAAATGCCATCGTGGATAGCGCTCATGTAACCGAGGTCACGGGTAACGCCTCGCTCATCGTGGTGCTGCCCTGCGTCACGCTTGTTCAGCTCCTGGTTGACCGTCTGCGAGCGGTGAGCGTACTCGTGCTCCATCAGCTTGACCGTCTGGTCCAGACGGTCAAGCTTCGCCTGGTCTTCGGGAGACGTGCGGTAAACGACCTTGGTAACGACCTGGGGCTGAGCAGCGGGCTTACGGTTGCGCTTGATACCGAACATAATATTTTCCTTTGGATGTTTTGAATGAAGGAGTTTCCCGCTAAGTCAGAACTTCTTCTGAGGTGAAACGGGAACAAGCGTGATGCTGTACTTGCTGCTGTTTGCAGCAGCGGTGGAGACCTGAGCAACAGTAGCAGTGGTGATGTTGAACTTGCTCATGAGGTTCTCCTTGAAGTTCTTCGGGAGGCTGTTCCTCCCTGTTGAACTCAACTCTACACGATCACGGGGCTTGCGCAACCCGAGACAGGAACTTTTTCCTGAGAGCTTCATGAATGAAGCGGATCAGCTGGGGATGTTCACCCCAGCGCTTCCTCAGACGGAGGGAACGTCAGCGATGAGGTTCCACTTGGAAGCGAGGAAGTTCGCCCTTTCCGTAGCGCGGTCGCGGCTCTGCTGGGAGACAGCGGGGTCCGCTGCGACGGCGCAGAGGTTGTCGTAAGCGAAGGAAGCGCGGATGATGTCCATGGGATTCTCCTGAGACTGTGCGGGAGGCTGTTCCTCCCTGATGAACTCAACACTACACGTCTCTGATGAGAGAAGCAACACGCACCGTAGATTTCAGCAAACTACCAGGTTTGGTCGCAAAAAGACGAGAAGTTCAACGAGGGGAAGATGTACCCCTCATTGAACTTCTGGCACAAAGAGCCTACCGAACTGGGAGCTTCGTTCCGTGTGGGAAGTCAGTGCGCTGATCGTCCGAGAACAGAACGATAGTGGACTTGGCGGACAGGTCCGCTGCTCACGGAGAGTTGGATTGGATGTTGAGGGGTATGAAAAAAGACAGGAGTTGGGGATTCCTGTCTGAGCTACAAGTTAGGCTACCTGCTTCTCGTAGCGGGCAAGCTCACCTGACTGCTGGGCAGCAACAAATTCCGCGTGCGAGTGGAACCATCGCGGCTCCATACGGATGGAGTAGAGCCACTTGTCCCAGGCTGCGAACGCGCCTCTGTTTGCAGGCGTAACTTCTACCTGTCCGCGGAGGAATCGCTGCTTCTTGATGTAGGAGGTAAGAGCGGCCTTCTCAGACCAGTGGTGCTGCTTGGCCAGTCCCATATACGCGAGAACCAGCATGAGAGTTGTGTGAACGACGGCCACGCGGAACGTGTTCAACCAGCCGCGCTCGTACGCTGAGGGCTTCACATTACCCGTGAAATGAGCTTCATCAGCATGAGCATCCTTGGTGTCCAGGACGGCGAACTGCATTTCGGAGCGAAGGTGCTTCCAGTGCTGGATAGCGATGCGGCGGGTCATGGTCCATTCCTTCTACAAGTTGGTTTCTGATTGAACTTCTGTGATCGTAGCATGCTCTCGGGGAAGCATGCAACTGAGAATTTAGCAGGTAACCCGCTGGCCGTTACCGCTGGACCCGCGCTGCTCCTGCGGTGATGAGGGAGAACCCACGCTTGAACGTGATGACAGTGGCAGTGATTCCCAGAACGAACGCAGCGACCCCGACGAGGAAGAAACCCACACCCCAGCCAACCCCGATGACGCTGAATGCGGCGAGGAGGAATGAGATGGCCATGACGACCCCGATGGGGAAGAGGCTGACGAACGAGAGGGAAGCGATGACGGTCGTCACGGAGTAGAACGGGTCCGTGATTTTGTAGGTGATGCCAGCCTGGTTGTCAGTGAACGTCGCAGCCATGATGTTCTCCTTGAAGTGGTTCGGGAGGCTGTTCCTCCCTGGTGAACTCAACACTACACGATCAGGGGAGCTGTGCAACCCCAGACAGGAACTTTCTTTCTGAGAGTTACACCTGTCGCATGTACTTCGGCAGACGCTGCGTGTTGTGCTTGATGAAGTCCTGACGCGTCCACCCTGTCAACAAGGTTCTTAGAACCAGTTGTTTTCAGAAGAGAACTATGATAGTATTTCACCGTATAAGGTTATGGAAGAGAAGGATTATGGGCTACGTACCAAAGGAAGAGATGCTCCGACGAGGAGCGAGCGGTGGGGACGTATTCGGAAAGGTCCGGAAGGAGCTTCGTACTCGCTTCCGTGGTACCGATTTCCAGGTCTCAGGCAAGGGTCGTTGGCGTGGTGAACATCCTGACCGCTATACTCGTGGTGTGGTGACCGACCTCCTGGTGGCCTATGACCCTGAGGATGCACGAGAAGCTGGCTTTGGGTCGGAGCTGCTGCGCGCTGCTGTACGACAGATTCTGGAAACGGTAGAGCTGGATCATTCCATCCAGCGAGTGTTCTTGAAGGAAGTTGAGCGAGAGCGCACTCCGAAGGAAGTGGGTCAGATGCGTGCAGGGCTTGCGATTGAACGAATTGATGCTGTCCTGGCGAATGACGATTATAGTCCTGAGATGAAGCTGAGCATTACGATGCGGATTCTCGGTGAACAGTTCAAGGGCGAGGTGGAGCGAACACTCGTATCAACCCTTGCCGAGGAGTTCAAATCACGTGACTTAGAAAGGGCCGTGTAAAAAGACATGGACAAGCAAGAAGAAATTATTTTCCTTCGGGAACAGCTGGGAGCAAAGCTGGTAGCGTATATTGGTTCTGCCACCAGCACAAAAACTGTAAGCAACTGGATTGCAGGCCAAGAAACCCCTTCTGCGGATGTGGCTGCACGTCTCTCAGAAGCGTACAGCCTTGCATTGCGACTGTCCGCTTTGTATTCTCCTGTCACTATTCAGGCATGGATGACAGGAAGTGAAGACCCAAGCATTATTCCAGCTCCTGCTCGCGTTCTGAGAGAAGGCAGTAAGATTGAAAGAGACGAGCTTTCTTTTAGACCGTACTGAGCAGTTGCATAAATCGCAAAGAGATGATAGCGTAAACGAATCAAAGGGAAGGACTCACCTTCCTCCACTCGTTGAAGGATGACTCCCATGAAGACAAAGCTTGTCGCTCAGCTGATGCAGACCGTGACGATGACTGATGAAGAGATGGTGAAGTTCCTGGCCACTGTCCCTCGTAACACGGCTGCTGAGCTGTACTCGGCTGCTGGCGAGGTTGATTACTGGATTCAGAAGAACCCTGAGGCGTACTCCGAGCAGGTGCGTCGTGGTATTTGGCTCATGGAGCTGAATGCGAAGGCCCGTTGGGACAATCACATCAAGGATGCTGTCATGGTGTAAATAGTTTCGCCCCAGTAGGGATGAGTCTAAGAATGACTCATCCCTACTGGTATTAGCACTTTACGTGTGGTAGAATCATCTTCATGCCATATCTTGATCGTACATTGATGACCACCTCAGGTGAGCAAGTGTTTGCAGAAGTAGAGGAAACGCTGAACCTGGTTTACCCGCAAGGTGAATTCGTTGTCCATGGTGGATACGCTTGGCAGACTCCGTTCGTCTACGGTGGCATGACCGTTCGCTACAATCAGCGCCAGGCGAAAGCTGCTGGTTTCAGTCAGAAAAAAGTGCGTCAGATTGCTCGTGACGTTTTAGCTGATAGTCCTACTCCGCATTCTATTAGCACTGTGAGTTGCAAATACCCGAGAAGGGAAAACTAATGCCGTACGCTGGTCGTGATTATAATGCCATCAACACAGAAGCCAAACTTGCTGTGGTGGAGACCATGTTGAACATCCTCTGGGACGAGAACTACCTCGTGAGCGCTTCCTGGCGCGTGAAGCCATTGTCCGTTGTGAGTGGTAAAGATGACATTCCTTCTGGCATTACAGTGTTCTGTGACTACAACGCCATTAGTCAGGTTGGTCTGGCAACTTCATATTCTTGGTTGATTGTCATGCACGCATTAGCAATTACGAAGTACTCCCATTTTTTGATGGATATAGATATCCACCATTTGGATAGCGGAGCAGAAGTTCCTGAGACAGCACCAGCGGTTCTGACCGAAGACGAGCTGGAAGAGCTGGATGACCAAATTCGGGTGAAGAATACTCTGGAAGAATCGTTGCGGGAGTTCTCAGCTGGTGGATGGTTCTCTATTGCCATCAAACAATCTCCCAATCCTACGCTTCTTGTTTGCTATGATGAAGAGCATGCAAAGCGTCAAGGGTACAACCAAAAACGCATGCGAGCATTCCTTCGTGAAATGCTTGATGAGATTGACATTGTGCATGATTTTAGTGGGATAAACTTTTACGCAACTTCACCTCACCGAGCTGAGATATCCGACATGATTATTGAGGAAAACCTCATTATCCAACTCCCGTTAGGAGGAAACTAATGCCGTACGTTGAAGGCGCGGAGCTCCCAGCCGGCGATAGTCCAATGTTGGAGCTGCTGAAAAAAGACATTGAAGAAGCCCTGCGGGAAGCGTTTCCTACTGGTCGTTTCTCCATGCTCCTCATGCGCTCAGCTCCTGATCCTGTCCCGTGGGTGCTGTACAGCATGGACGATTCCCGAAGAAACGGCTACAAGCAATGGCAGATGCGGCACATTGTGCGCCAGGTGTTCGCTGAGACCGCTGCTATTCACCCGTACATCACTGTTTCTTTCATGGATGACTCTCACTTGTATGAAGGAGAAGACTGATGCCGCACATTCCAGCTGGTGAAGATTGGGGAGACCGTGCGCCGTATGACCCTATTCAGATGAGATTAGAAGTGGAACAAGCACTCTCTGACCGTTTTGGTGGCTTATTCCATGGAAGTGTCCGCTGGTTCCGTGTAGCCAATGACAAACCGTTCGTTTACTATGACGCAGACCACGCTGCGAAGAACAGCTACAATCAACGGCATTTGCGAGAAGCTGTAAGACAGGTCTATCGTGACACAACAGTGAACCATTCACTGAATTCCGTTTACTTTTTCGGTACCTCTCTGAACTACTTGTTGTTGGTGAAAGAAGAAGAGAACGTAGGTACGAATAGGAGAAGCGATGCCGTACATAACTGATGAAGAATGGTTTAGGCTAAGCCCTTACGATCAAAAAGTATTGAAGCTCACCTTGCATGATGTGGACAATCAGTTACGGTTACGAGCTGACATGGAGCGAGCATTACAGGAGGAGTTTCCTGGTGGATGGTTCAGTACTGCGTTCTACACGTATGCGCCAGTAGGCCCTCTCATTTTTTATGACGCAGACCACGCGAAGAAGAACTACACCCAGGCGCAGATGAGGGAAGTAGTAAAGCAGGTGTATGAAACAACTGAGGCACTTCATCGTTATCGCTCAGTCAATTTCCACAAGAGCAATGTTCCTCATGTGGATAATCCTATGATGCCTGGATAAAAAGATGAGGACCCGTACCCACTCAGGTACGGGTCCTCATCTTTTTGACGAGTGGGGAGGGGTTAGAGCTTCCAACCTGCCTGTACGGCGAGCGCCTTTGCTTCCTCGGCTGCGGCTGCCCAATCAGGAGTGACATCAGCAGGAATGTTGAACAGGAAAGCAGTGGTGGACTGCGGGTAGATGCTGCGGGTGAACGTCAGGTCCTGGACGACTGCGTCAATGTTGTCCACGACCGCCTGGTTCTCCTTGACTCGCTTCTCAGTGATTTCTTTGAGGAGGTCAGCGGGTCCTCCCATGCGAGCGAAGGACTCACGTTCGTTCTCCGCAGTCCACGGCTGCTCGTCCTCAGGGTACGAGTGCACGAGTTCACCCTTGTGCCAGGTGTATCCGTTTCCGATGACGCAGAAGAGGTGGTGCAGCACGTCTGCACGGGTCTTGAACAGCGTGGGGAAGCAGATGATTGCGGTGCGGATGGTTTCGTTAGCGGATGCCATGATGTGGTTCCTTTACAGTCGGAAAAGCTTCTGTGTGCAGTGTAGTACAGATCAAAGCAGTAAGGCCCTCCCGTTTTTGAAAGGGCCTTACTGGGGCTTACCAGCCGTTCTTGATGGCCTGGCGCTTCGCGGTGGAGCGGGTACGCTGGCGGTTCGGACGGTTGTCCTGCGGGGAAGCAGCGGAGGAGGAACGGAGACCGTGCATCGCGGCAGCGTACTCGGGGTTAGCCGTGGCGCGGAACTTGGTCGTCTTGGTGGCAGCCATGAGATTCTCCTGAGGTTCTTCGGGAGGCCGTTCCTCCCTGATGACTCAACTGTACCACAGTTCCAGGCGCGCGTGTCAACTCCACAAGGAAACTTTTTCCTGGGAGTTGACTGGGATCAGACGGAGGAGAAGCATCTGCGTTGAAACCTCTCCTCTGAGTCAGTGGCTGCTGTGGGTCACCACTTCTCTTGCTGCATGTTGACGTTACGGTGTCCGTCCTGCTCGTCGTGGTTGTACGAAGAGGTGCAGAGAACGCCAGCGTACTTCGGGTGCGGGGTGAGGCAAACTGCGATGTTGGTGACCATGGTGTTCTCCTGCGGCTCTTCGGGAGGCTGTTCCTCCCTGATGAGTACAGCCTACCACGCTCGGAAGTGAGTGTGTCAACTCTACGGATGAATTTTCCTGAGAACTTGGCTGATGTGTTCACGTCTAAAAAAGACGAAACGTGCTGCGTCCTTTGGAGCAAATAGGACGCAACACGTGGAGGACCAGGAAGGACTACTTCTCCTCAGCGAGGGCGAAGATGTCAGCGATGCCCTTGTAGAGCGCGTAGAACATCACACCCAGGGTGAGCGCTCCACCTACGATGAGGCGGAAGGTGTCCAGGCTGTCCTTACTCACGGCGAGGAAGATGTAACCAAGGAGACCAAGAGCGAAGAGCGCGACGTACATGAAAGCGATGATTGCGATGCTCGTTGCCTTGGTCATGAGATTCTCCATCTGTTCCTGGGAGGCTGTTCCTCCCTGATGACTCAACTCTACCACTCCAACGGGCGTGCGTGTCAACTCCACAGGAGAACTTTTTCCTGGGAGTTGACTGGATCAGCCCCGAAGGGCCTGGGAGCGCTTACGCCTTGATGAGCGCGTTCACACGAGCCTTGGCATCTGCGACCTGCTCAGCGGTGAAGTCAGAGTGTCCAGGGACGATTTCGTACAGGTCAACTTCGGTGAGGTTACCGTTGCCGTCCGTGTAGAAGAAGTACTTCATGTTCTGGAAGCGCTCTGCGAATTGGAAGCAGTTGACTCCACGACCACCGTAGCTTGCACGGTTGGTGAGGCTGCGACGGAAGTCGTACTTCTCCGAGTGGACGAGACCGACCGTGCTGAGGATGTCAACCAGCTCGGTGACCGTCTCTTCGGTGAGGTTCATGTTCTTCGCCATGGTGACTCCTGAGATTTTGCGGGAGGCTGTTCCTCCCTGGTGAACTCAACACTACACGATCACGGGAGCCATGCAACCCGAGACAGGAACTTTTTCCTGAGATATTCCTGAGATACGCTGCCTGCGTTACTTGCTGAACCCGCGGCAGGGGCAGTGAAGGCATCCATCACCCTCGCTGTGACCATGGTCGTATTCCTGGTGTCCACACTCGCAGACGGAGAGGATTATGGAACTCCCTGTGGTGTCATCCATGCTATTTTCTCCTTGCCTGTTTTTCTCTGATGGTCTGATGGGTTCAACGCTACCACAATTCAGAGCTGACATGTCAAGCTACTGCTGCTATTTTTGATGGGCTTTCTTCTGTCATGAGCTGGGTGAGGTTCTCGGTAAGCCCAGTGGACCTGGATGTGAGAGTGCGCGAAAAAAGACATGGCCCCGAACCACATCAGGTTCGGGGCCATGTCTGAGCTGAGGTCAGTCAATCACTCGCATGATAACAACGTAGTTCTCGCCTGCTTCATCCAGCTCGGAGGAAACGATGTCGGTGACGACTGAGAACTGGTGGTGAAGAGCAAGCTCCTTGTCCTCCGCGACCCTTGCGATTGCAGCAGCCTTCTCAGGAGTGTCCACCTGCGCAATCTTGACCACAGAAGCGAGGCGACCCGCAGCGGCCTTGATGGCAGTGATGTCAGCAGCGGTGACACGAGGGATGATTGCGGTGGTGTTGTACGACATGAGCTTGCTCCTTAGTTCGGATGTTGGTCTGTCTTGATCTATGACGTTACACCATGTTGTTGGAAAACGCAAGTCCTGTAAGAAAAAGAAAACGGGAGCTACTGATTCAGTAGCTCCCGTTCCCCGAAGGGCTTACCAGCCGTTCTTGATGGCCTGGCGCTTCGCGGTGGAGCGGGTACGCTGGCGGTTCGGGCGGTTGTCCTGCGGGCTTGCGGCAGAGGAGGAACGGAGACCGTGCATCGCAGCAGCGTACTCGGGGTTGGCCGTGGCGCGGAACTTGGTGGTCTTGGCAGCCATGAGATTCTCCTGGAAGTCTGTGGGGCGAGTCCTTCTCGCTCCGTTGATACCAGCATAGCACGCTTCTGGGCATGCGTGTCAACTCCACAGGAGAACTTTTTCCTGGGAGTTGACTGGATCAGGAGTGGGACCCCGTTGGAGCTGGGGTCCCTGGTTCCCCTTAGTTGATGCCAGACAGACTGCGCTACGACTGGGACGGGACCTTGTTCTTAGCCTGGTGACGGGCCTCAGCAGCGGCGCGGTCCACGGTGAAGCCACCGAACGTGGAGCGGAAGAAGTCAGCGAGGTCAGCCTCCGAGCGGAGGGCACGGGAACGACGGGGGCGGGAGGAGTTGATGATGGGCGCGCCAGCGGCGAAACCGAGGGTGAAGACCTCCTCGCTGGTGCGAGTACGGCTGTTCTTCCATGCGACACCCTCAGCGAGAGTCTGACCGTCCACGGTCATCGTACGCAGCGGTGCAGCAGGAGTGGGACGAACACTGTTGGAGGGGATGAGAATCATGAGGGTTTCTCCTACGATGTGGAAGGAGGCTGTTCCTCCTTGTTGAGTACAGCCTACCATGAGGATGAGTGTGTGCGTCAACCCATTTCCAGAATCTTTGCCTGGGAGTTGACTGGATCAGCCCCGAAGGGCTTGGGACTTACGCCTCAATCTCGTTGAGAGCGAGACCCTTCCAGAGACCAGCGATGGCTTCCACCTGGTTGGCCCCGAGACCCATGTTGTTCTCACGGGCAATCTTGCGGACAGCCTCAACCGAATCCAGGCTGTACAGCAGGGAGAGGAGAGCGGAGTACTCAGCGGTGTTGAAGACGACGGTCTGGGTGGCGTGGGGGCGAACGACAACGGCCATGAGATTCTCCTGAGGTTCTTTGGGAGGTTGTTCCTCCCTGATGAACTCAACACTACACGATCACGGGAGCTACGCAACCCGAGACAGGAACTTTTTTCCTGGGATGTTCCTGAAATTAGCGCTACATGTCTTGGTACAAACAAAAAGACATGTAGCTGGTGAGGGTTCAGATCAGCCCCGTAGGGCTTGGGGCCTTACAGGTCGTCAGCGGTTCGGAAGTACCCGAGCGCCTTCTCTCGCTTCATTTCCAGGCGAAGCATCTTCTTCGTGTGCTTGATGTCAGCTTTGAGTGCCTTACGCTCAGCCTTCTGCTGGTTGCGCAGCACCTCGTCAGCGGTGGGGATACCAGAGCAGCGCTCGTACGTGTTGTAACGCATGTTGCCCACGTTCACGTCATGCTTCTTGTGCGGGGCAGTGATGTTGCAGTTCTTGTGGACCATGGTGTTCTCCTTGGAGTAGTTCTACGTGGGAGGCCCTTCCTCCCTGGCAGGACCAACACTACACACATCTTTGTGTAAGTGCAACCATTCCCCGAAAAGTTACTGGTAAAAAGACGAAAACCGATCAGCCTGCGGGGCTGATACACTCCCGCAGGCTCCTTGCTCACTCGGCTTCTGACTCCTGGACGTAAGCATGCTTGTTCCAGAACGCGTACGCCTCATCCCACTGCTCCTGCGTGTACTCGCGGTACGTTCCACCCTTGTCGTGGTTTGAGTTGCGGAGCATGGTGGTCGGGTGCATCGGGGTGGACTTGTGCAGCTGCGCGTTCACCGCGATGATTTCCCACTCAGCGTTCGTGGTGCGCTCATCATCCTGTGCCAGAACATCCGCGCGGTAGCAGACAACCTGAACGAACTTTGCGGTAGGCTTTACGCCGTCCATGACGCGCGTGGTGACATCTTTCTCACCTTCCTGGCGAGCGTGCGTGTTCTCACGAATCAGGTGCGAGTTCTCGGGCGTGATTTCCGCGATGCAAGTGAAGAACCCTTCTGCGGGAACATTCACCAGAATCACGTCATTGTCAACGCTGCCAGTACCAGGCTCAAAATCGTCACGATGCTTTGTGACAAGAGCTTCCAACTGCTTCCAGGTGCCTGTGTAGTACGAGTTGGAGCCGTATCGCTTGTTGAACCCACGGACAAACTCACCTGCCTGGAACTTGTCCTTCACGACCATCTGGCCGTGGGAGAGGGTGAGGGTTTCAGTCATTGCTTGGGTCTCTTTCTTTTTGAACAGGGAATTAGTCTGACAGCATTAGTGTACCAGTACAGCTGCTATTCAGCAAGAGGCCAAGGAAAAAGAAAGAGCTGCAAGCGCATCCGTAAAAAGACATGACTTGCAGCTCTTGAAGAGGGTTAGACCTCTGCTGTGGCGTACAGGGAGTGGAAGTAATCGTTGTATGCCTTGATGAGCTGAATGATGGAAGCGTTGACCTTCTCCACCTTCTCCTTGTTCTGCGCCATCTGGTGCTGGTCGTAGACGTACGGGACGCTCTGCGCGTTCAGGTACACCTTGTAGGAGCCGTACGGTCGGCCTGGAAACCAGAACTCGTAGAAGTTCGTGGTGTACAGCGCGTTGAACAGGTTGCTCGTCTCGTAGTCACGGAGACCAAACTCCTTGCTGATAGTGACAGCGATGTCCTCAATGAGCTTGTTCTTCATCTGAGTGATTTCACTGGGGTGCATGATGTTCTCCTGATGAGATGTTTTTGCGGGCTTGTTCGTACTCACTGTATCACGGATCAGGTGCAGTAGCTGCTGTTCCTTCCTGAGAAAAAGCCGGCTACTGGCTGAGGTTTACGCCTGGTGGAGCGTCTGAGCTGCCTGGAAAGCCTCCTGTATCGGGAGAATGTACGGGTGACGTTCTCCGCCCTTCACAACGATACGACCTTCATCATGGCCGTCTTCCACTGTGATGCTGACTTCATAGCTGCGGTACGCGGGGAGGATGTTGCCGACAGGAACAACCTTGCGGACCTGCTCGGGAGTGACCTTGCTGAACGTTGCTGCGAACATGTTGTCTCCTTGGTGCTGTTGGAGGCACTTCCTCCTATGGATCTAACCCTATCACGGATCAAGTGGGAATGGGGGAGTCAAAAAAAAGAAGAGAGCTGGGAACCTGTTACGAATTCCCAGCTCTCTTCTTAGAAGGTTCAGCGCTTGCGAAGCTCAGCTTCCGTCATACCCTTCTTGACCGTGCGCGGGGAGAAGGTGACCGTGCGGGTGTAGGAACGGATGTTGCCCGTAGCGTAGCGACCGATGGCCTTCCAGCTGGCGCTACGCTCGTCGTCCTCTTCAATCCAAATGGTGGTCGGCTCACCCTCGTCCAGCTCAGCGTCAGGCTCCGAAGCCAGCACGTCGTATTCGTACTCCCAGACCTCTTCGGTCTTGTTCTGGAACTTGTAGTAGTCAGCCAGTGGGGTGAGTTCCCAGCTGTTGACACCAATCTTCGCTCCGACAGGGTTCAAGCCGTTGATGACTGCCGTGATGGTGATTGCGGCGATTTGGGCTTCGGTGTCCTCGTGACGGATGACGCACTCGTACTCGTTACCACCAATGGTGCGGACGTGGTGGGTGCCGTACTCAGCCATGAGGACTCCTGGGGAAGTGGTTCGGGAGGCTGTTCCTCCCTGATGAGTACAGCCTACCACGATTCAGATCAGTGGTGTCAACCCCTCGTGTAAAAAAGTTTGAGGGGTTGACACCAGCTGGGGTTGTTCAAATCTTGTCCGAAAAAGACGAAATCCCTCATCGTGAAAGACGATGAGGGATTTCGGAGAGAAAACTCAGATGGTGACGTACATGCCATGCCAGAGCTGACCGTTCTCGGGCAGGGTGCGCAGGAAGTGGTGGATGCGGTCCACCTGGTAGTACGCCTCCTGCTCCAACTCGGACAGGCTCAGGTCAGCAACTTCGTTGTGCGCCTGACGGGCAGTGTTCTGCTCTGCCCCGTCATCCCCGACGATGGACATGATGCCGTAAGAGTAGTTGAGTGCAACCAGGAGGGCAGTACGGTCCTTGATGTGAGCTGCATCCAGGATTTCAGAAACCGAGTTGGTGAGGCGGGTGGGGACGTTCATTGTCTGATTCCTTCACGGTGTTTGATGTAGATGATGGGTTTGAGCGTACCACATCTTTCGCAGCTTCACTCAGGGTTTACGGATCATGCCCATGTCTTCGTGAAAAGACATGGGCAGTTGCCTTAGCGGCGGAACTTCTGAATGATGCTGTGAGCGAAGGCAGAGCTTGCCAGGAGGGAGGCGGATGATGCCGCGATGAAGACCGTTGCGAGGATGAGGGTCAGGAAGACCATCAGGAAGCCGTCCGTGTTGGAAGCCACTGCGCGGAGAAGTCCGACACCAATCCAGAGGATGATGGAAGCGATGGTGAGAGCCGCACCGAGCCGAGCCATCTTGACGACGTTGGTGGTGGGGAGCGTGAGGTTGGTCATGGTTTCTCTCCTTCTGTGTGTTCGGTTGAACAAGTATCAGCCTACACACCTTCAACCTCAGGTGCAACCCGAAACAGAAAGTTTTTCCTGGAAGCATGCTGAGCGTCCCGTTCAGTCCGAGCAGGGCTGACAGGTAAGGATCAGAGAGAGAGGGGCTGGAACAGTAGCTTGTGCTGTTCCAGCCCCTCTCTTGACTACTCCGTATAGTTTTTGACAGCCCACTCTTGCAGCTCATCGGTGAACTTCCGAGCTGAGTCTGTGTCAAAGCTGGACCAGAAGATGAAGCGACCGAGGTCGTCATTGTACGTGTTGAGGCCAACCTCACCATTGATGAGGCGAAGCAGGTCACCCTTGGTTGCCTGCTCAGTGTAGGTGTCCTCGTTCACGTACTCGCCCGTGGCGCACTCCGTGCAACCGCAGCCCTTCGGGTCCACAGCGAGGATGTCAGGGAATGCAGGGGTGTCATCGGTCTCACCGTAGTACATGGTGATTCTCCTTGGTTTGAGTCAGGGAAGCTCCCTGTTGTTTTCAATGCTACCTGATCGGTCCAGAATATGTCAACCCTGGACGCTGTGGCTAAAAAGACGAATTAGATGACCTGAGCGTACTGCTGCTGAACCAGCTCGCGGATGCTGTCTGCTTCGTCGCCCAGGAAGGTGACCGAGCTGACGACGTTCAGGTGGTTGGCGCGGTCGTGGATGTTCGCGCAGATGCTCACGCCCTCATCCTTGTAGTCGCTGACCTCCACGGAAGTGAGCATGGTCTCGTCGGTAATGCCGTGCTCTCCTGCGACGATGGAAGAGAAGATGAGCTGTTCGGTCTCGTTCTCGGTATCAGCGGTGATGATGTCCAGGAACTGCATGGACGACTCCTTGAAGTGGTTCGGGAGGCTGTTCCTCCCTGATGACTCAACAGTAACAGGTTGGCTGTACGGGTGCAACCAACTTCCCGAAAAATTTTTGGGAGTCAGACGTGAGACGAACGAACGTTCCCGCGCAGCTCCTCCATCGTCATACTGAACGGCGTGGCACGAAGCTCCTCCATGCCCATGCTGAACGGGCGCTCTTCCTGGCCCTGGCGAAGAGCCTCCATGCTGATGGAGTACTGACGGCGAGCAGGAAGGAGGAAAGCGATGAAGTTGAGGATGCGGCGCATGATGGTTCTCCTTGGATGAGTGGTCTTGGAAGAACTCTACTCTCTCGTACGCCTAAATGGAAGAGAGTTCAGAGAACTTACAGAAAGTAGCTCGTCTAGGAAAGACGAAGCACATGCGCAGATACCGTAAACCTTGGTTTACTTTTCTGTCTTTCTCAGCCCAACTGTTAGAGCATATGGAAAAAGACATGAACCACAACCAGAAAAGGTTGTGGTTCATGTCTTGTGAAGAGCTACTTGCTGTTGTCCACCTTGAAGTCGTTCTGGTCCGAAATGGTTCCCTTCGGCACGTAGAACTTGTACTTGCTCTGGAAGTCAAAGTTCGTTCCAGGGAAAAGCAGCGGGTGGTCTGCGGTGAACTTGATGATTTCCACGTGTGCTGTCTCAGTGGTGGCGGTTTCGTAGATGCGAGCCTGCTTAGCATTCACCTGACGCAGCTCGTAGGAGCCGTCCTTGTTGTGCTTCACGAAGTAGATGTACCGCTCATTGCCCACGTAGCCGTAGTAACCGTACAGTCCGCCACGTGTATGGCCCTCAGCGCCGCTGGCGTTGCTCATCGCGCTGATGTTCATGTTCTTCGTATAAGAACCGTTCGGGGTGTTCATCACAGCAGTCTGGACGATTCCCACGCTGGCAAGCAGCACAAAAAATGCCACGATTGCAGTCCACAGCCAGCTAAGGAAGCCGTAACCGAAGCCCTCTTGAACCCATTGATATATTCCATACACGACTGGCACAATAGCCAGGATGAAGAAAATGATGGTGAGCAGCATTGCATTCCTCTTTCTGCTTACGTTTGTTCTTTGTTTGAAAGATCAGCGTAGCAGAAAACGTCTCTGCTACGCAAGTGTTACTTAGAACTTGCCGTACTCCACCGCGCCAACGTTCCAGCGGTACTGGCGAACGCGAGCGACGAACTCCACGATGTCATCCTTGTGGATGGTGAAAGCGTGGTAGTTGTGACCCATCGCGCTGGTGTCCGTGCGAAGTCCCTCGGAAAGGTTCGGGGTGTTGCCCAGGCCCGTGAGGTAGCGGGAAGCGTACTGGGTCTGCTGGTTCAGGAAGTCGTGGGAGACCTCGCCAAGCAGGACCATTCCGTTCTCATCCTGCTCCATCTGGTCCAGGAGCTTCTTCTGCTCGTCCGTGAGCTGGTATGCCGCGTCAGTGGGGACAACCGTGGTCATCTCGTCCTGCTGGCCAAAACTGAACATGATGTTCTCCTTGAAGTGGTTCGGGAGGTTGTTACCCCCTGATGACTCAACTCTACACGACTCCGAGTAGAGCGCAACACCAAAACCAAACTTTTTTCCTGAAAGATCGCCGGCAGTAGGGGTCCCATCTGAGAGCTGATGATGTACACTGAAAACATCCCGCTCGTATGAGACTAAGGAAAAAGACATGTTCAAGGACGTTTGCTCTGGTTGTGGTTCCGAGAACCCTGAGGTAGATGAAGACTTCTACACTTACTGCTGCAATGAAGGCACGCTCACCCAGAAGGTCTGACCTGTCAGAGCAAGACAAGGGTGGTAAGCTCCCAATTCTGAGGAGATGGTCACCCTTTTGCTATTCTTGGATCATGATGACAGCCCCTATTGTGACCTATATCCTGTTTGGATTCTTCGGCATTGTTTTTGTGATCCTGCTCACCTTGATTGGCTCAGCATTAGGAATCTCGTTTTTCCTCTCCCTCGTTGGAGCCATTGCACTTACAGGCATAGGCATTTGGCTTGCACTTGTCTTCTATACAGAACCACCCGTTGAATGAGTTCAGCCCTCCCAGAACATTCTGGGAGGGCTGAACTTTTTAGTTGAGGGGAGTGCTTACCACTCGCGGTTGAGGTCATCCTCGGTGAGGTTGAAGCTCAGGGCCTCGTGGGTGATGCCACGGACGACAGCGATGCTCTTACCCTGACGGTACCCACGAACACGGTGGTAGTAGTCAGCGAACTTGTTGAACTTCTCCGAGTCCGTGAGGGTGTCATCCGTAAGGATTGCATACACCTTGTTGTGAACGCTTTCCTGGGTGAAGTTCGTCTGCTCGTAGTGCCAGATGAGGACGTTGATAAGCCCCTGGGTGAGCGGGACCATCGTCTTTGATGCGGTTGCGGTCGCCATGATGTTCTCCTTGGTTGTTCGGGAGGCTGTTCCTCCCTGATAGCTCAACTCTACACGATCAGGGGCGGCATGCAACCCCAGACAGGAACTTTTTCCTGAGAGTTAGCGTACAGGCCAGGTCAGCAGCACCTGCATCTGACGGGAAGCCTGCTCGCGCTCCGCACGGTTCTTATGAGCGATACGACCCTCAACGAAAACAGTAACCATGAAGACCAGCGCAAGGACCGTAGCCATGAAGCCTGAGACCAGACCAACCACCATCATGACTGTGGGGATTGCAAATGCCGTGTCAAACCCCGTGATGATGCGAAGGAGTGCGCCGACAGCTCCAACACTGGCGAGGGAAAAGCCAATGAGGAGGAGGGTGAGGTTGAACTTCTTGTCCGTCATGATGAGGAGTCTACTCTCCTCTTCTGGCAAAGCGCAAGGGGCGAACCAAAAAATATGGTTCACCCCTTGCGTAGCTCAACGTCAGCTGTTTGCCTTCGCCTCAGCCGCCTTGCACTTCGCGCACAGTTCGGCAGTGTTCGGGTTGCCTGCGTACATCAGCTCTCGGAGACGGAGGATGTAGCGGCGGCAGCCAGACGGCTCACGGTCCTGCGGGAACCAGTGCATCGTGCGCGCGGTTGAGGTCGGGTAGAGCCAGACGCTCGTGAGGGTGTCATCCAGTTCGGTCGGCATGTGCTTCTCCTGTTGTTCGGTGAGTCAGTGGGATCAGGCTATCACAGTAGTGCAGAGGATGTCGTCAGTTCAACCAACAGTTCTGTTCCAGCTACGACATCCAGAGTTGTTGAGGCTTATGAAAAAAGACATGAGTTAGAGCTGGAAGGTAGCGATGTTGCGGGTGTCAGCGAATAGCTCACCCCGATGCTCACTTACCACCAGGTTATCCACCAACAGCTTCTGACCTGCGGGAAGTCGTTCATTTTTTGACGGCAGGCTCAGATGCGGTCGGAAGTTTGCCATTGTGTACTGCGGTTCACCCAAAGCCAGCTCATGTTCGGAAGCCAGACGGATGAGAGCTTCATGGAGGTGTTGCGCTGCCTCATGCTCATCCACAAGAGTCACGACAGGGATGCTGCCATCAGCTCCGAAGAACTCCACCTCGTCGGTCGTCAAAAAGAATGGAACTGTCGTAGCAGCCAGCTCTTCCAGCTCATGGAGAAACTCATCCAGCTGAGCATCCTGTGGGACTCGGACATAAGCAAGAAAGGTGACATGTGGCGAGTCTTCAACTCGGGTCACGGGATACAGGTCCGAGAAAAACGCCATGATGAACAAGGTTCTCATGAGCGTCCCTTTCTGGCCTGTCATTGGCTACTTGTTGTTGGTGAGGAGCGAGCAGCTGTTCTTCGCAGCAGGTCCATGCGCCCAGTACACGCCCTGGTGGGCGAACACCTGAACCAGGTACCCGTCACAGCGGTCGCAGTCCTTCGTTTCAGCACGGTGCGTCTTCGTGTACTGCGTGTAGTTCTCACGGAACCGCTGCACCATGCCAAGGAGCGCGTCCGACTGGTTTGCAGCTGCGTTCAGGAGCTTCGTGATGTGACTCGTCATGCTCATCAGCTTACCTGCTCCGATCAGCTATGTCAACCAAAAAGAATCAGGCTGCAAGTTTTGAGGCTTGCAGCCTGATTCTTTCTCTTCCTGGTTTCTTACGCGAGGACGGCGAGGGCCTCCTCAGGCGAGGTCGGCAGCTCAGGGAACTGCTCCTGAACCAGGAGGGAGATGGCCGTGGCGATGTTGATGTCTCCCAGGACGGCCCAGACATGACCACCGATGGTCTGCCCGTCCAGGCTTCCGTGGTCCAAGTTCTGACGCAGCTTGGCAAGCTCGGTCTGCATGGCGTTCGGGTACATGACGTACGCGGACTGCATGACGTACTCCACAACAGCGTTCTTCTGCATGGCAACTCCTGATTTTCTGTGTCTGTGGGGAAGCTCTTGCTTCCGTAGTACCAAGTGTACTGGTTTAGATCAGCTGGCGCAACCCTCATTTTTTCAGAGGTCACACCAGATGCAAAGCTTAGGAGAGGACTGCTTCTCGCTTCTCCCACTCCTTCTGCTCAGCCTTCTGCTTGGTCACCTTGTCCCAGTACTGCGCGGAGAAGATGACAGAAACGACGAAGAGGGTGCACGGAGGGGCAAGGAACGTACTTCCCTTCGCAACGAGAATGAGGAACAGGGCAACTGCCAGCAGTGCGAGACCTGCATGGACGAAGATGAGGGTTGTGTTCTTACGAAGCTCCTGCGATGCAGAGTTCATGGTCATGCTTCCTTTTGAATAAAAGTGGGAGGGGCAGTAAAAAGACAGCGTATCAGAGACTTGTTATCTCGTCAACGCTGTCTGAGTATGTTAGGACCGAACCAGCGGACGACCCGAGAGCGTAACACCCTCTCGGGCAAGAAGCTCCATGGTCTCCTGCTTGTCAATGAATCCGTGAGTCGCACCATACGTGAGGGCTGCGATACGACCCTCACGAGTGTTCGCATTGTCAACCAGGTACTCCATGGTTTCCACCTTGATAGCAGCCTCCGCTTGGGCCTTGCCTGCCTTCTCCGCTTCACGAGAACCGAAGAAGAGAATCAGGCCAATGCTGAGGAAAAAGACTCCACCGAGGATTGCCACGAAAATGTCTGCGCTCATTGTACTGTCCTCCAAGTTTATCAGGAGGCTGTTCCTCGCTGATAACTCAACTCTACACGATCAGGGGAGTGATGCAACCCCACACAGGAAGTTTTTCCTGAGAGCTTGCTGGATCAACCCCCTGATGGAGTGAGTTTGGTGCGCTGGTGGCGTGTCGTAGTTGTCTCACAAGCTGATATGTGATAGGATCACTTGGACCATCATATATCAGGAGGTCAATCTCATGGGTATCAACTTCACCGATGCCGTCGCTCTTCTCCGTCTGCTGTCTGTCAACAGTCAGGAGACCTTGCTTCGGCGGGCAGAGTATGTTCACGAGCGTGCGAAGGAAGGCAAGCTCAGCGCTGGCACCATCACTATCCTTGCGAACTCGCTCACTTGGAAGCAGATTGCCGATGAGACTCTGGCGCTTCTGGACACCTATGAGGCTACTCACGAAGCTGATGAGCAGGCAGCTCAGGCAACGCTACTGGCTGCGTTCCGCTACAAGGCCACAGAGGCAGCTTTCCAGAACGATGCAGTTCGTGCAGAGCGATGGCTGAACAACATGAATCTCTTCCACGGCGACAAGACCCCGTACGAAGCAGACTGGATTTGAGCGGAGGAGGGAGCTGCTAACCGCTGGTTCCCTCCTCCTTCTCTGCGAACCTGGCAAAAAGCTGGTAGCTGTTGCACACAGGTGCCTGAGTTGTGCTACGCTGATGTCAACAGAGCGGAACAGCCGCTCAAACGCCAGAAGGAGAACATCATGAGCGACATCAGCTTCGCATCGGACAAGCAGCTGGACCTCCGTGCCATCGCCAAGGATAAGACCACGGACGCGGACACCCTCATGCAGCTCTCCAAGAGCAAGGACACCATCCTCATCTACGGCCTGGCTACCAACCCTTCCCTCCCTGAGAAGCTCATGGAGAAGTTCGCCAAGCACCGCATCTCCACGGTCCGTGGTTCGGTGGCGAAGAACCCGAACCTCCCGCAGCACCTGTTTGACCTCCTCGCTGCGGACGATGACTTCTTCGTGCAGATGAGCGTGAAGGAAGCTCGCGCACGTCGCTGAGTTCTCCCCGCTCCACTGAGTTCAGCCCTCCACCAAGTGTCACAGGTGGAGGGCTGAACTGCGTCTCAAAAAGACGAGAATTGAACATGAGCTGCTATTGTAGAGACGAGACCAAGAAGGAATGTGCGATGAGACGAGACCAAGAAGGAATGTGCGATGAGACGAGACAAGACGCTGCTGAGTGTGTTGGGAGTGAGTGCCATAGCTCTCATAGGCTTGACTGGTTGTTCCAGCTCCGCGCATGTTCCTCCTGCGTCATCATCCGTAGCTGAGGTAGCAAAAGTGTACCTGGACGCTGCGAAGTCAGATGATTGCGCAACGACCAAAGCATTGACACAAGATAGGACGTTTTCCTGGTGCGATAATCCGAAGCTGCTCAGCTATAAGATTCTGGGAAAGCCTGTCAAGTACCCTGCAACTAATGGGACTCCTGCAACGGTGGCCGTGAACACTTCCCTTACGAGCAAGGGTACAGACGAGCAGGAGAACTTCAACGGTATCAAACCTTGGACGTTCTACTTTGTCAAAGGCGCAGCTGGATGGCGTTTGTATGACCAAGGTCAAGGATGAAACCTTACCTGTAAAGGGTTGCGTAAAAAGACATCTAATGGTACGCTCAGACCATTAGATGAGTGATAACAGCTCAACCATTATTGCAGAGAAGGAATTCATTATGGCTACCACGATTGTTACGAAGAACATGCAGGCTCGCATTGACCTTGCCGGCGAGCGCGAGACTCCTGTCATTGTTCTTTCCGCGTTGGCTCAGGACCCCGAGAAGAGCGTTCGTCGCGCTGCTGCTGGGAACATCAAGCTGACCCCTGTGTCGCTGCACCTGCTGGGTCAGGATGACGAGCCGACGATTCGCGTTCAGGTTGCGAAGAACATCAGCACTTCTGCGGAGACCATCAATCTGCTCATGCAGGACGAAAGCGCGCTGGTTCGTCAGGCCATCATCTCGGACGAGAACAACCCGTACCTGGGCAACTAAGCAGGTCGCAAGAGAGGGGAGCTACCTGATTTGGTAGCTCCCCTCTCTTTGGCATTGTTTCTTCTACCTGCTCAAAAAATGCGCACCACCTGAGTCTATCCAGGTGGTGCGCATTTTGCAGTGAAGTCAGTCGCTGGTCATGGCGTACATGATGTGAAGCAAACGACGAGCGTACTCCACAAGCGCTGGACGGTCCGCCGTGTCTACCGTTTCGCGGATGTCAAAGCAGAAGTCAATTTCACTCCTCGGACCTAAGACAGCAACCTCTTCCGCTGCTGAAAGGACGAGAGGGCGAAGTTCGTCGTCAGAAAGACGAGGGGCGTTGTTCAGCTCATTCATCTGCAAGAGCAGGGAGCGCTTCTGGGTGAATTCCATGATCGCAGTCTACGCCTCAATCCGCTGTGTGTCAACACCTACGGTAAGAAGTGCTGGTAAAAGACATGAGGGGTAATCCAGATGAGCTGGACTACCCCTCATGATGAAGCCACTACACCACAGTTTAGGCAGCAGAGCGGATGCTCTCAGTGCGGATGATGCGAAGCTTGACCAGAGCTGTCTGAATCTTGCTGTTCAGCATGAGCGGTGCACGAGCTGAGGCGGTGGCGAAGATGTTGCGAGCGAAGCTCAGGTGTTCCTGGTTCGTCGTGGTCGCCATGATAACCCCAGCGGCGAATGCCAGAGCCTCACGCTTTTCCTGAACCGTTGAGGTCTTCTGAGTTGCACGGGTGAGCGTGTCCTGTGCAAGAAGGAAAGTCGGAATGGAAAGCATGTTGATTCCTTTGCTGTTCTGATGCGTTGTTCGGACTGACCATATGGTCCAAGCCCACGAGGATGATGGTGCTGATCGCAACTACCCCTGTCGGAGTAGTTGGAAGGTGGGATTAGTCCCAGCGGCTAACCCCACGGCTGCGGAGGTAGGCTTCCCTGTCGCTCAGCGGCGGAAGGCCCTGGGTGGCGCGGGCGCGGTTCGTGTAGTACTTGGCTTCACTCAGCTGTCCCAGGTCAGGAGCGGGGATGTCCCAGAGCGCGTCCTGGACAACCTCACTTGACGTGCGCGGGTCCTGGAAGTGCAGTTCCGAGTAGTCAGGGGTGGAACGCTTCTTGGTGCCAAGCATGTGAGGCTCCTTCTGAGGTTCAAGGAGGCTGTTCCTCCTTGCTGAACTCAACGTTACCACACCGTGTGCAGATGTGTGCGAACTCCTAGAACTTTTTCCTGGGAGTTAGTTGGTAAAGTCGGTACTCAGCTTCTGAGGACTACGCCAGTGCTGGCGAAAACACTGTGGCAGTCTCCGCAGATGTGAACACTCAGGTGTCCTGGTTCCCGTTCACAGGTGCAGGCATCATCTTCAAGTTCATCATCATGGATCAGCCATCGTTCATCGCAGTGTGTCATTAGGATTCTTTCCAGGTTGTTATTTATACAGTATATCAGCCTGGAACCAGCTGCACAAAGGTAGAGTTACACGCAAAGACCACTCTCAGAGCCGTTGTGCGCCGTTTTGAGAGGTTTTGATGGCTGGCACGCCCTGGCAGACGTTCAGGAGGTCTCAAAGGCTTAGAGAGGCGTACAGCGGGTATAAAGATAGTATAAAGATAGTATGCAGACTCTTCTCAGGAAAAAGATGTGTACGGATGGCCGAAGCACGTGATACGATGTAGGCAGAACCTAACCGAAGGGATAGAGCAATGCGTGAATACTGGGTCGTCACGGACGACGGAGTGGAAGTCTCGGGGCCGTACGAGTCCGAGCAGGCAGCACAGAGCGAGGCAGACTCGCGGCAGGACGAGTGGGACCGACCGCTCATCGTAACCAACTCAGACGACGCTTACTGAGGAGCGCGGACCTATGAAGAATCTCCTGGCTTTTTTGAAGCCCCGTAGTGGCGCGCAGGAGCCTTCCTTTGTTCGCGGTCGTGGGCTTTCGGGTTTCGCTTTTCACCTGGGACCTGCTGAGACTGGCAAGTGGACCGCACTGTGTGGTGCTGAGATGGTGGAGAAGAAGCCGTACGAGGAAACTCAGGCAACTGTCCAGGAAGCTCTGAACCGCGGAGTGAAGGACTACTGCCCGAAGTGCCTGAACAAGTTTCTGCCAACACACTCTGCCAAGTAATCAAGGGGAGTTACCGAGCCTGGTAGCTCCCTCCCTCTTTTTCTAAGCCTCATGTAAAAAGACATCCCTTTCCAGAGCTTACTGGGAAGGGATGTCTTTCGTTGGGTGTGTCAGTCTTCCTTCTCAGCGGTCTTCTCTGCCTTGTATTCCTCATAGTCTCGCGCTGCTGCTCGTTCTTTGCGACGAATGATAGGCCAAAGGATAGGAAAGAGGATGACCATGATGACCATAAAGATGGCGTTGAGAACAGGTTGAATCACGGTGTCCAGGAACGTCGGGAAGAGCTTCGGGTCTTCCGCTACTACCAAGCGGTGATGCTGATGTCTGTACGCACCGTTCAATGCACCCTCAGCAAGGTTCATATAATGATTCCAGTCTTTTCCTGAAACCTGGCTACGGAGAAACGAGCCAGTTCCAAACTCAGCTTCGTAGATACCAACAGCAATGCGTTCACGGAGCTGAGCGTATGCATTGGAGTCAACAGGTGGAATGTTTGTCTTCAATGCTTTATCGTAGAACTTCATGCAAATTTTCCTTTTGTAGAATGCAACAGTAAAGGGTAGCACGTCTTTGCTGTACGTGCTACCCTTTCTTTTTTGGGTTCAGCTGAACTCGGAGAAAATGTGCTGCTGGATGAGCTTCCATGCCTTCTGCGCGTTCACGTTCGGGTGCTGCTCGCAGTCATCAGACCCGTAGTTCTCGCACTCCCAGTCAGGACAGTTCAGGCTGAACCCGTTGTCATCCGAGATGGTGTGCATGAACCCGTTATAGGTGTTCAGCAGATGTGGGGAAGAGGGACGAGTTGACGCAAGCAGGATGCCGTAACCCGCCAAGTAGCTGAGGCTGCCGTCTTCGTTCCGAGTAATGAAGTAGCACAGGTCCGACTCGCTGTTCACTGCGAACTCCACCCAGGAGGTCACACCGTCCACGGGATGCTCATCCTTCGTGATAATGACAGCTCCATTCAGCAGCTCGTAGATGGTGTCAAATGCGGCCTGCTGCTCGGTGAGGGGATGCGTCTTAGTCATAGTGTGAGCGTATCATGCCAAGGGAAAGGACAGCAACCTCTTCACAGGAACATGCCAGGCAGCCTCCCAGGGAATCCTCAGAAGAAAATTTGAGGAAGGGGTTGCACCTGTCAGGGGTGGTGTGTACACTGGACATGTACGCAAAACCCACCTGATGAAAAGGACCACATCATGCTGATGAAGACGCTGGCAACCGCCGCTATCCAGAGCGGTATCAAGGCTGCTGCTGCGAACAAGGAAGCGCTTGCTCCTGTCGCCATGACGGGCAAGGCTGTTGTCGCAGTCATCTGGGGAACCATCTGGAAGTCCACCCTGGTTGGGCTGGCAGTGTTCACGCTGTGGGTCGCTTCGTTCTTCTTCACATACCTCAACACGGGGGACGCTGTTCTGATGACCCCTGCTGTGTCGTTCTTGATGGGGTTTGCGCTGTTCATGGTAGTGCCGATTGTGACGGCATTTGTTGAGGTTGCTCGGGTTCGGCGGAAGCTGACTCGTCAGCGTGACAAGGCCCTCGCGGCGCAGACTGCTGCGGTTGAGGCAGCGTTGCAGGATGCGGCTGACTGGGCGCTGGTGCCGTCGCCGCGTGGTGAGCCGTTCATCGTTCCTGTTGCGGCTGAGGCTGACACGGAGGTTCTGGAACCGCAGGCCACCCGTGAGGATGAGAACGAGGTCGTGTACGGCTGAGCCGTAACAAGGAAGGGCCAGAACCGTTTCCAGCTCTGGCCCCTTTTTTGTCTCCGAAAGACGAAAAGATTTGGGCTGCAAGGGGTTGTGCAGCGCTCGCATTCGTGTAGACTGATGACACCAGAGAGGAACAGCCTCTTAGAATCTCAGGAGAAACCAATGGCTACAAAGTCCCCGATGGCTCCCGTCATCAAGTACATGTCTTTCGTTCTCATCCCGCTGGCGAACATCGCTCTCGCTGCATTCGCTGTTGCATGCGCTGCACTCGTGTTCACCGCGTTTGGTGGTCACGGCCTGAACGTTGCAGCGGTGTTCGGAGCTGTCTGCCTCGTGGCATTCGTGAGCATGCTCCTGGCGATGCGGTTCGCGTTCCCACGCTCTCGCCGTCAGGGTGTCGCTGCGGGTCGCGTCAGCCCCATCCGCTTCTTCTAACCACAGGGGAGGGCATGGGTTCTGATGCCCTTGTCCTCCCTTTCAATTTTTTCGCCAGAGTTGTTGCGCTGACCTTTGGGTTGGTGTAGCGTTGAGTTCATCAGGGAGGAACAACCTCCCGAAACACTTCAAGGAGAACATCATGCGCATCTTCGGTTTCGGCAAGAAGCAGACGGTCAAGACGGAGCAGGTCACGATTGCTGACCTTCGTGATGGTGACACGGTTCGTGAGGGTCGCATCATCTCCCAGGTGGTCGCCATCCTCCCCGCGAACCTGGACACGAACCACGTGGCGGTGAACCTCTCAGGCAACCGCCGTTTCCTCGCTCGTGAGGACGAGACTGTCTACCGAGTCCTCGCCGCCTAAGCATCTGTACGAGAAGAAGGAAAAAGACATGGGTCCCATCGTCGTCTCCAAGAACCGTCGCAAGAAGCAGTACAAGACAGGCAAAGCTGTGAACGGTGTCACTGACGGGCAGCAGCGGGTGTTTGAGTCCTACGGGAACAAGAGCCGCCGTGAGATTGCAGCGCTGCGCGAGAAGCTGGGCAAGTAATCGCACATGAGTGAAGCTGACAGAATCCTGAGTTCTGTCAGCTTCACTCATTTCAGGGTGGCGAATGTCAGAGCAGTATGCTACGATCAATTGACAGCTCCCAAGAAGAGAGACAATGATGAGCATTTACCAGATTGCACGCGACAATCGTGACGTTGCGGGGTTCTGGCTTGCGTTCCGTAAGGGCGCATCGCACGGTGTAGACGACAACGATTTTTACGCGAGCGACTTGACCGCATTCCCGACCTACGATGAGGCGTACCTGCACGCTGACCGTGCGCGTATGTCGGTGAAGTACCAGCCGTTCGGCTTGCAGCTTCGTGAGGCATGGTATGCCAACGAGCGGACCATGCTTCGCTACCGCGCGCCGAACACGTACAACACCGAGCTTCGCCGTGGTACGTACCCGCGGGTGAACAAGGTCTCTGGTGTGTGGATTCTGTTCCGCAAGGGCGCACAGTACGGCCCGCACACGCAGTACACGGACGTGATGTTCTTCCCGAGCCGTGCGCTGATGGAAGAGTACGAGAAGATGCGTCGCCGCGAGGTTGGTTGGAAGCAGGTTGACTGGGACACTCAGTTCCTGCCGTTCGGCATCAGCATGCGGGACGAGTACTCGCTGAACGACATGCGGGACACGGCAATCGTTTCCCCTGACTACAAGTGGGACGTGTTGAAGCACTACACCTGGTAGCTCACAGAGAAGGCTCTCACTCATTACGGGTGAGAGCCTTCCGCATTTCCTCATACATTTTTTGAACACTGGTATCATTGTGGAATGACGAAACTTGTAGAGCCTTGGGAATACACGCATCCGCAAAAAGAGTGGTTCAAGCAGACTGATCTGAATGGTTGGCAGCAGCTCATGAAGTCATTTTTTGACGGTGAGCTACAAAGCACTCCTTGGCATGGTGCGCCTCTTGCAGATGAAAGTCAGGATTTGATCCCTCATCTGCATGCTCTTGTGGATGCTGGATTCATCACCACGAATAGCCAACCAGGTGTGGATGAACTATGGAAGTTGCAGCGTTACCAGCAACGTGCTTGGGTAGAAGGTTTCTGTGACTTGCAGACCGCATTCCAGCTCCTTCCGTTGAACACTATCCCCGACATTCAGGTGAATGTAGTGCTGAACGGTGGAGCTTCTTCACTGTCCCGACGATACGAGTTACCTGTCACACGCCACGGACTCCGCACCCTGACGTGGCATGGTGAAGACTTCGTGTTCCCTGTCACTGATGGTCTCCGACGAGGAGATTTCGCCATGGGTGCTTGGCAGGAGATGTCCAAATGGTGCACCGTGTCAGTTGTTGACTTGCGCTGGGGTGAGAATCGTTTGTGGGAGCTGCTGCGCAACGCGTTGAGCTGAGGCTATTGTTAAGCCTTGTGAAAAAAGACATGAGTTCCTAGAAGCAGGAGGAGCTGAGACCTTGACTTTGGTCTCAGCTCCTCCTGCTCTTTGTGTGCTGGCTTACTGGTAAATCAGCATGTCATTGTCAATCCGACGCTGCCGAGCCTCTGCGCGAGCTGCCTCCCAGGTAGCTTCATCGCTGGGGACACCGCATGCATGGGCAATGATGGTGTCGGTCTCCGCATCCAGCTCCCGAGCTGCGAAGTCCTCAAAGTTCACCATGTAGCCATCCTTCGTGGTGGCGATGTACTCCTGGTACGCCTGCTCAATAGGGTCAATCTTGTTCATTAGGTCTCCTGTTCGTCCTGCATCCGTTGTTGACACTCTACGGCATGCCACTGACATTGGCCGCTCCTGCAAACCTCAACACTCTCTCAGCGAAAATCAGGTGCGAAAGCTGGCGAGAAGGAGTAGTATGGTCATCATCAAGGAGGAACAGCCTCCACAATCCGAACAAGGAGTCAACAATGGGTTTCATCCTCAACCGCCGCAAGAAGCTCAACAAGTACGTCACGCTCACCGCAAGCAACACGGGTCTCGGTGCGGTCTTGAAGCTCGGTCCTGTCAGCGTCAGCAGCCGTGGTCGTGTCACGGTTCACCTGGGTAAGGGCATGTCGTACCGACTCTTCGGCTGAGCGATACGCAAGGAGGAGGGTCAGAATCCAAGAAGGGTTCTGACCCTCCTCCTTTTTCATGCCCTGAGCAGGTTCTCGTGACGAAAGTGCCGAGGAGGCGAATGATGCTGGTTCTAGCGTTTACTCGGGAGCTGGAAGGTCTCAAAAAGACGAAGAGCTACAAGGGTTGGGGGTTCTGTACGCCTTAGGGGCACGAACCCCCCAACCCTTCACTAGAAGCTCTGATCCAGTTCACTAGTGAGGTCATAGAGCTTCGGCGAGAGGGAAGAAGACGCTAGCGAGGAGATGAGGGTGATCGGCGAGTGATGTTCGCCGGTTGAGGAGGTCCTCCGAATGGCTGATCTGTTCAAAAAAGTGAAGAGATGACGACATCAGCGGCTAGTAATGGGAGTCTTTGGGGTCATTTGGGCGGCATTTGGAGGTGATGAGGCGATCGTGCGAGCTGCGAGAGGGGTCAAGCGCGGCCATACAAAGGGCACCCCTTTCATCATCTCTTCTTCCGCTTCCTTGATTTCATGCGGATCGGGGAAGTATTAGGTTGACAAAAGACGGATATTTTTGATTAGAGGAGGGCTCAGGAGCTCTCCGCCGGCGACCGGAATGAATGATGGGCTCTTCACGTTACAGATGTCAGGAGTAATGAAAAAAGACATGAGCTATCTGCGTGCAAAAGCTGGTAGGAATACTCCTTGGGCTCATTAGCCCTTCGCTTCGTTTTTAGGGCCGCTACGATTTTATAGGGTAGACTAATTGGGTTTCCTCCTCATGGTCATCCCGAGCCTTACGGAGAAAGCGTGCAAGACATTACGTACGAACGCTGGATTGAAGGAGATAAACATGAATATTGATATGCAATTACCAACACCATTACTTCTGGTCAATCTGACAGGAACAGCTGAGGAGGATGTGGAAGCAAAACTCTTACCATCCACATCCATCGGAATGAAGCACCAGTGGTGTTCTAACGGGCAAGAACGTGACGTGGCAGTGCAAGTCGTCTCTGATGATGCAGCACGGTTACAGGAGCAGGCAGAAGTGTTCTGGGATGCAGGAATCCCAGCACGAGTCTGCACCACTCCACGCGATGAATTGGGTATGGTGACAGGCATCCTGAACCTGGTCACTCACTAACCCGAAAAGCAGGAAACAAAAAGAGGAGCTGAGACCAATCAAGGTCTCAGCTCCTCCTCTTTTTCAATACGGGCAAACCATTTCGTGAGCTGCTCCGAATAAGAGATGGAAGGAAACTTCCGCAGCTGGGGTAGCTAATAGGGTCGTAGGATGTGAATAATCCTCTTTCACTCACATCCTCCCCAACATGAGAACACGAAAGGCCAGGAAACCCGATTCCTGGCCTTTCGTGTATCTGGGAGCTTGTTAGCTGAGGTAGCTGATGACATCCATGTAGACCCCAGCAGAGTAAAGGTTCCCGCTGACTCGGGTGAGACGGATGAGTTCGGCGTTGAAGTAGCGAGCCACGCTCTCCGCTTCCTGCTTGCGTCCTGCGTCAGTGAACTCAGGGTTCTGGATGACCTGCTCCATGTAGAGCAGCTTTTCCTGGATGTCGTAGGCAGCAGCGGCGCGACCGTTGCTGACAGCGAAGTCTCGCAGGAACGTCTCAGACAGGGCAGCCCCAGTGGTGAGAACGATGCGGGCAGCCAGCTCAGCATCGTTCTTGTTCTGCTGGATGCAACGAGCGACATGGGCCTTCACGGTCGGAAGGGTGTTCTCAGAGAAGTTCAGGTTCATGATCTGATCGTACCACGATGGAGGTGCGCCTGCAAGAGCTTCCAACTCTTTTCTTCTGGCATGTCTGAGCTGATGAAGAAAGACATGATATGATACGAGAATCGTAACCAGATGAAGGAAAGGTGTCAGTCATGCGCCCCGTTGAACGAGTCATTGAAGAAGCCCTGAGGGACTGGACTAAACGAACTGAATTAGGTGAACCTGGGTTTTCCTTATCGTTCTTCATCGCTACTGCTCTACGTAGAGCAGGTCTGATTGATGTACGAGCTGAGCTGGAAGGAACCATCATTCCTGAGGAATACTTCAAGCCAGGTGGATTGACATTGGTGGCGGACCAGGATGTTGTGGGCAAGCCTGCTCCAAAGCCTGGCCCTCCTGGAAAGCAGAACCAGACAAAGCCTACTCTGTCCGCTGTTCCTACGCCGAAGCCTCGTCCGAAGCCAGGCCCGACTCCTGCTCCTCGTCCGAAGCCTCAGCCGCCAAAGAAATAGCCCCCAAAAATAAGGGAAGGCCCCACATCTGAGTTGATGTGGGGCCTTCCCTTATTGACTTACGCGGAGTACCTGCGGACCCACTTCTTGTTGCTGACCAGGTTACGGAGGAGGATGCGCAGCTTGGTCTTCTTCGGGACGTAGCGGTTCCAGAGAAGGGTGGAGCGGACGTAGTAGCTCGGGTCTGTCGTGAGCATGTCCATCGCATCCTTGGTGATGAACGGGTTCTCTGCTACTCGGATGCGAGTGTACGTGTACGGGTCAGATGCGAGATGGAGAAGAGTTTCGTGGTCAGGGTTGGCATGCCAGGCAGCCTGCTCCTTCTCGTTGAAGTCATCGTCAGCGGTGGCGATGCGGGTCAGGACAGGGTGCAGGTGACTCTTCGCCCACTGCTGCTTGGTGGGGGCGGATTCACGACGGAACAATTCACGACGGAACATGTGTACGTCTCCTACGTTGTGGAAGGAGGCTGTTCCTCCTTGTTGAGTACAGCCTACCATGAGGATGAGTGTGTGCGTCAACCCATTTCCAGAATCTTTTTCTGGGAGTTGACTGGATCAGCCCCGAAGGGCTTGGGGGTGCATCTCAATCTCGTTGAGAGGTTCAGGCGTGAGCGAAGACGGGACGGTCGTAGACAACGCCGTCCAGGATGCAGTAGCCACCCTCCCAGTGGAAGAAGGACTTGTGACCGTTGACTCCGTAGTCGTTGAAGTCTCCGATGTTCAGCTCCACGTCCTCCGTGACGGGAACGAGACCCTCCACCATGTAGTCGTCCTCGGTTGCATCCTGCGGACGGATGTTCCAGAGGGTCTTCACCTGGTCACCGTCACGGTAGATGTTGTAGAAGCCGCTGCCGTCTTGGTTCTGACCGATGAGTTCCATGAGATGTTCTCCTTGAAGAGTGGAAAGTTTTTCTTGTTGGTATCACTGTACCACGATCAAGCTGGCAGGTGTCAAGCCCTGCCAGCTTTTTGTCAGCTTAGGCGAACAGCCGAGCGAACTTCTGGTTCGCCTCGTTCAGCTGCTCCTGCGTGACGCTGGTCCAGCCGTGCTTAGTGACGTGCGCCTCGTAGACCTCACCCGTGAACAGGCTCTTGTTCGCCCAGAAGCGCACGCCACGGTCGGTCCACTCAAAAGAGCCACCGCTGTATGAGTCCTCGTTCGTGAGGTGGTGCTTGAACCCGTAGTCGTCCGTGAGGCCAACCGTCTCCACGATGCTCAGCACCTGCTCTGCCAGCTCATCGGTGAGTGGCGGCTGAGGAGCGGGAGCGGTGGTCTGCTGCTTCTTGGCGAAAAGGCTGAGCATGATGTTCTCCTTGAAACTTTCGGAAGGCTGTTCCTCCCTGATGACTCAACTCTACACGATCTGAGCTGCGGCGCAACCTCAGGTTGGGAACTCTCAGAAAACAGGACTGGCCTGCATACTTAGAGCAAGCATGCAGGCCAGGGAAAGGACGTGGGAAGTTAGGAGCGAACCTTCTTGGTCGGCTGCTCACCCCAAACAAGGACCTCACCGCGGATTTCCTTGTCAAAGCATGCGCCTTCCCAACCAGTTGCGATGAACCACCCTCCATCGTGCTTCTGTACCACAACACGGCGCGGCTCAGCGGTGTTTCCGTTTGTGAAGAGGAAGACGACAGTCCCCATGGGAGCCTTCTGAGCTTCCTTGTCGGAGTTGATGGTGCGAGCCATGATGCAGTCCTTTGTGTTGGAGTGTTCAAGAGCGCTTGTGCGCCTGATCCGACTCTACCTGATTGGTGGAGTCATGCAACCCGAAAAGGGTCAGCGGGCATCCGAACCGTAGTTGTAGGTGCGGGAGTACCCGTTGGGGCCGTAGGACTCCTCGTAGTGGTAGTTGACGTTCGGGTGGATGACACCCGTGAACGTGAGGATGATGAAGACGGTCACTGCAAGGATGAATGCAGCGACGAAGCAGAACATGACCCTGAACATGAGCGGTGCGGAAGTGAAAGCGTTCGGACGGGTGAGGTTGCCACGACGAACGGTGCCGTACTGGTTGCGAGTGGGGAAGTTCATGGTCTCTCCTTCATCTGTCAGGGCTTCTCTGCTGCCCTGTTGTGTACAGCGTAGCACCTTCCCGACGCACCGTGTCAACTGATCCGCAAGATTTTTCCTGAGAGTTTTCGTCTTTCTGAGACGAAGATGGCAGAGCTACTAACTCAGTCTGATTTTCCCTGACCCTACATGGTTGGAAGTAGGGTCAGGGAAAAGACATCTTACTACGCTTCCTTGCGGTCCAATCCGATGCGAATGAGGACCATCCCGGCAATGCCAATGACCAGACCTGCAATCGTGCTGGTCCAGCTCAGGGAATGCGGGAGGAAAGCAGTTGACCAAAAACCTGCGACGAAGACCAGTGCGCCGAGAATCATCCCGAACACACCCAGTGGAATCAAACGCATGAGACTCTCCTTTTCTGCTCATCAACGGTGATGGTGGTTCAATAGTACCACACGTTCACCTGGCGTTTCCTGAAAGATGATCGGCTTCCCATCTGTTTGGGAAGCGCTGAGGTCAGATGAGGCGACCGAGTTCCAGCGCTGCACTCATCAGTTCCTCAGCGTCCAGCATGTGCACCTGCACACCGTACCGCTCCCATACCTGGGTCACGGAGTCAGCGTTGACGATGCCAGCGACGGTGGCGAGCGTGGCAACCTGGGTACGGAGGAAGTCCAGCGCTTCGCCCTCGGGGACAGTACCTGCCAGGGAGATGACGTGGATGTTCCGAGAAGCGCTCTCAGCGAGGTAGTTCAGAGCCTCAGCAGTGGGGTTCATCAGGTTGCTCCTGTTCGGGTAAGTGGTGCGTACAGGTTCAGTCTACACAGTTGCCTTGCTGTATGCAACCAGTTCAGGCAAAAAAATAGGCCCGCAGCTGAGAGCAGCTGCGGGCCTTGCAAAAATTGAGGTCAGGGAGCGGGCTAGATGCCCAGTTCCTTCATGAGGTTCATGGTGTCGTCGCTGAACTCGTCAGTGCGGATGAAGCCGAAGTCGTCATCGTCATCGAACATGAGGTTCTCCTTGGGTGGTGAAGTGGGTCTCTTGCTTGCTGTTGAGTTCAGCCTACCACGAGTCAGACAGGCCATGTCAAGCAGTTCCAGGAAGTTTTTCCTGAGGATCAGGTGACCACTTCCTGAGTAGCCGCCGGTGGACCCAGCTGCCTCAACGGGTACAGCTGTTGGGAAAAGACAGGGAAGCTGCAACCGCAGGGGATGAAGAAACCTCAGGTGAAATACTATCCCATGGTACGCTTGAACTATGAGTAATGATCTGACTATTGTTGGCTGTGCAGGCTTTCTTGGTGGTACCGAAAAAGAGTTCAGGTTCTTTGAACCGTTAGTCCGTAACAGCAATGATGAGCTATTTGTCATAGGAACGCCGAATCCTGCAAGTCTCAGTCATTTGATTCCTGCCCGAAAAGACGGCCCTCTCCTTCTTGACATCCCTGAGTCCATTCAGGTTCCGTACAAGGTCTCCTCTCGTGATGAAGCTCAAAAAGTCATTATTGCTGGTCCCCGAATTGTGGAGCTCCTCCTCAAATACTTGCCAGATGCACCACTCACTCAAAAAGTTCAAGACTGGCCCGTGGCTACTGATGCAGGTCATCGGGCTATGGTTGGCACTATTGAAGACATCCAGATAGAACGAGGACTTGCTGTGCAGCCTGCGTTCATCCAGGCGTTGCAAGAGCTGAAATCAGGCACTATTCGTGGCGAGGCTTACGATCTGTTCTACTCCATCTACCCTAATGAGAACTTAGAGGTTGTCGGCTACCTTGGCATCTATGCGACAGCAATCAACGATAAAGAGCTATTAGAAAAGCAGCTTGTTCTCAGAGCTGAACGCTTAGGGCTGTCAAAAGAGCATTACCGCACTCTCATTTCACAGATGTCTGTGGCTTTTGACCTAAGAGGGTTGGAGCCGAGCTTCACTGTTGTCGGTTTCGTCGGAGACATAAATGACCCGTATGCAAGCATGAAGCAGAACATGCCTGTGCTGGAAGATGCATACGGCAAGAAGTTCGTTATGGGTACCCCTGACCCTGCAAGTCCGAATCACCTTCTTCCAGCTGTTCCGTACCAGCATCTTCATCTGTTTGCAGATGAGAAGTTACGTCGCCCTTTCATTCCTTCCACAGCTCCTTTATTTGAAGAAGAGCAAACAGTCGCTACGGTCAGCTACGATTGCTATTCTCGCTTGACTGCTGACTTTTTGAATGACCCGTTGACGCAGCAGCTCATCACATGGAGCTACTTAGATGCCACCATGCGAAAAGTTGCGGTAGTGAACCGTAAGCAGTTCGTTGCTGACCGTCAAGCATTCCTGCGCCGTTTGTTCCCTGTCATGATGGCTAATTTGGATGGCGGAGAGGGTGACCTGATCCGTCTGTTCAAATCATTTGTTCCTGTTGAGACTTTGGAGTACCTCAGCTTCCTCAGCTTGTATTACCAGTCAGCAGGGTATGACTCAGAGCGCAAAGAGCGTGTTGTTGCTCGTGCAAAAAGACATGGAGTAACTGAGGAGGAATTCCAAGAGCTGGTGAAGCAGACAGCTCAGGAGTACCTCTGACGCAAAAAAGTAAGGCCCCTCACCGAAAGTGGTGAGGGGCCTTACTGATGTAGTGCTACTGGGCGAGGAGTGCGACATGCACGCCAGCGACATCCGTCAGACCATGCGCTACCTTGTGCTGCGCCAGTTCGTAGATGTAGCCCAGGGTGCCGTAGGTGAGAGCGTAGTCATCGCACTCAGTGCAGCGGGTGAGGAAGATACCTTCACCGATGTGAGCGGAAGCTCCGCGAGGGATGATGTCTTCGGAGAACACGGGGGTCTCCTGGTACTTCGCCTCGTTCTTCTGGAAGAACTCATCAAGGTCTCGGACGTACTTCGCGCCGAGGATGTCAGTGCCTGCGATGTTGTTACCGATGAGGTTCGTCATGGTTTGAGTGTAACAGCTTCCACTGACAATGGGAAGGGTCAGTCCTGAGGCGCGATGTACTCATAGCTGCGAGCAGGGTGAGCTTCCTGCATCAAGCGCATCTGACGCTTCGCTTCACCCTCGTTGGGGAACCTGTGCGTCCACTTGCCACCATCGCGGTAGGTCTCAATAACGGTGAACTTCATGATGTTTCAGTCCTGTCTTATCAGAGTCGGAGGTTAGAGCGTTGCCAGAGCCAGCGCAAGTGCAAGGCGAAGACGGAGGGTTTCTACCGAAGGCTCCCACTTTGCCTCATCGTAGCAAAGCATGTGGTAGATGCCACCCTCCATGTGCGCACGCACGATGGGGTAGCCCTCTTCCAGACCAGGCTCAATCCAGGCTTCTGGATTGCCGCAGTGCGAGCAGTATCCCTTTACGGTCGGGGTATTGGTCTCGGTAAGGCTCATAGTCTCATCGTAGCACGGTTACGCCGTATCCGCCAGGGCTTCTACTCAGATTTCCATCCAAGCTTCCGTGTAACAGTTCTCATGGTACCACTTGCGAACGAAAGTATCCCAGACTTGATCCAAAACGGGGTCGTATTCCCTGTGAAGCTCCCTGCCATCATCTATCTCACACCAACTGCATACCTTTTTCTTGACAGCTGGTTTGCCCCACTTGAACATGCTGGTTCTCCTATCTTAGACAACCAGCATAGCAGTCAACGAAAAGAGGCTTACCTTCTCGCAATTTGAGCGAGAAGGTAAGCCTCTGGTGAGTCTCAGTTGGAACGATTTGCTTTCCTGCTTACACGGTCGCAGTAATGCGACGCTTGACGATGAGCTTCTCTACTCGGAGGGCTGCCACCACGAGAACCGCAGTAGTGACGATGAGGATGGTCGCAGTCTTCACCAGCGACTCATACGGGATGTAGATGGAACCGATGGCGAAAGCGAAAAAGACGAATCCCATGAGGGTCAAAATGATGTTGCTGAGGTACTTCATGAGTGTGTCTCCTTCGTGGTTATGATGATGTTGAGTGTAGCTGAATCTGGAACCAAGAGCAACTGTATTCAGCCATGTCACAGCTTCTGGAAAAAGACAAGGGTTGCAACCTGTTGAGGTTGCAACCCTTGTGGAGCTGGAAGTTCGTACTTACTGCTTCGGCGGGAGCGTTGCCAGAATCTCTGCAATCTGGACGTACGCTGCCGTGGAGAACGTGACCTCATGACCATCCGAGGACATGGCGAGGATGCGCTGCGCGCCGAACACAGGACGGTGCTGGTGGAAGATTTCAGCATCAGGGTCAGCCTGCTTGCTGCGGTCAGGAGTGTACTCAGCCACCACATCACGAGCGGCCTGTGCCCAGATTTCCTTCTTGATGGGGTCCGTCTCACGGTTCGCCTTCTGGTTGAAGGTCTGAATGAGGTTCATAGCTGCGTCCATAACTTAAGAGTACCCCTAGGAGGCTGAGAGTGCAACCCTCTCAGCAAAAAAACCTTGCTTCCTTTGTAAGGATGCGATATACTACGAGTTGAACATTAGAAGGAGAGACCGATCATGTTGAACGCCCAGCAGGTCAAACGAGCGCAGGAGCGTCTGCGCATGCCAAGCCGCAAGGATGCGGAGAAGTATGCTGAGTTCGGACGTAAGTCCGAAGAGCTGGCAGAGCAGTTCATACAGTACCTTCACCACACCCATGGACGCGGCCTTCCCGAGAGCGTGCAGAAGGAAATCTATGAGCGCGCTCAGTGGTACGGGGATGGGTACACCTATGAGGAGTTGGAGTCTTACTACAAGCGGGATGCTGATTGGCTCCGTGAAGCTGTCGCTGCTGTCCAGAGCGAAGCTAAAGTCTGAGCGTTCCCTGAACTTTTAGTTCTGGGGTTGCATCCGCGCTGACAGGTGTGTACTGTTGGTATCACCGCAGCGGCGAACGGATCGCTTCGGAAAAGACGAACAGAAAGAAGAACATCATGCTGAACGCCAACGAACTCAACGAGGCCATCCGCAACCTCGTCTTCCCTGGTCGCAAGGACCGTGAGGCGTACGCTGAGTACCAGCGTCAGGAGCGCGAGCTGGTTGCTGAGTTCCACGAGTACCTGGACAGCGAGTACGCATCCGACCTGAACGAGCAGCAGAAGAAGACCTCTCACCAGTTCGCTTACAACGCCAGCAACGGTGGCGGCTACCACGACTACGAGAGCCAGTACATGGATGCGACTGAGTTCGCGCGTGAGATTCTCGCCGTCGCGTAACACAAGCGACACACCAGGAAAGTCCAAGTCTGGAATATGGCTTGGACTTTCCTGGTTACACGATCAGTACTGAACAGGTACCATGAGCAGTACATCATTGATACGAACAATCAGAGGAGAATCATTATGATGATTGGCATTGAAGCGGACCAGGCTTCCCGTAGTATGAGCGACCTGTACTACTCTGACCGTGATGAGTACCGTCGCCAGCAGGCAGACATCAAGGCGCAGTTTACTGAGGCCATGCACTGCCAGACGGAAGACCTTCCTGAGGCGGTTCGGACGCTCATGTTCCAGAAGGCATGGGATGACGGCCACGCTGGCGGCTACCATGAGGTTCAGAACCACTTTGAAGAGCTGGAAGATTTCGTTCGCAAGGTTGTTGACGAGGTATCCAAGTAGCGCATGCAATCACCATTAGTCGTGTAGATTTGATATCGCAGCGAACAACAATTCACTGAACAATGAAACCGAAAGAAGAGCATCATGCTTGATTCCGCCGCAGTTGATGAGGCCATTCGCAATCTTCCCTTCCCTGGGTATGGTGTCTCAGACGAACTCACTGCGTACCTGTGGAAGGAGAAGGAACTCACAGACCAGTTCCATGAGTACCTGAACTTCCAGCACGGCGATGGGTTGAATGAATTCCAGCAGCGACGAGTGCATGCTTTCACGCTCAACGCATGGAATGGCACTGACTACTCTGACTACGAGGCTCACTACGCGGCAGCAGCACAGCTTGTCCGTGAAGCTCTGTCTGAGGTTCAGTAACACTCAGGAAGAAGTGCATTCTTCCTCCCAGCTTGATGAAGGTCTGTAAAAAGACATAAAGGCTGTGATCTTGTTGGTACGGTGGAAAGAAGCTTTGGGTAAGCAATCCACCACCCAAACAAGAAGGAGAGCATCATGCTCAACACAAACGAATACCACGCAGCTTTCAACGCAACTCTTCGTGAGCGTTACCGCAGGGAAACGACAAGCGAAGAGCTGGCAGAGAAGATAGAAGCAATCAAGGTTCAGTACCGCGATTACCTGGACTTTACGTTCGGAGCGGAGCTGAACACATCACAGCTTGACTTGGCGTACCATTTCGCAGAGAACAACTACTGCGGTGAAGATGGCATGACATTGGAGGACCGTTTCTCCGAAGTCTGCGACTTGATGCGAGCTGCATTCGCTGCACAGTGAGAACAAGAGGGAGACAAGGCCAATAAAGGTCTCGTCTCCCTCTTGCGTTTCCAGGAGTCACATGTTACGATCAACCTATGACTGCACAGAATGACACGCTGCGGAAGCAGCTCGGTATCATCATCGCTGAGGGTGACAAGAACGACCATGCGTTCATCCTCACCGCGCTTCAAGCTGCCTCTGATGCTCTGCGTGGAGCTGACCTGACGATTGACTGGCTTCGCAAGGACTGGGCAAAGCACAAGAACGAGCTGGACGAGTGGACTCCGAACGAGGTGTCCTACGGCATCCTGAACAGCTCCGATGCGCCGCGTGACCTGGTTGCGTTCCACCAGCCTGAGCCTGTCCACTACCGCGTTCCTGAGGACGAGAGCGACCTTGCGGGCGTGTTCATCCGCAAGGTCGGCAAGTACGTCACGGTCTCTGTCCCGCTGCACTTCGCACTCTCTGAGGAGGATGCTGTGGACCGTTGGGAGCTGGGGAACTTCGTCTACGATGAGACTGCTGTGGGTGTAGATGTTTTTGACGTGACCGCAGCTCGCGTCCATGACGAAGCTCGTGATGAGGACGGCAAGCTGATTCCGCTTGACCTGATGAGCGGTGCTGCATGCCCGAATCAGCTGGTGGTCATGCAGGCGCGACTTTTGCGCCGTCAGGTTGAGGAAATTCTTCCGACTCTGACTCCCGAAGAGGACTAAGCCCTTTCATTCAAGGAGGAGGTAGCCAGAAATGGTTACCTCCTCCTTTTGTTTACCCTTTCGTAAAAAGACATGAGTAACGCCCTATGAAAATGGGATGAGAAAAATCCATTTGGTAGAATAGGTCTTATCCCCAATTCTTCCCAGGAGTTTCCATTGTCCCAACCTGTCTACGGCATCGTAAATAGTAACCGCGATTTGACAAAGGAATCATCCTGGGGCAAGAACCAGTTCAATAACTTCATGCCTGTCGCCTTACTGAGTTGGATGAACGACAACGATTACACCATTGGTGAAATCAGTCTGACTGACGAGCTAAACCCGAAGAACACTTCACGCATTCCGTCAGAGGTCTTCCCGTATCTGAGCCAGGAGCACAAGAACCTCCGCTACGACTTTGAAGCGGAAGCTGGCACCTCACTAGTTGACCCGAGCTATCATCTGCGCCATGACTGCGTGGTCAAAAACTTTACGACCCAAGAGTCTTTGGCAGCTCTGGAAATCAAGCTCACAACCTTCCCTGACTTCTCTACCCAGAACCTCCCTAGAGAGCAGATGGGGTCTGAGCTGGTTGTGCGCCCTGACACTATCGTCGGCATTGCTGACAGTGTAGCTGCACGGAATACGCTAGCTGATGAAGCGCTTGAAGCTGTTCAAAAAGTGGTAGCGTCTGTTCGTGAAGCAGGTAATGATGCAGCAGCTCAAACAACACTCCTCCCTTCGGTCCATACTGCGGTGTCAGCTATCTTACGGAACGCTCATGAGCAGCAGAAGCCCACCCTCCTCCAAGCCATTTGGAACACAATGGGTGAGCAGAACGAGACAGACGGGGTGAAGAACTTCACTGACATCTTCGTGTGGACAGACAGCGCGCTCCTGCACCTCTGCCTAGACGCGAAGCTCACCTCTCTCACGAGGTCTCAGAGGTCACTAGTGTGGTTCCTCCTGATGTGGGATGACGCAGTGCAGAACAAGCTCATCACTCCTGACTCAGTAATCAACACATTCACCTTCTCCACGAAGAACGACAAAGCGTTCTCTGTTGGTGGGAAGACGACGAACCGCTACTTGCGCAGTGAAAGGCTTGTAGCTCCGTCCGTGCCAGAGCGAGTCCTCTACAATGACATCACTGATGTGGAGCACATCCGCTATTTGAAGCCTGAGCGTCGGTTAGATGCTTGGCTGGACTCCCGAGCTGACTTGTTCGTTCTCCTAGACGACGATGAAGAGGATGAGGTCCTCGGCGAGTTGGAGTGAGCAGAAACTCTTCTTCTTTTTGACGACATCGCCGGTTGGTTCAGCTCTGACCGGTGATGTCGTTCTTTGCTATAGCTCGCCGGCTACAGGTCCGACACCACCGGTCAGCTCCGTCACTATACAAAAGGGGGTCTAATGGTTTGGCTACCCTCTCACTTCCGCATGAAATCAACGAAGTAGGCGGTTGTAATAGTAGCAAAAGACGGAATTTTTTGACTTGCTACCAGGTCGGAGTATGGTCTCAGCTCTGCTTCCGGTAGATGGAGCTGGCCCCGCAAATGGATCAGGAACAGCTCGGACCGGGCCATATAAAAAGGGGTCTAATGAGAGACCCTACCTGTACTTCGTTGATTTCATGCGGATCGGGGAAGTACATGGCTGACAAAAGACGGCAAAATGAGAGCTTCCGCGTGGTTGCATGTGGACTCTGCCGGGCCCGGCATTCGTTGTAAGGAGCTCGCTAGAAGAAACTCGTGGGGAGCTCTTAGACGCAGACAGCCGGTGAGCTCCATGTGAGGAGCTCACCGGCTGTCTAGCGCAGGGGGCTTCTGGTTAGCCCTGACGCTGCTTGTGACGAGGGTTGGCAGCGCAGATGACCTGGACAACACCATTACGCCTGATGGTGCGGCACTGGTCGCACTGAGGCTTCACGCTTGGACTGACTTTCATGAGCTTCTCCTTTCCTCCTGCTTCAACGCAGGAGAGAGGTCTTTCATTCCTCTCATGTTAGAGGGCATGAAAAAAGACACGAGTAGCAAGGTACGCTACTCGTGTCTTTCAGTAGAGGGGTATTAGCTGAACGTCGGAGGGGAAGGAACCAGCTCCTTGCTCACCAGACGGCTCATGATGGTGAGAACGTGCTTCTCCGCCTCGTCCTTGTCCAGACCGAGAGTGCCGTATGCAATCATCTCCGCCTGTCCGCGCACGTAGTTCCAGTGCGAGGTCTTCTGCATGTTGGCCTGCTCACACAGCGAACGACCGAGCAGCAGCATCTGGTAGTAGTCCATGATTTTTTCTCTTCTCTCTCAATATGAGCTGCGGTATCAGCTCATGTCTCCACCCTACCAGGCACCTCTGACAAACACAAATGAGGGGAGCTACCAAGACTGGTAGCTCCCCTCATTCAGGGTGACTCAGGCGGTTGCTCGCTTCATGAGAACTCCGCAGTACACGATGAAACCCATACCAAGTAGCACAGCAGTCAGAAGCGGAAGCAGCACCATAGCCCACAGCAGCGGGCTGATGACGGTAGCGGACGGAGCAGCCAACCAGATGAACAGGGCGAGACCGAACGGAACCAGCAGGATTGAGCGGACGGCACGGTTGAATGCGTCACGGTGTTTACTGCGGACCGTGACCAGACGGGTAAGAAGATTCTTCACGAGCATGAGTAGGGGTTCCTTTCTGTGGGACTTGACCAGTCTAACCGTTTGAAGCTTCAACCTCAACTTGAAGGGGAAACAGTTACCGCTCTGTGACAAACAAAACACGCCCTACCAGTTTGCAGTAGGGCGTGTTTTATGAAGCTGAGTCAGCGGATGTAGCCAAGCATGTAGTCCACGACGAGCTGGGTTCCCTGCTCCGAGGGACCATCCTCACCCTTCGCCTTCACGAGGGCTGCCAGCGTCACGATATCATCCTGGGTCTCCACGTGGAGCATCCGCTCGCCATCCTCATCCAGCGCCTTACGGACAGCAGCTGCCTTGCCGTCCAGACGAACGTAGTTGGTCATGTCCAGCGACTCGTTGTTACGCAGGGTCAGCAGGTTCTCTTCGGCCGAAGCGAGACGGTTGATGATGTCTTCTCGGAAGAGCGTGACCTTCGGGTCCTTGGTGTTGATGATGTTTTCCATGAGAGTAACTCCTTCTTGGTTTGAGGGAGTCTGTTCTACCCTCTATCTACGATCAGTGTAGCAGGGTAGAAGCTGAGATGTCCAGCCCTGCTGCAACCATTTTTAGTGGCGGTATTCGGAGATGATGTAGTTCGCTTCACTGATGCCGCTCATCTTCGCTTTGTACTCATCGGTGAACCGCTCAGCAAGCGAAAATCCGAAGAATGACATGCGTCCCATGAGAAGGCTCAGCGGGGCAGACTCGTTGTAACGGTTCAGGTTCTCCTGGACCTTCTCCTTGACAGCCTCCACACCTGCGACCTTACCGAGGAAGCGTGCACGAGCCTCTACCCCATTGCAACGGTCACGCATCTCAGTCAAAAGAGCGATGTGCTCATCCAACTTGCCGATGATTTCAGCGCGGAACTTCGTGGCCTTCGGGTCAGCCGTGAGGGTGTCAGTCATGAGGATTCCTGTCCGTTATAAAGATGAGGAAGCGAGTGCTTCTTACTCAGTGTAACACGGTCAACCTGTGGTGGCAACTACTTGGATGGAAATCAGCTTCTTGTCCTCGTTGAAGGTCAGGTAGTCGCCTTTTCGGGTACGATCCCATTCGGCCTTGCTGAGCTGGTAGGTCTTGTGCTTATCCCCTGCGGTGATGACGACGAACCAACGGTCGGGGTAGCTGACTTCTTTACAAGCAGAGACTTTGACTGGCCCTCCAATGAGATGACATTCTTTCCCCAGATGAGCTGGGTCGTACTGCTTCTGGGAAAGGACACCTTCATGGATAGGCTTTGAGGAAACGAAGATGGCGCAGATGATCCCAATGAGAGCTATCAAAGCCAATACCATGACAATGCGGAACTTCCAGTCAACGTCAGGATCGTAGATTGATTGTTTCTCAGTCATTGGATGTTCCGATATTTTTGACAGCTTGCCCGTTGATGCTCATGAGATGATGGTGCTTGAAGACCAGGTGATCGCCTTTGCTTACCTGGTTCCATTCTTGTCGGCTGAGGTCAAAGTTGTTTCCCTTGTCTCCCTTGTTGATGATGACGTACCATTTGTCAGGGTAGTACTTCTTACATTGGAACGGAACCTTGCCAGCGCACATACCCTCATATGTATGAGCTGCGGAGAAGTTCTTCTCTGTCACTATCCCGTCCTGAGGTCCAGCCCAAAATAAACGCAGTAGGAAGAACAAGCCGATGAGGGCGATTAGCGCTGCAAGCAACCTGAGGTTTACTTTCCATGCAGGGGTAGCGGCCTTTGGAGTTGAAGTTGTCTGACTCATGGGTTCTTTCGGTGAGGCGGGTGAACCTGCCAATTCTATCGCAAAAGAAGAAGCTCCCTCATTTTGCAGTCAGTCGCTGCAAAATGAGGGAGCTTCTCAGGAGGGGTTACTTAGACGAGGCCAACGTGTCACCGTCAAAGGTGAGGTACATTCCCTTTCGTACGTTATCCCACTGGTCGTGAGAGAGGGAGAAGGAGTTAGTCCTGTCATCCTTGCTGATGACGACACCCCACGACTCGGGGTGACGCACGGGGTGGCAGACGTGCACCTTAACCCCACTGCACACGGTAGAAGTGTACGCCGCGCGATGGGTCTTCTCGGAGACGCTACCGTCGTGGATACCGTTCGCGTGAGCGACTACGGCGAAAACACCAAGACCGATGAGTCCCACCATGGCGAGGACGATGATGCCGAGGAAGGTGGTCAGAACCTTGCTGTCTTCCCACATATCCCGAATGAAGTTCACTATGTCTCTCCTGAGATGATAAGGACAGCGGTTCTGTCCTGATGGGTCAAGCATACACTGTCTGAGGAAAAACACAAGCTCTCCTAAGGGGTTGAAGCTGAGGGAGCATCCAGGGTCATCAGGAGAGCTGGACATCAGCCTTCCGAAGACAGGAGGGGGAAATTCGCGCAAATGTTGCATTTGTCAGTGGATAGGTGTAAGCTCGCTCATGCAAGACAAAATCCAACAATTCAAAACGGGGTTACTTGAACGCCCGTCAACAACAACAAGGAAGAAGCAAGGCCATGAACAAGGCAACCTATCTTGAAAAGTTCGCTGCTACCAAGGTTACGGACGACATGACCGTTGGTGCAGCAAAGGTGGCAGAGAAGAACCGAAAGGCGCTGGTGCGCTTTTGGGAGAAGACTGCACGAGCATACGTTGAGAAGACCAAAGGCATTGACTTTGATGCCATTGAGGTGAACTGGCGTAGAGTCGCCACGAAGGCAGATGCGAAGCCTACGGGGGCAGTCACCATTCAGGTGTTCGCCTGTGACCAGTATCAGGCAGACAAGCTGGAAAAGACGTACCGTGTGAACAAGAACGACCTTTACACCTAAGAATTGCGAAGAGCGTGACAACCAGAAACGCCTGGTTGTCACGCTCTTTCCTTTTCCACGCCGATCTTGTTGGGCTGTACAACCTGAGGTAAAAAGACAGAGACCTCAGCGAATACAAGCTGAGGTCTCTGTCTTTGGAAGAACTACTGGGCGTTGACCGAGGTCAGGCTCTCTCCGTCAAAGGTGAGGTAATCACCTTCGTTGATGGTGTTCCACTTGTCCTGCGAAACCGAGAAGGAGTTCTTGTCGTCATCCTTGGCAATCGTCACGTTCCAGCTCTCAGGGTACGTGACAGGGGTGCAGATGGTGGTCTTACCGTCGTAGGAGTTGCACTGCATAGAAGTCGTTTCGGGCGTGTGGTCCTTCCCAACAACGCTTCCCTCGTGAATACCGCTTACGTGCAGAAACGCACCGACAATCATAAGAAGAAAGAGACCAACCATTGCAACGATTGTTGCGTACAGGGCGACCTCAAGGATGGAGACCTTTTTGCGCTCTTTCCACGACTCAGCCAGACGGGTGGTGAGGGGCAGCTTCGGCTTGGTCTGGGTGGCGTACATGGTGTTCTCCTTGGAGTAGTTCTACGTGGGAGGCCCTTCCTCCCTGGCGATACCTACTCTACATAGATGGTTGTCCCTGTGCAACTGTTTTCACGAAAACTTTTCTGAGATTTCCCTGAGAGCGGACGCTGCCTCACCAATTCAGGGCCAGTTGACCACCAGGAGGGTCTTGTCTACTGCTCAGTTCACAGTGTGAGCTACCAACAGCCCACCAGCGGAGACAAGACCAATCAGGAAGAACGATGCAGAGACCCACATGATGCTCCGCAACGCTCCACCCAACGTGGTATCAATCCAAGCTTCGTACTCTTCAACAGCTTTGTCATCGTCATGCTCAATGATGCCTGTAACAAACCCGAGCCGAATCATGAAGCTCACGTACAGCGTCACGCTGACCAGAGCTGTCACTAACGAAATGCCAGTAACCCAGCAGGCAAGCATCAGAAGCTGGATAATCATGAGGGCCTTTCGGGGTGTTTGGAGGAGGGGGTAAAAGATCAACGTTCCACAGAGGTGATTCTGTGGAACGTCAGGGTTCAGATGTTCAGCGGCTCGTTCGGGTCAGCGAAGAAGTTGCGGAAGCGGGTGCCGTCAAACCACTGCACCTTGGAGCGGTCGTGCGCGTCACCCGTGATGTACGGGAACACGCGGTCCAGGCTCTTCTCCGCAGCGCCGTGGATGATGATTGCAGGCTGCGCAATCTGCGCGCGGGTCGGCTTCGGGAACTTGAAGCGACGAACCTCAGTGCCGTCCTCCTTGCGAAGAACAGCGGCCTTACCGCTCAGGAGTGCGTCAACGACCTGCTCAGTGGTGAGCGAGTCGGCGTTCTTCGTGGTGGTGAAGTGCAGAGCAGTCATGAGGTTCTCCTGAGTGATGAGGCTGGCGGGTTGCCTGCCGATGATCCTCAGCGTACACGCCTTTGGGAAAGGACGCAACCACTGTCAGGATGTTTTCAGCTGAGCTTGCTGAGACGGTAGATGAGGAGGGAGAGAGCAGTGATGTTGTCGTCCAGTCCGAGGAGAGCCGTGCCCTTATCACGACGTGCAACGAGGTTGGCGAGTCCCAGCTCCATCTCCCAGATGACCCAGTTCACATCCCCGTCGTGAGCGGACTCAATCGTGAACTGCTGCTGCAAGTAGGCGGGAGCAGTTGCCATGATGGTGGTGAAGTCGGCCTGCGTCTGAATGTTCATGGGAGAGCCTTTCGGTTGGACTGGCTTGATGTCTTTGACTGTACACCTCAGGTCCTGAACTCGGTCCGCTTCTCCCAGGTTTCTGCCAGGTTACCCCTCTGATATCCGTAAACTGAGGTTTACTCCTTCCAGGCAGCCAGAAACCCCTCTGAGAAGCTCTGTGCGCCTCCCTGAGGGGTTTTGTCATGCTTGACGACTCGTTGTGTAGCTCAGCGAACAAACCAGCGAGAAAGGCTTCTATACCTTACTGGCGTTCCGTAACCTCATCTGATCCACCCAAGAGTTCTCACCATTGTACGGAGCGAGGAGGACCTCCCGCACGATGAACGGGTCGTCCATGTGAATAGTGGCAAGATGCTGTTCAAAAACTTCAAGAGTTTCCTGGTGAGCTCCTACGATTTCTTCGCCGGCAAGCCATGCATGAAGCTGTGGTTCTTCTACCCCGAAGACGTAGCTGAGCGTCAACCATGTCAACCCTGACTTTTGCTGTGCCAGGTGAAGTCGCTCATTTGTGATACTCACACTCATCGGGTGAGCGTGTCCACAATGCTGGCTCTGATAGCCACTGGAACGAAGAAGGTAGTGGAAAGCTTGTATCCCTGTTTCAGGTACTTCTCAATGTCATCGTTACGCTCAGCCAATGCACGAGCATGGTCAGCTTCATCATGGACCAGGTAATCATGGCTCAGGGTAACAACATGCTTGGCAGGAGCAAGGTCGTGACCAAGAAGCTCTGCTTCTTCTGTAAAGGATTGGGAGTTTAGGTCGGTCATAGGTTCAGGCTTTCATCAAAGGGACAACGGAGAACTATCAGCTTACATCAGCTCTTCAAAAAGACGAGAAATTAGCGATTAGGCAGGTCCTCACGGCAATGTGCAAGAGATATGGTAAGCGATACCTACTGTTCAAGGTCTAAGCTGTTTGTAAAAAGACATGAGTGGGGTCATCTTCCAGCACTGACCAAGTTTGGTCTCCCACCACATGCAATTGGGCGGCTCCGAGAAGACGAAGAACGGTACTGGGGTAAATCTCAAACTCCTTCGCGCGGAAATAGTTCAGAATCTCCTGAGTAGTCATACTTCCATGCTCGCGCACGACTTCTCGGAGTAGCTCGGCAGTGACAATGCTCATGGCTGTTCCTTCCTCTTAGGACTCCACCCGTCTTGGTCTCATTATCCGCACTTGGGAATCAAAAAAGCCAGAAGAGGTCTCCCTACTTCTGGCTTTCTGTCTTGTCGCTCAAACCGTGATATCTGTCAACTCCTGCACCTGACTCATCATCTGGTTCATGTAATCGGTTGTGTGCGCGGCTTCGTTGAACTGAGGAGCCATCGCAGCAAGGCGAATCATGGCTTCCCAGTGTTCCTGGTCCCAGGTTCGCATCCATGACTCTCCGTACACTTCGCGGACGAGATTCGTCTGTTCCGTGACAGTTGCATGCCAACGAGCCAGCCAGTCTTGCTGCTCCCAGATGCCTTCAATGTCCAGAATGCGTCCGTCAGGAAGAAGGTTCGCTGCGTGAAGCCAGAAAGACTCGTTTCCACTGACAGTCACAATGGGAAAGTCGTACATGTTCGCTCCCTCCCACGCAAGCACCCAGCAGTCACCGTCAGTGAACGCTTCACGTACCTGTGGAGGGAAATGGAACTTGATGGTCATGGGGTTCATTCTACACCTCAGCAGCAGAAAATAGCAATCCCTCCAACCTACCAATTCGGTTAGAGGGATTGGGAAAAGACGAGCTACTCAGGTGCAGTTCTTTTTCTGGGAGTTCACCGAACGTGCTTGGTGGTCTTCATAACCTGGACCTTGGTTCCCTTGACGAGGATGCTGATGCTGCCAGGAGCTTCCCAGATGTTGACATAGCGCGCTGCATCGTAGCAGTGGATTTCCTCGTCCCACTCCTCAGAGTGGCGGGAGTCATACATGGGCCAGTTGTTCTCATCGTAGAGGATGTGCGGAGCAAGCTCAGCGTCAGCGTTCAGGGTGAGTTCGTGCACGTAGTACGTGGTTCCCTTGGTGCGGATGCCGTCCTTCGCTCGCTCCATTGCCGCCTCACGGGTGCCAGCGTGGAGAATGAAGGTTCCCTTTTCTCCGATGGTGGCGATTTCCTCAGCCCAGTTCTCCCGAGTCGTCGCGTGGAACCAACGAGCGGTCTTCGCCACATCATCGTTCAGGAGCTTTTCGGAGCGGCTGTCCACATCCACCCAGCAGTCTTCCATGCCGAACGTGGTCTTCGTCTGCTTCCCGCAGTACTGGCAGGAAAGCATCCAGTAGCTGGCCTTGCTTCGCTGCTGACCCCAGGAACGTCGGGTGATACGCTTGCCGCAGTTGTCGTTCGGGCAGACAACGCCCGTCTCGTTCGGGGAAGCAACCAGCAGGTCTGTTCGGATGGCCATAGGTCCAGCATACACGTTTGGGAGATGCATGCAACCCCTTCAACCTGAAAATTTTCAGGTTGAAGGGGTTGCAGAAAGACATGGTGTTCAGATGAACGTCTGCGTGACTCCGACGACCTGAATCTTGCTGGCACGGGCAAGCATGCTGACGCTGCCAGGAGTCTCCCAACGGTTCAGGTACCGAACTGCATCGTACACCTGAATCTCGTTCTTCCAGTCCACAGGCTCCCAGGAGTCAGCGTATCGCTCATCCGAGTTGGTGTGAGTCGGCCAAACGTTGTCGTCAGAAAGGATGTGGGAGGCCAGGTTTGCGTCCTCCACGAGCTTCACTTCGTACAGGTAGAACTCGCCGCCCTTGTGGTCAAGGGAGTCGTGGATTCGCTCAATCGCTGCGCTCTTCGTTCCCAGGTGCACGTAGAGGTCACCTTCACGCGGGTTGCGGACAAGGATGTTCTTGTCCCAGTTCTCCCGAGCCGTTGCGTGGTACCAGACGGTGGTACGCGCAGCGCTGTCCTCAATCAGTTCAGCGGAACGGCTCTCTACGTCAACCTTGCAGTTGTCAGGGGTGAACTCACGGAAGGTGTTGTCTGCATCGTTCTCGCAGTGCTGGCAGGTGATGAGGTCGCCGTAGGCTGCCAGGTCCCGCTTGGTTCCCCACTCACGGCGAGTCATGTGCTTACCGCAGTTCTCGTTCGGGCAGATAAGGCCGACAGTGTTCGGTTCAGCGACTGCGTAGTCCGTGAGGATGGTCATGAGTTCAGCATACACGTTTCCTGACGGGTTGCAAGCCCTGATTGAAAACACCCTCAACAAAGCGAAGCCGCAACCCTCGGACAGAGGCTTGCGGCTTCATTTTTTACTGAGGTCAGCGGACCAGGGCCAACTGAGCCTGCTTCTCGGTCTCCTGCGCCAGGAGAAGGTTAGCCGTAGCCAGAGCCGTCTCCGCCTCAAATCGCTCCTCAGGAGTGGCAGCACGCTTTGCTGCGGTGGTGTTGAAGATGACTGCCATCTTCGCCTGCTCCATGTTGAACGAGACGTACGGAGCGTACTGGTCATCCAGCGTCTGAGTGGTGCCGATTTCGGTGAACCACGAGATGCTGTCAAACTCCTCGGCAAGTTCCGCCGCGGTGTACTGCTTGCCGTTCAGAAGGGAAGTGAACGCCTTGATGTTCGTGAACTCAGGGAACACGGAATCGCCACTGTCCAGGGAATCGCCAGCCATCGGAAGACGAGCAATGATGTCACCGCCACGACCGCCGCTGCGGTACATCTCAAAGGTGGCACCGTTGCGGTTGACGGCGGGGACAACGTGACCGTTGTCCAGGATGGTCGGGGTGAAGATTGCAGTTGCGGTAGCCATGATGGCTCTCCTTCTTGTTGTTATTTGACCCGAGCGTTCAAGCAACCTCGGTGGTAGTTCAAACACTACACCTGCCCTGTCTTCTGTGCAACCTGAAACGAAAACTTTTTTGAGTGGATTTCCACCCGCAGTCATGGTAACCTGAGGAGGAGCGGGAGGAACAGCCTCCCTCAACATGAGGAGTTTTTCTATGGCTACCACCGTTGTCAACGTTGTCACTGGTCCGACTGGGGCAACAGGCGTGTACATCGGAAATGTCCTGGTCCACACCAGCCCTCAGGAGGTTGCTCCTGGCACCTACCTTCCTTCGGCTCGGGTTCGCCTGACAGAGAACCGCACCCGCTTCACGAGCGAGTCCGTGACGGCTAAGAGCAAGGTGTTGATGCACTTCCATGCTTATCAGGACCTGGTTCCTGTGGACTAAGTTCAAAAAGAAGAAGGCCCGCAACCAGAACAGGTTGCGGGCCTTCTTGCCTTACAGTCCGAGGAGCGAAACAATCTGCTTCGCGTACTCGTCAGCGTGTTCACCTTCCTCTGTGTGCGGCTCGCCTTCGTACTTCGTGCGGAACGCGGCTTCGCTTTCTTCGCCAGCCCACTCCCAACCATCAATGTCACCCATCTCAATGAGGTCATCGGTGGTGGCGTACTCAGCCCAGCGGTCAACCCATTCGCCTGCATCGTGGATGCCTTCAATGTCTACAACCAGGTCCTCAGTGAGGAGCAGACCGCAGTGGAGGTAGCCGCCGTTCTCACCTGCAACAGCCATCAGGGGAAGGCCAGTCTGCTTCGCCAGTGCAAGAGCGAGGGCATCGCAGTCAGCATCGGTGAAGGCAGTGACAACGTTCTCGGGGAAGGTGAACTCCGTGGTTTCCATGTGTTCAGTCTACGGAGGACCACTGACATTCGGGCAGAGGAGGAAGGACTCAGAACACCCACGACATCAGGTGAGGCCACTGATGTCGTGGGTGTTGAAAAAAGACATGTGAGCTGATGCGGCAACCTCAGCGGACTGAGGTTTTAGCCCTTGACGACGATGCGCTTCTTCACGGTGATGAGGGTTGCGTTGACAGCCAGGCTGATGCTACCAGGAGCCTCGTAACGATTCACGTATCGCACAGCGTCAGCGCCCTGAAACTCAGGGTGGTCATCCCCGTGGACTTCGCTCATGAGTTCAGGCCAGTGGTTGTCATCCGACATGATGGAATCCGACACAACCACGTCAGAGTTCAGTGTCACTTCGTACAGGTAGTACTCGTCTTCCATGAGCGTGTCAGCAGCACGCTCCTTCGCTGCATCCTTCGTACCGAGGTGAACAACCAGGCCAGCAGCGTTCTCCGAGCTGATGATTTCGGTAGCCCAGTCCTCCATGTAGGTAGCGTGGAACCAGGTCTGCTTCTTCACAGTCCTCTTGTTCAGGAGCTTCTTCGCCTCATCCGCGACCCGAAGACCAGCAGATTCAAGCCAGAATGAACCCTTCTGACGACCGTAACCGTTACGAACGTAGTCCTCATAGGAACCCTCGCCGCAGTTCAGGCAGAACAGACCAAGAGCGGAGTGGACCCGCTGGTGTGACCAAACCGACTGGGGCATTTCCCAGTTGCAGTCAGCATTCGGGCAGATGATGCCCGTGCTGTGCTTCTTCGTCGGAGTGAGGTCCGTGAGGATGGTCATGAGTTCAGCATACACGTTTGGATCAGAGATGCAACTGCTTCGTGGAACTTTTTGAGCAGACAGCAAGGAGGGCCAGAGCTTGGTAGCAGCTCTGGCCCTCCTTGGATGTTCTCAGCGGTTGAACAGCGCCAGAATCTGACGGCCCATGTCGCCCGTGATGACTGCCGAAACCTCGTTGTTCCAGTCGCTCCACTCAGCGAGGTCAATGACGGACTGGTCGCTGCCGAGTCGCGTGAGACGACCCCTGTACTTCTCGTCAAGACCGAACGGAACCTCCACGTAGGAGCCGTCATCCTTCAAGATGGTGGCGAGACCGTCCAGGAACTGCCCCAGCTGAGCATCAGTGAGAGCAGCCTCTTCGCCGTTCTCCCAGTCCTGCCACTCAGCAAGAGTGATGATGGCAGCGTAGGAGGTCGCTGCGTTCCCAGGCTCAATGAGGCCCGCGTACTTCTCGTCACCGAACTGAACGCTTGCAACAGTCATGATGTTCTCCTGAGGTTGTTCGGGAGGCCGTTCCTCCCTGATAGGTCCAGCATACACGCCCAGATCGGAAACGCAACTGCTGTGAGCAATTTTTTCACAAAAAAAGACGAGGAGGGGCAGAGCTTACAGGTAGCTCTGCCCCTCCTCGGTGAGTTCTCAGCGGTTGAACAGCGCCAGAATCTCACGAGCGGAGTCAGCGTTGATGACAGCCTCCACAGCGTTGTTCCAGTCGCTCCACTCAGCGATTTCAACCAGTGCCTGGTCCTGAGTCAGACGAGTCAGACGACCCGCGTACTTATCCCAACCGAACAGCACCTCCACGTAAGAACCGTCATCCTTCAAGATGGTGGTGAGACCGTCCAGGAAGCGATTGAGCTGCTCCTCAGAAAGGGTGGTCTCCTCCCCGTTGTTCCACTCCTGCCACTCTGCAAGTGTGATGAAAGCAGCGAACAGAAAACGGTCCGACTCAGAAGCAACCTGGATGAGACCAGCGTACTTGTCGTCACCGAACTTGACATTTGCAGACATGTGATTCTCTCCTGAGATGTTCGGGAGGCCGTTCCTCCCTGATAAGTCCAGCATACACGTTTGGCTCAGGAGCGCAACCACTCCACGTAATTTTTAGACGAAAAAGAGGAGGGGCAGAGCTGCCGACCAGCTCTGCCCCTCCTCGGTGAGTTCTCAGCGGTTGAACAGCGCCAGAATCTCACGAGCCTGGCCAGGTTCAATGATGGCTTCTGCTGAATCCGCCCACTCATCCCACCAAGCCCACTTAGCAATCTCAACGATTGCCTGACCCTCAAAATTGTCCAGACGACCGCTGTACTCATACTCCCCGAACAGCACCGTACGGGAAGTTCCTGTCGTCAAGATGGCGGACAGACTATCCAGGAACTGGTTCAGCTGCTCCTCAGAGAGGGCGCTCTCCATTTCCTCATTGGCTGTCCCTGACAGCGTGATGGATGCCGTAAGAGGAGAGCCGTCAGATTTGACCGCCAGCTGAATGCGACCAGCGTACTCAGCATCTCCAAACTGAACACTTGCAATGAACATTGTTTTCTCCTCAGTTGTTCGGGTGATATCTTATTCTAATGTGCTTACTGTACCCGACTTTGGGAAAGGACGCAATTGTTTTCAGGGAGTTACCAGGTGCAATTACTTGCGAAGAGCAACCAGTTCTCGGGCCTGAGATTCTGTAATGACAGTACTGGCACCGTCCGACCAGCTTCCTGTCTTAGTGATGTCAAGGATGCCAACAGCACCTCCCAAGCGATTTAGTCTACCGAACGCGTTGAGGTTCCCGAATAGCACTTCCACATACGAACCATCATCAGCAAGAATAGCGGTAAGACCATCCAGGATGTCTTCCAACTGCTGATTTGTCACAACAGCGTTTTCTTTTCTCCCATCTGACCCAGTAGAAACAAATGCTGCAACGTCAGCATGTGAGGCTTTCACCGTCTCAAACGTTCCAGTAGTACCTTCGGCTCCCAGAGTGATTACAGCAAGCTCCATAATAATTCTCTTCCCTAAAAATGATGGTCTTCATTTCATAATACACTTGTTTTAGGAAAGACGCAACCTTAGAAAACGTTTCGGGGTCCAACTCGGGTGAAGAGCTTCTTCTTGACGATGAGCTTTTTTGCGTCCACAAGCAAGCTGATACTACCAGGAGCTTCGTAACGGTTCACGTACCGTACAGCGTCAACACCAACGTACTCAGGGAAGTTCGCATCTTCGCCTTCCATTTCCTCCTTGAACGTCGGCCAGGAGTTCTCATCATCCACAATGCCGTCAAGGATGCGGGTGTCAGGTGCGATGCTGACTTCATACAGGTAGAAAGTGCGATTCCAGAACGTATCCTTCGCGCGCTCCATTGCAGTCTCGCGGTCTCCTACGTGGACCATAAGACCACCACGTTCAGAAGTGCTGGCGGACTGGATTGCTTCCGCCCAGTTGCCTCGTTTCGTTGCGTGGAACCAGCGTTCCTGTGGCACCTCTTCCTTGTTCATTAGATGCGCGGAACGGGAAACGACACGGATAGGGCAGACCTCCCCAGCGAACGCATTCTTGTTGTAGGAGAAGGTACCCTCCTTGACCATTTTCTTGCAGCTGGTGCAGTTCAGCCCGAAGCTGTAATGCTTTCGCTGCTGACCCCAGGAACGTCGGGACATCTCTGCGCCACAAGCAGGGTTCGGGCAGACAAAGCCCGTGTTGTTCGGGGCTGCCACCGTGAGGTCCGTGAGGATGGTCATGAGTTCAGCATACACGTTTGGATCAGGGATGCAAGACGGAACCCCTACCAATTTTGAGCCTGGTAGGGGTTCCGTAAAAAGACAGTAGGTGTTAGCCGAGGAGGATGACATCCATCGGCTCTGCGAACTGCACCTTGGTGTCCAGCTCACGGATGTTCTCACGCACCGTCAGACCCGAAGGAAGGATGGAGAGAACGTGCGGCTCGTGCACGAGACCCGTGGTGATGAGACGATGGATGGTGCCGTTGCTCTGAGCGACAACACTGCCGTTCGGAAGGGCGAGGAGTTCAGCATTACTGTTGACCTGCTGCATGGTGGGTTCTCTCCGAGTTCATGGATGAAGTCAAGGTGTTCCTGACTTGGATGTTCATTATGCTAACAGCTTCGCTGACCGTACGCAACCAGCGAAGCTCGCGCTGTCAGTAAAATTGTCAGAGACCAGCTGTTGTGTTTAGACAGATCATCAAGTAGACTCTGATGTAATCCACTATGAGGAAAGAGAGCTTTCATGACGACGACAGATGAGACGACCACTGAGGTTCGTTACGAGTACGCAACGTCCAGTGAGCAGTTCGTTACCCTGGACCCTGAGGCTCAGGGGATGCACGGAGTTTGGACTGGTGACTCCGAGTACACGTACCCCAAGGGCTGGTCCCCTGTGCGCCAGAAGCAACTGGACTACGAGAAGAAGTACAACAAGCTGAACCGCGCAGTACTGGACCGTGAGGGTGTGTTGGAGTACCTGAACAGCAAGTATGGCCCTGAGAGCGGAGCCATTCCTGGTTCGTTCAAGGTCCGTGAGCTTACCACAACTACTCGCATCGTTCACTCGCGTACCGAGGATGCTGACGGCAACCTGACGGAGGACCGTCAGGAGCATGTCACCACGACTGCCGAGGTGTTCCACATCTTCAAGCGAACCTTTGAGGACTGGAAGCGATTCACGTATGCTCCTCGCCAGGAGATGCGCGAGCAGCAGGAGAGATGGCGCATCAAGGACGAGACCAAGCGTGCTGCGGAGCAGGAGGCTCGGGATGCGAATCGCTCGTTCAACGCCCTCGTAGACGGTACGAACAAGCAGGCAGACAAGGTCAGCTCGGAGTCACGGAAGTTCGTGATGGAGCCAATCATCATCACCCGCTGAGAACGGAACCAGAGGAGGCAAGGAATTCATTTCTCTTGCCTCCTCTGTCGTAAAAAGACATTTCTCTTATCCTGTTGCGTAACCAAGGCTGATCGTGTACGCTGAACACAAAGGCATGAGAGATGCCTTCCCCAACCTCAGGAGAGAACACGCGATGAGCGACATCCAGACTTCCGTCCACACACAGGTCACTTACGAGCTTTCTCGTGCTAACGAGCAGTACGCAACGCAGGACCGCTCCCTCCACTCGGAGGAAGAGGAAATCGCGGAGAAGTACACCTACCGCAAGTGGGGTGAAATCCCTGTCAAGTACGTTGAAGAGCGCGCGCACCTCCTGACCAACAAGGCCTACGGTCGTGAGAGCATCAAGGAAATCGTGGCTGAGGAATGGGAGCGTGAGGACATCTTCCGCCCTGGCTCCTACAAGCTTCGTGAGGTCAAGAAGACCACGACGGTGGAGACCAGCGACGACCAGCAGGGTAACACGTTCCGTCGTGAGACCGTTGCTGATGAGACCACTGTCTTCTACACCTACTTCCGTTCGGGGGAGGAGTTCAAGGACGTGACGCAGAAGCTTGCGGTGAAGAAGGTGGAGTGGGCGGCTCGGGATGCTGAGCGAGAGCGCATTGAGGCTGAGGTTAAGTCTCGTGTTGCTGCGGAGCTGGCAAAGGGAGGCAAGAAGACCACGGCGGATGACTACAAGGTGGAGTACTTTACTCCCCGCGCCAAGGTGGAGTACATCGCTCCCCGCGGTGAGGATGCTCCGAAGAAAAGCTTCTTGGACCGCTTTCTCGGACGCTGACGAATAGGAGGAGGGGAACCTGGATAACTCAGGTTCCCCTCCTCCTATTTTTGTAGCTCCTCCTGAATGTCAGAGGTTCCAGCTACGCTGATCGCATGACCTTCTACCACGGCACAAACGCTGACCTGGCCATCGGAGACATCTTGGTCCCTGGTGCGCATTTGGGCGTGTCTGCGAACCACGGACGCAGTGAGCATGTCTACATGACGTGGGATGGCTTTACGGAGAACGCTGATGAGGGCTACCGTGTCGCAATGACGGAAGCGCTCGCTTGGGCGCGAACCGCCTGCATGGTGGCAGAAGATGAGCAAGACGCAGAAGACCCTGAGGCGTTCGTGTACATCGTGGAGCCGCTGGGTGCGGTGGAACCTGATGGAGCCATTGACGAGCAGGTTGGTGAGGAAGCACGACGCACCAGCTCAGCGCGCATCATCGGTGTGGTTGACCCATACGACTTGGAGCTGTACCTGCCAAAGCCGTGCTACGGCAACACGTACCTGTCCGTGTAAAAAGACATTGAGTTACTACTTGTCGGAGCTAAATTCCTTTTCCAGGTAGTTGTCAAGAGCTGCAACTTTCTCTTCCAGGACGAGTTCCAGCTCACTCTTCTCGTACTCCACGTTCTCACGCGCGGAGCCGTCTACCTCAAAGAACTGGTAGACCTTCGCAGCAAGCTGGATGATGGCTTCCTCGTAGGTGGGAGCGTAGACATCCAGACGGAGGTCGTGGTAGTGGTGGGTGCGACTGTCACGGACAGCGGCACCGTGTTCCAGCATGATGACAGTGTTACCCTCACGGTCAGCGCTCACACCCATCCAAATGTGAGCGTTGCTCTCTGTGGACCAGTAGAAGTCATCCTCGCTACGACGAGACCAGAACGCAGGGTGATGGTCAAGCCAGTTCCACGCGGTACGGAAGTCGTCTGGGTCCTTCTCATAGCGCAGAGTAGATTCCAGGAAGCTGTGGTAGCGACCCTTTGCAAGGAACACATCAGTGTCTTTTGTGCGCTCAATAGACAGGGAGATGTAGTGACCTTTGGTGTTAAGGTACGAAGGGAACAGCTCAGGCTCACCCTTCATCGGAAGAAGAGCATGGTCACCTGAGAGCTGAACAAGACCGCCAAGGTCATTCCTGATGAGGTTGTGAGCGTCCACAATGTTCTGCGGAGCGTTCTCCACAAGCATTCCGTCAGGGGCGCTGATTTCCAGCGTAAAGCTGTCGTCATCGTTCTTGATGACGTTGACAGTGTAGAGCGGCTTGCGCGGCTTGAAAGTGTAGAAGGAAGGCAGAGGGAAGTCTGCAATGAAGCGCTTCTGGAACTCTGGGTACTCTTCTTCGGTGATCGCGTTAAAGTCAGGCCACTGGGCGAGGATATCTTCGGCAGTTGTCATATTCCTCCTATCATAGCATGTCAACTGAGCTACGTCAACATTTATCTGCATTTTTGCTTCGTCTTAAAAAGACGAAAAATAAGAACCAAAAGACGAAGCTGGTAAAGTGAACTCATGAATATTTTTCACGAAGTTGCTCCCGAGCATGCCGTCTCTGACACTCTGACTATCCTAAGCCTGATCGTAGGTGGGTTAGGGCTTCTTTCCATTGTAGCTTATAGCCTTCTACAATGGAAAAAGAAGCCTTATGTATGGGCAATTGCTACTGGTTTCACCGCGTTAGGAGTTGCTGTTGTTTTAGCTGGCACTTTTTCTGTTATGACCTCGGTTGAACAAGTAGCAGCGAGAGAAAAGACGAGTTCTTCCTTGCAGTCATGGTCCAAAGACAATTACGGAATTGAACTGTCCAGAAACAATGCTGATGATTTGACAGGTTTGGAGCAAAGAGCAAAAGCTGTCGCTGTTGACTACAACGGTAAACCGACTGTTGTTCAGCTTGTTGACTATAAGGACGGGTACATCCTCGTGAACAATGAGAACCAGGCCGTTCTTCCTCAGAAGTAAATGTACGTTTTGTAGGTTGACAAATAGGTCGTTGAGCTGATAGGATAAGGACTATGAGTATTTTTGAGCAGGTGTATTACAGCTATCCGTGCGCGGGTGAGCTGTTCTAAACGCATGCTGTTCAACGTCTGATATTCTCAGCTCGTGTCAGTAAGGGAGAGGCTCATCCGCGAGAAGGATGAGCCTCTCCCTTTTGCATACCCTCCTGCCAGCTGTTAGCGCTGGCGTAAAAAGACACGACTTGAAAGAAGACAAAACCATGAACGATATGCTCCGTACGCAAACGAACGACAGCTCCTTCCCTGGTGTGTGGGATGAACTCATCTGGCGTGGGCTGGTGAAGATGAGCACTGACGACCAGGAACTCCGAAAGATTTTGAACGGCTCACCTGTGAGCTTCTACTGCGGATTTGACCCGACAGCTCCGTCCCTGCATGTTGGGAACCTGGTACAGCTGCTGGTCATGCGACGCTTACAGCTTGCAGGTCACCGTCCTATTGCGCTGGTCGGTGGTTCCACTGGCCTCATCGGAGACCCTCGTCCAACTGCTGAGCGGGTGCTGAACGATGAAGAGACCGTCTCTGGCTGGGTGGACAAGTTGCAGGCTCAGGTGGAGAAGTTTTTGAGCAACTCTGGCCCTGCGCCTGTGAAGCTCGTGAACAACCTGGACTGGTTCTCCGGTGTGAGCGCAATCAACTTCCTCCGTGATGTCGGGAAGTTCTTCCGAGTGAACACCATGCTCAAAAAGGATGCCGTGCGAACACGCTTAGAGTCTGATGCTGGTATCAACTTCACTGAGTTCTCATACCAGTTGCTGCAAGCTTCTGACTTCTTAGAGCTACACAAAAGCGAAGGCTGTGTCTTGCAGACTGGTGGAAGTGACCAGTGGGGCAACCTGATTGGTGGAGTGGAGCTTGTTGGTCGTGCCACAGGTGACACTGTTCATGCTTTGGGGACTCCTCTGATTACGAACACGGATGGCACGAAGTTCGGTAAGAGTGAAGGCAACGCTATCTGGCTTGACCCGACAATGACTTCTCCGTTTGAGTTCTTCCAGTTCTGGATGAACACTGCTGACGCTGATGTCATTGACCGTGTGAAGGTCTTCACTTTTTTGAACCGAGCTGAGGTTCGTGAGTTGGAGCTTGAAGTTGATGAACGTCCTGGCGCTCGTGTCGCGCAGCGGAAGCTAGCGTTTGAAGTGACTGCACTGGTTCATGGTGTGAAAGCTGCGGAGAACGCTCAGGCTGTCAGTGGTGTCCTGTTTGGTTCAGGAGACTTGGATACGCTGGATGCGAAGACGCTAGCGGATGCCATGCAGAGCTTGAATGAGCCTGTTGAGGTTGAGGAGGGTCAGTCAACTGCGGAGGTAGCTGTTGCTGCTGGTGTTGCGTCTAGCCTTGGTGAAGCTCGGAGACTGATGAAGCAGAACGGTCTCACCTTCAACCATCGGAAGTTAGAGGCTGACACGAAGCTGCATCAGAGTGACTTCATCAACGGGAAGTTCATGCTGGTGAAAAAGGGGAAGAAGACACTCGTGTCAGTCATGGTAAAGGACTAAAAAAGGGGCCTTTCTCAGAATCTTGGTATTCTTATCCCAGGATCATACTGAGGAAGGCCCCTTTCGCCATGAGCACGAGTTTCATCACCCGACGACGGAATTTGATTGAACCTAAACCGAAAAAATATAGAGAGCCTTTCTATTTCAGCGATATCTTCTCGGCGGATTTGATTGTAGGGGTATTGATGATTCTACCGATGATGGCCATTGTTGGAACGATGATCTTCTATGTGATTCCAACGTTCCAGAACCACAACAACACTATGGCCTCTGTTCGTGCAGATTGCGGTTTCTCTCTTTCCCATGCAGCACGAGGTGAAGGTCTCCGCTTCGCTGACGGCTCTGTTGGGTTCGTAACCATGAAGAGCGACGGTAAGAAAGTCCCAGTGGAGGTTACCCGCACTGAGAAGCAACTCACGTTCACAAACTTTGAAAGCCACGAGGCTCTGTGCACTGTCAAACTGTGACTGAGCTGGTTGACAACAGCTGTTGGAGGAGCTAAGCTTCCCATGAGCTGATACCCCAGCTCAGCAACCTCCATCTCACAAAGGAACCTTCCGTGGCTGTGCGCAACTACTACCTGCTGATGTCAGTAGTCAACAATGAGCAGGACCCGAAGTACGACAACAGGTACGTTGTTGGCGCTCTGACGGACGGTGTGACGATTCTGCCGTTCATCGGTCGTACTCATGATGAGGTTCGCGGCGAGGTCTTCAAGCTCCTTGGACGGACGGAAGACCAGTACAACATCCGTACTCAGCATGGGCCGTCTCTCCGTGCGGAACACCCTGCGAACGTCGCTGTTGTACTTGGAATGCTGCCACACGACCAGAATCGTTACGTGCGCGCTGTTCTGCGAGGCATTGGCGCTGACATCATGCTGGCTCACCCTCCTGTCGTTGAGGAGGAGCCTGAGTCTGGTGACGAGGAGCTTCCGAACAAGCTGACGGTGAGCAGCAAGAACGCCCGTAAGGTTGCGGTGGAGGTCTACACCGATGCTTCGGCTCCTGCGAACAACACGAAGCGCAGCCGAGGTGTGTACGGCTGGGTTCAGAAGGTGAACAAGTCCTCTGATGTCACCTTCCAGTTCGCCCCTGCATCAGCTGACACTGACACCTTGGAAATTCGCGCCATCGTTGATGCTATCTCCCAGCACCTGAACTCTCACCATCTCATCATCCACTCTGACTCGCAGAACGCTATCGCTGTCTTCAACCGTTACGCACGGATGCAGTTCCGCGAGGTCACTGCTGAGCTGGAAAAGAAGTACCAGGTGGATGAGAAAGTAGCCTACCGCGTGATGCAGGCTATTCAGCGCCAGCAGGTTGAGCTGGTCTGGGTGAAGTCTCACCAGGACAACACGTGGAACGTGTGTGCTGACCAAATGGTTCGGTACGCTCGGGCGCGGATGCGTTCCACCAATGAATCAGCTGCCATTGCTGCGGAGGTTAAGCTGATGCTCACGAACCTCATCAACAACCGTTGAGTTTGATGTAAAAAGACATGGAAGACCAAAGGAGGTGAGCTAATGGCTGTGCGGGAGTACTATCTTCAAACAATGACTGTCAATGGTAGGAAAGAAGACCATGACAACTCCTACCTTGTTGCAGCGCTAACCGATGGAACAACAGTTATCCCGTTCATTGCGAAGACCTGGAAAACGCTCCGTCAGCAGCTGTACCGCCTGCTGGAAACAACAGCTCACCATTACGTCATTCGGGTCTCTGACAGCTCGTTCTCTCATGCGAAGACTCCTCTGAACATCGTCTTCATGGGTGGTAGGTTGAGAGCTTCCAAGTCCCTCTTCGTAGATGCCGTCCTCCGTGACATCGCAGCGGATATTCTTGTAGCTCACCCACCTCGGAAAGAGGCGGAGGTAAGACTTCCTCAGGAAAAGACAAAAGCTTCGGTCTCCACGAAGAATGTAAAGCAGGTTCGGATGGATGTCTACACTGACGCATCCATGCAAGCAGGGCATCAGACGGGCGTGTACGGCTGGATTCAAAAAACGCAGAATCAGTCAGAGCTACGGTTTAGCTTCACCATTGCTGGTGGAGACTCCAACGACTTAGAAGTCCGAGCCATCGCAGATGCTATTACTGAGTATCGTGACGTGTCAGAGCTGGTCATCCACACTGATTCCCAGCACGCCATCCAGCTTTTCAAAAAACTCAGCAGTAAGACCCGAGGGCAAATTCAATCTGCTTTGGTGAAGATGAAGCTCTCCGACAGAGTAGCCTCTCTGACAGCTCAGGCTCTCCATGCTCAGCAGGTCAAGTTGGTCTGGGTGAAGTCCCATCAGGACGACACCTGGAATGTCTGCGCTGACCAGATGGTTCGGTACGCTCGGGCGCGGGTCCGAACTGAGCCAAGCACGAAGCTAATTCATGAAGAGGTAAAGCTGATGTTGACAAACCTCCTCCACAATCGTCAGCTCTAATGTAAAAAGACAAGGCAGTAGCTCCACAGCTGACTCCCGAGCTGTGGAGCTACTGCCTTGTTAGGAATGAAGTCGTTCCACCGATCATACGAAAGGCTTCTACTCATGGCTGAACTTCCTCCTCAGTTCCACATCACCTCACGTGGTGAAGTGGATAGCTGCGATGCTCGTCGTCGTCCATGTCCTCTTGGCGGACAGCACTATGACACAAAGCAGCAGGCGGAGGAAGCGAACCTGTTGAAGAAGCAGGTGGAACAGCGTCTCCGTGAGCGTAACAACACGATCAACTGCAACCAAGAACGCCAGGTAGGAACTCGTCAGTTCATCAGCGTCAGTGACCGTCTCCGTCAGCAGGGAGTGAAAAGCATTCTTCGTACGGAACGCCCACAGGAGCAGTTCCTCCTCACCATGCAGGATGGCCGCAAGTTCTTCTTAGAACTGGAAGAGATGCCTCGTACTCACCAAGACAACATGGCTAAAGGAGTTGTCGCTAGCCCCGAGTTCACAGCAGAGTTCGGTCAGTTCAGCCGGTCTTGGACGATGCAACCGAAGATGCGGTTCGTGGACCGGTTACATCAGCAGCTCCTGAACGCTCGCTTCTTCTCTGCCCCGGTCAGAACGCCCCAACCGGCGTGAGCTCCTACAGTTTCTGCGAGTTCTCTACCCCCTAACTCTTCTTCTTTTTGAAATGAGCCCATCTCCATCATGACTAAGTACCACATCTCTACCTCCGGTGAGCCCGTCCTATGCGAGGCAAGGATCAATCCTTGTCCTCGTGGGCATTTCGCTACGAAGCAGGAAGCTCGTGATTCTGAGCTGTTCAAAAAACAGCTGAGTTCACACTTGAAGACATCCGTTCCAGCTAGCCGGTCAGCCGGGTTCTCTGATGAAGAGCTGCGTAGCCGGTTGACTGGGATGAAGAAAGTTGACGCTAAAGAAGTTCAAGACCTTCTAGATGAGTTCAACGATGGCGGAGACCGAGTGTTTTTACCAGGCTCTCTTCGTCTCAACAATGCAAGGAAGTCCGTCATCGGAAGCTTCACCGGCATTGAAGATGGCCGGCGATATGAAGTGCAGATCACTGCGGGGAAGTTTTTGATGGTGTACGACAGCTACGAGAACGATGAAGACGATGAAGACGCATTCCTGACTGAGGCTCGTGCGAAAGCCAGCAGAGAGATGGAAGAGCTGGACTACTCTGAGACCATTACCCGCCCTGGTCAGGAAGGATGGGAGACCGATGTGGTGGCTGACAACCTGTTCCAGCTCATGGAAGACGTGCAGGATGGTCGTGACTGGAACCATGACACAGGAGCTGCGGAGTTCATGTACTTCGGGGAAGCCTTCTCCGACATCAACATGAACCTGCGTAACGGTGACCGTCTCAATAAAAACTTAGTAGCTACACTGGATAGGTCAATGGAAAAAGACACGCTGACTGAACCTGTGACCGTATACCGTGGTGTACGGATAAGTAACGAGGCAACTCGTCAAAAGTTAGTCAGTGGAAGCTACTCAGACCCTGCGTACTTATCAACGTCCACGGATGAGCAGACAGCTCGGAGCTTCGCTGGTGGTGGGAAGCGGCCTGGGTTAGTGATGAAGCTCACATTGCCTGCTGGTACACAATGCCGTGACCAGCGCGATGATACAGAACAAGAAATCACGCTTCCTCGGAATTTTGACCTGTCCTCAGCGGAATGGATTGCAATAGGGGAATGAGAAAAGGGAAGAGGCGCTACCGCATCTGGTAGCGCCTCTTCCCTTTTGCTGAAATCAAATCCAGCGGTCGTCCGTCTCATCCTCACGCCCGAGCGCGATGTACACCTTGCGAGTGACGTTCGCGGAGACTCCACCACCAGCAGCGACGCTCCACAGGAGGTTGCGGAACTGGTCTGCACGCTTCTGAGCCTGAGCCTGGTGCTTGTTCTCTGCCGTCAGGATGGCCACCAGGCGGTCTTCCGTCTCCTGGTCATACCCGAAGCGGGCGTAGGTCTGTCGGGCGACTTCCAGAGCTTCCTGGGCCTGCTCAGCGGTGGTCTTGATGATGGTAGCCATTGGTTCTCTCCTTGACTGGGATGAAGTGATGAGCGGTCTCTCTTTCCGCCTACTCTTTGATCCTACTACCTCTGTTGCAGGTGTGTCAACAGCATCAGGAAATTCTCAGACTGTAACATCAGTCGGGGAAGGACGAGAGATTCCCCTTCCTTCCCCGACTGATTCAGTGCGCGTTGATGAGGAGCATCGGCTTCTCAAAAGTCTCATGCGAGTCCATGAGGAGGAAGAGGTTCGCCTTGTTGGTGTTGATGTTCAGGAGGTAGTTCACCACGGTGTCAGCCTTCTTGATGACGATGTGCACGTCACCATCAGCGTCACGGAGCAGGTCCCAGTTGTTCAGGTCCATGACCTCACCGTAGTTGTGGATGAGCGGTGTTCCATCGTTCACGAGTTCCTCATAGGAACGGTAGCGGGGCTGAGCGATTGCGGTTTCCATGTGTCTCTCCTTTGTCTTCAAGGCTTCTCTCCGACCTTGATGAGTACAGGCTATCAGAGGCCACCGACATCCGAAAAAGAAAGAGAGGGGAGTGCGCAGAATTGTTCTCTGCGCACTCCCCTCTCTTTCAGATTCCCTGACGTTCCGAGTGAGTTAGAAACTCCGAAATATCCCAGTTAAGCTTGACATCCTGGATGAACGTAAGCATTGCATCCCCGAACAAAATTTGAGGAGGGAGCAGGCCAGGGATGACTACGGTACCACGGTTGGTGAGAAAATCGTACTCCATCTGCACGAACACGTGACTGATGCGGTCAGGAATGTACTCGTACAGAATAGGCCAGTCTTCCTTCAACGGCCTCGTAGGAACATTGAAGGTGTTGATGACGAGCTGCGGAGTCGGGGATTCCAGAGTAAGAAGGTTATCCCCGCGAATGAACTGCTTCTTGTACATACGCTTTCCAATGGTTGGAGGATGTTGATTACTTGACACCCTACACTATGGTTTACTTCTGCGCAACAGGTTCCAGATTTCCAATGAACTGACTGTTGAAGCGGTGCATGTCGTCAGGGTCCCGCATGGTTTCTACTTCAATGATTTCCCACTGTGCAGTGTTGCCTGATTGCATGTCAACAAGGAGCACATCTCCAACATATAATCGCTGCTCATTGAAGGCAAAGCCGCTCATCTGAGCTTTCTCCCTATTAATTTCAAGCATCTGTAAGGAGTAGCCCCAGCGGCGCTTGGCGGTGGAGTAATCGTACACAGTCATGGTTGTCCCCCTCTTGTTCTGTATCACCTCAGTATACACGAGTAATATTTCTGATGTAAGAAAGTAGAGGTAGGCTGGTATAAGGACGCAAAAGCTATTCTGATCTGGGATTTTGGTTGATTTTGTCAGTTGGGTATGATATACTAAGCTCATGATTAACTTCAAGATGCAGGATGACACGCTGACAAAGCGACAGGCTGAGTACCTCCACTTGGTGAGCTATGCACAGAACCGCGTTCTCAGCGCTTCATTTTCAGAGGCAGCTCAGGCGAAGGCTGAGTACGAAGCTCTGGTGAACCGCGCTGACGAGTTCTTCGGTGAGGGTACCATCAAAGAGTCAGAGAAGGCCATGTCATACGGCTGGATGTTGGACACGTTGAGCCAGGAAGTTCTCAGCGCTGTACATTCAATGGTCGCTGCTCGGGATGCTGGGAGCGTTTCCGAGTTTACCCAGTACGCAGACTACTACTCTCTCTACCTGTGGGAGGACAAGGCTCTCAGCAAGTACATGATTGGTTACCAGCCTGCTGAGTTCTTTACTGACGACGAATACCGTGAGGCTGTCAAAGCATTCGGATAAAGACATGAAGAAGCCCTCCTCTACTTTTTGAGAGGAGGGCTTCTTCATGAGTATCAGGACTTACAGGTCATACTCGTCCAGTGCCGAAACCTGGTGGTCACGGTCCAGCTCAAACGTGTACTTGACGTTCTCAGCCCCGTACTTACCAACAGCGAACTCGTAGAAGTCCGACCAGACAGTGCCGAGACGGAAACGAGCAATCTCAGCCCATCCGTCCAGCTCACGCATGTGCAGAACGTACTCACCTCCAAGGAGTGGAATCTTGCCATCCTCCTCGGTGTAGACCTTCACGCTGCGTCCCAGGAAGTCATCATGCTCCTCAATCGGAGCGTTCTCTGCCACGTCAGTGACGAAGACGAGGATTTCCTTCGCGCGCTCGGTAGTCTCCGCCTCAACGAAGACCTTACGGTTGTCCTTGTCTCGGGCCACGTAGATGCTCTTGCCTGCGAGCTTACGGGTCTCTTCTGCCATGCTTACCATTGGATTCTCCTCATTGGTTGGTCAAGAACTGAATGTTTTGAGGCTATCACGTCTTTGAATCTTCGTCAACCAGGTTCGCTCTGTATCGGAGGACTTTTTCTACTACTTCACGATTAGCGAAGCTAAGGGTGTTAGAGGATGCGAGCGAACGCATCCATAGCGATGAGGTAGTCCATAGCCTGGGTGTAACCAGCGATGAAGAACTCACGGGTCATGCGGTACTCAACCGTGGCGAGATTGCTCGCGCTGCCACCAGCGTAGAAAAGGTCCCACGTGGTAGCGGCAAGGGCGCGGAACTCGCGGTTTGTACGGTGGGCGTTTACCCCCGCATCGTTGAAATTCAGAAGAGCAAGAAGGTAGCCATCCTTGTAGCCACTGGTGGCTGCATCAGCGAGAGTGTCGCCCATGCCTGCAAAATCCGCACGGAATGTCGCTTTGAAGTCATCCCATGCCTTGTTGGCAATGTCCGTCATCTGGGTTTGCGTGTAGCGGGTCATAATACCCTCCTAATTGGCGTTCCTGTCTTGCTTGTATGTTTATCATAGCACACAGATACGCGAAGGTGTCAACCCTCTACGACAAATCAGGGTTCTGAGGGTTCTTGTCTTCCGCCTCAGAGTAGCTCAGCTTCGCACTCTGAATAACTTCGCACGGAAGCTGCTTCCCTGACAGGCGGGCTAAGGCAACACGCGCTTTCGCTCGCGCAATCTGTTCAACGGTCGCCATTAGTATTCTCCTGCCCATTAATGCTTATTGCCTGAGGTTAGCATATTCACTAACCTCAGGCAATAAAAGCTTACTCGTAGATGACCTTCGTGACGGTCTTCGGGAAGACCTCGCGCGGGGCAAGGATGTCAGCCGAAGTCTGGTCGTAGAAGTTGTAGTCACCAGACCAGTGAATCCACTGGAAGACGATTCGGACGAAGCGGCTGTCAGGAGTGCGAACGATGACACTGTGCAGGTCTTCGTGTTCCTCAGCTGAGATGAGTTCCGTCTGCACAACAGTGTAGCCGTCCAGCTCCTGGTTCCCATCACGGAGGTTCATGCGGTCCAGAACGTGGAAGTCAATGTCCAGAGTTGCGGTAACCATGTGTTGTGTCTCCTTCAAAAAGTTCGGCAAGCTGTTTGCCTGTATCCAGTGTAGGGGTTCTCCCACTACCTGTCAACCAGGGAACCTGAGTTTACGCTGAGAGACTCAGGTTCCCTGGTTCAGCTTACTCGTACCGCTCAAAAGGGAAGACCTCGCGCGGAGCGAAGTCAGCAGCCAGCGGAACTCCGAAATCAATGCCCTCAAAGAAGTCGTAGTCATCAGTGTCGGTGTTCCACGAGAAGTGGATGAGGAAGTAATGACCCTCATCAGTGCGGACGACAGACGTGTAGAGCCAGTCACTCTCATCTGAGAGGACGCTGTTTGTCATCGTCATGTAGCCGCCGTAAGTGAACCCCTCCTCCGTGAGGTTCAGCTGACGCACAGTTGCGAAATCCAGACGCATGTTCATTCCTTCAAAAATTGATGATGAGCAGTTGCTCGGATCAAGCCTACATATAGCAGACTCACTTGTCAAGAGATGGTATTTACGCTGCGGCAGCGTCCAGAACCTTCTGAACCCAGTCAGCTGGTTCCTCACCGTGCCAGAGACCTTCATTGGAGATGCTGGCTCCACCGTCTGCCCATGAGCAAATGAAGACGCTTCCGTCCCAGTTGTATTCCTCAACCAGGTCTTCCACATCAAAGACACCCTTCCAGCGCTCAGTCCAGGAATCCTCATCCCAGAGACCTTCAATGTCCAGAATCTGGCCGTCAGGGGTACGGACGGCAGCGTGGACGAACTCCCAGTCTTCGGGACCAGAGACCGTCACAACGGTATAGCCAGTGGCGTTGTGAAGTGCGATGGCCAGCTCAACGCAGTCACCGCGAGTGAACGCTTCAACAACGTTCTCGGGGAAAGAGAAGTGCTTCATGATGACTCCTGGGATGGTCTTGGCTGGCTGGGTTGTGTTCAGCGTACATGAAAATGCCTGAGCCTGCAACAGATTCGTTGCAGGCTCAGGCAAAAGACAGGCTACTTACAGGTTGAGTGATTAGTCCTGGTTGGTCAGACGCTCAATCTCAGGCTCGCTGTTCGGAGAGATGCCCACAGACCACTCAGTTGTGGAGTTCAGCAGGAGTCGCAGCAGCGTCGTGGAGTCAGTCCATTCCAGTTCATCATCCGTCAGAGCAGGAGTGTGCTTGATGATGGCGCTGTACGAGTTCCCCTCAATATCAGAGTCGGGGAGAACCGCTACCAGCTCGTGAACACGAATCAGCTGGTAACCCTTCGTGACCAGGAACTCGCCCTCGTACTCAGTGTCACGGGAGGTGTACCCAGCGTTCAGGAGAGCGATGTGGACCCTGTTCAGGTTCTGCTCGTCAGTGAAGCTCAGAGAAAGGGTTGCGCTGTCGGAAATCATGGTGATGCCTTTCATTGGAAGAACAGGTGTGAACCCAGGCTACCACATAAAGAAGCGCCTGACAACAGGGGATTGTTCAGGCAGAAACAGCCTGAGACTGGCGAACCGTCTCAGAAAGACGAATCAGCTCAGCCTGAGCAATGGCACGGACGTTCGCGTTGTCCAGCTCGGCACAGATGTCCAAACGCTTCTGGATGAACGCCAGTAGAGCTTCTTCCTTGCTGTGATGCTGGCACGGGTTGATGTGTACACGAGCAAACAGGAGGTTCGCATTCGCGTCCTGGCGTGCCATTTTGAGGAGGCTGATACGGATACGGTTCGCATCATTACGATTCTGCTGGTGCAGACGGATGGCCTCGTCAAAAGTGGCGACGATGTACTTCCACTGTGCGGTAGCGCAGTCACGGACGTTCATGTTCATTCTCTCTCAGACAAGGGTTGTTCGGATCAGTTGATCGTATCACTAACGGCTGTGGGAGACAACCTTTTCAGCTGTCTCCCACATGAAAGTTGTCTTACTGCGCGAACGAAGCGAATGCCCACTCATCACGGGAGGTGATGGTTGCCTTGCCGAACTCCTTGGAACCGTTGATACGGGGAGCGCGGAGGGTGGCGATGATTTCACCGCCGAGACGGATGTTTCGCGTCTGGTGGCTGGTCTGCGTGCCAACGGTGACACGGACCTTCCCGAAGAGAATGTTGTCCAGGTTCGCAGCGACAGTGAGCTTGTCCGTCTGGACCTCGGTGGGGAGAACAGGGTTCAGGTCGTAGTCACGACGGTACTGGCGAGCGATGCGCTTCATGTTGTTCATGAGGTGTCTCCTGAGTCAGTGGGGCAGCGTTCCTGCCCTGTTGAGATTCAGCGTACACACCTGCTGAGCTGCACGCAACTCCTGCGGCAAGAAAATTTTCCCTCAGCTTCTGCCGAGCTACTGGTTCTCCATCAGGTTGTCGTCCTTGTCAAAGGTGGCCGTTGCTCCCTCAGCGGTACGGTTGAACTGCCCCTCGGTCACGTTGAACGTGTTCTCGTCCTCGCCCTTGGTGATGGTGAGCTTCCAGGACGGCTGTTCGTACTGACCAGCGCAGCTGTTCTCCACGTTGTTGATACCATAGGAGTCAATGCACCACTGAGGCCAGTGTCCTGCCGTGTAGACCTTCTCTGTCACGGTTCCCTGGTGGATGCCGTTTGCGTGGCCGATGCTGTCCGCAATCACGAAGACGAAAGCGAAGATGATGAGCGCCAGGGGAACGCCGATTGTGAAACCCAGGAGAATCTTGATGAAGATGTCTTCCTCTGCATCCGCTTTCTGCTGACGAGCACGTGCAACATTCTCGCGCTGATAAGCTCGCTTGTTGGACTGCTCTTGCTTCTCCCATGCGTTTGGCTCAGCCACGATGAGTCTCCTTTTACAAGTTATACGAGTGTTGAACGGTAACGTTCCTTCCCTACGTTACCCCATCACCTGCTCATATGCAAGCAATCTGCACCTTTTGGTGACAGCAGTAGGGATAGGACATGCATCTGGTTGTCACACACGAACGCATACTAACGGGGTCTAATTCAGCGGCTACCTTCTACTTCCTTGATTTTACGCGGAAGTAGAAGGTAATATCTTGACAAAAGACGGCAAAATGACCCTGTTTTCCTGACACCAGCCGGCTGCCAGGAACCTTTGGCGGGTTCGTGTTGCACTGATGCAAGGAACCTGGTACCGTGAAGGTATCACTCTGGGAGGAATCGTCTCCCCACACTCTTACTAAGGAGAATACCCATGCTCGGAAACATCGCCCTCACCATCGGTGCTATCCTGCTCATCCTCGCTGTCCTGGCAGCCATTGTCATCCCGATCCTGCGCGTAGCGGAGCACAAGGGGAAGGAAGCAGCTCAGGTCAAGCCGGATAATTCTTCCCAGGACATTGAGGGTTCTGACAGGACGCTGGCACAGGCTCGTGCTGAGGTTGACGCTTCGGCTCGTCAGAAGCTGAACGTTCAGTAGCACCAATCAGGGTTCCTGAGTGAATCCTGTGATCTGAAAGATTTTTTGATTCTGAGTTGACAAGCCCTACTGGGGTATGTAGGCTGATACCAGAACGACAGAGAAACCTGCTTCACAACTCAACATGCCTTCTTGGTGGAATTGGTAGACGCGCTTGACTCAAAATCAAGTTCCCAAAAGGAGTGAGGGTTCAAGTCCCTCAGGAGGCACAAGTCATCAATCACTGCACTACCAACCGAAAGGTGTAACGCAATGGGTATGCTCGTCAACATCAAGGCCGCTCGGGTCTGCTGCGCGGAATGCGATGCCAGCTTCGGCCTTGCGAAGAACCGCAAGAACCGTCAGACTCTCAAGCGCACCCTCCGTCGCCGTGAGAAGCAGCAGTTCCAGCGAGAACTGCGGAACGCCTAACAACTCCATGAAGGGGCTGACACGAAACAGTGTCAGCCCCTTTGTCATGCCCGATAGGTATATCACCGACCATTCATGGATGAAGGAAAGGACTCAATGATGAGTTACGGTGAAGGTATCAACAGTATCAACCCACAGTCAGGGGAAGGTGTAAGCAACGCAGCACTTTACGGAGTACTGGGTGACCAGAATTGTCAGACCTGCGGTTCACAGCAGTGAGCTGATATCATAATTGACAAAAGCGCACAAAAGGACATAGCATGGTATTGATATACAGAGAAATTGATCCAGGTTTATTTGAGGACATGGAAATCGCGGCAATCATTCGTGAACGCATCGCGGCAGGTGAACCTACCTCTATGGATGACCTCTTAGCCAAATACGGCACTAACCTCAGTAATTCCGCCGGCGAGCTGGACCCATTGAAACTTGGGAAGACTTCATAGCCTCATACCAAACTCTCCTCATACGAAGAGACCCTGCTAACAGCGTTAGTCTGTGTTAGCAGGGTCTCTTCTGTTTTTTGAACAGGCTACTTGACTTCAATCGTGTAGTTGATGACAAGACCAAGCTCATTGGCGAGGTATCGCAGCTCTGTAAGGTTTGGAGCTCGTTCCAGAGTGAGAATCTCGGTGATGTACTCCTCCGAAGCTTCAAAGGTCTTAGCGAACTCAGCGTAAGACAAACCTGTCTCAGCGAAAGCTTCTACGATGGCTTCCATCAAACTTACCTGGTTGTTGTAGTTCTCGGAAGCTCGTTCAATTTCACGTTCAGTGAATGGAACAGGGTTGATATCGTCGGTACTCATAAATCTCCTCGTCAGTCTGTGTATAAAAAAGACAAGACCTATTCTACCACAGGAGGAGCTGATGGCGACAAAAAGGAAGGAGGCCCGAGCGTGAACTCGGGCCTCCTATTTTTCATGGTCTGTTTGGGGTCAGACCATGAAAGGTGCGCGGATGGAGTTGAGGGTGTAGGAACCGTCAGCCTGGGACTGGATGCGGTAGCGGCGGCGGGTTCCGTCAGCGATGACATCCCATGCTACTGCTCCTGCGGCGAGGGCATTCTGGATGAGGTTCTCCCAGGTGCCGTCGTACGTGAACTGCGTGTTCTTCTTCTCCACGGTCGCGGTGATGGTGCGGCCAGCTTCGTTGCTGTTCTCGCTCATGATGTGTTGCCTTTCAATGCGGATGGTGTGTTACTGATCTTACCGAGTAATCGGATGAACTGCCATATTCCTAACGACTTCCTGTTACCCGTTTTCAGGGGACAAGCACAAAAGAGGAGGGAGGAGCAAGCCATGAAAATGCTTGCTCCTCCCTCCTCTGGATGAGTCAGGTCAGACCTTTGTCAGTGTGAGGTTCTCTGCCTTCCGAGCCTCCTCCTGGACGAGACGAACGTCCTCCGTAGGCTCCATGAACATCAGTGACCCGACACCCCAGCCCCATGCGATAAGGCCAGCAGGAACCAAGAGGGACCACCAGATACTGCTGTGAATCTGAGACTCCTCGCCAGTCAGGACCATGAAGCCCGAGACTCCGAGAGCAATCACCCAGGTCAGACCGAAGAGGAACAAAAGCCCCGACACAACCTCATTCGTGCGGACCTGCTCCTTGAACGCAGCCCAGTAGCGGGAAAGGAAGGTCTCGTGCGAGTAGTAGCCGACCGTCTGGTAGATGTCCAGGTCATCCCAGCTTGCAGTGTTGTCCAGGAACCAGGAGAAACGCCAACGCTTCTTCTCGGCCTCCTTCTTGGAAAAAGACACCTGCGGATTGCGAGCAAGGTGCTTCGCAATCTTCTCTGCGAGGTACTCATCCTGACCCGTGTACTTCATGCGGTACTCAACGCGTGTGCGAAGCATGACTTCACTCTCTCTCATTCATTCGTGAATTTTTCAGGTACAGCTCTGACCCTATCATCACCTACCAGAGCTGTCAACCAGAAAGACGAAATAGTGTCAGACCTTCGCCATGTCTACATGGGATAGTTTCTCCTGTTGCTTCTCAACAGGCACCCATTCACTTCGCTTTACCTGGCAACCAAGTCCCCAGATAAGGAGCATGAACCCGACAGGGAACAGTAGGGACCACCAAAGCAAGTTATTCACATGGGTAATGCCTCCATTGGCAACTCCAATCCATGTCCAAAGCGCTACGGCAATCCATGTAAGGTACGGAAAGGTAAGAATGGGAACAGCAGCTTCATTAGTACGGACTTCCTTTTTGACAGCAGCCCAGTAACGGGTCCGCCAGCGCTCCTTCTGATACTCACCGAGCTTCTGGATGAGGATGAAGTCATCCGCATCAGCACCCTCATCGAAGAAAGTCCTCGCAGCGCGCCACAGTAGCTTCTGAGCGTCCTTTTTGGAGTAGGCCACCCACGTACTCATCTGTCGCGTGATACGCTCCCCAGTAGCCTTCAATGGCCCTATGTAGTGGACGTAGTACTCAATTCGTGTACGTGTGATGATGTTCTTCTGCTCCATTATGCATCCAAACTCAGGTAGTGCTTCTGCGCCTTTTTATACTCGTCTCCTGCGCCACTGTGAACATTCAGTTCCACCATTCCAGCGAGGAGAAGGCCGAACTCCTCGGGAGTTTCCTCGTTCAGCATACGGCGAAGGTTCACCAGCCCTGCGAGTCGCTCAATGCGTTCAGAATTTGCCGTCTGAACATCAATGCCTTCTCCGAATACGACGTGCAGTTCGGTCTCCACATAGTCACGCATTGCTGCAATCTTCTCAGTCATCTGCATTGTTTTACCCTTCAAAAAGAATCAGTCCCGCAAAGCTATCATGGCTTTGCGGGACTGTCAAGGTTAGTGGTGCTTGTTCTGAGCGAAGACACTACCATGAAGGTTTGCTGCGTCAGTGACAACAATAACTGCATCAGGGTCAACTGCTTCCACAGCTTCCACCAGTTCAGGCTCCTCAACCCGAGCAACGAACGTCATGACAATCTTCAAGGTGTCGTTGATGTCATCCTTGTGGGCATCCATGAAGATGACCTTACGGTTGAGGGCATTGTGAATAGCCTCAGCGACTTCCTCATGGTTCTTACTCATCACCTGGATGGTCTTCATTTCATTGCCACCTTCAATGATTTTCTTGATGATGGGAGTAACAACAACGTAGAACAGCAGGAAGGAAGCCATTGCCTTCTCAGGGGAAGTGGTGAATGCTGCAACGACAAAGATGCAGAAGTTCACGGAAAGGATGATTTGGTTGACGCTGTACCGTGTGCGGTTTGCAACGTAGACGGCAAGAATCTCTGTTCCGTCAAGCGCACCACCGTACCGAAGTGCAATGCCGACACCAGCTCCAACCAGCAGGCCACCGTAACCCAAGGCAAGGACGAACTCATGAGTCAGCTCATGGAAGTGATGTAGGAGAAGCGTGGAGATGGCGAGAGCCGCGATACCCAGCGCTGTGCGATACGCTGATTTGATTCCTGCATGCTTATACGCGATGAAGAGGAAGGGTAGGTTCAGCACACCGATGAACAGACCCAGCGGCATGTTGATTGCCTGAGACAGAAGGATGGACACACCTGTCACTCCACCGTCAAGGAATCCGTTCGGAACCAGGAACAGTTCCAGCCCTGTTGCTACGGAGACAGCTCCGATGATAATGGCAATGATACGAAGCAGCTCATTGATGACTGGGTTCTTTGCACGGTGAACAATTTGGGCTTTGGCGGCTTTCAACATGGAAGTCGTCTTTCTCTCTTATTTATCGTTACATCAACCTTATCATGTTCTCAACTTCATAGCAACTCATGAAGAAGTCAACCTACTGAAAAGCATTGTGGCGGGCATAGTAAAAGGACGCAACAGAACCGTTTCTGTTGCGTCCTTCGTGGTGAGAGTTACTCGCTGTCCAGCTCGTCCAGAGCCGTCAGTGCCTCCTCCGTGACCTCAGTCACCTTGTAGTCAACGTCCAGGAACGTGAAACCTGCACTGTTGAACATTGCCTCGTCCACGTGTCCACGACCGAACTTCGCCAGGTCCTCAGCATTGTCGCTGGTAACCGTAACAACAAACGTCTTCTTACCCATAATGTTCTCCTTGTTTTTGGGAGGTGGTTCCTCCTCTTGATAGATCAAGGTAGCAGAGGGAAGAGCTTGTATTAGGCTCTTCCCTCTACTACCTGAGGTGATTCAGCTTCACTACTTCTTGATACGAGCGAGCTTCTCAGCCTGCGTCTGCATCTCGGCAATTCCCTTGTGAATCTGGCCCCAGTTGGTAGCGTTGGCTTGGAAGTTCTGCTCAATTCCCTCCCAGAGAGTGTCCGTCTCCATGCGGAGAGCAGCACGACGAGCCTGGACTGCCTTTGTGCGAGCAGTCTCGTACTTGTAAAGCTTGACGGCGACGAACGTAACGAACGCAACCCCAATGATGACAACCAGTGCGACGAGGAAAGTGTGCATGATGTTCTCCTTGAAAATGTTCGGGCGGCTGTTCCGCCCTGATGACTCAACTCTACACGATCAGGGGAGCGTTGCAACCCCAGACAGGAACTTTTTCCTGGGATGTTTCTGAGAGCATGATAGTTCAGCTATGCAGCGGGAAATTCACTGCATCTTCCTGTTACCCAGCTTACACAAGTAAAAAATCTGAATTGTGAGTTGCGCATGTCAGGGAAGGCGTGTACGCTGATGTCAGAAGGAACCCGCAGGAGAGCGGGTCCATGAGTTTGAGGAGAGAAACATGAGCAAGAACGCCCAGTACGAGAAGCTGGTTGACTTCCTGACTGCCCGTGAGACGTGGTTGACGGACCAGCGGGACATGGTGCGCCTGACCATCGCTCACAACGCTAACATCGTCTACTCGGACGTTGAGCGCATGGCTCTCATCGGCGGCTCTGCGGGACCCATTGCCATCCTTCGCTCCCTGGTTGACGGTGTTACCGAGGGTTCTCTGACCGCGGCTCAGGCTGTGAAGGAGGCAAAGAGTGAGGCAGAGGCTAACCTGCTTCACAACTCCCCGTTCGGCACTTCCTCCATCGGTTACTCTCTCATCATCGCCAACACCACGGCGTTCTGGCAGGAATTCAGCCGTCACATGCTGTAAGACTTGCTGAGAAAAGACATTGAAGGCCCCAACCTGTATTAGGTTGGGGCCTTCTGGTTGTTGAGAGTTTACTTAGACGTTGTACTCAGGGAAGTCCCACATTACGGCTGTGAATCTGTTCGCCTGTTCTCGGGTTGCTCCGTACAACTCCTGGACACCCTTCCAGACAAGGTGGCGGGTGAAGTCAGTGTAGAGGATGTAATCCCTGAGAGCATCGTGTTGCTCCTGAGTTGCGTTAGGGAACTGCTCTTTGCCGACAAGAACCAGCTCGTCAGCGAGGTCGCTCAAATCCATGATGGGTCTTCCTTTCAAAAACTTACAGAGTGATGAGGAAGGAAGAGGCGAAGCCATGACAGCTTCGCCTCTTCCGTGTGTTCAGTTCAGGAGCGTGAACTCCTTGGACGGCAGGTGCAGGATGCCGATGTTGTGCGCATCGTTGTCCTTGTCCAGTCCGATGCTGTGAAGCTGGTAGGACTCACCCAGGTCATCCGTGAGGTCTGTGACCGTGTTGATGTAGTGGTGGTAGTGACCGTGGAACAGCAGGCCAGGCTTCACGCCGTCAACAGCAATCCGAAGGTCATCACGGGACTGGTAGGCGTACTCCAAAGCGTGCTGCTGCCACTTGCTGTCATCACGGTGGTCGCTGAACAGCTCTACACCAGTCGGGCAGTCGTGAGCGACGAAAACGTCAGCGTGGCCACCCGAAAGCGTACGCATGATGTCACCGTAGCTCATGCTCTCACCAGCCCACCAGTCAACGCCCTCCATGAGGTCGTAACGGTTGATGGAGTGCGCACCGCCGAGGGATACGAACGAGACACCAGCCCACTCCCAGCGCTGCCCACGGGTTGCGTAGAGGATGTTCGGAAACTCTGCGTTGAACTGCCATCCCTCGTACTCACCAAACGGGAGCGTGTCAAGCTGACCAACCATTTCGTAGTTCTCGTGGTTGCCGAGCGTCACCAGAAGCACCTGCCCGTTGTCCAGGAGGGTCTGGTTCACCTGGGTCAGGAACTCAGTGCCGCGCTCATCGTGCCAGATGCCGAAGTCACCGAGCTGCATGATGATGCTGATGCTCTCAGCGTGGAAGTCATTCAGGCGCTCAACAGCCCACGGGGTGTTCCCGTGCCAGTCTCCTGCAACGCCGATTCGCATGTTCATGGTTACAGCGTACATGACAGGTAGAGCTGGCGCAACCCATTAACAGGAAATGTCCCCATCTTTTTTATGATGGGGACATTTCCTTGCTGGTGTTACTTGCCGCTCTTGGAACTGCTGCTGTCCGCCGCCTCAGCAACCTCGTTCACGATAGCGACAGTCCAGATGGCGTTCAGAGCAGACACGTCCTTGTCAGCAGTCTGGCTGGTGAGGGTGATGTTTGCACCCATGGAGAACATCGCCCTGTCCGCCGACCATTCCTTCTGTCCTGCCTTGTCGGTGATGTCACCCTTCAAGTTGAACCCAAAGCCCTGCTTGAACTTACCAACCTGAGCGCCCGTGGTGTCAATGATGTTGAACTGGTAGAGAAGGGAGAATCGCTGGGCGTTAATGCTACCAGCCTTGTGACCCTGGTAGTCGTAGGTCTCCGCCTGGCGACCCGAGAGGATGTGAATCTGCTCCTGCTCAGCGCCAATGAACGTGCCATCCATGGTGTACATGCTGTACGTGTCACCCCAGACCTTGAACGCCTCACCCTTGATGGTGGCAACTTCCTTGTCATCAGCCTTGACGGTCCAGGAATCACCCATGGAGAAAGCTGCCTTCTTCATGGTGATGGTCTTCGCGCTGTTCAGCTCGGAGATGACCGACTGCACCTGGTCAGGGTTCTGACCGAACTGAGCAGTGGAGAGCTGATTGGTGGAGCAAGCAGCAGCGGTGAGCAGTAGACCAGCGGCGACAGCCGTAGCGGCGAGGGCCTTGATGGAGCGCTTGATGCTGAACATTCGGGGTGTCTCCTGAGGTTAGTAGGGCATCTCTCCTGCCCTGTTGATACCCAGCGTACACCATCTGTCGCAGGATACAAGTCCCATCAAGGACTTTTTCCTGTGGGTTTTCTGATCGCTACATGCGTAGCTAATGGGAAAGGACGAGCTACTCGTAGTGGTCCTGGTTCATCTCATCGTTCATCCACTGCTCCGACTCGTCATCGTGCGGAAAGCTACGCGAGCAACCAGGGATGACGTTCCAACCCTTCGGAGCAGGACCAATCGGGTACAGGTAGCGCAAGCCACTTTCGGAAGCAGAAGCAGGGATAAAGCTCATGGAACTTACCTTTCAAAAAGTTGCAGCGCAGATCACCCTCCCCCCACTATGCTGCGGGGGAGGAAAGCAACAGGTAGCTACTTGCTGAACGTGATTTTCACCTTGGCGGTGAAGAAAATGACCAGTCCAACCACAATCCAGAACCAAGCCCAACCGTTGTCGGCGCTCTGGTGCTGAACCATGTCCCAGACACCCCAGACGACCATCGCAAGGCCAGCCAGCTTGACTCCAAAAATGAAGAGGAAGAGAATGATGGCACTGAACGCGAGAGCGCTCCCACCAATAATGGCAGCAAGAGCAGAAGTTGCGTTCTGCTGACGACGGAACTTGCGCTGGCGACGGCGAAGCTCCTCATTGGAGAGAGTGCGCTTGACTCGGATGGGGTGACCGTTGACGTACTCAGTCTCAACAACGGTACGGTCCTGCGAGTGCCAGTTGACCCGCTGAGTCCGCTTCGGAAGAGCGTCCTCAGCCTGCTTGATGAGACGTGCACGCTCCTGGCGCTCAGCACGGTTGCCCATGCGGTCACTCATCTCACGTGCAAGCTGGTTCTTCTTCATCGTGACACCCATGATGCTCTCCCTACATTTGAGAAGGTCTCTCTGACCTTGTGTGTTCAGCGTACCACGGTCAATAGCCCTGTCAACAGATAATCGGGAGTTTTTCCTGAGAAACAGCTGTAACCTCTAAGCGCACGCTTAGAGGTTACAGCTGTCGGGTAAGGACTGGGAAATCAGTCCCAGATGGTCTTGGTCTCCCAGTAGTCCTGCTCCACATGGCGAGTCTTGATGCGGCCCTCACGGAACTCTACCTTCCCATCAATGCCGCCCTTGAACGGGGAGAACGTCTCCTGGTACACAGGGTCAGGGAATAGTGCTGCGAACTCCTTACCGTCTGACTGGCGACGGATAACAAACATTCCGTTACTGAAACCGCGGCTGTAACGGCCTTCCAAGTGATGCAGAGCGACAGGAGCAAAGCCTTCCAGGTGGTGACTGAAATCAGCGCCAGCTCCCAGCTCCTCATCAAAACATAGGTTCACCTTATCCGCAGGCAGGTAAATGTTCTCAGGGCGAGTAGCAGTAAGAGTGGTTTCAGACATTAGTGGCTCCTTCACGTGGCCAAGTGGGGTCATTGTATTCCATCTGCGGGTCAGCAGCGTCAGCGTCAGCGAAGCCGTAAACAGTGGTCCGAACAACCTTGCTTACCAGCTCGTGAAACTCCACCACTTCATGGTCAGCATGAAGCGTGACAAAAACAGGGCCGTAGTCAGGAGAGTAGGCTCCGCACTTGCAGCCGAAAAGCTTCCCATCGCTATTACGCTTGATGATGAAAAGACCAACAAGGTTGTCATGGTGGCGAGTAAAGAACGGGTCCTGAATATGACAAATCGTGAACCCTTCAATTTCCTCGCTTGGCTCATGGTCATAGCCATAGGCACGTTCAAACGCAGTCTGAGCGATTTCAGGCTTGATGTAAACAGTTTCAGACAAGTAGACTCTCCCTTAGTAAATGGTCTCTCTGATGTAACGGTAGCATATTTCATAACTATTGTCTACCCTTCGGGAAAAGACAGAGAGAGCAAGCTGAGAAGCTTAGTAAGAATGAACTCACTGACCGGCCAGGACTTGAATAATATTTTACTGAAAATCTTCACGAAGAGGTTGCGCTTGTCAGGGGCGTACGCTACGCTCAGATCAGATAGCCCAATGAGTAGAGAGTGAGCGGCTATGTTCAAGAAGCTTGCAGCGGTGGTAGTCATCGCTGGCGCGACCCTGTTTGGGGCTGTTACCCCAGCTCAGGCAGCAGAGCAGACCCCTGTTGTCCTTGACGGTGGGGACATGTTCTCCGCTGACCAGGAGATTCAGCTGACCGCCGCCATTCAGGGCGCTGACGAGAAGTACGGTCTCCGCTTCGTTGTGGAGACGATTGGCAACCTGGACGGTAAGGACATCGTTTCCTACACTGAGCAGCGTGCTACTGACCTGGGTGTGGGTGAGAAGGGTGCGGACAACGGCGTGTTCATCCTGACCTCCCGTGACGACCACAAGGTGCAGATTCAGACAGGCAACGGCGTTGCTGTGAACGTATCTGACTCTGATGTGCAGTCCATCGTGGATTCTTCGGTCCTCCCGCAGTTCCGTGAGGGGAACTTCTACCAGGGAACTGTTGACGGCATCAACGCTGTTGGAGCAAAGTACACGAACGAGCCGACCGAGGAGCAGGCCACCCTGTACTCTCAGGCGGAGAACGCCGCGAACAATGCCATCATGCTTCACCTTCTTGGGCTGATTCTGATTGTTGTTATCTTGGTTGTTTTCTTCACTGTTATCCTTCCGAAGATTCGCAGCACCATAAAGCGGGTCAAGCGTGAGCGTGCGTATGAGGAGAAGAAGCGGAAGATTGCTGAGGCTGCTGCTGAGGAGGCAAAGAAGCAGGCGTACCGTCTTGCAGTGAAGGATGCTGTTGCTGACACGGTGAACATTCTCATGGCTTCCCCGAAGCAGGAGGTTCATTTCCTGACGGTTAGCCCGAAGAACCGTGAGCGCATTGCTACTGAGGCTCTTGCTGAGGTATTCACTGAGTTCCCGAATGAGGACCAGGCTTCACTGGTTCAGGACTTCTCTACTGAGTTCCTTCGTCGTCAGAAGCGCATTGTTGCGAACAAGCACCGTGCATTCAACCTGACGCACAATGAGCCGCAGAGCTTTGAGTTTGAGCGTGCTTCGTTCAAGGATGCCCTCGTGACGTACGAGGAGCGTTGCAAGAAGGCTCGCAGTGAGGATGACCGTCGCCGTGAGTTGCAGCGGAAGCAGAAGGCTGAGGAGCAGCGTCTTCGCATGGAGCGTGAGAAGATTGCCAAGCGTGAGCGTGAGGCTCGTGCGGCTGCGGCTGAGGAGCGTAAGCGTTTGGAGAAGGCCGCAGCAAAGGCTCTGTGGAGCAAGATTCCTGCTGAGGGTAAGCGTTCCATCAAGATGGCTCATACCAAGGCTATGAAGACTGAGGTGTTGGGCATCTACAACGACTCCCCGCTGGACAACGCGGTGATGTTCGGTGTCCTGTACGGCCTGTACAGCTCGCAGATTGGCGTGCCTGCATCGGACTACTACGGCTCCTCCTCCCGTTCGTCCTCCTCGTCTACGCACGACAGTGGTTACACCTCTCGTTCCTCCTCGCACTCGTCCCACTCCTCACACGGTTCCAGCGGTGGTGGAAGCTACTCGTCCCCCTCGTTTGACTCGGGTTCTTACGGTGGCGGGAGCTTTGACAGCGGCTCCTCGGGCGGCGGAAGCTGGTAATACTCCCGTGAGCGGAAAGCAACCATTTCGGTCGCTTTCCGCTCACCTTAATTTTCGTAAACATGATTGGAAAAAGACATGACTGACACAGCAGCAAATGACCTCATCAGTGGAGCGGTGAATACCCTCAAAGAAAAGATGCGTCCTGCCCTGCGTAAGAGCGTGCAGAAGCAGTTGCAGGCGGAACGGGTGAAGGTACCAAACGTCAAGGACTACTCCGAGAAGTACCTCGCAGAGCGAGCAGCATTTGTTCATATGTGGGAACAGGTCTGCACGGAGGGTCAGGAGAAAGGCTTCCTGTCTTGGACGAACGACCATCCTGGCTCTCACCTTGCCGCAAACGAGGAGACGACCTACGTGGACGGTGAGAGCTTCGCTGAGACCGAAGAGGAGTTCCAGGCTCGGGTAGAAGCAGAGGTAGAGCGTCGCTTGGAGGAGTACGAGCAGACTCTGCGCAAGGAAGCCTCGGGAGTCAAGAACGGCGCGGCATACCTTCGGACTTTGGTGAACCGCAGAATGCAGCGGTAAACCAGGTTCACCAACCCTTTCTACCAACCATATAAAGTAGGCCCAAATCAGAGCTATACCCGCTACTTCCCTGTAAAATCAAGGGAATAGAGGATATTTGTTTGACAAAAGACGGAAAAAACTGGCCTGTGCGAGGGGTGGCATCTATGAGTCTGTTGTGGTAGGATCACAGCATGAGCAAACTCACTTACTTCGTCGCTGTGACCCGCAGACAGTACGAGCGTGCAGTCAAGAAGAACAAGCGCGTCATGTGCAGTGTCTTCAACTACGAAGCGAAACCTCTCTCCTACTCGTGGCACCACTACCAGGAAACTCCTGGACTTGATAATGGGAAGAACCTTCGCACGTACTACTACGTGGAAACCACTGCTGACGGGTATGAGCAATTCTCCTCCCATCGCCGTAAGATGCGTCGGGGCGGACAGATGGCTTGGAGTAAGCAGAACTTCATTGAACTTTTGAACCCCGAGAGCTATCGTCATGCTGACTTTGGTGCTGAGTTCACTGAGTGGATTGCTCAGCGATTCCAGACTGTCAATTAGGAAGGAAAAGACATGAAGGTCATGGACCAAAACATTCGCAGTTTTCAGGACCTTGAAGCTGCATATGATGAGTACCTGAGTTTTCACGAGGGTGATGATTCAGTCAAATTTTTTGTGGAATGGAATGACTACACTCTGTATCCTTTCACGTGCCATTACTGCAATGAGGAATTTGTCGCTTATGTGAAAGAGGTGCAGAAGGTTCTTCCGAATCTCTGTTCACCTGAGCATCAGGTTCTCAACCAGCTCAGTCATGTTCATCCTAATGACAAGGCTGGCATTGAGGCTGTCCTCGGTAAGCTTCAAGCGATGGGTCTCGTCAAGGAAGCGATGAAGACTCTGAGCATCGTCAACAATGATGAGTACGTTCAGGAGACTTATAAGCCGCAGCGCCGTCAGGTTCCTACTACTCGTGAGCATGTTCAGAAGGTGAGCAAGCGTCGGGCTACGGAGCGGATGCTGGACTTCCGTTGCCCGACCCCGTACAAGCAGACGTTCCACTCTTTGGATGAGGCGCAGAGTTTCATTGACATGGTGCATTCCGATGACCCAGGTCTGGAACCGTACTTGTGTCGCTGTGGAGCACATCATTTTGGTCACAAGAAGGGTGCGAAGCGTCCAGGAACCCCTCTGGCAGCCCCTGTGAGCGATTCTGAGGCTCTTTGGTGCGTGTCACCTAAGCTGACCCATTACGCCACTGCTGAGGCCGCAGAAACCTACGTAGCGGAAGAGGTTCCTGCTGAGGTCGCAGCCCTGGGTGTTCGGGTGAAGAAGTGTTCCTGTGACAGATACCGTCTGAGCTTCTCTGGGGCAGCACGTGAGAAGCAGAGGAAGCTCACAAGCCAGCGCCGCATGGCCATCTCTTAGTAAAAAGACATTGCCTCCACTGAATTATCAAGGTGGAGGCAATGTCTTTTAGGTTAGAGGGAGATGCTTGAATCAAGCCATTGCTGAGACCAATCGTGGAACTCATGAGTTGAATCAGAGTGAGCGTCTTCTGCCACAGCTGTCATCTGTGCATCAACCTGATTCGGGCAGCAATCGTAGAAAAGGTCCATGTGGCGATACTCTGCTCCCAGCTTTCGGAAACGAAGATACATCTCCACACGGTTACGAACCTGGTGGTCGGAAAAAGTGGCAGTCATCTTGGTACTCCTTCAAAAGTTTTGGGAATGACGCTTTTCAGCAAGTACTATATCATATAGTCCAACAAAGTTACAAATTAGAACTATGTGTCGTTTAATGGCTGTGGCCTCCCTGATAATTTTCAGGGAGGCCACAGCCATTAAACGAGTGAACTACTTGCGACCCAAAGTGAAGTAGCAGCTGATGATGACGACTGGAACCCACACGATGAACCCGAGAACAGCTCCGAGAATCCATCCGACTGTGGTTCCATCCCAGTTGTTGTTGATGCCGTTCACGACATTCGTCACGACGATGCCAGTAAGAGCGATGAAGCCTACGACGATGAGGGCGATTGAGGTGAATGCGCCAGGGATGAAGAAACCCGTGTCAATGAAGATACAAGCAGTCGTGACGGAGAAGCCCCAAATGATGAATCCAAGGACAGCTCCGAGAATCCAGCCGACAACTTCACCGCTCCAACCGTTGTTGATGCCGTTCACGATGTTGGTGATGACGATGATACCACCTGCGAGAAGACCTGCCAGGACCAACAGTACGCCCGTAACGGTGACAGTGAAAAATCCCTTCATGGCTACCGCTCACCTCGTCCGAGGCAGGAGCTGCAACGAACACGCTCAGTAACTGTCCTGTATCGCGGGAAAAGACCCACACCAAGAGCAGAACCCATAATAATGGAGGAGGTGGTGTCCAGCTCAGTACGGTTCTCTGTACGGTATCCACTGCCATTGCAGTAAACGCAAAGCGTCTTGTCCTCAGTCTTAGTCGTCACCTGGCGAGCCTTCTCCCTCGCGGCAGTCACGTTGGCCTGAGCTGCTGCGAGGGCTGCCTCTGCCGTTGCCAGGGCTGCGTCGGCTTCTACCTGAGCTTCGTTCTTGCTGTTCTCCGTCATACCTGAACTCTACCCACAGCTACTGAGGCTTGTCAACCTCAGTGGCAAAAAATTTTGAGAGCAGGAACTGGTCAGTGCGACTCTACGAACACACCGATCCATCCTTAGTTGGAGCAAAGAAAAAGGGACGCTAACCCTTTGCTGGGTTAGCGTCCCTTGAAAAATCTGAGGTGAATCAGATGTAGTGGATGTTGTTCTCGTACGCCTCAACAAGGTGGCCCTTGCCCTGCGAGTAGAGACGGTCCAGGTCATCCTGGGTCGGCTCGCCGCAGAAGTGGTCGCAGTCGCCGTTCAGGCAGTCCATGTCTGCGTCCTCAACCAGGTTGAAGATGCCCTTACGAGTCTTCTCCCGCTCGTTCTCAGCAGCGATGTCAGCGAACCAGGTGTCCAGGTCGTCCGTCGTCGTCTCCTCGTCAACAGCGGTGAACTTGGTGTCGTCAATCTCGTCAAACTCGGTCATGGTTGGTTCTCCTAAATCTTGGGGAAGCTGGGTGATTGCTTCGTTGACACCACTCTATACACAACCTGGTTGGTGATGCAACTCCAAACCGAAATTTTTTCCTGAAAGTTAGCTGTGACAGGTGCTGAGGAAGGACGCAATTGCAAGCACCTGGCAACTGTGATAGGCTTACCGAGTACCAACGACATGTACCAATAAGAAGAGAGAACTACATGCCCTACGACATGATTCGTGAGCCTGATGAGACCAACGTCAAGTACCTGGACTCCATGTACATGGACAACCCTTGGCGGGATATCATCTGGGATGCGCACAACAAGCTCGTCCAGATTGACCCTGACTACACCATCACCCAGGTGAAGGCGAAGTTCAACCGTCTCCGTTTCTACTACTCGCCGTCCCAGCCGCAGTTCCGCGAGCAGATGGACGCAGTGATTGCAGAAGCTGAGGCCGCAGTGGACAAGTTGGAGAACGTGAAGAGCATCGGAGCCAGGTCTCTGAACCTGTAAACTCTGAGTTTACAATTCCCCGTAAAAGACGAAAATCAGAAGGCGCACAAATACTCATTTTTTGTGCGCCTTCTGCCGTTCAATCTCTAAACCATGTTAGGATGAGCGCATGACGAAAAAACTCCACGATCAATTCCTCACCGATGTAGTCGGTCATGAGATGACAGTTCTCAAAGATGATGGGCTGTACCGTCATCTGCTTGTTAAGAACCCTCATGAATCCACCTACTGGTATGAAATTACCACCACTCCGAATCTCATCACCATTCATGGAGATATGGGAACATATGTGTTTAGCGCACACGGTCGTGATGACATGTTTGTCTTCTTCCGTAACGACCTTGGCTACATCAATGAGCAGTACTGGACTGAGAAGCTCATCGCGTGTGATGACGAACCACGGAAGTACTCTCAGACCAACTTCACTGAAACCATCATTGATGTGCTGAAAGAAGAAATGGAATGGGAAGGTGAGAAGCTCACCCACGATGAAGCCAAGTCTATCCTTAAACCAGTGTTGACTTTCGTCTACTCAGAGTATGACGCACGAGAAGCTCTGGAAGCTTTCGAATACAAGGGCTTCTCCTTCTCTGATACCTGGGAGTACGATTTCAAGGACTACCGTCACAGCTACCTCTGGTGCTTGCATGCCATCGTTTGGGCCATCTACAAATACGACGAAGCGAAGAAGACTGAGGCAGAGCCTAAGGTAGCTTGACTTTCCTGAGAGTTTCAGGGCAAGCGTTGCGTTCCTCGCAAAAGTATGTAGAGTAGAGGTATGACTACACACTACGGCGTTTACAGCGCACGTTCCCCTGAGGGTGTTCGCCTTCATGCTCGGGCTTGGGCTGACACCAACTACCAGCTTTCCCAGTGGTACATCGTTAATCTCCTGGCTGTGTTCGTTGCTGTTGCAATGGCAGGGTTGGGTGTCTCCATGTTCACAACTGGGCAGGTCGGCATCGGCATCATCGCCAGCTTGGTCTTCATCGGAGCTATCGCTGCTTTGAACTTCGTCCGCAAGCAGGTACGAATGTGGAGTAACGCATTGCGGACGCTGGAAAAGGAAGCTCAGGAAAGCCGCTGGTGAGATAGTAGAAGTCCCCGAACAGCTCTTGTTCGGGGACTTCCTCATTTAAACGAAAAGACAGCCGTAGCGACATGAACTACTTTCCTGAGAGTTTCAGGATCGGTGTTGCATTTTGCGGCCAGGGGTGTAGAGTAGCGGTATGAAGCGATACCGACTCATCAATCCTAGCACCTACAAGAGTGGGGTGGCTATTGAATCCATCAGACTCCGAGTAGCTGACCAGAAAGAGATGTGGCTTATTCTCTCCCTGGCACTCAGCTTCCTCCCTGCTATCTCATTTGTCATCCTGCTCCTTGCAGGACTTTCGGCAATCAACAGCAACATCGCAATTGTGCCTGTTGTCCTTTCCCCTCTGTTCATCGTGATTCACAGTCTCATTGTCGCAGTTGGTGGAGCTGCGGCTGTCTACACGGGACGTGAGTGTGGACGCTGGGAGAAGGAACTGGACCGTCTTCACACAGCGCAGATGGCTATGTACCGCCTGTAAGATGTAAATGAGGGAAGCCCCGAACGATTCTTGTTCGGGGCTTCCCTCATTTTAGGTTAGGACTTCTTGCGAAGTGTCGCCTCAGCATCAGTAGCAACGTCAAAGAGCTGGTAGCTGTCCTCAGTAACTTCAACCCAACGGTAGGCTTTCATCTTCTCGCCTGATCCAAGACGGAAATCAGACCCGTAGGAGTTCCATTCCACTACGTGGTCAGATGGCAGTACGTAGCGCTGCTTAGCCCATTGGTTAGCTCTGAACGCAGCCAGCAGCTCACTCTCCTTCTCGGACAGCTCCACCTGCTTGTCAAACTTCTTCTTTCTCCATACAGAAACACGAGCGATGAAGGTGAAGTAGGCGACAGTGACGATGATGCCACCAACGAAGAGGGAAGCAGGAACGTACAGGTTCAGTTTGAGGATGAGGGTGATGAGAGCTGGAACAGCGATGAGTGCGGGAAAGAACCAAGCTTGGAAGCGAACCAGCTTGGAGTAACGAGCCTGCCAGTCAGCTCGGAGAAGAGCAATCTGCTCACGGACAGGATTGTCTGAGGAGCGGTATTGCTCAGGGTGGAAGAAGTCATCCTTCTGAGCAGGGACAGCTGCACGGACGGTCTTTTTGAGTTCATCGTCACTCATCAGCAGTACTTGTTCTTCGGTCAACGCCATGATCGTCGTCATCTTCTTTCGTCTTCAACCAGTAGGTCGGGGTTAGGGGGCGTAGAACCTATCGGATGACTGCACCCATGCCTGAGGTGATGAAAAAAGACATGAGTTCTATTAGGAGGTGAACCAATGAGTGTTCTAGTCGGCGAGCTCTCTCACCTCGGCGAGTATGTCATCAGACATCACTTCTTCACTTTTTTGAACAGAATCACACACTCTAAGTGCTCTAGCTGGATTAGTCATTGCATTGCCTCCTTTATCGTGGTAGGCTCAGCTCATATCATTCCCCTATAACAAAGGACGAACACATGGCTACCAGCAACATTTTCATCAATGGCAAGAGCGTCAGCATTTCAGGTCAGAGCATCAGCATCATCAACGGACAGGTTATCGTTGACGGCAAGCAGGTGAACTTGGATGACTACGCTGATGACACGAAGGTTTTCAACATCTCCGTTGAAGGGAACGTTGAGCGCATCTCTGGTGGTTTCGCAGACATCGCAGTGTCAGGTAACGCTGGTTCCGTGAACTCCCAGTCAGGCAGTGTGACGGTGGAGGGTGATGTCTCAGGTAGCGTCTCCACCATGTCAGGGTCTGTGCGAGTGCAGGGTGACATCGGCGGTAGCGTTTCCACGATGTCAGGCAGCATCAAGCGCTGAGTGGGTTGTTTCATCAAAGACTAAAATAAGGAAGGGGAGCTACCAACTCAGGTAGCTCCCCTTCCTTTATCCTCTAACTGTGGTAATAAGAGTGTGCGAATCTACATGCACACTCTTATTCGCCCGAGCATACGTCATGACAAACTTCGCATCACCCCACCCAATGTGTTCAGTACGAACCATTTGTTTCATCGCTTCTTTCACCTGCAAGGGCGTAGGCGAAACTTTGATTAGACGGCACAGTTGCTGTGTTAAGTACTCATAAGCTTGTGCACGATCCTCATAGTTCATTCTGTCAATTGTCGTGGTAATATCCATGGTCCGATTCCTTAAATGATGCTCAGCTATATTATATTTGATATGATTAGCTTGCTATGGGGCTGTGACAACATGAGTCCTGGGATCTATGTATAGACTTTTATTCGCCCGTGCATATGTCAAGACATACTGAACATCAGCTCGTGCTACATGCTCAGACCGTATCATCTGCTGTATTACTTCATCCACTGACAATGGTGTAGAAGAAGATTTGACGAGACCGCATATTTTCTGATTAAGAGATTTATAAGCGTTTATACTCTCTTCTCCACCCATATCGTTTATCGACTTAGTAACAATGTGCGTAATTCTCATACAGAACTCCTTGCAAATGATGTGATACTTTTATTCTACCAGTTCCAGCTCGGTGTAAGCCTTTTCCTCAGCTTTGGCGGCTACGAATGCATCCAGCTGTTCCAGGTATAGGAAAAGGACAAACCTGCAACTGTACTCAGTTGCAGGTTTGTCCTTTATGTCGTTGAGAACTTAGAGCGCGAAGTACGCTTCCATCACGTCCGCAGGGGTAGCATCCGCAGAAATTTCAATGGAGTTCCCCGTCTCATGGCCGAAGCGCGTCTCCGCGTAGCGAACAGTGTCGTTCTCCGTGTAGCCGTCCTCACGAACGAGGAGGAGGTTCTGGTCTGCGTCAATGGTAAGGGTGGACATGAAGGTGTGCTCCTTGATGATAGCCAATACGAGGAGAGAAGCTTGATACTGTTGCTTCCCTTGTTGATGTACCAATCATAGCAGACAGCCTCTGGCTCACGCAACTCAAAACAGCCTGTTCATGGGGAAAACTTCCTCATGTTCTCCACTCACCAAGACCTTGTGTAACATGACATTAAGGTATATACTTCAAGGTATGACAATCAAACTTGCACAACAGGCAGTGGAAGACCTCATCGCTAATCGTAAAGTTGACGCAACTGGTGCTGTAACCGTCAGCAAAGAGGACTTGCTTCTTCTTGGTGCGCAGATTTACGGGCTAGGTCAGGGAGCCAGTACTGGGAGTATTGTAGTTCCTGCTGCGAAAGAGCTTGCCGATGAACTTGCATGGATGCAAACTGAGCGCGCTCTTAGTGATGAATCTAAGGTGGAGTACGTAATCTCTAAGGTCATTGAAGCGAATAAGTAGCCCACACCATCCCAGAAAAAGCTAATGGGGGTCCCTACCTGGATTTAGGTAGGGACCCCCATTAGCTTTGATTACTTCTTCTCAGCTTCCTGTTTGTTCTCTTCCAGGAGAGTCTGACTCATCTGCTCCATTGCAGCGGTTGCGTTCGTGAGGAACGCAACGTAGTTCTCCACGAACTCCTCGGTCAGCGTGTCCAGCTTTGAGTTGGTTGCTATCACCAGCTCCTGCTGGGAAACATCCTGGGACTCAACTTGCAGCTCCTGGTCTTCCGTGAGGATAATGGTGAACTCAGCGCTGTTCACCCCTGTGAAGGTGAAACCAGTGAACTCCTTCTCGCCGTTCTCCTCAGCAATGGCAGCGGTGATGAACCCGTCAGCTGCAACCTCATCCATTCCGAGGTTCTGCTTGAAGATGTCCACCGTGTCATTCAGGTACTTGTCTTGCATTTTAATAGCAGTAGTCATTGGTGCATTCTCTCAGATTTAGGCTAAGCATTATCTCAGCGCATCAGAAAAAGCTTACCAGAAAAGACTCATATCTGCAACAAAGAATGTTTCATAGTATGGGAAAAGACAATTACTGAGCCAAAGGGAGCATGGTTTGTGCGGTGGCGCACAGGGTTGGAGTGGAGTACTCAACAACTTCATCCGCCAGTATCTGCTCCTGGTAGCTGAGACGGTTCTTGAAGAAACCTGTCTTCACCACGAGAGTCTGCACCAGCTGGACACGCACACAGTCACAACCAATCTGCTCCACACACCAACGGAACCCTTGGCTCAGATGCGGAAGGGTGTGGATGGGGATGGTGTGTGCTACCAGGCTCATATGTTCATTCTAACCACGGATCATGAGAAAACGCGCATCCTCATCAGAAAAGTTGACGAGGATGCGCGTTTTTAGGATTGAGCTACCTGGTCACGGAAGCGGCTGGACCTCGTAGTCCTTGTACAGAAAGCCACCGAACGGGTCAGCGTTGAACAGTGCGGTCATGAAGTTCTCCGACGTGTCCAGGAAGTACTTCTTTGCCGTCTCCCCGTTGCTGAGCTTCGCAGGAGTCTTGTAGCTCGCAGGCTTGACCAGCTCAAAGGTGTCAAGGTCAATGAAAGCGTAAACGCTCTTGTCTCGGATGATGCGGTCATACTTGCGTCCACCTTCAATGGTGAACACGTTGTGCAGATTACCGAACCCTGCATCTCGCTGCGGGAACTTTGTTGCGATGGCTTCCACGAACTCAATGGTGATGTTGTGAGGCTGGGACATGGTGCGCTCCTTCACGGTTGATGATGAGTCCACTGTAACACAGAAGTGCGCCGAAAGGAACAGTCCTCCCGGCGCACTATCAGTTTGGCCTTACTTATTGAGAAGCGTCTTCAACTCAGCAAGAGTTGCTGCATCCAGACCGTTAACGAGGTCCTCAGCTTTCTCACGAGCAGTGTGCTTCTTCGCGGCTTCCATCATCTTGGACAGACCACCTTCAAATGGCCAGTTCTCATGCAGGAATGAAGTTGGTTCAATCCCTCCACGAGAACTTAGTTCAGCCCAACCAGCTGCAATAAGAGCCGCTTCCTCTTCCGGTGTCACGGAGAGGTAATCAAGAAAGTCAACCAGTTTACTGATGAGCCTCAGGCTGATGGCGACTTCACCTGACTTCTCAGGAGCGTTCCATTTCTTCATGAACTCATCATCATAGTGACGAGCAGGGATAACGTATGGAAGCATGACGTACGCTTCATACTCGGCTTTCAAGGGTGTTACAATGGTGAGTTCATCAAGCGTCAAAGCCATGATGGGAACTCCTTTCAAAAGGGTATGGAAAAAGACATGGAAGGCGAAGAGTTACTTCACCTGAGGAAGTGCATCCAAAGCTGATTGCACTTCCTGTCGGGCAGTGGGCAGAACGTCATTCAGTTCCAGGATTCGCTCCAATTGCTCGCGCACTTCACCCAGCTTCTCATCGCCCTTGCTGCGAAGCTCAATGCCTGAGTAGCAGCCGTAGTTCCACATGAACTGCACCGAGGAAGGAGTGTCGTTCATCGCAGGGACATAAGTCAACTCAAAAGAATCCGAGTTATACCCACAGTACTCACATGAATACCCCTCAGTGACATCCACATATGATGCAACAATACTCGGAAAGACGCTGTTGAAGTCAACCAGCTTCTGACGGACATCCTTCGGGAAGGAGATTCCATAGCGAGCTTCAATAGCAGCGATGGTAGAATCCAAAGCTGCGAAGTCAGACTGCTCAGGAGTAGAAACCCATGACAGAGCTTCCTTCTCTGCCTCCGTCAAGCTCGGGTCAGCAACACGCAAAGCTGAGACGAAGGAGTCATCAAACGTCTGGTACTCGGTCCAGCAGTATGTGTCATCCCCAGGAAGCTCAACAGTGTCCTGATACCAAGGGTCCACCTTGCGCTGTTCAGCATCCCAAGAAGACTCACCCTCAAAAGGGTTTGTGTCCGAGCCAAACTCGTCGCTATCAAATGCGTCAAAGTTTACGTAGTCGTATTCTGTGGTCATGATTCTCTCCTTCTATGATCCTCAATGAAATATCATACCACAGTAGACCATGTTCTGGCAAGTAGCTGGGTCTCCGAAAAATCTTGGGAGAAGGTTGACATCAGCTGCGGACCGTGTAAGCTGAAACTACCAGGGAGGAACAGCCTCCCAAACTACTTTCAGGAGACACCATGCACGCCAGTGAAGTTGCCGCCACCGTTGAGTCCACTGACTACCTTGACTTTGTTGAGCAGCAGCTGCTCACGGTCATCAGCAAGGAAGAGGCTCAGGACCTGATTGTTGAGACGGGAGTGTTCCGTGGAACCAACCGTCGTGACTTCCGAGGCTTCGCCGTTCGGGTGTACGACAAGAACAACGTCCTGGTGACCTCCAAGCGTTTCAGCCCGAACCGTGACCCGCAGGGTGTGCTGACGAAGCTGGCCATCAAGAAGCTTGCTCGGAAGGCTCGGAAGCGCTGACTCTCCCCTCAATTGGGCAACAACTTGCTGCCCAATTGGATCATGTAGCTGGAACCTCTCAATGTCAGAGGTTCCAGCTACTCTGGTTTAACACATAACATGAAGGAGAAAGAACATGGCGTTCCTGTACATTGATAAGCAGACTGGCACTATCGGTGAACCGAGCCAGCTTGTACTGATTGAAGTTGACAGTGAAGCAGAAGAGCTGGATGGCCTGTCAGACAGCGAAGTTGCTGGCTTCGCTGAGGATGCAGCAAATGACTCTACTGGCATTGCTCTTACTGATGCTGTGGCGCTGCTACGTGAAGTCGCTGAGAAGCAGGGTGACTGGGAGGCTACGCTGGATTACGTCATCCAGTCGCTCTCTGAGTAGTTTGGTGTTGCGAAGCTCTGACAGGCGTGTTACATTGGAATCAATCAGCAAGAACAACCGTTCAGCTTGAAGATGAAAGAAGACACTCATGGGCAAGCACGCAGACGCTACCAACGAGACGACCTCAGACTTGGGCTGGGTTGACGGGTTCCACAAGGCTGTCGCCAAGTTCCTCCTCTCCAACGACCACCCGACCAGCGGTAGCGGTTGGGGCTTTCGGGTGGAGTTCAACAAGCTGACGGATTTCGCTACCCATGTCCAGGAGTGCGGCATCGGTAAGGTTGATGACTTCACGCAGGATGCGGAGAAGATTAGCACGTTGGACACGTTTGACTCGGATGCTGGCTACCCCGCTATCATCACCAGCGCAACCATCTCTTGTGTTTGCGGTGAGTACAAGAAGCAGCTGAGCCACGAGGGTGGCGTGAACGAGGTCATCTGGGCAGTTTCCAATTCCGTGAACTGAGCGTAACCTGAAAGTACACTGCTGACAACAGGTTACTCAAAAGAGGGGCTACAAGACGAAAAGGTCTTGTAGCCCCTCTTTCTATTAATGGAGTGTGTTCCCAGTAAAGCGGACGATAAGGGTTGACATACGAAAAGGAGGAACCATGAGTAAGAAGAAACCAACCGAGTATGAGAATCTGTTCGCTGTTGTTGACTTAGCCACAGTCCGAGGACCTGAGCTGTTCTTGGATAAGAAGTATTTGAAGAGCATTCCGAAGGAGGAGAAGGAGCTTCGCAAAGCGGTCAAAAAGTTTGTGAAAGCTCATAAGACTGCATCCAAAGCTTTGTTGCAGCTATTGGAGAAAGACAAGTTCATTACCGCAGCTCAGGACAATGCCTGGCATTCCCATGGGCATTCTGAGAACGGTTACGGCGATTCGTATGCCGAGTTTGTGCAAGCAGCGCGTAAACGCTTCGGGAAAAATCCTGAACTTCCATAAGGCATTGCAGCTACCGGCGGTGAGCGCTCCAGACTCTAGAGTCTGGAGCGCTTTTATGTGCGTCAAAAATATGAGGGGTTTCCTCTTATGCCGATACAATGAATCAACCGACCTGGCGGCAACCCCAGGATATTGAAAACAACTAAACGAAAAGGCACAACCATGTCCACAACACATCCTTCCCGTAAATACGTCACCTTAGATGATGTCCGAGCTACATACGACCGGAAGAACGATTCCATTCATCTCACCTCTGGAGACCCAGACGTTCAAGCCGGCGGATTCCACATCAGTTTGAACCGCGGCACGCAGACGGAGAAAACACTCCGTGAGCTCCTCACAGATGAGGGAGTCATCAAAAACAAGTGGATTCTGTCAGCAGCTCCGGGCTTCCAGCCTCGTGCAGTTGTTCCTCAACGAAATGATCGGGGAGCCATCATCGCTCTTACCGGTCGCGGTGGGTCAGGCAAAACAAACATTGCTATCCTCCTTGCACAGAGCCTTGGAGAGCAGGGCCACAAAGTTGCTTTGGTAGACTTTGACCTCCGCGATGGGCAGCTCGGTTACCACCTCAAAGTCAACAGCCCAAGTATTTTGAACATGTATGTAAATAGCGGTGAGACTCTTGATCGCAAAACCCTTGAGCGCAGCCTTGTGCGCGCTCCTGGAACAAGGTTCTCTGCTTTGCTAGCCCCGCAGCGTGGAAGAAGTGCGGACCTTATTTCCCAGCGCTTACAGCAAGATACCCTTATCCTCTTACAGCAGATGTTTGATTACGTCATCGTTGACACTGCAACCTCAATCAAGCAGTGCGACCCTAATGCCCCTGGGGCGGCTTTGTACAACATTGCTGACTCATTCCTCTATGTCATGTCTGGGACAAGATTAGAACAGACTGACTATGTACAGTGGAATAACGACATGCGAGAGGAGTTTCACTTTGACCAGAGGCAGATGGGAGTTATACTGAATCGTCACACTACCGAAGAAGTAACCAGCCTTGCTGGAATTTTTGGACGAGATGTAACACAGACTCCTGTGGAGACGCTCCGCGCACTTCCTCGTCACATTGTTGCACACACCCCTTTGGACTTGAAAGCCGTAAAGGCAGCTCTCAACGGAGACGAGGGATTGGTTTCCATTTTGAAAGACAGAAACTCCCCTGTCACGAAAGGTATTCATCAGCTCAGCTTGGTGATTGCTGACCGCTTCAAAGTAGAAGACGAAGCGTAAGACTACATGGAAAAGGACAGAAGCTCATACCAGCGAGCTTCTGTCCTTTTCTTTCGTTGGGTTACTTAACGCTGAGGACAGTTGCCTTCTCAGCACTCGTACCGTACGCCCATCGGCCACGGTCACGGTACAGAGTGACATCTTCAAACTCTGCCCGACGCTCGTCACCTTCGCCCTGGATGCGGACGAACTTCGTGTCCATCTCGTACGGGTCATTCCCGAACTGCTTGCTGCCGTGCATCTTCAGCACAACATCCTGCCCTGCGGCCAGCTTGTCAATACGAACAGCCATGATGCTCTCTCCTTCATCGTTTGCTTGAATAACCTCAGTGTAGCACAAGCCACCGACATCCGTTAACAAGAAAATCCCCTTCCGATGGTTTTCTCAGGAAGAGGATTACTACTGGTCACTGCTGCGGATAGCTGCTCGCTTCGCGGTAGAGCGAGTGCGTTGACGGTTCGGTCTCGCATCATGCGTTCCAGCTGCGTTAGAGGAACGCAGTCCGTGCATTTCAACCGCGTACTTGTGGTTCTCCACACCGCGATGCTTCTGAGTCTTCTTACCCATGTTCTTTCCCTCCTTCCTGATCGTGTTGGGGACTTGATATCAACATTATACTATCTGCTAATATTTCCGCAATAGACAAAACTAAGGGGAGCTACCTGCGTTGGTAGCTCCCCTTAGTTTTCAAGCCCAGTATGCGCTCTCATCAAAGGAAATGGGAGGAGAATAATACGGGTAGTAACCATAAGGGTCCTCAGATGCCTTGCGGCATTCCTCCTTGTATTGAGCCTCGTATGCATCAGACTGCTTTTTCCACCGAGCATAAGCAACCTCGCGCTCAGCGTCCAGCTCAGCCTGACGCTGTTCATGCTGCTTGATTCGCTGCTGGTATTCCTGGTACTGAGCGAACTTGAAGAATCCAAACCCGAAGCTCACAACGCCGATTCCGAGGAGGAGTGCATTGCTATTCATCTGGTCGTTGACAAACTCAGGAGCTACCTGAGGCTGATTGAGCATGAGAATAATGGTGAAGGCCAGAAAACCTACACCAAAAATCATTCCGAGAATGCCAGCTGCACCGTCAGGGTCTTTGAGCATCTTCCACATGAGGTTCTCCTTTTGTCCAGATGGAACACTTCTGCCACTGATGCTACACCACGATCCTGCGGAGCGCAACCGTTGCAGGTTAAGGATAAGGACAAGGAGCAGATTCAGGTAACGCTCAGGAAAAACTTCTGATGAGAGTTGACACTCTTAGATACAGCGGCGTACACTGAACTCATGACCGATTTTGAGACCACCACTCCTGCTGGCTACGTCACCGTTGAGGTGGCAGCGAACACACGCACCGAGATGGGTACCTTCTGGGAGCTTCACCCTGACGTGACCATCACGCTGACCGAGTACTCGGACGAGGGTTACATTCTGAACGACATTGAGGTCAGCACCAACGCTGCTCTCTACGACCTGGACGTGATTACGGACAACCTGTTCCTCATCTACGGCAACGAGGACGGCAACAAGTTCCAGGGTGAAGCGCTTCTGGACCCGTGGACTCCTGTCCGCCTGGTTGACGCTCGCTAAGCAACCAACACGTAAGCCCCAACGTCACTACATTGACGTTGGGGCTTACTGCTTAAAGCAAGTCCATCTCAGCATAGACGCTCTTGCGAGGGTTCACGATGTGGATGCTCTTACCTGCGTTCTGCTCATCGTTCAAGAAGGCGTACACTGCGATAGCTCGTCGGACCGTTTCCGTAACAGAAAGACCTTTCTCGTCTTTGAGGCCCTTCAACTGTTCTGTCGTCTCTGCATTCATCATCACACTCAAACGAGTGAGTGGTTCTGGCAGAGAACCTTCTGGATCAACTTCTGACTCATCAACATCCAGCATGAGCTCCTCCTTTTACGTCAAGGAGTTCATCCTACCATTGTTCGCTACTGGATCAAAAAATTGGGGAGTAAGCTGTATTGTCAGCTTACTCCCCAATCCTGATGTCGGACATCAGTTACGGTGCGGGTCTCCGAAGAAGTCTTTTACACGGAGCTTCGTACGTTTCCCGTCAGCTCCCCACCAGACAACACCTTCAATGCCGCGTTCTTTGTAACCGGCGAAGATGCTTTTCAGCTGCTCAAATGCTTGTTCCCTAGGAACTGTACGCATGTCAGGAATCTCCACAGCTGCATCATCACCATGGGAGAGGAGCTTGTGGGAGGTAAGGCTTTCAGGGTTTCCGTTGATTTTGGGCCCGCAGAGTTCGTACGTTCCAGGAGTCAATGTTTGACCAGCAGATGCTTCCTTGAACATTTTAGCGAAGCCTGACTGTTCCACTGGCTCCAAGCCGAAGGTGTTCCCTGTGTAGGAGTCAGTTTCAGCTGGGATGAACCCTGCTGGGGCATTCTTTCCTCGGCGAACCATACGGCGAGCGTAGATGGTTCCGTCATCAGCAACTGTCACGCTTGTCCCGTCACGTTTGATGGTGGCTCGTGCTGGTTCGTCAAAAATCCAGGCAGCTGCTTCATTGATGTCAGTAGTGGCAATGTGAGCTGCACGGTCAATGACGAACAACGCGGGCATTTTCTTTACGTTCCGGTATTGCTCATCATGGACAAACGCATCTGCATGCTTTTCAACAGACTGCTTCATGTTGTGATCCGCTGATGTTGCAGCGATTTCGGCTTTGAGTTTCTGTGCTGTCTTCGCTTCTTGGAAGCTTGAGTAATGCTCACGTGGGCATGCTCGTTCGTTTGCGCCACATGGGACAGGTTTTCCTGATGAGCTGATGTGGTGCTTCTGTGCGGTAGGCATAGGTTGATCCGTTCAAAAAATGAGGTTGTTCTTTCATTCTCATCTCTAACGAATCAGCTCAGGTGATATTTCGACGGCGGAAGAGCTTCCCGAGGAGTGTTTTGGGTTGACGCTCGCGGAGGAGATACTCCTCATATTGCTGGCGCTTCTGACTGAGATATTCCTGGTATTGAGGATGATGTGGAGCATTCTGAACGAACCACTGCACTACCTCTTCCAGTTCTACTGAGTGCGTTGATTCCTTCTTCATGTAGACACGCAGAAGAGCTGCCGTAGCATTCACCCGCAATCTGAATGCAGGACTATCTCCTGCTCTATCCTCAGCCAAAAGCCTACTTCTCCTTGTATGGGGTTGGCTTCAACTTGAAGAACGCGCGGACGCGCTGCTGACGGCCATAGCGCTCCATCTCTTTGTACATCTCATGGGCTGTCTCAGGACTGTGCAGGAAGCATTCAGGGTGAGGGTAAGCAATCTGGTAGCCAGCCTCAGGGACACCAATGTCATAGGAGGTCAAGCAGATACCGTTGCAGACTTCTTCGGTGATGCTTGCTTTACGCCGCTTGTTCTCTGTCAGATGATCCAGAATCTTCATGAGGCTCTCCGTTAATGTTTGTAGGTCAGAACTATTATATCAGTTCTGACCTACAAAGACAAGGTTCTTACAAATTACGCAAGCTGGCTCAGGCGGTCCTCCGCCAGCGCAAGTTCAACCCAACGACGAGAAACCTCAGCCTGAGCCTCAACCCGAGCAGCCTGCTGCTTGGCCTCATCGCGGACAACAAGCGCCTGCTTCGCCGTCTCCACGAGAGCGGCAAGCTCAGGGTAGGTGGAGGTAACCGAATCGTTGATACGGATGGTGACGCTGACAACCAGGTCGTCGTCCCACCCACGGTAACTCTTGTTACGCTCGTTCACCGCGTCACGGCTGGTCTCACCGTTACGGTCGTACTCGGTGTAAATGGAGACCTCGGTGCGCTCCATGCCAGAGATGTGCGCAACGAGGGCCGTAGCCTGGTCAACAACGTCAACCTCAGTGAAGGTCTCGTTCTCTCGGGGAGCGAGGATGAAGTCCATGATGTTTATCCTTTACGTTGTGCGCTCCAACGTTTGGAGCAGCTAATGATTTGACTGTACCAGAGCCAGTCGGATCACGCAACCTGTTTTCGCAGATTGCGTTGGGTGCAGCTCAGTAGATGTGAGCGGCGAGGAAGTCACGCTTTGCAGCGGCCACCTGCTGCTCAAAAGTGATGCCTGTGAAGCGGTGGGTGCAGGTCGGGCAGAGGAAGGACTGGCTGGTCTGACGAGGCAGCGACTCACGGACCTTCTGCTGGTCAACACGGTACATGTCCATCTCAACCTCCTTACCACAGAGGGTCGGAGTCGGGACGGTCCCCGTGTACGTCAGGCCCTGCTCATCCAGGACGCGAATGTGCATCGGACCGTAGAGGCCCATTCCAACAACCTCACAGATTGCGTGCTGACCAGCGAAGTTCTCCGCCTGGGGCTTCTGGCTGAACAGGCTCTTGATAAAGCGGAACATGAGGTCTTCTCCCTTGGTTGGTTCGCAAGGTCTCTCTTCCTTACTGGTTCCAACACTACACACTGAGGTGCCCGACCGCAACCAGGATGGAGAAAATCAGCGAACTGACAGGTTCACTGCATGGTCAGTTCTTCGGGTAATCAGGAACCTCAACATGGTCACGGATAGTGGACGGGTCGTAGGGGATAGAATCACCATGCCAGCACACGCAGTCAGGGCCACCCTTGACATGGCCAATAACCATGAATCGCTCATACTCACCGCTGATGACCTGAGCGAAAAATGTGTCCCCTATGTACATGTCGCCCACCTGAGGGCTGTCATAGACATACCCGTCAGGCAACTCATGCCCGTCAATCAGACTCTTCACCATGGACATCTTCTTTCTTTTTAAAAGTCTCTTTGTTAGCAGGATACCCTGTATCTCTATTTTTCGCAACAGGTTAAGGAGAAGGACGATAGTAATTGGCGGATTCTTTCAGCGCGCAAGAACTAATGTAACCGTAGGAGAAGCAAGAACGATGGATCAATTCAAAATTATAGATTATGCTGACGTACATTTAGTTGAACTTCTTTCTGTGCTGTCAGAAGTTCGTAACACCTACCCAGTTTATCCGCCACCAGCGAGTGCTGGTGATACAGCTGAGAGCTTTGCCTTATGGTTACAACGAGATGAAGGAATCGCTCGAAAAGTAGCAATTTCTCAGGGAAAAGTGATTGGGCATGGCATGCTCAGTATTCCTCATGCTTACATTGTAGATTGTTTGCGGAAGAATAACAGTCCTTTTGAAACGGAAGTTTTAGTAGAAATCGGTAAGCTCTTCGTGTCACCGTCCGTTTCTCATGGTGGAACTGGCACAGCCCTGATACGTGAGCTTGTACGCTCTGCCAAAGAAACTGGTCACATTCCAGTGTCTTGTATTTTGGAAGACTCCCCTGAGTCCATTGCGCTACATAGAAAGCTTGGATTTGAATGTATTGCATCCTTTGATGGAATATCAGGGATCAATTACATTTTCGCATTCATTGGATGATCCTGAAATCAATTGATAAGACAGAGGAGGGGAGCTACCAAGACTGGTAGCTCCCCTCCTCTGTCAATGTTGCTTACTGCTGTTGCAGGTAACTTAGTACTGCGTTGGATTCGTCAGCTGTCAATGTACGGTCCCAAGCAAGAGCTTGCTTAATGGTACCGTACGGAGCGAGATTCTCTACTGTGGAGTTGTTTCCACCAATGTTCAAACCTGTGATGTTCCCCGTGGTTTGAGGGATAGATGCATTGACGTTCTTGGAGTATAAGTTACCGCCAGCAGGGGTGATTGCTGATACCACTGCGTTTGTCTTACCAGTGGTATCCAAAGCATTAGCCCATGAAGGAACAGCTGTCCAAGCTGGTCCTGTACCAGATAGAGACGTAAGCGTTGAACCATTCTGCTGGAACTTGTAGGACTGCTCAGCACCAATCAACGTCTGATTTCCCTGAGGAGCGTTGGAAGTCCAGGCAACAGCTAAGGTGTAGCCAGTTGCAGGCTTCAAGTCAACCGTTTTCTTCATGTAGCCGTCAACGTTAATCTCGTTAACGACAGCTTCTTTCAAGAGCTTCTGAACAGTAGCATTTGGAAGAGCCTTCACAGTTGCTTCGGTCGGCCATGAGCATCCTGCTGGAAAACCTGCGGGAGCTGTTGCAGGCCATGCTCCTGCGTTGATTTTGGTAGGAGCTGTGCGCTTGTTCGTGCTGTAGAAGTAGTTTCCAGTAGCGGACTTTTGGACAGCTAAGTAGCAACTGTTCTCATCAGAGCTAATGAAAGTTTTTGCATCCGCAGCGTTGTACAGGTCGGTCAAGACCGAGGAGTAATGTCCGTTCAATCCTACATTTGCAGATTCTGCGGAAGCCACACTATCCAGCTGCTGTTTCGCAGCATTATCTTGTGCCCAAGGGATGACAGCAAAAACGGTCGCAGCAATCACTGCGCCGATGAGGCCGATGACGATGATACCCACCATGATTGATGCAAGGTCAATTGCGGCTCGGGATGACTTGAAGGCTTGAGTAAACTTGTGCATATTCGCGTTTCGGGTTAGAGGAAGGTCTATAGGTGGTTATCGGTGCTCAAAAGTTTTTCCTCACCCCTACATGTGGGGACAAGCCCAGGTAACTCCCAGGTTTCTCGTGTTGCTTCTGACCTGATCCTGTGCTACGCTAAGGATTAGCAAGAAGGTGAACTACTAAATGCTACTCGCTTCTTGTCACGAGTTATAGAGCGCAAAACCTTACAGTTCCATAAGCGAGACATACGAACCAAGCGGCTTAGTAGCAGGCCACCCCACCTCCTGTCGGATGCATACGACAGGGATATGCGAAACACCAAGAGTGGAAGGTAAGCCTGGTTCAAAAAGTCTCCACTGCGGAAGTAGCCACTCAGGCAAGCATACCCCCACCTCAATGGTGGGGTTCCTTGTTTAATCGGGTCTTTTTCTCCTCATAAGGTACAATGAGAGTATGAATGAAGCCCCTGTCACCGATCAGCAGTTACTCCTTACAGGCAAGCGCGTGTATAAGGAGAGCGTAGACGATGGCGGTATGTTCAACAGTACGCTCCTGGTCATTGTAGACGAGACTCCCAATGTTGAGAAGCCGTTCCTAGGAGTGGTGCAGGACGGCTGGGGTGGCGGTGTTGGACGACGCTTCGCTACGGAGAGTGAAGCAATTCGCTACGTGAACGACAAGTTTGAAGAGCTGCACGGGTAACAGGCTAAGGAGAAGGACATGTCAAAACTTATCAGTCAAAAAGAGCAGAACCTCAGGGTTGAGGAAGGGCTTGAACGGATCATTGAGGTACTCAAAGAAGAGAACGCACCAGTTCCCATTGACTACCTTCTCGAAACAGCAGCAAAGCGGGTCAAACGAGCTGTCATGATTCCCTCAGACCTCCGAGTGTCTCTGGCAGAAGGGGAGATGGACGGAAAGCTCCACCTCGACCATCAGGAGCGTGTGGCGTTCTTAGAGAAGGTAGACCGTCGCACAGAACACCGGTACTCCATTTTTGATGACGTGTTGAAAGCGCATGATGGACAGCTCCCGATGGATGAATTCTTTACCGTCTCATCCCATGAGTCAGGTGAACCAGCAGAACAGCTGGTCGGCGCGTTCCTTCGGGGAGTTGCCAAGAAAAAATACGTCATTGATTATGTCCATGCAACAGTACGAGCAGGAGAGTAACACCTATGTCCCAAGCCATTATGAAACGATCCGAGCAGGTCAAGCTTTCCCAGCAAATTGACCAGGAGATTATCTCGCTGCTGACCGAAGCTGATGTTCCTGTAGATATCAATGAAGTGTTGGAAACCGTAGCACAGCGTGTGCATCGCATCTCAAATGATGTCGTTTCTACCCTGTCGAGCGGGATCGCTCGGAAAACCTACCAGTGCGATTACACCAAAGGATGGGTGTTCATTGACGGAGCTGACGAGCGGAACGAGCTCCGTCAAAAAGTTCTGGAGCAGGAGCTTACCCGCCAAGGTGGGACTGCTGACATGCGAGAACTGATGAAGGCCACAGTCAGCAAAGTAGACGACAAGCAGAAGCTGGTCAGTTCTTTTCTCCTGGGTGTGAAGCAAGGCAAGTTCAGCGTTGATTACTTTGAAGCGCAAGTCAGCCTGCTGCGCTCAGCCTGATTCTGTAGAGGCATTGGAGAAAAGACAGGCTAAACTTCTTCGCTCGACCTGTTGCATGTTCGTCCCTGACCTGTTACTCTTGAACTATCAAGCGGGTCAGAGACACTGACCTGCATCTTTTTCAAGGAGAACATCATGGCTGTTTTGGTTATTGACGGAATGCGAGTTGTCTCAGGAGCTTCCTGGGGCAACCGTCGCACCCGTACCCGCCAGGAGTTCTTCACGCTGACGCGTTCCAACCGTCAGTTCGTCGTTCGCTCCACCCACCGCGCAGAGCAGCGCTTCCTGGCGGAGGCGGAGTTCGTGGCGTTCTTCCGTTCCACGTTCGGTGGATGGCGTGCAGAAATCCTCGCTGCTGAGGCTGAGCAGGTGCGCCGTGAGACTGCTGAGCGTCAGTACGATGAGGCAGCGGCGTTCAACTCCTTCCTGGACCAGGTGGTTGCCGCAGGTATTGCTACGCAGGAAGAGGCTATCCGCTTCACTCTCGGTGTAGCTCGTGATGCGGCTGAGGTTGCTGAGCAGCGCGGCTATGAGCGTGGTGAGATTGACGGCTATGGCCGCGGTTACGAGCAGGGTTCTGCACGTGACGAGTACGCAGTCCACGGCGTTCACGACGATGAGGACTTTGACTACCACCAGTGGGAGACTGAAAACTGGTGAGCCGTAGCATCTGATGAGGAGGGCCTTGACATGACGTTGAGGCCCTCCTCATTTTTCTTTTCGCCAACTGGTTGACAAGATCGTATCCAGTCTGTACACTGGTGATATCAGGGCTGGGAAGAGAGACCCAGCCCGCTAACTTTTCAAGGAGAGAAATCATGCCTGTTGTTGTTGACGGTCACCGTCTTATCACTGGTTCGTCCTGGTCAAACCGTCGTACCCGTACGAACCGCGAGTTCTTCACGCTTCGCCGTCAGAACCGTCAGTTCGTTGTGTCGTCCACCCGTTACGGTCGTGGGCAGTCATTCGCTGATGAGGCTTCTTTCTCTGACTTCTTCCGTTCCACGTTCGGTGGATGGCGTGATGAGGTTGAGGTTGCTGACGCGCAGGAGCGTGAGCGTGCGGCTGCTGTTGCACGCCAGGAGGAGCTGGACCGTCAGCACGAGGAGGCTATCCAGCTGAACGACTTCCTGAACCGTGTGGTTGCTTCTGGTGCTGTCTCCTTGGAGGAGGCTGTCCGCTTCACCGCTGGCTTCGCTCGGGAGGCGGCTGAGGTCGCTCGTCAGGCAGGCTATGATGACGGGCGTAGCGATGGCTATGACTCGGGTTACAACGCTGGTTGGGAGTCCGCTTCGGAGGACCACTACTGTGAGCATGATGACTACGACTACTGATTGAGGTCGGTAGAAATGAGGGTGTGACTTCTTGAATGAGGTTGCACCCTCATTAACGTATTCAGCAGATATTTTACAGTGGAGGTATTGATCGTGAAGCATTCAGGTATGGTGACGTTTTACGCACGCACAGGTTATAAGGGAGTCTGCTCGTGCGGGTGGAAGGGAAAGGACGTAAGCGTTCAGAAGGATGCAGCAAAGACGCTGAAAGTGCACTTGTACCCGAAAGCACAAGTCAAATACGCTGCGTAAAAACTAAGGAGGGGAGCTACCAGTTACGGTAGCTCCCCTCCTTTATCTCTGTGTTCACTCCTGGTTCAGGAACCTGAACTGGGAACCACCCTCGGTGTAGTATTCCTTCTGCATCATACGAAGACCCGTGTTCATCACATCATCCTGAGGGACTCCAACCTCCACAGCGATGAAGAGGCTGTCCTCATCCAGGAAGTACACATCAAACGTGGTCGCGTCAGTAGCGTTCCGAATGGCGAACAGGGCGTACTCAACAGGAACGAGGTCCTGCTGGTACTTCACCACATGCAGGTCCTCACGGAACTTGGAGACAACCGCATCCACGTTGCTGTGACCGAGGATGATGCGAGCAAGGTGGCGGGTGTCGCTACCAGGGGTCTGCTCAACGTACTCCTGGTACAGCCCGTGTGCGGTGTACGGAACCTTGTCGTAATCAAGGAACATGGGGGTTCTCCTGTGGTTGGGTGATGGTTGAACTACGATCAGTCTACACAGTATCTGCGGAAACGCAAGCCTACAAATAGAAGGAAGCTCCACAAGACAGGTTCCTTGTGGAGCTTCCTTGTGTCTCAGACTTCCTGGATGCGGATGAGTCGGTTAGAACGGTCCGTGGTGGTGTCCGTCACGCCTTCCTTAGAGACAGTGGTGATGCTGGTGAGGTCCCGAGTAGTGGTAACATCAGTCACTTCCCAGCCCTCATGGTAGATGTGGTCGCCAACCTTCACCTGCTCAGCACGGATAAGGTTCGGCTCTTCCACGAAAGTAACGTCTTCCGCCTTGTAGCCTGCACGGGCGCGAATGGTGAACTTGTTGTGAGCGTCGCAGTCGTAGAGGGAGTAACCGTTGTCTACGGCCAGACCAAGGTACACCCGACCTTCATGGAGAATGACCTTCGTGATGGTGTTACGAAGATGCAGGCCCAGCTTGTCTCCAACGCGAAGCTGGTCTGCGCGGACTTCCTGGACGGCGGTCATTGTGGTCATGATGTCTTCTCCTTGTTTAAAAGTTGACTGTCTACATCAGCATACACGGTATGAGCAAGATGCGCAACTCTTTCTCATCTTTCTTGTTGCCTTTTTAACCGAAGCTTGGATGGGGATAGCTTATGGGATAGGACATTCTCTTCTGTTTGAATGGGATGAGGATGCGAACACAATTCATCCGTAATGCTATTTGTCAGGAAGTCAGATAATTCATCCCTATAACTTCTTGACAAATTTTTAAATTATTTTCCAAACATACCCCCAAAAGAGGGTCATGCTACCGATACTTTCTTCAACACAATGAAGGAGGGCATCATGTCATTTGAACCAGCAGTTGAGAAGCTTCCAACGGGAGCCATCGTTATCATTTCAGGTGAGTATCAACCAGTTGATGAAGCTGGGCATGAGACAGAAGCTCACACCACATTTTTCGGGTTTGGGGAGACTACTCCTCAGCTTGGACACACAGCAGAGTGGAAGCTTGCGGAGGCTTTTGACTTTGCCGCCTAATCCTTAGGGCGTATGGAGTAGCGAGAACGAATGAGGGGCGAACCAGTTGATTCTGGTTCGCCCCTCATTTTTTGTATTCAGGAGTGGTACAAGAATGCTACCTTGTAGCGGTCGTGAATTGCATTCGGCTTCGGACGGGAAGTGCGCACCTTGAAAGAATTCGTAGTATCCACGCTCGTCGGAACATAGGAAATCAACTCGGAATCATCGCACCCAAGACGAAGCAGCTCCTGGGTAAGGGTACGCTCCACATTCGGCAGAGCATTATTCGCCCATTCCAGACCAAAGTAACGCGTCGCGTTGTTACGAGTTGAGGAAATCACTGCGCTGTCTTCCTCTGACAGTTCTACCGAAACCTCATGAACGGTGACAATGGTGTCTTCATCTCGGCATACTCGGAGAACAATGCTCTGACCATCAGCCAGCAGAGTGCTTCCATGGCGACCAACGTAATGCTGAGCCTGCTCAGCAGTCATCAGATTCTCAGGTCCGTTCACGGCTCCTGAGCGCTCATCTTCGTACACAGTGGAAGACTTTTCCCACTGCTTTACCGCATCTTCCAGAGCATAGCTGCGCATGTAGTGATGCGGTTGATGCTGAATTGTCATTTCGACAGGGTACAAGCTCATGAAGCTCTCCTTTTCTCTCAGCTGCTACAGTAGCAAGAGCCTCTGACATTCCCTAACTTGTCTCAATTCTGAGACGGAATGCGAAAGTGTCTCAGAATTGAGACGAAACCTATCAATAGATGGTTTCGTAGCTATACGTTTCAATGTCATCAGCAGGCGTTCCATACAGTTTCTGAACCTTCTTGCAAGCTTCATCACCGTTCTCAGCTGCAACATAGCGCCAAATCGAGTCTTCCCCTAGCACTAAGAACATTGTCATGTGTTCCAAGGGTGCAGGGACTTCTGACTCCACGATGGAAGCTTTGAGAACTTCCTCAATGGCTCGCTCTGTGGTCATACCATAATCCAGGTATGCATCCATGAATCTGTCTACGTCAACAAGGGCGTAGCGCTTTGGCTTCTCATTCAGATTGAGACGCTCTTCCAACTGCTGAGCAAGGTCGTTCTGTCCCATGTCTCGCAGGCGTTCTGCCATCGCCTGAGCTTCCTGCTTATCCGTTGCGTCCCGAGCCATCATGCACGCTCCTGAATGAAACGCTCAGCGCACACCATGACCGTTTGAGCCTTCAACCCGAACTGAGTCAGAGTGTAGCTATCACTCTCCGCATAATGTGCCAGCTCTTGGATGGAGGAGAAGACGTTTAGCGCGTCCAGAGCTTTATCGCCCAGGTCAGCGATTTCCAGAAGATGGAACTCAAACTCAGGGTTGTGGTTGACCATCTCTAATGCGACCTGAGCCACCTCAGGATGCTTAGCCAGAACCTGATTCGTAGTGCCAAGGTACTGCTGGAAGGCAGCGGGAAGAGTCACGAAGTCAGGACGAGCCTTAACAAGATTCTTTGCGTCAGCATGCAGATTTGAGACGAGCCAGTGGAACTCTTTGTCCTCCTGGATTGCGGAGAAAAGCTCAGCAAGGCTAGCTGTTGATTGATCGGAAGCAGACATAAAAATCCTTACATTTGATGATTGCAATATCGCTCCTCATCATAACACATCTGCTGGGAAAAGACAACCTTGCTTGCCACGTTAGGAATCCCTCATGACCAACATGCACATCGCGCTCCGCGGCCCACGTAAAGATGAGTGGGTATCTTGTGACGCAAAGAAGCGTTGCCGAAACAGCCGGCTACATGTTACTCCTGAACAACTCCACGCTATTCAAGCATGGAAAGGCAGCAACACAGCAATCACTGAAAGCGATGTTCTCCATTACACGAAAGAACTCAACTCTGGCGACCCTATTACCTTGATCGAAGCTGGACGAGCTCATCAGGAACGTGAGCGCCGGTTGCAGGAAATCCAGAAGCAGTTCCTCCCAGTTCAAAAAGTTCGTGAGAGTACCACCCGTCAAGTTACAGCGGAGCAAGCTTCTGCTTGGGTGAACTCGCTCACTGAGGAGGAGAAGGAGGCTCTGACGGATTTCAGCCGGTGGGACTCAAACGAGACGAACCTCTACTTCTACAAAGACGATTTCCGTGAAGCGTTCGACAGTTATAACCTGCTTGCATACCCCGGTGCATACACCTCAAAGTCTGAACCGGAGCAAATGAAGTTGATGAGAGCATACCGTCAAAAACTTCTAAACCGTGTAGCTCATATGGATGCAGCTCTAGGTAAGGAGACCCCATTCTCCGATGGTGTCCTGTTGTACCGAGGAGATGATGTCCCGTACACAGAAAATGAGAGTAAAGACATGCTGGAAGTCATTCGTGCAGCGTATCCGATTGGTTCCACCTACTCCCGTAGTTCATTCATGTCCACTTCATCCAATCCAGTAGTTGCTGGAGAGTTCGCTCGGTCGTTTGTGTTTGAGATTCTCACTGACCGAGGCGGACCTATCCAGGATTTAGCTCATGTGCAACGAGAAGAGGAAGTCATCCTCCCTCGTAATGAAGAGTACGAAGTTGTAGCTGTGCACCCAAACGTAAAGTACCGCGACACTCAGTACAATTGGCGTGTGGAGACGATGGTGGAAAAAGACATCAAAGAGTACACAGTCGTGCAGTTGGTGTCCAAGCGACTCCTGCCTTGAATCATGATAAGATGATGTCTGCATTTTGAACAGACGGAGATGATGATGGCACTATGTGATGCTTGGTATGCAGTTACTGCTCATGCAGGTGGAAGTGACCTTGTTCAGTGTGTGAAACCGATGAGCCATGAAGAACTGGCGGAAGGTAAGCACTACTCTCGTACTGAGATTGCACGGAAGAAGTCTCACCTTTGGGTTTCACGGGATGGCGCAGATAGAGAAAGCTGGTCTGAGTCTGAGACGCATTCTCATCGTGAGTGAAAGCCTCGTAGACATCAGTAGATAATTATGTTATGATGCGACTATTACATTTATGAGGAGAACACCATGCTTATCGTTTACACCATTCTAGCGATTTCAGTTCCTGTCATCGCTTACTACGTCCACTTGGCCTCTATCGCCGCTTCTGAGAGTAAGGTGCGAGTTGCTGAGTTGCAGACTCAGGCGGCTCGGGAGCAGGCAGCTGCTGACCTGGCGCGAGCAGAGGCTGATAAAATGAAGGTGGAAGAGATGCGCTTGCAGCGTCTCTGAGATGAAGAGCGTAGGGCAGGTAAACTTTTGAACGTGAAAGTTTACCTGCCTTTTCATTTGAGCTGATATACTTTGTAATGGCGGGTCAACATTCGCCTGTCTTAGATGCTGCTTCTCCTACGCAGGAATCGCATCGCTAAGAGCAAGGTCTTCCACTCAGATCGTGTTGATAAGTTCAACCTTCATGACAGAGTACACATGGTTGGGCGTAGGGCAATCATGGCAGGAAAATCATGACGAAAAATACGAACAAGAAAAAGCGTGTCCGCAAGCAGATGGAACGCTCACAGACGAATTACCTTTCAGCAGCTCGGGTCTTACAGCAGAAAAGCCCTACGAAGCGGGTTCCCACTCCTTGGAGTCTCCTCAACAAGAGTCTACTTGGTGGTGGGCTAACAGTTGGTGTGCATGCTATCTCTATGCCAGAGGAACTGCATGGGAAGATGACCCGTGAAGCTTTTGACCAAAGAGCAATAAATGTACTTTTCTTGGAAACGGGCTACGAATACCGGGACAAGGAAAGCTATCAGAACTTTACAGGGTCTTCACGCTATGTGCAGGCTCTCAAAGATAACCCTTCTGGTAAAGCCAAAAACATCACTACGCATTACGGCTTTGAGACAATTGATATTCCTCTGGATGAATGGAGCAAGAACATAGAGGCCGAACTTGTGAACATGGCTCCTCGTCTGCTCGTCATTAGCAGCCGAAGCTATGAAGGCATTAACCAGGACCATGGAGCTGTCACCCAAGTTTACATTGAGCAGTTGAAGCGTATCTCTCACCGATTTCAAATTCCAGTTGTCGTTGTCTACGGCACTAATGCTGAAAAATATACGGTGGAAGATATCTCTCAGGAATCACTAAATTCTTCCATCATCGGTATTCCTGATGAGAATGAGACGCAAGTTGTCGCAGCGTTTGAAGTCGTCTCGGATAACGAACCAGTAGTTGCTACCCCTTGGGATAGTTTGAATACACTATTGAAAGGCGGTTATCGCGCTGGGTTCCATACCTTGACTTTGACAGAAGAGCAGCGACTCGGAGCCGTACGGGCACTTCAAGACAGCAAAGAAGTTCGCGTTCTACTTGTCTCAGACTGGAAAGACAACCAGTATTTATCCATGTCCCTGGCAACCAGAGGAGAACAAGAGCAGCTGTGGATTCATAAGCCCCAAAACCACAAGTACCCTGTACTAGACGAGTGGGTTGACAACCTTGTTGCTGACTTCAAAGTCTATGAACCAGACATACTGGTTGTGGACATGTTCAAAAACCTGTACGAACATTATGGGCGCAGCAACGGCACAATGATACAGGCGTACGCGGACAAGCTTGATTACATTGCAAAAAAGTTCAGTCTTCCTATCGTTGCCCTAAGAGTTGATGAATCTGAGCACCTCCATGCTGACACTATAAGGTACCGCAGACTCACCTCAGCTGTAACCGCTGAGGTTGACGAAGTGGACTCATCGCGTATTTCAGAGTTTAGGTTTGATGTTCCCCGTCAACAGGACGCTTCCTCCCGAGTGACTTTGCCTTGGAAAAGCGTCAACCAGTTGTATCAAAAAGACGGAAAAGCTGGGCTACAGCCTGGCTTGCATATTTGGGCCAGCTCTTACCACTTCAACCTCGAGGATATCGCGGCTATTGCAGCGTACGATGGGAATCAAGGTAGTCTCATGTTCACAGCACTGGGAGAATTCAACAACAAGACCTACAAAAACGAAATCTTCATGAAACGCGACATTCCAGTTTTTCAGCTTGAAGACCATACCATTCGGGGAGCGTATAATCCTACTTTATTGCAACATCTTGACAAAGAGCAGCTTTTAGGATTTATCAGCAAAGAAAAGACACGAAAGTATCCAACGCAGTTATTAGTACTGAACCAAAGTCTGACTAACACTCCTGTCGCTGAAATTATTGAAAAAGGGGAGAATTTGGATATTGCATGGTCTGACGATAGCAAAGCTGGACGAGAAGCTACTCGGGTAGCCCGCAGAGTTTGGACGGAAGACTTATTCCATCAACTTCACAAGCTTGCGGTTGAACAGTCGTTCCCTATCCTTCTCCTTGAAGAAATTGCGGGAGTAGGTGAGACCTCCGTAGAATCAATCGTGGATGAGTCACTCGCAGCACTCCAGAAGCAGTTACACATTACAGATAGTGCGTTGGAGCAGGTGGCAACCTTTACCTACGTGTCCCCTCATAATACTCCTGACAAAGCTATTCGTTTCACTCAGGCCACTGGGAAGCAAGCAGGCGAGTCAGCTCTTGTTCCTTGGAACGAACTCTATTAGTAGCAGATGTAGGTAAAGGACGGGGAGTTCCAGAGCGGTTAGCTGGAACTCCCTTTTATGCGTTCAAAATCAATAGTCTGCTATCCTGTTTTCTGGCAGCCAACACCTGCCCGTCTTAGATGCACTCCTCCTACGCAGGGAGCATTGGTTAGAGCAAGGTCCCGTATAGATCGTGTTGGTTGTTCAACTTCCATGACCTATGACAGTTGAGCGTAGGTCAATTGTCGTTTGGATGAATCATGACGAAGAACACCCGCACCAAAGAAACCGTTCGCGCCCGTATGGCTATCACTGGGGAGAACTACCTCACTGCCTATCGCGCTCTGTTTGAGACAAATCATTACCTTACTCCGTGGGATGACATCAACCAATTCCTTGATGGTGGGTTGCGACCTGGGCTGCATGTAGTCGCATCTGCGAGTCTGGAACCAGCAGCAGGAGCGATCATGGGCTTAGTGACTCAGAACCACTGGAAAACATTCATGCATAGTGCAGCTTCTGTATGGGGAGAGCTGGGTCCTCGCTGGGAGGGAATGGCTCAAGTCTATGGCGGAGAAAATCGCTTAGATGACATCCGCAATGAAACAGGGAGTACCTCAACGCGACCAAAATACCTCACATTCAGAGGAATTGGTGGAAGACACAAAGGCAGTAGCAGTAATTACTTTGATTGGCAGAACTCTATTCAGGACTTCCTCATTGGTATGCGTGAAAACTGTCTCGAGTTTCAATCAGAAGTTTTAGTGCTAGACTATTACCAAATCCTTACCAAAGGTCATACAAAAGACGATTACCAAGAACTTGCTGAGGGATTACAAAAACTTTCCCGTGAACTCAATATTCCTGTCATCCTGCAAACCCAATTGAGCACAAACGCCAATAGTCAGCCTTCTGATTGGTCTTCCTTGCGCGGTGATTATGGGATACTCAATGAATATGCAGACACCATCATGACATTCGCATCCTTCTACACCCAAGCATATAATAGCCGTGGACCAAAAGACGGAGTATTTGGCGAAGAAGACCTTGTGCGATGGGTAAAAATTAGCGTCGACAAAACCGCCCATGGAACGACTGGGGAGACACTCCTCCAAAAAGAGAAATTCCTCGCGTAACAGCATTTTCTGCGCCGTTTAGGAGGACCGTGCTATCATAAAGGCTGGCAGCAGACATCTGCCCGTCTTTAGATGCAGGTCCTCCTACGCGGGAAGCATTGACAAGAGCAAGGTCTCAAATAGATCGTGTCAGTTGTTCAATCCACCATGAAACCCATGACGGTTGAGCGTAGGTCAATTGTCGTTTGGATGAATCATGACAAAGAACACTCACACAAAAATCGCAGTCCGTGCTCGCATGGCAGCTACTGGCGAGAACTACCTCACCGCTTACCGCGCGCTGTTTGAACAGACGATGTACACATCGCCTTGGTCTGGGATGAACCGTATTCTTGATGGAGGCTACCGTACGGGCCTGCACGTTATTGGAGCTTACAGAAAGACAGGAAAAAGTCTCATTACCAAAGCTTTGGCTGCGAATGCAAGTAAACCTGTGCTAATCGCTGGAACGGAAGCTACGCAAATAGAGTTCTGGAACAACACTACTATTGACCTCTACCGATTTGGCGGAAATGACCTCATGGAAGCATCAGGTGGTCAATATGTTGAAGAGCTACGAAAGAGAATTTCTTACCGTAGTGGGTTCGTTCACCAAGTGACAGGAAAGAACGTATTCGGTCTTCTTGACGAGATTGAAAACCAACACGAAGTCACTCCTTTCAGTGCTGTATTTTTCGATTCTCTTCAAGAAATAACCATAAGTAAAGACGAAGTTGGACAGTTCACAAAGGAACTCAAACTATTTGCAAACAAATACGATATACCTGTTTTCCTTACTACGCAAACGTTCACTTCACCTAAGGATAACCCGCCAAAGCGTAGTGAGCTTGCGTTCAGTGGAGCTGTGGAGCAAGATGCTGACACTATCACACTCTTGTCCAAACAGTACACCTTGAAAAACGGACATGCAGAGCCGACCTTTACACAAGCTGACATGGTTGAGTGGATGCACATGGATGTTGTAAAGAATCGCTATGGACAGACTGGCTCCTTCCAAGTAAAGATGAACGAAATTTTCTCCTGACCCTACTTGCGGAGCTGGCGAGGATGGTGTACGTTCACTGTTGTACCTGTTGAAACCTCAGTGAAAGGTCTGACCAATCATGGTCATCTTCTACATCATCCTCGCCGTTGTCGTCGCTGCTACCGCAGTGGTGCTGGTGAAGGTGTTCAACGCCATGCATGTCACGGCGTTCGCAGCAACCGCTCTGGTTGCCATGCTACTTCCGCTTCCGACGTACGCCATTACCACGGCTGCCGCTCGGGATGACCAGCAGACCTTCCACGAGTACTGGAATGGGTACGAGGTGAGCGCTGACACGTCAGTTGTCACTTGTCGTCGTGATGGTTCCTGCCAGCACACGTTCTCTTGCGACCCGTACCAGGTGACGGAAATGGAGACGTACACGGTGTACGAGACTCAGACCTACACTGACAGTGAAGGTCACATGAAGACGCGCAGCGTGCCGAAGCAGAAGCAGCGTCCTGTCACGAAGACGAAGTACCACTCCTGCCCGTACTCCAAGCAGGAGACCACCTACACTGTCAACACGACTCTCGGCGGGTACACGGTTGAGTCGCACCTCATGACGGGTGAGCCGTGGCGTTGGGGTCACAGCATCCCTGGTGGTCAGGTCACAAAGGCTCCTGATGTGTGGATGGCTGTGCAAAAGCGCATCGCTGACGGTAACCCTGGCGGTGTCACGAAGGTCAGCAGCTACAAGAACTACATCCTTGCTTCCGACAACCTCTTCAAGCGTTACAGTGACAAGGTTGACCAGTTACAGAAGAAGGGCCTGCTGCCTGCGCCGACTGTTGGCGTGTCTGGTATGTACGATGCTCAGAAGGTCTCGTTCCTCGGAAACATGCACGGCGCTCCTGTGAAGGCTCTGGCAAAGGACATGCCTCGTCTGAACGGGGCGGTTGGTACTCAGCTTCGCGGCGATGTTCGTGTGGTGTTCGTTGATGCGGAGAAGATGACGGACAACCCTGAGGACTACGCAAACGCTGTCATGGCGTACTGGCAGTCCAAGCAGCTTGGTCGGGATGCTCTTGCGAAGAACACGGTGGCGGTCATGGTCGGGGTGAAGGGATACGAGAAGCCTGCTCAGTCAGAGGTCTCCCCGACTGCTGCTGCTACTCCGACCGCTTCTGCAACTGCTTCGGCTGAGGTTCCTGCTGAGACTGTCATCAAGCCTGGAACTCCTGTGGTAGCATGGGCGAAGGCGTTCACGGGAATGCCTGTCGGGAATGAAGCCCTGTTGCAGCAGTTCAACTCGGAGCTTCCTGGTACGGTCATTGACAAGAACTTCCTTGGCTCCCCGAAGTTCAACCCGTCCAACAGCACCATCACGCACACGAACGGTGTGATTGAAGGTATACTGTACGGTGAGAACAAGTTCCAGCGGGTCAGTATGACCGCAAAAGACGCAGGTGACGTAGGTTCTGGATTCGCATACCTTGGCCAGAACTGGCAGCCTGACACTGGAACGCTTGTCACGTTCTACATCATCGCAAGCATCCTCTTTACAGGAGCGCTTATCGGTGGTAGTGTCCTGACTATGAACCTCGCTGCCTCCCGCAGCATTGACCCCATCAAGATGTTCCTCGGAAAGGGAAAGAATTGAACTTCATCACCAGCATGTCCAAGCGGACGAAGACCATCGTCATCGTCGCTGTCCTCCTGATTGCGGCTCTCATCGTGGGCCTGTCGTTTTACGGCAAGTACAACTCTCTGAACACTGAGGGTGTCCGTCAGGAGCAGGCGCTGAACGCGCAGTACCTGGATAACAAGAACGAGCTGTCCGCATACACGAACACGGTCCTGGAATCCCTCGGGGTTGCGGACCGTCAGAGTGACAAGGTGAAGGAAATCCTTACTGAGGCTGTCCAGGGTCGCTATGGGAAGAGCCTGGGTGAGGGTAGCCAGCTCTTCACTGTCATCAGCGAGGCTTACCCTGACCTGACCGCGACTTCCCAGTCCTACGCGAAGGTGCAGGATGCGGTTGCTTCGGGCCGTGCTGCGTTCAAGAACAAGCAGACTGTTCTCCTGAGCAAGGTGGAAGAGTACAACAAGTGGCGTAAGACTGGCCTGGTCCAGCGGAACATGATTTCCTCTCTCGGGTTCCCCTCCGATGACCTTGTAGTCAAGCAGGACGGTCGCACCTTCCGCGGTGAGGATGCCCTGGACAAGATGAGTGACATCATTACTTCGTCTCAGGCTGAGCAGTCCTATGACACGGGGACCAGTGACCCGCTCATCGGCGGAAGCGGTAAGTAAGTCTACTCAATGAAGGAAGGCCAGGAATAAAAATTCCTGGCCTTCCTTCATTGCATCCGATACAATACGATGAGTTGAACGAAATTAGGGGATAAATGTTCGCCGCCACGATCATTTTCATCAGTGTCGCCGTCATTGGCGTAGCTGCCATCATAGCGCTGATTGCCGTATTCTCTGCGCAGCGTGACATTATCATGAAGCATGGTGTCAACACGCTTGCAGTCCCATTGCGTGTAGCGAAAGTCATACAAACAGACGACATGCTACCGTTCAGGTATCAATCAGTGTTCAAATACCAGGTGAATGGACAGTGGCTTGAAGTGCGATCCAATCCTTTCAACTCCGCAGAACAGGCGCAGAAGCTTCTCAGTAGCGCAGGCATTTCTGTACGGTACCTTCCACAGAAACCGCAATATGCTCTGGTACTCAACGCGAACGGACAAGCATCCTGAATTAGAACGGGGAAGCGAACGGAAGTTCTTTCTCTCGTTGCTCTGTGAGGTATGTCAGATGATTGTTCCTTCTGGACTCACGGACCAAAGAACTCTGCTCATGTGTGTACCAACGATGGTCAAAAAGAATACCAATTCCTGCTTCTAACGCATGAGTGATGATGTCCTGCTCGGTTGCTTCAACACCAGCGTCTTTCAAATGCTGGATGAGGTCTTCTGAACTCGGACTGTATTTTTGAACTAAACCATGTAAAAGTTGAACATCCATAATGTTTCCTCCATTTCCTTCGTCTATTCTACCCCTCGGTAATAAAACAGGGTAGAATGAGCCAGTACCTATACCTTGATCGTAGAAAGACAGTAAACTGATGGCAAGCATCATTGAAGAACCGTTGAACCTGACTGAGCAGGATGTTGAAGAGCCTATGATGGACAGGAAGACGCTGGCCATCCTTGCAGGTGGTCTGACTGGCGCTGTGCTGCTCTTAGCGGGGATTGCAGCTGCTGTGTTAGCTCCTCAGGCGATTGCCCATCAGGAGGCTCTAACAGCCGCAGGCAAGCTTTCCTCTGCTTGTGGCTTCTCGGATTCTGATGGCTCTACCTTCATCAACAGCGATGGCAGCGTGAAACTGAATGAGTCTTTCGCTGTGACATTCAAAGGAAACAAGCAGAGCAGCGTAACAGCACGAACTGAGCCTGGGAACAAAATTGGTTTCTATGAACTCGGTGCGACCAACCCAACCTGTATTGCTGTAAACCCTACGAAGTAGTAGATATGAGAGAGGGGAAGGGTCAACACGATCAAGTCATATGGCAGATCATGGTAAACTAGGCATACCTAATTGAGAAAAGGAACCCGAATTATGACCCTTAAATACACTGATGCTATTTTGGCGAACTACCCTGTCCCTGAGTATGCAGAGCCTAAGACAAAGTTAGAAGAGACGCTCTTCCCTTTGCTCCGTCAGGTCTACCGTGAGGGATTGCAGAAGGGGTATGGCTTACAGGTCGAGGGAGTAACTCAGGAAGCTCTTGCAGAAGCATTCAACCGTGGAGCTGCGGCCATGGCTGACCAGGCAAGTGAGGACTATCTCGGAGGTCGTGACATTCGTCCTGCGTTTGAAAACCCATACAGTTCAGACCAGCTTTAATCATAAGCTACAACGACCCTCATGAGAAAAGACATCATTTCATGAGGGTCGTTTCCACTTCCAGGTACAGCTTCCAATTCGCAATAGCAGCGCGGATGTTCGCTTTCAGATCAGGGATTAGCTGGCCTGTCCGATCACCGGTGAGGGAGCTCAACGTAAGCTTCTGCCGGTAGAGCGTATCAACGTTTCCATCTTCAAATTTTTTGACAACTGTCAGCATCATCGCTGAGTACATGTCCGTTGGTCCAACTAACCCACCATTGGCACTATCTGGATGCAGCTCAACTGTCAGTCCGTTTGGGTATACCTCTTCATGGAAGAACTCTTGCAGGATGTGCAGATGCTCTCGGTAGTTCTCACGTGGAACGAAGGATGGAATAAGATCGTGGATGTCAGGCATACTCCCAGCTATCGGACAGGAAGATTTTTCAAAATAGGCTTGCGTTTTGGATCAGAGCGTGTAGGGTGAGTTGAAGTAGCAGGTGAAGAGAACCTGCATTGAGCTATCTTTGAGGAGAAGACCATGCACATGTACGGAGCTGTTCAGAAGGCACTGCGTGAAGGCACGCAGCGTTTTGACTTCCGCGATACGTTCTTTGTTGGGCTGGGTCGTGTCCGCTCCGTTGAGCGTGAGCTGTTCAAGGTGAACATGGAGTACACTTCCCGACGAGTTCTCCTGGGTCGTGAGTTCTGGATTAACGTCCGCACGCGGAAGCAGGCGATGCTGTACCTCTACTTTGTAGAGTATGCGGTTGAGCTTCATGCACGAGAGAAGGCTACCGAAATTGCCGCGCAGCGTGACCGCATCGTCCGAGACAACTCCTGGCGTTTCAAGAAGAACCGCCAGGAAGTTCCGTGGGAAGACTGGGATGAGGAAGACATCGCCAGGGAGCTGTTCAAGGATGAGCTGCGAAGCTATTACGTCTAACCCCTTGCATGGACACTACCGAGTGTGGTAGTGTCCAGATCAGAAGGAAGCACTTCCTTCCATTCCCTTTATCAAACGAGGTCACCATGTCAGCGAACACGAACACTGCTCTTGTCCAGGATGACGTTCAGGAAGAGCGCATCTACACGAAGTACCGTCACTTCCTTCGGTCTGCGGCAGGTCACCAGCCTCACTACGACCAGAACCGACCGAACTCCCGCGCTGCGGCACGTCGCCAGCAGGCTCGTAAGCTGACGGTTGAGCAGTTCAGCATCCCGTTCGCTGAGGTGAAGCGAATCGTCGCTAAGCACGATGCTCTGAACGGCATCACCCACGACCACACTCCGCAGTACATCCGTTCGCTTGAACTGATGCGTGAGCAGGAGAAGTTTGACGCGAACCCTACTCCTTGCCCGTCATGCGGCAACCCTGAGAACGTCCGTGTCCGCTGGGAGCCGTTTGAGTATGACGTGAACGACTCGTATGTCCCGATGGTGAGCTGCTTCGTCTGCTACTTCATGGTGGAGAAGGAAGCTGAGGACGTTACTGGCAAGAGGCGCTAAGGTTCTCTCCATTGTCTCAGTTTGGGTCCCTGTCGTCTACCTGACAGGGACCCAAACTTTTTTCGCATGTTTTCCTGAGAGGGGTTGCATCAGCTCCCCGACTGTGCCATGATCTAACCATGACCTACTTCAACCGCAACCGTGGCTACCACTGGCGTTACGCAAAGAACGCACGTCTGCGCGACCTTGCTGAGTGGGAAGCATACAAGACTGACTACAACATGCAGGACGCTGAGCGTGAGCATGATGGAACCATTGACGTGGTGTTCGGCTCTCAGGGTGCCACCATCACGCTGGGCATCATTGATGGAGAAGCTTCGTCTCTGTTCTCTTACGGTCACTGCGCCATCCTTGCGTGGGAGATTCACATGAAGACGGGTCTTCCTCTTGCTGTTTTCACTTCTGAGAATGGACGCTCTGGTTGGAGTGGACATGTTGCTATCCAGCTGGATGAGAACAAGTTCCTTGACATTCAGGGTGTTGCAGATGCGGAGGAGATTCAGCGCCGTTACAGCTCCCTCCGTGATGGACATGAGCTTGTCACTGATGACGAGTTCAAGAAGCTCATCGTTGACGAGGAGAACTGGGCTGACCCGAAGCAGTACCTGTGCGAGCTGGAACAGCTGGTCCTGGCTGAGTTTGTTGACCTTGTGATTGCGGAGAACCAGGACGCTATTACAGCAGCTCAGGAAGCAGTTCTTACTGCGTAACAGGTAATGGGTAAGGACATCAGAGCTACCACAGTCTGATGTCCTTACCCATTAATGCAAAAGAGGGGCTAAACCACATTCTCAGCGGTTTAGCCCCTACAAAAAGGGAAAACGTTACTTCTTCTGCGCGTTGCCCCAGTCGCAGGACATGGAACCTGTCGTGCTGTTCTTGTTGAACCAGAGGCAGTGAATAACAGAGCCATCCTTGAGCTTCACGTACTCCTCATTGTACCCACGGCCATTAGGGTCATCACCTGTGTTCGTAGTGACAGGCGCATCAGGGGTAGTAGCGTACGGGGCACTGCATCCCGTCAGAGTGACAACGGCAGCCCCAACAAGAACAGCAGAGGCAAGAAGCTTCTTCATCATGAGTTGTTTTCTCCTAAGTAGATGATTTCTTAGCGTCAGCCTATCAGAGAAAAACCTTTCTTGCAAGCCCTTGCAGGGAGTGGATGCTGCTGAACCTGTTTGAGTTGGGTGAAAGGCTATATAGAACAAAGCCCTTCCTTTATAAGGCATTATAATAGTTCCATTATCTCTTGCTTATTCGGTCTACAAAATGCTCAAAATTGCAGATAACGTTAGAGATATTGTCTGGAAAAGACGAAAAATGAAAACAAAAAAATTGTTCGGCTGCTTAAGTTAACAATGATAACAAAGCTTTTAGAGAGTACGTAACCTTTACGAGAAGTAAGGTTGGAAGAATACCCCTACAAAATTTTTCAATTGATGTTATCTAATGGTTAACAGGAGTGTTCGCTACCTGGTTGCGTTTCTGACAACGTAGGACAGGCTTCTCGACGTAACCAAAACCCCCTGCTGTCAAAAATATAGATTTGAGCAGCAAGGGAAGACTTCGGTTTGAAAACGAGTTATGTAATAAATCAGTAAGGAGTCTTGTCAGAATAAGATGACCAGGACGGCAATTACAGGATGATATAGGGTTTTTCTGCCCTTGATTGATTGAATGTTTTCGCTATGCCACGGTCTGCCTTTATCACAGCTTCATCCTGCTCATGGACCCCTCTTAGCGTATGCTTCTCACTACAACCGGTGGGCGAGCCGGTGGACTTCCACCGCTGTATCTCTCCAACCAGAGTGTCAATTCTGGAAGTCGTAGCACTGAATGTGCTTGCGGTGGCAACTATATGATCGCTCCTGAGATAATCACTCTCAGACTTCGTTATGCTCTAAGTATACTAACAGGCATTTTTCATTCACCTGCTGTTTTGGAGGGTATCGGCTAAGATTTTCTCGCATCCATTCCATTCAAGGCATATGTATTAAGGCATTGAAACCAAATGAAAGTAACTGAAAACAAATGAAAGCAAATCACTTTCGTTTATCTTCAAAGCTAACGTTCTTGCCATTTGATACGACTCCTTCATGAAAGGAGTCATCATGGACGAATTAGACCAGCGCATTATCAATCAGCTTCGTCAATTGGACGCACTAACTTATGGAGCTCTCAGTCATTGGAATGATCTTCCGAAAGTTCCACCTCCTCAGGAAGATAAAGTCCTTGCTCTCTTCATCCAGCAAGGGTTGATAGAACCTCCATCCTGTGCTATTGTGGAAATAATACCGTCTACACAAGGAGAAGACCTATGACGACCATTGATACTCCGAGGACGCGGACGAACATTCGCGCAGCTGCCGTGCAGTATTTCATTGAGCAGGAACATGAGGTGGATGATACAAACCTTGATGCGCTCACCGACTCATATCTGAACTTCAAGGATTTTGAGCATCTCCATGAGTTCGGCTTTACTCTTGACCTGGATGAGGTTGTGGCTGGAACTGAGGAGTATCCATTCACTTTCAAGGACCACCTTCGTTACCTGCATCAGACATTGTTCGTCCGCTGGGATAGGTACGTTCCTGAGAAGCATGAAATTGATTTCGCCAACACAGAGACCATCATTGTCAAGGTTGGTGGTCGCTCGTTTGAGACTTACATTGACCGCAATGGTGTACAGCGATTCCGCGTCAACACGGTTCTCAACCATCTCTGTGACCTCATGACGAAGAACCTGACCGTAGATGGCAAGCCCTATGGTCTCAATGACATGTGCCTGGAGTTTTTCAACGGGAAGTTCAGCAATGATGACTGGCTTACCTGGTACACCTCCTTCGGTTATAGTGTGAGCGGCTTCATGGACCTCAGCTTCTTTGACCACTTGGAGATTGAGAATCCGCTCTGGGATAAAGAGTAGCTTCTCCTGAAAGAAGGCAATGACTACATGTTCAGTCATTGCCTTCTTTCATTAACCGATGGTATACTCATTTTATGGGAAGGAGAGAAGACATGAAAGTTAGAGTAGAACCTGTCAACACTATTGACTTTACTCAAAATATCTTCAATTCACTCCGTACCGACTATCCAGGCTTTGATTCCTGGGCCGAACATGTTCATACTGACCCTTATGGGAGAATGGCTTTCATTGCTACTGATGAGACGGGCCAGTACGTTGGGATAGCGTTGAGCAAACAGGAGACCAGCAATGGATACTCGGAGCTTCCTAATCGAATGCTGAAAATATCTACGTTCAAGGTTGCCTCTGCTTATGCAGGACAGGGGTTAGGGAAAGCCTTGCTGACCAAAGTGTTGTCCTCTTCACCAATTACTCCTTCCTATGTGGAAGTGTTCCCTCAACACTGGCAGGTCATTGAATTCTTCATGCGTAATGGTTTCATGCAACTGTCTGAGCGCAGCAGTAAAGGCGAAGTTGTGTTGGCTCGTCTAACTGCTTCTTAAATTTCACTCAGAGAGGTTGCAGTACGGATCATGTACGTGTAGCATGAATCGTAGGAACACACCGAACCTCTTGAAGGAGAACCTCATGACCATCCTCGTCAACTCCCGTGGCGCGCAGATTCACTCGCTGTCTGTGCTGACGTTCCAGCTGTCCCAGGGCCTTTCTGTTGAGGTTCAGCGGGATGGTGAAGTCATCGCTGTTGTTCAGTTCCCTCGTCAGGACCACGCTTGGGCTGCGAAGTCTGTCTGGATTGGGGACGTGGCGGCGGCTGACCTGAGCCATGTTCTTGGCTACGTGGACGGCTCCCCTGCGCAGCAGGCACAGGTGAAGTGGTTTGACGGGAACAACTACCACGTCTGGTTCTAAGACTTCCAGAAGAAGCCTCCGAAGGGTCTACTCCTTTCGGAGGCTTCTTCCATTAACCGTACCTGTCTGGTAGACTTGTAGAAGCACACAGAACACACAAGGAGAGAACAATGAGTAAGCTGCAATACGGTATCCAAGGCGCTGACGGCAGAATGCGAGTCGCCTCGTATGATGAGGCGAACGCGGCGGGTCCTGCTGGCCGTCGTCGCATGAAGATGCATGGTCGTGAGTACATGTGGCTTCCGTTGCATCCGACCCTGACTCGCAGTAACGTGACTCACTTTGATGCTATGGAGCAGCGGATTGAGGTTGGTTCCTACGCACTCATTCAGTGGGGTGATTTCTCTGACCTGATGCTCTGCCAGGTGGTGAAGCTGACCCCTCAGAAGGTCCGTGTTCTGGTTCTCGCTATTGGTCGTGAGACGCTTCGTGAGCCTCGAAACTTGGTGATGACTGACACTCAGCTGGTAGAAGGCTGAGAAGAAAAATAGTTTAAAACGGGTTTGATAAACCCGCTAAAAATTCAGACGCTATCCCTCTACTTCCTTGATTTTACGGGGAAGTAGAGGGGTAGCTATTTGTCAAAAGACGGATAAAATACTTCCTGATTTTCTTGTGAATCTGTTGCCCCTACGCCCCAATCGTGCTACACTAGACCTACACAACAAAGCAGTACCACACACAACACTTAGGAGTAAACATCATGCAGGTTTTCATGACGGCACTGACCATCATCACCCTGACCACGGGCCTTTCAGTCCACTCGGCGGACGTTGACACTTCACGATCCACCGCAGTTCAGGTTCCCGTTTCCATCTCGGGCGGCGCATCTTCCGCAGGTGTCATCGGCTAAACCCCGACCACGCCTCTAACCCAGAAGAGAGTAGACAGACTCACAACACTGTCTACTCTCTTCTGGCATTAACGGGGTACAAGCATGTGAACTGCGCTCCCAGCTTCGTTTGGTACAATGGTTCCAGAAAGCAACAAACCTCAGAAAAAAGAAGGACCAATGACAAACACTGAAATTACAACAGCTCTGGAAGACTCCATCCGTCAGGGACGGCAGGAAATGATGGAAGACGTGCAGGATGCTCTCAACATCCATCTCACCATCATCCAGAACAACCCGACACTTGCCCAGGAGCACAAGAACATCCTCACGAAAAATGTAGAGGTCTTGCAGTTCAATATGTCCCAGCTCGTGTAAAGGCCCATTTAATAAAGGAAGGGGCACCCAACTGATTTGTTGGGTGCCCCTTCCTTTATGTGCATGACCCCGATGAGAGGTCGTTAAGTTTTTGACAAGAGCCGGCGTTCAAGCGTTGATACCCACCTGCGCTGCTTGACGAATGAGGTCCTCTACACAGGACATGACGTACTCGGATTCCTGGTAGATGGTAGTGATTTCCCAGTATGTAATCTCCTGTTTGAACGCTGGGGCTTCCCATGGTTCCAACCAGAACGCTTTCCCGTAGTAGCTACGGTTCTCTTGCTCAACGGTGGCATCCCAGCGAGACAACCACACGTCAGGGTTCCAGATTCCTTCAACGTCTATCACTGAGCCATCAGGAAGAAGGTTCCCTGCATGAATCCATCCCCATTCAACACCTGAGACGGTAAGAATAGGATGGCCTCGTTCTTCTTGCATCGCTTGTGCAAGGTACCAGCAATCACCATAGATGAAAGCTTCCCGCATTACCTCAGGAGACTGGAAAAAGACATCGGGGAACATTATACTTCCACCGCCCAGCACAACAGCTCTGCTGCGTACCTGTCAACTTCAAGGCTCAATGCGAACATAGGGTACAGACCTGAATCATCAATGACCTGAGACCATTCCTGCGCAGTCCACTCACGAAGTACGAAACTCCCACCGAATAGTGGGATGAGCGAAGACTGCTGCTTGTCAGCCCAGGTCTGCCTCCAACTCTCCGCATCATGGATGCCCTCAGCGTCCAGCACGTCACCTGACGGCAGCAGAACGCCTGCATGGACCCAGCCACGCTCAGCGCCTGAAACGCTCACCACAGGGTACTCACTTTGCTGCGACATAGCTTCCGCCAGCGCCCAGCAGTCACCATAGGTGAACGCCTGCACAACGGAAGAAGTCAGCGGCGGGGAAGTGGTCTGGGTCATAAGTAAGAGCATAGCAGTCCAAACCTTTGGTTGCAACACGAATAGTATCGGTTAATGCACGAACCTCCTGAGACATGAATCTCAGGAGGTTCGTGGTCGTGCTTACTTAGTGAACAGGGTAGTTGTCAGGGAACAGCCAACCATCCTCAGGGATGACGAACGAGTTGACATGCTCAATCCAGTCGCCGCTCTCCAAGACAGGCGTGGTCGCCGCGATGCGAGGAAGCAGGTCAGCGGACACGAGGTACAGCCATGCCTTCACCTCAACGTTGTTGATGTGGAACGTGTGCAGAACACGGTCATACATGTTGTCCTGACCCTCACCGCGGAAACCTTCCAGGCGGTCAAGACCACGCATGGTCTCCTGGTAGCCATCCTCACGCGGGTAGACGAGAGTCGCAGTGACGATTCGGTTACCACGTGTCAGGAACGGGCAGCCGTTGTCGCCGTACATGAGGAACCCAGCCAGAAGGACCTCCTGCTCACTGCGGGTACGACCTTCAAGGAAGTAATCGTAGTTCGTCCCACCAGGGCGAAGGGTCCCGTAGACCAGGACGGGGTAGTACGGGACGGGCGTGGTAGTCATTGGTTTTCTCTCTCCGAAAATCGTGAACTGTTGTTTACGTTCCCCACCATAGCACCCAAGTCAGCAGGATGCAACCCGAATTTTGGGAAAGACGTAAAACTCAGCTACTTATCAGACAAGAACAGCTTCCTGAGCCTCAACACGCAGGCCAGCTTCATCCAGAAGCTGCTCCGCCACACTGTCCACGAAGTCCGTCTCCCCGTAGCACTTGTTCAGCTTCCAGCGAATCTCCTCCGCCTTGTTCTCAACTGAGGAGTACGGGTTGTTCAGGTAGTTCACCAGGTGGATGACAGCATACGGTTCAGCTTCATCAAACCAGAGGTCCAGGACATTGGAAATCTGCTGGTTTGTGATACGAATTTCACCGAACAGGACGACAGTTCCCGTGTTCGTGGTGAGGGCAGACATGCTGGGTTACTCCGAAAGGTTGAAGGGGTTGCTTTGTTCCTATCACCGTATCAGCTCCTTCCGTGCAAGGCAACTGATTAATCAAGATTTTCCTGAGAAAGAAGGAAGGGGATGAAGGCAAGCTTTCTACCTTCATCCCCTTCCTTTGCGGCTATCCCTCAACGGTTCTTGATGCGCTCCACGATGGAGTTGATTTCGTCGTTGAGTTCACGCTTCTGCTCAGAGCTGTGCTTCGCGTAGACAGGAGCAAGAACGCCGTCCTCATTTTCCTCATCATGCGAGTAGCTCCAACCGCTCTCTACCGTGTTGCGAGCATCAGCAAGCACCGCGTCAACATCAGCCTGCTTGGACTGCTCAGTGGCGCGCATGGTGTCAATAGAATCAGAGTAGACCACTGCCAGCTTGAAACCGTTCTCAGTCTCCGAGTACACCAGCTTGGCGTACTCAACACCGCAGACCTCGCAGTCAACTTCTGACAGCATCAGTTCTGTGTTGTACGTCATTATTTTCTCCTTCTCTCGCTTCTCAGAATAGCACTTCTATGCTTGGAGCGCAACGAGTGGACAAAACTTATCTGCAGATCGCTTCATCAGTGGAACTATTACCGATAGGGCTAAGGTAGAGACCACAAGTTTTTCAGGATGAGGACATGAGCTTAGATACAGATCAGAAAGAGTACGTCGAAGACTGGCTCTTCGTTGTGCAGCATGACAGCCATGAATACCGTGTTGTGTGGGCAGGATATGCAACTCCTGAGGGAGTGGACACTCATCAGCTCCTCATCTACCGTGACGGTGAACAGATTGTCCGAGATGAAGACATTTCCGCTATCCGTGAAGCAGCTGTCACTTTCCGGCTCTTCCAGCTCTCCAAAGAATACAGCATTGACCCGTTCACCATTCTTGCTGAACAACCAGTGGATGATTTGAGCTTCGACCTGGATGATGAGCTGTTGGGAGCTGTTGAATTTTCTGACCATGAGACAGCTGCTGGTTCAACAAACGATGAGCTTCTGACGCAGCAAAAAGACACGATTCTTGCTATCTTCAACCGGTCACTTACCGGTGAGTACATGGGTCAGCACACGAACGACGACCTCTACGTACAGACAGTTGCCTCCATCCTTGGGACTCCAGAACCTGACATCTGGAAGGCTATAACGTCTCTTCAAAAAGAAGAGAAGCTTGGACTCATCGGTGCGGTGCTTGTACCGTATGAGATGCAGGTAGCTCATCAGGAGAACAATCTTGAAGAGACTGGTCATCGTGAGTTCACAGTCACCGATTTGGGCCAGTGGCACTGTGAGTACTGCGGAGCTGATGGAGTGTTAGCTGATGACCCTGACAGCGACACAGCTGACCCGAAAAAGGTTGCATGTGAAGAGGACAAGTATAAGACTCCTCTGCTGAACATAATTGATTTCTGAGTTCCACTGGACAAGACCTTTTATGCATGCTACGGTTGTAGTTCATCGTTTCTACGAATAAAAGGATTTTGCGATTATGGCTTACGAGCTGACTGAGGACCTTGACTGGCGGATGCACATCCACGTCAACAAGCACGCGTACGACTTCAACTGGGTACGCATTTCTCGCCTTGCAGATGGGTACAGTACCCATGAAATTCGGGTATACGCGGATGGCCATCTTCTGGATAGCGCTGACAAGCAGGCGAACCGAATCATGGAGTCCGTCTTCGCATATCGTGTCAGCGAGCTAAGTGACCAGTACAAGTGGGACCACACGAAGCCTGGCTCTGTCCACACTTTCTTGCAGGATTCCATCGCGGAACTTGCTGAGCGAGCTGCTGAGGGTGAGTATCTCGGTCAGGGCATTGCGGAGTTCCTGTACATCAAGCTCGTCGCTCGGATTCTGGGCTGGTCGGAGTCTGAGATTCGTGACGAGGTGTTGGAGATGGTTGATGCTGGTCGTCTCAGCCTGAACGGCAACATCATCGCTCCGAAGGGTCACACCTACTGAGAAAAGACATTGAACATTTAAGGTGTTCAGGCCCTTCCTGTTGTACAATAGTTGCAACAGGAAGGGCCTTTCTTTTGGTCAAGATCATTGAAGAACCAGTATGGACGTTCTCCGCCACCGCTGATGGAAGCCAGTATGATGTCATCTGGATGAAAATTACCCGCCCATCTGATGGGTATGTGTTTCATTACGTGACAGTCACAGCTGATGGTCAAAAGATCAGACCTTATGAAGGAAAAGCTCCGCAGTTTATCCAAGCAGCCTCAGCGTACCGCAGGACACAGTTGCGGAGCGAGTATCAGTGGAAACTGGATGTTGATTACGGGGACTACTATAAAGACTGCATTGTTGACTTGTGGCAGCGAGCAGAAAAAGGTGAGTACTTGGGCCAGTCTCATGACCAACTGCTGTATATGCAGGACGCTGCTGACATCTTGGACTTGGACCTGAAAACAGTTATCGACCTGACTGATGAGCTGATTGCTGAAAAGCGAATTGGACTCACTGGTTACATCCTGATTTCCTACAAAACGTACATGAATGAGAAGAAGGCTCTTGAAAGAGAGACCGGCCATAAAGACTTCATCGGCACCGAATGGGACTGGGACTGTAGATTCTGTGGTGCTCATGGTGAGTTCGCCACTGGTGAGCCAGGTACAAAAGACATCCCCTGCATTGAGAACAAGTACACTACAAAAGACGAGGAGTAACCAACCATGAATACTTACGAGACCACACCAATATGGAACTTCTCTGTACTCGCCGATGGACATCGCTATGACATCATTTGGGAGAAACGGGTTGTAGCCGAGCTGGATTATATCGGTCATGGCATCGCTGTTCAAAAAGATGGCGAGGAAGCCAGTACTTCTGAGGAGGATGTCCTCCTCGCAGTGAAAGCAGCAGCAACATACCGAGCAGGACAGATTCATGCTGAGTTCAAAAAGCTTCCAAAGTATTACGAGACAGAGGCCATCAAAAACTTCATTGTTGATTTGTACCAGCGTTCTGTCGAAGGAGAGTACTTAGGTCAACTTGTTGATGAGTTACTATACGTAGACACTGTTGTTCGCATTCTCGAGCTTAACCAGCAAAAGGTTTACGAACTGGTTCGGGAGCTCGTTGAAGAGGAGCGTCTCGGAACAAATGGCTCCATTCTCACCTCCTACGAGAAGCTTGCTGAAACCCGACAGTACTGGGAGGATCAGGTAGGGCATAAACGGTTTAGTCGGTCAGACTTGCCGGATGGGTTATGGAGCTGCACGTACTGTGGTTCCACTGGATGGTTAGATGATGTCAATCCTACTGAACTGGAATGCATCAAGGATAAATATAAGGACTCAGAAGGCATGAGTACATTCTTCACTCACCGTGAAGAGGAACCCTCCTCCGAATAAGACCTCGAATGAAGAAAGGCCCCAGCCGAATTGGCGGGGCCTTTCTTCATATACACACAACACAACAGGAAAGCTCACAACTTCTTTCCTAAGAGTTGGTGGTAGCCTAACACGTTTCATACTGCAATGTCAAGAAATGATGCTTTTGCGGCGTGTCGCATGTTACAGGTGAGGTGAAAAGACGCTAATGCGACTGGAATTGCTCAATGAGCTGGTGAAGCTGTTCCGTTGGAAGGGGAGCCAGACTTCGCTTGTCGTTCCATGGTGACTTGTTTGGGAACTCCTCCTGAGAGGGGAACCGTGGAATCAGATGCGCATGAACGTGAGAGACTGCATTTCCGAGAATGGCTAAATTCACTCGTTCACAACCAGTGATGTTTTTGATGGTGGCCATCGCTGCTTTGATGTCTACCATGAATGCAGTTGTCTCCTCCGCAGGGACATCTGTGAACTCTTCATAGTGTGTGTTCAGCAGGATGATGCTTCTACCTGGAAAGCGGGCATCATCGTACACTCCCCATTTACTGGTCTTCATCATGCGAACAGGGTTGAAAAGCGTGAAGCCGCAGGAGGCACACGCCTGTCCTGCGGCTTCACTACTGAGCTGCTTCACCATGAGTCGCAGAACACCCAGTTACCAATATTGCTGCGGAGCCACTTCTCAACGTCATCCTTTTTCGCAATTCCTTCGTACCAGTTGTTCTCTTCACCCTCAGGCGGAGTGGACTCGTAGATGGAGGAGGAAGGAAGCTCAAAGCCTGCAAGGATGTCGCTGATGAGATTCTCATCCACAGTGGTCACTCCACCTCGGGACATGAATACATCAAAGCCATGCTGAACAACCGAAGGAATGTACTCATCCTTCCCGAGACCGAAGGAAGCCTTCGCCCAGGAGACTTGGCCCACCCAGACATCATCCCAATGGTCAAGAGTGCTGTCCGTGTGGTAGAGAAGGTCAGCGAAAGCAGTGTTCTCCGCGTTGCGCTTCTGGAAGGTCTGCTTCTGCTCGGAAGTCTCCTGCTGCAACTCTTCCAGCGGGTCAAAGTTGACGTATCGCTTCACCTGTTCAGGGTCAAGGAATGTAGGGTCAAACGTAATAATGTGCATGTCAGCGGACACCGCGTGCCTCTTTCTTAATAGATTCCTTTTGTCTATCGCCAATTGCCCAGACAAAAAGCCAGTAGGGTCCGATGATGAGAAAGACCATAAACGCAAGCCAAGAGATTAGGAAGGCACCAGTGATACTCAGTGCTTGCAGCGTAATCCACAAGTTTGCAATAATGTTCCAGTCCATATCTTCTCCCTACCTGAGTACACTACATGATAACAGAAGTGACTCAGATGGAAGTGTTTTCTCAGATGATGGTGACTCCGAAGAAGTTCTCAATCTCGTTGATGAGCGTCTTGGCGTTCTTGTCACGAGCAATGCTCTGCACGTACTCACCGCGAAGGAAGCCGAGTGCATCCTCAGGAGTGCCAGTGGCAACCAGATTCGGCTTGACCGTCTCATCCCAGTAGGAACCAACAATGCTTTCGAAAGCACCTGCAACCTTAGCCATGTGGCTCTCCTTCGTCTAAACAGGTTTACGTATGTTCACCATAGCAGAGTAAAGACATGAAAACAAGCCTGTTTCCTAACTTTCTTGTACTCTTACCTGTATGACTTACGATTTGCTGAATGACACTTTTCTTCGCGTGAAGACCCCTGGCACGATGCAGGAAGAGCTGATTCAGGAGGCTCTGGTGGAAGCGCTGACGAATTTGACCGCAGGTGACCATATGAATGTCAGTCTGCAAATTGAAGTGATTGCAAAAAGACACTCTCCCAGTGACGAAACCATCGTAGATGAAGGCTTTATCACTGGGAGAGTGGAGACGGTACTAAACTTGGAAGTCAGTGGACCTATCGTTATCTTCTCAACAGGTGAACGTGTTTACTTGACTGCATCCTGAGGCCAGTGCCACTGACCAAGAGGCTCATGCGTGTTCGGGAACATGTGACGGTACAGCTCAGGAATCATTCCCTGGTTCGCAAGCGGACCGTGAAATTCTTCACCTGTCTGAATGTTGCGCAACCCCCGAGTAGTGTTGTCTGAGAACACAGTGTTGAGTCCTGAACGGAAGTGATTTCCGCGCACCACTATTCCACCAGGAGCAACTTGCTGACGGTGCCAGTACTTGCAGGTAAAGCACATTGCCGCCCCATCCAGAATGGGGGTGTCGCAATACTCGCAACGTCGGACAATACCGAACTCACCCCAATGAGCGAACTGCATACTTGTCTCGGACCAGTTTGCCGTAAAAAACTGACTGTAGGACATGTGCTTGTTGTGATGCCCTACCTCTCGTGCGCAAATAAGCTCCTGCTGAAATGAGATGGTCGTGTCTCCACAGGTTTCTTGTCCAGCGTCACGCATGTCAGCATCAGTAATGAGATGATACGGCAGTGCAGCCCCGTGCTTCTTCACTGTTAGAGCGAACTTCTGCCAGCTGTTCATCAACGGAGTCAGTTCCAGCTGGTACTCATGCTCGTGCCCCTTTGGAATGAGGATAGAAGCGTCAAGGAGGAAAGCAATATCGCCGTTGGGGTAGAGACCTACTACCTGGTCACCCCAGAGTTCAGTGGTGGTTTCCGTATCAAGGAGATGCTCCTCCTCACTGGTCATCCGCGAACCATCAACAAGCTCAGTTCGGAAGACTCCAAGTAGGCTCGTTGTGTAGACTGCACCGTTTTCGTCAAAGTACACACAGATGAAAGACGGCTTGTACCTATCTGTCAACGTAATCTTGTACTTGTCATGCCGCGCAATTTCAATGGTTGTTGCAGACATATGCTCTCCAATAGTGCGTGTCAGTTTGAAACTGTTGTTTTAGATCGGAAGGAGAATCTTTTTCATTCTATTTGTGACGGGAACATCCTTTGATAAAGGACATTCCCGTCACAAACTCTGAGTGAAGCTGTGTTGTTAGTTGTCCGACAGCCGCTTCAAGACAAGCTCAGCAAGGTCACGCTTCGCCGCGTGACCGATGAAGCTCTCACCCACCTTGAGGGCCGCAATCATATTGGCGGTTCGCTGCTCCTCCGCACGAGCGGCGATGGCATACGCCTCAGGGCTGCTGAGGAGGTCGGACGTGTACGGACTACGCATGGTTTTCTCCTTTTCATACCAGGAACACTCTACGATTCCTGCTTTCATCAAGAACCTACCAGGAGGAGCTGGGTCTGTCAACTTCTACCAGGAAACATCAAGAAGATACTTGCCCTCAGGAAGAACCTTGTCATCAATGAGACGAGTCAACATGGTCCGCCAATGAGGACTGTTGTCTTTCGCGTTCCAGGCGCTAACAGCCATCCACTCATCAAAGGACTTAGTATCTTCCTGCTCTGTACCCTGTAACTTGTAGTTGCTATAAGAGTATTCAAGGAGCACGTCATTAGCGAAACTTTCGTCCTCGTATGGATTAGCAAAAACTGTGTACGTTCTCCCATACGTTTCTGAGGCAATCTGCTCTAACGAGTTCGGGTCCATCTTGTTCTTGAACGGGTACAGACGGAAGAACTTCTCTTCGGATAGAGTAATCATAATGCGCTCCTTACCAGCTCACATGCAGAATGTAGCGACCCTCAGGAAGAATCTTGTCCTGAATCAACCGCTTTACCGTGTAACGCCAATCGGGCGCGTACTCACGATGTTCAGTGTCAGCAAGCCACTTTGCCAGCTGCTCGTCATCCCACGGTTCAACTTCATCATAGAAGCGGTACGTGTATGAGACATCGTTCGGGCTACCATTCATGAACATGTCAGTGATGTCATACGTCTTACCGTAATACTCAGTAGCGAGCTGTTCCAGCTGGAAATAGCTCAGCTCATAATACGGCTGAGGAGTGAGGTTCTGCATGAATGGTTCCTTCGATGTTGTGCGTATTGTGTTGGGTTGTTGTGTGTACTCATTTTAGCACAGAACGTAGAGATATGCAAGTGAAAACCCCTGCTCAAACACCGTTTTCTTCTACTCTGCGGTTCAAAAAAGACATGAAAAGAGGCCCTCACCGTGAAGGGTGAGGGCCTCTTTTCATTGGAAGGATTAGTCCACTGTGGAGATAGGACTGGTGTTCGCTAAGTTGAAGGACTCAACACGTTCACGCTGAGCTCGTTCCAGACCTGACTCCTTACTGATTTCAATCTTCGGGAGGAACAATGCAAGCACTGCTCCAAGAAGAACAACAGGGACCAGGTAGATGAAAGCAGGAGTCAATGCGTTCACGTACGCATCAATCACCTGAGTTTTCACTGCATCAGGAAGAGCTTTGATGGCATCAGGGGTGAGAGAGTTCGTGCTCCCTCCTCCTGTTCCACCGCCAGAAGCGAACTTCGCCATGTTGTCAACCAGTCGGGATGAGAACACAGACCCGAAGATGGACACACCGAGCGTAACACCAATCTCACGGAAGAAGTTGTTCGTTGCTGTTGCAGCTCCCAGGTTCGCAGCTTTCACGGAACCCTGCACAATCAGAATCAACGGCTGCATGGTGAGACCAAGACCCAGACCAAGGACAACCAAGTACCCCATGGTTACAGGTACTGCTGTGTCAGCTGTCAATGTGGACAGCAGGAAGATTCCGACAGCTGCAATGGTCATACCAATGATTGGGAAGATTCGGTATGCACCTGTACGTGCGATGATTTGACCGGAGGTGATGCTGGCAGCGAAGATAGCGATAACGGTTGGAAGCATCATCAGACCTGACTCTGTTGCCGTAGCTCCTGTCACAATCTGTAAGTAGGTTGGGATGTAGGAGATAGCTGCGAACATTCCAGCTCCGAGAAGGATACCAATGCTGGATGCAAGTACGAATGCACGTGACTTGAACAGGCTCAGTGGAATGATTGGCTGGGATGCTTTGTGTTCAACCCAGACGAACACTGCGCTCAGAACTGCAAACGCGGCGAACAGACTAATAATCTGCCATGAGTTCCAGTCATATTGGCTTCCACCCCACGTGAAGGCGAGGATGAATGCGGTGATAGCCGGTGCCATGACTGCCATACCGAGGTAGTCAACCTTGCTTTTGACATAGTTGTGAGGTAGGTGAAGTCGGGTGATGATGAGGATAAGAGCGACGATACCGATTGGGATGTTTACCCAGAAAGTCCAGTGCCATGAAAGATGTTCAGTAAGGAATCCTCCGAGAAGAGGACCGATGACGGAACTGAGTCCGAATACTCCACCAAGGATACCTGAACGCTTTGCTCGTTCAGCTGGGGAGAAGATATCAGCAAGAATGGTCATGGATAGAACCATGAGTCCACCTGCGCCAAGACCTTGAATTGCTCGGAAGCTGATGAGCTGTTCCATGTTCGCGGACAAAGCGGAAAGGACGCTTCCTATCAGGAACAATCCGATGGCTGTGATATAGAGAGGCTTACGTCCGAACTGGTCACCAAGCTTTCCGTAGATAGGCATAGCGATGGTGATGGCGAGCGTGTAAGCAGTGATAACCCAAGCCATATGCGCAATACCGCCCAGATCACCAACGATGGTTGGAAGAGCAGTTGAGATGATGGTTTGGTCCAGCGATGAGAGGAACATCACAAGGAGCAACCCTGTGAATATCCAGTTTTTAGCTGAGCTGGTCAGCTGTTTAATGTGTATGTCGTTCATGACAATCCTTCGTACGTGAAAATGCCCTGCTGGTAGACATCAATGAGTATCAGCAGAGTAGGGAACAATGTAGCTATTGGCTAGAACTTTGCAGTGTGTGCAACTATTTCCAGAAAGGTACAAAATGTGCAGATTCTCAGAAATCTCCAAAACTGACTCTTGACATCGGGCAGACCATATGCCTGGCTTGCGACGCATCCCTTGTAAGAACACCACATCTGTGCTACTCTGTTAGGTAGGAAGCTTTCTGACTTTCTACCTAACAACTTCTAAGAAGGTGACCCCTCATGACTCGCTCTATCCTCCTGATTGACGACCTCCGTGATTTCCTTACTCCTGACACTCAGGCGGAACTCACCATTGCTCGCACCTCGCAGCAGGCACTTGACATTCTCGCCCAGAAGAACGACTGGGATGAGCTGTGGCTTGACCATGACCTTGGCGGAGATGACACCATCATGGTCATCGTGGACTACCTCTCTGAGAAGGCGTTCTTTGATGAGCCTGTAAATGTCGGCCTAATTCTCATCCACACCTCCAACCCTGTTGGACGGAAGCAGATGAAGCTCACTCTGGACCGTTACGGGTACAACACCCAGCTGGTTGACGCAGAGCAGTTCTTCACTGTTGAGGAGAGCATGCTCCCGAAGCAGGACTGACTGGAAAAAGACAATCTCCTTATACCACGCAAGGAAGGCCCTCACCATTCTCGGTGAGGGCCTTCCTTTATTTCTTGCAGTGGTTCAGTCAACCAGGCCAGTGAGCTTCGTCCCCTCAAAGGTGAACGCAACACGGTTACGCAGCTGCTGCTGGAAATGCGTGTATGCAGTGGGAGTAAGAACCCCGAAGCTGGCACCACCGTAGAACTCAGCAACGCCCTGAACCTCGTCGCCCCACGGAGCCTGCGAGACAACCTCCTCAACGGAAAGCCACAGCTCACCATCCTTTGAGATGTCAAACATCGCCTTGCCCTCATCCGACTGGATGATAGGAGTGGCTTTGTAGCCCTTGTCCCAGTACGCAGACAGGACCTTCGGAATGTCAACCGTGTCAGCGAGAACACTGATGACGATGGAGCACGGAATCACGGGGGTGGAAAACATTGAAGTTTCTCTCCTTCTTAAATGTGCACTCTATCCGAGTGCTTACTGCCAGCGTATCACGGAACCAAGAGGGAGGCAACACCAGCTTTAATAACCGCATAAGGTTGGCAGCCTATTGAACTGAAACTCCTCAGATCGTTGATTTTATGCGGAAGTAGCGCCAGTACTGTATGACAAAAGACGGAAAATTGTCTGACTTGCACAGCCCTACTACCTCTGCTACGCTGATGACATGAGCTCACCTGCTCACATCGTCCTCTTATAAGGAGAACCATTATGCGTAAGCGTTATACCCTCATTCCTGCTATCCTCATCGCATCTGCTGTCACAGTTGGACTCACTGCATGCAACGCCAACGTTTCTGACCAGGGTGCTACGACTGACAAGGGTACCAGCTCGCAGACAGATGCTGATACAGGTACTGGGATGGGCATGACGTACGGCGGGAAGATGGGTATGGACCTCGGTGGTGGTTTGGTCCTGCCATATGACGGTTCAGGTATCAGCATGGGGTACGGTTTCTGACCTCACCCTGAAAACAACCTGAGACGTAAAACTTTTTCTGAAATTAGGTTGACATGGACATGCACAGCTGATAATGTGTATTCCAGGTAGTTGAGACCAGGAAAGAGCATCCTTTGACGATGACCTCAACTACACGACCCATTGCGGTGAGAGAACTACTGACTGTTACGCAGAGGTAGTCTCCATGACCCACAGTGCATTGAACAGAGTCGGCTGATGCTGTCGGTTCTACCCATATTTGAAGAACTGCTACTACGGTTCGGGGAACAAAAGGGAAGATGCCCACAAATCCCAACCAATGTAGCAGCAGTTCACCTAAACTTTCGGATCAGTCGGAGAACCTACTGAACCCATACGACAGACACGGTAATAGTCCGAAGCATGCTCCCAGGTACGAAATGTCCTGGATTGGCCTCTACTTGGCTCCGAGTCTCGGTGATGGATGAGTTTCAGCAAGGCTTCGGCGGGCGGGTTCGGTACCTCTACCAGTCCTTCTGAATATCAGTGAACAGTCTGCGGCACGCTCCCAGGTACGAAATGTCCTGGATCAGCCTCTACCGAGCCACTGAGACGCAGAAGACCAGTGCGTGGCAAGCATCGAACCCGCTCATTTATTTTCCACCAACGTGTTGCACTGCCCTGAGCCGTGTGCTACATTGGGATCAACAGCAGGAACGGAGAGAGTTCCTGCGAAATCTTGGAGAGACATACAATGCTTATCCTTCCCCTCGCTATCATCCTCATCATCACGGGTTTCTTTGCCCTGCTTGTTGTGGCGCTGTTCACCATCATCAAGGTCAGCAACAACATCAAGAACAAGCGTTCAATTGCGGTGTACAATGCTGCGAAGAAGGAATACGATGTAGCGGTTGCGGACTCGAATCGCAAGCACGAGTACATTCCTTCCCCGAACGAGCCGTTCAAGCGCCGTGTTGATGACCATGAGGCCAGCTTCTTCCTTGCCCTCGCAGCCGTCTTCGCAGGTCTTGGCATTCTCGTCAGCGCCATTGCTCTTGTTCCGTTCAACCCGAAGTACTGGACTATCACTGACCAGGCGGGTACGGTGACGAATGTGAAGACGCTCACGGTACTGACGGATTCGGATGACGCTCAGCTGACTGCGAACTTCGTGGTTACTCTGAACGACAAGCAGCAGGTCATCATGGATGACCCTCGTGTCCAGAACGTGAAGGTTGGGGACAAGCTGGACTTGAAGTGCACGTGGGAGTGGAGCTACGCTGGCAAGGACAAGCAGAACTGCCAGTTCGCCAAGTAAGCACCCTCACCTGAAATAACTGAGAGCAACCTGTATAAAATGGTTGCTCTCAGTTATTTTTGTACCCTACTTGCTTTTCGGGGTACAAGTGTGTTATACTTCTGTTACAAGGTTCGGCAAAAGACGAGGTTGCGCAATCGCAAACGATGGTGTACGCTGAACAACGTAAACAACCACTTAGAGAGAAAAGAACGTAAGAGATATATCATGACACTTCCTATCTACCTGTCTGACCCGTCTGGTCTTGCTGGACGGTCGCAGAAGGACCACGACTACATCACCAAGCACATGCACGACACTGTGAGCAAGGCTGTTGAGGCTGCTGGCTTCACCGCGTCCAAGAACGCTGTTCCTGACATGCTCCCGTCTGACGGCTCCATGGAGGGCTTCGGTGGTCTTATTCTCTTCGGTGGTTACGACATTGACTCCCGCTACTACAAGGGCGGCTGGCGCACCAACAAGGCGAACGAGAAGGACGCTTACGAGCTGAACCTCATCTACGCCGCAATGAAGGCTGGCCTGCCTATCCTCGGTATCTGCCGTGGTATGCAGCTTATCAACACCGCTTTTGGTGGCACCCTGCACGGTGACATTGCTCACCTGACCGACCACCCGCACAACAACTTCGGTGCAGGTGCCTACGAGCATCGTGCAATCGCTCACGATGTTACCGTTCTGGCTTCCTCGGTTCTGCGGAACGGCACCTACTCGGTTGCTTCCTCGCACCACCAGGCTGTCAAGGAGGTTGGTGAGGGCCTGATGGTCACCGCTCTGAGCCACGATGGTCTCATTGAAATGATTGAGGCTCCTGAGCTGAACGTCATCGGTACCCAGTGGCACCCTGAGGCTTCCCACGTGGACCAGGACGACACGCTTACGCCGCTGTTGGAGAACTTCTTCCAGCATGTCCGTGAGCAGCACCAGGAGAACGTGGAGGGCCTTCCGTCCATCCTGTCCGCTTCGGACCTGCTGGGCCGCTTCCCTGTCCTCGGTGGAGACATTGCCAGCGACTACAAGGGCTACGGTCGGTACAGCACTCGTGGTAGCGAGGGCTACAACATGTACCAGGGGACTTCCCGTACCTACATCCCTGCATGGCAGTGGGATGAGGAGGACGTGGACTCTCGTGGTGAGCGCATGCTGGACCGCCACGCGTTCCTTGATGAGGATGACTTCGGTCTCCTCGCAGAAGCTGAGGAGGAGGACCTTCGCTTTGAGCAGGATGATGTTGAGTCCATGATTGAAATGGACCGCATCCGCGAGACCTGGTAAAGCAGAGTAATTCGCAATAAAGAAGAGGGGGTTAGAACCTGAACGTGGGTTCTAACCCCCTCTTCTTGTACCTACGTACTTCCAGCTTTTCTATGTCTCTATGTCCCAAAGACAATAACATTAGGACATAGACTCTTAATATTTATTAAGGGACATAGAATTGGAGCGCTCCATGAAACCTGTGAAAAACGAAAAGGACATGAAAGTGGGGAGAGAACAAAGACCTGGTTCTCTCCCCACTTTCACCTACCCGTGCTTTATCGCTTCCAGACACCCCGCTCAGCATCCCAGTCACGGGACCAGCTACGAAGGTCGCTCAGGTCATTCACCAGCTCGTGCTGGATGGTAATGATATTGTTCAACGACTTTGCCTTATCAAGGCTGGCGGCACTGGCAATCACGTATGCAGCGGAAACCTCATAATTGTCTCCAAGGCTTGTCACGGGAGCCAGCTGAGCAACGTCTTCCTCCTCACCAAACAGGAAGACTCGAACCCACTGCGTAATCTCCACAGGCAGAGATGCTGCGAACTCATCATTCGCCTCCACTACACGACGAGCGTCAAAACCCTTACGAGCATCGTTCTGGAAGAAGGCATTGACCTCATGGTCAAGATTTCGCAGCTGCTCTGACTGCTCCTGGGTGAAGTACGTGCTCATTATTTTGGTTCCTTTTGTTTGGTTGGTTTGGACGATCAGAAGTGTAGCACAGAGGACATGATTCTAATAAGAGGGTAAGAATTCTATGTCCCTATGTCCCAGATGAGGACATAGAAGTATGGAACGAAACGTATACAGATAAGCTTACGTGTATACGTTTCGTTCCACTCAGAGGCTCACCACCAGTCAGTAAAACGGTGGAACTCAGGGAAAGAAGGCCAAGCCTGGTCAAGCCGGACCAAATCATCGTATGTCTTCGCTGTCAACAGCCCATGTGATGCGAGAAGTGCCTCTGCAACAGTGCAATCAAGGCTGCTGACTTCAAATTGCTCACGAGGGTCATACTCGAAGGTACTGAATCCTTCAAGGGCATCCAGCTCTTCGTTTTCCAGCTCCCACTCAGCCTTTTCGAAACGAACGTAATCGTTGAACCAGTTCAGCACATTCTGAGAAGCAACAGCACGCAGTGCATCCATCTTTTCCACGAAAGCTGTGGTGTTCAGTGGGGTTCCCAGAGGCTGCCGCCGCACAGCCACGTATGCTGCATTGGCCTGATTGCCAATCTTTACAGCTTCCATCATGTTGTGAAGTGCGTTCGTCATGTTCTCTCCTTGATTGTGACTATCTCCACCCTATCACATGTGGCTGACAGATGGAAGCTCAATGCTAACGCCTTCGTCAAAGAAAAGCTCTTTACCCCCTGTTAGAAATTCTCTATGCAGCATCTATCAACAGTCACAGGGAAATGGGAAACCTGTAACGCGAAAAAACGCCCATGTCGTTATATTAAGACTTCTATTCACCGAGACGAAGGCGCTACACAAAAAGAGGAGCTGTGGGCTGCTGTTAAAAAGCAAGCAGCGTCAGCCGCAAAGAAGCATCCAAAACCTGGTATTTCTCCGATTCAAAGCACCTCGGCCCTTGAAAGGGGTCGGCTTGGTGAGGATGGTTTTCTTGCTGAGGATGAAGTTGATCGGATTCAGATACATGGAATGAGTTGTCCTGAGTGCGGTTCTGCTCTCGGAGCACGTAATCTTTTTGCGGAAGAGGATGGAGGAGCAGTCTGTGACCAGGACCACGTGACTTTCATTGATGACCTTCATGTGAACATGACTCCCGAGAATCCCTCCTACCGGTATCTCTCTAAAGATGCTGTGCTCGCAGAGGTTTGGTACCACTCAAGCCAAGATTCCAACTGGCTAAAATCTTTCGAGGATGATGAGGAAGCCACCGTCCACTTGGGGGTTGAGCAGGCATCCTATGATAGGGCACTCTACGACTACGCAAGTAAGAAAGTGCCAGACGATTTTGCCCACGACTTCTACCTTTATGAGGTCCGCATTGATGGTGATGCCTCCGTAGCAGATAACATCTCGAACTCTAACTACACAGTGGACCGAGAAATAGAGCGGAAGTGGATTGGCGGTGAAAAGGCTGACGATGTGACTCGCTACTACAACACAGTAGAGGGGCCTGGTTCAATCTCGCTGGTAGCTAATCCTCGAAAGCTGAAAATTATCGGAAAGCGCAAAGTCAGCAAGGACGATGCCCGCCAAATTCTCAGTATTCAAAATGTGCGGTCAGCTGATCGCAGGAAGCAACCATCCTGGGATTGATAAGGAACCCTTAAGTCTCAATGAGCTACTGATGTCCGCTATTGGTGGCTTTGAATAACACAAATATCCATCGTATTCTCCTTAGTTAGTGTTGCACTGGCAGTCACGCTGTGTTACAGTGAGTGCAGTAGAGAGAAACCTGTCTATATAACTGATGAAAGAGAGAGAAAAATGACTGACGCACCTGCTTGGGTGGAGGGCTTCCACCTTGCTGTTGCTGAGTATGTTGTGGAGGCATGTTCCACTTCTTACGCACTGGGTTATGGTCCGCGCCCGACTGAGCTGGGTACCCACATGGAGTTCTGCTCCATCGCTGAGGTGCACGATGTGGACCAGGAGGTTGAGGAGGAGTCGGTCTTTGACACCTTTGACCCTCACTCCTCGCGTGCGTTCATGGAGGTCGCTGTTGTGTTCACCTGTGCTTGTGGTAGGTACACTCGTCACCGTCTTGCAACTGAGGCTTCCATCACCGACATCATCTTCTCGGTGACCCGTTCGGTTCCTATGTAACCCCTTCTGGTAAAAGACGCTTCTAACGGGCGTGTCACGTGTTTTATTGCGTGACACGCCCGTTTTTTGCGACACTCACAGAAAAAATACAGATATGTCACAAAAGTATGGTAGTATGTCACGTCATTTACCTTCAAATGACCGATGATAAGTAATACATCATCCAAACCATTTGTGAAAGGCTTTCGTATCTCATGCGATTCCAAAGAACATTCTCAGTTGTACTTGCAGCAGCTGTTGCCACCTCAGGTGCAACACTGGCAACTGGGTTTATCCACCCGCAAGCTGCACAGGCAGCTGTCACCGCTGATGAGCAGCAGCAAGCAGTTCAGCTCATCCTCGACCAGACTAACCAAGCTCGTGTAGCAAATGGTCTGAAACCACTTGTCCTCAACAACGGCATCTCCCAAGTCTCTCAAGCATGGTCTCAGGAGCAAGCTAATCGTGGAGCTATGCAGCACAACCCAGATTACGCTTTCCAAATTCCTGCTGGATGGAACTCTGCAGGTGAGAACGTTGCAATGGGTCAGCGTTACGAAGATGTCGTCGCTGCCTGGATGAACTCCACAGGTCACCGTGCGAACATCCTCGGCGACTACACTGACATCGGAATCGGCTACTACGTCGACGCGAATGGAACCACCTGGTTCACTCAGAACTTCGCCAAGTACCCACCATTCACTCTTAATGCAGTCAACAATGCAACGTTCTTCAACACCGGTTCCGACCATTTAGCTATCCGCTGGTCATCACCAACCACTAACGGTGTCATCAACAGCTACACTGTCAAAATCTTTGATGCAAACGGTAACAGCATTGCAGGCCAGAACGATGTCAAAACCGAAGCTAACTCTGCATCCTTCGCTAACCTCAAAGAGAACACAAAATACCTCGTTCAGGTCATTGTCAACGCTACCAATGGTGGTGGAACTGAAACTCGTTCCGTAGGTTCTGGAGTATTCTCTTACACAACTCCTGCTGCTCCTCCTGTCTACACAGGTGACCAGGTGAACGTTGGCCCAGTCACAGCAATCGCTGTCAAGCCAGCACAGGACACAGCTGCCATCTCCTGGAAAGAACCAGCTGAGGCAACTGGAACGCTTTACCCGTACGTTGTTTCCGTATTCAAAGAAGACGGCACCATTGCTCGCAAGTTCACAACCACGAGCACCAGCATCAACGCAAACGGTTTGACCGCAGGAACAAACTACAAGTTGGTTATCACCAGCCAGGCATACTCACCTGATGGAACAAAGACAGCCACCAACACTGCTCAGACAGCATTCACCACAGTAAAAGCAGTCTCTGACAATGTTGCTGTATCAGCAGTCCAGAAGCTTTCCGCTACTGCCCCTAACCAGAGTAGCATCTATGTTTCATGGTTGAAGCCAGCCACTGTTACTGGAAGCATCACCAAGTACACTGCTACCATTACAGGTCCAAACAAGTACACTAAGACTGTCACCACAAAGGACACGAATGTTTCCTTCTCTGGTCTTGCAGCAAGTACCCAGTACACCGTGAAAGTTACAGCCACTGCCACTTCTGACAGTGGAGTGAAGACAGCAACCTCTACAGTTGCTTCTGCTAACGCCACTACACAGCGTGCTTTGTCAGACAAGGTAAGCGTCAGTGCAGTTCAGAAGCTTGCTGTCAAAGCGCCAAACAACTCCACTGTCACCGCCAGCTGGACTAAACCAAAGAGTGTCACTGGAAGTATCACCAAGTACACTGCTACTATCACAGGTCCAAACAAGTACAGCAAAACTGTCAACGTTGCAGCTAACGCTACTTCAGCATCCTTCACAGGTTTGACAGAACACGCTAAGTACACTGTGAAAGTCACAGCTACTGCCACTTCTGAAAGCAAAAAGAAGACAGCTGTCTCCTCCGCTGTTTCTGCAAGTGTAACCACACCTTTTTCCAACGCGTCTAAAGTGAGCGTTAGCGCTCCGCAGAATGTTTCTGCAGGAGTAAGTCGTTACAACGCAACAGTACGTTGGAACACGCCAAAAAGCGTTACAGGCAAAGTCCAGAAGTACACGTTGACTGTTACAGGTAAAGGGTACAGCAAGACATGGAACCTTACAACCCATGCTGTTGCTGTTTCAGGGTTGAAGCCTAACCAGACCTACACTGCGAAAGTTACTGCTACTGCGAAGTCAGCAAATGGCAAGTACTCCACTACGAACTCCGCTTCTAAGAGTTTCAAGACAAACCGTTAACAGGTAAGGCATCCCTCGCTAAGGGGACCAACTTCTTCCATGAAGTTGGTCCCCTTTTCTTGTTGCATCCACTAAAGACCTGTGCTACGGTTGGATCATCAGCAAGGAGCTGATATGAGAGAAGAGAGAAAAATCATGGCTGACACCGTTAACAAGATTGGTGTTCACACTTCCCACTGCTGCTCCCTCCACGGATGCAAGTACGGAGACGAGGACTGCCCTGTGAAGCTGGGAACCCACACCCAGGAGTACGGCTGCGAGTACTGCGTTCACCCTGACATCATCCGCGAGCGTATTGCTGAGCTTGGAGAGCAGCTTGCCCACGTGGAGAAGCTCATCGCTGCTGGGGTGTACATCTACAAGGACCCTGACGGTGCGGACTACCTTTGAGACATAAAAATAAGTAAGGCCCCGAAATTAGTTCGGGGCCTTACTTATTTGGCGATAATGGTCAAGTTATTGACACTTATGTTGCCTACATGTCAACAACTCAGACATCAACCAGCTGGAATCAAGTCGGTGAGTGTGTCAATCTCGCTTGGGCAGTAGACTGGGATACCGACACCCAAAGCCTGGCCAAGGTCATATGCTTCGGAGCTACTCTTCCCACCAAGGAAGTTGTCCTCAAACTCCTGCTTGGTTGGGTCTGTCTTCAAGTAGGCGCACGTGTCAAAAGCAACACCACGAGCTTGGTCCTGAGTCAAAGTTGGAACATCAAGACGTGAATATCCTTTGTCGAACTTGGCATCTTTGCTTGCATTGCCAGTTGATTCCAACGGCTTCAAACTAATTGGATTTTCAGCGCTGGTTCCACGGTCATTTCCATTAGTAGAAGATTCACCCTTAGTGCCACCGAAAGCGAATGCAGCTACGATAACGAGGATTCCGATAAGAATGATTCCACCAACGACAGAAGCGATGATAATCCAAAGGCTCTTGTTGTTGTTCGGTGGTCCCTGTGGTGGAATTCCAGGCTGCTGATTATATCCAGGCTGGTACTGGTTCTGTTGTGGGTAGCCGTTCTGCTGGCCGAAGTGTTGAGGCTGCTGATACCCTGGCTGCTGCTGCTGTGGGTATCCACCCTGCTGTGGGAAGCCCTGCGGTTGCTGCTGAGGGAAACCACCCTGCTGCTGAGGATAGCCTCCCTGTTGTGGGAACCCGCCCTGCTGAGGTTGCTGTGGGAACTGCTGGCCTTGTTGACCGAGCTGGTTCTGCTGTCCTTGCTGTTGACCGAAAGGACCCTGTTGAGGGTTACCGTTCTGTCCGTTTTGGTTCTGCTGCCCACCGAATGGTGAAGGCTTTTGGTAAGGGTTGTCTGACATAGCCGGCTTGATCCTTTCAATTTGAGGAAGCCATAAAATATATCTATCGAAATCGGCACCTTTATGATACGCCTGTTCCACTTTTTAGCCTACAATCAACGTTTTCTTGCAAGCATGGTAAACTTTGTTGCTTGAATAGGAAAAGGACAGAATGATTCATACGAAAAAAGAGTGGAGTGACCGGTTGTTCAATGCTGCTGCTCTCTTAGCTTTTTGTACAGCTGTTCCATTCAGGTACTCTCTCTGGGTTCCCGCCATCATTATCTCCGTGGCAGCAATCGGATGCGCAGTAGCTGGGTCAGTTCTTCATCGGAAAGATGCGAAGAATAAGTAGATAAGACTTACCAGTGCATTTAGGGCCTTGTTAGAAATACCTTCAGAGAGAAAACCCCTAATGAAGGATAGATCACATGCAGAACTATGGTAACTGCAGTAAGAATTACATCAACTGCCGTAAGCACCCACAGCGTGAAGGTACACTCGCATCCCGAGTCAACGCAGACTTCCGTGACTACCGCAAGAAAGTCACTGAGCTCAGCCAAGAAGCGAAAGAGCGTTACCAGGAAGCTCAGCAGGATGAGACCTCCCGTAAAACAACTGTGGACCGTTTACGTCGTGCAGCAAAATCTGCGGAACTAAACACTCTTGCTGTGGCCTCAGAATCCGCCTATCAGCGTTGGGTAGCTTCCAAGGAATCAGAAGTTGAGGACCTTTCTAAGCGCCGCAAGTCTTTCAAGACTCCGCTAGCTGAACTGAACCATGTTGCACAGCAGCGTCAGGGAATTCTAGAGGGCCTTCGTGCAAACGTCGAGAAAGAGATTATCCTCAACCGTGCAGAACCATTAGAGGGTTTCCGAAAAGACGTTGCAAAGCTCCTCATCCGAGATGGTGAAGCATTCACGGAGGACCGCAGCTTCGGAGACACTCGAGGTTCACGCGATTATGAAGCCAGTCGTCATTTTGATGATTGTGAACCGGCGTTAGTGCGCAACTATGAAGAAGACTATAGCTGGAATGTATACGACTCATTCAATGAAGACCAGCAGCATGGAGTCAGTGCACGCATCTCCTGTAAATGCGGGGAAGTGTACAACACTCGTTTCATCATGGAGAACTACGGGTTCAACTCAATGCTTGAACGTCTCATGAACGTCAACAATGATGACGAAATCCTCTGAACTATAAAAACTACAAAGACTATAAAATGAAAGAAGAGGAGTTACTCATTAGGTAACTCCTCTTCTTTTTGACAGTAGTTGGTTCTACGTATTATCGTTCGAGCACCTCCAGCTCAACGTTTACGACATCGGCGAGCTCGTAGTTGTCGCCGATGTCGTAAACTATAAAAAGTTAAAAGAAAAATGGGGAGTAACGACATCAGTTACTCCCCATTTTTGAACATCACATTGGCAATGCTACGATAGGTGGCTTCTCCAGGTTCTCATTCCAATATCGTACAGCCTGCTCTGCTAACATCTGTGCTGTTTTATCCCAGTTGACAGCGAAGCTTCCGTGATAAGGGTAGTCCATACGACGAAGCATCATTGCATCTTCATAGACCACGCCATGCCAGTCATTACGGTAATACCGCAAATGCTTCGCCTTTGGCACTCCGTGCGGATGCTTCGGTTCAATGGAAACATGATACTTCCAACCAGCCTGCATCATCACATCATGGAGGTGAAGCTCGTCAGTTACATCATTGAGTTCTGCCTCTACTGCTGGGAGTGGTTCAGGTCTCTTGTCGTCTTCCAACTTGGGAGCGCGTTCACCTCGCTGCACTGTTTCAAACAGATTCTTCAGCGCTGGGTACATGTCCTCCCAAGTTCGTGCGAAGGCTTGTTCAACCTGAACGTGTTCCTCATGAGCACTTCTGTCACGAAGAACACGGCTTAGCGTGATGAGGTGACCGTAGAAAACAGTTGTTCCTTTTACCATCATCTCATCAGAGGAGTATTCGACCTCCCAGCCCATGTCGGAAAGGTCCTCAGCAAGATCATTGAATTTGTCCATACTCTATAATATCACAGCCGCTTGTAGGAAGACATGAAAGTGGGGCTAACAAAAGGTTTCTGTTAGCCCCACTTTAAATTATTTGGATTGGGATGCGAAGTAAATCAGATGCTGCGTATACGGTCAGCTATGAATTCTTGCTCTCTTAGCATCAATGCGTTCCCACTTTTTCGCAACTTCCTTATTCCGCTTGTCTATACGGATGGTTTCCAAGATAAAAACCTTGAACATGAACCAAGTCAGCGCAGTTCCTCCTACGCCCATTGCGAAGCTCACCAGTAGCACCCAGAAGATGTCCACCCCAGACATTGTAGGGATGATGAAAATCAGAGACATCAGAGGAGACCATGAGAGAAGAAACATGATACCGATGGGGATGGACATCAGCAGGTTGAGGACATCATCCTTGAATCCCCAAGTCAGAAGATTCTTGTACTCAATAACACGACTCTTGATGCTCATGAGCTACTCCCGAAAGTCCAGAGCATCACCGATGCCCTGCAACCAGCGTCCAACGCCAGTGGACTGCTCCCAACCTTCACCAAGGTCTGCATGGTCAGCGCCGAGGTGCTTCACATCATCACTGAGCATCTTGTTGATGAGACCATGGTCTGCAAGTGCATGCAGGACAGCGGACACCTGCTGCGGGGTCGGAGCAGCCTGACCACGGAGGTAGACGCTCCCCTCCTGAATTTTCTGGTTCCCGAGGATGCGGTCAGCGATATGCTGTCCACCAGCATCAAATTCAGGCTTGATATCATTCGTCATGCATCCAGGCTAACACAGTCAAGAGTAGTACGCAATACCCGTAGAAGCCTTTCTCCGCCCATAACTGCTGAGGAGCCAGCAAGGAGGCGCAACAGCCATTAAAACGTCTCAGATCGGCACTGAGGGCCGTACATCATGCAATGCACGGCCCTCAGGACTTACCAGCGGGAACTGCGGTGTTCACGAAGCTCAGGATGCTCGTAACCACTACCGCCACAACTGCCGCACTTGTACGATTTGTTTGTGCGAGGATTCGCGTCGTCATAGTAACCTGACCCGCTACATGATGCACACTTCTTGTCTGCCTGCTCTGTTAGAGGGTGCTTCTGATAACTGATTTTCAGCTTCATAATGGCTCTCACCATCCTTTCACTTTTTACCTTATCTGAGTTGAGGGTGAAACGCAAGAGCTGTTGACTGTGTGACGTTTGATATGAGTAGGGTTTCCTGCAATTTTCCGAGTGCGCCAGAAGTAAGTCTGAACATAAGAAGAGGCCCACCAAATTGGTGAGCCTCTTCTTTAATCATGCGTTCTTCACTGAACCAGTTGCCAATCTTCCCCTCATGACTCCCTACATGTTCAACTCCCCAGTAAAAACATGTAGGTCGGTAAAGCTTCGCGCATATCTACCCCAAACATAAGAATGACTGAATCATTCCCACAATATTTGGTTGTAGTATTATTTTACACCTCGAAACGCTGAAGCGTCATTTAATGGACTATTTTATAGCACATTGGTAAGATAACGCTATGACAGCATCTATTTCGTCTTCAACATACGCCACATGGCTGATGATCCATCAGTTAGATCGTCTTGATTTAACGACCCTCACCTCTATCCATAAAACTGACGCAGGGGACGTGTTTCTTCGTATCTACACTGGGGAGACGGAAGTCAACGGCGAAGTGGTTGATGATGAATTCAGTATTGAGCTGAACACCATGATGCAAGCCCGTATCCTCCAGATTACTGTTGAAGAGTACGTGAGCTTCATCAAAGAGCATGGACGACTTTCTGGCTTGAACCGTAAGGCCCCGCAGTACGCGGAGCATCAGTTCGATGATGCGGATGTCATCGCTGTTGTCCGTAAGCGCTTGCAGCAGGAGGAGCTGAACAAAACTGAATCACTCATCTTCTTGGACACACAGAAGTTCTGGTTCAACGCGTTACGTTTCCCTCCATTAGCTTTCAGCCAGGATGATGTTCAGGAAGCTATCACTGTTACTGAGAAGCTTCTGGAAACCATCCCTGAAATCAGTGAAGAGACAGGATTCTGGTACGGCGCACGTTTCTCAGCATACGATGCTACAACTCAGCAGTTCAAGCAGCTGGATAAAGTGAAGACGTTCATCAGCTGTGACTGCTCTGACTTCTTCGAGTATGCTACTGCTGATGCTGAAAACATCACTTCAGAGAACGTTCATTTTTACCAGGAATCGTACAAGCAGGTCATGGAAGTTGCCCCGAGAGACTGGGAACTACATCGTTCAGCAATTCGAGTTGCGCGCTTGTTTAGCATGAAATCCCGTCAGGAACCGCTTAGTGAACAGCGTCTGAACCGGTGGAAAGAACCCTTGGTTGACCTGTTTTCCCAGGTGAGCGCTGAGATTCGCGCTAACTGAAAATACCTTCGGTCATCTCATCAAAGGTTGACATCCCAAACGTGGCGATGACTTCCATGAAGTTCTCCCCGAAGCCTTGATGGTGTTTCACGATACTGAGACCATCAATGTTCACTTCGTCAATCGGAGAAGTTCTTCCTGGGAAAAGGATTAGTGGGCGGAATCCACTGCCCACGTTGTTCAGGTCTGTCAATGGGAGACCACTCCACATGGCAAGCATTAACAGTTCAACATGGAGCTTATGGGCTTGCGCTTGTTCAAAAACCATTACTGGTTGTCGTTGGTACGAGTCAGACATCTCCAATCCGATCATCTTCATTGTGAATGAAGCGAACAACTGTGTCAGGTCTTTGACTTCGGTGACGAGTCTCTGTTTGGTGGCTTCATTTTCTGAATCAATAGCGACATGATTCAAGAAGGAGACATAGAAAACGTCATCAGCAACCAGCATGCTCTCAGATGGAGCTGGTGCCAGAAGATGTACAACTGAGTACTCTTCTTTCATTCTATGTCCCCTTTGGACTGGTTAGCGAGCGGCGAGGTCGTAGCGATTGTACAGTGCGATAGACTCTGCAAGCATGATCCGTTGCATGATGTCACCTGTTGCATCAATTCGTTCATCAATGAGGTCAGCAGCATCAGGATCATCACTGAGGTTTAGCGTAATCAGAGCTTCCAACTGTCGGGAGGTCTTAGCTCCATCTGCATTACCTGGCACGTTTGTATGACGGGAGATGGAGGAAAGTAATAGTCCTCGAAGGCGGACTCTTGACGCTTCCATGATGATGTCAGTGACCTGTTCTTCTCCGGCATCCCCTGTTCGGAAAATTTCATCCATCTCAGGAAGAGCTACCCGAGAAGTGTCATCCATTACCAATGCGCCCATATGCTGCACCTTTCGTCTGTGAACTATCTATGCTAACACTCTCGGCTGAAAGACATGAAAAACCTTCACTCAGGGCTTGACACCAGAGGACTTTGACCTCTAAGCTAATGGAACCAGCAAACCTTATCTACAAGGAGTAGACGTGTTCCAGGAATTTATTGACAACGGTGACCTCAAGGTCATGGTGCACGGCGACTATAACCCGCAGCAGCCGCTGACGTTTACTCTGCATCTTTCGGATGACCTGCGTAAGGCTCACCCTGTCAACGGGTTCACGATGAACACGAGTCATGTGACGGTGAACGAGTATGGTCGTCTCATCCCTGGGAACTTCATTTTCATGAAGGGTTTCGTCAACCAGTGCGAGCAGGCAGAAATGTACCTGTCCTATGTGGAGTCTCTTCACGCGGGGACAAAGACTCAGATGGAGGTATGGTTCCTGGGGCTGCTGAACTCGGTGTGGACTCAGGAGCAGCAGGAGATTGTTCGTGAGAAGCGAACCGAAGGTCATCTGGTGTGGCTGAAGGAGCAGCGTGAGCTGGCTCTTCGTAGCCTGAGTGATGCGAAGGGCGCGGAAGCTATCGCTAAGGCGAAGCGTGAAACTGCTGAGGGTGTTGTGTGGGGTTTTGACCTGCAAATTGGAGCATATGAGGGCAAGTACGACCTGGCTCTCTAAAAGACATGAAAGAAGGCCCGTGACTTATAGCAGTCACGGGCCTTCTTTCATGAGGAATTACTTGTTGTCCAACTTGTAGTTCTCAATGACGGAGTTCTTAGGAACATGGAAATCATAGACAGTCCCTGATTCAATCTCAAATGGAGCAACCCACCAGATAGTCTTGTAGAGGTTACGCTCCTCCACATAAGGCTTCTTATCTGAACTCTTAGTAATGTCCTGGAAGATTCGGCTACCATCCCCGTCCGCACTGCTGACAACAGAGTACGGGTTCCCCTTGTTTGGCTTCTCATAAATGTAGTTCAGGCTACGGGAAGAATCGCTTGAAGAGCTGCCAAGGTAGTAGTTTCCTGAATCACCTGTGTTCAATGCTTGCAGATCATACTTCTGTGAATCAACATGAGAAACCATGTAGTCATTGTCAGTGGCCATAGAGCTGATCCCAGCCACTCCGAACATCACAATACCACCAAAAATCAAAGAGACAATAAAGGCTACAATAGCATTTGCCACAGGAGAATCATCCGAATTAAGCCATGCGACGAGCACAGGAATAAGGACACTGAGGGCAATAAGAATGAAGAAAATCATAGGTGTACTTTCGGTAGAATCATGCAAATCCTATCATACTCTGTAGAATCCAACTCAGAAGGCGGTTTGACACAATCTTCCAGCTATGTTACGCTTGGACTAACAGACCAAGCACCCTACTGAGAGAGAAAATTATGCTTGCTTTCTTTGACGCTCTGACCACTATTTTGGTCATCGTTGTCCCCATCGCCCTAGTGATTGCATTTGTCCTGCGAGATAAGGCGAATCAGTCGGCGGAGCGGGTCCGCTTCTATGATAAGGCTTCCTTTGTTCTGGGATGGGCGACCACTGTCGTCCTCTTCTCCACCGCAGTGGTAGAACTCATTCAGGGCCAGTACCTTTTCATGGTGGTGCACTTCATCCTCTTCGGTTTCTTCGTTCACTTCATGAACCGCGATGCTATTAGGCGACAGAAGACGCAGTAATTACGTAAGACGTAAAAGTTTGGAGGGTTAATAAAACATGAGACCAATGGATATCTATTGGTCTCATGTTTTATTAACCCTCTTTGGTTGCCGATAAAACTTTATATTCCCTTACCTTTGGATTCTTATGGACAAGCCTGCTGGATGGTACTTATTTTCGCCTGATGCTAATGTTGTAAATTACTGGGATGGAACCCGTTTTACTGGTCAGACAGCTGGTAGAGGAGGGCAGGTCTTTCCTGTCTTTGAAGAAATTTCTCAGCCATACCCTAGCCCATCTGCTCCACAGGGTTTTGTGAACCCTTATCCTAACGGGCCATCTACGCCGCGTTCTAACCAACCTTATTCTCCTGCTAACCGAACATATTCTGGTGGCATTACTACTGGGGTAAAGCCTAAGCCAAAAGTGGGAGCAGTTATTTTCTTCGTCATTATTTTCTTCGTCATGTTATTCCTTTTTGTTGGCTGTGTAGCCTCAGTAAGTAACTATTCAAGCTCCTCGGATACAACAGATTACTCAGACTCAGATTCGGGAATAGGGTCTTCGCAAAGTGTCGAAGACATCGCTTTAATTTCTTATTTGAGAAAAGCGGACCCACCTGTATTTGGAAATTATTCTGACCAAGAGATAATTGATTTAGGACATCAAATTTGTTCTGAGCTTGACTCTGGGGTGACAGTAAAAGACCTGGCGGTGAGAGTCCTTGTAAACAATAAGGATGTTGCTCCAGCAGCTCATGCGATTGGGGCATCAGTCGGAGCTTACTGCCCTCAGTACAAAGGTCAGGTGGAAGAGCTAGCTGCGGGATAAAGTTACTGTGCTTTCAGTACACGGTTGATTTCAGCATCCATCGTCTGAATGAGTAACTCAGCTTCATACTCAATCACATCTTCTGTATAGTTTGTCTTCACAGCAATCCGAACACCTTGTTCATTCTCGGGGATGCCTTCAAAGAGCGCTTCGTGAGCAGCTTTTTCTCGCTCAGTCATCTGATAATGGTTCGTTTGATGACCGAACTTCTTCCCGTGTTCATTCTTAATCCAGAAAGAAGCTTTCACGCTGACTTCGCCATTCGGATACTGCTCGGTGACCGTCAACTGCATTGTGTCGTTCACCGACATTGTTTCCCCATCGCCTACTTCAACAGTATGAGCAGGCTGGAAGTATAGCTCATAGGAGGTAGCAAGTTCAGGGACAGTCCACATGTGAGCTTGGAGGCTCTTATCAAGGTTTGCATCGTAGAAGCTCTCATCAGAAACATTTAAGAGCACAACGAAACGATCCCACAGCTTTTTCCAGGCAGCGTCAACCGTGCTGTGATGGTATGCGATAGCCTCATGTTCAGGGTCAAGATTTTCTGTCATTCGTGCATGGTAGCAGGAAACTCCTAAAGACATGATTAATGCAATTGAGGGAAGACCTGGATAGACCTTCCCTCAATCACGCAACAGCTTGCTGCGCAAATCCCTGCGCTCAGTGCTGGAAAACCAGAAGATTCCGCAGGCTTCGCCCACGCTGAATACGAGCAGCAGCCTGAATCTTGTCCTGCTCGTCAGCGACCTTGAATTTCTGGGCGATAGTCACCAGCTCCTGCATGACATAGCACATCTGCTCTACCTGAACAGCGCTGCGAGCAACCAGCGTAAACTGGCCACGGGTAAAGTCATACACATCCGTGTGACGGGTTGTGCGGTATGACCAGTTCTGGACACCTGCGCGGTTCAGGTACTTCTCCAAAGCATTGATGACCCGACCTGTCAGTTCAACACTGAACTGGACTCCCTCAGGTGAACGGTATGCCTTGGCTCGCGCTGCCTGAAGCGCTTCTGCACGGTTTTTTACAATCATCAGCTGGGACTCTCTTTCATGAGGTAGGGACATTTGAATAACACTGAGCATACTCCTCAACGAGGGAAAAATCAAGCTCTACTGCTTGAATAGTAAGCATCTTTTTGATAGAATGACTCTGATACTGGAGGATCAATGCGAAAAAGCAAGATGAAGCCAATCATTGAGCGGCAAATGAAAGCTCATGGCCTTTTTGATAAGCGGTGGAAGTACAAGTTCGGGTCCAATCTTCGCGGAGGAATGGCTAACGGGACACGGGTTAATGCAGTCGCAACATGCAATTACGCTGACCGTACTTTGTACTTTGACCCCAGTAAGTTCTTCACAAAATCGCAGGTTGAGCAGACAGTCATTCATGAGATTGCTCACTATAAGACAGGTCCAGGAGGGCATACAAAGCAGTGGTATGAATCCGCCAGAAGCATGGGTTACGTTCAGGCTTGGACGGAGCTGGAACGAACTGATGAAACGGTGGCTCAAAACAGAAAAGCTTATCGAAATCAGCTCAGAGCTGATCGAGGAATCATCGTCGGCACATTCGCTGCTTGTGGCGCTCTTCTGATTTGGATACTCTCCCGACCCGAGCCTTAGTTGATAGCTTGCTTGCTGAGAATCTTGAACTTCGTAGGGTTTGCTAGTAAGGACATAGAACCTGGTGCTTCGTGATGGTTTACGTAGCGAGTTGCACCGTTCAACGCGTAACCTCTATGCTGCTTATCCTCTGGATCAGAATTGCCACTGGGGATGGCGCTATCATTAAACCGATCCTCATCATGGACAGTGGATGAGATATCAATGTCCTCAGCGAGCTCCACCTCATACAGGTAAGATTTGCCGTCATAGTAGTTGTCGTAATGCATGGTGTTGTTCACCACGCGAGCACGATGCAGAGCTGCATCCAGTGTTCCCAGATGAACAAGGCTGGTGTCACCATCTGCGTTCACCATTGCTTCATCCCAGTTTGGGTAGTTGCTGGTGTGGTACCACCGGGCTGTACGGGTCACCTCAGTGTTCAAAAACTTCTGGTCTTCATATGACAGGCTGACTCCAACGAGACCGCGTTGATTCAACCCGCCACAACCAGGGCATGGTGTTTTACCTCCGGTCAAGGACTCATCTGTCAATGGGTGATGGCAGTCGTAGCAGAACTCGGAAGGGCTACCTTGCTCTGCAAGGATGATTTCTGATTCACCAGAGCAGTATGTTCGGAAGTCCTTACGGATGTCATCCCAGAACTCTACTTCCATTTCTCCATATTCAATTTTCGGGTCCCCCTTAGGGATGTCCACTAATGTCGCAGCTGCTTCACGAGCGTTCAAATAGCTGTTCAAGTCTTTGCTTTCCACAGCATCCTCCACAGTGAGTACAGTGAAGTCCTTATACTTGCAACCGCCTTCTTTCGCATTGCATACTTCTTTTTTCCCCGTTACAGGAGACATGTGGTAAGTCGTCATACCTTATTCCTAACATGAATTCGTTCCCGATAGAGATTCATGAAGACGGACTTTTGACGAGGGGATATACATCGGATGTGTAAGAGTAAAGCTGAGGGTGGAACGCGTTGCGACTGCGATTCCTCTAAGAAACGTCGGCTCCGCAGGCACAACAGGGAAGCTCTCAACCGTGTAGCAGAGTCTTTACCTACTACTCCTCCTCCCTTCTCGCCGGCACCTCCAGCAGCTCCAGTTTTTGTGACGCAACCAACTGATGAGGATGTGCGCCAAAAAATTACAGAAGTACATGAACTCAGAGAGCAATGGGTATGTTCAGACCTCGACACACTGGAAAAGCAGAAGCTTGCAGACGCGATAGAAGAGAAATCCACTTATGTTGGTGCGATGATTTCTTCCATCGTAGACTATGAGACAGGGGAAACTGATGCTCAGAATTCAGCTCAGTTTCTTCGCCGCTGGAAGTCTTTAGAAGCTCAGGTGGAAGAAGCCGTCAATGAGGTAAATGAAGCGGAAAAAGAGTACTCCAACGCATTGTTAAACGAACCTGATTCGCTGCTGACGAAACAGAAAGAATCTGCGCTTACCGCCAGTCAATCCTGGTTGGAAGGAAGGCGCGAAGAATTGAAGCAGGAAGAAAAGAAATTGTTCGTAGAACAGTTTGATAATGGTTCTAAAAGGGGAGAAGAAATTCTCAAAGTCTTGAAACGGTTCCGAAATTTCGGAGGCGAAATCAATACTAAAAAATTCAAATTGAGATCGAAGTATGATGATAAGAAAATTTTTGAAGATTTCAAACAATCTGTTGAATACTTCCCTTCTGAGTGGATAGAAGCTCAGAATAGTGAGAAAAAGCCTTTAGTCGTTTTTGGCTATATGCGTTTTCCAGACCACAACACATTAGGCTGGTACGACAAAAATGGAGTAGAAAGAACGGAAGTGTTTCTCAGTGGTAACTATAAGATTCCTTTCCGTAAGAAAATTACTGACTATGAGTATCTTGCTATAGAAAATGGTGACCCAGGGGGATACAATTCGTATTATCAGAAAAATCAACGAGCCACAATGATTCATGAAATATCTCACCGAATGGAGTCAATTCAGGGCAACCTGATTGCTGCTCTTGAAGGAGCATTTTTAGAACGTAGAATTACTGATTCTACTGGTCTCCGCGAAGCATCTGTTAACACTGCTGTGGGAAGTGAAAAAAGCGTTGTAAACTACAATGGTTACCGTGATAACTTTACTGATATTTACTCAGGATACGATTATCGTCCAACCGCAGACCACAATCATCGCGGAGAAAATGATGCGTGGGAAATCCTATCAACGGGCACAGGGGCAATCTTTGGAGGAAAGAACAATGGCTTTATGGAAAATTCTCAAACTGGAGCTGACCCTGATTTCAAAAACTTTGTTATTGGAATATGGGCTTCCATCTAAAAGAAGGGTAAACTGGACATATTATGGTAATGCCAAGTAAAACAAATCCCACTATTGTTGTGGATGTAGATGGTAAACTTATCGCTTGGACTGATGGCCAGTTTGGCGGAGACAAAGAACTTATCAAGCAGGCGGAGTATGTCGGCATGCTTCAACGATCCGTTCACCCCTGGTTTTTGATTGAACCCATTCGTGCTGATCTTTCAGATGAAGCGAATCGTGTCGGCGCGCTGGCTGCGATGTTAGGAATCAGTCCTGGACGTGCTATCATCAGAGAAATTGATGAGAGCACTATGAGCAAACTCTCCGTGAATGGATTTGAAAGCTCTGCTTCTTGAACTTGTGAAAGGCTGAACTCCTGTGACTGATTCCTCCCCTATCGTAGTCTCCTACCGTGGTCATTACATCTCTTGGAATGACGGTACGCTGCATGGACCAGCTGAACTGTTGGACGTTATCCGTTACCGTGCTGAACAGCATGAGAATGTGAAACCCTACTACTGCTCAGCTCCTCTGGAAGCTGACCTGTCAGACCCAACAAATCGTGTTGGCGCTGTTGCTGCTTTGGTGAGCATCAACCCTGGTCAAGTGAACATCGTCCGCATTGACTCTGAGACCTTGAATGCGTTCAAGCAGGGTTCTGTCGCTGCATAAATATGAAGAGAGCTCTGCCTACCTGCAGTAAAGACATGCTTAATGAGTGAGGCCCTGACTATTCTTTCAGTCAGGGCCTCACTCATTGCTATAACTACTTTTGGTGGCCTTCCTTGCGGCCTGCAACAGCCTGCTGCTGGAAGAAAATGACGCTCAGGCCCACCACTGCCAAAGCGGCCCCAAAGGCTGGGAGAACGGCTCCTGCGTTCATCAGGACTACTGCTGTAACCACGGCTGCACCAATCAGAACCAGGGTCAGGTAAGCAATCTTCGGAATCGTCATCTGAAACTCCTCTACTTGTTGGTCACTGTTGACCACATCAGTAACAGTAACATCTGCATGTGACACTCGCAACACTTCCTACTAATCCGTTAACAGAAAAATCCCCCTGAGCCAAGGAGAGAGAAAAAGCTCAGGGGGATTTCACTATGGAAATGTTACAGATATTTCATTTATGGAAGGAGAGAGTCTTCCGCTGATGAGGCAGGATTCGAACCTGCATTCCCGAGCCTCAGCTCCCGTATCTTACGTCTACTCTACCGTTGAGTTACTCATCAACTTTATGAACTGTTACCAGTTCACAAAGCATAGTGAAAAAGAAAGAACATCCACAGCGACTGACTATGGACCCAAGGAGTTTGACCTCCCCATGCTGCAAGGACTACCATGCGGAGGCCCCGTCTTACACCAGTTCGTTTCAATTTTCGTGCGTTCGCAGGTTACAATCCTGCCTGAGAATCAATTAGACCGTTTCCTCAGACTATACCATCTGAGCGGGGACTTGAACCCCAGTTGTATCATCCTTCGTCATTACAAACGCTACTGCATGAGTTTCATGCATGACAGGGTAATGATCCCTGCCCCAACATTGTAAGCCTGTACACAGCTCACACGTCGCTTGTGCTTCCAGCGGGACTTGAACCCACAACCATGCGTTTTAGAGGCGCTTGCTCTGCCATTGAGCTATGGAAGCATATAGTGTGGCCAAAGCGAACCCTTCGGTCACACTATCTGGTATCAGTGTAACATACTTTTACCAGCATTACAATCTTATTTGTGGTGAAACAGTTGTTCGGCTTCTCTGACCCATTCCGAAGAAGGGACCCCAGTACAAGGGCTTGCGTCTCCACTTATGTGAACAGCTGTTCCATTTCGTCAGCATAGTTCGTACTGCTTGATTACTCCGCTACACCAAAGTAACCCGTCCAGCAAACCCACTGAATCGGTCACACGAGGAACTTCCCAACCGTGTGAGCCATCCAGTTTCGGTGTAGCGATCAAAAAGAAGCAGGTCGGGTACTTGATATTACAGCCCTGCACCCGAAAACGTTACTTTCAGGTATGACACCGTGGTTTCCACCCGTACTCCGACCAGATGGATACCTTGCATCACTGCTAATAATATTCTGCATCCTCCACTGACGTGGACGATTTCAGCTTCTTTCCTAACCAGGTGAACCTGGCCAAGTCATTGTGTGGTAAGTCTACCACATGATCTGCGGGAACAGGCGGCACATCCCCCTGTCGTTCCATGTCCCAACCTCCGCGGGGAAGCTATCCCCATACATTGCTTCGGTTGTTTCAGGGAACCCGCTCAGGGCATGTATACCTGCCCTGAGCGACCCTTTATGTTGGTCACGGTCTCAAAAGCCGTGCAGCCTTCAGACACACGCCCTGGGGGACTAAGCCCAGAGATTCGGCATATCAAGCCGCGTCCCACTAATAGCTGCCAGCTTTGAGGCTTTCGAAGCAACTATGTCTTGAACCGTATTGTATCTGTTAGCAAATTCTTCTGTCAGGCTGTACATGTCTGAATGAAGAACCCAGTGCCCCGTCTCGGACTTGAACCGAGGACCCACTGATTAAGAGTCAGCTGCTCTACCAACTGAGCTAACGAGGCAAAAAGGGAAGGAACATAGGCTGCCAACAGTTGCCTGTTCTGGCTTCTGCCCTTCCCAACAAAATGTGGAGCTTCACCCAACCCTACCACACGGGATTGGCTCCGTAAAAAACTGCGAACACTTGCAGGTGTTCATAGGGTGCAGTGAGCGGCCTCAACCACGGCAATTATCCGCTCACGTCAAAGAAGGCTGCAACCTTCACCGTGGATTTTCGTGTGAGAAACCGGACTTGAACTGGTAACCTCCGCCAAGAATCAGTTGCGTCATCAACTATTGACTCCTGACAACGCTCTGCCAATTGAGCTATTCTCACAAGGGTTCTATGTCGGTAGGAGTTCGAGTCCTACATGAGTCCAGCACCACCAGACCTAGTTTACCAATAACTTACGACATGAGAGCTGGTCACCCAGACCTCTTTTTCAACCAGGGCAGGCAATCGAAACCTGCATACCCGCTTCCGCGGCGCTTTATCCCTATGTTAAGCTACCTGATAACACTGACTCTCAGTTCTTTTATCCTCAGACTCAGTAGTACTCCCGAGTCTGATTTCTTCCGAACGTCCAGAAAGCGCTTGTGCCTCCTGAGGGACTTGAACCCTCACTCCTTTTGGGAACTTGATTTTGAGTCAAGCGCGTCTACCAATTCCACCAAGAAGGCGTAGTGACTCAGTATCCCCTGAGCCTGGGTTTGTGACCTGGCCTTACTCCCAGCGGTGCGCACCGCCCAACCATCTACTCGTATCCTTCTCCGTAAGCCCAGTTCCGCCCGAAGAAGCAGTGGTTGTATCAGCTTGAACTCTCTGTTATGAGGATAAATCCACAACCCTTTCGGGAGTGGGCCTCATTTGAGGAATCGAACCTCAGGAAAGACCTGCAAGTTTCAAGCGTCAATGTTTATTAGAAGGTTCTATCACTGTTTCGTTCTCAGACTAACCACGATGGGTTCTTCTGGCCGCTTAGTTTCCACCAGCAACAATCATTCTGACGACCCACATGTGAGCCGCAAACCTCACTACCCCTCACTAAGAAACCGCTCGGGGATGTGAAGCTCTTTCCAGAACCTTCAAATCTATCTGTATATCTCTATTGAGTTACCAAAAATTTAGGGGGAGGATTTTCCAGGACTTGTTCTCCTGGCCTTGCTCCGTCTTGATGTTTCCTAACCTACCAGACTTGCTGGGGCTTGTCAACTTCATTTTCAAGTTTTTTGGGGAGGATTTCCTGGTCTTGTTCACCAGGCATTTCTCCCTGTTGATGTTCAACCTACCAGAGCTTCTGGCGGTTGTCAACTTCTGTGTGAAATTATTTTGGAGGAAGTTTTCCTGAGCTTGTTCCCCAGGCATTATCCTCTGATCGTGTTGCTTGTTGTGTTGTGTAGGAACAAGGTAGCACATATGATCGGCAGGATGCAACTGTCTGCGGAAAGTTTTTCCTGGAAGTTTACTGGGACATGAAAACACCTGGTCAGGACTGAATGTAGCCGATGATCGGACGGTAAGCTCCATGCGCATCACTGAGTTCCGTCAGCATGCTTTCGTAAATGCGACCCGCCTCAACGCTTCCTACGAGAGGGGTTGCTTCTGTGAAGTACTCAATGTATGCAGTAGTCTCCTGAGTTCGGATTAGGTCTTTCATCTGAGAGTTGTCCTTATCAGTCATCTGTCGAAGGTTCTTGCTAAGGGTCAAAGTGGCCCTCAGCTTGGTCTCTACGCGGTTTAGCTTCTCTTCATCGGTCATTGTCCCATCATATAGTCTTAGAGCCTTACAAGCGGTTTTAGCGGCTTCCTGAACGTTAGAAATAGGGCATGAGAGTACGAGCCTGTGAAGCAAAGAATCCTGACACTTGTCGTGTGCATGGTAGACGCTTCAACCCTGAAACAGGAAACTTCACTCCACGACGACCGTTAGTTGAACATCAGGAAGAAGCGAGTCGATTTCTCTTCTTGCTCACTGACGAGCAGAAGAAAGCTCTTCGTGCTTACGCTGGTCCAGCTTTCAACTCCATTACACGTCATTTGTACGGTCGTGATGTTTCTGATGTTGAAGAGACAAAAAAGATCATCGCTGTCATGGATGAAGCCATCGCCGCTTACGAACAAGTTGGTCCAGAAAAAGAACGTGTTGTATACCGCGCAACCCGTCTGAAATCGGATGAACTCATCTCCTCCCCTGAGGAACGGGACAGAATTGTTGCAGAGCGATTCAAGGTCGGTTCAACCGTTTCCATGGATGGATTCATGTCCACAACAGAGAATCCAGAAGCTCTGTTTGACTTCCTTCCTGACGGATATGAGGACTACGCAGAACGTCCGCAGAGTGCGTTATTCGCACGTGAGAACAAGACGCGTGAAAGCTATATTGACATGATGGGCGGAGACGAGAGTCTCAATAATGTCGTCTACGAAATACGAACTACATCAGGTGTGCCAATGTCAGGATTTGACCACATCCAAGCAGACCGTGAACAGGAGTACTTGCTGGGTCGTGGGAAGAAGTTCAAAGTCATGGAAGTCATCCCGTTCACAGGGTTGAACAACCCAGGGAACAGCTCCATATTGAAACGCCGCCATGCTACTGTGGTTCGTTTAGTTGAAGTCAAGAACTGATTGTTTTAAGAAAGCAAAGGTGAAGGGCAGTAGAATCTTAGTCTTACTGCCCTTCACCTCATACTGCTCAGCGACTATTACAGCCCGTCATCATCGGGGTGGTAGTCAGAAGCATACTGTCTGTTCCTTCCACGGCGGTCCCAAGCATCACGGATACTCTCAGCAACTCTTCCGATAACCCACCAGAACCCAATAGCGATGTACTTGATAGCCCACCAAAGAAGAATAGCAGGAGCTGTGATGCTACCCAACAGGAGTAGTAGAACAGTTGCAATAAGCCATGTCCAAATGGTTACTCCACGCAGGTTTCCGTCTTCATTGAGACGGTTGATACTGGCGGAGAAATCAGACAAGGTAAGCACCCCAATAAAAGCGATGGGCGCAGCGATGAGGCCAGTGATGACTCGCGCAATCCAGCCACGGTCAACGAACCCGTACACTCCGACAACAGCCCAAAGGAATGTCACCAGCATAAAAGTCTGACCAACATTCGGGTCAGGGAAGACTGTACGGAAGAACCAAGGAAGCGCGAATCCTACACCAATGACGATTGCGAGGAACAGGAACAAACGGAGCAGACTCTGACCAGCTAAGAAGCTGTACAGAGAACCACTATCACGGAAATACCGTGTTTCAGAAACATTGCCATCCCGCTTCGTGTAGTACACTCCCATAAAGGTTCCTCTTCCAAAATAGACAACAAATAGCTTATTAACTATCCTATCAGAGAAAACTCAGGTTGTCTATGAAGGCTTGAATTTTTGCAGCTTAATGAGTTTGAGGGCCTCCGCGCAAAGCGGAGGCCCTCAAACTATTTGGCGGGACCGACTGGACTTGAACCAGCAATAAATGGCTAACAACCAAACGTGTTACATCAGCCAGTTTTCTTTCTTAGCCTGTACCGGTATGCTAAGAAGTACTCATGCCTGTTACACTACGGTCCCGATATCCTGCCAGTACAAGCAGGAAAGGTTCCCACTGAGAAAAGAACACTTGCTCGTGGGAATCGGACCCACGCGACATACTTACTAAACACCGTTTCCCTTGTTTAGCAGTAATGCCCCCACTAGCCGAGCTACTTTTACAAGCGCCTAACCATCCCATACGGATGGCTCTGGTTGAGTATCCATTACCTCAGCAAGTGATTTTTCTCAGTGACTGGTAATCATGATACTGGTCTAAGCTAGACATCTCCTCGGAAGCAAGCTTCCAAGTTTCCCACCTTAGGGTGCATCATAATTTCCAGAAGTGGACCAGAGGGGAATCGAACCCCTGACCTCCTGCTTGCAAAGCAGGCGCTCTACCAATTGAGCTACAAGCCCGTAGGCCCTCCGTTTCCCCAACACCGCTGATTTAGGCTGTTGCTTAAATCAGCGAATGCTGCTTTGTTGGGCAGAACGATGGAGGTTCGCCAGATGCCGTGGAGTTACGACACTCCCGCATCCCGATACCGCTTAGTCGTAACTTCAGGTATCTGCTGTATTTGCTTATGTAGAAAGCTTACCACACGCTTATCTGTGATGTCAACTCCTGAGGTGAAAAAGTTTCTATAGATTTTGCGGCTCTTCTGGCAGTGACCAAAGGACAGGATCATTCGGTTGAATAAATTGTGCACTGTACTCTTCAATCGCAGGAATTAGGATACTTCCGTCCGAAGCCAAATTATTTCCTCGCAAGAATGAAAGTGAGTTAGCAATAGCACGGGGTGTTCGTCCAAGCTGAATACTCAGGTCAGTTACCGTCATAGGACGTACTGCGAGTGCTTCCAGGATGGAATTTTGTAATGGTGTTGGCATAGCTTATTGTCCTTGTTCTTTTATAGCTGCACGAGCTGCTTCTTCTGCTGCCAGTCTTTCACGCACCTCAGGATGTAACAACATCTGTCGGACCGCTGCCACGTATCCGATGACGCTGTGCAGCTTTCCACCGACCTTAGTGTTGAACGGAGTAGCCAGGTCAGCTGGGAGGTTGTTTGAGGCTTCTGCAATCTTCTGAGCTGCGTTATCCAGCATCTGCATCATCCATTCATCCATATCCGCAGGGGACTCCCACGGCTTTGGCTCTTCGCGCTTCGTGCGTTCTGGCATATGGATGAATCCTTCACAAGGTTACGGAAACCTCATGGGTTCCTGGGTTAGCGGTCGTAGTGGCGTTTGTTAGACTCAGTGAATGTCGGTAATGCGTTGAGCGTATTATCAACGTAATATAATACAGTGTACACGCCGCCGAGTTCATCCGCAAGACGCTTGCGAGTAATCTTGCCTTCACTCTTCGTCTGTTCCACACGAGCTTTGGCTGCAAGAGCTTTCGTTTTGAATGCTTCTTTCGTTCCGAACTCGCGCTTACGGAGTTTGTTGGGGAGGTTCAGGAGGAAGTACATGTCACGACGAGCATCATGTAAGTCTCGTAGGGTGGCATTGTATTCCTGAATAGCTTTTTGACGATCCTGAGGGGTGATAACAGTTGTGGACATAGAAGTAACCTTTCTGAGGCTACTTTACCATGTATCGGATTTTCGTTGATTTAATGAACAGAGCGCCAGCTGCACGTGTTCAGCTGGCGCTCCTGAGTGAAGTAAGCTTCGTTGACAAGACCTGTTCTACCGCCATGAGCTTCTTGCGAAGCCGCCCAATGGCAACCGTTCCCCTGCCTCCCAGCCGTACTTGCTCAGGTGGGAGCCTTAAAACGTCGCAGTAGACCCCTGTGACTTATCTTCACTTTGCTGCCTCTGTTGGATTCGAACCAACAACCATTTACGCCAGCGACGTACCCTTGTGGGGGCTACTCTTCCAATGAGCTAAGAGACAACCTTTGAACCGAAGTTCAAAAGAGAAACAATCATGTAGTGGGTCTGGCTTTTTCTATCCTTATAGACAATTGGACTGCCAACGGTGACCAACCGTTTTTCAAAAGGTTCCCACTACTGTATTCTGTTTCCGCTGCCCCACCTGGACTCGAACCAGGAACCTACGAGTTAACAGCTCGCCGCTCTGCCAATTGAGCTATAGGGCACTAATGCTGGGATTGAAGGTGGAACACGCTATAGCATTCTCACGACTTCTCAGTCGGTACGTCGGTTCTCTTCTTTGATGCGAACCTTCGCTCCCAGCAGTACTACTTCTTCAAGTGCAGGTAGAACACGCTATATCATCGTCAACGCTTCTCAACGTGTACGTCGGTTCTTTCTCTGATGAGGACCTGATGTGTCCGTAGTACTGGTCTTGTGTTATGTTCATCATCGTAGCAGAGGTTCTGCTTGATGTCAAACATGTTTTTCAAGAAAATGCAGGGCATAAACCATGCGCCAACAGTGGGCGTTTCCTGAGCTTTCTCCGCTACGCGTACACTTCACTCAGGCTGTTTCCTCTGCGCCCCCGAATTGAACGGGAAACACTGCTTTGTTCTGGTACCTCCTGTGGAAGGAGGAAGATCATGAATGAAAGCAGCACAGGAGATTCAAACTCCTGTTCCAGGAGAGCCGTTGATGCCCTCGCTGATGTACAAGCCAGTCATAAAGAGGAATTGAACCTCAACCCAAGTCAGGGACTGCTTTCATTCTGAGCCTTTTAGAGTTGGCGGCTAACCAATTTCAAACTCCTCTGCTACCAGAGGTGACCTCTTGCTGCCCCTACTGGATTCGAACCAGTAACCTTGAAGTTAACAGCTTCCTGCTCTGCCGTTGAGCTAAAGGGCAATATGTGTTAGGTAAAAAGCTCGCATTCACTTCCTAACCTTTTGTGAATTCAGTATTCATGGTTTTCCTTTCGGAAAATTGTAATACCAGCAAGTGACTATGAGCTGATTGATTCGCTCGTCTTCATATACTGCCGAGGTCCAGTGGCTAGGTCCTGGCAGTAATGCTGTTTTCGTAAACTAATAGTCGCCACTGAGGGTTTGTGCTATTGTTCTCAGTTCATCCGCTCGGAACATCACCCTGAGTAGTGCACTTCGCTCAAAGTCTCTGTTCTTGTATCATCGTACAATACTATCTTGCGGTGTTTGTTACGTTTGTGTGGATTATCGTGTCACATCTTAGGGCTAGTTCGCGTCCGTATCGCTTACCTGCCAGTATTACTGTGGACATTACTCCTTGCAGCATTGACCTTCACTCCTGATGAGTTCTGTGACACCTGCCTCCACCTTGGGAGGAAGGGTAGGAACGTAGGTCGGAACCATATTCCCTGGAAACGTTATCGTTCGGTAGTTTCCTCACGCTTTACGTGTCTCCGCGTCGTCTACGCATTCATCTGACACACCGTGACCGCCCATTTTCCTTTCGGAACCAGTAAGCGAAGCCAGACGATATTAGCCGCATGCTTCTGGGAGCACCGTAGGTAAACCTACGGAAGTCTATCTTGTTTTCACTGTTACGTTATCAAGTTGCTTGGTTGCAGTAGATATTATCTGCTGTGTTCCTTGCTTATGAGTACACACTAACACGGGGTTGGAAAGCTTGTCAACTCGAAAGTCAACCTTTTTCCTGGGAGTAAGCTGATAGACTCAACTTCGGCCTGCTACTGCTTCCCAGTTACGCAACGTGATAGCGCCCCGCTCATCATCCTCGTTGAGGTAGCTGGCGATATGTTCACCCAATGTCCACAGAGAGTCCTCTACGGGCTGCCAGGAGCCTTCTGTATGACCATCAGGAGTATCAATGTGAACAGATTCTTCATCACGCCAAATAACAATTATGGGAAGTGATGCACCTTGAATTGATGCTCCCAAGTCATGAGCAGACAAAAACTCCCATGAAGCAGTATCAATACCAGTCTGACTGAGTGCAAGCTGGGATTCGTTTGAAATCAGTTCTGCCCAGTTTTGAGCTAACCACTCCAACAGCTCAACCCATGTCCATGAGAAGTTCCAGACAGGAGTATCACCTACTTGCAGGACCAGTTTCCCGCGAGTGAGTTCCGCGGCCGTTTTTGCATGCTCCTCAGCTTCGGATGTGAAACCCCAAGTGAGAATAGAGTCAGCGGTATGCATAAAAGACACCTTTTTCTAAGATCGTTACTTATGTGATTAGTGTACCACAAATCGTTGGATAGACAATGATTTGTGGTATGATGAGACTACTTTTTGAGGAAACGAGGAGCTGGATATGTCAGCAGAATTACCTGATCGTAACGACATTGCGAAAATCATCTACGATTTGAACCCTGCCCGTCAGCGCCATGATGGTGAGAAGATTGAGTTCAGCGAGCAGAACCCTGACGCTAAGCATCACCAGGAGTTGGCTCGGGAACAGGCAGCTGCTGTCTATGAGGGGATTGCAAAACATCAGCGAAGTGAGTCAGTAAAACGAGAGGTCTCTGATGAGGAGATTCGTTTCACTATGCTTCGTACTGCGGCACGGATGGCAGAAGCTCATAATGGCCCGTACACATATGCTGACTTCGAGGCTACAATGATTAATGTGTATCAGTTTGATGTGACTCGTGTTCGTGAAGTTGAGAAGCAACTCGTTGATGAGAATGCTCTCCTAGGAAGTGACATGGTTGCTGGTATCAGCTTGCAGTCAGGAAGTAAGGCTGAACTGGATTACTCTGTCGGCGCTATCCTTGAAGCTGCGAAGAAGAGAATTCAGCGCAGATATCGCATTTGGGAAGGGCATTTTGTGAGTCAGGTTTCACAGGACTATAACATCCCACCTCACCGTGTTCAGGAGCTGGTTGCTGAGTTACGCGCTGACGGTCGCATTAGTGATATGGAAGACTACCTGATTAGAACACCCGTTAAATAAGCGAATAAGTAAAGGCCCCCACATCTGAGTTGATGTGGGGGGCCTTTACTTATATAGCTCAGGGAGCGCTACGCCTTCGCAAGCATCTTCCACTGTTCCTTAGCCTTAGCGAACTCCTCGTTCAGAGACAAGTCAGAGTAGGTCATGCCCAATCCACCCTTACCAGTGCGCTTTTTCATCTCACCAGGAACATACATGTTCATCGCGGCATTGAATGCCTTCTGGAAGTCGTTCTGGTCAGCGAACTCAGACTTGAACTCCAAAATTTCCAAGATGAACTGGATACGGGCCTCATGCCCTGCAATCTCATTGAACTCATCCGAGTTCTGCTGCATGATACGGAGAACATGTTCTCTCAGAGGGCCATTGTCCTCGTATCGCTTGTGGTTCGCTTCTGAGAATTCGCGGTATAGCTGCATCCGCTTCTCCCCGACCTGAATGACATCTTCCTGAGAGACCGTCGCTGTATTCGGTAGCTTCGTGGAACAAAGAAGGTCCCAAACAATGAACGGCATGGACACAGCCAATGCTACTGCGGCAACCATTGTAGCTACTACAATGATGTAAAAAATCACTACCATGAACATGGAGCTTCCTTATTCTTCGTGATGTCGGTCATATAGACATCAGTTAACCTACCACTGGTTCAGACATCTGTCAACAGTTCCCCTGTCGGAGAACTTTTGCGTTAGATATAGAGTATGACCAAAACCCGTAAAGCTCCGTACAAGCATGCTGATGGCAGCAACTGCTGGACGAAGAACTGTTCAAAAAATTCTGTCGTCTCCAACCACTCTCACCTCTCCAATTCTACATCTCCCCAGCCCACTTCAAAATTGGGCCGTTACGAAGCTCAGGTAAGAAAAGCAGTTGGTTCTATCGCCCGCACAGGAGAGCAGATGAACAAGAGTTACCACTTTTCCACGGTTTTCACCAAAGACCGTTCATACTCTCCACGATACGTCAGACCAGTGAAAAACGCTGACTATGACTTGATTGCTACGAAGCCTAAGGGTGGGCTTTGGGCTGCTACTGTGGATGAGGAAGGGCTTGACTCTTGGAGCCGCTTTCTGGGAGAGACGAGTGCTGAAAAAAGTGAAGAGATGCGCACTCGCATGCATTTCAAACCTGATGCGAAGGTGTTGGTAATTGACTCACTCAACGATTACCGCAAGATTCTCATCGGATATGCTCATTATGCGCAGCCAACGGAGGACTCACCAAGTAAAGACTATGTGCGGTTCTTTGCAAACCAACGGTTCAACATTTCAGGTATCAACTCTGACGGAACAGCTCGTCGGAACATTGACTGGGAGAAGCTTGGAAAAGACTATGATGCTGTCATGGTTACAGGCAGGGGAGTCTCAGCTTGTGGTAAGAGTTATGATGCTGACATGCAGAACGATGTCAGTCTATGGAATTGGGATTTTGAAAGCATGTTTGTCATGAACAAGAACGCAGTGCGATACGAAGAGAAGTAAACTGTCAGTTCACGTTTTACTAAAAATAGGTCTCATTCTGTAAGTACGTTAGGCTTGTGCATTGTAGATCAAACGAAAGATACCTCCCATGCACATTGTAGAGAACATACCAACCTTTTGGAGCCATTTCTGGATTATACTACTCATCGTTATTGTTGTCGCTGGCATTCTTGTGACTCTCGCTATTGTAGTAGTAAGACGTTCCAAAAAAGGAACAGACAGTCCTGCATTCGCTATCCTAATGACGGTCGCAGCGATTGTTGCGGTAGTTGGGTTGGGTGCCGGTGGTCCAGCATCGACACCCGATTACTTGGGGATTGCAGGAGAACATCTTCAAAAGCAGGCAAAAGAGCAGTATGGAATTTCTCTAACCAAAGTGGAAGCGCAAAAGCTTGTTGACCCAGAGCGTTATAAAGCTGCAAGCGTGAAGTGTGATTACAACTATCCTAGTGAAACCCGCCCTTACCCTTGTAACGATGTATTTGAAGACCGCGATAATCCTGACTCTAACTACCACCGTTTCGGACACGTCCAGATTGCGACAATCAAGGGCGAAAAAGTATCTCTGACGAGTATTGAACTGGTGCGCTTGAATGATGAGTATCGCTTAGCCTACTATGGCAAAAACAGTGAGAAGAACACCATTCGTGAGCTTCCTCATCTGTAAGAGCTAAGAATGAAGTAGGGGTAAACCAGTATCTTGTTTACCCCTACTTTTATGTTTACCCCTACTTTTATGCCTGATGATATTGATGCACCACTGCATGACCTTTACCTCGTGAAATCATCCAACGGTTTACAGGAGTGGTCAACAAGAACGCTATGACCAATGAGATAGCTAAGGAAGCCCAGAACAGAATCGTATTCAATCCTGCATCCATAGCTCCTGGGATGAGAAGGACCGTTCCGTTGTCTACCAGTTCCATGACGGCAATTGATACAGTGTCAGCAGCAAATGCTGCTGTCAGTGCGGTTTTCCACGATAGGCCAGCTTTCCGAACACCTCTTGTTGTAAGAGCATACCCGAAGATGAACGCCAGGATGATGGACAGGAGAATAGTTCCAGCGTTATGGAATCCCGCAGCTGTTCCAATGACCATTCCTAAGACTTCACCAATAGCGCAACCCGTCAGGCAATGTAATGTTGCTTGCGCAGCAGTAGCCCATGATACTGGACCTGGGTGCTGCATGTGATCGTGTTGGGACATAGAATCTTCCTTTTCTTCTCTGTCCCAAACGCAATAGGGGGATAGTCCATTCCCCTAAAACCAGGTTAGCAACCCAGAATACATCCAGGGTCATTTACCTTTGAGCAGACACTGCATCGCTTCCCTCTGGCTGTCTCAGCTCGGAGAACTTCTAGAAGGAAGAACACAGGATGAAGCTCAGGATTTTCCTCGGTGAGGCGACGAATCTCATCATAGACTTCTCTCGCTTCATCATCAGTCAGGGTCTGCTTCTCAGGAGCAGTAGCACGCTGAATGTAAGTGTCAAACAGCTCAGCCATACGAGGGAGAATTCCCAAATCAGTCATAAAGGTTTTCCTTCAAAAATTTAGTTACGGATAGTTACGTGGAAGTTCGGTACAGGATTCGGGAAGACACGGTTATCCTCATTCATCGGAGTCGGCTGAACCTGATGAAGCTCCCACATGTGTCGCTGACGCTCAACAGTAAAGCCCTTTTCCACAAGATACGGGATAGGCTTCTGCGTGCGAGCGTAGCCTTCCTCAGGAGTGAAGCCCCAGCCAACACGGTAATCGTCCTCATCGGAAGTATAGCCTTCCTTGCCCTCTTCTGTCTCCGTGAACTCCACCTTCTTGCAGGGGAACTTCCACAGGAACGGTGCAACTTCCAGCTTTGGAACAAGCTCCATCAGCATGGTTGTGAAGTCAGGGTCGCCGAACTTCTCATCATAATCAGTAGTGGCGTAGTACAGGTAGTTACTGAACACGCTGCCCTCAGCCTGACCAATCTGCAAAGAAGCGTAGCCCCACTCGTGGCGGTAGTAAAATGGCAGGCCATGCAGAAGGCCCTGAGCTTCAAAAGGAGTATGGCCACCAGCGGAGGAGATAATGATGCCAGGAATCAGCTCTGCAAGCCAAGCCCACTCACTCGTGTCCTGAGCATGAAGGTCAAACTCCACCTCGCCATCAGAATCTATGTAAGCCTTGAACGCTTCCCACATCTTATCTTCCATGAGAGTGAGTCTAACATAAGGAAAGGAAAAAGGGAAGCGGTTTTCAACGAATTGAAAACCGCTTCCCTTTGTTACAATATCCACTGTTAGATTGCGTCCAAACTTTTCCAACAGTTTTACCAAAACTATGCGCCAACACAGTTCTAGTCTTACCTTTTTGTAGGTGTTCGCAGCACCTACATTTTACTGTCCATTTTACCGAGAGTTGCACCAAATAGGAGTCGAAGCCTTTGGTACATCCATTACTATACTACGCTAAGCTGTTGAATGTCAACTCCTGAGGGAGCGTTCATCCAATAGCTTAGCGTCCTGTCAGCTCACATAGTACGAGCTTGGTCAAGGAACTCCTGAATGCGCTCAAAAGCTAACGTAGTTGCACTATACTCACTCGGGTCCTCAGTGGAACCTAATGCTACGACATCACTCCACACTTGGCCTGGTAGGTTGTCAAAATCAATAGGTCCTTCATGGCCATGTTCAGCTCCAACAAAACCATGTTCAGAAGCTGCGATAACCCAGAAGACAACAATCTCACCAGGAGCATCTTCATCCTGCACCTGAGCAAGGACGGAGTACCCACCAGGGAAGACTGGATCATCTCCTAATTCAATGACATAGGATTGCATGTGTGAACTCCTTACAGTTACAACTATCGTATAGCTACCATTGTATCACTTAATGCGAATGAGCCAACCAGTTAGTTTCTGATTGGCTCATTCGCATTAGCAAGACTCTTTTAGACCTTGCGACCCTCATGAGGAATAAGCAGTTCCTGCGGAACCTTGGTGAGGTCGCCATACTCCACAGTCCACTCATGAGTGATGTGGCGATAGGTGTTCTCGCTGCTCAGAAGGTAGTCACCCTTATTAGCAATGACTCGCAGCTCGCCTGAGGCACCGTTCGGACGAGAAGAGACTACACCGTTGCGGTAAGCGACATCATGCTTATCTGCATAGGTCAGACCAGGAAACAGCGCAGGATGGATTCGGATAAGCTCAGCAATCTGCTTCAACTCATCCACGTGCTGAATCTTCAGCACCCGAATTCGTGGCATGATAGGCTCAAACTCTTGACCATCGAAATGGATGTCGGCCATGATGATTATCCTTTGTGTTGATATTTTTGTACAGAAGTGCTCCCAGAGGGACTTGAACCCTCACGTCCGCAATGGACACCAGATTCTGAGTCTGGCGTGTCTACCAAAATTCCACCATGGAAGCATGTTGCTGTTTCGCCCACAGCTGGGGTTCTAGGCTCATACATAACCGATTTTGCCTATGACTTAGCCGTACTCCTGGTGGGACTTGAACCCACACTCCGTGAGGAACTTGATTTTGAGTCAAGCGTGTCTGCCAATTCCACCACAGGAGCAAAGTGAACACCTCTAATCGCATCTCTACGTTCTCAGCATAACCCACCCTTCCGAAGCGATTTCTCAGCTACATATAGTGCAGAAGGAGCCTCGTTATGCTGCTTGTCTTACTCTATCAGATGTCCCACCAGCCTTGCCACCAGCAAATTTCGCACTCCCAGTTTTTGGTGCTGTCACCATGAATCTCTTCTGCGAAAGCATCTTCCACGAAGCGAACTCCGTGAGCATCCTTGACTCGATGTTTTGATTCTTTTGAGGAGAACTCCTCTTGACTGATTTCAGGTAGGACTTTTCCACAACTTACACATGCGTGTTCCATGTTTGTTTCTCCTTTTGTTTAGACGGTTCTTTTGTCTTGTTTTCAAGGAGAAGCATGAAAGCTCACTTATGTTTGCTATGAAAAACTATTTCCACTATTGAGTTATCTGATCTGATTGCAGCGGTGGGTAACGATCCCACTTCTTCACTGATGTGAAGCCGCCAAACCAAGGCTAACTGACAGGAATCGAACCTGCCTCCTACCGTAGGGCTGCAATCTAAACTTGTGTTGGTCCGAGACTTGTTCTCTCGGCTTATGTGAAGAGCCTAACACATCTTTGAGCAGCCTGTCAACTCCTTCCGAGAATTTTCTTTCAGGAGGCTCAGCTCTTGTCAGCTGACACGCAATCTGGTAAAATGAGGGGAGCAAACTAAGCAGAAGGATAGAGAAGATGGCTGGAAACCAAAAAGCTATGGATGAGTTCGTAGATAAGTTCATCTACGAATATCTGAGTCGAGATATTGAGTTCTCTGATGTGTACGAGGACGAAGATGCAGAAGACTTCTCCGATGACCAGCTTCGTGAAGTTCACGGTAAGATTATGGTTGAACTGAAACGTATTCGCAATAAGCTGTACACATCTTGAAAATTCTATAAGTAATGCCCTCAAGCAACTAACTGCTTGAGGGCATTACTTATAGATAGAGGATAAACTATCAGCGACGAGAGTACTCAGCCTCAATCTTGTCCGCAGTCGCACGAAGGCGCTCAACCACTCTGTCAGACTCGTAGGTGCTCATCGGGTACTCGTACAGGTCATCCCACCTGCGTCCCTCACCTTCCCACAGGATGCGAATCAGCTTCTGAATACGCTCTTCGCGGTCCTGGGCAGACTTTGGAATCTCAGAGGTCAACGCAACAGCGTCAAACTGCGGGAAGAAGCGGTATGCCTCACTACCAACCTGCAAGAAGATGTCCCAGGTCTTCATGTTGTAGTCAGGGACAGAGTTCTCCAAGAAGCTCAGAATGAGGCTGATGTCTTCAATGAAAAACGTTGCGCCTGCGCCTGGTCCCTCCTGAGGTTCCGCAAGGACGTGGAATTTCCCGTTCGGAGCGCGAAGGGCTTCAATTGTGCTGTTGACCATGGTCATTCTCCTTAGAAAGCGTTCTTAACTATATCAGGAAAGAACTTCCGTTGTCAACTAGGAAACAGTGTGAGCAATGACAGACTGGATGTTCTCCGCAGCCTTATTACGAACCAGGTGGTCAAAGGAGCGGACGTTCTCAATGTCCTCCAACTTCACGAACACGCGAGCAGCATCAGCAGGGACCTCATCAAGGGCCTCCACGACTCGCTCAGCGACGAAACGACGCTCCCAGTCCTCGTTCTTCAGCTCCTGCGCCAGGCGCTCGCTAATAGCGCTCTCAGCGCCAGTAGACTGCTGCTCCGCATATGCTCGCATCATCTGAATTGCGAGGAAGCCTTCATTCGGGTTCCAGTGGTCAAGCTTCTTGATGACCTGAACAGGGACGGTAATGGTAATCATGATGACACTTCTTTCTTTATGTGGATAAGAGGTATTACGGAATGAGGATGACGTTCGGGTTTTCATTCATGAAACGAATCCAGTTTTGAACATCAGAAGGTGAACCTTCAACCTTCTCCAACCAAAACGTGGTGAAAAAGGCATTAGAGTGCTTCTGTGTGCCACGCACAGTATCAAACCACTCATCATTGGACAGGTCACTATCAGTGCGCCAAGGGCAGTAGACACCAAAGTCATCGTTTGCAGCCATCTCATTAATGAAATCTGCAATGTCACTGTTGGATAGGATAAATCCACTGAAATTGACGGCTGAGTCAATGTTTGGGTTGACCCTGTAATCAAAAACAGGCTTACCCCATTCAACAGGATATGCGCTAGCTGCGTATGTCATAGGATGTCCTTTGATGATGAGCGTTTTGTTTATTCAATGTAGCACGAGGATAGGTCGCTGTCAATACCTTACTGTGCAGTGGCCATTTCAGCATTTTGTTCTGCCTGTGAAGCATCGTTACGCCAAAGCGTCTTGATGACGAACGTCTTTCCCTGCGGCTCATCCAAGAAAACTCCAATGAGCGTCACTTGCTCACCCTTTACACCCCAGGTGTAGGTGTTGCGCTTATCTACGAGCACCTGATGGGAAAGGACATCTTGAATGTCAGTTTCGCTGATTTGACGTTCTTCCATCCGCTGTACAGCATGGCGAGTGTATCGGAGGAGCGTGTTCTGCATAGTTGCTCGCCCTGTGCTGTCAACCTGAGGAAGCGCATGACGCTTGGTGAACAGCTCAGCAGCTTTCATGATAGACAGCTTCTTCGCTGCAAGCTCCCGAGCTTTCTGAGACCGCTCTTGACGGGAGCGTTTGACCTGCTGAACCTGCGAGTATGTCTTCTGCGATTTCTGCGTCTGTCCTGACTGCACTTGCGATAGATACTGCTTCTCCAACGAGGCAAGACCTGCATTCGTGAGAGAGTACTCGGTGACTGCCTTCGTCAGGAGGTTCTGAGCTGCTTCACGAACTGCGTAGCGATTGGACTGAGCCATGGCCTTTGCATGAAGCTGACGAGCGTAGTCCAACTGGGCGGTAGCGCATGCATTACACCAGACGGCACCGTCAAGGACATGGGTGCACTGCTGGATAGGACCAACCACAGGAGTCGTCTTCTTCGTGGGTGCGTTCCGTATCGCAGCAAACGCATGCATGCGGGACTGGGTGGCAGTCATGGTTCTCTCCTTGAAACAGTTGAAGCCGTTACAGAGAACTGTAACGGCTTCATGCCTGCTTGTCAACCTGGCTTCTCAGCCAGGCAACTGGGGAAGGATGTCACAAGCCAGACTTGCATCAACTCTTCCACTATCATCCATATAAAACCAAATGGCTTCTCGTACAGCGATAGCCTGTTCTTTTGTCATTGTTACAGTAATCGTTTCCACTTTTCTTCCTTTGTTCATCGGTTATTCGTTTTTCAGAATAAGGAAGTGTGAATATTTTACTGAGTACCTCTGGTGGGATTCGAACCCACAATCCCGAGGGCGGCTGATTTTAAGTCAGATGTGTATACCGTTCCACCACAGAGGCTCACTGTGTAAACAATTCGGGAGAGGACTGTGGCTGATGTGTCTGCAGTAACCATTTCATCTGACAGTATTTGAGCCAGCCACCACAGTTCTACCCGTTGTTATGTTATGTGTTTTGCTAAGTGCAAGAAGGTCAGATAACTCAGCTCAGCATACCCGATAGTGTGGATATGTTCAGCTCAATCATCTGGAAGTGAAGTCTTCTTGCTGTACATGTCTACCTTAGCACATGTTGCAAGGTCTTGCAACTTCTGGTTCTTCCAGTGAGACTCGAACTCACATCTCTTCGTACCTACTTGAGGTGTGTACTGCCATTGTACTATCAGCATCATGATTTTTGGGACGCTGAGCTGGATTCGAACCAGCATCTCTTAACACCTCCAATGAGGTGTGTTCTGCCATTGAACTATGAAAGAAGTCTTTATTGAGTTATTTGAGGTCTTCCAACAGGGCTTGAACCTGCATCTCTTGTTGCCCATGAGAGGGGTGTTCTAACCTAATTGAACTATGGAAGACCCTTGAAGGTCACTTTTCATCAACAGCTGTATCTGCTGTCACTAATGAAGGCAAGTCTTCAAGCTTGTGTGAAATTGTGAGGAGTTCTTCCAGCGGGACCCGAACCCGCATCTCTTCGTACCGACATATTTCGTCGGTGTGCATTACCTTTATGCTACTACCCTTCATTTGTGAAGATTAGGTTGTCTTTGAAAACAACATCTCTTAGTACTGACATTTGTCAGTGTGTTCTGCCGTTGAACCATGGAAGAATTTTGTGCGTAGGTCAAACCGTAAGTTTCAATGATTCTTAATCCAGCTCGCAACTGGCACTCACTTTGGTTTCGTTACCGTATCATTAGACCTGAGGTGAAAATGAGAGCCTGCACAACCAGTGGTCGCCGCTACCCGACGAAAGGATTCGAACCTTCCTGCTCAGATTGAACTGATTCAGCAAAATCAGAAATCTGTTTCATTTTCGGTAATCCCATCCAGCAGGATTCTTGCTGGAACCAACCAACCTCTCACTAATGCTCTAACGAGGCCAGGTTTCTCATCTGGACGGGAAGTGTATTGAATTATGTTTGCTCCGACAACTGGACTTGAACCAGTAGCTTCCCCTTGGAGCGACCGCAGGGCTGTGTTTCCATATACTTCACACTACATCGGAATAGCAAGGATGATTATCTGTTGTTTCCCTTGCCTTATGACTACAACCTAACACAAGGGTTCAAGTCTTGTCAACACCATTTTCAAACTTTTTTAGTAGAGCAGTCCTTCGGCGTACTCTGCCGCTACGATAGCCCCGTACTTTGCTCCGTAGAGATAAGGAGTGTCATCCTGAATCTCCTCCCATGCAGCATCTTCCAGCCCGTTGGTGAAGAAGAACATGACGATGGCAATAGCGTCCTTTTCCTGGATGGTGTATTTCCATGTTGTCTCATCAAGAGGCTTTTCAATATCCAGGTCTACTCCGAGTTCCTTCAGCCGTTCAACATACTGAACTTCTATCGTCGGGTTATCATAGCCAGGAGCGACTACCTGCTCGGGGTCAAAACCGATGAGTTCAAGGTTCCGCTGGTAGTTCTTGCGAAAGGTCTCATCAGAGTGCTTACCCAGAATGACCACAGTATGGGTTCGGGTCATCCCGTAACCATCTCCTGGTTCACCGAGCAAAATTTTGAATGTGCGCATGATTGTTCTCTCCTTATGTGTCAGTAGTGAAGTTTGACGACTATCGCTTAGAAAAGCCCATAACCGTATTGACTGGATGGAACTACCGCTGTGTATCCACCGACAAGTACTGGAATCTGCTTTTCTTTCAGCTCTTCCCAACGAGTTTCTGCCAGCCCATCCAAGAAGAAGTACATGATGATGTGGATGAGGTCATCATTGTCAATGTAGTACGCATCAGTTTGTCCCGAAGCTCGGTACTTCTCATCAATGACCTTCTTTGTGAAGCCAGCTGCGGCGAGAAGATGGACATCTTTCTCGTAGATGTACGGCTCTTCGTACTCCACAGCAATGGTGTCAACAGGGTTGAACCCAACTCGCTCAACATTTCGCTTGTAGTTCTCAGCTAACTGCTCTCTCGTCACGTCTCCATGAATGGCTACGGTGCGAGTCTCAGTCTTGCCGTGGCCATCATCGGACCAATCCCCTAAAACAATTTGATACTGCTGCATGAGTGCTCTCTCCTTTGTCAAGTGTCTCTATTCTACCAGATTCTGGTCTTTTTGTCTACATCAGCACTCCGATTTTCACGTTTTTGGAGCTAATTGGAGCGCTCTAAAATGTGATGTTTAACTCGGATTAAAACTCCTTCAAAAAAGATTAAAACCCCTGGTCAGAGAGGCTATTGAAAGTTGCTTTTTCTGAGGCCGTGTGGTATGATTTAGTTACACAACAACGCAACACATACACACAAAAACACCAACACAACACACACAACGCTACGAAAGAAAGAAGTACTCACATCATGGAGATTCTGGACCAGCAGATGACCACGCAGGAGCTTGACAAGCGCTTCCCTGACGGGACCGTTGATGTCATCGTACGAGTAGACCTTGATGACCTGATTACTCGGAATGAGGATGAGATTTTTGATTTCTTGGAGAGCCTTGTTCTCAACGGAATTCTTGGGAACATCTCGTACTCCATTGCAGGGCATGAAGGAGAGAGCACTATCCTGATGCAGGTCGTCGGAGATGTGATGGAAACTTACGAAGAGTAACTGCTTCGTTTGTGAAGGAGAGAAAAATAAGAAGCGGTAACCAGTGGAGAGAGCTGGTTACCGCTTCTTTCTGTCTGCGATGGTTACAGGAGTCGGACCTGTGCTGTATTCAGTCAGTGCGACTGTTCCGGAATTACTACACACTGACCAGGGACTTTTCATAACCTTCGTGTTTTGACCTTCCTGGGTGAAAGCGCTCTACCGCTGAGCTAAACCATCAGATGCATACTTTATCTGACCGCTTATAGCAGCAATCCCCTTATTCTATCCACAAAGCGTTTGCTATGAGATTCCTGAGCTCTTACTGAAGGGTTGTTGAGAAAGAGCGAAAGAAGGACATAGAATGCCGATGCTGTAGAAAGGAAGGAGCAACATCATCATGACAGATAACAATCCCTACGATCCAAACAGTACGTACCACTATCCGCCACATAACTACTACGCTCAACCGAAACCAGACACCATACCAGTGGAAACTCAGAACGCTAAGGGATCAGGCTTCGGCAAGAAAGCCACTAGTATCACCATCGCTGCCTGCTTAGTTTCAGCACTCTTCGGCGGAGCAGTCGGTGGAACTGTCGTATCAGCTGCTCAGACAGATGGTTCAGGAACAGGCTCTTCTTCCGCAAGCTCAGCTCCTGTCACAAACACTGTCAGTAAAACCACCACGACAAATCTGGCAGCAACTGTCAAAAATTCATTCAGCTCAGTCGTCACTATCAGTGCTATCGCAGGGCAAGAAGCGGGAACAGGTTCAGGGGTTGTCATCAATAAAGATGGATACATCGTCACTAACGCTCACGTTGCAACTCTTGAAGGAGCTACGGACCAAGCGAAGCTGACAGTGCAAACCAGCACAGGAGACACTTACACAGCTCAGCTTGTCGGATACGATCCTACAGCTGATGTCGCTGTGCTTAAAGTAGACAAAAATGCGAAAGGCATCAAACCTATCAACTTTGCTCCATCAGATGGCCTGCAAGTTGGTAGCCAAACCATCGCCATCGGTTCACCATTAGGCTTATCAGGGACAGTGACAACAGGTATCATTTCCTCCTTGAACCGTCCTATCTCTGTATCCTCCTCACAAGTAGGGCAGAACCAGCAGAGTAACTCCTACTCTCAGCAGTCATCCAACACAGTGGCACTTTCCGCTATCCAAACTGATGCTGCAATCAACGCAGGAAACTCAGGCGGAGCATTACTGGATGGAAACGGAAACCTCATTGGCTTGAACGTTGCTATCTCTTCCACAAGTCAGAACTCAGGCAGTATTGGAATTGGTTACGCTATTCCGAGTGACTACGTAAAACGCATCGCAACCGAAATCATCAAGAATGGCCAAGGAACGCATGGTTCCTTAGGGGTGAGTGTAACTGATGATGCGGAAGCGAACACTTCTTTCACAACAGGAGCAACAGTGCAAGCTGTCAACTCTAACTCATCTGCGGCTGATGCAGGGCTGCAAAAGGGTGATGTGATAACGAAAGTTGATGACACTGTGATTAGCTCAGCTACACAGCTGACAGCAGTCATCAAACAAGACGCACCGAACACAAAAGTGACAGTATCCTATGAAAGGGACGGTAAACCTAACACTACCGAAGTCACGTTGAAGCAGTTGTCCAGCTAATCCTCTTCCAGGACTTCCAGCTTCTTTTGTGCCAGGTGCCATGTGATGCCAGGAGCAAGCAGCACACTGACTAATGACAGGGTAAACACACCCGCCATTATCAGAATCCAGAACCACATAACGTGATTCTATCAGCTCCAAGACGAATGGGGAACAGATTTGGATGATTCTGTTCCCCATTCGTTCATTTTGCGGACATCAAATTCGTGTACGGTACGGTTCCTGCTGTTGGCCTGGGAAAGGCTTTTGCTGCATTTTACGTTCCATCTGCTCAGCATGTTCTTCGTCTTCTTGAGTGCGGAGCTCGCGGCCTACTGTAGAAGCTTGGCGGGATTTCGTAGCATGGGAAGTTTTTGAACCTTTCTGTGGGAACCAAGCCATCAGGAGTAGCAGCACCCATCCAACAACTACCAGGTAGCCGGCGTTGACAGCATACTCATGTGTAGAAGCATCATGGCTGAACATCTGCCAGCCGAAGAATACGCTCCCTGCAACAACTACCGTATACGTCACTGTCAGGAGGCGTTGCAAATTACTCTTCTTCGCATCTAAGACAACTCCACCCATCTTCCCGCATGCGATGATGACTGAGTGCAAGATGAATGTGTATAGGAGGACTGAGATGAGAATGCTACTCAGGTTCTGCGTGAACTGCTCATACAGCTTCCATTGAGTAACCCAAATACCAGTGACGATAAGACCTGGGATATAGGTGATCCAGGAGGTAAAGTATTTTTTCATCCGTGAAGCAGCTGCCTTTCATGATTGCAGGAGGGGATGCTTCATCTCTATCATCTGCTTTCCAAAAAGCAGAAACCCCTCAGTTTCCTGAGGGGTTTCTGGGTTGAGAACAGTCTCGCCAAGTGTTATAGCAGATTTGCATGTAGGTTCTGCATATGCAGCGGAGCTTTGCCAAGCGCATGATTACGGACAACCTACTGTGAATAACCATGGTCTCTATGCTTGGGTCAGGTCCCTGTATACGGGGCATAACACTGGTTCCATCAGATGACTGTGAGTTGCATTTGTCCTGTCATCTGACTTCCGTGCAACAAGAAGTGAGGACCATCTTCCTTACCGCATCGTGATAAGCATAACATACTTCTACGGAATGTGTCAACTATTTACACGCCATGATGCCTACGCCAGGCTTGCTGCCAACGATGCACCCGCATATCATACGGAACATACTCTCCTGTGGGTGGACGGCCCTGATGCCAATTTTGACACCATTTACACTGGTAGGCACTGTTTCCTACTTCAACACGCGACTCTGCTATTTCCTGCGTAGGGTATTGTGTTTTTCGTTCGCATTCGTAGAAACGTCGAAGCTCTCCATCAGGTGGATAGACAGGTGGCTCTTTCCCTTCTTGCGTGTACTTACGACGGGAAAGATGGTGTTTATGGAGCGTCTCTTTCAACGCTGCGATAGTGGTTTTGACAGCATCAATCTTCTCAGGGATGAGGTCTGGTTGCCCAGAGTACTCATGAGCTATCTTTCGAGTGTAGGGTCGGATGACACGACGGATGTCAATCTGAGCAGGGACAACGAAGCATGCATTTCCCAGACGGTACACATCATGATGCTCACGGAGACGGTTCCCGTAGATGTACTGGTTCGCTGAGGCTTCGTCTTCGAAGAACTGAGCTTCGGTCTCGTAGGCAGCAATAAGCTGAGCTTTCAACTCTTTGGCATCAGATGAGGACATCTGTGTTGTAGCGAAAGCTTCTTCTACCAGGTCAGCGATTCTCGCATTCATGACCGTACTTTCATTCTCATGAAGTCATTCTACCTTAAAGACATGAAAAGGGGAAGTATTCATCACTTCCTATCTTCTATCCAAAAACCGTGAAACACCCAACCAGGTTGGGTTGACACTCCTCCTGAGACCAGGTAACGTACTTCATGTACTCACCCGCCCCGTAGCTTCTGATAAGGAAGAGAAACATGACTACCACTGATGTTCTTTGGAACGAGAAAGCCGTTCAGGTTGAGCTGTGGGTGAAAACTCACAAGAAGCTCCCAAAGCGCAGCCGTACGGTTGATGCTGAGCAGAACCGTCTTGGTCGCTGGCTTGAAGACAACGAGCGAGCCATCACGAAGAACACAGGTCACAATCTGGTTACTCCTGCTCGCATCAAGCGCATTGCTTCCATCAAGAAGCTGACCGCTCCGAAGAAGAGGGCAACTGATTCTCGGGAACGAGTGCATTTGCTTAGCCAAAAGGAGCGATGGAATCTGACCGCTCATGCTCTTGCTGCTTTCCAGGAGGAGTACGGTCGGAACCCTCAGAGGAAGTCGGGAGATATTGAAGAAGATAAGCTTGCTGCCTGGCGAATGTGCCAGAAGTACTCCTCTGAGGAGCGCCAGCAGAAGCTGGACAAAATTGCTCCTGGTTGGCGAGGCAGCAAGCGCAACCGTGAAATCAACACGACTGATGATTGGAAGGCTGTTGCTAATGAGTATGTGGCTTTCGTCAAGGAGCATAACCATGTACCTAATAGCCCCACTGCGAAGCATCAGGTTCTTCCGAATGAGGGTCGTCTCTACTTCTGGCTGAACCAGCAGCGATTCTTTCTCAATAAAGGGAATCTTGCTGCTGAACGAAAGGCCATCTTGGATGCAACTATCCCTGGCTGGTCTGCTGCATTGGCGCGCAATAGTGAGAAGTGGGATACCCAGTTCACTTTTGTGAAAGCGTTCTATGCTGAGCATGGACGATTTCCCACTCCTGACAGAGATAAGAACAACTTGCAAGCTAAGAAGGCTGGTGTTTGGCTGAATAAGCAGCGTCAGTTGTTCAAGGAGTATGATACGCTCAATGATGAGGTCAAGGAGCGTCTGGATAAGCTCCGTGCATACTTGATTGGTCTCTAAAAAATAAATAAACATGTTGTAAGGAGTAATGAGGTGAAAAATTACTGTTAGTCAAATAATTTTTTCACCTCATTACTCCTTTTAGGGAGGACAATCCTTGTACCCCATTTATTCACTATTAAACTGGGGTACAAGGATTGTCCTCTCCTTTTGTCCCCCTAGGGTAGACAGATCGGTTATCTCAATGATTGAAGTAGTTTACAAAGCGAACTAAAATCCCTGGTCAGAACGGGCTTTTTCCCAAACTGGGGGTACGAAAGAACGCGCGTTCTCTGGAATTTGTGCGATAAATAAGCTATCCTATAATCGTAGGTCTCCGAATAACTGCCAGAGAATATACAGTTACGTAGACACCAATGGGGGAACATCTGAGCCACAAGAGAGAGGCTCCAAGTTCTCCATGCGCCAAAAATCAACCACTAACTATCCAGCAGGAATACCTGCGTTACCCGAAAGACGAGAAAAACTCATGTCCACAGTCAACCCGCCACAGAAGCGTAAGCGCGGTGCGATCTTTGCTGTCATCCTTGGTATTGTTTCTACCTTCATTGCAGCATTAGCATTCACCCCAGCTTTCTCTGGCTTCACCGCCTCCATCAATAACACCACCAACAATGTTGCCTCAGGTACACTGTTGATGTCTGAAACACAGGGAGCAACCACCTGTCTGTCTTCCGCAGCAGGAACAGTCACAGTAGCTAACGCTGGTACCTGTGCCACAATCAACAAACTCTCTGGTCAGACCGCAGCAGTTCCTGGAACTGTTTACACTTCAACCGTTACCATCAAAAACACTGGTACCATCGCAGCTAACACCTTCACCTTGACTCCTGGTGGATGTGCAACAACAGCTAACGGTACTGTTAACGGTACTGACAACGCAGGATTCTGTGGAAAAGTCAACGTAACCATCGCTGACACCACAGGTGCAGCCAAGTGTGTTCTTCCAGCAGGAACAGCTGCTTGCGCAACTCCTTCCTCAACGACAACTCTTGCTTCCATCGGAACAACCCCAATTGCGTTAGCAACACCAGTTGCACCAAATGAAACCCGTACCTACACCTTCAGCGTACAGGTTGACAACAGCGCAACCAACGCACACCAGGGTCTCACTGCAAACGACACCCTTACCTGGGCCTTCGCTTCATAATCTGAAACGATATACGCTCAACTCACAGTGAAAAGAACCGACACCGAAAGAACCTGAAACAATGATTACCACCAAGAGAGTAACACTTGCTACCATAACAGCAGCTCTCTTGGTGGTAATCTATTTCATTGCCAGTAGTGTTGCTTTCGGAGGATTCACTGCTTCTGTACGTAATACCAACAATACCATTGGTACAGGGACATCTTTTCTTACCGCTGCATCAGGAGGAGCCACACAATGCTCCTCCATCCCGGCAGGTAATACCATCCCTGCAACAACCACGTTCCCTTGTATCAACGATCAGTTCCCGACTACACCTGCAACAGGTTCAGGTACCAGAGCTGTATCACTTACTGCCTCAGGGACAACGAATTTCACCTCAGCTTCATACAACGCATCAGCCTGCGCTCCTGTGAAGATGAATAACACTCAGCAGGCCACTGACCCTATGTTAGTGAGAGGCGGAGTAGGTTTCGCTCAGGCAGGCCCAACCGCAGTTTCAGGTTCAGGGTCTACCTCATTCAACGGTACTGATGCATTAGCAGTTGATGTTGCCTCTATCTCCGGTCTGACAAACTTCACCTTAGGGATTTGGTTCAAGACCAGCACGGCTAGCGGCGCGTTGTTTGGGTTCAGCAGTAGCTCCTCCACCATTGCTGGAAGTACCTATGACCGCCACATGTACATGTCCTCAAACGGCAAACTGAACTTCTCAACCTACTCAGGTGGAGCTCGCACAATTACCAGCACAAGTACTGTCACGGATAATGCTTGGCATTACGCTATTGTCACAGGACAATCTGCAGTCACTACAGGCAACTCCCGTATCACTATGTACATTGACGGAGCACAACAGGCAACCCTCACCTTCGCTAATGCCGCTGCTGCTGAACCCACCACAGGGTACTGGCGTGTAGGACAAGCTCGAACAGATACAGGTTATCCAGGAACAGGACAGTTCTTCACAGGCAACTTGTCTAACTTTACTGTGGTTCCAACTGCTCTTTCCACTACAGATGTAGCAGCGTTGTACACGGCGAACTCTCAAACTGCGTATGCCGCAAAAGTGGCTGCTGTCAACGGTACAGGACTTTGGCCACTTAACGATACGGGATTAGAGACATACACAGGCACTCTTCCAGGTAACGCAGGAAATCCTTGTGCGCATGTTCGTGTCAGTGTTGGAACCGCAACAGCATGCGTTTACCCAGTAGCTGCAACAACATGTCCTGCACTGTCTTCCACTTATACGCTGAACAGTTTAGTGGCAGCTGCAGCATCACCGTTGACTCCCTCAACCTCTAACTCCCCACAAACACTGACGACCACCTTAGCGCGTGATACAAGCTACAATGCGAACTACGATGTAGGATTGCATTTACTTGTTCCTGTGAGAATTACAGAAAATGGCTTTACGCAAACATTCACCTGGTCAACAAACGAAACCATCATCTAACGGAAACTCATGAAGAAAATCATCCTCATTACCATCAGCGCCATTGCTGTAGTTTTCGTCCTCTCCTCAGCTATTTTTTACCTCCTCGGAGGGCGATTCTTCATCATCCAGACACCCTCCATGGCGACATACGCTCCTGTGGGGACCTTGGTTCTGAGTAAGCCAGTGCAATACTCAGAGCTTAATACGCATGACATGATTCTGTTTCACCCGAACGGGCAAAAAGAAACGTACTTTCATCGTGTTGTCAAAGTAACCCCACAAGGACTGAATACAAAAGGTGACTTGAATGGTTCTGTTGACCCATGGTTCGTGCAATCTTCTGATGTCGTCGGGACTGAACTCATTCATGTCAAACATTTAGGGTTCCTCCTTCGTGTTCTTCCTTTCCTGTTAGTCGGTGGACTTGCTGGTTTCCTTCTGACTCGTCGTTATGTTCCGAAACTGTATAGGTTCCCTGCTCAGGTAGCGCTCGGCAGTCTCCTCATTTCCATCTCAGTGTTTTTCAGTCGACCATTCTTCAATGCTGTTCTCATATCGCAAACAGTAGACAAAGACAAGAAAGGCTTCATCGGTTTTGTCAATACTGGTATCTTCGGGTTAGAAGGTACTGCTGTAAAAGGAAGCTCAGCAGCGTCTTTCCCTGGACAGTTGGCAACGGTTTCTTCTTACTATCATGACAAAAAAGGCTACTACGAAGTAACCTTCGCTCCGAATCTGCATATGTACGATTGGGTTCTTCTGATTACTGCTGTGTTACTTCCAGCTGTGCTTTGCATTGGACATGCATTGTGGGTAAGAAAACATTATGTTGAAGAAGTAGAAGAAGAGTCAAAGTCTGATGAGTTGACAGAAGTTGCGTCTTAATTGCACCTCTAACTGGGGTCATAGCCTGGCACTGAAAAGTAAGAAAAGGTACGATTATGTTAGGGTAACTTGTTCTTGCAAGTGACTCCTTTCTAATCTAAGTCATAACTTCATATTGCGAAATCACCCTAAAATCAGGTTGGTTATCACATCTACTGGGATGCATGTGATAACCAACCTGATTGCTTTAACTCTCCCGATACTGTGTGTATGAGTAGAGACATCGAAACTGTTGGGCCATTGAGCCAAGCTGCGGTTGCTTCCTTCGTTTTCGGAGTGATTCAAGCCACTATCACCATGGGTTACACGTTCGTCATGGTTGCCCTGAGTCGTTTAGCCAGTTCCCTTCCTTCTTCCGTCACTGACTCCGCCTCCTCGGGAAGCACTCCGAACGGATTCCTGGTGTTCATGCTTCTGAACGTCTGGGGTATCTTCGCGGTAGTAACGGGGGTAGCTGCGGTCATCGCTACCCATCGGGGTAAGTCGGGAGATGCTTTAGGGACCATTGGGTTGCTACTTGGAATTGGATGCATGATAGTGACAATTGCCCTTAGCGCTAAAGGCTTCTAAGTCTTCAACCACATGCTGAAAGCCTCTCACCGTTCACTCCTGACATGCTGAGAGGCTTTCAGCATGTTTACGTCTGCCAGTGGGTGAAAGTGTTCCCGAGTCCGCACAGGCCCATACAGCGAAAAAGGTGATTATTCAGGAAGAGAGCCTATAGGGGCTGGTATGAATGAAACACTAAGCCCCCGGAAGTAACTATGCTCTCGTTATCGTTACCTTTCACGCAAAACCAGAAAGTGGTTGTCCCCATTGGGACACAGCAAACCATCGAAGGTTACGTCGCTCAAACAATACAAGAGTTAGTCATCACAGTAAAACATGTTCTCAATGGTCATGTTGAAATGGAGAATGGGACCATGATTGCCCATCCGCCTATTCTGATCGGTACTGTGAACAACCAACCAGCTTCCTATGAAGTATCTAATAATTTACTGGTTGCCAACGGAATTCCGGTACACTCTCTTTACCGAAAAGCTCCAGGTATCCTGGTTGCGTAACTCTGATAAGGCAAACGATGAAAAGAAAATTAGCTGCATCCGTAATCATTCTGACCGTAGCTTTTGGGGGACTCACCGCTTGCTCAAACCAGGCGGGAACATCTCCTGAGGCATCTAAACCAGCTGCCAGTGCTTCAAAAACTCCAGCTGGTGAGACAAAAGAGCAGAAGGAAGCTGTTGTAGCAAAAACCTACAAAGACTTCCTGGATAGCCTCTACAAAGTGCAAGACGCTGATGTCCAAGCAGCTATCAGCAAGTATGCACCAGCAAACGCAAAACTGAACGATGAGAGCAAAACAACTCTCCTCGATGGTCTCCGTACTGAGTTCCCCTTTTTGAAGAAGGTGGATGTTGAAGGCTACACCTTAGACCAGCAGGGCAAAGCTTACGGATCACTCCTGACCGTAGGAACAAAAGTCAGTGCATCTAAATCTGAAATCGTTCTTCGTATCCCACCAGCAGCAGTAACGCTCAGCGGTGATGACGCGCTGATTGACTTACAGAAAATTGATGTCCTCATCAATGGAAAAGTTTCTGACCCTGCTGCTTCTCAGAGCGTTCAGTTACACAAGGACAAGGATGAATGGCTGATTGACCCTCAGACCATCACCAGCCCTGAATAATATGCCTTGATACTAAAAATGGCGGAGGAGAAGCAACTAATTGTAGTTGCTTCTCCTCCGCCATTTTACGTTACTTGGAGCGCTTCTTGTTCGTGAAGCTCTGAATGAGGTCCGTGAACTCACCCTCCCAGCGAAGCTTACGAACAGTGCCGTCCTCGTAGACTGCAACGCCACTCACACCATGACCGTTGTAGCTGTCAGCATCCGTACCCATGAACTCACTCCACGAGTCGGTGAAGACATCTAGAACTGCAACAACCTTCATCGGGTTCTCACGGAGCTTCGTCATCAGGTCATAGTCCTGCCAACCATAGTAGTTCTCAGGAAGACTTGCAGGCTCCGCATGCTCAGCGAGGTACGTCGCCAGAGCGTTACGGTAACCCGCTTCCCAGCCCTTGCCGTCCTCAGGAGTCAGCAACAGGTTCTGCGGGCTGTTCTTCACGGCTTCAACGTCAAGCCACAGCGGCATCAGGAAGCTCAGGATGCTGATGAGCATCTGACCGTCACCCCAAGAACGAATCTCCTCATCCTCAATGATGTCAAAGACAGTACGGTCACGGCCATGCTTTGCGCACAGGGCGATTGCCTCGTCCAAATACTCCCGCCCGCGAGACGGGTCAAGGAGGTACGTGTACGGGTGCCCCTCACCAGCGAGAATCTTGTTCTCGAGGAAGTCAACGCTCTCCTGATAAGAAAGCTTAGCGTTCTGCGACATGAAGATGATTCCTTAGTAGTCTGATGAGTGGACAAGCTCTTTGCCCTACATCTTCACCGTAACAGAGAACACCGCGCCTGTCAACTAATGCGGAGGAGATGCATCTTATCCGCAAGGTAAATGACCTTCCTTTTTGTCTAAAACTTTTTCAAGACACGGGAATACTTCAAAAACAAGTTTAGTTGAAGCTACAACAAACCTAGTAGAAAGAAGTATATCTCATGAACATTCAAACTGGAACTTGGATTCTCGACCCAGCCCACACTGCGATCACATTTACTGTGAAACACCTTATGATTTCCAAAGTCAAAGGATCATTCGGTTCTTTCCATGGTGAAGCAACAGTAACTGAGGACCTCAAAGACTCCAACCTCAACGTCACTATTGACGCAAACAGCATCACTACAGGAGAAGCAAACCGTGATGCACACTTGAAGACAAATGACTTCTTCGGAGCAGAAAAGAACCCAGAAATTCACTTCATTTCCACTTCCGTAGAAGCAAAGTCAGCAGACAAGCTTCTCATCCATGGTGACTTGACCATTGCTTCCATTACTAAGCCAGTCACATTCACAGCTGAGTTCGGTGGCGTAGCAACAGACGGTTATGGCCAGACCAAAGCCGCGCTCGAAGCTTCCACCACCATCAACCGTACCGATTTCGGTATCACATGGAACTCTAAGCTGGAAACAGGTGGAGTCTTAGTGAGTGAAGATGTGAAGATTGAAATTGATGCACAAGCATCCCTCCAACAGTAGCCTTCATCCCTTCATCCGAGTAGCATAACCTTTCCTGGCAAGACCCTTACAGACTTCTGTGAGGGTCTTGCTTTTTACCCGCACCATCTGATACTCTTCCCGAGTAAAGTGTTCGTATGAAGAGAAAGATATGCACATGACGACCGTACTGCTTCTTGATGATGAGCGTTCCTTCAATGATGACCGTGAAGCTCTCGTCGCTCGCTCCACTGATGAAGCGATTGAACTGACTGATGAACTCTGCGCTCTGGATGAGCTGTGGCTTGACTTCGTGCTGGCTGGGAGTGATTCCACAACTGATTTCCTCCGCCATCTCCACGGACGCATGCACAGCGGGAACCCGTTGGAATTGCGGAAGGTGTTCATTCACACCAGCGCTTGGAATGCGGTTGGCCTGTTGAAGCATTGGCTGCAAATGCTGAACGTTCCCGAGGACCGTGTTGAGCGAGTGGAACACCGCGAGTTCCTCCACAAGTAACACAAAGAGGAGAGACCCCTGGATAATCCAGGGGTCTCTCCTTCATTAATCAGCCAAAGATGTCGTCATTCAGTTTTTGACGTTCTTTTGCTCGTAGCTCCATCAGAAGCTTCCCAAGCTTGTTTTGACCTTCACGAGTCTTCTGATTTTTACCCCAGATTGTGTCGTTCCAGTCGTTGTACTCAACCAACGCTAAATCGGCTGTCCCTAACAGCTTGTCCCTTAGGTCAAGGTGCTGGCCGAACTTCAATTCTAATGTCCTCCGCATGCACTGCTCAGACATGTTATTCCAGTTCTGAACGTCAATACGAATGCTACGGCCCCAGTATTTTGCTTTCGCAGGAGTGGGAGCCTGCTCTAATGAGCGCAGAGCTGCAACATTGTTTCCAGGCTCTAACGCAGCAGCTACTTTCATTCCTTGGAACACATGTTCACCAGTAGGAAGAGTAAACTGCTCACCACGATACTCAATGGTAACAGGAGCGACGTAGAAGTTACTCAGGAAGAAGTACTCCTCACGGAAACCCTTCTCGGTCTCCTTCATCAAAGGACCAGGGAATGCTGCTGCTACTTCTGCGTCACTCATATTTGTCATCAACTTTCATCAACAGTAGTCTATATGCTTAGTATATCATCTCTGCGCGGACACCTCGAAAGAACCAGTTGCGAAAGACATGAAAGTTTGCTACGCTCAGCATGTACCCAAATGGTCCATCAAGGAGAGAAGGAAAACCATGACTACTGCTACTGAAACTGAGCAGAAGGTTGCTGAGCGTGTCGCTCGTGAGGTCTTCGGGCTTCTGGATGTGACTGTGACGAAGCACACTCCTGAGAATTGGTCTGACATCTGGTTCCACCTGACGTGGACCTACGAGGAGGTTGTCACCGAGCCGTTCCACCCGAATATGCTCATCAGCGTTGCAAACGGTTACATCGCAGACCTGCACGAGGGAGACTGGCTGGTGAACGTTGCTGGCGGCGGCTTCCGTAATCAGACGAAGAACCACTACATCGGCCGTATCACCCAGAAGATGATTGACGCTCTTTCCGAGTAAGGACAAAGAACATGAAGAAGATTCTCAATACTCTGTATCACCTTTCCGATACTCGTCAGACTGGTAAGTTCATGTCTGCCCTCACTGTGTTGACCGCTGCACTGGTTGTGTTCATCATTTCCATTGCTTTCTTCACTTCTCCTGATGGAGTTCAGCTTTTGCAGGGCGGACTGGCGCTTGCCACCAGCATTGCCTGGGGTTGGTTCAGTAAGTACCTGTTTGAAGAGATTGACTGGTCCACGCGCACTGCTTAATCAGTCATAGGAAGAAGAAAGAACAAAAAGGAAGGTGAACCTACAAATTAGGTTCACCTTCCTTTTTACATGTCTACTGCGCTATCGTCAACACGAACAAGAGCTTCGCTAATACGCTGCACCTTTGATCCGCTTCCGAAACCGTAGATGCTCACTTTACCCAGATGGACTCGTGTAACCACAGCTAACTCAAACATGTTATACCCACGAGTTGGCTGGTAGAGCACAAAATCACCTGTTCTGAGCTGGTTTCCGAAGATGTCCCAGTACACCAAGTCGGAGTGGTGTACGTTTACCGTCAACGGTATCCAGTTATGGTGAGTTGCATGATGTGTCAAACGCATGCGCCCGTGTTCACCAGCTGCGATAGCTTCTTCTTTTGTGGATTCGTTGATGAAACCACCTGCTCGGATAGCAACTCCGTATTCAAAAAAGAAGGTAGGGTCTACGGTTTCTTCTTCATCCATTAGAGCTCAATTCTATCGTGAGGGATAAGGATGACTTCTGCTGGTGGACGATAAATTTTCGTACGTCGGTCATCGCTTAATGCTTGCAAGCTTAACTTCTCAGGAAGCATCTTAATGATAACCGCAGGGAGTAAACTACTGTCATCATTAGTGGAGTAAAGAACCATGTCACCAGCTCGGAGTTCGTTATCAAACCCATCATGGAAGACGCGATTTGATGCCTGCACAGTGACAGTTGAAGGAACCCAGCCCTCATCTTCATACTGTCGAACTTTCACTAAGCGCATTCTACCTCGGTCGCCAGCAGCGTAAGCTTCTTCACGAGTAGATGGATGCTCCGGCTCATCATACCATGCATCCCGTGTAGCTTTTACCCCGTACTCAAATCTGTACATGCTGCTTACTCACCTTCATCAACCTGGTCGAGTGGGAAGAAGGCAATCTCTTCACTGCGACGAACAACGTCGTCATCATAGCTGCCAAGAGCATCAATACGGACACCGCGAGCTGTAATACTGGTGACAATACCGACTTCTAACGCCACAGTGGTAGAGCTGGCGTACATCACGTAGTCACCTGCGCGGATGGTGTTCCCTGCGAGGTCATGGGTACTCTTTGCGGAACGTGTGATGTTGATATCGCGGTTGAGTAACCGCCAAGCAGGTCTTCTGCTGGAACCGATGATCCGGACCCGACCGCTCGCACCTGCTTCCATAGCTTCTGTCTTTGTGGTAGGTGTAACATCACTCCATCGAGGGTGACCGTACCCTGCGTTTGCTACGACTCCGTATTCAAAGCGAATCATAACTCAGGCTCCTGTTCCGAAGTACTTCGGCTGAATCTGCTCCCAGAACGGGTCCCAGGACTCTACGGCGTTCGTGTAGGTTCCATCAATGACCTGGTTGGTAACGAAGTGAACAAAATCGCCAATGATGTCGCTTGCACCAATAGGGTCCATACCCTTTTCAAATTCAGCATAGTCACCTGCCTCAACCTGTGCACTCATGATATCTTTTCTCAGCTGTGTCGTATCCATATCATCTATTATACCAGATGAGACACGTTAATGGAAGAAGGGACCCTGAGCTTTCCAGGGTCCCTTCTTCCATTGGAGGATAAGTTTTACAGCTTCACCAGACGGTCTGCGTTCTGGTGGTGACGCTCAACGAAGTTTACGTCAGGCTTTCGCAGTTCACCGTAGTTCAGCACGATGTAGAGCGGGAACCAACCCTTCGTGTAGGACGTGATGGTCTTCCGCAGAGCATACGAGTAAGCAACACGAGGGTTCACCGTGTAATCCGAAGGGATGATACGACGCTCCAACGCAGTAGCGTACACCTCTTCACGGACAAGCTGATGCTTCGTCTCTTCACTCATTGCCTCAAACTTGGAGCGGTCAACAGCAACCTGATGACCGTCACGAAGAATCTCGTTGAACAGCGGGACACCATTCTCACGGTAGGCAACCGAAGCATGAATAGTGTCATGCTCATACGTACGGTTCACATTCGGGTTGAAGAACTCGTCAGGGGAGAGTTCCAGGTTTGCCTTCTTCTTGCCATGAGTCTCAACCCAGATAGGATAGAGGATGGCATGCAGTTCAGGCAGGAACTGTGCGCCTGCTTCCTGCATCTTCACGATGTCAAACATGTGCTTATCCCAGGAGCCGTTCTTCAACTCCCAGAACGAGTGAGAAACCTTCAACGTGAACAGCTCGTCTAGGGAAGCAACTTCACCAGACCAGTCCCACTCAGCAAAAGCAGGATGTGTAAAGGAGTCAATCCCACGCTGCTTGTCCTCTGCAAGCTCCTCCGCGGTCGGGTTCACCAGAAGATAGTCAATATCCTTCGGCTCCCGTGTCTGCGGCAGGTGATGAGCCATAGCAGTAGACCCGACAAGTACCTTCATTGTTTCTCTCCTCATACAAAACGTTGTTAGCTCTACCTTAGCAGACACGTTAGTTCTACGCAACCCGTTTCATGAGGAAACACTTCAGTCTGCGGTTGGTGCTGCGTCGTACACAGTCATCATGACCTGCCGAGGAACGACAGGGTAAAGTGTTCCGAACGTCCAATCATCGCCTTCATATGAGGAGTATGATCCAGTGAGTTTGAGGAGTGTGTCATCGCCTTCGAGACGGAAGACAACATAGATACCGCTGATACCAGCACCTTCCTCACCTAACCTGTCATCAACAGCAATAGCTTTCTGCTCAAACCCTTCCAGAACAGCTTCCTTCTGGTATTCCAGCGCATCAGCAAAGTCTTCCGCACCGTTACGCCCATATGCTTTGATTGCCCCATGGATTGCTTCCACCTGAGAACGTGTATACATTAGTGGTCTTCTTTCTTCGTGATAGGAGTAATGATAACATGTAGAATTTCTTCAACATGGACTGCAACTTCATGGGTTGTATTGACGTTCCAGAAAATGATGTCAGGATTCGGGCCACGGATGCCTTCTACCTTGAAATACTGGTCACCAACACTGAAAACCAGCCAGACCGGCCATCCAGGAGCTTCCACGCCTAAATCATTCGCATAGTGCATTGCTTCGTCTAAACCTGGTAAAGGTACAGGGTCAGCATTCCAGAACGTGTCAGGATTCCCGTCTAACAGTGTAGGGAAGAACAAGTACTGCTCGTTTCTGGCTAATGCAGCCAGACCTGAATTATATTTGTTGATAGCGATGATGACATCAACGGTATTGATAGGCGATGGCATCTGACTCATCCTAGCGGCTCATAGACAGGATTCTCTATGTCCCCTGCAACATCAGGCACTTCCTGAACACTGAGCCTATCCCAATCAACGACAGGTGAGTTCAGGCGTGCTTCATGAGTGCCAATTACGTGGAACAGCTGGCCTGCAACTTCAAACACAACCTGTAAGCTTGTTTCCCAGACGTTCACAGCTACCCGCTTCACTTCACCTAAACCAGGAAGGGAAGGGCGAGCGTCGTCAAAATAGTGTGCAATAAGCTCGTAAAAGAACGGGTAGTCAAGTTCATGCGCATCCGCAGCAGCGAAATGTAGTTCTTCAATACTTAGGTTGCTACGTTGATGTTCATTGCGCTGTCGAGCTTGCTCATCATACAGCTCAATTGCTACCTTCACTTGGTCCGCAGTGTATATATTGCTCATAGGATTTTCCTAATGCTCATCAACCGCTTAACGAGCCTCGTGTTCAATCAAATAATTGGGAGTAACTTCACCCTGAATATTATGACCACTCCACAGACGGTACGCCTCATTATCACCAGCGACAAAAAAGACCATGGTCAATAGCGGCCATTGCTCAACAAAAATACGGCTCAGTGGTCCAATGGCTGGAACATCTACAACAACTTCTTTGTCTTCATCCTGAGTGAACTCATCCATGAGCTTCTGCAGGCCGTAAGCATCAATCGCTGCGTAAAGGGCTTGCTCGCTGAACTGTTTTGACTCCTGAGGGTCTTCCTGAGCATATTCCTGATATTCGGCATCTTCCACTACAGGAAGCTCAGTGACTTTACGGAAGCTTTCAACTTCCCATGCTACACCCTGAACCAAAGCCTGGAATGTGCCATCAATGCGGTACGATTCAACAGAATCGCCATTGCTATCCTCTACATGGAACACAATCCAGCAATGATTATCAGCCGGCTGATATGACATATGAGCAGTGTCAAGGACCGCGGTTCCAACTGTATCCACCTTGATGTTCAGGTCACGGGTCAACTGGTTAACAAACAGCTCAAATCCCCAGGTATCAAACCATTGGGCAAGTGCAGTAAATGTATTCATTTCGTCAATCCTTCAATGCAGTAAATTATCACTCTCATCATACCATAGAATTAATGGAAAAGGAACCTACCCAGTGAACAGGTAAGTTCCTTTTCCATTATATGAAGAGATTACTCAACAGTCTCGTAGACAATGATGGTCTTTTCCACAGGGACAACTGCTTGCAGACTGTTAGCATACCAGCGGTCAGAATCATATGAGTCGTAAGTACCTTCAATACGATAAAGGTTATCGTCAACGCGGAACACAAGGGTCATCGCCTCAGTTCCACCCTCACCGCCGCCCTCGCTATCAACATATGTAGCGATGCCGATTCCAGGAAGCTCAGCCGTAGCAGGGTCCTGTCGCCAGGAACTCTCAATGGCCTCTGCAAACTCGTTCGCATCACCCTCCCAGCTGTCTTCATTACCATTGCCATACGTACGAATAGCTTGCTTGATTTCATTCAAAGTTGCCATAGCTGTACTCTCCTCATTTATGATGTTACTACTTACAATAGCATATTTTTAGGAAAAATGAAAGCCCATGTCAATCTGCGACATGGGCTTTCAGAAGTTTTTACAGGTTACTCAACAGGCTTGTAATCGATGATGGTACGCTCGTACGGCATCACAGCATGCATGCCGTCAGTGCTCCATTCGCTACCATCGTAGGAGTTGTAGTAACCAGTAATGCGGTACATGTTCTCACCAAGCTGGAAGACAACCCACACATCCTCGCCACCGCCCTCTTCACCGTACTTACCGTCCTGGTAAACAGCAGTGCCGATTCCATCCAGCTCAACCTCAGGGTTGACGTTTTCAGAGCGCCAGACAGGCTCAAGAGCCTGCGCGAATCCGTTGGTCCCACTGTTGTACCCGTTACCATACGCCTGGATTGCGTTCTTGATTTCTGCGATGGTTGCCATATTCTTCTCTCTTACTGTTGATTTTCCGTTGTTGGAGTTTACTTTACCACAGGTGAAGTCGTGTCTGCAACCTCTACCAACTGTCCGCCGTGTCGCGCTTCCCAACTAACATCACGGTCATCCTGTCCCGCTTCAAGGCGATACTGCTTGTCACCCAGAGAGAACACCAACCACGTGGGTTCGTCGGTGTGCGCCTCAATATGACTGTCCACATAGGTCGCTACACCAACTGTTGGGAAGTAATACTCATCAGTGTAGTTGAACTGGTCAACAAAATCCCATGCGTCATCAACGCCATCATTGTACGGGTCACGGATTTCCTTCTCAACAGCTTCCACTGTAAGAGCATCTCGGGACATAGAATCACTCATCGCTCATCACCAACCCCAAGGTTCAGCCTCAGGGGCCGTAGGAACTGGGTCAGTCTCACCACGAGGCTGCGCGACAGGAGTGAACACGTACGTGATTTTCTCTTCCTTTGTTACCTCAGTCAGCGAGTCATCCCACTCAGGAGCGTCATAGGAGTCGTTGTATCCACTCAGCTGGTAATACTTCTCCCCAACCTGGAACACAATCCAGATAGAGGAAACATCATATCCAGGCTGCTCACCATCAATATACGTGACAGTCCCCAGGCCATCAATCTCCACGCTGGTGTTTTCCAGACGATACGCAAACTCATTCAAGTCAGGTTCGTGAGCTGTGATAGCTGCTAAAATTTCATTAGGTGTTGGCATAGCTCTTTACTTTCCTTCGCTGTTTGTGTATGACACAGAGGTCACGACAGAAGAAGTGACCTCTTCAATATCGCCCCACTCGTATCCGTTAATGTCGTTGATGCCCTTGATGCGGTACACCTTGTCATCCAGGTGGAAGACTACGCTGATAGGCACTCCATACCCCTCATCATCGCCGTAAGTGGGAATTTTCTGCTTGTCAATGCAGGCTGCAATGCCTACACCAGGGATTTCCACCTGGGAACCATCAAGCCAGCTTCCAGGCTTCGTAATATCGTAGTAGCCATCAAAGAGGCAAGCGGCAAAGTTGTCCAACGCAGACCCCTTGTAAGTCGGCTCAATGCGCTCGATACCTGCCATAATTTCAGCAATAGTTGCCATGTGATTCTCTTCTCCTTAGTATGAAAAACTCTGAACTTTCTACGTATCAATCCTACCACATTTCAGTGAAATTTTCAAGGAGCAACCTGTTGCATGGAAGATGAAGGTGTGGTACGTTGGGTCAGTACAGAAGAAATTTTTACACAAGGAGAGAAACCATGATTGAGACCCAGGCTACAATTCCGAACCTGTCAATGATTCCCGCTGAGGAGCTGGAAGCTCTGCGAGAGAAGATGTCCACTGAGACGGTGAAGCTTCTGAATCAGGAGCTTGTTCCGAAGCTTCGTGAGATGTCCAAGTACCAGGGTCCTGTTGAACTGATTGCGGAGCCGAAGTTCTCCTTTGAAGAGGAGGGCGATAAGTGGGTTTTCAAGCAGACTGTTAATGTCACCCTGAATTTGCCCATCCCCGCTCCTGATGACATCTTCGCTCAGGTAGAGCAGACCATCTTCCGCGAGCTGTTCAACCGCTGCATCGCTAAGTAACAACCAACACGAGTAAGGCCCCACCGTGTATCACGTTGGGGCCTTACTCATTGCCTTAGTACGTACTACTTCTTTTTGTTGTAGACAACAACAATTTTCTCTTCTGCAACAACTTCAAACACGTCACCCTCGTCCCAGTTACTGCCATCCCAGGAGCCATACCACCCTGTCAGCTTGAACAGCTGGTTGCCAACATGGAACACAACCCAGATGTCCTCTCCTCCACCTTCAAACCCAGGCTTGGAGTCAACAAGGGTCACTTCACCGAGTCCATCAAGCTCTACCTTGACCTCCTCATACTTCTGGGTCTGAGGATTGTATTCTTTCCCCTCCAGAAGTGCCTGAGCGAAAGTATCTCGCCAGCTGTTAGAGTTCTGTTCGTTGCTCTCGTGAACCTTCTCATTGTAGGCTTCAATAGCTGACTGGACCTGTGTTGCTGTAACGCTCATGTGCGTCTCCTTCGTTGTTTGATATCATACTGATTATAGCATGAAAGCATTTTCTGGCGTACATTGAAAACCCCTGCTACGATAATCTTCATGTGTGAAAAAGTAAGGACCAGCTCATGAAGTTACCGCATTACTCAAAGCCGAATAAGGCTCCTATGAACGTCGTAGGAATGCGTTTCTCCATCGTTACGTATTGGATGCTCGGAGCGATGCTCTGCGGAGTAGCTTCCATCATCGTTGGCAACATGGGATACAAGATCAGTAGCACGAATCTTCTCTGGGTAGGCATGGCTATGATGATCCTGTTTACAGGTGAACTGTTCTCTCGCGCATCATTCTCCTCCGCTTTGAATGAGGAACCTGACAAAATCGTCATGTTTGCTTCGCAGTTCCTTACATCAGGTATTCTTATTGTTGCGGAAGTCACCAACCTGATTAACTTATTCGGCAGCGATGCTCGCAAATCAGATGTCCCGGAGAACCTTCTCTGGTCAATGATTATGGCAGGTGCTCTTGTCGGAGTCATCGTTCCATTAGTACGATACTATGATGACTTGATGGCGGAAATCATGAAGAAACGCTACATCAATAGAGACATGCAGATCAAACAGGAGCATGATGCTTGGCTGGATGAAGTATCAACGAAGTTTGACGAATGGGATCGTCAGTATGAAGCAGGAACGCTGCCTGAATCCTATGATGATTTGAAGTAAGAATTCAGGCAGCGTTCAGCTGAGCTTTCAGTGCTGCAATCTCAGCATTTGCAGCATCAAGCTGTTGCTGTAAGTCACGCTCACGGGCCGAAGCAACTTTCGGCTCCAAAGCATGCAATGCGCGCTGAACGAGTTCCAGTACACCGCTACCGTACTGGTGATGTAAACGAGTGCCTGTCTCCCATTGCAACCAGGTCGGTTCAGCAGGGAACTCCATGTACATGCGCTCATTGTGGAAGAACGGCTCCTTCTGCCCAACAACAGCCGAATACTCGTTCACGCTGTTTGGGTTCAGCCCATTTTTGGACATGCGAGCGATGTAAACGCGCGAGACAAGCTCTTCGTTCACCTTCACATCAACATACACAGGCATAGGGGCCTCCTTCTTCTCCTAATTAGGATACACCATTACTGATAGGAATGCAACTGATTCTACGGCTACCTGCACTCTTCAGGTATGATAAAATTGATGATCTTTGAGGGGAACGAACATGGCTGATAAAGCTGTTGCGGACATTGTTGCAGATGCGATTGATGATTACATGGTGGGGATTTTTGACGCTGATGCGCAAGAGCTTGCATTACGGCTGAAACTGCATGTCTTAGAAGCTCTTGTAGCTGAGCAGTCTGCTTCCGTTGCAGGAAATACAGTAGTCGTTCCTGAGAACGTAAGGCTTGCATATATTCGCTTGGCGCAAACAGCCGTGAGTGTGGCAGGCCGAAAAGTTCAGCAGAAACCTGTTGATGAAGTTGGTCAAGCTGCTGCGATTGCAGATGCGAAAACAGTTTCTACCTGGTTCAGCTCGTTGCCCATCCAGGAAGGTCAAAACTAATGCCAGATGAGCTGAATGATGAAATCATCCAGGATGCGGTTGAGAGCCTCCGAATGTTCATGGGTGGTGGTTCTGTGCCTGAGCATCTGGTAGACCCTGTAACAGGCGCTCCGTGGAATTTTCATGCAGCATTAGGGTTAGCCCGTGAAGCAGCTCTCCGTGAGCAGAGTCATATTCTCATTTCCAGCAATGAAGCGAAACGAGTGTTTCTCACAGGAGAAGCATACAGCATTCTACCGAAGACACCGTTTGATTAAAATAGTTGGGGGCAGTAACCGAAATATGGTTACTGCCCCCAACTATTGATGGAGCCTTTACTTGGTGTAGCCCTTGACCATGAGCTGCATCTTACGGGTGAGATAGTCAGCCGCAATCTTCTTCTCGTTGAACCGTCGCTCCTTGCCATGGAAGTGCGCACGGCAGGTGTTCGTCTCAGATGCCTGGGCCTTTTCAAGCGCGGCAAGGGTTCCGACCTCAGCGAAGATGTTCACATGAGCAGCCATTGTATTTTCTCCTTATTTGATTGGCTTGCTGTTACAGGTTTAGCTTACACCTTATAGAAGATGAATGCAAGTGGTTAGACGAAGAACTTCAACTTCTTGCGAAGCGACTTCTTGGCTACCTTCTTCTCCTGCTCTGCCTGAATCCGACGAAGGCGCTGGGCGCGAGTGGAACGCTCACGACGCTCCAAAACCTGCTTGCGGTGGAAGTCCAGAGTTCCGTCACTAAGAGCCGCGTTGTACAGGTAATCAAAGTCCTCGCCTCGGAAACCCGAAGCAATCAGCTCATCAAGCGTTCCCTCGTACTCCATGCGCTTGTCATACTCATCCCACACACCAGTACGGTTGTGAACCTGGTCAGCACGGTGAAGGTCACGAATGGCTCCACTGAACATCATCTGACGGTAATGAACCATGCTGTGCACGACCTCATCAGGGCTGCTGATAGCGCCACCCGAACCGTAGTCCTCATCAGCACCAACCTGGTGGTCACGAAGCAGGTCTGGGTAGGAAGCGCTGAAATACCAGTAGTTCCCTTCCATGTCGTAGCTCTCATCAAGGGTCCCGATGAAGTCCTTGACCTCACGGCTCAGCTCAATGCTAGCCTGCACCAGTGCCTCCATAAGCGCACCAAGCGTCTCTCCGTATGCGGTCTTCGTCACATCGAAGATAGGGGTGTCGTAGTCATCATGGGAAGCCCCGCGGACCTCAACAGTTCCCTTGTAAACGGTTACCTTCGGCATGGTTCTCTCCTGAATATGATGATGCTTGACGGTTGTTATTATCAGGCTAACACACCTTGCCTCTGACCGCAAGCAAGTAGACAAATCTGAATACCCTTAACTGGGGGCGTGTTTTCTCCTCGTTTACCAAGAAAATATAGTACTATTAGTATTATTCTTAGCAACTCCCCCAACAAGGCTAAAAATGGAAGGACAGGCACCGTGCATTCTAGTGTTACACTGGATGATTTCATTGATGGGATCATCTCAGGGATGACTCTGGAACATCTGAAAGAGATTCCCCACGAAGGATTGGACCTTCGTTTAGTTGAAGCGTATGATCGTTTCATCCAGAGATATGGTGAACATGTTGATGTTCGTTTCCATTTAGAGCTGAACCCTTTCACCCAAACTTGTCATTCTGGTCGTATTGCTTTTGAACGAGCTGCAATTGAACGAGCTGTTGTGAAACGAAACGGTAAAGACTGGCAGAATGTACTTCTTCCTGAGGAAGCTGGCTATCTACTTGACCGGCTTCCAGGTAACAGGAAACATTGGAGTCAGCTTGGTCACCTTATCGCAGGAAAATAAATATTTATGAACCAAAATTATGGCCTCTGCTACACTCTGTAGCAGAGGCCATAACAGTAGGCCCGCCTTGAAGTACAGCTCCTACGCAGCTGAGCTATTGAGAGTAAGGTTCATTGAATCCTGTTAGGACACATTAGTCATCTCATACCATTACAGTAGGTATGCGTAGGGTGCTTACGGAACATGGAATACGACTATGACGAAAGACAACGCTCAGAAGAAAGTCATCCGCGAACGGATGCAGCAGACAGGTGAAGTGTACTCAGTTGCCAGGCGAAAGCTGGAAGAGGCTGCTGTTGAAGTCTGGGAGTTAGGTGAGGATGGCGGGAAGTGGTTCGTTCAAGGCACCACAGACCTGCCATTAGCGAAACAGCTCCTCCGTGAATGGATTAATGAGACCTTAGCTGTTAGCGAATACCCAGGTAAGCCAGCTGCGCAAACAGAGTTGGATAAGAAAACTCTCGCCGAATACCATGCATACTTAGATGAGCAAGATACGGTATTCCTTTCAGGAGATGACTGGTTCTGGCGACCAGTTTCAGAGGAAAACCCTGATGACGAAGCATACATTGAAAAAGTTAGCAGAACGCCTGAACTGTATACTGACCAGAAGCTTCACAAAGGTATCCTGGTGTATGGCAGTTGGTAGGACATAGAAATAGGGAAAAGCCCCACATCAACTCAGATGTGGGGCCTTTCCCTATTAGTCATGCTGCCTGGTACTGACGGCGTAGAGCCAGCTTCTCAGAGAACTTCGCCAGCTTTACCTTGTCATCTCCGACAAGACGAAGAACGCGGTCACGGTAATGACGGTAGTGGCGCTCCGTGCCGACAACATCAGAGGAGGAAGCAGGGTGGCCAATGTGGAAGTACTCACAGTGGTCGCAGGAGTAGATGTGGAAGTCTTCCAAGTTCGGAGTGCGTTCCAGCAGGTAGGTGTGGGCAACCTGGAAACTCAGATGCGCACGCTTACGGTAGCAGGAGTAGAACTCCTCAGCCTCCTCCTCCGACAGGATAACCCGCGGAGATGCAGGCTTTGTGGCCACAGGAGATGCTTTCTGGACAACGATGGAAACCTGAGGAGTTCCCAGCACAAAACTGCGCAGCTGGTTGTCAAAAGCCAATGAGAGAATCTGAACAGTCTCAACATCGCTCTCACTCAGACCATGATTCGTCTTCCCGTAGCCCAGCATCTCCCGAAGGTTTCCCCAGACAGTGCGACGGTCCAGGATGTAAACCGCGTGCTGAACAGCGCCATTCGGGTGGTTGTGGCACGTGAAGTTTCCGCTGGTTCGGATGACATTCGCGTCAAGCTTCCCCTCCGAGTACTTCTGGCAGGTGATTTCAGCCAGAAGCTGGACATGCTGCTTCAGCAGCTCAATCTTCTCATCAGCATTCATTACTCTTCCTCTCGTAACGAAGGGTGATCCTTCTGAGATGGAGCCTACCAGAGGAGATGCGAAAATTCAAGCCTGAGATGGGATAGGTACGCCATACAGTTCAGCTGCTTCACGGAGCGCTGGGTTCTGCTCCCAGTTTTTGATACGACACAGTGGGAAGATGTTGGTGCTGTACTTAGGGAAGATGAATGCGATGTCAGGGACACCTTCCTCACAAACTGATTTGTTCCCTACTGCAACTGTTTCCAGATGTGACTCCTCAACTGCATTGTTCAGGTCTGCTACTTGAGTTGAAGAGTACCCACGGGTTTCCTGCGTGTATGCTGGACCAACGCAATATGTTTGAGGTGAAGGAGTGTAGTCCTTTCCTCCTGACATGCAATATGAATGGTCCGCGACAAGGAACATCGTCGGAGATGACGATGCTGAGGTGACCATCATAACAATGACAGCTATCACTGTGGCTAAAATCAGTGATCCGAAGCGCAGGAGGACGTTCCTCGGGGAAGGTCCATCAAGACGAGCAAAAGACATACTTATCAGCATAAAGCAAAGGTCTCAATCAGGTAGGTTTTTCTTGTTTTGTGTATTCATCCATGATAGAATCCGATCATGGAATACAATGCTTATAACCGAGTAGCGCAGATGAAACAGGAATTCATCCAGGCTTGGCCTATGATCTACGATGATGATGACCTGCTTATCGCTGCCACGAACCGGGTAGCGCTGGTTTTAGAAGTCTCTGGTGTTGAGCTGTACCCTGCGTTCCAGTTGGATGAGAATCGCAAACCGTATCCTGTCATCAAAGAGCTCTTGAAGCGTGCTGATGTGAAACAGATTGAAGATTGGTCTATTGCCTTATGGTTCGTGACTCCTTCTACCCAGGATATCTTCAAGCGCAAACCTCTTGACTTCATTCAGAATAGCGACCAGGTGCTGAAAGCGTTTGATAAGGAGCTGGCTTCATGAGGGGTAAAGAAGTTGTTGTAGTAGACCCCGTTAAAGGAGTTCTTTGCGCGGACAAGTACGAGCCTTTTGTTGGAAAGATTGACACCACAGGCGCAGGCTGGATGACCGCTGGCGGTGTAGCTGCCATGGGGTCTCCTATTGTGGGTGCTCTGATAGGAGCCTTCTTAGATATACCATTGCTTATGTTGTCCTCAGCAGCTTCCTTTCCTTTCTTCTTTGCAACAGGAATGTGGTTAGCTACCAGTTCAGAAGATTTGGGTGAGAATCGCTTACGAAAGAAGCATCGTAGATGGTTGATAACTCAGGGGTTTACAAAAGGGACTGCCAAATCAATTGATGGTATCAATAAGTGGGTATCAAATCCTTATCCTGTCACATTAGAAAAACTTGACGGTAAAAAGTACGTACTAAAAATGGTTTCAGTAGACGGTAAGAAAATCAGCTCCTATGAACCTGTTGAAAAGCCTAAGCCAAAACAGGTTCCAGTTGAGAAAAAATGGAGTTTCTTCCAGTCATTCACTGCCACAGGTCAGGAGATTACTGACAGTATCCAAGAACAGGCAAAGCATCTTCTCAGCTTCCCTCTCAGCGTTGAGGATAAGCATGCTGTTGAGCGCATCCTTTCTGACATGAACGAGCTGAATAAGCTTGGTGGAATGACTGAGGGTTCTGAGCCGAACAAGCTCTACATGCGCACATTGAAGACCTTACAGAAGGAAATCAAAACACTAGCAAACGATGTGAATGCAAGCATGATGAAGCAGTTGAAGATTCACGCTTCCTATGTTGAAGGGCGTAATCGCTCTGAGCCTGAGCTTACTTTACAAGGGAACCGAAAGGTGGCCTCATGAGTAATGTAGTGGCTATTCCTGTGCCAGAAGGCGTAGAAATGAGCGCGAAGCATCTTGCTAATTCGCAGGAAATCAAACCAAGCTATGCTGGTACGATCAGTATGCTTATACTGACTTTCTTTATTCCTGCCGTTCCAATCTCGGTATTGATTTGTTTTTTGGCAGGATTGTTTGCTCCTGCTTTTACTTTTCTGAATGCAGGAGGAGTTTTCGTAATCTTCGATATAATGTTTATTCCTGTTGCAGTTTCAATTGCAATTGAAACTGCTGAGAGTGCAATGATGATGGCAGAAGATAGCTTAGAAGCTAAAAGCAAGAAATGGCTATCCGAACAGGGACATCAGATGTCTTATGAAGCTGAAGAGGAACTAAATCGTTACGGCAAAATTGTTATTCGTGATGCTGTGAGTGGTGCAAAAATTAAAATTGAGCAAGAGGAAACTTATCTAGGGAATCGGATGCTTTCTTATGCTGTATTGAAGAAGCCTAAAGCGAAAGCCGCTCTCTCCGAGCGTAAATCTATCCAATTGTTCCAGTCCTTTGCCCCTTCTGCTGTGGAACTTATTGACAACATCCAAAGACAGGGAAAGCAGCTTCTTGCTCTACCTCTCAGTATTGAGAATAAGCATGCTGTTGAGCGTGTTCTTTCAGATGTAGAGGAGCTGAATAAGCTGGGAAGTATGGCTCAAGGTGTTGAACCAACCAAGTTGCAGATGCGGACATTGAAAACACTGAACAAGGAAATGAAAGCCTTGGCACTGAACGTGAACAATAGCATGGTGAAGCAGTTGAAGATTCACGCTTCCTATGTTGAAGAGCGAAACCGTCAGAAAGCTACGATTCTGTAAATGATATGGCTCTCCACAGTTAGCAAAGCTGTGGAGAGCCATATCATATTCAGTTAGCGTACGTGTAGTCCTGGTTCAGTTTCGCTCGCTGAGCGTCACTGGAACCCTTACGGTACCCCTTCTGGTACGCGTCAGCGATGTTCTTCTCTGCCACAGTGAGTCTGACTTTCAACTTCACATTCTGAGCGGACTGCTTATGAAGCTTGGAAGAGAGGATGATGACAGTGATGACAAGAGCAGCAACTGCGGTGAACAATGCGATGTACATAGTTTCTCCTTCCAAGGATGAATAAATAGTATCAGTCATATTACTGACAGGTGGATGTATGGGATCAAAACTGTGGGGTGTTCTGGTATCTCAACCAGAACACCCCACAGGATAGTGCGAGTAGGACTCAGATGCGGACAACACCGACCGAAGCCGATGCGGCCGAAACCGTGGTATCAACAACCACGTGAGCCTCAGCAACCTGAGTCGACCCCGTGACGGCGAAAGCCGCGACAAGAGCCGTAACAACCAGAACGTTCTTCATTATTCCCTCTCCTTGCTTAGATGATGGGCTTCTCTCTGCCCTGTGTCTCTCTGACAACTGCAACAGTACACCCCACGACTGACATTCGCAACACCTTTTTTCGCTGTAACATGACTGTTACCAGACTTTCGAACAGTTTCGAACGAACTCACTGGCTCAAAACACAAGAGACCTGCTTCCACCTGGTAAGATAAGTACATACGTTTGAAAGGCTCCTATGGAACTCCCTGACGCTGAGCGTCTCGCACTCTCTCTCATGAAGCAGTACCGTCTGCTGGATATGGGATGGAAGTTTGGTTTTGATCGTGCTGTCACTCGGTTAGGCCAAACCAACTACGGTAAGAAAGAAATCACAATCAGTACGCTGATGACAAAGACAGCAGACAACGAATTAATTCGTCAAACGATTCTGCATGAAATTGCTCATGCGCTGCTTCCACCAGGAGTAGGACACAGAAAGCAATGGAAAGAACTTGCCGCAGCTATTGGGTACACGGGCGAGCGTTTAAGTACTGCGAACTGGCTGCCAGAAGAAGAAGTGAAAAAAATTATTGCCCGCCGGAAGAAACGCCAAACAACAGCGAACCGGAAAAAGCGACAGACAAGACAACGGCCAACAATTCGGCATGAAGACTCAGGCGTGAAAGTTGGAGACACGTTGTTTCTTCCCGATAAAACTCTCGGCACCGTACGCAAAGCTGCTCGGAAATACTTCCATGTGTATGTAAAAGAGACCAATAGCATGTGGAAAGTTCCGTTTGAAACAGCCAAGTCATTCAAAGTAGAATGACTTGTGGCAGAACTTCACATAGAGTAGAATGAAATACAGACAAACACATGAACAGAAGGAACAAAGACTATGCCTGAGTTGAAAGTATACGGACACAGTGACGATCTGATTGAGCTGGAAGGCATCACTGGCGCTGATGAGTTCTCTAAGCCCTCAGGAGCCTGGGTAGGGGTCATTGAAGCGCCGAACGGGGACACGGCCCTCCTCTACGTAGACTACCGTCAGAACGGCTGCTGGACCGCTTCCCTGGGTATCTATGAGGAAGGCTACAAGCTTCCCGAATGGCCTGTCACAGTTGGAACTGATGCTGCCTATGCAAACCAGTACTCCACGGTAACAACCCTCACAGTTCCAGAAGGAACCACTGTACGTGAGTACACTGATGAGTGAGCTTGAATATGACATTGAAGAGGTAGAAGTGGATGAAGTATTCACCAACACTCCCTTCCTCTTCGCAGGTATTGGTACGGAAGACTCCCATCAGGGATACAGTTATCGCGCAGCAGCTCCGTTCGTTATCGTTGGTGGTCAAGCACTCATCAGAGATGTACCATACGACTACGAAGTGTATGCCTTCACTACTGATGCAAACACAGTCCTTGCAAACCATGAGTTTTTTGGCATCGTTCCATTAGGGGACGGTCAAAAGGAAGTATCCCTCAACTCTAGGGTTTTGGTTACAGGTGAAGAGCTTGCAAAACGTTTAGATGAAGCAGGAATTTGGCATGATATCCGCACTGATCGTTTCACACGATACGGAGACATCAGTTGGACGATTACTACGCAGGAAAAGATTCAGAGTGAACGTGAAGGATTTGGGGCCTCAGCTGCCAGCAACCTTCTCAAAGTGCTTCAAGATGAGGATGAAGTAGACAACGCAATTGTGAACAGCCTTGTCCGGCTGCATGAAGTGTTTTCTACGGTTGCCGACTGGGGTATAATTGGCGCAATTTGCACAAGATACCCTGATGCAAGTAGTTATGAATACTATGTACAGCTTGCAGAGTTAGAAGGCGTACCTTCTGAAGAGTTTGCTCGTCTCACAAAAACTGTACTGAACACGCTGTGAGCATAAAAATAGGGGAGAAAGTCATTGTCAGACTTCTCCCCTATTTTGTAGGAAGTTTTAGGATGCAGAACAGCTAAACGTGCCAGCATCAGGAGCGTGCGTGTAACCAAGAACCTGCATCAGAAGCATATCCGTATCAGTCACCGTAGGCTGAGTGCCGTTGAACTTGATGACGAACTGGTCACCCTCAGTGATGTAGCTCATCTGGCTCGCCTCACTGTCATACTCAGCCATGAGCAGGCTACCTTCAAGAGCAGGGGAGCCAAGGCGGTCCTTGATTGCCATAATCGTGTTTGTCTTTCGTATAAAGGGATGCAGATAATTTGCGGGTATTTCTGAATCATAGCGCAACAATTCAGTAAAGTCAAATACTAAAACAATCTTGGCTCATCTGGTTCAGCAATTGGTTCTTTTTCGGCCCGCAAGGAGAGTAATGGTCTTCCAAATTGAGCTCGTTTTTGATTTTGCAGCTCCACCCAAGCGTTAGAGTTGATAGGCAGATTCATGGCACCTAAGCGAAGCGCTTTGTTCCGAACAGTCTCCGTTAAATCGTAATGCTCTTTATGTGTGCCAGGATACTGAATCCAAGCATCAGAAAGACGCAGTTTCCGTGCAAAGGCAATAAGTTCTTCACTGGTATCAGCGAACATGTGCGACCAGCGTGATGTTGTTCGTCCTACTGTTGCAGGAAGAAGCATGTCATCAACGTAGACAGTCATGTCGTTCTCTTTCTTCGGGATTAAAAAAGAATACCAGGTTCTGGGAAAGATTTTCATATCTTGCAGAACCTGGTATTAGGTGGGTCGAGGATTATCAGCCAATTGCGATTCTCACAATCTTTGCTTTGACGAGCTTGTCATCAACATATACCATCGAGTTAGCAGATTCAACTCTGACTGCTTCATTCTCACAATCACAGCCTTCTGCGACAACAATCGCATCAGCCAATCCGAGTTTCTTCATCTCGGTCAACTCTTTAATCAATTTATTTACGGTTAAGGCTTTGGTAGCCATTGTTCTCTTCCTTTCAATTAGTGTCAAAAAGAACAATAGTTACTGTATCATGAGCTACTGATAAAAACAACCTCAGCTTTTATCTACTTGTTGAGTTTTAGAGGCTCAGCTAATTTGAGTCGCTCCTCTAAGAATGCTGTCTGTGTTTCCACATTCCGTAGGGTGTTGTTTGAAGAAGTGTCAATCATCAGCTGTAAGCGGTCACGAATCATTTCCAACTGCTTCTCAAAGTTCATAACAGCTTTATCCAGGACTTCTTTTGAAGCTCCTTTCAATGCGTTTGCTGTGTCAACAATACTTGGAAGGTAGGACTGCTCTACCTGCTCTAAGAAGTAGCTCTCCTCAGGGGTAGACGCAAGCGTCACTGCGTAACGCTGTAACGCAAGGACATCATTCATCAGCTGAAAACAACGCGGAGCTGTTTCAGCAGTGATAGCGTACGAGTTCGTGGGTACGGGCACCTTCGAGCTACCCAGCTGTTTCCGTTTACCGAAACTGAATAGCTTCTTGACAGACTCAGGGGCTTTCCATGTCCCCATCACTGGTGCAGCTGCTGCCTCACCTAAATAGATGTTCCGAATATCATTCGCACATGACTGCATTCTGTTGACATAGGACTCACTTTTTCCAGTAGTCAGCTTAGTGAAACCCAGTCTGTCCATCTCTTCCAGCAAAGGGATGAATTTTTTGAATAGGAATTGATGAATGTTCGCAGCTTTTGCAGGCTCTCTTCGCTCTTTACCTTGGAGAGTTTCAATGATGACACGACCACTCTGACTGAAAGGTTGACCTTGTAGAGCGCTGTAGTAGAGGATGTCCCTATCTTGAATCTCTTTTCGTTTTTCATCGAGATGCTCAATAAGGGATTGGTAGTCCTTTTCAGAAGCTTCCTGAATCCATTCAACTGACGGAATTACCACGTTCATAGTCTAATTCCTTCCCCAAGTTTTGTGTTAAGAAAGTCTGTCTGCAAACGAACATTCATCAGAGTAGCCTGGTAGTATTTTTCAGCCATTGCTTCCATCTTGGAGTAGATGAGATGGAGTTGAGACAAGAAGTGCTCCTCAGCCTCCACCCGAACTGATTCACTGGCGTGTTCTAACTGGTTTGCAGCAGCAAGAATAGTAGGGACATAGACTGTGCTTACCTGCTCAATAAAGTATTGGTCTTCATACTCGGTTGCAGTAGTTGTTAACTCAGTAGCCAGCGCACTTGCGCGAGCAGCAATTTCTCGCACTTCGTGTAGACGGGATGTGTTAGTTTTTGTTGCAACGGCAGAATTTTGGAACTTTGGAATCTCAGGGGCAACCCGCAAATCAATGGGATTTGGGATGGGAGTCTTCCCTTGAGCCTCTCCCCAAACAGCGTAGGCTCTTTTCTTCAAATCATTTGCAGCCCATTCAAGATTTTCCAGTTCCGCAAAGGTTTCCATACTGCCGTAACGGATGTACTCCTCCAACAGGGGAAGTGCTACCTGAGAAGCCAAAACGTAAAGCTTCTTGAAACTTTTTACGTTTTCACGGTTCGCAACAGTCAGCATGCTCAAAGGTAGTTGGATGGCCTCATCAAGCGTTTCAGGAGTCTGGGCGTAACGGAACTCCTTCTTGGCTGCAACCTGCGCGGAAAGAGTTCTGAACGTGTCAACAGTGCGATTCAATTGCTCTGATGGCATAGCGAAAACATCCCCGAATGAGGTAAATTTGAGCTTCATGTTCGTCATGACTCAATCTCTTTCTTTTCTAAGCTCTCCGTCAAGAACATTGTCTGAGACTTCACGGTTCCCAGCATCTGCTTCTGCGCGTTCTCTGAAATCTCTTTCGTCTTATTCAGGACAAGGTTCAGCTGAGCAACGAAGTTCTTCACAAACTCTTCCTTCATCCCATCCGAGCCATTCTGGATTTTTGCAGCAGCTTCCAGAATCTGAGGGATATACTCAGTAGTAGTCTGCGTGAGGAAATGCTCTTCCTCAGTTGAGACTTTGAAGGAGGAAGCGTACCCATTCATGTCTAAAATCTGTTTGATAACATTATCAACAGCCTCAAACCCTGTCTTTGTATTCTTTGAGAGCAATGCAGGGGTAGGGGTAGAAGACAACCGCAGGTCTGAGAGAATGTCTACTTTTTTAACACTCTGCCGAGTGTTGTAAGCATTAATCTTTTCAGCGGTTTTCCACATCTTATAGACTGAGTGAAACACTGCTCGTGCGTTAGAGTCACTGTAACCAGAGTGGTCACCCGTCTTGTCAATTCGTGTGAGAATTGTTCCAGACATCAATTGCAATGCAGGGGAAAGGTCTCGGAAAAGCCGTTTCCAAATAAGCTTCTGTAAATGAATCGAAGCAGGCCGATTCCGGAATGATTTAATGGAACGAGAAACCTTCTCCAGCAACTCTGTGCGCTGCCGTTCATATCCAAATAGTCCAGTATGGAAAATCTTTTGGGACTTATCGTTGAAATGAGTCAACAACGCCTGGTAGTCAGCATCAGATAGCTCTCTAAACCAAGTAAATGTCCCTTTATCGCTCATGATGCGATCTGTTTCCTCTCCATACTTTCAACCAGGAATGCAGTCTGGTTGCGCACATCAGCAAGAGTGCGTTGTTCAGCATCTGCAATCATATCAGACATTCTCTTCTCAATCAAGCCCAACTGTTGAATAAAGTTGTCAATAGCTTCCTCGCGCACCCGGCTTGGACTGTTCTTAATTCTATCCGCTGCTGTGAAAATAGCGGGAAGAAGATTGTTTTTCACATTCTCGAAGAAATACTGCTCCTCAGCTGAGAATTCCAGCTTTTGAGCATGCTTTTGCAGTATCTCGATACGACTCAGGATTGGGTCCACTTGCGGGAAAAGATTCTTCATGTCAGCAAGAGTAGGAGTGACTGAAACATTCAGTGACGAAAGTACATAAGAGAATTTATCCTGCCGATTTTTCTTTTCATGACTTTTTTCCAACTGCTTTTTAAAACGGCTGACATGATGCAACAACCAGAAGACACGCCACTCGTCTTTGACATCACTTGTATGGTAAGTTCTCTCCACCATGTCAATAAATGGAATGATTCGCTTGAATAGGAATTTATATACTTTCTTCGAATAGCGTGCGTCATTCCATTCAGCTGCTTTTAGTAGAGCTAACCCATCGGAAAGTGCTTGTTGAGCTCTGCGTCGTTCATAATCAGTTTCAAACTTACGATTAGTAATTACCTTCCTACTCATCGCTTCTACATGTCTGAGGGTGTCTTCGTAATCTTTCTGAGAGAGCGCTTTGAACCACTCGTATGAGCCTTGTTTGAGTTCACTCATGCTGTCAGTTCTTTCTTATTTGAGGCTTCAAGGAAAAGGGTTTGTGCTCGGACCTCAGCGAGAATCTTCTTCTCTGCATCACGGATGATAGTTTCCAAACGCTTTTGAATTAGATTCAGCTGTTCAGTGAAGTTTTTCTTTGCCTCCGCTTGTGCATCTTCAGAAGCTGTCTGAATGCGTACGGAGGCAAGAGCGATAGTCGGAAGATAGTCTTCCTTCACCTGCTCCACAAAGTATGCATCCTCAGCAGTCAGCTGTAATTGGCTGGCTGTGGTGTGCAATACCATGATTTCCTCAAAGGGTTTCAGCAATCCAGAGGGAAGTTTCTGTAATGGCGCAACAGTCTCTACAAAGTTACTCTGCAGCTCTTTCAGGATGGTACCTTCTGTACGTTCCTGCTTGGCAACTCGTTCAATTTGTCTCATTTTCCACGTTTTCAGTATTGGAAACACTTTTCTGAGATTATAGCTATATTTTGGAGGAACTTCGTCGGTTCCATATGATTGAAGGGCTTGCAAACAAGGCAGAATACTCTTGAAAGTTATTCGCCACACCCTATACTTTTGGTAAACACTAGCATCAGGGTAATTGGATACAGTATTCATATGAGATTGCAAAGAACGAGAGTAATCTGTGGGTAACCAACTAGCGGAGCGGCCAAGATTTGAAACTTTCAAAATTTCTCCACCCTGTTTACCCACAGAAGCAAAGAACGCGGTCCACTCCTCATCAGTCAACTGTAAACACCATTGTAGTGACCCGAATTTGCTCATAATGTTCCCTCATTCCCTAACCGCTCTTCCAAGAATTGTGACTGAGCGTTCATTGCTTTCATCTTTTGTTCCAGTGCAGCTTCTTGAACTGCCTCTAACCGTCCAGAGAGGAGGCTCAATTGGTTCAAGAATGCTTCCTTAGCCTGCTGACGGAGCCTCTCAGGGCCTTTCAGGAAGGATAGGTAAAGTTCCACGGAGTTCGGAAGATAGTCCGTTACAACGCGTTCCAGCAGATATTCGTCTTCAACACTGTGAACCTCAGACTGCAATGACTCCCAGAGTGTGCGCATATTCTGCATCCGCTCATCAAAGTCAGCAGGCAAATCTGAGTAGGCTGGGAACGCAAGGGAAGCTAAATGCTGTTCAACAGTTCCATCAGTTGACTCGGTGTACCGTGAAAGTTTCTGAGCATCTGTTTTTGTGCGCAGTTGAGACACTTCACCTAAGACTTTACGAACACGTTCAGAAACTTCTAAGTAGTTGCCTTCATGGTTTACTAACGTGCTTGCTCGTTCAGCTTTCATCTGACCCAAGCGTTGGATCATCTCAGGAGCATCCTGGTTAATAATGCGATACAACAACCCTGCTTCATCATCTGTAACAAGCTGGCGGTCAACCAGCATCCATTCTTTGCGGATCACATCAATCTGGTCTAAGAGAACCTTCTGCTGTTCAGGGTAATACAGTACATTCCCTGAGAGAATCTCCTGTAACCGCAGCATGATTTCACTCCACTGTGTAATCAAATTCCGCGTAGATGCAGCACGAACCCAGCCAGCATTCACTGATGGAACACTGGCTGGGTTCTCTGTTTTACCAAACCATGCCATGCTTAGTTACCTCCTGCATGAGCAGCCAGGAAGTCACTGATGCGTGCCAGGTCTGTTCTTGTGATTCCGTAAAGCGGGTCAGGAGCGACGACCAGAGTGGGTACATCAAAGTCAGACGCGACGAACTCAACTGTCGCCTCATCATCAACCCAGATGAATGGCTCACCGTTGTAGTTAGCTTTCAGCGCAGCATACTTTCGCTTCGCACGCTCTGAGACAAGGTTATCCCGAGTTACCCCTGTCTCAGGGTCCCAGTCTACGAAACCGTTGGAGTGCGTACCAACCCGAGGGTCTACAAGACTCACAGCCTCATTCACCCAAGTGGTAAGCCACTTCCAGTCAAACTTGTACAAAGCGTGCAAGTCGTTCAGCTTCTTTACTAACTCGGAGGAGTAGTTCACGCTGAACGAACCATGCCGACTGTGGATGGTGTCACGACGAAGGTACCCTAACCCGTCACGGTTACGGTTGTACTTGGAGCGTGAAGCATCAAAGTTCACCACCCCGTCAAAGTCAAGGAAAAGTTTCATGGTCACATACTACCATGAAACTCACAAAAAGCAACCCGCAACTGGCGGATTCAGCAAAAGCTCAGTTATCAGAACCAGGGGTCAGAATTTCATCTAAACTCTGCTTCTCATCAGAAGCCTTTGTCGGAGCTGCATTCAACTCATATTTCAACCCTGAGCTATCCAGTGGGACAAGAACCACAGTGTCCTTCCCAATGTTCACAGGGCTTCCGCTTTTCAGCTTCTCCAACTGAGAGGAAGAAACATCAATTTTCTTCTCATGAAGAACATCCGCTAAACGCTGCTGGTTCACATGCTCGTTCAGCATTCCACCACCGACAACACCTGCAACTACAATCAGGACTGTCTCCACGATAATAACAGGAAACAGAATGATGTTCTTCGGGTTCGGCTTACCGCTCTTACGAAGGCTGAACAGCCAGACAAAATCAATCAGCGCGAAAAGAACCGCAGCTGCACCACCGATGAGCAGTAAGCTCTGGTAGACAGGCATGAAGGAGATAAGGTCTGACATGGGTATGCTTTCATGGAAACGTCTGATATATAGTCATATATCGGCTTTAAAGCATATCACCAAGGAAGGCTTCATCGGGTTTACGAAGTGTAGAAGGCTTACACTCACTTGCTACCATTCCTGGTAGGAGCCGAGTCGCATCTTCAACCGACAGCATGTTCCTTGGTGATAGGCTTACTGTATCACACTGTTCCCACTGATGCAAACGCTTCTGCGAAACGAGGCTCACGAATCATCTGTTCCCCCGCAAGGTTGAATCCGTGCTGTTCGTAGAAGTACAGTAACGCCTCATACGGTGTACCCTGTGTATCATCAGGGATACATAAAAGGCGAAGATTACTTCGGTCTGCAAACACCGTCAAGTCTTCCATGACTTCTGACCCATATCCTTGTCTTCTTCTCATAGTAGGGACATAGAGAAGATGTAGTGTCAGTTCATTGTTCTGTAGCGACACCAGAATTTTCAACCCAGGCACCATTGCCTCCCATGTGTACACAAGGGAGCGAAGCTCTGAATGCTGCACATCCATCATAACACCCAACCTTTTCCACCATTACGGTCTCATTTATCTAATAACAAGCGCTTCTTGGCCGTTCTGTTCACGAACGATGAGCGCCATTTCACCATCATCCATTACCGTATCTAAGAACACCCCTGATTCAGGTTTTGGAATCTTCTCATCACTCAGAATTGCAAGCAATGCATCTGAGTAGTCAAAATCCAACCCATACCGACGCTGAATCCACAAACCGACTACCATGAACACGGTGGAGTCAGCAGCGTTCCGAAGTTTCTCAGCTGTGAAAGAAATCTTCCGAGCTAACACAGTGAAGAAGATGACCAGGAGAGTTGAGATGGTAACAGAAGGACTCAGCAGCACCTGTCCCAACGTCCTTTCACCAGGAAGATATGACTGTATCTGCAAAGACAGAATCAGCAGTAGAACATTCACTCCCAGAATCAGTGGAACAAGAGGAGCTGCAACTCGTTCCAAGCGGGACAGCCCTGTTTTCTCATCATTGAGTACATCCCAAGCGAAGACACGGTTCTGCGTCCATTCCTCGTCAAGCCATGATACGGGCATCAATACTTTCGGGTTGAATGGAGTAATGCTAAATGTTTCAGATGCGGTACGGTGTTTCATAGTGCCTCCTACACTATCTTATCTGCCTAACAAGCGTTGTTTTTGTCCGATAACTCTTACGGTTTCCGCAAAATGTTAGGTGTATGATGGACTGGGTAAGTGCAAAATTTCCAATGAAGAAAATGATTCTCATCATTGCTGGAATCTCAATACTTTTTTCCGCCCTAATAGGATTCGCAGTTGGGAAAGACGGTAGCTCTCTCGCTGGGATTTTCGTAGGCATGCTCATCATGCTCGCTATCATCCTAGTCCCAGCAGTCATTTACACGAACAATAAATATTCTGCGTGGGTTGCCCGTAACGGGACAGCTATTTCCATCAAAGGTGAAACCATCCCAGCTTTCCAAGTTGTTGGAGGTGAGCTGTGGAATGACAACAGGCAGCAGATGACATTGATTATCAGAACCTCTACTGGTAAACAGACCCGCATCCTCACCCAGCATTGGCTGTACCCAGCAAGTCGTCAGTTGTTAGAAAGCCTCTACACGATGGTGCAGCAGAGCGCTTGGGTTGAAGGAGAGCCTCAGCCTCAGTACACAAAGATGATGGGTGGACGAACAGTGTTCCCCTTGACCAAAACTGAAACTCTACAATATTTGCACCAAGTACTCGCCAACACTCCGTAGAGGCTATTTTTCAGTTGTCTCAGGGAGTTCAATGAAGGTGATGAGTTCTGCATGCTTACCGACATTGCGAATAGCCACACGCATCAGTTCGTCGCCCACACGCAGCGGTAACTTAGTCCCAGACATCAAAGAGATAAGCAGCTCGCCTGTTACATCCAGGTTGTACTTGTTCTGGAACAACGGCAGTGTTGCGTCGACAGCTGTCTGAATCTTCGCTTGCTGTACTTTGCGTGCACGGAAAACAAACAACAGCAGCAGCCCTACACTGAGGACTGTGAAAGAAGACAAGCTCAGTGCGATGAGGTTGAAGATGGGAAGCCAAGCTGGAACAACAATACCTGCAAGGATTGTTACAATAGTGAGGATAAATACAACCAGAGGAAGACGTGAAAGTTTCCGCAGACGCTGATGGTAGTCATCAGTCAAACGAGTTGCTGGGACCGCTGGAATCACGATGTCAGGGTGGACAGCAGGTACTTCTAATTCTTCAATCATTGTTCTCTTTCGGGAGTGTTCACTAACAATATCAGCTGGGATGAAAAAATCCCTGAAAATGATCTTCCATTATTCACCGTGATACGATTGATCTTGCATTTGAAAAAGTGCATTTCTAATTTCCTCTTCCAAGTGGATAAGAGCCAGGTCCTTGACAGCCTGGCTCTTATCTGTTAATCCGCTTTTTTACCAGCTGAGAAATGCTGGTTCAGCTGTTTGTTTGCTTCCACTAAATCTTCAACGAAGTCCACTTCAACTGCGTCAAAATGATGGCGAGTCAAGGAGAACGGAACCCAGTTGATGAGATGTTCATCAATGGTGCGTTCCATTGCTTTCTCAAAGTAATCCTGAGGATGCACGGCATCTAAAGCAGACCGAAAAGCTGGGAAGTCATATTTGTGAACCATATTGATACCAACAGCTTCGCCCACAGCTGTATCTAATGAGACAGTTTTAGAAAGCTGGTCAATCTCTCCGAACTGGTCAATTGTATACTTCACTTCTTCCTCAGAGACTTCTCGTTCAACAGTCCCTACAACTGATGAGTCTTGAGTTGCTAGCATCTTCGCTAACAGTCCTTCTGGGAATACCACATCCCCGTTGAGCCAAGTGACATTCTCAGCATGCTCAAACGAATTCAACGCGGCAAGCATGCTTTTTGAGGTGTTCGTCACCGCATAGTTAGGGTTGGAAACGAATTGGACATTCGGAAACATCTGCTTCACTGCTTCACGAATACGATCCTCACAGAACCCAACCACAATACGAACAGAAGCTGGTTTGACTTGATGAATCAACCTGAGTTGCCGGTACAGGATTGTTTCGCCTGTTGTGAGTACAGTAAGACATTTTGGATGAGGTCTTCCTAACCGTGACCCAATCCCTGCTGCAAGGATGACATAATGTTGTCCTGACATAGACCCTCCCTAGAAATCTTTGAATAATTTCAAGTTTAGCATTGACTTATTGAGGAGCTGGGTTTATATTGATTGCAAGTACATAACGGTGGCAGGCGGGTTGAACATAGATTCCCCGCCTGCCATTGCCAATTTTTCTTCCGATTCACAACGAAAACACAGCTTCCTGACTGATAACTCTCCTCAAACGACACAACGTTTTTCCGAACTGCTCCGAAAAACAATGTAACGTGGATGATATGACCAGACACGAAGGAAGGAGAGCATCATGACAACTGCTATGCAATACTTAGAAGAAGAAACAGGGTACATCCCAGACTCTGACCTACCAGCTCGTTTAGGACGTGCTGAGCTGGTACGAGTACTCGAAGCGACTTTCAGCTTTGAAGTTACCCGAGCAGATGAAGATGACTACGAGGAAGAAATCTACGAAGAAGGTTCCTACCCAGTCCTGGAACTCACTGTGAACACAGGAGAGCAGGAAGAAACTTTCATCGTCATTAGCCCAAATGATGAAGAATGGTATTACTACGAAACCATTGATGATTTCATCAGCGAAACATATTACGACACCGACGATGTTTCCTACAACTATGAAGTCATCAGCGATGAGAACGCTGAGTAGAACTGTCGTCTCCTTAGGAGTAGCAACTGCTATCTGTTTGGTAGCAGGCTGTTCCTCAGGAAACAACACACCTGGGGTGACATTCAGCCAAGTCAAAAATGGCAGTCATGATAATGCAGCTCCAATGCAACCACATTGGACAACTACTGCGAAAGGTGCTGTCCTTCTGCATCTGTACGGGTCCTCCTCTTGTCCGCCTAAGGTAGAGCAAGTCAAACAGGAGGATTCAACACTACGAGTTAAGCTTCACAAATATTCAGGAGCTTGCACTGCGGACTATGGTGGACCGTATATGTGGAAGGTTTCAGGATTAGCAAAAGAACCGCGAAAAATCACCATTTTCACAAGTTTGAATGACAAAGGTTATCTCTTGAAAAGAACAACCTAAAATTTAGCTGATAAAACCCTGGAAATTACGTAAAACAGCCGAAAAGGTATTTAGAACCTCTTTCCTTTGGTTTTGACTTACTCTAAGAACACAGAAGAAGGCCCCACTAACATACTGGTGGGGCCTTCTTCTGTGTCACTATAGTTCCGAGGACGGAACTATAGTGACATGCTATCTCTTAGCAAGATTCTGACTGCGAAAGAACTTGACGCTCAACCAAGCAACCCAGATGACGAGAAAGAACGTCACAACCATCTGTACACCAACAACCATCAGTAACAGCTGAATCCGCTGCGTTGATGAACCATCCACAAGGAAGGCAGGTGACAGAACTGGGATAACGAGCCAACGCCAAAGAGCCAGCAGACCTATCCCAATTGCGATGGCTCCAACAGCGATGCCACCACGAGTGAGTTCTTTTCGTACTGTGTTAGCCATTATGCTCGGCGGCTCAACTTACGGTAAACCACGTAAACAACAGCTGCTGCTGCAACCAAAAGGACCAGCCAGAAAATGACGCGAATAACAAACGCGAAGATGACGAAGGACAGCCATAAACCTGCACCGACCACAGCGCCGCCCAACGCGCCAAGCACGATAGACTTCACTGTGTTATTAGAATCGCTGTGGTCAGCTCGGGAAAGCAGGAACCCTGCCCCAGCGCCGATGATAGCGAACACTGCTACAAGAAAAACGAACATACTTATCTCCTATTCACATGGAATACCCATTATAGCATCCCATCTGGATCATCGGCTCGAATCCGATAATGACTGGTATGAGAAAAGTATTCATCCCATTACTGGTCATTCCAGTGCTACTGCTTGCCGGTTGCGCTGAATCACAACCAGCTCCTACCCCATCAGCGACAGCCCAAGGGAACGTGGTCAATAAGGAAGTTGGCAAGAATGGCACCTACTTCCCTGAGTACCATCCGATCAGTCATGCGAAAGCTTGGGATAAGTACAAGGAGTCAGGTGCGAAGCTTCCGTCAGAAGACCCAGCCATTCGTCCGCTTACTACGGAGGAGTTCGCCAAAGCCTCTGACGTGGCAGAGACATTAAAGGTACAAGGTGAAGTCACCGCTGATGCTGAGGCTACTGCAGCAAATATCACCAGCTGGTTAGAGAAGAACCCGAAGCTTGCAACTGACACAATTGAACCACCAGCTGATGTGGTTGTAAACCGGTACCCAAACTTGGTCAAATACACGTACACGAAGATGCAATCAGGGAAAAACTATGAAGTGTACGGAACCAGTTCAGACGGTAGCGTTACAGGGTACGCACAAACAACAGTGAAATAATCTCAGAGACACGCCCGAAAAACACTGATATTTGACGCGAGGGCCTCAATCAGGTATTGTATGTTTTGTCGCCGCGGAGAAGCGGAAAACGAATGGGAAGACCGGTTATGTCTTCCGCGCGGATTCGTTTCTACCGTGGCGATAAGGAAAGCATCCCTACTGAGCCAGATTTTTTCTCTCTCTCCTTATCAGGTTGAGTGGGGGATGAAAAGCACAGTGAATAGTTGAAGCAAATGACGCTCCTTGAAGCTACGCTCTTTCCTTGGTTGCAAATAACAGAAAATAGAAAACCCCTGAGAACAGCTTTCTCTCTCTCCTCTCCCAGCTGTTCTCAGGGGTTTTTCTTATCTATTTCACTCGCTGTAATCTCCGAAGCCACGAGAGCAAGTGCTCTCATCTGCTGTCTGACCTGTCACATCTTTCGGCAATGCAACAGCAGAAGAAGACTGTGTAGGTGTAGGGGATGCTGAGGTGGAATCAGAAGGAGAACTCGTTGGTGTTCCTGTAGCTGCATTCGTAGGTGAAGGTGTCGCTGTTGGTGTTTGCTTTACGGAACCAATGTTTCCAGGAGCTGTACCACCTGTAATGCTGACTTCCTTGTCTGAGAACACTGCATCAATCATTTGCTGAGCAGAATCTTTCACAGGGTCAACCGCTTCAGAACCGTCAGCAGCTGGAGCGGTCGGGTACTGCAAGAACGTAATGTTCCCCAATGGGACATCTTTCAGCGTGTACGCCAAGGAAGCTAAGGTAGACACAGAGCCTAAGCTGGTAGAAAGCTGCATGTTATCTGCAACAACATGCGCAATATCGTACACTTTCTTCGGATCAGAAAGAGTCTGTTTGCTCTTCAATGTGCGCATCAAAGAAGACAGGAATACCTGCTGGTTGGAGATACGGCCTAAGTCGGAACCATCACCCACACCATGACGGGTGCGCAGGAACGCAAGAGCATCATCACCAGAAAGAGTGTGTTCACCAGCAGACAAATGTAATCCTGAAAGGTCATCGCTGATGTCGTTCGCAACACAGACAGGCACTCCGCCGACTGCGTTACTCATGGATACAACACCATCGAACGTAATCTTCGCAGCGTATGGGATTTCTTGACCAGTCAGCTGGCGGAAGGTGTCAACAACGCACTTCAAGCCTCCATCTTTTCCTCCACGGGAAAGGGACTGGTTGATTCGCATATGCGTGACAGCTGGGTTCGTGGCACCAGTATCGGTGTTCACACACTGTGGAATGTTCACGTATGTGTCACGAGGGACAGAGATAGCAGTTGCTTTAGTGTGGTCAGCGGAAACGTGCAACAGAATGTTCACGTCATTGAGAACCTTTTCACGAGGCCCATATTTCGCTTCTCCGTTACCGTCATCACCACCGACAAGCAGCATAGTGAAAGCACCGTCGAACTCATCAACCTGAGGAGAGTTATCAGCTTTTGTCGTTTTTGATGGTTTCGGAGCTGCGCCAATGTCAACAGCGTTCTCCTGAATCCGATGATTCAAATCCCAGACAGCGTACCCTCCGATGGTACCTGCTGAGACAATAGCGACTGCTGCAGTGATCCCCAACCATTTGAAAATAGCTTTCCTGCGAGCTCCTGGTAGAGCTTTACCATGCTGAGCCATAACTCGTGCTTTCCTTATCGTTTTTTATGTTGTCCGTGTTATCCGCTGGAACAGATGTGAAGTCTTTGAACTCTCAGCGAAAAATCAGCGTGCATCGTTGGACGCGATAGGTCAAACTTATTATAAGCATGCTTATGTATTCACTACCATTTTCCACGTTTTACTCAGACACGCCACGATCAGCAAAAGTTGACGTTTCGAAGATGATGGGGTTATGATAAGTCATGTTACAGATCAGCGAAACGCAACGTGTTGGTCCGTAACATGTATGTGTGTTGATATAAAAATGGGACCCTCCAGATTCTGGAGGGTCCCATTTTTAGTGAAGAAGACTACCCAATACCTACTTCTACACTGATACTCGGACTAGGGCTGCTCGTCACGGAAGGTGATGGAGCTGGCTGAGTAGGAGTAGCAGTAGGAGCTGGTTTGACCGGCTCAGTCGGAGTTGGTGTTGGCTGCGGCTGTTTTGTCGGCGTAGGCTTTGGAGTGCTCGGAGCAGGAGTACTTGGAGTAGTTGGAGCAGGAGTGCTCGGCTTCGATGGAGCTGGCTTAGAAGGCTGCTGTGATGGGCTTGGTGCAGGAGTTGCAGGCTGCGCACCTGAACCAGAAACTGCGCCTGGTAACACTGGAACATCCAAAGGTGCTGGGACATTCGCAACACAGGTAGGTTTGCTCAAAGCTGTGTAAGATGCGTTCTCCAGAACTTTCAAACCAACCTTGGAGAAGTAACCCTTCGGGTCAACACGGGTACCTGTACCGTATCCACCTTCCCAAACTTCAATGTGCAAATGAGGACCAGTAGAAACACCGGTTGAACCAACAGCTGTAATCTGCTGACCCGCTTTAACCTGGTCACCTACTTTCACGAAGGTAGAGGATTTCTCCATGTGGTGGTAGAAGAAGTCAACTCGTTCACCGTTGATTTCAGTAGCGAGGATGACTGTTCCACCTTGACCACCAACAACACCATCAATGACTTTTGTGATAGTTCCATTAGCGATAGCGTAAATAGGTGTGCCGTTCGGGGCAGCTAAGTCAATACCGCCATGCTTGGATGAAGCTCCTGAGGTTGGCGGGCATCGCTCACCATAATCAGACGTGAAACCGTAAGACTTTGGTGGGAGTGGAAGCTGAAGGCCAACTTTGTCTGCGACACTTGGCCCTTTCTTCTCAGCTTTTTTCTTCTCCTCGGCAACTTTCTGTTCTTTCTTCTGCTGTTGCTTATGCTCAACAGCTTCGGTTTTGTCTGATTCAATGGTTCTGGTAATAGTTGAAGTGTTGCTTACAGAGGTCACATGGACATCACCAGCTACAGTAGCTGGCGCACTGGGCATACTTCCGATCATTGCAAGAGCAAAGAATTTCACCACTACGAATAGGGGTTCCATGCTGGCCTTTCTAAATCCACGTTCTAGGAAATGAGTTCACGCTCATAATATAAAGAATAATGAGCTGCTGGTCGTGTAAAAAATACGTCCCTTCGTTTATCGGCAACGACAAAGAAAGACATGAAAAGTTTCCTGAGAAAAACCTTGATTCCTTATCTAAGAACTGATATAGTAAACACTAATGAGTAAAGACACTAAAACGAAGCGGAACCCAGATATCCCACAGTGGGTTCAGGACACATACCGTCCACAAGACATGCACCCGCACGCCGTCATCCTCTCAGGATCAGATACCGAAGGCTGGTTAGTGCGGACAGTTGATTTTGCCCAGGTGAACCTCTACAACAAGAGCGTTACCCATCAGAATGCTGCTGACCTCCCAGGAACTGAGACACTTTACTCAGGAACACTGGAAGAAGTCATCCAGAAGCTCAAAGAGACTCCAGACCAGGAAATCCTCTATTCAGAGGACGTTCTCTCTGTATTGCAGGAGAGCAACCCGAATACGTTCATCTTCGGTTCATCCAGTCAAATCACCGAACGTTCAATGGTTCGCTGGGATTATGAGTCCTTCCTCAAAGCGTACAAAGCCTACGAGAAAGACCCGAATGACATTGGAACCGTTTATGACTTCCTGAACCTCCACCCAATGTTCTGGCGTTATGAGGAAACTGCACCCGCTCGTGATGGTGTAGCTCGTCCACCGATGTTGGTTACCGACCGTGGTTGGTCAGTTATTGATTTGATGGTTGTCCGTGAGCGGAACAAGAAGACCAAAGAAGTAGAAACCACAGTCATGCTGGAAGCAGGAGCCGCCTCAGCGAGAGCAAATCGCTACTACATGTACCACGACTACAACCTGGATGTATACGAAAACTCACTGGATGCAGCGTATATCAAACTGGCTAAGTACATCCATGAGGATTACGACGAACACGGTATCCTGCGTAACGGCGAAGATGAACCGAATCGGGTCTTCAAGAAACGTGACTAAAATGGTGCTTTTACAAGAAATCTGATAGTAATAGTACCACTATGAGCAACCTTTCATACACCCTATACAGTCCAGACGAGACTATCCCTCCTGTCCGTGAAAAAATCACGCATCAGTTCAGCATTCCAGCTGAAACATTTATCACTGATGCAGTTCTCGTCATTCGTGAAGATAACGACATTACTGCGGTGGGTCTTCTCAACCCTGGACAGCATGCACCTCAGTTGTTCCCAGGAGCGCTAAGCGAACATGACCTTCGCCAGGAACTTGCTTCGTTCTACCCAGTCTTCGCATAACCTGTTGCATCTGTCAGACTCTTCTGCTACACTGATAACACAACGTCAGTTGAGAGAGAAGAGAGAAGATAATGGCTATTGCAGGAAAGCTCCTCACGTCGGCAGTCACCACTGCCCTGAGCAATTCGGAGCACTTCAAGCCCGCACTTGCGCCTGCTGCTAAGCTCGGCAAGGCGACAGTGAAGGTTCTATGGGGTACTGCCTGGAAGGCTGCCCTCATCAACTTCGCCATCGGTGCTATCTGGCTGGTGTCGTTCATGGTGAACTACACCACGCAGAACACGCTTGCCATGGTTGAAGGGAACGGTCTCATCTGGATGGGCCTGCTGACCATGCTCGTTGTTCCGTTCACCGTGTTCACCTTTGAGTGCATCCGCATGGGTCGCAAGCTTCGTAAGGCTGCTGACGCTGAGCGTGAAGCTCTCGCTGCGGCTGCTGCTCTTGAAGCTGCTCAGGCAGTTGAGCAGACCTCGCAGGCTCCCGCTGACTGGACTGTTTACAACACTCCTCCTGTTTGGTCGGTTCCGCAGAACCAGACGGAGAACGTGCATAACTAAACGTTTTACATGTGTTGCTCCCAGAAGAAGGATTTTCTGGGAGCAACACGCATTAACAGATAACATTACGGTATACATCCACTCTCAGCATCAAAGGAAAAAATATGGATATCTTCAACGATCATAAAGGCATCCTCCCAGCACGAATCAATTGGCGGAAAGTCCAGTTCAAGAAAGTCATTGCCGACAGTGACAGGATTAGCGTAGCCTTCAAAGTTCTTGTAAATGGTGAACTTGTTGGTGCAATTGGAAAGATTAGAAACAATACCGCTTCACGTCTCAAAGACTGGGTATGGGTTGTTCCTGGTGAAAGCTTTACCAGCGTATCACCACGTCGTCTAACTTTCACTCGTAAATGGGCAGCTGCTCATCTTCTTTTCAAGGACCTCCCTGCGGTATGAACAACGCACTCATCGTCATCCCCACCTACAATGAGCAAGCAAATATTCAACGTACTGTCACTCAGGCAATAGAAGCTGTCCCTGAGGCTTCAATCCTCATTGTGGACGACAGCTCCCCTGATGGAACAGGTGACCTCGCTGACTTTCTTTCTGAGCAATATGACACTGTTCATGTTCTTCACCGTGCAGAGAAGAATGGTTTAGGCGAAGCCTACAAAGCAGGGTTCACTTGGGGGATTGTGGGAGGATTCAAAAAGTTCATTGAAATGGACGCTGATGGCAGCCACCATCCTGAATACCTTCCCACGCTCATCAACCTGTTAGATGAGGCAGACATGAGTGTTGGGTCACGCTATATTCCAGGAGGCTCTACTCCTGAATGGGCCTGGCATCGCACAAAACTTAGTAGCGTTGGAAACAAAGTAGCGAAGAAGCTCCTCAAAACAGACGTGCATGACATTTCCAGTGGTTTCCGCGGGTACACACTTGAAGCATTGAATCGGACACATTACGATACAGCTGAAAGCAAAGGATACAGTTTCCAAGTTGAGATGATTCTCCGCGCTGAACAAGCAGGGCTGAACATTGTTGAGACACCTATCGCATTCACGGACAGAGTGAAAGGTAACTCCAAGATGGATTACCGCGTCCTATCTGAAACAGCAGGACGTATGCTTAAATGGAGTATTCGAACACGCTTTACGAAAAAAGCTGTGCAGGGTTGAACTCTTGAAACACCTATGATAGTATGAGCTTCTAACCTTTTTAGAGAGAAGAGAACTACCGTGGGTCACATTTCAGAGCGCCTTCTGTGGCGTATCAGCGCAGTACTTTTCGCTGGCGGCGCACTCGGTATGGTTGTGACTGGACTTGTCTGGGCTGCTGTCGGAGGTATCCCGCAGTTCGCATCATGGGACAACTTCCTCTCCACGGGTTTCATCACCTGCGCAGGGCTTCTATTCATTGCGTTCCTCCTCGCTGCTCTGGATTCTGCCTGGTATGCCACACAAAACTCTGAGAAGCGCATGCAAAGGAAGTTGCGTCAGGAACTTAATGACGGAACCTTTCTCGCTTCATGCAATGTGAGTCAGCAGGACAAGTAACCGATGAACGCTTTACAGAGTGCAACCTATGTCCGCATCACTCATGTAGTGCTGTTCATTGGCCTCATTTTACTGTTCCTATGTGGTTTGCCGTACGGACTTGTACAGACGCTTCACCCACATGGTTTAGAAGCTGTGAAATGGGTTCTGGGAACGGCTGCAAATATTGGCCTGTATAGCTTGCTTATTGGTTTCCTGCTGATGGCGGGAACGGTGTATACGCAGTTTGTTGAGCAGCAGAGTCAACGCCGCATGGAGTCACGTTTCCATAAAGAGCTTGAGGACCCAGAGTTCCTTGCCTGGTGTGAGAATGGACGCTCCTCATGATTGGCTTCATCTTCCTTGCCCACCTTGTTGGTGATTACCTTCTCCAAGGCGACTGGATGGCGAACGAGAAAACCAAACGATGGTTCCCTGCGGTTGTGCATGGATTCGTGTACACGCTCCCGTTCATTTTCATCACACAATCCATCCCTGCTCTGCTTATCATTTGTCTGACACATATTGTCATTGACCGTTACCGTTTGGCGAAGTGTGTTATCTGGTTCATCAATCAGATTGGGCCGAAAGCCTATCGTTATTCATGGGCAGAAGGCAAAGAGAATTCAGGGTATACGGCATCTAAGCCAGCTTTCATTAGTGTGTGGCTTCTCTTCATCGTAGACAACACTATTCACCTCCTTATCAATACCGCAGCGGTTTATTGGTTCTAAGAAAAGACTCAACATGACAGAGACAATGTATGAACTGTACGGCTTTTCCAAAGCTGAACATGGAAAGCAGGAGAGCTTTATCCCAGCTACTCCTTTTGTTGTGAAGGACTCCGAAATTTACCTTGCGGAGAGCTTCGTAACAGGTAAGATTCCTCAGCTGTATCAGGTTCCTGAGGAGGAAGCTTCTCAGTTCCTTGTTCCTGTTGAACATTTGGCTTACCTTGCTGAGAATGAGGAGCTAATTCTCACAGGGCGAGGTTTTATGCGTTTGTTGGATAGCCTCGGAATCAAACATGAGTTGCACACATGGTTGAAAGCAGACGACTACTACTGGAATCTGCTTCTTCGTGATGACTATGAGCGTATGAATGCTCATTGGGGTCGTGAGGCTGCGACTTGGCTGGAAAAGCAGCTTCTGTCAGGGGAGCTTCTGCATGAGGAGAAGGCGAAGATTGCTATGTCCCTCATGTTCACAGGTGATGCTGTGTCAGAAAAGGATTGGGTCCTGTCGACTGTTGCTGCTGAGCTGATTCAGAACACCCGTGCGACAGTGAACAGATTCCTGGCTGTGAAACAGACCGAAAAGACAACCCTTGACGAGTTGAGTCGCAATGCTCATAATGCTCGTGCGCCATTTGACTCATTGGAAGACATGGAGCAGGCTGTTCGCAATTACAAAGAAGAGCATGCGCTTCTTTCTGCATAAAGCTTTTGGAGCTAAGCTCTGCTTATTTGGTAAGATGAAACCATGAGTAATAAACAGACGATGAGATTGTATGGTTTCTACTGGCATCAACATGGAAACGAAGGCGCTTTCACCTATACTGAACCATTCTTTACTGATGGCGAAACAGTCTACCGTTCAAACAAACATCCTCGCTTTATCCCAGAAGAGGGCGAGGAAATGATTGGTTCGCTCACCAAAGTTTTTTCATATGATGTAAAAGATTACCTAACTCCCGTTGAGCAGGAAGCGTACGCTGGACTCAACGATGTTGTTGCTATTAGTGGCGATGAGTTTGTTGAATCCTTGGATCAATTAGAAATCCCTCACGATGTAAACACTTGGAATAAGACAAGAGGTTTCTATTGGAATGTCATGCCTTTCTTAGACTATGAAATTCAGAGTGCCCGCTATGGTCGCATGGCAGCTCAGTGGTTAGAGAAGCACGTTTTTAGTGCTGAACGCTACGATGCAGTTCGGGTAAAGACTGCTGCCCGTATCATGTTCCTCAATGGAGCTGACACGAAAGAAGACTTGATTCTCATTGCTGTTGCTGCGCGCCTTACTGGAAACCTTCGTCGGATTGATTTTAATGAGCGTGATGCAGTCCGCTCTCACAAAGGCGACCCGCCTTATGCACGTCCTGCCCGGTACATGACACGGTTACAACTGCGAAACGATGTGCGCAAATTTGAGAAGAAGCATGGACTGCACGAAAAAGCTGAAGCAGCTGTAGCTCAAGCGAAGAATGAAAGCTGATAGTCCATAAGTCATGTCAAAAAAATCTGAACCTCAATCCATGCAACTTTTCGGTTTCTACAATAAGCAAGGCCGGAAGCATGACGTATACCTGCGCACAGCTCCATACTATGTCGACGGGAAAAATGTCATCACCATGGAGAACGGCAAACTCCGGGAGCTCACAAAGAAAGACAAGAAAGAGAACGCACATCAGGTTGATGTGGAACTGTACGGCACGTTTGATGATGTCATCATTGTTACAGGTGAAGACTTTGCAAAGAGCTTAGATAAACTGCACATCCTTCACTCTATCCGTGAATGGAACACCTACGGCGAGTTCTACTGGAAGTTAGCTTCCGAAGCTGAATATGAGCACACTCACGCTTTGTGGGCACGGGAAGCAACTGCATGGCTTGAATATCATCTTGCTCATGCTCGTGAATACGATCAGGATGCTATACGTGAAGCACTGAGTCTTATGTACATTTATGGCGCTACCTCAGCAGAAGACTGGGCGCTCTCAGGAGCCGCTGCTACTGTTGCTGGTTTAGATGACCGGATCAAGTTCAACAAACTTGTTAGCGTCCAAGAAGAAAACGATGATTACCCAGACTGGGATGTAACTCCGTTTATCTCTGTTGAAGAATATGAAGCAGAGGTAGCCAATTACATTCTTGTTCACAAACTGTCATTACCTGTTTCAGACGATAATACCAACTAACGAACTTCACTAAGGGGAAGAGAAGACCATGAAAGTTGAAATCAGACATAACCCAAGCTATGCAGTAGCTCGGTGTTTTTTACAAGCAGATGAAAGCATGAAACTCCAGCCAGGCGCTATGATGGCGATGAGTCTTGGAATGAACATTGCAGCAAAATCAGACGGTGGAATCCTCAAAGGGCTTGGCCGTATGATTGGTGGGGAGAGCTTCTTCGTCTCCACTGTCACAGCTCCATCCAACGGTGGGTGGATTGACGTTATTCCAGAGATGGTTGGTGATGTGTTCTCCATTCCAGTCGACCCGTCAACTGATTTAGTACTCACCAAAGGTGCTTGGTTAGCGAATGATGGTGACATCCAAGTCAAACCTGACGCTTCCATCAGTGGAATGTTCGCTGGCGAAGGTCTTGTTGTTCTTCGTGCTCGAGGAACAGGTACTTTGATTGGTTCAACCTATGGAGCTATTGATGTGCACTCTTTGAAACCAGGGGAAGGTCTGACCATTGACACCGGTCACCTTGTTGCATGGGAGTCAACTGTTCAGATGCGAACCCGTAAGGTGAGCGGCTTCTTCAACTCTTTGAAGAGCAAAGAAGGTCTTGTTGTTGATGTGCAAGGACCAGGGGATGTTATTACTCAGTCTCGCGTACCAACCATTGTGACGCAGCAGACCCAATCCAACAACAACTTTGGTGGGTTTAGCATCTTAGGCAATTGATAGTTCGAATGCAGAAGGGGCGCTGATAATGTTATCAGCGCCCCTTCTTTTTTGAAGTTCAGCGTTTGCGAGCTTTGATGACAATCTTCGCAACTTTTGGTGCAGCTTTCACTGCAAAGAGAACCAAACCAAGTTTCGTTCTTGCTGGGAGCTTCTTCCAAATGCCTCGAACTGCTTTATTTTTCATCAGGTAATCCTCTTCTTTTGAGACGGCCACTGCTCATCAGTTGCCGAAGGTCTGTTGTTTTCCAGTAATGGTGAGTCAAGCGGAATCTTAGACGCTGCAATGATGTGGTCAGCAAGAATGATTCCATCGTGTTCAGCCAGAGCAACAAGTACTCGGGCTGCCGCGACTTCACTCTTCTTCATCAGAAGCTTCCTCTGATTTCGCTTCACCGCTTGAGCTGTCTAACTCTTCCTCCCATTCAGCAGGAGTGTGCTTTTCAACACCTAATTCCTGCTCCCACTCCTGCATTGCACTACGGCGTTCACGAGCTGCTTTCATCTCGTCGTAGTACTCTTCCAGAGGGGTGCGGTACTGCTTGATGATATCCTGAGCTTTCTCAGCATCAAACGGAGTATCTTCGTTATCGGTAAGCTCTCGAAGCTGACCCAGAATGTTGTCAAGACGATGCAGACGGTCGCTTTGCTCTTTAATTTTGCGCCGCAAATCATCAGCCGGTTTCCGCCAGAACTCACGCTCTGTCAGCACGAAGCTGGAAGTAATGCGAGAAAGCCAGTAGAGATAGTGGTAATCGTCAGGATTGGTAAGGTCTAACGTATCCGTGTCAAGACGCAACCCACCGTTACCCCACATTTTGCCAACAAGCTCGGGGAGAATACGCTCGGTCTCACGTTCTCGCATTTCATGCTCAGCGTTGATACGTTTCTGCTCTTCTTCTGACAGCATTTACTTAGCCTCCTCTTTCAACGTCACAACGTACACATCTTCTGAACCCCAGAAGCGTGCACCTTCAATACTCCATGTGTCTACATACCCGTCCTCTTCGACGTTCTGACCTTCTGGGAAGACAAACTTATAGTCAGGGTAACGAGGGTCTTCTGCTTCTTCAATAGGGCACTGCTCAACAGTGATAGCAGTGTCTGAGCCAAGCCAGCTGGAGTCTTCCCAGTTACGGAACCAGGCATACACAGCTTTTCCTCGCAGGTCAACGCCTTCCAGGTCGCTCATACGGAACAGCTGAGCCTGAGCGTAGTTCTTCGGGAAGCAGTTACGCACTTCGGACAATCGGCGGTCAGCACGAATGGCATCTTCGTAGGAGAAGTAGACGGCATTCTTGTCATCTGCGTCAACAGGCTCGTAGCCAACTGTTTTGATGTTGACGGTAAGATCAAGAGGTTTCAAGTCAGGTGTAGAAGGCATGATCTTCATTCTAACACATTAACGCGTTGACGGCAAGAGCTGAACAAAAACTCTTGCCGTCAAAGGATAGAATAGAAATTACTGAGGAGGAAGGGCTTCTGTAATACTTGCGTAACAAGCAATCACAGAAAGTGCGAGAATGAATAGTACTGCGCACGTGTAAATAACCCATTTTTTGGGTTCTTTCATCGGAGTTTTAGCGTCAGAATGCTGATGCTTCAATGCATGGTTCATAGCTTTATTATTATCGGGAGAAATGATTGTTTTGACCATGCGATTTTTACCGAACCCTACGGTAAACGTACGGGGAGGCTGAACGGGTTTTGACAAGCTCAGCTTGCATCAGTCGCTCGTTCACTTCCTGCTTCTGCGGGTTGAAAAAGCGGTTCCCCTCAACAGTCCACCAGCCTTCATCATCAACCTGAACAGGCCCTGTTGCAGACCAAGACATTCCCGTCCATTTGTACGGCTGCTCATCATTCTTGAACTGAGCTGTGACACGAAGACCAACCCAATTCGTTCCTTCGAAGCTCTTCACCTGCTTCGTAAGGTGTCGCTTCAATGCGACAACATGCTTTTCAGCAGCTTCCTTTTCACGAGCTTCGGGGTGAAAGTGGAACAAGGCAAGTTTGTTCAAGTGCGCAATTTCGTCCTTGTTGGCCTCATTGTAATCCATCACATTGTGAGAACCTGGGTTCTGACCCTTCCAAGAGTTCATAGCAGCCCGTTCAGTTCGGTGTCCCTGAGAAACAAACTGGAAGTTGTCGTAATCGTAGTCATCATCCCACTCAGGGTCATAGTTTTCCCTTGCAAGTCCAGTGATGCGCTCATAGAACCCAATGGACCAGGTTCCGTCTTCATTCTGCCAGACCATGTTTTCGTGGTTGAACGACATGTGATTCTCCTTGAAAAATATTCGCTTTGTACCGATTTTGAGTATAGCACTTTCCTGGCTCTTATGCTACCCTATAGATAGAAGAACCTTGCTGGCGACAATCAGTGGAACCTGGGATTTTCCTGGGCATCATTGCTAATGTCAGACCGTTAGGTTATAGTGTAAGACAAGGATAGGGAGGTTACAAAGATGTTCAACGAAATCATGACCATGGCTGAACTGGCCAAGGCGTACAAGAAGAAGCGCAACAAGATTGCGAAGAAGCACCTTCCGCTGCGCGAACTGTCCTGGGAGCAGGCTGCTCTGAAGACTGAGTTCCAGGCGCGCCGTAACCTTATTCTCACCTCTGAAGGAGTCTAATTTTTGTCTGTCACGTTTGCTGTTGAGCAGGACACTGTTCAGTTCCAACTGACCTGCTCATGCGGTATGGTCCAGCTTTCCCAGGTGTTTGACACTTACCAGGAAGCGATGGATGTGCACTCTTCTGTCGTGAATATCTGCGATGATGAATACTGTCGCGCCTGGCCTGTCCGCGCGGAAGCGGTCACTGCTGACGAGTTGGAACTGAACCTGTCCAACTTCAACGCCTACTACGTTCTGGATTCTCTGGGTCTGGAAGGTTTGTGTGGAACCCTTTCTGCCGAGGATTTCCTTGGACGTATTCTCCTTGCGGAAGCTATCGCTCCGAAGGATGAGGGAATGCCTGCATACACAGAAGGCATTCTAACGCACTGTGGGCGCGAGGAAGGGTATCTGGGCGATAAGCTCGCGTTACTGCGTGAGATAGCCTCACAGGCCCATTCCAAGGGCCTTCAGGTCGTCTGGGCCTGAAAATGAAGCAGTGGTAGTTCTCAATGGTAGAATTGCCACTGCTTCTTCTTTTTACTATTACCAAGGATCATCATGAATATCCAAGAACTCACTCAGCATCGGTTAGAGCTGTTAGACGCTGGGTTTGAAACAAACCTTGAGGCAAGAATTCAAGATCGCGGATTGAGTAGAGGATTCCAGTTCACAGTCAAAAGAGCAGTAAAGGCAACGACAAATCCTGCTTACTCTCGTCAAAAAGTTATAGCTAATTTTGAGAGTATGAGTCAACTATATGATGCATTCTCAGAAGCTGTTGAAGTAGCGAAACATTTACCTGAGACTTCTGATGTTGAAGTAACTATCAGCACACAAGCATATCGTGATGATGATGGATGGAAAGACGTTGCCAAAGAAGATAAATCGTATCTCACTCGCATGGACCAGTACGGTGAACCGCTGCTTGAAAACCTACCATGGGATGAGACAGTTACAGCGATGCTCAAACGAGGTTGGCTGTACAGTGACCGCTACTCATTAAGCGGAACAGAGTACCGTAAAATACGTTCAATGGCGTTTGAAGCTTGGGATTGGCATGGGTTCAGTTCTGGTTCAACAGTTACTCTCAACACATTCATCTCAGAGGGTCAAAGTATTGAAGAAGTAACAAAGCAGCAGGCAGAAATCTGTATGCAGACATGGAACGATTTCCCTGACAGTGTTCCTCGTAAAAACTGGCAAACAGGTGTAATTGAAGAGGACCCCTTCGTTACCGGATTGATGCATAAGTACCGCACATGAACTGAACCCTGAACTGACTTGAACCTATAGTTTCCGTGTGTTACAATGTGACGGAGTGCAATAGTTTTGCAATACGGAGAAGAGGATACTAATGCTGGCTCACACACAAAATGATGTGTATTTTGAACGCATGAAGTCTTCCATTGGAGACAAAGCTGAAATGATTCAGTACATCAAGCCGAATCGCGTGCTTGATGTTGGCGCAGGCGGTGGAGAGTTCGCTGCCATGCTGGAAAAAGAAGGCTTTGACGTTGTTGCCCTTGATGGTTCCCGTGAAGCAATTAACCGCTGCTCTGCTCGCGGCCTTCGCACAGTTGAGGGCTTCACGCATCAGATTAGTGAGTTAGTGCCTGCTGATTACTTTGACACCATTACATGCTCCTCCATCCTCCACGAGGTGTACTCATACGGAAATGGGACTTCTGGCTCAGCTCACACGCTGGACAGCCTCAGAACAACTTTTGCTGAATTCAAGCACGCCCTGAAAGCTGATGGCCGTCTTGTCATCCGTGACGGTATCATGCCGACTGAATGGGATGGGTATGTTGAGCTTGAATTTGACGACCCTTACGGTATGCACATCGCGCAGTTGTACCTTGACATGATTCCTTTCCGTGGGACGAATATGCGAGAAGTGAACCTGTGGAAGAAGCATAACGCTAAGAATGTCGCTATTGGGAACATGGAATCTGCTATGGAGTTCCTATACACCTACACGTGGGGCGTACAGAACTTTGAACGGGAAACTCAGGAGCTGTTCGGAGTCTTCACTTTGGAAGGCTACAAGCAGTTCCTTACTGAAAATGGGTTCCGTGTTCTTCACGCTGAAGAGTACCTACAAGAAGGCTACCCTGAGCATTTGAAAGATAAGGTTCGATTGACTCGTAACGGTGAACCTGTGGAGTATCCAAACAGTAACTGCCTGATTGTTGCGGAAGTAGCCTAATGAATGAGATGGTTGAGAATTTTCATCAGCTCCCTGTCACCGTCCAAGAAGCATTGATTACTGCATCTGAGCTTTCCGAATTTGATTTTAGGGAGTTGAGCAATTATGTCATCAGGCAGCATGTCAGTTATTGGCTTCCGAAAATTCAGGATAAGTATCCTATTGCAGGCATTGAGCCAGAAGCATTTTTTGACGGGGTTTCACTTCGTGAAGCTTTGTACATGGTTTTCACCTGTGACCACTTTTGGGAGTGGGATGAAGACATCAAAACATATGATGCGATTGTCTCAAAACTCAACAGCAAGTATGGTGTTATCGCTTTACCCTCTGAACTTACGGGAAACCGCACAGGATATGGACTTGCCGCACATCTGCTCGTACCGTTTGGTCAGGTTTCAGAAACCGCGTATGATGAGAACCGTAACCCAGTAACCATTGTTGATAACGTTCGTGAACGTATTGACCGTCTGAATAAGGAAAACCGCTATGGAACTCATTGAAAAGATTTTTGTCCTGACCATCCCGACCATTCTGACTCGTAGCTCTGCGCGGCGTTCGGCTGCTCGTATTCCGGCAGATGTTTCTCTTGTCCTGTTTGATTTCAGCTCTAACAGTGTGATGTTCCGTTCAGGGGCTTCGGAGCTTGTTCGCTTGACGTTGGTTGGACAGTGGCGTACAGCGACAATCAAGGGTTGGGAGCAGCTGGGAGACTTGAACCCCTTGTACGAAGCTCTCCACAAGGAAAACGTCTTCCACCAGTTCACCCAGTAAGACAAATGAGGAAGGCCCGCAACCTGTTCTGGTTGCGGGCCTTCCTCATTTAATTAGTCCAGTTCAGTGCAGTTCACCAGTGTAAAGCTCTGAGCATTTGCAAGCAAGCTGATAGAGCCAGGCTGTTCAAAAGCGTTCAGGTAGCGGGTGACACCGTTCGGCTCCCATTGCAGCTCACGGAAATAATCCTCGTCCTGGCTGCTGTTATCAGGCCATTCATTTTCATCGTACTCCACAACAGGGTGAATGAGAATTTCAGGCTTCAACTTCAACTCGTACAGGTACCAGCGAGCTTTGATGTCATAGTCATTGAATTCTTCGTTCCGCTGCACTGCACGGGCATATGCTGCATCAGAAGTGCCAAGATGCACCATAACATCGCCTTCACCGTACCCTTCTTTTCGAGGGTCACCGCCGTTGGTGATGTCATCAAACCAGACAGGGTTATCCGTGGCATGGAACCAGCTGCTGTTACGAACAGTGTCCTCGTTGAAGAAAGGAGCTGCGTCATGACGGACCCAAATATCAAACTCGGTCAGGTCAGTGTACTCTTGTCCACATTTGCGGCAGTTAAACGTTCTACCCAGGTTGAACAGGGTGCCGATTTTTTCCGCCAGCTCATCGCTGTACCCTAAACCACACGAGGCGCATCGAGTAACGGAATCATCTTCGGTACCGATAACAAAACCTGTGTTCTGCTGAACTATCATGCTCATAGATATCAGTCTACACGCTTTCTCCGAATAATGTCAACTTTTCCCGATAGAAGCTTATATGAAGAACGTGCCACCACCATTACCCCTGCGCCGAGAACAGGATCGATCCATCATTATGTTTTTGGGGCTGGCGGCATTTTCCGTACTGACAACTGAATTCATGATCCTCTCACAGCTCAACAACCAAGTGTGGATTTGGCTGGTCATGTTTGTTTCTTCCAGTAGCATTGTCATGATTTTGTTCTTGTACTTTACGCTATGGTATTCAAACAAAATGAAAGTACTACGTTGGACTCACCAACATGGCTACCGTCGCGTTATTATCAACAATGACGTATTAGAGCAGATAAACGAACGTCGTGGGAGCATCACGTTCTACGACAAAGAAGGCCGCAAGTACTCCATACAAACTTCTTACGACGATTTATATCGTTTGATAAGCATCAAACATGTGAAGCGAGAAGAATCAGAGATAACGGAGTCGCAACTTCAAAGTTGATGGGCTTTGAAAGCTTCCATCGCTTTTTCCAGCAAAACAGTGATAGCTTCCAGCTCCCAAGAGCTGAACGTTAGGGCTGGCACTCCGCCTACGAAGACATAGTACTTGTCAACAATACGCTGAACGGTGAGCGTAGTTAGGCTGTTGCGTTTCGTGTCTATGAATGCGGAGGAAGCAATGAACAAGTTGTGTTGTTCAGCCCCTGTAATAGGTAGAGCAAAACGAGCAGCATCCTCGTAGAAATCCTGTTCTTCATCGTAGAAGACTGATCCATATGGGAAGACTTGATAGGTGTCTTGTGGACGTTGAGTGTCAATGTCGGCTGCGTGTTTGAGGAGCGCAATGAGATGATCTGTATGCTGAATTCTAATATCCCCACAACCCATGCTGATATGAAAGAACCAATCATTCACTGTCAGCTCGTATGTCCATAGTCCAGCGCCTTCCGGCATCCCTGGATGCTGGATACTTACTGAAAGTTTCCTGTAAGAAACTTCCTCTACGTTTACTGAAAACTCTGTCATACAGATAACTTTAGCACGGAAAGTCTGTTAGAATAGTTAAACGCATCAACGTCTTACACATGAGGAGGTCACAAATGGACACTAATTCATTCGTGAAAAATCTGATCGACCGTATCAACCAGGACGACTACCCTGTTCTGCTCCTGGAAACTCGCAGGAATCAGGACTCTCGGAAAGTGCAGCTCAAATCCCACTACAACAGTACGTTCTACGGGGTTTTCGTAGATGAAAACAAGAACGAACCGTTCCGTGTAAGCGACAGTACTATTCAGAACAACAGCTTCAAAATTACTGTCGTCAGCTAAAGCGAAGAAAATCTCTCATTTGTATGAATGAGAGATTTTCTTGACATAAATACGTTTTCAGCCTATAATTGAACGCATACCTACAAGACAGTAGAAAGATTTTATTCATGTACTTCATTGACCGCGATTACCGCTCCTTCCATTTTTGAGGAAGGGCATACACAGAAGTTCACAATGAGCTTCACTAGAAGATGCCCTACCTTGAAAGGTAGGAAGAACAGTGTCACGTACACTCAAAGACCGTCCATACTGGGTTGCCATTAACGACGAACATTACCACGCTCGCTACATCCAGCATAACCACCACAAAGCTGGACTCATCCAGCGTGATTATGATTACCCTCGTGATGAGAACGGTCATATCATTTACGAAACCCGCAACGGTTTCAATCACACGCATTACATGCTGACACTCAATGACGGTTCCCAGAAGCTCATTCCGAAGAAGAACTGGGAAGTTTACTACGGTGTCAGCACTCAGCCTGCGCGTCACAGCACCACTGACTTGCCATACCGTTGCTACCAGTTCATCAACAGTAAGAACCGCAAGCGTATTCAGAACGTCATTGAATACAAAGCGTACGGTGAAAACTATGAGTATCTCGCGCTTCCGAGCAAGAAGTACATTGAAGTTGGAACCTACTCTGAAGAGTGCACTGAGGATGTGAAGCTCAGCTACAATGACCGTTACGGCCACCGTGCCCCTGGTGTTCTGTGCTATCCGACATTGAATTGGCGCAACCACTACAACGAATATTACAAGAACCGCCCTCAGCCTGATGAGAAACGTAATCATCACAAAACTGGGCGTTCCGCTGAACGTGATGATTTGACTCGTGCTACCAAACTGTACAATGGTGGAGAGGACGACATGTGGGGTGATGACTTTGAGAAAGCTTACACCTCACGTCAACGTCGTCACTCTGGCTGGTGGGACTAACATTTAACGGACAAGTGTCTATTTGTTGAGAGAAAACCGATAATTATTAGGTATTCCCCTCAACAAATAGAAAGTCCCCCTATGCTTCGCATTCATCAAGTGCTAAAATCGTCGCGCGCTGCGATTGATTTAGCCTCCATTATGGTTGGTATCATCGTCATTGGCCTCATTGGTGGTGTCATCGCCGCGACCGTTTTTGCTGTTATTCCTTGGGCGCAGAACAATGCTGCGAAACAACAGTTAGATTCAGTCGTATCAGCGGAATCAAGTTACCGTGGTTTGAGTGCTGATAAAGATACAGCACTGCAAAATGCTGTTAGTGTACCAACAAGCACAACTGACCCAAACCAGGTAGTACTGAATAGTACGTTTACTGGTTCAGCAGGGCTTGCTAAGAACAACCTTCTCGTTTTGAATACGAGTGGCTTATACTGTGTTGTCGCTACTACTGATGGTAAGGATTACCACGCGTACTCTAAGAGCGGTTCAGGACAATGGTATTACGCTACGAGTGGCAAAACGCAGCCAACTGAGTACACTGGTTCTAATGTTCCATGTGTAAGTTCAACCGGGACTCCTGCTGGTCAAACAGCTGGCACCGTTAATACTATTTCTGACCCTGCGACAGGGACGGTTCCTTCTTCTGGAACAGGTACAGGCGCAGGAACTGGGAGCGGCAGCGGAACTGGAACTGGTAACGGTTCTGGAACAACAAATCCAGGTACCTCAACTCCTACCCCAGTTACAGTCAAAACTTATACCTTTGAAGATGGTACAACACAAGGTTGGACAAGTCCAACTACTAAAAGCACTGTTGACACATTGACTAATCTTGGTCATTCCAGCAACAAGTCCATGAGGGTTTTGACCAGTGATTCAAATCCAGCTTATGTACCATCAGCTAGTGTGTATCCAACTAGCAGTAACTATACAATGGTTAGTGGACAGAAATATCGAGTAACTGCCTGGATGTACCAGGTAACTGGTATGAATCCTTATCTCCAAGTAAACACAGGTACAAGTAATGTGGTTACAACCAACGGAGCATGGACTCAGGTTTCTATTGACTTCACTGCAACAAGCACCAATCAAGTAATTTACGCTTATGCTACTAGTGCTGGAACTAACTCATCTAGTCGTATTTTCTATCTTGATGATGTAGTAGTTTCTCAGCTTCCATAATCTCCAAAAATACGCAAGGGTTCAATCTGCTGAGATTAAACCCTTGCGTATTTTCTTAACTTGATGTATACTGATAGTAGATTTTAACGACAAAAGAAAGAACCGCGAACATGACTTACATTCGTTACCTACATAAGTAGGTAGACGCGTCAGCTCACAAGGAGTTGACAGAGAGCTGCCTACTGGAAAGTAGGATAATAACATGTCCCGTACCGACAAGGACAAGCCGTACTGGGTTCGTGCGAACGACGCTCGTGGAACCATCCAGTCCGACATCTGGCACCGCCACGACAAAGCTGGGCGCGAGCTGCGCATCACTGCACGCGCTAAGGACGAGAACGGTCGCCCGTTGACCCGTGACGTGGTGACCGAAAAGCGAGTGTGGGCTATCAAGTTGCGAGGAGAAGGAACTCTCTACTACGAGAAGCTCTCCGATTCCGACAACATCTTGGTCAACCGCCAGTACGACATCACATACTTCGGCCAGGTCACCCGCGAATTCGTTCGCAAGCAGCCTGTCTACGAAACCATCAGCGTGGGCTTCTACCCGACCGAATGCGACGCTCACCTCCCGCAGAAGCACGGAGGTGGATACAACCGTCGTGACCTGTACCTCTGCTGCCCTGGGTTGCAGTACTGGGCTAACGGATACAGCTACAACCGTCCGCGCAAGTTCGAACGCCAGAACTACCAGGCTTCCGCACGTCGCCAGGAGCGCGATGTTCTCAGGGACGCTGTGAACGTGTACAACAGCGGCGACAGCGACCTCTGGGAAGACGAGTGGGAAGCTGCGAACACCCGCCAGCACCGCCACAACGGATACTGGGACTGAACAGGGAAAAGACGAAAACTAACCGATAAACGTTTCCAAACCTGGACAAAGGCTGGAAACATGGTTAGAAAACCTATCATATTTGGATTAGTTCTTCTCACATTAGGAGGACTCCTATCAGGATGCTCCTCTACAGGCGATGGGGTGAAAGAAGGGCCAAGCTCTTCAGCCACAGCCTCTGACAAAGCCAAAAAAGCAGTCAATCAATTCAATGATGCTTTTGATGATGGCGATGCAAAGAAGGCATATGAGCTACTTGGTAAAAATTCATATGCTGCAGACGAAAAAGTTGATACGGTAATTCTTCCGAAAGATAGACCTCTGGTTACAGGTAACTCTGATGGCACAGTCAAAGCTCGCATAGTTACTCTATCATATGGCGAACCTTACTTTGACGCGCAGTACACGTTCAATAAGGTGAAGTTGAATCCAGCCAAAAATTACGGCGTATTTGCAGGGTCATATGACGTAAAGATAAAAAGTCCACAAGGAGTCTTTAAGGACACTATACTGCCTGATTTTTCAGTTTCTGGCAGTATCGGTGGAGACGAGCAAAAAACTACTATCACTTCTTTGCTGTTCGGAAATATTTCCAGCGCTCCCGAAGTGACTGATGCCACCATTAGTAAATTAGTAGAGCTGTACCAGAATAATGATTATCCTTTGGTTGAAAGTGATTTTCTTCGTGATGGGTATAGAAATGAAGATGATGGAACTATCACTATTAACCTGATAAACGGCATCCCAAATCCTAAAGGCGAGGGCGATATTCCGAAGAGCGCAACCTGGAATGCTTCTACAAATGAGTGGTCTGACCTCCGTTAGAGATGACTTATGAAGTCACCGCAAACATTAGCTAACCCTCGAGGCAAATGTACGAAGAAGAACCCTCGGTTATGTCGTTTGCATGGCAAAAAGTATATTGAACTCACCAACTTTCGTAGACAAGTCGCTGACCGTGAAAAAGAACTGGAGTTCCAGCGGTTCACTACACCCGACTTTGCTGCGTCTTGGAAAGTCAAAGAAGAAAAAGACGGGACAACAACAGCATCTGTCTACCGGTCAGGTGTTCCTTCAGCTCCGAAAGAGCGTAAAATAGAAGCAGGTCATTACTCCCGAGCAGATGCTCTCCGCCCAGAAGGTCGTCAAGGCCGGACTGATGGAGTATTTGCTTCACCTACATTGGGTGGAGTATGTCGCTGGGTCAAAGGAAATTACTACACAAACGTTCCTGACGTGCGAGTGCGAGAATTACGCGTAGATGTAGACAACACATATGTTTACTCAGTCAACTCTTGGGAGCGCGCTTCTAGCTGGGACACAGAAGAAGAGTACAAGAAGTTTTGGGACACTGGTATCACCCTTCGTGAGTACATGAAGCGAGCAAAAACTGACCCGCGTACATACGACCCACAGAATTGGGAGTTGCTCATCAAAGAGGGAAACATTCGTTCTGCGAAACCTGTCGGAGCTGAACGAGCTGCATCCTTTGAATACTCCTCTGGTGACCATTCTGAGGTTACGAAGATACTCAAAGAACCTCTTCCTACCTCTGAGCAATTATCTCGTCGTCGTTGATTCAGAGTTGCCGATAACGCTGGTAGGAGGAACATTAATGATTCTGGTCACGGAGCAAGGCAAAGAAGCGCAACGCAAGTATGACGATTATGTGCAGTTAATTAGTCGTGAGATGCTACTATACATGGAAGTAGGTGTGGAATATACTCCAACGGATTTCCTAGAGTGGTTCCATGAAGAAAATGATCGATTAGTTCGTGAAGCAATGTGGCTGTTACTATCCCGAAATTTTATTCAAATGACCTCTAACAGGAAAATGCGTCGGATTTGAAATACTCATTTACCAGAAGCTTCCGATACTAGAGTATGTACATATTTTCAACTATTGAAGGCTTTTCATGCTTAGGCAGATCAACCAAACTCTCCGCAGCAGTCGCGCAGCTGTTGACTTAGCGACCATTATCGTCGGTGTTGTCGTCATCGGTATCATCGGCGCGGTTTCTGCTGCAACTATTTTCGCTCTTGTTCCTTGGATGCAAGACCGTTCAGCAAAGCAACGTCTATCCAGTGTGTCCATTGCAGAGAACTCCTATAAAGGAGCTTACGATACGTACGGTTATGACCTCTCTGATATCCTCGACATCAAGACTCTTGCGGTAGACAAAATCCGCATCCAGTCAGACAACAAGACCTGCTATGCCGCATTCTCTAAGTCTTCAACTGGAAACTATTTTTACAACACTTCCTCAACAACTGACCCACAAACATTAGGGAAGACTTGGCCAACAACTAAGCCTGCGAATTACCCGGCAGGATGCACTTGGCCAAGTAGCTGGGATGCTGCGTTGATCCACTCAACTGGAAACACGAATTTGTCAAGTGATCCAACAAGTATGAGCATTTGGAGTACAGGTAACAGTACAGTTCTGTCTTCGACTGCAAGCGGTGTTCCTACTGGTAGTCCACTTCCAAAAGTAGTAAAGATGAGCGGTAATGACAATAACCCGTCACCTTCTTACACCACATTCCCTATGAGTGATGCTGCAACTACTTGGAAAGTAAGCGGTTGGGTAGCAACAGATAGTGTAGCATCAGTAAACTTTACCTTGGGTTCATGGTTCGGCGAATATGCAGGCCCTCCGCAAGGAGGATTAGTTCGGGCTCCATTTAGTATCAAACAATCTGATGGTTGGACATATTTCGAAACAACTGTAGGTATTAACACTTTGAAAGACAACCCTAAAAATTACGCATGGTATGATTCAACTCAATTGAACAAAAGTTGGAACTGGAGACCATATGTAGGTACTGATACTGCAAGTAAAGACCATCTGTATGTGACAGGATTCCAAGTTTCCAAAGTCGGCTAATAAGGAATGGCAGTATGAACGCATGGGCTAAGTTTCGCAGATGGCGTGAACGGGAGAACTTCCGTCGTAACTATCTGTGGTTTCATAACCAAGCCGTCAAATACCAACATCTGATGCATAGATATGATGCAACCATTACATGTGGTGATGACCCAATCACTCGCCTTATAGTAGCTGAACGGGAGGTTGAAAAGATTCGCATGGAGCAGCGTTTCCATGACGTTCGCTACTACAAAGGTCAGGATGTACTTGACCCTGACGTTCACTACCTGGTTGTCAACCGCCTATTCTGAGACTCTGGGTTGCGACAACACCAAAGCTGTGCTACGCTAAGCATATTATGAATAACGAAAAGAACGTGACCATCGAAGAGTCACTGAACGCAAACATCAACAAGTACGTCATCGTCAAGATGAAGAACGGGCGAGCAATCTCTGGAACGCTCACCAAGCTCAACGAGCAGTTCCGCATCAAGCTCGGTGTCCAGTTCATCGAGGTGAACGCAGAGGACATCGCCCGCCCGCTCCGTCTTGGAGCCTAATACTCAGAATGAAGAAGGCCCTCACAGTAGCATCTGTGAGGGCCTTCTTCATTTTCTGCTTACCGAATTTCGTTATCAAACGATGCAAGGAAGCTGGAATCTTGACCGATGACAGTCAGCTCACCCATAAACGTATGAACAGAGCCACCTGCAATCAGCGTCTTGCTGGCATCCTCAGAAACTTCCACCCCGTACGTACTATTCAACCACGAACGCAAACTGGTAGCATCCTTATTCATCTTCACACTCATTGTAGTGAAAGTCTTCTGCAAGAGGAGAATTTTTACAACCAGAACCATCATTGCACTCACAATGATAAACGCACCAAAAACCGTCACTAAGTATGTAGCGAGCGAGAATGTATGTAACCCATTAGCAAGGTCTTTGGCTCCCATCTTATCTACCGCGTACGAAATGAAGCTTGTACCAGCAGCCACGACAAGGAACATCAAATCAATCACAGCTAATAATGCGCCCATGATAAAACGAGTCTGAATCTTGTCTGCCTTTTTCAGCAACGTATCAGAGGTTTCAATTGATGACATAGAGTTTCTCCTTGAAAAATGAAATCCTCACTATGCTACTCTAACCAGTGCTCAAAGTCAAGCTGTAACAAAGGTTTCCCTTGTTAGAGCCATTGAACTCTGGTATGATGTAGTTTATGACTGTTTTCGAATACGAGCAATTCTGCGATGAGCTGCGCCTTCTCCGCGATCAACGCTTGTTCACCCTTGATGCAACGAATCTTGCGGACTTTCATCCGTGGGAACACCATGCCATCCTGAGTGAGAAAAAGCATGACCTCGCAATCGTGCCACGCAAAACATGGAAACAGTACACTCAACGAGTTCGTCAGTCATCACTAACCAACCAGCAGAAAGAGTCACTGGTTTGGTGGGTAGCGAGCCTGCCAAGGGTGCGAGAAGAGCTGAATGAAATCCTCAGGACCCATCCTCTCATGGCTCCTGCTATTACAGAATGGACCATCATTCAGGACACACAGTTTGCATCTATTCAGGAATCAGTGATTCGTAATAGTGAAGCTGAGAAAAAGACTTCCTATCCGCATACATTGCAGATAGTTACTGTCAATGGAGCACCCTACTTCATCACTGTCGAAAGCTTAAAGCAGCTTCGATATAAACTTGATGATAAAGCGCTCTTAGCTCAGAAGAAGAAGGGTATGCCATTCCTGGTGGGGAGTGCATTTGAAGCCTGGTCTGATGAACGAGCTGCTCACTTTTTTGAAAGCTTTAATCCGCAACGAGCATTTGCGCCAGAAGATGTATTACCTGAGTTTTGGGAACAGGTTGCAGAGTACGAACTTGACATTGAAGCTAACTTACGACGCTTTGAGCATGACTTTCATGTGATGCTGAAGCACCCTGAAACAGGGGAAGTCTACTTCCTATTCAAGCATCACTACAACGATATTCTCAAAAGCTCTAACCATAAGTACTTCAGAAAAATACTCCACGTTGATGAGCTGCGCCAAATTACTGACTCCTACATCATTGATAGCTATGCCTTCCTGATGCCGTACTTGGTTCAAGAACCTCACTGGGAGGAAGCGGAAAGCCTGCTCAGCAGCATCCAGAGGCTTCACGACAACCTGTTGAGGGATGCATCTGATAAGCAGAACGTTCGTGAAGTGGATGAGTCAGCTTTCGTCAGTGAGGACGTATATCAGAAATTCATCGGTGAAGTTTTTAACTTGCATGGAAACTTAGAGCAGTTTTGCAAGCCAAATGATTACTTCCTGTCCAACTACGTTGGTTACACAGTAAGCTCTATGTTGAGCAAAACATTGCGGTATGCTAACCGAAAGTTTGTTCATGAAACAGAGGGGCGTAATGTCCGCAACAGTGCATACAATAATGGAGGAAAACTGCTCGTGCCAACCTCCGAATTGTCTGTGGAGCAGTTAGCTGAGTTTTACGTGTGCGGACGTAAGAACAAGTACCAGTCAGCTGTTGACGCTTTAGTAGGACTTATTGCTTTACGAGGAAAACCTGAATCACAGGTATACAGCTGTGACTACTGTGACGGATACCATTACGGGGTTCGTGGTGAACACAATAAGACATTGAACCAGATTGCGTTCTCCGGCGAAGAACTGTACCCTCAAGAAGTTTGGCGAGCTAATCGATTCTTCTTAGGACGAGAGACATTATCGCTTGCTGCTTGATTGACTCAACCTTGTCAACACTCCGTCAGTGCTGAATGTTGCGATATCTCCTAATGAGATAGCATCCCAAGTTCGCCCCGGGACCTCAATAGTGTTCAGTTTGTCTTCCGCCTGAATGGTTATTGTGTAGCGTTCAGGGGTTGAAGTGTCTACACAACCTTCCCCGCACACCAACCCACCAGAAGGCTTATGGTAGTCCTTTGCTACCACTTCGCCAGACCATATTCGTGAATCTTCATACTCATTGTATTTTTGAGCATAGTAGCTGGCAACTGTCAAAATGATAAGGGCCAGACATGAAAGAAGGGATACCATAACTACTGTGAGCATGGTATCCCCTGAGCCGTAGCTTGCACCCGGCTGACTATATTCTTCCTTTTCATATGTGTTGTTCATACACCTCTGATATCGGTTTAGAGCAACATATGAGGCATTACTGATTGAAGAGTTCATCCTCCGCTTTTTGAACAAGCTCAGCATGCGTTGGAGGGTTTGCAGGAGCTCCCTCAGGACGCTTCTTCTCAAACTCTGTGCGCAGAGTAGGCAGAACATGCTCAGCCAGCATATCCATCTGTTCCAACACCATCTTCAACGGGAGCCCCGCATGATCGATGAGGAATTGTAAACGCTGTGCGTACCCAGTATAGTCCTGGAAGGAAAGCGTACGGTCAATCACTTCCTGAGGTGAACCAACAGTCAGAGGAGTCTGGGAAGTGAAGTCCTCCAAAGAAGGACCATGACCGTATACAGGAGCGTTGTCAAAATATGGTCGGAACTTCTTCACAGCATCCTGAGAATTCTTATCCATGAACACTTGTGCGCCAATACCCACAATAGCCTGCGCAGGAGTTCCATGACCGTAGTGAACGAACCGTTCACGGTACAAGGCAATCATCTGCTGAGTGTGCTCTGGGGGCCAGAACAGGTGATTATGTAGGAATCCATCTCCATAAAAAGCAGCTTGTTCTGCAATCTCTGGGGAGCGAATACTTCCATGCCAAACGAACGGCGGGACATCATCTAGCGGACGAGGTGTGGAAGTAAAGCCAGAGAGAGGTGTACGGAGTTTACCTTGCCAGTAGATTTCAGTTTCACGCCACAGTTTGTGTAGCAGGTCGTAGTTCTCAAAGGCTAAGTTCATACTGTCTTGAATTTTCTTGCCGAACCATGGAAAAACAGGGCCTGTGTTCCCTCTACCCATAACAAGGTCTAAACGTCCGTTTGAGAGGTGTTGAACCATCGCGTAGTCTTCTGCCAACAGAACAGGGTCATTCGTCGTGATGAGGGTTGTAGCAGTGGAGAGGATGATCTTGTCAGTCTTCGCTGCAAGGTAGCTCAACATTGGAATAGGTGATGCTACGAACGGTGGGTTATGATGCTCACCAGTAGCGAAGACATCAAAGCCCAACTCTTCTGCGTGCTGAGCGATAGTGAGTGTGTTCATGAGCTTTTCATGCTCAGTAGGGGTCTTGCCTGTGGTGGGATCAGTAGTAACGTCTCCGACGCTGAATACTCCGAATTGCATTTCCTTCTTCTTTCTATGCGTTTGCATAGACTATAACTGCGGTCATATGTTTTCTATTCCCATGAATCCTTTACATTTAGGAAAGAGTGCGATAGAATAGTGAACATAGTTTACCAGAAAGCAGCAGACGATGGATATGAACAAAGCATTAGACGGAATGACGGATCATGATAAGGACCTCGTGAAGCAGTTCCTTTTCGCATTACAGCAGCCTGACAGTCGTTCTGTTCAAATTGAGCTGATTCGTTCAACCGCTGCAACTGGGGATCGTCTCTCTATTGAAACTTTGGACGGACGAAACCTGCTGGACCGCACACCTGAGGAGCAAGCTGCTTACGAGAAGTTCATGAGTGAGTCGTTGCCTTCACAGGGAATCATTGTTGACTCAGCTTCGGAACTGCATGAAGTGGAAGATGATTACGGGGATGAGGCGGAGTTCAATCGCTATGAGAATGACGATGAAGTTCGCATTGAATTCCCTCGTTTAAGCGGTTCGCCGACAGCTGCTCAGTACCTCATGAATGATTACCCGAAGAACCTTGCGAACAAGAAGGTCATCCTGCTGGGGCGGAACGTTGTTGATGCAAGCGCTCTCTTCTGTGATGAACTTATTCGCCAATTACAACTTCGTCGGGCAAAAGAAGTTGTCCTCATCGCCTTCCCTGAGTCTGTGATTGCTGACGTGGAGGAAGCAGCTACAAGAAGAGGACTGACTCATGTCCGTACTGGCTCTGTCGAAGACCTACGATTGAAGTGAAGAAGAAAGACCCTAACCTGGACCAGGTTAGGGTCTTTCGCTTTTGATAAACAACCACATATATGAGGAGTTACTCCCGCGCTTCCTTGCAAAATCAACGAAGTAGCCGATAGATATAGAGCAAAAGACGGATATTTTGGGAGAGTTTTATGTGCAAATCTGTAGCTGATGGTGGAGAGCGTTGCATCTACGCGGATGCAATCAATAATGTTCGCAAGAAGACCCGCTATAAGAATCGCAACATCTACGAATCCGCTCGTGAACGGGAAGTGACGCGAGCTGTTCAGAAGTGGAAAGAAGAAAACCCTGAGCTTGTTCGTGAGCATCTTCCAGAGCACATGCCGTTCCAGGCGACCCCGAACAAGAAAGATGTTCCAGCTCACCTGAAAGCTCTGCTCTCACAGCGTTCCCGTGTACCTATCACTGGCCTTCCAAAAGAGGAACGTGAAGCGATGACTCGCGCGATGGCAAAAGAACGCGAGGAGATGGAAGAGAACTTAGACAATGACCATGTTCGCGCTATCAGTAAGTACACTCAAACGTTCTATGACATTCTCAACCGAAGTCTGCGTCGTTCAGGAGTAGCTGAACATCTCCGTGAAGAACCGTATGCGCGTGAAGGTTTTGAAGAGCGTGTCAAGGAAGCTACAAAGAGTATGGATGAAGTGTTTGAACGTACTCCAAACAAAGATGAGCCTCGCAAAGTGTACCGTTTCTTCCGCGTTCCAGCAGGAGTAACTCCTCAGGAGTTCATTGAAAAGTACTTTGCTGATGGGTCTGCGTTCAAAGACCGTGCGTTTATGTCTACAACAGCTGACCCTGAATTCATTATGGCTCATATGTATGACCGTAATAAAGGGAAGCAGAATAAAGGTTATGTTGTAATGGAGATTCTCACAAAAGAAGGCATCTCTCTGCAGGACAACGAAGTCTCACGTGGTGGAGATGTACAGTCTCTGGAACATGAAGTCCTCCTTCCACGTAACTCTAAGTTCCGCGTTGTCAGTAACCGTAAATCCCAACAGTTTGAGTTTGCTTCTGACCGTAAAGACTTGAACGCTCAGTATAACCCAAACCACTACTACATGAGTAGTGATGAATCTTACCAGCGTCATGGTATGTTCAAGAAGGGTGATCGACTCAACTTCCCTGTTATCCAGATGATTGATGAGAAGCTTATTGCTGAATCCTGAGCTTGATTTTTAGTAAGGGAACATGGTAGGATGCAGGTTATGAGCATTTTCTGGAAGCTACTGCACTTGCGAAGTGGCGAGCCTAGGAAAGTTCTGGGACGAATCACCACATCAGAAGGTAGGCTTCCTGCTTCTTTGAGTCATTTGCGACCAAGCCAGGAGTATACCAAGCGTGTTGATGAAGCGTTTAGACCGACACCTTCTCAGAGAATCAAGAAGTAGGAAGACACCATGAATAACCGTTTGAGCTGGACCAGCGCGTACCCGAGTACTGCTTTGTTCATCCTCGCTGCCATCACACTCGTCATGTACATCAGCACTGGCTTCATCGTTCCAGGTTTGGTTATGTGGAGCACTGTGACCGCTGCATTCTTTGTTCTTGCAGTGTTCCGTAACATTCAGGTGATTCGTAGCAGAAAGACCCGTTGAGGTTCACCCTTTATCATGAGTGCGTTTCGTAAGCTTTTCTACCGTAGCCAGCACATGGCTGCTTCCAGCGTCTCCCTGTTCGGGCTACTGGGTGTTATCACTTCTATTTTGTTCAATGCAAAAGAAGACAGTCATCTGATGAAGAAGTCCAAGACTGTACTCAACCTTGGACATAAGTGGAATGACCGAATCTTTGCAAGGAAAAACCGTAAACGAAGGACATAATACGTAAGGAGGGGCTTGTTCAGCACATCAGCTGAACAAGCCCCTCCTGTTTTGTTATTTAGATTTGCTCAAACTGCTGCATGACCAGTAGGTACGGGTAGATTTTCAATTGCATCTCCTCTGATGCAACCTTGCCGAATTCATCGGCCAGAAACCCTTCCAGCTGACTGTTTCCCCTAGTGGGTAGAAATCTATACTTTTGCGAGTCTTTCTCATAATTAGCAGGAGCGCCTTCCAAAATAGAGCTGGCATTATTAGTAGCAGCTGCTATTCCTTGAACCGCCCAGTGCTTCAATGTAGGCACACTTGATAGTGAAGACAAAGCTCTATGAGCAAGCCAGCTCCCATATTGTCCATCAGTGTGCTGGGAAGAATATACTCGTCGTCCCATGCGTTTGACATTCGCACGGGAAACTTCTCCTGGATTATTCATCCATTCGACATAGGAGTCGTGCAGGTCATGAGAAGCGAGAGAAGTAGTAAAAGGTAATGTAAGTTCCATGAGAGCTAGACCTGCTGATCCGTATACCCATTCTTGCTGTACTCCAACAAGCTTCTGACCATGAGTATCAAACCAACTGTTGAATTGATCTACTGCATAGTAACCTAAAACATCTTGGAGCCACCGACTCAATTGGTCGTGGACAGTGACTTGATCGGGCATACTATAAACCTTTTCTAACGTGATAGCTCCGATTATACACTACTTGACATCACCATAGCAAGATGTTAGACTTCTGACCATGAGTAGAGACAATGAGCGCCCTGAGCGTATTGAGCTGCATGAGCCAGTCTTCCCGTATCTTGTTGCGGATGAGAGTGCTGAGCCGACTTCTTATGTCATCATCAGTAAGGCTGACCACCTGGGATACGATGCTGAGCGTACACTCTTCTACGTCCCTGGTGCCACCTTCCGCCCGCGCGACAACCGTCAGATGGGTACTCCTATCACGGATATCATCCTGCATCATTCTTTCGCCAGTGATGACGAGGGTGACACTTCACATGTTGCGGACTTTGAGGTCCGTAGTATGCAGCTGGTTTCTGCATATGGGAAGCAGCTGACCTTCACAGGTTGGCTCACTGAGGCCCGCTTCTACCCTGAGGGTTACGTTGATGAGCGCTTTGAGGAGTTCAACCCGTTTGTCGGCGCAGTGAAGCAGGATGAGGGTCCTGAGCGTGATAACTACTCTGCGAACTACGGCTACCCGTATCTTGCGCCGAAGGTGAAGATTGAGGGCTTGCAGCTTCCTCTGGAAGTGGAAATCACTCTCATTCACAACATTGCTGATGCCAAGGCTGACACGCAGGAGAACATGCAGTCCCAGGCTCAGGCTCGTCTGGACCGCGCTGAGCGTCAGCGCAAGGAAGCTGAGAAGAAGGCTGCCGAGAAGATTCAGCGGGAGAAGGAGCATCAGGAGTGGTTGAAGACTGATGAAGGCATTGCTGACACTCTTGACACGAAGCTTCGTCGTCTCGTTCGCGCTGTCTCTCCGCAGGACACCATGACTTCTACTGAGCTTGAAGAGATTCAGTTGCAGGCAGACACGTTCGTTCTGTCGCTTTCCGATAAGGAGAAGGGCTTGCTCCTGGATGAGCAGGTCGGTAAGATTTGGTCCATCAAGCCTGAGCAGCTTATGCGTAACGCTTACTATGACCGAGTAATTCACCAGCCTGAACGCACTTGAGTAAAAGTTGTGGCCCTACCAAGAGATTTGGTAGGGCCACAACTCATTCTTTTTCTATCAAGCTTTGTGCAATAAGTTAGCAGGGGAAGTAGCAATCCGTTGAAATTCTCTGATGCAGAATACCAGCAGCTCAAATCGTTGAGGAGTGTGAATCAGTCTTCGCTGCTTCTGGTAATTAGCCATTTCTTCCTGGAACTGAGCTGAGCCTATGTATGGCCATGTCAGTCGGTATAAACGCTGATCTTCCGCCGCTGCCATTTCATCCACCATAGTAGCTTCAATAATGTTTTTAATCATTAAGTCAGGTGTTTGCCTTGGTTGCGCCATAGATGCGATAGATAGTAAAGCATTATTGACTCGAACAGATTCACCATATCGCTGGAAACGGTAAATGCTATTATTGTACAAACGGCTTCGCTGTTTTTTGAGCTCGTATTTTGTTTCAGGACTTGGGTTTAGAACCCAAGCTTCATAATCTCGCATCAATGCATGTTGACGCTCATTATAAGCTTCCTGACCGACTCGCCTTATCAGACCGTAACTGAGTTTGACGTACAAATCTTTTCTGTAATCAGGGTGAATCTCCGTACCATACTCATGCAACCATGTCAGCAACTCAAGTTGTTCCCGATCGTTTACATGTGGCAGAAGGTGTTCTACTAGCTCTTGTGCCAAGGGGTCAAATTCTGGCATTTCCTGTACCGTTTCTTTCGTGTACATCAACGATACAGGAAATGCCAGAAACAGGTTGTTTTAATCTTCGTCAATCCAATGTGCATCAATAGTGAACGACTTACCTGTCTTGAGGTTCATTATGACTTCAACAGGAACAACGATGCGGTCATCCTCACCCCAGAAGTCAATCTCTTTCAACGATTTTGCAGCGACAGGGATGTAACCAAATCGCTCGTCAGCTGTGACAATGCCCTCAGAGATGCGAGATAGGTCGATGTAACGAAGTTTCCATCCGCCTGAATCGTCACCCCAGATGCAGCCAGAGTATAGAGCAAACTGGCCAGTAAACGCCATCAAGTCATCTTCATCGTATAAGTAGTCTTTGCTTTCAATGCTACTCACGATGTAGGGAGCATCCTGAGTGTGATGCTCTGCATAGTCTGGGACATAGAATTCCACAGGGCAGAATCCCCAACCAGGCTGTTCAGTTCCCAGAGGCATCTCTTCACACCATTTCTCGTACCCCATTTTCCGCCACCGCTCATGATGTTCCTCTGCGACAACAGGGGTTGGAAGTTTAGCGATGACTTCACGCTTCTCCAGGTCCAGCACTTCAAAGCTGACGTAACTAGGAGAGATGAGAGCATAGTCATGCCATACTCCATCTTTGAGCTGGCGGAAGGGTTCGAAGGTCTTGTACATGGCGTAGTTACGCTCATATGTGAAGATATCCTCAACGGTGCCATCTTCATTATGCTGCTCAACGATGACAGTTGTGGTTCGCCATTTACCTGGCTCTTCTTTTTTCTCCTGACGGAATGTATACCGTTCACGGATGTTCTGTGCTGGCGGGGAGACGAACTCGTTGAAGGTTCGGTTCAAGTCTAATTTTTCTTCGCGCATGATAATGCTTCTTTCAGTGTAAATAGGTTTTCATAAAAATGTGGCGACTACTTTGCAGAGTGCACCTATTTACGGTGGTTGCGCGTTGAGAAGAATAAGCTACAGCATGGTGTTCCTTTGGTTGAGAAATATTTCGTTCAATTGTAGTATCGGGTTTAGTATATCAGAAGATGTAATTCTTCGTCAATACTTGATGCGACCCCAAGATTGGTAATCGCCTTCGCTCATATAACCATCGTCGTGATAATTTGCTTTTCGTGCAGCGTCAGCTCGCTTGTTCGCTTCTTTGTCATACGGATATGCAGGAGTGTTGATTCCACCAGTCCAGTACCCTCCAAGGCCATCTGAGTGGCGCTGAGGGGTATGCCCACGCTTCTTGATACATGCGGTTCCATCTGTATTCTGTGAACGACAGACAACGAATGGGACTTCCTCAGTCATACCTGCACCTGCTTTGTAGCTTGCTTCTCATGCCAGATTTTGATGAACTCATCGTCATAAATCCAGTGCGGGTCAAGGTTCTGCTCAGTGCGAGCTTTTGCGGCTGCTGTAATCAGAGCCTGAGCAAGTTCCTCAGCCTCATCAGGTGTGAACTCATCCGCGAACAGCCCTCGAATCTTGAAAGAGACAATAGGGTCTTTCCCTGCTGAAATGGAAGGTGAAGCCTGGATCGTGACACTCTGAAAAGATGTCGGAACAATGCCGTTATGTTCAGTCATTACTGGTCTCCTGGAATAGCGCTAATACCGATAAGTTTACCATAAAGTTGAGGTATTGCCAAGAAGCTTATTCATGTGATAGAATCTCATCATAAACTGCAACCTAAGGTGAAACCCTCATGATGACATGCCGTAACGGTGGAACAATGACGTACAATGATGATGAATACGGCTATGATGGAAACTATGCAGTTTATAAATGCACATGCAAAGAACGCAGGCACTATGTGGAGTTGCCAGACTGAACAATGAAAGTCACATTTGCAACCATCAGTGGACAAGTGCATTCCTCCCTCACTGATGTCCCCAGAAACATTAGAACCATCAGTACGAAGAGTCATGTTGGATTTTACTGTCCGAATTGTGCATCCATCCATGTACTGACGAAGAAAGCCATGAACTCCATCAAAGCTCGCATCAAATCATCTGATGATGTGGAACTTCAAGCTCGCGCGTTCAAAATCCTGCAACCGGTTGGCATTGAGAAGTACTGCTATCGAGTGTTAGAGACCCTTCCTGAATGGAAGCAAATTGATGACCTCATCAAGAAGCAGGAAGCAAGTTTCACTGGATTCGCTGAGTATATCTGCTCCTACTCTGAACCGAAAAAGTCAAAGCAGCTTGTTCATGTTGCTTGCAAGACGCATCCAAAAGGACACTACATTCCGAAGAAGGATGTTGTTACTCTTCGTAACGAAGTCAATTTCTCTGACCGTGGCTACCGCATTGCTAAAAACTGGGGCGAGCTGGGGAGAAAAGCTGTCACGCGAGCGTTGACCAGCCGAGCTTCCAATATCTTGTTTACTCAGGCCGCTAATAGGTCTGAGAAGCCGCAGGAGGCCCCTCAGAAGCTTCAACAGTCTCGTATCGCACAAGTTGCTGTTGAGAGGAATAAACACCCTCTGTCAGCCTCTGAGGCAAGAATAGATGCAACTCAGTTCATCATTCCTCCTGCTCTGTTGAGTGATGAGCTGGCAGTCGAGTTCTACATGTGTGGGCGGAAGAATATGTACCTTACTGAGGCAGAAGCTTGGGTTGCGATGAAATACAACGGTTCATCAGCTGAATACTCTCCGTATAAATGTTTACACTGTGAGGGTTACCATTACGGACACAGCATCGTCAAGCTTGGAACAGTGCAGCAGTACACGAGGAAGGGGAAGCTGTGGTACCGCAAGTTCCCTGGCAAAGCGAACAGGTTCATTCACCGTCTTCTGTTCTCCTGACCTTCAGCAGATATAGGAACCTATGACAGACCTGCAAACATACCCAGCTGGATATAGCGTTATTGCGCAGCTCAAAACCGAGCAAGGTAAATACCGGCAGAACTTTTTAGCAAGCATCTTTGGGCTTAGTCCGTTGCAGTCCGAATCTCGTTCCTGGTACGCAGGAGCTCTTGGGGAAATTGAAGTCGGGAAAGCGTTAGATGCACTCAAAAAAGATGGCTACGTAGTTCTTCACTCCGTCCCTATTGGGCAAAAAGGTTCTGACATTGACCATATTGTTCTTACCCCTTCACATGCTGTATACACGATTAATACTAAAACTCATTACGGTAAAAAGATTTGGGCTGCTGGTTCAACATTCATGGTGAATGGGCATAAACAGCCATACTTCCGTAACTCTGAATATGAAGCAAAGCGGGTGGCCGAGAAGCTCAAAAACTTCTATGTCAAAAAAATCGCGCCGTTGATTGTAGTCGTTGGTGCTGAAAAGCTCTCCTTCAAAAGCGACATCAAAGTTCCTGTCCTGAGTGTGGATAAGCTTGTATCCCACATACGCATGGAAGAAGATGCCCGTCAAAAACATCGTATCTGCACCGAAGCAAATGATGTTCAAAGATCGGAAGAATTGCCGCAGGAGATAAGCTCTACAGACTTCTGGACGAAAAAAGCACCAGTTCATCCAGAACAGAACGAACTCTATGAATGGTTCTACAACCTCAAACGGACAGTCAGGGTAAGAAAGTTTACCGCTTTTTGTTGGAAATTTGGTTTCCTTGCTCTGGCCAGCCTTGCCGTGCTCAATTTCTGGGTACTGTTGAAATGAGTGAAGCTGTGGTAGGGTAAACTATGCGAACTTTTACTTTCATCCTGTCATCCTCCGATTACCGTTCCCTGGACCGTAGTATTGCTGCGCTGTTCACTGAGCTGACTCAGCCTGGAACTGAGATTGAGCTGTCCATCCTTCCTGTTGAAGGAAGCGGAGCAGAGCGTGTTCAGCGTCGGAAGGCGAAGATTACTTCGGATGACCTGCACATTGTTCAGAAGCTACAACGTATTGACTTGCAGCAGGTTGTTCAGGTAGAAGGTTTCACGGAGTAATTAGACATAGAGAAAGCGGTTGACAACTCTAATCAGTTGTCAACCGCTTTCTCTATGTGTATCAGTTAGTCAAGTCCACTGGAAAGTAGCCATGATTCGCTGCGTTATGCGTGCGAGCTGGTACATGAGTAGGGACTGCGCGAAGAACCTTGAAAGCATCCTCCACTTTGTTCAGTTCGCGTACCAGCGTAGAGATATTCTCACTACGTAGACCGACACTCATGGCTTCCAGTGCCTGTGTTCGGATTCGGATGTTGTTCACATCCTGTCCGATGAGGAAACCCCAGAGCATCCCTGTGATGGCGGACACGGCACGATGGTCTCTACGCTCAATGGCATTTACTGCCTTTGCTCGCTGCTCCTGAAAGAATCGAATCTCGTTCTCATTCATTTGCTGTTCTCATTCTCTCTGCTGTAGCTCCTGCAAAGAAAGCATCCTTCACACTCAGAGTTTCACCTACATGCTCCATGCGCCAAGTGTAGTAATCGGATTCAGTCTCGCGGTGACTCTTCTGCTTGGCATCTTCTCTGTTATCCAGAATTTCTCCTGAGCGGAAAGGAGGAGCGACTCGGTTTGGGATAACCGTGACGTTAGGTGCTTCGCCACCGAACAGGACATCTACTGGACGCGGACCCTTAGTAATTTCTACCCGCATGGAGGAGAAGAACTCAGGCGTTCCCTCAGAAGTCTCAGGCTTTCCCGTGCAGCAACCATCGCATCCATGGATATTGTCATTGCTGCGGTTGATGCTTGCAAGGTAGGCAGCAGCGTCAGCATCAGGATGGCCGACTCCATGCTTGCACACGCGTTCCAGAATCTGGCGGTCATCACGCCACAGCAGCTTCGCATCGCGCAAAGCATGGTCTGAGGGTCGGTTATGCATTCCGCAACCTCGCGCCTCGGAACAAGCGCTCAGAGGATGAACATTCTGAAGCTCGCCGTACTTCTCACCTGTGGCAGGGTCAATCAGCCTAACCCAGTAGCCTTTATCATTCTGTTCAAGCCAGTAGCTCATAGTTCAATCTCCTCATATAATTATGTTGCTATTCTACACGATAAGCCCGCAAATATCAAACTTCTGTGACGTTTAGGCGAATAATCTTCGCGTTACGATGTTCCGCGTATTCCTCAGGCTTATACGGAAACTGCATGGGGAACAGTCTCTCCACCATAACATGACCCATACTGTCCTTCTCATACCAGCCAAGATAGGCACCATTTTCATCCTCAGTGCAGAGAACTTCCAGGATTTCTTCTTCCTTGGCTCCGTACATTTTGACTGTACGCTTTTGCTGAGAGATATGGAAGTAACGAGCAGGTTCATCAGGTTTTGCGATGTTCTCAGCGTACATTGTCCACGGACCCATTTTACTTCTCTTTCACAGACAGTCGAACAACTTCGCCGTCTCCTGCCGCAACAGCAGCGTCAACACCGTACGGGAACTGGATAGAGAAGATTCGGTCAAGAGCGACCATAGAAACCACGTCTTCCCCCGCCTCAATCCAACCAAGGTACTCGCCTTCAGCGTCTTCAATCAGGGAGACAGTCAGAATATCCTTCCCTGCAACTCCGCTGAACGCGAGAGCCTCACGCCACTGGCTAAAATGGATATACTGCTCCTCGCCTTTTGGGGTTGCAATAGCCTCAGCGTCAGGGCGACCAGCAAAGTAATCCCAGTTACGGGGCGCAGTAATTTCAGTCATACCTTCAACCATAGCATATGTCAGACGATTATGCTACACTGAAACTATGAGCGACCAATCAATTGTAGACGATCATTACCTTCGTCTCAGCATCCACCATAATCACCTGCATGCAGATATTGAATGCATCCATCATGAGCAGTGTGAAGCAGCTCAGCGTGTTGCGCAGGACAAGGCGGAGCATCAGAATGACCCAGGTGTTGAATACTACGACATTATCTTGGAATGGTTTGCTGATTCTGATGCGAAAGTGCTTCGTTCAGGAAACATCAGTTTGTTCGAAGACACTCATAACGGGTTCAACTTCGCTTCCTGGCGCTACGTCAATGATGAACATCCTCATCCAGAACAGGTGATTGATGAACTTCGTAGCACTCCTCTTGCTGACCATGCGCTTATTAGTTGGGTGAAGAGCAAGACAGGTCCGTGCTTTGACATTATCTGTACAACCCGCCATGCAGGAGCGTACTGGAATGAAGACGAAGAGGCAGAATGGTCAGTTGAACATGATGACGTTCTTTGCCTTGGCGGTCAGCTAACAGAATGGGTTAATGGAGTAGATAACCTATTCAACCTGTACGGAGGCTTGGAAAACTCTGAGTTCCGTGATGATTACATCAACATCGTAGCCGAGTATACCACTGATTACTGGGGTGAGTCTGATGGTGATGTTGCTTGGACATACCTCACTGACATGGTAGGAGAATCCGTATGACAACCGCTGAACAGCATGCATTGAAGATGGTTCTTCAAGACGGAGGAATGCAGGTAGTTATCACCTGTTTAGGACATGATGAATGTGAAGCAGTTCGCAGGATTGAAGAGGAAGCAGCGACTGCGTTCTACGGGAACAAGTACTCCCTGTTTGAAGAGTACTATTCAGGTGGAGCAGCTCCCATCCAGTCTAACTTGATTGACCTGAAAACTATTGACAGGAACGAGTTTATTACCTGGCAGTTCACTGCTGAACATCCTACAATTGATGAACTCAAAAACAAGTTCGCGTCTGACATCGACGGTCATGTTCTCATTCCGTACATTGAGTACAATGATTTTGTCGCTCCCGAAATCGTATGTGTTGGACCTCATGCAAACAATGATGAGCCATGCTTGGGCGAAAACCTCCGCGAGTATCTTGGTGAAACAGGGGAAATGTGGAGCGGTTTTGTTGGAACTGAAGGAACGACGCTTCGGAGCGGACCTATCATCATCAAAAACAATTCCGACCATGAATGGGTAATGGTCTGGGATTACGCATAAAAAGAAGGGGAAGCTGATTGTTCAGCTTCCCCTTCTTCGTTGTTTATAGCTTACTGAGCTTTGTAGGCCACTGCCCAGTCAATGAGCAAATGACCATCAGAAGAGTCAGGTGCACCGTTAGCTGAACCGTCCATTGGACCTGTCTGAACAACCCATGAATGCATGGTTGTTGGAATGTTTGCAGGGTTAGTTTCCTGAGCAATCAACTTACCGTCCATGTAGTAACGGAGTGTCTTGCCTGGAATCCATTCAACAGTGGCAGTGTGCCAGTCGGACCAGTTGCTGATACCTTCTTTTTGCAAAGAGGTTCCACCAGGGTTGTTACCCAAGTTATGCTGGTACAAGTTGGTGTTACCAGTGAGTTCACCTTCTGGGAAGTCAATCTCACCTTCACCCCAGTTTTGGCTTTCAGGCCAAAGGATGAATGCTGAACCGTAACCAGCTGCGTTGCCTGTGGCTTTGAAGCGGATACTGAAACGTCCACCAGTGTAAGCCCAGTCTCCTGTGTTGGAGATAAACTGTCCTGCAGCGCCTGCGTCAACGTTTCCGATGTGGCGCATGTGGAAGTCCAGAACACTGTCATGAGCTGTCAGAACTTGACCTGGAAGGTACTTACCGTCACCTGAGCCGTCAGGATACACTGGGAACGTATCCTTGTACTTGGTTGCTACTTCATTGGTTCCTGCTGTTTTTGTGAAATCTTCACTCATAACAGGAACCCAGTTGACACCGTTGCTGGAGACATTACCTGTTGGTATTGTTCCAGCTGGATTAGTCGGAACTGGTGTTGGTGTTGGCGTTGGAGCTGGCTGGGTTGGTGTTGGAGTAGGTGTAGGAGTTGGCTGGGTTGGCTGAGTTGTTTTAGCCACAGTGAAAGTACGAGATTTCTTCGTACTCAATGGCTCACCCTGCCAGTAACCGTTCTTGTAGAAGCACACTCCATATGTGTATGTTCCTGGTTGGAATTTGGTTTTCCCTACCAAAGAGTATGCCTTTGGAGAGAGAGTCACTGAACGCCCTCTGTTGACAGAGGCTAAGTCAAGATTTGTTCCTTTTGCATCACGGATGCAAATACCTAATTTGGCGACTGATGTGCGTGTTGACGATTTGATACTGGAAGAAAAAGAAACAGTGTTACCTGAAACTTTTGTTGAACCAGTGTATGAATAGTTTGTAGCTGCCTGCGCTGGAATGGCAGCAGTCAGTAGTAGACCTGTGGTACCTAAAACTGTTGCAGCTAATTGCATAGCTCGTTTCATGAAGCGAAAATCCCCTTAGATTGTTATGAACAACTTCAGAGTACTTATCTGCGTTTTGTGAACTGACACGCGAAAAAGAGCTGCGTGTTTCGGATAACCGCAATAATTTGTTCAGAACCGCAACAAATTATTGCTGGTCTGTTCTGAACGTGTCATAGTTCGCAGGTAAGCCGTGTCTCCCAGCATTACGAGCCATTCTTAATAGACCGTTCAACAACCCGCCATAGCCAGCTTCACTAACCAGCTTTTCTAACTCAACCAGAGTGTAATCACGGTCTTCCAATGGAACCAGCTTGTTAACTGGCTCTAAATACTCACGCTTAAACTGTTCAGGTGAAGCAACATCACCTTTCCAGCTGTCGCTCACTCCACGGAAACCGTACAAGTCTTGAATGTCAGCGTTCGCTGTGATGATACCTGACCAATTATCCGTGCAGCGCATAATAAGAGGGCGGATGAAGTCAGTGCTATTCTTCGCTAATGAGTAAGAAGGAAGCGCAATAGGAAAAATAGGGATATGAGCATCTTGCAGCCATTTCTGATATGGCCCAACCTGTTCACCGAGAAGGAACTGAGCAATCGGATGCTCCGTCAACTCATCTACAGGAATTGCAGTGTCTTCAATAGGAACCTCAATGGCTTTACCCAGCAACCCTTTTACATACGGAATTTCAGTGTTATTCGTATTGAAGTTTTGTAACGCTTCTATGAGAGCTAACTTACGTGGAGAGTTGAAGGAAGCATGCGCCAAGTAGTACTTGCCGTCTTTGAAGACAAAGAAATCAGTGGTGCGGGAACCTGTCCAGGAAATCTCATGGTACGCTCCGAACACAATACGATGTGCAGCTAATGATTCAACTGAAACTGGCGTGAAACCATCATCAGTGAGTTCGTTCAACGAACCGGCGTAGTTGTTGATGGATAGCGCTGAAAAAGCGTTCTCAGTACCCAGTCTTTCAATTTTGAACATCAGGTTCTCTTTCCGTAAAATACGTCACAAGCTATCGGGTGCATAGAAAAGGGAGGAGAGACTATCTCTCCTCCCTTTTGCTGAGGGTTTACTTTCCTCCGCCTTTACCGGAGTAGGCATAGCTACGATAGTAGGCAGCAGTTTCTTGAGCTTTTTGCTCGTTGCGAGCTTTGCGTTCCTCTGCTTTACGAGCTGCTTCTTTCCGAGCTTCAATCTGAACTTTTGCCAGTTCTTTCACTACCGCAGTTTTCCCGTTCCGTGCAAGATGCTTGAGAATTACTGGTGGTGTCTTGCTGTTTATAACAACATTCGTCTGTACTCGCTCTGAATCAGAGCGGCCTAATTTGTTGAGGTGGCCTGCTTTCAGATTCTTGTTCAACGCAAGGTTTGCAAGGACAGATTCATCTGTATCGTTCAAGTACAGCTCAATCTTTTCCTGGTCTTTTGTCTTGAACACTTCTGCTGCACGCTGAGCAGGAGTTGCGGAAGTCAAGAATTCATTGATAGCGGCTGTTTCAGATGCTGTACGTGAAGCTTTTGCAGTAGCGAGACGAGCACGGAGTTCATCCGTGTATTCATCATTTTTGCGTTCAGCAAGCTGGGTGTAACCATCAGAAGTCAGATCGTATTCAGCTTGAGCAGAGTCAATCTCAGTCCGTACAGCAGTGAACTGTTCATAAGTTCGTGCATCTTCGAGTTTCTTTTTCGCTGCGTTGAGTTTTTCCTCAGCAGCTTTTGACCAGTGCTGGCCATGGATACGGCAAGTAGGGCCGGTGTAGCAGTATTTGTTATTACCTACAGCAACGCGTGTTGGCATGTTCTCTCCTTAGTAAAGGTCATTCACACTATTACTATCAACGATGTGGAGAGTTTTGAATGTCATCCCAGGTTGGCGTTGCAACCTGTTCATGTACGTTACGGGCAACCATTTCCCAGTCATAATTAAGCATGGAGTTGTGAGTATTACCGAACCGGTCAAACTGTTTCACATCATATGTGAGCCGGAGAAAAGTACGAAGACCTGCACGTTCAGCAATACCTGATTCATGAACTGTGTACGCATCCATGAAGTACGCTTTGTTCTCCTGCGCAATGATGTAATCCTGAGCTTGCAAGTCAAAACCCTGGAAGACGTTGAACTGCGTCTCATCAACCACAATGAACGGTTGAGGATAGAAGCGAGTTCCGCCATTTGTCGTCATCACATAGTTACGGGTGATTTTGTTCTTCGGGTCAATACGAGCTCCCTGGAACCCATCAACATGAAGACCGCCATGACGTTGTTGTTCATCTGGAACAACATACTTACAGTCAACAGTCATGTAGGTGTTGTACTCACGCCAGTTTGGGTTATGAGTATGCTCAACACCAATCAGCTGCTCCAACAGAGGAGCTAAACCTGCCCACTCCTCAGGAAGCTGATAGGTTTCTTGACCTGCTAAACGAACAGGCATATCTAAACAGCGAGGATACTCTGTTTGTAGAACTGATAAGTCAACTGAGGGAAGCTGCTCAGGGGCGCGAGCTTCTTGATATCCAGACCAATTGAAGACTCGTTCATCCTCAGCTAATCGATCAAAGAACTCAATCGTCGGAGTCTGTGGTGTAAGCTGTACTCCTGTTTTTGAGGAGACAACAGCATCAATAGTGAACGTTGGATCATGTGGTTTCTTCATAGTATGTCACTATCGGGTATCTACAGATGAGTGCTGAACATCATAAGCGAGTGACCAAGGATGCGACTCTTGTCTTCATCTGCGACCTGGCTCTCTAAGACAGTTCCGTCCTCAGCTTTGAGCCAAAAACGGGAGGAACCTCCTCCATCTAAGTTGAGCAATGTTTGCAGGTTTAAGTAGGTTCCGAACTCCTGCAACTGTGGAAGACTGATTCCAGCGCTTCTACCTGCCCCTTCGCCTTCCGCTACGATGAACACCAGTTCGTCGCTCTGTGAGGCTCCTACGGCCGTTCTGGCATGATTCTCGAGGCCATGACCAAGGAAGCTGGGCGGATTGACTACTCCCTCAGCGACAGGAGTTACCTCTTCAACAGGAAGGCTCAGTTGTATTCCATCATGAATGAGTAAAGGTCTGCTGCTCAACACATACTTACTCTCAGAAGGGCGCGTATCCAAGATTTCCCAGTTGCCATCGTCATCTTTCACAAGATAGCCATTGAGCGTCTCGTACATGATGTCTGAGTAGATGTTGTCACGAATTTTCACATACCCTACTGGATCACCAACCTCATACAAGTCATGCTGCCATTCATAGAAGCGTTTGCGATAATGGTTGTACGTTCCGTTGATAATGAACCGCAGATCAAGCTGTGACTTGACTAACTCATCCAATGTCCCGCCTTCACCAATATGATTGCTTTGTTGATTCGGAGCGAGAGCCTCAGAACTTTTAGATGCAATGAGTTTCAAATGCTTATGTTGCTGCGGGTATGTGATGACATGCAGAGTACTTGACTGTTTGTTTTCTTCAAACAGAAATTCTGCATAACGAAGGCCATCTAAGCCTTCATTGATTACCTTGACTTGTCTGATGTTCATCGTTACCTCAACGCATATCGTATCACAAAAATTGCGTCGTTTCCTTCTTGCAAATAGTGATTGTATTTGGTACAATCAGTTTCATGTATGTGTACCGTATTGGAAGACTCAACCCAAAAGAAGAGATAGCCAATACATGTTCGCGTGCATTTGACAAAGCCCAGCCCATCCCAAATCATTGCTCACCCAGGTCTGAAAGTGTGTACGCCAGTCTCAGCCAGACTTTCGCAAAATGGTGGTTCCGTTACCGGCTGAATGAAAGACGAGACACGACGCTTTATCGTATTGAAGTACCAGCTGATGTTCCCGTTTATGCCTATGAAATCAGATGGTACAACTACGTGCATGGCAGGCATGAGGATGAAGAAATGCCGACTGATGAACGGATGGCTGTGTATGCTTATTGGGATTCAGCAGAACTCATTCACGATATTGACAACCACGAGTCAGCCTACGTGGAAGTTCTCATCCCATACGATATCGCTAAGAACCTGACCTGGGAACAAATTCCTTATCCTGTTGAGGAAGTGTGGTAGAATTAGTTCCCAACGGCAGAAAAGGCTAAGCATGCGTACAGACACTCTTTTTGAAGTCCGCCCACCACAGTTACATGTTACTCATTTGAGAACTGTGGAAGACCTGACAGAGTTCTACAATGAAATCATTGCAGGCAAGCTCTCAGTGCTAGAATACTGGACTGCTTCTCGTTATGAGACCTTTGCCACGTACAGCTCCAAGACTCTCAAAATGGATGATAAAGGGCTGTCAACTGAAGAAGTTCGCTCCGAGTATGGAAACTCCTTTAGTTACACCACACATTACATTGCCAAAGTTGGCGATTATGTCATTCAGGATGTCCGTGGTAAATGCCAAGTTAGCGATAGCCCGTTTACTGAAACAAACATTCCAGAACGCTGGAAGAAGAACCGAGTTGTCATGATTTATAATGAAGACTCATCAGATATCTAAGACCCCGTTTCACAGATTGAAGGAAGCAAATTATGTTCGCAGGTAAAACCTTTGAAGCTCGCCCACCTAAGGTTGATGTAGCACGGATCAAAGAGGAAGACTTGAAGACACTCTATTACCTCCTGACTGAGAAGGAGCTTTCTGTCTTAGTTTACCCCTCTCGTTACGGTGAACGTTTTGAAACATACAACTCTCATAACCTGACTCTGGATAAGACAGGTATTATTGTTGATGTAGGTGAAGGACCGCGCTATCTGATTCACGCAGGAGACCACGTAATCTTTGGCTCCAACCGGCGCTGCGAGGTTCTTCCCCTTGGAGACAGGGAAGTCACAGCTGAGGATATCCCTGCTCGTTGGAAAGAGAATGCTTTCGTTGAAGTCAGCAGCCAAAAGTCTTGGGAAACTTGGACTTGACAAGACCACCTGACGTGGTATAGTCACAATATCAACTACCAAACGAAAGGAGGAGGCATCATGTTGTTGCTTCGAGTGCAAGCTGGTTCGCATCTGTACGGTTACGCAACGGATGCTTCCGACGACGATTATTTTGAGGTTCACACGGAACCGTTCATGATTGCTACGCGGGACGCGCCTCGGCAGGCGCGTCAGACCATTGTGGATGGTATTGACACTTTGCAGATGACGTTCTCCAACTTCATGGAACGTGCTGCTGCGGGTTCACATCAGGCGTTGGATGCAATGTTCGCAGCAGAGCCTATTGTTGACCACATCAGTGCACTGCGAGCTTCTTACCGTACGGGTTATGAAGTTGTTCCTGCATATGAGCGCATTATCACGAAGTTTGCTGCGCAGACGGGTTTCCGTAAGCAGCGTCATGCTTTGCGTGCACTGTTCAACTTGCAGGACATGCTGGATGTTGGTCGGTACCAGCCTGAACTGTCTGCTGAGCGGATTGCATTCATCAACGAGAAGGCCCACCTTCCCTATGTTGAGTTCCGAGAACTGTTGATTCAGCTCTCCCCGATTGAGCTTGCCCAAGCGATGCCTGAGCAGGTCTAAGAAGTTGCAAAAAGAGTTTGTCCTTGACATCATTTGATGGTATGATGTCAAGGACAAACTTATTAACGGAGAAATACGCATGAGTGAAGTTTACGTGGTTGAGCGGAACCATTATGGTCAGCATATTAAAGCTGGTGAAGTATTCACTGACAAAGCAACAGCTCAGTCATTTGCTGATGCTACAAATGAGTATCTCAAAATTGTGTATCCCACTTACACTGATGCAATTGCAAACCGTGTTGTAGCAATGCCTTCTATCGAAGGTTCAAAGGAATATGAAATGCTTCTCACCGCACCAGTTGTACATTCTCCTCAACGCCTCATTGAATCAGGAGTTGAGCCTGACGAGTACTACCTCGCTACCCCTGGATATAATCTCGTTGAAAAGGGGACTCCTGTTCCTGAACCTGAGGTCCAGAATCCTGCTGATTATAACCCTTCACTCTGGCCGTATTGGAGCGTGACGCTTTATGCTCACACGATGGATGAGCTAACTGAGCTTGCCCAGCCATACATCGACAAATTCAACGCTACATTGTAGAAGAACTGTGGAAGACCCAATCAATAAAACATGTTGGGTCTCCCACAGTTCTTTCCTATTTCAGAACAAAGGATTCTAAAATGAAAATTCAGACACTACCAGTCAACGATCAAGTTACGCTCATCCAGTCCATGAGGAAAGAATTAGTGCGCACCGTTGATGAAGCGGGAAGCATTGACGTAAACATTGCATGTCGTCAAGTAGCCCGGACATTACAGGTCCCGCGAGCGACTGTTCGTTACGGATTGACTGAGGCGACAGTAGACAAACATATTCAGGTTGATCGCAAAACTTCCACACTCCATTCAATCAAAGGAAAACGATAATGCCAATCCATGAAGAAATTTTAGAACAGCCAGTATATGAACTCGCTCGCTTTGATAATGGAGGAGAATATACTCACCAATACGGTGAATACTTCACTGACAAAGATCAGGCTGAGCAGGTAGCAAAACTTCTCAATGAAGAAGACCAATACAATCATGTGTCTTACTCTGATGGTTGGACTGTTCTGCAAATTGAAACAATATCTCCGAATGCTGCCTTTTTCCTTGTTTATAATGTAACCCTTGTCAACAAGGCTTGGTATAAAGAGCCAATTGAGGGTAAATATGAAGCAGGAGAATACAAATCAAAAGTTGTCCAAAGCTTCTTGCCTTTTGATGAGGCATACCAGTATGATGAAGGTGTATGGAAAAACCGATGGGAAGTAACTCTTTGGGCAAAAACTCCTGAGGAGCTTCAAACTCGTACGGAGGAAGTACTTGCCCACTTGAATGAAACCAATGACCCAGGTGCCCTTCGTATTATCTGAACCTTACATCGTCTACACTCTATAATAAGCAGAAAACAGTACCCATGCCAATTACAAACACCACATACAAAGTAGTCAGTCATGTCGCCGGCACCTCAGATACTTACCAACACGATGAGATTTTTGAGAACAAAGAGCAGGCTGAGAAAATCGCAACACTATTAGAGGAACGTGATGAATACAACTTCTCTCGCATCCCTCGGAAATGGACTGTTGAGGAAAATGTAACTACTGCGTCTGAATCATCCTATTTCCTTGCTTATTCAATGCTCATTGAACCCAGTATTAGGTTATGGGAAGATGGAAGTCGTTTCGTTGATTATTTCATCCGGAGCCACCGAGCTGAACTGGTCAAAGACTTCATCCCCGAAGATATTGCAGAAAAAGGAGAAGTTGGTGGACTCCCAGCCTGGACAGTAAAAGTATATGATGCGACAGTTCACGATGTGAGAATACGGGCATCATATATGAAGAAACATCTAGGTGCTGGTGATAACCCAACAGAATATTTCAATCGGAGGTAAGATATGACTTGGGTGGGTCAGGTTAAGTTTTGGAAGCTCTTAACCTGACCTATCTAAGTCATAAAATAGTCACGACAGTAATACGTAGTGACTTGACCAATGATTTCAAATTATACCAGCCACCCTGTTCCAATGATATTAGCAATAGAAACTATCGTTATTCTCTCTAACAAACAGAGTGTGAACCGTGCAGCTCACAGAACCGGCTTTTCTCTATTCCAAATAGAATCAAAATCCATTCGCGCTAAATCTACGATAGGTTTTGGCACTTCAAGAGCATTCTCTCTGGTAGCAGCGAAGCTTATTGCATAGTCAAGTAAGTATTTAATACCTTCATATCCTTCTGATCCACATACTGATACCAGGGTGCGATACTGACTGTCAAGTTTTTCCGCTGCATCCTTAGCATCATAAAATCCACTGCCTTCTAGGTGTTTTACCTGCAAGCATATCTCGTACTTTTCCCCAGTTGGTTTGATTTGACAAATATCATTCCATTTAGCGAAAGCGTCACTGAGTAATTGCTCAAATTCATATCTTTCGTTAGCTCTGAAGTAATCATTTATTTTACCTAAGAGTTCTTCGCGTTCATCATTCATACTGTCCCTTTTCTGATACACAATTGTTCTCACATCTTTTTCAGTATAAGGGAACTCCGTCTTTGATTGCCAGAAATAGCTTTTAGCGCTTACCCACCTATAGAAAGATCACCAGCAGGGATTTGCCTATCATGTCACTGGTTGACGAAGCTTGAGACTTCTGGTAATATTGAAGTCAGGAAGAGATGAGAAACCAATGATTAAGGTGAACTTCGTATCATCTCATTAGACACCTCCTTAACGCTACAAGAAATGAAGGCCGCAATCATGTCAAGCGAAAGCACCGCATACAAGGTAGTGACCCGAGGCGGGGAACTGTTTGACGAAAACCATCAGCATGGTGAAGTTTTTGAAGACAGGGAACAGGCTGAGAAGGTCGCTGAGCTCTTGAATGCACGCGATAAGCACAACCATCCTCGCCAATCCCGAACTTGGACTTGGACTGTCGAGGAGAACGCAACTGCACCTACTGAGTCAATCTACTTCGTTGTATACTCAGTGCGCATTGAAACATACGTTGACGAACGAGAAGACGGAAGCGTAAGGTATGTCTACGTTCGCAGTGGTCCCAATGCAGAGCTTGCCAAAGACTCTATTCCTGAGGACGTTGCCCAGAAGGTAGACTCTGACGGTCGTTCAACTTGGGATGTAACAGTCTACGATACAACAGTTGATGGAGCAAAAGAGCGTGCACAGCAGATGCGAGGTTGGATGGAGCTGGGAGACCCCACAGTACATCTCAACCAGAGGTGAGAGAAGTGGGACAGCTACTCTTCTGCTGTCCCACTTCCTTTGTTCCAGTGAACTTCCTGACAAAGCTTGTTAGGAAGTGAACAGTAAGTAAACGGACCGATAAATTATAGTGTCCTATTAGAAGAGTCTTCAATGGCGCAGGCCCAAAACCAGTAAACTCAAAGGTTCCTGAATTATGCCAACTGAAACTCAAACTCGTCCTACAACAACTCATCCTGCTACTGTTCCAATGAGTCTGGAAACAGAAGCTATTGTCATCATCTCCAACAACTAGAGTGTAGCTTCTTCAATAGTTGCTTGGAGGCAATGACAAGTTCTTCATTCCCCTAACCGGAGAATATCATCTTCGTATAGTCTTTGTAAAGCTTTGGGAACTTCTACATAGTGCACACCTGAGTTTTTTGGTAGAAAGAACTCAGCTGCAAGCTTTTTCATTTGATGGATTCCAGGGTATTCTTCGTTGGAAGAAGTCCTTACAACTGCTGAATATGCATTCAAAAATGTATGCAATGCTTTCCTATTTTCAATGGTACTTTCATAAGCAAGAGCAAGGCTTCTGTCTGTCTCCTTGAATGTTATTGAAAAGCTTGGAAGCACCAAAACCGTGTGTAAAGCAAGCTTGGCTTTACCTTCGCTAGTTTCAGGTGGTGTGAAAAACTTTTGCATCTGCTCAGTTAGAGTTTTTCGTGCTGGGTCGGTTAATCGGGACATAAGCCCTTCTTTCTGTTAATGTGAGTCTGAAGTCCAAACTTGTGTATTGATTATAACACAAGCTGAGAGTTTTCTGAATGTTTTCTTAGTGAAAATGCAACCGTGAAATTTAATCTATATGTGGCTCGTCACCCGAGGATAGGAACAACAGCTCCTCCTCAACCAGCTTCCAGATAGAATTAGGAATTACTCTCTTTGACTTATCTCCTCTAAGGTATAAATCAAAGCAGTAGAGCAAGGCGCAAATTCCATAATAGGTCATACTAGTGCGTTGGTCAGTTTCTTCTTCCTCTAATTCGTACCAGGCATTTGAAACTATGTTTGCAAATGCCTGAGTTTCTTCACTGACATTTTCTTCTGAGAAAAACCAGCCCTTTTCTCCATTACTAAAATAGCCTAATTGAAAAGAATGTACCAATGCCTTTACATCAGACCGCTTCTGGTACAGTCTTTGAGCCTGCATCCAGTTCAACACATTCATTCTTATTTGTTCGTCAATCATTTTATAACTTCCATCCGGTCTTTCCCGCATCCCATATGCGTGGAAACTTTGTAGGGTCTTCTACTTGTAATCTGCGTTTACCACGGACAACATATGAAAACCCTGGATCAATTTCTGATTCTTTTTTGAAACCCAAATCAGCGAGGGTTTGAGATTGGTTGAAATCGTTAGAAGCAATGATGTTTATCTCATGAGCAGGGTGCTGTTCTTGCAGTGTAGCCAGAAGCTGAGTAAAAGAAGCATCTACCGTATCGCCATTAGCATGAGCTATGATTGTGACAGTAGAGTCATCAATATCATAGGCGATAAGCCCTAAAAGTTTGTCTGCCTCATCCAACAGGCCCAGATACTGTTGGGCTTCAACAAAACCTGCGATGTTATGATGCAGCATGAATGACTGGGCTCGTGTACTGGGGATGTCGTGAGCAGATACTGAGCCAGCAGGCTGTACGATGGAATCAGAGTAAAGAGTTTGATACTCATCCATACGATTTAGTTTACGAGCAAGTTCTCGTTTGATGGTTTGCTTACGGGCGTTCCAATCATCTTCCCAAATTTGGATGAGTTCGATTCCTTTGGATAGAGCTGACTTGTATTTGTCATAATGATAGTGAGAATCCTTGCCAGTGGCCTCAGAATGCCAGTAAACACCATTGTATTCAATAGCAAGCTTCTGTGATGGGATATAAATATCAACTTCCTGTCGTTTACTCAAAAGTCCACGTTGCGATTGATGAGCAACTACCCCTAACGAAACAATGAAATCATATAGTTCTTGTTCAGCTTTGGAAACAACAGAGTTAGCCCAGCACTCCATACATCCAGAAAAATCATGTAAGCCCTGGGTCCTGGTGTCAATAGAAGATTCCCAAACATGGTTTTTAGAGCATCTCCACCAAACCTTTTGTTTGCTACCTCTACTAAATTGCTCTGGACGGAGGTTTCCATTCAACATGGGATGCCATTCAGCTGCCAACAAAGGATGAGTTGTAACTAAATCGTTGAAACCCACTAATACTTGTTTCCCCGAACAGTAGCAACATCCTTGTTTCTTTCGCCATCTGTTATCTGGACTGGCCGCCCAACTATGTCCACATTTCTTTCCCAACCAATGATATGTTCGGTGGTCACCAGGTGACAGAGCAGATGGGTCCAGGTCTCCGTTGAGAGTTGGATGGAATTCTTCTGCCATTTCGGGAGCTAGGGTAACCATATCATTGATACCAGCCTTGATGCGCTTACCTGAACAATAAGAACAATTTCTTCCTTTGACCCGCTTTTCAATAGACATATCGTAGGAATGTCCTATTGAACATTTCCACCAAGCGACCACTTCTGATCCAGCAGTTACGTCTTCTGGCTGTAAGTCCTTGTTCAGCGCATAGTCCCATTCAGATAAAAATTTGGGATGTGTTTGAGCAAAGGAAGGCTTATCTTTCTTTTTCTTCGCAGGCAGCACTGTATGTGCATCTCGTCCATCGCAAAGAGGGCATCCTCGTCCATAGATTGTTCGGTAGTAAGTAGGTGTAACCCACTTATGCCCACATTTTCCATGCCAAGCAGCAGGAGCCTTATTACCGTAATAGACTTGCTCAGGGGACAATTCGTTTAGCTCGTAATCCCATTCAGCAGCTACATCAGGATAATGCAAAGCTAAATCATTCCAGCCGGTAAGGCATTTCCGATTCAAGCAGTAGGGGCAGCTAGAACCATTTGTGCGATGTTTAATCATCATCTCGAAAGGGTGAGATTTTGGACAGAGCCACCACACTCGTTTGTGGCTACCAGCTGAAAAATCTGATGGCACAGCTTCTTCGTTAAGAGTAGGGTGCCACTCTGCAACCAGCTCTTGCGCTAAGGGTGTCTTCATCGTCAGTAATCTTCCAGTTTCACATCAGTCTCAATAAAAATTCAATATTTTACATACTAACACAAGTCTGGGCGTTGCCTGAATTTTTACTGATTTGTTGACACAGCTTGAAACCTCTGGTACTGTTACAACCAAGAAGAGAGGAGAAACCAATGACTACCAACATTATCTTCCTGCGGAAGGCCCGCAGCACCCGCTCCACGTGGGATTACATGTCGAGCACTGACAAGGGACAGATGGTTGTCTCTGACGGCGACCTTGCCATGCAGATGGGTATGGTCATCGAGAAGCTTGTCGCTTTTGGTGACACGGTTACGGTCGTTTCTCCTCAGCTGAACTCGCGGACCCGTGAGGACCTGGCTGTGCTGTTTCCGAACATGCACTTCATGCCCATCACGGAGAATAGCATCAACGGTTTCTTTGAGCGTTCGTTCTCGCAGACGGTTTCACGTCGTCGTATGAACCAGAATGTTCGATTTTTGGGCGCAGATAGCAGTGGCGGCCACATCGACGCTCGTACGAACGAGATGGTTCCTGCTGTTTGGGCCTGGTGCTCGGACGGCGTGAACGGTTCGTACGACTTCGGCTACTCGGGCGATGTGAACGTGAACGTTTCCGAGTTTGAGGGTATTGCTAACGCTATCGTCGCTAACGCTGACGACCCTGCTGCGCGTATCCACATCTTCTCGGACAGCGCGAACGCAGTTGACATGTTCAACTACGACGTTGCTGAGGGTATCATCCCTCGTGAGGCTCGCAAGTACGGTCTGGTTGGTATCGCTAAGGATGCTATGGAGGTCATGAAGGCTCGGCCTGTAACGGTTGAGTGGGTCAAGGGTCACCGTCAGCACCGTTTGAACAACATCGCTGACAGCATTTCTCGTCACGCGCGTGTTCGTTTCATGGCTGGTTTTGTTGCAGATGATTTCGTTCGGGAGACCGACGCACTGTACGCAGTGTTCAACCGCAACGCATAGAACCCAGCAAGGAAGGGCTGACCTAAGAGATTAGGTCAGCCCTTCCTTCATTTGTGCTATCATAATGTCATTGACATAGGAGAAACTCATGACTGATATCACCGACCCATATAATCGCATTCCTGGTTTGATCGTGTATGATTTGACTCGCCCCGAAGAGCGCATCATGTATACGATTGCTATGGCTGCTGGAAAGTCAATGGCCGCAGCTTCTTGAAAGGCAAACATGAAGGGAGGGTGAGACCCTAAAAATGGGTCTCACCCTCCCTTCATGTTTTAGTTGGAGTGACTCTTCAACCATGCCTGGTTCTTATCCAGGCGCTTCTGAACATTCTGCGTATTCTGTTCAGCACGGTCGTAGGTGTTCTGAGCCTGCTGCAAAGCTCGCTCAGCCGCCTTCTGCTCCTTCTGCATTTTAGCCACATCACGCTTCAATGCTGCATGCTGTGCTTCACGCGCCTGCTTTCGGACATACTGCGAAACTGCAATAGGGTCGTTGCGGAAAAGACTCGTAGGGAGAGACATCTTCCCCTTGCTCGTCTGGAAGACATAGTGAGGGTTCTCCTCGCCATGAGCATGGGAGATACCCAGCACAGTTGCATCACTGGGGATAGTGAGCTTACGATGCATCTCGCTAACAATCGCAGGCTCGTGAATGAACTTGCGCAGCGTGTTGTACACAACAACGTTATACAGACTAATAGCGGCACCGTGCGCGGCACGGGAAGCATTGAGCTGCGTCAGGGCTTCCTGTCGCTTCTCTTCCAGCTCCTGCTGCTGCTTTTCAACTTCTCGTTGAGCAGCATAGAAAGCTCGCTTTGCAACGCTCAGCTGTTCCTGCTGTTCCTGAGACTGTTTTGCCCACTGCTTCTGGATGTCACCAGACTCAATAGCGAAAGCGTTCAGGGGGTCAATAGTTGTGGTCGTCATGATTTGTTCTTCCTTAGAATTTTGAATAAATGAGTGTGAGGTTTGAATTACTGCTCAGCTCATTAGGAAGAATCCATGAACGGGATAAACGTCTAGTAGAATGTCGTTGTCATGGTTGTACTGTACCACAGCATATACAAACCTGTCAAGTATCTCTTTTTGGAGGTCCATTTGTTGACAACGTATGGGATGGAGTGTACTGTGAGTGTTGTACTTATTCACTTGATTTAGGAAGCTTCTCATGATTGTCTTTGACATTGATGACACCATTTCCCCGACCCGTCCGCCGAAGGATTGGGCTGTGGAACATGAGACGCATAACATTATGTGGGGTGCCATCAAGATTCCTATCTATATTTTGGATTTCCTTCGCTCCCGTGATGACATTGCGCTACTCAGTACTTGGGGTTCTGGTTCACAGAAGATTGCAGATGGGTTCGGTTTCAAGGCGAAGATTCTCCTCATTGATGAGGAAGATTTGGGTGTTGATGGTAAGTATCACATCATTCAGGATTTGGGTTCTGAGGTTACTGCTTGGATTGATGACCACATGACAACGAAGATGATGGAGGCTTTGGAAGCTGAGGGTGTCACTGTCATCAAGCCGCGAAGGGGAGTTATTACTGAGCAGGAGATTGACTCGCTCCGTAACCTGTAACTGAAAATGAGAAAGGCCCTGACATCTTATGTGCAGGGCCTTTCTCAGCTGAAAGGGTGTTATGTAGTAAAATAAGAGGATGACTAACGTGGATCAGAGTACAGAATATGTTGCCCCTGATGGGATTGGAGCTGTCCGTTTCCCAACGAAATTTGTCCAAATTTTTGACCTAAATGAGCAGGATATTATTGCTGCCTTGACTGATTATGAGAAGGAACCTGATTTCTTTGATGCGGTTACTGAGGCAAATAACTTAGAGGACTTCTGGTATTTGACTCCGAATAGTGTCCCGTATGAAGTTCAGAAAGCCGTGTACGCTGTTGCCCCACAGACCGCTCAGCAAGTAGTGGCTATTGGTCATTCTCTTCCAACAGAAGAGGATATTGAGTACATTGTTCCAGAAACATCCAGCTACAATGGTAGGGGTTTAGAAGGTCTTAGCGTAGAAGAAGTTACACAGCGTTTGCTTGATGACAATACATTCCTCGTTTATGTCGCTGATGCGAACCAGGTGAGTTCTCTTGGTTTACCTGCAGCTGTTCGTGGGCGCGTGGTTCGGAAAATTGCAGAACAGGTTGCTCCACAGTTTGCAGACAATATTGTCAATTGGCGACGAAACGCAGAACAAGCTGAGCAATTGAGAGTTGCTAACGCTCTCGCTCATCAAGGCACTTCCTCCCGCAACGGGGTTCTCTTGAACGGTAAAGAATACACTGTTCAGATTCCTGAGTACTACAATGGTTTGGATTACTTCTTTGAACAGGCTGCCTGGAGTCCTGAGGAAGCTGTAAAGTTCGTCCTTTCCGATGAGGACTTTACTGATGCTGTCACCGGAGAGTTAGGTGCGGTAGCACGAGAGAACCCCGAGCTGAAAGACTACTTTGAAGCTCAGCCTGTCAACCATTGGTATACAGCTGCCCAACAAGCTGCACCTCAGGTAGTGGAGCAACTTGCTGTTGATGCTGTTGAGTTCTACTGGAATCAAGCTAGAGAACAACAACTTCAAGAGCGCAATAGACTGCAGAGCAAGAGCGATAACGAACGCTTAAATGATGTTTATGCGGAGATTGCCCCTGAGATTGTTGGCATGCATAATCAAGAAGATTGCACTTCTTGTGGTCATGCGCGGATGCAAGGAGACCATAATGAGGGTCTTACTCCTGCGGCTAGTGGATATGTATTCTATCACCAGCAGAATGTTGAAAATCTTCACATGAGCATCTACTTCAACTATGCAGCTTTTACTGACAAAGAGGGAGTAGAAGAGGACAATGAGCACATTGCAGTTGCAAACAAATTCGTTGCTGCCTTGAAGAACCACGGGTTCTCTCCTATCTGGGATGGCTCACCTGACAGCAACATTGAGGTACCGTTTAGATGGTCTCCTCTGCTTCCTGAATTTAAGCTTGCCTCCAAGGAGTAAGGGACATAGATTTATGACGAAGCAGAAGCGTGTGCTTGACTCATTCCATCATACTTTCCCAGCAAGTGAACTGGGAGATATTACAGTAGTCGTTGCGAACAATGGCGTGCGAGCTGTGCTGTTTGAAAATCAAATGGAGAAGGCTGATTCTGAATTACTGGGTAGTCATCTCAGCTCTGATGGCCACCCAGTAATAGAGCAGGCCGTTCAGCAGCTTCACGAATATTTTGCTGGTTCTCGCAGTGAATTCAATCTTCCGTTGTTTATTGACCAGGGACTACCTGTATATCGGAAATATGGGGACAAGAATGTTCTGAAAGTGCTCCGAGCTGTGAACAGCATTCCCTACGGTCAGACCAAAACCTATGGTGGTATCACGAAAGATGTTGTCGGAGAAACGCCGGTTCATTTGAAGCTGACGATGATTGGTCATATCATCAGCTCTACTCAGCTGAATGTCATTATTCCAACACATCGCGTGTTAGGGGCAGGGAACAGCTTAGTTGGTTATCCAGGCGGAGTAACTCGCAAACGACTCCTTCTGGACCTTGAAGAGAGCAATCGTCCATCAGGTAGCTGAAAAACTCAGCTCAATCAAACAGTTCACGCCATTCTGCTGCTGATACTTTTGCTCTTGCAGTTGCACGATGGATAATACCAATCCAATGACGGTTTCGAACGATGTTCTGCTTTCGTGTTTCCACATTTTCACCCGGGCGAGGTCTAAAACGGAGAATGTTCATTTCTCGCAATGTGGAAAGGCCAGCTTTACGGAGAACGATACGCTCTTTTCGGGACTGCTGTTGGTCTGAGAGCTCCTTGAAATAGAAGCCTGGATAGTTGTATTGCTTTTGGTAGTCTTTGATGTCCACTGAATGTGATGAAAGCTTCCAGACACGACGTTCATTCCGAGTGATATTACGGCCTCGAGGCTTGACAAGGAAGAACTCTGAACGAGTGTTTGGTTTCCGTTGAGTAAAGCGCATGGTGGGAAGTCCTTTACCTTGGTTGACATGCCAGTTAGATAATGATACCATTTTCAGCATGGATACTACGGAAAAGCGCTACTACGCCTACGGAGCTGGCTGGGATGCTTATGAGGATTGTGAAACCCTCGGAGAGAACATAACAGACAACGACAACGACGGGCGATGCATTTTTCCTGGACTGACTGGTTGGGACACGTTCACTGAATTCCAGGAATGGTATGACAGTCTTTCGGCCCAGGAGCAGCGTGATGTAGGCGCGTTCTATCTGTACGACTCCGAATATGACGATAATCGTGCTTTGATTTCTGACGGAACCTATGATACAGTAGTGTTCGCACATTACGCCTAACCATTTACGACACGAAAGAGTAATCATGTCTCAGAACAACACCCTTCCTGATGGTGTGAAGTTCAAGGCTCTTGAAAAGGAGTCCTTCCGTTTCCTGCCTGACAACACGTATGCTGTTGTCCGCTTTGACGGCAAGAACTTCTCTTCCTTCACGAAGCGTTTTGCTAAGCCGTATGATGAGCAGTTCATGGCTGCGATGGATGACACCACCCGCAAGATGGCTGCCACCATTCCTGGGGCGCTGTTCGGCTACACTCAGTCTGATGAAATCAGCATCGTATTCTCTGACTTGGCTTCGGAGAACAGTCAGATGTGGTTCGGTGGACGTGTTGACAAGATGCTTTCCATCGGTGCTGCAACTGTGACCGCTCTGTTCATCCAGGCTCTTGGGTTTGACGGTCTTGGCCAGATTCCTGTCTTTGATGCTCGCGTGCACACGCTGGCCGACAAGGCAGAGGTGGAAGAGTACGTTCGGTGGCGGCGCTTTGACGCTCAGAAGAACTCTGTGACGATGGCGGCGAACGTTCTGCACTCTCACAAGTTCCTGATGGGTCTTCCGTCTAAGGAGCGTTTGCGGCTGCTGGAAGGTACGGAGTACGAGACGCTGCCTGATGGCTTCTACAACGGCCGTGTGGCGTACAGGGAGCTGTTTGAACAGCCTGCCACGAAGGTCGTCCGTCCGACGAAGAAGGTCAAGAACCCTGAAACGGAAGCTGTGACGGTTACTCGCAGCCGTTGGGTGTCCACTCCTGCAACTCGCGCGTTCATGGAGAACGACTTCCTGGACCTGATGTAGTATAAGAATGAGTAAGGGCCAGAACCTCTGATGGGTTCTGGCCCTTACTCATTCGAATCAAACGTTGCTGATAACAAGCTCTTTCTGCGCATCTGTCAGACCAATGAACTTGTCCAGGTCTTCCCGAAGTAGCGTGGAGTCATACACTTTCTGCAAATACTCAACACCGACAACATGCCCACCATGCTTATTGCTCGCATAGTCAACCAGCAGGGAATAGTGAGTCTCTGCAATTTTCTCCTCAGTGCGATTGATCGTACAATCGCAGAACTGCACATAACCAGCTTCAACCTCAGGATCGAAAGTGGTTTTGAAAACAGACTCAGCATGTGTTGATTTATTCATAATACTATTATATCATGAATCAAGGGTATCATCAACATCATAAATGCGAGAGTTGTCGTTGTCAGCTACCCAGAAGAATATTTTACTTGACGGAGACTGTGCAACTTTTTCAGTCGCAGCATCAATAGCATGATCCCGGTTGCCATGCTTTTCGTACTCTTCTTGCAGCCATGCATCATACTGATCTAACACATCAGTAATCTCGTCTTCACTGGGGATGATGTTCTCAATCTCAGACATGTTCCTCTTCTTTCACATACTGGGGTTTCTCAGCAAACTATCGGCTAATTAGGAGCTCTCACTTTACAGTTCCGATAGCTCCTACATCCCTTAAACGAAGAGCAAACCTATTCAATTTAATTGAACATGCAAATTTAGAATCCAAAAGCTTGAATTGATGATTATGATTACACTTTTGATACTATAAAGTATGACTGTAACTATCCAACAACAAGATACTACGCTTCCCCCTTTCCCAGAGTCACTTGTTTTTCCTATTGATCCGGAAAAGTTTACTCTTTTAGACACAAAGCGATGGTTTCTACAGAGCCTGAAAGGGGAAACTCCTTTCACTTCTATTGTCAGTAGCAATCAGATGAGTAACTATTTACAAGCTAAGAAAATTTATCGTGAAGCTGCATCGAAAAACATCGCAGTTGCAGCTGCTGCGGATTACATTGGGTTTGGTTCAGTTGTGTCCGCAATGATGTTCTACCCCTATTTACTTCTGGTGCATATACCGCCAGAAAAAATGCCATCGCCAATTATTCTTTTATATTTAATAGCAGTGGCGATTGCAGCATTCATTTATGGAGGCATAGTAAGTAGGAACAGTAAAACCAAAGATAGTGCTGAGTTTTTTAAAACTATTCGCAAAGGCCAGGAGCAAGCTTTTCGAAAATGGCTTAAGTCTCGTTATGGGATTGTGGTTTCGAAAGAACAAAGTAGACATTGCTGTGTGTATGGTATTTTACAAGAAAAAGAGTCTTTACTTGGCCAAGAAGAATACCTATTTACCGATGTGCAAGGAAATAACCATACACTCAAACAGGATCACAACAATGCCTGGTATGTTACTGTGGCTGATATAGAAGCTCCTGTAGTTTCTTAGCTTCAGCCTTTCGTTATTCTCACCAGCTCTGAGCTCTCACTCTACAGTTCCGATAGCTTCTACATCCCTTAAACGAATAGGATGTACTGTTTTTCATGAGCGCTAAAGAAACCTTTGTCAACCAACTCCGCGAAGCTCGTTGGACAAGCGCAGGAGGTGGAGTGTATTTGAAAAGCGATGAGCTACAATTCACTTTTGATGTAGCAAAAGAAACATATGCTGAGAATCGTAAACTAACCTACACTTGGACTAGAAGAGAAGGCATTCGCTCTTTACAAGACAATGCTATTGTGGATGACACCTTTACTTTGTATAAGGCTCTTCTCTTTGTTCAAAAAATTGATGAGACTGCTACAGTTATTTTCAACAATGTAGATGTAGAATGGGAAAAAGCGGATTCTCTTACCCTGGAAACATTCCGTAAGATTCTTGTAATGAACTTTTATCGCATGTCAAATAAACGGGTGCAAACAGTAGTTACAGGGCTGAGTGCAAAGATTCCTCATTCACTATCTGAGTATTTTCAAGTTGTCGAAACACCATTACCTGACTATGAAGAATTAGAAGCGCTTCTTGCCTCTGCGCTTGCTGACAAGAAATTAGAGCAATACGGGTATGATTTAAGTGTGACTAGTGAAGTTCGTAAAAATCTTATCAATGCTTCGTTAGGTCTCACTCGGATAGAAGCACAAATTGCTTTCACAAAAGCAAAATACGATAAGAAAATAGACAATGACGATGTACAGCTCGTAGCTGGATTAAAAGCAAGAAAATATACAGATAAAGCATTGGAGTTTTATAACACTCAGCTCAATCTAGAAGATGTCGGAGGTTTGGAAAACCTCAAAGCTTGGTTGAATAAGCGTAAACCATTATGGGAGACTGACCCTGAGATAACTCATATTCCAAAACCAAAAGGCGTGCTGCTTACAGGTCTACCTGGAACAGGTAAATCTCTCTCAGCAAAAGCTATCTCCTCTGCCTTCGGTTTTCCACTCTTGCGCTTAGATGTGGGAAGTGTGTTCGGAAAATACTATGGAGAATCGGAAGCTGGTATGCGCTCAGCTATCAAAGCAGCAGAAGCAAATGCTCCTTGTGTACTGTGGATTGATGAGATTGAAAAAGGATTAGGTTCTAACACTGACATGGGAGGTCAGACTCGTGAAACAGTGGTTGGTACACTCCTTACCTGGATGCAGGAACGAACGAAGGATATCTTTGTTGTCGCAACAGCAAACAATGTTGACGGTATCCGTCCAGAACTGCTTCGTAAAGGGCGTTTTGATGAAATCTTTTTCGTAGACTTACCCACAGATGTTGAACGTGAAGCTATTTTTAATGTTCATCTTCGTAAGCGTGTTCCTGATTTCACCGGTGACATAAAAACTCTAGTAGAGAACTCAGAAGGTTTTGTGGGAGCTGAAATTGAGCAAGCTGTTGTTTCAGCTATGATTGAAGCTTTCGGGGAGAATCGTGCGGTGACAACAGAAGATATTAGCTTAGCTCTTCGCAACACTACGCCGTTATCCGTATCTCAACGAGCAAACTTAGACATGACTCGTAGATGGGCAAGAGATACGCAAGCTGTTCCTGCGTCAGAAGGAACAGTCTCATTGCAACGTGCGGGTTTCCACTTCTGAAAAAGCGGGGGGAGGTGAACTATTATTGGTTCTCCTCCCCCGCTGACTTACGCGGCTATAGCTGCAGCTTGTCGCTTTTCTCGTGCAGCCTGAGTTTTCTTCTTCTTTTCTTGCTGTTTCTTCTTTTCAGTTTCCTGAGCTTTTTCCTCAGCTTTGCGAGCTTCTTCGACTCGCTTTACCCCAGCAGAAACATGCTTTTCAGTTTCCTCATATAATGGAGCGTCAACATACATGTTGAACTTTTTGTATAGCTGGCGCATGCGACCGTCACTGGTAACTTCCATGTTCGCTAGCATCTCACCATCTTCATACACAGCGAAGACACTTGTGCGACCAGAGATGACAGAGCTGGTGTAACCACCAATACAGTTACTCATCTGGTTTCCCCAGTCGAAGAGTTCAGAACTCCACTTCGGGGAAACAATCTTATACTGCTTATCTTCAAAAGTGTACTCAAAACCATCAAGTTCACCCATCAAGCCATCTTGCTCAAACGGCTTCGGCTTGTTCTTAATGAAGTGAAGTGCTCGGGTCAAAGAGTCATGCAGCTCTTTCCAAGAGCGGAACGAGAGGGTATCTAACTGCTCGCTAATATCATGCTTCTCTGTAACAAAAGTATGTAGCATGCGTAGCGTATCTCTGAAATGCATGTCTTCTCGGTTATTCGTGAATACGGCCAGGAGAAGACGTTTTCTGTTCGTCTCAGTTGTCTTCGCCAACAAGTCAGTAATGTATTTGAATGAGTACTCTCCTGGGTCATATGTACGGTCAATGAGAGCTGTCGTAATGACGTATTTTTTCGGGTCTTTGACCAGCATAATAAGCCAGTCTGTTGGCACTGTATTGCGGAGATTGTGAATCAGTTCCAATGGCGCAAAATACTCTGATTCAGCAACAGCTTTCATTAGGTCTTTGCGGACATTACGCTTCCCTACAAGCTTTTGAGTGAACGCACGAAGATTCGGCTCACAGAAAAGTAAATGGGAACCTGTGCGCAACATACGTCCCTCATCATAATACCGAGAGGCGAAGTAAATGGGTTGGTGAGCATCATATAGTCCTTCTCCCACAAAACCCTTTTCTGCAAAAAGTTCCATCACAGGATAAGCCATACGATGAATGAGACGAGAGGTTGGAAGAGACTGTAAATCTACATCTGGGTTTGCTTCCGCATACTTTTTCAAAACCACCCACAACGCAAATAAGTTCGCAGTAGTTCCAGTGTCAGTTGTATCAAACACTCGCCCATCAAACAACGCAATACGGCTCAGTTGTTCCATCTGGTCAGTATTCATCTGGGAACGATAGCTATGTGCAATTTGAGGACGTGTAAGAACTGCTGTAGCGGTGACGTTCTTGATTTTTGGACGATGAGCCGCTTCTTTTTTGGTTCCTGCAATGCTGTACACTCGGAGGAGTGATTTACCAAATTTTTCTGTTTTCAGAGAGTATGACCGAATGGATAAATCCTTCCAGCGTTGCCACTTCGCACCTGATGCAGCAACACCAGAAACATGCTCCTGTTGCTTGATGGTAACAATACGATCTTTCACATATACATTGTGAACGAGGCGAGCGTAATCTTCTTCCTTCTCATTGTAGAAGTCAGAAATAAAGTTGCCCTCAGCATCGTAGCGCTTGTCAGAGAAGCCGAAAATTTGTACACCATCGTCCGTTGTGAACACAGGTTGCAACGAATTGAAATCAATTACCCCAACAGGACGCTCTTTGCCGAACGAATCAAATCCTGAGTAAGAATCCACCGTTCCTTTACGAACAGTAGGAAACGGTCCTTTCGCCGTACGGAGCTGGTTGATGAGGGTCTCACAGGGGTCAGGCTCGTCATCTAAAAGCCATCCTGCTTCAACTGTGTAATCGTCAGTAATTGTCACTTTACACCTCGGAGTGTCTCGTTTTGCAAAGTCAGAGCAACAGCATCCTTGAACAACGGAAGAGCCTCAGAACGGTCAGCATGCTCAGCAACGTTGTCAAACAGTCGCTGGTAGTCAACGGTCCAAACCTTACCGTCAAGAACCTTCACATCAGCAGTGATGTCAACCTCAGCAACCGCAGGGATGGCAGCACGGATGTTCTTCACCAGAGAATTGATACGACCATCAATCAGTTGACCATCACGAGTCCAGTTGCTCGTATCAGGCTTCGGCTCATACAGAGCAACAGCAGTGAGGCCCTTGCGAAGCTTAACACTTCCAACACGGTCACCCTGCAAAAGAGCGTCAATGGTCTGACCGACCCGACGAGCGTCCTCCGCCGTATCAAAGAAGCTGGTGGTGTTGATATCAAGAACATACTGCGACATGGTAAATAAACTTTCTGTACAAGCCAATGGAATACAAGACTCATACTACCACAAATAGTAGGGTGCAGTCAACCCAAACGCTTAGTTGAAAACATCAAAAATGTCACCCAGGAACTCCCAGAAACCAGAGGTTGACTGGAAGAAGTACCCGACAGGAGTCCATAAGCTCCATGTAAAAGCAATATGAACAATTACACCCAGAGCAATTGATACAACCAGGCTCACACCTGCAGCAATGAAGAAAGCAATCTGATGTGCTACCAGCTCAGGCTGGAATGCTTCATACAGGAAGACGAACACTGCAATGAATGTTGCAGCGATAACAAGGTTGCCCACCCAGTGCCAAAAAGTTGCGGAAACGAATGGGCGAAAAATCCATGGAGTGGAAGAAGCTACACTATTGGTCATAAAAGTATTCTAACGTATTGCTCATCAAATGTCCAGATTAGTTGTCTGAAATTTCAGGCGACCAGAGGTAGAAGTCATGGTTAGAGGCTTCGGTAAATACAAAGCTCCGATCAGGGATGAGTTGATCTGTTAGTAGGGTCTCTTTCACTAAGGGGCTTAGAAACCCCTGCTTCTGATTTGCCCAAATCATATACGCCTCAGCGCATCGTCCAGCAACAAGAATATAGTCAGCGATTTTCTCAAGATCATCAGCGATGACACCAAGATCATTTACTCCACCAATATTGCTGAGCTGGGAACTTTTATCCCATTTTCTCCATAGTTCAAACAAGTATGCTCGGTCTGCCCAAGCGTGCAATACAACGGAATTACGTCCACCATGGTTTTCGGAGAATTTATCGAACATGATGACTAAACCAGTATCTCCGACTTCATACGGAGTGTTTATCTTGAACACTGTTTTCCTATTCAGTCAAACCAGCCGACGAACTTGATGTAGCAATCTCCGCATAAAGACTCATACTCAGCTTGCTGCCCATCAATAGCAACCTGAGAACCTTCACGAACCCATTCGCCATTGACTTTACGGCCATTGAACATAGCTTTGCGACCGCAACGGCAAATGGTCTTCATCTCTTCTAAGGAATGAGCGAGCTCCATCAGACGCGCTGAACCAGGGAACGCTTTTGTTGCGAAGTCAGTACGGATACCGTATGCCAGGACAGGGACATCTTCCTTGACTGCAATGTAGAACAGCTGTTCAACCTGCTTCGGGGTCAAGAACTGCGCTTCATCAACGAGGATACAGTCAACTTTCTCAGTTTCAACTGCGAGCATATCCCGAATGTCATCGTCAGGTCCAATATGCCAGTCAACATCAGCTGAAACATTGAGGCGGGAAAGAACCTTATCGCTTTTGGTATCAATGCTTGGTTTTGCAATGATAGGACGCTGTTCCCGCTCGATGTAGTTGTAGGAAACCTGTAACAGTGCGGTGCTCTTACCCGCATTCATTGGACTATGGCGAAAAAATAATTTACTCACAAGCGAATCCTAACATTATTTTCCCAGCAACCATATTTTTATAGTTGACTTTATGCTTCTATGAGCATCTGCTTTGAATAACAGCCTATCTATACTACTTTCCATTTCATCCCGATATTTATACATTATGAGCTTTCAACAACCAGGTCCCGCGCTGGTTATGCCACCAGCGACTCCGCCTTCACAGCGGTCAACTGTATCTTCCAGCATTATCAGCATCATTTTAGCTATTTTTGGAACGCTGATTTTAGTCTGGTCCTTTGGATTCCCATCTAACGCCCCGGCGGAAGTTGTTATCGCTTGGTTGAGTGTTGCAGGAATGTGGATAGGTACTGTGCTGTTAGGTATCCTGGATTTGACAACCGAGTATAATCGGAAGCGTTTTCATGACGTGACAGTGCATTACACGCAGATGACAGGGGATCAGCGGTTCCTTCCGTACATTATTAGACCAAATCTTGTCGCAGTATGGGTCTTGCAAGGAGCTGCGTTTGCAATGATTGTCTTCACCGCATTCTTCGCCATTTTCTGGGGCAGCACAATTTCAGGAGGGTACTGATGAGTAATATGTTCCCGAACCATAGCGTCCAGCATTCATCAGCTGTCCCTGTTGTTCAGTATAAGTCTTCTGCTGGCTGGGTTGTTCCTGTCTCATTGCTGTTAGCGTTGACGGGGTTCATTCCGTGGGGCATTTTCGCTTCCACAGGGCATGAGCTGCGCTACATGAACCATGGGTTCTGGTGGTTGATTGTTTCTTGGCCTTTGTTAGCATCTGTCATCATTCCAGCATTGCATATCAAAGTGCAAGGCTATCAACCATTATGGGAGAAGCTAACCATGATTGGCCTGGCGGTGTTCGGATTAGCTATGTGCACACTTCCAGTCATATCAACTCTTCTTTATGGCTCTGGTATTGGAAACTAAGCTACTATATAGCAGATAAGTTTCTTTGTCGCATATGCTGAAAGTTAGGTCCTCATGAGCTTAGATGTTAATTACATCACCCAGATGTTTCCCGCTATCCCGTACTTCTTCCTCGGGCTATTAGCGTTAGTACTCAGCGCAGGATTATTTGTTTCCTCTCCATTCGTCTTCGTTCCTACTGTTGGTCAGGTTCGTGAGCAGGATATTGAGCCTGAGAGACGTAAAGCCCTGTTCTGGTTAGTGCTGGTGTTCGGCTTTGCTCTGGCCTACGCAGGTTGGTGGAGTTTCAATGAAGTTGCTAGCATTATGGGTGCAGCTCGTCCAAGCTAATCCATATGACTGACAAAGAACCAACTCTTCCGAACTCCTACTACTCCGCTAACGGCGGATTGCAGTCAGGAAAAAATCAGCTGCCCTCTCAGCCTCAGGAGGAAACGCTTGCGAAGACTCCTGTCCTGGATGAAATGGTGATGGTGTTAGTTGGAGCAATTCTAATCATATTCCCACTCATGTTCGTTCGTTTAAGAACAGATAGCATGTATCTTCCTGCTACAATCATGCTGGCTGGGATTATTCTGACTGGGATGACTCTCATCAACCTTGGTTGGTGGAAGCAGCGTTCATACGTAAAGACAAATGCTGCTGTTACTGAATATCAGGAACGTACATATGACACTCGTTTTCAGGATCGTATTATTGTCGTGAAAGACTCTGAACGGAAGTCTTTGAAAACCAGCGCTATCACCGGACTCGTAATTGGCTCATTAGAATTAGTAGTCATTATATATGCAGTTGTTACATACGCTTTGACTAATGTGGAAAGGTTTCTTACATGAACGCTTTCCTGAAAACCAGCTACGGCAAGTTAGCTGTTACGTCAATGGTGCTGATCGTAGTAGAGATACTTTTGCTGCTCAATTTTCTAGTAACAAATCAACTCACACCAGATTTTCTTCGTGAGACATTTGCTGTTTTTACAGTGTTCGTATTGAACATCGCTGGTGTAGTCTTCGGGGTATTTTCTGTCCGTAAAAACGAAACAGTACCCCGCTTACATAACATTGTTTGCATTCTGATTACAATGCTACATGTGGTAGCGATGGTACTGTTTCTAAGTTTATTTTACTTAGCGTAGGATATTAGTCTAAGAATGTCTTATCGTAGAAGACAATGGTTCCGTCTGAGAAGACAAATTTCCCTTTAGTGTTTCGGTCTGTTATCAAAGCGCTGAGAAGCATTGAACGGAAACGGAAACGCTTTGGTCCACCAGCTGCGGTAGTCTCATTTAGATGGTTGACCCTGTATTTGAAGAGTACAACATCAGCTGTAACAACTTCTCCAACGCTATTCATGAGGAGCTCAACTTCGCCTGTTCCTGCGAACAGCAGGCTATCATTTGTTGAATCCGCGGCAGCAAGAGCTGCGTTGATATCATACGGAGCTTGTGGACTGTCATCCTTTTTCACTGAGACGGATGTGTTGACATCAGACATGATTGAACTTCCTTCTATGAATCGTAAAAATACCTACATAACCCATATCGGTCATAACTACCGATAGAGTTCCCATGACTGAAAACAACCAAACTCCCAACTTCACTATCTCTGTTGAGACCATCAAATCCCCTGACGAGACCCTCAATCTTCTTGGAACTATCCGCGCCGACTTACAGCGTCAGCTGAGCAAAGAACTCGGAGAGGACGACGCTCGAGGCCATGTTCTTGTATCCGTTATTGAGAACGGCGTGTTCGTCGCTTGCATCCTTGAAGATAAGAACGGTGAATACCGTTACGGTGATATCACTCCTGAGAGCGTGTACGAACTGTGGAAGTTGAAGCAGTCCCAGTACACTCCTGTAAAAGGTGCTTGGTTCTCAGTAGAGTTCACCTCAGGCTCTGATGGGTTCATTGTGAAGACCCAATACAACTATGACAAGCGTATCTACAGTGGTGACACTCCCGAGAACTGGTTTGTTGCACCAGAAACCGAAACAGAACTGTACAATTCTCCATGGGATGTGGTAAACTATCAAGAGGATTTGAAGCTCTTCCCTCGTAAAGAAGCTGACATTCCTGATTGGTTAAAGTAACCTCACAATAGTAGGAGTATTCACATGAGTCAGCCTGGTTACACCGCAGGGATGCGTCGGCTTATTTTTGCTGGCCGTCCAGGTTCAGGTAAAGGCACCCAAGCGGTAAAGCTTGCCGCTTACCTTGGCGTACCACACATTTCAACGGGGGATATTTTCCGTGACCACATAAAGCGTCAAACCCCGCTGGGAATCGCTATTACGGAATCCATGAACGCAGGTAAGTACACTTCGGATGACATTACCAACCAAGTTGTCAAAGAGCGTCTTGCAGAACCTGACGCTGCGAATGGCTTCATCCTTGACGGGTATCCTCGCACCCTGAACCAGGTGGAGTTCTTGGAGAAGGAGAACATTCAGATTGACTGCGTATTCAATCTTTCGGTTTCCGAGGAAGAGTGCCTTCGCCGTCTAATCGCACGTGCTGAGAGCAGTGGGCGTAAGGATGACACCGAAGAAGTCATCCGTGAGCGTATGCGCATCTACGTTGAAACAGTTCACCCTGTTCTTGACTACTATGCTGATGAGGGTCGTGTTCAGCATTTTGACGGCAATCAGGAGGTTGAAGCAATTCACCACCAGATGGTCAGATACTGTCACTGAACAGTATGTGATGTGAGGATGTTGTGAGCAAGAGAACGATTTTCATTCTGATTGCAGTGGTTATCGCTGTATGGGTATGCGTGCTGTTCTGGTCCCATTCTCAGGAGCTTCATGTAGTGAAACTTCAACGAGTGATGAGTCATTCTGTGGGAGCTGAACCGAAAGACTGCTTAGTTGTTGCGCAAGCAGGTAATGGCCCTCTGGTGCAGGGATATGCTCCTTCATCAGAGTGTACGTCCCTCCAACTGGGGGATGTTGTTCGCATCGAAAATGACGAAGTTCAGTAGTTTTTACGCTACAATAATTACATGACCTCAAAAGCGAGGTCAAAGCCCACCTGGTGTCTCATTCTCTCCTCTTCTCAAAACCAGGTGGGCTTTCTCTTTGCCCTTCTCAGCATCTTGTCAGGAAAAGTTCAGTTCGTATGCCGATACGGGTATGTATGAAACGTTTAACTGATTTGATTACTGCCTCAACTGCCGCAGTAGCAGGAACAGTGAACGGGGTTGCAAAAGTCCACCGCCAGCGCGCTGATGAGTTCAAAACAACAGAAGCTGGTCAACGCGCTTACGCTCTCCGTTCACAGGTCCGCACTGCCGCTCGAACTGCTGCTCAAACAGCAAAATCAACTGTGGATCAGGTTGCTGCTGATGCAGCTACTGTCCGTCAGGAAGCCCGCCGTAATGTCGTGAAAGCCCGTGCTGCATCCCGCCGTTCACCTGTCCGAGAAACCCCTCTTGTGGACCCAGTGACGCATGTTACAGAACCTGTGAATTCTGAGGATGCAAAACCTACAACTATGCAGGATGTTGTTGACGGGATAAAGAAAGCAGTCAAAACAGAAGTAGATAATTTGCGCAATGATGAAGCACTGCAAGCGCAGGTAGTAGAAGCGAAAACGCAGGTCAAGAAGACCACTACACGAGTACGTAAAGCACCTACAACAACAGAGAAGAAAACTGCCTCAGCGACACAGAGCGCTTCTGAGGATGTCAAGAAGTCTGCCTCCGCTGGAAGACGGAAGGTTGATACTGACAAAGCTGGTGAAGACGTTTGAAGCATTCCTCCTTATGAGGGTTTCAAACGCAGCATTGTCAAGAAATTAGAAAAGCACTAAATGAAGTGAGGGTCGGAACATAAACTGTTCCGACCCTCACTTCATTTGTTTACTGTATGGTTACGCGATGACAGCCCACTCAGAACCGTTCCACTTGAACATGCCAGGCTTCCAGTTGCCATCCTTGCGGCCCGTCATGTACTCGCCCTTACGAACGTGGTCCATGTTGTTTGCAAGGATGTCCTTGGTGCGAGCCTTACGGTTCAGCTCCCGAGCGAAGTCAACCTCATCAGCGAGCAGGTCAAACACCGAATCAGCGTCAAAGTCGTACTCAAAGTCATACGTGGAAGCGTAACCCTTGAAGTCGTAAGAAGCGACGTACTCATCCCACGCACGACCCTCACCCATCTGGTCAAAGAACGTCCACAGGTGCGCACCGCCACGGCCCTCGTTCTCCACGACAGCAACGCGCTTCGTACCTCGGTACAGGGAAGCCTCAAACTGAAGGGTGTCCCGACCCTGACGCGGGTTGTAGCTCTTGATGCTGTACTCACCAGCAACGGCCTGCTTCTGCGAGGCGGGAAGGGTGATGTACTTCGTAGCGGTAGCGGTAGACATGTTTTCTCTCCTTGTGATGTCTGCAACGTGCTTGATAGAAGTTACTCTACAACACTCTCATCCTGTTTGTCAACAGGTGCACCCCAAAGTCTTCTCTGCTCGTTTCCGTACTGGTCAAGCAGTACTCTGTCAGGCTTATACGCCCATAGTTTCTTATCCCGAGATGAAGGGGTAACGCTTTTCAGTATGACAGGCAGGAATTTTTCAACCTCGCAGTCATACCAACCTGAACACCAGGCAGGGTTGAACTCTAAAATGAACACCCCGTCTACTGTTACAGCAACATCTACAACAAACGCAGGAGGAAGAGTCATGTCTGTATCAAGCAGTTCCAAAACTTTCTCTTCTGCTAACTCATACTCATCCTCAGGGAACTCTGCGCCATCATACACAGTCACTCCATGACGCAGGTATCCACTGCCTGTTTGAATTTTCAATTGGGACCGCTGCTTAGACACGAAGAAACGGTACTCACTAATGATTTCAGGCAGGGGCGTTGAATTCTGTAACCAAGCTTCACCAGGTAAAGCAAGCTCCTCAATTGCTGCAACTAACTCATCGTGCGTTCTCAGCTGCGCAACAAAACCATCATGTTTCGCAGTTGCTAACTTCCACCAAAGAGGAGGCCAGCCGAACAACGTAGACAGTGCATCGTTCACCGTCATTGTTTCAACATGTCGCCCAGTCAAAGACTCTGGAAGCTGGTCTAATAGGTCAGGAGTAGGGGCGATGAACACCACCTCAGGAAGTTGGTAATGGTCAATAGCGCGTAATAGCTGAACAGCTTGCGCCTGAGGAAGCCACCAAGCGTCCCCTGGCGCATACGCTGGAACATCTAAACCGTAGCTCAAATCAACCTGCCAGCCGTCAGCTTTCGCTAACTCATCACGCTGCCAACTTTGATGGGAGACAAGATGTAGGGTATTCACAATGCTCAAACTTTCTACGGACAATACACTTACCTAATGTTATAGGATGAAACGTTAGGACAGCGTTACAGCCTGAGGAAGTTCAGTGTTCTGATGAACATCCAACATCTGAATGATTCGTGTGTAGGATGCAATCAACTGCTGGACAACAGCGTCAGAGTCAACATGCACTGTACGACTACGGCGGAACAGTGAAGGCTTCGGAGGAGCTGTCAATGCTTTTCTTGCCTCAGCAACCATGTACCGCTGCTCAAACAGTAGGAACGTGTATGCCTGCTCAACAGAGACGAACGTCATGTCCAGCGTCTCAAACGCTGTACCATTGGCAACTGAGAATTCAGAATCGTACTGAATGTTTGCAGCGTCTAAGGTACTCTTCGCTAAACCTGTGTAATGAAGATTCTCGGTGAACGAATGCTCAAAAGGGTACTCAATATCCCCATGGAGTGCTTCTACCTGACTTACCAGTAATGTCATGTTTTCCTCTAACTATGAGACTTCACTCAACACGCTACCATAACAGTTGGTGAAAGTCAACAAGGATTCCGATATTACCATTACTATGTTGAAAGGAAAACGATCCAATGGCTGAGGAGAAGAAGCAATCATCTGCGCCAATTAGGACCCCGACTACTTTCAATCCAGCTCCTACCCGTAGTGCAGGAGTAAAACCAAAAACAAATCTTAGCGCACCAAAGAAATTTACCAGTAAACGCAAACGCCTCAAAAACGCAGAGAAGACCCAAAAAGGCGCATTCAACCTTCGTCGTTTCTTCGGAGGGCTGTTAATTCTCATCGTATTAGGTGCTGCTTTCTACGCTTTCACCAACCAGTCACAGGTGAAAAGCTGGTTCGACGGAAAAGCTCTGCAGAAAACACAAGCATGCACTGTTACGCGTTTGAACACCACATACTACTTTGAAACAAGCTGCGGGACACTGCAATGGGATGTTGATGCTCTCAAAGGTGGGACCCCAGCTCAGAATTTAGCCATAGGTAAAAAGTATAATTTCGTTACGGAAGGTTTATCCATTCCAATCGCAGGCAACTTCCCAGAAGTGCAGAAAGTTACGCCAATTTCATGAACGAATGGACGTTGATGGAACTCGGTGGATATTTGGAACGAAAAACTCTTCCAGGAGGTTTCACGTTCACCAAAACCATCCCACGAAACACCGAATATGGGACACCTGAAATGGTTGTTGGATTGGGCTGGTTCATTCCAGGTGGAATAGGCAAAGCATCTTATCTACCTAACAGTCAGAAATGGCAATTCGCCAATCCTATTTTGGATAGTCTGAATGAAGTGTACTTGTACATGCATCAGCAGAAACCTGACACTTGGCAGGAAGAGACCATCTTCCGTAAAGGCTATGCAGCGTTCGGGTATGACCGTGAGCTACGTACAGCGCAACTGTTTGAGAACGTCTCCCGTGACACTCTCGCCCAACTGAGAGAGCAGTACTCTTTTGAAGAAGTTGTATTCATCATTGCTGCGCGTTTATATCAAGATACAGCGTTATGGATGCGCACGTTACGTCAGATACGAACAAACAACCCAAACTTCGAGTTTGAGGATGCTATCCGCTACATTGAATTAGGGGTTCCTCCTCAGAGCTTAGCAGACAGCTTAGAAATGCCATTTCATGTTGTCAAAGACTTATATAAATGAGTGAAGCCTCTACCTTTTATTTGGTAGAGGCTTCACTCATTTCCAGGTACCTCCGAAGAGCCTACCTTCAAACCGACCAAGAATACTTTTTGTTTCAGGGTACGCTACGATTGTTTCATCGATAGCCTTAGACCGAGCTTTCAGATTCTCCATCAAGTCAAGAACAGATGGAAGGTCATAGTCAGCTTCGTTGTAGCCGTTTGCATTCTGACGCACTCCAAGACGTTTGAGCATGTTATGAGCGTAGGAGTACGCGGCAAGGACTGCAATGTCATCCTCATCCCACTCCTCACGCTCACGTGCTGCCCGAACACGAGAAGCGATATGGTCAATGCCTGTGATAATTGTAGGCATATACATATCAATAATGTTACGCATCTCTTCAGCAGTTAGATCAGTATTATCATCCATACAAACAGAGTACCGTATGTTGAGTCAACCGTCAAGGCTCACTAGGAAAGCTTATTTCGTAGGACTGAATTCGTCAGTATGCTGCACTGATGTCGAATTTCCTTGTTCAATAGTTTTGCTAATGTTTTCGGTTTTATTATTAATGGCTCCACCCATAAGGCTAGTAAGAATAACAACAACTAAGGTAAATCCTGCAATCAAAAGAATTGTCCCTACGATATCTCCGGAGCTTTCTTGTTCTACTTTCTCTGTTTGCTTGGCTACGGTTGGCTTTTCTACTGGTAAAATTTCTACTTTATTAAGATCAATGTCCATAACATAAAACTGTACCATTGTCAAACGCGACACACCGAAAAAACGAAAAAGGTTGCATAATTATTATGCAACCTTTTATTATTCGCAGTTATTCAGCAGAAGGATGATTCTCTTCATGCTGCGCGATGAGCTTTTCAGCCTGACGAACCCTAATGGAATCCCAAGCAGCCAAGAAGCAAATACCTGAACCGAAGAAAAGCATCAAAGGAGAACCAAGCACTACACCTAAAAGAATCACGACAATGCCGAAAACACGGTCGAAACTGAATCGTTTGTTCAGCACTGCAAGAGCGCTGCGGAGTTCGTTGATATTAGGCATCAGGGTGTATTCCTTTCGAAGATGCGGCAATAAGGGCGAACAGTGCTGCACCAATGGTAATGCAAACAGCTGAAATCGTAAACAAGATCATCTGAGAAGATGTCACTAAAATTGGGAAACCCAGCACAAGGAACAGAACAATCCCGAACATGAGAGCGATTCGGCTAAGGTTTCTGAACATTGGGGGATAGTCCTTTCATGGTACTTATATGACACACACAATACCATGTATACTCATAAAGTCAACCTTTTTATCTGCTCAAACAACGCAAACATGTCCTTTTCGGGTAGATGTTCCTAAGAATGTGCATTATTGGAACAACTATGATAGAGTAAGCATCATTATTATTCGTGAGGGAAAAAGAGTGGAAAGAAAAATTACTGCAACACTACTGATCGTAGTTGTTGCATTCAGCGCCTTGATTGGAAGTGTCCAGTTAGTGAATATGTTCACCAACTGGCGAGTAGCTCCCGTGACTACCAGTGCTATGGAACCAGCGGTCCCTCAGGGTGCCCTCATTGTCTCTAAGCTCACACCTGAGAAAGACATCAAACGAGGTGACATCGTGACCATCGGTGTTGGTACTCAGAATGATAACCTCATCGGACGTGTACTTGACATCACTACTGACGACAAACAGTATTACAACATCGCCTTAAAAAGTGACCAGAACCCACTCCCAGATAACTTCCCGTATAAAACCCGTGACGTAACCTACAAAGAGCAGTTTGATATTCCATTTCTCGGATTCGCTGTTGTCGCTCTCACCTCACCTGTCGGTTGGATTATCACAACCCTTCTTCTTCTCGGTTTAGGTTTAGTATATCTGTACCGTTTCCATGCACCTGTATCCCAGGACCTGCGTGTTGTTCATAGCACTGAGAAAGCACGTAAGAAAGCTGTTCAGCGCATTGCAGAGCGTGGAGACCATAACGGAGTAGAGAAGATTAACGCCTTGTTCGTAGAAAGTGAAGTAAGCAACTAATGACGACACAACCGAAACCCTTAGCCTCAACAACCAAGAAACTCCTTGTCGCCGCAGGTGTGCTTGTGACAGGTGCTGCACTGTTCCTTTCTCAGAACACCACTACTGTGCAAGCATCTGATGCTGGTAACTTCGTCACCGCGAAAGATGTTTCAGCAGGGAACACGTTCGCTACTCTCCTCACTACCAGTGGTGACGTGTACAGCCGTGGATGGAACAGTCAAGGTCAGCTTGGTATTGAATCAGGCCAGAAAGTCAATGTTTCAAACTGGGAGAAAGTCCCGTTGAAAGAAAAGATTTCCAGCATTGACTCACCGTATGACCACACTGTCGCTTTGAGTACATCAGGACACATCTTCACATGGGGTCCGAATGATGTTGGCCAGGAAGGTAACGGTTCCACGAATCCTACTTACACCCCTAACCAGGTAACTGCTGCTGTTCGTTTCCAGCAGATCACCGCTGGAAACAACTTCACCTTAGCCTTAGATAAAGATGGAAAACTTTGGTCTTGGGGTGACAACAGTAAAGGCCAGCTTGGTGATGGAACAACTACCGCTCACACCACTCCTGACGTAGCAAAAACGGATGAAACGTTTGCATCCATCTATGCAGGTAAAGACTTCGCTATTGCTCGCACCAACACAGGTGGGTTATACTCTTGGGGTGACAACAGTAAAGGCCAGCTTGGTGATGGAACAACCAACTCACGTAACACCCCTGCGGCTACCGCTGGTGGTCAGACATGGACCAGTGTTACTACGAACATCCAGTCTCAGTCCGTTCTTGCTATCTCCTCCGCTGGTTACCTGTACTCATGGGGCTCTAACGCACACGGTGAGTTAGGTGTTGGTGTTGATTGGCGAGCACAGCAGGCAGCTGAAAACCAGCGTGTTAAGGATGAGATTGCTCGCATCAAAGCTCAGGATGATGTTCGTCGTCAGGGTCTCATCAATCAGTGCGTCAATGATGCAGTAGCGGCAGCGGAACAGAAAGCACAGGAGGAAGCTCAGAAAGAGTTTGACCAGCAGCAGAAAGAGGAGAAAGCTAGGCAGAAGGCTTCACCAAGCCCAAGCCCAACACCAACCGCTTCACCGTCCCCGTCTGGCTCACCCACTCCTTCTGGAACACCGTCCCCGTCTGAGACTCCTGAACCGACTCCAACTCCCAGTGCAAGCCCCACCCCTAAGCCTGTTAACCCACAGGATTATGTAGCGGATTGTACAACCAAAGTTGACGCAACGTTCAAGTACACTGACACCTCCAACATCAAGCCAAAGACCATTACTGAGCCTGCATTGCGCGGTGACAGCAGTGACCCTATCCAGGTGACCGCTGCTGTACAGTTCAGCAAAGCTGCTTTGGGTTCACAAAACGGTTACGCTGTTGACGTTCTCAACCGTCTATACTCATGGGGTTCAGACGCAAACGGCCAAACAGGAATCAACGTTGACGATTCCAAAGCTCACACTCAGGTTCCTGTTCAGATTCTGACTCAGGTAAGTTCTGTCGCTGCTGGTGACAAGTTTGGTGTGGCAACATCCACAGCAGGTGGCGTGTATGTATGGGGAGCTAACGCTCATGGTGAAACCCTTGCTGACCCGAAAACTGAAAAGCAGGTTCTCACTCCCACTCAGCGTACAGACGGTTACAATACTGTCATCGCAGGTCCAAACACTGTCTACGCTTTCACAGGTAACACAGTACGGGCCTGGGGTGACAACAGTAAAGGCCAGCTTGGTGCGAACAATAACAGCGCTCAGGTGTTCACCCCTGCTGAACTGACTACCCGTTTGCAAAATCTCGCTCCGTTCAACACAGGAGTCGTGGGTCTTGACCTCTCTAATAAGCTTGTCAGTTGGGGTCAGAACCAGGAAGGCGAGTTCGGAACAGGAACTACCAGCAAAGAGACAGTGCGTTCCGTGACGGCCAAAGTTATTGATACATTCAAAACCACCAAAGCAGGTTACCTGTACTCCTTGGCTGTGGATAACACAGGTCAGGTATGGGGTTGGGGCTACGGTGACTCAGGTCTTCTCGGAGCAAACAACCCAGGAAATAACCTGTATCCTGTTGCTGTCCCAGTTGCATCCAACGTCACGCATATCGCAGCAGGTAAGCTTGTCGCAATTGCATCCAATGACAAAAAAGTTGTCATCTGGGGGAGTGGCTTGAATGGTAAAACTCAGCAGTATGACCTCTCCAACATCAACCAGGTTGCAGCAGGAGACAAGCATGTTCTTGCTTTGACCAAAGATGGAGACCTTTGGAACTGGGGCGATGAAACAACTGGTGTGAAGAACCAAAAAGAGCAGCGCACTCTTGTAGAAGCTGACACATCCCACACCTACTCATATGTCGCTGCTGGCGCAGGAACAACATTCGGTATCACCACTGAGGGTAAACTCATCGGTTGGGGAGATAACAAAAACAATGTCTTGCAGTTCACGGACGGGAATGACACCACAAATGTCAACCTTGACTTGAAAACCATTCACTTAGCAGGCAACTATGCTGCTGGTGTGGATAAGAACGGTGTCGCATGGGCTTGGGGTTTCAACCCATACGGAGTGTTCGGACTCCCATCAGAAAGTAAAGTACCAACTGCTCTGCCATTGACCACCTCGGAAGGAAACTAACCCATGCGCGCAGCACAGAGAAGAAGAGCTGTCTTCGTTGTCATCTTAGGTTTCGTAGCAGTAGCTATGGGCGGGCTTATCCTGTTCGTATCATTCACAGCAGACCTCATCCCAAACAACCGATTCAACGCAGACAACTACGTTCAGTATGGTTTACAGCAGGTAAAAATCACTGCGAATGATGAAAACACTGCAACAGGTCTACCTGCGAAAACCATCACATTCAAGTTCGGTGACAGCACCATTTCAGGAAGAAACGCCTTAGATAGTGGTGGGTTGGAGATTCTTGGGGAAAACATTGAGAAAGAGATTGACAAGTCCCCAGCTATCTACAACATTGAAGGCTCTGGGACCAAAGAATCAAACTTCAACTTCACGTTCCACAGTGTTTCCCCGTCTGACTATAAAGACCGCACATACCTAAATGCATACAATGCATTCACCCGTCTTGGTGATAGCACTAACATTGGTGCACTCACCTACGATTCCACAGTGGATGAGCAGACAGGTCGCCGCATCGTCAACATTTCAGAAACAGGCAACAACATCACTGGGAGTGACGTTCTTGGGAACAACTGGCAGAACTTACTGAGCGTTCTGCCAACTGACTCGAACACCACATACAATGTCACGTTCAATACAGGTGAAAATGTAACCGTTCATGGAACGTTCTCCACGAAAGCAGAGCGTGAAGCTCTCATGAACGTGGATAACGCAGTATGGAAAAATGCCGCAGGATATGTAGGTATTTCAGGATACACTTCATCTTCTGTGTACAAGATTCAACGTGCAGATGTATACCTTTCGCCTGTAAAGGGTAGCAATCAGACAACCCTTGCTTTGACTATTCCAAAAGGCACTGACAGAGGAACATTCCTGAGTAACTTCCAAAGCAAAGCGTCACAGGACCCTGACCTTGACTACAACTCAGCAATGACCACCACGTTGACTGTTGACGGAGATAAAACACCGTTCAACATCATCTACCCGTCCAACCGCGACTGGTGAGAACCAGCACCAACCAAGAAAGAACCATCATCATGAACGTGTGCGAACGAGATTTAGAAAAAGCCGACTGGGAGTATCTTCAAGTTAACGGCGACCATTACCGTATGACTGAAATCAACGAGTACCCTGTTACTCAGAAGCGGGTTGTTTATCCAGAGAACTCCCGAAGAAGACTCACTGCGAAAGCTATTGAAGGTCGTTATACTGTCATGGACATGAAAGTCAGAGGAACAGGCAATACTTATCTGATTATTGGATGGGAAACAGTTCCTTCGTTAGCTATGGAGCTGGAAGGCATTCTTTCCTGATTCCTTCGCAGGTTGCAGAAGTGAATAAAGTACGCTATGCTGCTGAAAACAACCAATCTGTTCTCTGCAACCTGCGAAGGAAAATCCTATGACTGGCACCGTGTACACTGGATTCGGCATCCGCGTCCAGCTTGATGGTTCTCTCGTTGATGACAGTCATATCAGCTCCAACGCTTTTCATACTGCAAGTCGTCGTAAGATGGCAGAGTATGCTCGGATTGTTCCTAAGTCTACAATGAAGATTGGTTCTGGAAACGGGAACGATTACCTGCGTCTGATTCCGTTGAATGATGAGCAGAACACTGCCATTCTCATGATTCTCCTGCCGTTTGCAGGGCATCCTGGTGTTCGTTCTGCAAGCATGGCTGATGTCATTGACCATACTCGTGTCATCCAGCTCGCAACCTCCCCCGCTCCTTACACCACGGAGCATGTTGTCCGTATGCCGAGCGGTACAGTGAAAGCTTTTCCCACGCATATTCTGCAAGCTCTTCGTGATGATGTTGCGCGTAACGGCGATGTAAATGTAAACAAGTATGCGCAGACGTTTGGGTTCTCTGATGCAGCGCACATGCTCAGTAACGTCTCATATGAGGTGCCTGAGGAGTTTGCTCGCTTTGCTACCTGGCTGGGTCTGTTCACGCATCAGAGCGCAGTCAAGGCTCTTCGTCCGATGACTGTGCATGTGAAAGCATCTGAATTTGCCGTGGCAGCCTGAGGTTTAAAATTCCTGAGCATGTGTAATTGCACATTTACACATGCTCAGGAATAGCTGTTAAATGCCTCAATGAGAAGAGAAGCTGCGGTTTTGAGCAGATAGTTACAGATATCATGAATGAACCCCCGAAGCCCTCAGCTTATGAACGAGTGTACTCACAAACACCAACGTTTGAAGAAGCGCAAAGTTTTCCAGATCGTATAGGTCTGTACAGTTTGATCGCGCTTTCACTTGGGGCGCTCATTAGCATTGCAGGTTTTCACTACATGGGTCAAAGCTTCTCAGGACATGACACTGGCTTTGGTACGTTCGTTAGTTGGTTCAGCGTCATCTATAACCTCCTTGCATTCATTGGAGGTATGGGTGCAAGCATCTACGGTATCTATCATCCATACAGTCTAAAAACGGGCCAGCCAGTTCATCGTATCTTCTGTCGTATCGCTGTATGGTGGCCGCTCATTGGTCCTGTTGTTTTCACCGTATTCTGGATTATCTCCTTAGCTTTCAGTTGAGCGTTTTTCCTTTCCGATATCTTCCATTACGGAACATGGAAAGTAAACGGGTATGAGAATCTCTGAGGAACGAGCGAGAACGTTCGGTGAAGTACTCACTCCTTCCTGGATGGTTCATGAGATGCTTAAACCTGTTGAAGAGGAGCTTCCAAAGTTCCGTAGAATTCTTGACTTATGTGCAGGACCAGGAGCCTTCATCAGCTCCATCCTACGGAGACTGCTCAATGAATCAGATCATGCAGAGCTTCTTCCATCACTCAGCCGCCTCTACGCAATTGAGCTACTCCCTGACAACTTGGCTGCATGCAAAGAGCAAATGCACGCTATCCTTGAAGAGTTTGGTGTGTCAGATGAACAAAGGCAGTTAGCTGATGTCATTTTTGAACAGAACTTGATTCAAAGAGATGTACTCACTTCACCAATTACAGAGATGAAGCTCCCTGTATGGGATATCGAACTACTTCGAACAGCTCAAGCTCGAGATATAGAAAAAGCGTACGTATTACAACCAGTAACACCTGATTTTTTTGACTACATTATTTCCAACCCTCCTTATCAGAAAAACATCTCCGGTTCCGATGAAGACAACCGGTTACGAAATCATTCAAAAGCTACCCCTATCTACCAGCATTTCTTCAATCTCATGAAAGAGCTGAACCCGCGCTTTTTTAGTATCATTATGCCGGCGAAATGGTACACCGGTGGATGGGGTTTGAATGTATGGAGGGAAAGTGTCATTTCGGACAAAAGAATCCGAATCTTACATGATTACCGAGACTCAAACGTCATCTTCCCTGGAACAGAAGTCAACGGCGGTATCTGCTGGTTGCTGTGGGACCGTGAGAACACTGGAACCCCTACTGTAAAACAGTTCAACCGGAAAGGTGAACTCTTCGCTGATGAAATCAGACAGCTACAAGTACCTGGTTCAGATTTCTTCATCCGTGACCATTACGCTCAAAGCATTTTGGACAAGATTGGCAGTTTCCGATTAGAAGAAGACAGAAGGTTCTCTTCAATAATCCTTCCCACAACTCCATTCGGCATTGCGTCAAACTTTGCTGACTATCAAACGGAGTGGAGTGATGAATCCAATGTGAAGCTGTACTACATCAAGAAGAAAGAGTACTGGATTCGCCCTGACCAGGTGACAGCAAACAGTTCACATGTGAAGTCCTGGAAAATCTTCCTATCTCTCAGCTATAATCAGCATTCACCTCAAATCATCAATCAACCCGCAGTATACGGACCAGGTACTGTATGTACTCATTCATACGTGGCTATTACAGGATTTGAAAGTCAGCAAGAAGCTGAGAACTGTGTGACTTACATGAAGACAAAATTCTTCCGGTTCTTGGCACATCAGCTCAAAATTAGCCCTATCGCTACAAAACAGGTGTACCGGTTAGCTCCAATACAAGACTGGTCAAAAACTTGGACGGACGAAGAGCTGTACTCCAAATACGGTCTTGATGCTCAAGAGCAAGCTCATATTGAGCAGACCATCAGTGCAATGGTCTAACACTCCCGATAATTTCCCTCATACAACCCTGTAGGAGAAAAATGGTCGCGTTCTTTATCATCGTCAGTATTGCTCTCATTGGAGCTGCTGTCTACGATGCTCGCCATCGTATTCCTGAGGAAGAGTATTGGGATGAATCAGATACTCATTACTCATTGTGGGATCGCATTCAAGCGAAGCGTTATCCACAGAATGCAACAAGTGTTCTCATCCGTGAGCAAAACCAGCGTCAACGTGTTCGTCAAGAAGCTCTCATCGGACGCAACCGCCGACGTGATGAGAAACGTAAAGCAGAGTACTCACTCCTGAGAATAGAGCGTCAGGGCTTCAAGCTTGAGGCTGCGGAGCAGATGCAGAAAAAACGAGAAGACGCGAAAAGAGCATATAAGTTGGCTGTTCGGGAAGCAAAAGAAGAGCGTTTCTGGGTTCATGATGCCGCGAAAGAGCGAGAGCAAACTCAACGAGAAAAAGTTGACGAACAACTAAAAACTTTGCCATAACGCACCTGTTTGAGGGACAAGGGGTTAGGAACTTCATATGAAAGACTGCCAAGCCAAAAATCCCGAATTTTGCCGGTACCACGGGGCATACCATTTCCCTGCGGAAAAGTTGAGCTATGTTGAGCATGTGCGAGAATCAGAAAAGCTCAAAATGTTCCTCACCATTGATGAACGTGATGCTGTTCAAGGGTATTTAGAACAGGAATACATGGAGCTCAATGCACACTTGCATGGAGCTGAGATTAACCCTTCACCTGAGACGCTCAAACGCATCAAAGACTTAGATGCAGCATTAGATAAGTATGAACCGCTGCGACCTCAGAACGTCATCACCACGTACCGTGCAACTAAATGCTACCAGTCTTTTACTGATAGAACCGAAGCTCAAAAGTGGATTCGTGAAAACTTCCCTGTGAAAAGCAAGATCAAGCTTGCTGGGTTCACATCAACAACGCCGAACCCTTCTGCCTTGTTTGATTTCCTACCAGAGTCTCATGCTGACCTGTCTCCAACAATTGGTGGGCCACTTTTCCCCACGAAGAAAGATTGGGATGAGTACCTTCAAGAAGAACCAGACAGAGGTTTAGGGAACTTAGTCTTCGTTTTGAAAACTCGAGCTGGAGTTCCAGTTTCTGGTTATGGTCAAGCATTCAGTCAAAAAGAACAAGAGTACCTGTTCCCACGAGACAAAGAGTTTACGGTTGACAGTATTCTTCCATACCGTAAGATACTCAACCCTGATGACTCTTCCCGTCGTCAGTCTGCTCATGCCACAGTAATCACATTAAAAGAATCATAAGCAAAGGAGCTTCATGATGAGTAAAGACTGCCAAGCTAAGGACCCGCAGAAGTGCCGTATCCATGGTATCAATGGTCAGCTTCGTCAATTACAGGTACAAGCAAACGACGCTATTGCCGCCAAGGATGAAAACAAGTACTTGGAGTCAAGACAACTCATGGAGACGCTTTCTGATGATCCAGGTGTGGATGTATTGGTAGATCATCTTCGTAGTGACAACAAAGGCGTATCTGCTGTAGCTGAGGAAATGTTAGAAGAACGTGGTTACACTGAATCACAAATCCTGGTGAAAAAGCACTTCATTGAAGAGGATGCAGAAGTAATCAGATGGCCTGCTACTAGTTGTTATATGGACATCCAGAAACGGTACAGTGTGACATTCCGCAAACAATTCACTCGTGAAGCGTTTAGCCAGTTAGAAGAGTCTCAGGATACGGAGAAGTTTGTTGATGAACTCCTCAAAGAAGCGAAGAAACTCAAGCAGCGCCACAACATGCAAATTGTGTAACTTATCACTTAGCTGTAGGTAGCGTACAGCACAGGACCAAGTTTAGCGCCAAACAACTCAGCAAGCTCTTCTAATGTCTTTTGGGTTTCAGGTGAGCTCGCTTTGGTCGCAAGCATGACTGGCTCCAGGTCCTCTTTTTCAACATCAATCTTAGATGGCTTATCTAAAACGATCAGGAAGTCTTGTGAATAGTCATAGCTTGGGCTATCAACGTACACATTAGGCAGAAGTTCATATCCACCAAGATAGTCTTTACCATCGTTCTCCGCGCCATCATAAGACCAGCTCCAGGGCTTGCCCGAAGTTGTTTCAAAATACTCTTTGAGTATAGTAAAAACTTCGTCAGTATAATCTACTCTAAAACCATATCCGGCTGTGCCGCTGTAATATAAACCCATAAGCAGATTCTATCACATAGGCTTGATTTTCTAAGGTTTGAGTGGTATGATTGAGTGTTATTTACCGATGAGAGAGTAAGGATAACACTATGACTGGCAAGCAGGTTCTTGTTGCTGAGGGCAAGTACGGCAACGACTTCTTCGATGCTTCTACTCCTGAGCTGGAAGCTCGTGCGTACAGCATCATCCTCGCTGAGCGCAAGGAGATTGGCTACTTCTACCGTGAGTACGAGGGCGAAATCACACTGACGGCTGAGCAGCAGGAGATTCTGGACATGACTGATGAGCAGATTGAAGCTCTTCCGTCTTCTCTTCGTGATAACACGAAGGAGCGTAAGTCTAAGATTGCTCGTGGGCTTGCCTCAAAGAAGCGTCGTAAGGAGCAGGAGGACCAGTGGTTCAACGCTCTTGATAAGGTTCTCGCTGTGCCTGCTGAGGAGAGCTACAAGGTGACCACTGAGGGTGTTCCTGGGTTTGAGCGTGGCCGTGTTCGTCCGCTTGCAGAGGTTTTGGTTGAGTCCCGAACCGATGGGGAGTACGAAAACGTTTACACGGAAAGGCTGCGGTAACCACGATGGGAATTCGCATCAGCAAAAGTCTGGGTTGGGGCATTGTCCTGCCTTACAACAATGACTTCCATGAACGAGTTGATGAGGCTTTAGAGCAGGACTATGATGATTATGTTCAGTTCCTGAAAGACAAGTACAAGGATGAGTCCGCTGAGCAGGCTCTTGCGCAGCTTGGTATGCCCCTGTACAACATGGACCGCCTTTCTTTATTCAATGACACCCTCAAGCCGAAGCATCGTTACAAGGATGTTCTTGACGCGTACGATGCTGTCACATTGGAAACTGAGTACGTAAACGAGAATAAGGACATGGTTCTCGTGGTTTCACCCTTCTCTGTCGCTTCCGAATGGAAGCGCTATGATGACTCCATTGATTGGGCAGAAGCTTTTCTAAATATGGAGGATGAGGGGCGTACTGATATCGTTAAGAATACCATCCGCTATCTTCCGCATAATCAGTATCCATACGATGGGCAGTATATGCACGAGGTTACGGGCGAATTCGTTTCACAGGATGCTCGTATGGTTATGCGCTACGCAAAAGCTGTGCTGGAATCCATTGCTGAAAAGGGTCAGTTGGACCATGCAGATACTATCGAGTTCCTTCGCCGTACAGATGTGAAAATTCAGCGTGAAGGTTTCGCTTCATACGAAGACCTTAAAGCTCACATGGTTCCTTTTGTTCCTCAGGATGTTCGTGATATCTGCGAATGGTTGGAAATCTTTGAAGACAAAAGAGCGGTTCTTGAATTACGCCCTATGTTGCTCACACACTGGGGATAAACTATGAATGCCTCATACAGTTTTACTCCCTTTACTCACAAAGAAGACATTAGTATTCTTCCTGCTTTTGATGACCCGTTTTATCAGACAGCAAAGTACGAGTCATTCCTGATGACAGTAAGCCGCATCCTGCATGATAATCAGGTGCAGCGGTCAGCTTTTGTTCGCACAGTAGGCATGTGGAAAGGCCAGCATGAACCTTCCGTAACAGTTGATGTGTACGGCGATAAGGGGGACATAGAGATTGCTGGTCGTATTATCCAGGAGCACTTCAACCAGGACGCTGTCCGCATTACATACGAAAACGGTGTGCACACTCATCAGCAGTATGTGTTTCGTCAGTCTGTATACGTTCCGTCAACAGTAATTGAACGGTTAGTTTCAGTAGGAATTTCAGGAGCGCAGCTTACGCCAAACACTATCCGGATTGACATCCCAGGTGAGCTGGATGAGGATACTATGCAGAGACTGAGTGACTGGTTTGGGAAACCGAAACAGATTCCTTGTGAAGTGGTTCGCATCAAACGGGCATAATGAAAGCGTCAGACCAGATAATGGGTCTGACGCTTTCATATTTTCTTACTTGTGGTAGTACAACCAGTCAAGTTCTACCTTGACAATTGCATACCCTGCATTCTTCATGGAGTAATGGCTGGGATGCGTAACAGCCCAACCAAAATTGACAGTACCGTCAATCTCATCCTGACGCACATTCTGACGGAACAGAGTCTTCACATCAGGATCACTCAGTTGATCCCATACAAGATTTCCGATGGTTTGAACATTAATTGTCTTTGGTAACTTATTAGACCCCTCAATAGCATGCCAGAATAGGATGATGCCGTGGTCTGTTAATTGGTAGGCTGCAACTGAATACCCTGAAATCTCTAATGCAAGTTCTAGAGTTTTGAAGAGATGCTCTTTATTACTTCCGTTGATGGAAAATTTCTGCTCATCAGTAAACATTGTTTACCTTGCTTTCTGTGTAGTAGTTACTCACCTGTTCAGTCAAAGCTTTTAAGCTTTCAACCACTGCAACTTCGGGGCGAGCTAACCGAAGTTGTGTTACGACATCTAACTTGCGTTGGTAGTTCGGGTGAGTACCAACAAACAACTGTGTATCTTTCTGATGACTAAAACGACCCAGTTCAAACAAAGTGATAGGGCAGAGAGTCTCCTCAGGGAACCAGAATAGGACAGCGGAAGATTTGTTGAGAGCGTCAAACTCCCAAGCGATCTGAACCTCCGCTACTCCTGGTGCTGTTGAGTACACTGCACGGCGAGGATTGTACATAGGAGCAGGAACACCGGAAGCTTCTAAGTTCCGCGTGATAACATCCTGCCAATCAGGGCAACCAGAAATTCCACCAGCAATGAATAACCCATCCAGATGAGGTTCTGTAACAGGCTCAGGGGCGGTAATGACAGTCATAGGAGCAGTTTACCACCAAGAAGGTGAACAGCTACATATATGGCCTTAGAACGCCTTACAGCTCTTCCAGCTGAATAATCTGGACAGGACCTTCACCACTGTAACCATGAACAACAGCTTGCAGATTGTTATTCACAACACGATATCTGCCATCACGTGGAAGCAAGAACTCTTTCTCATTCGTACCTTGATTCGCTGTTGCTGAGATAGAAGCTCCGCGACGAGTTTTGATTTCAAATCGCGCAATGAGGTTTCGGCTGTTCGTTCTGTCAGGACCAGGAATGTTCTTCTGATCTAAGCTCGTAGACATGAAGAAACCTGGTTCATATACACTCCCGACAGGAAACTTCTTTTGGAGCTCCTCAGGAGAGATATATGCGAACAACCCATCCTCATCGTAGAAGAAATGACGGCGGTAAACGACAACTTCTTTGTTGTTCGATGCTTTTGCTAACGCAGAATCTAAATGCTTCACTGTTTCTTGGACACTTTCCATTGAAGCTCTCGGCGTGAATGAAGTACTGGAAAGAACCCCATTCACATCAGCGTAGCCGCCCTGTGAGTAGTGGTTCATTGCTTCAATCTCTTCATCACTTAGATGTTCAGCCCAGTCCAAAGACTCCTGCAACATAACAGCCATATCCTCGCCGTTTTCATCAATGCGGTTTAGCTGGTGACCTTCTTGCGTGAATTCGCACTGCTGATATGTGTAAGAACCAATGACTATTCTCTCATGAGCTTCTTCTACTTGCTGTTTCTTACTCAACTGATCCAGAGCATGCTGGCGGTCTGAACGAGCTTTTTCTAAGTTCATCTCCGCCCATGAGCCGCCGCCTTCAATTACTTCACGTTCCAACGCACGGATACCGGCAGGAGTCATATTGAACTCCTGATCTGCGTCATCTCTGAGATGCTTCAACCGGTCAAACTCGTTATAGTCCATCTCATCATCGTTTCGATGGTTCTCATAGTAGACACGGAATTCATGTTTAGCCTTCGCTAAACGCTTTGCAGCATCTGCTGAACAACGGGGACCAGGTTTCGGGTAGCACATGGTTTATATCTAACTGGTAACAGCTCTTGACATGCTCTCATGCGTTCTTGTAGAGTTGACCCTACAAGACGGGACAAGCGCGAAGAAGCGTTCACCCGATAGTAATGGTAGTATGACAAATACATCATCCCCATCTCTGACAAAGGAGTCTGAGCTCAAAATGGAAACCCTGAAAAGCGCAAACGGCCAGTACGAAATCATCTACTCTGGTGATTACACTGGGTGGGTGCAGCTGGTAGAATATGTTGGTGAAGCACCTCGTCGTGAGGTTTCCCGCACATCTATCCCGTTCGAAATGATTGCCATGCTGATGGACAAGATGCTCTTCAACACTACCGCTGTGGTTGAGCCTTCTAAGACAGAACTGAACATCAAGCAGGCAACTCTCAGCTAAATCTTCTCGTTCTTATTCATTGGGAACGAAATTACTCCTTACTGTGTTATAGAAAGTAGACACAGTAAGGAGTAATTTTTATGTCTTACCCAGTACAGAAAACCGAAGAACAGTGGAAGCAAGAGCTGTCTACTGAGGAATACCAGGTTCTGCGCAAAGCTGGAACAGAACGTCCTTGGAGCGGAACGTTATTAGATGAGCATGGTGATGGTGTATTTCGTTGCAGAGCTTGTCAAGCTCCGTTGTTCAAGTCTACAACCAAGTTTGAGTCAGGATCAGGTTGGCCATCCTTCTATGAACCTATCACTCCTGATGCTGTTGAACTCAAAACAGACCGTTCATGGTTGATGACTCGCACAGAAGTTCGTTGCGCATCATGCGGTTCACATCTTGGACATTTGTTTGATGATGCATACCAAACACCAACAGGAGACCGTTTCTGCATGAACTCAGTATCATTGGATTTTGAAGCAACGAAATAGGGAAGATAGCGCAACTTTGCGTGCCCCCTAAAAGCGGGTATCGCTTATTTTTCGTGTAGCACGGTCATAAAGGTTATTTACCGATAACCTTTATGACCCCCTTTCTATGAGACCCTCAGTTATATAAAAAAGGACGCTATACCCAATGCTACACCCCTCAATCTCAGAAAAAGTGCGCTCACGCCGAATAAGTCGTGAAGTGTTTATCAATGAAGAAGGCGCTATCGACTTAGCCAGTATTATGGTCGGTATCATTGTCATCGGTTTAATCGGTGGGGTCATCGCAGCGACGATCTTCGCTGTTATCCCATGGGCGCAAGACAATGCAGCAAAGCAGCAGCTCAACTCAGTCAAAACAGCAGAAGATGCCTACCGTGGTCTTGCAGAAGACAGTGGAGTATCTGAATACGGTAGCAATAAGCAACTTGCTGATCCTACCTTCGGAACAAAGAAACACCCATCTTTGCTGGACTTGGATGAAAATAAAGTTCTTATCACCCCTATCGCAGGTCCACCTCCTAGCTACACAGCTACTGTTGTTTCCCAATCGGGTAAAACGTACCAGTTGGGTCCTGATGGAAAAATTAGAGAAGTTCCAAAACCTGATGGAGGAACAAATCCACCCGCAACAGTTGGGGACCTGAGCTTAGCTAAGGGGTCAATGCAAACCTATCCAGGGGAAACCCTGACAGCTAAACCTGCTGATAAAGCAAATTCATTACTTGGAACAGCTACCAGCTCAACCATCACTGAATTCCAGAATTTCAGCACCTTCTTCAAATCAGCTTCATTCTCTACTGTTAATGATTTGTTCCTACCTGAGGGTACAAAATACGGTTACACCGATTATAATGGGCAAGCAGATATTTACATTGTTCGTCCTAATACTGTGACTATTACTGACAATAAAAAGAACCAAATTGCTCAGTATTCAGGAAACACTGGAACAGCTCTTGCATATCTCAAAGTGGGAGATTCATACAGCTGGCAGTTCATAACGGCTTATCCTGATGCAGCAGAAAAAGCCGTATCACAAAGCAGCGGTTACGTTGTTACCATGGCCTTTGATAATGGAAACATTTCCTTTGCCGGTAACAACCCTAACGTTTTTGAACCAGGCCCTACAGGAACTGGCTCAGATGTCGCGTCTGGTCCCATTGTTGCTTCATCTGTGAATTATGCACCTGTCACTGACAACAATGGTCAAGGCTTCGCAACTCAGGATGCATATGACCATGCCTTAGTCAACCGCGATACTGATTTCTGGTCTTTCCAAGTTACAGTGAATAATCCAAATCCTCAGAGTTTACCTGACTTATCTGATGTTCCTTTTGTCCAAAATCCAGATGGAACATATAAAGCTGTCATGAAAAACGGTAGATGGTATAAAGATGCAGTATTCACATTCGCTAATGGAAACTCTGGAATGCTTGTCGGTAATTCAGATATGGCTTCTGTAAATTCTGATAGAAATGATTATTTTGAGAATTTGACTATCACCTTGGATGAAAATAAGAAAGTAACTTCTTTGAAGCTTGATTATCTCGGAGTTAGAGTACCAGGATATTCAACTCTTGCAGAAGCGAAAGCAAAGCTTTCTGGTTCAACAGTAACAATTTATCCATATGCAACACAACCTAATAACGATTACGCCATAGTTTCAACAACTAAGACAATGACGTTCACACTCAAATAATACAGTAGTAAGACAAAAGGGTGAAGGCAGCTATCAATTTATAATAGCTGCCTTCACCCTTTTGTTTCAAAGCTGATGTAAGAACGCAATAGCATCAAATATGCTTTCGCATTCAGTATGTTTTTGAACCTCATTATTGAAATCAAAGAAAGCAATTTCAAACACTGGGAGTTTTGTTTCCTCCGAGTGGATCAGCTCCACAATAATGTGCTTCCGGTCCGCTCTTTGTTCAATACGCAACCCAGGTTCTTCGGAAGCAGGGAACAAGCCGAATTGACCAGGATAATGATCTTCAAAGTATGAGCACACAATTTCGAACTCTGTCAGCTCATGTTCATCCAATGTGTCAGCGTAACCTTTTTCTTTCAACGTCGCTAAGCGGCGCTCCCATTTTGTTTCACTCATTCTGTGATTCCTCCCACACTAACTTCTCCATACGGTTCCAGTAGACAGTCGCACTGAGACCTCTAAACAGTGTTACCAATAGTAGGATGAATGCTATGCCTGAATATGCTGCAACGAAAACAGTCTTCTGGTCCTGAATCAACCAACCAGCTATGACAACTATAATACCGATAACGAATGCTTCGGCAACCCTACGAAGAACTTTGGTTCTCTGCTGAGTAAGCTCTTCTTCATGTTCATGTGTCATCTGCTAACCCCTATAGGTTTTCGGGCGACCGTTAGCAACCCAAGTTTTATATGCGTTCGCAGAAGATTCAGAACTTCGACGTTCTTCACGATCATTAGCGGCATGTGCAATTTCTCGGGCTCTCTGCAGCGCCGTCTTAGGGGTCGGTAGAACTTTCAAATGCTCCAAAAGCTTCGTATAACTCTTTGTAATAGAGTCGTGAGCTTCTTGTTTGAACTCATTTGTGACAGACGGATCATCCAAAGGAACCCATCCTGATTCCTTCGTATACAGTTGGACCGTACTCTTCGTGGCAGTCATCTTCTACTCTCAAACATGTGAACTGAATGCCTTAGTATATCGTCATTTTTAGAGCAGGTCAATGATTTTGATAAACAAAGTTGTCCGCTACCAGTATTCTATCCTTCTAATCAACTGAAAATAGTATAACTTGTCTAACTAAATCAATAGCTCCTTCCGATGTATACAAAAGAACCTCAATCAGGAAGAACCGTCATGACACTTACCGCCGAAGAACGTGCAGAATACCTACGTAGGGTAGAAGCTGAAGAATATCCTGAGCGGGAAGAAGAGCGCAAAGCTCGCGTCTATAAAGACCTCCGTAACAGTGTCAAACTCCTTCGCAACATCATCGTTGTAGAAGCCGGAGATGAAACTCCTTCAAAAGGTATTCTTCACCATGAGATGGGTGACCCTCGCCTTGCAGACGATGAATATGAACTCACATATGATGGTAAAGGCGCATTAGAGTTCATTGAAGAGATTCGTGATACCTACAAACTTGTCAAAGCAAACCACGACTTAAATTTTGACGACAGCGGTATTGTCATCATGCTCAACTACCTGTTCCGAACCATTCTTCTCACCCATGAAATCGGTGACACTATCTTCATCAGCCGTGACCGTGTAGTGCTCTTCCATGAAGACGTAACTACGTATGCTGACCAGGAAAACCTGTAAACCAGAGCTTCTGAACGAATAACCGATACACTGAATGTTATGAAGAACAGTATCTGGTTGACTTTTACCTCCGTCGCATGTCTTGCCGTCATGCTTACATCCTGCTCTGCGCCGCAGCATATTCAAGCTCCTGGAACAGTTGGAGACATGTATGAGAATAGCGAGTATGTGGCTGGCACTGAATACTATGTCAACGGGGATCATGCGAACGCAGCGGATGATGTGAAAATTAGCATCAAACCAATAGCGAAAAATGATGAAGGTGTAGAAACCACCAGTATTGTCCCTTGGAAGCAGACTCGCCCCGCTGCTTTGGGAGATAAAGTCAAAATGACCGTTCAATCGTACACAGAGAACGGCACTGTTGAATGCCAAATCTCATCAGGAAAATACATTGTGCATAACACAGCCAAAGGCAAAACACCCACAGTGACATGCGCCATGATTATACCGAAAAAGCCGTAGAAGATACGAACCTTCTACGGCTTTTTCGGTAATTCCATTACTGCCCAAACTTCTCCAACACTGCCTGAACAGTCGCGTCACGGTCAAGGCCAACCATCTCGTCAGTGTTCAAGAACTTCATCACCTTACCCAGCTCAGGGCCAGGAGTAAGACCAAGCAACTCTGCAATGTCGTTACCGTTCAACGCAGGACGCAGCGCAGCGCGAGCATCCTTCGCCTTCACACGAGCAATCTCCTCCTGCAACTCCCCCACAGTACGGTGAAGTGCTGCACGCTTCTTGTCAATACCTGTCGTAGCGTCAGAGTAGAAAATGACAATCAAACGCTCCAACTGCTTCATGTTACCAGCATCAACACTCAGACGACGGACCGCAGACTCACTCCAACCAGACTTGAACGTGTGCGAACGCATGTGCATGAACACAAGACGAGCAACAGCGTCAGTCTCATCCTTGGAGTAACCGTGGCGCGGAAGAATCTTCCGAACCATCTTAGAACCAACAACATCGTGGTTTGTGAAGGACACGACACCCTTCTTGCCGAACTCACGAGTAGCAGGCTTGCCGATGTCATGGAACAGCGCAGCAGTGCGAAGAATCAAATCAACGCCCTCAGTCTCACGAGCGATAGCGTTCTCCAACACCTTGAAAGAGTGCTCCAAGTTGTCCTTGTGGTGGTACCCAGCAGGAATCTCCATGCGAAGCTCAGCCAGAGTCGGCTCCAACTCAGCAAGCAGGCCCTGGTCAAAAAGGGTACGAAGCTGCGCTGCCGGGTCCTCCGACAGAAGCAGGGTACGAAGCTCAGTAGACATAGCCATAACCATACACGTTCTACCTCGCTCTGTCAACTCTAGGCGATGAGATGCAGTAGTTCAATGCGTACCTCAGGTCTTGTTAGAAATACTTACATGAGTAAACCTGGTGTATGCGAAGCAAAAGACCCAACAACATGTAGACATCATGGGACACAAGCTGTCATTGAACAAGCAGTTCAAGTCCGAGATATCAACGACTACTTTGCAGCGCGTGAAGCAGATGCTGAGGAGAAAGAACGTCAGCGCGAATTCATTTTCTCCCTTATTGAATCAGACCTGAAAAAAGTTGAATGGGATGGTTACGAAGTAAAAGTCCGCAGTCTCATCCACAGCCTAACAAATAAATACGGTACCCCAAAAATTGGAAGAACGCGTGCTGTATTTGACAGTCAAGACGGTAACGTCATCAAAGTCCCCTTCAACGATGAAGGAGAGATGGCGAATGGCTATGAACACAAAGCAGGCAAACAGCAGGACCCATACATTCCAGTAGCTGCCAACCACTTTGACCAGATAGATGGAGTTGATGCGTTAGTCATGGAGAAAGTTCGTGAGCATCGTTTCAAGTCATACAATGATGTTCCAGAATGGGTAGGTTCAGTAGATTCAGGTCAAGTCGGATATGACCGCAACGGAAAACTTGTAGCCTACGACTTGTAATAGCAGATATGATTATTTATGAAACGAATCATTAACAATCATTCCAGATTAAAAAAGCAATCATTAGAGTCAAAAGGTCTTATCGATGCTAAAAAGTATAGTCATGAAAATCCAGATTATATAGCTTATATAACTTCTACAGAGTGGCAGCTAAAAAAAGAAGAAGCTTATTCTTACCACGGAAAAGTTTGTTTAGCCTGTTTTGATTCTGAAAATTTCATCGATATCCATCATAAGACATATATAAGATTTAAAGAAGAAGATATGACTGATCTAATTCCTTTGTGTCGGTCCTGCCATGCTAAAGTCCATGATATTCATCGTTCTGTTACTGCGAATCCGCTGAATAAAAGCATTTGGCATATTACAGAAGAATTTATTTTAACTAAAAAATTAACTCTGGTTCTTGAAGAGAGCGAAATGGAGCATCTCAAAACAGCCATTCCTTCCGTTTATGCTCTGGGATACAGACAGAAAATTGAAGATATCTTCCATAATTTGGGTGAGAGTAAAAAAGAACGCTCCACTTGTTTTCCAGATAAAGATGCCAAAGACATTATAACGATAGAAGACATTGATTCTTATGTAGATTCGCTATCTTTATCCAAAATTCATCAGAACCATTTGCGAGAAATTTCGAGTCGTTACAATACAATAACACAGGAATCAACTTATAAAACTAGAGCTAAACAACCAGATATTATTACGGGGAAAATTTGGACTTGGAGCGCTCCTTATATGATCCCTATACTTACGGAAAAGGCAAAAGAACAAATTTGGGCTTATAAAAACAATTTCAACCGTAGGAAGATTCAGTAGTCTTCTTCCCAACAAACTCAGGGAAGCCAGGGATAGTTGTCTGTACCTTCCAATCAACATTCAAGGCGAAAGAAGTCGTAAAGTCTGTACGGTACATGGTTCCATCAGTAGCCTCAAAGTATCCCATAGGCTCCTTGAACTCATCTTCCGCATGTAAACTCACTCCACGGAACACTGCAATCTTACCGTTTGGAAGTAGAACATCATAAGCCTTCTTGCTGAAATTCGGAGCTGCGAACTTCCGTGAAGGAACCTTTACCATTTCAGTCTTTGCATACCAACGAGGAATCCGTGCTACATGAAGAGGCTTTGAGTATGCGGAAGCAATCTTATTCTGCCAGTTGCGAGTCATCCCAAAATCAAGAGCCTGCTGAAGCCACTCGTCATTATGGCCGTGACGGGAAGAAAGAACAGCGTGCGCCATCTCATGACACATAGCGTTATGGAAGAACTGGTCATCCGCGCCATAAATGTCAAAAGCACTCACATGAATTTCACGCTTATCATAATTGCAAGACGCATGACGGGAGTAACGGAATTTCGGGTGGTCAAACTGCACTGTCCAACCATCAGCGGACAAACCAGCCTTATCCAGCATGGACTGACCAAGCTGCAACGCTTCAAGCGCCTCCATGGTTCCCATTACGTTTACCATCTCTCCAAGATAAATATACCTCATCCTATCATGGACAAGGTTGATCGTGCAACTCAAAATGTGATACAATATTTCCATGAACGACATTCTCACGATCCAGCCAGGTGAAACTCCAGAAGAGTACCGTGCACGTCTTGTTAGCATCCTCAACAAGGAAGACATTATTACCAGTGCTTATAAAGTACTGCATAAGCTTCGCACGTTCTTTTCCCCTTACAACCTCAACCCTGACTCAATGTTTTTCTCAGAGAAAACCAACGCCATTCCAGGGTTTGACATGTACAAGCTCAACCCAGCCTACAATAGCCGCCAGGCTCTTGAAGTCCTCATCAATCTTCTCCGTGTGCATTTCCTACTTACCAGCAGCGACCCACGTTTAGCTGTGAACAGCACAGGTATCAATCGCATGCTCACACATTTGGAAGATACACTCTACGAAATTGCTGGATCACCAGACGAGGACACAGACTTCCTCATCAGCCAGACCCGTCAGCAGCTGTTCGAGCTGGATTTGCTTGATTTTGAAAGTAACATCCATGCTTTACAGAGTGAACACTTCCGTCTCTTCGGAGAACGGAAAGAAGAACCACTGTTCTGATCCAGAAATTTTTCTGTGACAATTTCAGTTTTTCGCAGAAAAACTCCGAACTCGCCCGATAATGAGGGGGACATGAGCTTGTGTGCCCGATTGCTCACTTTCATGTCTTTTCAAAATAAAAGTGGCAGTCAAGGAAAACCTTAACTGCCACTCATAACTCAAAAGAGACTTACTTACCTGGTAAGATGCTCCACAATAGGAATCATGATATCATGCCAAACCTGAGGTGAAAGCAGTAAGAGAGCAACAGTATGATGCGCAATAGTGACACCAGCACCGATGCTACTCAAGGTAATAATTGACTTGTTAGAGTTTGTTGTTTTCATTTTACAACTTTCTTTAATAGGGGAGACGTTTGTCTCCATAATTTAGTAATAATGGCTGCTCGGCGTGCAAACTTTGCAGTCATTATAAACGTTATCGGTTACAGGACTATTAACTGTAGCCCCTAATTTTAGCTCATACTGAGCGTTCTAGAAATGCCGTTCTATTGATTTAGAACGGTTTTTCTCATTAATTGAAGCTCTTTGCCCCAGAAATGATAGCAATGGAATCATGAAAGCATTAAAACGTTCCGCAATAGCGGTAGGAGACACACTTAGAGGCTTTGGCTATACTCAACTATTAGTCATTACCATGGTTGTTGGTGTACCTGTATTATGGGCACTGATAGCACCTGACAACTTCTGGCATACCATGATTGAAATTGGCTCTAAAGGAACAGGTCCAATACGGACATGATGGAAGGCACTATGGTTACGAAAATCAAAGCATATATCCGAGCTATTGCATTTTGGATACAGGTGAACCCAGTATCGTTATTCCTGTTCATCCTTGCATTCACAATGGGAATTGCTTTTATAATCTACCCATATATGGGTGATTGGATGAGCAACGGATGCGGTGCATGTACAACAGGTCCACTTACCTTTGATTAAGAAAAATTATTTTGAATAGTAAGTATAAGGCTTTTACCACTATCTATCTAGTCATAACATATTAGTACTATTGAAGAGCGCAGCAAGACAAAGAGTAAAATAAATTCAATAGCGTTTTCAGCAGATATACAAAGTATGGACCACATAGATTATTCTGATTTTGACCACAACAGTATTGAGTATCAAGACTACATCAGTTCTTTTGCTTGGAAAGAAAAACGTAGGGAAGTTTTTAATCATTACGGACAAATGTGCCAAGCTTGCAAGCTACCTTCTAAAATTTTAGATGTACACCATAAATCTTATAAAAACTTTGGTAAAAATGAACCAATGGAAGATGTTGTTCCGCTATGTAGAACATGCCATGAAGATATCCACTACATACATAGAAAAAATAAACTGGCCACCACTTACAAGCCTTTATGGCAAGTAACAGAAGAGTATTTGCTAAATAAAACTGCGGTTAGGGATGTGCACGGTTATTCTAGAGTGGAACTTCCAAAAGCGACAAAAGAGATGCTACTTAGAAGACCTCCACGTAAGAAAAAATCGGCTGTTCCCCCTCCAGTTGAAAAGTCTAAACCTAGGGCTTCTATTTCTCAGAATAGTTCCTTTAAATCAACTCCCAAAGAAATAATAACTTATTTGAATAGATTTAAACAAAGAGAAGATATACAACAAGCGCAAGAGATAGCTTCTAAGTACAATGCTGCTCCCCAGCCAGACTTTATGCATTTGTTTCCGTTGAATGATTTTACTCAAAAAATATGGAGTTGGAACTCAAATACTCAGTCGTTCTCTTTACGCCAGTCAATTATAGATGAGTTGATAAGGATAACTCCTAACCGGCCTTTGTCTAAAAACCAATTGAGAAAAAGAAAAGCCGCAAAGAAAGCTCAACGCGCTAATAATATTAATAGGAAAAATAAATAGTCTCTTGAGTGAGTAAACCTCCTTCTTCTAGTTTTAGAAGAAGGAGGTTTACTCACTCAAGAGACTGGAATGTATTGAGCGCAAAGTCACTTCTACGCCTAAAGGAATCATCCGTTCTGACGTGGTTCTCACGGACCCACTTCGCAACATGGGTCTGGAAGTCATCGTAGTGGAAGCTCCCAGCGTCACGGATGACGAACCCCTCGGAAGTATCCTCATCGTGGTTCTTCTCCCATGCGGCAGTGGCTTCGTTGAAGTCAGTACCACGGTAGAGAAGAGGAACGGTGTGAAGGTTGAGCAGTTCAGCCCATTCAGTCATCTCGTCCCAGCTGAGAAGACGGTCATCCTCCCACACTGCAAACAGCATGAACGGAGAAGGGAGGTCATCATAGTCAACTGAACGACGGCCCTGCAAGGACTCACCAGAGAGACGGATGTTTTCAGGCAAGTCCCAACGGATGCGAGTCCAAATACGACGAGCATAGGCATCCCACGGGTGGTTCGTCCCGTCAATGCTGCGAGCGTACGCTCTATCCCGCGTGATGTTGAAGTTTGACCCGTCGAGTTTTTCGGAACTAATCAGTTCAATTCCCGACTGAAGATACTCCAAGGTTTCAGGAGCAACACGCTTGTCATCTGCGCTCAAAGTCTTTGAGGTAGGCAGGTGGAACGTTCGCGGGTACTTTCGGATACTCATCGTTACTCACCTTCCTTTCATCTCATTGGCAAGAACATAGGAAGACTATCACAACCTTCGGGCTTCTGCAAGCTCTGTGGTAACATACTACTCTACCCGATAGGCAACTCTATGCACATCATCCACGGAGCAACGTACCGGGACACTCGTACAGGTGAAAACGCGGTACTGTTGGGACTCAAAGTTTCGCAGACTGTCGTAAAGTACGATAACGGAGCGAAGTCGATCCCTCATGCTGAGTTCAATGAGTTCTTTGTTGAAACTGGAATTCATGACCATGAGAGTTTTTGCTGTGATGAACATGATCTTCACACAATGCCTCATAAGGGTTGCATCCTTCGTTAATTCTCTCTTCCGTTTTGATTTACGCTGTGGTAGGATGAAAGCATGACTGATTACAAGCTTCGTTATAAGACTCCTCTTGTGCTTCCTTTCCAGGGCATGGAGGAGTCAGGTGCAGCGTTCCGTCGCGTACTGAACGCTTGGCTTTTCAGCAAGCGGGAGGCTCAGTATTTCCTGATGGAGGGACCTATCCCTGGTGTTGATGACAGTAAGTTCCGTGAGCTGTTGAACCGCTACATGGAGCAGAAGCAGGCTGAGGCTCAGCAGGATGTTGAAGCTGTTGGTGCTGACACGGTGATGAGCGGGACTCCGCATCTTCTTCCGCGTTTTGTGGAGAATGGTGACCTTGTTTCCTGCGATGAGCCTTCTGTTGAGGCTTTCGTGTACGAGAATGCTACTGGCCGCTGGGTTCCACTTCGCGTTGGGGACTTCATTGTCTCTGAGACGAACGACCCATGGGTGAGTAGCTACCTGGTTGGAATTTTGGGACGCGTTCCAAAGGATGAGGTTTAATAACTCTCATGTTCATTCATGGTTCTACGGATAAACTGCTGACTATCGCCAGTCTGGTTGATGGTTGGGGCGGCGGGAAGGCAGCTGTTTCTGTTGTGTGCTTGAATGCCGCAGAACAGGTGCTTTCTTTGTGCGCTGAGCAGGGGTTCGCTGAGCCAGATCAAATTTTCCCTATTTCCGCTGGTTTGTTCCTCAACTGGTTCGATTTACCGTACACGACAAACCTGACTATCTTTTTTGATGAGGATTCAAAAGATAGGGTTCGTGTTCGTGTGAATGATTATGACACGCGGATTATTTCAGAGGAAACATTCGTCTCAACGAAGATGGCGAGTATTTTGGAGTTTGTTTCCCGCAAGTTCGGGGAGCACGAAAGTGATTTGACGCGCTATCAGCGTGTCTGAGAAGAGAAAAGGTATAACTATGACAGATGTTGAATATCCACAGGAGCTACAAGGATTCCTTTCCCGTATGGAAACTGTTCGAAATTTCGGTGAAGGATGGGATGAAGGAACAGCTGGTCCTGTTTCTGAGGAGTCTTTACAGGCTGCTTTGCGTTTAGTCTTGCATGCCCATGAAGACGGTATTGCTACTCCTGGATTGTTCCCGATGGAATTTTCTGGCGCACAGTCAGGTGTTACTATTGAATGGTCCTCCCCGTATTATGTGGTGAGTGTTGAAGTTCGCCCTGATGGTAAGCGTTTTGATTTGTTTGATTTGAACGTTGAAAGCAAAGACGTAACAACACAGTTAGATAATGCAGATGAGACACTTGCGAAGACATTTATCTCAGCTGCCCTTAGTGAAATTTGAGAGGAATACTATAATGCCTTTACTTAATACTGCTGGATTGTCCCGACTCGCCGCTCAGCGACGAGATGAGATTGCTGAGCTGAGTCGTGCGACTGAGCGAGCTGTTGTTATCTTGAAGGCTTCCCCAGAGGGCATTCTGGAAAGAAAATTATGTGAGCAGTTGAAGAGCGAGTGTTCAACAACTCAGTCTGTAGCTGCTTCTGCAGTGGATTATCTTCGGTCTTCTGGCAAAGCCACAAAGAACTGGGAGACAGGGCTACTTACTCCTACCTACAAGTAACCCTCACGCTACCTGAGCGGGGCAAGGCAGCGTTGCACTTCCCCTGCAAGATAGGATTCAATTGGTTGACCTTTCCGCCATACAGTGTAATGGTCGCTTACTTCATGCTGACCTTCACCTGCATATGCTGGTTGTCTCGTGAGAGTTTTCTCACCGTAAAGCCACCATTGTTCTTCAATGACGGTTCGGCTTGTATCATACCTGATGACAGCTGGACCGTCTTCACGATGGAGTGAGCCTTTTTCATCACGCCATTCTTCATACTGCTCTGTATGCTGGGTAAGCATGCTCATGAGTATCCCCTTCCTCAACCCTATGTTTTGGTTATCTGCATTCGTTAGAAATGCAGCATGTGTTATCCAAAACCTGGTCCCCGTTGTTCAGCTCATGCTGCTGAGCTCTTACAAAAAGCCAAAATCCGTAGGCGCGCTGCGTCAGGGTTTGACTTTGAGGCTCGCCAAGCTGTTGACGATGCGCAGTTAGAGTATGATGCAACTCCTGCCGGTATACGTGAACTTGAACGTCGTATTGGTCAAGATGTGAACAGTGCCAGCAGTGACGGAACATATGAACTTCGTTTGCAGTTAGGTCGTGCAAAACGTGAAGAGCGTCTTGCTGCTGTGAAGATGAAAGATCAAGGAGATGTTCTCCATGAAGGGCCATCCCAGGAAGCATCTTACCCAGCTTCTATGCAGGCTTTCACCACAAAGACAGAAGAATATCCTTCTGAAAGCTTAGAGCAAACTGGTCCTGAAATCACGGCTATGGTACAGGATTCCACGCATTGGGTTCGTAAACTCAACACTGATGAGATTGAAGCTGCTTCCTGGTACACTTCTAACGGTTCCAGCCATGTCAATAATTATCTGTTAGGGCATGACCAAGAACAGTATGGGCAGAAGATTGACAAGAAGCAAGCAGCTGAGGCGGTAGCTCACTTAGATTCTGCATTAGAGAAAGCGGAGCGGAAGACTCCTGTGAAGCTGTACCGCGGCATCTCTCATGACATTTTAGAACGTGAAGGTTTCCAGTATGAGGAAGAAGACAAGTATATTGATGCGAAACTTCCTGTTGGCTCCACGTTTGAATCACCTGTTTTCCAGTCTTCCACTCTTGATTTCAAACGTGGGCGTGGCTTTGCCACAAGTCAGGTAATGTTGGAGATTCTGGCAAAGAAGGCAGCTCCTGTGTCAAACATCAGCGCATGGGGTGTCAGCGAGTCTGAGTACATTCTGCCTCGAAACCAAAAATATCGCGTCGTTGGCATTCGTGAGCATGCAACTACTCATGGTTCATTCACAAGTGTCACGAAAATCGTTCAGGTTGAGCAAATCTAAGGTCAGGAGTTGACAGGTAGGTTCCCTACTGCTACTGTAAGTGTTGTTAGAGCAACATTTCATTGAGTAGAGAGAATCAACAATGTCCTCGTACGGTTCGTCGTCTCGCAGCGCGGGATTTGTCGGCGGTATCTTCGCCCTTGCGGCAGTCATCGGTATTGGTTGGCTGTTCTGGTGGGTCTGGGGTCCGACTGTGGCTCACACGTTCGGTGCTTCCTGGCGTGGTGGCTGGCTGTTCCTTCTGGGTGTGGTCCTCGTCATTGGCCTGGCTCTCGTTGCGACTTTCATTTACGAGCAGTCTCCTGGGCTGGCGGTAGTAGCAATCATCGCAGCGCTGGGCATCACGGCAGTCGTCATCACTGGCTGGGTGCGTATCAACTACGATACGGGGCACAAGTATGCGGAGGATATCAAGAAGTCCTCTGAGACTGTCTCCTACGACCAGCGTGTGCCGTATGAGGTTGCGCAGGCTTCTGCTTCTCAGAACATGAAGAACGTCACTGGTGAGCTTCAGGAGTCCAAGCACCTTGCTGACGCTGGTGAGCATGGCACCTGGGATGCCCTTGTTATTCGCCGTGGATGGGCGCAGGGTTACGAGGCTGTTCAGACGCTGAATGCTCCGCTGTTCGGTTCTGTGAACGACAAGGACGCTTCGTTCTGCAAGTTCAACCGTGACGCTCAGCTTCGCATCGGTGGTGGACTCCCGCACAACAACCTGAGTAAGGCTGCTCTGAGCAAGGTTCCGCTGAATGTGAACTTTGACCGCAGCGACGTGTACGCTTACTGCGATGGCAACGCCCCGCTTGTTGTTGTTCCGATGAAGCAGGTCAGCGGTTGGTACGCTCCGACCTGGAAGGCTTGGGGTATCGTGGTCTACAACGGTAAGACGGGCGCACTGAACGCTTACAACAAGGTTTCTGATGTTGAGAAGTTTGAGGGTCCGACGTACCCGATTAGCCTTGCCGCTCAGCAGCGTGACGGTCTTGACTCCACGGGTTCCTTCTCGGACCACTGGTTCAAGCGAGTCGGTTACAATGCTTCCAGTGACAACCCTGATGCTCAGCTCCGCGTGTATGACTCCACTGACTCCGCTTACGTGACTGCCCTCAATCCGAAGGGTTCCTCGCAGAGCATTGTTGGTACGGTTTCTGTGGACTCTAAGTTCACAGGTTCTGGTAAGCGCAACCCGCTTGAACTGGACACCCTGGGGAACTCCCACACTCTTCCGTCCATCAATTCGCAGCAGCAGACGATTGGTAACACGTATTCCAACCTGAACGGCTTTGCTGTCAGCCCTGACAAGGGTGGATATGAGTTCTACGAGATTGTTCCTGGTAAGAACGGGGCCTGGACTGCTTCCATCGGTCGTAATCTGAGCATCCTGTACCGTGCAACGGTTGAGGTGAAGGATGGTTCCACTGTCGTCACTTTGTACGATGCTAACGGTGACAAGGTTGACGGTCTGGGGAACGGCAGCACTGACCAGTCTGAGGGCAACACTAACGACTCTGACAACGGCGGTACTGTGACGGTTCCGCTGCCTGAGGGCGCTAAGAGCCTGTCGGACCTGTCTGACGCTCAGTTGCAGGAGCTTGGTCAGAATGTCATCAAGGAGCTTGGTAAGCGAGCGAACCAGACTCCTGAGGCAACAGCCTCAGCAACTCCCGCAGGGAAGTAAGCACATAACCTCAATGAGGTCATGACGCTTGAACGAAAGCCTTCTGTTGGTTTTCAAGTAATGCACTCATGGCCTCATTGAGGTTTTCCCAATGAGTAAGTATCTCAGAGAGCTTGTTCGGAGCTGTCTTCCAGTAATCTCCTTCACGAAGGGCTTGACTTTTCCTTCGTGAAGGAGTATTGTCGTACCCATGAGAGAGAAGACTAAGCTTCGTTACCAGATTCAGGTCCGCACGGCTGATGGGGAGGGATGGGAGAACCGTCCTTCTGGCACGAGCCTGTTGGCGAATGACCTGTGGAGCCTCCACCAGCGTGTCTGGGGTATGATTCGTAACGGTAGGGCAACCTACGAGACGGTTCGTATCTGGGACAACGAGGAGAAGCAGGTTTCTGAGGTTCCGACCTCTTGCCCTGTTGACCCTGCTCGCAGGTTGGAGATTAACAAGCGTACTGCTGAGCGTAAGGCTCAGGAGGAGATTCGTTATGCCCAGGAGCGTGCTGAGGCTGAGGTGCGTTACCAGGCGCACCTTGTTGCGGAGGAGACTGCTCGCCAGGCACTTCGCGCGACGAAGGTTGAGACGGTTGACCAGTTCAACCAGCTTGACCGCCTTCAGCGAGACCTTCTTGTTGGTGACGTTGCTTCGGCATACCGTGACACTGACATTGACGGTTACGGCGATGAGGGTGCAGGGTATGACGTGGATAAGTTCACTGAGAAGCTTCTTGCTATGGGCTGGACGTACAACCCTCAGGGTGTACGTTAATGTCCTTGCTGGAACCTCCTGCTTATGTGAACTGGCGTTCCCGCGCTCTTACAGCGGAAGCTGCTGTCACTGAACTGGAACTTCGGTTTGAAAATCAGGGGAAAGTGGGTCCGCATCGCGTGATTGCACGTGGTGCGGCTCACACCCCTGAGGGCGAACTGGTTTATAATGAAGGTTATGCTGGCGGGTCAGGGCATGCAAAATGTTCCTGCGGCTGGATTTCACCCCGTTCTTACATGGCAGGGAACTCTCGCAAGACTGTTCATCGTGAGCATGCTGAAATTGAGAACCTTCACTCTCAGCTGAATCAGGTTCGCCATATTGTTGAGCAGATGGAAGGAAACCTCCAAGCAGGACGTTCTCCTTACCTGGAAGCGTACCAAGCGCTTGCGAAAGCACTGGGTCTTCCCGAAAAGTTTTGAAGTAACACCAACTATTGTAGTCAGTTGCCTACTATTGTAGGCGGAAAGAAGAAACATTTATGAGCGGCATTGAGGACCTGGAAGAGCAGGAATCGGTCCAGAAGATGAAGCAGTTGTTCCAGCCAAAGGACGAAATGAACGAAGCTGGTGAAATCACGATTCAAATTTTCAAGAACCGCCCAGGGCAGCTCCGCGCTGACCCTCGACTTGATAACCATCCTGTCACCATGGAGGAGTCTGTTCTTGGAGCGCAGCGGAACACAAATTCCCGCTTTTTGGAGCTGCTTGCTGAGGAAGCGAATGGTGCTGTTGAGACTGACCTTCCTGAGGGTGAACCCCTGGTGATTACCCTCATCGGTCCTATCCGTACCTGGTGGGGCCGTTTGGAGTCACCTGAGTATGCTGAGTACAACACTTGGCGTAAAGCTATCCAGTCCGCTGTGGTTCATGCAGGTCACCTTGTGTATTCCCCTCATCTGGCCTGGAAGGGTGCCTGGCATGAGAAAGCTCAGCGAGCAAACGATATGGCTATTATCCAGTCGGATGTTGTCATTGTTATGACTCCACCTGATACGGTAGCTGTTGGTACTGCTGCTGAGATTGCAGTGGCGAAGGAGCATAACGTTCCGTTGATTGATGCCCCTCCTGGGGATGAAAACGCGCTACGTGCCCTTCTGGCGCAGCTGGCTGCTGTTCGCGTCTCGTAGTTCGTAAAACATGTGTAAGCCCCGCAGAAACGCTTCTGCGGGGCTTACATGTACCGATAAGCCTTATTACCTCCACCAGAGATAATAAGGAAATAACAATGTACACCTACGGACGTAATACGCGTACCCATAATGCAGTTCTCGTGCTTCTCAAACGCACACTGACATTATCAGAAGTATCTGACTCGAGACTCTCTCCTGATGCAGTTTTAGAACTCTTACAAGATGATGAACAAATTCATCCTGTGCTGCGAAATGCTATGAAAGAAGCTCTAAGCCAAAAAAAGAGGTCTGCATGGATAGTTCTTTGGAATAACGAAGTAGTATCCAATCCTATCCTGCAAACTATCATGAATTTGGGGTATCAACAGAATCGATCTCTTACTCAAACGCTAAGAGCAGCTTTATCTTTGGCCGCTTTTGAAGAAGAAAAACTGCCATTCTCCACTACGTATGAAGAACGGTACGAAATAAAAAAAGATTATGATGCTTGGCTTATCTAAAAACTTCTAAATGAGTTGTGGGCAGTAGTTTACCTGTGGAGGTAGCTACTGCCCACAATTTTTATGCCTGGCGTTTATGCCAGTCGATTTTTGTTGGAATTTGGTTCCGGCCTAACTGAATTTTTTCAGATTCTAAATCCTGCAACACTAATGCTATGTCTTCTGGGGTAATAACTGCATGGCCATAACTGTCATGAGCTCCACGCATTCCTCTTCGCCAGTCAATGATAGCGTACTGCTTCTGACCAGCATCTCGTTTATTCGTTGCGATACGTGTCAGGATAGTGAAATGCTCGGACACTCCACCCACAATCCAAGGCTGTCCATCTCGCTTGAATTTTAGCTTGTCACCAACTTCCAATTCGATTCGAGGAGTTGCAGGTGGGGTGTTGTAACGAGTGTAAATGATATCATCACTATTAGCCTCATCTACAGAAGGCAAGCTGCGAAGACGACCTAAGAGCATTTGTAAGAACATGTTCTTCTCAGGTAGTGAAGACAGTACCCACATCCAAGAGGAAAGCAGAATCCCATCAACAGAGAAAGACTGTGCGTTCTTCGCAGAAGCGGCATCCTTTTTTAGCTGTTCTCGGATGTGATTGACAAACTCGATAGGAGCGGCTCTCTCAGTTCTAAGCCTCTCTTTGTACGGAGCTGCTGATTTGACTGTCCACAGGAATTTTTTATCCAATCGTTCCAACTCAGCAGCCAAGTCGTGCTTGTCAAATGAAATCGTGTTTGTTGTTCCCCATTGAGCAATAAACTCAGCAATATAATGGTGGTAGCAGAAGTAGTTACCCTGGTCAACAAGTTTTCTATACTCAGCGCCTACTTCATGAAGAAGAGCGAGTGTTCTATCATCTACATCATCAGAGGACGTAACAAGTGCGTATACTGCTGCGACCCAAGGTTTTTGGAACGCCTGATGCATCCAAGGCTCTTCATCATACTGGTCCACGGTTCCATAACCAGCAAGAAAAGCTTGCCAAGGTTTCCGCATCGCTAAGGTATCCAAATGGCGAGCGGCCACAGAATACAGTTCACCTGTGAGGGCCATGCGTGCACGGATATCTTGTTTACGAGAACGTTCATTTGTCATGATTAATCCATTCTTCGGTCAACCTACGCTCAACCGAAATGGTTTTCATGGTTGATGAACAGCTCACAGGATTTGAAAAACCTTGCTCTCAGCGTTGGAGCTGCGTAGGAACTAACCAACTTGAGACAGGCATCTGTGAAATGCCTACAAGGAGATTCTACCATAGACCTTTTATTCTTACCAAGAAAATGCTATACTGGATGTTATGACTATGACGAATCGTATTGCTATTCATGAGCCAGTTGACGTTCTCGAGTTCCATAAATTTGCCACTGAGCTTGTCACTCCCGAAGCTTTCAATGCTGAACCCATCATGACCATCAACGAGTCTAGTATCTGGAATGAAATGGAGCAGGGCTTAGATTCCCTACTGTGGACAACTTTCACTGATAACCCTGTCCTTAATCCGGAAGAGTACAATCCTGCTCCTGACTTGGTATACGCTCAACTTCATATTGACACGCCATATGACTGTGAAGTTCGCGGTATGTCATGTGGAGCTTGGCAGGCTTACCTTATCAGTGAGATTGCCAACAAGTATCTTATCCCAAACGGATTCCGTTTCTCTTGGTATCACGAGTCAGCACATGTTTGGAACCGAGGAGCCGAGGACTTGGGTGCTTTGATTGAATCCGGACATGCAGCAACAAGCTGGTTCCAAAATGTTGTCAACCCTGTTCTTCCGCAGATAATGGCGGAAGTTACGCAGGAAATTCCAGAGCCGAAGGAAATGACTTCCGCAGAGCGTTTCATCCTGCGACGTAAGCAGCGGGAAGAAGATGGGCATAGCGGACGACTTTGGTCTTCTTTCTAAGGAAGTAAAAAGAGCGGCTCGCACCTGTATTAGGTGCGAGCCGCTCTTTTTTATTGAGTATTACCGAAGTGCCCACCAACCGCTGTAACCAACAGGAATTGCAGGGAAGTTCTCCCAATGCTGGTCCAGCTCCTTCTGTGCTGCAACAGTGTCATCCCAAGTTTTCTCAGGACCCCACATGAACATGCCATCCCAACGGAACTGTGCATTACCACCGTAGCGAGAGTCCATGTTCTGAATCATGTCCTCAATGAGACCATCATCCGTGAAATCGTGACCCTTCGTGTGATGTCCAACGGACCCCTTCACGACAGTCAGCTCATCACCTTTGCGCTTGAACCAGATAGCGGGAAAGCTAATCTGGTAATAGTTATACTCGTGTCCGTTGATAGCGGTTCCATGAATATGCTTTTTACCCAGGAACGTGTCGAAATCAATGGCATAGAAGAACCGGCTCGTGGTGTACTTGTCACTCTGATACATCATAATGTGTCCTCATCCTCTAAACTTCTCATACTCAATTCTATCAAAAAAGACACAAAAAGTCCAGCTGGAAGAAAGTGTTTGCTACGCTGGAAGGATAGAATAGCGAAGTGAAGGAAACTGGTATGAACGTACCAAAAGATAATGTATGGTCTGCAACCTTACGTGAACTGTCAACGCTGGAACCAGGTTGGAATGAGGTTCACCCTAACGCTTCGGCGGTATCTGTTATTGCGTTGAACCGAGCTGATGAAGTCCTGCGTTGGTGCAAAGGGTTTCATACTCCTATGCCAACGGTTCAGCCGTTACCTGATGGCGGAGTAGCCCTACGTTGGTGGGATGATGAAGAAGAAATCAGCATTGAAGTCAACCCTGTGGGTAAAGTTTCTCTGTTCCAGTTGAGTATCTCCACATTAGAGACTGAACAATATGATTCATTAGACGATATGGTCATGGTTCGTGAATTCATCTCACGGGTGATTTAAGAGCTTTGGCCAGTGAACCCGAAGACTCACTGGCCAAAGCGGTGAAAGTTGCTTAGACGAGCTTGTAGGTGTGCTGGAAGGCATCATACTCAATGATGTAGCGGTCATCCGTCACATCAGCCTGTTCAGCACTGTCAACAGTAGTTGCAATGAAGCAATCCGCTGCGCCATGCTGGTCTTCACCCCACGGAGCAGTGATGGTAATAGGCTTTCCCGTAGGATTCTGAATCGCACGGATGAGACCATATGCAGTCCACTTACCATTCTCCACCGTGTAACGCGCAAGGAACTTCGCTGCGGGGAGGACGTACTGCTCACCGTCAGGATTTGTCACGATGAAATCACCTGGCTGAGCGGTGTTCACCGTTTCCACGAAACCATCTTTCATGACAGTAGAGACAATTCGCTCCTCAGTCACCTGCTCAGCGTCAACAGTACCAAACTTCGTGAACAACGGGGCATTCTGCAAGGCTTCCGTAAACTCAGCAGTCTGCAGGTCAAGACGGAGGGAATCGGTCATAATCTTTTCACAACTTTCATAGAATTTTGTCAGTACGAAGCTGACCCAACCAGGCAATGATAACAGATTCGCTCACCGGTGTAAAGTCGTTCGAGTCAACACCAATGTGATACATCCTCCGACTATTGTCATCCCAGTTCTCACGCTGGTGAGTATGCCCATGCAGCAGCGGCAAACCAGTGTCAGCAGGATGGTGTTTCTCGTGACGGATAGGCTTCTTCTGCTTCCCATAGGAGTTCTTCAAATAAGGGAAATGGCTGAGAAGGACTTCCTGACCATCAATCTCAACAGAAGTTGTCTCAGAAAGAATCGTAAATCCAGCATCTTCATATGTCTTACGATGCTTCTCAATATAGCTTTTCGAGTTATCGCTGAACAGTTTGTCATGGTTGCCAGGGACAAAGAACTTGTTTCCAGTCATTCCCTGATAGACCCGAATAGAATCCTCCAGGGTTCCCATAGCAATATCGCCAAGGAAGTATACGTCGTCATCATTGCCAACAACCGCGTTGTGGTTACCGATGAGGGTTGCATGCATATGTCCAAGAGACTTGAAAGGACGACCATCCCCAAGTCTTAGAATATTCTCATGACCTATATGGCCATCAGAGGTGAAAAATTTCATAATCATGCAGCTTTCTGATTGACTCTACTCAGGAACCCGTCAATCTTGTCCAACTCAGCAACAGTCAGACCATGATGGCTTTTGGGCGTGATGAACAGACTGTCTTCTTGAGTGCTTTTCTTCACGTACTCACCCCAATGCTCATGAGCATTGTCATCCACCCAAACGAATGGACGAGCATGTGCGTCCTGGTCGGCAAGGATAGCTTCCGCTTTCCACTGCGTCCAGTCACGCTTACCAACCTGAGCTGTATGCAGGTTTGCTGGAAGAACGCGACCGTTATCCAACCCACCCAAATATTCAGCGAGACGAAGAACAGTGTTGTTTTCGTTCCAGGTAGTCAACCACACAAGCTCAGCATTGTACTCATGGCGGAACGCTTCAATAGTCTTCACCACAGTCGGGGAGAACACAATGAGGTTCTCTGGACGGAAGTTGATGCTGTTCTCAACTTTGATGATGAACTGTTCAACTGATTCATGGAGAGGTTTCTTCGCGTTGAAGACTCCATCAAAGTCAAGGTACAGCGTTGCATCATACATGGTGGTTCAATCTTTCTGAGTCGTTTTGTACTAACATCTTACCACAGAAAGAACTGAACTCGCTACTCAGAACAAGAAGTTTGCTGGGTCTTCTTGAACCTCAGGCTCTGCAACTTTCGGATACGTGATGGTTCTCTTCTCTGGGTCAATGATGACAATAGGAACATCTTTGCGTTTCGCGTAGCGGACACAGTTACCTGTTCCACCTTTGGTTCCATCCCAGACAGCCACGACAACAGTTCCATGGTCAACCATGTATTCGTTGCGTTTCTGATAAATCCATGGTCCAACATACTTCACAGAAGGGTCAACATTGACAACCTCTGCTGCGTTCTCCATCGCCCAGTCATACAATGCTTTATCTTGGTAGCGGGGTGCATGCGCAGCCCATGGGCGTGCAGCGACGAATGGAATGTTCAGTTCATAAGAAACTTTGGCTGAAAGTAGGTCAATACCTGCTGCCATACCTTGGATGAGCTTTTCAGGAGATAACGTTTGCAGTACTTCCGTGAGAGCTGATTTCACCCAGTCAGGGTCAGCAATTTTCTCTGGTCGGTGACCTGTGATAGCTACAATCGTCATAATCCTCTACATCCTTTACGTATATGTTTACCTTCAAGTATATACGAAGAAGAGTTATGAGTTCAAGAAAAGGTTCCTGAGACTTTCAACAACGGCAAATGCATGACGGTTCTGTGCAACGGTCTGCCCAGCATCCATTTCAACATGCGGGAAGTTCTGAGGAAGAGCGTACTTCTTTACGTACTCGCGGGAGTCAATAGCGATAGACTCAATAGGCTGAGTGTCAAGCTCAATGTTAGACGTACTCACATAAGCAACAAGGTCAAGTGCAACAGTCGGATGCTTCAGCCTGAAGACAAACTCTTCGTTTTCTTCATCAAAAACGGAATTCGTGAAACCAAGAGCTTCAAGCTCGGTCTTCCACTCATCAATGTCAAAATCCACGATTCAACCTTTTCTCTCAAATGCTGGTAAGTACGATCCTACTCTACCTGATTCATTCCTCGAAGTCAAACCAGGTTGAGTGTAGATAAAAGTGTGAGGGCGAAAGCCATTATGCTCTCGCCCTCACATGTTCAATACTTCTGCTGCTGAAGCAGGAGGATGATGACATCACTGTCACCAAGATGCGGCTGCTTCGTCGCAATATCCGCTGCACGAATCTCCTGGACTTCGGACAGACCAAGGCCCTTCCAGTACAGCGTTTCCGCGTTCGTGATTGCAGGGCCAACAATTCGTGCTCGCACCGCATTGTATGGCTCTTCCAAGTCAGTGTTCACAGGCTGCGTCGCATTTGCAATCAGCTCCACAACACCGCGAAGATACTCGCTGTCAACGTTTTCCAAATCAGCCGAACCATCAATGTCCAGGCGGTCAAACTGACCTCGAGCGGACTGGATAAGCTGCTCACGGATAGCAATGCTGGCAATCATAAGGGAAGACCTCTCTTGTTTTTATGCTCAACCGGCTTAGTTGATGTGAAGAGCATATCAGGACCCACTGACATTACTTGAAATCGGAAGTCTTAAACTGCGTCCACAGGTCAGCTAAGAAAAGCTTGATAGCGTGTGAACCAATCTCACGACTGCCAGAAGCGATTTCGTCATTGCTGAACTGTTGCAACTCATCCAAAGTCACCCAACGTAAATCAGTTGACTCACCTTCACCAGGAGCATGCTTAGGAAGCTCGGTTGTGACAAACAAGAATGAGAGGTCAGTGTGGTAATGACCCTCAGCTGCTTTATGTGTGTTGAGCATCAACGGGTACGGGTGAGCAGTATAGTCAGGGTTGCTCAGGTAGACAGGTTCATTCGGCTGCATGACATTCAGCTGATCCCACTCATAGCCTGCTTCTTCCAAAATCTCATGCTGGATTGCTGCCCAAGGGGACTCATCTAATTCAACATGCCCACCAGGCTGCAGAAGTTTCTGCATCTTCTTATGCATGTGCAGCAGAAGGCGTGGCTGACCGGCGTAGCCAGTTTCGCTGGTTGGATCAAGCTCGTAGCGGATAATGAAAGCAGAAGCAGTCAGATCATGCTGACCAGGTTCGGTATGAATATGCGGCATATCGTAAGTTTAGCATTTGAATTTGTTTCAACTCCGAAATATCACTAAACTGCACGGATTCGATTAAGAGGTAGAGTAAGCTACTTCATATAGCCATACTCCTTGACATACGATCGTCTGTTCGCTATGATAAGAGAACTATTTTGTACCGAACAGACAGGTTTTTCTTTTATGACTATTCAGCAGGTTGCTAAGGGCGAGATGACTATCGACCAGCACATTGAAGAGATTGAACACGGTGTAGCGGAACGAGCATCTATTCTTCCAGATTCTCCGTTTGCAATTTTTGAAGCAATGAACGCAGCTCCCGCATACGGATACTTGGAATTGTGTGATTATTGTGGAGAAGAAGATGTCACCTGGGTTGAATCTGATGACATGAGTTTCGTTCTCAGTGAATGCAACAGCTGTGGCGAGAAGTGGAAGGACATCGTATGATTGGTGAAGTCCGAGCTATCAATCCAGAAGGTGAATACCTGGTCATCGCTATCAGTGAAGATGGTGATTTCTCGGCCTACGGTCCGTATGATTATGAGACAGCCGAAGAGGTAGAAGAAGAGGCTCGCCAGTATGATTTGAGTGGTAACACGACTGCTGAGACTATCAAAATTGGCACGCCTTGGGTCCGCCCCACTGACTATGACGAGTGAAAGCTCACAATAAAAATAGGAGGGGTCTCAACCAAACGTTTGGTTGAGACCCCTCCTATTTTTTAGTTCACAAAATCAGAAGTTCACGCTGTAATCAGGGAGGTCATCTTCATCATCGTCTTCATCCCAGTCATCCTCGGATTCTTCCTGAGCTTTCTTGATTTCCTGAGCGGAGAGTTCATTCAAAAGCTGTGAAGCGTTCCAGTTCCCGAATTGTTCACCGCAGAACGTCGGCTGATAGACGCGGTTGACAGCAGTCAGAACGCTAGTAAGGTCCTGCAAATCAGTGACTGGTTCTTTCATGCCATCAACAGCGAACACTGTGAGCTTCTCTAAGCCAAGAGGGAAAGCGGTGCTTTTCCGCAAGAAGTCGACAACAGGCTGGTCATGCATAAACCAGTATTTCGGTCGGCCATCTTCCTCTTCATGGTAATAGGTCAGGAAGTCTTCCCAATGCTGGCTCACATCCCAGTATTCATTTGCATATAGCCAAGGGTCTTTGCGGACAAAAGTCTGCATCTGCTCAAAAATTTCAGGGATGAAAAAGAAGTTATGAACATATTCCAGAGTTTTGGCCACTGGATTATCAGGGTACTTCTCTTGTATTTCCTTCGCTTGCCAGTTGGTCCCTAACGCTTTAAGAACATCATCAATGGGCATGCCATAATGGTTCTCAATGAGTTCCGTAATAGGTCCGCGTTCAATATTCTCAATACGTCCATAGTCATCATACGTTCCATAGATAGCAGGGAAGATAGGGCAGAAATTGTCAGTGGGATATACATACTGGCTGCCTCGGAATCTGTTCGGTTCTTTATCCTGAGCATATTGAGCGCCAAGAGTTCGTTTGAGCGTTACTAACACCAAACCAACACGTTTTCCTTCTCCGATTGGCAAGCCACTGATACCACATGATACGTTGAAGCTACCCATAATATTTTTCTCCTCTAACCTTGCGATTCATTATCTTCGTCAAATTTTTACGTTGTTCTTTGCTGAGTGAAGCGTTCTATGTATGTCTACTCGTCATCATCTTCCCAGTCGCTGGTAAACCGTTCTTTGGCTTTCTCAATCTCAGGAACGATGAGCTTATTGAGCAGTTCTGTTACCTGCCAGTTTCCATACTGCTCACCTGAAAAAGTTGGCTGGTAGACACGATTTACAGAGGAAAGAACCTGGCCTAATTTTTGCAAATCCGCAACTGGTTCTTTCATCCCATCATTTGCAAAGATTTCAAGCTTCTCTAATCCAAGAGGAAAAGAAGTATGCTCTTCAAAGAACTTCATAACAGGCTGGTTCTGAGCGAACCAGTATTTCGGGCGACCATTTTCTTCCTCATGATAGTGCGCGTAGAAATCGTCCCAATGCGTACTAATATCTCTGCGTTCGTTTCTATACAGATACGAATCATTTTTGCGAATAAACTGAGAAATTTCAGTAAAAATCTCTGGAATGAAGAAGAAGTTATGAGTATCCGCTAATGACTTGACTGCCTCATTATCACGATGCTCCTCCTGTGTCTCTTTAGACTCCCAATCATGACCCACCCCTTTGAGTACATCCTCAACAGAAACACCATAGTAATTTTCAATCGCTTTGGTAGCAGGACCATGTTCGATGTTTTCAATGCCTCCGTATTCATTGTAGGTGCCATAAATAGGAGGGAAAGTGGGACTATAATTGTCTGTTGTAGCAGTGTACTGACGGCCTCGGAAACAATTGTCTGCAGAGTCACCAGGGTACATCTTTGTCAAATCACGATTAATTCGGATGAGGGCTAAACCAACACGTTTTCCTTCATCAATTGGTACCCCGCTGATACCGCAGGACACGTTGAAACTACCCATAGTATTCTTCTCCTTTAGCCTTATAGCTCATCATCTTCATCAAAGTCCTCATCCCATTCTTCACGCTGGGCAACGACTTTCTGAGTGAGTTCGCTCAACTTCTGCGTTACTTCCCAATCACCATGCTGCTCGCCGCAGTAAGTTGGATGGAAAATATGATTCGTCATTTCCATGACTTTGACCAAGTAGAACCAATCAAGAAGAGGCTGTTTCATGCCTTCTACACCCAGGTGAATAATCTCTTTCCCACCATACGGATAATTCGTTTCATTTTCCACGAATTCATTGATAGGATTAGGGTGAGTATGCTGCGGATTCGCAAAACCATACTCGTCTACAGCCAGGCTTCCTGTAAACACTTCCCAGCTTTTCTCATCACCTAAGCGAATACTGTCAAGTACATCAGAACGCTTGTGAATGAAGTCTTTCAGTTCAGTAAATACCTCAGGGCGATACACAAACAAGCTTTTCTCTTCAAGAGAAGCCAGTTGAGGTGCTGAGTCAATCCGTTTCTCACGAGTTTCTTTCGCTTCCCAATCATCGCCAACAGCGTTAATGATGTCTGCAATGGGAGCATTGAAGTGTTTCTCTATTACCGCATTGACAGGGCTGGGTTCAATATTTGTGAAGTTCCCATAATCGTCATACATTGCATGAATAGCAGGGAAGAGTGGTCGGTAGAGAGTGTTGGAATGAACCAAAGAGCTTCCATAGAATACGCCAGGGTGTTCATCGTAATAATCAAGCATACGGTTACGCCCAATAATCATGATTGCAACTTTTTCACCAGGTGACACTGGCGTATTGCTGATCCCACAGCCTACGTTGAAACTACCCATGGATTGTTACTCCTCAATATAAATCATTTCATTCTACCAGAAAAGGGAAGGGTCCGCAACCATCTATTACAGTTGCGGACCCTTCCCTTTTGGGAGTTTTACCAGCCCTTGGAGAATGCAGGCATCTCGCTCACAACAATGCGACCAGGGTATTCGTACTTCCCAGTGATGGCGAAAGTACTGGACGGAACGTTGCGGAGCATTTCAGGGAAACGAACCTTGAAATTCGTCGGCTCAGCTTCCCGAACATCCTTGAGTCCATCCTCAGTAGGAACGCCGTAGAAGTTCCGAACAACGAAAACATACTCGTACATGCCATCAACCAGAGTGCCCTCAGGCTCAACATACCCCTGAACCCAGACCTGCCCGTTCTCAAACGGAAGAACCTGGGACATCGGGGTGTACTGCTTGATGCCTCGGACCCAGCGCTTGGCAGTAGTGTTCTCTGCCATGACCTGAATAAGGTCTGCTTCCTTCACCTGGATGGCATCATTGCCTGCAAGAGCAATACGGGAGATGCGCTGACCGTGCTTTCGGTCTCCAAAGGAAACAAGCACCTTCGGAGAATCAGTAGGGCAGATAAGCATGTGCGCACGGGTGCGCTTATCCTGATGAGTAGTTTCTCCGTGCCAGATTTCGATGTCAACATCATTCTCAACGGCAAGAGCGGTCAGGGTGGACAGAGTGTTGTAATCAGTCATGATTAAATTGTTCCTTCTCGGTTCATGGAAGCAGAGTTGCACTGCTTGGTTCTATCCTACTCTCTTCCTGCCCCATTGTCAACATTTGCTTTTTTACAGTATGTTTGCTACGATAAGACTTTTCACCCCTTGATGATGAGAGAGCTCCAAATATGAAGCGCATGGTGAAGAGTGTTTTCATCACTCTGCTCACAGCTGTAATCACATTTGTATGCGCAGGAACGCTGAACATTGTCCCTGCGCTTGCTGCGTCTTTCCATGTGTTCACTCTGACTCAGGCAGCTGTTCCGAAAAACACTGTTCTGGTCGGAAACCCCTCCACTATCAGCTTCGGCTACGCGCAGCCTGCTTTCTCCCCAAACGGGATGCCTTCCTACCATGCTCAGAAGCTGGTCAACGGTTCCTGGGTCGACGTTCCAGGGAGTTCCTCCCGTTACACGGAGATTGGTATTCGCCTTACTATTCCAGCTTCTCAGGAAGTCGGAACGATAACGTACCGTGCAGCTTCTGACACAATCTTAGGTATCCCCTCCCAGCATGGACCTACTGTTGAAGTGCAGAGTGTTCGTACTGATTTAGGTGATGCCATGCAGAAGCAAATGTATGAAACTATCGCACCGTACTGCCCTGGTGTTGCCATCGTGTACCGTAGCGCATGGAAGAAGAATACTGTCGGTGAGTATGCTGCTGGAACAAACTACATCAGTATCAAGAAAGATTGGGCGGAAGCTTCTGGTGAAGTGAACCAAGACGCTCTTGCTCTCCACGAGTGCGGCCATTACGTTCAGTATAAGACATACAAAGATAATCTGACGCAACTCAAATATGATGCCGCAGAAGTGTTTGCTATGGGGAAGGTTGACCCTATTGAGCATATGGCTGACTGCATGGCTCAGTCGGTGAACCCTGGCGGTTTCATGGGGTACGGTGGTGTGTGTACTGAAAAGCAGTTGGCAGTAGCGCATCAGGCACTCAAGGGTGAGAGAATCAGTACTGTACCCACTAATCCGTTGTACCGATGAATGCTATTTTCAGCGTAGAAACGGCAATGTAGCCTATACTAAATGACATGCACGGTTTCGTACTCCTTCCAGATAAACTCACTGAGACACAACTGATTGAACTCAACAACAGTCACTTTGATTCACCACTCCATTTAGATGCTGTGATATCAATGCCTCATGTGACTGTTTTGCAGGCACCTATCCGTAATGGATTCAAAGCAACTCCATTCTTGGAGCAGTTTAAAGCTTCTCCACAATTACAGCGGGAGCCGAAAGCCAACTTGGGAAAATTAGAGTATCTGGAAGATCACTGGCTGTTCTTCACTGTAACAAACCCTACATGGTTGCAGGAACTGAATCAGACAATCATCACAGCATTGGATGGTTGGATTGACGTTGAAGCTGCTCCTGAAAAAACTGAGTTCGCTAATGACGCTCAGAGAATCAGCTATGAGAAGACAGGATACCGTTTCAACTTAGAAGCGTACTCACCTCATTTCACTGTGGGTGTGAGTGATGAGCCAGTAGTACTTCCGAACGTCTCATATTTGGAGAACCGTCGAGTACCGTTCCGCACTCTTGCTTTCTGTGAACATGGTGAGCATGGGAAAATTACACGAGTTTTAGAGACGGTAACTTTGCCGTTCAGTTGGGATTGATAGGATGAATGTTTCATCAACAACACTTACCGTTGGCGCAATTATCATCGTCGTTGTCGGTTGGTTCATTGCTGGTTGGCAGATGCGCCGAGCGGATAAGCGTGATTCCAGAATTCTGACGCAAAGCTTCTCCTCAGGTAATGCTGTTTGGGGCGCGTTGACTCCTTCCGAGAAGGAAGAACTGTCCAGTAAAAAAACTCGTATTGAGCAGGAAGACTGGGTTGACGCAAACGTTCCAGCAGGACTCATGGGGACATTGAATGCTGAGCGACTTGTCGTTGAACTGGCGAATCAGGGAGTCATTCTTCTTGGATTAGGTTCCCCTCGCAGAAGCGCAAGTCCGTTAGATTATGTTCAGCATGATGCTCAGAAGAAAAAGCCTGAGGATACTCAGGAGAGCTTCAAACAGAGTACCCGAAATGTGAAATCTGCTGTGAAGCGTAAGAAGCAGGAGCAGCGGAAAGAGAACGCGAAAACGGGTCGGGCGAGCAGAAAAATCCGTGAATACAATATCAGACGGTTAAACTAATTCCACATTTTTGCTCATTTTGACGATAATTATGGTATGATGTATGGATACTGCAACAAACGAAGGATTTCATTATGAGTAACACTGAGTACGAACTGCCGAACATCTCTGTTGATGTTGTACCCGTAACTGTGAACCTCGACACCAACCAGCTGGAAGTTCTGGTTGGGCGACGTATCTTTGAGCCGTACCTTGGCGAGTACGCTCTTCCTGGTGTCCTGCTGACCCCGCATGAGCGTTTGGTCGAAGCAGCAACTCGTGCACTGGAGACGAAGACTCTCGTGAAGGCGGATGACATTGTTGCCGTCTACGACCTTGGTACGTTTGACAACCCTGACCGTGACCCGCGTGGAGCAACTGTTTCCATTGCAAAGATTGCGGTCATTGCTCCTCATGCAGTTGTTGAAGATGAGAGGGTGAAGCGAATTACCCTTGATGCTGTTGCAAACGGCGATGAGCAGCTTCCGTTTGACCACAACACTATTGTGCAGGCAGCAGCAACCCTGTTCGGTGAGAAGTTCCTTTCATCTAAGACTTTCACGAAGAGCGTCCTTGGGGAGCAGTTCACCACGAAGATTGTTCGTGGACTCCTGACTCAGATGGGTCGTATCACCACTGATAGCGACCACACCTATGATGCTTCCAACTTGACTCGTCAGTTGAAGGGGACAGGTTGGGTTGACGTAGTGGATGAGGCTGATAGCTATGGGACAAGCTCAGCCGTCTATGCGACAACCTCTGCTGCGTATGATATCGCCTCTCAGATAAGTGCAGCGTTGACAACTGCAACCAGTACAGGCCGAGGCCGACCTTCCCGCACCTGGACCTGGAAGTAATAGAAACATATAAGTAAAGCCTCAACCAATCTTTTGGTTGAGGCTTTACTTATAACTCAGTGGGGGTTTTACTTATAACTTCTTAGCTGCTCCATCAACAAGAATAGACTTGTTTGGCTCTTTCGGCAAATACCGAACATGAACTTTTGAATGCAAATACTTATCAGCTGAGGAACGAAGGCTGAAATGCTTGCTTTCAATGTTGAACGTTTTACCGTTAACGATATAGGTAAAATCAGCAGTGTAATCAGTACGTGAACTGCGATGACGACCGCCACTGTGGTAGTGGGAATCAACTTGTGTCGGAGTGGCGACAGTATCTACACCATGAGCTTTGATTTCTTTAACCATTTCGTGATGGCGAATACCAATGACGGCAGCAATGCCTAGAATAACAACTAACATGACAACGCTAAGAATTTTCTTCATGAGAAAATCCCTATCGCTTTAATGTTTGTAGGGACCAGAATTCTGCTTTCTGGTCCCTACAAACTACCCGCTTACTTGGAGATAAGCTTCTGTACGGCCTTACCGAGTTGCTTCTCGTTCATCTTCCCGTACTTGTCAGTACGCTGAGAAGTGTAGCGGTGCAGTTCATGAATGCTCATGGTTCGCATACGCTCAGTACCGTACTTACGGAAGAACTTCTCAAAAGTCTTCTTTGGCATGTCGGTGAACGTCGGACCAGTAACACCGTACCAGTCAGAAGACATGTTGATGAGCCACCAAAGACGAAGAGGAATGTACTCTGGACCGACTTCATTCCAGACTGCGTTGTACACATCCCTGTCATACTTCATGATGAGGCGTTTGAGCATCTCGTTGATGTGAAGCGCATCCTCATGCTCAGCCTGTTCAAGCTGCTTCTGCTTGCGGACTGCTGCCATAACGAACTGGCCCAGGTCTTCCATGTACTCATCCAGGCCAGTTACCTTTACCAGAGTTTCGTATTCAGGAAGAATGTTGTACTCCCCTTCAATAGAGTACAATGGAGACTCAGGTGCAGCAACTGTCTGCGCCGAAACATTCGTTCGGTACCATGTGTCGTTTTCATAACCAGAAGTTGTCATGTACCGATTATAACAGATGAAGGAAGGAACTGCAATGGATTTCCCAATTACGCTCACGCCAGAAGCCTCTGAGAAGGCTTGGAATTTGCTCACCACCCAAGGACGCGAAGATATGCGTTTGAGGCTGGGTGTGCAATCAGGTGGTTGCTCAGGGCTCGTTTACCAGCTGTTCTTCGATGAGCGTAGCTTTGACGGAGACCTTATCCAGCAGTTCGGTGAAGTTGAAGTCGTTGTAGACAAAATGAGTGCACCGTATCTTGAAGGAGCAGTCATCAGCTACAATGATACAATCGAGAAACAAGGCTTTGATATTGATAACCCAAATGCCACAGGAACATGCGCTTGCGGCGATTCGTTCCACTAAAGCAGATAGTACAATAAGTAACACACGATACGAAACATAAGGAGACGCATATGAGTTATGAACAACCACCAGCCGGCTATAATACCCCGAACCAGAATCCTGGTAACGGGCCAAGCCTGTTCGGTATCACCTGGCACAAGAACCTTGTTCCTATCACACCATCCCAAACAAGCCGACCACCACGGAACACTCTGCTTGCTTACGTTCTTTGGTTCTTCCTGGGTATGTTTGGTGTTCACCAGTACTACTTAGGGAACTTCAAACGAGGTCTAATGATTCTTGCGGTTTGGATTCTCGCAGCAATTACCTCAGGAATTTTCATCGGTGTTGTCATCGGTTTCGCTCTGTTTGTGTATTGGATTTATGAAGCAGTTACTCTGCAAGAGCAAATACAGGAAGTACACAATGGATACGTTCGCCAGTCCGTCCTGTAATGTAGTACATACATGAAGAAAGCCTCTCCGAAATGGAGAGGCTTTCTTGTTAATTGATGAGACCTTTTGCAAAAGCGAACATATTTGACTTGGATGGAACTTTTACCCAAAGTGCGCGAGCTCGTTCTAACTGCATAGAGTCAGGATCAGAACCGTCCCCATGACCAATATGATGCTTGTCACAGTAAGAGCAGGAATATGGTGTCATTTCTTCCTCACCTGACACTGTTTCTTTAGCCTTAGACTGGGCAATATCCACTGAGTCATAACGCTTTTTACGACCACACTTCCAGAACTCCAGCATCAAGCTATCTGGCACATCTCCAACCGGTACACGCAACTCAGGAATCTCACGAGGCTTGAGAAGGTAAGGAACATGTCCTTGTTCTTTCGCTTTCTTGATTCTACGTTCATCTCTTGCGTCTTTTGCATCTCTTGATTGAGGATCACGCTGATATTGTCTTTGTAGCGCCTGCATGTGTTCTTTGTCAGCATTAAATTTTGGACGAAGTGTGGTACCGATGAACTTACCAATGCGGCTACGCAGCTCAGAAGATTCTTCCTGAGAGATAGTGCCGTCTTCAACAGCACGTGACACTGAATTCTGTAATTTGTTTACAGCTATTTTATGTGGAGAATTCTGATTAGCATACGCATGATAAGCTTCATGCTCTTCACAGTACCGAGCTGACTGTCCAGGGATCAAAGCTTTCTTACCAAGTTCCGAAATATGTTTGAAGCTACTGCTGCTGTGATTGCATATTTCCTGAGTAAAACCTTCATCCAAAGCTGCTACTCGTTCATCAAAGTTGGGAACCAATTCTTTTGTATTTTCAACAACTAACATACTGTTGACGCGCCAACGCGCACCATGGATACGACATTCAGGACCTGAATGACAGAACTTGCCATTCCCAACTGGAATTTTTGTACCTTTACTCATATCTCATTCCTAACAAACTCCTCTTTTGATTGAGAGTGATTAGTTGATGAGACCTTTTGCAAAAGCAAACGAGTTAGATTTCTCAGGATACTTATTCCAGTGTTCTCGAGCGCGTTCAAATTGTGAACCTAATGGGTCTTTCCCGAAACCATGTCCAATGTGCTGTTGTGAGCAGTATTCACATGCGTACACACTCATTGTTTCCCGTTCACCTGACTGGTCAATCATTGCATCACCAGCGGAAACAGTTTCAAACTTACGTTTTCTACCGCATCTCCAATATTCCAGCATGTGCGCATCACTCACAGTGGACTGATCCACTAAAAGCGTTGGTTGTTCTCGTTCAGCGGCGGTTCTTATTGGCTGGTGTTTGAGGCGCTCTTCAATACGATGTCTTTCACGTTCAAGGAGAGCAGCTTCTGCTTCTTCCGAAGCTGAAAACTCAGTTTGTAGCGTACGAAGATTTTTCCGATCCTGTTTGTATTCATTTTTATAGTCATAGTTATGGCTCTCAGAACCTAAACGACTACGAAGAGTCTTCGCATCCTCAACAGATAACACTCCAGCCTCAACAGAATCAGCTATTTTCGCAAATAACAAACCAGTAAGTTTATTGGTAGCATCAAACGCTGTTGTAGGGTACACGTGCTGCCCATCATGCTCAGGACAGCTCCGAGCAGCTTGGCCTGGCATCAAAGCAGATTCACCTAATACCGCAAGACTTTTTACAGCGGGATGTGAATGAACAGCTTTGTTGAAATGTTCAGCAGTAATCTGATTCATTTCATCAAGAGTAACCGACAGCTCTGAGAATGTAGCTACATCACCCGCAGATACCTTTGTCGCCTTTTCCACTTCTTTCCACAGCTCGCCATGCATACGGCAGGTAGGGCCGGAGTAGCAGAATTTACCGTTACCGACTGGAATCTTTGTATGTGAACTCATGCAAACATTCCTAACGAATCAGAGACAGGTTAGAAAAGCGCGTTCTTATCCAAGTAGGTTTTACCAGATGAAAGATACTGTGTCGGAACCTGGAAACGCTCATGCAGTAATGTAATCAACTCTTCCGCTGAATCAACATATACAAGTTCTGCATCCTCCAACGTCAAGCTCATCAAATGCTGAGTGATTTCCTCTTGCCTTGCTCGGTCACGGTTGAAGAAGTCAGAAGGAATCTCTTTCCAGTTCTTATACCCTACAACCACAGGCATATGCGGTGTGAGTAAATCAGCATGGGTGAGTGAGAACACGTCAATTCCACCGTTTGCGCGGATAGCGTAATCAAGTAGAGGCAAGTCAAGGTAACCTCGTCGCCAACCGCCCTGATAACGTCCGAACTGGTTGTGCACTTCAGGGAAACGGTCAATGTTCTCCTGAGTACTCTGAATTTCAGAAGGGAACGGACCAAACCCATGACGGGTCAAATAGGTACGAAGAGCACCAATAACTGTTCCTCGAGGTTTACCCGCCTCTTCAAGCAGAAGCTGTGCATGCTCAGAAGTCACAGATGACCAAGTAGTATGTGGATGCAGTCCATAGGATTCGTCTAAGAGAATACCCTGGGACCCTTCAAAAATGGTGAACCCTTCCTGAATACGCTGAGTAATGCGAGCATCAGTAACAATATTGAGGAAGCCTTCATCCGCCATGACCTGATACTCTGCGAACAGAACATCGATGTCACCATCCCACTCAGCGTCAACTTCGTTTTCCACATACTCACGGAGAAAGTGAAGCTTCTCTTTCAGTTCAGAGAGGGTCTCAGTAAGCAAGTCGCCCATAACAGGAGCCTGCTGTGGATGACGAATATGGAACAGACGGGTTTCACCAATACCCTCACCGCAGGAGCCATGTGCAGCGGCTCCACGAGCTTCCTCTCGCTTACGGTTTAGCCAAACATGTAAGGGTGTGATAAGAAGAGCGTTCTCGCTAATGAGCAAATCAGGGAAAGGGTTCCATCCTGTTTTCTCAAACAGCATATCCCCTTCGGTGACCAGGTTGAAAGGGTTCACCAGCATGAAACGGGAAAGAGTTGTCGGAACTTCCTGCAAGGATGCAGAACCGAACTGAGCGAACGTGTGATGAATACCAGAAGGTGAGACTACATTGTGTGCAGTCTGTGGTCCACCACCAAATCTGACCACTGAAACAGGACGTTCTTGGGAAGCCAGGTAATCCACACTGGTTCCCTTGCCCTCATCGCCAAATAGCGTTCCAACGACGATTTTATCATTTGTCATAGTTGTTTGACCCTTTCAATGACCTCATTATACCATGAACTTATCCATGAGTAAAGGTCATTCAGGCGTTAATACTCGTCAATATACATGCCTTCAAGGAAGACTTTGCGAGCTTTGTCAATGTCTCCAATGATAGAGACAGCAATGTTCATATCTCCACGAATCTTTGCAGCAGCAATACGATGGTTCCCGTCTGGAACAAGTTCATCAGGAGTATATCCACTCATTCCAATATCAACTGTCACTGGCTCTGCATCAACATCAGGAGCATCCCAGCCATGCTGAATGAGGTATGCGATACGAGCAGTATTGAAATCGTATGAGGAGAAGTTCTCCGCATCCAACCTGGTTGGGTATGAGGCTTTGTTAAAGTCATTGACCTGACGAAGAACATCATCTGAGTTGATAGCTCCGCAGCCCCAGACATCATCGATAGTTGGGTCCCAGTACTCCAAAAGAACTGCCAATGGAATCACCATGATTTCATCAGTAGGCAGCGATTGTTCTGGGTTCATAAGTATTATGATAACCGAATAACTACGAGTTGTCAATGTGTCAAAACACTACCAAAAATGGTAGTGTTTTGACACATTGTAGTTTTACAGAATGGAACAAAGTAACAGTATTTTCCATCATCTGGTAGGATGAAGTCCTGTTAGAACAATAATCTACTTGGATGGAAAACATGAACCGACTTCTTCTTACTCTTGCCCTTGGAGCAGGAGCAGCTGCGGCAACTAAAATCATGAACAGCGTGCAGGAGTCACGTGAGCAGCAGCCTTGCCCTGCTTCCGTAAAATACGGTGGAGAGGTGAAAGCCTGCGATAAGCACCTGAAGCATAAGGGTCAGCATCACATTGTACTTCCCCAGCCTTACGACCCGTACTTCCGAAACTACTACTGGAATTGAGTAAACACTAATTCCTTTTCGAAAAGATAAAGAACTGTTGAGTAAGAAGTTAATCAATAACATACTCAAAAGCAGAGAATTGACTAATCGCAACTCCAATAGCTTGACAAATCTGAGCCTAATGCCGTAGTCTTGCTATATGTTGAGTGATAGAGAAATATCTAACATAGCAAACGAGCTGCTCGCTGAGTATGGGTTGGAGAGCTGGGCATTCTCTATTCTGGATGAACATCCAAGCATAGAGGGTGTTGCAGGATTCACATACTTCAACACCAACCGTGTGGAAATATATCGTGAGCTGTGGCCAACATGTGATACCAACAAGATTGAAGTTGTTCGACACGAGATAGCACATGCTATCACAGGACACGGAAATCATGATAGTGCATGGTGGGAAATTCTCATGCGAGTTGGAGGAACTGGCGCATGGCTGGATGAGAATGGGCAGCCAGAGCCGTGGTCATGGACTGTTGCAAAACTTCAGCAAATGGCGTAATTTAGGCTTGCCAACCAAAAACGCGAATAGTCACTCACTGCAACGCTGACCCTCTTTACTTATCTGGCATGAAAATAACAAACTTTCAAAATACGTATTAATGGCGGAGGCCCCACTACTATTCATATTTAGATAGTAGTGGGGCCTCCGCCATTATGTAAAATCGTTTCACAGCTCTCGGAGCTTGTACTTCACACCGAAAGAGGTGACGCAACGGTCATCTCCATAGCTGTTCACAGCAGCCTTCTCAGCAAGCTCCCGTGCACGCTCCAACGACTCAATGCGTTCAAATCCTGCCTCTGTATCCAATGTGTGAATACTTGGTCCAGATGACCAACGGTGTGGATAATGCGTGGTATAGAAGAACTCAGCTTCAAGTCCCTCAGTTGTCTCGTTCGGTGTCGTTTCCATCAAGCCAACTCTGCTTCCTCAATCGTGTACAGCTCATCAGCACGGTAGCCGTCATTCGTGTAGTTCTTGTAGATATCGTTCAGGATAGGTGCGATACGGTCAACCGCATTCACCAGCTCACCATTCGGCAGAAGCTGCTTCATGTTCACAGCTTCATCAACAGGCATTGCCAGCAGCTTATCCCGCAGGACAACAGCCTCATACTCATTCACCCGACGAGCAAGGACATTGCGAACCAGCATACGCTTCTTGTTGATATCCCGAGCCAGGAACTCACCCATGTTATCCACAACTTCCTGAGGAAGGTTGTATGCGTCAACCGCATCTCGCATAACACCAAGGTTCTCAGGCTTCGGCTCAGCATACTCAAATGGGTGCGCCTTCATCGCGGCAAGGAGAGCGCGGCGGCGACCTGCATCATCGGTGAAGAACAGACGCTTCACATTGTAGTTCTTCAGTTCAAACTCAACCAACATGGTTGTTCATCTTCTTTCTTGTTGTTGTTCAGGCGTTCAAGAAACCCTGTTTTTGTTTTTCCTTCTTGCAGTTGTGACTATACACCTACTCTGCCTTGAATGCAACTCAAACGGTAAGAAAAATAAGAAAACTTTGGACATGCTCTCTTCGTAAGAAAAAGCCCATTGGATTGATAGATGTTTGAAAGCACATATGAGAAACGCTCCCAATGTTGGGAGCGTTTCTCATATGTGCGGAAGGTTTAATATGGCAGTCCAGCCCACTTGCGCAAACGGTTCTGCTTCCACTGTTCAGGGTTAGCGAAGTACTCACGCCAAACCCCAATTTCACCACCTTGGCTGCGTGTGAAAATATACACCTTCTCGTCAACTCCGACGAGTTCGACAACCTGGTCCTTTACAGTCCAAGGCTCATCAGCAGGCTTGTTCTCATCAAAAAACGGCAACAGGTCACTGTTGACCAAATTCACCATGTTCCCAGCTGCTGATGCTTCAGGCAGGGGGATAGTCTCATTGATTGTCATGTTTGTTTCTCCAAAAATATTTCTCAAGTCAAAATGTGGCTCAGATGGTCCATAGGTACACATTGCAAACCAGTTCAGTTATCTGCACATATGGTTCATCGCGGCACTATTTCTTCTCATTCACTCCTGATTATATCAGACTTAGACCCTATAATCAAGATCAGTTGACAGAACAGGATAGAGCTGATAGAGTTACTTTTGTATTTATAGGAGAGAACAAAGGAGGTGGCATCATGCTGCCGAAGGTAAACCGAATCACGGACCCGAAGGACTTCAAGCTGACCATGCGGAAGGGTAAGCGTATCGCCACCCCAACCGTTACTCTGTTCGTTCGTACACGTACGGATGAGTTGAAGCGTTACGGCTTCATTGTGACGAAGAAGACAGGTAATGCTGTCGCTCGGAACAAGTTGAAGCGTCAAATGCGTGAGATTGCTTTCACTCACATGAAGGCAAACGGGAAGGGTGTTGACATCATCATGATGGCGAACCCCAAGGCTGACAGTGTGAGCTGGGAGGACCTGAACAAGGTCATTCTTACCCGTATTTGAAAGAAGAAAGCCCCCTGCAAGCAAAAACTTGCAGGGGGCTTTCTTGCGTTTTATGAGATTTTTTCTACGGTGATATCATCAACGTAGATGGTGTTTGAATAGTACGCTTTGTGAGAAACGTTGAAATTGATACTTGCATTAACCTTTCCTGCACTTGCTTTTGCAACTACCTCATACGTAACTTGTGTCCATTTATTAGCTGCTGGAACAGGAGAAACGCCTTTTAGAGTTTTATAGCTACTATTACCAAAAGCCGTGAAATCAACAGAAGATAATCCAGATTGCTCTGGAGACCAGTACACCCATGATGTTACACGATATGTTTCTCCAGCAACAATTCCAGGAACACTCCGTGAGACAGACCTTGTGACATCGCTTGAATCAGAAGGGGAAATGTATTTAAGAGAGTAAGAACCTGTATGAGGATATTTTATAGCTGTTACCGAAGTCCCAGAAGGGTAAAGATTTGGACTAAAACCCTGAACAGTGCTGTCTTCAAAATTATATGTCGCAATAAGAGTAGGACCTGGGTCTACTGTTGGTGCAGGGGTAGGAGTAGTAGTGCTTCCGCTACCAGGAGTTGTTCCAGCTACTGGCGTTGTTGGAATTTGGCCAGCGCCAGTATCTACGCCAGTGTCAACTGTTCCAGGAGTTTGGGTACCTGAACCAATTGGAGTCACCGTACTATTTACACAAGGTGCAGAACCGGTGTACTCAACAGGGATTTTCTTGCTGTTTGTCGCACTAAACCACTTACCTGAACCGCTTTTAACATAAGCATGGTAATCGTTACCATCAATAGTAGCAACGACACAGAATAGACCTTCTTTGTTCAAGTTAAGCAGTTCATTCGCAGCCAGTTCGCCTGAACCAGCGAACGAATTACGGAAGGAGCCTACTGTTCCATCAGCTTTTTTCAACGAAACATTTGCATCGCTGCTGAGTCCAAAGAATGCATTCTCAGCGATATGAACAGATTCTAATTGCTGTTTCGCTGCTTTGTCTTGGGACCAAGGGATGACGGCAAAAACGGTAGCAGCGATGACCCCACCAATCAAACCAATGATGATGATACCAACCATAATGGAGGCTAAATCAATCGCAGCACGCGAAGATATAAGGACTTTATGAATCTTATTCATGAGGGAGAGGGCTTTCGGGGATAAAATAAGGGTTAAGACAAGAACCTTGAAGGAACTCTTATCTTAACCCTTATCGGTTATATCCCTGATGATATACTCAGCTCAGTTTTGGACTATGTTCAATCCTCATTTTTTGTAAGACCCAGATGGGAACTCTTAGAGGCCAAATAGCTTTCCATGATGCTTAGCTCACGAAGCACGTCAGAATTCAATTGCTCCTGCAACGATGCAAACTGTTCACTCAAAAGCTTCAACGCTGGAATAGCTTTCTCATACACTGTCTCCTGCTGCTCACTAGAAGAGAACTCCTGAGAACCTGTAATCAAGGCTTCAATCTGCTGACATGACACCATGACTGACTCAACCATATACTCCTGTTCAGTCGTAAGCTTCAAACCCCTAAACTTCTTTGCATCCACCTGCAAATCAGTCAGTAGAGCCTCAACTGCAAGCTGGTTTTCACTCTTCTTCGGAACAACCACATCAGAGGTAAGGACCAATGAACTCGGTGTATCATTCGCACTATTCATGTAACCAGTCCACAATTCAGTCAAAGCGATGTATTCCTTTTCACTCAGACCATTCATAGGCATAGGAGAACTGGACGGAAGAGTATCAGGAGACGTAAAAAACTCCCCTTCATTCTCAAATGAATCCCACTTCCCTGACATGGATTCCTCAAACTGACGGTATGCTTCATCCTCATCCTGAGGACTAAGGGACGAGCTGGGAACATAGTCGCCAACAGTGTACTTGAAGGAAAGTAGATGTGCTTGATATGCGTAGACAAAAGAAGTAGTCAGTGTCTTGAACGTAGCGTTATAGGTTTTCACCTGCTCAGTAATCATCTTCCGCTTTCGCTCCTGGCGAGTAGGCTTCCGAGTCAGAACATCAATAAGTGCAGCTCGTACTCGGATGTAGGAGTCCGAGGTAAGTGTTACGTCAGCTTCAGGAAATACAGCAAGAATCTCTTTCAGAAGAAGAGTCGTCTTACCAGCAAGAGCCTGCTGGACTAACTCAGGGGACAGCTGAATAGAAGCGTACGAATCGCGTAGGCTGGTCTCCACCACATAGTTAGTCATGGCATCATCCTATACTACTCACTGAGTTAAAGCAAGAAGCCTTCCGCTTGATGGAAGGCTTCTTGCAGAATTCCTGCTTCAAGCATAAACTCATAAGTCAGAAAAATTAAGCTTATTTGTGATTTACGGCCAAAGAACAATACTGTTCTCAACAAAAGGGATAGGGTCACCCCAAGCGTCAAAAAGGTCATCCTTATCAACATGACTGTGGAATTGGATAGAAGACTCTTCATCTTCATACATGCCTTTATCAATATCGCCAGAAAAAAGATGGAAGCTGTTACCTTCTACATCAGAAGATAGCAAGACAACATGATCCTGGGGAAGAGAAGAAAGTTTTTCAATAAGCTGCGCAACTGTAACCATAACGGTTCATCCTTTACTGTAAATGTAACCTCAGTATACCAGAAAAAGGGCGGTTCCTGAATAAACAGGAACCGCCCTTCTCACTACTTACAGCTTAGAGGAACTGAACACCAGAATCAGTGGTATCAATGTTCAAATTAGCTTTCGCAACGCTACCCTTAGGAGCATTACCCAGCTTCGCAATAGCAGTCACAGTCTTCTGAGCAACCGCCTTTGTGGAACCCTCAGAAACGAGGTCATCAATCAGCTCATCGTCATCCAAGTCGTCATTCTCCAAACGGCCAATGACTGCACCGATGGTTTCACTGACAGTCTCATCGTTCTCCAAGATGATGACGTTCTTTGCACCGAACAGGTCAGTGTAGAACTTCTGGGAACCCTGCATAGCAGCGGAAGCGTTATCAATGAGAAGAACGAACACTTCCCACTTCTCCTGCAAGTCAGCAGCAAGCTTCTTCACAGTCAGCTGGTCACGGGCAGGAGCTTCCTCTTCACCAATGAACTGGGTGATGTGGCGAGGCTCGAGGTCAAGGGCAACCTCATCAGCAATAACAAAGAGGTAGCCCTTCTTACCACGCTTATCCCAAGCATCAGTTTCGACGTGCTTGTTCAGGTAGTACCAGAGGAGGGAAGCGGTCTCGCCGCCATTTCCACCACCTCCACCTTCAAGAAGAAGGTTATCAAGGTTGTCGTCAATTCGGTTGTCAGATTCAAACTGGCTGACCTGCAATGGAACACGGTCGCAGTAAGCGTCCCCGTATGTTGAGATTAGAACCTGAGGGTCTTCAACATAACCTTTACGAAGAAGAAGGCCGAACAGGTTAGCAAGTTTTTCCTGGACAATGCGTGGTGTACGCGCCATTGACCCTGTGCTGTCAAACCCGACAACGATTGGGACAGCATTTGGGTGGTCTACACCATCACGAGATTCGCGGATGAGTTTGCCATCTGCGTTCTTCTTGGTAGGGTCGAGAGATTCGTGGGCAGCGAAGCGGCCTGTGCTTCGTGCGGTGCGGTCGTAGCCGAATGTTGTTCCTGATGAAATCTTTGCGCCTGTTGTTGCGGCGTAGGTGCTGGTACTGTAGGTTCCGTAACCCATGATGTCATTCCTTTCGTTGACTTGATGAGATTAAGTTTATCACGATTACAAGTATCGGCTCATTTTTAGTCATTTTGACGAAAACATTTTTGAAATCACTTAAAGTTACGAAATGGAAGCAAGCACGATAGAATATATGTATGAGTAAAAAACCAGAAACGGCATTAAGTCCTTTACTGGTTCGACAATGGCATCCAACGAAAAATGGGGATTTACTGCCAAGTGATTTTACTGCGGGTAGCAGTAAGAAAATGTGGTGGATGGATGAATTTGGACATGAGTGGGAAGCTAAAATCAGCAACCGTACCAATGGTTCTGGTTGCCTTGTTTGCGCAGGAAAACAGGTTCTTACAAACTATAACGACTTACTTTCTCAAAGACCAGTCTTAGCAACTTTTTGGGATTACAGTCTGAACAACGTTACTCCTGACCAAGTTCTTGCTCAATCATCCAAAATCTTCAACTGGAAATGCCCTGCAGAAGGTCATACCTGGTCAACAGCTCCTGCCAGAATCCATACTGAAACATGTCCTGTGTGCGAATTACGTATCTGTATTGTAGGGGTAAATGATTTGCCAACTACGCATCCAATTTTGGTAGGAGAATGGCATCCAACGAAGAATGAAGGTAAATCTCCTACTCAGTTTACTGCTCGGAGTTCTGCAAATGTTTGGTGGCTAGGACCCTGTGAACATGAGTGGGAAAATCCTATCAGTAGAAGAGCCTTGCAAGGTAAGGGTTGCCCTATTTGCATCAATAGTCAGGTTTTAGAAAATTTCAATGACTTGGCAACTACAAGTCCTCTTATTGCAGCTCAATGGCATCCAACGAAAAATGGCTCATTCTTACCTACTCAATTTACTAAGGGAAGCAATTATATAGCCTGGTGGCTGGATGAATATAATCATGAGTGGGATGCTTCTATAAGAGAGCGTCAAAAATATGGTTGTCCAATCTGCGCTGGTTTCGTTATTCTAATAGGGTTCAATGACCTGGGTTCACAATCGCCCGTAGTCGCTAGTCAATGGGACTACGAAAAAAATGGTGATATTACACCTCAAATGGTAACTCCTTATACGCATGCTAAGCATTGGTGGCTATGTGATAAAAATCACTCGTGGGATGCCACAGTGGGTTCCCGAGTTAGAGGCGCAGGCTGCCCTTACTGTTCTGGAGCAAAAATTCTTTTGAACTTCAATGATTTGGAGCACACTCACCCTATTCTTGCAAGGGAATGGCATCCAACTGAAAACGATGCAACCCCGCAAGAAGTTAGCGCTGGGTCAGGGTATAAGGCTAAGTGGGTATGCGAGAAACATGGGATTTGGAAAGCTGCGGTCAAAGACAGAGTATATAAAGGTTCTGGTTGTCCATCTTGCGCCCGCAGTATTTCTCAACCTGAAAATGATATCAAAGCATTCTTGAAGGCTTTAGGTTTTACAGTAGAAGATAGAGTTACAGGCATACTTTCCAAACGGGAAGAAATTGACCTTTATATACCTGAACAGAAATTTGGAATTGAGTTCAACGGTATTCGGTGGCATTCAGATATCTTCAAGAAGAACAAAGATGGGCATTTAGTTAAGTATCTTGCTGCAAAAAATGCTGGCATTCAACTTGTGCAGATTTGGGAGGATGATTGGAAGAAGCGTCAACCTGTAATCCTTCGCGCGTTAGCGCACAAACTGGGAGTAACAGACAAACTTGCTGAGTTCTATCCAGAGTTGCAGGCTGAGACAAGCAGAGTATTTGCTCGGAAGACTCAGGTTGTTGAGCTGGCAAGTAAAAATGCGAAGGAATTCTTGGAGTTCAACCATATTCAAGGATTTGCTTCTGGTTCGTACTATCTGAGCTTGCAGGATCAGCAACAGGTTACACGCGCTGTTCTGGTGTTGAAGAAAGAGGCAGGCACCAATGGGAAGACTTTGAACATTGTGCGTTATGCCACCAGCGGTTCTGTTGTTGGTGGGTTTACGAAGCTTCTCAAATATGCAGTGAAAACTTATCAGCCAGATGATTTCATTACTTTTGCTGACCATACTATTAGTGATGGTGGATTGTATGAAGGTAATGGGTTTGTTGCTGATAAAGAACTGCCACCTGACTACATGTATGTGGTGAAGGGTGAGCGGAAGCATAAGTTCGGGTACCGGTTGAAGCGATTCCGTGATGACCCTGAACTATTGTGGGATGAGAATATGAGTGAGCGAGAGCTGGCTCAGCTGAATAACATTCCTCGTATCTGGGATGCTGGGAAGACTCGATACCGTTACACTGTGTAAACCCAGTTAGGTAAACTTGGAAACTCAGTTGACATGACGCAGCCAATCTGTTAGAGTAACTCATGTCACGCAGTATTGAACACGTCAGTTCTGTTCGTTGACTGGTGCGGAAAGATGAGAACATGTCGAAGGACATTGTTATCCCTGACCCGTTTGCATGTGCTATTTGTGGTGAGACTTACTCTCATGGTATGAGTGGTTTGTGGGTTCGTGAATTGAATATGAACCACTTTTACATCAACCCGCCGCAGGAAATGATTCTGCTTCGTATGAAGGCTCGTCGTCGGGAAAAGCTTCGTAAGGCTGAAATTGCAGCGCGCAAAGCTGAGAAGTAGTATATTAACCACAATAAGCAAGGAGAAAGAATAATGAGTGTTGCTGAACTGATTGCAAAGTTACAGGCTATGCCTGCGGATGCAAAAGTTGAGTATTTCCAGTACAATGATTATCAGGATGACCCTGTATCTTACAACGCTGTTGAGGATGTGGACCTGAATACAGTTGACGGTACTCAGGTAGTGCAACTGAGCTAAAATAGTGGAGGAGCTGACCTATAATAGGTCAGCTCCCCCACTATTTTAATCGTTCTTTGCATAATTGAGCTTGTTTCAGACTTTATTGACCGTATCACCGATATGCATTACAAGAATACTTTTCTTCTATTGAAAGCTTTTACCTTTATGAAACCTTTGCATAAAATTCTTGCTGTTGTAACAGCAACCGCTGTTCTGGTGAGTGTACCAGTTGCGGCTCAAGCAGGTGAAATTCCTCGCTCAGGCGCATACGCTTGGGGGTCGAACACCGCAGGTTCTTTGAGTACGGGAACCACTGATTCTATCATTTCTCCTACTCTGACTAAAACTGCTTCAAACTTTCCCATTGCTCAAATTTCTACTTCCGCAACACACAGCCTTTTCGTTGATGATAAGGGGAATGTGTACGCTTCTGGTTCTAACGCTCATGGCGAATTAGGAAACGGAACAACCACTGACTCAGCTACCCCAGTGAAAGTCACACTACCATTACGATACGGTGTTCCTGATTACGCTACCCAAATCTGGACAGGTAACGGTGTCTCCTTTATGGAAGGTGGATTCGGTGACTTGTATGCTTGGGGTTCTAATGAGAACGGGTTGACTGGTTTAGGCCAAACAACTGGTGACACTCTCACCCCAACATCTGTTGGCCTTACTTTGGTCAACACTGAAAGTAAGAACCTCAGTGTTGGGAAGGACCATGTAACAGCAATTCACGGAAGTCCTTTGATGGGAGAGCAAATATATGCTTGGGGTTCTAACGCCACTGGGCAATTAGGTAACTCTACTCTTGGAACTGGCATTACTTCTGAACCTACACGTGCAATTATCCCAGACCCTAATGAGGATAAAACTAAGACGGTCACAACCTGCACCACTGATTCAGAAGGATTTGAGTCTTGTGAAGATAAACAAGTTCCTAAAACTTACTATGAGTTCAATGGTTTGAATGCAAGCTATGTTGCAAACGGGGATGGTTTCTCTGTTGCGCTTACCAGCGATGGAACAATCTACACGTGGGGGAAGAACAATGCTGGTCAGTTAGGTACTGCTTCTTCAACCCAAACAATTGTCCGAACACCAACAACTTCTCCTGCTCTGCGGCTTGAGAACGGGGCTTCTGTCAACTCCATTTCAGCTGGTGACTCCCATGTTGTTCTTCTTGCTTCTAACGGCCTGCTGTATGGTTGGGGTTCTAACTCTCATTCCCAAACTGCCCCGTATTACGAGAATTCTCAGAACGCTTCTTATCTGCCAGTATTACAGCGATTGACTATTCTGCAAGAGAACAACAGTTTATCTCCCTGGGAGTATGTCATTGCTTCCGGTAACTCTTCTTATGCTGTGACGAACGATGGAAACATCTACGGCTGGGGAGATAACAGCAAGCATCAGCTCACTCAGTTGAAACCAGTTGTTACAGTACCAACTAAGATTGCATTCCCGTATGACACTGAGGTAAGTTCATTCACCGCTGGCGGAGGAAATGTTATTGCATTGACGAACTATACTGAAACCTACACTGATTTAAACCTTCCTTCTGCGGCTTTCGCAAATGGAACGTACAACACTTCTTACACGAAGAAGCTCACTGCTAATGGAGGTTACCCTGGTAACCCTCTAACCTGGACTATCTCAGGTCTTCCAGCAGGTTTGACGTATAACGCTTTGACAGGAACCATCACAGGTAAACCAACTGTTGCAGGAACCTACACTGTCAACTATGGAGTCACGGATAATGTTGATTCTCTTTCTGACAGTGCAACTCTTGTTATTGCAAAAGCAACTCCAACAGTTACACCAACATACACTTCAACCACTCCTGGTAAAGTCACTGCGAAGGTTACTGTCCTCAACGGAACAGAAGCTGCAACAGGGGCAGTTCGTTTCTACGTGGGTACAAAGTACACCACTGTGAACCTTGCAAAGGGAGCTGCAACAACAACGCTTTCTTACACAGCTGGAAGTGCGCAGAACTTGAAGGTTGTATACACAGGTAGTAGCGTTTTGAATACTGTTACCAGCAGTACAAAGAGTGTGAAATCTTTGGCGAAGTGGAGTGTTACTCCTAAGCCATCGTACAGCACGAAATCTCGAACAGTTACAGTGAAAGTGCCAGCCATCAAATCTGGTTCTGTCTCTGCAACTGGTACTGTCTACCTATATGATGGCAGCAAGAAAATTGTTACCAGCAAGTTGAAAAATGGAGCAGTAACATTTACGAAGAGTTTCGCTAAGGGTAACCATAAGCTGACTGTTCGTTATGCAGGGGATGCAAACTTCAATGCGAAGAACTCCGCAGTGAAGTCAATCACTCTGAAGTAACCTCATACTACAAGTTTGGGCGGACATGCTGATGCATGTCCGCCCAAACTTGTTTTACTATACCTCATCTGGTATAATAAGAATAACAATATTAGGAGCTCAATCATGGCTAATGCCAATTCTACACTGACTGTATCCACTGAAACTCATTTGACAGTGAGTAGTGCAACTCTTGATACTCGTAAATTTTTCGATATTGTACAGTCCAAAGGATTGCGTTTAGTAGCTGCTGCTCCGAATCGTATCGTTGCAGGTAAAACCTTTGATGAGTCAATTACTGTTGCAGGTTCAGCTCCTGTTATCCAGGAGCTGATTGAATCTATCAATGACGGGACTTTTGTTCTGAGTGAATAGTTTTTTGTCATAGCTCTTGCAATTCTGTATCTGTATGCTATGATGATGACTATGAATATTTTCTTCTAGGTTTCTGCTCGCGCTCCTCCGTTGATGAGATGTGTTTTATACAACTTTCCTCATCAACTATTCTTTGGAGCTTTACTATGACAACCTATTACGATTTTTCATCTCTTCGCGCAGGTGACCGCATTCGTTTGTACGATCCTGAATACAATAAAGATACTCACCTTCCTGACATCGATTTGGACCCGTGGGAGGAAGATGAGCGCATTCCTGAACTGTTTGGTACGGTAGTGTCTAAGCATCGTACAACGAATTTTGGCATGATTCTTGATGTGAAGTTGCAGGATGGGACGTGGGAAACCTTTTATGAGGATGATGATTGGAAGATTGATCTTCTCAGCACTCCTCAGCAGGTTCTTCTCAACCAACACTATATGTGGAAGAATGCCTCAGGGGTATGGCAGGTTGCAGTCAATGAAGCACCAGGTCAATGGAGCTATGAAGGAACTCTTTATACCGAGGAGGGTCTCAAAGCCATCGTCCCTGAGCATGCTTTGCAGTCAGTTGTTGCTCGTTGACTTATAGCATTTCTCGTTCTGGACGAGTTGTTAGAAAGCGAGATATCCAATGAACGTAAGCATGCCTAATCCTGCCAGGATGAAGAAAGTCCAAGCGAACGTCGCTACGTATGGGTAGTATTTTCTTTGGTCCTCAGGTACTTCGCTGACGGATTTCAAACTGAGTGCATCACGTTCTAATGATACGAAGTCAACCTGCGGGTTTGCTGGCTCTCCTTCATTATTCGCCCAGCCTTCGGTCACTGTGGCTCCTGAATCTTGCGCCTGATATTTGTCAATCACATTATACTGGGAAGCGTCAGATGTGTTGATAGCATCACGGATTGCTGAAGCTGGAATAATGTTGGAGGATTCGTCAGAGATACTCAAGAGGTTGTCTTTCTGTGAAGGTTCTTCTTATGACTATCAGCGGATGCATTTCATTTTTTTGTAGGCTATTTCCTCATGCATGTTACAGTTATATTCTGGCGGTAACAGCAGCCCATCTTTGAAGTGTCCTAAGCTCCCACGTAGCTGATGCTGATGAGAAGGAAGGTTCCTTGTGAATCCTGTTTATTTCGTTTACTCATAGATTATGTGAGCAGGCGTGGGATGTTCGCAGGATTGAATGAGATACATCATGACGAAAAATAACTCGTTGAAGAAGAGTGTTCGCGCTCGTGTCGCTGAGACAGGTGAATCCTACATTGTTGCGTTGCAGCATGTTGCTGCTGGGGAATCCACTCCGAAACTAAACGCCATGGAATTCGGTGATAATGGTGGTTACTGGTATGTTGAAGGCACTTCGGATAAGCAACTCGCTCTTGCGTTTTTGAAGAAATGGCTAATTGATACTTATTGGTATGAAGATGGTTTTAATAATGACTGGTTGATGGAAGATTTGCAGCTCCTTGAAGGTGATGCGATTGAGTTCAGAGCAAGTGATGACTTTTACTTCCGTGACCGAGATGCGTCAGATGAAGGGTATGGAGATATGTTCCTTGAATCCAAATCTGAGTGCCCTGAAAAATACACAGGTCAGGACATCATGAGCGGTGTCACTATTAGCATCTACTGAGCCAGTTACGAAGGTTGCAACAGGTGCTGTTCTCTGCTATGATGCTGTGTACGGCAAGTTATTCATCAAACATAGTTAGGTTATCATGCCCTCAGCAGTTCGTTCCACCCGTTTCGGCCTGGAAGTTCAGACCGTTCAGTTTACCAATCCTCGCACGCATCATGACATCAACATCATCGGGGTTGTCCACATTGCTCATTCTTCTTTCTGGACTCAGCTGCAGGAGAAGATGAACGAAGCGTCCAAGGATGGTGTCCTGCATCTTGAAGGTGTGAAGCGTTCCATGGGTCCTCTCCGTGAGAAGGACTCTGAGCGTGTGGATAAGCTGATGAAGATGGCTGGTATCTCTCAGAAGCTTGCAAAGCTCACCAAGCTCACGTTCCAGAAGGATGCGTTGAAGGTTGACGGTCTGAACGCGAAGAACGTTGATGCTTATGCTGAGGATGTTGCTCTTCGTATTGATGAGCAGACTCTGGCGAAGATGTCTGCTTCTGCTGAGAAGATTGCGAGCAGCAAGGCGAAGGAAGAGGACCTGGCAACCATCGTCGTGTGGGTGCTGAAGAACATGGGTTGGATTGGCAATGTCCAGAAGTTCGTAAAGTTCTTCTCTCCGACCAGCCTGAGCATGGACAGCGCTATTCTGGACTATCGCAACAAAATTGCTATTGGTGAGGCTCTCAAGGAGAAGGAGCATGTCACTCTCGTCTGGGGTGCAGGTCACATTCCTGGCATGACTCGCCTTCTGAAGCGTGCTGGCTACATTGAGCGCGGTAGCTCCTGGGCTACTGCTGTTCCCAGCTCCTACCAGGTCCCTGCTGCCTCCTAACAGGTTTTTATAAGGCCCTCCACTGCTTCTGCGTGGAGGGCCTTATTCGTGCTTTGAGCGCTTGCTGAATCAATCTGATCTATGGTACAATTGACTATCTATAGTCAAGGAGTTAGAACATGAAACTGGTTCGTTATACTGGTGAAAGCGACTGGTCAGCATTGTATGTTGATGGGAAGCTGCATACTGTTGGAGACCATTACCTGGTTGATGAAGCTATTCAGGTGCTCGTTGGTGTTGAAGAGCACCAAAGCGAAGACTTCATGAAGGGTGGGAATTATTCTGAGGATGTTGCGAAGAGCCTTGATGAGCTGAATGAATGGGTAGCAAAGCGTGACCATGAGGCTGCTGAGGCTTCCCGTGAAGAGAAGCTTGCGAAGGCTGCTGAGCTGATTGCGGAAGCTGAGAAGCTCCGTCAGGAAGCCGAATAGAACTAAGCTGTGGGCAAGCGGAAGGGCCAAGTGAGTACAATGCTCACTTGGCCCTTCTTGTTAGATATAACGTATGACGAAACACATTGCACAATCTGGTAAGAACGCTGGACAGTGGGTAAATTGCACAGCAGAGCTGCAGTGTACTTTGAAGAGTCGTCATATTGACAATAGCTATTTGCAGGCAACAAAAACTTGGCTCCGCGAAGAAAAGCAAATCAAGAAGAATATGCCTCAAATCACTCCGCAAGATGTTGATAATTTTATGCAGTCCCCAAACGCAGTCATTCTTGTTGAAGCAGCTGAAAAGAAAGCAGCTATTGGACAAGAACCTGGGGAGAAAGCACTTGAACGTATTCGAGAAGAAACCCGAGTTACTGAACTTAGAAACCGCCTTCGTTATCAAAGAAATTTTGCTCCTGAGCTGGAAACAGAAGCTCAACAAGTTTTTATGAGCGATGAGGAAAAAGAAAAGCGCCGTCTCAGTGAAATGTTGAGTTCTTTCTTTGGCATCTCTAAAACACCCAAGAAAGATGCATACAAACGTTTACCGTATGATGAGGAAAATCCTCGCGCATACAAGCCTACCAAGTTGTATTACAATGGTGCAGACGAGCCTTGGTATATCGCGCCTGCCGGTCGCACAGGAATTCAATGTCATAAATGTCAAAATTTTGCCTCTTATGAAGCTGTATCAGAACAGTTGATGAAAGGAAGCGTGTCCCATGTGTGTTCACGCTGCGGAACTTCAATTATTCCAGGTGATGAAGGAACGTTTATCAATGACCAAGGTCTGAGAATGCTGGATAAGCGCAATGTTGAAAAAGAAGTTTGGTACCATTCCACTCAGAATCCAAATTGGGTTGAAGATATCAGCAAAGAAGACCCCATTGGTGGTTTTCCATTAGCGCACTTCGGTACAAAAACTGCTTCCGAAATGCGAGCTTCACGTCTGTACGCCGAAGAATGGGACAAGCGGCCTTTTTACCTGTATGAGCTCCGTGTGAAGCCTGGCACTTATATCGCAAACTCTATCATAGAGGATGAAGATGAAGATGCGCCTCAGGTATCAAAAGAAATACCTGATAATGTCGTATATAGCAAAAACGGCATCACCAGGTATTTCAATTACTGGGAAGACCCAGGTTCAGTAAGTCTTATTTCCCCTGTATCCAACTTTGAAGTTATCAGTAAAAAATCTATGCTATAACAACTGGTTCTTGTACCAGCTTCGCTTCCTCTAAGGAAGGTCCTGGCCAGATGTACTCTAAGTTATCTGGGATGTCAAAACCGAAGATTGGTTTGTAGATTTCAGGGGCTTTCTGCACCAGCTTGGATTTGTGGCGGAGATGGAACTCTTCGTCTCCTATCCACTCTGGTAGCTCGTAGTTACCTGCTGCATAGTTTGCAAGTTGTTCAGGGGTAAACAGTGCGCAGGATTTCTCCCAGCAGGTGTCTTTATAGCCACGAACTTCAATCCATTCACGGGTGATTGCTTCCTGATATTTGAGAAGACCTAACTCAAACCCTTTCCACATGCGAGACGCAGGGTGACGCGCCCAACCTCCGTGTAGTCCTTTGTCAGCTTTGGCGAACGCAAGCAGCAGTTGTAAGTTTTCTACACGCTGTTTCCCGAGTCTTTTTTGATCCAGCACCTGGGCACTCTGCTGAAAATCTGGGTATGGTAAGAATGTTTGCATATTGTTGAAATGCTCCCTCAAGCGTTCATTATTGCATGTAATATACACAACTATAAACAGGATAAAATCATTCCATTTAATGCAGAAAACCCAGCATATTTGCTAGGTTTTCTGCATTAGCTTTTTGTGACTTACGAAGCATCTTTCAGTGCGGCAAGGGCAGCGATAGCACCTTCGTAGTAGGCATTCGCTGCCGCCGGGTCAAGCACATCATTCTTGTTCACAGTGTTTTCACTCAATCGCTCAGTCCTTCCATGACTTCTTTACATTCAGGGCATACAGGGAACTTCGTGAAATCTCTGGTGGGGATGTCCTTCTTCCCACAGAGAGCAGTAATCTCCGCGCCATCAAAATAAGCTCGCTCAATGTCATCCTTGCGGAAGTAATGCGCGAAACGCTCATGGTCATCAGAGTCAGTGGTTTTGAAGATAGTTTCAATTTCTTCGTCAAGAAGCGTACTCATCATTGCCTTTCGTTGTAATACTATTATCCTACATCAACAACTGTTTGTCAAGTTCTGTTCCATGTGTTAGAATAGTTAACAGAAGGTAAACAAAGGAGTTTCGCATGAGTTCGAGAAAAACAAAACGATACGCGGAGATTCGTCGGTTGATTCTTGCTGGCAAAGCTGACGCAGAGAAAGCTGCCAGTAAAAAGAACCGACACTCTCTCATTCCTGCTTCACATAGAATGGTAGATGCAGGAATCTACATGGAGTCGTTCCGTAAAGAGAAGAAACGATTGAAGAAGCTGAAAAAGAGTTCTTAACCAAACGTGAGGCCCAACCTAAATTTAGGTTGGGCCTCACGTTTATTGTGTGGAGAGTTTACTTCTCGCAGACAGAACCGTCACCGTCACGGTCCTGGTACCAAGCATACTCAGGGTCGGTGCCCTTCACATACGGACCGTATCCGTTAGCGTTAGCTTCACCACAGGTTCCGAACTGCGGGTCGCCTGCGGGGACAGGAGCTGCGGGAGCCTGGTCAGTTGCAGGAACGGACTCAGCAGGGATAGGTGAAGTACTTGGAATCTGCTCAGGCCCTGACTCAACCTCAGGGGTTGCCTGGGCAGGGGTGTCAGAGACCTTGTTGACCTGAGCCTTTTCAGAAACAGGAACAGAGTAGTTGTCTGCACAGAACGTCAGAACCTGTTCAATGGAATCCTTCTCTGCCTGGTCAATCGTCAGATTCCAACGATACTTCACCATCGTCCAGTGACCAACATAGACACAGGCATCGGTGTCAGGCTTCCACGTAGTAGGGTCCTGGTCGCTCTTAGAGCGGTTGGAGTGAGCGGAGACGGGAACGAGGCCGTAGTTGTAACCGAGGTCGTTAGCGTACGCCTGACGGGTTGCAGCATCCCAGTCAAGAGCACCTGACTGCCAAGCCTCAGACAGCGGAACCATGTGGTCAATGTCCATGCCACCAGGCTTCTGGTATTCCTTATCATCGTAGGCAGAAATCCAGTCACCTGAAACGACTTTGCAACCACTCATGACAGGCTTCGTCTTACTGTCCCGAATTAGGACGGCAACACGAGTGTCACAACCAGTATCATTCTCAGAAACCCAGTGCTTGAAGTAATCGCGCTCATAACCCTGACCAGCAGCGTTCTTTGAGACAGCAGGAGTGACCGTAAGAGTGTCCAGAATAGCCTGAACGCTCTTACCATCCGAAGCAGCCTTCGTAGCGGAAGCAGAAGGCTTCGGCGTAGCACTCTTCGTTGCAGTAGCGCTCTGAGAAGCCGTAGCTGACGGGGCAGGGTCGTTGATAGTAGAAGTGCAGCCAGTCAGCGTCACGGCAAGCAGTGGGACGGCGATGACCAAGCTTCGGATGATGTTTACCTTACTCATGTGTGTCAGCATAGCAGGTATTATCTGCTCATGCAACTATTACTGCACTGGTGGACGACGCATGCGGAATGCGTGGAAGTCACGTTCACCCCACAGCTCTTTCAGTAGCGCATCAAATTCACCCAAAGCCGCACGAGCATCATTGGTTGGGTAACGACGCATACCATTGAAAAAGGCGCGGATGCGCTTCGTGCTGCCTGGATGAAGTAGTTGGAAGGCGGCCTCGGATAGAATGCGAAGGTCTTTCTTCTTTGTCATCTCACGGTCAGTCTCGTAGAACTCTTTGAGGTCAGGAGTAACCATGTTGATGTTCTGGTCCAGCTCTTTTGAGAACTGCCAGTTCGTGAGGACAAGAGCATGTGTTTCAGGTTCGATGAGGAATGCATCCAGGTTCGGTGCACCATGAGCGAATCCTGCATCATGGGTGTTTCCGATGGCGACCAGCATGCGTCGGTACATCCAAGCAACATCCTTCTGGTCAATACCTTTGGGGTAGTCCTCAATGACTTCACGCAGGCTGTAGAATGTCTTCGTTGAAGGCTGAGCTACACCTGAAAGCTTCTGTCCGTTCGGCTGTGGGATATGGAATGCATCCAGAGTCTCTGGGAAGAATTCAAGATACTGGTCTGGAATATTGGTTTTGATTTGTTTCAGATTGCGAGTACCATCCAAAAGAGCTGCGCCAATTTTCGGGTGTGTCGCAATCAACAGGTTCGCTTTCTGGACACCATCGTAGACTGCATCGTATGTGTTCACACCGTTAGCTGTACGGCGGAGCTTGACAGTATACTCATGCTTCTTCGTTAGGATAGTATCCTCACGGAGTGTTTCCTTAGCATCTGTATGCTTAGTACCAGAAGGCTTGTCTTTCAAAGCCCAGATAGTGTTGACGTGGACAAATGCTTTCTCAGCTTTTGCTTTTTCGTTTGGGTGCAAGTCTGGATGAGTGTTTTTTAGAAGCTTGCGCAGCTCTTTCTTTGTTCCTTCTGCAAATAGGTCAGCGAAGGTTGTTGCTTTGAGAATCTCATCCAATGTCAGCATAATTGTACCTTTCTATTTCCCTATCGTAGCACATCTACCTTTATAGGCTCATTTTTAGTCAAGATGACGAAAACAGGAGAGCTTTCTAACGTTGAAAAATATTACTTAATAACGGAATCACCGATAATGCCCTATGGTTAACTCCGTATACGTATACAAACACAGAAAGTTTCATCTTCTATGACCCGCTCTCTCAGCTTATCAACCTCATCCGTACAGCCATTACAGGCAGAAGCTGCCTTCCGCGCAGCTTCTCAACTTGGCTATGGTGGGGTAGAGCTCATGATCGCACCAGGTAAAGACATCAAAGATGTTGACCATATCAAAAACCTGATTCAAAAATACCAAATTCCAGTCACCTCAGTGCATGCTCCAACATTGATTCTCTGCACATTTGTATGGGGAATGCATCCAGGACAGAAGCTCAACCGCTCTGTAGAATTTGCCGAAGAAGTAGGAGCCACAAGTGTTGTTGTTCATCCGCCTTTCAAGAGAACCGCATACAGCTCTTCCTTTTTAGAGCATGTGAACCAGCTCAACAACGATAGTTTTGTAGACATCGCAGTCGAGAACATGTTCCCATGGGCTGTAAAGAATCAGTCTCGTGAAATGTATGGACCATCATGGGAAGAAACCAGCGAGACTGTTGACAACCTTACCTTCGACTTCTCCCATGCATCTCTTTCCGGTATGGATGTTCTGGACTTCTTCAAAAAATACCACTCTAAGGTTCGCATCATCCACCTTACGGACGGTAAAATTCGCACCAGGTCCAAAGGGGATTCCATTGCCGATGAGCACCTCCTCCCAGGCCAAGGAGACATGCCTATTCGTGAAGTGTACGAACTGTTAAATGCGCAAGGATGGAAGGGTGAAACAGTTCTGGAAATCAACACTCGTAAACATCGCAGTTTAGAAGCGAAGTTCCCTGCATTGCAGCAGTCAATTGATTACTTCAACCAGGTAGCAAATCCAACACTTGTTGCTCTTGACGCAGCCTAAGCCGATACCAATACCCGAAGCAGGAAACTGCCAGAGTCAGAAAAGCGCAGAAGGTTACACTCAACCATATATGCGGTAACGCTCAGAAATATTCTGTGGTCATCTTGCCGCTTCTGACTCCGATAAAGCCAGTGAGACCAAACCACTCACTGGCTTTATTCATGCCAGCACTGAAAGCTTGAAAACGATATGCATTACAAAGTAACTGTTCCTGACACCACTTCTAATGATGAAGCGTACGTCTACTGGGATGCTTTGCAGAAAATTGTTATACATGGGAAGAACATCAACACCCATACATCTGACCCATTCATTACAGAAGGAACCAGTGTTGTTCTCATCAACGGAGAATGGGGAACTCGCCGGCCTGTAGACGAAGATTTGAAAGAACTTTCCATTCAGTTCCCAGATACTACGTTCTCACTTATCGTAGCAACTGACATCATCAATGCTGAACACTTTGAGAATTTACGACAGTTCTCATTGAAAGAGTTTGAAGCTGGAAAGCTAACTCGCACATATCGACCACATCCCATTGAGTGGGTTGAACAGGTGCAAACGCGTCCAGTAAATCCATTCCTATAATGAAAAAGGGACTCTCATGTGAGAGTCCCTTTTTCATGGAATTCCTAGAATAAAAATCTTGGAACCATAATCCTTAGGCAATTCACTTCAACAGTGGTTTCTTCTCCAAAACATCCAAAATATCCTTAGACATCTGCTTCACTTCATAGTTCGTAAAAGAAGATTTTTTCGTTGAACGTGCATGCATAATGACTGCCTTCTGACGGCCATTATCTAACATCATCTGTAAGGCTTTGTTTTTCTTGTTCAGTTGTCTGATGGTGTTTTCATACTCAACTAACTGAGCAGCAAGTTCTCTGATGTTTTTCGGTGTCTGAGTCATGATGAAAACTATCGGAAGATGTTAGCGAAGCTTGGTGAAAAGCGATGCTCCATACTCTGTTAGAGTATCAAGATAGTATTGTTTATTCTGCTGATACTCAGGGAGAGACTCTAAGGCATTTTTCAACGGAACAATAAGAGAAGCGATAACATCAGGTTTACGAGACTGAAGAGCAGCTTCAAATACTTTCATTGTTGCTTCAAAGTTTTCATCCTCTACGTAATCCACGACAAGCGACATGATAAGGTACAGAGCGTCTGCACCGAACATGTTCCATCCAATGCTGTATGGGTCGTTGATAATGTCAGCGTAATCTGGTACAGGGTTTTTCAGTAACGCTTCAATCCAGTCAATGTATTCGTCGCCTACTTTTTTACCAACAGCTGCGGTAGCAATTTGTCGGGCAAGAATCATGTCTCCGCCTTCTACACGACCTAACATTTGTGCTGCGTTATCCCATGAACGCATGGAAGGCCAAGCTTGGGAAGCTTCATCAGGGTCCGAAGGCATATCGTTGATGTATTTCTTATTCGCAGTCAGGAACCCAACAATAAAGGACCTCTGATTAAGTTCACGTTGAGTAACTTCCGGGTTATTCCACGCAACTCTCATACCTGCAAACCAGTCAGGAATGGAAGGCTGGTAATCAATGTGAATGAGACGGTTCGCTGTTGGAGGAGCGAGCTGCCAACCATCAGCAGCTTCCTCAGGAGGGTTACCTGCTGCAATAATTAGTACATTATCAGGAAGCTTATACTTTCCAATACGACGATCCTGAATGAATGTCAGAAGAGCAGCCTGGACAGGAGGCGTGGTTGTTGTAATCTCATCAATGAAGATGATGGCACCCTGAGGATTGGCTTTCGCAAAATCAACAACCTCTTTGAACCATTCCAACTGGGTGAAAACAGTTACCACTTCCCCATCTGGAAGCGTCTTTGTCGCTGGCAAACCTCCAACATCGGTTGGGTCCATTGTTGACCCTAACAGTGTGTGTAGATGCATGCGACGGCGACGGGCGATAGCGTTGATGAGCGCAGTTTTACCTACTCCAGGACTGGCTCGTAAGAATGGCGTGTTTTTCGTGTCCAACGCTATCTCAATTATAGAAATATAGCGTTGGGTCTTTTTCGATTTTCCAATGAATACACCACTTTGTGCTTCATCTTGTAATTCATCTGAGAAGGTTTGCTCTTCCTCAGATGGGACTGGCTCTTTGTCAGGAGCATCAGTCTCAACGATAGTCGTATCAGTCATGCATGAGTCCTGGAAGTGATAGGTTTTTTCACTCCCAAATATAGGCTCAATGCATGAGCATGTAACCCACTAAGATAAGGGCTGACCAGAAGCCACCAGCAATAATAAGCCCACTGACAATCCCTGTCATAGCTCGAACGCTTTCTTCATACTCCCGCTGCATGTCTCTCATAATTTCCAATATACCACAAGTGAGAGGTCAGCACAATCTTTACTCTTGATACGATATATAGAGTAAGGAAAGAGAGCATATGTCACAAGCGCGAATTGAGTTGACTCAGGAGGAAGAGGACTTCTTCCGAGTGATTCTGTACCATGCTGTCTCCGATGAGCAGGCTCAACCATATCTCCGTAAAGCTTTCTACCGCTTAGTTCCTGTCTCTGTTACAGGGTCTAAAACAATGAGTATTGATGAACACTGGCGTGTATACATTGACTTTGAAGAAATGATGAGACGAGGTAGCAGCTACGCTACTGGGATACTCCATCATGAGATATGGCATCCTCTTCGTAATCATCATAAACTGACAGAGACTCTGGATGCTGCGCCTGCTGGCTATAACCAAGGTGCAATAGCGAATCTTGCTGCTGATTTAGAAATCAATGATGATATCGCTCATCTCATACCCGCGAACGCTATCAAAGGACAGCGTTCCGTTTTCAAGGAATACCCAGAACATGGTATCTTTGCGCCATACTATGACAAGATGCTTGAAGACTTAGATTATTTGGAGAAGTTCTTCCCATCTATCAAAGAACAAAGCACTGCTCAGGAACCACAACCGCAACGTGATACTTCTTCTGATGAGAATCAAGAGGAAGATGCTGGTGAGGATGATTCTTCTCAGCAAGGTCCAGGAGAGGCTCAGCAGGGTTCTGAGGAGTCTGACGATTCATCCGAGTCTGGTGATGAGGAACAAAGTTCTCCTTCCTCAGACAGCTCCTCAAAGCCTTCTGACGACCAAGAGCAAAATGATTCTCAGGATGGTTCTGCGAGTCAGTCCTCCGAGACACAACAAAATGAAGATGGCAGTCCAGATTCCTCCGATTCGTCTTCATCATCTTCCGAAGGTGATGAAGACGAATCGGGTGATGAAGGGAATACAGGAGACTCTGGAAGTTCTGCTGGTTCTCAACCCTTTCCTGGGCAAGGTGGGTCTGAATCTCAGGATCAATCTCAACCAGGAAACTCTGGCGTTCAGACAGCTCCTCCGTTCCCTGGGGCATCCCAAAAACCTGTCTCACCTTTCCCAAAAACTCAGCCTGAATCACAGCCACAGCCAGCTCAGCAAGAGCCACAGCCAACTCAGCAAGAAAATAGCCAGGGAACTGGTGAACCAAGTAGAGAGTCTGACCAAAATTCCGATGGGGACATAGAAGATTCTGATTACTGGGATCATCCAGAATGTGGGAGTTCAACAGGAAACCCTGCTGAGTACGAACTTCCACCAGGCGCTGCTCCAGAAATGAGTGAAAGTGAAGAAGAGAACCTGACAAAAGCAATTGCTCGTGACATTCAAGACTGGTTGAAAGAAAACCCTGGTGTCGGTTCAGGACAAGGAAACAGTTCATTAGGGGCATGGGCTGAGAAGCGGTTGAAAGCGAAAACTGTTCCATGGCAGCAGGAATTGCGAGGAGTGTTTCTTTCAGCAGCTGCAACAGTGCGAGGAAAGCTCTTATATGTCCGAAACAAGCCTTCACGTCGTCAACCAGTGCCTGAGTTTATGTTCCCTGCGTTGAAAGCTCCAAAACCAACCATTGGAATCGGGGTCGACGTTTCAGGTTCAAACTTAGGGAACTTGCGAGTCATCCTTGATGAGATAGTCAAGATGATGAAATCCATGAACGTACAAGGAAGAGATGTTGAAGCGTTCGCGGTAGATGTTGCAGTGAGTAAGACGAAGATGGTCTCTAACCCATTGAAACTGTTAGATGACTTACCTGTTGGTGGAGGAACGAGAATGAAGCCAGGGTATATGAAGCTTGCTGAAATGGGAAAAGATATCTCTATTCTCATTACTGATGGTTGGGTTGATGATTATCCAACAGAACGCCCTAAGGGGAAGAAACGTACGATGTTCATTACTTGTATTGTTATGAAAGAACGCAGTAAGAAGAATGATACCCGTGTCCGTAAGGCGAAGGGCATCATGGGTAAGTGGTGTAAAGTGATTCCTATTTACGTTTCTGAAATGAACAAATCAAGTAGCTAACTGAAATGTGCTGGATGAGGTGAATTTATCTTCATCCATTCCTTGTTTTGAGCAGTCAGGTGCAATAACATTGACGTTGAGGAGTTCACCTTCTCCTTCAATGTAGAACGAATCTGCGAACGTAATTGAATGTCCTGCTGCAAGAATCCATTGGTCTTCGTTCATCTCAAATAAGTCAACCAAATATGCTGGATAGCCTGCTTTGACATGAGGAGCTTGTGCCACAGGGAGAACTGGTGATGCTAACCGTTCGCTGTGGTCAAACCAAGCTTTAACATATAGACCGTAAACGTCTACATCTTTGTCACTGTTGTTGGTAATGGTGAACTTCACGACAGCTATCTTCGTTCCTCGTGGGAATGCATCTTCATCATCGCTGTCACCTTTAAGCCAGGCACTGGGTTCAGTTGAAGGTGCAACATCCACTAAGACAGCTTCAAAAGATAGAGCGTTTGTGAGGTTCGCTTCTGCAAATGAGAGTACTCCACCTAACGCATCCTGTACTGGTCCTCCTTCAGTGGAGGTCAGTGTGTATTCTTGTACCCCGTAAAGATTGAATGAAATCATTTTATTGATTAGGGTTACTGGCACGAACAGCTTCGTTATATCGCTCATGTACCCCATTATCGGTGTCTCTGAATTTGCTGTACGTTTTCTGCATACAATACTCAATGAATGCATAGTAGAAAGCGCTCATTAGAAAGTTTGTTCTAATGAAAATATGTAAAAGTTAGAACAAACTTTCGGTTTTCGAAAAAAGCTCCCCTGTTAACTAGTTAACAGGTTCCAGAGGCTCCCGTCTCTCAAACAGATACGTCACTTTTTAACACCCGACAAAATTTTAGTAATTGTTAACATTTGTTCGGAGGTTAACATCTGAGAGCGTCGTTGGGTAGATGTCTAACAAAACCTGTATCTTAACGTCACAATATCCCCTGAGTGAGAAATTTTACTGTCAAACGTATTTGACAAACTTTTTGAAAACAAAACTGTTGGAGCTTTTGAAAACAAGAAGGAACTTCTCACTCAGGGGATAGCGTTATTGTAAACTGCGCATTGCACTCCATGTGGAGGCTATCATTAGTATTCTCATACTAACCAGGACCGGGCATACCATGTTGAAGTGTATTCTGTGATTGTCCAGAGCTGTATTCGGGTCTGCCTTTACTACAAGCAACTTCAAACTGGAAAATTTTGCAGGTGATCTGTTGAAAATCTTCCAGCCCTCCTTTTGGGAGGCATTCGAATGGTTCGTCTTCGCTTACGCGTCTCACTACACCCGGTGACCAACCGGTGGGCCCATCTCGTTTACCCAGGAACAGCTGTCCATTCTGTTCCTGTTCTGAGATGTTTACTCTCAGCAGAGCTTTCTATATATTCGTACACTGCAATCAGTAGTGTTTTCGTTGTTCAGCTCGATCTCTATCGGAGGGAGTCCTGGGATAAGACACTTCGAGAGAAATCGCTGCAGGATTTTTAGCCCCGTAGTTCATCAGCTGAGGTTTCACTCTATCGTAAGTCCTGTGTTTACCTGAGAAAACAGGGGTCGGGACTCTCAGAAAAAGATTTCTTGCTTTCTCTTAATTTTTCCCTTATACTCATCGCTTGAACACGCTACTATTCGGCTCTGTTGTGACTTCAACCGTATGGAATTGGAGACTCCTACAACGTACACAACAGGTACATTGATCTTTTCGACAAAGTTTCACAAACTTTGAAAACCCCTGGTCAGAGGCTGTTTTTACTAGAAAGTTTTTCTGGTTTTTTCTTGCAATTGTCAGTGGTTATGTGGTAGAGTGTTCTTACACAACAAACAACACAACTAGGGTGAACCGCTCAAACGTAGCCACACACTACAAGGCTCGCCCTCCTAATTGAAAAGGACACAACATCATGCGAGTTTTCGCTGCAAAAAATCGGACCGCTCTCACAGGGATCGCTGCTACTTTCCTTGCCGCTGGCCTCATCGCTGGCGCTACCGCAGTAGCCAACCCTGGCCTTGTCAACGCTTTCTCTGCACATGCAGATGAAGTTGTTACTGGCAAGACTCCTGCCGTTACCCTGGTTCTCAACGAGACCCAGCACGGTTCCGCAGGTGTTGTCTTAGGAGACAAGTAAAAACACTGCAAAGGTTCAACCCCTCCACTAAAACGATCAGGAGGGGTTGAACTTCTCTCCGAAAAAGAGAAGTTCAACCTACCATTTGACAGAGGCCCCAAAACGCGGTATGCTGTGACCTATAAAGCAACACGAAAAGGAGAACCACAGCATGCCCGTTCTGGGATTAGACCTCGATGATACTTCCTTCGAGTACCTCAACGGACTCAAAGAGTTCATCATCAAAGAAGACAGTGAGTTCTTCGCAGGAATGACAGAAGAGGAAATTCAGACCCACTTCCCGACCCTGGTCTCTTATGACTACTTCCCGTGGACCCGAATCAAGGGTGATAGGAAGAAGTTTGAAGAGTACCACTGCAACGCAGTAGAGAACGGCTTGTTCCGTAGCCTCACGCCGCACGCAGGGGTCTCAGAAGCGCTCTGGAAGCTCAACAACGAGCATGACTTCCACATCTACGTCATCACCTCACGTTTCGTTCGCCACGGCCAGCACGCACGTGTCCTCACCGACACAGCAGTAAGCCTGGATGAAGCAAACATTCCGTACCGAGACATCATGTTCGTCAGCAACAAAGTCAACGTTGTCGCTGACGTATACATTGACGACTCGCCGAAGAACATCAAGAACCTGCGAGACGTAGGCCGAAACGTTGTTGTCTACGACCAGCCGTACAACCAGGACTTTGACGGTCCTCGTGCACGTAACTGGACGGAAGGCTACGACATTCTTTCCACCATGTTCTAAACATGGAAAAAGGAAGGGCTGGTAACTAACAATAGTTACCAGCCCTTCCTTCGTTAACAGCTCAGTAGCGAGGACGAAGCTGAGCGACCATAGGGCAAACAAACGGGTCAGTGTTAGAGGACAAACCCACCTTGTTCAGATACCCAATGACAATCCCGTAAGACTCAAACAAGCCCTTCTCAGTGTAAGGGATGTTCTTTTCAGCGCAGAACTCAATGACAATCTCACGTGCACGCTTCAAAGAAGGACGCGGCATGGATGGGAACAAGTGATGTTCAATCTGGTAGTTCAAACCACCCATGAGGTTATCCTTCAACCAGGAAGGTTTCACGTTACGAGAAGTCAATACCTGACGCTCTAAGAAGCTTATCTTAGAATCTTGCGGAACCAAAGGCATACCTTTATGGTTTGGAGCGAAAGCCCCACCCATAAACAGTCCGAATGACATCATGAAGATGAGCCAGAGAATTCCACCGAAAATCGGTCCGAATAAGAGCATGAAGACAGCTACTGGGATTCCTTGACGAACAATCATCATAGCGAACTCTGCGAAACGGTATTTTACAGGATTGTCAGGAGAAGACTTGCGTAACACAGCTGCAAATGAATCCATGAGCAAATCAAAAGCAGTCAAAGTTAGCAGCACAGGAAAGAGAATGCCCTGGTAACGTGTAATCCAACGCTCAGGAGCTTTCTTCGCAGCGACATCCTCAGGTCGGAAAGCTAACACTCGAATGTGGATGTCAGGGTCTTTGTGAATCTGGTTTGGTGTTACGTGATGCTGGTTATGCTTTTTCATCCAGAACCCGTAGGAAAGCCCAGCGAAAAGGTTTGCGATAACTCTACCGTAGAAGTCGTTTCGTTTGTTTGACTGGAATACCTGACGGTGAGAAGTCTCATGAGCGATGAAGCCAAACTGCGCTGCACAGATACCTAATAGCATGACAACTGGGATAGCAGTCCACCACCAGGAATGTGTTAGACCTAATGCTGTTGCTCCACCCCATAAGACTACTGAGAAAATTGAAACGAGAATAAAACGGGTGATGTAGAACGAAGGACGCTTATGAAGCAAGTCTTCTTTCTTCATCCGTTTGAGAAGCTCCGAGTATAAAGACGGAGTTGAAGTTGTTTTAACGAATGAGGGCATTCAGAAAGCCTAACAGAATATAGAGTATCACTGGTGATAAAAGGTTTTATCGGTGATAACCCAGTCAGGGACAAAAAATATCCAGTACCCGATAGATATATGCAGATAACTCCCAGCAAAGAGAAAGAGAAACCTTCATGTGCCGTGCTCGCCCTGGAACTCGCTGTTCTGAATACTCCACAAAGACTTTAGAAGTAACGAAAACACGTTATGAGAAGAAACAATCCGAAGTTGCAGAGTATGCTGAAAAGTATGCTGAAAGCTTAGACAAGACGGAGAATGTTGGCGCTCGTGACCAAATCCGTAAAGAAAAACATGAGCGTTTGCAGAAAGAGCTTGCACAGCAGCAAGAAGATGTTGCTGCAGCAGAATTTGAATACAATGCCTGCCCAGTTGGTCAAGCAGAACTCAAAGCTGACATCGTGCGAGCAGAAGAAGGAGGCGACCTGGCGAAAAAAGAAGAGCTGGAAGAACGTCTCAAAGCTGCACAAACATACCGTCAATCGCAGAAGGATGCATTGAAAGCAGTACAAACTGCTGAAAAAGAAGAAGGACCTGAGAAGGCAGAAGAAATTGTTTGGAACATGTACGAACAAGCTTCCGAAGCTGAAACAGAAAATCTTATCGGATTGCAGCAATCCACTGTTGAATTAGAAGCAGCTCGAGCTGAACAAGAAGAATATGAACGAGCTCTTGCCGAATATCGGAAAAACGACCGAATTGACACTCCCGAAGAAGAAGCTGAAAAAGCTCGTAAGCGTAAACTTCTCATGACAGCAGTTATTGTCGCTGGTGCAGGTGTGCTTGCGTTTACGTTAGCTCACCAAGCTGCAACAGGACAGAAATCTTCACTGTTGCAGACAGGACGCTCCATGGCTATGCGTCAAGCAATGATGGGTGGGCGTAAAGTGTTTGGAAACTTCCTTCAAGGGGATAAGAAAGAACTTGATGCTCGTGAGCGTCGTGGAGAAGTTGAAGCAGAACGTCGTGCAGCTAAAGCTCGTGAGACCGTGTATCGTAAAGCTGAACAAGAAAAAATTGTCGCTGACCGTAATGCTGCTCGTGAAGCTGAACGCGCAGGTGAACTTGAACATCGTCGCCTTCTTCGTGAAGAAGAAAAGCAAGCAGAAGCAGCTCGCCGTCAAGCTGAATACGAACACTGGCAGAGCTTGAAAGACATCAAACTGGACCCTGCTGTTCAATCTGAAATCATGAAAAACCGCCGTCGCCCAAACCAGAAGAAATACACTGGTGAAGCAGCACCTGAAACGGCACCAGCGGCAGCAGAACCAGTAGCTGTATAAAACTAAAACGTCGCAACGTCTGTCGCAACAGCATACTGTGGTACGATACTAACTATGTTTTCCTGAAAGGTGGTACATCATGGGTAATGAGAAAATCAAAGGAGCAATCTATGGATTTGCTTACGGAGACTCTTGGGGTAAAGACCCGGAGTTTAAAAATCACCCAACCATCCTTGCGGAGTATCCAGAATTTCCACAGTATGCTGTTGTGACAGACGACACGCAGATGTCGTTATATGCGATGTACGCCATCATGTTTGAAGCGGAGAACGACCTCGCCGCCTTGCAAGGCTTGCAACTCAGCGAAACAAAACGTGCAAAGATTCGCACCTACTTTGCAGATTCCTTCTTAGAGTTCGCTCATGATCCAGACAATGATCGTGCCCCAGGATTAACTTGCATGAATGCTCTTCGTTCTTATGAGCATCAGAAGCGCCGCACTGTCAAAGAGAAAATGGACGGTAGCGAAGGAGTGAACCCTGACTCCAAAGGCTGCGGAGCGAACATGCGAGTAGGATGGTTCGGACTTCTTCCCCTTGCTGAGGAAGATATCATCAATCTTGCTATCATCCAATCAGAAACAACCCACGGTCATCCTCTGGCTCTCTCTTCAAGCGTTCTCACTGCATTGACTGTGAAAGCTATCTATGAAGGTGAAATCAACTCTGGTTCCAACACATATGTTACTTGGATGGAGCAGAAGACCCGTGAGCTATTAGATGACTTACTGCTACGCACAACAGATGCACCCGGCTCATGGAGTGCCTCTTACCGTGCTGGTCTGAGTGAGTTACTCCACTTTATTGACCTCATCAAACCGAGCATTCCGGCGTTTCAATCCTCATCAGCTTCACAGGACATCTGTGAGTTCTTCGGAGGTGGATGGGTGGCAGAGGAAGCTCTCCTCTTAGGTCTTATCGCTGCTGATACTCTTAGCGCTAACCCAGTTGAAGCTGTGCGTCGTTTAGTATATTCATCAGGAGACAGTGATTCCATCGCTGCTTTCGGAGCTATGTTCCTTGGAGCGGAATTTGGTGTGGATGCTTTCCCAGCTGAGTGGAAAGAACGTTTAGAGCCACGTTATGCAGATGAGTTAGAAGAAGTGGACCACTTCTTAGAACGTATTCAGCGTTAGGAACTGTTACATGAAAACAATGACGTTATTCGTAAAACGATTCCACAACTGCAGGCCATTCGTTCTTATTGCCAAGAGCGGTTAGATGATGGTGTCCGGACTTTATTTGAACAGCAAGCTTTGCCTCGGATATTGCATTCTGTTGAGCAAGAATTAGCAAGACGCTGAAAAACTGACCCATTGACCACATCCTTGCTACGCTTGATGTATGTCTAAGAAACTTACAGGAACCTTACTGGTAGTTGCAGCGCTTGCATTCGGAGGAGCAGCTATTACGCCCACTGTTGAAGGCCATGTCACTGAAGCGAACAAAGCCGTCACTGCACGAGAATCAGGTCAGATTACACCTGAACAGCGTACAGGAGTAATCAACTTGAAAACGGAACTCAAAACTCTTTATGACGTGCAGTTCAGTGATAAGCAAGCTCTTCAACTGCTGTGCAAGGATGGCTTCTTTGGTCAGAGCTGTTATTCAGGGGCAACTAATTCTGATGAATCCTATGGTTCAACTCAGTACAAGAAAGAGTCAGGTGAGACTGTTACCGTTACGCTCCACTCTGCATCAACTGGTGCATATCTGACTGAGAGTAACTAATGAAATCAGTTCTCAAAACACTTGGAGTATGCTTCGTCACTTTGATCGTAGTAGTAGGGCTTACTTTACTGGTAATGAACCGACATGTTGACACGACACAAGCACAAAGCACATACAAGACCAACTCAGATCATCTTAAAGAGCAGTTGGAAACAAAATACGATACAACATTCTCCTCTGCTCAAATCCGTGAACTCAATTGTGAATCTCGTCAAGTCATCAATAGCATGAGTTCACCAGCACCTCGTTACCGAATCCAAACTGACTGCTTCACTGACAACGCTCAGCTCACAGCTGACAAAGGTGAAACGTTCGGAAGCACTCTATATACCAAAGACAATGGTGAAACTGTTGCTGCTACTTTGATCGCGGATCAGAACGGCAAGCCTTCTTTAGTGCAAAATAACGAGGAGGGTAACTCATATGCTCAGAAGATTCAAAAGCTTCAAGCAAGTTTGGAAAAAGAGAACAACATCAAACTTTCTAATGAGCAGATGAGTGAGCTCAATTGTCGTGTTAGCTACGGTAGTTCATCCAGTAGTACCTACTGCTTCACAGCATCATATGGTCAGCCAACAGACAGCTACGGTAAAACGGTTATCAAAGCTAACGGTAAAGAGTTCCAAGTCCAGTTGACTGCTACTGGATTCGGGCGCTACGACTTGAACATTGTAGGTGACAAAAAGTGACTCGAGAAATCTTTAAAACAGTAGGCTTGACAGTTCTCTCACTCGGAATTGTGGCAGCAGTAATCGTCGGTGGTACCGCTTTAGGGCAGCGGTTAATTGACGGGCCACCAATAGCGCAGAAGAAGCAGGAATTTTCACAAAGCTATGCTCAATATGAATTTGAGATGAAGAAGAATTTTGGTGACCGTTTTAGTGATGGCCAGTTGCAAGAACTCAACTGTACATTTAGTTCCTATTCTGGTCGTTACACATCTAGTCATTATGAATGCATGTCTGACTCTGACCATCTATCTCCTGGAGGATATGGTTATACCTATTCTACGAACAAAGAAGGCAAAGAAGTATTAGTTTCTCTATTCGTAGAGAAAAACAGTAAGCTGTCAATTTATGAGGACCCCAGCAAATATCCAACAGCGGATTATGCGACATACTCTAACCGAGCTATTAGTATCATCAATGATGAGTATGGCATTAAATTGACTCACCAGGAATTTAGTGATTTGGATTGCGCTCCTGCTTTCGGAGAACAGACTAATCACGCCTTTTCCAACTGTTTTGCCCGCTTTGCCGGAGGTATAGGAACGTACGGAACAACTGAGATAACAGTGAACGGCGAAAAACAAGAAGTAACGCTTGTAGGAGATAAACAAGGTCTTCCAACACTTATTAATACTCAAACAAAGAAAGAATTGCAGAGACAACCATGAAACGCCGCATACTTATCAAGCCTGAACCTCGTGACCCGAATGGATCAACATTTGGCGAAGCTTTCGGATCAGCGATTGGAACTATAATTTCAGTTGTCGTCATCCTGATACTTATCACATGCGCTATTGTAGTTGCTCCGAAATTCCTTGCCTGGGCGACAGCAAGTTCAGAGGAACCAAACACACCAGGTGGAACAGCTTTGCCTGATAACTATAAAGATGCCTTCACCGCGGTCAAAGATGGTTTGAACAAAAAATACAACATGAATCTTACCAGTGCGCAAGTACGAGAGTTAGATTGTCGTGCTTATTCAGGCTATAAAGGCAGCACTCATCACACTTGCTTCACCTCCAACAAAGATGCCCATGACGAGACATACGGTTCAACTCTGTACACAAATGATAAAGGTGAAACAGTTGCAATTACTCTTTCCTTGAAAGAGCAGCGACCTATTCTAAAAACTCAATTCGAATCACAAGATTACATGAAGAACATCAGTGAACTCCGTAAAACATTAGAAAGTAAATACAAATCAAAGCTTTCTGATGAACAGCTGAGTCAGCTGAACTGCCATATTGTTGATGATGGTTTTAGTAATCACTACTCATCATGCTACACCCAGTATAACTCTGCAAACAATAGAAAATTCGGTACTACAACAGTCTCGTATCATGACCAAGAGCAGAAAGCTACACTCGTCACTGATGGTTCCGGTAATCCTGTGCTCATTGAGCCTGGGACCGAAGGACAGTACATTCGCAATTGATGACAACCTGCTGTTTTAGGCGCTAAACCGATATAAACAGTAGAATAATCATACGTAAAGCACTCTACACAGAAACATATTATGCCTGCAAAAACAACCCAATTCGTTTGTACAAACTGTGGCGAAGTCTACCCAAAGTGGCAAGGCCAATGCAAGAAATGCCAGGAATGGGGAACTGTTGAAGAAACAGATAAACCAGCCGCCACTGCAGGAGCATCAAGCACTGTTGCGCAAATTAAATCAGCTACTGCTGAACGTCTCAGTAAGGCAACAACGGGTAACTTCCCAAAACGCATCAAAGACATCGAATCACAAGCTGTAAAAGACCGCCTCAAAACAGGTATTGGTGAGTTTGACCGTGTTCTTGGAGGAGGGGTTGTTTCAGGTGGAGTTATGCTCCTCGCAGGTGCCCCAGGAGCAGGTAAAAGTACGATTCTGGGAGCATTAGCACAAGGCGTTGCAGTGCAAGGTAAAACTGTACTGTATATTTCAGGTGAGGAAAATGATACTCAGATTGCATCACGTTCAGAACGAATTGGTGCGACCAGTGAGAACATCTACATCCTCTCTGAATCCAACGCTGACAAAGCGGAAGAAGCTATTTACGACTTACGCCCAGACCTTGTTATTGTTGACTCCATCCAGACTCTGCTGTCAAGCAGCAGCGATGGACGTATTGGTTCACCCAGCCAGGTAACAGAAGTTGCAAACAAGTTCACACAGCTTGCAAAGCAGTTGAATATCCCGACACTGATGATTGGACACTTGACAAAGAGTGACAGCATCGCCGGTCCTCGTGTCGTAGAGCACCTTGTAGACGTTGTGCTCTACTTGGAAGCTTCTCCTGACTCTCCTCTCCGCCTCCTGCGCGGCATTAAGAACCGTTATGGAGCAACGGATGAGATTGGTACTTTCCAGCACACAGAAGAGGGTTTAGAAGAGATTGCAGACCCATCAGGATTCTTCACTTCACCTCATGAGGACAACATCTCAGGGTACGCCACCAGTGTTATGGTAGAAGGTCTTCGTGCAATTCCCATCGAGGTTCAGGCACTCGTTACGCCCAGCCCGTTGCCGAACCCACGGAAGCTTTCCTCAGGTGTAGACCATGCTCGAAGTCTCATGATTCAAGCCATCTTGGAGAAGTATGCTGGTTTGAAAATCGGGGACAAAGATGTGTACGTTTCTACAACTGCTGGTGTGACTGTCAAAGACTCATCTATTGACCTTGCCATCGCAGCTGCTCTTATCTCCTCATTCTACAATGTGCCACCAGTAAAAAACAGTGTATACATCGGTGAGCTGTCATTGACTGGTGAAGTTCGTAAAGCTCGTTACGCGGATCGTCGTGTGAAGGAAGCAGAACGCCTTGGCTTCAACAATGTCTTCGATGAGAAAGCGCTCAAAACTGTTGGAGAGCTGGTTGCACGAGTCAAGAAAGAACTCAAGTAATAAAAGTCTACATCGTTAGACCCGATACAAAGTAACAACTTGGAAGGAACCATACATTATGACAAGTCAGTTCATCAAAGTGGTAGAAGACGGTAACGGGAACGCCATGTCTCCGTTATATCTATCGCTCGCAGATATTGTGGGTGTTGAGCAAAAAGAAGACTTAGGTATCTGGTCTATCTTCCTTCTCCACAGGACAACGGTATATCTGAAAGCTGGAACAGATGCAACGAACAAGTTCCTTGAAGCGCTGGATGTGGTGACATTAAATGCAGACTAATCCTGAATTCATCAAGTTTGAACGCAAAGGAAAACTGTATTTCCTGAACGTTTCTGAAATCATTTCCTATGAAGAGCGTCCGTTCCAATCTGTTTCAGTAACCTTCCATAATGCGATTGGGATGGAAACACTTTCATTTTCCACCGCTGATGAGCACGAATATCATGCAGCACAGCAGATACGTAAAGTGTTAGAAAAATACGTTGCAGAGAGTAACGAGCCAGCTGCATCGCAAGTTGACGAGTGGGTTACAGGAGAAAAAGATGAGTAAGAAGAGTAAGCAGAAGTTCCTTGCGTACGTTGGTACGACAGGTCAACTTATCTACTTGGACATGACGAGTGTCATAAAAATCAAAATTGATTCCAAAGAATCTACCATGACACTGACTTTCGTTGATGGGAGCTTTGAATCATTAGGAGTTCCATCAACAGCTGCTGCTGCGGTGCTGGACTATATGCAAGAAACTGGGATTATTGCTGATTCTACTGAGACCCCACAGGAACCTCAAATTGAATCAGATGATGCCGAAGAGCATTTCTAAGCCTTTCCTGGCAATGAGAGTAAACTTACTCTTACAATGAAGTAACATCAGTAACGACCGATAGGGATACACTATGAACGACAACAAGGAAGCAGTGTCATAAGGTGCTTAACCGCTACTACACAAGCCAAGAAATTGCCGAGCTCCGCCTTGCGGACAACAAAATTTATGGCTTGCCTGCGGCGAGCTTGTCGAAAACCTCTGGGAACCTCAACAATATGAAAGGGTTCTTCGGGGAGGAAATTATCGGTAACATTCTCAACCTTCTTGCGGTTGAAACTCCTGGTGCGTACGTATGCCACTCTGTTGGATTCATTGACAACAAATCAGGTGAGATTGACCATGTGCTGATCTACAAAGATCGCATCATTCTCATCGAAACCAAAGCCTACTCTGGTTACACTTCATACAAAGTGAACAAAGAAGGTGTGCTCACTGCTTCAAAAGATAAGCGCCACAAAGGTCGCCGCGTTGATGACTCTAACGTGTTCACCAAAGTCGCTTACTACCAGGAACAGTTCCCGAATCGTAAAGTGCAAGCCATCCTTGCCATCTCCCGCGATGAAGTCTCCACATGGAGTGAGAATGGTCGTTACAAGGTAGCATCTCTGGATAACGTCATGACGTTGATTCGCCAAGAGATGAAAGCGGCAGAAGACATCAAAGAGCCAGCATGGGCTGCTGTAAAAGCATTCGCCACAATGTGCTTGAAGCCTCATGTTAAGCACATCACTGACGGTTCAGCTCCTATCTCACCAATCATGCCTATTACTGCCCCTATCCCTGTCCAGGAAGAGCGTTCAGTGCCAAGTGGGAAACTCAGCTATGTGCAACGTCCGATGGCGTTACGCTACTAACACAGAGCCTCTTGCATAACAGTAGACTCTGTGTTAGTGTGCTGCTATGACGAACTTCTTCAAGACCTGCTACCAGTACTTCCGGTTGTCGGACTTCCCGGTTATCTACGACCGGAGTAAGCAGGATACGATGGACATGCAGGTTATTAGTGCGACCAGCCGGAAGGCGTACTCGTATCTGGATGATGACCTGTTGACGGTTGAGCTGACGGGTGAGACTGCAAAGGTCGTTCGGAAGGCATTCGGTGTTGAAGATGAAAGCCAGAAGGTCTTCATGGACGAGGAGACCGCACATGTCGGGTACAGCGAATGGACGGATGAGCTTTACTCGACGTTTATTGTGCGTTGTGGTGACCAGAAGAAGGAGTTTGAGTCGGGTCCGAGCATCGCTCCTCTGGTTCAGTTCGTTCAGTGGTGTGAGAGCGCAAAGCTGGCCGCTTAGAAAGTTTTTACCTCATGAAGGACCTCATCTAAACCCGATAGGGAATGGCATGGGGTCCTTCATTGATTTATGCGCAGGTTTAGGTGGTTTCCGTATCGGACTTGAACACAACGGCTACCAATGTGTTTACTCTGCTGATAACAACAAACATGCAGCACAAGTGTATGAAGCTAATTTCGGTCACTCCTCATATGGGGATGTAACCGACATTGATCCTACTCAGTTACCAGACTTTGACATTCTGTGTGCAGGGTTCCCATGCCAGCCGTTTTCCCGAGCAGGTTTCTTGAAAGGGTTTGAAGACACCCGAGGAACCTTATTCTTTGACATCTGTCGCATCCTTGCTGAGAAGCAGCCGAAAGCTGTTTTCTTAGAGAACGTTCGCAACCTCTCCACACATGATGGTGGAAGAACCCTTGAAGTCATCATTCGTTCCTTAGAAGACTTGGGTTACTCTGTCTCAACCAAAGTCATGAACGCTTTAGACTTCGGAGTCCCGCAATCCCGCGAGCGTATCCTCATCGTAGGTTCTCTGCACGGTGAACCGTTTGATTTTGATAAAGTTATCACCAAGCCTCGCACAACAATGAAAGATGTGTTGGAGCAGCAGCCAGATGAGTACTTTGAATGGCTTAGTGAACCTGAGTTCACCCTTCTTGATGAATCACATGTCACGACTCAGAAACGTTCAGGTTTGCGTTTTGTTGGGTATCGTAACAAGAACTTCCGACTCAATGGCGCTATTGGCGATAACACACATCACTCACGGACACATAAGCAGCCGAACCGCATCTACCATGATTCAGGAACTCATCCAACGCTCAGTGCGGGTGAAAAATCTGGACGGTACTTCATCCAAACTCAAAGAGAAGATGGCTCTTACGGGGTTCGTAAACTGACTCTTTTGGAAGGGTTGCGCATGTTTGGTTACCCTGATGATTACAAGCTCGTTGGTCCTACTGGTGAGCAATGGGCTCGAGTTGGAAACAGTATTTGCGTGCCAATGGTTGAAGCAGTCATGTCTGAAATCAGTAAACAAGTCCTCCATGATGTAACAACTGAGGTTTAGCGGCACCTGTTAGGGATATTTCAGGCAGATAATCCTTATTGAGAAGAATTCTCTTCCTTCCCAGCTAACCCCTACGAAAGTTTCTTAATGCTCAGATTACAACGCGTTTTGCAATCATCCCGAGCTGCTCTTGACCTTGCATCAATCATGGTGGGTATCATCGTGATCGGTGTCATTGGTGGTGTTATAGCCGCCACTATCTTTGCTGTTATCCCATGGGCTCAGGATAACGCTGCAAGACAGCAACTCGCTTCCATCCATACTGCTGAAAATGCACTCTACGGTCTTTCAGCTGCCCCAGACGCTGCATTGAAAGGTGGAGTTGGTTCAACAACATTCACCAACTCTGCCGGTTTGGATGCGAACGGTCTACTTGTACAGAACCCTAAAAAATATTGTGTAGTTGCCACAGGAGATGGCCAAGACTACAACGCTTACTCCCGTTCAGATAGCGGAAAGATTTTCACCGCAACTAACTACAAAAAGAATCCAGTCATCACCACCTCTGCACCTTGTCTTTCAGATACAGGAAACGGTGTCGGCGGAGATGGTAGTGGAAACACCGGTGATGGAACCACCAACCCAGGAGACGGTACAGGAACTGGCGGGACGGGAACAAACCCTACTGACGGTTCTGGAACCGGCACAGGCAATACTCCAAGCGATGGCAGTGATACTGGCAACATTGGTCCAGCTCCTGTCGTGAGTGATTTGATGAAGTTCACCATCAACTGTCCAACAGGTGTTACGAAAGTTGCCCTTCCTCTGTACCAGCCTCGTGGTACTATCACATGGAATGATGGCCGCGTTGAAAACTATGGTGCTGATGGTCGAGTTATTGACACCCCAGGTGGAACCAGTTACTACAACAACGATTACGCCACTGTCAGAACAGTAACCCCTGGAACGACATATACTGCTGTTCTTCAAGGAACTGTCGTAAAGATGTTGAACAACTTGAACTCAGACAGCTTCAACGGTTCAGCCTGCATTCGCTCTGTTGATGAATGGGGAACCAAATTAGGTTTGACAAGCATCAACTTGAACAATGCTTCAAACCTTGTCAGCGTACCAACAAGTATCCCACCAAGTGTCACCAGTTTGAACCAAGCCTTCCAGAATGCTACAAACTTCAAACAAGATGTCAGCACCTGGAACACTTCGAACATCACTGACATGGGAAGCTCTTTCTACGGAACGCAAAACAACAGCGACCTGAGCAAATGGAACACAGCAAACGTTACCAGCATGAGCAACATGTTCAACGGTAACACTGCTTTCAACCAGCCAATTGGCAACTGGGACACAGCGAAAGTTACCAGCATGGCTGGAATGTTCATGGGAACAAACTTCAACCAGCCAATCAGTAAGTGGAACACAGCAAAAGTTACTGACATGTCCTACATGTTTGCCAACGCTGCTGCATTCAATCAGTCAATAGGTACATGGAGTACTGTAAAAGTAACAACCATGACCAGTATGTTCAGTAGTGCTTACTCATTTAACCAGCCTTTGAACGACTGGGTAATGACTGCTAACGGTAACACTTCTAACATGTTCTACAATGCAAAAGCGTTCAACCAACCTTTGAATAACTGGGATGTCAGTAACGTCCTTACCACTGAATCAATGTTCACTGGTGCAGCCTCTTTCAACCAAAACATCAGCGGTTGGAACACAAGTAGCGTATTGAAAATGAGCTACATGTTCAAAGACGCTTCAACGTTCAGTCAGAACTTGAGCAGTTGGAGAGTTTCCAACGTCCAATACCAAGGACATCAAAACTTTGAACTGGGAAGTGCTTTGACACCTGACCAATATCCAAAGTTCGTTCGCTAAGTAACATTTGCATATAAAGCGAAATTAATGAAGAATGCAACCTCAGGAAAGAGGTTGCATTCTTCATTAATAAAAAGTATTTGACAATACAATGTATTGTATGGTAAACTCCCGAACATATACACCTAATGTATGAGGAGATGTAACATATGAGTTTCATTGGTGGAATGTCACCGAATGGACAGTACTCTGCTGCCCATTCCTCCCAGTACACTCTTCGTCCAGGTGCTGACCTGCTCTACTATAACACTCCCATTGACCCAAGTCAACGAGTCTTTGGTGTGCCTGGTGCATCACTGTACCATGCTAACCTGGATGATGTCAACGCTTTGGAAGCAGGAATTAAAGGTGAACAACGTGTTGGCGCTGAGCTGGAAAGATTAGCTTCCCAGTATCCGAACATGTATGTCTTCCATTCCGTGAAACTTCCTGGGAAGATTGGAGACATGGACCACATTGTTGTGCAGGAAAACCATGCTCTTCTTGTTGACACGAAAAATTGGAGACGCTCAGGAGTCTATACTCTGAATGAAGTTGGAGATGACTATGATGTTGTTCTCCGCGATGGTTACCCGTTCGATGGTGGAGAAATTCATTTACGTCGTCAGCTGGTTGATTGGCAGCTGAACTTCATCTCCTCAGATGTGAACATGTTTGCCACCCTTGTTGTCGCTAATGAAGCATCAGTTACTCAGACTGTTGACCCTGGATATGATGTTACGAATGTCAACGGGTTAGCTGACATCTTCAACGTTGTGTTCAACTCCGATGAAGCTACTGAACTGAGTACTGATATGCTTCGTTACTATGCGAACCTTGTTCAGAACCCGAACTTCAACCCGAATGATGCTGCGAACTATGTAGCATCAGCTGTGCCGACTCCTGTGTATGAGCCTGCACCTGTGTACCACCAAATTCCTCGCATTCCTCGCTTGAAAGCAACAACGCTGACTAAATGGTTAGTCTTCTGGTCTGTTGCCAACTATTTCGTGTTGTTCCTCATGTTCCCAGTTGCAGGACTATCAGCTATTCCGCTGATTGTTACAGCGCATAGGCATCGTCACACAGTCAAGAAGAATGGTTTGGGCGGTAAAGGTCTGCTCACAGCTACTTTATTCTTCACGTACTTGCTGTTCCTCATCTGGACATTGTTTATGGCTTTCGTTGCAATGTATTACTTCGTGCTGCCCAGACAGTGACTTGCGCGTAAAAGTTCTCCTTCACAACCGATATACATTACGTATATTATTTTCTCACGTCCCAGGAGAACCGTGCTAAAGCTTCGCAACATATTCAAGTCCTCACGAGGACTCATGGATTTGCAATCCGTAATGGTCGGTGTGATCGTTTCCGCTATCATCAGCGGTGTCGCAATCGTGTCCATTGTTGGCATGATTCGCCTCACAAACATTGACACAGCCAAAGCTCAGCTGCGTGTACTGTCAACAGGTATGGAATCATTCTACACTGATAACGACCGGTACCCAACCAGCATGCAAGAACTTGTCAACGGGGACTTCGTTCCAAAATCCTATGTCACCAGTGCGACTATCTGTATGAAGTCGGACACCTCCACGCCATACCCTCAAACATACACTGCTGCGAGCAAAGTAGCACAAAGTGGAGACATCTTTTTCTCCAACGAAAACACCCGAGTTCCGACCAAAGGAGTCGCTGGTAGCACATACTGCTTCACCAGCTAAACCTTGATTTTGTCAGTGCTTCATGGTACAATATAACCATGACTACAGACATGCGAGAGACTTATCTCAAGGACGTGAACAAGGCGAAGGAAGCTGCTAAGGCTTACTACGTTGACGGTGCTGACTCCCCGCTTACTGATGACCAGTACGACCTTCTGGTTGAGCAGCTGGCTCGAGTCGGAGAGATGTACGACTGGAACGAGCATGTTGCTCTCGTTGAGGAAGTCGCTGCTGGTGTTGCTGGTGGAGCAGGGGATGTCAAGCACCGCTCCCGTATGCTTTCCCTTGCGAAGGCTCAGAACTCTGATGAGCTGAACAAGTTCATCGGCAAGATGGAACTGCACTCCGCAAAGCTGCTTCTGGAACCGAAGCTTGACGGTCTCGCCATCGTCGCTCTCTACCAGAAGGGCAAGCTTGTTCAGGTTGCCACCCGCGGTGACTCCCGCACAGGGCAGAACGTTACTGCCCGTGCAAAGCAGGCAACCATTGAAGGACTCCCGCAGAGCATTGCTTACGACGGTGAGCTTGAAGTTCGCGGTGAGCTGTTCATCACCCGCACCCACTTTGAAACTGCTCAGACTTTCCGTGCTAAGCAGGGACGTACTCCGTTCAAGAACCCTCGCAACGCTGTCTCAGGAACCATCCAGTCTAAGGATGTTACCCGCCTTGAAGGTCTGACCATGACGTTCGGTGTGTACGACTTCATTCCGTACTCTGGTGCAGAGACCGAAGAGGACTCCTACACGAAGCAGCTTCAGGATGCTGGCCAGCTTGGCTTCATCACCGCCGCTTCCCTCATTCCGAAGCTTGACACTGCTACGGTTGAAGAGCAGGTCAACGAGTTTGGTGATATCCGAAATGGTCTGGACTTCCCGACTGACGGTGTTGTCGTGAAGGTTGACTCTGTGAGCCTTCGCAAGCAGCTTGGTAACAGTGAGCGTCATCCGTACTGGGCTATCGCTTACAAGTACGAAGCAGAAATCAAGGAGACTGTTCTTCTCGGTATCACCCGTAATGTGGGTCGTACAGGAGCTATTTCCTACGTTGCAAACTTGCAGCCTGTTGAGCTTGCTGAGACTGAGGTTGCAAAGGCGACTCTGAACAACTCTCGCTTCATTGCTGAGCTTGACCTGCGCATCGGAGACACCGTTCTTGTTCGTAAGGCGAACGAAATCATCCCTGAAATTGTGAGCGTCAACCTGCTTGCTCGTGAAGGTAAGAACCTGCCGCAGTACGTTGCTCCGACCACCTGCCCGAACTGTGGTAGCGACTTGGACACGGAAAGCAGCATCATCTGGCGCTGCCTGAACCCTGAGTGTGCTGTTGCAACCAGCATCATTCACGCCGTCTCCCGTGACCACCTTGACATTGAAGGTCTTTCCACCTCCCTTGTTGAGCGTCTTGTGGAAGAAGAGTACATCCAGGATGCAACTGATTTGTACGGTCTGAGCGTTGTAAAGCTTGCTTCCCTCCCGATGGGTCGTATCAAGCAGGACGGTACACCTGTTGTTCTTGGTGAGACTGTTGCACAGAAGCTGTACGACAACATTCAGGGTTCCAAGAAGCAGCCGTTGAACCGCGTTCTTAGCTCCCTTGGTGTTCGATTCCTCGGACGCACATTCAGCCGTCGCTTCGCTCTGCACTTCAAGACCTTTGACAAGGTTGTGGACGCTACTGTTGAGCAGATGCAGCAGGTTGATGGCGTGAAGGACAAGGCAGCCTTCATTCGTGAAGGACTGGACACTCGTCGGAACCTTATTGAGAAGTACCGTGCAGTTGGGTTTGAGGCGTTGAATGCTGACGTTACCGAAGAAGCTGCTACTCCTGCTGCCGCAGGTTCTGCGCTTCTTGCAGGCCAGAATGTTGTCATCACTGGTGGTGTTCCTGGATACTCCCGTAACGAAGCGAAGGAACTGATTGAAGACAACGGCGGAACTGCTGGTTCCTCTGTCAGCTCTAAGACCACACTGCTGGTTGCTCCTGCGGATGAGCGTGAAACCTCCAAGGCGAAGAAGGCATCCAGCCTCGGTGTTCGCATTGTCACTCCTGATGAGTTCCTGAGTATGCTGGGTAAGGCATAAGCATATGGGTGAAGTGTTGCCGATGCTGCGAGAATACCATTTCAATCTTAGTGGTATTCTCAAAGCAAGCACGCTTGACGAAGCTGTTGACAAAAAGTTCGGCCCTTCCTCAGTTCTGGGTATTGCGCGAAGGAACCGAAACGGTGGAGGATTGTTTCAAGTCTTCATGTGGGCTTCATCTGATGAGACTATTGTGATAGATGAAGTGTACGTCTCCACAGGTGAATACGCGGGTTTTCCCAGCCAGACCGTCTACCCGTTGCCTGGTATCCTGAACTACGAGCAGGAGCGCGTACAGGGCCTCCTGGAATACATTGACAATCCATTTACCCCAGTAGAAACACTGGAACAGATTCGGATTGACGAAGAAGACGTTCCAGCTATCACAGAAGCGATAGAAGAATTGCGCAACAACCCGTTCTTGTGAAATAGAGTGGGGGATACCAACATATCTGGTTGGCATCCCCCACTCTATTTTTTGAATGAAAATCAAACGAAAACCGATACCGTGTGTAACACAACGAATGGGGATACGTGTTAACACTAAAAGAGCGTATTGAAGATTTTTGGCTTCTCTGGAAATATAAACAGGAAAACAAATCTAAACCACCTTTCACTTTCAAAGGGATGGCAGACAGATTTGAAGCTCATTACTATGAGAGTGTTGAAGCTGCTGACCACGAGCACTATGATGAGAAGCCGCTCCTGGAGACCATCCAAGAATTGAGAACTGTTACTTTACAAAAGCATTACGCAGATAAACTGCATTTAGCTTACCTAAAAATTGATTTGTTTTCGAATTTTACAGACACAACCATAGAACAAGAAATTGAGTCTGGTTTACTACTATTAAACCAATGGGAAACTGTTCTGTACGTTATTACAAAAGAATTCAACTATCAAGCTCCCGAAAAAGGAAAAATTATTGAGCTGCCTTTTCTTCAACAATATCCAGACTTGGTAGCCTGGTACGTTGAATGGGACAATGAATTGCCTGATAGAAAAGAGGCTTCAATTTTTATTATTCCCACAATTGATGTTCCAACCCAATCTCAATTCGTAGAGACTAAGTTCAGGGTAGCTTCTCTTCCTAAAACAAAAACAGTTGATTTTCTTGAAACTCTTCCTCATTTTACTGAGCAGAGATTCAATTTCTTGTTCATGCAGAAAGATGCTATACATATAGATTTCCCATATGTTTACGATGTTCACACTGGTGAACCAGTATCGGGCAAAGAACGCCTGGGTAAAAAAGCAAATAAAAAGATTCGCTCTATTATCGGGCGTATAGGGAAACAGAATATGACTATTCTTACTACCGATGTAAAAGGTGTGATTGTAGAAAATTATCATAGTTTTAGTTCCAAAGAACTTATCCAATACCTTGAATGCGACTCCGATGATTATGAAGATTGCGCACGTATAGTTGTTCCTGATAGCAAACGCTGGCTTATTGCTTCAACCTCGCTTGGAAGGTTCTCTGCGGTAAAAACAAATAAGTTATTGTCTCAGATTAGCTAAAACGAAAGACTCATGATGCATCCCTATGTTGATGAAAAAATAGATAGTCTCAAGAAGATATTAAAAAAGCTTCCTTTGTTCTCATTGGAGTTTCAAAACCATTGGGAAGGAGATAATGCAGCAATAGGTATTACTGGGAATGGATATCTTTTCTACATTGCTACTCCAATTGAAGAATGGGGAGAGCAGTATCCGTATCTTGAAATAGAGGATTTGCAGGACCTTCTCTACGAGGATATTGGAGTTGGCAAAACTATCTTTGAGAATATTCTTCCCGAAGCGCAGTTGATAGATGAAATTCAGAAGCGCCTTGCTGAAAAGAGAAATAATGGATGAGGATTGGGGTTCGGAGCCACCAAGAGCACTTATTGTTCGTATCCTTTACGATATGAAGCTAGATTCTCTATTCCCCATTTATTTGGAGAATTTTTGCCATGAGTCCTATCCTAATCTCTCCTCACAAGACCGTATGCAATTAGCTTTGTATATCACGAACCAAATGCTTACAAGTGGATTTGTAGAAGCTTTTGCTTACAACAAAGTAAGAAATGAGCAGACTCCTATAACTGCAAAGAAATATAAGTCAAAGTTGGCATTAGCTTTGCTGGCTATGGAAGAAAATTGGAAAATCCAACAATGGTCTCCGTTTTTAGACAAGCATAGTATTGAATCATTCAATTCCGCTTATGAGAAGATTTTGCATGTACCTCAAATTATTCGCGGTATGTCTTATCAGCAATGGACGACAAACCTAAAGTATGCAATGAAATTTGAATCGTCTCTAATGAACTGGTTTTTGTCAAAATAGCGCGCACAATAGAAATCTGAAAGAAAGTAAATAGTTTTCAGCTTTTTCTCAGGAATGGCCGATATTGTCATTACAATAAGACTTTAGGGGAAAGCCTGTGCGTATTCTTGGTATCATTTTACCGTTTGTTTTGGTTGTTTCAGGCTTATCAGCTCAACCAGCAATCGCATCCGAAACAAATCCAATCGTACCTCCCATAATACCAGAATTGTCTCTACCAAAGAACGAACAGGTTCAGTCAGTCACTATAAAAACAGACCAAACCTCTAAGTTGTCTGATATTACAAAGGTTACTGCTAATACTGACGTAGATGTCAGCAAAACCAAAGATTCAATATCAATTGTTGATTCCACCACGAAAGATACCGTACAAACATGTGATACTGGCACATCTTGCTCGTACACGTATAAGAATGTAGATTATGCCCCAAATCAATCATTTTATGCCAAATCCACAAACTTAACTTCATCCATGGTTGAAGTAGCTAACCCAGCGCCTGAAATTTATTTATATTCAACAAAAGAAACTGTTAATACCCAGGACAGTTATCAGCTAAAAACCAGTTCAGAAGGAACTCTTCCAGAAGGCTACAAAGTATTCATTGTCAACGAAGAAAATGAAGAAGTTATTGCCGACTGTGATAATCCTAACTCTTGTATTTCCTACTATCAAGCTCTTGGTTCCGAATCTGATAATAGCCAATTCACAGCTTATATCGCAAGTTCAGACAGTGGAATCAGCACCAAATCAGAATTAGTAGACATCTTGGGACAATCCAACACCGTAGATGTTTCTCGCAATCCTTTGAATGTGACACTAAAAGCAGAATCGCCTTATGTGGAAGAAGGAGCGCTTTTTAGCTTATCAGCTAAAGTGAATCAATGGATTCCAGAAGGGGAATCTGTTTACATTTATGATTTAACAACTGGTAAACGCGCATCCAAAGATTGTTCAGTTGGAGTTAGCGATGCAAAATGTACAGGACAAATCAAATATGATGCGTCACATCAGTATCGAGCTTACCTTGCAGACACGCAGAGCGCAAGCGTTATTGGAGACTTGCAAAATGTAAAAGCAGCGAGCAATACTATTACGGTTAAAAGACTACCTTTTGTTCTTACTATCACCGCTGATGCTACTATTCCTGGTCAAGCAATTTATTCAGGACATTTGAACCAACCAACAACTTTCTTTTTCAGCGCAATTCTTGACGCTAAAACATCTAAAATATTAGAAATTTGTAAAGGTATAGCAGGATGTGAAGCTAACGGTTTAGCTAATTCATATGGTTATCCTAATGCCAGTTCCGGCATTGAAGATGGTGTGAAATATGTAGTTGGCCAATGGAGTAATCAAGATAGTGTTGCCGATTTTACCACTAAGACTGAACCTGGTGGCTATATGTACAACATTCAGGCTTCTGTGGACTACGTAAGACCTCCTGCGCCCAAAGACCATACAACCAGCTCAACTTTGCCTAATCTGACCGATGGCCCTATTTCTAATACTGGAGGCGGAAACCCATCTGAGCCTTGTTCTAACTCATGTGTAGCTGACCCAGTAAACACTGTTACTGGGGAGTTTTACTTATCCGAAACAGATGTCACGGTACAGAGCCTAATTCCTCTTTCCTTTACGCGTGAGTATGCTGTTAGCAAAAGCCCAGTAAAAGGGAGTCTGGGATATGGCTGGTCAAATATGTTTGACATGAAGCTTGTTTCTTCTGACGGACTTTCTCTTGACCAAACAAAAGCTATTGAGGTTATTCAAGAAAATGGTTCTACCACTGAGTTCCAAAAGAAAGATTCAGGTGTTTGGGAAGCTAACCTAAAAACGCGAGCTACTCTTGACCAGAAAGATGGTAAATTCATCTTCACTAGAAGCAAAGACAATATCTTTACTTTCAACGCTTCTGGACAATTAGAGTCTATAAAAAATCTTGCTGGCCACACCATGAGCTTCGGTTACACCAGTGGGAAACTGACGACCGTCTCTAACAATAAAGGACAACAGCTTACCATCAGCTGGGGTACCAACGGACTGATAAAATCAGTTACCACTGCAGATGGGAAAACAGTTCAATACACTTACACAGCATACGATTTGACAAAAGTCACATACCCAGACAATACATATAAAACTTATGTTTACTCCAATCATCTGATTACGTCATTCAAGGATGCAAAGGGTGCAACCACTAAAAATTCGTATGATGAAAACAATAGAGTATCACAGCAGACAGATGCTCTCAGTGGTATTACCACAATGTCATACAATGATGATTACACATCAGTTACGCATCCAAATGGTAGAACTGACAACCATTACTTCAATCAAAGCCTTCAAGTCTACCGTATTGAGCAAGATACTAATGGCGCTCAGCCTTATAATGAATATTATGAATATGATGCAGCTCAGAATCTTCTTTCCATAACTTATCCTGATGGTGGAACAATAGAAAAAACTTATGATGCAAATGGTAATCCTCTTCTAATTAAAGATAGAGCAGGAAACATCACACAGAACGCATATTCCGATGTAAATCGTTTGTTGAGTACGACAAATGCGGATGGAAAGACAACTTCATACGTTTACGATAATAAAGGTAATCTTACCTCTTCAACTGATTACAATGGTAATACCACAAACTATACTTTGAATAGTGATGGAACAACTCAGTCTACTGTTGCTCCTGATGGAGGAAAGACCGAATTTGCTTACAACACTCAAGGTCTTATTTCTCAGATAACAGACCCAATTGGTAATGTCACCAAGCACGAATTCAACGCAGATGGATATCTCAAATCTGCTACTGATGCTCTGAATCAGACTACTTCCTACACTTATAACTCTGTTGGTCTCATTTCTGCCATTACTTATCCTAATGGATATAGTGAAACAGTAGAATACGATGCTAACGGGAACATAGCAAAAACTACTGACCGTTTAGGTAGAGTTAAGAGTTATACATATGATGCTCTTAACCGAGAATTATCCGAAACAGACCCGCTCAACCATGTAGTAAAGACTGCATATGACAACATGGGCAATGTTAGTAAAACCACCGATGCATTACTCAAAACCGCTACGTATGAATATAATGCTTTGGGTCAGCTAATACAGAGTACTGATGCCAGAAGTAAAATGACATCTTATTCATATGATGAAGTAGGTAACCTGATTACAGTTACGGATGCAAAAAATCGTGACACATTCTATAACTATGATGCTAACGGCAACCAGGTAGAGTCCATCTATGCAAATGGTACCCGAGCCTTTACAAAGTATAACGCATTGGAGCAGGTTGTAAAAGCCACCGATACGCAAAGTAGAAATACGACATATGCTTACGACGCTAATGGTAACTTACTAACAACGACGTTACCGAACCTCACAGTTGAATCTACTGCCTATGACAACATGAACCGCCCTGTTAAGCTTACTGACGCTGACAACAAAGTAAAGAGCTGGACATACAACAAATTAGGCCAGCAGACTCAATTTACAAACACTGATAACTCAGTAACTTCTTATACCTATGATGCAGTTGGAAATCCTCAGACTCTGACACGACCAGACGCTTCACAGGTTAATTACGAATACAAGTATAATCAATTAGTAAAAGAAACTTACGCTGATTCAGTGAAAGAATATATTCGCAATCAAGCAGGTATGGTAACGCAGGAAAAGCAGGGAACTGATGTTGTCAATTATACCTACGACAACGCAGGGAATATTACTAACCGAGGCCCACCGAGTGGGTCTGGAGTGTCCTACACATACACAGTACGTGATGAAGTTGCTTCCATCACATATCCATCAGGTCAAGTAGTCAACTACACCTACGATAACGTAGGTAATCTGCTCACTGCAAAAAACGCAACTATTGGTTCCTTTACCTACACCTATGACGACACCAATAACCTGGCTACGGTAACCAACCCTAATAAGACCAAACAAACTAATCAGTACAATAGTACAGATGATATTACTCAAACAGTAATCAAAAATGGCACAACATCTCTATACAACAAAGATTACTCATACAATGAGAATACAGGTTACTTAGAGCAATCAGATACTACAATCAAGAACAATTCTGAGACTCTTACTGAAAACTATTCATATGATTCTCTGAGTAGACTTTCTTCAGTAGCTTCCGAGCAAACTACGGCTGGAAAATACCAATATTCCAACACTGGTAATCTTACAAATAACCTTGGCTCAAACCAAGCATACAATCAAGCTAACCAGCTTATTAACACACCATCCACTGCAAACACCTATGATGCACGAGGAAATCGTTCAACATCAAACGGAACCACGTATTCGTATAACCAAAAGAATCAGCTCACTCAGTTCAAGACAAGCGACAAACAAGTAGATTATACCTATGATGTTGATGGGCTAATCAAGAACAGGACAGATGCTACTGGAACAGATGAATTCGTTTGGGATTATCAAAACAGTATTCCTCTGCTTCTTTCAGACGGAGACTTTGAATACTTCTATGGAGCATCAAATACTCCAATCGCTCAGATTCAAAAATCAACAGGCGCAGTAACATATCTTCACACAGATGCATTAGGTTCAGTTGTTTCAGCTACTAATGCTTCTGGAACACAAGTTGCATCCTACGTATACAAAGCCTACGGTGAGCTGCAAGATGCTGGGACGACTGATAAGACTCATTCTAAGACTCGCTTTGGGTATGCTGGTGAGTGGTTAGACCCTGACAGTGGTCTTTACAATTTACGTGCACGCTGGTATGAGCCAACAACAGGAACATTCCTCACACGTGACCCATTAGAGCAGACTACCAACGAATCCTACTCTTATGGGTCAGGAAACCCTCTTGCGAATACTGACCCATCAGGTATGGCTTCCTACTGGGAAGGTGGTCAATCACGACTGCAATGGATTGATTCTTGGGGAAGCCCTATCCGTGAGTTCTTCAATAAGCCAGAAGTCAAGAAAACAGTAACTATAACTCTTGCTGTCGTAGCTGTTGTAGGAATCGTGGCTTGTACCGCTGCAACAGCAGGGGTATGTGGAGGAGCCGCTGCCCCAGTAGTCATAGCGCTCATTGGGGCTGGAACGAGCGTTCTTGATACAACGCTTACCAGTGATTGCCCTCCTACTGGCGGGCAACTGTTCACATCAGCTGCTATTGGCGCTGTTGGTGGAGGTAAAGAAACAGTAGCGAAAGCTGTAGGAAAAGTTGCGGTTACTACTGCTGGAAAAGACTTGGCCCGTACTGGTCCCGTCATGGCGGTAAAAAAATCTCGTTATCCTGATATGTATCAACGATATGTTGATGACCAAGCTGCTGGTACGTCCTCTTGGTATCAGAGAGAAGGAAGTAAAGCTGCCCAAGAAGCAAATAGAAAGGCCGCGAAAAAAGCAAATAGCGATATGCCTACAAAAAGTGGGTATGATAGAGATGAAAACCCACCAGCATCAACCAAGCAAGGAGGGGCAAATTCAATTTACAAGTATGTTCCTCGTGACCAAAATAGAAGGCATGGCTGGGATTTGAGAGAATTTTATAAAAAAGAGGGACTCAAAGATGGAGATTGGTTCCAACAAATTCCAGTAAATGATATAGATTAATTAGGAGTATTATGCAGTACATAGCTGAGGGATATCCCTCTGATGAAGTATTAGAAATTTTTATCGAATTTAATTCGCCACAAGACCCAATTTATTTGACTTCTCAATTAGAAATCAATGGTATTGGAACTTCTCAATCTGGTGTTCTTGTAAGAACAAGTCCAGCAGTTGAAAAAGTTGAAGTTGTGTTGCAAGAAGTAAAAATTAGCGATTACCTTGTATTGGTTCAACAATATGTGAATGAAGGATTGATTCTCTTATCTGAAAATATTATAGATAATAAAGACAAAAATAATGGAATTCATAAAATTGTTGTCGTGGGAGAACCCAGCTTGGACCCAGATTTTGATATTCCTATATCTTCCGATTATGATTGTATAATTGCTGCAACATTTGTAGATGAAAGATTTGAAGCTAATAAAATTGTATTTATTTATTATCCTTATAACTTACATCCACTTTGACATAGCAATATGAAGGAAGCGATTATCTCCTGGAGATAATCGCTTCCTTCATATTTTCATCAACTCTGAATCAAGCAAGTAGTTGACGTTTCGCTGATGCATATTCCTCAGCTGTGAGAGCTCCACTGCGGTGCAACTCATCTAATTCTTTCAGCTGGTCTAAGAGGTTACGCTTAGGTGCCTCTGGGACAGCCTGTACAGGCTTCTGAGCAGCTACGAAGTGCTCCAAGCCCAGGAATTCACCCTCCTCGATCTGAGGCGGTACAGGGACAACTGGGCGCTTTGGCATAGTAGGAGCAGGAGCCGCTGGGAACCCCTCCTGAGGACGCTGCGGGACGACAGGGATAGAACCTGTTGCAGGGAAACCATTGGAGAAGCCTACTTGTTGCTGGTTCTGTAACTGGTTATGCTGATTGAACCCACCAACAGTAGGAATCGCCCCAGTAGCTGGGAAACTACCCTGCTGTTGGAACTGCTGATTCTGAGGCTGTTGGCCAAATTGCTGATTCTGATTCTGTCCTTGGAAACCCTGCTGGTTCTGGAAACCCTGCTGACCGTTCTGCTGTGCAAGCATCTGCTGGCGCTGATTCTCCCAGCTGGCATAACGGGAACCAATACGGCCACGAATCAACTGGACAATATGGTCAGCTGACCAACGTCCCATCTTCGTAACCTCAAACTCCATACCCTCACCATGGAACTCCAACTTAGACCAGATCAGTCCTGTTGTAATTTCAACACTGCGGATGTCAGCGTAGCCCATACCTTGTGAGTTGCGGAAAATCCAACCGTCTTTGATAGCCATGACACGCTCATCAGTCGCAACCAGAATAGAGCGCCCGCCGGTTTCACCGAAGTCACACGGGGCTATGTCATGCACAACTTCATCTGGATGTAAGTATCGTTCTAAACGCTTCTTCTCACGGTTCGCTCCGAAGAAAAGAAGCCAGGTGCGCCCTCGTAAAGCTTGTTGAATATCTGCTCTCATAATGTCCTCATATCGGCTTTGCCAAGATAGTCACTAACAGCTCAACTGGTATCAACATGGCAAACATCTGGTATACTAGAACAGATCATACAAACCGTATTCAGGAGAACCTCAATGAGTCCGTACCCACCAACAGTGGAAACAATCCTTGATGAGCAGTTAGAGCTCACCAACTCCGAAGGCGAACCGCTTACTGTTCGTGAATACATGCTGAACCTGGCATTGCGTGTTTGGGATGAAGAGGAAAACTTCTCCCCGATCCGCCCATTCGGTAACAGTGGTTGGCAGGATGAAGACATCCTTGAACCTATTGCCACTCGCCATCAAATGGACACGAATGAAGTTTTCTACCTGGTCCACAAAGCTCTCCGCCAGGAATCAGGTTTAGAAGCCAAACCAGTCATCACCTACGACCTCCCCGAAGGCTACGCGCCAGAATTGATGGAATAAGACCATGCAGCTCACAGTAGACAACATCCTTGACCAGACAGTCCTCTTAGACCAGGCAGAGGAAATCACCCTTCGAGATTACCTCACCAGACTCTTCCTTGCCATGTGGACAGACTCAGAAGACTTCGACGGTAAATACGGTATCTCAGGGACCGAGGACTGGATGTACCTTGACATCTTTGAACCCTTAGAAGAGCTTGTTGAAGAGTTAGGCTTGGAAGGCATTGGGCTGGAAGAGCTTGAAAACATGGTAAACGAAGCCATCAAGAAACACTTGTTCAAGAAGTAATCAAAAACGTTTCTGCAAACCATTCATCTGCTACGATAATGAGATGATGAAGGATGACGAAACAATTGCACTCACCGCACTCCGAGTCGGAACTGACTGGGATTTGATGCCATGGTTTAACATCAAATGGGATACAGATCAGCAGAAGTTCCGAACATTCATTGAATTGGATGCTGAATACGACGGGAAAGAAGGCTTGTATGAGCTTCTCACCTTAGATGATGCTGCAACGTTGGAGAAAACAGCAACTGAGTATGCAACAAACACCAGCACTCTCATCCAAAACGGTCGTCTCAAACGGAACGAAGTCAAAGATGAGCGGATGATGACAGCAGTGGCTTCCCGCATCACCAATACAGATGAAGACCTGCCGTACAGTCTTGTCACCATCAAGAACTGGGTACAACCTGCAGCTGCTGACCTACGAGGCTTCACACCCAAAGAAGAGAAGACAGGACTGTTCGTACTCAAAGTTGTCCAGCTCCTCTCCAGCATCGGGTACTGGCAAGACAGTGTTGCCATCAAACATCCATCAACCAAATGGAATAGTCGCCTCAATAAGCATGAGCTGACAGAACCACACTTCACGCTCACTGTCACAGTGCACTGGATGTTCTCAATGGAATGCATCACCGATGTACGCATTGATGAGCGAACATACCCTGAACTGGAACAAGCGGTAGAAGATATCCTCTTCAACGCTCACACCACCATTGACTATGACGATGAAGTGAACCTCAGTAGTTATGCTGTCATGCTCTACGCTGCCCGTCAAGAGCAGTATCATGCAATCACTGATGCATTCAAACGAGGACTCCCAGAAGACTTCGTTGATCTGTTTGCAGAAACAGCAAGCTACAACATCGTTCCAGAATACGCTTCCTGACCGATAGAAGAATACGAATCATAGGTGCAGGGTTGCTGACAACTACGTCAGCAACCCTGCTTTTCATTTGCCTGCTTTTCCCTGCATGTTCTTGCACTGCTTCTGCTGTCCTCCCCATAGTGTGCTGCGTGAATACTGAACGTTTGATGTTGCCTAGCTGGAAGAAAAGCAGTTCAGTGCGAAAAATGCCGTCCATTTCGGACCTCTGTTAGGGTATAAAACCGTTCAAAAATCGTCTTTCCGAGACCGTAAAAAAGTTTCCAAGAAAGTTAATTTTTCGAGCAATTCACTATTATCCCAGGTCAGCAATACGATCCCCTCCCAGAAAGGTCGAAACTCGCATTTCGATCCTCAGGGAAACATGTCAAAAATGAAAAACCGGAACGATAGTCATAACACTACGAAAACAAAACCAGTCGCAACATACAGTAGTTGCGAACCAAAACTACCCCAAGATATAGAAGAAAGAAAAACATCATGGTCTTAGAACTTTTGTCCAAACCAGCTTGCGTACAGTGCACAGCAACCAAGCGTACATTCGACTCCAAAGGTGCCGAATACAAAACCACTGACCTGACACAGGATGCAGACGCACTCGCAGAAGCAAAAGGACTCGGCTACATGGCAGCCCCAGTCGTCCTCGTTCGTGACGCAGTAGGAAACCTTGTAGACCACTGGAGCGGATTCCGTCCAGAGAAAATTGCTCAGTACGTCTAACTAAAACTTTACAAACAAAAACCAACTGCCTGCCAAGCTTGAAAAAATGAGCTTGGCAGGCAGAATCGTCTACACTGGAACCAAATGTTACACCTAGTCTACTTCTCAAATGTGTCAGAGAACACACATCGCTTCATCACACGATTGACGAGCGAAGCAGACCAGGCAAACACCCCAATCAGCAGCACCCGACTCCCAATCCAAGGCGAACAACCAGTCATCACAAAAGACTACATACTCATCGCCCCATCATATGGTACAGACAAAAACGGCCACGTCCCACCCCAAGTGAAGAAATTCCTTGCCAACGCTGACAGCCGCCAACACTGCGTAGGAGTCATCGGAGCAGGCAACATCAACTTCGGAGATGAATTCGCTGTCTCAGGAGATGTGCTCGCCCACAAACTCCAAGTCCCGCTGCTCTACAAATTTGAACTCTCCGGGTTCCACAAAGACACCAGAATGCTCCTCCGCCTCATAGAATTAGACCGAGAAGCAATCCAAGAAATTTCAGAGAAAAACACAAGAAAGGTAACAGCATAATGAGTGCTTTTAGCCAAACAGAAGGTGTGGAGACAGTACACTCCACCCTCAAAGCGAAAGATGCAGGCTCAGACTACATCTCACTCAACGCAGCACTAGAAACATGGGGAACCGCAGAAGACGGCACCCAGTACGTACAGTATGACAAAGACCGAGAAGCTGCCCGTCAGTTCTTCCTCAACCACGTCAACCCAAACATGTACAACGCCCTTGACCTGGAAGAGAAAATCCGCTTCCTCGTTGACGAAGACTACTACGAGCGTGAATTCCTCGAGAAGTACGACTTCGCATTCATCAAGCAGCTCTTCAAAGATGTCTACGCAGAGAAGTTCCGCTTCGCAACATTCGTAGGAGCCTACAAGTTCTACAACTCCTACGCACTCAAAACCTTCGACGGCAAGCGCTACCTTGAACGCTTCGAAGACCGCGTAGCAGCAACCGCACTCTTCATCGCAGACGGTGACGAAGCATTCGCAACCAAGCTCGCCAAAGAAATGATTTCAGGTCGTTTCCAGCCAGCAACCCCAACCTTCCTCAACGCAGGAAAGAAGCAGCGCGGAGAACTCGTCTCCTGCTTCCTCCTCAACGTAGAAGACAACCTCAACAGCATCATGCGCGCAGTCAACTCTGCTGCACAGCTGTCAAAGCGTGGCGGTGGAGTAGCCCTCAACCTCACCAACGTTCGTGGTAAAGGTGACCCAATCAAGAAGATTGAGAACCAGGCATCAGGTGTTATCCCAGTCATGAAACTTCTGGAAGACACCTTCTCATACGCAAACCAGCTCGGCGCACGCCAAGGAGCAGGAGCCGTATACCTCAACGCTCACCACATTGACATCATGGACTTCCTCGACACCAAGCGTGAGAACGCTGACGAGAAAATCCGTATCAAGACCCTCTCACTCGGTATAGTCGTTCCAGACATCACTTTTGAGCTTGCTCGTAAGGGTGAGAAGATGTACCTATTTTCTCCCTACGACCTTCAGCAGGTCTATGGTAAGGAAATGGCCTGGTTAAACATCAGCGATATTTACCGTGAAGCTGTTGAGAACCCACGTATCCGCAAGAAGTCCATTGACCCACGTGACTTCCTCTCCACCCTGGCTGAAATCCAGATGGAATCAGGTTACCCATACATCATCTTTGAAGACGCTGTAAACCGTGCAAGCAACGTACCTGGTAAAATCAACATGTCCAACCTTTGTGTTGAGATTATGCAGCCTCAGGAAGAGTCCATCATCCGTGATGACCAGACCTTCGAAAAGGTTGGTAAGGACATCTCCTGCAACCTTGGTTCATTGAACATTGCTAAGGCCATTGAATCACCTGACCTTGGTGTCACAGTGGAAGCTGCTATCCGCACCTTGACTCAGGTTTCAGACATGTCCTACATTGACGCTGTACCAACAGTTGCTGAGGGTAACCGTCGTAGTCACGCCATTGGATTGGGCCAGATGAACTTACATGGTGCCTTCGCTAAGCACCACATCTACTTCGGTGATGAAGAGTCCATTGACTTGACAAGCGCTTACTTCTACGTTGTTCTGTACCACGCTCTACGTACTTCTAACTTGATTGCTACTGAAAAGAATGCCGTCTTTGACGGTTTCTGGAAGTCTAAGTATGCAAGTGGTGAGTTCTTTGAGCGTTACACTAACCCTCAGTTCGCTTTCGGTCCTCAGACTGATAAGGTCAAGGCTATCTTCGCTGAGAACAACATCTTTGTTCCTGGTGTAGATGAGTGGAAAGAGCTTGCAACTAAGGTCGCTGAGCATGGTTTATATAACTCACATACTCAAGCAGTCCCCCCAACAGGCAGTATCAGTTATGTTAACAACTCTACTCCTTCCACTTTGCCTGCGACGTTTACTCTTATTGAGAAGCGTTCCGAAGGCAAGCTCGGAACCGTTTATGTGCCTAATGCGTTTGCAGAAGGAAACGAAGAGTACTACTCTGGACACAACATGTTCGAGATTGACCCTAAGAAGGTTATTGATGTCAACTCCGTAGTTCAGTACTACGTTGACCAGTCAATTTCTCTAACCTTAGGGTACAAGTCCTCTGTCACTACCAAGGATGTTACTAAGAACATTCTTTATGCTTTCAGCAAGGGCAAGCCTTCTGCTAAGGCTTTGGATGAGCGTGGTGAAATGCTCGCCCGCTACCCACATGCTGAAATCAAGTCTCTGTACTATGTTCGTGTGAACAACATTGGCCTCGACGGCACACAGGACGAGACCTGCGTCAGTTGTGCTCTCTAACAAAAAATGTAGCAACTTTCTGAAAGTTGTTCTCTGAAACCAGTGAATCCTCTCCTTATTTTAAGGTAGAGGATTCACTGGTTAAGTGATATAATAGATGCATGCCAAAAGAAAAGTTACCTGCTTATCTAATTTCACAGTTTCATCCTGTGAAAAATGGTAACTTGCTGCCAGAAACTCTTACCACCGGTTCTAACAAAAAAGTTTGGTGGTGTATAGAGGAATGTGGACATGAATTTGAATCTCGTGTTTTCTCTCGTGTAAAAGGAGCGGGATGTTCTCTTTGTACTGGCAAAATTATTGTAGTTGGCATTAATGACTTAGCTACTACTCATCCTATTCTTGCTGCTCAATGGCATCCTACTAAGAACGGTGTATTGTTGCCTACTCATGTCACAATAGGTAACAATAAAATGGTGTGGTGGATTGATGAGCATGGCCATATCTGGAAAGCGAAAATTTGCAATAGAGCAAACAAAACCTCCACCAATGTTTCCTCTTGTCCAGTTTGCTTGAATAAACAAGTCCTTGTTGGATTCAATGATTTGCCCACAACGCACCCTCTTCTTGCAGCTCAATGGCATCCCACAAAGAATGGCAACTTGCTGCCTACTGATGTGACAGCTGGTTATACTAAACAGGTTTGGTGGTTGGATGAGTACGGCCATGTATGGAAAGCTACTGTAACTAACCGTACAAGAAAACGTAGTAATGGCACTGGTTGCCCTACCTGTGCAGGACACTATTCCCAGGAAGAAAGATACATCGGAGATGAGCTAGCCGCTCAGTGGCACCCAACGAAGAATGGGAAGTTACTGGCTACTGATGTGTCTAAGGGTTCAGATAAGCTTGTTTGGTGGCTTGGACCTTGCACTCATGAATGGGAAGCTGTTGTTGGTTCCCGAGCGCTTTTAGGGAGAAACTGCCCGTATTGTTCGGGTAATAAAGTGCTTATTGGGTTCAACGATTTTGCCAGTCAGCAGCCAGTTCTTCTTGAAGAGTTTCATCCAGTTTTGAACGAAGATTTGAAGCCAAATGATTTTACTTCAGGTTCCAGACGTTTAGTGTGGTGGTTGTGTAAAACTTGTAGTCATGAATGGGAAGCTACCGTTGGTTCCAGAGTATATGGTAATGGCTGTCCTCAGTGTGCTGCTCGTAAGCACAACTTCATCTCCCAACCCGAGAAGGACTTGTATGACTTCATTACGGGTCTTGGGTTTACTGTGAAGCAGTCTGACCGCTCTGTCCTCAAGAACGTGTCTGCGAGGGAGCTTGATTTGTTTGTGCCTGAGCGCATGTTTGCTGTTGAGTTCAATGGCTTGTATTGGCATAGTGAGTTAGCTGGTAAGGGTTCTGAGTATCATCGGAGTAAGTTTGTTGCTGCTCGCGCTGCTGGTGTTGAGCTGTTGCAGGTGTGGGAGGATGATTGGATGAATCGTCATGCAGCTGTTCTGCATACTATTGCTTCCCGTCTGGACGCTGTGCAGTCCGCTGCTGCTGGTGAGCTGACTCCTATTGAGCTGACTCGAACACAGGTTGGCGAGTTCTTGGATGCGTATTCTATTCAGGGCGAGGTGTCTGCTGATGTGTTCTATGGTTTGCAGGATGTTGCTGGCGTAGTGCAGGCAGTGCTTGCGCTTGATGTTGATACTCACTCTGCCGAGGTTGTTCGATTTGCTGCTCGAGGTAACGTTGAGAGTGGTTTTGCGGAGTTGTTGACTCATGCTGTGGAGATGTTAGAGCTGGACACTGTGACTGCTGTTGTTGATAACGCTGTGGATGATGCTGGCATGTTTGAGGCGTTCGGGTTTATCAAGACTGGGGATATTGCTCCTGTTGCGTATGGTGTTGTGAAAGCTTCTCGTGTTGCTGATGCATGCGATGGGAACCGTATTTGGGATGCTGGTAAGACTAAGTATCGTTTTTCTGTGTGATTTTTTCTTCCTACTTTCATTTTTAGCAAGTACTTGCCGATAAGGAAAGTAGGAAGAGAGAAAATGATACTGGGAGGTTATCATGGAGAGTACAACGCAATTGACACCGCAAGAAGCACAGAAGCTTCTGGATTCCGCTGAGCAGCTCAGTACGCAAACACATGAGGCAACGAAATGGCCGTATGTGGCGTTCTTGTTAGGTTTAGGTGCGGTTACTTCGTTTGGAACGCTGGGAATGTCTCTTATGGAGGGAACAGGTTTCGGATTGGCATATGCTGGCACACTGTTAGGTGGGTTTGCTTTGCTGATGTTCTTCCTCATTAGCACGCAAGATCGTCGTGGTTTTGCTTTTAGTTCTCGGTGGAAACTGTATATGGGTGCTTGGTCAGCTGCGTATATTGCTGCGATTGCTGTTGTTGGTTTCGCGCATGGTTCTGTTGTTTTGACTGCAATTACTTCTGGTTTAGTATTTTTGGTGACGTTTATTTCGGCGATGGTTGAGGTGAAGCGATGACTGATGTGAATGTGCAACATCCTCGGTTGGATTTGTCGGAGGAGTTGGTGAATCCGGTTCGGTTTTCTATTGTTGCGATGTTGGCGAAGACGGGGACGTTGAGTTTTCGTGAGGTTCGTGAGTCATTGCAGGTTTCGGATTCTGCGTTGAGTAAGCAGGTGTCTTCTTTGGAGGCTGCTGGGCTTGTGGGGGTCCGTAAGGAGTTCTTTGGGAAAACTCCCCGCACTCTACTTTCTATGACTTCTGAGGGGCGTACAGCGTGGGGAAAACATTTGGAAGCGTTGCAGAGGATTGTTGACAGTCAATTGTAATCCGTCAGATGTTGTTTATTGAGCATATGACCGATAAGGATAAGACGAACCTTTGTATTGATAAAGGTTCGTCTTATCCTTATTTATCCCCGAAAGCTTACTCCCCTTATGCTTAGAATACATAATGCTCTAAAATCCTCCCGCGCTGCTATTGATCTTGCCTCTATCATGGTTGGTATTATCGTGATTGGTTTGATTGGTGGTGTTATCGCTGCGACTGTTTTCGCGGTCATTCCATGGTCTCAGGATAAAGCAGCAAAACAGCAAGTAGAATCCATTCATACTGCTGAGAATGCCTTATACGGTCTCAGCAGTGACTCTAATGTTGCTTTACAAGGTGGAGCTACACGAGCCTCTTTTGGCTCTTCCGTTCAGTTAGATGCAAATAACCTACTGACCTTAGATAAAACGGGTAGCTACTGTGTCATTCCTGCGGTTGGTGGGAAAGATTACCACGCATATGTGAAGAGTGGTTCAAACAAATGGTTCAGTGCAACGAATAGTAAGAAAACTCCTATTGAGTATACTGGAACTACACCTTGTGTGAATGGAGTAGATACTCCTATTGGTGATGCTTCTCAGACTCCTGGAACTGTTGATACAGGAGTTGATGATGGTGTTGGGGATGTTCCAACAGCTCCTACTGTTCCTGCGCTTCCTGCGGCGGTTTTAGTTAAATCATATGATTTTGAGAACCAGTCTGTCACTGGTTTTACCTACTTTAATGCTAAACGTAGTGCTGAATCGATTACGGTCGTTGCAAATGGGCATGACGCTTCCAGTAAATATGCGTTGCGATATCTTGATACAGGTGAAGCTGATGATTATTACGGTGGGATTGTTGACCGTTCTTACACCTCCACTGGTATTGTCACCGGAGCGAAGTATCGTATGACTGCTTGGGTGTATTGGCGTTCAGGAACTTCGGTTTCTTCTATGAATGTTTCAATGTTTGGAAGCGATTACAAGACAGTGATGAAAGCTGATCCTGTTACCAAAGCTAATACATGGACTCAGGTGAGTTTTGAAGTCAAAGCTACCACAAGTAGAACAGTTGCGTTTAGTAATTATGGTAGAGCATACACTTCCGCTGATTTCATTGTTGATGACGTTGTGATAGAAAAACTGCCGTAATAATTACTTCTTTAGCTTGTATCTAATTTTTATTTTACTCGAAAGTTTCCCCATGCTTAGACTTCATAATGCTCTGAAATCCTCCCGCGCTGCGATTGACCTTGCCTCTATCATGGTTGGTATTATCGTGATTGGTCTTATTGGTGGTGTTATTGCCGCGACCGTATTTGCCGTCATTCCGTGGTCTCAGGATAAAGCAGCGAAACAACAGTTGGATAATGTGTCTTCTGCTGAGAGTGCTTACCGCGGTTTGAGTGCTGATAAGGACAGTAAACTCAAAGATGCTTCTGCTACACCCACGAATTCTTCTGACGCAAATCAGGTAGTATTGAATAGTACATTCACTGGTAGTGACGGGTTAGCTATCAACCAACTGTTGGAGGCCAATCCTGCTAACTACTGCGTACTTGCCACTGATAATGGTAAAGACTATGCAGCATATGCCCGTAGTGGTTCAGGTAAGGTGTTCAAATCCACTTCAAAAGGTTTCACTGGAGAAGCTGCGAATGATGAAGCTATATGTCTAACACCAACTGCTGGTGGCAATGGTGGTAATGGTTCTGTTTCTACCCCTACTGGTCCTACGGGAACATCTGATTTGAAGCCGACAACTGCAATGTACAGTAACGTTTCAGTTTCTGATGATGGTTCTGTCATTATTGGAACAGCCCCAGCAGGTAATGGTGCTTTCTATATTTCTAAGGATGGCGGTAACACTTGGAGCTCTCGTACTGACAGCGGTTATGCTTTGAATGCTGTTGTTTCAGGGGATGGTAAAAAGGTTTACTACACATATAACGCTAATAACAGAGACCCTTCTTACTGGATTTACTCGGGAACGCCTGATAGCAGAGGCAGCTCTACTGGAGCTGAGTTAAGACAGTACTCTTATATTTATACTTCCGCTACTGGAAGTTCAGTTCTTGGATTGGGTACATATGTGAATGCTACATGGAATTCAACAGTTGACACAGGTTCTAATTGGAGCAAATACAACTACGCTAACGTTAGCTCTTATGTGGGCGGTGCTATGTCCCAGAACGGTAAAGTCATGGCGTATCTTGGTAGTTCAGGATTGTACGTTTCAACAGATGGCACAGGAAAGAATTTTGCTTCTCGTACAATTCCTGCTGGCGAAACATTGACTTCTACCAATCTCTCCAATGATGGTAGTGTTATGACACTGACTTCATCCCAGGGGAACGGTTATGTTTCTCAAGATAAAGGTGTTACTTGGACTAAGATTGCTAAGCCTGCATCTGTTACTGGCGCTCTGCAGTTGAGTGTTGCAAAGTCTGGCCGGATTCTTATGCACGGCAGCACTGACTCCAAGTTGTATGTCAGTGATGATGCTGGTGCTACATTCAATGAAGTTAGCGGCATTGATGCGACTGGTTGGACCATGACAAGAATTACTGGTAATGGGGATAAGTTTGTCGCTTCTGTAGGCGCAAAGTTCTATACAGGAACTATTACTTTGTAAGCTAATTGACCATATGACCGATAAGAATAAGGTAAGAGTTTTCTATGACAATTCTTACCTTATTCTTATTTTATCCCTGAAAGCTTACTCCCCTTATGCTTAGACTTCATAATGTCCTAAAGTCTTCCCGCGCTGCTATTGACCTTGCCTCTATCATGGTTGGTATCATCATCATTGGTTTGATTGGTGGTGTTATCGCTGCGACTGTTTTTGCTGTTATTCCTTGGTCTCAGGACAAAGCAGCAAAACAGCAATTAGAATCCATTCATACTGCTGAGAATGCGTTGTATGGGTTGAGTTCAGATGTGAATGTTGATTTGAAAGGTAATGTTGGTAACGCAACGTTTACTGACTCTGCTCGGTTAGATGTGAACAATTTGCTTACTCTCAATACAGCTGGTCAATACTGTGTAGTGCAGACATCTGATGGGAAGGATTACCATGCGTACTCTCACTCAGGGTCTGGTAAATGGTTTGTTGCAACAAATAGTAGCAAAACTCCTCAGGTTTTAGCTGATGGTATTGTTCCTTGCGTCCCTGCTACGGGTGCTTCTGTTGGTCCTGCTGGTCAGACTCCTGGGACTGTTGATACAGGTGTTGATGATGGAAAGGGTTCTATCCCTACTACTCCTGGAACAGTCAACCCTGGTTCAGGTTCGGGAACAACTCCGGTGGCTCCTCCTGCTCCAACATATTTTGCTACTTTTGATTTTGAGAATAAGAAGAACTGGACTCCATATACCAGTAATGACTCTGTTTATATTGCAACTTCTCCAACCCATGGTGGGACTGGTGCACTGTATACTGGTTTAGTTACTACGAATGACTCTGAATACCGTGCAAACAGCACAGTTCCAACTTCTTTCATCAAGGGGAAATCATACAGAGTAACAGCGTGGGTGTATAACACTGGAAGCATGGGAAGTCTCTGGGTATGGACGAATGGAACTGTTCGTTCACAATTTGCAAGTGTTGACCCTAAAGGTCCAAGAGCTACTGCTACTGGGCAATGGATTCAAGTAACGACGACTATCACTCCTGATTTAGGAGGAAATGGTATTCAGCTTGATGGGTTAGCTTCTGGTTTAGGAGCCAGAGCAAACACGGTCTGGGATGACATCACAATTGAACAGCTAAACTAAAAATATGAGAAAGGGGCTTACAATGTCAATAAAATTGTAAGCCCCTTTCTCATATCCCGATAGTATGGTCTTGAGCAAATCTTTTGCTCTATGCGCTGGCGAGAACCAGTCCAAAACATACAAGGGGACAATTATGTCTAAAATATCGGAAAATAAAAAGTACCTTACGTTGGAAGGTGTTCGGGTTTCATACCGCCCGAAGGATAACACTATCCATTTGACTTCCATTGATGAGGATTTAGCAGCTGAGGGTTTTCACCTCACGTTGAAGCAGGGTTCTGACTCGGAGAATATTCTTCGGTCCTTGCTGTTAGAAAAAGGTTTGATTCGTCCTGATGTGGCTCGTGGTGAGTTCCTTGACTCTCCTGATTTAGTGGGTGGTACTCCTGAAATTCGAGACCGTATTCTTCGTTCTGACCCTATCCGCCTTAGCCCGCATTCAGTTGTACCTGTAAGTAGTGGTCAATCTTCTGCTGGTTCTATGGATGGAGTCATCACCAAAAATACTGGTACTAAAGGAGGGAAAGGTAAGACAAATGCTTCCTTTATGAGCAAATTTGCGAAGATTTGGAAACCCGAAGAAAATGCTGAGCTTCCAAGTCATCTTGCAGGGAATATGGATAAGGATACTCCGTGGGATGTTATCCGCTTAGGGGTTGCAAAGAGCGGTTACGTGGATTGGCATATCAACACGTTCCCCCACATGTTATTGGGTGGTCCAGCAGGAACTGGTAAGAGTGTCATCCAGCGAAACATTTTCTTCCATTGCCTTCGTCATAATGAATACTGGAAATTCTTCGGTATTGATTTGAAAAGAGTTGAACTTTCTCCTTATAAAGTTTACAAGAACACGGTTGTTGGTATTGCAACTACTGTTGAAGATGCTCTTGTGATGTTGCAGTTCATCCATGATGAAATGATGCGACGTTACGAGTTGATGGAGCATGAAGGTGTGAATTTCTACCAGGATTTGCTGTACAACAACAAGACAAACTCAACGAAAGCTATTATGCTTCTTATTGATGAGGCAGCTATGTTGTTATCTCCTTCTGGCTCACGAACTGAGGAGGGTAAAGCTGAGGATGCTATGAAAGTTGAAATTTCTGCTTTGCTTTCAAAATTAGTTCGATTGGGTAGAAACGCTGGAATTCATATTATCACGTCCACGCAGCGTCCAGATGCAACGATTATTTCAGATGAGTTCAAAGCGAACATGGATGTGCGCATTGCAGCTGGGAAAATGGATTCAATGCCATCTTCTATGATTTTAGGTTCTGATGATGCTACGAATCTTCCAGGTTTCAAAGGTCGTGGGATGATTCGTTTCGGAGGGAGCTTAGAGGAGTTCCAGTCCTATTTCTCTTCCATGTCATTAGGTGATGAGTGGATTCAGCAGTTCGGTAAGGAAGCTGAGCCTGAGCGTTGGGCTGAGCTCAACCGGAAACATCGCCCTGAGTCTCCATTGAAGTACCCTGCGTTTACATTAGGTGAAGATGTAAATGGCGAGTTGGTGCAATGGGATAGTTATATGAACCGAGCAATGCTTATTACAGGTAATGATATTAAAGCTCGTATTGAACTTCAAACTGAGCTGGTCCGAAAAACAGGTGTTGACTCTAATAGTTGGGTGACAACAAGCATGTGGTTTGAAAGACCAGAACATTGGGCTGGTTTGGCGAAGAGCCTCAACCAAATTAAAGAAGAAATGGATACTCGCTATCAATTGATGGAGGAGGACGGAGCTTCAAATTATAGAGACTACTCTGCGCCGTTCCCTACTTATCTCCTTATTCTTGAGCAGTTTGAAGCATTGTATGCTGAAAAGATTGCTCCAGAGTTCATTGAGGTAAGAGACGAAATCATCTACCTTATTTCATATATTCTGCGTGTTGGTCGTGCTGCTGGTATGCGTGTAGTTATTTCAGGTGCACCTGAACTTCCAAGTTTGATGAAGCTAGAAATGTTGTCTAATATTGATGTTCGTGTTGCGGCAACTATTTTGAATGAGCAGAGTTCATGGAGCCTTATGCATTCACGTGCTGCTACTAATTTAGCTCCGTCAGGTGAATGGTTAGTATGGTTCGGGCCTCAGAATAAATTTCATAAAATTATTTTCAAAAAGCACATGAACTCAACGTTTGGCGAATAAATATGATAAACACGATAGTGAGAAATAAGATGGATTCATTGAGTAGCCTTTTTCCTATCCTGAAATCATTTTCTAATGGCGACAAAATACAGAGTGTTCCCGATTCGTTGGCACATATGTCAGGATGGAAGAATGCATCGGAAACAGTGCGCTTAGGAAAGACTCAGACTGGCCATTTGGATTGGGACACAGGCAATTACCCGAACCTTATTCTGATGGGTAATGCTGGGAGTGGGAAAAGTGTTTTGCATAGAGCTATCTTCTACCACTGCTTGACCCATAACAACGATTGGGTCTTCTATGGGGTGGACCCTTTCAGATTAGATACAGCGCCTCATAGAAAATATGAAAGAACTTTTGGAGGAACTGCAAGTGATGTTGAATCCTCTCTGAAACTTTTAGAGAGTATTGACTTACAAATACAAGAGCGTTATCAGTTATGGAGTCAGGAACATCAACAAGAAAAGTTCGACCTTGAAAAGCATTCAATGAAGTCAATAATGTTGGTCATTGACACATTTTATCCAACTTCCAGTGATGTTTTCGATTACATAAAGTCTCATCATTCAGATTATGCTCGAATTGTCAAAATCCGTGAGTTGTTTGCACGAATTGTAGAGCATGGTAGCAAGGTAGGTGTTCATGTTGTATGGACAGCTATGGCGGGACCAGTTCCTCAGTTAGATAGTCAATTCATTGAGTATTTTGATGCAGTTATTACGACGAGTCGTATAGATTATGAGTCATCTGAGCAGTTCTTTGGCTCAGATAGAGCTGCAATCATTCCAGAGTACGGGATGAATGGGTTTGTCAGAGGAAAAGGATTGGCAAAATTCGGAGACCTCGTTGAAGAATTCCGAGGGTATCTTATTGATGATGAATCCGCTCAGTCTTGGGTAAAGAAACACGGCCAACATGCTGAACCTCAATTGTGGGCAGAGCTGAATAGCAAGTAACTATAACTATTGAATACCGTTGTAGGGAACAAGAGGAGAAGCCTTGTTCCCTACAACGGTATTTGCTGATATAATAGGCTATACAGATAACGGGAGCTAATGAATATGAGTAATGAGAATGCTACAGAATACATTGGGTACGAAGAGCCGAATACCAGTGTTTGGGTTCGTGTTCTTGCGACGTTTCTGATTGCAGGATTCACTGCTACTGCCTTAGGCGGTATGCTCTTATTTCTGTGGTTCGTCACTGCATTATTTGCATGGTTCGTTATTCCAGCAGGTTTTATTTACTTCATCATTGTCGCTATCATCGCTCCTATCAAACGAAACCAAGCGAAGAACGATTTGAAACATGGGGTACCTCAGTTTACGTTCGAACAGATTCAAGCAGCTGAGTTCAAGGCAGGTTCACAAACGGCTTCCTTAGCAATGAACATCTACCTGTCGTTGATTGCAGTACTTTTCCCTGTTATCTATTTCGCGGGTAAGAGCGCTTCTTTTGATGATAGTTTCTCTTTCCTCCTTCTTGTAATGGGAGGAGCGTTACTGGTTGCAGCGTTTTACGTTCCATTTGTCAACGCTCCAAGTATTTACCGTAAACGGTTTCTGCAAGCTGAGGCATATGCTTTGCAGTATAAGACACCAAACTATAAGTGGGTCCGTGCGAATCGTATTTGGTCGTGGATTGTATGGGTCATTTACGGTGTAGGTGTGCCAGCTCTTTCAGTACTTGCTCTTAACGGTGGTCTGCGTCTTCTTGACTCATGAATAATGGTAGGAACCGATAATATGTAACTGTACATAGTTCGGTTCCTACCATTATTATTTTATGACTTCTAAACACCAACGTCTGCGTGATTGGATTCACCAGCAACATCCTGCTTTCCGCATAACATACAAAGCTGTTATCGCTATTGTCGGTTTCGCTATTGTGTTAGCTGGCATTGCGATGCTTGTGCTGCCTGGTCCAGGTGTGCTGACTATTCTTGCTGGTTTGGCGTTGCTTGGGTTGGAGTTCCCATTCATCCAGCGGTTCAACTCTTGGTTGAAGCAGAAAGCTATGCATCTGTGGAGGAAAGTTCGTCCTGTTCCTTCACACTGAATAGGTCATGGTTGAAAGCGCTTTGCGTGTCATGCTGATTCAAGTATTTACGTTTGAATGCAGCAAGGAATTCTTCGTTTGGATTTTCTGAATCGAAGTCTTTGTCTACTTTGAATCCTTTGTACACTTCCATGACTTTTTCCCAGGGGAATTTGCCACTGTGTTCTTGTAACGCTGGGATAGCGTATTCAGCGAACTCTTCAACTAGCTCTGTTTTCTCAGGCATAGTAGCCCTCCATTCGTTTCGTTGACCATTGTATCGGTTAATAGAAAATTCGGAGGCAACCACGATATTGATTGTCTCCGAATTTTTCCTGCAGCTTACTCCTGGTTGAGTCCTGCGAGGAACCCGTCCATGAAGATGGAACGGTTCTCATAAGTCAGAATGAAGGAGAGAGGAACGCCTTCTGATTCCTTCTTCGCAACATAGGCATCCCATGCCTGCCACGTGGCAGTGTGGACATCACTGGTGTACGGAGCGGTAACGGGACGCTGAATCTTGGTGCCAGTAGCCATAATAGGTTATATCTTCCTGTGTCAGGTGAATAAGTATATGGGCTATCGTAGCACTGAGAAACTGAGCTGTCAACTGCTATCAGTTAGCAGCCGCCACCCATCCATTGGTGAGCTCGCGCATCGTCTTCAAGCCAGGCGTTGCTTTTCTTGCCAGGACCGCTCATGAGACCTTTTTTCCATTGCAGGTAATGCCAATGCTCATGAGCGATAGTGGTTCGTAAATTACATGAAGGTACGTCAAACGCTTCTGGTGTGAGCGTGTAGAAATCATCTCCTGCGTTGTAGCAGCCCCATGCAATCTCTACTCCGTTCTGTACACGACAATGGTCAATTTTGAATGGGAACGGCTGACCTATCTCTTCTTGCAAACGAAGCACTTTCTGCTCACGACTTTCATTAGCAGGGGTAGCGGCTTCGTTCAGCTCATCAACTTGGGTTGCCCAATTCTGGGTTCGTGTTTTCAAATCAGCAACAGCATTTGCTGTGACAGTGTTCATGTCACTGATATCCTGTTTATATTGTTCAGGGTTCTGGTTGACCATGTTTCCAATATCTAAACTGCTAAGTTGGAACTGATCCAGAATAGCTGCATCTTTGTACTGCTGAATGAGAGCGGAAAGAGCATCATACTCACTGTTCACTTCTGCGGTGTTCGCGTGATTTTTATGCACAGGAGTAACAACTTTTGCTGCATTATTACCGGCTTGTTTGAGCAGAGCTGCATTTTCAGCGTAGGCTGAACCGACATCTTTCGCGCTGACTGTTTTAGGCGGTTCAGAATATGAGCCTTTCTGGGTAAGGTCAACACTTCCTGAGACCGTAAAAACAACAACAACGGCAATTGTAGTGGCAATGAGTTTACGATGACGCATAGAAGAATGATCCTTATCAAGAATGAAAACAATGTTTCTTAGTTTATCAGACATTGACGGGAATAGAAAGGAAAAAATTGTTGTTACATCATTGACAACCCAGTAAAGGAGTCAAAATGAGTGTCACAATTGACGGAACAGAAGCATTCACTGAGCAAATTAACAGTGCGGACAACAAAGACCAGCAGATTATCGTAGATTTCTGGGCAACATGGTGTGGTCCATGTCGTGCAGTGTCACCTATCCTTGATAAGATTGATACCGAGGACAGTAACGTAACTTTGCTCAAAGTTGATGTTGATGAAAACCCTGAGCTTGCTGCGGCATTCCAGGTTCAGTCCATCCCTACGTTGATGTTCTTCAAAGAAGGTCAGATGAACGCTAACCCTATCATCGGTGTTGCTCCAAAGGATGCTATCCAGAAGCACTACCAAACTGCTTGATGAGTAGCTCCGAATAGTATTCGGATGATGTAAGAAAGAAAAGGGAACCTGTTTGAATTACAGGTTCCCTTTTCTCGTATCCGTGATAGAATAGGTGGATTATGCTTCTACTGAACCTACTTACACGAGCTGCACCATACGGTTACCCTGAAACTGATGAGACTCGTCGGCTGGCAGCGCTCTGGGAAAAACATGTGGGGCCTGTTCCTATTGATGATTATGGAGATTTTGAAGACTTCTTCGAGCAGGCTGTCCGTTTGGATGCAGCTGTGAAGAGTGTTTCGCTTCCTGGTATCTGGTTGACAATCAACGGGAGTAAAGAGGCTAAAAACCTTGAATCAGGTGAGACTCAGCCTGCTGAGAACTTCAAGAACTCCCCTCATTATGGTTTGCTGTCAACTCAAGATTTTTTGTTCCACAGCTCACCTGACGCTGTTCGTGATGCTCAAGTGGATAAGTACTGGCAGTGGGATACGTTCCAGCGTTTCGCTGGTAGAGAAGTTATTTCGACTGGTTTCGGTAGCAGCATTCAAGGTAAAGACCTTATGAATGAAATCTTCACCTTGTATAAGACAGGCGTGGAACGTTTCTTCATCAAAGAAACGAAAACCAAAGCAGGTATTTGGGTTATTGAACTTACTGAGAACCTCAGCTATGAAGAAGTGTACAAGATTGTTGACGTAGAACTTGAATGGTCCCTTGTCCGAAATGAAGACAGGGAAGATTGTTTCCTCGTACAGCCTCATACCTCTATGAGGAACGAGTATCGTTTCTTCGTTGTAGATAATACTCTGGTTACAGGAGCTGGATGTGTTGAAGAGTTCACCCCTTTGAATAACCAGGCTCAGTTTGATGCTCAAATGCGGGAGCATCGTAATTGGAATCATGAGCCTATTACTTCCCAGCTTGAACTTCTTGGAAAGTACCGTAAATTTGCTGAGAACGTGGTTCGCCATCTCAAAGAGGAAAAGCCTGAAATCGGAAGCTATGTGCTTGATGTTGCACGTTCCATCAGTGGAGAACCTATGATTGTCGAGTTCAACTCCCTCTTGAACTCAGGATTATACGCTTCACAGCCCGCTCGGGTTGTAGCTGCTTTGGTAGAGTAACCTCATAGGGGTTGTAATTCCTCTTCTAAACTGGTAGAGTGGATTCTTGTAAGAAGGTTTACCTCATATTTAGTTCAGGAGAGAACGCATCATGCAGAAGCTTAGGACCCCTTCGTTTGTCTATCATCTTTCGCTGACCGCGAAGGAAATTGCTCCTCAGCTGAGCGGTCTATGGCAGGCTATTCTCGCACTGACAGGTCTTGCCTATATTGCGAGTATTCTAGGAATCACTCAGGTTGTTTCTGCAATGCAGGATGCAGGTCAGTCGTATGGTCTGCCCCTTTTCGCCGCTGTGTTCACAGCAACTATTCTTGTCGGTTTTATCGCCCACAAGGCCCATCAGAGCTACCTCCGAGTTGGCGAGAAGCGAGTGAAGTCCCAGGTGAAGGTTGTTACTGCCATCCTTGAAGACAGCGGGCATGATTTGAATGACACGCAGGTTGCTGCGCTGCTGACAGACGGACAGTTCATCCTTGAAGAGATTAGCTATGGCGAGGTGCTGCGTACCGCGTACAATTTGAAGGAAACAGGTTCTCAGGGTGTTCTGACTCTGTACGTCTCAGACCTGCCAGGCAAGGCGCTCAATGAAAATCATCAGCGCTGGTAAAATATTTCTTGAAAATGTCAGACCTGCATGGTACATTGATGAATGTACGAAATATGCAGGTCTGACATTTCTATTAAGGAGGAAAAATGGTATCCACCATTGAAAAAGATCAAGCAGTAAAGTTCCGTTACAAAAAGATCAGTGGAGAAGAAAAGACTGTTGACCATTTAGTGATTGACAGAGTGTTCAGTAGCTCTGACGGGTATGAAATTGTCCAAGGATATTTGGAGGACGGGGAAGGTCGTTCATACCGTAGAGTAAACATGCAAGACATAGAAGTAATAGATCAGTAATACAAGTTGAGGGTGAAGCTTATTGCAAGCTTCACCCTCAACTATTTAGTTTTCATCAATGACTTTTACTCTTCGTGCACCAAAGTCGGCGCTCAGCCGTTCTTTTTGCGGGTTATTCTGGTTGATCCAACGGGTTGTTTTTCCTCGTTTGACAGACCTCCACACTTCATTATCGCCGTCAACAACGACAGCTCCAATATTCAGGTTCCGAATTTCTCGTGCACTGGTAAGAGTTCGTTGTAAGCCAGCTCTTTTATAATGGTCACCTTCAAGAGCGCGGAGAGCAACAACTTCTTCTATCAGTTCAGCTAAGAATACTCGTCCAGCAACAGCAATGTGAATATCAGCGAAGTTTTTACCTTCAAGGATAGTGGTTCCATCCTCAGTATGCACACGAGCGCCATGAGGAGTGGGACTGGTAAGCCAAGAACCAGGGGTCAGCTTATTTCCTTCCGTCAGTTGACTTCGCAACCTATTCAAGAATTCATCAGCTAACATTTTACTCCTTTTAGATAGGCTACTATTCTACCATATTGATTGTATGTAGCAAACTCTAATCAAGTTTTTAATACAAAAACTTGCATTTGCTTTCTGCTTGTGTTATAGTTATTTTTACGACAGTAGTTCAAGGTTAACAGAACGCCTGGCTCTTGGATATTCCGGGTAGTTGGTGGCTCATATCCACCCTGTCGGCCAAACTTTTATGAAATACCGTTGCATGAGAGAGAGAAGTGCAGCGATGAGAAGAGGAGAAAATTATGTCAACTGTTATCGATGCTCGTAACCGCTTGAAGGCAAGCCTGGTCCGTCGTGAGTCCACTGTGAATGTTGCGAAAGCTATTCTTGACCTTGGCTTTCTTCCTGAGGACTCTGAGCTGCATACTAAGCTTTCTTCCCTTTCTTATCGTGGTACTTATGGTTACTACGATGCTGTCTACGATGACTATGACCGTGTTGACTCTGCTGATGACCAGTTGGAGACATTCGCTGTATTGTTCCCGAACGTCAGCATTGATGAGGCTCTGTCTGTTACCGTTGACCACCTCTCATATGTTTCAGTTCATCAGGATTTGATTACTTCAGCTTTGTACTCACTGGGAGTGCCTTCTGGTTGGAGTGCGAATGATGCTCTGCGTAAGCGTTTTTCCCTGGATTGGACTGTAGGGTCAGCATCCAGCAAGAAGGCTTTCGTCAAGCGTCTTCGTTTCTTGAACTCTTTTGAGGAGAAGCTGGGTCGTGTCTTTGACACTCTTCAGCTTCGTCATGCTCAGATGCAGGCGAAGAGCCGCTTAGCGTACGCTGTTGACGCTGAGAAGCTTGACGATATTTCGTTGTCATTCGTTGCATACCTTGCGGCTCGTGCGAACCGTCGTTCGCTGTTCATGCTTGGTGGGCAGTCAAAGGTGTTCGATGATGTCAGTGATGCATTGCGAGACATGATTCCTGCTGATGCTAACTGGGAGCAGATTGCTTATGTTTCACCGACAATGAACGTGTTTGAGCGTCTTACTCAGGATGCTCTGGGTCGTCTCATTGGTAAGTTCCACAGTGAAATGACAGTTGCTGCAAATCAGCTGGGCCAGTTATTCCCGACCCTTCCTGTCCGCATGCGGGCTGAAATGGTAATGGTGAAAGGTGTTGATAGCTCTCGCTGGAATGCTTACGCTGGTGCATTGAACACTATGCGCTCCGCCTGGATTTCTGCAACCATTGCTGCTGGCTTGGATTCAGTGCTGGATAAGTACTTACCTGGCAAAGCTCCTCGTTTGATGGCAGCTGACCTTGTATGGTGGGCACGTAATAACGGCCAGGAGCTCCATGAGGACACTCGCATGTTCTCTAAGCTTCCGTATCCTTGGGAAGTCATCAGCGGCGAGAAGAAGCTCAACCGTGCGAAGATTCTCAGTGTTGCTCGCAAGGCAAACGTAACTAATGTTGATGAGACAGGTTGGGTTGGTCCCCGCACTGGCGTAATCTCCGAAGTCGCTGCTGCTGAGCCTATCACTGTGCACGGCATCGTGGTTTCTGACCCGAACCTTGCTGTGATGCTTCGCAAGGCAGGAGCGTTCTCTGCTAAGAAGTTCTCTTATGTGGAGGATTTGACAGCGGAGGTCTGGGATAAGCAGGAGTCAACAATTGGTGATAAAACCTACGTGGTTGTCAACTGAGTAAGAGGGGAAGAACTAAGAAGGTTCTTCCCCTCTTATTTTTCGAGTTGCAGATGTCTGAGGGGTGTGATAGGCTCTTATTTGTTAGAGAGAAACCCCTTTTACTTCATTGGAGAGAAACCTGTGATTTCTGAAAATACCAAGGTTGTTGAGATTACCAGCAACGTTACTTATGCGGACACTGTTAAGTCCGAAATTGATGCTGAGTCCATGCCTCACATCATGAATCTTCTGACGAACATTTACCAGGATGCTTATCTGGCTATTGCTCGTGAGTACATTTCCAACGCTATTGACGCTGTTCTTGCAGCGAAGGGTGTTGAGTCTGCGTTTGGTGTCGTGTTTGAGAACCCCGTTGAGGTAGTTCTCCCGACCCGAGCGAACCCGACGCTTATCATTCGTGACCACGGCATTGGTATGCCTCTGGATGTTCTGAAAAACGTCTACCCGCATTACGGTCGTTCTACGAAGCGCGAGACGAACGCTCAGATTGGTCGTTTCGGTATTGGTGCAAAGTCGGCTTTTACCACGGTTACGAACTTCATTGTTACCTCCATCCATGAGGGTAAGAAGAACGTTCTCATCTTCCAGAAGGATGAGAACGGCGTTGGTGAGGCGAACTTCCTGGATGAGCAGGATACTAACGAGGCTAACGGCACCACCATCACGATGCTGCTTCCTGACCCTGACCGTCTGAACCGCGTTTTCAATGACTCTAACCTCCTGCTGGGTTTCCCCACGGGTAGTATTTCCATCAATGGTACTCTGAGTACGAACAGTGTTTACAATACTGAGACGTTCACCCAGCTCGGTGATAAGGGCTGGGTTCTGAACAGCCTTGTTGACTGGGAGAACAACCAGCGCACTCGTCTGCGTAAGGGCTGGAATGACAAGATTGTTCTTGTTGGTCCGATTTCCTACACCTTTGACAAGAATCTTCTGGAATTCCCTGAGTACCGTCGTGAGTTCGGTTCCATGGATGATTTCACAGTTGCAAACCTTCCGATTGGTTCTGTTGATGTCACGCCTGCTCGTGATACTCTCATCTTCTCGGATAAGACTCGTAACGCTATCATTGAGGCGACTCGCAAGCTGAAGCAGGAGCTTAACACTCATGTTGACAGCCTGTTTGATGGTGTCGGTTCTCGCCGTGAAGCGGTCACGATTGCTGATTCCATCAGGAGCGCAGGGTTCCGAGGTGAGTGGAAGTTCCAGGATGAGGTTATTCCTGACTACGAGATTCAGGCTGTTGCCGACAAGGGTAACTGGTACACTGCTGCTGGCCACAAGACTTCTGTGCGAGGCTTCTACCAGGGCCGTGCGGATAACACCGTAGTTGTCTATGGTGTTACAGATATTCATGCTGCCCGCACCCTGAACCGTTTCCGTAAGGCTTTCGAAATCAAGCACCCGAACATTACGGATTCTTTCCGTCTGGTGTACACGTCTGCACAGATTGCAGAGCTGAACCCGTGGACTGAGGATATTGCAGTTGCCACCTACTCAGTTGCTCAGTTTGAGGCTATGGGTCAGGAATTCCGTAACGAAATCAACGCTGAGAAGCGTGCACAGCGCGGAGCTGCTGTGAATGCTAACGGTGGCGCGAATGTCAACTACGGCGCACTTCCTGTTACTGTTCTGGGTCGGAGTGGTTACTATGAGAGTGACCGTCCGAACAGCCAGAGGGAATACTCTGCTGATGTAGCGCAGCGTTATGATGCTGTTGTGTACATGCGTTTGGACGAGAATGCTCCTGCTACGCCGAGTACTCAGTTTGCTCGTATCGCTACGACGAACGTTACTGCTTCTGCTGAGGATTACCGTAACCTGAATGCTGCTCTGCGTCTGATTCGTGAGCATTTCGTCCCTGGACGGGATGTTGCTATCGTTCGCATTCCAAACAACACTCGTGTTGAGTCATTCCTGAACGCTGTCCCGCATGCAGTAAGTATTGATGATGCTCTGACAGTTGCAGCGGAACATGTTATTGAAAGTAACACTATTTCAGTTGAAACGTTGGCTCTTCACCGTAATGTTGGCCTTCAGAATCTTCGTTGGACTGATGTTGTGAACCCTGAGGACATCAACCATGAGGGTCTGCGCGCCTGGGTGCAGGCAGCTCAGAGTTACCTGCACATCAGTTCAAATGAGCGTACGGCAATTGACAAGTTCAACCGTATGATTACAGTGGGTCGTCTTGCTCCACTGTTTGCTAACCTGAATGAGCAGGTTGAAACCTTTGAGAATTACCGCATTCCTCTGCTTTCAGAAGTGTACGGGGAGAGTTCCCTCCGTGAGGATATTACTGAGTACGTGAACTTCAAGTACCCTGCTGAGTAGTTTGTTGAGGGTGCGTAACACTGGTAGAATCTGCTGTTACGCACCCTCAAAATCTTTTCCTATAAGACTTGCAAAAGTCAGAGTCATCTGGTAAGCTCTACTCATAAGCAATACAGTAAATAACTCTAAAAACCTTGAAAAATCAAGGAAAATCACCTATCAGACTTGACATGAAGCATGAAAATCTGGTAGAATAGATTACAAGTTACACACGTTATCAAACACTTATACAAGGAGAGAAACACCATGGCTCTTGAATTCTCACGCGCCGAGTCTGCCACTCGCGGTTCCAGCATCATCCTGTTCTACCCGGATGGTCCGTTCTTCGTTGATGGTACTCACGAGAAGTACGCTGACATTGTTCGCCTCATTGAGGCTTCCGCTGATGAGGACGCAATTCGCCGCCTCACCCACCCTGATGAGTTCGCCCTTGGCGGCGACGCTCTCACCCGCCTTGCTACTGTTCTCGGTGTTGTTTCCGAGGCTGACGTTGATTTCGTCTACCGTCGCGGCACTGGTTCTGAGGTTCACGTTTCTACCACCATCGTTCGCCTGGTTGACCACCAGAGCGGCGAGACCATTCTTGTTGCTGACCCTGATGGGGATGGCACGCTTACCCACTACCGTTCTTCTTTCGTGAGTGAGCTTGTTATTGACGAGGGCCTTGCTGCTGATGTTTTCGGCTCTGACGACGCAGATGACACGGACGAGTACGAGGATGATGTTCTTGATGCTGAGGACGAGGATGCCGTTCTTGCTGATGTGGCTCGTATCGTTGCTGATGCTTCGGTTGTTCAGACTCGGACCATCCCTGCTGTCGGTGACACCACGCAGGATGCTTTCCAGATTGTTCGTGATGCTGCTGCGAACGGTGACGAGGTTGCTGTCAACTTCAATTACACCACCGCTGAGGGCGAAGCTCGCCGCGTTGTGGACTTCACCGTGAACGAGGTTGTTGCCACCACTGGTGCCAATGTTCACCTGTTCATTGGTCGTCGCGCTGAGGATGACGCTGTTCGCTCCTACCGTACTGACCGCATCCAGAACCTTGTGGTTGTTGGTAACCAGGCTGCGGGCGCTGTTCAGGCTGACCCGAACACTGGCGTTGTTGCTGATGCTGCGGTTGACACTGATGCAGAGCAGGTTGTTCGTGATGCTGTTGCAAACGGTGATGACATTGTTATCAACTTCAACTACACCACTGTTGACGGTGAGCCGCGTACGCTGACGAACTTCAAGCCGTCCGCTATTCGTCCGACTGCAACTCCTGGCATTGACCTGCTCATTGGTATTCGTTCCGAGGACGATGAGCAGCGCACCTACCGTCTTGACCGCGTGACGGACCTTGAGGTTGTGAATGGTGACCAGGCTGTTCAGGCTGGCGACGAGGTTCACGATACTATTCTTGCGGCTCTTGACAACGATGGGCCTGTCTTCGTGACCTTCTCCTACACCAGTGCGCAGGGCAACACCCGCACTGTTCGTAACGCTGAGGTCAGCGATGTGGTTTACTCTCGTAACCACGCAGGCAAGTTCCTGCTTCTGGCTCGTCGTGAGCGCGATGCTGGGGACAAGCAGTACCGTACCGACCGCATTGAGAACCTCGTTTTCAACCAGGCCGACTGACACACTTCCCTGCCGCTCCTAATTCTCTCTCCTTTCTCTACAACAGGAGCGGCAGGGACACAGCCCTCCTACCATCCATATTTCTCTCCTTGAGGATGGTAGGAGGGCTTCTTCGTGTCTTCCGATAGTTGTGTATTATGGCAACACCACGACGCAAACCAACACGATCCACAACAGGGGCGAAGAAAGCTGCCCCGAAAAAGAAAGTCGTTGTCAAACCAACCAAAGCGAAATCCGTTCCAGGAAGCAAAGGTGGTTTCACGGCTCTTATGCGTGAAGCAGAAAACAAAGGAAAGCCTCAAACCGCTGTAAAGCAAGCTGACCCGAACTCTTTTGCTTCCATTATCAAAGCAATGCGCGCCATCTATGGTGATAAGCGTGTGCATATCCTTGAAGTTCCTTACATGGAACGCGGAGTTGCGCAGGCTATGGGGGCTGAGTATGTGGAACGAATCAAGAAATACGTTTCAGCAGGAGATTTGCTGCCTCTGCCACTTCATCCATATAAGTCAGAAGATTTCTCATACAACCGTTGGATGGAAGACCAAATCAACGGTCGTATTCAAACTCCTGAAAAGCCAAAAGGTGGCTACTTCACTCCCCGACCTCACCAGCAGGAAGCTATAGATGCTATCAAACGGGCAGCAGCGGCTGGCTGGCGAGGTTTCATAGAGGCTGACGCTACTGGTCTGGGTAAAACTATTTCAGGGCTTGTAGGGGCTTCTGAGGCGGCAAGCATCAAAGGTTTCACTCGGCAGAAGAAAGCAAAGATGCTTATCATCTCACCGAACCGCGCACTTCCTCACTGGAGGAACACTATTCGGCATTTACAGTTGGATAATCTTCGTATTCAAGTCATCAACTACGAACAGTATAAGAAGCTTCTCACTGTTCCAAGCTCAGCTGCAACTGTCAAGAAAGCCAAAACTAAGAACAAACACATCACTGAGTCAGGAAAACCATTCATTCAGTGGGACTTCATCATTGCCGATGAATCGCATAAAATCAAGAACTACACATCTCAACGCACTAAGGTGTTTGAACGTGTAGCTCGTTATGCGGAGACAGCAGATAAAGCCCCATTCATTATTTGGCAGAGCGCAACTCTTGGACAGAACCCGTTAGAGCTCGCCTACTTAGCTCCATTGTTTAGTCAGGTCGCAAAACGCAGCCTGACGATGGAAACCTTTCCGGCATGGCTGCAAGAAGTTGGATTCCACGTTCAGAAGAAAGGTGATACTTGGCAGTGGGTCAAACCGGCGAACCCACAAGATGCAATTCCACGTGAACAGCAACGTCAAGATGTCCAACGTCTGGCAGAAATCCTGTTCGCTCCCAAAGCTCCTTCCATTCGGAGAAAGCCAGAAGACATTGCTGGTTGGCCAGAAGTCAACAAGATTGCTCTTCCTATTCAGTTAGACCCTGACTCAGCTCAGCAATACAACAAGCTGTGGACTGAGTTCCGTAAGTCGATGCACCTGAAAGTCAAAGGCAAAAACCCGAAATCGGTACTTGCAGAGCAGCTTCGGTTTGCTCAGAAAGCTTCATTGCTACGGGTGCCTCAGACTGTTGACAACATTGTTGATTTGTTGGAGAACGGATATCAAGTTGCTGTCAGTGTACGGTTCATCGAAACACTGGAAGCAATCAAGGGTTCCTTGAAGAAGCTAGGATTGGATGCTTCTGAATTCTCAGGCCGTGATTTCATCAACACTGAGCATGAGAGAATGCTGTTCCAGAAAGGTGACAACAAAGTTATTTTGTTCACTGTGGAAGAAGCAGTTTCATTCCATGCAAAAGAACAGCTCCCTGATGGCACAATAGCTTCACCATTCCCACGAGCCCTGCTTATTCATGACATGCGTTACTCAGCTCTTTCAATGACACAAATCGTTGGAAGAACGCATAGAGACGGTCAGGCTGCTAATGCGTACTTCATGTATTCAGAAGGGACAGTTGAGGAAGCCATGCTGAACATCATGCTCAACAAAATGCAGAACATGTCGGTGCTTTCTGGTGATGAAGAAGAAGATACTCTGATGGAATTGTTGGAGAATTTACCTGAGTGAACATTAGTTGATAAAAACGCGATTTGTCCCCAGTAGTGAGGACAAGTCGCGTTTTTAATGGGGTACAACCGATAAGGATTTAACGGTTTGTACAGTATACCTGTACAAATGAAAAACCCCTATCCCCAGGAAACAATGCTTAAAATTCACCAAGTTCTCAAATCTTCCCGTGCTGCCATTGATCTTGCCAGTATCATGGTTGGTATCATCGTCATCGGTTTGATCGGTGGGGTTATCGCTGCTACCGTCTTTGCTGTCATTCCATGGGCGCAAGACAATGCAGCGAAACAACAATTAGACCCTATTGCTTCTGCTGAGTCTGCGTATCGCGGTCTCTCAACCAGCAAGGATGCAAACCTACAAGACGCGGTAAGTTCACCTACAAGCACTACTGACCCTAATCAAGTTGTGCTGAATAGCGCTTTCACTGGTTCATCTGGTCTTGCTAAAAATGGTTTGCTTTCGTTGAGTCCCAATGGAGCTTACTGTGTGATTTCTACTGTTGATGGTAAAGATTATCATGCGTACTCTAAAAGCGGGTCAGGTAAATGGTTCTACATCACCAGTGGTAAAACGCAGGCAAGTGAATACACAGATGGAGATGTTCCATGCGTGACTGCTGATACTGCTACTTCTACGAACCCTGCTGGAACAGTCAACCCAGTAGTTGATAATGGGTCAACTGCCGTAGGTACGAAACCAACAAGTGGTGGAAATACAGGTGGAACAACTCCACCTGTAAATGTTCCAAATACTACAACTGCAATCATTACAGTTAACTGTGCCGTTGCCACTACTTACACTGCTCCATTTTATGGATTTAGTGGAACAATGACAGTGAATGATGTAAGTGATGGAAAACAATATCTGACCACTCGACCAACAGTTGCCGTGGTAGCTGGAACCACATACACGTTGAAACTCACTGGAACCTATACAAGTCTGCAAGTGAACAACGTGGGTAAAACTATCTCTGACCCATGTTTGCGAACAGTAGACGCTTGGGGAGACACCAGTAAAACTACTTCTGTCGCTCAGGCATTCTCTGGTGCAACAAATTTGGTTTCAGTCCCTGACTACCTTCCTGCGAATTTCACTGACCTAGTTGCAATGTTCTACGGTGCCACAAGCTTCAACTCACCGAATATCACCAACTGGAACATGACAAAGGTCAAATCCGTCAACAGTATGTTCAGCGGTGCAACAAGCTTCAACCAAGACCTGAGTAAATGGGATGTATCAAACATCCTTACCTACCGTGGAACTTTCTTTGGAGCCAAGGCTTTCAATCAAAATATCTCTGGCTGGAAGACCGCTAATGCAACAGATATGCAAGTAATGTTTGCGGATACGACAAGTTTCTCCCAGGATATTAGTGGGTGGAATGTAACGAACGTTGCAACTTATGGAAGTTTTGCTTCTGGTTCTAAGTTAGCATCAGCGCAGATTCCAGCAAAGTTTAGATAACCAATAGCGCATAAGTAAGGACCCAGCAGATTGCTGGGTCCTTACTTATTTAACGTCCTACATAATGGTCTTTGACAGCAGTCCACGACATAGGGATAATTTCAACATCCAGACTACTCAGTTCTAATAGCGCAAGATTGTTGTATGAGCCATCCATATCCAGCCCAATGCTATGAAGCGTGTACCCTTCAACACCATCATGAAGATAGCTGGTCTTATCTGCATGCACATGATAATGACCATGCATAAACAAGTCAGGTTTTACGCCGTCAACTGCTTGACGCATCATGGCGCGAGATTCATTGGCGTATGCAATCTCTGAGCTGAACCACATATCATTATCAACACGATGTGACCCGAACAAATCCACACCCGTAGGACTATCATGAGCAAGCATGATGTCAGCATGCCCGCCTTGCACAGTGTCAAAAACGTTCTGCAGCGTAATGCTTTCCGCTTTCCACCAGCTTAGATTTTCAATACGTCCCTGCTTATCAATGCTGTTCGCTCCGCCAAGTGAAACAAAGGAACGGTCATTCCACGTCCACCGTGTGCCACGTTCAGCGACAAGGATATTTGGATACTGCTTGTTATAACGCCAGCCAGGAAAATGCGGATGTGGCTGTAATGCGCTTACCTGCACATAGTCTTCGTGATTTCCAAGAGTGACATACAACAGCTGCTCATTTGCAGCTAAACGCTTATTCGTTTTGTACAGATACTTTTGACCGTTATTTCCAGGCCAGAAACCAAAGTCACCTAATTGCAGGATATGCTTGACTCCAAGCTCAGCAAAACGGTTGATAGCAATTCCTGCCCAACCTGTGTTGCCATGCCAATCGCCGGCGACTCCTACAATATCAAACGCGTTCATCTCTACATCCTATCATAGAGAAGCTATGCGCGGCAACATGTATTCAGCGGCGTTCCATGGAGTGCAGTTCTTTGTCAGAGGTAAGAGGAGCTACAGGAGGGTTTTTGTAGTCTCTGGACGGCACATTGTTTTGTGTTGACTTGATGTACTGTTCAAATGTTTTGTTAGCGAACGTATCACAGCTTTGTGATGAGTCCCAGCTGGCGAAGGCAATCTCACGGTTCAACGGTAGAATGTTGTCGCCTGTGTCATTCAGATTCCATTTCAGAACCAGAACTTTGTCAGAATGGGTGTCATTCCATGTATCAGCATAGTCCTTCACGTATTTGTAACCATCTTCTGTGAAGTCAACAGAAGTCCAAATAACGTGATAACCTTCCCACTGAGCTCTGAGAATCTCAGGATATGTGTAAGGATTTTTATCCCCGAATTTCAATTCTGTGTACTTACTGAAATCAAAAGCCTGATTAGACATGTAACCGTATACAGGAATAGTCATAGGGTGATGAGGGATATCACCTTTGTAACCCTCTGGAATTGTTCCAAAACGGTCTTTTTCTGGTGAGAAAATGAATGTATCACCGCACTGTGATAAGATTCCGTCAGAGTTCGCTGGGATAGTTACACTGTTGTAAATGTTTTGGGAAGGTGAGTTATTTGATGGTGTTGCAAACGTTAAATAAGTCAATCCACCGATGCTTACAGCAAGCAGCCCCGCAATAAGGGTCTTAGTTCCTCTATACAACATGATTTATCCTTTATCGGCTCTACTAAATAAGCCTATAGGATGAAACATGAATGATGTGGTAACCGTTGATAATTTAGTTGTGAAATACGAAGAGTTCACAGCTGTCAAAAATGTTTCCTTCTCCGTTGCAGCAGGAGAAGTTCGTGGTGTGTTGGGAGGTAATGGTGCTGGAAAATCCACCACACTCCGTGTCTTGGGTGGTGTCATCCGACCGACTGATGGAAACATCAGCATTGGTGGTGTCAGCACAAAAACGTTCAATGGAGTCAACAAAGCCCGCTCCTTGACAGGATACTGCCCTGATGTGGGAGGACTTGTTTCAGGAGCTACTCCATTAGAGCATGTTCGTTTGCTGGCATCTTTGCATAAAGATAAGAGCTTATACGAAAAAGGGAAAGCCGAGATTGAGCGTTTCAACTTAGGTGAGTTCAAGAACACTCCTGTGTCAGGATTCTCCCACGGTATGATGCGTCGCCTTAGCGTTCTTCTTGCTTTCATCTCCGCCCGCAAGCTCCTCATCCTCGATGAACCTTTTGATGGTGTTGACCCATTAGGTGTTGATATCATCAACGCGGTCATCCAAGATGCTCGTACAGCAGGCTTAGGTGTTCTGGTTTCCACCCATTTGCAGAATCTTCTTGTGGATGTCTCCGATTCCATCAACGTGATGTCCAAAGGTGAACTTCTGCAAGTAATTCCAGCAGAAGAACTTGCAGGAGCTGGCGGAGTAGACAAATACACGAACATGCTTATTGCTCATACGGAAGAGAATGCAGCATGAGATTGTTCTTTTCAGGGTTGAATGACTCCTTCACTCTCCTTGCTTTTCGTTTCGCTAACACGAAGCCTATCTTTCGTGTCTTAGGCGTACTGTTCCTTCTGGGCAGTTTAGGAACCATCGCAGCATCATTGCAGTCGACGCATCTTATCCGAATTATCATGACAACTCAGTTGCCTGAGGATAACCCTACAACGGAAACTGCCCGACGAATGCAGCAGTTTATTTCCATCTACCTTGGTTGGTACACATCAGGTCAGATGAGTCTTTTCGTGGCTGTTGCTGTAGCGCTGCTGTTAGGTTCTATTATCTTCGTGCCATTCTCTGGTTACGTTATTCACGGGATGGTATCCCACAGTGAAATGGTTATCATCAAAAATGGTGACACATATCGCATCGGGGATAGTGTGCTGTTCCAGATTATCTCATCCTTCACGCTTATTCAATTGGTGGGTCTCACTGTTGCGGCTCAGCTGATAACCTTTGACGCGCTGCATCCAGCGTTCGCTATTGTGTTTGTTTGGGGTATCTGGTTACTAATGACGTTGGTAACAGCGTTATTCTCCTGGGTTGTGGAATATGTTGCCCGTAAATTTGGCTCATTCCAGCGGATAGGATTCTTAGGTCTGTTCATCCTTTCCTTAGCGCTATTTATTCTTCTTGACCCGAAACATGGAACAACGTTGTTCGGTGCAGCACCAGGAATTTTTGCCTTCCTCAACCAGTTAGCTTCTGGGGATGTAAAGCTTTTCGTAGCTTCTCTTGTTATTCTGGCAGGTGCCTGTGTAGCGGTTATTTACGCTCTATCTTTGATGGCTGCTCATACCTTGCAGATTCCTGAGCCGCTGACAGTATCTAAGACGAATGAGAAGCAAATCCGTGGAGGTGCGCTGCCTCTACGTCCCGCCTTCCTTCTTATTCGCTTGCTATTCCGTTACAACACTGTCACGAAACCTGTGTTTACTGCTGTTGCGTTTGCTACTGTCATCATTCTACTTCTTCGCGGGGATAGTGCGTTGACTACAACCATGATTGTTCTGCCGCTGGCAGTAGGTGTTTCCTTCGGAGCGAATATTTTCGGTCTTATCAGCGGTTCTGTGAACTTCCTATTCTCCATTCAGAACTGGCGACGAAAGATGATTCTTTCAGGGACCGCAATCATCTTCTTCAGTATCCTACTTATCTACGTTGTTGTATACGGCATCGGTTTGGTGACGCAAAGCGTTTCTCTGGCTCAGGTAGTGAAAGTCATCCCAGCAATTCTGTCAGTTACATTCGCTACCACAAGTATCTCCATCTGGCTGTCAGTGAGTCGTCCGCTGCCGTTCTCAGGTAAATCACGTGAGAACCTTATCTCATCACCAACAGCTCTTATTGGATATGTGTTCCTTCTCCTAATGGGTGCTGGGGGAGCAGGTAACATTGCTCTGTTCGCAACAGGAGCTTCTGCATGGATTATCGCAGGAACGGTTATATTCGTAACCACTATGTGTTTCATTCTCCTGTACCGTAGTTGGATGTATACAGAGAAATACTCCAAACGCATTCTCAAAGAGACAATCAACGCTGGATAACAGCAAAAAGGAGGGAGCGTAACCGAAATTGGTTACGCTCCCTCCTTTTATGTGGAGAGAACTACGTTCAGCGAATCTGACCGCGCTTGCGCTCCTCAGCAACCCAACCAGGGTACTCGTCAAGCATGATGTTGTACAGCTCAGAGCTGGTCAGAGCGGAAACGTCACCGACAGGCTTGTAATCAGCGTTGTCAATGTAACGGGTGTCAAGGTCGTCAAGCTTCTCAAGGAACGGCATGGACTCCTTACCAATGGAGAGGAACTGCCAGAAAATCGGGGAGAAAGAAGCCTGGGTGATAGCACGAACAGCCGCAGACTTGTTATCAGGTGAACCATCAGTCAGGAAGGTTGCGTGAACAGGAAGCTCAGCAGGAGTGGAAAGCGGAGCATTCTCAGGAGCAGTTGACTTGCTGCCACCGAACAGGCTCTTCTTGGTGGTACCGAAGAAGTGGTTACGAACAGCATCAAAAGCACCAGCATAGTTGGTAGTACCCATGTGACGCTTACCGATGAGCTTCTGAAGACCACCGTTGCGGAAGTTGTCAAGAGTCAGCTCACCGATGTGATAAGCCTCAGTCTCAAAGAGGAAGATGTCAATTGCGCCGTCATCGTCAATCTGAGTAGCGAACGCAAGTGCACGCTCAGCAAGCTGCTGCATGTTACTCGGTTTCCCGTCACGCTCAGCATACTCGTAACGCATGGAACCAGAGTAATCAAGAACAAGTGCAGCCTTCGCACGGTGACCTGCGAGGCCCTTGTTCTGAAGAGTTGCATTCGCGTTCTTAGCGAGGGAAACCAGCTCAGGGGCCTTGGTCTGAAGCTTATCAAGTGAAATACCCATAATAGGATTTGTACCTTTCTCGTACGTAATGGTTAATATGTTATCAGTCTAAAAGTCGGAAGTCAAGCGGAAAACTTTTATCCACCTAAAAGCACTTCAAGGCGCTGCATCAATGGAGTTGAGTATAACCACTCATGTGCGTTGCTATCAGCACAGGCAAGCGCCCCAGAGGTGCATTCTACTCGCTGAACCTCAGTCGGACTTGTGAAGCCAGTGGAGAAGCTAAGAATAGCACTCTCATACCAGTCCAGCATCAAATTCTGGAAATGCTGAGCATCAGTAAACAGCATGACGAGTACATTGTGCAGGTAGTCTTCGCTCATTTCTTCCAAGTAAAAAGCGTCGCCGCCAATATTCACCCACTTCTCATCCTGTAAGAAGACACGAGCGTCCAAAGAACCATACTCATGTTCATCCGCAGGATGAGGGAAAGCTGAGCCGTTAAAATCTGCGAACCATTTATCCGCTGCAACAATTGTCATACGTTCTTCTCCAAAAAATCAGCAAACTCCTTATTGACAATCCCGCCAAAAATTTCTTCATCTGTCATCAATTCACGCAAAGTTGCAAACTGACGTTCATCATCACGAGGCGGGAAAAGAACCTGTCGGGTCCAGCTCTGACGGGACTGAACCCAACCACGAGCAGTCTTAGCAAAGACAATAGTGTTGAAGCCGCTATCAATGTCCAAAGAGCGTTCGTTCATTTTACGGAGGTACGTCCCACCATACCAGGACTTACGGTATGCGATGTACTTGCCCACTAGTTCAGCATCCTGCTCATCAGGCTGCTGAAAGCCATAAACATTGTATGCATCGTTCGGGTCAGGAACAACCAACGCAGCAATCCAATACGTTCCCAGACGTACACCAGTCACAACAGGAACACGGTATTTTGCAACCCACGGGTGAGTAAAGTCAACCTCCTGTTGAGCATGTTCAGAAAAACCAGCAGTCAAATCAATTGTATCAGTCATGGTTCTTATCTCTCAGTCGTTCCACGTGTAAGCATCTTTGAATGCCTTCTCGACATCCTGGGAGACAACAATACCAGAATTCTCCTGCTTCCACAAGTGGAAAGCTGTGTCAACCCGAGAACCTTCCTGCTTTTGTTCACAAGTTCCATCGTCATTGTCAGACCATCAGGGGACGTGCGGTAGAATCCAACACGATACAGGATTCCATTCTGGTGAGGGAAAGAACCTGACTGGTAACGCATCAGATTCGCTACATCCCAATTTTCAGCAGCCCAACCCATATCGTTCAGCACCTTGCGAATCTGCGGTGAGACTTCACGAATGTAGTTCTCACGGATGTTCGCACACTTCTTATCAATTTCCAGTGCACCCTTGTAACCGACAACAAGACCAGCGATAATAACTGCGATACCCAGAATATTTGCGACAATGCTCTCTTCCGCATTGAAAAGACTGGAAAAGAAGCCCAGGACGATACCTGCAGCAAGAACGCCACCAAGTGCACAGGCAGCAGCAACGCCCTTCTGACTTAGCTCAGACTTCAACTTGTACAGGCGCTTTTCATCCAACTTGAACGGAACTTCAAGTGAAACGTAATCCTCAACAGAGGTAGTGTCAGCACTCACAGTAATCTCTCCAGACGTTCGTGCTACGAATATGTATGGATTCTATCATACCATTACTCCTGATAAAACGCAACAGGAAAAATATTTACGAAAAAGGAATCCCAAGACGGACCCCAGTGTTGTATCAGATAACCACCCATACCCGATAGTCATTAATCCTGTCCAATAAGAAGCTTCTGAAAATGCTCCAAATAATCGGACAATGATAGACTTCAATCACATAGTTAGCCAAGAAGGAAAAATGTCAGATCAAACCCCTGAATCACTAGAACCGCGTGAGCAGCAGCACCCTGCTTACGAAGCCATTAACTGGAACAACGTTGACGAGTTCGACAGCGCTGTATGGCAGAAACTTACCAGCAATTTTTGGTTGCCTGAGAAAGTCTCCGTTTCCAACGACATCAAAACCTGGGAAACTCTTACCCCAGCTGAGAAGCAGCTTGTACTGCACGTTTTCAGTGGTTTGACAATGCTTGATACCATTCAGGGACGTTTCGGTGCACTCAGCATCATGCGTGACGCTACTTCCCTGTTTGAAGAGGCAGTGTATACAAATATTGCCTTTATGGAGAACGTGCACGCGAAGTCATATTCTTCCATCTTCTCCACTCTTTCCAACACTAAGGACATCAATGCTTCCTTCCGTTGGGCACAGGAGAATGAATTCCTCCGCAAGAAAGAGGAAATCATCATGGGATACTACCGTGACAACGAGCACCCTTATGCTCCTCAGCGTCGTAAGGTCGCATCAACTCTGTTAGAGTCCTTCTTGTTCTACTCAGGGTTCTACCTGCCGTTGTTCTTGAACTCCCAGGCAAAGCTCACCAACACTGCTGACCTTATCAAGCTCATCATTCGTGACGAAGCTGTGCACGGTTACTACATTGGTAAGAAGTACCAGGATAGCATTGCTACTTTGTCAGATGAGGTTAAGGATGAGTTGAAAGACTTCACTTACACTCTTCTTCTTGACCTGTTTGACAACGAAACTCGTTACACCCAGGACTTGTACGATGAGTTTGGTTTGACTGAGGATGTTATTGGGTTCTTGAAGTATAACGCAAACAAGGCACTTGCTAACTTAGGTTACGAGCCGTTGTTCCCAGACCCTGAGGTTTCAGCTGCTATTACAGCACAGTTGAACGCTGGTTCTGACGTTCATGACTTCTTCTCAGGCGCAGGTTCAACCTATGTTATGTCCACTCGTGAAGAGCTGGATGAGGAAGACTGGGACTTCTAAGTCTCCGTTAGGAATTTTTATGGTTATACAAGAAGGGCTGGTGTTAGGATGGGTACTCCTCTAACGCCAGCCCTTCTTGCTGAGTGGCACTGGGGAAAGAACATTCTCACACCGGATCAGGTTACACTCAAAAGTAGTAAGAGTGTTTGGTGGAAGTGTAAAACAAATCCAGCTCATGAATGGGAAGCTCGTATTGCGAATAGAGCAAAAGGTTCTGGATGCCCTTATTGCTCTGGTAAAAAAGTTTTTCCTGGGGAAACAGATTTGGCAACTACCCATCCATTGATTTCTGCTCAGTGGCATCCGACCAAGAACGGTGAAGTTCTACCAACTCAAGTATCAGCAGGTTCTAACAAAACTTTTTGGTGGTTATGTGATGTGGACTCTGCGCATGAATGGGATGCGCAGCCGAACAGCAGAAAGAATGGACAGGGTTGTCCATTCTGTGCAGGTAAGCGAGTTATTGCTTCTGAGAACTCTCTTGAAGCGTTGTTTCCTCTGATTGCAGCACAACTTCATCCAACAAAGAATGATGGTCTTTGCGCTGATGAAGTACACGCTCAAAGCAGTAAGAAGGTGTGGTGGCTGTGTGACGAAGACCCTTCTCATGAATGGGATGTCGCTGTTTATGCCAGAACAGTAGGAGGTAATGGTTGTCCTTTCTGTGGGCATCGTAAGTTGCATCCAACATCTAATAGTCTGGCAATCCTACAACCTATACTTGCTGCTGAATTGCATCCTACAAAGAATGGCAATCTATCCGCTTCTGACATCCTAAATGGAAGCAACACATTACGATGGTGGTTGGATAAATACAATCATGCATGGGAAGCTACTCCAGGAGACCGGATTGTGTTGGGGCATGGGTGCCCTTACTGCACAAATCAAAAAGTTCTTATCAGTTTCAATGATTTGCCAACCACTCATCCAAAACTATCCGCTCAATGGCATCCCGCAAAAAATGCTGAATTGAAGTCGTATGAAATCTCAGCAGGTAGTCATAAAAAGGTTTGGTGGTCTTGTGATGTAGATGAAACACATGAGTGGGAAGCTACGGTTTATAGCAGGTCTCATGGAGCTGGCTGCCCTACTTGTGCTGCTCAAAATCATAACTTTGTTTCACAACCAGAAACCGAGCTGTACAACTTTTTGACTCGGCTTGGCTTTGATGTAGAGCAATCCAATCGTTCTGTTTTGAAAGGTATCACCGCCAGAGAGATTGACTTGTATATACCTGCTATGAAGTTTGGTATTGAGTTCAATGGGTTGTACTGGCATAGTGAGTCTGTTGGCAAGGGTAAAGAGTACCACCACAGTAAGTACCTTGCGAGTAAAACTGCTGGTATTCAGCTTTTACAAGTTTGGGAAGATGATTGGAGAGATAGAAAAGCTGTCATCCTTCGTGCTATTGCTCATAAACTTGGAGCCACGAGCAAGGTAGCAGCATTGTACCCTGAGCTAAATGTTGTAACAGATAGACTGTTTGCTCGCAAAACAACTGTTTCCAATCTGACAACAGGGCAAGCACAACAATTCTTGGAAGCAAATCATGTTCAAGGATTTGCTAACGGTTCTTACTACTTGGGCTTACAAGATGAGCAAGAGCAAACACGAGCTGTGCTGGTCTTGAAGCAAGAGGCTGGGACCAGTGGGAAGACTTTGAATATCGTACGATACGCAACCAGCGGTACCATTGTGGGTGGATTCACGAAACTCTTGAAGTATGCTGCAAAGACCTACCAACCTGATGATTTCATAACGTTTGCTGACCACTGCATCAGTGATGGTGGATTGTATGAGAACAATGGGTTTATTGCTGATAAAGAGCTCTCTCCTGATTACATGTACGTGGTGAAGGGTGAACGTAAGCATAAGTTTGGTTACCGGTTAAAGCGTTTCCGCGATGACCCTGCCTTGCTGTGGGATGAGAACATGAGTGAGCGTGAGCTGGCTCAGTTGAACAGTATCCCTCGCATTTGGGATGCTGGGAAAACTCGCTATCGTTACACGACTTGATTTCAGTCACCAGGGGCTACCACTATCACGGTGGTAGCCCCTCCCTTTGTATATGGAGTTGCGAAAGTATCATCAGCGTGCTATGCTGCTCATATAACGTCCTTGTTGGAGATTAGAAAGTATCAGAGAAATCATGTTTGATGAGGTTGGCTCGTCCCCTCAGACCCGCTACCAGCCGCGTGCTGGTGTTGTTAACTTCCCGTTGAAGACCAACATTTCGAACAGCCAGCGTAACTTTCTGGACCTTGCTGCTCGTATGGCTGAGACTTCCGAAGCTGTTTTCAAGCATGGTGCTGTCATTGTTCGTGGTGGCCGTGTTCTCTCGTTGGGCGTGAACAAGTGGAAGAACAAGGACCTTCCTCCGACTCCTCCTGAGGTGTACAACCCTGATATCACGGTTCATGCTGAGATTGATGCTTTGTCCCGAGTGAAGGACCCCCGAGGTGTGACGATTTATGTTGCTCGTGTTACGCGTCAGGGTGAGGAGCGATTCTCTCGTCCGTGCACTCGCTGCGAGAAGGTTCTTATCAAGGCTGGCGTGAAGCGCGTTATCTACACGACTGGTTGATATACCTGAGACATATGAGCTTGTTCTTTTTTTGGAACAAGCTTTTTTGTTTCCTAAATTGAGTAACCTACTATATTAGTTACCCGACTTGCTCTTTTATGGAGTATGGATTTGCAACTCTTGACTAATCATGTTATAGTGTTCCCTATGACAACTGTGACCGCAAACGACACCCGCCTCCTGGCGGCTATTCGTCGTTCGTTCACAGAGTACCTTATCTCCCCGCGCTCCACGAAGAAGATTATCTCGTTGCATGGAACCATTGCCGAGATTCTTCACAGTAAGCTCAAAGAAGCCTACCCTGAGAAGAACATTGATGTTATCTCACGAGGGTATGGCTCTGATAAGGAGTTTGCTGTTCCAACTCTTACGGGAACGAAGAACTGCGACATTACGGTCCTTCATGATGGAGAGCCTATTGCTGTTATCCCTGTGAAATTTGTTTGCTCAAATTACTCGCAGAATGCAAACAACTATATTGACAGCATGATGGGTGAGACAGTCAACATTCGCCTGGGTAACATTCAGGTCCACCATGTTGTTATTATCCCTGCTTACGTCCCACATTTTAACTCGCAGGGCACTGTAACGCATGTCGAGTACATGAACGACCATAACGTTGACAAGTATCGTAAGCTGTTTGAGAAGATGCAGGCTGATGCAACCCGTGCCGTGCTACCGAACTCACTGTTCTTCTCACTGGTGGATACAGGGAATAAGGAAACGCTTCTGACTCATCAGCGAGATAAGACGTTCCAGGCTCGCACTACTGCTGGGTTTGCTGATGTGGTGAAGTTCCAGAGTACGGTTGCTCGTCACGCCGAGAACCTTACTGGATTGTTCAGCGAAGAGAATCAGACATTCTTGCAGCAGGTTAACGACTTTGATGCATTCCTTGACAGTATCGTGGAAAATCTGTTCACTGAACAGTGAATAATTTGACGTTCTTTGCCCCGAAAGTCTTATAGCCACCGCTCATATCTTTACCTGTCAACTTGACATAACGGCAGAAGTCTTCGGATTCAATCACTTCTTTGATTTGCTCTAAGCTCAAACCGTCAGCAATAGCGGTGACGAACAAACCCGAGTAAACAACGGTTTCCATTGGTAAGATGAATGCTCTAATATGTGTCTGGTCAGGATGCACAACATGACTGAAAACAAGCTTCTCTTTGAGCATGTTTCCGATTCCCTGGCTGCGTCCATAATGGAACCACAGAGCTGATTTATCGCTGTCTCGTGTTTCTAAGTCTTCTTTGTGGGTCAGAAGGTATCTATGAGCCTTATCATGTTGGCTCAATTCATCTTCGGAGAGTCCACGAACTTTATCCCCATCAGTAATATACGGGAAGATGATACGTTTCGTGAGTTCTTCACCCTTATAGGTTGAGGCTTTGACCACGGGAAGTGTTATTGCTTGCTCAGCGTCCACAGGAGCGCCCAGGAAGGCTTTATCTCGCAGTGTGGCAACACCATTCTGGATGTTACTCAAATCGCCTAAGAAACGCTTGTAGCGTTTTCGCTCCTGCATGAAAAGCTGGTCATCAGGTGACACAAACGATAACGGTTCACCCGCATACTCATCGAAATCATTGTAAGAAGTGAAACTGGTCCAAGGTTCTTTGATCCCGTTCTCCACGTACCGAACTTCTGTTCTGTCTGATGCGTTATCCAAAATAGTGATAGCAGTATAGGTAGAAGCTTCTTTCCCAAACACAGGAACTGCTCCGTAGTTGATGATGCTATGGAGCTTCTTACCGTCAATAATTTCTTGCCTGAATGGCTTCTGTGAAGCATTTTTTAACCAAGAGTTCGGAGCAATATACGCTAAGACTCCCTGAGGGTTCAACCATTTCAAACCCAGCTCAAAGAAGATGATGTATAAATCAGTTGTACCGGTAGACATGGCGAACTGTTTCACATGAGCTCGTAATGTTTCATCCATGTTATGCACACGGATGTACGGAGGATTTCCAATGACAAAATCATAGGCTCCGTAACCTTCAACTACCAAAGCATCGCTATGTGTCAGATGCCATTGCACATTCGTAAGACCATAGCTTGTAGCTAATGTATCTAAGTTCTTGCGGGTAATTTGCAGGACTTCATCATCATATTCCACTCCATGCAGGTTCGTGGCAAGGCGTAATGCAGTTTCTTCATCAGACAAACCTGCTTCACGAGCAGTGACGATAATACGTTTCGCCGCAGCAACAAGGAATACACCTTCCCCACAGGAAGGTTCTAAGACCTGAGAATTGAGCACTGTTGCGCCAGAGTAACCGATTTCATCCAGCATAAGTTCAACAACCCACTCAGGGGTGAACACTTGCCCTAAATCTTTCTTCTTACCCACGTACAACAACCATCCCTTATCTTCATCTATTCTATCGGAGAACGTAGATAAGTGGAAGAAACTGCGAGTATATAAAAAAGAGGGACTGACTACAAAGTCAGTCCCTCTTTTTATTTTTGGTTAGAGTTCTTTCTGGCCCGTGCGCAGTTCACGAAGCATACGCTCGTAACTGTACGACATCATTTCAGCATCATTATATGCACGGTGAGCACCAAGGTACGGAACATTGTAACGTGCAGTGAACGATTCCAGCTTGTCATTAGGAACATCATCAAGCAGACGGCGAGAAAGCTTCATGGTATCCATGATGCGGACCTTCTTGTGCTTGACAGCATCAGCGAAACCAGGAACATGGGTGTTCATCCAACGAGTTTCAAAGGAAGCGTTATGAGCCTGCATGATGCCGACCTTCGTGAACAAGTCAAGAACGGCTGAGCCTTCCTTCTCGTTCAGGAACTGACGCTTCTTAGAAATCTGAGTTTCAGTAATACCGTGAACTTCCATGTTGCCTGTACCGCGAGCAAGAACAGCTTTTTTCGGAAGACCGTACAGTTTGCTGACTTTCTTGTTTTCAGTGTCATTACGAGTCAAGTCTGAATGACGGTAGTTGCTGCGAACAGACGCACCGAATTCAATAATGTAACCTGACTGAGGCTGTGAACCTGCTGTTTCAAGGTCAACACCAACATAATCAGGAAGCGTGTCCAGCTTAGCAGTCTCAGTGTAGAGGTTACGCAGGCGAGACTTCACGTAGTTCTTGTCAGAAGCCTGTTCCTTATCGAAACCACCAAGGAACTCACGCTCAACAGCCTGAGGCTTCACACCGCGCATGGTTGCAACTTCTGAAAAGATTTCCTGCTTCTCTTTGTTCTGCAAGGATGAGTTCAACGCACCCTGGGAGAAACCACGAGGGCGAACACGAGTAGCGAAAGTACCTGCACGACGGTCACTAAGTTCTTTGTCAAATGCACGCATAGCTTCAAGGTTCTTCTCAGCCTCTTCCTTCAACTCAGGAGTCATCGTGAAGTGGTACTCACGGTATTCACGGTCATCAATGACAACAGCAACCATCCCACGGTCAAAGCCTGCTGCCTGAGCATACCAAAGAGTCTGAGCGCGGTATGCAGGAGGAATAGCAGCAAGGCCGTCCTCAGGGTTGCCCCACTTCTCAGCAACAGAAGCCGTTTTGATTTCAACAATACCGTTCGGCTTGCCCTGCTCATCAGTCATCAGACCGTCAAAGTTAGCGAACTGGAACTTATTGTCTTTGTGTTCCCATGAAGTCTTGCAGAATGTAATGTTCTTGTCAGGGTTGTTCTCACGGACCTGCAAGAAGATTCGCTTCTCCCATGCATTACCGCGACCAGCAGCACCTGAGAACTCGTCGTTGTTCAGAGCCTGCTCAGCAACCTGCTCATCGCTGATAGGTTCCAGCTTAGAAGCAATAATTTCATCGCGGGAGTTGTAAGCACCAGGTACACGCATGATAGAACCAACATCGGAACCACCAATACCCTTCTGGCGCTGTTCAAGCCATTCGCGGGTTCCTGACTCGAATGAGGCAGTCTTACGGAGGTCGTTGAGTTCTTCCTCATCGTACTCAAGCCATTCACCTGAGGCGCGAAGACGCTCTTCCTCAGCTTCGGCAAGGTGTGCAACAACAGGAGCAGCAACATCCTTGTACTCGTTAATCTGCTTGCGAAGAAGAGTAATCTCCTCATTCACATCAATCATAGCGAGTTCTTTCTGGCGAACATCCTCATAGTAGAACTCAGAATCGTTATTCCACTTGTTCTTGAGAACGTCACGGTCAGCCTTCAACTCTTCAAGAAGTTCAAGGTTCGCGTTACGCGCTTTGAGCAATGTCATGAAGTCATCACTGTTTACGCGGTCCTGAATGAACTGCTCCATAGCCTTAGCGTCACCAGAAGCGATGACATCAGCTGCCTGAGCCTTATCCTCATCAAGAGTCGCAATGGCTTTCTGGTAGCCGTAGGAAGTCACAGGAACATACTCACGCTCCATCGCAGCCTGAACAGCAGCATTGGCAAGGTGACTTTCAATGCTTTCAGGGGTTGCGAGCTGAGAGTTGAGCAGCTCCTTATTCTTCAACTGGTGAAGCTTGGTCTCGGGGATGTCATTAAGGCGGCAGTTTTTTGCGCGGCATACGACCCACTGACCGACGCGCTGACCTGTTGCTTGCTTATGGTATTTCTTCATGATTAATAACTAACCTACACTAGAAGCGTTTGAACCGCAAATCCGCGATTCAGTGAAGATGGGCGAAGTTTTTTACATCATGAACAGTAGCACCTTTTACCAGCGGTGACAACTCCTTCAAGAAATAACTCAGCTTATCCTCATTTGCAGCATGCAGAGTCTGTGACGCTAACGTAAGAGCACGGCGGCTAAGAAGAAGCGCGCAGAAGCGTTCCAAAGCATATGCGTTGACTGTTCTACCTAACAGGTTTTCATACTCCTGCTGGAACATCTGCCATAGATCGTTCCGGCGCATACGCTGAGTCAAGTGAAGATACATGTGTGCTAAGTCATACTCACGGGGAGCTGAACGAACATGCTCATAGCCTGCCCAGAATACAGAATAGTCTTGACGCATCATCAAGCTATCAGGCACAACATTACCGTGACAGACCACATTGTATTCAGGAGCTACTGTCAGTAAGTCTGTGTTTGGTTTGATGACAGTATTGAACAACTCGCGTAAACGTGTTTGATTTTCAGCGCGGAGATACTTGAAAGAAGGTGAAGTCAGCTTTTCGCCATAGGAGATATACTGATCGTCAGCTACCGCATGGAGTTCAGGGTATTTCTCAAAGGAATGGAATCGGAACAGTTCCCGCGCAGCTTGCACTGCTTGGATGCCGCTCATACCAAGACTAATAGGGTAACGTGATTCCCATTCCCAAGCAGAGAGATACATGCGCATACCAGACAAACTACGGTATTGTATTTCTTCCAGAAGTGGATTTGTTCCATACCCCGTGCGGAATGAGAAGGTTAACTCATCCTGTAAAGATTTTGGGTTTGTGTCTGGGCGGAGTAGTTTGACGAAAACTTTCTCCTGGTCGGTAATGATGTGATGTTTAGAAATGTTGTTCGAGTCAAGGTGAAGCAAAGTATGACTGACATAGTTCTCATCCAACACACGACCTACTTCTTGAACAAGGTTCATAGTCTGGTGTGGCTCTTCCTGATGTTTCTGGGGTAACAAATGGTCGTATATCTTTATCGGGCTAATTCCATGTTCTAACCATTCACAAAAACCAGGATAGTTGAGAAGAATCCGATAGAATAAACCACTATGACTGATAACAAACAATACCCTTCTCCATCAGCCCTTGTCCGTGAGTTCCACGAGACATACGGCCAGCCTATTCGCACCGAACCTGTCTTCGATATTCCAGAGCGTGTCATGCGCTCACAGTTGATCCTGGAAGAAGCCAGTGAGTATTTTGAAGCAAACAAAGATAACGACCTTGTAGAGATGGCTGACGCATTAGCTGACTTAGTGTATGTCGCTTTCGGTGCAGCTTTGACTCATGGTGTCAACCTGGATGCTTCTTTCGGTAACCACGGACTGTCTCCTGCTGAGGTTCTCAAAGTTGTCCATGTCAAGCGTCTTCGTCAGAAGCTTCGCACCACCCCAACGTTGAACGTTCTTCAGCGTAACCAGATTGCTGGTGGAATTAGCAAGACCGCAGTTATGTACAGCAAGTACGTCACCGAAGCCCACTTGGAAGGTCCAGGAGACCCTGACCACATCCGTGAGCTACTGACCACCATTGTTTCTTCCTGTTACTTCGCAGCGTTCTCCTTAGGTATTGACTTGGATGCAGTCCTTGAAGAGGTCCAGCGTTCCAACATGTCTAAGTTGGGTGAAGATGGTAAACCTATTTACCGTGAAGACGGTAAAGTCCTCAAAGGCCCAGGCTTCTTCAACCCTGAAATTGAGCGGGTTCTCCGTGAGCAGGGTTGGCAGGGTAAGGTCAAAGAGAAGAAGTAATCTTCTTTCGTAATACTTCCAGAAGGGAGGCAGCAGAAAATTGTTGCCTCCCTTCTTCTATAAGTTGCGCATGTCAGTCATATCCGATAGAATAGTAACAGTTCATGTAGGAGGCCAGGACAAGTAATGACAACCATCATTGGTGTTTCAGGAAAAATCGCATCAGGTAAGGATTACCTTACCGAGAAACTTGTTGGAGAGTTGACACGTCGTGGCTACAGCTACGCACATACAGCGTTCGCAGCACCATTGAAAGCTGAGCTGGACGAAATCATTCGAATTATCCACCTAAATCTGGGTTTTAATGATGAGCGCATTGCTGATGCTATTGCTCAGCAGATGGATATGGAACATTCTGACGGGCTACTCTTGGTTGGTCATTTGAGGGAAGAACTCACTCGAACACCTTCATTGACTGCGTACTCTCGCACAGTTGCCATCCGTCAAGTTTTACAGGATTTGGGTACAACTATTCGCCGTCGACAGAATCCTACGTATTGGACAGATTTGTTTGTAGAGTTCGTGGAGAACTCCAACGCTGACTTCGTGTTTGCTTCTGATGCGCGTTTCCCAAACGAAATGGACACTGTTGTTGATAACGACGGATTCGCCATTCGCTTAGATATTCCTGAGGAAGTTCTTGCTGAACGTCGTAATCGCCGTGATGGGATTATTTACACACCTGAGCAGTTGAACCATGTTTCCGAAACCTCATTAGATAACTACGAGAAATTTGACTTGTACGTTGGTGTGCAGTTTGATGCTGCTGAAATCGTGGATAGCCTACTAAAAAAAGCTGAAAGCTTCCAAGCTTCGAGTTTGGAAGCACTTTCCGCAGGTTTCCCCAAAGGAACAAATGTTGCAACCTATCAAGGGCATAAGCAAGTTGAAGACATCGAACCAAACGATTGGGTGTACACATTAGCAGGGCATTATCCTGTCCGAGCAGTGGACAGTCATGTTACAAGAAGCTCTGTCACTTTATTCATTGATGGTGCTTTACCTATTACCGCGCATGATGAGCAGAAGTTTCTTGTGCGTAAAAATAAGCAGGACACAGATACTTCTTGGGTTAGCGCCAAAGACATTCAAACTGGGTGGTATGTTGCCCAGAGCGCTGAATGGTCTCTGCTGGATAAAGAAATGATGAATCCGTACGGACAGCATGAGAATCAGTTTGAAGGACCCTACGGCTTTGCAACACTCATGGGAGTTCTTGTCCAATGTGGAACATACACGCTGAATAGCCTTGGTAAGCCAAGCTTTACTACGTCTCACAATACAAAAGAATTCAAAGACCTTCTTACTGAGTTGAAATGTGAGTGGGAAGAACTTTCTAATAAAAGACTTCTTGTTCACCATCCAGATATTACTGATTTGGTTTTGGCTTTTGGTGACAATAAATGGACACAGTATGTTCCTGAGCTTATCCATCAAAAACCCTACGAATGGAAAGTGCAATTCTTAGATGGAGTATTCTCCAGCTCTGAGGATACAGGCTGTTCTATCCGCAGTAAAGACTTAGCGTTAGGTATTGCCCGACTTGTACGTAGCGTAGATAGCATCAATGAAGTGCGAGTATCTGCAACTGGGTATAGTAAATGGCAAGTAGCAGTCGTTCCGAGAACCAGTCATGTTCGTTCTTCTCGTATTGAGTGGTTGCCTATTGTGAAAACAACTACAAGAAATGAAACTTCTGGGTTAGATGTATACAACATTCAGCTAACTTCTCCTCATGGGGAAAATTATACGAACTATTTAGCTGATGGGTATTTTGCACTAAGTTAAATAAAAGCGCCGCTTCCTAATGTGAGAAGCGGCGCTTTTATTTTATTGTAACCAGGCGAATCTATTCAACGGCCAAAAGCGAATATGGGGTTGTCCTAAAACTCTGTCAACAGGAACAAACGGTTCCGTAGGATGGTAACGGGAATCAGCTGAGTTCTTTCTGTTATCACCCATAACAAACAGCTTCCCTTTCGGAACAATGTAATCAAAAGTCTTCTGGGTGTCGTTGACCCCATCTTTCAGGTACGGTTCGTCAATACTCTTCCCATTGATTCGTACTTTACCGTCTGCTGAGCAGCAGGAGATATGATCCCCTCCCACAGCGATGACCCGCTTGACAAATACGGTTCCCTCAGGTTCACCCCAAGAAGCAGGAGGGTTAAACACGATGATGGTTCCTCTTGTCGGAGAATGCGCATTGTCAATAAGAGGAGCTGAGAGCATATAGTCTCCTACTTGCAACGTATTTGTCATAGAAGCAGAAGGAACAACATAAGAATTGACGAAGAAAACATTTAAAACAATTCCTACAATCAGCGCGATTACGAAAACCGTGAATCCTGAGATTCTGCTTTTCTTGCGCACCGTAGGCAGCTCTTCTACGGAAGAGTCAGAGATGTTATCCATTCGTTGTTCTTTCAATACGAGGGCGGTAACTATATGCCCGATAGCTTGAAAAGCGAAAAGTTTTTCAAACTACGGTACAGTTGTAGCTTAGTTTAGCATATTTATGTAAGGTTTCTTGTGATTTCAACAATACGTGTCAACCCTAAATTTCATAACGGTTTGACCGTATGGGTTTTCGTGCTGTTATTCGCAGGTCAAGGATTTAGAAACCTTTTCAGCCTCACCGGTTATGGCATTCTTACAGCGCTTACTGTTGCCGCTGTTGTTATCTGCTTCAAAGATACATTCACTATACGAAGAGTCTCACCACTTCTGCTTGCTTTCGTTACTTTGGCTACACTGTCTACTATATGGTCTGCTTACAGAATTGAGACATTGATAGCTTCAGTTATTCTCATCGCTACCAGTGCAGTAGCTCTACTTATTGCCATGCATTACACGTGGAAACAAACGTTGAGGCTCCTCAACGTTGGGTTGCTTATCAGCGTCATTGGTAGCTTTGCTTTTGAGCTTATTGTAGCTCTTATCATCAGACACCCAATACTTCCACCGTTTCGTGAATTTGTGAGCTTCACGAACATTCCGAAAGATTCAGGAGTGCTCAACTGGGATGAGAACCTGCTTTTCCAAGGAGGCCCGATTCAAGGGTTCATGGGGAATCGAAACTTGTTAGGCTTTGTTGCACTGCTTTTGATAGTCACCAGTTTACTGTTACTAATTGATAAACAGATCAACATATGGTTAGGTATGACCGGCATCATTCTTGGTTTGGTAGCTCATTTCCTGACACGTTCCGCAACCATAGGGTTAGCTCTGGCAGCAGTAGCAGTGATTCTTGGTGGCATCTACCTTATTAGGAAAACATCAGAAAAACGTAAACGACTCACCTCTTGGATTTTCGTAGCATTCTGCGTCGTCGCTGGAATCATTGCTTTGAAAAATACAGATCACTTGTTCAGTGCTTTTGATAGGGACCCAAACCTCACTCATAGGACCGACATCTGGCATCAGGTCATTACAGTCGCTCTACAACGCCCAGAAGGCTGGGGATGGGTCAGTTACTGGCCTGTGTGGAAAGCTCCCTTCAAAGACCTTATCACATTAGGTGGAGTTCCTGTCTCCCAAGCTCACAACGCTTTCTTAGACACCTGGTTGCAACTGGGACTTCTTGGTATAGGACTGCTCGTAGCTATTGCATTACTTCTACTAAGTAGCTCCTGGCGTTTAGTTGAACATTCACGAGCTGGGGAGAGCATTCTTCCTGCAGGATTGTTCCTGCTAGCTGGATGCTTGTTCTTCCAAGCCTTGACAGAATCACGGCTACTGTTAGAGGGGAACTGGGCATTACTGGTTGTCCTACTTACGTACACTCCACAGGTTTTCAGAAAAACACGCTTACAGCCGATAGTTGAAGTATGAGTATCAATGATGTAGAAACCCATGACACACACTCACTTGCTTTCGAACCAGGTGAGATGAAGAAGGTGTCATTAGGGTTCCGTGAGGTCAACGGTAAAGTAGAAATACTGGTTGCCTCCACAGGTGCTCATGATGACATTAATGAAATCACGAAGTTATTGGCGTTTGCGTTGGAGAAAATCCTCGAAGAGTGATATGGTCCCTGACGGATAACAAAAACGCCGTCTGTTAGGAATGCAACAATATGTGCCGACGTAAACCATACCCACGCTGTTCATCTCACGCCACCAAGCGTCTCAATAGTGCGCTTCAAACCGGTGATCCTGAGCTCATCAAGGAAGCCAAACGGGATTATTTTACGTCCCCTGCTGGTATTCGTGAGCTTCGTGAAGCTGGAAAAGAAGAACTTGCCAACAAGTACGCCCGTCGCCGTGAAGCTCTGATTGCACAAGCAAAGCGCCAAGAACTTGCAAGCAAGACACCTATTCGCTTAGCGCTGGACTTAGATGAAACAAGCGGTGGATTCATCGACTCCATGCGTGAAGAGCTTGCTCGTCGTGAAGGACTTACCCCTGAACAAGCAGCTGAGCGGTATCCTGTACCAAAGCATTACTCTCTTGTTGAATCAGGTTGGTTCAAAGATGTGACAGAGTTCATGTCTGTTTTCAAAGAAGCAGAAGCAAACGGTGTGTACACGAAAATGAGAGCTTTTGATGGTGTCAGTAAAACTCTCCGCAAGCTCGTAGACAACCGTGACGTTGAAGTGCATGTCGTGACAGCACGTAAGAACGAATGGAACGCTGACACCCGAGCATGGTTGCGCAAGAACCACATTCCATTCCGTAGCATCACCCACACTGAAGACAAAGAGAATGTCAAGAACATTGACGTATACATTGATGACTCGGACAAGCAAATCAAAACTCTTACCAAGAATGGCAAAACAGTTATTGCCTTCAACAACGCATACAACGAAGATGTCCCATCTAAGTACCGTGTGAAAGCTTGGAAAGAAGTTCCAGCTGTACTAAAACTTATCAAAACAGCTCAATAATAATATGAGTTTGGCCTCCAATTTGTACAGAGTTGGAGGCCAAACTATTTAACAGGGAAACCTACTTCTCTGCATTGACTGTTGAGTTCTTCACAGTCACCGTAACAGGGCTGCTCTCACTCACATTACCTGCGCTATCCACAACGACAACGCTGAAATCAATCTTCGTTCCATTAGGTGCAAGTCCACTGTCCACAGTCAAACCCCATGTGCTTTTGTTTGCATTCAACGGGTCTTCAACAGCAACACGTTCCAGGTCATATGAGCCAATTTTTGTCTTCAAGTATACTTTCTCTGGTGTAACCTTCGGCGAATAAGTTTTCACCGAAACTCTCAACTCAACATTCCCCTGAACGTATGAATCATCAGAAGGTGATACAACTTGAACTTTTGGAGCCTTCTTCGGATCACCCTTCAATGTGTGACTGGTAATCTTGAACATAAATTTACCCCAAGGAACAGCATTTCCAATGACCTGAGCTAAATGCTGCTGACCAACAGCAGAAGGATGGAAGAAGTCATGGTTTGAAATGTCAGCATTCGTGAGCTTTGTACGGAAAACAGCTCCATCATCAGTGAAACAGTTCTTCGTTGCATGGCAAGCCTGTGCGATAACATCATTCATCTGCGTAAGACGCTGCTCTAAAACTTTCTCCACCTGAACACGCTTAGCTGAGTCAGGCTCATTCAAGAGTAGGTAACACAGACCTGCTTTATGCCAAGCCTCCTGCGCTTTCGGGTTGTTCTCATTCAAACGATACATTTGAACAACATTAGGGATAGAAGCAACAAAAATCTTCGTATCAGGTAGCTTTGTAGACAAGATGCGCAAGGCTTCCTTGTATGAAGCAGCAATGCTTTCAGTGGCAGTGATGTTCTGCTCAGTGTAACCGCACAAATCGTTGGCACCAGCTAACATGGTTACCATTTCCGGTTTCTGCATTACAGTAACCTCAGCTTGCGCAGGTAAATCTTTCACAAGTGCGCCATACTGAGCGTTATTCCATGCTTTTACATCCTGATGTGGATTCTTCTGCTCCAACTGTTCCTTCAAACTACCAGAAATGTCACCAGTAGCCCAAGAGTTCTGAGAACACTCACCAGCATGCAGTAGACATGCATTATACGATTGGGTAATAGAATCACCCAACGCTGAGATGCTCAAAGGAGCTCTCATAGTAGGAGACGTATCAGTTGAAGGGGAGCCAGCTGTCAAACAGATAGCGGTAAGAGCAGCAAGGATCACAGCAGATACGGTACGAAGTACTTTCATAAAGGGATGGATTTCTTAGATCAAAACGAGCAGGGATTAAGTGTAACAGAGAAGAGGAGGTAGACCTTCCAAATCGCGTTACCAATCTGTTATAAACAGCATTAAACCTTATCGTACGAAACCACGAAAATCATTGAAAATACCAGTATTTTACTGGGTAGGAGTAGACAAAAACAGCCACTCATGGTACAATAGAGCTATGGGAAAAATTGTGGAAGAGACAATGCTGGTGATGGTGGACACCAAAAACAATAACAACAAGTTCTACCATGTCACACTTGGAGAAGACAACACTGTCACCAAGCGCTGGGGACGTGTTGGCGCTGACGGTGCAAGCTCTACTGAGAAGACAGGTCGCACAGGCTACGAGCGTGCGATTGCTTCCAAGGAGAAGAAGGGCTACAAGGTTTCACCTGTCACCAGTGTTGGTGTAACTGTCAAGGCTAAGTCCAACCACCTTGAAGAGGTTGCGAAGAACTTCCTCGCCAAGGACCCGAACGACTCCACCATTTCCAACCTCATCAGCCGTCTTGTTGCTTCCAACCAGCACCAGATTATGGAGCAGTCAGGTGGTCTCATCAAGGTTGATGATGACGGTACAGTGAAGACCGCTCTCGGCGTTGTTGACCTTAGCGCTATCAACGAAGCGCGCAGCCTTCTGAGTAAGTTGCAGACCAACACTCGGAACCAGGCTTCTGTCTTGGAAGACTACCTGACTATCATCCCGCAGAACATCGGTTACCGTCGTGGATGGGAGACCGAGTTCCTCAAGGCAGAAAATTTTGCTAAGCAGACTGACTTCTTGAAGCAGCTGGAAGACTCCGTTCAGTGGCGTAACACCACAAAGAAGGCATCGGACGAAGATAAGGATGACTTCGACCTCAACCAGCACGCTGACCTGTTCCGCATGCGTCTTACCCACCTGGACAACAACGGTGAGGAATTTGCTCGTATCAATAAGAAGTTCCTTGACTCCCGTCGTGACCGCCACGTTTCAGGGAACTTGCGACTTCTCAATGTCTACGAGGTTGAGGACATCAAGGGCAAGGAAGACTTTGAAGCCACTAAGGTGAAGTACGGCAACGTTCGTGAGAACTGGCACGGTACTCGTTCTGCTAACCTGCTGAGCATCCTGAGTAAGGGCCTTATTATTGCTGGCCAGGGAGACCTCAAAGTTGCACATGGCAACATGTTCGGCGCAGGGCTCTACACATCACAGACTAGTACCAAAAGTCTCAATTATTCGATGGGGTACTGGGACGGCAGCCGTACAAGCCAGAACGTATTCATGCTTCTCGCTGATGTTGTCATGGGCCACGAGTACCGTCCGACTCGTTACAGCCACGACATTCCTCGTAAGGCCCGTCAGGACGTTGGACTCTCTGGAAAGCCTTACCAGTCCATCCATGTCAAGGCAGGTACCTGTAACGTCATCAACGACGAAATGATTGTATGGAATACAAATCAGGTAAACATTACTCGTCTCTGCGAGTTCGGAGCATAAACAAAGAGGAAGCTTCTATTGTCTGGAAGCTTCCTCTTTGTTTAGCTATTTGCTAAACACTGTATAAAGTTTAGTCAATAGCTAAACACTTACCGTATACTGTATGTGGTGCAACTATCTATACGGTTTTTGTCTAAAGGTGTCACATGCGGTTTCAGGAAACGGTCAATGAATCCGTAAAGCACTTTGCTGATGTCATCTTTGATTTCAACTCGGTTATGTTTTCTCCACTTGTTGTAGAGTGTGTCAACATCTGTGATTTGGATAGGTTGCTCAGCCTTGCGTAGTTCTGGGAGAGCATAGTGGGCGAATTCTTCTACTGCTTGTTCTGCGTACATGGTATTCATCCTTTCTAACCTTAGTTGATTCGGTTATCTGAATATATTGTACTCCTGCATGATAGCATTGAATGTTTTTAGTGAGATTAGGATAAAGCGAATGAACCAAATTATTACGATTCGTCGGAACCGTAATGGAATGCTTAGGTTCCTTTCTGGCTTGACATTAGCCATGCTAGGTTTCTATGTTGGACGCAACCTTTTCAATCATGGGCATTGGTATGTCACGTTACTTATTTGTTTATTCATCCTTGTTGAATTGTTGGTTATTACGAAATTTCACGTTTTCAATGTGGGAACAAGCGATAGCATTCGCATACTAACTAAGGACAGGATTCCAGTTGCTTTTGCATTGGATGATGACAATGTTTCGGAAATCCCAAGCGTTCCTTTTTCAGAAGTAACAGGTATTCTCATGCATCGTAAAAGCGGCCATAATGTGCTCACTTTTCAGGCGGGTCAAAACACTTTCACTCTTCCTGCTTTCACAAAAATGATACCAGATCGGTTGAAATATGATGAGCAAGATTTCTTTGCAGAGTTTATTGATGCTTGTCGTGTGCCAAATACTTTACCCGTAAAGAAAACAGATGATGGATTCATTTCTTTAGGTAAAAAAGAAGCGAAGCAGTACTTGAAAATCAATGCTTTGGATGTCATCCGCCCGAAGGACTGAAACTGCTGAGTTGTTAGATATAGAGTATGTCTACTGCTACTGCTACGAAATGCTCTAAGCCTAAGGGAGCTTATTGTCGTTTGCATAACCCTGAGCCAAAAGGATATCAGTCAGCTGAGCAGGCTTTGCAGAAGGCGGAGCAAGATTTTCATAAAACACATCCTGGTATTTCCTTTCAGAAGACCGATGAAACTCGTCATTTACCTGAGGGTGTTCCTGAGAAGATCGCTGACCACATTGCGTTGAGCAACAAGCAGTTAGCTCATTTAAGCGATGAGCAGAAGAAAGCTTTGAATGGTTATACTGGTTTTGCCGCTGGTGTGTGCAATAGTATTCTCATTTCAAACGAATTCTCTTATGAATACTATGATGAAGCTCCATTATGGAAAGAAGCTCCTGGTGGAGCGTGTGACTTTGTTTCTCGTGAAGACTTAGTTGATTATATGGAAACAATTGACACTATCCTTGCTCCTCGTCAAACAGAACAACGAGTCGTATACCGAGGCATCCCAATTTATTCATCTCTTCATGATGAGATTGGAGCAAAGATTGGTAAGAAGCTCGCTTTTTCTGATGAAGAAGGGTTGATGGAAGGACTGAAAGCCTATTACAAGCCTGGTACTGTTATCAAAAACGAGACCTATTTATCTACGACTCATTCTGCTTTCTACGCTGCTGATAGGGCAGGTAATGAAACTGATACTAAAAATGATTTTTACCAGAGAAAGAAAGTTCCTCTGGGTATTATGTTTGAGCTAAAAACGAACGCTGGGTTAGATGTTACAGGAGCTGCCCGACATAATGCTTATGAACGCGAAGTCGTGTTACCTCGTGAAACATACTTTAAGGTTGTGAGCGTAGAAGTAAAGCCTGCGAAGTATGATACAGTTTCAGGCTTCGATCACATCAATGACCCTAATGACCGTGAGGCGGAGACTTTTACAAACCTTGCTGCTGTTGTGCAGATGGTGGAAGTTGATAAGAATGGAAAAGAGATTCATTCAACCCGCCCTCATCATCCAGAGCGTCAGATTCGTGACATTATCCCTGAGTAATAGCTGAGTGCCATTTGTTAGGGATACAGTATGACTTCCGCTGCTGCTTCTAAATGCTCCAAAGCTCCTGGTGAACATTGTCGTTTACATAATCCTGCATTTCCAGGAGGTTTTCAACCCTTCGATCAAACAAGGCAGTTGGCAGGTAATGTTCCATACCGTTTGGTGGAGCACGCTAAGGAAAATAGAGAACGAGCCATACAGTCGCTCAATAAAAATGAAAGAATTGCAGTAAGCCATTACCCGCATGGCTCTACGGGTAACTTCATATCAAAGCTATTACGTAATCCTGATATGGACGTTACTTACCAAAATGAGCGTCCTTCATGGTTAGTCGAACATAGAAGCGTTGAAGCTTTCAATTCCAGAGAAGAGTTAGTAAGTTATATAGAAACAATGGACACAGCTTTATCTCAACGCACAGAGAATAATCGTATTGTATATAGAGGTATTGATTTTGAATCAATACGGGAGCAAATCGCAGCAGAATATGGTAGCTCTATTTCTGCGGAGGACAAACAAGAATGGGATAAAGCCGTAGGTAATTTTTATCACAAAGATAGACTGTTTGCTTTTTCTAATTACACATCAACAACCTTAGCTCCTACTTATGCTGCTGGATGGATGCCTCCTGGGGAAGATAATAAGTCCTACCGTGGAGTTGTTTTTGAGATGAGTACTAATGCAGGGCTTGATATTACAGGGCTTGGAGAAAATAATAGTTATGCGCATGAGCGAGAAGTCCTACTTCCTCGTGATGTTTACTTCAAAGTAGTTAATGTGCAAATAGCTCCTCCGAAATACGATACCCGAGCAGGTATAGAAACTATGCATGAATTAGGGGCCGAATTACAAGAACATAAGCCTTTTTGGGGAGACATTGCTGCTGTCATTCAAATGGTAGAAGTTGATAAACATGGTAATCAGCTTACTCCTGAGGCAAGAGTTCAAAAACATATTCCTGAAAGAGACTCTGAGCAATCTGTTCCTGCTGAGGCACCAGCCTCTCCAGAGATTTTCTATAAAGAATGGCTAAAAAGCTTGAAGAAGCGGAAAAACAAACAATGAAAACAAAATAAGGGCGAGACTTCATTCGAGTCTCGCCCTTATTTATACTAGCTTCTCATCTTTCGCTTGTTTGCTTTGTCTACAAGCTTGTTATATTCAACAACTTGTAGAAGCGCTGTACGGAGAGCATCTTCCAGGAATGCGCCGTCCTGGTTGCGGTAGTCTGTGGTGACTGTGATGTGCTCACCATTCACAGTGAAACGAATGAAGTTCGCCTCTGGACGCTGTGAAGCGGGAGCGGTCTTGCCGAGGTGGAGTGTTACGTTTTTTGACATGGTTATCCTTTCAGTTGGTGGTAATTGACTGAAAAGATAAATTTGTTATTACATGTCGTTTATTGTAGCACTTTCTGTAAGGACTCGTCAAGAGTCATCCAAAAGTATCGGCAAGAATTCTTGAAACTTAGTACAGTGCAAGCTTTCTCTCCTGAAAAAGATTCTTGCGATACGATAGATAAAGTACACGTCAAAGGAGAACTGACATGACTTATCAAGGATTACATAACGCCGAAGCATACGAACGTGCAAAAGAAGCTGAGGAGAATGCCGCTCGAGATGCTTTAATTGCAGCTGCTCGTAGTGAACTGACGTGGGAACCAATTTCGCTGGAGCAGTTCTTGTTCAGAGTGGCAAAGCATGCACAGGTTGATTTACTTGCTGCGAAACGAGCTCTGTCGTACCTGAGAAGCTACAATGAGGCTGACTACGTGTTCGGTGTTGGAGTAACCAAGAAAGTCCGTCAGAATGGCTGAGAGCAAAAAGGTAAAAATTCCTACTGCTGGGTATTCATCTGAACTGATTCCTAAAATCTTCTTAGTTTTCTCTGCTGTGCTTCTTCTTATCGCAGCATCTATAGGGCACCCTTTTGACCTTGGCTGGACTATTGTTGCTGCTCTGAACTTCGTTTTGCAAACAGGGATGCTCATTTGGACATTGTTTTTCAAGTCCACACTTACTGTTGAAGTCGTTGACGGTAAACCTGTTGCGGTGCGGGAGAAGAAACAGCGGATTCTTTTGTCAGAGGTTACGAACATTCAATGGAAGAAGATTGGTCGTTCTTTCCAATTGCATCTTACTAAACCCGGTTCAGATGATGAGATGACAAGTAAAGCAATTATCTATTTGAGTGGTGAATCAGGTGTGCATTTGGTTCGTAAAAACAAGCTTTCGTTACTGAGTGAAACAATGCAAGCTACATCAGCTCCTCGTTCTGGCATTGAATATAAGCATGAGAAGCCAGCGTATTTCTTCCCTGACCAGGCTGATTATCAGTGGGGACAGACAGCTTCTCTTGGAGTAAATGAAGCGATAACCGAGCTGGGTCGGTACGTCAAATAGTCAGAACTTTTGAGTTCTCTGATAGAATAGATGATTATGATAGATTTCAAAGACATCAATGTAGGCGATAAGATTGAACTGGTGTTCAATAATGGAGACCGTATCAGTGGCGAAGTCACAGTGCGGGTAATTTCAGATACTATGCGCTTACAAACATTATTTGGTGGCGACACGTTCATCTCTGTTCGTGAAGTTAAAGAAATCAATGTTCTGACCCCTCGTGTAAATCGAGAGCCGTTCGAACCAGAAGGTGAGGGTTACATCTGGGGGTATGTGGACTTAGGAAATGTTCGCCATGCCGTCTACCGTTCTCCTGATAAATGGTGGAGTTACAAAGGCAAGATGGGTTCATGGGAGCGTCTGTATGACAAGGTAACGGATGACAACTACGATAAGCCGTTTACTTTTGTTCGTCTGATTGAAGCTGAACCTGACACTGAATAAGTTATGTCGATGAAGCGCTTAGTCCAGCAGCTTGTTGGATTAAGCGCTTTTCTCTTTTCTGAGGTGTTTCACAGAACATTGCTATGGTTTATATACGTACAAAAACAAGTTAGGGGAAAACCTTGGTAGGTTTTATCATCTTCGCTATCCTCGCAGTCGTTGCGGTGGTTGTGTGGCTTAGATCAGCAAAGAAAAGCAACAAGCTTCAAACACGTGTCTCAGGTGGTGTCGCAGCAGCCTTAGGATTAACAGCATTCGGTATCCTGTTTGCTCATAGCGCATACACGCAGGACCCAGGTGAGGCTGTTGTTCAGCGTGACACTATTACAGGTAAGATCGTCGGTCAGACCGTTACAGAAGGTTTGTACTTCAAAGCTCCTTGGGTTGACACAGTGATGTTCAACATCCGTAATCAGAAGGTTTCCTTCGCTGGTAACGCTCAGTCTGGTTATGCTGACAATACTGGTGGAGCTGCTGACGGTTCACAGATTACTGTTCAGGATGCTGATGGTGTTTCTTCTAACATTGATATCACTTTACGTTACTCTATCAAGGGTGACTCTGTAACCGAGATTTACCGTCAGTTCAAGGATGAGGAGAACTTCAAGAACTCTTTCATCACGCAGGACATCCGTTCAGTAGTACGTAACGTCCCAACGAAGTTCAGCACGCTCGACTTGATTACTCAACGTGGCAAGATTGAGAAGCAGATTCTTGATTCCTTGGAAGACCGTTGGAAGAAAGAGGGAGTTGTCATTGACTCCATCAGCTTGCAGGAAATCCGTGTCCCTGACAGCGTTCGTGAAGCATATGCGAAAGCACAGGAAGCTCAAATCAACGTTGAGAAAGAACGCTCTAACCTTGAAGCAGCAGAAGTCTCCGCCCAGCAGAAAGTTGCTAACGCAACAGCTGAAGCGAAAGCTAACAAGATTCTAGCCGCTTCCTTATCTGACCCTGTTTTGAAGCAGCGATACCTTGACGCTCTTTCCGAACTTGGTAAAGACGGTAATGTCGTGGTTGTTCCTGAAGGATTCAACGGAATGTTGAATCTTAACAAGAAGTAAGTAAAACGTTATAGAAAATGGCAGAACCTGTAAAGTCGGGTTCTGCCATTTTCTATAAGCTGTATCGTTATCAACGTCTACGCGGTGTACGCCGAGTTCTTCTCCGAGATTTCACTCTGGTTGACTCAGCGGCGAAGGCTCTCCATGCGAAGTATTTCATCATAGTAGGAGGGAACGGTTCAGGGTTTGGATTTGAGCGGCTTTTCTTCACAACAGTAATAACGCCATTATCGTACTCCCAAAGCCCACATCCCTCGGGTATTTCTTCGGGAGTGAGCAAACCTTTCGGAGTTAAGTACACAAATCTGTTCACAACAGATTTCCATGCTCGTCTTTTATCTTCGGTATCACGCCGAAAATCCGCTTTGGAAACTTTCATTTCAATAGCAGTGATAGCTTGACCTTCAAACATGAGGAAGTCAATTCGTCGTGTGAGTTTCGCATCCTGCCAGTTGTATCCATCAGGAACTTCAGCATCGTAATCAAGCCCTGACTTGTCATAAATGCGCTTCATTCGTGGGTTACTCAACGCACGGGCAGCTCGGGAAAGTCTTTCAGCATGTAAATCAGGCATTGTTACTTCTGTAAGAATAGCTGCTTTGTTATGTTTCGCGCGAAGTGCTGCGTAGAAAATCTCTTCTTGTTCTCTCATTAACCTAAAAATCCCGATAGTTGCGTATATTCTCAACTATCGGGATTTAGGCTGCCTGTGATTAGGCGTTGTAAATCTTGTCGTATTCTTTCTCAATGATGTTCTGGTGCTCAAACTCATCGTATCCGTGTTCTTCCCAAGCCTGCTTGACATCCTCAGCAGTGATGGTCTCTTTCTGCGGAAGAAGATGTCCGAAGCAGTAATCAAGTCCACCGTCTTCATCATTTGAGGTGAGTTCGTCAAACTTCTCACCGTAATGCCATGCTCCGTCCGTGTACCAAAGAACTAAGCTCGTCGCAAAGACGTTAGTCCCGTCAGGGAGTTCAACGTTCAAGCCCCAGTAATTCTCTTCCTGGTTAGTAGCAAAACGAAGCAAATGCTCAGGGGTTCCTTCATACAGTGCTTCCTGCTGAGGAGCATCCTCATCAGTGCCGTAGAAGTTTGTTGAGACTTCGTGGTCATAAACAAGAACCAAAGCGTCATCGTCAACGAAGAACATCTGCAATGTCTGCCCACCACCGTCATCCCAGTGAGCAACAGTAGCGCCTTCAACAGTAGTGAACAGCTCATCAAAGCTGTATGAGCTACCAACTTGGCTGTCAATAGCGGCTGTCAGTTCAGCTCGCTTTTTCAGTTCAGCTGGAGCTGGAAGGGTTTCAAGAAACTTTGCAATTTTTGTCTCAGTCATGTTGCTCCTATCGGATGTTTTTCGGTATGTCTATAAAGCTATGGTATCATACTTACATGAGATTCTTACTCCCACTTATTTTCGTTATCGTTGTAGCATTCCTGGCTTGGGCTGCTTTCAATTTCATTCGTGGTTCTTCATCTGGTTCAGGTGGGAACAGAGGTGCAGGCGGTTCGGATGGAGGAAACTACACGAATAACTTTACCAGTGATTCCTCAGACAACCATCACAGCGGCCATTACGGAAGCTCTGGCGGTGGTGACTTCGGCGGAGGAGATTCAGGCGGTGGAGACTCTGGTGGGGGCGACGGTGGTGGCGGAGGAGGCGACTAAGCTTCTCCTCACAAAATAGTTGAAGGCGGTAACAGCGTGATGTTGTTACCGCCTTCAACTATTTAATACTCAGTGCGAGTTGTGCTTTCTTTCCACACATTGAAAGGACTTACAGCATTTTCAATTCTCAGATGCTCAGCAACATCTCCAGCTGCAAGCTTCTCGTAAAACGTTGCGTCATCAAAGCCAGCATCAGCTGCATCATGGCGGTCAGCAGCGAACACAATGCGGTCAACACGTGACCACAATGCAGCGCCTAAGCACATGGGACATGGCTCACAGGAAGAGTACAGAATGCATCCTTCCAGACTAAACGTTTCCAACTGACGGCATGCTTCACGAATAGTATTCACTTCTGCATGCGCAGTCGGGTCATTCGTTGTCGTAACTGAATTACCGCAAGCGATTACTTTGCCAGACGGAGTGACAATAACTGCTCCGAACGGCCCACCATTACCTGAATAGACGTTATCCATTGCGGTACGAATAGCAAGCTGGATGTAGTAACCATCGTAGTCGTCATTCATTGTCATCACTCTCCACTTTGCCATTCAGGTTCCAGAAAGGCTTTTCAAACTCAGGCTGGATAAGCTTCCAGATGCTGTCAGAAATCTTCTTCTCAGAAGACTCATTGTAGTGACCACCGCTATGACGGCTGAACAGCATACCTACAAGCTTCTTATCCTGCTGCTGCACTGCAAAAGCATAGTCCTTCTGAGTGAAGTCATCAGGAAGAGAGGTAATTACGCTGTTATACGTGTTCTCTACTTCCTCACGCAGAGCAGCGAACTCTGCCAGAAGGTTGTCACGGGTGCGCTCAACGAAGTCAATGAACTCCTCAGGAAGGTCCTTCAACCAGCTGTCAAAGTCGTTACCACTGACAAGCATCTCCCAGATACGACGTGAAGATGCGCCAGTGATGATGCGATGAAGCTGAACGTAGTCGGCCTGCTTAATCTTCACACGAGTGTCAGTGTTCAGGAAGTGCACAACCATACCCTCAGCGTTCTCACGCGGAGTTGCAGTAAGCGCCTCAGCAAGGTTCGTGTACTGGAACTGCTCAACCTTGTTCCACTTCCACTCATCAATCTGGGATGCAGGCTCGCTGACACCAGTCTCAATGTTTACACGGGCAATCAGGATAAGGTCATCCATCTCACCGTAGTTCAGCACAATACGGTTGGTCGGGTAGATAATCTCCCAAATGTACGTGTAGCCCTCAGCAGGCTCCCACTGACCGTCATACAGCTCCAAGTAACGCGCCGTTGCATGCTGAGCCTGCTCAGAAGCAAAGGAACCACGAGTGGAGATGTTCAGCGTGCCATCAGGAGTGCGGTAAGAGATACCCATGCTACCGTCAGCCTTATCGGAGACAATAGCAGGACCAGTCAGAAGAGCCTGGTCAACATCAGGCTCGTTGTGGTTGAAGAACTTACCCAGAGGACGGGAAACAATTTCCTTTGTCTCAGCGTCGACAATAAGACCACGTGCTGCCAAAGTTGCAGGGTTCCAAGCGCGCTCAAACTGAGCGACCTGTGAGTAGTCGTAAATCTCCAACGGCAGAGTAGGGTGTACCTGCTTATTGATGTGCTTTGCCGCGAATGCTGCATCCCACATTTCCTTCGGAGCAATGTCATAAATAGTTGACATGGAAAATCGTTACTTTCTGTGCTTCTTCAATGGATCAATTCGTACTGATAATAGCAGATATAAGCATCTTCGTCAACTGGTAGGAGGTCTTTCCTGCTTTGACAATGCCTGAACTGATATACTTTAGTAGCAGTAGTGATGTGACAATATTGTCACATTGGCCTCATGCAACAATATTGTCACTTGCAACCTATTGGAAAGGCTATCATGTCCTTAGCAGAAGATGAACGAACACAACGATCCCGCGAAGCTGCCAGAGAGCGTTCTCGAGCGAAATCGATAAAGTTTGCAAAGATGAATGCAGAGGCTCGTCGTCTTTCGCAGGAAATGCCAGAAGAAGGATTACCTCTCAGTATTTGGGCAGAAGAAATCAAACGGCGTTCAGGAGAACACGAGTACATTCTTCACATCCTTCATAATCTTGAAGGGGAAGTTCATTACTCTTTGTCTAATGTTACAAGACTTCCAGGCTTGCAAAGCGCAGACCCTCAGTATCTTTCAGAATACACGCCTTACTCCATCCCTAAGAGTGTTGAACTTGACGAAGAAGTACTACGCCAGTACAATAAGTGGTCAATACTGAATACTCAGCGTGCATATGCTACACAAGCTTACATCCAGTCACAGCTTGATTCAGGAAACGAGATTCTCGTACGTAAGCCTGACGGAACAGTCGAAGTAGTTGGATTTTCTTCATGAATGAACCAACAACATTAACATTATGGAGACCTGTTGGTCCAAAAGAGTTAGCTCTCATTGCTCAATCAGGTTACCAAGAATTTCCGCCTCGCTTACCAGACCAACCTATCTTCTACCCTGTTCTCAATGAGGATTATGCAAGGAAGATAGCTTCAGGTTGGAACGCTAAATATGATGGTGGCGGGTTCGTAACGCAGTTCCAGGTGGAAAAACGCTTCATTGACCGCTACAAGGTCCAGCAGGTTGGCGGAGCAACAATTTTGGAATACTGGATACCTACTGAAGACTTAGATGACTTCAACGAACATATCGTCGGATTCATTGAAGTCATCGCTGAATACCCTTCGGTTTAAAGTTGAGCTGAGTCCACTCAACTATTTTTCGTCAAAATGACCTCTATTGAAAAAATGGTGTATGCTGTCATCATAAGTTCAACGAAAGGGTAACATAAAATGGCTCGTACAATTGGTATCGACCTTGGAACCACAAACTCAGCTGCTGCAATCCTTGAAGGTGGAGAAGCGACAGTCATTGCAAACGCGGAAGGTGTTCGCACCACCCCATCCATTGTCGCATTCACAAAAGATGGTGACACGCTCGTCGGTGAAACCGCAAAACGTCAGGCAGTCACCAACGTTGACCGCACCATCCGCTCTGTAAAGCGCCACATGGGTACCACTTGGTCAACCACCATTGAGGGTAAGAAGTACACTGCTCAGGAAATCTCTGCCCGTATCCTCATGAAGCTCAAAAAAGATGCAGAGACTTACCTTGGTGAAGATGTTGACTCCGCTGTCATCACCGTTCCTGCCTACTTCAATGACGCGGAGCGTCAGGCAACCAAAGAAGCTGGTGAGATTGCTGGACTAAAAGTTCTCCGTATCGTCAATGAGCCTACCGCCGCAGCAATTGCATACGGTCTTGACAAGGTAAAAGAGTCCGAAACTGTTCTCATCTACGACCTCGGTGGTGGAACCTTCGACGTGTCCCTTCTTGACATTGACAAAGACTCTGATGACGGCTTCGCAACCATTGAGGTACGTGCAACCGCAGGTGATAACCGACTCGGTGGCGATGACTGGGACAAGGCCCTGGTTGATTACATCAACGAGCAGTTCAAGGCTGCTTCTGGTGTTGACATCACAGGTGACAAGATTGCTCAGCAGCGTATCCGCGAGGGTGCAGAGCAGGCTAAGAAAGAGCTTTCCAGCGGTAGCAGCACAAGCGTTCAGCTCCCGTATATCTCTCTCACCTCTGAGGGTCCTCTGAACTTGGATGTTACTATTACCCGTGCGAAGTTTGAAGAGTTGACCAAACCTCTCCTTGACCGCACTAAGAAGCCATTTGAGCAGGTTCTTGCCGATGCTGGTATTACCACAAGTGACATTGCGAACGTTATTCTTGTTGGTGGTTCAACTCGTATGCCTGCTGTTGTTGACCTGGTGAAGTCTTTGACAGGCAAGCAGCCCTCCCAGAATGTGAACCCTGATGAGGTTGTTGCTCTCGGTGCAGCTGTTCAGGCTGGTGTTGTGACTGGTGAGCGTAAGGATATCCTCCTGATTGACGTTACCCCGCTGTCTCTTGGTTTGGAGACTGCGGGTGGAGTTATGACGAAGCTCATTGAGCGGAACACTGCTATTCCCACTAAGCGGAGTGAGACCTTCACTACTGCGGTTGATAACCAGCCGTCTGTTGCTGTTCAGGTCTTCCAGGGTGAGCGTGAGTTTACTCGTGATAACAAGAAGCTCGGTCAGTTTGAGTTGACAGGTATCGCTCCTGCTCCTCGTGGCCTTCCTCAGATTGAGGTAACTTTCGACATTGACGCAAACGGTATCGTTCACGTCTCTGCGAAGGATAAGGGTACTGGCCGCGAGCAGAAGATTACCATCACAGGTGGTTCTTCCCTTTCCCAGGCTGACATCGACCGTATGGTCCGTGACGCTGAGGAGCACGCTGCTGAGGACAAGGCTAAGCGTGAGTCCCAGGACCTTCGCAACCAGGCTGAGCAGTTGACCTACTCTGCTGAGAAGGTTCTTGTGGACTACGCTGACCAGGTTCCTGCTGATGTCAAAGAAGAAGTAACCAATGATATCAACGCTTTGAAGAAGGCTTTGAACGAGGGTTCTGATGATGATGTGAAAGCTGCTGTGGAGCGTTTGAACCAGTCTCAGCAGAAGGTTGGTCAGAGCGTCTACGGTAACCAGGCACAGGCTGACTCAGCCCCTTCTGAGGAAGCTAACCAGGCTCCTGCTGGTGGTAGCGAGGATGAAGATGTTGTTGACGCAGAAATTGTTGACGAGGACTAAAATTTTGTAATCAAAGAAGCGGCAACCCTGGAACTGGGTTGCCGCTTCTTTGATTAATGACTTTGTAACTGCTCTAAAAGCTCAGGAACCATAAGGTGATGATAATGCAAGGGGTAGACATCAATTCGTTCATCTAAACGTATGAACTGCTTTGTGTGAAGAACCTTTGCTGGATTTTTATATGGATTGATAATACCTTTAGTGTACTTGATTATTAAAGGTCGTTGCTGAACGTCAACGTATCCTGCATATTTTTGTTTATCATAAACAACTACTTCATTTGTCCATCTATCGTGAACCATTGGCGAATACAGGATGGTTGCATAGTATGCTTCTTTATCTACAAAGAAAACAAGAAGCTCATGTGTTTCAGGCAACCATTCAAAATCGCTAATAACAGGATTGTAAAACATGCCTAAGTAATCGGTTGCACTTTGGACCATTGTGAGCTACAATGATCCTTATGGCTGATCTAACCACGTCGAAATATTCTCGTTTTGTTCTCCCTGCTGTCGCTGAGAACATTGAGAAGCTTCTGAATCTCCGGTTTACTGATGAAGACGAGGATGAGTATTCTCTCGCTGATATGGCTGACCCTGTGAAAGCATCAGGGCATTGCTACGATTCAGCATTGCTAGTTCAGCAATCAGGTCTTGTATTTAACGATGGTCCTACTGGTGAGATTCTGAGGGTCATTCCTGAGGGAGAAAATGACCCTGACGGTTGGTGGCATGCAGCGTTCTCTGTGCCAGACCATATCGGGGAGGATATTGTGTATGATTTCACTATGCGCCAGTTCCACCCTGACCTCCCGTTCCCCTATGTAGGGTTCGCTGACCAGTGGGCTAGCACTATTGAAAAATACGCAGGTCGTGGCCCTGTTGAGTTTCTTTGGTAGTATTACGAATGATTAAGAAAGAAGTGAATAATAATGGTTGAAACACCTGTCCTCAAACTGGGTAACGAATTTGATGTACGTGATTTACAGAAGAAGGTGGCTGAGCTGCGTACAATTATGGTTGAAAGCGTTGAGACTCCTGATGATGTTCGTTTACAGTTGCTGATTCTGAATGCTGGGTTGGAAAACTTCTTAGAAGGCGAATACGCCGCGGAAGAACCTTCCCGTGACCGTGATGAGGAAATTCGGTTTGCAGATGAAATCAGTGCAGGCTTTGCTGCTGTGGGAGATAACTATGATGTGAAGTTCATTCACTCATCTATGGTAGAAGAGGTTCTCCAAGAGCAGGCTGCATCTATGGGTTTCTTGGATTCTCTTCCAGATGTTATTGCGGATGCCATTGACTGGGATAAAGTTGCTGATGTTGCAGCAGCCTCCGAGGATGTTCAGGAAATGTTCATTGATACAGAAGTGTACATTTGTAACCTGTACCTGTGATAATCCGATAGAATTCTCTCATGAGCAACAAATTAGTTATCGCCTGTGATGGTTCGTGTTTGAAGAACCCTGGCGGTGAAATTGGATGGGCTTGGGCTGACAATAAAGGTCGTTGGCAATCTAACGGTGCAGCCACTGGTTCTAACCAGAAAGCTGAGCTGTTAGGTTTACTGTCAGTCTTCTATGCTTTCCCAAATACTAGCATGCATATCCAACTGGATTCTCAGTATGTGTTGAATATCGCAACTAAATGGATGTTCACATGGAAGAAAAACGGTTGGTATCGTGATGCTGAGAAAACGCAGGTTGTGAGTAACCTCAACTATGTCCAAGCTATCTATGAGGCGCTTCGTGTTCGGAAGCAGAAGAAGCTTGTCACTACGTTTGAATGGGTCAAAGGCCACGCTTCAAACGGTTTGAACAACATAGCTGACAAGGAAGCCCAGGCTGCTGCTCGCCGTATAAAAGCAAGTAAACCAGGGTATGCGGACTCTGCAAAGAACACTTCCTCAGAACGCCAAAACAGAATGCTTGAATCCTTGTGAATTCTACAATCGTATCCTACAACATTCAAATCCCAGCAGCAAAAGAGGAGCTACATCCTTGGGCTGGGAGAAAGCATGAAGTGCTGGAATGCTTACCTCTTCTTGGCGACCTCATAGGTTTACAAGAAGTAGATTACAATACTTCACAAGGACGTGAAGTATCTGAACGTCTCGCGGAGGCTGGATTTAGTAGTTTTCAACCAGGATACGGTGATTCAGAGTACACGGATGAGTACCATACTCGTATTCCTGTGTTTTGGAAGAAAGAGCATTTCAAACTGATTCGCCAGGAAGTGCGAATGCTGACAACAGGAACAGTTGAGCAGCAAAAGTTGCTACCAAACATTGAAGCTCGGTATACTACATATGTACAGCTTGAATGCAAAGGGACACCGTTGCATTTCTTCAACCTGCATCAACAGCATGTCCCTATGGAGCTGTCCGATCAGAAACTTATTACAGGGTATCAAGCTGTCCAAAGTGCAGGGCTTCAATCCTTACATGACTTCATTCGGGAACTCAATCCAAATGGGGATAGAACATTCGTTGTTGGTGACTTCAACGCTACTGATCCTCATGTGAATGGTTATCAAGACGCTTACCGTGTTGCACAGCATACTGAGCATTCAGAATACAACAGCTACCATGGATATCAACCAAGCGGCGGCAGCGAAGGCGGGTACATCATCGACCATGTGCTTACAAACCTCACTCAGGCGAACGTGTTGAATGCTGAGACACTTATACAAGAAAGAGGCAGTGACCACTACCCGATAAGAGTCACCGTTACCTGAAAATATGGTAGGCTTACTCGTTCAACTTACCTTTGTATTGGAATCATGAGAATCGTCGTCGCATCCTGCTCTGTCATCTACACCGGCCGTGGAGATACTAAACTCCCGCAAGCCGTGCGAGCTATCATCCTCAAAGATGACGGATGTATCTCAATCCATAATGATAAGAGCAACAAGCCGCTGAATTACATGGGTAAAGGCAACGTTCACACTGAAACAAAGAACGGTGAAATTACGATGTGGACATTTGACACTCGTAAAGAGAGTCTACAAATTACCATGCATGAAGTTCTCTCAGACACCAGCTTTGAGATTGACTTGAATGACGCTGGTTTGATCCGTGACGGCACAGAAAAGCATTTGCAGGCATGGTTGGCAGAACACCCTGAAAGCCTCGGAGAAGGCTTTACATTCGTTGCCCGTGAGCATCAGACAGGTGCAGGGCCTGTGGACTTACTGCTTGCTGACAAAGATGACAACCTTATCGCTGTTGAAGTGAAACGAATTGCAATGACAGCTTCCGTAGACCAGATTCGTCGTTATGTTGAAGCGTTGCAGCAGGACGGTATGGAGAATGTCCGTGGAATGATTGCAGCTTTGGATGTTCGTCCAAATACAGTCAAAATGGCTGAAAGACGCGGCATTGACTGGGCTATTATCCCAACCTACTGGCGTGAAACTGCCTTCATTAATGAAGAAGCAGAATCCGACGAATCAGATTCTGCTTCTTCCGACGAGTAAATTACATCGTATTGTCAGGATTCTTTAAATCTTGAGGAGCTACCTTGTATGCATACTCGCTGTTCGCTGATAGGTAGTAGACATACTCTACGTTTTTGTCTTTCGGATCAGTGACAAGAATGTAATGCCTGCGAGCATCCACATCAAGGTAGCCTGCGGTATCCATGATTTCTTTAGCCTCAGTGTCAGTAAGATTTAGGTATTCATAATGCTTGTGGAACCAGTTCAGATAGTTGTTCTGAACAGCTTCCACTCGCATCTGAGGCTGCACGAAAGCAATTTGCGTGAAGCTAACAACTGCGCCAACAACTAAAAGGGCGGCTCCACCAAAAGAAATCAGCGCAGGGATACGACGAAACGCAGGTAGAGCTAACCCGAGAATGAGCAGAGCCAGTGGAATGGCGAAAAGCCAGTAGTTGAAATCCTCTAAACCTGTCGGATTGGATGGTACATGCCAACCATTGAGGTCAGAGAGTTTGATTTCGTTGTTCATAACGTGTAGGATTCCTTTTGTGTTTCTGTTCGCAACTTGACCATTGAACTTTCCTATGGTACCCTGTTTTAGTAAATGAGTAAGGAAAATCATGTCTCAGCATATTAAAGTGTTACGCGGTGTTCAGGGTTCTGGTAAATCAACTGAAGCCTTGAAGTGGGTTCGTCAGGACCCTCTGAATCGCGCCCGCGTGAACCGAGATGACATCCGTTTGACTAACTTCGGCTCATATGACCTTCCTCAGGAGTTGGAGTATGCTGTTACGAAGATTGAACATCAGCTGATTCGTACACTGTTGAAGGCGAAGAAGAGCGTTGTTGTTGACAACGTGAACTTGCGTGCAAAGTACGTGAAAGAGTACTTGCTGATTGCTGATGAGTTCAATGTTCCTGTTCTGTATCAGGATTTTCCTGTGGAGCTGGAAGTTGCATTAGCTCGTAATGCTGCTCGTGAGCGTAAGGTGCCTGAGGATGTTATTGTCAAGACTCATAAGCGATACATCCAGAGAGGTAAGTTCCCTGAGTTCCCTCAGCTGAATTACGACATGTCTGGGCTGTACGTTCCCGATGAGACCCTCCCGAAGGCTATCCTGTTGGATGTTGATGGCACGGCTATGAAGATTGGCAAGCACCGCGGCCCTTATGATTTCGATAAGGTCATTGATGATGAGCCGAACTTCCCTGTCATTACCACTGTGCAGTCCCTTGTCGCACATGAAGGCTATAAGGTGATTGTCATGTCAGGTCGTGATGAGATTTGCAAGCAAGATACTCTATTCTCTTTGGAAGTTGCAGGTGTTCCTGTTGATGAAATCTACATGCGTCCTCAGGGTGACCGCCGCCCTGATACTGTTATCAAGCGTGAGCTGTTTGATGCGAATGTTCGCAACCGTTTTAACGTGTTGTTCGCACTTGATGACAGAGATGTTGTGATTGACATGTATAGAAAAGACTTGGGCTTGACTGTTTTCCAGGTTGATTACGGGAACTTCTAAATCAGTACAGATAATGCCAGCATAGGAGACGTTTGACTTTCGTCAGATTGTCTGTTATGCTGGCATTATCAATTAAACGCAACTATGTGAATGGATGAAGGTTTCATGCCTGGAATGATGGCTTCCAACAAGAACCGTGCTGTTAACCACGTTGATGGCGCTATGTTCGATGATGGTTTCTGGCAGCACCGCCGCTTCAAGGGTAAGCGCAAGGCTGGCGCTCCTACTGGTAGTCGTGGTTGGCGACGTGTTCTCCGCGCCAAGGAGAAGGCCGCTACTCGTCGTGACATCGCTGACAACAGCTGATTTCAAAATACCTTATTTTCCCTGGTCAGAATGGGTTTAAGTACTCCATTTTATTGTAAAATGTCAGTACTTCATGATACAATTATGTAGTAACAAACACACAAACAGACAACGTTGGAGATAGTATTATGAGTTTAGGTTTTCGTTCTGAGGTGCATTACGATGCAAAGAAAGATACAACCTTCCTGACATCAGATTCGCCTGATTTCAGCAGTCAGCTGAGGGTTGATTTCACTCGCGGTTCAGAGCAGGACGCAGGTGTCCGTTCGTTTCTTGAAGACCAGGGTGAGGTTTCCTTTATCCGTGACACAGTGCGACTCAGCACTATTGGTCGCGCAGGTCAGTTTGGTGTGCTGGGTGACGGTACTGAGTCGGATTCCACCACTGATACAATCAAGAATCTTTTCCTCGTGGGGAAAGAAGGTTCAGGTATTATGAACCTTGTCCGTAACTATCTTCTGCGTGCGCTTGTAAACCAGGCAAATGTCTACGCTGTCAATGCTCCTGGTGACTTTTACGGAGCAAAAGAGTACTTTGACATGGATGAAGATGTCATTCTCATCAACTCTGATACACAGACTAACTGGACTGATATCAAAGAATGGATTGAAGCTGACCTGGAAGATAATGAAGAGGTGCTGATTCTGGTTCGTCAGAACAAGCATTGGGACAGGCTTTCGTCGGAAGCTCAGACATTCTTCAGTACTCTGGAAAGTCACCCTAACCTCCGCATTCTGACGTTCTCAACTGAGGTTGATTACAGTATTTTGTCAGATGAAAATGTAGGCGACCAGTTCTGGTTTATTGGTTCAGGCGTTTTCTTGGAAGAGCGTGTTGTAGGTTTCATTGGAAGCGTTGAGGAGTACATTGCTAAGTACCTCATGCGTGACCGCACTGATATTCCCCATGAGAATTCACGAGGAGTATTGTGGTTGAGCCGCGCCGATGATGATTACGAACGTATTGTTACGTACATGGTTCCTCGCACGATGTGGACTGTGGCTATTCAGTAATTGAAGCAAGGCGTTGAAGGAGTTCAGGTTTGTTCACATTTGTGAAACCTGAACTCCTTTGCGTTTCCCAGATATGATTCAGCTTTTCTACCACTGTTGCAGTTGGAATATGGGTTTTATTCAGAAGAAGGTAATTCGTGTTGGCGCTTCGACCTTCTCCACCAAGTCCTGCTTTACCCGCATTTCGCCCTGTTCGCTGTACAAAGAAATCCGGGTGAGTGGTGCAAAACTGGAACCCTTTTGCGATGGTTATAGATGCAACAGAGCGAACAATTTCCTGATATGACCATAGCTGAAAAATTCGCTTATCATACTGCCATGTTTGAGTAAGATGCAGTTGCGGATGGACTTTCCCTAATAGCGAAGGGCGGTCAAAAGCTAACGGTAGGAGGAAAGCTACTGCATCAGCGAAACTGGCAGCATGTCTAAAATACTTGATCGTTGTATGGTGATGTGGAAGCTTTGGTGGTTCACCTAACACCAACGTTTTCATTACTCCTCTTTCCCAGGAGCTTCGGAGAAAATCAAGGGGTTCAGGTACCCAGATTGTAGCACCTGGGAACAAAGGAGTAACTGGGCTAATGTCAATAATGCGATCGTAGTCTGCAATGTGAATACGACTGAGACCTTCTGCTGGGTCCCATTGCTCAATGGGTTGTGGGTTCATCGTTTCGTATCCTTTTTCACATGCGTTTCGTAACTTCTTCTTCGTTAGATATATCAGCATGACTACCACTCGTAAACCACCTTATTTGCATGCTGACGGTTCAAATTGTTGGACAAAGCATTGCTCCCGCCGCACCAAGGAAAGCAATGATCGTGCTTCCTTCTTCAAGCAGGTTGAAAAGACCCCAGCTGCGAAGCTTCCTACCAACCTTCCTCCACTGTCAGCGTTCCAGAAAGCTCACGCTGAGGGCCGTATTGAGAAGTCTGAACACCCAAATTACCCTTACGTGACCTACAAATACGCGCGTACTACGCAGTTCGCTTCTGACTGGGATGATGTCACACTTGCTTCTCGTGGAATCATCTTTAACAAGGAAACCGGAGAAGTTGTTGCACGTCCATTTGCAAAGTTCTTCAACTACAATGAACCTTCCGTGCCTACTGATAAACTTCATGGTCGTGTGAGCGTCACTGACAAACTTGACGGTTCATTAGGTATTGGTTACGTTGATGAGGACGGTAAGTTCAACATTGCTACTTCTGGTAGCTTTATCTCTGAACAGTCTAAACATGCTACTCGCATATACCAAGAGAAGTACGAAGGTAAATGGAATCCAAATCCAAACATGACATACATGTGGGAAATTATTTACCCTGAGAACCGTGTTGTTGTCAACTATGGTGATGAGGATGACTTACACCTTATTGGTGCTGTCAATAAGCGCACGGGTAAGAGCGTCCCATTAGGTGATATCAAAGAGTGGAAGTGGAAGCGTGCAGAAGAGTACAAAAACATTTCTTCTCTTGACTCTGTGCTTGCCACTCCTGACCGTGAGAACCGTGAAGGTTTCATTGTCCACTACATTGATACTGACACTCGCGTAAAGTACAAGCATGAGCAGTACTTGAACATTCACCGTGTTGCTACTGGTGTTACTTCTAAGACTATCTGGCGTAAGATGTCTTTGGGTGAAGATATGGACAGCTGGAAGAGTGGAATTCCTGAGGAGTTCACTGACTTCATTTCTGAACGTCAGAACAAAATCCGCGCAAACTACGATAATGAAGTCAGCAAAGTTGTTGCTGACCACGCAAAGTTCAAAGCTTCTATGCCTGCTTCATATGAACGTAAAGACTTCGCTGTTACATTGAAGAATTCTTCTGTAGTTCCAGCTGAGAATAAACCATTCATCATGAATTATGAATTCAACGGTAAAGTAGCAACAAACGAGGTGCAAGCTCGTAAAATTTGGGAGCGCATCAAGCCTACCGATGAGGATACTTTCTGGAACATGTAAATCATCGGTGAAGTAGGTAGTACGCTGCTAAAACGATAATTCCAATAGCATTCAAAGACATCAGCCCGTATCCAATGTATTTCGCTGGACGGGCTGATGTCTTTTGGTATGACCAGCTGGATAGCGTTATGAGAAGAGCCATCAGGAAGCCCGCTCCGCTGATGATCCATTCCTGGGTAGAGAATCCTACAATGGTGAAGAAAAGAAGCGCATCAGCGTAGAGGAAGCTTACCCAGTATAAGGTTCTGTCAGGTTTGACTGTTTCTACTTCCTTTACTGTATTCATGTAAGTATTAATCGGCTAATTTTGAAAAAGGGGTCAATTTATCGTCGTTATGACGATAAACATGTTAGAATATCCTCAGAAGATAATAACAAAGGACACCTTCCTCATGAAAGTATACAACGACACAGTTGTAATGACTGACTCCCTGATCCGCATGCTTGATGGATATCGCGCTGAACGAGGTTTTAACGCCTCAGAATGGGTTGAGCGTAAAGTTGCTCTCATCAACGCTTACTTCGCGCAGAGCGGCCTGTCAGGGGCTGTTGTAGGGGTTTCAGGAGGTATTGACTCCGCTGTTGCTCTTTCTCTTGTCGTGAAAGCATCACAGGTGGAAGACAGTCCAATCAAGAAGATTGTTCCGATTCTTCTCCCCGCATTTTCCTACACAGGAGCTACCCGTCAGAACGAAGCTACAAACCGAGCAGAAAGCCTGTGCACAAAACTTGGACTCGAAGCAGTCATCTTCCATCAGCTCACACCAATGGCTGAAATGATGAATGCAGAATTAGAGAACGTTTTGGGAATTCGGGCAACCCCTTGGGCTAAAGGCCAGTTAGTTGCATACACCCGAACCCCAATCCTGTACAGCACCTGCTCCATTCTCACGGACGCAGGATATCCAGCCTTAGTCATTGGAACTACAAATCTGTCAGAAGGTGGATACTTAGGTTATGTCGGTAAAGCCGCTGATGGCATGGTTGACTTACAGGTAGTGAGTGACTTGTACAAATCAGAAGTGTACCAAGTTGCGGAACTGCTAGAAGTACCAAACCTCATTATGAAAGCAACGCCAACAGGAGACATGTTTGACGGTCGGGATGACGAAACAGTGTTCGGAGCTTCCTACGACTTCGTGGAACTCTATCACCTCTGGCTGCAAAATGGCTCCGACCCTGAACTTCTGAAAGATGAAACATTCGCAGCAGGAGCGGCGAACCTTGAAAAGATGCACGCTTACAATGGTCATAAATATCTGTACGGTACACCATCAGTTCATTTGGATATCCTTCGTGCAGACATTCCTGGTGGTTGGAATAACAAAGCTTGGAGCGCTAAATAATGGCGACCAAATTTGTCAACCAAATTGACTTCACTATTCCAGCTATCCAACATGAAGTTGAAGTGGAGCCACTTCCTGAGTTAGACCGTTCAGCAGTGGTTATCCCTAACCTTATCCCAAGCAAAGAACGAGTTCATATCCTCCAAGAACTCAGTAAAGCGAACTGGCAGCCAGTATCCATCACTGGAATGTCAGGTAACTGGAAGCCAGGGGATGAAATTGGGTCTTACCGAGCCTCAAACTACACACCAGAATACGCCACTGTATTATGGGACAGAATCAAACACGCTTTCCCAACGGTTCGAGTGTTCAATCAGGAAGACAATACTGATTTTGATGACCATGAACTCTGGGAACCTGTTGGAGTTTCTCCACTGCTTCGTTTCATCAAATACGAAGATGGAGGCTGGCTTGTTGTTCACTATGACGCTCCATATGTTGAAGATGAGGACACTAGGACACTACAAAGCTTTGTTATCTACTTAGAACAGAGTCCCACGATTGCAGGTGGAGCAACTCGATACCTGCGAGACCCGCAAGCAGGGATTCCTATTGCTCAACGTATTTTAGATGACCAGAAACGTGCAGCAACCGAGGATGAAGTCCGGCTTCGTTTCACCCCTGAAAATGGAACAGGTGTCATCTTTGACCACAGACTTCTTCACGATGCTGCGCTCGTTCAGGGCGAAGGTCACAAAATTATTATCCGTACCGACATTATGTACAGGAAAGTCCGATGAAAACAGACCGCTATTTTGATGCGTTATACGAACGCACTCACAGTGAACAGGATTTAACAACAGCTGGTTGGTTAGAAAAGCCAACACAAGTGAACCAGCAGTTACGGTATTACACAACGCCAGTTGATGCTATCCGTGATGCAGGCAAGGAAGAAGTCTCTGTTCTGTTTTACCCAGGATGTTTCGCCCCAGTGCATGAAGGTCATATCACTGCAATGCGCTTAGCCAAGGAAGCTGTCGAAGCGACAGGCGAAACAGTGGTAGCTGGTTTCTTCACACCAGACCATGATGACTACATTATGCGTAAAACGCATGATGAACGTTTCACAGCAGCGAACCGGGTAGAGCTTCTACATGCAGTAACTAAAACAGAAACATGGATGCAGGTAGACCCTTGGGCTGCTCAGTATGCTCCTACTGATTTGAACTTCACCACATTGTATGATCGTTTGAATCAATACCTCAAACGTTGGGTACCAAATGTCAAAGTAAAGCTCTACATGGTGTTTGGTGGAGACAACTACATGTTCGCTAATGCTTTCACTGAATATGGGTATGGGGTTTGCGTTCCTCGTGAAGGAGTTTCTATTGACTGGACCACAGTCCATCCTGATGCTCAAAAGCGTGTAGTTCTCAGTACGAAAAGCAGCACAAATCATTCATCCACAGCGGCCCGAGCAATGTACTCAAACCCTGCTGAAAAAGGTGGTCGGAGTACGATGGGTAAGCGCTACGTCCTTCGCAACGATTTAGATGCAGCATTTGAGAACACTACGGAGTACCCGAATTATCTTATCGCTCAGACTCTGCAGATTCTCTTCCACTCACATCTTCCAGAGGATATCAGTGTCCAAACAGTTGATATTCATGACCAGTTCCAGCATCATCAGGAAAAAGCTGGGATCATTTCAATGGATTCATTTTGGAAAGCTGAATACAATCTTGACATTACCAGACTCTTCAATGCAGCCGGTGGCCAGAATCATCCATTACGGTACATCAACCGCCCAGGTTCCGATGATTTGCAAACACAAATCAAACGAATCCCAGAAGGTGAATATGTACTTGCAGATGACGACATCGCTACTGGTGAAACCATGAAATTTGTTTCCAATGTGTTAGGCACTCACGGCATCAGAATTGTGGACACTCTAAGTCTTATCGATGAACTCAACACTGACCTGTACGATTTAGCTGACATGAGAGACTATGTGTTAGGGGCAAAGAATGGTGGGTTGACCGTTGTTGCTCCAAACGGTCAAGTGACACGAATGCCGTACTTTGCTTCCTATGTGAACGTTTCAGCAAGAACACGTATTCAGCCTAATAAAGCTCGCAGTTTCTCTATTGAAATTTGGAAGCTCAATCGCTCTTTGTACAAGAACAGTAGCCTTACCGTAGGAGACATCAAAGAGCATCAAGATTTCACCCTCTTTGGGTTCTCAGAGCAGATGCGGCTTGTTGAATTATGTGAGAAGCATTTAGAGCTGTTAGGTGTGCAAAGCTGATACGATAGAACTTACTTATGTTCGCTGTACTCACCGCCTTAGGCTTATCTGTTTCCGCAGGACTCAACGCGTACCTGCCGTTACTTGCTGTTGGTCTTCTCACCAAATACACTGATGTGTTTCAGCTTCCCAACGGATGGTCCTGGCTGAATCAAGACTGGGTGCTGATTCTATTCGGGTTACTTGCATTAGCTGAGTTTGTCGCAGATAAAGTTCCAGCGATTGACACATTCAACGACATTATTCAAACAGTAGTACGCCCTTCATCAGGAGGTGTCGTATTTGCAGTAGGAATAGGTTCACATACTACTCCTATCACAAATTGGGATGCGTTCATTCATTCACAAGCGTTTCCTAGCATTGTTGTAGGTGTGGTGATTGCATTGATTCCACATTTGATGAAGATGCTCATCCGTCCAGTCTTAAATGCAACAACTGCTGGGTTAGCTACTCCGTTAGTGAGTTTCGGTGAAGATGTCATTTCGGTAGCATTGATTGCATTATCCATTTTCCTTCCTATCCTTGTCCCAGTAGCAGTAGTGCTACTCTTCATCATCGCTGTGCGAGTTATCAAACGGTTGCGCAGTAGGACGCAGGTGCAAACAGCATGAGAGCATGTCAAGCTAAAAATCCAGAGACCTGTAAATACCACGGCTATGCTGTGTATGAGCAAAAACGGAATATGCAATCTCCTTCATGGACTACAGAAGAATCTTATGATTTCTTGACGATGCATGGAGTAAATCTTCTTCCTCTTGGAACAGTGAAGAAGTGGGACTCAGAGCAGGATTATAAAGCATCATTCTATGAAGTTGAAAATGAATTAACTGGATTGTTCTCTGGTGGTGGGAGTGGTGAAGAGAAGATAGCTCTTATTGACAAAGACCTTCCTTTTGTTGTGAAATTCGCTGGAGACCCAGATTACCAGAATGGTGCAGATGGTTTATCCTCCACCTTCCAAGAGTATGTCGCAAGCCGCGATGGTTTGAACGGTCATGATGTAATGGCAAGAACTGAACTATTCTGGCATAAGAATGGTTTCCCTATTATTGTTCAAGAAAAGCTGACCCACCTGACCCGTAAAGTGGTAACAGAGCTTGCTGAGCAATTGCCCTGGTTGCCAAAATCTTTCCACTCATATGCTCAGATAGGACAAGATGGTTCTGGTAAATGGCGTATTTACGATTTGGATGCGGGAACGCTTATGGACTTCTACCCTGAAGAAACAGGTCAGAAAGTTCTTGACCAAGTATGGGATGAGTTTTTCCAATTGAAGAAATAGCGCTAAATTGGTCCATTGCCGATAGACTGGGTAAGCATGTACTCATGTCTGCCCTGGCAGTAAACCAGTTTATTCTATTTAGACAGTAAGGAAAACCCTCATGGTTTCAAAACCAGAACGGGGTCGATACTTGACCCTAGAAGATGTCCGTGTTTCATATAAACACAAAGATGACACCATCCATCTCACCTCAGCTGACCCAGATATTCCAAACGGGTCATTCTACATTACTTTGAATCGTGATACTCCAACCGAAGAAGCTCTCAGAGAACTACTGATTGAGCACGGTTATATCAAAGAGAATGATGTTGTCTCTAAGCCAGAAGACACTCAACTGGATTCTATTTACTCATACCGCCCACGGAATCCATTACAGGATTTGCTTGTGGATAGTTTAGTAGGGAGAGGCAACGTCAACTTCCCTCGTTATGTCCATATTTCAGGACAGCCAGGATGTGGAAAAACATTTTTAGCGGCTCAAACCGTGGAAGAAGCTTCTGCTATGGGAATCAATACATATATCATCTCTGCAGATGTACAAGCTTACCTTCCCAAAGTTCAAGGTACTTGTACAACTATAAATTTACCAGATTTACCAGAAGGCTCTCTGAACCCTTTTGCCTTAGGTTTGAATGTAGATGAGATACTGAATTTTTTGATTAACTTTATCCTACCTTTGAATATTGGGAATATTGATACGCCAGATGGTGCTTATTTTTACGCACAGTATCGTGATATACTACGAAAAAGTATTGGTCTTGTAGCTACTTACGAGGAGCCTTCTTTAGATAAAATAGTAGAAAATTTAGAGTCAAAAGCTACATTTGATAGTAAAGTTCAGCTACAAACTTCATTAAAAAGGCTAAAAAAGACAGAATTCGGACATCTTCTTTTTGGTACATCACTATACGTAAAAGATATGATTGTAGATAAACATATAATAATTGATACTGGGGCTTTGCCTTATGTTAGTGTGTCAATTTTGCCTGATACATACACCGTTGAACAATTGGCAGCTGTCCTTATCAAGAAAATAATTGTCAATATTCTCAATAAGAAAATAAACAATTCAAGTCGTCCCAGTTTGTTCATTATTGAAGAGTCGATAGATTTAGCTGAGGAGATGATTCCTATAATTCGTTCAAAAAATATTACGCTTATTACAATAAACCAAGAACCTATTACCCAGTCTAATCTCCGTTTAAGTTCTTCTGCAAATCAGATGATTGGTCGTTCGTCCGACCGAAGCACCCAAGATGCAGTAGATTTACCCTTAGACAAACTGAGCACAGGAGAATTCTTCTGGTACGACATCAACACAGGGAACACTGAGTTTTATAAATCTGCTATTGATTAATGAGTAAAGGCGGGTCAGAGTAAACATATACTCTGACCCGCCTTTACTTTCATTTGTTACATCGTAGCAACAAACTCCTTATCAAACGCCTTTGCGTCAGCTTCGCTGATGCCATGAGCCTTCAACCATGCCAGGCGAGCTTCCTTACCGTTCTCAACGGAAACCACGGCCTGCTTGGAAAGCGCGAACAGCCCGCCATCACGAAGGCGAATGACATGGTAACGGCTACGGTTGACCTGAGTGACCCGGTATCGCTCGCCACCACGGACTGTTACAATGTCACCTTCACAAGCCCACGGGGCCATTACCACAGGGGTAGGAACAGGGGCAGAAACCTGAGCATTGGTACCAGCAGGCTCAACCTTCTCAATCATTTCATAAGGAACGTTGAACCGCTTGTTCGTTCCCCGCTCAATCACAATAACGTTCTTCGGGTTCGGCTTCTCAATGGTGCCAATGATACGCTTGCCACCTCGGCTCGGAGCGCTGGTAAGAACCTGGTGCTTTTTAACAGTCTTCTGAGTGTAAATAGTTGCAGACATAATTTTCTCTCTTATCTCTCAATGAAGTGTTCTGTAACACGAACAAACACCACTATACAAAACCCCACTGACATTTGTCAAGCTTGAGATAACAAGATGATATAGTGGGCCTATGAGTTATATTAGTCTGAGTACACGAGAAAACGAAACCATCGCCTACGGCACAGGATCAGATAGGGCGAATTTTAGCTTTCTTGCTGAGCGAATGTTCGTAGGATTGTTTGCTATGGACGACCCGTATATCTGGGAGAAGATTGTTCCTCACGTCAAAAATGACCCATATGTGGACAAACGAACTGCGCTCATGAATGATATCAAAGGGTACAGTTTTGAAAGTTCAGTTTTGCATGTGGATGGAGAGCCTATTGACCTGTTTACTGCAAAATTGAATACAGCTCTTCGATACGGTTCTGATGTAATGAAGCTTGCTGCTCGCCTGCATGGGCAAAGCGAACTACATTGTTGGGTTGCGGGTAAAAACCGTGCATGGCTTGCTGACATCATGGAAAATGCTCCAACCACAGTATTCCGCGTCAATACTGAAACAGGTGAAAGCTACTGGAAACCCATCATTGATGCTCTCCGTGAAACAGATGAAGGGGATGCGGTTTTCTCCTATTCCGTTAGTTCTGGCTTCCCTCTTGTCCAATACGATAAGAAGTTCCTTGCTTCGTTGAAAGAAATTGAAGATGAAGAAGATTACGACGAAGGAGAAGCGCGATATCTGTGGAATGAGAAACCTCTTGAAGAACGCTGGGAGAATACCATTGAAGTGTTCAAAGAGGAAACAGAGTCGCAAATGTTAGAGCTGACTCCTGATAATTGGGACTCGTACTACTTTGGTCAAGGCGCAGATGCTTTGAGCATCCTTGAAAAACTGGGTGTTTAAACTGGTTGAAAAATAAAATCGCAAAATCTGACCTTTTTCGTCATTTTGACGATATAATAAGTTAGGAAAGGTTTTAGGAAGGAAACCAACATCATGACCACTTTACAGAAGCACATCATTGAAACCCTCGGAGTGAAAGCGAAAGTCAACCCAGAGGAAGAGTTCCGCACTCGTGTAGACTTCCTCAAAGCTTTCACTAAAAATGCAGGAACACGTGGATTCGTCCTCGGGATCAGTGGAGGGCAGGATAGTGCTCTGGCTGGATACGTTGCTCAGACAGCTGTTCGTGAACTCCGTGATGAAACAGGCAAAGACTATGAATTCCTTGCCCTGCTCCTTCCATACGGTACACAGCGGGACGGGGATGAAGCAGTAACCATCGCAAAAGACTTTATCAAAGCCGACCAGGTAATTGAATACAACATCAAAGACACTGTAGACGCTTTCGCAAACACCTTCAACACTATTGCAGATGCTGACCCTGCAAACGGTGACAACCTTGCCGACTACCACAAAGGTAACGTCAAAGCACGTGTTCGCGCCATCACACAGTACGCATATGCTGGACAGCGACAGCTTCTGGTTGTTGGGACCGACCATGCAGCAGAAGCTGTCAGCGGCTTTTTCACGAAGTTCGGAGATGGTGCTGCTGACATTCTCCCTCTTAGCGGTTTGAACAAACGCCAGGGAAAAGAAGTGCTTCGCTTCCTGGGTGCTCCTGAGTTTGTTATCACTAAGGCTCCTACTGCTGACCTTTTGGACACTAACGCAGGTCAGGCTGATGAGACTGAACTTGGCATCACCTACGATGTGCTGGATGACTACCTTGAAGGCAAGACTGTCGCAGAAGCTGCTCAGCAGAAGATTGAACTTCGTTACCTGGTGACTGAACACAAGCGTCAGCAGCCTGTTGACCCTTTTGCTGACTGGTGGAAGTAAATTTCAGTAAGTGAAGAAAAACTCTCATACTCGAGAGTTTTTCTTCACTTAAGCGGATTTATAAGGTCATCTGATAAAGGAGACCTCTCATGACTACTTTCTACAAAGTGTTAGGGCCAGAAAATGAACTTGCCTGGATTGCCGCTATCCGGGATGAACAACGGAATCAAATAGTTGTCTGGGTAACAGATACTGCTCAATGGCATCACCATGTCATGTTGGAAAGTGATTATTACTCTCTTGGACCGTTTGAACCATTCATGCATTTCGTTGAAGTACATGCTGATGAAGTTGACCAGCTGTTGGAGAATGTTCCCAGCATTGTAGGAACCTTCTCGGAGCAGTACCTTCGGGATGCAAAAACTTGTTCCAGTGAAGAGCTTGGGTTAGGCAAAACCCCTATCCTTGCTTGAATGAGAAGTTTTCCTTCTCTGTGATACACTTCCGAGATGCTTCGGAAAGTCATTATTCGCACCCTGCTGTCCATCGGTGTAGTCTATTTACTCAACGCTGCCATTTTGTTCTTCTTCCAGCCTGTTGATGTTCAAACAGGAACTGCCTCCGTTGTCAAAACGCAGGAGTTCGGTGGGTTTAAAATTCTCACTGTTCCTCATCTGCGTTCAGGCGGAATCGGGGGTTGGTCAGCGGAAGCAGGAGGTTATGTAGATATGCTTTCTCCTGACGAAACCGCATACGTGAATCCTCATATTGCTGGGGACAACCTCACGCAAACATCGTACTTATACCGGCATGAGTTTACTCACGTGTTACAGAAACAATTAGTTGCAAAAGTATCTGGCGGATATCCAAGTGCATGGAACCCTGTCCGATCAACTATTTACTACGTGAATCTTATTCGTTTGAATAATGATTTGGAAAAGCTGATGCCAAAGATGAATGAAGATCAGCAAGTTGTTGCAAAAGGGTTGGAATCTGCTGCAGAATGTTACGCTCAACCGTATTCAGAGAAGAGCGAAGAAGCTGTTTACTATAAAGCCCCTTATATCTTTCCTCGATACTGCAATGCTGAACAAGTCGCTATTGCAACGAAGCTATTCTCAGGAAAATGGCCTAAACCTTTGACTGTTGAGGAGAAGAAAAAACTCACTCCAGTTAACATCACAACAGTAGACCCACAGAAGCTTGCAGAGAAAGAGCATCAGCAGTTCTTGAAAACTATGAAGCAGCTTATCAATTCAGCGCAAGACCTTGCGGACAAAGCGAAGCAGCAGAAATAGCTTACGCGTTATCCCAGTTCTGAACAGCTTTTTTGTCAGTCACACGACGTTCGTGGCGCTTTTGTTCTTTCCCTGAACGGTCTGTGCACATCCAACATCCACACAAACCATGTCCTGTGTAGGCGAAGTGCCAACGGCAGGTCAAATCGCGCCATTCCTTGTTCGTCAACTTCAACTGGTCAGTAGGAGACTCAGGTAATGTGCATTCACCATTAGCGTGATCGTGGTCAGCTGTAGCTCCGACTCCTTTATCAGACTTGTCAGCCATTCTTACTTCAATAGGGCGTGTTTTTCTTGTACGACTCATAGTATTTATCTTATCGGAAAAAAGAAGCTCAGCGAAGAAACAAAACGTTGAGAACATTTGTTTACATAAATGACACACTCGGAAGCAACTGAGTTTGAGTTTCATCACAGATGTGTGTTATGATAGGTTAGAACCACGTAGAAAGAAGTAAAGGTTTATGAATAGCCGTTTTACGGATTTAGCTTTGCAAATCGTCCGCCGCGCTGTTGCCATTGCAACTGATGCTGGAGCCTCACAGGCAGGAAGTGAGTATTTCCTCTTAGCGTTGGTTGAGAATGACAACACTAAGGCAAAATTTAACAACATTGGTGTTACAGCTGACAATCTTTCTCGTTTGATTGCCACCTCTTTTCCACCTTCCTCAGCTGATCGTTTCAGTAAAGAAGGGAAGAGTTTCACTGATGAAGCAAAAAACATCATTGAGAAAGCTTTCCACACTGCTTTGAATGTTGCTACCCAGAAGAAGGTCTCCACTGATGTGTTGATTCTTTCTATTCTTCGGGAAGCGAACTCCCATGCTCACCGTTGCCTTGAAATGCTTGCAGTTGACATCCAGCAGTTGGAAACCATCGTCCTTGCCAGCATCAGCTCTTCCAATGGTGAAGAGCGCACTTCAGGTGCAGTATCTGAACCTGACATGGCTATGTCTGGTGCGCGTGCGCAGAACGCTAACAGCAAGACTGCTATGCTGGAACAGTTCGCTACGAACCTTTCCGCTCTTGCTCGTGAGGGGAAACTTGACCCTGTAATTGGTCGTTCAAAAGAAATTGAGCGTACCTTGCAAGTTCTTTCACGTCGCACCAAGAACAATCCTATTCTTGTTGGTGAGCCAGGTGTTGGTAAGACTGCTATTATTGAAGGTCTTGCGCAGACTCTGATTGACTCTGACGTTATCCCTGACTCCATCAAGGGCCGTGATGTTTGGTCCTTGGACCTGGCTGGCATCCTCGCTGGAACAAAATACCGTGGTGACTTTGAGCAGCGGTTGAAGAAGCTTGTCAAAGAGATTCAGACTGCAAATGTCATCGTCTTCATTGACGAGATTCACTCTCTCATCACCGCTGGTGGTGGGGAAGGTTCACTGAACGCTGCCAACATCCTCAAGCCTGTACTGGCTCGTGGTGAAATGCAGACAATTGGTGCAACCACGTATGATGAGTTCCGTAAGCATTTTGAGAAAGATGCTGCAATGGCACGCCGTTTCCAGCAGGTTGATGTGGTTGAGCCTACTGTTCCTGATGCTATTCAGATTCTCAAAGGTCTACGTGGAGAGTATGAGAAGCACCACAAGATTACTCTGACAGACAAAGCTATTGAAGCTGCTGTCACGCTGTCTTCTCGTTACATCAATGACCGTTTCCTTCCTGACAAGGCTATTGACTTGATGGATGAAGCTGGGGCGAAAGCAAAGATTTCACGTCTGACTACTCCTGCTCCGTTGAAAGCTCTGGAAGTTGACCTTCTTGACCTTATCGCTAAGAAGGAGAAAGCTATTGAAGCTGAGGATTTCCTTGCTGCTGCTGACCTTCGCAATGAAGAGTCGAAGCTGAAGAAGGTCCTTGCTGAGGAAACTGATAAGCACCGCTCCTCAGATGACACAACAGTTGTTACTGATGTTGACATTGCTGCTGTTTTGACTGCTGCAACAGGCATTCCTGTCACTCTTGTGCAGGATGAAAGCAAGCGTCTTGTTTCCATGGAAACAGAAATTGCTGCTCGTGTTGTTGGTCAGAAAGCTGCGATTCAGACAGTTGCTCGTAGTGTTCGTCGTCAGCGTGCAGGTCTGAAAGACCCGAACCGTCCAGCAGGTTCATTCATCTTTGCTGGTCCGACAGGTGTTGGAAAGACTGAGCTTGCGAAAGCTCTTGCCCAGTTCCTGTTCCAGGATGAGTCAGCTCTTATCTCACTTGACATGAGTGAGTATGGCGAGAAGCACACAGTTTCCCGTCTGTTCGGTGCCCCTCCTGGATATGTTGGACATGAAGAAGGTGGACAGCTGACTGAACGTGTTCGTCGTAAGCCGTACAGTGTTATCCTGTTTGATGAGATTGAAAAAGCTCACCCTGATGTATTCAACCCACTTTTGCAGGTTCTGGAAGAGGGTCGTTTGACTGATGGGCAGGGCCGTGTTATTGACTTCAAGAACACCATCATCATCATGACAACAAACTTGGGTGCCAGTAAACTGGCATCAGGCCCAATGGGCTTCCAGGTGTTTGGCAACGCTGACGCTTCATACGAAGCTATGAAGAACAAAGTCATGACTGAGTTGAAACAGGAGTTCAAGCCTGAGTTCCTGAACCGCCTTGACGATATGGTTGTCTTCCCTCACCTGACCGAAGAAGACCTCATCGAAATCATCGATGTGTTCATCGCTCGCCTCAATGTTCGCCTTGTGGATAATAACTTCACTGTTGACCTTACACCTGCTGCGAAGAAATATGTCGTCAGTGTCGGATACGACCAGACATTGGGTGCGCGACCATTGCGTAGAGCAATGCAGCAGTTGGTTGAAGATGGTATCAGTGAAATGATGCTCTTCGGAACTGTTGAAAGCGGAGAAAATATTGTTGTTGATTACGTCAACGAAACTCTCACATTCAATGGGCGAAACAGGGATGAAATTACATTCCCTGCGGAGCCACTGGAAGCGTAAAAAGATATGAGCTTAGAAGCCGCAGTGCGTTCTTTGTTGCAGCATCATGACATACCAGAACAGGTAATCATGAAGCTTACAGCAGGGAACCCTGCGGCTTCTTTGCCGTATCACAACAATGAGCATAACTTCATGCTTGCCGTGAATGCTCATAGCATTGGTGAGCAATTAGGTATGGATGACGACCTGTTGAAACACTTACTGGTTGCAGGTATGTTTCATGACTACAATCACACGGGAACAACATTACCTGATTCCGTGAACATCCAAAAAGCATTACACTTCTTACATCAGAATAGTCAGGTGTTCGTAGAAGCAGGCTTGTCCGTTCCATTGCTGCAAGTCTTGATTCAAGCAACAGAGAACCCTCCCGCAGAAAACTATACACTGCCTGAGCAGGTTATGCGTGACGCTGATTTACTTGGCTGGTGTGACCAGGACACAGAAGAACTGATGCAAGGACTTGCAGAAGAGTTCGGTTCTCCTGTTACAGAACAATCGACCAGAGATTTTTTACAAAACGCTCACATTCACACTGAACCTGCACGCAAAAAATTGAGGCTTGCAGGTTGGCTGTGAAACGTGATACCATTATCATAATATGATGAAAGAAATTTATATCTCAGTAGACATTGAAAGCGACGGTCCGATTCCAGGACCTTACTCCATGACAGCCTTAGGCGCTGTTGTCGCAGGTTACAGGACCGACACCGGTGAAGTGGTCAAGCTTGACGTTACAAGCCCTGAAAACCGATTCTACGCCGAAATCAAGCCTATTTCAGATGACTGGCAACCAGAGGCAATGAAAGTTGGCCTGTTTGCGGGCTTTGGTGCGGCTCAGGCGGAATTGGACACTGATGGCTCGCTTCGTCGTGCGTACATTTTGGAGCATGGACAGGACCCGAAGGTAGCGATGACAGCATTCGCTGAGTGGGTGGAAGAGAAGAAGAATCAGTACGAGTCTCGTAGTGCAGTCTTTGCAGCATATCCCCTTGGGTTTGACTGGATGTTTACTTACTGGTACCTGGTTGCTTTTGCACAGGTTCAGTCTCCGTTTGGATTCTCTAAGCACATTGACATCAAGACTTTGTTTGCAGAGAAGGCCGGACGGCTCATTCAGGGAGCCACAAAGCGGAACATGCCGAAGTCTCTGCATTCTAAACTTCCTCATACTCACCTCGCTATCGATGACTCGGCAGAACAAGGTGAGCTGTTGATGAACATCTTTGCTTGGGAAGGCTCTGCCCACAAGTAACCTTGACAAAGAAAGCATTGCTTGCTACTATAACCCTATGATTATGACTATGCAGGATGCTTTCGGAGGCGCACTTCCCTACGGGAAGAACCTTGATGAGCCTTCTAAAACAATTGACAGCAACCTCTTCGCACAGAAACTGTATGAAGAGGTTGCTGTCATTCTTGAATCGTATCGAATCGCACTTCCTGACCTTGACATTACCTTCAATACTGAGGAAGGTAGCGAGGTTCTGGACGCTACTTTGCAGCGCGCGTATGCGTACCGTGATGACATCACAAATCATCTCCGTCTCGCTCGTAAGGACTTGGAGAAGACCCAGCGCGAACTTGGCCAGGCTTTGGAGTCCAAGAATCCGAACTTCAAGCGTATTGAGGCGCTTACAGCTACACTTGTGGAGCAGCAGGATTTCCAGCACCAGATTTACGTGAATGCGCATATCCCTCTGCTACTTGAGAAGCTGTTACAGGCCATCCAGTACGGCTATAACGAGGGTACAGTTGAGGGATGGGCATGGACTGCTCGAACCATTTTCAGGGCCTCTCTGAGCCTTACAGGGTCAAACGCACTGTACTCCCGTGTCCTTATCTGGACGCATAAAGAGCTTCTGGAAGACGCAAAGTAGCAATGCGGATTCATGAAGGCAAGTCTCCTCTTGCCAATGGCATTGAAACGGCAGAAGACTTAGATGCTTATATGCATTGGCGGCTGGAGATTGCAGCTCAGCGGTTAGCTGAAGTCTTACGTTGTCTCCCTAAGGAGTATATTACAGCTGACGAAGATGGTGTCAGTTCTAACCTGCATAACCTCATCGGTGATATGAGTAACTTAGCCAGTTGTGTTCGTTTGGGTCCTTCCATGCGAAAGTTGCCGCGGACGCATACTGATATAACCGAATAAATTTTACTCACCTTTGCTCATGCTCTATATTTATCTACCAGTTAGATATAGAACATGAGCAAAGGCATTAAACAAGCAGATGGAACACTCTGTTACGCAAAGAATCCAGATACTTGTAAAAACCATGGATCACCGTCACCTTTTGATCTTTTCGAAGCTGCCATGGCGAAAAAGGATATTGGTGGAAGACTCAATGCGCAAGTGATGTATAAAAAACACATGCATACCCAATTAGCTGCTCAGTTCCAAAAGAACAAGCCTGCCGCAACACAGGTAATTTCGGGTTTTAGGGATTACAGTTCGCAGTCAGTAGAAGCATTGAAGGAATACAATGAAGAATATCAACAAGCTTCTACTAACTGGTCAGATGACCAAAGAACTGCAATCAAAGACTATACAGGTTTGAGCTACAAGAATGTAAATGAGTTCCTTCGTAATAAAGAGGAATGGTTAGAAAAAGCTACACCTCAATACAAAGATAAGATGGTAGCACATGTTAATGAAGTAATTCAACAGCTTGATTCTGTCATGGATCAGACATCTAATACGAAATCAAGAACTGTGTATAGAAATGTCTCACAAGATACTACGAAGGCTTTCACGTCTTCTGAGGAGTTTGCTCATCGTAATGGCTGGGTTGAAGGTAAAGAGGTAGAATTTCCTTCTTATCTTTCAACATCCTACGACCCGCACTACATGGCTCATCAGCTTGGACAGGATGAAAGCGAGCATACAGATGTTGTATTCGTAATGGAAACGAACAAGGGAGTTCCTGTTGATATGACTGCATTAGACGCAAAAGGTCACACGTATGTGCAAGACGCAGAGCGGGAGATTCTTCTTCCTCGCAGTATGCGTTTCAGGGTCAGTAAAGTAACTCGCAGTGTTGGTTTTGAACCCTATGAAGAAAACAACAATAGTAGAGCTGTTTTCCCTCTGACTGTGTATCTTGAAGAGCTGTAAACATCTCCTTTAATCAAAAGCGGGTTGACTACTCACATAAGTAGTCAACCCGCTTTTCTATATTATTTTAGCAATCTCCGTATAAAGAGAATGGAGAAGTAATGCTACTGACAGTACCGTTATCTCCGTGGACAAGAGTGCCAGCGATGTTTCCACTGGCTGGGTCAGTCTTTCCATAAGATGGGTCCGTTGTGACCTCTGCTACAAGTGACTGATAGGTGTGGCCGTTGTAATTTACAGGGTCACTTTGAACTGCATTTGGAGCTTTCTGTAAAGCTACTTTCCAGGTGTTACCTACCTGGATTTCGTTTGGTGTTTCAACAACACGTTCATAGTTCTGGTTAGGCTTCGCCGTGGACACGTAGAAGCTTTTTGCTGTTGCAGGGTCTTTGGTTCCTGAGGTGAATGTGATACTCATGTTATCCCATGCCCAGGTGTTGAACTGATATGAGCACATTTCCTCAGTTGAGTAATGTTTTGTATCAGGTTGTTTTCCGTACAGCTCGTTGAGTGCTGTGACTGCCGGTGCTGGACTTTGATTGTATGGGAAGGACTTCAACACTGTTCCGTTGAGATTTTCAAAGCGAAGAGTATCAGCACCAATGACAACCACTGTGGTCTTCACTGTTGGTTTTGGAGTGACAGTTGGCGTTGCTGGCTTTGTCGTGGCAGGAGTACTAGGCGATGTCGTTGGTTTAGGAGTAGAGCTCGGCGTAGAAGTTTCAGTCGGGGTGGGTTTAGGCTGCGTAGTCTGTGTGGGAGCAGGTTTAGATGTGCTCGGAGCCTTCGTCTCAGAAGGAGTAGGATTAGGGCTGGAAGAACATCCAGCAAGGAGGATTGAACTCAAGGCAACTACTGTGATTGCTATGAAAGGTACGCGTTTCACCGTTGATACTTCTTTCTCATGTTTGGGCTTAAACGGGGTTATCGGTGGTATAAACATAGGAGAAACACGTCGTTATCGTTTCGTTGTGGAACATAATACTCTTGGATGATTCCATATTTTTCTTGTAAGGATTGCGCTTTTCGAGACATTTCTTAAGGTCGTTTTATAGAAATGTCTTACTGCGGGGTGAGACAGTACAATATTTTAAAATGTGGGAATGACTGGTATCGTTGTATTGTGTAAACGTTAGAGATGGTACATGCCAAAATTAATCATCCTCAGAGGAATCCCTGCGTCAGGGAAATCAACATACGCTCAAAAATGGGTTATGGAAGACCCTGCAAACCGTGTCCGCATTAACCGCGATGATATTCGTGAAGCGCTCACAGGTGATGCAACAAACCATAGTCGTGAGAAAGAAGTAACACAGTACCAGGAAGCGCTCATTGAGCGTGCTTTGAAAGAAGGTAAAGATGTCGCTTCTGACAACACAAATCTGAACACCAAATTCTTACCTGATACGATCAAGAAAGCGCAAGCTGTCGGCGCTACAGTTGAGCACAAAGACTTCCCTATTACGGTGGATGAAGCTCTTCGTCGTAATGCTGGACGCGAACGCAAAGTACCAGAAGATGTCATTCGCAGAATGTACAAGAGTTTAGGCCCTAAGGGTGAGTTCCCAGTGTTCCCTGGCTCATACCCTACGAAACCTTTTACTGCGCCAAACAGCCGTAAGCCAGCTGTCTGCTTCGACATGGACGGCACATTGAACGATGTGTCAGGTGTTCGTCACTTCATTGACCCTCAGCCAGGCGCTAAGAAGCGTTTCAAAGACTTTGACTCATTCCACCGCATGTCTGAGTTTGAACCAGCTCACGAAGCTGTATTGCAGTTAGCTAAAGATGCTCATGAATCAGGCTATGCTGTCCTCATCACCACTGCTCGCAGCGAACCATACCGTGAGACAACACAGAAGTGGTTGGATGACCATAACGTGCCATACGAGAACATCTTCATGCGTGGTGAGAAAGACTACCGTAAAGACTACGATGTCAAGAAAGACATGTTCACTGAAATTGACAAACACTATGATGTTGTTCGTTGTGTTGATGACAACCCACAGGCTATTCAAGCGTGGAAGGAAAACAACATTGCGGTGACAACAGTGCCGTTCAACTATGACGGACGTGAAACTCCTGTCGTCATCAACAACCCATTCCGTTCGGGTGTATGCATCCGTTGCGGCAAACCATTCAAAGGTGAAGGCACATTAGGTCCAACCTGCCGAACAAAAGCTGCGTAGTAAAAGTTAGGGCTGGAACCACATATCAAATGTGGTTCCAGCCCTATTTCATTAAAGACTCTTAACCCATTCCCATTCTTGGGGAAGAGTTAGATTACGTTCTGTCGCTCGTTTCTCAGCAACCACAACAGCCGTCTTAACCTGCTTCTTTCCTGCTTCGCTCAACTCAACCTTTTTCAGATCGTTCACAGCCATCGTAATAAAGGAAGCGCTGACACTATTGATAACAGGGGACATGTTGACAAAGTTGACAACAGCTTTTTTCTCAGCTGCTGCATTGCGTTTCTTTTTCTCTGTAGCAGCCTTTTTCTCTGCTGCTACTTTCTTCTTCTCATCTGCATCACTCATCTTCTCAGTATACCATCGATGAACCAACAAATCCATACTGAGAAGTTCCGATTACGACCGATACCGTTTGCATGGAAAATAAACGCGAATCATATTTTGAACACGACTCTTCCTTGCTGCCTGATCGTAAACAGGCGGATAGGGTTGTGTTTTCCACTGTTATGATTCAAGGGTTGATCGTAATAGCGATCATTGTCATCGTTGCTGGTGCTGCATACATGACAATGGATTGATTTCCTACTTGCATGCTTAGAATTCTTATGCTATGCTATCTCTTGTCGCCAAAGTTCAATCAGGCCGAACACTCAGTTAGAAAATGCAGGTTGCAAACTGTTCTTTTTCTAATCGTCGGAAAGCGCGCTGACGAAAAAATGAGAGGTTGTAGGTTCAAATCCTGCTGGCGGAACGAATAAAAGAATAGCCTCAGAACCCAGTAAAGTAAAGGGTTCTGAGGCTATTCTTTGTTGCTAAATCAGTGCAGATATGCTATAATTGGTAGTAACACAACACACATAACAAAAATAAATCAGGCTGAATATCGCAGCCTGATTTATTTTTAAATCATCCTCAATCTTCGCGGATAACACGATTAGGTGAAGTAATCGTGTTCACAGAAGTTGTGACAGTACTAATGGATTCTGTGACTTGACGAATAACAGGGATAGCCTTTGTACGGATTTTCTCTTGAACCACTGGGATAGAAGAAGTAATGGTTTCAATCAAGTGAGTATCAACGTTATCAACAGCTGTCTCAGGGATACCATTACGGGCAGCGACTAACAATGTGACTAATGCAATAGAGTTTGCTACCAGAGTGAAAGACTCTCCTACCATCTGACCATAGAGCCCTGTGTGTAATTCATAACTTAGCCAGATACCACCGCAAACAATCATCAATGCTTTTGTGATGCTCATACGTTTGAAGAACACAGCCACAGTTCCGACGTAAGCTCCGAATAATGGCAGCATGTTGATGATATGGAAATCATCCCATTTGGCTGTGAATAAGAAAGCAGCAGTGTGGGCCACTAAGAATCCGACAAGGAAGAACCATTTGTCCAGAATAGGGTATCTTTCAGCTGCAATAGCAACAATGTTGCGGACAATACCAATGAAGCAAATGATGAGAGCTAATGTAGAATTTGTCATCATGTATTGGGCAGCAACAAGTACGCTGGTGCCTGTCGCAAACAGCAGCATACGTCTACGCTGGGTAGATAATCCTGAAATCACTAAAAGAAGTGAAGAAAGAATACCAATAAGAATGACAAGTGAATTCATAAGCAAAAAGAAAAGGGTAGAGGTGAACAGGTTATAGAAACAAAACCACTACAAACGTTTTCGAAAAGAAAAAGCCGCCCGTAGGCAGCCTTGCTTTGGTATGAATAAAATTATCGGTACCTAACGTGAAGAAAAGTGCTGTTATCTTGATTTTTCTCCTACTATTATCTTATGAAGTATTCAGCAAATCAGAACGCCATCACTATTGACCTTGATGAAGCTCGTTATCTTGCAAGGCAGACTCCCAGTTGGAACAACAATACTCTACTGGATGCAAAAATTGCTGCCGCAAAAGCTGTGTTGAAGCTCTATGATGCAGCGAAAAGTGATTCCAGCATTGGGCGTAAAGTAGCTTATGGTGAGAGCGCTGAACTGTAATTAGGCAGTTGCAATGCGAGCACGAGTGATAACAGTCTGCTCATCGCCATTGAATGTGTCCAAGTCTTTGATAGTTGCACTGGATACAGTAAGCATGTCGCCGGCTTTGAACTCTTTCTCTCCGCTTGCCCACCATTTAAGTTCTTTTCCTTCATCAGTGGTCATAATAAGGAGAGTCTTGTAGCTGTCTCCGACATTAGGGATGTATGTTGGGATGAGCTGAGCTCGCTTTACTGTTACTGGCACGTTTCTGAGCTTATCGCCAATTTGACCAACATAACCTTGGGCTCTTGGTCGACTTTCACGTTCCTGGCGAGCTTGCTGCTTTTTCGCAGCAGCAATAACGGAAACAACGTAGCCAACATGTTTGTAAGAAACATACTCTTGTGAGAGAAGCGTCTTCATGTTACGACCGTAATCATTATCCGTGTCAAAATGAGTGGTCTCTATTACGGAAGTCGCCGCGGCCTCATGGTCTTCAAGGTTGATATCGTTGTAACGGTTGTTATTGTTGGATGAGAAGAAGAAACTTTTCACTTCGGAGGCAGTAGAGTCTTGGCCTGTTTCTCTTTCAAGCATACGGGAACGATACTTCTCACCATTGTCTGAAATGGCCAGAGCTGCGGCTACAACGGATTTTGTTGGCAGCATGCTGTCCTGGCCACCCCAACGACGTTCACCGCGGTCTAAGTAATCGTCACCTTCTTCTGGGTCATAGTTGAGCGCCCACAAAGCTTTCGGACGAACTCCTGAAAATGACTCTAAGCAGTTAGAACCGACCTGCTTGTATTCACCTGTGTCTTTGTTGCGAAGCAGGTAAGTTGATGAACGTCTACGATTACTTCCACAGTGGTCACATTCAAAATGTTCAGGGGCATAACCGTTGAGTTCCTGACCAGGAACAACACGGGTGAGCATGGCTCCATCTTCTGTTTTGTCTACAGCAGCAACAAAATCCCATCCTCCAACATGAAGCTCGGGATAAGTAAGGCTCATACGAACCATGTTAAAACGGTGACCTTCGTTGTCTTCTTCAACGAAGTGTTCAACTTCATAGTCGAACCGCTCTTCAACTCCTGCGCGGGTCAGTTTTCTGTTCGCAATATCAATACGGTGAACTGCTTCATCTAGCCTGGAAGCAGGGAAAACTGAAACGCCTTCTACCTTCTCTTCCACTGAGGCACGTAAACGTTCGCCATCTTCTAACAGCTGCTGGTATTTCTCTTTCTCAGTCCAGTCGTTGGTCTCAGCAACTTTGTTAGTGAAGAACTCTTGACCACTGTCTGTGGCTGCGTACTCTACGGAGGCTTCTTTGAGTTTTTCTGATAGAGTGTAACGATCTTGGATGTCAGTGGTCTCTTCTAACTGGGAAGATAAAGCACGGAACTTCTCTTCAACGCGATCTAAGTAAGAAGCGTGTGTTGCACCATGGTAGCGGCAGGCAGCTTTATTGATTGCTCTGCATTCACGTGTAGTAGTCATGTTCTATTTCTAACCAGCGAATCTCACAAAAAACCTTGATTAAGGTGTTTCGGTACGATATTATAAAGGTTGCCGTTATACATTTGTTATAATTATTTCCAATTATCCCTACAGAAACAATTTATGAGTACCACTTTACTGTCACCTATTTTTGCCATTTCGACTATTATTTCCACTGCCACTGTTCCGATCAACACTGTTCCAGCCCAGCAAGAAGTACCGACTGTTGATACCAGTGTTATTTACCAGACAACCGAAGAAGACGCTCAAACATACAACGTCGCTTCAAACGTTACAGAAGAAGACACCTCCCGTGATTCTTATACAGTGAAAGAAGCCCCTAAGCCTGTCACAGCTACTCCGACAGCCGTTTCTTCCAAAACTACTTCTATTCCTATTCAACACTCAGCGTTGACACAATCTACTGCTGCTCAGCAGACAACCACTGCCGCCTCAGCATCTGGTACTACAAAAGAACGCATTGTTCAGTTAGCCCTTCAATATAAGGGAGTTCCATATGTGTTTGGTGGAGAGAACCCATCAGGTTGGGACTGCTCTGGTTACGTCAAGTGGGTTACCGCTAATGTAACTGGTATCAACTTCTCCCATGGTGTTAGTGCAGAAGCTCACTCTCAGTACACTCACGAGGTAACTCGTGCAGCTGCACAGCCAGGTGACTTTGTTGTCTTCTCTGGCACCGGTGGTTCTGAATACCACATTGGAATTTACTTAGGTAATGGACGTATGGTACATGCATCCAAGCCTGGTGATTTCACCAAAGAATCCATCATTGACTGGCCTGGAAGCAGTGTGCGTTTCTACTCATTGAACGGCTAACAACTCGTTAGTAATAGTGTATGAGTACACAAACAAATCGCTGCCGAGCAAAGCACCCAGAAACATGTTGGAAGCACGGAACCGGGTTAGGCTTTGATGCCAACCGTGAAATCCGTCTTGTTATGAAACAAGATCAAGCTTTACACAGCAAGCATGACATCTTCATGAAAGCCATGAAAACATATGACAGTACCCATCTGGCATCTGTTCTCATGGCTTTTGCTGAAAACTCCTCCACCGTCAATACCGAACGTTTCAAGAAAGCATTGCTTCTTGCTACTGATCTTCACAAGACTGACACTCGAGCTAACCGTGCGCATCATGACCGCACACCATACATCGAACACCCTCTTCGTAACACTCTTCGTATCGTACGATACGGCTGTAAAGAAGAAAGTGTCCTTGTTGGATCACTCCTCCATGACACCGTAGAGGACCATCCTTGGGAAATTGCACGTAACTACGCAAAAGAAGAACCACGTGATGAACACCATGCTCGTGAAATTGCTTACGACTACATTCGTAAAACATACGGTAAACGAGCTGCAAAAATTGTTGAAGGCATGTCTAACCCAATTATTGAGAACAAGTATATGCCAGCTGGTGAAAAGAACGTCATCTACCGTGACCATGTTCTTGAAGCAATTGAAGACCCAGATGTCGCTATCCCAAAGATTTCTGACTTCACTGACAACGCTCTTTCCTTACACCACACCGAAGCTGGCATGTCAGCTACATCATTGTACAAGAAATCCACTAAGTATTTGATGGTTATTGACGGCATGATTTCACGAGTCAAGCGAGGATATGTAACAAAAGACCTTCCTATCTCAGAAGAAGGTTATAAGAACATTCTCTTCCAGCTTGAAGAAGGCAAGCTACGTTTGCTGTTCCTTAATAGAAAATATACTCCTGTCAAATGATGAGTATACTCCTTCATACAGATGGGCACGGTTCGTTCTGGCAAGAGTTTATCTCAATTGCTACGGACCCTGCCCATCTGTTATTCGAGCTGATCTTCTCAGTATTATTTGATGTAGTATTAGTCTCAGTCATTTGGGGTGTCATCATCAAGAAAATCATTATCCCCAAATTAAAACGCGATGTTCATCGTGAAATTGATGCTGAACATGGGTTGAAGCCTCACGATTGATGAGCAGCTTTACTTCGTATAATTCCCCAGATGAATAAACCTGTGGCAGTAACAGTGAGCAACAATCCAGTTACTGTAATAGCGGAATGGAATTGCAAATGGATGAGGGTACTTTCCATGGCTTTTCCAGTGAATACGTTAGCTGGGATGAAAGCAGATAAGATAGCTCCGGCTACTGTAATGCTTACAGCTGCACATATCTGTGAAATGGTATCAACCAGCGCCGAGCCTGTTGATGTGTGAGTATGGGGCAGTCCTCGGAAAACACTCATACCAGCAACTAAACCATTCACACGCACTCCTGCTGCGATGAGGATAAGGGATACCGCGATCCAGCCATAGCTGATAGGGCTACCGAACGTGTAAACCAGCATGCCTACGATAATGGATAGCCCACTGTATAAAGAAGCTTTTTGATTACCGAAACGTTCTACTATTTTGTTGACCAGTGGACCAACAGCCAGCAACGTAATCACTTGTGGGAGTAGCCCTAATGCAGCGAGTACTGGACTCCAATGATAATCCAGTTGCAGTTGTAACATCACAACATAGCCCAGTCCAGCTGTAATGATGCTGGTGCTTGCTTTGTACAGCAATCCACTAGAAACTAATGGTAGTCTCAAAAGACTAAATGGGATTAGAGGGTTTTGAGATTTTTTCTCTTGCTTTACGAAAAAGGCTCCAAATAACACTGCGCTTGCTGTGAGACTCCAGAATTCCCATGAGATAGCACCATACTGTGCAGCAGCGTCAAGGAGTAGCAAAACTGATACGATTGCTAATGTGCCAAAGGTACCTCCAGCTACATCTAAGGGCTTCCGAATACTTTTTTGATTTCGCCATTCAGGAAGGCTGAGATATAAACTGAGGAATGCTACAGCTGCAATAGGAATGTTGACCAGTATCAGAAACTCCCATGATGCAACTGCTAACACAGCCCCGCCAATAGTTGGTCCGATGCTCAGTCCGACCAACCCGACTGTTGAGATGAAAGTCATCGCCCGCATTTGCAGCGATTCACTATTGAACAGCTTGAAGGTTAGCGACAAAGTAAGAGGAGTTGTCATTGCTGCGGCTAAGCCCATCAGCGCCCTCACCGCTATCAGTTCATAGATGTTCGTGACATCTAAGACTAATAAGCTTGACACTCCGAGAAGTGCTAACCCACTCAGCATGAGCTTTTTGGGGCTGAATTGGTCAGCGATAGACCCGAATAACAGCATAAGACTTCCGAAGATGACAGAGTAGGCACTAGTAGCGAGACTTAATGAGGAGGTAGAAGCATTGAGAGTTTTCCCAATAGTCGGTAACGCTACTGTCAATACTGAATTATCAAGCATTTCAAACAGGAACACGATGGATAACCCTGTAAGAGCAAGCCAGTTCTGTTTGAGAGATTGGGGTTGTTCCACAATAAAATGTTTTTGGAGACGGTTCATTAGTATGCACCTTAGAAATTTTGTAAGGTGACAGAAATACTTTGACCGTGTACGTGGATGTGCTTTTTCTTCACATCTTTTTACCTTGTAGTTATTATTCTAACATGAATAGTGAAGAGAAATGTAATACGCGTGAAAAACGCGTGAAAAACACAACCTTTGGTTTATATTTTTACCGATAATATTAGCACTTTTAGCAGTGTCGTAAGGGGAAGCGTATGATTGCTAAGCTTATTAAATCGTCACGAGGTGCTATTGACCTGGCCTCTATACTCGTAGCGGTCATTATTGTTGGCCTTATTTCTGGTGTTGTTTCTGTTAGCGTCTTTGCTGTCATTCCATGGACTCATGATAACGCCGCTAAGACTCATCTTGGCTCTATCGCTGTAGCGCAAGCTTCTTACAAAGGAGCCTATGAAAAATACGGGGACTATAAAGAATTAGTCAAAGAAGAGCTTCTTCCTGTACGAGAAAAAACTTGCTCAGTTACTTCAAACCAAGGTAGAACCTATACCTCAGCCACACAATCACCTACAGGTAAAGTCTTCATCAATACGAATACTGTTTCTCAGCCATGGCAAGCAGCGGTCGGTGAAACTACCTGTTTAGGGACAGTGAAAGAAAACAACGAATTAGAGCCACTGCCACCAGCTACTGAACCAACTCCTACGGTTCCAACGGTAACTCCGAAACCAGGTACGGAAAGCAGTTTTACACTGCGTTGCGATAAAACAACTTCAATGCTTTTACCAACAGCATCAGTAAATGCATCAGCGCAATGGAGTGATGGTGTGGAACAGTCCGCGACAACGGGTTCGTTCAATCAACGAACACTTGCCGCAGGCGTGACCTATAAAGTTACGATTACTGGGACGTTTGGGGTGCTGAGTATGCTTCCCCTGAATATTGACCAAAAGAATTGTGTTCGGTCGATGGATTTATGGGGTTCTGCCAGTGCTACTGTTGTAGCTGATTATGCTTTTGCCGGGGCTAATAATTTGACTTCTATCCCTCAGAACATTCCAGCAACAGTCACCTCAGTAGCGGGTATGTTCCAATCTAATAAGACATTCAATCAGGATTTGAGTACATGGGATACTGCAAACATCAAAAATATGAGCAATATGTTCAATGACTCAATATACACGAAGTCATTGAATAGTTGGAACGTTTCTAATGCTACAAATCTCAGTTTTATGTTTGCAAGTTCCTCCTACAACCAACCATTAGATAATTGGAAAACGGCTAATGTTCTTAGCATGGAGGGGATGTTCCAGAACAATCTTGTGTTCAATCAAAATATTTCCAGCTGGAATACCACAAATTTGACTTCCACTGCATCTATGTTTGCAGGAGCTAAACTGTTCAATCAGCCATTGAACACTTGGACCGTGAATAATGTTGTCAATATGAATAGCATGTTCAAAAATGCTACAAGCTTCAATCAGCCATTGAACAACTGGAATACATCTAAGGTGACAAACGTCAGTGGTATGTTCTTGAATGCCTCATCATTTAGTCAAAATCTTAGTGGATGGAAACTCCCTAATATTCTTGTATTCCTTGATTTTGCTCTGGGAAGTAAACTCAACATACTTCAATTACCAAAACTGCCAATCTTATAGAAATTTAATTCTCTGCCCCCAGTAGGAGGGGGCAGAGTGTCATTATCTTATGTCGTGCCCGATACTCCAAATATGTGAGCTTCCCTCTATTTTCACTTATCCTTGAAAGGACCCGAGCACCATGGATAGTGTACCATCCCCAGTTAAAACAATTTCATTAGTATTTCAAAGTTCCCGCGCTGCCATAGACTTAGCCTCCATCATGGTTGGTGTCATCATCATTGGCCTTATTGGTAGTGTCATTGGCGCAACGGTTTTTGCAGTCATTCCCTGGGCGCAGGACAATGCAGCCCGAGCCTCCCTTTCCCAAGTCCGAACAGCAGAAGATGCTCAAAGAGGACTCAAAGAAAAATATGCTGGGCATGAAGCACTCAGCGATAATGGATTTTTACAAAGCCAACCAGGTCTAGCTGTTCGCACTAACGACGCTGGTACCTGCTATGTTGGCGTTATTGTTTCAGCAACAGGAAACATGTTCTGGACTTCGGACAAAACAGGCATAGCTGCTTATAAGAGCACAGCGCTACCAACCAGTCCTTGCTTAGATGTCACAGGACCAGGTAACTTAGCTGCTGTAACTTCACCTACTACTGGTGGGACAGCTGCTTCTATTGCTTCGAAAGTTACAGAAGACGGTGCTGGAAGTTATGAAACAAACGGTTCAGGCGGTTCTTCAACCTCATTATCTGGTCGTGCATGGTATGCCTACTATCGTGGCTCTTTCAACGAAAAGCAAAATGCTTCTCTTCCCTTACTCAAACAGCTTACTGGAGAACAAGTAACACCAACAACATCAGCTCAGCATACAAACTTGTGGCTCAACGTCTACCACGTTCATGCTTATGCTGATGGCAAAGAACTGAAAGTATCCGGAGATAATGATGCAGTAGACCATCCATACACAGGGTTTGACATCAATATTTCTTACGATAAAATCAATAACACCATTTTGTATTACTTCCATAACAACGCAGGGACTTCTGTGATTGGTGATAATAGCGATGCAACTATGACCAGGTTATGGAAAAATGGCTATGTTACATTTGAAGTGCCAGGATACACAGGAACAAACGTATTGCATTTCAATGCTCAAAACCCTCGTTCATCTGACCCAAGTAACACTAACCGTCTTTCCGATTGGACAGGAACACTTAAGTGCGGTGAGGGATACGGTAATGATAATAACTGTGCAAGTTTGAGCAGTTACGGATACAACTGGCAGAGCATTATTCCTAAATCCTAAGCATCTCAGCATGTCTTCACTATACTTGACAACTCCAATAACTCTGTGGTATAGTGAAGACATGCTGAATGTTTGACATATTTCTTGATTAGATAACCTCTCCATATAAGAGATGGTTCACTCGCAAACCCTGCGTTGAGGTACCCTCCGCAGTGATTGAGCTGTCTCGATTAAGAAAAGAAGTATGTTTTGGAACAGTACCCTTCAATTGATAAGATTATTCGCAATACTCACATCTATGCTTACGATAAGTTAGATGGCTCCAACATTCGTGCTGAGTGGACTCGTAAGACTGGGTTCACAAAATTCGGTTCCCGCCGTCAGCTCATTGACGAAAGTCACAGTTTGCTGGGTGAAGCTATCCCGTTGTTTAACGACAAATATGCAGATGCCTTAGATGAAATTTTCAGAAAGCAGAAATATCAGAAAGCAACAGCATTCTTTGAGTTCTATGGGGAGAACAGCTTCGCAGGATTCCATGAAGATGAGCCTCACGATGTGACACTTTTCGATGTACATATTTATAAGCAAGGTCTGATGTCACCTCAGGAGTTTAACAAGGTCTTTAAACACGTTGATACCGCGCCCTTGCTTTTTCAAGGGAAGCCAACTGCTGAGTTTGTTGAGTCTGTGCAGGCAGGCACCTTAGAAGGCATGACCTTTGAGGGTGTTGTCTGCAAAGCAGGTTATGATAATCGGAACAAGTTAGCTTCATTCAAAATCAAGAATAAAGCTTGGTTAACTCGCTTGAAAGATAAGTGTGGGAATGATGAGAAAATGTTCACCGCGTTAGCATAAAGTTGCTGTGTGAAAAGAACCCCTTAGCCAGAGCTAAGGGGTTCTTTTCTTCTTTTACTACTGATAGTATATAGATGGGACATAGAAGAAGGAAACCCAATGTGTAGAAATAAAGAAGAAGGCGGTCGCCGCTGTACCGATCACAATGCATTCGGACAGCAGATCAGAAACCTTCAAGCGAAAAAGCAGTATCATGCAAAATATGGTCACACTGACAAAGTAACTTCGGTTGTTGAAGAAATGGATGCTCTTCGTGACAAGAAGCAGCATCTCTTAGAAGATGGAGGAACTGTTCTTCCATACACGATGCCATTGACCCCGAATGCGGAAAGAGTCCTCAACCAGCTCCGTGAAGACGGGTATGAGCCTTATGTTGTTGGAGGAAGTGTTCGTGACGCTCTTCTCGGATTAGACTCAAAGGATGTTGACATTGAAGTCTATAAAGCTACACCAGAAGAAGTCATTGCTTCCCTTCGTAAAATTGGTCAAGTGGATGAAGTGGGTAAATCATTTGGTGTCTTGAAAATCCAAATTGGGGGAGAAGACTTTGATGTCTCTCTTCCTCGTAAAGACTCTAAAATTGGTGACGGACACAGAGGGTTCACTGTTGAAGTAACTCCTGAACTCTCACTCCATGAAGCAACTGCTCGTCGTGATTTCACCATCAATGCTCTCATGTATGACAACGAAATGGGATTCATCGTTGACAAGCACGGTGGTTTGAAAGATTTGGAGAAAGGTCATCTCCGTCATGTTTCAGAAGCTTTTGATGAGGACCCACTCCGTGTTCTTCGTGGAGTACAGATGGCTTCACGTTTTGATATGGAACTCCACCCAGACACAGTAGTCAAAGCTCAAACACTGAAAGACCAGTTCGGTGATTTGGCTCGAGAGCGAGTCCAAACTGAATTCCAGAAGCTGTACCAGAAAGGTAAAGCTCCTCACAAAGCGTTCAAGCTTTTGCAGGATACAGGTTGGGACGCAAACTTCTCTGGTGTTGCAGAAGTGAATGGAAAATCTCTGCGTCGTAATCTGCAAAGAACTCAGGAGTTGACTGACCAAGGAGTCATCCCTAAGGAGAAAGGTGCATACATCCTTTCAGCGAACATTGCATCTCATCTGAATGATAAAGATGCAAGAAACTTCTTGACATACACTACTGTTGGTGATGATTTGAAGAACAAGTCATACAACCTTTCTCGTGTTGAGCTACCAGTGAAGCAAGGAAAAGCTTCTTTGCGAGCATGGGCAAAAGGCATGCCTCGCCACGTCACCATTCAAGACTGGGTTTTACTCAGTAAAGCCAAAGGTGACAAGGAAGTAGCAGAGCGTATTGAACGCAAAGCAGAAAAACTTGGCATTTTGCACAGCCCTGAATCTGACATGGTATCAGGAGATGATGTACTTGCTGCTTTCCCTGAACGTAAACCAGGTCGTTGGATGAAAGAAGCCTTAGATGCAACTCGTAACGCTCAGTACTCTGATGTGTTCCGTGACCGCGAAAAAGGTATTGCCTGGGTCAAAGCAAACATTAGCTGACCTAAAAGAATGAACACATGTGGGAGCAACTAAAGCTATACAGTTGCTCCCACATGTGTTATAGTAGAGTTTTCTATAAGAAAGATTGATCCATATGCTCACAGAGTATCTCCGAGGTGAAAACAACGAGGCCGCTCTTGCTGCCCTTGCTATGCAGGAAGCGTTCAAGCTTCCCCGTGATGATGAAGCAATGGAAGCATTATATACAACAGTAGACCATGATTCACTTATCAAAGGATTAGTGTTCATTAGCTCTTGTATTGCTGTTGCTGTCACTAAAGATGAAACCCCGCATCGTTTCTACTCATTCTTCCGAGCAGCTCTTAATGGTGGTCCTCCTCTGGAAACTTATGAAGATGATGCTATTACGCTGATGGAAGCTTCCTTAGAGGATGACGAAGCAATCTTTGAGTTAGTGCTCTGCTCAGTAACAAGCAAAGTGGAAGTCATTGCTGCATTATGCGCAACGAACGTTCACTTTGTTCAGAACTCTCCGTATGGTGATTTTAGTCAGAAGGTTTTCGATGCTATTCGCTCAACCCTGATTCAGGATTACCTGAAGGAAGACCTCTAATCCGTTAGATATAATGCATGGCGTTGTTCTCTCGGAAACATAAATGCAAAGCAGCTAATCCTGCTGCTTGCACTGATCCTCGTTGCCCAGATAAGAAAGTTCTTCTGCAAGCCTTTGAATCAGCTTTATCAGAAGGCGATTACCAGAAGATGTTCAACGCAAGGGACGAGATGGAAAAATTCAAGCCTATCTCTATTACTCCTGCGAGAACTCCTGAGGACTGGGACACGCTTCTTGTCAAGTCAGATGAGAACGAGTATAAAACTGTCAGCATTATGCCAAAGAAGCAAGCTGCTTCCTATGATACCAGTGTCATTCCTCAGTTCGATTCTTTCTCCGCCATTCAGGAGTACTTTTCCAAGGATAAGAATGTCTTGTTGAAATTGAAAAATTTGGATGAGCAGATGCCAGAAGCACAATGTATCTCTCTGAGAGAGTTCTATGTTTCGCCTGCATTGAGAGGGCAAGGTGTCGGCAAATGGATTCTCAACATCATCACAAAGCATGCTGATGACCATGGAGCTATTGTCTTTTTGACTCCTACCTCGTCAGGTGACAATAAGCTTTCACCTGACCACGTGGATTATGTAAAACGTGCAGTTCAGCATCGTTCTCGTATCACAGACTTCTACTCCAAGCATGGTTTCCAACAGAATCCTTTCTGGTTTCCTTGGGGTGGCAAAGATGAACTCACCAACGAACCATGGAATCCTGACAAGCAGGCTCAAACACAATTCTCAGAGACAGCAAAGAACTATCTGAGCAACTACACTGTCGCCCAAATGATGAGAAAGCCAGCAGCGGGTTGGCCAAAGTCCTGGGTAACCCTCTAAAAGCTTTTACCATAGCTTATTCCGATAGAATGAGCTGACATGAGTATCCAGAATTCAGCAGCCGTTAAAACCAGAGTGCTTTCCTTATGGGAGCAGCCTCGTTTCTTTGTTGGCCTCATCCTTATTCTCATTACTTCATTCAGCTTGATCCGAGCCAGTTATTTCCCTGAAACAGATGTGTTATGGGGAGCCCGTAATGGGGAAGAACTTGTCAAAAATGGGTTTCATGTTTACATTGCAGATACTTGGAATCTTACAACATTAGGACGAGTCTGGTCGCCAAATTCCTGGCTATGGAATGTTATTCTATTCCTCTTTTACCATGCGTTCGGAACTATAGGGTTTGTGATCCTCACTGCCATCACAAATTTCTTAACATACCTGTTTATTTTTCTGACAACCAGAAAGCTCAAAGTTCCAGCTACCTGGCAGTTCCTCATTCTCATAGCTTCATGGATTGTGTTGACTGCATATATGAACGGTAGATCAAACGCCGCAGACGTGTTGATCCTGACAGGGTTTGTCTATCTGTCTTCTTTCTTACGCTTCAAAAACCCATTCATTACAGCATCCAGCATTATCGTAGGTTCTTTCCTCATCCAAGTACTGTGGCTGAATATCCATCTGACTGCAATATTAGGGTTAGTACTTCTTCCTGCTATCACATTTATTCTACAAAAAGGCAAGCCTTTCTGGAATAAGGCAGGCTTGGCAGTAGCTTCGCTTATTGGAACCGCGTCAGCTATGCTAGTTTCTCCTTTTGGGTTAGAAGGATTAGCGAAGACTCTGCAGACTCGAAACGAGTCAGTGAACTTCTTTGTAGAATGGTCCAACATTTTCTATACAGGAGAGCCGAACTGGCCAGTTATTATCATGCTGCTCATCGGAGTTGGGTTGAGTGTATACCTCTTTACTCAGAAACAGTATCTTGTTGTAGCACTGTTTGCTGTGTTTATTTATGAATCGTACACCGCTATTCGGTTTGCTCCGTACCTGCTGGTTCTCTCATTAGCTTGTCTTGTCTACATCAAACGATGGAGTGAACCGAAATGGTTTAGTTTGTTGAAGTTTGTAGGCATTGTCATCTCAGTGATTATTATGGTGGTTGCGTTGGGTGTTGGGGCAAAAGCTGTTATTAACCCGAATAGTACTGTACCTGTGAATCCTATCCTTTTCAAGGAAATCCCACAGAATGCTCATGTTGCAACAACGTGGCGTTCCAGTGCTGAACTTATTTTGTACCGCCCTGATACGAAAATCATTATTGACGGTAGGAATGATTTCATTGGGAAGAAGCAGTATAAAGAAGCAAATGATGTTTTCGCAAAGACAAGCACATTATACATCAAGAATTGGTTCGCCAAGTATGACATTGATACTGTTTTCGTACCTGACTCTTCTTTGCCTGAGTACGAGAATATCATCAAACAGATGAAGAAACTTGGTTGGTCTGAACACCAGTATCAGCAATCAGTTACTTTTGTCGAAGTAAGCAAGTAAACCCTCTAAAAATCAATGGTTGTGGGTCCGATAGGGATAAGTATAGCTTGTCGAAAAGAAAGATTTTTAGATCATCCATGGTTACTCACACACTAATACAGCAGGACAACTTAGCATTTCTCAATGAAGAGGTTGAGAAGAACGTTTACGAGTTGCAACGCAATGTTGACACCATCTACATTGATCCTCCTTATAACACAGGGAACCATGAGGCAACAGGCTTCACATACAATGACGATTTTGGTAAAAATGCTGACCGTCATACTGCCTGGTTACAATTCATGAAGGAACGCCTCGTTCCAGCTCGCACCTTACTGAAAAACACAGGAGTTGTTGTTATCTCCATTGATGATTCAGAGGTCCATCGTCTTCGCGTTCTCATGGATGAAATTTTCGGTGAACAGAACTTTATCGCCCAGATCGTTGTTGATGGTGGAAATCCAAAGAACAACGCTCGTTTCCTATCTACTACTCATGAATACATGCTGGTATATGCCCGTTCAGCTCATGCGTTATATAAGTCAGGCGTGAAATGGCGTAAACGACGCGAAGGTATTGACAAGCTTCTCAAAGAGTATGAGCGCTCTAAGAAGCGCTACAAAGAAGACTACGAGCAGGTCACAGCTCATTTGAAGCAGTGGGTCAAAGGTCAGAAGCTTACCAAACGTCTGAAAGTGTTTTATAACGCTGATGCGAAAGGTTTGTACACCTATGCTGACTTGTCTGCGCCAGGAGCTGGGTTGCGGTACGAAGTTTTGCATCCAGTAACTGGTAAGCCTTCCCAGGTTCCTTCTCGAGGCTGGGGTTTGAGTGAAACCAAGTTCAAAGCGTTAGACGCTGCTGGTTTAGTACTGTACGGGAAAGATGAGACGGCACAGCCTTTGAAGAAGTTGTATTTGCAAGATAAGAAAGACCAAGTGCAGAAAAGCATTCTTGAATACCCTTCACGCTCCTCAACTCATTTGTTAGAGAAGTTATTAGGTCGTCGTAGTTCATTCAACAACCCGAAGAATTTGCAGATGATGACAGATTTGATTGACCTCATCACACCTGAAGACGGAACCGTTCTGGACTTCTTCGCGGGTAGTGGAACAACAGGACATGCTGTTCTTGCATTGAACAATAAAGGTTCAAAGCGTAAGTTTGTTCTGGTTACAAACAATGAGAACAACATTTTCTACGATGTCACAAAGCCTCGGTTAGAGAAAGCTGTTGAAGCTCTGAAATCAGAAGATGTTGTTAAAACTGTTGAACACGTCAATCATTTATCCTAAACCGATTGTAGACAGGTATATAGAAAGAGAATTATTATGAGTATTATCATCACTCCTAACCAGGTAGCTTCACGAGACAATCGTGCTCCTGCTCCTGCTACAAAGCCAGACGGTTCAGGTTTCCAATGGCGCATGTTCTACCAAAGCAACAGCATGATTGCTGATGTTGACTCAACCGCTGATGCTCTTGAAGTTCTTAGTTCAGGCTATGCTTCATTGAGTACAGAAGAGAAGCTGGAAGACCGTATCCGTTTAGCTCAGACTGTCCAAATCAATGCCCGTAGCATCATCGCTTCACGCATTTCTCAGAAGACTGCTTCCGAACTCAAAGACTGGGAATGGGAGGTTCTCCTATATCAGGGTGACCCATATGGTTGGGGCAATGGTACAGGTAAACTGGGTGAGCAGGATGATGAGAGCTTAGATATTTGGTCTTCTGACATTCCATTAGTCCTCGTGTCAACCTCTTATGCGCCTCATACGGATATCATCAAACCCATTTCCATTGAAGGTGATTATAAGGAAGTAAAGAACCTTATCTGGCTCCGTCCAGAGCATGAGTTAGAGTTTCTGCAAACACTTTCTCGCATTGGTTATATTACATTTGGCCGTCCAGCTGTAGAAGACGTTTACGCTTGAAGCATTTTCTGTAAAAGGACCAAAGTACACGCTTTACTTGATAGCTATAAAGCAAGCTAAACCCAGAAGGAAAATACATGTGTAATGCGATCCGTGATGGCGGTCAACGTTGTGCCGTCCACCAACACACAAGCACAGCTGCTATTCGTACAGTAGCAGCTCATACCGGATTAGAAGTCCGACAGGTTGAAAGTGTCTTCCGTGAACTCCGCCGTGAAGGTGGACGTAACGCTGCACCAGTGCCGCAATCAACCTTAGATGCCATTCAGACAGAGTTTCGCACCATTGCTGAGGCTTTACCTGTTCACGCTTTATATGAGCGTCAGATGGCTTCTGCTGCAGAAACCAATGAAGAACAGACTCCTCAGACTCACTACGCTTTACAGCGTTTACTGACGCGTTCTACTGAACGTGCTGCGAGCTTACAGGATGCTTTCAACGACTTAGCAAACCGGACAGGATATGCCGCTGAGGAACTTCGTTACCGGTATCAGACAGAGTATGCTGCTGTTCCAACAGGTAACGGTGTTGACATCCCAGAGGAAATGACCCCCGCAAACCGAGCACGAGCTCGCCGGTCAGGTCTTCCTTATGACCGTCCATCAGTTGTTGCTTTCGAACGCACTCGTGAGCTTGCAGAGAGAAATCATGTTTACGAGGAAGCTAACCGTCGTATAACATCATGGGAATCTCCTAACGCTGAAAACTCAAGCATTGCAGTCATGGGTTATGATGAAGGGCGTTTGGAACTGTATTTCACAAACGCCCCTGAACAGCTATACTCTTACCAGAATGTTCCAGAAGACTTGTGGAACCGTCTACGTGAATCTCCTCGTCCAGGAATGATTTATTCACGTAGCATTAGTGGTAATGAAGAGTTCCAGTATGCCTCAGCAGCAGAAGCTGGACGCGATGCTTACCGTGTTCGCTGTGCAGCTTGTGGACAGTTCCGTGCCGCAGTTCATTCCTGCCCAGAACGCGCTCATCGTGAGCGCTTAGTCCGCGCTGGATACACAACTGAGGAAATCGTTGAAGCTTTGGCCAACGGCACTGATGTTGTAGAAGAATCAGTTGCTTCTGAAACTTCTCATGAATTATTTGCTCGTATTCCTCAGGCCGATTCTGCCGATGAGTCGTCTGTCAGAGAGTTTATTGCTTCTGAACACTTCCAGGAGAGAATGCCATTCGGTCAAGCTGTCCAAACTGAAAATGGCCGTTGGGTCGTTGATTTAGTTGACTACTCAAACGAAGAGCAATCTGAGAACCCCTTCGGCGACAATCGTTTCTTTGACTCTCGTTACAGCTCTATCAATAACCGTGGAACGTCTCGCTGGACTCATGACTTTGCAGACCGTGATAATCCTACCTCAGATGAACTCATGGAAATTAGCCAGTACCATACTGCGTACAGAAGTTTATCTGGTGTTAGAACACTGCATTATGTTAACGTTGTGCGCGATAATTTACAAAGCATGGATTTCCGCATGCCAGTTCAGGCAAGTTTCACAGGACTTAACTCTCCTGATGATTCAGGCCGCTACCTTCCCTCAGGTACAGTAACTGGGTCTTTGACTCTTGGACGTTTAGAAGAAGGAGAACGTCTTGAAGATGCTGTTGCCCGTGAGCGGAACTTGCGTTGTGATTGTGCCGACTACCAGGAAAATTACGACTGTATTCATGTTCGTACAGTAACTCGTAACCCTTATGTCTTCTTAGCAAACCGCAGTAACCAGTTTATTGAAGGTGAACACCTGCGCGATTACCGTTCAGGTTTCATCACTGCGATTTCTGAAGAAGAAAGTATGCGCAGTTACATGCGTGATAACGGCATGACTCGTGAAGAAGCATCGGCAGCGATTGAAGCCGAACGCGCTGAGCGTCGCCGTATTGAAGAAGAGCAGCAAGCATATTACCAGGCTTCTCTTGCTGACCGTCGCCGTATTGACATGGAACGTGGTACTCGTAATGCACAACGTTTAGCTACAACTAATGCTGCGGTTATTGCTGAGAATGATGCTCATCGTGCTCGTATGGCTGCTCGTTGGGAAGAAGTTGAACCAGGTTACTCTGATAACGTGGATGCTTTGTACGAAGACTATGTGACCACTATGCGTCGTCGTCGTGCAGGTGAAGAAGTTCTTGATTACCGTACTGAGAATGTCACTGATGGTATTTGCTCTCCAGAACCTGGTGGACGTGCGTTTGGTGTTGAGTTAGAGTTCGATATTGACCCAAACACTAACCGTTATCAAGCTCTGCAAACAATTGCTCGTGAACTCCACGAAGCAGGTCTTACTGAAAATGACTACCAGACCAGCTACCATTCTGCTCGCAGAAGTGGATGGGGTTCTTGGTCATTTGAAGAAGACTCCACTGTTTCAGGTGAACTCGTTTCTCCTATCATGCGAGATACTCCTGAACATTGGCAACAGTTGCAGACAGCTCTTGAAATCATCAAGCGTAATGGTGGAATCTCAACAACACGTACTGGTTCCCACGTTCACATTTCAACAGCATCATACGAATCCTCACCAGCAAAGCACATGGAACTTATTCGTCAGGTAAATGCTAACGAAGAAATGATGTATCGTTTAGCTTCTAGTCCCGAGCGTGGAAATCACCGTGGTATGCAATGGTGTGGTCCTAACGTAAATACAGGTGTAGATGATATCTCAGCTGATGTTTCCAGTGCGCATAACGTTATGCATGACCATGTTGGACATGGCTATGCTATGAACTTCGAGTCCACATATCAGCAGGATTACCGTCGTTCAAACGTTGAATTCCGTATGTGGGACGGTACCCTTGATGCAGCTGTTATCCAGCGTCAAGTTATGGTTTCTGCTGCTATGACAGACTACGCTGAGCGTAATGTCATTGAAAACGGTAGAACTTCTGCTGTTCCTCGTCAAACTGTCGGTGGAGAAAGAGAAGTTCAGCGACAGATTCATACTGGACGTGGACGGTTAAGTCGTGAACACTTTGAACAAACAATGGGAAACGCTCCTCAATTTATGGACAACCTATTCCGTCGTCAAGAGGACCGTCGTCGTGTAGCTGAGCTGTTCTCCATTACCAATTGGGCTGATTACAGTGACAATTACGAGGAAGACTACGATTACTGATTAGCGTAGGGTGGTTTCCAACGCTGACACAGAGTTCAGGTATTCTTCAACATCGGAGAACAAACCATCTGTGAACGCTGCGGAAACCATCCTTGCTTGTAATTGCAGCCCCATCTCGTCACCTGAAAGCTTTTTTGCTAACCCTGTCAGAGTGTAATCCTCTTTTGAAGGCACGCCCAAGTTGTGGATCAATTCTACTGCTGCTTGAATCTGTTTTTCATTGAGAGCTTTATCCTCTGACAGGGTTTTGTGCATCCATGAGGTGACATCAGCTTTCAATACGGCGTTTTGCTCGATGTAGTCTTCTTCTGTGGTAAGAAGCCAAGAGAAGCTACCTTCATTCTTCCACTCATTGAGATTATGCTGGACTCCGATTGTATCAAGTCGCTCAATGAGTTCCGCTCCTGCAATGATGACAACATCGTTGATTGTTCCTGCTGGCTCAACCTCAGGCTGCCAAACGTACAGGTCTTCGCCTGGTTGCAATTCAGCTACTTCCCCGTTGTCGCCTTTGTAGATTGTTGTTCCATCTTCTTCTTTGTAGAAGGGTACTGCGGTAACGAGCGTGCCTACATTTGCAACTTGATTTGGAACGAACCCGTAAAGTGGGCGAGTGGTTGTATCTGTCATGAGAGAAGACTACCAAACTGTTGATGTTTAGAGGATTTTGAGAACTTTAATTATTTTTCGTCAATTTGACTGAAAAACTTGCCGATACTCTTTAAGAGTGATACACTAAGAACATAACGAACGGGGTTACTTGAACGCCCGAGAAAAACAACAAGGAGCAAAAATTATGTGGTACATCATCCACACCAATTATGACCTCACCGAAGGTCGCGGCTGGGAAATTCCCACCACTATTACTCAGGACCGTAACGTCGCCCTCTGGTACGCTCACACCTATCGCCCATTCTACGGCCAGGTGCAGGGCATCCACGCTGTACATGGTGCCGACAAGCTGACTTATGACCGTGAGCATGAATTCTTGAAGACCTACCCTCGTGGTGAAATTGTTGACCCTGAGTTGAACGCTCAGTGGAAGCAGTACGAAAAGACTTTCACTGACCAGGGCAGGAAGTTGCCTGAACCTCCCATGAACCCTCAGACAGTGTATGTCGTCGGTTATGTAACGGACCCAGGTATTGGTGGGACAGTCATTCGGAACCAGTTCATGCCTGCCCAGTTCTTCACGGATTATAACGAAGCACAGCAGGCAGCTATTGCAGGTGCTGATGCAGGTAATAAAATCTGGCACATCATTGCATTGGAAACAGACACCTACTGTGGGACTCGTGCTATGGCGAAGGAACGTATCTTCACCTACCCTGTTCCGAAGCCCGCTATTGTTGAAACTGAACAGATTCAGCAGTATGATATTGATGAACTGACAGACCTGTTCACAGTAGGAGCGAAGTAACATGGCAAACAATAACGAATTCACAGTTGAGAATCTGCAACGGATTATCAACTTGATGAATCACGGAAAAACTGACTTGACAGGTGTGTCGGAAATGAACATTAAGTTCGCTCCGAATGTTTCAGGGCGAATTGTCGCTAAGAATGATGACACATTTGTTTTCGTTCCCAACAGTCACCAAGACATTGACCAATTCGGTCGCTAAGATTTAGGAGAATATCATGACAAAGGGTTTGCTTATCGTTGACGTGCAGAACGATTTTATTGAAGGGGGTAGCCTGGCAGTCGCAGGAGGAGAGAAAGTCGCTCTAACGCTTGCAGAGCACCTCCTGGATGCTGATTACCATGCGCTCATCACCACTCAGGACTGGCACATTGAGCCTGGAAACCATTGGGCAGAAACTCCCGACTATGTGGACACCTGGCCTGTGCATTGCGCTGCAAACACTGCTGGTGCATCGGTACGCCCTGAGCTGGCGGCTGCCATTGTTTCCAAGGTCAGCGAACAGCGAAGCCTTCGGTATTTGCGCATCGTCAAGGGTGAGTATGAAGCAGCTTACTCAGGTTTTGAAGGCCGCGACTTTCTTGGAGGGAATGAGAAGGTTCCTACCCTTATCCGTGAGCTTGGTGTAGATGAACTGGACATTGTAGGACTGGCGACAGACCATTGTGTTCGCGCTACTGTTCTGGACGCTCTGAAAGCGGGATTCAAGGTAAACGTCCTCACCGACTATGTTGCAGGTGTCGACCCTGAGCGCTCCAAAGCAGCTCTTGCTGAAATGGAAACAGCAGGCGCAACTCTCGTCTAAATCAAGATAACGAAGAAGCTGACTGGCATGAAATACGCCAGTCAGCTTCTTCGCGTTAGGAATGAATTATGGTCCAAATACAAAAATGCCGTTCAAAAAAGCACTCATTCGGTGGTTGCGGTGATCCTCGTTGCCCAGAAGGTCTTTCTATTCAAGCCAACATGGATGCAGCTCTTGCAGACAAAGATGTCATGGCATACATTGCAGCAAAACAGCTGAAAGATATTGAACCAAACATGGTCTTCGCCAATAAAGGTTTTACTGAACTCCACATTACACATAACAAAGGTACCCATGTTGATGTGTTGAAGTTCATCAACCCCAGAAAAGAAGCCCTTGAATACGTTGAATCCTTAGATCGTACCCATATTCCTTCTTTTGAAACCGTGAAAGACCTTCAAAACTACATCAACGACACGTACAATCCATATGCTTCTATGTTTGTTCGTGAGTACAAAGGCTACGGTCCGAAGAAAACTATTACACGGTTGAGCGTAGCAAACATGGACGTTGATGCGGATTTACGTGGAGCAGGAATCGGTTCCTATTTTAGAAAAGTTCTTCTGAAACACTGTGACGAAAAAGGATACATTGTTTCAGGGACTCCAACAAACTCAGGTGATGGAAGTATTGAACACCATGACCACAATCATGAAGAGTTCAAACAACATGCGTTGCATCATCGTGCGCGGTTAGAGCATTTTTATGAGCGAAACGGTTATGAGCGTAACTACGGCTCTGAACCTGTTATTCATGGCGACCAAGACTTTTGGACAAAACAACAGTTAGAGCAGAACCAACCTTGGGTTGATAAGTTCAACAAACATGGTCAGGATTTGCTGTACGATGCTGGGGCTTTCGTCCGCTGGCCAAATAACACAGTACCCAAAGAATTGCTTGCTAAATAGCGTTCATCCGATAGGAATAGGGCAAGCAGTAAACTCTACAAAAGAGAAGAACCTGCTATACTTGTTATACGAAACGCACGAATTTATACGGAACTGATGATGATTAACGAACGACTCTTTACTGACCCATTTTACCAATACCAGTTGAGCTTTTCTGCTCCTTATTGGTTTTCTTAGACCAAGTGTTAGAGATACTTCTGATTTCGCACTCCTATCCAAAGTTCGTGTTTTCGATTACTCATAGCGTGTTGTGAGTATACTCAACGATAACCGATAGCTGATTTCAGAAGTGAACATCAAATCACAAACGCAGACATTTCAGGACGATAAAGAAAACTTATGGTAACTAAGAAACAACCCCAAGCCCCAGTAGAGTATGATGAGAACTCTCTTATCTCTCTAACTCCTATTGAACACATTAGGAAGCGACCTTCTCTTACATTAGGTCCGTATGACCACATGCAGTTAGTTGCATTGCGAGAGCCTATTGATAACTCTATTGACGAGTTCAAAACAGGACACGGTAAGGTTATCAAGATCACCTTACACGCAGACGGAGCAGCTTCCGTAGAAGACTCTGGACGTGGCGTACCAACAGGTATCAACAAGCAGACCGGTGAAAACGGTATCTTCATGGCCTTCGGTAAAGTTGGTTCAGGAGGTAAGTTCGGTGCTGCTGGTAGTGGATATGCTGCAACTGCATCCTTAGGTTTGAACGGTGTGGGAACAACCGCAACAAACGCCACTTCCACTCGCTTCGACACAATCGTATACAAGAAAGATGGAACCGTCCACCGTCTTTCTTTCCAACGCGGCTTACCAGGCCACTTCGCTGATGACAGTGGTCCTGAGGCTAAATTCACTCCTTCCATGGAAGTGAAAATTGAAAAAGATACACGTAGCGCCAAAGAGAAGAAAGAGCGTCCAACAGGAACTACTATCAAGTTCTGGCCAGACACTGCAATCTTTGGCTCTGAATCATCTTTCCGCGTAGAAGAGCTTCGTGAGACTCTTCGCTCAACAGCCTTCCTTGTCCCAGGTATTCGTATCATTGTTGATGACAAGATTCCTGGCGAAGAACAGTATGATGATTACGAGTTTGATGGTGGACTACCTGAAATGGTTGAAACCTTCGCTAAAGACAAAGCAATCACAAAGACTGTTCACATCCAGACTTCTGGTGAGTTCACTGAACGGGTACCTGTTCCACAAGAAGACGGAACAATGAAAGACCAGGACGTTGTTCGTAACGTAGAGATTGACTTTGCGTTCCGTTGGGGTGACGGCTATGATAATGAAATTCGTTCTTACGCTAACACACTGTACACCCCTCTGGGTGGAACGCATCAGGCTGGTTTTCAGCGTGCTATGTCCAAAGTATTCCTTGACTACATCAAGTCAAGCAGAGGAATGCTGAAAGCGAAAGAAGAGCCTCCTAACCTTGATGACATTCAAGAAGGAATCACCGCTATTATCAGTATTTCACAATCTGAACTTTCCTTCGTTGGACAGGACAAACAGCGCCTTGGTGGAACTGAAACAGGTAAAGTTGTTGTCTCTGCTCTGACCAAAGAGTTAAACCTTTGGATTAACGATAAGAAAAACGCCACCGCTGCAAAAGCTATGGCTGCAAAAATCGTTGAGTCTATGCGCGTTCGTGTTGCATCCCGAGAGCAGAAAGAAACTGCACGTAAAAAGTCAAAGCTTGAATCCTCAGCAAGTCTTCCATCCAAGTTGGTAGAATGTCGTGAGGCAGGAGTTGGTTCACAACACACTGAACTCCTTATTGTTGAGGGTGACTCTGCGTTGGGAACGATGAGAGCTTCACGTGACGCTCGCTATCAGGCCCTTCTGCCTATCCGAGGAAAGATTCTCAATGTGCAGAAGGCTTCTACTTCTGACATGCTTGCAAACCAAGAATGTTCTTCTATCATTCAGACACTTGGAGCAGGGTCAGGGAAGACTTTTAGTTTGGATGAAATCCGTTACAGCAAAGTCGTTATCGCAGCTGACGCTGACGTTGACGGAAACCACATCCGAAGCTTGCTCATCACTTTCTTCTGGAAGTACATGCGCGATTACATTTTAGATGGTCGTTTGTATTCAATTATTCCTCCACTGTTCCAGATTGCATTGTCTGCAAAAGATGAAGTTATTTACGCTTCTGACCAAACTGACTTGGACCGAATTGTAAAAGAGCTGGAAAAGAAGAAACAAAAAATCAAGCTTATTTCCCGCAACAAAGGTTTGGGAGAAATGGACCCAGACCCAACTTGGGAAACTATGTTAAACCCTGAGAATCGTCGGTTGAAACAAATTACCGTACATGAAGCTCAAGCAGCAAGTGACATGATTGAACTTGCTATGGGGGATAAGGTTCAGCCCCGTAAAGAGTGGATTACAGCTCAAAGAGACAAAATTGACGCAGGAGTATTGGAAAACTAACCATGGCAGTAAAAAAGAAAATCAAAGAATTAGAAAATGCTGCTGACTTTTCGGTAATTGCAAGAGAAGTCGTCAAAGTTAACCTGGCAGAAGAAATGGAAGAGTCGTTCCTTTCTTACACGTATTACGTTATTGGTGAACGTGCAATTCCAGATGCTCGTGATGGCCTCAAGCCAGTACAGCGTCGTATCATGTACACCATGTATCGTGATGGTAACTCTCCTGATAAAGGTCACACAAAATCTGCTCGTATTGTTGGTCAGGTCATGGGTATTCTCCATCCTCACGGTGATAGTTCTATCTACGACGCAATGGTCCGCCTGGCCCAGCCTTACACTATGAACCTTCCTCTTGTTGACGGTAAAGGTAACTTTGGTGACCGTCCAGGTGCAGGAGCCGCTGCGCCTCGTTATACAGAAGCCCGTATGTCTAAAGAAGCATTGGCGTTAGTTAGTGAGTTACGTGAACGTCCAGTTGACTTCATCCCAAACTATGACCAAACAACTGACCAGCCAGTAGTACTTCCTGTGCAGTTCCCTAATCTTGTAGTGAACGGAACCTCTGGTATCGCAGTTGGGTTCGCAACAAACATGGCTCCGCATAACCCAGGTGAAGTTATTGATGCAACTCGTTGGCTGTTAACTCATCCAAATGCTGACACTGAAAAGCTTATGTCCTTTATGCCAGGGCCAGACTTCCCAACAGGATGCTTGGTTCTTGGAACAGATGGCATCAAACAAGCATACGAAACAGGTAAGGGTAAAGTCACTATCCGTGCGCCGTACCGTATCGAGGATGTGGGTCGTGGTAAAAAAGCCATTATCTTCTATGAACTTCCATACGAAGTCCGCTCTGAAAAAATCATTGAACAAATTAAAGAAAACCTTACCTCTGGCAAGTTACAAGGTATTGCAGACGTGCTGGACCTTACAGACCGTCGTAACGGAACAAACTTCTATGTAGAAACCAAAGCAGGGTTCAATGTAGAAGCTTTAGTTGCTGCTCTCTACAAGATGACAGACCTTGAAGTAGCCTTCAACTACAACAATATTGCACTTACCCCTGAGGGAGTTCCAGAGCAGCTTTCATTGAAACGCATGCTGGAAATCTTCATTGCTCATCGTATTGAAGTCGTCACCCGTAGAAGTGCAGCTCGTAAGAAATCTCGTGAAGATCGTCTGCACACTATTGAAGGTCTTATCAAAGCGCTGGCAAACATCGATGAAGTTATTCGCATCGTTCGCGCTGCTGCTAACTCACAAGCCGCACAAGAAAATCTCATCAAAAAGTTCAAAATTGACGAGATTCAAGCAGACTACATCCTTAGTATCGCTTTGCGTCGTTTGACCAAATATGACCAGCTTGAGCTTAAAAATGAGCAGAAGAAGCTTCAAGATGAAGTGAAAGCGCTTGACAAAATTTTGAATGATGAAAAAGTCCTCCGTGACCTTATTGGTAAAGAGTTAGAAGAGACAAAGAAGGTTGTTGACCGTCCACGTCGTTCAACTTTGGTTGACGGCAACTTGGCGGAGCACTTGGAAGCTTCTAAGGCAGTAATCAGCGCAGGTAGCTTTGAAGTTACTGATGCTCCTACTGTTGTAGGTGTATACGCTGATGGTTCAGTTGTCCGTGTTCCAGGTGAAAAAACCTCTGAAATCAAAGCAATTGGTCGCACAAAGGTAAACCCTGTTATCGCTTCTTTGGTGACGCACACTAAGGGTAAAATTGTGTTGGTCACAGATAAAGGCCGTGCATTCCGTGTTGATGTATTCCACCTTGGGGAGAACAAGCCAACAGCTTCCTCAGCAGTTGTGCCAAGCCTTGCTAAGAACGAACGCATCATCGCTGTCGCTCCTGTAGAAGATGAAACTATCAAAGCTGGTCTTGGTGTATTCTTCGCTACGAAGCAAGGTTCGGTCAAGATTACAACACCTGACTACCCAGTGCGCAGTGATGAGTTTGACCTGATTAGCCTTGCCGCAGGGGATGAGATTGTTACAGCTCGTTGGTTGGAATCAGCAGAAGGAGTGGAAGTTGCATTGCTTTCTTCTGACACCAGCTTGCTGACATTCGCTGCTGAAAAGATTCGTCCTCAGGGTCGTAGCGGTGGAGGTATCGCAGGTATCAAACTTGCTGCTGGTCAGCATGTTATGGCTGCAACTGCAATGCCTGCTGATGAAGCTGCGTTTGCAAACGTTTTGACCGTTACAGGTCAAACGGTCAAGCTTTCACCATTCAAAGCATACCCAGCAAAGGGTCGTGCAACAGGTGGAGTCCGCTCACACACCATGCTCAAAGGTGAAAACGGACTTGTTTCCGCATTCATTGGAACTGATATCATTGGTGTCGACGCATCAGGGACAAAGGTGGCTTTGCCTCCTGTCAACCAGAAGCGTGATGCCTCTGGAACCAAGTCCACTGATGTTCCAGTAACATTCGGACGATAAACTCAACATCCAACTACCCTGTGGCTCAGAAATAGCCAGTTTTCTGAGCCACAGGGTAGTTCCGTTATAGAATAACTACCATGCGCAAAACAATCATTCGTTCAGTACTTGCTATCACAGCAGGATCAGCTTTACTCTTTTCATTGAGTTCCTGCACTGCAGAAGGCTTAGCTCCTGTGCAAGAAAAAGGTATCCGTAACTTCTACACCAGCTACGTCAAAGAAGCTACCTCACTTGACAACGATAAAATCAAAGCCGCGTACAGTGATTTGAAACAGCAAAACCTTACAGGAGTGGACACGAATACCGCTCGTGATACTATCTTCAACCGTTTCGCTGAGGTTGAGCCAAAACTTTTTGATGAATATGCAGTTCAGTACGCAACCTATGATGAGGTTGGCGCAACTTACACCAGCGTCCTGCTGATGTCATTAGCTACTAAGGGTGTCGCAGTGAGTGCAGATTTCCCATCAGATGCTATCTCTAAAGAGTATGACAGCAAACTCAAAACCACTGTGTATGAGATTGACCGTTCCAAAATTACAGCGCCTGTACCGTTAGCAGCTGAAAGCCTTGTAAAGCCAGTCAACAAAGGTTCTTTGAAGCCTATCAAATTGGTTCAGGTGAAAGGTGAATGGAAAATCATTCCTGATGCGGAGTCCTTACAGGAAATTGGTATTCCTGATGAAAGCCAGAAATGACCCTGAAACGTAAACCTCTGTTGGAACACACTATTGTCCGTAGTGACAATCTGGTGTTCATGCAGGAAAATGCTCAGAAGCTTCGTGAGCAGGTGGACTTCATCTACATTGACCCACCGACTGTGGTCAAACCGTACCATAATACAGGCAAGATTCCTACACGTCGTCAGCATGAAAAATGGCTTGAATTGATGCGCCCACGCTTGGAAGCATCACGGCTCACATTGAAAGACACAGGGGTTATAGCTGTAACTTCCTACGATAATGAGCAAGCCAGAATGCGTATACTTCTTGATGAAGCGTATGGTGAGCAGAACTTCATTGGGATGCTTACTATTGATACAGGGAATGTCATTAACAATGCACGGTTCTTATCTGTATCTCATGAGTATTTATTTCTTTATGCGAAAAACTTATCCACTCTCACTAAATCTGGAACAAAGTGGCGTAAGAAACGTGAAGGGTTAGAACCTTTGCGAAAGCAAGAGAAAAAGCTTCGCGCTAAATACAATGAAGACTATGAAAGCATTTCTGAGGAGCTTAAACAATGGTTGAAGAATCAGAATGTTCCGCAGCGTTTGAAGCAATTCTATAATGCAGATGCAAAAGGATTGTACACGTATTCTGATTTATCAGCTCCTAAAAATGGACTCAATTACACTGTAATCAATCCGAATACAGGACAGCCTGTTGCCGTTCCAAGTAGAGGCTGGGGTGTCAGTGAGGAAACGCTGCAAGAGCTTATTGCAACAGATAGTATTATCTGGGGTGCAAATGATGAGCATCAACCATTGAAAAAGCTTTACTTGAAAGACACCCCAGATCAGGTAATTCGTTCAGTGTTTTCCTTCCCATCCCGCTCATCAGAGCGTCTTTTACAGAAGATTTTAGGGCCTGAGGTTGAATACCAGAACATCAAAGATGTGGAGTACGTCAAGTATCTCATTGAAGTATTCACACCTGAGAATGCGTTAGTGTTCGATTTCTTTGCTGGAAGTGGGACAACTGGACATGCGGTTCTTGATTTGAATTATGAAGATAACAATAGCCAACGTCGTTTTCTTTTATGTAGTAATGATGAAGGTGGAGTGTATTCACATATTCTCAAACCTCGTTTAGAGGCAATTATCTCAGGGCATTGGCATGATCGTCAGCATCGTCCAAGAAAAGCAACATTGAAAACAAAGTTTTGATAGGTAAACAAATACAAATGCTACAATTGGTATGTAATGATTAGTAACGAAGTAAAAGAAGAAATCCGCAGCAAGATAGACATTGTTGAGTTTTTAGAGAACCGTGGTGTTGCTCTAAGAGTCGCTGGTGCTAACTTTGTTGGCCTATGCCCATTCCATGCTGAACGCACACCATCTTTCAATGTGCGTCCAGCCAACCAGCGTTATCGTTGCTTCGGCTGCGGTGAAGAAGGTGACATCTTCACTCTGGTCCAGCAGATGGAGCAGTTGAGCTTCACAGGTGCAATCCAGTACCTTGCTGATGAAGCAGGGATTAAAGTTACCAACGAAGAAGATGACGAACAGTACCGTCAGCTCAAACGTATGCAGGATATGAACAAAATTGCTGCTGAGTTCTTCCGTGAAAACTTTATGAGTCTTCCTGACCAGCATCCTGCAAAGCAGAACCTTGCAAAGCGTAACCTTTTAGAGTTTGCTAAAACGGACCCTTCCATCGGCTATGCTCCTAACGCAGGTTTGATGAAGTTGCTTTACTCCCATCGTTTCTCCAAAGAAGAAATTGTGGCAGCAGGTTTAGCGAAAGCTACCGAAGTGCATGGTAACGAAGACACAAACCGTATCGCCACTATTAGCAATGGTGAGGTTCGTGAGAAGTTCCGTAACCGCCTCATGTGGACAATTTACAGCATCGAAGGCCGTCCTGTGGGCTTCTCAGGTCGTCGTGTTTATGACGAGAATGACAAGGTTCCAAAATATCTAAACTCACCCGCCACCCGTCTGTTCAATAAGTCAAAAGCGCTTCTTGGATTGAACTTCGCACGCAAAGCTATCGTAGATGAACGAGCTGTGTATGTTGTTGAAGGCCAGACTGACGTTATGGCGCTACAAGCTGCAGGTGTTCCTAATGTTGTAGCTTCTTTGGGTACAGCGTTCGGAACATTCCACGCTGATATGCTTTCTCGTTTAGCAGCAACTTCTGCGAAGAAGAAAGACCAGTTCAAGTTCTACTTCGCATTCGACCCTGACGCTGCTGGTGTTGAAGCTGCATCCAAAGTGTTCAAAGGTATCCCTGAAATTCAGCTGAACAGCTATGTTGTCAGTCTGGCGAAAGAGATTGAAGACCCTGAGACAGGTGATAAATCAATGGTCTTCCCTGACCCATGTGATTATCGTTTGAATTACGGGGATGAAGACCTGTTACAAGCACTAAGTCAGAGCATCAGTATGGTGGAGTTCATCTTACGTCAAGAGCTAAAAAACCATGACGTTCTTTCTCCTGAGGGTCGTAGCGCATTCATTAGTGCAGCCAGACCAACTCTTGCAGTTATCAAAGACCCTCTTGCCCATGACGCGTATCTTCGTAAGATTTCCTACTGGACAGGAACCGCATATGCGCAGTTGGTTGAACTTATCAAGAAACCTCAGCAGAGTCTGAACCAAGAGTTTGCTCAGCAGCAACGTCGTGATGAGACAACTATTGATGAGAAAATCTTTGCTGCTTTCCTGCAATATCCCGACCAAATGTTCCACATTTTCAGTACACGTAAACTCACGGTTGATTTGTTCAGTGATAGAAACCGTGCTGCTGAGATTATTCAGTATCTCCCCGAGGAAGACGCTCTTGCATTCCATGACTTGAAGATTCCTGAGGGCAAAGAAGAACAACTACTGAAACGCTTAGTAGATATGTTCTTGAATATCAAATACAGAGAAGCTGTGGAGAACCTAAACGCACGGTTTGCGGCAGCAACAAGTGATGATTCTTCCTTAGTAGATGAAACCTTGTTATTTGAAATTCTTCAAGAACAACAAGCATTGAAAACAAAATACCAACAAGCATAATATTCGGTTTTATGGCCGATAGCATACAAAAGCTTGAACTATATGGAAAGAAAAAGGATTATCACAATGGCTAATGAAGTACAAAAGATTCAAGAGTTGACTGAGGACGCTATTCCTGAGTTCCCTATCTCCCGTCGTGGCGGATATGTGGAAGAAGCTGTTGACCAGTTCATGACACAGAACATCAAAGAGCTCAAAGACATCATTGACTACCAGCGTTACACTGTCGATGTCTTAGATGAGACCAAGGCTGATCTTGCAGCTGCTGAGAAGCGTGCTGAGGAAGCAGAAGCCAAAGCCGGCGATTCTGAGGCTCTCGGCGCAGCAGTTCACCGCGCAGAAGAAGCTGAAATTCGTGTAGCTGAGGTTGAGGTTGAACTCTCCCGCGTCAAAGCTGAACTTCAGCAGGCACAAGCATCACTTGATGATGCTGCTAACGCCCCTAAGAACAACGTGGAAGCCGAAGCTGACCAGGCTTCTAAGCTCTTGCAGAATGCTTCCCGTTTGGCCCACGAACACATTGAATCAGCTCAGGCAGATGCTGAGCAGATTCGTCAGGACGCTTTCTCCGAGGTTGTTGAACTTCGTCAGGAGCAGGAGCGCCTGAATGGCGAGATTTTCGCCACCCGCCGTACCCTTGTTGACTTCTTCGAGACAGAGCTTGTGAAGCTCCGTGCACATGAGCTATTTGCTAATGTAGAAGCTGACGATGAAGCTGCCGTTGTTGTTGAAGAGGTAACTGTTGTTACCGAAGACGGCGCAGAAACTGTCGTCGCAGCAGCCGTCCTTGAAGATGAAGGCGGAATTGTTGTTGATGATGAGGAGGAGAGCGTTGAAGTTCCACAGGACGACAACGATGACACTCCTGCAGAGGTTGTCGAAGAGGAAGAGGACGAACTTGCCGTCGTTGACCCCACCGACAAGTCCAACGACGAGTTCTTGAAAGAACTTGACGAGGACGATGACGAAGACGACCTTCGCAAATAATTCATATCCACCATATAGGTAAGCAATAAGAGAAGACAGAGGAGAGAAAGCATCATGACCTCTCCTCTGTCTTCTCTTATTTTACCTCCAAGTTCTCTTACTCTGTTAGAAAGACCAGCACCAATGTATCCCCAATTTCTCGCGTTAGCAGATACCAGCATCGTCAATATTGACGGTAAAACTAAAACTTTTGATGATCTTATTGACGAACCAAACAACCGCGAAACAGTTCTTCGTTTCACAAACAAAGGCGTTTTTGCTTCCTCCCAGATTTTAGATGTAGAAGCAGATCTAGATTCCGAAGGTGTTCAAGTTGTTCACATTGAATTACACAGTGGAGAAAAATTCACTGTCCTCAAAAGTTCACAAATTCTTTCATCCGAAAACACCTGGGTGTCCATCAGCAGCAAAAAGCCTGGCGATGGCATCAAAACTCTGACATACAACCCTTCCGTACGTCATCCACAACTTACTCCAAAAGTTATTTCATCAGTCGTAGAAGAAACCCTCGCCTTCGCACCTGTTGTTCGTTTTGAAATTACCCCTTCTGACAACTTCCTTTTAGCCGCAGCACAGGATAGAGATATCACAGTGCTCGTGCCAGTATGTCCGAAGCAGTTGTAAAACCATCCTACTTGTGGTAGACTCGGGGCTGTGCAGAAAGCACGGCCCCTTGTCTGTTTTTACCCAAGAGAGAAATACCCACCGTGGCTGTTTTTACCAAGACCGTACCTGACCACCAGTACGTTCACCTTCGGGACCTTTTCATGACCGCTCTGAGCGTGGACGAGTTCCACGCTATGGAGTTCTACGTCTCCTCAGGATACAAGAGCATCAATCGTTCCATGCTGAACGTTGAAGAGTTTGATGGCACTCGTACTGAGGAAAGCTACAAAGCTATCATTCAGAACATTCATTCAGCTCTGGACCGAAACATTCTCGGGGAGAAGCTTCCGACCCTGTACCGTGGAACTCGTCAGCAGTTCATTGAGCATTACAATGAAGGTGATGAGGTTGAGTTCCCGTTCTTCCTTTCGGCTTCAACGGACCCTGTTATCGCTGCACGGTTTGCAGGAGAAGAAGAACCTGCGGTTCTTGTTATCAATGGTGTCTCTGAGCGTTATGCTTTGACTTCCCTGACAACTGATGAGAAGGAAGTGCTAATTTCCCCGTTTAGCCGATTTAAGGTAGATACTATTACTCGAGGAGTTTCCTTCCAGCCTGAATATGATTCAACTGGTTTCTACGCTCCTGCCCGAAAAAATGTTACAGTAGTTGAATTGACTGTCTTGTAGGAGCTTATAAAAATGTCAGAAAAAGAGCAGTTCGAAACGTTGATGCGTGAACAGCTTCATGAGGATGAGTATGAAACTATCTCTATCCCCCAGTGGTTCATTGCGCTGCTGTGCTATGTTGTTCCAGCGAACCTGCTGTTACCTCTTGCTATGCATGGGGATATTATCGTTCCTATTGTGTTTACTATCCTCATTGGTACGAGTATCTTCTACTACTTCAAGCACCGTGGAATCATCAACTCTTTCATGAAGCAGGAGAAGCCTCTCAAGCAGGTTTTCCGTGAACACAAAGAGCATGAAACGATTATGCGTGAACGAGCAAAAGTAAATGCTCCTGACATGCAAATCAATTCAGGCACAGGTAGCCTCAGTGATAGCGAAGAGCAGAACTGGCAGGATATCATTTCAGGGTATGAGACAACGACACAGCCAAAGAAAAAGCGCTGGGGCTGGAAGAAAAAGCACTAAATGCCTGAAGAGTTACGTCGTTTAGACGATTTCATGAATCAGCCCAAAGATGCTGATGATGACTTTGAGCTTGATTTTAAACCTGATTACTTGTACTCCTCAGCAGAGGAAATGAAGCAGCTTATCCGATCAGGGCAGAAAGTTTTTGGTGTGCCAGCAGCTTCCCTGACTTGGGGTATTGATGGTAACCGTATGAAAGCTTCTCTCATGCCTGGTATGGAAGGTGAAAGGCATACAGCGAAGATTTTGGATGCTTTCGCAGCGAAAACCCCTGGTGTTTTTGTATTCCATTCACTGTCATGGCCTGAATCAAATGGTGACACTGACCACATTCTTGTGTACAAGGATTTGATAGTTGTCATTGACTCCAAACGTTGGAAAGCTCAACGCAAGTATTCAGTTACTGATAAAGGCGCAATCAAACGAGGAACCGTATACTTCCCACAAGGAAGAGTGAAGATTGGGTATGCGCTGAAAAGCTGGCGGAAGAAAACTCCCAAAGATGTAAAAGTCATGGGTATTGTCTGCATTGCCCAGCAGAAGGTCTTTGTTACCCGTGATAAGAACTGGTATAAAGCTCCGTACCGTTTAGTGGAGTCAGAGAAGCTTGTTGAACAGTTAGAATTCATGATTGATAAGCATAAGACTTCTAAGCAGGGCGTATCTGGTTCTTTACTGCTGTATTTCACAAAGCTGTTAGTCAAACCTCGTGACATTCTTGCGGAGATTCTCAACAAAGAAGCTTTGGAATAATCGTTGAACATGATATACTTGATGGATGAACTCTTATCCTCAGTGTCTTGAACGGTTAGAACAGAAGCTCAACGCTGTCGCTGATGCATGTTCTTTCCATGCCCGAACGTACCAGGAGTCTCCTCCTGAAACGTTCACTGCAGAGTATAATGTTCTCTCTGCCGCATGGGATGGTTATCATATCATTGAGCTGAACGATGCAAGGTATAAGAGAGTAGAACCTCTTGAATACGATAGCTATAAAGAGTATTTACAAAACTATGTGGCAGTAAAATATGAGCAGGCTTTCGAGAAATACTTGAAGACTATGCTCCCGAAAAACTTACGTTGGTGGTAAAAAATTATGACAACATATCATGTGTTTGGTGACACTGGTGGGCATCACAAACAGCTGAAAGCTGGTTTAGAAGCTATTGGGCTTAACCCGAAAACATTCAAGCTCCCAGAAGATGTTATTGTAATTCACTGTGGTGATTTGATTCACAAAGGTCCTCTTTCAGAAGCTGTAATGCTTCTTGTGGATAAAATCATGGACGTGAACCCAGGGCAATGGATTCAGCTGCTTGGTAACCATGAGTTCCAGTATCTTGATGGTGCTCCGTTCTTCTGGGGTGCTGTCATTCCTGCTGATGCTCAACGAATCCTTGCTTCTTGGCTGGAGAAGCGGCGAGTACGGGTTGCGTATGCAATTGAAGGTCCTGTTCAGTTCCATGACTTGACTCTTTCTGCTCGTCCATTTGAAACTCCTGATAAGCCTGTCCTATTCACACATGCTGGTTTGGCAAAGCCTTTCTGGGAGCAGCGTTTGAAAAGTTCAACGAACATTGTTGAGATAGTAAATGCAATCAACGCGCTGCCTATCAAGCAGGTAACTGCTCCTGGTTCAATGTTGTATGGTGAGCCAGCGGGGGGCGCTCCCTGGAAGCCCGTAGGGCCTGTGTGGGCGCTTTCTACGGACGAAGTATGGGGTTCATGGAAAGATACCCCAGATATGCCTTTCATGCAGGTACACGGGCACGTAGCGCCGTTTAGTTATAGCCGTAACTCCTGGTGGCCCACAACCCCGAATGAGTATCGTCGGAACGCTAAAATCAACGCTGAGCGCTGCACAACAGTTGTTCGCCTTGCTAACAGTATTCAGGTTGCTGTTGACCCAGGGTATTCAAAGCAAGCAACGAATGCAGTTCAGCCTGCTTTGAAGATTACAACGAATGACTAAAAACAAAAAGCTCCGCTTACCCTTATGGATACGTATAGTACTGTGGGTAAGCGGAGCTTTCTACGCTATTTTCCTCATAGTGGCTCGCATCAATGATAAAGACTACCCATTGGGAGCATGGTTATTTCAAGCCTCAGCATTTACCCTTGTAACTGCTATTTTCTTCACCATTGTTATTCTTGCTCTGATTGCAATTGTTGACAACCGTTTCTCCCTTTTCTACTCGAAAGTGATAGCAGAGGTACATGAGAATGAATTGCAGTTTGTATACACAACGCGTCTAGGCTTGAAACTTCGTAAGAGGTTGGTGTGTTTAGAGCAGGGTCAGGCTTTCTTTATAGAAGAATCTCATTTGTTTCAGGATACGTATTTACAAATCTGGGATGGTAATCCTTGGATGCAATACGACCGGTACATTATGGTTCCCAGCAGGTCTGACAAAACGAAGCTTTTTGAAATGAATGCGGCAGTTATCAGTCAACGACCTGAGCTACGAGAGTCTTTGACTGAGGTGCTTGTTGCATGGTTTGGTTCTACTGAATTTGCGCCAGAGCTGGATATCGACACTTGGAAATCAACGGTCCTCAAACCGCCACCGCCAACTTCTCCATACATCACAAATCCCTGATGTAGATAGCTTTTACCACAAGGCTATGATATAATCAGGTACAGACTTGACTTATAGGATAAGCATATGAATTACAATCAATTACACCGCAAGATCACTAATGGCGAAATTGCAGCAGACCATAGGTTCTGGATTGTGGATGTTCGTTATGAAAATGTTGATAACAAGCCGGTCCGGAACGTTTTACCAACAGAAGTTATGCTTGTTCAGAATAATGACCAAGACCGCCGCTATTATCATAACGAGTTTACTTTCCGTTCATTCAAGCCAAATGGTGAGCTTTCTGCCAAGTCTATTGCCATTTACCCTAGTGTGTACCGTTCTCGTCCAGATGATAGTCTCCATATCTTTCTCACGAAAGAAGAAGCGGAAGCTAAATTTCAAGAACAGTGCTTTGAAATTCTTCGTCAGGTAGAAGAGCGAAAAGTTCGCACTATTGCTCGTTTTGATGAAATCATCATGGATATAACGCGTAAATTGGATTCAATCTCCTAATAGGTAAGAGCCATGCTATGCTACATGAATTGAATTAGGAAAAATTATGACAGTAGAATTTACCCATTTACGTAATCAAGTCATCCCAAGTTATTTGAGTACGGATGACGATGACCCATACGCTCTTATCTTCGTTGTTAACGACAGCAAGAATGATAAGGGTGAGCTTCCTCCTGAGGATCACATCATTGCGGCTGCAATGCATGCTTTGACTGACTTGCTATTGAGCAAGGACGAAGATATCCAAACGCGAATTTCAGCTTGGTTGTCAGGTCGTATTCGTAAGATTGTCAAGCGAGCAAAGAATGCTGCTTGGGATAAGACTGCTCAGACGGAGGTTCCTTATTCTGAGTCTTCCTTCAATAATGCTAAAGTCCGTGTTTTTGCTCCTATGCAGCTTTCACAGCAGCCTCCTGCTTTGAAGAAGCTACAAGTGACTGGTTTGCAAGCAACTGTAAAGCATACTCTTGCAGTAGCAGAGGATATGCTTATTGTGAATGTTGATGCAAACTTGGATATGACAACCGGAAAGCTGATTGCTCAGGTTGGGCACGCTGTCCAACTGTTTATCATGGACGCAGATGAGAACAAAGTAACTGCCTGGTTAGACGCAGGTCAGCGTGTTGCTGTTATTCCAACCGATACTATGCCTTCACAGGATAGTGTTGATGTTGCTGTCCGCGATGCAGGGTTCACCGAGGTTCCTGCTGGCAGCTTGACCGCTACTGCCTTATACCGTTAACAAACCACATTCTTAGAAAGGTCCCTTGTTTCGTCATGAAACGAAGTACAAAAATTATCATCGCAATCATTGCTGTGCTTGCAGTAGTCGGCTCTGTCATTGCAGGAGTTGTGGCAACTGGTAGTGCAACGCCGAAAACAACAGCGAACATCCAGAAAGAGTATAAGGACGCTTTCAAAGGAGCGAAATACTACAAGGGTGTTCAAGTCCAAACCTACTCTGGAACTTCTACAACTCCTCAGGAGAATGAGAACAAAGAAGCTGACAGTGCAGCAATTGACTTGCAGCTAAATACCCTTACCTCATCTGACTTCAAAGACTTTTTAGATCGTCTTCCCAAAATGGAGATTACAACCTACTATAAAATTGCAGTAGACAAAAAAGAAGCTTACACGGGTTTGTACGGGTTCACATACAAAGATTTGACCGACAAAGATTTTGACAGTAAGATTGCTTCCATCTTGAAAAAGCGTGAAAGCGACAAAGACACTACGTATCTGCAAGTTTCAGCAGGTAATGTCACCTCAGAGAAGAAGAAAGCTCTGACGGTTTCTATTACTTCACCTGTAAACACTGTTGAAGGAACACGTAAAGCTGTTGACTCTTACCTTGCGAAGAACGTCGATGTCATTGCAGTGAATCTTCCTGATGTCGGTGGTCAGAGCTACTCTCAGAACGCTGTTGTTGATGGAAAGACAGCTGATTTCAACAAGATTGTTGACTTTGGTCTACAGTTTGGTAAAGCAGTCTTCTCTCCAACGAACGAGATTTCTGTTGTCGGCAAGGATAAGACAGTAACTATTTCCTTTGCGAACGTGGATAAAGGCATCACTAAAGAATCATTGCAGAAAACTGCTGATTCTATCAACGCTGGTGGAGCATATGGTTTGACTATCAAAGTTAACGACCAGACGAAGCCGCAGCAGTAAATAAAGACATACATGAAGAAGGGCTACGAAACTTAGTTGTTTCGTAGCCCTTCTTCATTGCTCTTTAAGCGTAGATGCTTTCATCCTTGTAACGCAACCAGTCACCATGCTCAATGAGCGGCAGAGTCTCCCGAACGCGAAGGCCAGTGTGCTCAGAGGCAATGTAAATCCACGCCTGACGGTCAAGACCATCAACAGTGAACTCCAAGAGCCTACGGTCGTAGTGGTTCATGTAGGAACCCTCACCATGGAATCCTTCAAGGAAGTCCAAGCCCTGCATGGTCTCATCGTAGTTCTCAGAATCCAGGTACACCAGGGTCGCAGTAACAGTGCCCTCAGCATCAACAAGGTACGGGAACCCACCATTGGTGTACATCTGGAAACCGTCAATGGTCACATCCTGCTCGAGGATAGTGTTTCCAGCAAGGAAAGCATTGTAGTTGCCGCAGCCAGGACGTAAAGTTCCGTAAACAAGGACAGGATACTGTGTGGTGGTCATGCCACCCTCCATTTCAAAGTCATTAATAGTCATTATGCTAACCATTGTATCATTTTAAAAATAAAATGTCAAATGACCTTCTCAGACAGTGATGTCTTTTACCATGACCGATAGTAATACCTAAGGTTCCTTAAAGAAAGAGAAAACCCTATGTGTCAAGCAATACGTGACGGTGGACGGCGTTGTCCTGTCCACCAGCACCAAAACATTGCAGCTATCAAAGCTGCTTCTCATCTGAGTGGTCTTACTCGTTTGCAGACTGAACGTATGTTCGCTGAACTTCGTCGTGAAGGTCGTAACGCTGAGCCTATCTCAAACCGTCTCCGTGCAGGATCAGTTCGTCGTTTACGTAATGCTGTCAATGGTACTCCTGTTGAGGCTGACGTAACAGCAGAGCTTGAGCGCTCCGCTATTCACGACCATGAAATTGACCCAGCATCAGCATATGCTAACCGTGCACTTATCGCCCGTAGCCGTGAACGAGCAGCTAACTTGGATCAGCGTTTCCAGGAAGTAGCTAACCGTACAGGTTTGACAAAGCAGGAAGTTGCTCAGAAGTACAAAGAGTTCCGTGACGCTGTTGACACTAGCCGCGGTTCTGACGTACCAGGTGAATATGACCAGAATACTCGTCGTGCAGCTGTTATTGCTAACCTTCCATATGACCGTGCATCTGTTGTCGCATTAGTCAAAATTGACAACTTGACAGAAGCGCAGAGCGAACGTCGCGTTACTCTTATCCCTGCACCTGCAGAATCTCACATCAATGCTTTCGGATATGATGAAGGCCGTCTGGAAATTGAGTTCGGCAGTCGTTTAGGTGAACCATATTCTTACCAGAATGTTCCAGAAGCTCTTTGGGAAGAACTCCGTGACAGTGACTCACCAGGTCGTATCTTCGCACGCGAGATTCGTAACAACACTGATTACCAGTACGCTTCACAGGCAGAAGCTGAACGTGATGCTGTACGCGTACGCTGTGGTGCTTGTGGTCAGTTCCGTGCAGCGTCTCACACCTGCCCCGAGCGTGAGGTTCGCGCTGAACTCTCCAACGCTCCTTTGACTATTGAACAAGTTCGGGACGTTCTTGATTCACAAGAAACTGATGTACCAGAAGATGCTGCTGTTGAACCAGTAGATGCTCCTTTAGCTGAAGAAACTCCTTCATTGCCTGAAAACAATGAGCCTGTTATAGCTGAAACACCAGCAGAAGCTGCTGCACCTGTACCTGAAACATTTATTGTTGCTGCATCTGATATGCCTGACTTGGCCAACAATCCTGTTGCTCAGGAAGTCCCTGAGCAAACAACGGGATTCCCAAATCAGGTAGGTGCTGATGAAGTGCCAACAGTAGAAACTCCTGAGCGTACTGTTCTGTCACAATTCCGTCCAGAGAAGCTTGACACCAGTGGTTTGGTTGTCAAAGAAGTTGCTGATTTGTCTCAGCGTCCTGTTTTCATAAACTCTGCAAACGTTGATGATTATAGCTGGCAGCTAAGTACTTTGTCTGAATCTGAAAAAGATATCATCAGAAATGCTCCAGCAAACATGCGTTTTGTCATTGGACGAACAGAGAATTCTCCTAACCAGACCATCCAGAGTAGCTATGACGGTAATGTGTACAATGCTCAAGCTGTCGTAGGTTGGGGTCTCAACGGCACATCTTCCAGTAATTACTCTGTAGGTTATCGTATTGCCCGCAAAGGACAGAGCGCTCCTACCCAAACCTTCACAGCAGAAGAAAAGACTGCGGCTGTTGAAGCTGAAAACGCTGTTCTTACTCAACTTGTTGAAAATGGAACAGCAGAGCGTATTCCATCTATTGCCAGTGAAACACGCCGTTACACAACAGATGCTAATTTGAAAGAACAGCCTTTCGTCCGTTTCGGTAACGCTGTTGCATTGAAACGTGCATTGCGTCAAAATAAAGTCGCTATTGTTCCTGTAAGCTTCCGCTCAAAGGAAGGTACGAAAGGTGACTATGTAGATGACCAGGGTTACAATGTTTACACTCGTTCGCGTAACCAAGTTACAGGTGATGTCGCTCTTCGTCGTGGAGAAAACGGTGCCATTGAAGTTATTTCATCCAGCCGTACTTTGAAATGCACTTGCCAGGACTACCGTATGAGATACCATTGCCAGCACGTTGATTATATTCACCGTCATGCAGGAAATATCGCCCAGCAAATTGCTCCAACCGCAGAAGCTCAGGCTACTGTCGCTCTTACCCCAGAAGGCCAGCACAGCAATCTGTTAACTTCTGCTTTGTCCCGTCGTGCAGATATTTCTGTTCAGACAAATGAAGATGGGTCACCATACATCTCCTTCGGGGACAACTTGTACGCTGCTGGTAGCCCACGAACAAATTATAGTCATCAGTACTTCAACCGTCTCCGTATTCCTGAGCGTTTGCGCCCAGCTGACCCTCAGAACATCACAGAAGAAGAAGCTTTGGAGCTATACAAATACCAACAGCTTATTTCTCAATTGAATGGACTGACAACAGTAAATTCACCAGCTGCTATTCGTACGGCTGTACGTCGTGCAGACGTTGATGTTCCTGTGACTGGTGGATTCTACCATTATACTAATGGACGTTCAGAGCGTGCAGAAGTGACTGGAACAATGCGTATCGGTCAGCAGACAGGCGAAATTGAAGACCTGCAAGTGCGTAGTCATAACTTAAAATGCACCTGTGCTGAGTATGCTGAAAACTACACTTGCCCTCACGTACGTTTTGTCTCCGAGCAGGCATTCGGTATTGCTGGTATCGGTAGCCAGCAGAATGCCACGACTCACACATGGAGCGGCGCACAGATTGCTTACAGTGAAGACATGCGTGGTGTTGCTGAATTGCAGACATACATTGCTCGAGGACACTCCGCTGAGGAAGCTCGTCGTCTTATCCGCGAAGAGCGCGAGGCTCGTGTACGTCAAGAAGCCGAGCGTCAGGAACGTCGTCAGCGTGCATTGGCTGAACAAGCAGAACGTGATGCACGTTATGCTCGTGAGCAAGCAGAACGTTTAGCAACAGCAAACGCTCCTGTTATTGAAGACACAAACGCATATCGTGAGCGTATGATGAGCCGTTGGGAAGAACAAGAAGAAGGTTACACATCTAACCCGAAGCAGTTCTACGATGACCACAAAGATGCACTTCGTCGTAAGCGTAACGGTGAAGACCCAATTCCATTCCGTACAGAAAACGTCACAGACGGTATTTGTGCTGATGAGCCAGGTGCACGTCAGTTTGGTATTGAGTTGGAGTTCGACATCAAACGTGGCGTTGACCGTCGTACAGCTATTCAGAACATCGGTCGTGAACTGCACGAAGCTGGTTTGACAGAACACTCAGGTCAGGACGGGTACCACACTGCTCGTCGTAATGGATGGTCAAGCTGGTCATTGGAGAATGACTCAACAGTCGATGCTGAGCTCGTTTCTCCATTGATGAAAGACACTCCTGAGCACTGGGAACAGCTGCGTAAGGTTTGTGAAATCATCAACCGTAACGGTGGTGTAGCATCCTCCCGCACCGGTTCACACGTTCACGTTTCAACTGCATCCTACGGACTGTCAACAGCAAAGCACGCTGAGTTGCTGCGTACAGTGAACAACAATGAAGACGTGTTGTACCGTATGGCATCCAATCCTGCACGAGGAACACACCGTGGAACGCAATGGTGTGCACCAAACGCAAGTGACCGTGCTGGAGATGTTAACGAAGAAATCATGAACGGTCACCGCGTTCTTGGTGGACATTCTTCACACATGGTTGGTTTGAACTTCGAAGGAACAGCAAACACTGACTTCAAGAAATCAAACGTTGAGTTCCGTATGTGGGACGGTAGCATTGACCCTGCTGTCATCCAGCAGCAGGTTGCAATGTCAGCTGCTATCACAGACTATGCTGAGCGTAAAGTTGTCAAAGACAAGATTTCACGCAGTGGTGCTGCAACGGACCGTGTTCGTATCGGTGCTGGTAAGGCTAAGGAGCGTCAGGCTCTCAACTCAGCTGGAACACAGACTCACACAGAGGAAACCTTCAAAGAGTCAACTGAGCAAGCCGCTCAGTTCTTCGACAAGATTTTCCGTCGCCGTGAAGACCGTGCAGCAGCTGCATCCTTGTTCGCAGTAACTAACTGGAACGATTAATTAGAGGATAACCGATAATACAGAATGAGCCTCCCAGGAACCCCTACTCCTGGGAGGCTCATTCTGTATTAACCTTTTAGAACAAGAGGAGCTTTGGCTTCAAGGAATTGCGCTTGAGCTTTCAATTCCTTCAATGCATTCTGTGCTCCACGACTGTTAACTGCATTCAGCTGGTCTTCAATCAAAGTTAGATGATGTAGGAATACTTCTTCAACTTCTTCATGCATGCTGTTAGGAGCGTCCTGCAACTGACTGTACAAGCGAACCGCTTCGGGAAGGTAGGAAGTAACTGCTTGTTCTACGATGAACCGGTCCTCAGAAGTGAGAGAGTTCTTCTGTGCTTTTTCAGCTAAATCATACAAACTCTTCACTTGTCCCTGCAAGAATTTGTCCATGACCTGAGGAACATCCTGCTTGGCTTGAACACTAATAGCTTTTCGTGCAACAAGTTGCTGAGGGTATCTGTCAATTGTAAGAACCCGAAGCCGAATGATACGGCTTCGCACTTTGCGTGCGGCTTTTACGTTTTTAGCTGTGTCATTCGCTGGAATCTGAGTTAACTGTGTTCGCATCGAAGAGATATAGCCAGGAATAAGTAAATGAAGCATGACCCACATGAGGATAGCTTGTTTATCAGAGAGAAGGAAACGATCCACTGAATTGTAGCGGATAAAGAAGTTCTTCAGGTGTGAAGAAATCTGTGCGCGAGCATAATCGCTATTTCCAAAAGCTGCCTGCTTGTCCACCTGATTTTGTAGATTATCTTGAATGTTGGAGAGTTCATCTCTTGAGACAGTTCTCGTCCATAGAATCATCTGATCTTTGGATACAGGGGAGTGCCGACGATGGTAATTTAGCTTTCCGCGTACAGTTCTCATAAGGATAGTCTACCAAAGAACCCCAGAAAATCAAGGGTAAAACAGATTTTAAAACTTTTTTCAAAAATTTTTCTCAAAACACCCCCAAAAGGGGGACTATGACCGATTGTTAAATAGTAACAGTACATGAGACTCATGTAAACGGTACAACAAATGACGGAGGCAGAGAAATGACTACTGCAGAAGCAACAGACAAGAAAATGAACTCCATTGAAAAGTCAATTGACGTAGATGTTCCAGTTGGAACGGCTTACAATCAATGGACACAGTTCGAATCTTTTCCAAAATTCATGAATTCCGTAGACAAAATTGAACAGACTGATGACACTCATACTCATTGGAGAACTTCCATCGCAGGAAAGAAAAATGAGTTTGATGCTGAAATTGTGGAGCAGGTGCCAGACAAGAAGATTGCCTGGCGAAGCACAGATGGTGAAACGCATGCTGGGGTAGTATCGTTTGAACCAATCAGTGATAAAGCTACACGAGTGACAGTGCAGATGGATTGGAAGCCTGAGGGGGTTGCTGAGAAAATCGGAGCGGCATTACAGCTTGATGATGTGTCAGTACAGCAAGATTTGAAAAACTTCAAAGAACTCATCGAGTCCAATGGATTCGAAGAAGGAGCGTGGCGAGGGGAAGTCACACACGGAATGAAAACCTAATCAGGCGAGTAATTCATTAGGAGGGAACCAGTATGGGGATGCTGGTTCCCTCCTTTTTATTTGCCTACTTGCATATTACTAAACTAACTGGTACACTGATATGCATAACGTTGAAAGGAGCCTACCGATGGCTATCAAGGACAGACTGTACGCTGACCGTACTAAGTATCTCAAGGACCGTAACGAGCTGGGGCTTTCTACCCTTCGCGGACTCATCGCCGCTGTTGAAGGTGCGGAAAAGAACGGTATCGGGGAGCCTATTGTTCTCAGCGATGCTCGGGTTCAAGAGGTTCTCAACACCGAGCTGAAAAAGCGCCGTAGTGCTGCTTCTGAGTATGCTAAGGCTGGTCGAACTGACCGAGCTGAGCGCGAGCTTGCTGAGGGTGAGCTTATCAAAGAGTACCTGCCGTATCAGCTTACTGAGGAGGCAGTTGCTGACCTCGTAAACACTGCCATCAAGGAGCTTGGTGAGAACGCCAACATTGGGCAGGTTATGAAGCTTGTCAATCCTCACACCAAGGGACGCGCTGACGGTAAGCTTGTCAGCGGTCTGGTCAAGGCAAAGCTTGACGAGATTGCTCAGGCTGAGGCTCAGGCAGCAGCCGAAGTGCAGTAACACTCAATAATAAGTAAGGCCCCAAGGTTTTCCTTGGGGCCTTACTTATTTACAACTGCTGAACAGCTGCCTGGAAGTCACGGACAAGCCGATTATCCATCCAGGTACCCCGCCAGTCACGGTTAGCAACCCAGGTCTGCAATTCAGGTAAAGAGTCGAACCAGATGATGCTGCCGAACAGTTCATCACGCAGTTCTGTCAGTTCCTGAAGGACATTCCCGCTATCCAGGCAAGACTGCAAAGCGTCACAACCAGAGCAGGAACCCCAGCCGAAGCAAAGGAATCCATACTTTGCATCATCCCGAAGGACATACAAAGAGTCACCCTGGTAGTCGTCTGCATCCACTGCAACCTTGATTTCCATCTCGAAAGAGTCAATCAAAGCGTCATAGCTGGATGAGAACCAACCGCGGTCGTTCATTTTCAAGTCGTACATAATTGTTTTCTCCTTTTCATTAAACAGCATCCAAATTGCTGCGTTCAGCTTTTCTTCAAATCCAATGAAAAGGAATATTCAATTACTACGTACACTGTAACACATAGAGTTTGATTTTGTCAAGATAATCTGCTACGATAATTACCATGACCGAACTTCAAACAGAGCGCGTTATTTTCGGAGATGCTCAAGTGATTGCTTTCTCCGCGAACTTTGACGCTATTTCCTACACCATTCATGTCTCAGAAGTGATGATTGAGAGCGTGGACGCTGTGGAGCCTATGGAAGATTTGGTCGTTTCGTATGAAATCCCTATGAAGACTGACTCTGAGGCTCTGACCTGGTTGAAATCTCCTGTTCTTCGTATGATGCAGCAGTCATGGCAACAGCAGGAGAAAGATTGCATGTTCTTCAAGCAGGAGAACACGTATGAAGTTCTGATGTCCTTCTGCGGATACCCAATGCTTGTTCCGCTTCCTATGAGTGAAGTATTCACCAACGCATAAACCCGATAGATGCTGCATGACGTTACGAGCTATTGACCTATTCGCAGGTATCGGAGGATTCCACCAAGCCAGCCATAATCTGAATGTAGATGTGGTTTTCGCTTCTGAATGGGAACCGAATGCTCGGAAGACATATCAGGAGAACTTTCAAACAGTTAGCCCTGAACTTTTCACTTCCGAGCATTTTGTTGGAGACATTACCAAAGTCGTTCCATCAGAGATTCCAGATTTTGATATTCTCATGGGAGGTTTCCCATGTCAGCCATTCTCGCACTCAGGTAAACGGCAAGGTTTTCAGGATGAAAAAGGCCGAGGGAACTTGTTCTTCAACATCGTCGCTATCCTTGAAGAGAAGAGGCCGAAAGCCTTTTTCTTAGAAAATGTTCGTGGCCTACTCAACCATGATGGCGGCAACACATTCCAAACAATTCAGAAGCTGATTCATGATCTTGGATACAGCTTCCATTGGCAGCTTGTAAAAGCGTCTGACTTCAATGTTCCACAGCATCGGCCTCGAGTGTTCATGGTAGGGTTCCGCTCAGATGTTCAAGAAAACTTTCAGTTTCCTGAATCTGTTGAACTAACAAACACCATCAGTCAAGTTCTTGGTGGGGAAGTCACAACATACACAGGCAAACCCAGAGAAATCGGTTTTACCTTGCGTGTTGGTGGACGTAGAAGCGGTATCCATGACAGAAGAAACTGGGATGGGTACATAGTAAATGGTCAAGAGCATTTCCTTACCGTAGATGAAGGAAAGAAAATGCAAGGATTCCCAGAGAGCTTTACCTTCCCTGTATCTGATGTGCAAGCATTCAAACAGTTAGGGAACAGCGTTGCGGTCCCTGCTATACAAGCGACCTTAGAGTCAATTGTTCAGCAGCTTGACGAAACGGCGTAAATCCTTTATACTGTCTTCATGTGGAGAAAGAAGAATAAGGCGATTCAGCAGCTTGTGACACAGGGTGATACCTCTGCGCACTTATCTGCGCGGGATGCCCGTGAACTGAGCATCCGGCAGCATTTTACTGAAGGTACTGTGTACACTGCTATTGACAATCTTCGTAATACATATCTCCGCCTTCCTGTGAGTAAGCAAGTCAGGTTGAACACTGCCAAGTCTGTTGCAGTGAATGCGTATAGGGATTATACCCTTCCATATCCTCACCGTAAGAAGACAGCTGGCATGTTTCGCTTTCTTTCCACAAAGCTCGCTACTGTTGATTATGACCGTGCGCTGATAAGCCAGCTTGACACCATCATCATGGTTCTCAATGAGCGCATCCCGAAGCATCTTTCAGAGATGGAAACAGAATTTCTGTTAGAAGGTTTTGGTGACGAAGACTACTACGATGAAGACCTTCAATCTTTCTTAGAACAGGCTATCACTGCTGCAACAAAACTTCCTTCAAAGCTCTCCATTCTGCATACGGATAATATTCAGGGAAAGCCTGTGGAAGCTTCTGAGACGCACGTAGTCTTCCCTGACATTTCCTCTTATCTAGACCAGGAAAACCTCTCAGAGGAGCTTACAGCCTTGAAACAGGACTGGGAGAATGCTCACGAGTTGCCACTGGGAGTAGAGGACAGCTTTACCATCGAACAGGTGGCAATTTCATATCTTCCTGAAGCATTGGGTCTGTTTGAACGCTTCCGCCGTAGAGCAGGCGATACGAGTGTTCACAAAGCGCAGGAGCTTCTGTTGGAGCAGGTAAAACTCATTCGTAAGCAGGTTTCTTTCGTCTTAGAACAGCATTCAGATGACAGCATGAACATGATGGAAGCACATATGAGCTTCTTGAAAGCAAAGAATGAACAGCTGGGTCTGTAAACATCAACCCTGGAAGGTTGATTCATAGCTTATCAACCTTCCAGGGTTGATTCATTAATGAATGGGCAAAGAACCTGAATTACGTACTGAACGGATACCGAACAAATCAAGTTTCTGCTTCTGCGTTATAGGTAAAGCAGGAGAGCTTTTATCCTCACGATAATCCCACACAATCAGAGGTCTGCCAGTCCCAGTAATTACACCCTGGCTATGCTCATGAACATAATACTGAGCAACATCTAAATTCTGTGCATAACAGTACAAAACAATTCCATGCTTCTGAGCTTGTCGATGCAATTCAGAACGTAAAGCAATACCATATTTGCGTCCAATAGGAAGAGCATAATGGTTGAAGAACGCCCAACGGCCGTCCTCAACACGAACACTCAACCCTGTCTCATGATGCTGAGAATGAAAAACATGTATGCTTTTGCGGGAGGAGTCAATGAACATTTGCAGAACTGATAAGAAGAACAAACTGCCAACAGCTATACATTCAGCAACAATCCATACAGGCTGAGCGTACAGGAAAATCATCAGCTGAAATAAACCAAGCAGAATAAGATTCAACCCGTATTCATTGATGAACAACTTTATCCCTTTTCTCTTCTGATGAGGCTTGGGAACAACAGACAATGGACCGAAGATAGTCGCTATATGAAGCATGACACCTTGTTTGATTAACTGGAAGCGCTTTGACTGCTGCATGTCAGCGGTACTGTCTGGAATAACGTTCATACACAAACATATTGGATGATCCTCTCACCTTTGTTGTACTACCCCCGAAAGTGTGGTAGTATAATCTCAACAAAACTACGAAAGGAAGGCCCACAGATGGCTTTGTTTGGTTTCGGTAAAAATAAGGATAACAGCCAGCCTGTTTCATCCACCCCAGATTCTTCGTCCTCGCAGGCAGCTCCTGCTTCCAGCGGTGGCATCAACTTAGGTAAGCAGTCAGGTAAGATTGACCTGACTAAGGGTGCACGAGTCACCATTGAGAAGACACCAGTCATTCGTGCAACTGCACAGTGGTCTTCCAACACTGATTACGACCTGTACGCTCTTGTTCTTCTGCGCGATGGCCGCGAGCTTGTTGTTTCAACCTTCGGTTCTGAAAGCCAGCCTACTCCTACCCCAAGCATTTTGAACGGCGCAGTCCGTCACCTCGGTGATGTTGGTCGCGTTCCGGGTGGAAATGCTCAGGAGGTTATTGAGATTAAGATGACTGATGAGATTGAGGCCGTTGTTCCGATTGCCTACTCCGCTCAGTCTAACGGTACTGGTTCCTTCAAGCAGTACAAGGTCTCTTTGGGTATTGACAACGGAGCAGGCACTCAGGTAAACATCTCAGCAGACGATGCAAGCCGTAACCCGTTGGTTTACTCCCTCGGAATTGGTATCATTCGCAACACTGCTGACGGTGTTGTCATTGAGCACTTGGAGAAGTACTCCAAGCTTTCTTCTGAGAAGCGTCCTGCCTTCCGTAACGGGGAACTCGTTATGGATGCTGGTGCAAAGAACCTTTACAAGTAATATTGTAAACACAATGAGGAAGGCCCCGAAAAGTTTTCGGGGCCTTCCTCATTTCATAAAGTTATTTAGTTCTTACGAGCCAACTCTAACGCAACAACGGTAGAAGGAGTTCCGAATGTGATGTAACCAATGCGTGACAGTGAACGCAGAAGCTGTAAGTCATCTGATGGGCGTAGCCAGATGATGTTCTTTACCTCAGCATAGTCACCTTCGCTGGAAAGGGGAGGGAGAATATCTGTGTAAGGAGTATAAGAAGTGTCTACCAAAACAAGCTGAATATCGCTGTTCCAGAAGTCAGGCTGCTCATCATCCTGTTCTGAGCCAATTGGACGTGAACCATCGCCCCAACCATATGGATCAAAGCCTGTTTCATCGCTACCGTAGTTGAGAACTTCCCATTCCCATTCTTTGAGAGCATCCATCTGCTCCTGAGTCAAGTTACCCAGAATGGTTGCACGGGCAAGTTGCTGCACCAAACGAGCAAGGCTCAAACGAGCATCTTTACGGGCATCAGCATCAAGTAGCAGGTAATCACGGATGATGAAATCTAAACATTCTTCTGGAGTGTCAGCATCAACAATGCGCTGGTCATTGTCGAAGAACATCCTCCACGAATAGTTTTCTCCATCTTCTTTCAACGCAGGAGCGGGCGCACGATTATCACGTGTAAGAGGGTTGTTGGTGGATACAATAGCAACCATGAATTTTTCCTATCTAAAAGCAACTATGAAAACTATCGGAACAACCCAACAGTCAGCATTCTGTAATGAATATGTATTATTCTACCAAATAAGAGAAGAATCCCCTGTTTAGCGGGTTGATTTTGAAAAGAAAGTCTGCTAAGATCGGACTCAGGTTTATATAACCAGTTAGGAATGAGGTATGGATATGGACACTTCAAACATTGAGGACCTGCTGCGGGGCGTACAAGCACGGATCAAAGAGCGTTCCAAGGAGCAGCCTACATCCTCTTCCTCCTCAACCTCTTCCACAGCTTCTGACTCTGCGAACACTCAGAAACCCAAAGAAAAGCCGTATAAAAACCCTAACCCATTCAAGGAATCAAACGAGGAGAGTCCGAGAACTCTTTTGCTCACTCAGAATGCTGAGGGCACCTGGCAATACGCCGCATAATCTCTTCTCTCTAAAAGAGGACACTCAACGTTGAGTGTCCTCTTTTGCGTTTTCTACCGTTAAGCGCAGATAACCTCACAAAATCCAACTTCCCCAAGGAGCATTAAGATTATGAGTGTAGTCAAGCTCAGCAACGGAGGAGCTCTTCTTGAAGAGAGACGCTCATTCCCTGACCCAGATATTATCATCCGTGTTGTTTTCAGGGTAGAAGACATCAAATACCTGAACCCAAGAAGCGCCTCAGGAGTATCCAGTGTCGTGTACTTCTACGATGAACGCGACTATATGAATAGTTTGACGCATTACACAGGGGAAACCAGTGAAACCCCATTCGCTCGTTTTCGTAACACGCATTCCAAAAAAGCTTGGTTACAAGATATCAAATACCCGCTCATTGGAATGGCTGAAAGCTTAGGAACGCCTTGGGATATAGAAACTCGTAAGACTATTGAATCCTTGTGCGCATACCGCATGAAAGAGCTAGGTTTCAGTGTTGTCAATGCTGAAACCCACAACTGGGCGCACGGTGTCAGTATCCCACCAACAGTCAACGGAGCATACGCTGACTCAGTTGCAAAACTCCTCGTGGAGCATCAAATAGCGGTATTAGGATTAGCTGGTACAGATGTGCGTACTATCGCTCGTAGACTAGGCACCCTGGAAGAAGCGACTGAACTCACTCATGAAGAAGTAGCAACAACAGATGCAGCTGAAACAGAGTTTATTGTTCAGAACCCTACTCATCTTAAAACAGAAGAAAAGTTTGACATTCTTATCAAAGCTGGGCTACTGCGTATCGGAGAGCCATTGTATCTTACCCACCGTTTGGTTGATAAGACAGTGATGCTCCGTTCTCCTATGGAAGTTGAGTACCGTGATGCAATGTACCTGCCACGTGAAGCGATAAAAGCTATCGCTCATGAAATCTTCACAAGTGGCGTTACGCAGAAACAAGCAGAAGGATGGAAAGGGTATAACGCTCTAACCTGTTTAGCTGTTGAACGCAATAATGAGAAAATCAAGATTGAAGCATTATGGAACTCCGTCAAGCATAGAGTAGCTGGATACAAGACAGAAGAGCAAGATGTTGTAGATGAAGAATGGTTGAACCTTGTTCTCACCTCAGAACTCGTTGGAGCTACTCTGATTTGCAATAACCGTGAAGCAGTCATTGGTGAAAAAGCTCGTATCATGATTGATGACAAAACCTTCTTATCTTTGACCGAGTTTGGTGAGTATGTGGACGGGTTAAACGACAACGGATGGGGAGATTTCAAAATTCGTCACCAAGGAGAAATCTATACCATCCAAAGCGACTAAAACCCGATAGATGAAGGACCTCCAATCTGTCCCTTGTTGAAAGCATCGCATGGTTTCTCTCCTATGGGTAGCGTTAGCGTATGCTTTGTTAGCTATCCCAGTTATTATTACTCTTCGTGTTCAAGCGCGTAAGAACTACCGTCAGCATGTACATATTCCTGATACTATTGCAGCGAAACATGCTGCTCAAGGTACAACAGGTGTCCAGCTCTGGTCGCTGACGCTGCATTTCATTCTAGTCGTCTTTGCATACCCTGCATTCTATGCGTTATTCGTTGGACTCAATAACACTATTATTCACTGGCAAAGTGGTTTGATATTAGTACTCATTGCTCTGGTGCCACTTACAATTGCAACTATCTTAGTAAATGCTGCATGGTTGTATAATAAAACGATTCTTCTTTCCGAGCAAAGAGCTATTGTCAACAAAACCGCTTCACCTTTGGTGTATATTGAACATGTATTCGCTTGGGTGGCATGGATCGTGTATTTAGGGTTAGGCATCTGGGCGTTGGTGCTGTGAAAGGTTGACCAAGCATGCACAGTATGATAGGATAGAGCTTATATTAGTTACCCATTTGAAGAGGAATCATGGAATCTATTCTCCCGTTTGTTGCTGACAGTAAGAACACCCCGCTCATTGAGGCCATTGAGGAGTTCAAGCTGAATGCTATTCCCGCATCTCTGCTGGGAGAAGATGAGCAGCGCTTCTTCACGGTGAAGGTCGTCCGTCGTTCAGGCGTTACAAAGCATGATTCCCGTTGGGCTGTAATGTTTGAAAACGATGCGTACAATGAGCAGCTTGAAGACCAGTATGAGTCGATGCCTTCCAATCGTACTGACGACTTCTTGGAGAACTTCCGTTTCCCATTGGAGAAGGCTATCCTGATTGGCGAGAAACTTGCTCATCGCATTCTCTTCCGAGGTATCAGTGCGCAGGATGTCATCAACTATGGTAGTCTCATCGAAGCTGATAAGGCTATTCCACGTGATGCTCGTATTCGCGCACGGATTCTTCCTGAGTCTGAAATTCCGCAGGATGAGGACTTGTTCTACATTGGTAAGCGGAATGATGGTCACTTTGAAGTAGTTCCAGGTCTTGCATCAGTAGGCTACACTTCTTTCCAGTCAGTTTGGGATGATGTTCGTGAGCTGAACACTCCTGAGTGGGATACTCTTGCAGGTGAGCAGGGTTTCAGTGATGAGGTCCTGAACACTGCAGATTACCTGCCGTACCGTTTGGTTGCAGCGACTTCTGATATTGATGGAGCGTACGGTTACTTCATTGATGCAGACCCGGAGACGAACCGAGCCATAGTTCTTACTTTCTACAAGAGCTATAACCTTGCCACCAAAGTCTTTTCTTCGGTCGAACAGGCTCAGGAAACTATTGATATCTTTGAACGGCATGGTTTCAAGGGGAACTTTGATATTAAAGCACTTATCCCCACCGATTATGATGCACAGCGGAAGTTCAACGAAAGTATTTTGGGAGAGTAAATCATGGCTGAACAATACCCGAAGCAGATTGCTGTATTCTGCGACGAATGTGGGACAGAAGAAGTTCACGACTACATGGTTTCAGAAGATGATGACCAGGAAACTCGATTGGGCTATGCTCGTAAGTATTTAGCTGAGGAAAAGGATTGGCTCATTCAGCCTAACCTTGACCTCTGCCCGAAATGCTCTTTCTGCTAAGCCGAGATAACTGCGTATGATGAATAAGAAACCCCTCATACGGTTTGTAGCGATTTTCGTCGCAGTGGCCGTATTCGTCTCCTTGATGATGACATATGCTGTCAACTTTTGGAGCGCCGCATAACAAGAAAATAGCTGTTCTACTTCTCATGGAGGTAGAACAGCTATTTTGCATTAAAATCTTACATAATACCGATACATGTTCTATACAACAGGAAGGTAACACTATGCATACTTATGGTTCATACGAAACACATGGAGACCCAGCAGTTGCTGTTGGATTTGCCATATTTGGTTTATTCATTAGCCTTATTACATATGTGTGGTTTGGAATCGCTGGTTCCAAATTATTCAAAAAAGTAGGATATAAAAATCCTTGGGCAGCTTGGGTTCCAGTTTACAACACCTACGCTTTGTTAGAAGCAGGTAACCAGCAAGGAAAATGGGCTATCTTCTATGTCGTTGCAGCTCTTTTGCAAATCATTCCGTTCCTTGGAACACTACTTTACCTTGTCGCAACCGTCTTCTTCATCATCGTTCTTGTTTATGCCTACATTAACATCAACAAAGGTTTCGGTAAGGAAGTTACTGGATGGACCGTATTCGCCGTATTCTTACAGCTTATCTGGATGACAATCCTTGCGTTCGGTAACACCAACCACTACGATGCTCGTCGTGCAAACGGACCATTCTTTATGAACAAGGATGCAACTCTTGCTGCAAGTGGCTACAACGGTGGATACCAAAACCAGCAGGCTCAAGGTACTTGGAACAATCAGCAGCAGGGTGGCTTCCCTCAGCAGAACCAAGGCTGGAACCAGCCTCAGGCTCCACAGAATCCACAGCAGGCTAACCCTTACGGTTACACACCTTCTCAGAACCCACAGAACGCCCCTCAGCGCCCTGACTTTGGTCAGAACGAGCAAGGACCAGCAAACGGTTCAAACGGCGCTGACGATGGCACACAGCCAAATCAGTGGAATACACCACACAACCCAGACCAGGGCAAAGAACCTCCATACAATAACCCATACAACGGAAACGGCTATGGACGCTGAACTCGTTTGAGCGTAAAGTAAAGGGAGCGTAACCATTTCGGTTACGCTCCCTTTACTTTGTACTTATTATTTATTTGTTCTTACGAGGAGGAAGAATCACATCAGCAATTCCGTACTCAATAGCCTGCGGGGCAGTCAAGAACTTATCACGCTCCAAGTCGAGGTTGATTTCCTCAGAAGTCTTGCCAGTGAAATCAGCGAGAGTATCTTCAAGCCAAGTACGCATACGCAGCATCTCAGCAGCCTGAATCTCAATGTCAGAAGCCTGGCCACGCTCGCCCTGAGTAGATGGCTGGTGAATCATCACACGAGAGTTCGGCAAAACTGCACGCTTACCCTTCTGGCCAGCAGCCAGGATAACAGCAGCAGCGGAAGCAGCCTGGCCCAAGCAGACAGTAGAAACATGCGGCTTGATGTGCTGCATGGTGTCAATGATTGCAGCAAGAGCTGTCATGCTTCCACCAGGAGAGTTGATGTACATTGTGATGTCAGCGTTGCTGTCCATGACTTCAAGAGTCAGCAGCTGCACCATAATGTCATTCGCTGAAGTGTCATCAACCTGAGTACCGAGGAACACAACACGCTCAGAGAAAAGCTTAGCATACGGGTCCTGCTGCTTCATGCCGTAAGGGGTGCGCTCTTCGAAAGAAGGAAGAACGTAACGAGCCTCAGGGTTCATTGCGGAAAGATTCATAATCAAGCACCAGCCTTAGCGTCAGAAGCGGAAATTTCAGTCACATTGTGAGCATGGGTGATGATATGGTCAACGAAGCCATACTCCAATGCCTCATCAGCTGTGAACCAGCGGTCACGGTCACCATCAAGATTAATCTGTTCAACAGTCTTACCAGTGGCCTCAGCGGTGATGGTAGCGAGACGCTTTTTCATGTCAAGGATAAGCTCAGCTTGACGACGAACATCTGATTCAGTTCCACCCATACCACCAAGCGGCTGGTGTAGAAGGACCCGGGCGTTCGGGGTAATGAAACGCTTCCCCTTGGTCCCAGCGTTGCTGAGAAGGAACTGGCCCATTGAAGCAGCCATACCAACAGCAACAGTTGCAACATCATTTGGAATCAGTTTGATAACATCATAGAGCATGACACCGGCGGTAACACTTCCACCAGGAGAGTTGATGTAGAGGAAAATATCTGATTCTCGGTCCTGAGCTGACAGTAGGAGCATCTTAGCGCTCAGGTCAGCCATGTTTTCATCATTTACCTCACCATTGAGCCACAGGATACGGCTCTTTGTGAGCTGATCCATAGGATTGAGGGTAACAGGAACTGAAGGGTTTTGCACACTAGTCAAAGGTGTTTTCCTCTTTCTTACTTGTAATGTAAGCGAGAGTCTACCATACTTCTTCTCAAACATGCTAATCGAGTAAGTGTGTCTTATTTTGCAATCTTATACCAGCCATCAATTTCTGGTAATTGAGGTAAAGGATTTTCAATCATTTCTTGAAGAAAAGAGCCAATTTGATTGAACTCCGGAAGCTCTTGTTCAAAGTATTTGTGACACTCTTCTAATGTTGACTTACTGGCTTTACGAGCTTTACCGTTTCGTAATCGGTGAACATTTTCACGACCGCTAAGAAGATTGGGATCGGAGCCTGCTGTTTTCAAAAAAGTGTCATAAGTTAGTTCTTTTGCTGACCCGAATTCAATAAAAAGAATGCCGAAACAAGCACCAGGAGTAGCTCTATCCTGGGAGTACCAAAATGCTTGCAATGTCCACCCTGTGGTTGTCAGTCCTGGGCTTCTGTAAGACTTGAGAGTAGAGGGGAGGTAGGCGACAGCTCTGGGCTTTACTTCATCAATTTTGATGTGCATAAAGAATGTATCGGATTTATTGATAATCGTGTAGGGGTTGAAAATTATCTGTACGTATGATAGTGTCAGAACTATATCTATATATAATTATAGTAATCGTTCATCGGGGCGATAACTCTTACTAAGTAAGATCAATTCTTCGTGCATAATAGGGGCCGTATGTTTTCAAAGATAGTCAACTTCATCAAGATGTCTTGGATGTTCTTCTGGCGTTTATCCCTTTTTAGCACTCTCTTCTTCCGTAGCGAATACAACAACCAGGTCATCTGGGCAGCTTTATTGATTTCAGCCGTCATGGTGTTTGGATTCAATAAAACATTCGTGATTTTTCCTATCTTCAAAGTTCTTAGCAAACGACCTCCACTCGTTCCAGCTGATGGTTCAGGAGAGAGACCAGTTGTTCCTCATAGACCTCGAGCTTATCCGAAGAAGAAGTCCCCGACAAAGACAGATACTCAAACTGAAGTCATTGTCAATGTCGGGCAGCTCGATTATGTGAGAAGTGCCACAGCCCGTGGTCGTATTACTGGTTTTGAACCGAAAACGCTTGATGAAATGCCTCTACCTCACCTTCCTAATATGACTGGTGTTCCTGGTGAAGGTTTGAAGAAAGCTACCGAAATGGACCAGCAGCGAATTAATCTGGGTGTTCAAGGGGAGCAGAATTTCGCAAAAGCGATGGATAAAGCTTCTCTTCTTCACCGTTTCTCTACAATTTGGTCTGTCCCTGTCCCAGATCAAGAACGGTTCATACCTGGTCCTTATGATACGGATATTGACTGCATCCTGGCAACAAAGAATAGTATCTATCTTATTGACCTCAAAAATTACAAATCAGGTGATGTGCGTTACTATACTAAAACTCCTCTCCTTCTTGCAGAAGACATTCCAACAGGTAAGCAGGTTGGGGAGGTAAAGCACATGTCTCGCAATATGGAGATGGCGACAAATGCGATGCGGTACCATTTCCCAGAAGCGAAGATTGTCCCTGTTGTTATTTTCATGCCTACAAACAAAGGTGAAGGCATTATCGACAACGTTTACTGGCCTGGTAACGTACGTGCAGTCAATCTTGCACAATTCATGGCAGAGCTTTCTTTTGAAGAAGATTTCACGTGGGATACTGCTGTGTACGGTGGTGCATTTGCACGTATGGGTAATCTCTTATCAATGAAAAAGTAAAGGTCATAATCGTCGTTTTCTTTGATTTATCTGGAACTGGAATAGAATCAAACTGAACACAGTTGTATGCTGTAACTGACTTACTTAGAAAGATAGACTTCTCCACCATGACTTACACGAACTTTGACCAAATTATGGAAGCTGAACACGTGAATGCAGCTGACCGCATTCAGTTCACTCGTAAATGGCTTGCGCAGTCTTATGATATCAAGACTGCCGATGAAAACTGGATTGCAGTATTAGCTGATGTTCATGACCATGACAACCTTCCAAAACATCTTGGAGTCTACAAGGTTGGTTCTTCATTCTCAGCTACCCACACACAGCTTGTACGTTTACCTGACGGTTGGCATTTAGCTATTGGTAATGACCCTCAGTTACTCACTCCTATTCACCCAAAACAGGAGACAGGTTCATACAGCCACCCGTTGAACATGAAAGCTCGTATGCAGCTGACAAACATTTTGAAGAAAGGTAAACTCATGTTAGAACGCCAGACCCCTACACGGGAAGATAACTTTGACCTGTTTGCAGCTGAGGATAAAGAAGCTCAGGAAGCAGAAGTTGGGAACAATAATGCTGTAACACTCAACCCAGCATTTGGTGTTGATAGTAAGGGTACAAAGAGTATTAGTATTTTCTAATTTATATATAAGAAGAGGGCAAGAATCAAGCTGATGGTTCTTGCCCTCTTCTTATGGTTTAGGTAAAGATTCTTTGCATATAGCCTTGCTTCTGTTCTTTCAGAAGCTCAAGTTTTTTCTCTTCTGCTTCAATCTTTTCATCAAATATTGATAAGAAATCGGCAATTTTCTGCTGTTCAGATAGGGAGGGAACAAGAATGTTATATTTTAAAACGTGCTTATTTAAAATATTTTTTTGAGCCGAACCATTTCCCCAAAGCATCATTTTAATTTCAAAATCACCAGATGAAAGTATTTGGTAAAGATACTCTCGGTTCAATGTTTTAATACCCATCTCGTTGAGCCATAGAAGCCCCACTCGCTGGTTCAATAACAAATTGTCAGTATTAACAGTAGAAACACGACCACAATTTCCTGTAAGAGAAATAAGGATATCTCCTTTGCGTAGTATTTGATGGGGTTCTATACCTTGGGGTAAACGATTCACTGTGTTTGAATTTTTTGTGTCAACGTATTTTTTGTCACGCACATTTGCAATGGTTACAACAGAATACTCCCCTTCCACATATAAAGAAGGGGTAAAACCATATCCATGTAAAACAGTAGCTAAATTACTGAGTTCTTGCTTTGAAGCTGGTGGATATTCACTCCCATTCTCATCCTTGAATCGTAGTTCTTGGTTGAAAATACGCTGTGTGTATCCCTTTTTGAGGTCTTTGAGCGCTGCAATCTTTTCAGATTGTTTACTAATGCGCTCATCCAGCAGAGTAAAGAATTCAGCAATTTTTTGCTGTTCGGGGAGAGGAGGTAATTGTACCTGGATGCTGCTTAGTGTCTCATCATTGAGCGTCAAGCCCTGAACAGCTTGATTTGCCAATTTAGAAAAGTCTTTTCCCGACAGGGCATAATACATATATTCGGTGCTAATAACATCAGGGTTATTCCACTGAAAAGCGCAAATTGCTTCATTGGTTACAAGTTCTTGCTTAGTAATTGCCAGTCTTCCAACCGTAAGTTTGAAACTCATTAGTAATGTATCAGATGGAATCACACTACCTCTTTTTACTGCTGACTCAGATATGCTTTTTAAAGTTTTGCTGATGTATTTATTTTTCATACCTGAGATAGATAACCAAGGAGTATTGCCATTCCATAATTCTGGAAGTTTTGTTGAAGGCGTATACCCTTTTTTAATTTTAGCGATTTCTCCTAAACGTACATTGTTTGAAGTCTGTAAAGTTTTTATAGCTTCCAAAAAATTTATAGGAAAAGATTTGGCTAAATCTGGATATAACTCATTATGAGTTGCAGAAGCCAGTTTTGAGAGCGTTTTTAAAGATTTGGAAAAAAGTGGGGTTGGTAGGACTGACTCTATAATCTTATTAGAAATGGGTGTTTGTGAATACTTATTTTCAGAGTCCATATCAGCCCACTAGCCCTTTCATAATAGCATTTATCCTATTGTCTAAATCCAAAATCTCGTTAGCAATTACACTTATATTGTTTTCAACTTCATCCAAATCAACCAATTGCTCTTCGTCCGTATTATCAATATAGCGAGGGATGTTGAGGTTATAGTCATTCTCAGCAATCTGCTCTTTTGCTACAAGTGCAGAGTATTTTTCTACTTCCTGACGCGAAGTGTAAGCATCTGTAATCTTATTGACGTTTTCGTTTGTAAGCGAGTTTGAGTTCTTGCTTTTCTCAAATTCTTGTGAAGCATCAATGAAGAGGATTGGCTCGTTAGTTGTGCGGTTCTTCTTGAATACAAGAATACATGTTGGGATACCTGTTCCAAAGAAGATGTTCGCAGGAAGCCCAATGACAGCATGAAGACGGTTGTCTTCAATAATCTTCTTACGAATAACGCCTTCTGCTGCTCCACGGAAAAGAACGCCGTGAGGTAGCACAACAGCTGCTGTACCTTCATCATCCAAATGATAAATCATGTGCTGAACAAATGCGAAGTCAGCTTTTGTGGAAGGAGCAAGCTTGCCGTATCCGCTGAATCGCTCATCTTGCAGAGTGAGTTCAGTAGTTTCCCATGAAGCAGAATATGGTGGATTCGCTACAATAGCTTCGAATTTACGGTCAATGTGCATTGGTTCGGTAAGCGTGTTGCCATTTTTAATGTGGAAACGGTTGTATGGAACATCATGGATCATCATGTTCATACGAGCAAGGTTGAAGGTCGTTGACATAAGTTCTTGACCATAGAACTCTCCTACTTCAACTTCACGCGCAACACGCAACAGAAGGGAACCTGAACCACAGGTTGGGTCGTAGACATTGGAAAGTCTATTCTTCCCAGCAGCAACGATGCGAGCAAGAATAGTAGAGACTTGCTGAGGTGTGTAGAATTCTCCTGCTTTCTTACCAGCTGATGCAGCGAAGTTTCCAATAAGATACTCGTATGCATCTCCAAGAACGTCAATCTTGGAGTCGCCAAGGTTGAAGTCAATACCATCAATTGCGAGAATATTGTCTGCAATAATACGAGTGCGTGTTTTTACGTCACGACCAAGGCGAGGTGAGTTCAAGTCTAAGTCGTCAAACAGGTTTTCAAAATCTTCTTGAGATTCCTTGCCAATGGTTGAAGTCATGATGGTGTTGATACCTTTTTGCAGGTACTCTGTATCAAACTCTCCGTTTGCACCTTTACGAATTTCTACAACCATAGTAGACCACAGGTAGATAGGAGGGATAACGTAGCCTAAGTCATTGAGGAGCGTTTCTTCAATTACCGCACGGTACTCTTCATTGTTCCATGCAGCTACATAATCCATGTTGCCATCTTCTGCGAGAAGACCTGCGATAATACTTTCAGTTTTCTCTGAAAGGGTGCGGTAGAAGAGCAATCCGAGAACGTAGTTTCGGTATTCACTTCCTTCCATCGTTCCCCGCATGGTGACTGCCATGTTCCAGAGAGTGCGGTGAAGCTCTAACCGCTGATATGTTGCTGATGTCTTATCCAATGTTGCCTGTTTCTTTCTTAGTTATAACGTTCATGAAGGTCAATAATACGTTCTGCAAGTTGGTCTGCTTTGCGTTTCCTAACAAGAAGACCGCCAGTGAATGATTTCATCATTTCACTCTGTGTAAAAGCCCTGTGATAATTATAGTCTCGAATCATCATTTGCAGCACTTCTGGCGCTATTCCAAACTCATCACTTGCTTGTTTGAGTTCCGCAGCATATTCTTCACTCAGGAACTTCTCAAATGCTGCAACAATGTCATCTTGCTCATTAAGGTTCAGAATAACCTGGTCACAGAATTTCCGTAAGTGTTCACTCTTGAAAAGCAGTTCTTCTGAGGAAGTCGTTGCCAATTCTTTCTTGACTTGCTCAACGACTTTTTCTTTTGAGCGAGTACTTGAAAGGTCAGCTGCTTTCAATAAATTGAGGATATAGTCAACATTGATATGGTCAGTCAGAACTTCTTCAATGCTGAAATCAAACTGAGCAAGCACAGAGTCAGGCTTTGTGTTCATCTGAGCACGTTTGTATAAGGAAAGATACCCGGACTGGTAATCCAAGAAGTCTTGCTCTGTCATCAAATCAGTTGCATCATTGAAGTTGAACTGTTCAAATGGCTTGATGTAACGAAGTGAACGATTCAACTGTTTGAACAGTTCACCGAACTCTAACTGCTTCTGCTCACTTTCTAAGCCTTCAATAATAGTGTCAACATCAGCGAAATCAACCAGATTTTTGGCAGCTTCGACAAACTCGGCTAATGCTTCCTCATAACTACGAGCAAGAACATCATTTGCATTGTCTGTCTGTGAGAAGAGCCTCACAGCTTCATCCATAAACGTTTTCAGCTCAGGGCGGTAGCTTCGTACGATACCGTACTTCTTTGCACCACTGTGAATGCGGTTGGTTCTTGAAGCTGCTTGAATAAGTGAATGGTTCTGTAAGTGACGGTCAATGTACAGAGTGTTCACCGTAGGACTATCAAAACCAGTCAAGAACATGTCAACCACAATGAGGATATCAATATTATCCCCTGGCTGCATATTACGGATTTGACGTTTCATACGCTTTGTTACGTCAGTAGCGTATTCTTTTCGGGTTTCAACAGTGAAGTTGGTATTGAATTTGTCGTTATAGTCTTGGATGATACGGTCTAATGCATCGTAAGAGCTTTCATCTCCTTTATCCAAGTCTTCATTTTGGCCTGAGCTGAAAATAGTGCAAACGTTCAGGTCAGGCGCTAACTCGCGGAACAAATCATAGTAGTTTACTGCAATGCCAATAGATGATACAGTAAACATCGTATCGTAGGACTTATCAAAGGTCTTTGTTGAATGCACACTCAAGATATCTTTGACAACAATACGCAAACGAGCATCGTTGGACCATACTTCTTCAGTATTAATACCTGAAACTTTTCTATCTACCAGAGGCTTGTCAGATTCTTTCAAGGTGCTAACGTACTCACATTTCAAGCCTAAAACATTACCATCCTTGATAGCATCTTTCATCAAGTATGTATGAAGGCAACGTCCGAACTGGTCAGCAGTTGTGCGACCATCTTGGCTTTTGTTCTCAGCTAAACGAGGCGTTCCTGTGAATCCCAAGAATTGTGCTTTCGAAAAAGCTCGGTTCATGTTCGTGCGCATTTCACCAAACTGGGTACGGTGGCATTCGTCAACAACGAACAGAATATGCTCATCTCTGAGTTCTTTCAAAAGCGCTTTGACTGATGGGTCATTGCTGATAAGAAGATGGTTCATCTTCTGGATGCTTGTAAGAATGCGTTTCTTGTTTGGGTCCTTGAGCTGTTTTGCCAGTTTGCGGGTGTTCGTTGTCTGATCGACGGAGCCTTCTGAGAAGGCGTTGAACTCTGCAAGAGTCTGAGTGTCAAGGTCTGCACGGTCAACAAGATGAATCACCTTCTTGAACTTTGGTAAATCTCCTGCAAGTTCAAACAGTTTAAAAGAAGTAAGAGTCTTACCACTACCCGTTGAATGCCAAATGTAGCCATTATTGTTTGTGTCAATAACGTGATTGAGCGCGGTTCGGGCAGCAAAAATCTGATATGGTCGCATAACCATCAGCTGCTTAGTCACTTCTTTGAGGACCATGTACTTGTTGATGATGCCAAAGAGAAGCTTCGGCTTCATGAAACTTTCAGTAAAGTCTTTGAGTCGATTCTTCCGTTTATTGTTCTCATCAGTCCAATAGAACGCAGAGTTCATCATGAGAGGCTGGTCGCTATTAGCAAAATACTGTGTCACCACACCACTGCTAATGATGAAGATTTGAATGAACTGGTATAGTCCAGTGTAGCTATCTTTCTTGTAACGGACTACTTGATTGAAAGCTTCTCGGGTGTCATTACCCCGCTTTTTCAGCTCGAACTGCCAGATGGGTAGACCATTCATAAGCACAGTTACGTCATAGCGATTTGTGTGCTTGCCCACAACTGTTGTCTGGTGCGTTACTTGGAAAGTGTTGTTGCGCCAGTCCTTCGTGTCTTGCAACTTTAAGTAGATATTGTCACCATTTTCACGCTGGAAAATAAACTTATCCCGAAGTAACTTTGCTGCTTGGAAAGTTGTTCGACCCGTGATGTCAGCAAGAAGACGAGTAAATTCCTTGTCAGTCAGAGGGTCTGATAAAGCAGCAGAATTCAATAGATGGAACTGCTTGTAAAAGTTGTCATGAAGGTTTGCTTCATCACTGATTTTGACAGGGACAAAACCTTGGCTTTGAAGCTGGAGCAGTAACTCCTGTTCGAGCTGCTGCTCAGTCTGATAGGCCATGCGTAAAGTCTCCAAAGTTGATGTGGTCACGTTTATAATATCGTATCAAGTTAGGTAAGTCAAGTAGTCGAAATTCTCAGTCACGACTCAAATAAGGATATCTAGAATAAAAGCCGCTGTTTACTGTATACACAGCTAATACTTGTGAAGGAGGTATGTCTTTTCCTATTCGAGTAGTAGGGACATCTACAGGACCTTGACAAGCAGAGTAGAAGAGTTTAGGTAATGATGGCATCGCAAAAATATCTTTACCGAAGGATACAGCAAAACAAACAATGGCAGGTATGCCAATTTTTAGTCCTCCAACCGGAGAATAATATATTGATTCCCCTCCCCAATTTTCTAAAAACGGGTATAAGGGTTGTGTTGCCATTCTAAACGGAGCATCCGTTAATAAGAAATGCAACTGGCCAGTACGGGATTCATCAGCAAACAAAGCTTCTTGCGTGATTTTAGTTGCTACTGTATCTGGTAAATAATTTGAAGCATACAGATATTTTTTCTTTATTAAGTTTCTATCTAAACATTGAATTCCCGTTTGTAGAATGTCATTGACTTCTTCATCAAGCAGTCTTGTAGCATGATATGCTTTCAAGTACCAATCTGATGTCAGGGCAAAAAAAGATTCAGAATCATTTTCTACTTCTTGCGTACTTTGATGATTCTTTAACCAGACAATCAATTCGGCTGGCCAAGTGCTCTTATGATCTAAATCTATTATTTTCATGTAATGAGTATCTGCAAAATATATCTCACGAAAACAACTTTTTCTTCCACCCAGGAATGAGCAGTTTGATACGAGTGTCTAACTTGCCGTTCCATTCAACTGTATAACCGTACTCTTCTAAGAGTTCTTTGATTTGTTCCCCTGCTTGACGGTGAGAAATACCAGGGGTAAAGCTTCCGTAGGAAAGGTAGACTGCTTCTTCTGTTCCTAAAAAGTATGTGTCTTGGCTATGGAAGAATACATAGCCATCATATTCATCTTTGATAACTTTTCTATCTAAAAGTTTCGCTGCATCTTTTTGAGATGTTCCATAATTGACATTAGCGAAAAGTTTATGCTTCGTTCGTAGCTCTGCGAACACTGTTTCTAATGTATCGTAGGGAGTAGCTCCCCATTTGTTCTGCTCATCTAAATGATTGTGATAAGCCTGATACAGGTAATGCTCCAATGAGCGTTCTTCTCGTTTCGTGAGGAGTTCGTTCAGACCATATTTTTCAAAAGCAAGTTCATTCAGTTGTTCATAGGTAACGAAACCAGCTTTCAGGTGCGCATCAATGAATGCTTTCGCTTCTTTGTAGGTTTCGCTTTTTCTAAACATATATCCTCTATTGGCAAATCATCTGTAAACAGTATGTAACTAACCCATGTTATCAGAGTAAGGAGTGATAGGAATGAAACATGTCCGACATCCTCACTCTCAATCGTCCTTGCCAAGCTCAGGACCCCACCTCATGTCCTCATCATGGGGAGCAAGCTCGTTTACAGCAGCTTATGGACATCTCCGCAGAAACAAATGATCTTGAAGCATATTTTACTGCTCGGAAAGAATATGAGAACGTTGTAGGTCGTATGCTTTTAGATGAGGAAGCAGACTTTGGAACGTATGAAGAGCTGTTCGCTGAACAGTTGGAAGAAAATCGTATCCAAACACAGAATATTTCTCAACAGCTGATGCGTATGAATCAGACTGGGGACTACTCTGGAATGAACTGGAAACTGTTTGCAAAATGGGCAGTGCAGTATCGTTCACCTCAGTCCTACGGTTCACTTCTGGAACAACGATACATTCGTGAGAACGGATATCAAAGAGTTCCCTCACGTGATGAACGTGGTGATTTCCTGAACTTGAAAACAAAAGAATACTCTGAGTTCAAAGTTACAGCTGCTGATGATGAAAACAATCGTAAAGTGAACTTCGTGCAGATTCGCCCTCACCATAAACTCCACAGCTATCATCTTGTCGTTGTGGATAAAACCACCGGAGATACTGAACTGTTCGTGCTCACGAAAAAGCAAATGCAATCTGAGTTGACAAAAGTTGGTGGGTTAGCTCATGGTACAAATGCTTCAAACAATAATGAGCAGAAAGAGTATGCAATTCGTTTCAGCGCATTGGATACTGATGTCACATTCAGCCGATGGAAAAAGTCATACGAAAAGCCTTTTCTGATAAACTAAACTACTATGTCTTATTCTTCTGCCTTGAACCCTCATCCTTATGAGAACCAAATTCTTTTTGGTGACTCTTTGAAGAAAATGAAACTTCTTCCTGATGAGTCTGTTGACTTGATTTTAGCTGACCTTCCTTACGCTGTAAGTCGTAATCCATGGGATACGATCATTCCTGTTGAAGAAATGTGGGAAGAGTATGAGCGCATCATCAAGCCCAATGGCGCTATTGTGTTGACGGCAACTCAGCCGTTCTCTTCTCTTCTGGTAATGAGTAATCCAAAGCTGTTCAAATATGAATGGGTGTGGCAGAAGACCATTGGTTCAGGACAGCTGAATGCACACAAGCAGCCTTTACGTAATCATGAAACAGTACTGGTCTTCTATAAGAAGCCACCACTGTATAATCCTCAGATGACTGAGGGTAAGCCGTATCATGCGAAGCGTAAAGCAACGTTTGAAGGGCCTGGCTATAACGCTCAGCGTCCTTCTGAAACAAAGAACGAAGGGACTCGTTTACCGAAGAGCGTTATTTTAGTACCGAATCCTCGCATCAAAGGTGGACATCCAACACAGAAACCGTTGGAACTGTTCCGTTACCTGATTCGCACTTATACGAATCCTGGTGATTTGGTGTTAGATAATTGCATTGGCTCAGGAACAACCGCTGTAGCAGCTGTTGTTGAAGAGCGTAGGTACATCGGCATTGAGAATAACGAGGAGTACTATCAAATGGCATTAGACCGTGTAAAGAACGCTTGGTTGGAGTTAGACGATGAAAAATAAGATTGTTTTTGTAGTAGCATCTTCTGTGATTGCTGGACTGCTATTGACAGGATGTTCAGACAACGGAACTCCGAAACCTACTCCATCAGCTTCTGCTGTTACATACCCTGAGCCATCTCAGATTGTTGAAGTCAAAATCCCAGCAGGGTTGACAAATGATACTGATTGGGTCACTCCAAAGAACATCCCGTTCAACTTTGAAAACCAAATCGGAGAGGGAGCGTATGAGTTAACTTCTCCTACTCTTCGTGAGCCGGCGTTGAACGTTTGGTCTGCTGAGTTAAAGAAGAAAGGCTGGGCTGTGGAACGTAAGAAAGATGATGAAGCAACGAACCAGTATCATTTCATCGCTATCAAAGGAAACAAACTTATTCGTGTTGATGGTTCAGGTGGGATGAAAGCTGCATCTTCTCATGATGAGGCAACACCTTCACAGACAAATGTTCGTATAAGTGGTTTTTAATACAAAAGAAAGAGGCTCCCGAAATTCGGGAGCCTCTTTCTTTATGCTTGTTTTACCCTAAGGATGAATAAAATTAGCTGCGCTTAGCTTTCTGTGCTGCTTCATGAACAGCTGCTGTGGCTTCTTCTGTCTTTGTTTTGACTGCATCGGCTGTTTTATCAGTAGCTTCGCTCGCTTTATCAGCGGCTTTGTCTACTGAGTCCTTCACGTCAGAACGAGGTGTTTTCTTCTGAGCTTTATCTGCAAGCTCATCAGTTTTGTCCTGAGCCTTGTCAGCGACATCATCAGCTTTATCCTGAGCTTTATCAGTTAGGTCTTTCGCTTTGTCTTTGACATCATCAACAACGTCAGCTACTTTTCCTTTGACATCTGAAACGAAGCCCTGAGCTTTGCGTTTTGCTTCGTGGGTTGCATCGTCAACATATAAGTCTTCGTCACGAAGCTTGCCTGATTTGACAGCCCAGTATACAAGTCCACCGATTGCACCAATAAGAAGAATAGCTCCGAAGATGCTGCCTTTATGGGACTGCTTCTGCTTTGGGAAGCGCTTATTCAGTGTTTTGCTGAGGTTATCCAGTTGCTTTGCATCAGGAAGGTTATCAGCTACCACTTTGAGGTGGTTGGCTACGCGCTTTTTGAAAGCTTTACCGTCTGGTACGCGCTTCTGTAACTTCTTAAGCTGTTTTTTCTGGTCAGTTGATAGAACGCTCACTCTGTGTCACCCCTTCTCCTGTTACTGGGTCCTGGGATGTACGTGTGGTTGCCACTGCTGTACGGCTACGTGTTGCAAGGACGATTGCAAGCAATGTTACGATGAAACCTGCGCCAAGAAGAATGTACCCCACGAGGGTCAAATCTACTCCGTTGATTCCGTCTTGAATGGCAAAGGCAAGGATGGCCCCTACTGCCATCAAGAAAATACCGCCTCCGATTTTCATGATTCCGTTCCTTTCATTGGGATTGATAGCTTGTATCGGTCATCTTAGCCGAAAAAGTGAAAGTATTTAGGAAAACTATCTTTTTACTTGCGAGATTGTCAGTCTGTCTAACAAATCGTGCTGTTTACGGATACCGCTTGTACCCCGTTTATAAAAGCTACTTAGAGGTATGATAATACTTTATTTGACTTTATTCTGTCAGCCTTGATAAGATAATAGGCATGGTTACAGGCATGAGGGATTTCCTTCCTAACGAAAAACAGCGCAGAGAAAAAGCTCTGATGTTGATCCGCAATGTGTACGCAAAGTACGGTTTCTCTGAGATTGAAACTCCAGTGATGGAGGACATTCATACGCTTCGTGGTAGTTCAGGCGGTGACAACACGAAGATGACGTTTGAGGTACTCAAACGTCGTATCAAGCCAGATACTCTCTCCAAGGCGCAATCCCCGCAAGAGCTGGTTGACTTAGGTCTCCGTTACGACCTGACAGTGCCCCTGTCCCGTTTCTACGGGGATAATAAGGCTTCTTTGCCCACCGTGTTCAAGTCAGTACAAATCGCTCCTGTATGGCGCGCTGAGCGTCCTCAGAAAGGCCGCTACCGTCAGTTCATGCAGTGCGATATTGACATCATTGGTGAATCCGCAAGCATCGGTGAGATTGAGCTCGTCACTGTCACAGTGAACGCTCTTGCTGCTCTTGATATCAACGATGTCACTATTCGAATGAATGATAGAAAGTTGTTGGATAGATTCCTTAACGACAACAGCATCCCAGATGAACAGAAAAACCAGGCGCTGGTTATTCTAGACAAACGTGACAAGCTTTCCGAGGAAAAGATTGTAGAAGAATTTGCAAAGGTAGACATTTCATCTGATGTTGCTTCTCAGCTTCTGAACTTCTATTCTTTGCAAGAGGATGACGAGTTGGCAACCATTATCGCTTCCGTGAATACTATTCTTGGTAGGGAAGTAGCAGTGTTCGACCCAAGCCTTGTTCGTGGTATGGGCTATTACACAGGGACCATCTATGAAGTTCAATCAGCTGATGAAAGCTACTCCTTAGGCGGAGGTGGAAGATATGACAACATGATTGGCGCTCTATCAGGAACACCTACTCCTGCTGTTGGTTTCTCCTTAGGTTTTGAGAGAATCGTGGATTTGATTACATCCAAACTTGATAGCGAAGAGGAATCAGTAGCTCTCGTATATTCTCCTTCCACTGACCCTCAAGTTACTGTTGCATATATGCAAGCCTTGAATACTCTTACTGGTCAGGGGTATAGAACACGTTTAGTAAAGAAAGCGAAGAACACCCGTTTGCTATTAGATAGACTTCAAGCAGAAGGTTTTACTGCATTTGCATTCATTGATGAGAACAACACTGAGGCCAGTCTTCGGTTTTTCTCCTGACCTTTCCTTGCATTGCCGATAATTGCACGCATACGAAAGATAAACCCTTTATGAGGATGCTGCATGCTGCAAAAACTTGGATTTACGATAGCGAAACACCCATTTGTCACCATAATGTTGTGGTTAGTAGCCATAGTGACAGTGGGTGTTATTGCTATTGGTGGAGTGTTCGGCCAGTCCCTGTTTGACCGGTTAGACACCAGTCAGCCATCCGTGTCAAGTGAATCGTCAAAAGCAGATGACATCATCAAAGGCAATGATAATGCTGAAACAGTGATGATACTGCTCAAAAACACTTCACCTGACAATGAAAAAGCCACGAAGATTGTCACGAAGCTTCAACAAGAGCTTGCTGGTGAAAAGACAGTCAAGTCAGTTGCTACACCAGTAGGAGTTCCACAAGAAGTACTTTCTCAGCAGAAAGCATTACAAGCTTTAGTTTCCAAGAATGGTAAAGACTCAGTAGTTGTTGTCACTGTGAAACAGTCCTACTCTGATGCTAAGAATACTACTGTTCTTAACAACGTTACTGATGAGCTGCGTGATTATGTTCATGATTTTGATAAAGCAGGAATCCACGCAGAACTCACATCGCAAACCCTTGTGACGAATCAAATCACACATCAAGCTTCCGCTGATTTAGAGAAAGGTGAACTGATATCCCTTCCTCTTGCTCTTATCGTAATGGTATTAGTGTTCGGTGGGTTCTTAGCTGCTGGCATTCCGTTAGTAGGAGCAATCGTTTCTATTCTTGGTGGAATGGGAGCATTGTTCGGATTCTCTTACTTTACGAAGATGGATACTACTGTTCTCAATGTGCTGACCATCATCGGGTTAGGGGTTTCTATTGACTATGGATTGTTGATGATTTCGCGGTACCGTGAAGTGTTGCGAAGTCTTCCCAACAGAGGAACCCGAACAATTCACTTAGCTGTTGCGAAAACAATGAAAACAGCTGGAAGAACCGTGCTATTCTCTGGTGTTACCATTGCTGTATGCACTTCTGCGTTGGCGGTGTTTGAAGCTACTATCATGAAGTCAGTAGCAATCTCCGCAGCTGCGGTCATCCTGATTGCTGTGTTGAGTTCACTGACGCTGCTTCCAGCAATCTTCTCTTTGTTCAAATATAAACTTATCAAGCCTTCTGTTCTGATGCGAACACGAAACGTAGGTCGTTTGCTTCGAAACTTTGGTGATGTTGCGCCGAAGAGAGGAGTGTTCAGTGCATTAGCTGGCAAAATTCAGAAAGCACCTGCAGTCATTGCTGTTGCTGGCATTAGTTTGCTGCTGTTGTTAGGTAGTAGCATCGTTGGATTACATGTCACCAGTTACGGAACGCCATACCTTGCAAAAAGTACAGGTGAAATTGGAACGTTGAATACGTTGCAGAAAGATTTCCCAGCATTCAAAACGTATGATGTTATTACTGTTATCAAAGGCAACGGCTCATATGATGTAAAGACAAAAGCAGCAGCGTACAAAGACTTTATGCGTGAAAGTCCTATTGCGGACAGCGCGCCTGTGTACCAGTATCATAGCGATGGTAATTATGGAACAGTGAGTGTTGACGCTGCAAGTAACAAAGAAGCGCAGAAACTTGTCCAAGATTTGCGTTCATATGTTCACCATCAGGATGGAAAGAATGAGGTCTTGGTAACAGGAGATGCTGCACGAGATATTGATTTCAATAACAGTCTTCTCAGTGTCGCTTGGATAGTTGTTAGTCTCATCATCTTAGCTACTTTTGTGCTTCTGTTCCTCATGACGGGTTCACTCTTCATCCCGCTCAAAGCAATTGTTCTCAGTACGCTGTCGTTGGGAGCTTCCATTGGTGTGATTACTTGGGGATTCGAAGGAGGGCATTTAGCTGGTCTACTGAACTTTGATGCTTCTCAGATAGAAGGAATTAGCCCTATCATCCTTGTGATGATTGTTGTTTTCGGTTTCGGGTTAGCAATGGACTACGAAGTGTTCTTAGTTTCCCGAATCAAAGAAGAGTATGAGAGGACGAAAGATAATCGTGCAGCTATTCGTTACGGGTTGCAAGGCTCTGGCCGTATCATAACATCAGCTGGCCTTATCATTGTCTTAGTGTTCTTAGGATTTACCTTAGGCGACCTGTTACTCATCAAGCAGATAGGTGTGGCATTAGCTGTGGCGGTACTTGTTGATATGACCTTAGTTCGCTGTATCATTGTTCCAGCTGTAATGACATTATTCGGTAAATGGGTTTGGTGGACACCGAAGCCACTCCGCAAAGTATACGACCGTTTCAAAATTGAGCATTAACGAGTGAAGCTCCCAGATACAATATCTGGGAGCTTCTTCTAAAACCGTACTTAGCGAACGATGATGTTCAGCGGGCGAGTGAACATATTAGGTTCAGGCTGATTCATAGCACGGGCTTCTTCTGCGCGAACATAGTTGCGGCGAGCGCGAAGCTTACGGTTGTCATCATCAATTACCATCTGAGTGTGGCCATCGATTGATGAGGAACGGGATTTTGTTAACCAACTGAACATGTGTGTCTCCTTGTGATGTCTATACGTTTTTGGCTTAGAGCGTTAATGAACAATCTCTTTGTGAGAGATGCACATTTAGTGTAACATATGCGGAACATTCTTGTAACATAACCGACATATAACTATTATTATCGTCCAGTTTTCAGTTTCTATGGTTTTGCATACATAAACTTTGAAAACTGCATAAAATCAGGGGTTTACGACCACGGGGATAGTGCGAGCCAACGGGAACGGCTGCCCCTTGTCAACAATTGCATACCAAGTACCGTTGACCTGACCAGCGTAAGTCAACTCACCCTGATACCATTCACGGTCCTCACCATACGCCTGGACATTACGACCAAGGAATGAAGGCAGACGCTTATGTGAAATTTCAAACACATCATCCCTGAACATCTTCGGCTCAGGAAGGTATGCGAACCAATCCACAGTCGGAACATGCTCACCATGAATACGCTGCGCAAGCTCAATGTTGTTCACAGTGAAACGGTGACCATCCTGCATGATAACTTCACCAATAGTAGGAACCCCAGTATACGGGTCGATGAAAACCACTAAGTCGTGAGCTTCCAAGTCATCGAAAGAACCATCAACAGCTTCACCCATACGAGGAATAATGCTGCGGTAATCGTATAACGTATCATGCACGGTAAACATGAGGTATCTCCTGACTTATCAACTGTATTATAGCACCTTTGTACAGTAAAAGCAACACGCCCGATATACAAACTATGCCTCAACCTCTCAAAAAAGATGTCGCTGGGTATGTCAGCGCATCATTCCTCACCATCAGCGTGGGTCTTACCCTACTCACCCCACTGTTCTATGTTCTTCTGGTGTACTTTTTGGGTGAAAGAGATGGCTGGGGTAAAGGTATTGATTACGGGAAAATTTACACAGACCCAGCTTTCTTAGGTTTATCGCTTCTCACGGGTTTCGGTTATTCAACCTTGACAACCTTCATAGCATTCATCAGCGCACTCTCAGGGGTGCTGCGCCCATTTGAACGAAGACGAGTACTTTCTCGCAGACTTCTTTGGATCACAGGGTTCCTCACTGTTGCTGGGATCGTTGCATTCATTCTTACTTTGCCATAACCGATACAATACGTGATATCTAATACAAGAAAGACGTTCATGAAGACCAACCTTTGGAACCATGGTTTTGGTAAACTGGCCACTCGTTCAGCACAAACCATACTAATACTCTTGCTCACTGGGCTTGTAGTAGTTGCTATCGTGCATTTGCATGTGGTTTTCGTTCCTGTCATCATCGCTACGATTCTTGCTTGTGCAATGTCGCCATTAGTACGCTTCCTGCAAACAAAATGGAAACTCCCACGAACATTAGCAACAGCGGTGTCATTCTTAGCAATTGCCGGCGTGCTAGCAGGAGCTGGTTTCTTCATCTACCATAGTGTCGCATCCCAATGGTCTCATCTGGTGAAAACAGTTACAGATGGAGCAAAGCAGGTAACTGATTGGCTTCACTCAGGAAACCTACCCATCTCAGCACAAGCCGTCAATGAAGCAATGAAAGCTGTAGAAGATTACTTCGCTTCATCCGCTTTCGCCAAAGGAGCATTAGCAGGAGCCAGCAGTGTAGCGGAAGTCTTAGTGAGCATTGTGCTGACTCTTGTTATTCTCTTCTACCTATTGAAAGACGGAGAGAAGATTTGGAAGTTCTTAGTTTCTTTCCTGAGCACCCCACTATTGCAACGTAAAGCATTACTTGTTGGTGACCGCAGTGTGAAAGTATTCGGAAGCTACATTCGTGGAACAACTATCGTAGCGTTGATGGATGCGACATTCATTTGCATTGGGCTACTGATTCTTAGAGTCCCATTAGCTATCCCACTTGCAGTACTTGTATTCCTGGGAGCGTATATCCCCATTATTGGAGCAACCCTTGCTGGGACAGTCGCAGCGTTAGTAACACTGGTAACTAATGACCTTCCAACAGCTCTTATCGTTGTCGCTATCGTTGTTGGAGTGAATCAATTGGAAGGACATCTCATTGCTCCTTTCGTATTAGGCAATGCCCTCAAACTACACTCACTTATCATTCTCTTGGCTATTGCGGTAGGAACAACTCTGGGTGGGGTCATTGGCGCTCTCCTTGCCGCTCCTATCACTGCAGTTCTCTGGGTTGCTTGGAAGACTTGGCATGAACCTGAATCCGTCTTAGAAGAGCAGACAGAAGAATCTACTGTGACACCTGAGATAGAAGATAGCGCCTCTGTTCAAGCGTAAAGTTGTATGATACAATAACTGTATGACTATGCCTGAACCTTTCACCCCTGACCCTGCCATTGCCGCTGAACACCGTAGTGTAAGCGAAAACCGTGCAGTGTACTCAGGCGTGTACACAAAACCGTTCAGGGTGTATTGTGACGTTGATGGCGTTGTGATGCCATTTGTCAACAGCCAGGAAAATATTGATGAGCTGGATGGCGTAGAGGACATTACAGTGTTCAACTACACAGGTTATGGCTTTGAGAAAGTGAACAGTCAATTCTATTTCAATAAGAAAACAGCTGAGTTTCTTTCAGAGCTGTCTCATCGTGATGATGTTGACTTCGTATGGCTGACCGCATGGCGCGAGAACGCTCCATATGCTTTGGATGCAATCCTTGGAGTGGAAAGCGTTGGCTACCTGGACTGGCAGCTGAAACGCTCCGACTTCTCCCACCGAGGTAAAGGGGAAGCTATCCTTGAAGACCAGAAAGAGAATCCTTCTAAGTTCATCTGGTTAGATGACTTCGCTAACAAAAGACCAACTGCTATGGACCATACTCCTGACCTGCCGTACTTCACTAAAGAAGAGCTTGACTGGCCCGAGGATGATGAGGACTGGAATGCTGACCCTATTGTCACTCTGACTTATGATATCAACCCAGAGCAGTATCTTGCTATTACCACAGACAGCTGGGTAGGTCTTGTTGATGAGCATTTCGCTGCCATCAACTCATGGATTGAGGAGAACAAATGATGCATGAGAAGAATGAGATTGACAGGCTTCACATTGAACTGATGACTGATTCTGAATCATACACGAAGCCAGTGCGAATTTATTGTGATGTGGATGGAGTCATCCGACCATACGTTCATCGTGATACTCCTGAGGAAGAGATTCCTGTGTTAGAATCTGCTGATATTGAAATCTTTAACCTTCGCGGATTTGATTGGAATGAGAAAAGCTCTGGTGTTTTTTCGTATAGCAAAACAGCTGCCGAGAAACTCTCCGCTTTGTCTCATCGTGATGATGTTGATTTTGTCTGGTTGACTTCATGGAAAGTCAATGCTCCGTACGTTTTGGATGAGCTTTTAAACATCAAAAGCGTCGGCTTCCTTGATTGGCAATCACAGGTTTCTGCATTTGAACACGCTCCTCGCGGTTGGAGTATTTTAGATGACCAGGAGCTGAGTCCTTCTTTCTTCCTATGGATTGATGATGTAGCAAACAGAAGAGGATTTCATTATGATGACGAAGGGAAACCGATTCCATATTTCAGCCATGTGGGCAATGGTGAAGGTTTACCAGATGATGCTATTCGTCCTCTCGTTCATCATCTTGACCCTGACAAGTATTTGACTATTACCACAGATAAGTACACAGGGTTCACAGAAGCGGAATATAGCCAGGCTGTGCGATGGATAAAAGGAACTCAGTAATGGGAACACAGCATGCAACAGGGTTCGGATACGGAATTCTTGTTTCAGCTAAGGAGCTGGAAAAGGTATTGACTCCTGCTATGCAGCAGCAGCTGGAAGAAGGGTATGTTGACTGTGAGCTTCCCGAAGTATTAGGGTATGACAAAGTAGCAGGTGAGAGTGTAGGAAACTCCTGGACTGACTACCGTTTTGTTTTCTTTGGTATCAAAAGCACTATGGTTGAAGATTACGATTATTTCACTCCAGCTGTTCCAACTGCTACTTTTACTGAGACTGAACTGACTGAGTTCAACACGTTCCTTGCCGAGGTACGATTACAAGGACAGGTGCAGGGTTGGCGAGCCTGGTCATACGAAGGTTAATAAGAAATGCCCCTCATTGTGAATGAAGGGCATTTCTTATTAAGTAGAGTGGGAAAAGCTATTTACTTCTTCTTGCTTTTCTTTTTACGGCCTTTGGTCTCTTCTTCTTCAATAAGAGCTTCAAGTGAACGGCGTAGTTCTTGTTCTGTCTTCTCAATACGTCCACGCATCTCATCGTCAGGCTGTGAACGATGAGTGATGGAGTCAAGAAGAGCCTGTGCACGCCAGATGCCAGCTGATTCCATCTTCAAAGTTTCAGCATCACTGATCGCATCACGGAAAGCGCGGTAGTTAGCGCGGTATAAATCATCAGTGGTGGTAGCAGTCATTCCGCGGAGAGCGTCAATAGCAACACGATAGATTTCACGCTGGATGTTGCGGTTTTTGTCTAGTTCAGCATCCTGTTGATTCACTTTACCAAGGAGTCGTGAGATGAAGAACGTGAGTCCAGCACCACCAGCTCCTCCTGCTGTGAACAGGATGATAATCACAATCGATTGAACAATAACATTGTCACTCATACTTAGCCTTCGGGAAAATTGTACCTTGTTAGGGGGAGGGTTTAGTCTTATCATGTAGTAAATCGGCTTGGAGCTTTTCATTTCATGTGGTTGTTTTCATACATCCGCATGATAGGAATCAGAAGTACGTAAACCGAAAGGATCATCATGGCGAAAGTTCGCTGCCGCGCAAATAACCCCGCAACATGCCGCACCCACGGAACTGGCGCTGCGATTGAAGCAATTGATAAGAAGCTTGACAGCCCACGCATTTCAATGAATACTCGTTGGAGCTTAACTGAACTGAAAAATCGCGCTGAGAACCCTGATGACAAAAAAGCTGCAATAGGTCTCACTGTGGAATATGAAGATGGCACGAATGAAATCTTCGTAGGTAGTGCCACTGACCCATATCACCAGTCTGATTACAGTTTCTACTCAGTCGACACTGATGAAGGAATTGAAGGTATCGCTGTTGATGAAGACAACGATAACCATTGGGATGTTATTGACACAGGTAGAAAGAGCGTCTCTTCTTACAAGAAAGAGTTCGCTGATGTTGCAGGATTATCTCTCCGTAAAGTCACACCTGGTGAAGAAACTGGGTATAACGATGAGAAGAAAATCAAACGAGTCATTGTTCTCTAAATAAAAAACTTAGAAAGAAGCTTCCACATTTACGAAAAATGTGGAAGCTTCTTTCTATTCGAGCCTATTGTGTATTGTAAGGCGATGATATGCCGCCGAAACAGTTTCCATCAAGCAACTGCCGCACCAGATGCTGACCGATGGACACAAGGTTCCATAGAATCCATGTCATAAACTTTCTTTACCTAACATGAGTGCGGTCGTGTGCTAATGTAAAGGAAGCATTATGACTATTAACCATTCCCTCAAGCAGCTCATCCGAGCTCGCATGCGTGTTACAGGTGAGACTTACACGCAAGCTCGTAGAGGCGTTCTAAGAGCTCACTCATCCCAAGGCGTTCCAGCCTTTGATTCACTTCTTTCCCATGATGAGTTTCAGCGTTTTGAGAAGCTTTTTTCATCTTCATCAGATGATTCAACGCCGCAATCGGGCCTTCATCTGTTCGTCGGCGAAGCGGGTAGTGGTAAGAGTACTGCGCTCAAATCTCTAGCTGATTACTATGAAAACAAATACTCATCTCTTCGCACCTTAGTTGTGGGTGACCCAGACGATTTTGCCAAGAGCGATACAAGAGTTCAAATTGACTCAACTCGTGTTTACAAAAAGATGTTCGATGATTCTCAGACAGAACATGAAAATGAGCTGCATTATAACCAACAGCTTTTGCATAGCGTTATGCGCATGCGAGCTGATGTCATGCTCTATGACACTTTATACGCAGATGTAGAAGGTGCTGTGATACTTTCAAATGTAGGTTCAACAGTTGGAATGACCTTCCATACTAGCAATGAACAAGATGCTATAAAACGCCTGTACGAAAATATCGCTGTTACATCAAAAAGACCTCAACATGCTTTCTTTGCGGTAGCAGATGCTTTGCAAAGTATTACGACTACGCATCATAGAGTAGTCGATGGCATTCGATTTGTTGTCACAACAAATACTCCTTTGGATGTTAAAGGTGTAGAAGCAGCCATCAGAGGAAAATATGAACAATGGAGTGCAGAAAAAGGATATGTATCGTCCTCAGTGAAGCTTTGTGCATTAGAGCAGTCAGGAAGGAATAACTGATGACTGAGAACAGAGTACTTAAAAATCTCATCCGCGCTCGCATGCAAATAACAGGTGAGACCTATACGCATGCTCGTAAGAGTTTTACGATGGAACCCACGTCTCAACGAGTCCCATCATTAGAGTCTATTCTGTCGCCACGGGAAGCAGCATGGTTCAGTAGTCCGACTAATGCTACACGAGGCGGTCGTTTTGCTCGCGTTGGTATGCATCTGTTTTCTGGCCTCAGAGGACACGGTAAGTCAACTACTATGAACGCTGTTGTTGACCATCTGACAGCATTGCCTGGTAATGATGTTCCTACATCGGTCATAGGTTCTCAGAAGGACTTTTCTATCAATGGTAAAAATAGTGCTTTCTTAGAATATGAAGAAATGACCTATCCAAGCTACACCAGCCAAACTTCAGCCTTAGATAAAGACCAGCAAAAAATGGGATGGTTGGTAGAAAAGGCTATGCATAGGCGGTCATATTATATTGTTGCCCATGAGGTTCCTTCTGCCTATCAAGAGCTACCCTACCTGAATTATGAAGCCCTATCGTATGCAGCTAATTCAGGATTCACTATTTTCACTGAGCTTCACTCACGGGATGAAGAAAAAGCCCTGTCATGGCTGCTTCTTGACAGTAAATTAAGACTGGGTGACGCGTGCCAACTTCCCCTGAGCATCACTCACACCAACTGTGTATATGTGGAAGACAAACCTACATACATACGTACTTCAATTCCAATCAATCCAGACGGCGCAAAAGCAGCCTATGAAGGGAAGTTTGATGAATGGTGCGCTTCGGAAGGGTATGAATCATCTTCCATGAAAATCAAGCGTCTCGTAGAGCAGGGCATTTTAGAGTTGACTGTGAAAAATGGTAGTGAATCATTACGGTATTCAGGGGAGAACGTCAATGACTGAGAACAGAGTATTCAAGAACCTCATCCGTGCACGTATGCAAATCACAGGTGAGTCATACACCGTAGCACGCAGAAGCTTTCAGGCCAAGTATAGCTTCAACAATACACCAAAGTTGGACACTCTTCTTGCAGAAAAAGATTACGAAGTTATTCAAAAACACAAGGAAGAAAGAGATTACGGACTTCATCTTGTTATTGGTCGTACGGGGTCAGGAAAAACAACCACCAGAAACTCAATCTTAGATTATTACATGGATAATCCTCGTGGCAGGAGACTCGTTATGCTTGAAAACAATAACGAAATAGGTGATGAACAAGTTCTCGATGTAATAAAACTTTTTATCAATACTGAGGCAGGTAAAAAGTTCAGGGAAGAAAATCAGGCTGGACCAGATAAGTTAAAACCTTTCATCCGACAGGTATTGAGGATGCGTACTGACTACATTTCGTACGATGAGATTAGAGACAGCTATGAAGCCTATCATCTTGGACAATGTGCCAATACTGGCGGCGGTGTTTTCTCAACTATGTATGCAATTAATGAAGAAAATGCCGTTGGTAGACTCACACACTTGGCCAATTCACGCGACTCAAATAGTAAGTATCTTGCGCCACTTTTCCGTGACAACCTAGAAAGTCTGACCACTATGAATATGGTTAGGTTAGGAGATACCAGATTACGTTTTGCCACAACAATTCCTATGACAAAAGAAAGTTGGGATGCTGCATTAACAGAGCAGTTAGACGACTGGTGCGTAGCAAATGGGCATGAATCTTCTACAATGAAAATCGAACGATTGCTGAAAGAGAAAGTTCTGGAATATGGACCACATGGCCTGCAAGCAGTCGTAGAAAAATAACCGTTACTGAGAAAAGCGTGTGCTATCTATTTGAAAAATGAGGTAGCACACGCTTTCCCTGTACGATAGAGTAAGAACCAAATGAAAGAGGTGAAATCATCATGAATGAAGGACTCCGCCCAGACGAGTAGGTCTCCTATCTGGACACATCCTAACGGTTTGTTGCGTACAAAAATGTTTACCAACCAACAAACTTACTTTTAGGAAAATCAAATCATGTCCATGACAACTCGTAATTTCACTACCCTTGCTGACTCCATCAACTCTGTAATCAACGCAGAGGCTGAACTCAGCAACCGCATTCTATTCGCAGCAGAAGTTATTCGTAACACTACACGAAAACTTACTGTCTCCTACGACCCACAATTCGCTTGGACGCGTGGATATGGGAAAGCCTCTCAGTTTACCAACTTCAAGTTCAATGTAGCTGAGAAGAAAACTGAGGGAACATTTGACCTCAGAGATATGTATGAGGATAAGGAACTCATCTACGAAACGAAAATCTCATTCCAAGGAATTCTTCGTAACGGTCAAGTCACTGAACCTATCAGCCTTCCTGTTGGGCTGTTGATGAATGACCCTATTGCAGTTGCTCAGTATGTTCGTAAGACTTCACAGTCGACAGCTGAGAAGCAATACCAGGAACAGCTTGTTTCAGCTCGCAAGAACGTCCGTGAAACAGCTGATAAGTTGAAGAAGACACAGGATGAACTTCTCAAAGCGCAGCAAGAAGCCGAAAAAGCATTGCAGGACTTAGAGAAAAAGACCCTGGTAAAGCCTCCTACTGATAAAGTTGCTCGCCGCGCTCGTCGTCAGAAAAAGGCAGAAGTAGTGTAAATTTAAAATGAAGAAAGCCCTCGAGACTTCTCGAGGGCTTTCTTCATTTACATCTCGTGATGGACACTGCCAACACGACTGAAATTACCAGTCATTGTGTCCGGACAGAACTGACGTACTTCATGAGTTGAAGCAGTATCTTCTTCCGCTTCAACCTTAGTGAAACCAAACCATGAAACAATTTTCCTGAACATGCTTTTCTCCTTTTAGAAACTACACCAGGATAGACTTAATGACATCATCGGTAATTGTATCAGGAAAACCTGATACTTGTCCATCCCCAATTTCAATAACAACCCAGTTACCTTCAGCTGTCAGCGTAAAATCGACACTAACGAAATACAAGCTTAAGTCATTGAGTCTTCGGCTGACTTCATCAAGCAGTTCCTGAGGAGGGGTCAGAAATTCATCATGATGAGCATAGTCAGGGTGCGCCGTAATAGCCCGCCATACACCGTCCCGCCACCAGCCACGAATTTCGACACGGTCATCAGCAAGAGGCACGAACTCCCGAATAACAACTCCGCCTGCGATATAGTCATCCTGAGCTGCAACGAACCTCTGAATAGTCGGATACAGGTTGACTCTGCCAGGAGCAATGCTCAAAGCAGGCTCCTCTTTGCGCGACTTCACAAAATCTTTGATGAAGAAAATGTCACCCTCTAAATGCAGAGCTGCATCAAGAACTTCTTCCAAAGACGCAGAAGCCTCAACGATAACTGTTGGGAACGTCAAGTCTTTGAATGTTTCAATCCAACCTGGAAGATAATGCGCTACTTCGTACTGTTCGACGGAGGTAAGAAGCGGTGCCCCTTTATCAGCGCATGCCTGTGCAAACACTGAATACTGATGGTTGTTCATCATCCAACCCCGATAGAGTGAAGTAGAATCAGCCCATCGTGGAAGCTTCACCACAGCGGTGTGATGATTGACAAGTTCATCATGGTCAACTGTACCCGTCTGAACCGAAGTTCGCTGCATCGCCGCAGCTTCGTAAGCAAATTGCTCATCGAAACCTTGGCCTGACAGCGGGTTACATGGTAGAATTAGGTTAGTCATGTGTGCATTCTATCAGAGATTTAGCATTTACGATAGGAACATTTAACGCATGATAAAGAAGAAGGGGAATATCATGGATAAGACCACAGACAACGTAAAGCAAGTACTCAACGATACAGCGAACGAACACCAGATGTCAGTTCCTGAGGAAGACATCAATGCATTAGCTGATGCATACATGAAACGTGGCGATGTTGACCTTGCTCTCAATGCTGATGGAGAAGTGCTCTCAGACGTTATGGATGAGGAACAGCTGGATACTCTTTCCGCGAACCTTCACTCTGAGTTCGGTCAACAGAATCATGACCTGCCATTTCAGATTCGTGTGGTAAAAATTGATGGTCGCTCATATGATACGTATGTTGACGACAAAGGTGTCCAGCGTTTTGTAGGAAACCCTATCATTCGTTTGCTTGTTCAGAATATGCAGAAGAACTGGACGAAGTACTATTTAGCTCAACAGGAAACTGAGGAAGGCTATGACGCGAACAGTACTGATGTTCCTCTTCACTTAGGTGCTATCGCTGAAATGTACAAGAACGGCGATTTTACATTAGAGCAGTACTTAGACTTTTATGCTGCTTTTAGTTTCAGTTTGAAATGGCTGCAAACCTCAGAACCTTTTGATACTTTGACTTATGAAAATCTGCTGGATTCATCCAATTGAATGATTTTATAGTACTGTTGTATAAATGTTAGATAAACGCAACAGTGTTATCAACATATGTTTCCGATAATCATTGTAACCCGTTATCCTTGACAAGAAGAATAGATGACCCTAAAAGAAGCCCAGCAGCGAGCTCATTACTACCATGAGCAAGCTTTGGCATTGCCTGTCGGACCTGAACAGGAAGAAGCAAACAGACAGTTTGCTTACTGGCAGCGGGAGTCAGAACGTTTAGTTAATCTTGCTCACACAGCTGAGTTCCAACTCTATACTACACCTATTCATCGTCAAGTACAGGAAGCTCAACAGCCTTCTGAAAAGAAGAAGCACATGACTATTGGTGCTGTGCTTGCGTTCATTATCATTCCACTGTTCATTATTGGTGGTGGAAGCGCTGTTACCGCGGCTCTTGTCGTTGGAAACGCAGCACAGCAGGTCATCCCTGATAGCCCTATCCAGAAACAGCCTGAGGAGGCTCCTGCGAGCGTTCCAACCCCCGAGCCTTCCCAGGACCCACCCGCACCTTCTACGCCCTCCTCGCAGCCTGAGGAGGCTCAGAAGCCTACGTTGACTGTCCCTCAGACTCTTGGGGTGGAAGCAGCTTGGAAAGAAAACCAAAATATCAAAGCACTTCCCAGTGGAGTCGGACAACCTGAACCTTCTCAGTTCATGGCCAGCTACAAAACGCCTGAGGATTGGCTTTCCCGAACAACTGATGGTAAAGGCTTTACTGTTGTCACAACGACTAACTCAACGTACAACTGTGGTTGGAAAACAGGTAATGATTTCGGCGGATGCTACAACGCTACATACGGAAGAACTATTTTCCTATGGTGGTCACCGAACGCTACTGATACCATGAAAGAGTTTATGTTAGCACATGAATACTCTCATTATATCCAATGGTACTCTAACTTTGACACAATGTATTCAGCAACTGAGCAAGGCTATACTACTCATGCTGATTTTGTCCATGCAGTTGAATCAGATGCAACCTGCCGGGTATTATCGTGGGGAGGATATGACAAAGCGGTGACTGACGCTTCCAGCGCTCCATGTGATGTGCAAGGCTGGCATGAAGGTTGGTTGACTGAACAAGCCAAAAATATGGGTGTCAAAATCACTAATTACTAAATCGCAAAAGCGGGTCTGAACTGGGCTTTTGTTTGATTTTTCTCTCTTTTTGTGGTAAACTATTGTTACACAACAACGCAATACACACTACAATTGGAGTAATATTATGAGTGCTGATTTCCTTCTGGTGAATACTGTTCTCCCGCACAAGGTCAATGCAGATGGCACTTTTGAAGTCCTCACTAACCCTGAGCGAATCAAAGAACTCGCTTGGAACCGATTTGACCGCAATTTGGAAGACTTGATGGCTTCTGCTCCGTATGATGCTATCAGTGAAGAATTCTTTGATGACAATGATGAGTTTGATGAGAAAGCTGCCCGAGCATTCATTGATTCCCAGCTCACCACATTTACCCAGTTGACTGAATCATACATGACGGAAATTTTTGTGTTTGATGTTCCTCGAATTTTTGCAGGGGGAACCTCCTGGGGAGATAGCCCCTCAGAAGAGTTCGACACCCTTTGCTACATCATTGGTTTGGAAGTATTCAACACACCCATTGATGAGAGTGAAATCTCAGAAACGCAGAAAGCTGATTGGCTTCTTATGCCCAAGATTTGATTGCATCCCATGCCCCTGACTGTACCCACAGCTCAGGGGCATGGTTCTTCGACTTCACATCACCATACAAAAACTCAGGCCGAGGTTCTTTATTCACATGGACGTAAGGGGCGCGGAAATTGTTCCCCCATAAACCATTACCCATTTGACGGATGCGAGGAACAGTCGTTCCTACACCAAACTCCAAGATGAGAGGGTTCTTTGCATGAGGGAGAACTCGCTTCACGAATTTGTTGTACTCAGCTTCCTGTTTCCGGATAGCTTTTGCATATATCCAGATGTCATTGAAGAATAATACGTTTGGACGAGCAATCATTCCGCATACAGGACATATTGCATCGCTTCCAACAGGAGTTTCAAATAACCCATGATTCGGGTCGATAAGACACTGACTCCGGCGGTATGCTCCATGAACTTCAAACAGTTTGTCCTCATCAAAACCTGCACGGAGGAATGCGGAATCCACATTAGATGTGGCAACAAAATACTGTTTATCTTTCAACAATGTCAACAGGTCTGCATACACACTGTTGGAGAAGTCTAATGACTCCATATGTGCATATAAACCTTTGAAATACTCTAACTGAGCTTTTGTATCATGTCCCCAAAGCATTGCATTGGCATGCTCTAACGCAGTATAACCATTGACGGATTTCTCATTTCCATATGTGGCATCATCCCCAGTCCAGTACACGGGGATTCCCATCTCTGCTGACAACCCAGCACCAGCAAGGACAAGCACCGCATCTGCATTACGGACTACGGTAGGAAGATCGAGTTCAGGAGTTTCTTTCATAATGAGTATCATACCACAGGATTCATTTCCAGAGAAGCTAAAAATGATACCACAAAGATTCTCCTGTTACAGTTGAACGTATTGCTTATCAAAAGGATTTACCAGATCAATGTTTAAATTTTTCCCAGTCATGCTTACAGGCGGCCTGATTGCAGGGGCAAACTATGCTCTTGACGCTTTAGGAGCAGTCTTAACGACAGTCTCTTCAGCAATTGGTGAATCAGGCTCTGTCTCATTTGTGCATATACCTGAGGTAGTCCAAAGCTACTTGACACCTGCTGGAGTCTTGATTGTTGTAACATCTATTGTGGCAGAAGGCATGTATGTGCTTGCTTGGTCCGGTAAACCACCTACTTCTTTAGCGACAAAGGCTAACCAGCCAGTGCAGTTGGAAAAGAAAGCAGAGCCAAAAGCTATTTCCCCTGCGGTTGTCAAACCTACTAAGAATAAGTGGGATACATATCGTGATGGTTTATTAGCTAAACAGAAAAAACTTGTTAGCGAAATTGAGCTGTTGGTCAACTCATTGCAGACTGATTTTGACAAGTTAAGCAGTGAAGATGCATATGATTATGACCAAATTGTCAATCAGCATCTTCCTAACTCACTTGATTTGTATAAAAAGGCCACTATGCGCCGCGGGGACAAATCAGAAGCTACTGCCCTTATTAGCTCCCAGTTGGAGAACATGAAGTCAGGTTTAGAAGCTATTTATTCTCATGTGGATGAAGGAATGCTTCACGAAATGCGTATTCAGTCTGGTTTCTTGCAGACTAAATATTCTAAAGCCTCTAACATCGCTGTATTCAGCTCTAAGGAGAAATAAATGTTTTTACGTTCTGTCCCTTATTTTATTACAGGGCTTTTCTATAATGATATTACTCACGTTATCAAAGAGCTAATCGGGCCTGCTCCAAAGATGAGTTTTGACAATCTCACCAGTGACAACGTATTACAATTTATCGTTAGCGCTATTCCACCTGCTTTAGATCAAGCCTCAGGGCTTGTGACGGTATTTGCTATGGCAGGTGGTACCGTACTATTGCTCAAAGACAGCATGAGCCTTGGAATGCGCCTGAGCGGTAATAGAGCAATAACTAGAGAGGAAGCTCAATATGACTCTGGCCAAAGGATAGGTGCTTTGAGAGTGCCAGCAATCAAAGCGGCAACTAAAACCGTAGCGCTTGATGTTTGGGATAAATGGGAGAAGAAAATGCCTAAAGAGCAATTGCCAATATTTTCCCATTTGAAAAAACTGATTCAAGGGTTGCAGACAATGGATTTGACTTCTGAACAACAGATGGAAGTTGACTCTTTGACTACCAACTTAGATGAAACAATTACGTTGTATCATAAAGGCCATAGCATTACGAAGACTTTGCAATCTGATGATTATGAGTTGCAGAAAACACTTGAATCACAGCTTCATGTTCTCACTCAAGCAGCGACAGACTTAGCTGCAACAATCAACAGAGAACAGCTGAGTAGTTTACAAGCACACTCATTATTCCTCAATGAACGTTACCAACCATTGCAGTTAAATAAAACAGTGAACCTGAAAAAATAATTCTGATAAACCAAACTAATTACGTAAGTACTCCGAATGAGTTGCAATAAGCAAAGATTTTGCAAGATTTGGAGAAGAAACAATGCGTAATCTCACAAAGCCAATCGTTGGTATCGCAGCAACAGGACTACTCATGTTCGGACTCGTAGGATGCTCCATGAACGGAACATCAGGGGATAATAACACATCTTCCCCAAGTTCATCTTCCAGCAGTTCCGCAATGAGCACACCAAAGCCAGTAGCTGAGGTAGCAAACTTGACAGGTAAAGACACCCAGGTCACTGTCGACCCTGACTTCCTCGCAGCTTTGACTAGCCTCAAAGTTACACCAGGAACAGTCGGTTCCGCAACACTCACTGACGGAGCATTCCACTTCCCAGTTACAGGTGGAAACGTCAAGTACTTTGACCCTAACAGCGACTACCGTCCATACGTCCAGGGAGAAATTGACCACGATGGTTCAGGTATCTCCTTGACAGCAGGTGACAAGAAAGTTGAACTGACTAACTTTGTCATTGACCCAGGTACATCTAAACTGTACGGTAAAGTTTCCGTCAACGGTAAAGTTGCAGTTGAGAAGGCTTACATCTTCAAACTTGATGGCTCCACTTTGAAGCCATTGCAGTCAAACGATGACGGAACAGCTGTTCTTGAAGGAACACGTGTTCTCGTATCATCTGATGCAGCTGGTCTTCTGAACGATACTTTCGGCATCAAGGACATCAAGCCTGACCTTCTTGTTGGTATCGCAAAAATCACCATCAACACCAAG